>Ga0255341_1000001_pt1 | contig 1132707 bp, 948 predicted proteins | sample wastewater_treat_8_FD_192418 | JGI IMG/M metagenome (GOLD analysis project Ga0255341, IMG submission 192418) | Wastewater microbial communities from Lulu Island WWTP, Vancouver, Canada - plant12 | ecosystem: Engineered > WWTP > Wastewater > Unclassified | place: Canada: Vancouver, British... | reverse complement strand
CGTGAATATGTTCATCGTGAATTTCGATATTCGAAAGGCCTGATCTTTCTTTCATCAGTTGCCTGATGGTCATGCGACCCTGGTAAGCAGGGTGGAGCTGTTTTTCTCTCGCTTTTAATTCACGCTGTTGTTTGAGGATATCGAGATATTTTTGAATCGCCTGGAGAAAGACCTTTCCGGTCATTTTCCCGGTTTGAACAATCAGAGTAACGCTTCGTTGTGAAATTTCCTCCTGCATCAGTACCGCCTGTTCCTGGCATTGCCATACATGTCATGATTTACCATGGTTCTGTAGAAAGTATTTATTGTTTTAGGAGCGTTATAGAGCGTGGCAAGCAGATAGGCTCTGACATTCTGGATTTTACTGGTGTTTTGATTTAGCGAGTCCAGGACATATTCGATGTGCATTGAGTTGAGGCTCAGGAGCCTCTCTCTGACCCGCTCAGCAGAGATTTGAGTGCCATTGATGCTAAATGATTTGGCTTTTGAACAGGCAGTTTCGATCATAATCTCCAGAATTTCCGGAATCATCTCCGGATCGCGATCAAGGATGTATTCGTATTCAATGTTTTTCTTAAAAATTTCCCTGAATTCCATCCATCGATCCATCTCAGCGTTTGTCTTTTCAGGAACTTTTTGTCGTGATGGATAGATAGATTGATAGATTAAGTCTTTTTTATCAGTCTTAATAGACTCAGTCTTAATATTATCAGTCTTAATTAACTCCTTTTTTCGGAAGTCTTGACTTCCTCTTTCAGGAACTCTTGACTTCCCATTATCGGAAGTCTTGTTTTCCTCTTTTGGGAAGTCTTCAGGCTCGTCCACAACAAGGTTATCTTTTTCGTCACCTATGCCAAGAAAATTCATGACATAGATTTTTGTCGGTTTCCCCATGCCTTGCCTGACTCTTTTTATCAGGCCAATTCCTTTTTCAGAATCCAGTTCAGCCAGAATCCTGACCCCTTTGTTATGTCCACAATTCATAAATTCCTGAATTTCGGACAATGTAAAATAGATGTAGATCTTTTCATCGGGATCTTTCCATCCACTTTTTATTGACAGGCTCATTCGATCCAACATCAGGCCATAAAGCACCTTGGCATCGCTTGAAAGCTTGGAGAAAGCGGGGTTAGTGAAGAGCTGTTTGGGTATGCGATAAAAGGCAAACTGCTCAGCTTGGTTGCCGTAGTAATAATCAAAAGTTAATTTCGTTTCTGACATTTATTCCTTCCTGTTCCATAGAAAACAAAAGCTGCAGTTCTCCTCAAATAGAGAGCTGCAGCTTCAAGAGTTGTTAGTAATTGTTTCTATCTAAAAGTCACTATTAATAATTATCCTTTCGAAGTAAAATCAACCGGTATAAAATATAGACGTTTGAGGTGAAAACCCGAGTTTTCTTCTCATTTGTTCTTGGCAAAAGACCAATTAATTGGCTATAATAATAGAAAAGAGCAACTGAAGTTTGCGTGGCTCATCGGAACCATCGTACGCAATGTTCGTAAAAAGGACGAGACCGGAGGACAAAGGTAACGATTTCAGGTTCCACCCTCATAACCCGGAGGTCAGTGGTTCGAATCCGCTCCCCGCTACTGAGAAGGAACCAGAGTACTCTAAGCTCTGGTTTTTTCATATCCCGGCGTACTGTGGTTGATGAAATTCATAAAATGGAAGGATTTCTCATGAACCGCAGTACTCTAAGCACGTCAAAGAAAAAAGTATCCATAAACCTCTCAAAAGCCTGTGATGGTTTCCTGAAATTCAAGATTGCTGAGGGCTTAAGTCACCGCACAATCGAATCGTATGATTACTATTTGAAGCAGTGGATAGACCACATCGGCGACCAGGATGTTGCCAATATCCGCCCAAACGATCTGACAAGTTACCTGGCATGGTTGCGCACCGATTACAAGCCCAAACGATGGAATGGGAACCGGGATCCTCTCGCGCCGAAATCGATGAAGAATGTTTACACCGCTTTGAAGTCCTTTTTCAAATGGTTGTCGGTAGAGTTCAACCTGCCCAATCCCTTTGTGAACATTCCAACGCCTAAGTTCCCACCACACTCGATAGAAATTTTCACACGGGAGGAGATCGATAAGTTACTGAAGGCTTGTACTTACTCTCGGGAAGCAAGCCCGAACAACCGAAGGTCATTTGTGATGCGCAGACCTTCCGCAGATCGGGATAAAGCGATTCTGCTTACGCTTCTTGACACAGGCATGCGCGCCGGAGAAATCTGCTCGCTCCGAGTTGAAGATTTAGATCAGAAAACCGGAAAGATTACCATCAAGCAAGGCATCAGTGGCGGTGCCAAAGGCGGCAAAGGCAGGGTTGTTTTCTTAGGTAAAGTTGCACGCAAGGCTGTTTGGCTTTACTTGGCAAAAAGGGAAGATGGTGAGGAACTCACCGCACCGCTCTTCACCAGTCACCACGACCGACCCTTCAACCGCAACAGCCTTCGGATTCTAGTCCGCCGTTTGGGTGAACGCGCAGAAGTACCCAAAGCACACCCTCATAAGTTCAGGCATACTTTTGCAACTTCTTATTTGCGCTCTGGTGGAGATATCTTCACGCTCCAGGCACTGCTGGGTCATGCCTCTTTGGATATGGTCAGGCACTACGTCCGCATTGCTGAATTGGATATTGAGAACGCTCATCGCAAAGCCAGCCCTGTAGATAACTGGAGGTTGTGAGAGTTATCGAGATAACTTGGACGCAACAATTCGCAAGACCTCAGCCAGGTTTTCTTTTTCGAGACCTTGAAGGAACTTTTCAATCTCGCTAATGGATGTGGATGCAGACGGGTTGGATAGATTCGTTATTCGGTTTTGTACATCTGAGGAAAGCATGGGAGCATAGATGCTATCGGTCGTCTTGATACTTTCGTGCATAAGATTCATGGAAACAGCTTTGTAGTCAGCCACTGTTTGAGCATGTAAGAGACCATAAACTGCATTCCCATGTCGAAACTTATGAGGTGATTTGTATTCCAGGTTGGTTAAGCTAAATAGTTTTTGCATCCGTTTCTCAAGCGCGTTCAGTCTGTTTTTGCCTGGGGGTTCGCTTGATAATTTCTGCTCACCCCAAGACTGATCGATGGGAGCATACCATTGGCTTGTACTGGGTAAACCAGATCTAACGATACCATCCCACCTCTTGATTGGACCTAGCAAGTCGGGGATATTGAAAAGAAATGTCGTGGCTTTCCTTCCATTCTTGGTTTTTACTCCAAGCTCTGGCCACTGACGAACCGTTAGTTTATCCACATCAAACGCGCTGATTGGAAGCGTTACAAAGGCAGAGCCACGCATACCAGAGAGGAATAAGAATGCCGCGGCAGCCTGATCCCGAATGAGAGCCAAATCTCCCGGGCTGACTTGGAAAGAGATCAATTGGCGAACTTCTTCTTCGGATACATAAATGTTTTCGCTGGTCTTTTGGGGCTGACGAATTAATCTCAATGTATCAATCCATGAATTCGTGAGGAGGTTTAACTCTTTTGGATAAATGGTTTTCGCCCAACTGAAAAACCTTCTGCTGGAATCGAGAATCTTCTTTTGAGTACAGGCTGCCAGATTATTCTGATTCACTTTTTTCAACGCTGCGAGGTACTTTGGCAAGGTTGGACGCAGGATCGTGACTAATGAAAATTCCTTTTCTCCTGCCCAGAGCAACAGGTGCCGTAGGTAAAAACGATAGCGATCTACCGAAGCCTGACTGAGCTGCATCACATCCTTTAGGTAGTCGAGATGTTCATTTACTATCTGATAATTCTTTCGATTTATCATTTCGATCTCCGCGAATTACTTTCCCGCCACATTCCGGACAGCTACCAATTTTGCGAGAGAGCTTCTCGCTCACCCGATGAATCTCTGTGTCTAACATTTGGACAACCTGGTTGCAGTGCATACAATAGCCCTCATCAGCTTCTAGCTTCCTATGCTTTACAGTTCTCTTTTTCTCTTTGACCCAGGCAGCAAAATCCTGACCATTTACAAAAATGTGGCCGCGCTTATCCCTTTCATGTGGCGCACCAGCATCCAGCCAATTCCGTAATGTGCTATATGGGATTCCTAACTCCAAACCCAATTCCGACAGCGTGTACATCATCGGCAATAGCCCAGGAGCTCGAACAATCACAATATGCGGGATTCTGATCTTGCTTCTTTTTTTCATGCCTTCACCTCCTAATTACTGTTTCCATCTTTTCCTAAGTCGGCTTCTTAGTCAGCTCGCTATCAACGAGAATTGACCCTGATCAGGTACTCCAGGTGTTGATTTGATCTACTATATAAACAATAGCAAAGAAGGTTTTGCCAATGGTCAATAGATGGAGGTGAGGCGAGATGAGAAAATAGGCAAAGGCAGCATTATTTACCTTTGCCCTAAAGGAAAAAGCAAGATAGGTAGGCCGCTTACCTAATGAAGAGTATTGAAACTAATAAAAGGACAAGACTTCTTAAATAGCTCTTAGCAAGCAAAGGAAGTGTATATACACATCCGGATTTTCGACAGAAAAAAGATCAAGGGATTGAAAGAAAAGTAGATTGCTTGCTGTATAGCAAGCAAAGGAAGTGTGGCCACACTTCCGATAAAACTGATAGTTTTGAGGAAAGGCTTCTGATTTAATTCAATCAAATCTTTGGTGTATTTTTGCTCAAAAGTAGAGTGCAATTTAAGGGCGAGTAACGATCTCAATTGGTATAATTGAGGAGTAAATCTTTTACTTCACCAATTAGAGGTTTGAGATATGAAAGTTTCATATAACGGTCTGTGGAAGATTCTGATTGACAAAAGTATGAACAAGAAAGATTTGCAAGACCAGGTTGGACTTGCATCTTCCACAATTGCTAAGATGGGAAAAGGCGAGCTGGTGAGCCTCGACGTCCTCTATCGCATTGCAATTGCGCTGGATGTGGATTTTGCAGATTTAATCTCTGTCGGTCGCCCAGATAAGGCTATGAAGCTGAAGGGTTAGGATTGTAGAGTGTCTATATGGGTTCGATCACAAGCTTGAGGGAAGGATAAACATGCAAGTTTTTGACAATATCAATAAGATTGTAAAAGATGACTTGCAAGTTGAATTACAAAAAGACAGTCGCCTTTCGATTGCTGCTGCTTGTTTTTCTATCTACGCCTACCAGGAATTAAAAGCCCAACTCGAAGATATTTCTGAACTTCGGTTTCTGTTTACCGCTCAGGCTTTCACCACTGAGAAAGCTAAGAAGGAAAAGCGTGAATTCTACATTCCACGGCTATCTCGCGAAAAAAACCTGTATGGTACAGAGTTTGAAGTGAAATTGCGTAACGAGCTTTCGCAAAAAGCTATAGCCAAGGAATGTGCCGACTGGATAAAGCGAAAAGTTACCTTTAAATCTAATGTTTCTGGTGAGAACATGGGTGGTTTCATGAACGTAGAAACCGATGGAATTGTTTCAGCATATATGCCACTAAATGGGTTTACGACAGTCGATATAGGCTGCGAGCGAGGTAACAACACCTACAACATGGTGACAAAGATAGAGAATCCTTCCAGCCTCGAATTTTTAAAGCTATTCAATTCAGTTTGGAATGACTCTTCGAAGTTACAGGATGTGACCGATGAGGTTTTGGACAACATTACCGTCGCATACCGTGAAAACTCGCCAGACTTTATCTATTTTGTTACGCTCTACAATATCTTCAGTGAATTTTTGGAAGATATCTCTGAAGACGTCCTGCCGAATGAAGCAACTGGTTTTAAGATCAGCAAAATATGGGGAATGCTTTATTCTTTTCAGAAAGATGCTGCCCTATCAATTATTAATAAGCTCGAAAAATATAGCGGGTGTATTCTTGCTGATAGTGTTGGCCTCGGGAAAACTTTTACTGCGCTGGCAGTCATTAAATATTATGAAGGCCGGAACAAATCTGTGCTTGTGCTTTGTCCTAAGAAGCTTTCTGACAACTGGAACACCTTTAAAGATAACTATGTGAATAATCCAATCGCAGCTGACCGGCTTAATTATGATGTTCTTTATCATACCGATCTGTCCCGTAAGCATGGTAAATCGAATGGATTAGATCTCGCAAGATTGAATTGGGGAAATTATGACCTGGTTGTAATTGATGAATCGCACAACTTCAGGAATGGGATCGGCACCCACTCTAACACTGTAGAGAACCGTTACATGAGGCTTATGGACCAGGTGATTCGAACCGGTGTCAAAACAAAAGTACTCATGTTGTCTGCGACTCCGGTGAACAACCGTTTCTACGATCTAAGGAACCAGTTAGCCCTCGCTTATGAAGGTGATCCCCAACTAATCGATGATCAGTTAAACACACCCCGGTCCATCGACGATATATTCCGAAACGCACAGCGCGTTTTTAACGCCTGGAGCAAGTTTGAACCGCAAGTCAGAACCACGGCTTCCCTTTTACGCATGTTGGATTTTGATTTCTTTGAAGTCCTGGACAGTGTCACGATCGCGCGTTCTCGTAAACACATCCAGAAGTATTACGACATGTCTGAGATAGGCACTTTTCCTGAGCGTCTGAAACCCATCTCCAAGAGGCCACACTTAACAGATCTAAATTTTGCGATCAATTACAACGAAATTTATGATCTCTTACTGCAACTGACCTTGAATGTCTATAACCCCACGGCGTTTATCTTCGATAGCAAGCTCGCCAAATACGTCGACAGCTCTACTGATTTGAATCAGGCTGGTCGTGAACAAGGTATTCGCCGCCTAATGAGTATTAACCTGCTCAAACGGCTTGAGAGTTCCGTTTATTCGTTTGGGCTGACTGTTCAGAGAATCTCGAACTACATCAGCCATACGATTGGCTCGATCGACAATTACCATGGCGGTATGACCCAGCTGGAACTGGTTGAATTGGGAGACCCGGAAGAATTTGATGCCGATGACCAGAATACCGATTACTTTTCTGTAGGGAAAAAGGTCAAAATTGATCTGGCGGATATGGATTATATAAGCTGGCGCAAAGACCTGGCAGCGGATCTCGAGAACCTTGAACTTTTGTGTTCGATGGTCGCAGAGATAACACCTCAATACGATACCAAACTGCAGACCCTTTTCGCCATGGTTCGAGAGAAGATCGACAGCCCGATAAACCCGGGTAACAAAAAAATACTGATTTTCACTGCTTTTTCCGATACTGCGTATTACCTGTATGAAAACGTCAGCGCGTATGTCAAAGCCAATTTCGGCATGAATACTGCCATGATCACGGGTTCAGTGGATGGGCGGACTACGATCCCAAAGTTCCGCGCAGACATGAATACCGTGCTTACTTGCTTTTCCCCGATCTCCAAAGATAAACATCTGCTCATGCCCGGTAATCAGGATGAGATTGATGTTTTGATCGCGACTGATTGTATTTCTGAAGGCCAAAACCTGCAGGATTGCGACTATGTGATCAACTACGATATTCACTGGAACCCCGTGCGGATCATTCAGCGCTTCGGTCGGATCGACCGCATCGGCAGCCACAACAAAGTGATCCAGTTGGTCAATTTCTGGCCTGACCTTTCGCTTGATGAGTACATCAACCTTAAGAGCCGTGTAGAGACCCGCATGAAGATATCCGTGATGACTTCAACGGGGGATGATGACCTGATCAATGCTGAAGAAAAAGGCGATCTGGAATACCGAAAAGCACAACTCAAAAGGTTACAGGAAGAGGTCGTGGATATTGAAGATATGTCTACCGGAATCTCCATCATGGATTTGGGGTTGAACGAATTCCGGTTGGATCTCCTCGATTACATTAAACGCAACCCGGATATAGAACGAGCGCCTCACGGCATGGAAGCAGTAGTGCGGTCCAAAGACGATGCGCCTCCAGGTGTTGTTTTTGTGCTGCGCAACATCGAGGAAAGCGTAAATACCAATCACCAAAACAGACTTCATCCCTTCTACATGGTCTACATCGCCAACGATGGTCAGATCATCTGTGATCATCTTTCACCGAAAGACTTGCTGGATAAATTGCGCTACTTGTGCCGGGGGAAAGAAACGCCCGATGGCGAGCTTTGTGCCCTTATAAACAAAGAAACAAAAGATGGCCGGGATATGCGCAAATATTCTAAGCTGCTGGGGGAAGTGATCAGCTCGATCATTGATGTAAAAAATGAAAGTGACATTGATAGTTTGTTCAGCCAGGGTGGAACCTCGGCTTTGCTCTCTGAAATCACTGGTTTGGATGACTTTGAGCTGATCTGCTTTCTGATTATCAAGGAGGGCAGCCGGCGTGTTTGACCTGCCCCTTTCCACGCTCTTCAATAAGCGCATCCCCAAGCAGAAGTTCTATGACAATCTGAATGTTACGCCTGAGTTGAAGAGGGTCTTTAAAGATCAAATCTCTGTGATCATTTGGCGCAACAAGCTGGCAGAATCAACACTCAACATTGCCAAAGGGGAGCAGGTCACTGAACTGCAGGTCTTCGAAATCCGCCTTAACCAAAGGTCGCTGGATAAACGCGTTTTGGAACTCATAGACAGGGAGATTCCGTATCACATCCTTTTCCTATTAACTTGCGAGGAATTATGCCAGGCCTGGATCGGGTACAAAGAGCCAAGCCTCAGTAAAGCCGGGAACTTCAAGGTGAATAGTTACTATCACACGGAATGGCTTCAGTCTGAGGAATTTGAAGTAAAGCTGGAAGGCTTGGACCTGGACGCAGTCTATGAGAACTTCATCCGGCAGATCGCTGGGGAACAGTTGGAGGAGAAAGTAGAGAATGCGGGGCTTGTGCTTAGCCTTGCCGAATCGATCGAACGAATGAAGAAGAAGGAACAACTCGAACGTCAGATCCTAGTTGCAAAGAAAAAGGTGATAGCCGAGAAGCAATTTAACCGGCAAGTGATATTGAATACAGAGTTAAAAAACTTACAAATTGAGCTTGAGGGATTAGATGGACAAACTGAAAGTTAGCCTAACGAATTGTTTCGGTATCGAATCTTTGGACTATGAATTTGACTTTTCAGACTGCAGGGTCTTCTCTGTTTACGCCCGCAATGGTTTGATGAAGACTTCCTTCACGAAGGGATTTCAGCTAATTCAACTTGGTAAAGCCAAGGACATATGTGATGTTATTTATGATAAGGAGGGGAGTGCAAACATCACTATTGATGGAAAACCAATCACAAAAGACCAGGTTTTTGCAATCAGATCATTCGAGACTGGTTATGAATCGGATGTCACATCATTGCTTATAAAAGGCGAGATAAAAGCCAAGCTTCAAGAAGTTTTCTCGCTCAGAATGAACCTATTGAAGGAATTTGAAAAGCTTTCAGGTCTCAAGATAGAAAAGATCTCGTCAGGAAAAAAGGTGTACGAACTCGAAGATGCGATCATATCTGACTTTGCTTTCCAAGAAAAGAGTATTCTCCTGAACTTGGAAAAGTTAGCGGGCTACGAACCTGAAATAATTTGTGGTGATGTGAAGTATGGCACTATATTTGACCCAACAGCCATAAAAATTATTGAAAATCCGAAATTTCAGGATGGAATCCGGAACTTCATTAAAGCCACAGATCAAATCTATGCTTCTTATGCATTTTTGGAAAAAGGCAGCTTGACATTTCCAAAATTGAAAGTGTTGAAGAAGTCATTAGAAGAAAACAGGTTTTTTGTCAGAAACAATCGAATCTATTTCTCCGGTAGCCTCGAGATCCCGGATTTGGACACACTTGATTCCCAAATTATAGGTATTGAGGAGAAGGTCCGCCAAACACCTGAATATCAAGCAATCGAAAGCTTACTCTCCACTGCAAAAGGAATCTTGCTAAAGGATCTCATTGAGACCCATCCTGATTTGATCGAGTATCTTTCTCTCGACAGACTCCCGATTCTCAAGATGTCCCTTTGGGCTTCATATGTCCAAAGCAATTCCACCCTCGTTCAAACTCTCCTCGCAAAGTATGAGGCATTGTCTCAGGAAATTGATTCCGTCAATTTAAAAGACACACAGTGGCAACAGGCCTTAGATATTTTCAAGCAGAGGTTCTTCGTCCCGTTTGATATGAACATCGTAAACTTCAAAGGGGCCATCATTGGCGAAAACATTCCGCAAGTGGAATTTGTTTTTTCTCACAAGAATGATGTAGAACCAAAATTCGTAGATCGAAGACGACTGGAGGACATGGATGTTCTCAGTCAGGGGGAAAAGAGAGCGCTTTATCTTTTGAATATTATTTTTGATATCGAACAAGTGAAAGCGACAGGCAAGGAGGTTGTCCTTGTCTTGGACGATATCGCTGATTCCTTTGACTATAAAAACAAGTACGCGATTATCGAATATCTTTATGAATTAGCGCATGAAGAGAAATTTCACTTAATCGCATTCACTCATAATTTTGATTTTCACAGGACACTAACGAGCCGCCTTGACATCAAACGAGGGAATTGCCTCGTTGCTGAGAAGAAACCGGACTCCATTCTACTCGTTGAAGAGTATTACCAAAATCAGCCCTTCAAACATTGGAAAGGCAATCCAAACGAGAAGAATGTTTTAGCTCTAATCCCGTTTGTGCGCAATCTCTGTGAATATGGCACCGATCTCAATATTGCCAAAAAAGGAAAAGATTTTGAATTTTTAACATCCCTCCTTCATGACAAAACAGATACAGGAACTATTACCTTCTTTGAGATTGAACCACTTTTTAAACAATACATTGGGATACCGGGCTTTCTCCAAGACATTAATAAAAGTTCGCTTGTCATTGATCGGTTATTTGCAGTCTGCGACCAGTTAAGTCCCCAGAATGCAAACCTGGAAGATAAAATCGTATTAGCAATGGCAATTCGACACAAAGCTGAGCGGTTTATGCAACAGGAAATTAAAGCTTTCACAGGCCCATTGGTGTGGAAGAACAGGAAAACCCAGTGCACTTGCAGCTGTGTTGATTATCTGCAGTATGTTGAGAAATCAAAGAACCAGACTCGTAAACTGTTTAGTGGCTACGACCAGTTTGGAAATCCGGAGAAAAAGTCAATTCTAAACAGAGTAAACATTATGACACCCGAAAATATCCACATCAATTCATTTATGTATGAACCGATTATGGATATGGATATTGATGAGCTTCAAGGGCAATATCAATGCATCAAAAGCCTTTAGAAGTCAACAAAAGAGGACAATCATGGAAAAAATGAAGATGGAAACGAAGAATTGGACCAGTGAGAACATTGAGAAGATTGGGGAGTTGTTCCCAAATGTGATCACGGAGGCGAGGGGGGAGGACGGGCAGCTGAAGAAAGCGATCAACTTTGAAGCGCTGCGCCAGGTGCTTTCGGAGGATCTGCTGGAGGGGGATGAAGCTTTTGAGTTCACCTGGGTGGGCAAGAAGGCTGCCATGGTGGAAGCGGGCAAACCCATCCGCAAGACCTTGCGCCCTTGCAAAGAAGAAAGCAAAGACTGGGACAATACCGAAAACCTCTACATCGAAGGCGACAACCTGGACGTGCTCAAGCTTTTGCAGGAAAGTTATTTGGGCAAAGTCAAGATGATTTACATCGACCCGCCCTACAACACCGGTAATGACTTTATTTACAATGACAGCTTTGTGATGGATAAAGAAGATTATCAGGAGCAAACCGGCCTTTTTGATGAGGATGAACACAAGAACTTTATAGAAAATACAGATAGTAATCCCCGTTTCCATTCCGATTGGTGCTCGATGATGTATCCACGCTTGCAGCTAGCCAGGAATTTACTCAGTGATGATGGCGTGATTATTATTAGTATTGATGATAATGAAATAGATAACCTAAAAAAAATATGTGATGAAACTTTGGGGTCACAAAACTTGGTCGGAATACTTATTCATCAGCGTGCAAAAGGTGGTGGTCAAGCAAAACATATTGTCAGAGGGCATGATTATATTTTGATTTATGCAAAGAACATAAACAATGTAGAGTTAAGTAGACCAAAAATTGTTCAACAAAAAACTTATGAGATAAATGGAGAAACTTATATAAAAAATGATGATGTTGTTAGGAAGGTTTTTGGGAAATATGACAAGTCTCTAGGTGACCGAAGGTGTTTTTATGAAGAGCTAAGCATTTACAAATCACAAGATAAAATCGATGAAATTGAACAGAAAATTTCAACAGGAGAGTACTTCCTAGAAAAAAACAAAGAAGGCTTCCATGTGATATGTCGATATGAGAAATTAGCTGATAGTAGATCAAAGCTTTATTCAATAATCAAGGTTTTATCCGAAGAAGGAAAAAAAGATGTAGACAGGTTGAATATACCGTTTACTTATCCTAAACCTACTGAACTTATTTCACAGTTGGTTAATACATCAACTGACAAGAATCTAATCATCCTCGACTTCTTCTCCGGTTCTGCAACAACCGCGCATGCCGTGATGCAACTCAACGCCGAAGATGGAGGCAAGCGCAAGTTCATCATGGTGCAGCTGCCCGAAGTAACCGCGCCTGATTCTGAAGCCTACAAAGCCGGCTACAAGAACATCTGCGAGATCGGCAAGGAACGCATCCGCCGGGCAGGGGAAAAGATCAAAGCCGAAATTGAAAGCAATACCGCTCAACTCAAGCTTGGAGAAGAGCCCACACATGTGCCGGATATCGGCTTCAGGGTCTTGAAGCTGGATGAGAGCAACATGAAGGACGTCTACTACATCCCAGGTGCATACAGCCAAACCATTTTGGAGAGTCTCGAGAGTAATATCAAAGCAGACCGCAGTGATCTGGACCTGCTCTTTGGCTGCCTGCTGGAGTGGGGTTTGCCGCTCTCCATGCCTTACACTTCCGAGCAAATCGATGGATTTGCCGTGCACACCTACAATGAAGGCGACCTGATCGCCTGTTTCGACGAGAACATCTCCGAGAAAGCCATCAAAGAGATCGCCAAGCGCCAACCTTTGCGGGTGGTCTTCAGAGACAGCAGCTTTGCCAGCTCACCCGAAAAGATCAATGTGGAAGAGATCTTCAAGCTGCTGGCGCCCAACACCAGCGTTCGGGTGTTGTAGGAGCGAATCGTGACAAAAGAGCGATCTGCCAAGCCTAAAAAGAACACGACACAGAAAGTATCCATCCGTTTTTTTGGGGATCAGGAAGTCAGAGCGATCTGGGATGAAGCAGCCTCTAAGTGGTGGTTTTCGGTTCTGGATATCATTGGCGTGCTGCGAGGCGAACGCGATTATCAAAAGAATCGTAATTACTGGAAATACTTAAAGACAAAACTTAAGCGTGACGGGAGCCAGTTGGTTAGTGATACTAACCAACTGAAAATAAGAGCTGCGGATGGTAAAAAATACCTGACTGACACTTTTGATTATGAGGGGATCATTGCTTTGGCAAAAGTGTTCCCAAGCCCTCAGGCAAATCGATTCATCGACTGGTTTACCTACAGTGAGGAAAGCATTGATGAGAAGAGTAAATCGAAGGCTTACGCCCTCTTCGAAAGCTCCCTCCTGGATGCGATCGAAGTTGGAACTATAAAAGGCTTGCAGCAGATCCACGGCTACTTGTTTGGCGGATTATATGACTTCGCCGGGCAAATCCGAACAAAGAACATTGCCAAGGGCGGCTTCCAGTTTGCTGCTGTGCGTTTTTTGTCTGAAACGCTCAACAAAATCGATGCGATGCCTGAGAACAACTTTGACCAGATCGTTGAGAAGTATCTTGAAATGAACCTTGCACACCCTTTTATGGAAGGGAATGGCCGCAGCATGCGCATCTGGCTTGACCTGATGCTCAAGGCGAATCTGAAACGCTGTGTGGATTGGAGCCTGATCGACAAAAACGATTACCTGAAGGCGATGGAGAAAAGCACCTCAAATCCGGGGCTGATCAAAACCCATCTGAAAAACGCTTTGACAGACAAAATTGACGACCGGGAGCTGTTCATGAAAGGCATCGATTACTCCTACTACTATGAACAGGAAGACATCCTTGTGGGAGATGACGGCAAATGAAAATCAGATTCAAACATCAAAAATTCCAGGCGGATGCTGCCAAGGCGGTTTGTGATGTCTTCTCCGGGCAGCCTTACCTCACGCCAACCTATATGATCGACCGCGGGATTGGTGACCCAGGGCAGTTAGCTCTGCCACAAGTAGATGACTTCACCGGGTGGAGCAACCAGCCTGTCATTCCTGCTCTGAATGAAGCCGTTATTTTGGAGAACATACAAAAGATTCAGCGCAATTATCAGATTGAGCCCTCCAAAAAGCTGGAAGGCCGTTATAACCTGACCGTTGAGATGGAAACAGGGGTCGGCAAAACTTACACCTACATCAAAACCATGTATGAGCTCAACAAACGCTACGGCTGGAGCAAGTTCATCATCGTTGTGCCCAGCGTCGCGATTCGGGAAGGGGTTTATAAATCTTTCCAGATCACGCAGGATCACTTTGCTGAGGATTATGCTAAAAAGATCCGTTTCTTCATCTACAACTCCTCCCAGTTGACCGAGATCGATCGTTTTGCTTCAGACAGCGCGATCAATGTGATGATCATCAATTCGCAAGCATTTAATGCCCGGGGGAGAGACGCCCGACGTATTTATATGAAATTGGACGAATTCCGCTCCAGGCGCCCTATTGATATCTTGGCGAAAACTAACCCGATCCTGATCATTGATGAGCCACAATCGGTGGAAGGGGCGGCCACGATGGATCGTCTGAAAGAGTTTAATGCCCTGATCACGCTGCGATATTCTGCTACCCATAAGAAGGATCGCATGTTCAATATGATCTACCGTTTGGACGCGATGGAAGCGTACAACAAAAAACTGGTTAAGAAGATTGCGGTGAAAGGGATCTCCGTCAGCGGCAACACAGCTACTGAAGGATACGTTTATCTGCAGAGCATTAATCTCTCGAAGGGGAATCCAACCGCGACGATCGAATTTGACTATAAAGGCGTAAAGTCACTGCGAAAAACAGTGCGGACGGTGGGTGAGGGTTTTAACCTGTATGAATACTCAGGCGAGCTGGATGAGTACAAACATGGCTTTACAGTGCTGCGTATTGACGGGAGAGATTCGAGTGTGGAATTTACCAACGGCAAGAAGATCTATGCGGGAGATGTGATTGGGGCGGTGAGTGAGGATCAACTGCGGCGCATCCAAATCCGGGAAACGATCCTCTCTCATTTGGAACGGGAACGCCAATTGTTTTACAAGGGGATCAAAGTTTTGTCATTGTTCTTTATTGACGAGGTTGCCAAATACAAACAGTACAATGCGACTGGTCAAGCTGTTAATGGTGAATATGCAGATATCTTTGAGGAAGAATATAGGCAGGTCATTGAGAACATGCAGCTCGAATTGGACAATGAAGCGTATATGGCTTACCTAAGCGGAATATCTGAGGAAGCGACGCATGCCGGTTACTTCTCCATTGATAAGCGCAGCAATCGGTTCATCGACAGCAAACTTGGAGATCGCAAGGAACGGACTTCTGATGATGCCGATGCTTATGAGCTGATCATGAAGAATAAGGAGCGGCTGCTTGACCGAAAAGAGCCCGTACGGTTCATTTTTTCTCACTCTGCCTTGCGGGAAGGTTGGGACAACCCGAACGTCTTCCAGATATGCACGCTCAAGCAAAGCGGGAGTGAGGTACGCAAGCGCCAGGAGGTTGGCAGAGGGCTGCGGCTATCGGTGGACCAGACGGGCGAGAGGATGGACGTGAACGCGCTTGGAGAGGATGTGCATAACATTAACGTTTTGACCGTCGTCGCTAATGAGAGCTACGATAGTTTTGCACAGGGGTTGCAATCGGAGATAGCCGAGGCGGTGGCGGACCGACCCGTGAGGGTAACGATAGACCTGTTTAAGGGCAAGGTTATCAAAGACCAAGAGGGTGTGGAGCAAATTATAGATGCCGACCTGGCACAAGCAATCTATGATGGTTTGGTTGAAGATGGGTATGTCAGAAAAGGAAAGCTTACAGATAAATTTTATGAAGACAAGAAAGACAACGCGGTCGTAATCGCCCCGGAAGCGGCTGATAGCGCGGAAGGAATTCTGACGATTCTGGATTCCATTTATGACAGCCGGTCGATGCAGCCGGAGGACGCACGTAAAAACAACGTTGAGTTGCAACTCGACAAAGCAAAACTTGGCTTGCCGGAATTTCGGAAGCTCTGGGATAAGATCAACATCCGCAGCGCGTATGTGGTTGATTTTGATACGGAAGAGCTGATTAGAAAATCAATCAACTCAATAAACAAGAATTTGAGTGTTTCAAAGATAGTATTCAAGGTTGAAAGTGGAGAGCTTGGGGAGATCGAGTCCAAGGAAGCTCTACAGAAAGGAGCCTCATTCATCAAGGAACGGGCAGCTGTTTACAATGTTGGCGCGAACCCTAATTCAGGTGTCAAATATGATCTGATCGGGAAGTTAGTCACGGAGACAGGGTTGACACGGGCCGCGATTGTAAAAATCCTGGTGGGGATTGAAAAGCTGGTTTTCGATCAATTCAAAGAAAACCCGGAAGAATTCATTCTCAAAGCAGGGAACCTGATCAATGAAGAAAAGGCGACTGTGATCATTCAACATATCAGTTACAACAAGCTTGACGCTGTTTATGACACAGATATCTTTACCGAACCAACCATGAAAGGCCGTTTGGGAGTCAACGCGCTGCCGGTTAATAAGCATCTGTATGACTATGTTCTCTATGATAGTGCTAATGAAAAGAGCTTTGCAACCGGGCTAGACACAAGCGAGGAAGTTGCCATTTACATCAAACTTCCTAATGGGTTTTATATCAACACACCGGTAGGAAAATACAATCCTGATTGGGCGATTGCCTTCCACGAGGGAATGGTGAAGCATATCTATTTTGTGGCTGAAACGAAGGGATCGATGTCATCGATGCAACTCAGGGCTATCGAGGACGCAAAGATCCACTGCGCCCGGGAACACTTCAAGGCGATCAGCACGGAGAATGTGAAGTATGACGTGGTCGACAGCTATGAGAGCTTGATGAATAAAGTGTTGCAATAATATTCCGGAAATAAAAGAGAAGGAATGAAAAAATACAAACAATGAACGTCAGGTATTAAGAGACACAGAAGTATGTTCGAACTCACGAAACTTGGATGGAGTAGCTTCCAGCAGCTTTGCCTTTCAATCACCAGAGAAATTCTCGGTCAAACCGTAGAAAGTTTCCTGGACACTTACGACGGCGGAAGAGATGGTGCTTTTATCGGGAATTGGAAGGCTATTGGACAGGAAGGTCTTTCAGGCAAGTTTGTTATTCAATGCAAGTTTACAAGTAGAGAAAACCACAATATCATCGCGTCAGACCTTGAAGATGAAATTAGCAAGGTCAAAAGGCTAGTAAGCACAAATAATTGTGATTCCTACATCTTGATGACCAATGCAGGAGTGACTGGTAAGCAAGCTGAAGAGATTAACAAACAGTTCCAAGATGCAGGGGTAAAATATTTTCAGATATTCGGAAAAACTTGGATCAACCAACAAATCCTCGAGAATAAGCGTCTAAGAATGCTGGTACCCCGGGTCTATGGCATTGGTGACCTTAGTCAAATTTTGGACGAAAGAGCTTATGCTCAGACGCGTGCTATCTTAGAAACCCTCCGGGAAGACTTATCTAAAGTTGTTGTTACTGAGGCGTATCGAAAAGCGATCGCAGCTTTGAATGATTATGGGTTCGTCCTCCTTTTAGGCGAACCTGCCGTTGGGAAAACAACAATAGCGTCAATGTTAGCGATGGCTGCTATTGACAACTGGAATTCTTCTATCTTAAAACTTGATTCTCCTGAGAAAACGGTCGAACATTGGAACCCTAATGAACCGACCCAGTTCTTTTGGATAGATGACGCCTTTGGTGTATCTCAGTATGAAGAAGATCTTGTCAGACGCTGGAATCATATCTTTCCACAATTAAGTTCCATGCTAAATGGGGGCTCAAAGGTGGTTCTCACATCCCGCGACTACATTTATAAACGAGCAGTAAAAGTGCTAAAAACAAGCGTTTTTCCACGCTTACTTGAAAGTCAGGTCATCATAGACGTTCAGGATCTCACAATCGAAGAGAGGAGACAGATACTGTACAACCACATGAAGTTAGGTCGACAACCTGGTTCCTTTCGAACAGCAGTGAAACCACACCTAGAGTCCATAGCTTCCCATAAAAGATTTATCCCAGAGTCAGCACGCAGGTTGTCGAATCCATTTTTTACAAAGAACTTGCCCATCAGCAATTACTACTTAGCTGAGTTTATTGAGAAAAGGGAGGATTTTCTCAAAGAAGTGCTTAAAAATCTAGACACGGACAGTAAAGCGGCATTAGGACTGATCTTTATTCGGAAAAACCACCTCCAAAGCCCAATATCGCTTGAAGTTACTGAAATTGATGTCCTTTCAAGATTGGGCAGTAACTTGGCTGGATGTATTACTGCACTTGAAGCATTAAACGGTAGCCTAGTTTACTATTCAACAGGGGAAGGACAACCTTTCTGGACTTATAAGCATCCAACCATAGGAGATGCTTATTCTGCGATACTGTCTGAAAGCCCTGAACAAATAGGTATTTACTTATTGGGTGTCGATATATCGGATTTATTTGGGCAATGCACTTGTGGGAATATGGATCTTGAAAATGCAATCATTATTCCTGAGAGTTTATTTCCTGAGGTCATGAAAAAAATTGAAATCGCGAAGTCGGGACCCTATATAAATAATGCGTATCAAGGGTGGACATTGGACTCAATGGTCCAAAGGTTTTTATCTTATCGGTGTTCCAGAGAGTTTCTCTCTCGATACATTGATGCGAACCCAGACTTGCTTGAAACAGTAAGTCAACCAGGATTGTATTTATCCGCAGTCTCTGAAGTTGGCCTAGCTGTCCGGCTCTACGAAGTAGGGCTTCTTCCTGAAAAAAACCGGAAGGCATTTGTAAATTGCGTTTCAAACTATGCGATTGATGGACAAGATTTGTTTGCAATGGATAACGAGAAAATCAAAACTCTGTTTACTAAGTCTGAATTTACAAAGTTAATTGATAGAGTTAGAGAAGAACTTCCTTCCAAGCTTGAAAATGTGAGGACTGATTTTGAATACAACCATCGAGAGGAAGATTCAGCAGAGGATACGATGAGGCCGTTTATAGATACGTTGGAAGTGCTCAAACGGTACTATGGGGAAAATTTCGAAATTGACGAGATTCTCGACGAGCAGACCCGCCTTATGAACGATTGGATATCTGAAAATACTCCACCAGAGCAAGATATTGATAAAACTGAGTTCCGTTCTCTTGAATCAATGGAAACAGTCAAAACGTTAAGAAGCATTTTTGACGATGTTGACGAATGATAGATCCGTGTCTCTATTCTTATTTTTTTCGTAACAAAGCCTACTATCATAAATGTCATTGTTAAGGGTGACCTTAGGGTCAACATGTTTGGAGGCTGCGAAGCGGCGGATTTCGGGTTCTCGGATCATCAATTTTCCTTTGGTAACAACGCAGGTACGTTTAGCTGAAGCTGCCATCGAACGAGCGTTGGTCCAGCCTTCTGAGACCCTGGTTCAAGCGGACTAATGCCTTTCGAAATCATGGATTGCCACTTGCTGAGTATCAGTTCTCGGTTTGGTATTGGTAACGTAAGAAATTCCAACACGTAACCCAAGCGTTTGGCAACAGCCCCACCGCCCCATTTCTCTAAGTACTCGGTCAACTTTTCCCAGTCAATTTGGTCTTGTGCGGTGGACATGGCTTCGGATAGTTGGACAATTCCACCGCTCAAATCTGGTCGATCTGCAGCATCGATCAGGGTCTTCTCGCGATCAGTGACATTGATTGACTGACCTTCAATCTGGCGGCTGACTGTTCCAAAAAAACGTTTTTCGGAAACTGTAACGAACCGATAATCAACTCCTTGGATAGATACCGATCGTTTTCTCTTTGTCGTCTGGATAAACTGAACTCGGGGAAGCTGCTCAGTCATATTCCAAAACCGCAGCGCGGACCAATAAGCAACTGCTCCTGGAGATACTAAATGAGATGCGATAATCAGAGCGTTTTCAGACCATTGCCGTTCTGGACCCGCCTCCAAGGGGATGATCATGTACAAACCGTTCTCGAGTCTAGATAACCAGCGGTTCTTTACCAGCCTGCCCAAGGCGTTCATAGTCGCATCTGGTGACACCCAAAACTCCAGGGCATCTGGGAACGCGAAAATAGTTTTCCCTTTTTCGGAAAAAGTTGCTAAGAATTCTGTTTCCTGTTTACTCAAAGACATGATATTCCTTGTAACAATACCTTGCGTATCCAAAGGATTTGTTACATAAACTATCATACCATGAATTGGAGCGTTTATAGTTTCTGGTACTATTGGCAAACTAGGAAGCCTTGGGATTGGCAAGACCTCAAATGTTTGAAATAGGACAACCAAAAAAAGCAGGAAAAAGGTTAAGTTATGAACAGGCATCAGATACCTCCAAGGTTTTTAGTCCTGTTATATAAACAGCACAGATTCAGTTTTTGCCAAGTACTTGAATGACCATGGATTCAAGAAAACTACAAACGAATCGATCCATCAATCTATCAATGAAAAAATATTGAAAGCGTTAAAGAGATTGATAGATTGATAGATTAAAATCTTTAAACTCAGTCTTAATTAACTAAGTCTTATTAATATCAGTATTAATTGACTCCGTTTTTCGGAAGTCTTGACTTCCGTTTTTCAGAAGTCTTGACTTCTACTTTTCAGAAGTCTTGACTTCTGATTTTGAGAAGTCTTGGTGGTGTGGATCCAATTCAATTCCAAGGATTCTAGGACGAAATTTTAGATTAACCACCTCAAAAAACCCTTGAAACTCGATTCAAGTTCAAAGCGCTTTTGTTGACCTCGGCATCGAACTGAAGTATGATTCTAAATATCAAACCGCAGTTCGTTTTGATCGAACGAACCAGAGTACTATAAACTCGCTAAATCGACTGGCTTAGAGGTCAGCGGTTACGATTTCGGGTTTCACCCTCATAACCCGGAGGTCAGTGGTTCGAATCCGCTCCCCGCTACTGAGAAGGAACCAGAGTACGCAATACTCTGGTTTTTTGTTAGCCGCGCGTACAGAGGTTGCCAACATTTTAGAATCGGAGGATTTAATAATGAACCACTGTTCGCCGGGCTCAAAACCCGCACACACTTCCATTTTTTCCAAAGCAGCCGGCAAACTGCCCGCTGGTATGGATGGCGGAGCTGTCGCCTGAGCTCTCGTAGTCTTTGGAGAGGCGGCAATAAACCGCCTCCCTCACTTCCGAGGAACTGTTTCCAGATACGTGCCTTTCGCAAAATGCATATACCCATGCAATCTTCTTCTTTCAACCGATACGTATATCAAAGAAAACCTTGTTATCAGTACCTCGTTCAGGCGGACGCTTCTCAATCGACGAATGCGCCGAATCGACCTTGTGACGCTTGTGTAAAATCAGTTCGATAAATGCCTGCCGGTCGTCTCGCTTGCCGTCAAATACGCTTGCCACAGATTGTTCTAAGGGTTTTTCTTTGACAAATGAACCATCTTTAAAGTGTATTTCCGCTGTTTATGGCAATTACGCCGTATAAAACTTGTTATCTTAGGTTGAATATGTGAAAATGGTTGTAAGATACAGTGGGCACGGTGATTCAGGCCGTATCAGTTCACACCTGGATAAAATTAGGAGCTAAGGCTATGACTCAGCAAGAACTTAGAGAAAAGATAAAAAGCGTGATTCCCCATGGCAGTGTTGGAAGATATGATCTACTGCCTATCTTTTTGGACGACAAATTGTTCTCGGAGATAGTCGGGTATTTTTCTACGCTGTACACTGGGAAAATTGATTACATCGCGTCGCCAGAAGCCATTGGCTGGGTTTTAGGTGTCGCACTCGCAAGAGACATGCATGTCGGATTTGTTCCATTGAGGAAAGCCGGCAAACTGCCATACCAAGAAAATCAGCTCATATCCTCTAAATACCTGGATTACTCAAAAGCAGAAAAAGCCTTGACGCTTAAAAAGGGAAGCCTTGTTGCTGGTAGTCGTGTGCTTATCGTTGATGAATGGATAGAAACTGGAGCTACCATGCGGTGCTGCATAGAACTGCTTGAAAAAGAGCGCTGTATAATTTCGGGAGTTGCCAGCATCGGAATTGATTGTAATGACAATACCGAGATGTGGATTAAATCAGGCTTCGCTTCTTTCATTGGGATAGATATGTGAAATTCAGCTTTTTCGGCTGTATTCTTATACGACTAAGGCTCTTGTCTTTCATTTTTGATGAATAATTCAATAGTGGCAATTGGGGTGCGGCCTATGTTGCGATAGCCCCGATGCGGTCTTTCTGTATTGTAATGGACCAGCCAGGCATCCAGATCTGCCTGCAAAGCTTCCAGACTTTTATTATTCTTTTTTCTGAAGGCGATCCGAAAGAATTCATCCAACACTGTGCGATTGAACCGCTCAATAAATCCGTTGATTCTGGGTGTGCGTACTTTGGCACGGCGATTTTTAGTATCGTTCAGCTCCAGGAACGTTTCAAAGGGATGATTTGGTGTGTCAAAAAATCAAGCCTATTATCGGTCATTCGAACTATAAGATACTTCGCAAAATAGACTCAGGATGACGGGGTGGGGTTACCTCAGGATCCTTCGGCTTCGCCTCAGGATGACGGGGGATTGTCATTCTGAGCGAAGTGACTGCCTGCGCCCTTAGCGTGTTTGTCATCCTGAACGAAGCGACTGCCTGCGTACTTGGTGCTTTTCCAAGTAAGAATCTTTCATTGCCAATCCTGACGGGGCTGTTTTACCAGGCATCTCAACCGCAAGATCCTTCGACTACGCCTCAGGATGACGGGGTGGGGTTGCCGCAAGATCCTTCGGCTACGCCTCAGGATGACGGGGTGGGGTTGCCGCAAGATCCTTCGTCTTCGCATCAGGATAACGGGGTGTTTGTCATTCTGAACGGAGCGACTGCCTGCGTACTTGGTGCTTTTCCAAGTAAGAATCTTTTATCCAACAAACCTAACGTAACCATGTTATCGGGTAATTCAACCGCAAGATCCTTCGGCTTTGCCTCAGGATGACGGGGTCGGTGGGCAACGCAGGATCCTTCGGCTTCGCCTCAGGATGACGGGGTGTTTGTCATGCTGAGCGGAGCGACTGCCTGCGTACTTGGTGCTTTTCCAAGTAAGAATCTTTCATCTGACAAACCTAACGCAACCGTTTTATCGGGTCTCCCAACCGCAAGATCCTTCGGCTACGCCTCAGGATGACGGGGTGGGGTTGCCGCAAGATCCTTCGGCTTCGCCTCAGGATGACGTGGTGTTGTTAATCTAAGCCGAGCGCCTGCTTGTGTATTGGCATTTTTCAAGCTGTCATCCTGAACACAGTGAAGGATCTTTTTGTTTATCAAGCTTTACGCAACCATTTTATAAGTCATTCCAACCGCAGGATCCTTCGGCTTTGTCTCAGGATGACGGTATGCTTGTCATGCTGAGCGGAGCGACTGCCTGCATACTTGGTGCTTTTCCAAGTAAGAATCGTTCATTGCCCGATCCTGACGGGGCTGTTATACCGGGTTTCCCACCGGCAGGATCTTTCGGCTTCGCCTCAGGATGAAATAGTAAGGTCTGCTGCAGGATCCTTCGCAACTGAAGCTCAGGATGACGGGGGATTGTCATTCTGAGCGGAGCGACTGCCTGCGTACTTGGTGCTTTTCCAAGTAAGAATCTTTTATTGCGCGATCCTGACGGGGCTGTTTTACCGGGTTTCCCAACCGCAAGATCCTTCGGCTTTGCCTCAGGATGACGTAGCGGTAGGCATGTCAATAGTTTGGTTGTGTGTGTAGGGGCTCGCATTGGATTTCATAACCAGCTCGTCAATCAATCCGCCGGATATGTGATTGAGGTTAAACAACTGAACATCTTTCGGCAGCATTGTGAGTTATCCACGGCATGGGAGTGTTGGTGGTAATTTTTTCTAGCGTCTGATAATAAAAAATAAAAAAACTGGCTGCGAACTTGCAACATGCGGGATATGGTGAGAAAACGAGTATCCCAAAAAATTCCTCAGCCGCACGGCTTGCTTGGTTTTGCCGCTTGTTTGGGGCTGCTGCTCGGGCTTGGGGTTGCCTTTTTCACTTCCTCCATCAAGGCAAACGACTTCACTCCGGAGCCGGCGCCAAATTTGGCACCCAAAACCGATCCCCGCGCATCCAACGCAATTCCGCTTTCCGAGGCAGAAGCGGAGCCGATCTGGCAAGCCTATCTTGAGCGCTATGAACAAGCTGTGTTAGCGCAGGCGCAAGATCCGCTGACCGGATTGTTTTCACCGGTTTTGGACCAGGCTTTTCTAAGCGCCGATGCCAAAACCGCGGTCCTCTGGCTTGGGCTGAGGGATCCCAACGGTTATCTGCTCCATACCGAACCCGGCCTTGTCATCGCTTTGCGTCTGGAAGCAGACTGGCAGATTTTGCTGCCCGACGACGCGCAATGGCAAGCCGCTCTCGCTCAGCTTGAGCCAGAGCTGATACCAGCCGCCTTACAATCCGCGCCGGAACTTTTGGAAAGCCCGCAGCCTCAGGCGCCGATCAGCGGTTACTATCTCCCTTTTGCCGCCGGCACGAAACACAAGCTGGAAGGCTCTGTTTTGCATTTCCATTCCTATCCGCCTTTGGGTTATCCTAGCTGCGACGAAAGTCAATGCCGGTACGCCTACGATTTTACCGACGCGGGGCACTTCCCGCTGCTTTCTGCCCGAGCGGGCACGGTGATCTCTTCCCGCGATTCGTGCACGGATGGCAACACCGGCTGCACAAATTACATTGTCATCCAGGATGTCAATGGCGGCGCTTATCAGCTTTACCTCCACCTTGCCCACAACACCATTCCTGACCATCTCATTCCCGGGACCTATATTGGCCGCGGAAATTATATCGGAGATACGGACGACACCGGTTATTCCACTTCGGAACATGTTCATTTCATGGTGACGCGCAGTTTTTACTACGGCGGCGACGGTTACCCCTGGGGCAATTCTGTTGATATTCGCTTCAACGACGTGATGGTCAATGGGGGAATCCCGCGTACCTGCTTTGAGGTCGCCCGGCTGCCGATTTATGACGGCGCGACTGAATGCCTTGGCGATAAGGGCGATCCTTTCAACGCGGCGAACGACTGGTTTCGCTCCGGAAATATCGGCGCGTCACCGCCCACAGGCACGCTGATCACGCCGGCGGCTGGCGCAACGGTCGCGGCTGGCAACAATCCCTTGATGGACGTGAGGGCTCAGACGCAGGATGACGTGCGGGTCGTGCGGGCGGTGTTGCAAGCCAACCTGAACGGCAAGTGGCAGGAAATCGGTCCCCGGGTCAGCAATCCGTCCAGTTCCGGCGTGTTCGATTGGGATGTTGACCTCTGCAAGACCGCGCCTATCAACGGCCCGCTCGAGATCGCCCTCAAACTCTGGGATCATGAAGGGAATGTGGTCGAGCAGCTTTCAAAGCGAACCGTGCAGGTGGATCATGCCTGCCCGCCGCCGGTCAGCCAACTGACCGCTCCAACTGTTTTTAATGGAACCGGTCTCAAACTCAATTGGACCGCGCAGAGTTCAGGAGTGCCGATCAGGCATTTTCAATTGCAGTGGCGTGAAGGCGCCCAAGCCTGGTCTAACGAACGGATGATGACCCTGGCTGCCGATTCCAGGGCTGTCTGGTTTGTGGGTCTTGCGGGCAAGAGTTTTGGCTTCCGCCTGCGGGCGGTCGACATCAACAATCAGGCTGAGACCTGGATCGCAAACAACGAAGCTGAGGTCACACATGTTTTCCCGTCGGGCTGTCAGCCAGACGCGGCTGAGCCGGATGGGACCATTGCTGAGGCGCGTCTGGCAACCTATGGGCGCGAATATATCCGCAACATCTGCGGGCAGGCAGACTCGGATTGGTTTCGGGTGAACGTGGGAGAATACGGACTGATCCGCCTGCGGGTAAATTCCCTGAATGGCGGTTCCTCGGTCAAGCTGAGCGTGTTTAGCGCGAACGGCGCTCACCTGCTGGCGACAAAACAAGCCGCGGGTCACGGCAAAAACGTCGTGCTCACCATACCGGTGGCTGGCCGTAGCAGTATCTTGATAAAAGCTGAATCATCGGTTCCCAATCATTTTGGGACCGATGTCCAATATGGTTTTACCGCTACCGGTCTTTACCCAGCTTACCTTCCGATGATATTCCGCAAATAGCCTGAAGGCTTGGTTTAGTTCTTCCTGAAAACGAGCACGACCCAATCCTGTTCGGGCAAGTTGTCGATGTGGCTCAAGCCTGCCTGGCGGGCGGCTTCGATCACTGTTTCGGCTTGCGATTCCAAAATACCGCCTAAAATCAGAATCCCGTCTGGTTCAACCGTGTCTGCCAGACCACTCGCGAGCATTTTCACCAGAATGTGCGCTAAAATGTTCGCCAAGACGACTGGCGCCCGATTTAATTCATCTTTACGCGCCAGGATATCGGTGTGGGTGCCCACTTCAAATAAAATTCTGCCAGGCATATCGTTTAGAGCCGCGTTTCGCTCACAAGAGGGGATGGTGATCGGGTCGTTGTCGACGCCCAGGACTTTCGCGGCGCCAAGGCGGACAGCCGCGATCGCGAGAATTCCACTTCCGCAGCCGATGTCGAGCACATTTTTACCTGCGCAGCCGTACTTTTCGAGACCAATCAGACAAAGCTGGGTCGAAGGGTGAGTGCCGGTTCCAAAAGCCATATCCGGCGAAATAATAATTGGCAGACGGTCTCCTGCCGCGGATTTGTCGACCCAGGCAGGCAGGACAATCAGGTTTTTACCCAGCTTGAGCGGCTCGTAACGCGATTTCCAGGCTTCCATCCAGTCCTGGTCGGCGATAATCTGATATTTGACCGCGTCCAGGGGGACAATCATCCCCAAATGCCAGATCGCCTGATCCAGTTTATTGCGGACGGTTTCCACCTGCTCGTCCATGGGGAAATACGCGACCACCTGCATCTCCCCGGTCGGGATTTCTTCTTGTTCGGCCGGGTCAAACCGGGTGACACTGTGAATCAAGACGCCGTCCGGAGCGTAACGGGAAAAAACCTCAGCAACCGCCTCGGCAAGTTCGCCAGAGCAAACCAATGATGCTTCCAACCAAGATTCTGTTTTATCCACTGAATGCGTCCTTTAGCTTATCAAAAAAGCTTCGTTCCTGAATTTTAATATCGGTCCCCATGGTCTTGCCCAGAGCTTTAAGCAGTTCTTCCTGTTCCTTGTTGAGGTTGGTAGGGATCTGGACATGAACGGTCACAAGCTGATTGCCGCGCTCGTTGCGGTTTAGTACCGGAACGCCTTTTTCTTTGAGGCGGAAAACCCGGTCGGGTTGGGTGCCGGGCGGAATTCTGAGCTTGACCTCTCCATCTACGGTCGGGATGGTGATTTCGTCTCCCAAGGCTGCCTGCGCCATGTTGATCTCAAGGTCGAGCAGAATGTCCGTGCCGTTGCGGCGGAAAAATTTGTGGGGAGCGACATCCACTTCAAGATAAAAATTGCCATTGGGTCCGCCATTGGCGCCGGGTTGGCCTTCGCCGACCATGCGGATCTGGTTGCCGTCATCAACGCCGGCAGGAATGGCAACTTTTTTACGGGTCGTCTTGCGTTCAAGCCCGGTTCCGCGACAATTGCGGCAGGGATCCTGGATCATTTTGCCGCGTCCTCCGCAGGTGGGGCAGGTTACCACCTGTACCATTGATCCCAGAAAAGTCTGGTGGACCTGCCGGACTTCGCCCTGACCGTTGCAGGTTTGGCAGGTGATTGGCTGGGTGCCCGGTTCCGCGCCAGAGCCATCACAGACGGAACATCTCTCATTGCGGGTGATCTCAATTTCCTTCTCGACGCCAAAAACGGCTTCTTCGAAGGTGAGTTTGATCACGGAATTAATGTCAGCGCCGCGACGCGGAGCGTTTTGCCGCTGGCGGGCGCTTCCGCCTCGCCCGAATCCGCCCATTCCTCCAAAGCCACCCAAGCCAAAAAGGCTCTCGAACAAATCCGAAAGATCCATGTCTCCATAGTTGGGCATCCCATTGGTGTTGACACCCGAGAATCCAAAGCGATCATAAGCCGCCCTTTTCTCCGCGTCACTCAAAACTCCGTAGGCTTCATTAATCTCCTTGAATTTCTCTTCCGCGTCGGGAGCTTTGTTTACATCCGGGTGATACTGCCGGGCAAGATTGCGAAAGGCACTTTTGATTTCATCCGTGCTGGCGTTACGGGAGACCCCCAGCACTTCGTAGTAATCTCTTTTTTCTGCCATCTTTGTTACCACTTTTCAACACAAACACCTGACGTGATGAAAATCACGCCAGGTGTTCAATTCTAATTGAGGTTTTGCTGTCTAATCCGCATGAGTATACTCGCCATCGACGATATCGGGATCGTCTGATGGGGGTGTCTGCGGGTCTTGCGTGCCTTGATCGGGGGATGGCTGGCTTCCCTGCGAATAGGCAGCTTGTCCAACTTCCTGAAGGATTTTCATCAGGTTTTCGACTGCGTTATTGATCGTTGTGACATCGTTTTGGTCGCGCACTGAACGAACCGAAGCGACCGCGTCTTCAATTCTGCCTTTGGCATCGGCGGGGATTTTTTCACCAAGGTCTTTGATTGTTTTTTCGGCAGTGTACGCGGCAGTATCGGCGGTATTGCGCGCTTCGATCAGCTCGCGATGTTTCTGGTCCTCTTCGGCGTGGGTTTCTGCATCCCGCCGCATGCGCTCCACTTCTTCTTCGCTCAAACCCGAGAAGGCGTTGATGGTGATGCTTTGCTGACGATTGGTGGCTTTGTCTTTTGCGGTCACTTCGAGCGTATTGTTGGCGTTCATGTCGAAGGTAACCTCGATCTGGGGAACCCCACGCGGAGCAGGCGGAATGCCATCCAAGGTGAATTTACCGAGCGATTTGTTGTCGGCAGCCATGGTGCGTTCGCCCTGGAGGACGTGAATTTCGACCTGAGTCTGGCTGTCCGAAGCGGTCGAGAAAACCTGGCTCATGCGGGTGGGGATGGTCGTGTTGCGCTTGATCAAAGGCGTGGCGACACCGCCAAGGGTCTCAATGGAAAGCGTCAGGGAGGTCACGTCCAGCAGCAGAACGTCTTTGACATCTCCGCCGAGAACGCCGGCTTGAATCGCGGCTCCGACAGCCACAACCTCATCCGGGTTGACGCCTTTGTGGGGCTCTTTGTTGAAGAGCTGCCGGACGGCTTCCTGAACGGCGGGCATGCGGGTCATACCGCCGACCATGACGACTTCGTTAATGTCGCTGGGTTTCAACCCGGCGTCACTCAATGCCTGCTGAACCGGACGCAGTGAACGTTGGATCAGGTCGCCGGTGAGCTGCTCGAGTTTGGAACGGGTCAGGGTGGTTACCAGATGCTTGGGTCCCGAGGCGTCGGCGGTGATATAAGGCAGGTTGATGTCTGCCTGCATGGTGCTCGAAAGCTCAATTTTCGCTTTTTCGGCGGCTTCTTTCAGCCGCTGCAGCGCCTGGCGGTCCTCACGCAGGTTGATGCCGTTTTCGCGTTTGAACTCATCAGCCAGCCAGTCGATGATGCGCAGGTCAAAATCGTCTCCACCCAGGAAAGTGTCACCTGAAGTGGATTTGACTTGAAATACACCGTCGCCAACTTCCAAAACTGAAATATCAAAAGTGCCCCCGCCGAGGTCGTAGACGGCGATGGTTTCGATTTTGCCGTCTTTGTCCAGACCATAGGCAAGCGAAGAGGCAGTCGGCTCGTTGATGATGCGTAAAACCTCAAGACCGGCAATTTTACCGGCGTCGATGGTGGCGTTGCGCTGGGCGTCATCAAAATAGGCGGGCACAGTGATCACTGCCTGATTGACGGTTTCGCCCAGATAGGCTTCCGCGTCCCGTTTGATTTTGCCCAAAATCATGGCGGAAATCTCAGGAGAAGAATAATCCTTGCCGTCCATGACCACGCGCACGTCCCCGTTGGGAGCGCTGGTGATGCTGTACGGCACCAGTGTTTTCGCCCGCTGCACTTCGGGGTCGCTGGTTTTGCGCCCCATAAAACGTTTGATTGAAAAAATTGTGTTTTCGGGGTTGATGATTGCCTGATTGCGGGCAACCCGACCAACCAGACGCTCGCCGTTTTTATTGACGGCAACGACTGAGGGAACCAAACGTTCGCCTTCCGCGGAAGGAATGATCACCGGTTCTCCGCCCATCATCACGGCTGCTGCCGAGTTGGTTGTGCCAAGATCGATACCAATAATTTTTGCCATAATTTCTCCTATTTTGCCACCCGCACGAGGGCTGGTCTGATGATTCTTTCTTTGAGTTGGTAACCGGTCTGGACGACTTCGATGATCTGCCCATCGCGGTAAGTTTCGTTTTCTTCGTGGGTGACTGCTTCCTGATTGTTTGGATCAAAAAGATCACCCGGTTTGAGGTCAATCACGCTCACGTTTTGCTTTTCGAGGGTCGCCAACAGCTTTTTGCGGATCAAATCGATCCCGGCAATCCAGTTGGCGCAGTCGGGATCTTCGGGGACGTGGTCGAGCGCCCGCTCGAGGTCATCCATGACCGGCAGGAAGAGTTTGACATGATCCCCCAACAAGCGGTCTGCCAAAGCCGCGTTTTCCTGATCGATCCGTCGTTTATAGTTGGTAAAACTGGCGCGTTCCCGCTGCAGGCTGTCCAAATATTCTTCAGCCTTGGCTTTGAGCTCATCCAATTCGTTTTGCATGAGTTGTTCCTGGGTCAATTCCGGATTGTCATTTTCAGTTGGTTCAAAATCTTTTTCTGTTTCTTCTGTCATTCATGCCTCTTCATAGTTTTGCTATGTTCTAATCAATTAAATTTTCCGATACCAAACCGGACATCAACTCGGCGACGTAGCGAACGGTGCTGATGGTCTGTCCGTAGGGCATGCGCATGGGTCCCAAAACGCCCAGTGTGCCGCTAAGTTGGTCGGGAATGCCGTAACGGGTCAGGATGACCGAGCAGTTTTGCAGTTCCCGCCAGGTGCCTTCGCCGCCGATGAGCACCTGAACGCCGCCGATTTCTTCCGTCAGAACGGTGTGGGAAATGAGATCGTCCAGCATGGGGCGTTCTTCCAAAATCCGTAAAGGTGAATTATCGGGTTGAAAATCGGAAAACTCCGGTTCGCTCAGCACGTAACTGATGCCGTCCAGATAAAGTTCGCCGGTCACCAGTTTTCCGGCAAGGCTGAGCTGGTCGCAGACCGCGTCGAGCACCAGGTTCAGGGAAGGATTTCGGCTTGGCGGAAGCGATTTGATTGCTTCCAGAGCGCGATTTTCACAGAGATGGTTGGCTTGCTGCGCCAACTGGGAAAGCTGTTCCTGGCTCAGGATCGTTTCGAAGGTCAGGATCTGCTGCTGTATTTCTCCGCCAACCAGAACCAAAACCATCAGGACCTGATTGCCGCGGGTGGCGATGAGTTCAAGGTGCTTGAAAGTGACTTTTTCGGAGTGGGGGGCGGTGACGATCGAGACCGCCTGGGAATGGTTTGCCAAAACGGAGGCAGCCAGCGGGAGCCAATGGTCGAGCCCTTTGCGGGCTTGGTAAAACTGGTGGGCGATGGTGTTGCGCGTAGCCGTAGGGAGGCTGGTGTGCTGAACCAGGTTGCTGACGAAGAAACGGTAGCCCTCTTCGGTCGGGACCCTGCCCGCGGAAGTATGCGGCTGCCGCAGGAAACCCATTTCTTCGAGCTGACTCATTTCGTTGCGCACCGTGGCTGAGCTGATTTTGAGATTGTAGCCTTTGATCAGGGAGTTAGAGCCAACCGGCTGCGCCGTGCGCGTGTGCTCGTGCACGATCAGGGAAAGGATAATTTTCTGTCGATCACTTAATTGACTCATGTTTTTCTCACAATTAGCACTCTCAAGCCGAGAGTGCTAATTCAACCTTATTAATGTTATCACGCGCAATTTTACTCGTCAAGAAGAGGATAAACGCCAAAGGTTAATATTATGTAAGAAGATTTTGGGTTATTTTCTGACGCCCTGAAGCACGGGCGCTATTGCGGCAAGCCGATCAAAACCTGCACCACTTCACGGTCCTGCGCGCCGAAGCGATACTTGTATTCTTCGTCCCCGCGCATCAGGTCCACTTCTTCCAGGCCGTTTTCGATCGCCCATTGGATCATTTTGACCAACAAAACCCATCCCGGCGAAACTTTGCCAAATTCAGGATTCCAGCCGGTGTTGTAGACCCATAAACGGTTTTGGGTCAAGAAGTTAAAATACCCGGCAGCCTTTTTTCCGTTCAATGTCAGCCAGGTCAACCCGAGCACGCCGTGTTTATGCGCGTTTTTCCCGAGTGCGATCATAAATGCTTCCCGCTCCGGGGTCAGGAATTCCATTTTTTCTTGCTCGTTGCGCATCATGCCGACAAAATCACGCAGTTCACTCTCGATGTCCTGCCTTCCATCCACAAAGACCAGGTCGGTTTCAAAATCCCGTTCAACGTTGCGTTCTTTGCGCCGAACCTCGTGCCGCTGCTTTTTGGAAAGGTTTTCAAGAAAAGCCTCCCAACTGGATGGCAGCAGAATGCTTGGGGCAGGCTGCAGAACCTGCGCGTGATATTGGAATCCCATCGCGGCGCACAATTCTTCTAAAACCTGCAGGGATGGGGAGTCGCTCTGCAGGTTGGCAAGGTCCAGGCTGGCAGCTTCGGGTTGGTCGCGCTTTAACAAGAAAAACAATAAGCCGCTCAGAAAATTTTATAAGTCCCCTCCGGAGGCAATAAAATCGAGATAATCGGTCACGTCTGTCTGCCCGATAAAGTGATAAGCAGGCGCTTTGCCGGTTTGTCTGGAAAGAAACAACGGCGCGACGGCTTTGAGGGTCCCATCCTGATAGCCGGCAACAATCCGCAGGCTGCTCTCGTCCTGCTGCCATTCGCCGCCGCCAAGCGATTCCCACCAGGTGCGGAGATACCAATACTCCAGAAAGGGATAGGGTCTGATGCTGTTTTTGAGCAATTCTCCCCAATTTTTTTCGAGCTTTTCCCAACCTTCTATCGTGTCAATTAAGACCATTTCCATGGTCAAAATTATACTCTTTGGCACGAATTGTGTACTGTTTTGTACTATAAATCAGAGCGGAAGACAAGGTTGCGAGCATGAATTACGATTTGACAATTTTCAGACCCGATAATGATCCGGAAAGCATCTTTTTTGCCGCGATGCCTCCCAAAGGCAGCGTTCGCGGCAGAGAGGATGATCTTTTGTTTGCCCAATTGAACCCGAGCGGGCAGAAGGTTTTTGACGTTGAGGAGGTCTATGCCGCGCTTGAAACCAACGCGCGGCAATTCCACAAGACCAGCGGGTCGGTCACCAAGGCGATGCGGGTCTTCGTCGATGGTCTGAACCGTTTTTTTCAACAAAGCAACAGTCATTTTTCGGAACCCGAGACCTGGCAAACCGCGTCGCTGTGCCTGGGCGTGATTCATTTGGACACCCTGTTTGTCGGGCAGGTGGGTCTTTGTTCCGCTCATGTGATGCGCCCGGGTGAGGACGAAACTTTTTTTGATCCGGATTTGGATCGGCGGGGTTTGGGCGCCGCCACCGTCGTCAACCCGCGTTATTTTCAGACCACACTGAAAGGCAACGAAGCGCTGCTTTTGCTGCCTGACCCCGAGACCCACCTCATGGACGACGCGGAAGCGGATGCTCAAACCAGGTCGGTTTACATTCGGTTCAGCCGCGGCAGCGGGAAGCTTGATTTTCGCGCTTTGAGCGAGCGAACATCACAGGTTCCGGCACCGGAAGCCGCCGCCGAAGAGCCTGAAGCAGCGATTGAAGGTGGAGCGTTGGAAGAAGCCGCGGAGGCGGACACACTCCCATATACTCCTTCTCTGGCTGAAGACTTATTTTCGCAGGCGGTGCTGCTGCCGGATGAAACGGAAGACGACAGCGACCAGATTTTCGCGGAGGCTGAGCCTGCTCCTTTGCCCGAGCCCGCGCAAGAACCCGAGCCCGCGCGAAAACCCGAAATCCCGCCAGTTGAAGAACTCGAAGCTCCCGCTCCAGCAGACAGCGTTTCCGCGGAAAGCCCCGAGCATCCCAAACCGGATTTTGGCGTGCTGAAAGGCAAGGCGCTGCATGGGGTTGCCGCCGGGGCAAGCTGGCTGCGCAGAGCTGAAGAAAAAGCCGAATCTGTCCTGAAAGCCGGCAAAACGTCTTCGCACACTGAACTTCAACCCGGAATGACAACGGAATTGTCGCCCTGGGTCAAGATCCTGATCGCGGTGATCGTTCCCCTGGTGATTGTCGCTCTTGCTTCGCTTGTTTATTTCAATCGCGGGGAGGACCATCAATATCAATACCTGCTCGCCCAGGCAAAAGCGTCGGTTGCCAACGCGCCCCTGATGCAGACCAAAGAATTGCAGCGGGATGCCTGGGAACAAGCCCTGAACTGGATCAATCAGGCTGGCGCATATCAGGAAAACGCCGAGATCAAAGCCCTGCGTTCCCAGGCGCTGACGGCGCTGGACGCGATTGACGGCACACGCCGTCTGCAATTCGTTCCGGCATACGCGGCATCGCTTTATCCAAATTGGAAAATCCAAGCGATCCTTTCCTTGAATAACGATCTTTATTTGCTCGATCAAGCCAGCGGTTCGGTCAAGTTGCTGCGACTGCGCAGCAATGGTTATGAACTTGTTGACCAATTCAACTGCGGTCCGGGCGAATATGACGGCATCGAAATGGGAAAATTGGTGGATATGATCAGCATCCCGCTCAATAATCCCGCCAAAGCCCCGGTGTTGGGGATAGACGCGGCAGGAAACCTGCTTTATTGCTCGGCAAACAATCCTACCAGCGCGGTGCGGTTGATCCCTCCTGAAACCGGTTGGGCGGGGTTGAAGTCGATTGTCTTTGACAGCAATCGGCTCTACGTTCTTGACCCGGAAAACAATGCCCTTTGGAAGTATCGGGGTTTGACAAGCAATTTCAGCGATCCGGCAGATGCCTATTTTGGGGAGAAAAAATTGGATCTGACAACGGTCGTGGATTTCGCTGTCAGCGGCGAAGATATTTTTCTGCTGCATGACGACGGCCACAGCACCCATTGTCTTTCTTCATCGATCACCGGGAACGATGTCTGCGATGAACCCTATCCTTACATGAACACCGAAGGCGTGGACAATGACCTCGATGTCAGCGCTTTTCGCTTTGCCCGACTTTCCTATTCACCACCGCCGGATCCTTCGGTTTATTATCTTGAAGCCGATCAGGTGGGTTTGTATCAGTTCAGCCTCAGGTTGAACCTGAACAAGGTGCTGCGTTTTGGCACCGGCGACGGATCGCAACCAACGGGGAAAGCAAGCGCTTTTTATGTCAGCCCCGACAGACGCGTCTTTTTGGCGTTTGGGAATCAGCTCTATCACGCCGTTTTGCCTTGAGTGCGAGCTGCCAAATCCCCTGAAGTCTCGCTCCAAAGGCTGGATTTCCGCTCGGTTGGTCGGGGTTCTCTCCGCAATCCCTCTACTGATCCTCGGAAGAGTGCCGCGGGATTTGTATAATTAAGCAAAAAGACAGGCAACCATGAAAGTATTCGTAATCGGCAGCACCGGTTTTCTGGGCTATTACACCGTGCTTGAACTGCTCAAACAAGGGCATGAAGTTGAGAGCCTCGCGCTCACCCCGCTTCCCGACCAGGTCCGCTTTCCGGAAGGGGTCGGGCTGACGCTGGCAAACCTTAACCAGATGGAAGACGATGAAATTGTCGCCAGGTTGAAAGGGATGGAAGGGCTTATCTTTGCTGCCGGCGTGGATGACCGGGTTGTTCCTCCCAAACCTGCCTATCAGTTTTTTTATGAGCATAACGTTCTGGCGACCCGGCGGCTGATCCGATTGGCAAGACAGGCAGGGGTCAGACGGGCTGTGGTTTTCAGCTCCTATTTTGTCTGGTTCGCGCGCCGATGGGCGGAGTTGAAGCTGGGCGAAACGCATCCATACATTCGCAGCCGGCTTGAACAAATCCAGGCTGCCAACGAAGAAGCCGGTTCGGAAATGACCGTCAGTTTTCTACTGCTGCCCTACATTTTTGGCGCATTGCCCGGCAAGGTGCCGTTGTGGAAACCACTCGTGAACTACATCAACAGCGGGCTGCCCTGGGTTTTTTATCCGGACGGCGGTACAGCCATGGTATCGGTGGATGAAGTTGCCCGGTCAGCCGCTGTCGCGCTTGCCAGAGGGGAGTCAGGCATGGAATATCCGGTCGCGTCTCATAACCTGAGCTGGGTCGAACTGATCGGCGGGATCCAAAAGCACCTTGGCAAGCCCAAACCGGTCGTCACGCTGCCGAATTGGCTGGTCAGGTTTGGCGCGCGGCTGCTTTCGCTCAATTTTAGGCTCAAAGGCAAGGAAAGCGGTTTGGACGCGCCGGCTTTTGCTCGCTTGCAAACCAGCCAAACCTTTTTGGATACCGATTTTTCCGCAAGCCTTTTGGGATATGAACACGGAGATTTTGACCAAGCCCTGCGCGAGACCGTTGACGCCTGCCTCAAAGGATAAACCGCAGATTCTTTTAAGCCGCGGAGCCTCGATCGGCTGAAATCTACGGTAAAATACCGGCATGAAACTTAGCCGCATGCTTGACCCCCGGGGCACAAAATATGCCTATCTCGGTTTGGCGATGGCCGCGAATGTTGCCTGGGCGCTGATCTTTTTCAGTCTGGTCGATTCACTGATGCTGCGTTATGGTGACCAGATGCGCGGTGTGGATACCACGTTGATGCTGGGCATTTTTCTGGGGTCGCTCACGATCGGGTTTTTAATCACCCAACTTGCAAAAGACAGGCGCGGACCGACCTATGGGATCTATGGCGGTATCGCGGGCTTGGTTGTGATCGTTCTGATGACCTGGAAAACCGGTTTGCTTTCAGCCTTGGTGGGCTTTATGGCAATCTTTGGCGGCATTAACGGCGGGACCCTGGGCGAAATGTACCGGCACGTCCGCCAAAACCCCCGAAAATAAGCTCAATCCCGACTGGTCGGCAGCCAGGGCATTTTTGGTCCCTCGATTCCCAGCCGTTCTGCCAGAGCCGCCCGCATGGCGACACGGTCGTCCCAGGGATATTCCGTGGCAATGAAACACATCGACTGCTCATGCCCTTTGCCGCAGGCGATGACGACATCGCCTGCCTCCGCCATCGAAACCGCCTTGCGGATGGCATCGCCCCGATCGGCAACGCGGAAAAAGTTTTTGCCTTCTTTTCCGCCAGCCGCGACGGCAGCTTCAGCCATTTCTTCCAAAATTGCCGGGAGCGATTCTGTGCGCGGGTCTTCGGCTGTCAGGATGGAAACATCAGCGCCCTGAACGGAAGCTGACGGCATCATGCGCCGCTTTTCGCGGTCCCGCAGTCCTGCCGAACCATAAACAGCGATCACCTTGCCGCTCGTCAAGCCACGCGCGGTTTCGAGTGCGGATGCCAGGGCGTTGGGCGTGTGGGCAAAGTCGACTATGGCGATGAAATCCTGCCCGAGGTCGATCCGTTCCATTCTGCCGGGGACGCTTGCCTGGTCTGCCAATGCCTTTACCGCCAGGTCGGCATCTAAACCCAGGCCGCAGACACAGACAGCCAGGGCTGCCAGCGCGTTGGAGACATTATAGATGCCCACCATGGGGCTTCTGACCTGGAAGACCTGGTCCGCGATGTGACAATCAAAGCGCAGTTCCGCGGGGGTGTTTTGGATGTTTTCTGCCCATAAATCCGCCTGATTGAGGCGGCTGTAACTGATTTTGTTGCGCGGTGAAACCCGTTTGAGGTAGCCGTAGGAACGGTCATCTTTGTTCAAAACAGCCAGACGAGGGTTGCCGATTTTTTTCGGAGCCGTTTGCCACAGGGATTCAAACAGCAGCCCTTTGGCAGCGAGGTACTCTTGCCAACTGCCGTGATAATCCAAATGCTCGTGGGTGACGTTGGTGACGGCGGCGATGTCAAACTCACTGGCAACCGCGCGGCGCTGCGCCAAGCCGTGAGAAGTGCTTTCGAGCACGCAATGGGTCATGCCCTGGCAGACCATTTCCGCCAGATAAGCCTGAATGTCCGGCGCGTCTGGGGTGGTGACATGAAAGCCCGTGTCGAGGGTTTGGCTGCCGATCAGCGCGCTGACGGTCGAGATCATGCCGGCTTTGATCCCAAGTTTGGTCAAAATATGGTGGATCATGCTGCAGGTACTGGTTTTGCCGTCCGTGCCGGTGACGCCGATGACGCGCAGTTTGCGGGCTGGAAAGCCCTGCGCGGCAGCCGCCATCCAGGCGAGCGCTTCACGCAGGTCAGCTTCGATTTCAAGATAGGGCAGCCCGAAGTCCCGCGGAGCGGATCGGTTGCTGACAATCAGGCGGGCGCCCTGGGCTTTCGCCGCTTCGACGTAATTGAAACCGTCAAAACTTTCCCCTTTGATCGCAAAAAAAGCATCGCCTTCATGCACCTTGCGCGAGTCGCTTTGGACGGCGCGGATTTTTACGTCCGGAACCGCACCTTTTGGGGTCACAGGGACCTTTTTCAGGAGACCGGAAAGGCTTTTATATCGCGGCTGCTTCAACATCTCAACCTTTGGCGGAAACAAATCTTTTTTGAATGAAGAAATAACTGACCAGAAGTAGTCCGGAGAGCCCCAAAAGCGTCAAGCCAACCTTGAGCGCGGTATCCGGACTGAGCCCTTTGCTTTCGTTTACTGCCATGTTGAGCACAAAGGTGGCTTGGGGGGTGATGGCGTAGCTTCCGTCCAGGTTGCTGTCTCCCATCGCCATCTGAACGGTGGCTTCCAGCTCACCCGGAATAAAAGGCTCCATTTCCCAGACAAACACCTGCCGGCCTTTCTCAATCGGCGTCAGAATGCGCTGCCGCGGAGAGATGACGGTTTTGATGCCGCTCAGCATCGCGTCGAGCGTGTAGCCCTGACTGAGGGAGCCTTCGAGGGTCGAGTTGGCTTGGTAGGTGACAGTGATCAGGTTTTTTTGACCCATGCGCATTTCAGCCGGATAACTCACCATCACATTCAGGCTGCCGCCGCTGCCGTGAACCCAGTCGGCGATCGTTTGGGCTTGCTGGAGGGTTTTGCTGGGCAGAGCTTTGCGCCAAAAGAAAAACATGCTGGCAATCAGCAAAATGATTGCGAGGACAATCAGAAGGGTTTGTTTATTATGTTTCATTGCACAACCACCAAAGAAAGGATTCCGAGGATCAACGCGGACGAAAGTATTCTGCCCAACACGACATGATTTGTGCGCAGGGCGATATACATCAGGATTGTGATCAGCGCTTCCAAAAAGAAAATCGCGATCTGAAAACGGAATTGTTGGCTGGGGGTGAGTTTCAGTTTCATCTTATCCGCCGCTTATCAACCTTGACCAAATGAATAAAGCCGCCGCCACCAACGCGATCGGGATCAGCAGCAGCGGAAGCAGTTTGCGCAAAACCACACCTTCCTGATGCACCAAACCGACCGTGGTGCAGCTGACGATCAGCTTTGCCGGCGACATGATCGAGCCAAACGAAGCTCCGGCGTTTTGTCCGGCGAGGACGAGCGGCACGCTCAGCCCGAGCAGTTGGGCGGCCTCTTTTTGCACGACCCCAAAAAGGATGTTGCTGTTGGAATTCGAGCCTGTCAAAAAAGCGCCGATCATCCCCAAAAAAGGCGACATGGCGGGATAGACCGCTTTGTTGATGGTCTCACTGATCCCGCGGGCAATCATGCTGGTCATGCCGGTGTGGGTCATGATCGCGGCAACGCCTACCATGGTGATCACGCCCAGGCTGGCGCTGATGGCGCTGTGCCCCAGCTTGCTGAGGATGCGGCGCAGCGCGCCTTTCTTGAAATATCCTTTATAGTGAAAGATGAGCGAAGCGATCAGGATGGAATAGATCAAAACAGAACCGGGATGGGTCAAAAAAGTAATCGGAGCGGAGCGCAGGGCTGGGGTCACCAAGCCATAATCGCTCACGATCTCGGGGTAAATAAAAGAAAGCCTCACCTGACCCAAAAACTCATTGAGCGGCTTGATGAGAATGATCGAGAATCCGATCAGAACCAACAGGAGGTAGGGCGAAATGGTCAGGAGAAAACTTTGTTTGTTTTTAGGTTCCGCATCCGGGGCGGCTTCACCGCGATAGCGCGGCAGCCGGGTGATGATCACCATGGTCACCAAACCGACAATGGAAGGGCCGATTGATCCAAGCGACCAGAGACCGTTGGTAACCAAGAGCCAAAGCGCGGTACCCATCGCGGCGCTGATGATCAGGATCACAGGCAAGACCTTGGCAAGGCTTTTCCAACCGGTGCTGAGCACGGTGATGATGGCAGCAATCGGAGCATAACAGAACGCAAACAAGATTGCCGCGAAGGGTCCGATTGCCGTGCCGGGGACTCCGGTGACTGTGATCAGCCCTTCGAAAGCGGTCGCCATGGAGCCAAACGCCACTGCCCAACTGTGACCGATGGCGGTCAGGAGTACTGCTAAAATGGGATTGAACCCCATCCCAACCAGGATTGGGGCGCAAACAGCCACCGGCACGCCAAAGCCGCCTACGCCTTGCAAGAAAGAGGTCAGCAAAAATGAAATGGTCAAAACCTGCAGGGTGCGGTTTTTTGAAAGCCGGGGGATTTCTTCGCTGATCATGCGGATCGCACCGACCTCGTTTGCCAGACTGTAGAGCAGCAGCGCGCCCCAGATGATGTAGAGCAGCCCCAGGGAAAGGAACATCGATTTAATTTGAGACCAGGCGAGAATCTTCCATGTGCCGCCAAAAAAAGCGAAACTGATGACGGCGGTCACAATCCAACTGGCTGCGCTGGAACGCATCCCACCCCACTTAAAACCGAGCATTAAAACCATGACGGTCAAAACCGGCAAAAAGGCAAGAAACCAGTTGAGGGGGGTCAGTTCCATATGGGGGATATTATACAGCCTCTGCGCCGCGCCAAGGCATATTGAACCATGCTGAAGGTCGTCTGCCGCGTCTGGTCTGGCGGACCGGATGGCAGCGGCGGATTATTCCGGGCTCTCAGCCGCGGCTCTTGAATTCGGGATCCAAAAACTGACGGTCGTGCCTTTTCCAATCTCGCTTTCGATCATCAGTTTTCCCCCAAGTTTACGCACCATTTCGTCGGTGATTGCCAAGCCGAGGCCCGAACCGCCTGCTTTTCGCGCGTGGGCTTGGTTTGTCCGATAGAAGCGTTTGAGCACATGAGGCAAATCCTTCTCTGCGATCCCGATTCCCTGATCCTGTACCACGAATTTACAGCCATCTTCCTGAGCATCCGCCAAAACAGAAATGGTTCTGCCTTCAGGGCTGTATTTGATGGCATTGTCGAGCAGGTTTAGTAATATTGATTGCAGAAAAGAGCGGTTCGAATAGAGTTCCTCGCTGCCCAAAACTTCCTCATGAATTTCGATTTCTTTGTGGGCGGCGATCTTTAGGACCATATTTTCGACCTGATGGAGCAAATCTGGGACATCGATCAGCGAATAAGATTCCTGTTCCGGGTCGGCATCCAGGGTTTCGATTTGTTTGATCAGTTTTTCGATCCTGGCGGTGGCGTGGTCAAGCGTGTCCATGAAGACGTAATCAAAAATTTTCGCATCTGCCATTCTTTTGCGATAGCTGTCAATCGACAGACGCAGCAGGGCGGCAGGCGTGTTTAGCTCATGGATCGCGTTTGCCACAAATTGTTTTTGGTTTTCAAGCTGCCGGTCAAATTGTTCCAGACTCGATTGAATCATCAGATCCAGCTCCGCGACTTCATCAAGGTTGACCTGACTCGGCAGCAGTCGGTGTCTGACGGCAGAGGCGCTCACCGGACGCGCGCGGGTTTCTTTTTTTCTGCGGTTGCCCAATTTAAAACTCTGCCAAAGAAACAATCCCACTCCCAATAAACTCAGCGACAATATGCCCGCAGCCAGGGCATACAGGAGGGGTTTGGCAGCCGTCACTTCGAGGTGTTGCAGAATCAGATGGCGCAGCGCGAAAAAGATCCCCCCTCCAAAACCCAAAAAAAGCGCCGCGTAAAGCATTTGCGGGAAAAGGGACCTGAAATTTTTATCTGGTTTTCTTTGACCTGGTCGCATACTTCATTCTCTCATGAGGTGTAAAAACAGCATTCCTATTCCAGAACGATCTGATAGCCTTGATTGACGATCGTCCTGATCGAGACATCTCTCAGGTTGGCATGGCGGAGTTTACGCCTCAGATTGTAAATATGGGTTCGCAAGGTGGTTGAAAAAAGAGTGCTGCCAAAATCGTCCCAACTTTTGCTGATCAATTCCTCCTGGGTGACAATTCTGTCCGGGTAGCGCATCAGGTTTTCCAGTAAAACATATTCGGTACCGGTCAGATTGACTGGTTTTCCATTCACAAAAGCGGTCCTGCTCGAGGGGTCCAGCGAAAGCCCTCCCAGGCTCAGCCGCGGGGTAGTGGATTGCGGCAGCCGCCGCAAGAGAGCCCGGATCCTTGCCAGCAATTCTTCGAGCGGAAAAGGTTTGGTGAGATAGTCGTCCGCGCCGATATCGAGCCCCATCACTCTGTCAAAAGTCCTTCCGCGGGCGGAAAGAATAAGAATGCGCGAGTTTGGCTTAGTTTCCCGGATTTGCTTACACACGGTCATGCCATCGATGCCCGGCAAACCTAAATCGAGCAAGATCAGGTCATAGTCAATATTGCTATCAATCGCGCGATAGATACCTTCTTCGCCATCAGCCGCGATATCGACAATATAAGCCTCCTGCCTCAGAACGTTGGCAAGCATGTTGGCAAAAAAATCTTCGTCTTCAATCAATAAAATTCGCATGCTGTCTGCCTAATAACAACTGACAACATTTTATCATTATCAGCGCAAACCCTATCAGACAACGGGTTGCCAGGTGAACGTTTCGGCTATGCTCGCCCTTCAGGCAGGCGTCAGCTATCTTACCAGACGCTGGCAGAAATCGTTCCGCGCCTCTCTATTCCTTTACCTGCAAGAGCTCCATTGGCTTTTTGTTCGCGACAAAAACACTCCCCACAATTGAACCTAATAAAGCACAAAAAAGATAAACCAGGGCTCCAAAAAAGATTGGCCATCCAATGACGTTTACGCCTTTTAAGACTGAAAGGAGGACTATGCCTATTACAAGCCCAATAAAGGTCAAAGCCAGGGTTTGACTGACCTGCATGATTCTAATCTTGTGCTTCTCTACGCCGAGCATGCGCAACAACGCAATCTCTTTTGCTTGATTCAGCACCAATAGAATATATAGTATGAATCCGATCACACCGGAAATTAATAATGTGATTGGATACAGCCGCTCTATCAGAGATAAGTTTTTCTCCATCGGCTCAACAACTGCATTTAGTTCCTCATCCCAAAATCTGATGATCAATGGCGATAAATTACGCTTTGACAGATCATTCTTAAAATCATCCAGGCGGTGATTCATTGCTGGTTCGGTATACAAGATCATCTCGAGATACATTGGCAAACCGTCGGAACTATGCTTTTCTATGGCAGAGAGGTTCGTAAGCAGCGGTTCTACGTTAACGCCTTGACCTCCAGGTAAATACTTGATTCCCCCTACTCCAAAGGAAGCCACCTCTCCAATGACCATGAAGTTTACAGGCTCAGTTAGTTCAGATAGCTCAATGGTTAGCATGTCCCCCAGCTTCCAGCTTTCCTGTTCCTTATGAAGTTCAGATATCACCAGAGGAACCGCTTTGGTTCCGACATCCTCATAAGACCAAAGAGCGGATATGTCATCAGGACCATATCCTGATAGCCAATTTATTCCACCAACTATATTAAAACGGTGATGTGTTCCTATTTCAACATCGGTTACTGCCAGGAAATTATATGGAATGATTGCTTCAGGCTCGCCACTCTGGCTATTCGTAATTGATTTTGGTAAAAGAGCAGATGAAAGGTAGAAATCATGAACGAAATTGGAATCCAGCATCTCTTTGACAAAACTTTTATTGATTTGATTTTTAAAAAAGTCCTGATTATTTACGCCAATCGGTGATTTAATGTCAATTTCGATACTTGTTGTTCGATAGAGTCGATCGATCTCTATTTTATTTTTATTGATCAATTCTTTAATCCAACCCATCGCCAAAAGCATAGAAGCAGCAATCCCAATTGTCAACAAACTTTTGGCAGGAGCTCTTAGAATACTCAGAAATGAATACCACATGGTTGTATTCCACGGATTCCTCTTCCTGGATAGGCTTCGCATCTCTGAATCTGTGAATTCATCTCTTTTTCTTGTTTCTTCGATTCTTATTGCTTCGTTATCCTCTTCAATTGTGCGATTTTTCGTTTTTGTTGGGTTTTCCTGAAGCATCACTAAAATTGGCGTGGCACTTATTTTCTTAATTCCTATAACCGAACCAATGAATAAAAAGCATAGAATTAATAAGCAAAAAGCTATACCCCATGAGGGATTAATAGTCAGCTCTGGGAAAACACCAGAAGGCAAAGGTAATTTTGACAGAGATTCCTGCGCTTCAGCCTGGGCATTCCGAAAGGCAAAGAACGCGCCCAGGGATATGCCTAAAAGACCCAAACCGATGATTGTGGAAAGGAGTTGCTTTTCTGTATCTTGTACTGGAACTCCCAATGCTCTCATGATGGCAACATTTTTCTCGTTCCTTCGTAAAAATATGAATATAGTGAATCCAACTGAAATAAGTAACGCTATTGTAAATAGGGTCATCGACAGTGACATTGAGCGTCGCAATGGATCCGCCCCAGCCATAAAGTTACGACCGTTATTATCTATAAACTCCAATTCAAATCCCAAATCGTTTATTTTCGATTTGTACTCTTCTATAAACGCATCCTGGGTACGGGGATTCTTCAATACGAAATTATACGCAAGATATTTATCTTTTAGAGGGGATAGAAAATCTGGCTGGGTGAATTCATCTCCTATGGTTGAATTTGGAACATAGCTGTCGCAAGAGAAGGCCGACTTGCCATAATTAAAGCCTTCATTGGAATATATTCCAACAACCCGATAAGTGATTTCCTGACTCGGATAACTTTTCCAGTTTTCTATATCCAACTGCCCTCGAATGTAAGAAAAGTAAGGGTCAGTCAGAGAATGGATAGTAAAATTTATTTCATCACCAATTTTTATATTTCGGATTTTTGCCAATGGTTCTGGTATGACAATCACTTGATTGCCATCAATCTCATCCTGATGATTGATCCAACGTCCATCCAACAGATAATTCCATTTTTGATCTAGTTGCATTTCAGGCATAGCGCTCATGTCACTTGTGCCAATCAGTGTGATTGTCCGTAAATTCGCATTCAATCGGTCTATTTCGAGCTTTAACTTTCTATACTCGGGCAAAGTAAGATCAATTTTCTCGTCTTTTCCCACTTCCAGATACCATAAATTTTCATCATCCAAGGCTTTTAGATTAAATGCTTGTCTTTGATTCCAGACACTTATGGGAAGGTTGCTGACAATATAGTTTCCACTTGGACGATGCCATGCTCTGATAAGATATTTATGATCTACTTCCATCTGGTCTAACTGAGGGGCCATTTGATCGATTTCAACAGTGAAACGCGCTGGAATCCACATTACATAGTTTCTACCACTTTGAATTCGTTCCGGATATCCAGCCAGGACTTCATCAACAGAAAAAATGAGCAGGTATCCGGCAAAGAATTCGACTCCATTTTCTTCAGCATATTGCTTTTCGTAATGGATCAAGGTTCCATAAAACCAATAATCCAAGTTAAATACACCCCCACCTGCCCACATTGACGCAGGTAATTGATCAGTTTCAGCCACGTCCATTGTGCCTGTTTCGAAATCAAGATTGTAATAATCTCTCATTACCGCAGATGTGGTTCTAACCAGATCCTGGTAAGCTATTGCAGGACTTCCTCCGATGATTTCAGCAGCTTCGCTGAACGTATGTTTCTCTTCGACTTCCCAATCCTTAGCAACGTACCCAATGGAACGATAATAACTTTCCAATCGGTTTGTTTCGCGCCGGACGATCAAGGTTTCCACCGCTTTTCCCACAAAGCCATAAGCAACAAGCCCGATCAGCAGCGTCAGGAGGAAGCCGACGACCGGCTTGCGGATGAGTGACTTGAGAATAATGTTTTTTCCCATCTTTTTTATTCCTTCACCTGCAAATGCTCCATTGGTTTTTTCCTCGCTACTTTAAGACTGGCTGCCAAGGTTCCAAGCAAAGCCCCGGTAAGATAGATCAGTGCGGGAACCCCCAGCTGCCAACCCGCGGCTGTTGATCCTCGCAGCGCGATCAAAGCAACCACACCAAGCGCCAGCCCGATCAGGCTGAGCGCCAGGATCTGTGCCAGCTGCATCCTTCGGATTTTGTATTTCTCCACCCCCAGCATACGTAATAGCGCCGTGTCTTTCGCCTGGTTCAGAATCAGCAGCAGGCAGAGCACGCCTCCAATCACCCCGTCGAGAATCAACGTAACCGGATAGAGTCGCCTCATCAACGAAAGGTTTTGCTCCATTGGCTCCACAACCGCCAACAGCTCCTCATCCCAAACCTGGATATAGACAGGAAAATCCCTTGTTTTTTTCTGCTGTTCGAATAATTCGGACTTGACTGCTTTCAACTGATAGTTCATACTCGGTCTTGTGTAAAAAGCAGCTTCGAAATAGTCAGGCAAGAATGAATAAAAACTATGCAAACCAGAAAGATTGGTAATCAGAAAGCGATAGGAAACACTGTTTTTGACTCCGGTAGAAACCCCATAACTTCTGGACCCTCCTTTTGTACTTCCAATGATCCTGAATGGAACCTGCTCCTTGAGTCCCACACACTCAAGCGTCACTGTCTGGCCTAAAACCCATCCTTCTTCCTGCATGATTTCTTCAGGAACACACAATGGCAACAATTGCCCCTCTTTGTAAACCGATAGATCCTCAGAAAAGGCTGACGGACCATAACCTGGGAGGAAGGTAATTTGAGTGTGCGATAGCGCTCTTTCCAGCCCATAGTCCAGACGATTGATTGCGAGAATTATATAAGGCGGCAAAGGTCTGTAAACTTTCGTTTTAGAATCCACCTCATTTCGAACTTTCACCAAAGTAGATAGGTAATTATGGTCAACAATCCCCGTGCCCATAAACCACTCTACCCCTCTACGGGGGATCCGATTGGATGTATCTAATTGTTTTATAAAGAAGTCGATTTGTACTTGGGAACTCTGGTAAAGCCTTGAGACTTCATCCCTGTTCGCTTTGATCATCGTCTGGAACCAACCCAAAGCCAGAAGCAAGGCTGCCGCCACTACAACCGTAAGCAAGCTTTTCAATGAGGAACGCAGAATATTGGAAGTATAAAACTTTGTTAACGCACTATTAGGGTCCGCTTTGCCGATGGCTGGCGCTACGATGGCATTTTTCAACATGCCTTTGTCAAAACCCTGGTGCACAATAACAGAAGCATCATCAGCTGCATGCTTTTTATCAGTGCTATCCTGAAGCAGCTCCAGGACAGGCGCCCTGGTGACACGACGATTGCCGATAGCAGCCATTAGCGCCAGAATGATCAATACCAAAACCCAAACTCCAACCCCAACCATTGGGTGCAAGGTCAGCTCCGGGAGGATTCCGGAAGGCAGCGGAAGCTTGGAGAGGGACTCAGCCGCTCTTTTGTGCGCGTTCTGCCACGAGAGGATTGAAGCCACCAAAGAACCGATCACCCCAAGCCCCACCAGCGGCAGCATCAGTTGTTTGTTTCCGTCTGGAGCGGGCACTCCCAGTGCCCTCAGGATGGCATAGCTGCGCCGATGCTGACGCAGGTAAAGGAAGACGGACAGTGCGATTGCTATCAACAAAGCAGCTGAGAAGAGAATAGAACCAATCAGCGTTGATTTACGCAGCGGATCTGCCCCTGCCATAAAGTTCCTGCCATTGTTTTCGGCAAAGGTCAGATCAAAACCAAGTTCTTTTAATTTCGGCGTGAATTCTTTGATGAACGCGTCCTGCAAGCGCGGGTTGGCAAGCACAAAACTGTACAGCGTGATTTTATCTTTTATTGCTGACCATTGCTGGGTAAGGACAACTTCGCCCGGAAAGGTGCGATTGGGCACAAAACTATCGCAAAACCAATTCTGACTAAACTTGGATGATTCCATATAGTTATAAGAATAAATCCCGACGACCTCATATGTGATCGTTTTGTTTGGATATTCCCGCCAGTGTCTTATATCTCCTTCCCCACGGATATAGCTGTGATAAGGATCCTTCAATGCCCGCAGCGTTATTATGATTGTATCCCCCAGGCTGATCCCTCTGTTTTGAGCCAGGTTCTTTGAGATGACGATCACAGGCCTGGCTTGCTCTTCATCCGCGCGATTGAGCCAGCGGCCTTCTACCAGGAAATAATCCTTGGAATCCAGCTGGACTTCTGGCATGGCGCTCATATCACTGGTGCCGATTAATAATATGGAACGGAGATTCTGATTCAAACGGTCTATTTCAAGGCGCATGCCCTGATATTGGGGCAAGGAAAGATCGATGATTTCGTCGTCTCCGATTGGGATGTACCAGAGGTCATGCCCATCCAGCGCTTTCAGGTTAAAAGTGCTTTCCCCGTTAGCAATGCCTCCCATCGTGGTTGAAAAAGGAAAGCTTGGATGTGACCATGCTCTCATCAGATAGCGTTGTCCTACTTTCATCCTCTTAAGATGAGGCTCCATTTGCTCGAATTCCGTTGTATACCTTTCAGGGATCCAGACAGCATATTTCTTCCCAGCCTGAATGCGGTCTGGATAGCCTGCCAGAACCTGATCCACATCAAAAATGAGCAAATATCCGGTGAAAACAGTGGGTTTCTCTTTTGAAATAAGTTCTTCGAAGTGGGTTAACTTGCCATAAAACCAATAATCAAGGTTGTTGACCCCCTCGCCATACCAAGGCGAAGCATCCGCATACAAGGTTTCACCCACATCCATCGTTCCAGAATCGAAATCGGTATTGTAATAATCATGCATGAAACCCGCAGTTTGCCTTCTCAGGTCTCCAAAAGCAACTGATGGACTTTGTTCAATGAGGGCGGCTCCTTCCGCGTAGGGGTGTTCTTCTCCTTCCCAATCCTTTGTGATATAGCCAATGGATCGATAATATCCTTCCAGCCGGTTGGTCTCGCGCCAGACAATGATTGTTTCGACGGCTTTACCTATAAAGCCAAACGAAACCAGCCCGATCAGCAGCGTCAGGAGGAAGCCGATGACCGGCCTGCGGATGAGTGACTTCAGAATAACGTTCTGTCCCATTGGTCTTATTCCTTCACCTGCAAGAGCTCCATCGGCTTTTTGTTCGCGACCAAAACACTCCCCACAATTGAACCTAATAAAGCACAAAAAAGATAAACCAGTCCTCCCAAAAAGATCGGCCATCCAATGACGTTTACGCCTTTAAGGACTGAAAGGAGGACTATGCCAATTACGAGCCCAGTAAAGGTCAAAGCCAGGGTTTGACTGACCTGCATTATTCTAATCTTGTGCTTCTCTACGCCGAGCATGCGCAACAACGCAATCTCTTTTGCTTGATTCAGTATCAACGACAAGCATAAAACTCCGCCTATCAGACCCGCAAGAATGATTGAGAATGGATATAGCTTTTCCATCAGTGATAAGTTTTGTTGCATTGGTTCGACTACAGCTTTAAGTTCTTCATCCCAAACAACCACACTTTTTGGAAAAACCATAGAAGCGGCTTGCTCATCTTTTATAAGGGTTTTAAATTCTTCCAGGCGATGATTCATATCAGGTTTTGTAAAAAAAACGGCTTTGGCATAATCGAATGGAATGCTAAAATTTCTTTCTATAGCGGATAAATTAGTCAGCATTGGATAAAACGTTCTGATGTCCTCATCCTCATCAGCCGCCAAAGCAAATCCCCAGCTTGATCCGGCTGTGGAACCTATAATCCGAAAAGAGATTGGTTTATCAGCTCTAGCCAGAGTCAAGGTGACTTCATCACCAAGTTGCCAACCTTCCATTTCCAAATCCTTCTCGTGAACCACTAAAGGGACTTTTTTTGTTTTGAAATCCTCTTCAGTCCAACTTCTTATAAGGTCCTGTTCACCGTAGCCAGGTAAAAAATTCATGCCATATCCAATGGATTGATTTCCATACAACAAACCCTCTTCAAGAGAATTAATTGCGAAAATAGAATATTGGATGGTATAAACTCGATTGTCTTTTGGATTAACCCCATTCGTTTGATATTTAAGTATACTGGTTAAAAAGCTGTCTTTAATAAAGCCTGTTTCATTCGCCCATTTTACAGCGCTATTTTTAATGTTATTCCTAAGGCTATCAAAGCCTTCTTTACTGGAAGCAAAGAAATCTATTCTGATAGGATTACTCGCGTATAATCTGGCGATTTCTTTTTGGTTATTGGAGATCAAGCTTTGCATCCAGCCTAAGGCGAGAAGCAAGGAAGCGGCAACAATTATTGTCAAAAGACTCTTTGTCTTGGTTCTGATTAATTGGTTCTTAGAGAAATGTTTTATTGCTGTTTTGGGGTTAGCCCTTCCTTGCATGGAGCGCAGGTCCGATATTTCAGGTAACACGTGAGATAGATTAGTCTTGACCAATTCAACATCAATTGGATTCATCACCTTTGTTTTTTGAACACCTTCACTATTCTGTAAAAGCTCTAGAACAGGAGTGTTCGTTACCCTTCGTGTTCCAACAGAGGCTGTAACTAATAGCACTACCATAACGAACAACCAAAAAACCACTCCCCATCCAGCACTTATGCCAGGTTCTGGCATTGCACCTGAAGGTAATGGCAATCTTGAGAGAGATTCAGCCGCGCGAGCATGACCATTTATCCAGGAAAGGAGCGATCCAACTGAAGAACCAATAACCCCCAGGATTAACAAGGGCAAAATGAGTTGTCTGTTGCTGCTTTTTGAAGGAACACCCAAAGCACGTGAAATAGCGTAATTTTTACTTTGCTGCCGTAAATACAAGAAAACAGACAAAGCTATTGAGATTGATAGTGCTACCGTAAGAAGGGCTAAAGCAAACCCGGTTGACCTTCTTAGTGGATCTGCTCCTGCCATGAAGTTGCGCCCATTATTGTCCAAAAAATTGAGTGTAAACCCCATTTCCTTTAATTTTGGTCGAAACTCCTCAGCGAAAAGATCTTGGTGGCGGGGATTATTGAGAACAAAATCATATGCAATGCCATATTCACCAATCTCACTATCAGCTACTTGTAACGCATAATCATCTGAAAAAGTAGAATTCGGAACATAAGCCAAGGAAGATGATGCATCGGTTCTTTCAAGCGTATCCATGACGGGATTTGAATAAATGCCAACAACTTCGTAAGTTATGGTTTGAGCAGGATACTGATCCCAGTTTTTAATATCCTCATCACTACGGATATATGAAAACATGGGGTCTTTCAAGCTTCTCATCGTAACGGTTACTTTACTTCCAACCCGTACCTTTCGTGTTTTTAAAAAAGCTTTTGAGATAACCATCACTTTTCTCTGGTTAACTTCGTCTTCATGATTTAACCACCGGCCAAAATGCAAATAGTTACTGTTTGCCCCCGTTTGCATGCTGGGCATTGCACTCATATCACTTGTTCCAACAACTAAAATGGAACTCAGGTTTTGATTTAAACGGTCAATTTCGTTTTTTATCTTTCTATACTCCGGTACGGTTAAATCAATCCTCTCGCCCTCCTGAACTTCCAGAAACCATAAATCGGCATCATCAAGAGCTTTAATATTGAGTGCCTCCATCTCATTTTCAACTTCAATCTCATTGCCAATTGAGGCATAGTTGCCAAACGGGTGATGCCAGGCGCGAATCAGATAGTGATTTCCTTCTTCCAGCTGATTTAGATGTGGGTCCATTTGATCAAAATCAGGCGTATAACGGGCTGGAATCCACATTATATAGTTTTTCCCTGACCATAAACGGTCATGATAACCTGCCAAAATTTCTTCAACTTTCCAAATCATTCTGTAGCCAGAGAAATATTCGGCACCATCTCTTTGCGAAACCGCCTTTTCAAGAAACAACAATTTTCCATAGAACCAATAATCCAGGTTATAAACACCCCCACCTTCCCATGCAGAGTCGGGCACATCCTGGCTTCCAAAGTAGAAATCCAAATTTTGATACCGGTCCAACACGGCTGAAGTTGTGCGCTGCAAATCTCCATAGTTTATGTAGGGAGAACTTTCAATGAGCTTTGCTGCATAGGAAAAAGAGTGTGTTTGTTCTAATTCCCAATCCCGTTTTATATAGCCAATCGATCGGTAATAGCTTTCTAAACGGTTTGTCTCCCTCCAGACAATAATTGTCTCGACCGCTTTTCCCACGAAGCCATAAGCAACAAGCCCGATCAGCAGCGTCAGGAGGAAGCCGACGACCGGCCTGCGGATGAGTGACTTTAGAATAACGTTCTGTCCCATTGGTTTTATTCCTTTACCTGCAAGAGCTCCATCGGCTTTTTGTTTGTAACCCAGGCACTGCCCACCAAGGTTCCCATCAGCGTTCCCACGAGATAAACCAGAGCAACAATTCCAATAGACCATTGCAGGGTCGCGATACCTGGCAGTATTATCAATATGATAGTGCCGACAACAAGCCCGCTCACGGTAAGCAAAAGAAACTGCCCGATCTGCATCCTTGTGATCCTGTGCTTTTCCACCCCCAACATGCGTAACAACGCCGTTTCCTTTTCCAGGTGCAGGAGGAGAAGCAAACTGAGCACCCCACCGAGAACTCCTGCGAGTATGACCGCAATGGGATAAAGTCGTTCCATTAGTGAAAAATTCTTTTCCAGAGGATGAATCACAGCCAACAACTCTTCATCCCAAAATATTGCATTTATCGTCTTATTTCCTGAATCCCCCAACAACTGATCAACAGTTGTTTTGAGTTCAGAAAGACGATAGTTCATTTTTGGTTCACTATAAAGGATAGCATCTGTATATCCGGAGTGATTTGGGTAATATTGTTCAATGGACTCGAGGATTGTGATCATGTACCTGAAATCAAACGCAAACATTTTCCCTGCGGAATCCCTGATAATTGATCGGACTTCTGCAATTCCTCCTGAAGAGGTTCCGACAATTTTGAAAGGAATTTGGATAGGTATCTTCTCAAGTTCTGCTGAAAAGGAATCACCCAAACCCCACCCTTGTTCCCGCATGATCTCAACAGGAACAATGACTGGTATGCCATTCCTTTCTTTCTCCTCCAATGACCCGCTCTCAGAAAAGACCTCTGAGCTATATCCTGGTGCCCATGTGATCTCATAGCCATCCAAACGTTTAATTGATCCCTGTTCGAAATTATTCAGCGCAAGAATAGGATAGGGAGGAATACCATCAAATGATCCGGAGTTTTCATTGAAACTTGATTTGAAGTTTAGAATATGGGAGAGGTTAGAGCTCGAAATGAATTGTGTGTCTTGTATGTCCTCAACCAACTTGCGAGGTATCGCATTGAATGATTCGTTAGATTTTGGCACAATATCGATCTGAACTCTCGTACTCTCGTATAAACTGTTGATTTCTTCCTGATTTGCTTTGATCAGGCGTTGGAACCAACCCAAGGATAACAAAAGGGCTGCCGCAACTGAAGTGATCAGAAGGTTTTTCAGTGGAGAACGCCTCAAAGCTAACCTTGAGAAATCTCGGAGAGCTGCTACCTGGTTGTTGGAAACTATTTTCCTTGACGGTTTATTAGCGGAGCGCTTCAATTTTTTCGTTTGAGAAGGCGCAATTTCCTTTTCAAATGTTTTCTCGGTTTGGGTGTGGGTTTTAACTTTAATCGAATTGTCTTGTAATAAGGCTAATACTGGGGTTCTGCTCAATCTTTTGCTGGAAACCAGAGTTCCAACAAACAAGATTAGTAATATGAAAAGCCATAAACTGATACCAATCCAAATGTTTAGGGTCAGTTCTGGGAAAACTCCTGAAGGCAGCGGTAACTGTGAGAGCGACTCCCCTGCTTTTTTATGGGCGTAATGCCAGGAGATGATAGAGCCAAGCGTTGACCCTACTATTCCCAAAACCAACAAAGGTTGAACAAACTGGCGACCGCTGTTTATTTTCGTCACTCCCAAAGACCTGAGAATCGCATAATTTTTCCGTTGTTGTCTTGAATAAATGAAGATGGATAGAAAAATAGCGAAAATAAGCGCGATAGTGTAAAGGGAAAAACTGATCAAGTTTGATTTTCGCAAGGGATCTATCCCTGCCAAAAATTTTTCGCCTTCATTGTCTGAAAAACTAAGCTTAAACCCCATGGACTCCAGCTCTGATGAATAAGTTTCAATGAAATTAGCCTGGAAGCGAGGATCCTTTAGCACAAAACTGTAACCAACATTTGGATCCTTCAGACCCGACCAATATGCTGGAAACGCAAATTCCTGAGGGATGGTAGATAATGGAACATAACTTTGTGTAAAATGGTTTTCAAAGACCTGGGAACTGTCCATCCAGGCGTTTGAGTAAATTCCAACGATCTCATAGGTAAGCTTTTTGCTGGGGTAATTCTTCCAGTTTGCGATATCTTCAGCAGATCGAATGTAAGAAACATAAGGATCTCTTAAAGCGATCATCGTTACCGTCAGATCATCGCCAACAGATAATCCTCTTGTATCAGCTAAATTCTTTGAAATCACGATCACTTTTCCTGAAGTCAGGTTGTCGTCGTGGTTCAACCATCTCCCATCGACAAGGTAGTTGTGTTTGGCATCCAATTGCATCTCAGGCATTGCGCTCATATCGGCTGTACCAATCAACAATATTGACCTTAGATTCTGATTTAATCGATCAATTTCAAGTCGCAGTGCTTCAAATTCAGGTAAAGCCAGATCGATTCTTTGATTATCTTCGACAGGTATGAACCATAAGTTTTTCCCTTCCAATGGTTTTAGGTTCATCGTTTCATATTGATTTTCAACGCTGATTGGTAAGCCAACGACAGAAAAATTAAAACTCGGGTGAGACCATCCTCTGATCAGATAACTGCTCCCAACTTCCATTGTTTCGAGATATGGCGTCATCTCATCTATGTTTTCAGTATACCGAACAGGGATCCAAACCACATAATTATGGTTTTCCTTGATCCGTTCGGGATATCCTGCAAGCACTTCCTCCGCCTGAAATATCAATTGATATCCGCTGAAGATCTGTATCTTTTTTAGCTTGGGATCGCTTTCGTATTCTTTCGAAAAATGAATTAACTTTCCATAAAACCAATATTCCAGGTTATTCACACCTTCCCCATACCAAAGAGAAGGCTCGGAATACAGCGTTTTACCTACATCCATCGTGCCTTTATGGAAGTCAGTGTTGTAATAGTCCTGCATAAAACCAGCCGTCTGTATTCTCAGGTCATCAAAAGCTAAATCCGGACTCTGTCTGATAAGTCCTGCTCCAGACTGAAACAAGTTTTGTTCTTTTTCAGGAGTTGTTTGTTCGATATATCCAATTGAGCGATAATATTTCTCCAACCGAGTCGTTTCCCGATAAACAAGAATGGTTTCCACAGCTTTTCCCAAAAAACTATAAGCAACAAGCCCGATCAGCAGCGTCAGGAGGAAGCCGACGACCGGCTTGCGGATGATTGATTTGAGAATAACGTTCACTTTCATGAATCGCTCATTGGAAACGGGAACCGAGCAATGTGACGGAGGATTGGACGCTCCTTAAAAGTCTTATCCATCGGCAGTCATTTTCCCATCTTCCATTTTCCAGATTTGGTCAGCTTCTTGTGCGACTTCGGGGTCATGCGTGACGATGATGACGCAGTAACCATTTTCGTGAGCGAGGACCTTGAGGATATCAACGATATTGCGACCGTTTTCTTTGTCGAGGTTGCCGGTTGGTTCATCGGCAAGCAAGATGCGCGCGCCGCTTGCCATGGTTCGCGCGATCGCCACCCGCTGTTGTTCCCCTCCAGAGAGGTTTGACGGAAACCGCCGGTGCTTTTCATCGGTTATTCCGACCGAATTCAAAAAAACTCCCGAACGGACTCTGGCTTCGCTGCGCTCAACCCCATTCAGCTCCATCGGGAAGCTAACGTTTTCGACCACGGTCAGGGTTGGAAAAAGATGAAAAGCCTGAAAAATCATGCTTACCTGTTCGCGCCGATATTGGTCCAGATCCAGCGCGGAAAGTTTTTCATTATTGATATAGATTTCGCCTTCGGTAGGCGTATCCAACCCCGCCAAAATCGAAAGCAGTGTGGTTTTGCCCGAACCCGACGGTCCGGTTACCGCATAGACCTTGCCGCTCTCAAAGATGGCATTGATGGTGTCAAGAGCCTTGCGGTCGCTGCCTTTGTAGTTATAGCTGACATTTTCAACAGATAAGGTGTTCATCATTCCTCCTAAAATTTGGGCGGCTGATTAATTTTATGAAAGCAAGATGGAGCCCGGCGCTTGTTTGGAACAGCTTAAGTTTACTTTACTATAAGCGGTGTCAAGATTGTGTTAAGTTGGCTGGAGGGATGAGACTTTTTTCAAAACAGACGCTCCTGTTGACTTCTGAGCGGCGGATAGGCTGTCAGAAACCACAGCGCGTCGTGGCGCGGATTGTTTGGCGGGTCGAGCCTGCTCGAAAAAAAGCACCTGCCAGACCAGCGCGGCAGGTGCTTTGAAAGCGCAATCAGCGTCCGAAAGACTAAGGTTTGTTGAAGAACTCTATTGCCGCGTCCAGCTGAGGATCGCGCCCGGCTTCATAATCTTCCTGAGTCATTTCAACTTCGATTTCCGGGGTCAAGCCGACCTCACTGATTTGATGTTCGTTTGGGGTCAGCCAGCGCGCGATCGTGATGCGCACGCCGCCTTCTTCGGTTCTGAGCGGAATCCAGTTTTGCACGGAACCCTTGCCGTAGCTGACCGTGCCGATCAGGGTCCCGCGGCTATGGTCCTGGATCGCGCCGGCAGTGATTTCTGACGCCGAGGCGGAGCCTTCGTTGATCAGGACTACCAGCGGGATCTCAGTAGCTAACCCGCCGGCGTTGGCGCGGTAGGTTTCGCGGCTGCCGTCACCATACTCCTCGTACATGATGACTCCATTGGGAATAAATTCGGAGCTCACTTCGATGGCGGTCACCAAATAGCCGCCGCCGTTGTTGCGCAAGTCAAAAATCAAGCCCTTGGGGTTTTGCGCCATCAGGTCTTTCAGTGCGGCGCGCAGCTGCGCGGTCGCCTGATCGTTGAAGGTGTGCAAGGCGACGTAGGCGATATTGCCCTCGAGCATTTCATATTCGACTACCGGGATTTGGATCACGGCACGGACAATGCGGATCTCCAAAACCTCTTCGCCGCGGCGAACGGTGAGGGTCACAGCCTCGCCGGCAGGACCCAAAACCTTTTTGAGCGCCAGGTCGCCGGGCACGCCGGTCATGTCTTCGCCGTCAATGGCGATGATCAGGTCTTTGGCGCGCAAGCCGGCCGCCTCGGCGGGGGAGCCTTTCATGGGGGATATGACTTCAACATATTCTCCGGAGGTGTTGACCCAGGCGCCAATCCCGGTGTATTCGCCTTCCATTTCGGTGTTGGCTTGTTTGAACTGGACCGGATCCATGTAGGAGGTGTGTTTGTCCCCGGTTGCCGCCAGCATGCCCTGGATCGCGCCGCGCATCAGCGTCAGGTCATCCAAAGGCTGGTCGACAAAATTTTTATGAAGCAAATCCCAGGACTCCCAGAAAGGTTTGAAGAGCTCGTCCAGCTCCTCTGGGGTTTGCGCCTGTACGACGGTCGTCGGATTAGGTTCCGCGTCCGTCGAGGCGGGCGTGGAAACCTGCGGCTGGTTGGGTTTGGAACCCATCAGACTGCGCAGGGGGTTGTTGGGCATCAGGCTGCCAACAACGAACCCGCCAAAAAAGGTCACTACCAGCAGGCCAATCATGATGACTGCCAACAAAAACGCGCGTAATCCTTTATTTTCCATAACACTCCATTTACAGCCGTCCGTCCGGACCGGCTGTGTCATAATTTTTTTCAATGTCAAAGTTTGCCATAAATGCCGGCAAACAGGATAGATTCCCGATTCGCGGATGCCCGCAGCTCACCGGGTCCGCGCAAACCAAAAGCGTGTGAAGACCCAGCGCCCGGGCATTGTCCAGATTGCTCTGACGGTCGTCGATAAAAAGGCAGGCGCGCGGATCGGCGTGATTGGCTTTTTCGAGCGCTATTTCGAAAGCCCGCCGATGCGGCTTGCAGTAGGGGTCAGTATCCGCCAGATCGATAATTCCCATGAATAAATCCCGTATCCCCAAAAGTCCGAGCACCTGTTCGGCATGACCTTTGCTGGCGTTGGTAAATATCCACTTTTCCTGCGGCAGAGCAAGCAGCGCCCGACGCAGCGCGGGGTCGGGCTGGAGATAGGCCGAAAGGTCCTCGTCATGCACATAGGCGAGGTAGTCGTGCAGGTCGGCGTGGTATTCCTCACGCAAGCCGATGACCGTTGACCCATATTTTTCAAGGAAGTGTTCGCGGATGGTGATGATGTCGGCGGGCGGAATGCCGACCACGTCCCGCATGTAGACCACAATACGCTCGCCCAGCAATTCCCAGATACCGTTGTTGGGTGGGTAAACCGTGTCGTCCAGATCGATGAGCAGGGTCTTGATCATCAGCGCACCAGCCATCGGTTCATGTTTTCGGGCGGACTGAAGCTGTCTAGCATTTCGAGCAGCTCCAGCGGGTGATCCGCGACAACAAAAAGGCCGCGATGCTCGGGGTAGATAAAACCGTTTTCGATCGCGTGATCGATCAGGGTGACCAAGGGATCATAATAGCCCAGGGTGTTAAGCAGCCCGATAGGCTTGCGGTGATGCCCCAGCTGCGCCCATGTAAGCGCTTCGAAGGTCTCATAGAAGGTGCCAAAGCCGCCCGGGAGGGCGATGAAGGCATCGCCCAGTTCGTTCATGCGCGCTTGCCGGACCTGGATGTCGGGAACTTTTTCGATGCGGCTCAGCTTTTCAAAAACCAGGCATGGCAAGTTCAGGTCTTCATTGATCACGCCGATCACCTCACCGCCATGGTCAAGCGCTCCGCGGGCGACAGCACCCATCAAGCCGGTTTTTCCGGTGCCAAAAACGAGGCGGCGGTTTTGGGCGGCGATTGCCGTGCCGAGGTCATAAGCCGCCTGTGTAAAAGCGGGGTCAAGATGGTCTGCCGATCCGGCATAAACAGTGATGGTTTTTCTTGGTTCAGCCATGGTAATTCCCTCTATTATACCTTTTCCCCAATGGATTCAGCCGGCCGCAAAAACTTTTTGAACCCGGTTGAGAGGTTCAGTTGTTTTTCCGCAGGAACCCGAAAATCACCACCAGGATGATCCCAACCAGGCTGACGCTGATCAGGCTCAGCCCAACATGCTGACTGTTGCCGAAAACGCGTTGGCTCAAACTAGGCGGGAGCGTTGCCGTGGCGGTTGGCAGCGCGGTCTTGGTTGGAATGCTGGTTCTGCTGGGCTGAATCACGGTCGGTTGAGGCGTGCGTTCGACCGGGGTTGGCGTTACCGGCACGATGGGCGTGGGCGTATTGGCTTTGCGGATCAGCAGGTAAGTCCCCGCGTAAACTTCGTTGGCATCGGGGCTGTTGCCGTTGAGGATCATAATATCGCTGGGGGTCATACCGTAGGCTTCGGCGATAGACCACAGGTTGTCGCCGTAGACGACATAGTGATAGATCGCTCCGTCCTCCTGAGGTGTTGAGGTAACGATGCCGGTGTAGGTTGGCGTGGGGGCTTGGGCAACCACGGCGGACAGGTAAGCCAGCAAGAGAATTCCGGTCAATAAAAATGTGATGCTGCGTTTCATGGGCTCTATTATATTCCTTTTGTCAGAGGCGGTATTTTTGAAACCGTGCGCGCCGATGGTCACGTGTCTTGACCAGAAACCAGCCTTTCGGCTGAGAAAAAGCTGTCTTATAGCGCGCCTTGGAGAGCGAACAGGGTACAATTAAAGCAAATCAGGTTTGGAGGGCGCCATGCCTTGCAGTGATGAATTTATTCAATATGTGTTGGAACAACTCAAGCCCGCCGGGGAGGTTGACGCCCGAAAAATGTTTGGCGAATATGGGCTCTATCTGGATGGGAAAATTATGGGCTTGATTTGCGACAATCAGGTCTTTCTAAAAAAAACTGAAGCCGGCAGACAAATTTTGGGTGAAAACGCCGCTGAAGGCTATGCCTATCCCGGTGCCAAGCTTTCTTATGTACTTGAAAACTTTGAAGATCAGGAGCAAAGCTGCCGATTGATGAGGGCAACCTGGGAAGAGTTGCCTTTTCCAAAACCAAAGAAACCAAAAGCAGGCAGGTGAGAGATGTCAGAGAGCACGCGCGAAACTATTTTGCTGATCGTTCAGGTCGCCAGCCTGATCGGTTTGATTGTGTACGTAATTAAAACCGCCGAGGTTGCCAAAGAGACCAAAAAGTCCGCTCGGGCGATGGAAAAAAGCATCGATGAGATGGTGGCAGACCGCGATCAGGAATACGCGCCTTACGTTGTGGTCTATTTTGACGCCCAAACGGATTCGCCGATTTTTGATCTGGTGGTGAAAAACACCGGCAAATCCATCGCCGATAATGTCAGGATCAGCTTTGACCCCCCGCTGCAAACTTCGCTGAAGAATTTTGACATCAGCAAACTTTCCTTCATCCACCAACCGATCCCGACGATGCCGCCGGGTTTTGAGCTCAGGACCTCCTTCGATCGTCTCGAAAACCGGTTGAATTCCGACACGCTCCCCAAAACGTACAAGGTGCGGGTGAGTTATTTTGGCGGTTTGCAGCAAAAAATGAGGCAGTTGGAGTTTGTTCTCGACCTCAATACCTTTCAGGGGATCCTGGAAACGCATGTCAGCAGCCTGAGCGATATCAACCGGACGCTCGACGCCATCCCGGCGAAACTGGATTCGCTCAACAGCCTCATAAAATCACGCCCGCAAATGGAACAAGGTATCGCCCAGGAACTGCGGAAATTGGCTGAGAAACCGGATCATCAAGAAAAAATGCTCAAAGCGCTTGAAGAAATCAATGAGACCATGAATTCCCGGGAAAACAAAATCTGGTAGGTTTCGTTTCGGGGAAATTAAAGCAATCGCGCGCCTTGCCCGACCGTCGTTTGGTAAATTTTCAGGATTCCGGGGAGCTTTTCGAGGCGGTCTCGCGCCCAGGCAGCTTCTTCTTTTAGCGTGAGGACGTGCACATTGGGTCCCGCGTCCACGGTGCAGCAGACGGGATGCCCCTGTCTGCGCCATGTCTTGACCTCCCATAGGATCACTTCGGTTTCGGGCAGCCAATAGACCAGCGCCGGGGTGCTGGTGCGCATCACCGCGTGCATGAATTCCGAGTCTTCTTCGACAACTTTGGCAAACAAATCAAAATCGCGGTTCAGGATAGCCCTGCGGCAGAGATCGACCTGATCTTTGATCCCTTGCTGACGCGCGGCGTGGAGCGGGGAGGTGGCCGCCAGGGCATGGCCGGCGGTGGAGCCCACGGTTTTGTGGCTGCTGTCGAGCACGCAAATCAAATCCGCCAGATCCCAGTGGTCTGCCGGCGCGATGGTGAAGGCGTAGGAATCCTCATCAGCCTCACCCGCCTGCCACTCAACAAAACCGTCGGGAACCGAACGGCTGGCGGAGCCGGAACCACGGCGGGCGAGCCTGGAAAGCTCCTTTTGGCTGAGGCGCAAACCGATTGCCGCGGCAGAAGCGAGCGCGAGCGCGGCAAACGCCGAGGCGGAGGAAGCGATCCCAGCTCCGGCCGGGAAGTTGTTCGCGCTCTCCACCCGAGCGTGCAGGTCTTGGTGCGCCAGGTTTCGAACGAGATCCAAAAAGGCGCCGACACGGCTTAGAGCCGCACCGCCAATTAATTCTCCGGAAATCATCAGGGAATCACTCTTCAGCGCCGGGTCAAAAAGGACCGTAGTCCGCGTTTCGAGCTCAGCCAGGTTGGCAGACAGCGAAGAATTGCAGGGCAAGCGCAGGAAGTCATTCCGATTGCCCCAATATTTGATAAAGGCGATGTTTGGATGAGCGACCGCGGTCGCTGGCTGCATGTCTGGACTTTTCATGGCTGTTTCGTTATTATTAATCTCCATTCAACAGATAAATGGGCTGAGACAATCATAAACGAAAACCCGTTTCCTGGTAAAGGCTGAAACAGAGAGAGGAATTGATGAAAAAAGATGATAATTTAATCCAAACCCACGAAAGGACCGAGGGTTTCGGAAATCAACAGATCACGACAGTGTTTGACCGCAAAGGTCGCGTTGTGGGTGTGGAGGTTCAGGAAGCTTTTCAGACCAATAAAGGCGGCAGTGAGCTTGCAAAAATGATCGATCACACGCTGCTCAAAGCAGACGCGACCGCAGCGCAAATTGACAAACTCTGCCAGGAAGCGCTCGATTATGGCTTTGGCGCGGTTTGCGTGAACGGCTGTTGGGTGAAGCATTGCAAAGAAGTTTTGGCTGGAAGTCCGGTAAAAACAGCGGCTGTGGTTGGTTTCCCTCTGGGCGCGATGGCGACCAAAGCCAAAGTCTTTGAGACCAAACAAGCGGTTAAAAATGGCGCTGTCGAAATTGACATGGTGATTAATATCGGCGCGCTAAAATCCGGCAATCTGGTGGCGGTGGCGCGAGATATCCGTGGGGTCGTGCTGGCAGCTCACGCGCGCCAGGCGATTGTGAAGGTGATCATCGAAACCTGTTTGCTGACCGAAGACGAAAAAGTGACCGCCTGCCTGCTGGCAAAAGAAGCCGGCGCGGATTTTGTTAAAACCTCCACCGGGTTTTCCACTGCCGGTGCGACCGCGCAAGACGTCGCTCTGATGCGGGCTGTGGTTGGAAATGAGGTCGGAGTCAAAGCCGCCGGCGGCATTCGCACCTACGAAGACGCCCAAAAGATGATCCAAGCCGGCGCCAACCGCATCGGCGCCAGCAGCGGGATCCAGATCGTCGAAGAGGAACTGCGCCGCAAAGCTCAGGCTTGAAAATCGAGGGTAGGGCTGCGGGTTTCCCATCCTGAGCAGAAAACTTGACAAACCTTAAAAATGGTATACTTGAGGAAACTTAGTTAACCTATTTAAACAGAAAAAACCTTTCTGCCCTCAGGACAATTATTAGGAAGGAAATTATGGCAAAGAAAAGTTCCGGAAGTTTATTATCTTCCTACCGAAAGAAAAGACGCAACAACAAAGTGATCCTGCTGGTACTGGCAATATTGCTGGTTTTGGCTGGCGTGGTGTTGCTTGTGTTATGGGCGACCGGCGCGCTGGGAGGCGGAGGCGTTTCGCTTTTCAGCACCAAAACCCCCACTCCGACCATGACCTTTACGCCAACTCCGGTGACGCCTACCAATACGCCCACCATTACCATGACACCGACAGAGACCGCCACGATCACATCCACGCCGACGCTGGATGGTCCCTTTGACTATGTCGTGCAGGCGGATGACTACACCTGTTACGATGTCGCCGAAAAATTCAAGGTGGATCTGGATTTGCTTCTCTATGTGAACAACATCGGCTTGGGTGAACCCTGCATCATTCGTGAAGGCGATGTGATCAAGGTGCCGCCCGAATGGCAAAAAATGCCGACCTCCACCTCCGTTCCAACTGAGATGGCGCCGGGGACGATTATTGACTATTACGTTGAACCTGGGGCAAATCTGATGTCCGTTGCCAAATTCTTCCGGTCGACCGTCGCGCAGATTATCGCCGAAACCAACCGCTATCGCACGACCAATAAGATCACACCTTTGCTGACCGAAACGACCGCGCTGCAGATTGGCGATTTGCTGAAAGTGCCGGTCAATATCGCCACGCCGGAACCTTCCGCCACCCCGACCAGCGTGGTGACCCCCGCGGTCCAGCCCTGACGCCAATCAATCGCGAATATAGTAACAAAAAAGCTCCTGAAAAGGAGCTTTTTTTATTATTGTTTCGCCCGGAGCCACTGCAGGCGGAAGAGTTCTTCGCGGTCTTGTTCTTCCAGTGTGTCTTCGATGTAGCGGATGGTTTCTTCGTAATCCGGTATAAAAATCCGGGAGAGCGCGTTTACGCGGCGTTGGGTCTTTTTTAATTCCTTTGCCATCCGGTGAACGCTGATCTGGTAGCTTGTCAGCGTTGGAATTTCTTCGATGACCATCTGAAAATATCTCGCGGCGGCATCCAGCGCCACCGTTGTGTCTCCCATCGCGTAAGTTAATCCAGGTTTGCCGCCGGTGCTGCTGATTTTTGGCAGGGGCACGCCCATCATGCCGTGGTTCACGATTTCGACTGACAAAGTTTCGGGCACCGAGAGCGAGACCCAGCTCAATTTTTCTTCTCCCATCGTCAATCTGGAGACCTCAATGGTTTCGTAGGCGGTCGCCATCAATTCGGCGACCTCTTTTTGCTTGGCTTCCGCTTTTTCCACCAGTGCCAACAGCTCGACCGTCAGCGCCTCGCGCTTTTTATCGAGGATGTCATAACCTTCCCGGGCAAACTTCAGCGAAGATTTTAGCCGCAGGAGGTTGGAACGGGTGGGGGCGAGCTTGAGGATCGTCATGCCTTGCTCTGATAATGCTGATCCAATTCAGCTTCGGTGAGCCGAATCAATTCCGACCGAGGCAGAAGACCCAAAATTTCCCAAGCAAGATCCAGGGTGGTATTGATATCGCGGTTTTCTTCCGGACCCTGTTTGAGAAAGCGCTGTTCAAAAGCTTTCCCGAAGGCGAGATACTGCTGGTCGAGGTCGGGCAGTTCATCTTCCCCGATGACGGAAGCAAGCGCGCGGATATCCTGGACATGCGCGTAGGCAGCGTAGAGCTGAGACGCCAGATGAGGTTGGTCGGCGCGGCTTTTGCCTTCACCGATTCCGTCTTTCATCAGACGACTCAAAGATGGCAAGACGCTGATCGGAGGGTAGAGGTCCTGTTGGTGAAGGTTGCGGGAAAGGACGATTTGCCCTTCGGTGATATAACCCGAAATGTCCGGAATCGGGTGGGTGATATCATCGTTGGGCATGGTCAGGATCGGGATTTGGGTAATGGAGCCCTGACTGGTGTTGATGCGTCCGGTTCTTTCGTAGAGCGATGCCATGTCGCTGTACATATAACCAGGAAAACCTTTGCGCGCCGGGACTTCGCCGCGCTTGTTTGAAATCTGACGCAATGCTTCGGCATAGTTGGTCATATCAAGCATGATCACGAGCACGTGATGCTGACATTCAAACGCCAGATATTCAGCCAAAGTGAGCGCGGTTCGGGGGGTAAGCAAGCGTTCGATCGCAGGATCGTCTGCCAGGTTCAGGAACATGGCAACGTTGTTCAGCGCGCCGCTCCGTTCGAACTCTTCGGTGAAAAACGCGGCGACGTCATTTTTGATCCCCATGGCAGCAAAAATAACGCTGAATTGGCTGGTTTCTCCCGTTTTCGCGCTGCCAATCCGTGCCTGGCGGATGATTTGCGCCGCGAGCTGATCGTGCGGCAGCCCCGCGCCGGAAAAAACCGGCAGCTTTTGCCCCATAATGAGGGTGTTCATGCCGTCGATTGCCGAAATCCCGGTCTGAAGATATTCTTCCGGATAGACCCGCGACACCGGGTTGATCACCAACCCATTGATATCAAGGAATTTATCCGCTACCGGTGCCGGCAGCCCGTCGATAGGTTCCGCGAAACTGTTAAACACTCGTCCAATCATTTCTTTTGAGACCGGGATATGGAGCGACCGACCGGTGAATTCCACCACCGTTCCTCCGGCGCTCAAACCGCTGGTGCCGGCAAAAACCTCGATAACCGCGAAATCCTTTCCAGCTTCGAGGACCTTGCCAAGGCGGCTGCTTCCATCTTGTCCGGTGATTCGGACCACTTCATCATACGAGATATTGGAAACGCCTTCGACAACGACGATCGGACCTTCAATTTTGCTGATCCCCTGAACCTGTAAACCTTGCAAACTTGAGCTGCTCATAAGTATTTTTCCTCCAGCGCGGCTAATTGCTGGTCGAGCTCGAGTGAAAGCTGATCGAACCTGGAGAGGTCATCATTGGAGATGCGATTCTTCATGGTCAGCAACTCGTGCAGCACCGGCAGTTGCTGCAGCGTTTGAATCACCGCGCCACGTTTAACGATGCTCTGTGCCTTGGTGTGGAAGCGTAAAATCAGATCGAGCATGCGAATTTGTTTTTGCGGGCTGGCATAGGTGTCGATTTCATCCAAGGCGTTTTGCTGCAAAAAACCAGCCGTCAGCAGATCGGACGTCAACAAAATCAACCGCTGAGCATCCGGGAGCGCGTCTGGGCCCACCAGTCGAACGATCTGATTGAGATGATCCTGCTCGGTCAGAATTTCCATTGCCAAAGCGCGCAAACCGCGCCAATCAAAACCGGTGCCGTCTTTCCACCAGGCGGAGATACCATCCAGATATTCGCTGTAGGAACTCAACCAATTGATGGACGGAAAGTGGCGCGCTGATGCCAAGGTTTTGTCCAAAGCCCAAAAAGCGCGGGTGAACTGCCGGGTGAGCTGCGTCACCGGTTCCGAAAAATCGCCTCCCGGAGGAGAAACCGCGCCGATGATGCTGACGCTGCCGGTTTCCTGGTTCAGGGTTTTGACCTTTCCGGCGCGTTCATAAAACTCTGCCAGGCGTGAGCTCAGATAGGCTGGGTAGCCTTCCTGCGCCGGCATTTCCTGCAGGCGTCCTGAAATTTCGCGCATGGCTTCCGCCCAACGGGAGGTCGAATCTGCCATCAGCGCGACGTCCAAACCCATATCGCGGTAGTATTCCGCGATGGTGATGCCGGTATAAATGCTCGCGTCACGGGCGGCAACCTGCATATTGGAAGTGTTGGCGATGATCACCGTTCGTTCAATCAGAGGATGATTGTTTCGCGGGTCGATCAGGTTCGGGAATTCCTGCAAAACCTGGGTGATTTCGTTTCCGCGTTCTCCGCAGCCAATATAGATCACAACATCGGCGTCTGACCATTTGGCGATTTGATGTTGGGTGATGGTCTTTCCGGTGCCAAATCCGCCCGGGATCGCCGCGGTACCGCCTTTGACGATCGGGAAAAAGCTGTCCAAAACCCGCTGTCCGGTGATGAGCGGCACCGTCTTGGGCAGCTGCTCCAAAAAAGGTCTGGGCTGGCGCACAGGCCAGCGGTTGAGCATGCTGATTTCACGCTCGCCCGCGGCTGTCCTGACCCTGGCAATGGGTTCGATAATCGTATAATCACCGGCTTGCGCCAGCCAGGTCAGCTCGCCGCTCACCGAAGGCGGCAGCATGATCTGGTGCTTAATCAATTCGGTTTCAGGAACCGAGCCGATCGTGCTGCCTCCGTTCAATTTGCTTCCGACTTTAGCGGTTGGGGTGAAATGCCATTTTCGTTCGCGGTCCAAGGCCGGGATCGTCAAACCCTTTCCGATAAAAGAGCCATAGGCGGCTTCGGTTACCGGCAGAGGGCGCTGGATGCCGTCAAAGATGCCTGTCAGCAAACCCGGCGCCAATTCCACCGAAAGGGGAGCCCCGGTGCCGACCACTTCTGTTCCGGGCCGCAGGCCCGAGGTCTCTTCAAATACCTGGATGGTCAGCAGGTCTTCGTCAATTCCGATGATTTCTCCCACCAAACGGTCAGGTCCGACTCCCACCATTTCGCCCATCAAAAAAGTTTTGTCACCACGGGCATGGACGACGGGCCCGTTGATCACTTCGATGATCGCTTTTGCTTCAGTCATTTTCCGCCTCAAACAAGAGTTTTGACGCGAGCGCGCGCAAGGTCTGCTGTTTTCGCTCAACGCGCGCGAGCAGGCGGTTGTCGAACCTGAAGCGACCATCTTCGGAACTGGCGTAAACCCCGATGCCTTCCTCCAGCGGCGCGGACTGGGTGATCTGGATGGCGTGCTTCTTGGCGAGGTTTTGAATCGTGTCCTCGCTGATGAGCGCGCTGCTTTCCGGATCCAGCGCCAGAGTGACCTTTTTTGCCTGGACCGCCAAAACGGCTTCTTCCACCAGCGCGGGCAGCTGCTGAGTATATTCCGGCGAACGGCTCAGCTCTGGCAGCTCCTGCCTGAGCAGCGTGAAGACCTGATCCAGCAGTTCTTCGCGCCGACTGAGCCAGGCGATCTTGTCCTGACGGTCGGCTTTGGTTTTTCGTTCCAGCTCGCTCTGATCAATTTTTTGCCTGACCTCATCCACAATTTTTTGGCGGATGGCTTTTGCCTGGCCCTTGCCTTCTTCGATCACTTTGGAGATCTCATCCTGCGACTGCTTTTCCAACGCGTCCACATCGATCATATTGACCTTGCGGATGTAGGCGCAGAGCGATTCGACCCGTTCATTCAGGCTTCTGTCGACTTGATTATTCATTCGAACCACCTTGTTCCAAACTTCGGACTCCGATCGCATCTTCGACGATGATTCTCAACGAGCTGGCGCTCTCGTCCGAAGTCAGTTTGCCGGGGAGTTCCACAAACAGCGGCTGCTCACTGTGCATGACCAGGTTGGTAAATTCTTTTCTCACCAATCGCGCTGCCTGATCCGAGACCAGAACAATTCCAACGTCCTTGCTCACCTTGGCTTGGTCCAGAGCGAGCAAAGCCTCATCGCGGTTGTTCACGACCCAGCCGGATATCCCAGCCAGGCTGAAGCCCTGAATCGTGAGGAGATCCCCAATAACTTTGACGCGCATAAATTTAGCGGTTTAAAATCAGGAAGGAAATCAACATGCCGTAGATGGCAATACCTTCCGCCAGACCAACAAAAATCAGCGATTGTCCGAAGAGTTCGGGTTTCTCTGAGATGGCTCCGATCGCGGCGGAACCGGTGTTGGAGACCGCGTAGCCTGAAGCGATTGCCGCCAATCCGGTGGAAAGCGCCGCGCCGATCGCGTCCAGATTGCCGCCGGCGGCAGCGGTTTGGGCTGCCTGGGCTGCCTGGGCTTTTTCGGGGGTCATCAACCAAATCAAGCCCACGGCAAAAGCTGCCAGCCCGACCAAAACGTTGGCGCCGCTCAACCCCAAAAAGAGTTTTTTGCTGGCGTTCACAAAATCGCTTCGGCGTTTGCGATGGAAGAAGATCATCGCGGGCACGAGAGGCAGAAGCCCAATCAATAATATGGCGAAGTAGTGAAAAATTGTCATTTTGTTTTACTCCTGATTTCAGTATTTCCGGATAATGAGAGAGGCTGATAGCGCACGCCGCCGCCTCTGAAAAATTTGCTGAAAAATTCGTAATATTCCAGTCTGAGGGTCTGGATGCTGACGATCATGCCTTCAAACCCGATGATAAACAGGTTGCCCAGAACGATCACGATCCAATAGCCGATCCCTTTTCCGACCATGGAGGCTAAAATCATGACAACCTGGCTGAGCCCGGCATGAGCCACCGCGAAAGCGCCCACCCTGACATAAGAAAGCGAGTTGGAGAGATAGCTGATTAGCATCTCAAACAGCTCGAAAAAGGCGGTAATAAAATAGAGCAGGAAGCCGCCCTTGAAGATTGGGCGTTTTCCTTCTGCCAAATGGTGGACCGCCTCGGAGGCGATGATCATCAGCACAGCCGCGACCGCGATGGCGACCAAAACCGCTTTTGGGATGGGGAAGTTTGCCATCGTCGCGTTGAGCACAATGCCGATCAGCGACCAATACAGCAGCAAACCGGCAATTCCCTTGCCGCCAAAGATCATTCCGACCCAATCTTTGCGGATAGCGGCATTGACGATGCCCAAAATGTTTGCCAGGCTTAAGATGACCGCGCCGCCGGCGATGGTGATGATAAGCAGACGCAAAATATCATGCAGGGGCGAGATCCAAACCGCGGGCAAGAGGTCTTCGAAGCCAAAAACGCTGCCGTAGAGAACCCCGAAGACCATTGAAACCAACCCGCAGGCTGATATCACCCATCCCAATGGGCTCAGACGGCGCAGCGGTTTGATTTTTTTGCTGGCAATCACCAGACCCAAAAGCGCCAGAACCGCGCCCTGACCAAGATCGCCGAACATGGTGCCGAACAAAAGCGGGAAGGTGATGCTGAGAAGCAGGGTCGGATCGAGCTCTTTGTAGCCCGGGGTCGAATAAGTGTTGACCAGCTTCTGAAAACCGCGCAGTTGGAAGGGCACCTCGCTTGAAACCGGAGGTGTCAGTTCGTCTTCCATCTCGCTGGTATCCTCCACGGTTTCGAGGATATCCGGGTCGAGGCTGTGCAATAGATCGAGAAATTCCGCTTTCCTTTTTGCCGGGACCCATCCGACCATGAAATTGCTGTTGCGAAGGTGTCCATACTTGCCGATGATGTCATAGATCTTGCTGCTGTACTGAACCTGACGGAGCCAATCGGTGATTTTTTCCGCGTTCGACCCGGAAAGCTGTTTACGTTCTGTCTCAAGGTTCTTGAGCTCTTTTTCCAGTTCGTCAACCTTGACGGCGAGGTTGGAGGTCATATCCGCCAGCAAGCCATGTTCGCTCTCATCGATTTCCAGAGGGTCAAGATAGGCGCTTCGGGCGGTCAGGATCAGGAAATCCCGTTGGTTGCGGGGTCCCAGCAAGAGCACCTGAGAACGGTTGTTGGCGCGCGGCTCCTCGAGCAAAACATAAGGGATTTGCGCGAGGCTGGAACGGAAGCGTTCGATGCGGTTGGTCGGCATCGTGCCCAAAATCGAGTAAAGATAACGGCGGTTTCTGATCGCGCCCAGGTCGTAGGGCAGGTCTTTGAAGGGCAAAAGCAGCTTGAGGGTTGCTTTTTTGCTTTCGATTGCCTGACGGGTGGCTTCAATTTTGGCGCTAAGATTTTCGACTTGCTCGGAAAGGGAGCCGATTTCCCCTTCAATTATGGGAGGGTCTTCGATCAGCTCGAGACCTTTTTCGGTTTCCCGTGAGGACTGTAAGCCCAGTTTTGCTTGCAGCGCTGTCAGGAGGGTCTCCAGATTGGTGAGTTTTGTCTGGATCACGGTTGTTTTCTGGTCATCCGATGGCTTCTTCCGCAGATCCATCATGCTCATATCTTCGATTTGGAAATAACCGAGGCTTGAAATTACCTTGGTGACTTCCATCCTCAGGCGGTCGGGAAAATCAATTTCGACCCTGACCATTTTTTCCGGTTGAAACAGAGGCATATTATCTTCCTCACTTCCCGCTTTGAATTGAATGAATTAAATAAGGCTCAAATCGCTCTTTGGGGAAACCAGCCGCTTTGGCTTCGATCAGGATGATCAGATCCTGGATCTCGTATTCCAGCAATAACAAATAAGCGATTGAGGTTCCAAGTGAAAAGGGTTGCTTTCCAAAAGTCAGCTCACAAAGGCGCTTGATCCGTCGGGTCAGGGCGGCTTCCAAAAAGCTCAGCTGCTCTCCCGTCCCCAAGGTGGATTTGTTTTCCAGCGCCAGCTCCGGATAGGCTTCGTTGGCAATTTCGACCGCCGATCGTCCTGCCGCGGCTTGCCGGATTTGTCTGTCCGTGATTTTGCGCCCAAGCCCAAGCGTGTAATTGATGATCTCGGACTCAGTCAGGTTGAAAAAGTAGCGGTATCGGGCAGCCCACAACAAATCATTCCGCTCGATGATGGCGTTGATAATGGGCGCGACCGTTTTTTGATCGTTCTCCGGCAGCCGTGCCAGTTTTTCCCAAACCTGACGCCAGTAGTTCAGATCGAGGTTGACTTCAAGTGGAAAGAGGGACTGCTCATTTTTGTAAGTCGCGCTGCCCTGCGAAAGCATTTCATGAAAGGGAGTGCCTTTCGTGAGAGCAATCGCTTTTTCGATAGAGCTGCTTTCGACCATCTTTTCGTATGGGAAAAGTGTTTCCGCTTCTAAGGTTGGCATCAAAAACCGGACCGTCTCCCACGAGTCGCCGTGACGAATTCCGCGCAGCACTGTTTTGAGCGCAAGCACATCGTAATATTGGAAGAAACAATTATAAAAAGGCTGGACCCGTTCGGGAAGATGGCTGTGGATCAGGTGAAATTTTTCTGGAATGCGCTGGCGCAGCTTCCAGGCGAATTTACGCGGTGTCAGGGTCCGCGTTTCGGCATCGTCGAGACAGCTTTGGTAGACAGTTTCTTTCAGGTGCGCAGCCAGACAGGCAAGATCGGCGCATTGCATCAGCCGCTGATATTGCGCTGAGGTCAGGAACTGCGCTTTGGCAGCCCTGATGCGGACGTTAACAACACCATAGTCCCCTGCGCCAGACATGCTCTACCCTTTAATGACTTCGTTGAAAAGCTGCCGCAAAGTTTCTTTGAGGTTGCTGTCAGAAAGATCCAAACCCGCACGCGGGGACGACTGTTGTTGCGCGTTCGCGCCGGGTTGGTTGAGGCTGTCCTGATAATTTTTCCAAAGTTGATCGGCTTCCAGGCGGGCATCCGCTTCGGCTTTTGAAAGGATTTTTTGCAGTTCTTTTTGCGCTGTGCTGCTGGCATGCTGCGCTTCAGCAAAAGCCTTCTCGTAGGCTTGCGACGCGTCATCTTCTTCTTTCAGGATCCGGTTTAATGCTTCTTTTTTATCCATCTTTACTCCAACTATAAACACTTCAACCCACGGCAAGCGCGAATCAAAGTGTTTTCAACTGCCGGGTCACCCAGGAGAAGATTCCAACCTAATAATCCGGTGCTTTAATATTCTACTACTTTTGTTGCCATTTATTGGCTTTAACCGGCGCCTGAAGAAGGTTTCAAGCCATTTTCCCCTGGCAATCAGGGCTCTTTAGCGGTTGCTTCGACGAAACTCCTTGAAGGAGTTTAGGTTTAGTTGGATTTCATGCCAACAAAAATCCCTCAGCACAGGCTGAGGGATAAACATGCCGAACCTGCGAATGATTTCAGGCAGGGTTCCGCAAAGACAGCGGTTTGCCATCCTCGATGGCGGATTGGAACAGGCTGTCAATCACTGCCAGGTTCTTGACCGCGTCCGCCAGCGGGTAGAGGGGGATTTCTTTGCGGATGGCGACCTGATAGAAATGTTCAATCAGGGTTTGATAGGCGTTTTCGCTTTTGAAGTTGATCTTTTTGGCTTCGCCTCCGCGTTCGATGCTGATGGCTGTCGGCTTATCTGCCGGGTTAAAGGTCGCCTCCAGGGTCATGACGGCATCCGTGCCCACCACCCGGGTGAATTGCTGTCGGGCGGCATTGAACGCGATCTCAAAACTTCCGTAGGTCTGATCGCCAAAATCGAGGGTCGCGGTCATTTGCAGGTCGACCCCTGAACCGCTGGTATGGCAGCGCGCCTGCGCGGTGATCGGTTCCCGTCCAACCAGCAGACGTTGCAGATTGACACAGTAGCAGCCCAAATCGTAGAGCGCGCCGCCGCCTTTATCCGGAACCAAACGGAAATCGTCTGGATTTTCGAGCGGAAAACTGAAGCTGCTGTGGATAAAGCGCAGTTTTCCGAGCTCGCCGGTTTTGGCAATTTCGAGCGCTTTTTGGATTCTCGCGGTATGACGGTACATGAAGTTTTCCATCAGTACCAAAGATTTTTCGATCGCGGTCCCGACCATTTGCTGGGCTTCGTCCGCGTTGAGCGCGAAAGGCTTTTCGACCAGCACATGTTTGCCGGCTTGCAGGGCTTTGACCGCCCAGGGCAGGTGTTCGTGGTTGGGCAGCGGCAGATAGACCGCCTGCACCATTGGATCGCGCAGCAGCTCATCGTAACTGCCGTATGCCACCGGGACTTCCAGTCGATCCGCGAAAGCGCGCCCGCGAGCCAAATCACGACTGGCTACGGCGAGAACTTTGTTGTGACGCGTGGTCTGGATGGCGGGGATGACCTTTTCGGCAATTCGGGCAGTGCCCAGCACACCCCAGATCAGTTCAGGTTTTCGGAACAAATTGCCTGTAATTGTTTTCGGTGATAAGATATCCATATTACTCTCTTTTTCAGGATTGACATTGGAAACAGCCTTGTTAAGACTAATTATAATGTATTCAACACGTTTAATCCGCCTTGGATAGACCTTAAGGAGAACTATGATTTCACAAGAAATTCTTGCTCAAGTACACCAGAAAACCGAAGAAAAACGCGAAGATATCATCCGCTTCATGCGCGAAATCTGCGCTATCCCAAGCTACGAGTCTTTAATTGGTCCTGTCGGCGAGCGCATCGGCGAAGAAATGCGCAAGCTGGGCTTTGATGAGGTCCGCTTTGACAAAATGGGCAATATCCTGGGCAGGATCGGAAATGGCAAACGCACGATTGTGTTCGATTCTCACATCGATACTGTCGGCGTGGGCGATCCCGAAGAATGGCAGTGGGATCCTTTTGAAGGAAAGATCGAAGACGGCGTTTTATTCGCCCGCGGCGCCTGCGACGAAAAGGGGTCGACCCCCGGGATGGTTTATGGGCTCTCATTTGCCCGTGATCTGGGGTTGTTGGACGGCTGGACAGCCTGGTATTTCGGCAACATGGAAGAATGGTGCGATGGGATTGCCCCTAATTCCTTTGTCGAGGTTGACCCGGGGATTCGGCCCGATTTTGTGGTCATCGGCGAACCGACCAAGATGCGCGTTTACCGCGGTCACAAAGGCAGAATCGAGCTGAAAGTCGTTGCCAAGGGGGTCTCGGCGCATGCTGCCAGTAATCAGGTGGGGATCAACGCGATCTACCTGCTTTTGCCCGTGATAGCGGGGATCCGTGATCTTGAGCCCAAACTGGGCGACGATCCTTTCCTGGGGCACGGCAAAATCACCGTGTCGGATATGACCGTTCAAACTCCCAGCATCAACGCGGTGCCGGACGAGGCAGTCATCTATATTGACCGCCGCATGACCTTTGGAGAGACCAAAGAAGACGCCATCGCTCAGGTCGAAGCCCTGATCCCTGAGGAATTCAAGGAACGCGTGAGCGTCGAAGCGTTGTTTTACGATGAACCCTCCTACACCGGTTTCGTTTTCCCGGTCGACAAGTATTTTCCTGCCTGGGCAATGGACGAGCATCACCCGCTGGTTCAGGCAGGCTTGAAAGCACGCGAGCTGATTGGCCTGGAAGACAGCCCCTCTGGGAAATGGTCTTTTAGCACCAATGGGATCTATTGGGCGGGCAAAGCCGGTATCTCCGCGATTGGCTTTGGTCCCGGCGACGAGGTGACGGCGCATACGGTGCTGGACAGCGTTAATCTCAACGACATGGTCAAGGCAACCGAGTTTTACGCCATTCTCCCAAGTTTGATCCCGTAAGATCTGATCCCTTGATTTTTTGAGCCGGAACGCGAAACCGTTCCGGCTTTTTTGCGTCTCCGCCTGGTTTGGGTTGAACCAAATGTGCCCCATGCTCCGCAATGGTAAAAAATGGCATCGGCGCTGATCCTAGCGACCAAACGACAAGGATTGGTTATAATTGGCTCATCAATAAACTATTCAATGAGGAGACAAAGATGCAAACTTTTCTTCATGGCAGAGACCTGATCGGTGACCTGGATTTCTCAAAAGAAGAAGTCGAAACTGTGCTTGATGTTGCCTGGGATCTCAAACGCAAACGCGCGCTCAACGAACCTCACGCCTATCTGCGTGACAAGGTACTGGCGATGCTGTTCTTTTTCAGCAGCACCAGGACCCGCGGTTCCTTCGAAGCCGGCATTGCCCAACTGGGCGGACACGGTGCTTTTATCGAAAGCAAAACCACCCAGATTTCTCACGGCGATACCGCCAAGGAAATTGGCGAGATCTACGGCCGTTACTTTGACGCCATCGCCATCCGTCATTGCGATTGGAAAATCGGCAATACCTATCTCAACGAAGTAGCCGAAGCCTGCCGCGTGCCCGTCTTGAACATGCAGTGTGACGTTTACCATCCTTTCCAATGTCTGGCTGACCTGATGACAATTATGGAAAAGAAGGGACGCGATCTAAAAAAGAAGAAGATCGTGGTTTCGTGGGCATACGCGGCTTCTTACCTCAAACCGATTTCCGTCCCGCAGTCACTCATCATCCAAATGCCGCGTTTTGGGATGGACGTGACCCTGGCTTACCCGAAAGAATTCCCCCTGATGCCCGAAATTGAGCAGCAAGCCGCGGATGAAGCCAAAAAATGGGGCACGTCTTTCGAAATCGTTCACGATATGGACGAAGGTATGAAAGATGCTGACGTTATTTATGCCAAGAGCTGGGGACCACTGCTGACGACTGATGATCCTGTCAAGGGCAAGGAACTCCAGGATTCGTACAAAGATTGGATTATGGACCAGCGTCGTTTGGAGCTTGGCAAACCGGACGCGATTTACATGCATCCGCTTCCGGCAGACCGCAACATCGAAGTGACGGATGAGGTCATTTTGGGCCCCAATTCCGTGGTGTATGACGAAGCCGAAAACCGCCTCCATGCCCAAAAGGCTGTCATGGCGCTGACCATGAGCTGAGCTTTTGGTTCGATCGCATAAATTCCCGGGGCGGCTGCAAAGCCGCCTTGTGCTTTTAAACGTGTCGGGAAAGACCGTCCAGGTCGCTGAGACGGTAAAAAAAGACTGCCCGTGATAAGCGGGCAGTCTGCAAAATTGAAATCTGGACTCAACGCACCAGGAAGCTCGTCGTGGCTGTCGCGGTTGGGTAGCCGGCTTTGTCCACGGTTGCCAGGAGATTGTAGGTCCCATAGCCTGTCTTGCGGGCGTTGATGCGATATTTGAAGGTGAAGACGCCGTTTGAGCCGGTCAAACCGGTGAAGGTTGCCTTTTTCCCAATCGGCGGGGTCAGCTGCACGCTGACGCTGGCTGATGGAACGGGAATTCCATTCTGATCCAAAACGGTCACAGTGACAACAACCCGTTTTGAGTTCTGATAGCTTGGCGCGTCTGTGGTGATGGTCGCCGTCATCGTTTGCCCGGCGCTGGGTTCAGTTATGGTGACGCTCAGCTGTTGGGCTGCGGTCAGTCCGCCGCTGTCGGTCACGCTGACATCAAAGGTGTGGCTGCCGACAGGCAGATCAGCTTTGGTAAAGCTCGCGCCGGTATAAACCACCGTTCCGCCCAATTTCCAGACAATGGAACTGCTCAGGTTGCCGTCTTCGGCATCGCTGGCGCTTGCCGCGAAGGTGATCGTGTCTCCGAGCGTGAAGCTGGCGTTGTTTGCCGGACTGCTGATGCTCAGGGTTGGCGGTGTGTTCTCAGCTGGAGGGGTTTGTCCGCCGAGATAATCGATTGCGGCAGCGGCACGGATCAAGCCGTAGCCGTAATAATTGTCGCGTCCCGCGTCACCCAAATCTTCGGCGCTGGCAGTCAATGCCTGGCGAATTTCCGCGTTGGTTTTGTTGGGGAAAGCGCTCCATACCAGAGCCGCGACGGCAGAGGCATGGGGGGTTGCCATGGAAGTCCCGTTATAGGCTTCGTATCCGCTGGCAGGTTTGGCGACATCACTGCGGACAGTCGCGTTTTGACCCAGCGCGTTGGCAACCAGATATTGTCCGGTTTCCTGGCTCAGGGAGAGCCCAATGATCGACGCGCTGTTGCCGTCACCAAGCGTTCCGCCAAAGTTGCCCGGCACGTTGTTGTAAATCAGCGCCGCGACGCCGCCGCTGGTCTGAACATTGCGGACTTTAGTATAGAAGTCAAACTCACCGCGCTGACATAAAACCACTTTTCCGTTCCATGAGCCGGTAGTTCCGCAGAGACCGCCGTCAACCAGCTGCCCGCTGACCGTGCCGCGACCCGAAAGATCGATGTGACCGCCCAGATGGTCAACGCCGCCGACGGTCACCTTGTTGGTTTCCAGATAAGGTACGGTTGAAATGACATCCACGCCGGGCGCGGCGATTTCGACCTGGTTGTTGAACTGAGAGAAATCCGCCCAATTCTTGTTGGCGTCGATCGCGGCGACCGACATGACAGAGTTGTACGAAGCCGGGTATGAGTAGGCTGAATTGCCGTCATTTCCCGCCGCGGCGATGCTGAGCACGCCTTCGTTATACGCCTGTTGGAAAGCCGTGTTTTCGGCTTTGACGTACACAGATCCGCCCAAGCTCATACTGACCACGTTCGCGCCGGCGGCTTTACAACGATTGAGGCCGTCGACTAAATCCGAAGCGTAGGTGGCGTTGCCTTGATCGTTGAAAAATTTAATGATGTAGAGGTTCACCGTTCCGGGGATCACACCGACCACACCCAGATTGTTGTTCTGAGCGGTGATCGTGCCGCCGACATGCGAGCCGTGACCATCCCCGTCGCGGGACCAGTCGTCATCCACCTGGGAATAACCGCCGATGGCGTTGGGGAGATCTTCGTGCGCCTGATAAAAACCGGTATCGATGATACAAACGGTGCGGTTGCTGGCTGTCGGAGCGCCAGGGTCGATGGCGCCGTCACGGTTGGTATCCCAGACATCGCGCGCCTGAACCAGGTCGACCCCGTAGGGCACCGTTTGACCGGTTTGTTCGATCACAGAAAAAGCTTCCTGGGTCACTGCGGTTTCCATATTTTCGATTGGATAGCGTAGGGCATCTTCTTCGACTTCCAGAACGAAAGGATTGTTCAGGATGCCGTTCAATGCCTGTGCCGGCACGCTGACCACATAAGCGCCAAGTTCCGGATAGTCGTAATGAATCTTAGCGCCGTTCCCGCTCAACATTTTGTTGACTTCGGGACCGGATCCCTCCTTGTAGGTTACCCAGATACGCGCCATTTCGGGCGGGTCGGCGGCCGCGGGGCTGACGACGCTTGCCAGAAGCATTAGGATAAGGATGGAAACGATAAAGACTTTCTTGCTAAACATTGATCCTCCAAAAATATAGATTTGTTAAAAAAGTGTTGCACAACCTGAAAAAGGGAATCACGTTCATCCAGGAAGCTGATGAACGCTTAAATTATACAGCCAATTATTAAGATTTGATTAAGAAAGTTAAAAACTGACTAATTTTGCAGGTGAAGAAAACTCACCGGTTCACGCTGTTGGGTAGCGGGAGCTCAATCTGCGGAAAGTTGGTCCGCCCGCCTCAGGGCTGGGTATAATGGAAAAAAATTGACTGGAGCCAAAATGACCGATACCATTCCCCGCTGGGACCTCAGCAACATCTATCAAGGGGTTGATGATCCAAAACTTGCTTCTGATCTGGCAGCTCTGGATCAGGACGTTAAAGCCCTTACTACTTTTTTTGAAAACGACCTTTTGCCTCTGCGGGAACAGCCCGCTCAGCCGGAACAGCTTGCCAGGTTATTGAGCCAGCTGGTGGATCAAATGAATGCCATCAGCCTGATCGGGCATACCATCGCCGCTTATCTTTATGGATTGACCAGCACCAATTCCTTCGATAAGGCAGCCGAGCAGCTGCAGTCGAAGTTTTTTATTGATATGCTGCCTTTCTCCAATCTTACGGTGCGGGTTGGCGCCTGGCTGGGCAAAATTGCCGACCAGCTCCCCGCCGCGCTCGAATTGCCCGGAAGCGCGCGGGAACACGCCTTTATTTTACGGGAGTTTGCCGAACAGAGCCGCTTCCTAATGAGCGAAGCCGAAGAAGAACTCGCCAATGAACTTTCGCTTTCGGGCGGTTCTGCCTGGGGAGATTTGCAGGGCACGCTGACCTCCCAAAAGGAAGTCGAATTTGAACTTGACGGCAAGGTCCAAAAACTGCCCTTGCCTGCCTTGATCAATTTGCGCAGCCATCCTTCGGCTGAAGTTCGGGAAAGGGCTTACAAGCGCGAACAAGCGACCTTTGAGGAAATGAAAGAGACGCTGGCAGCCTGTCTGAACGGGGTTAAAGGCGAAGTGAACACCCTTAACCGCAAACGCGGCCGACAGGACAGCCTGCATTCCTCGATTGACATGGCACGGATCGACCGTCAGACGCTGGACGCGATGCTGGATGCCATCCGGGACGCGCTGCCCATGTTCCGCGATTATTTCCGCGCCAAAGCCAAACTGCTTGGCAACGATAAATTGCCCTGGTGGAACCTTTTCGCCCCGCTGGGCAGCGTCGACAAGGTTTATACCTTCCAGGAAGCCAAAGAGATCGTTCTCAAGAATTTTGGCAGTTTCTCGCGGGAAATGGCAGACTTTGCCCGCAAAGCTTTTGACGAAAACTGGATCGACGCGCTCCAACGCCCCGGCAAACGCGGCGGCGCGTATTGCATGGAGATCGAAGCTACCAAAGAAAGCCGGATCATGTCTAACTTTGACGGGTCTTTTGATCAGGTGATGACCTTGGCGCATGAGCTGGGCCACGGCTGGCATAATTACTGCGCCTTCCAGCAGGGAAAAACCCACCTGCAGAGCCAAACGCCAATGACACTTGCCGAAACCGCCTCGATCATGTGTGAAACGATTGTGTTTAACGCCCTTCTGAAAGAAATTGACGATCCCACTGAGGAACTGGCGGTGCTGGAAACCTCGATTTCAAGCGACGCGCAAACCATCGTGGATATCTATTCAAGATTCTTGTTTGAGCGGGAGGTTTTTGAACGCCGGAAGCAGGCGACCCTTTCTGCAGATGAAATTTGTGAGCTGATGCTGCAGGCGCAGCGCGACAGCTATGGCGACGGAATTGACCCGCAGGTGATGAACAAATTTGCCTGGACCTGGAAGCCGCATTATTACAGCACCGGGCTTTCTTTCTATAATTACCCGTACGCCTTCGGGAATCTTTTTGCCAAGGGCTTGTATGCCATCTATCAGAAAAAGGGCGCGGCGTTTGTTGAAGATTACAAGGCGCTGCTTGCCAGCACCGGAGAAGCCTCGGCAGCTGATCTGGCGGCACGGTTTGGGATCGACATCCGCAGCAAAGCTTTTTGGGCTGCCAGTCTGGCGCAGGTGGCACCGCAGATCGAGCGTTACAAACAGCTGAGCTGATATCGCGGCGGGTCCTGCTCTGGCGACACGTCATCCTGAGCCTCTTGGGCGAAGGATCTTGCGGTTTCGACGACCGGTGAAAAACATTCAGGCGGGGTTGGTGTGCGAAGGATTCTTCGGCTCTGCCTCAGAATGACGGGTTCCACGTCATCCTGAGCCTTAATGGCGAAGGATCCTGCGGTTTGGACGACCGGAGAAAAACATTCAGGCGGGGTTTGTGTGAGGCGGATTCTTCGGCTCTGCCTCAGAATGACAGATTGTGTTCAGGATAACAACACAGAAGGTGACCTGTATGCAAGATTCTTCGCTTCGCTCAGAATGACAAATCGAGCGGCGCCCAGTATGCAAGATTCTTCGCTTCGCTCAGAATGACAGACAACTCTTCATCCTGAGCCTCTTGGGCGAAGGATCTTGCGGTTTCGACGACCAGAGCGAGGCATTTGGCGGGGTTGGTGCGCGAAGGATTCTTCGGCTTCGCCTCAGAATGACAAATCGAGCAGCGCCCAGTATGAAAGATTCTTCGCTTCGCTCAGAATGACATACAACACGTCATCCTGAGCCTTAATGGCGAAGGATCCTGCGGTTTGGATGACCGGAGAAAAACAATCAGGCGGTGTTCGTGTGAGGAGGATTCTTCGGCTCCGCCTCAGAATGACAGATTGTGCTCAGGATGACAACAGAGAAGGTGACGTGTATACAAGATTCTTCGCTTCGCTCAGAATGACAGATTATTCTCAGGATGACATATTGTGCTCAGAATGACATGTTGAACTCAGAATGACAAATCGAGCAGCACCCAGCAGGCAAAAACCGAGGCATTCTGAATAAAACAACCTTCGCCCGTCTGAGCGGGCGAAGGTTGTTTTGCTTTGACTTTTCAATAAATCCGGGCGTCAGCTCAAGCCCAAAATCTTTCCGGTTTCAAAATCGATGTCAATATCAAAGTATGCCGGTCGGGTCGGCAGACCAGGCATGGTGCTCATTGTGCCCAAAATCGGGTACACAAATCCCGCACCAACCGACGCGCTGATGTCGCGGATCGGCACGCGGAAGCCTTTTGGCACGCCCTTCAATTCCGGGTCATGGCTGATGCTCAGGTGAGTTTTTGCCATGCAAATCGGCAGTTTGTCATAGCCCAGTCGGGTATATTCAGCCACGCGTTCTTCCGCCAGCGGGCTGTAATCCACTCCGTCGGCTCCGTAAATTTCGCGGGCGATGGTCTCAATTTTTTCCTTGAGTGTAAGTCCGAGCGGATAAAGGAAGCGGAAATCACTGGGGAGTTCCGAAGCCCTGACGACAGCTTCAGCCAGCGCGACCGCGCCTGCGCCGCCCTTGCTGAAATGATCGGAAACGACGGCGTCGACAATCGCGGGATGCTTCAGGGCGATCTTGCGTACCAGCTCCAATTCGGCGTCGGTATCAGTCGGAAAGCGGTTGACCGCGACGACCACGGGGATGCCGAACTTTTGGGCGATGCTGGCGTGCGCCAACATGTTGACGGCGCCTTTTTCGACCAGTTCGAGATTCTCATCGATATATTCGGGAGCCAAAGGCGCGCCCGCGGTCACTTTTGGACCGCCGCCGTGCATCTTGAGCGCTCGAACGGTCGCGACTAAAACGACCACATTGGGTTTGTTGCCCGAATAGCGGCATTTGATGTCGAAGAATTTTTCCATGCCCATGTCGGCGCCGAAGCCGCTCTCGGTGATGACGAAATCTGCCAGTTTGAGGGCGATTTTGTCCGCCATGATGGAACTGTTGCCGTGGGCAATGTTGGCGAAGGGCCCCGCGTGAACTAAAACAGGCGTGCCCTCGAGGGTTTGCATCAGGGTAGGCTTGATGGTGTCTTTCATCAAGACGGTCAGCGCGCCGGCAATGCCCAGATCGTCGGCGGTCACGGGCTCGCCGGAGCGGCTTTGACCGATCACGATGTTGGCGATGCGCGCGCGCATATCCTCGAGGCTGGTTGCCAGTGCCAAAATTGCCATAAGCTCGCTGGCAACGCTGATGTAATAATTAGTCTGGAGCTCAAAATTTTCCTGAGGTCCCTGGCCGACCGTGATGCCGCGCAGCATGCGGTCGTTCACGTCCACTGCCCTGCGCCAGGTGACGGTGGCAGGGTCGATGTCCAGACGGGCAAATTTTGCCTTTTGTTCCGGCGTGAGCAAGTCGGGATCGGTTTCGGTGATGCCGAGTTTCAGCAGCCTGCCCTGCATCCCGCGCGCGAAATGGCGTTTGCCCTTTTTATCTTTTGGACAAAGGCGGTTGAAGAGGGCGGTATCGCTCTGACTGGCTTCGTGAAACATGCGGGTATCGATTGCCGCCGCCAGAAGGTTGTTGGCGGCAGTGATGGCGTGGATGTCGCCGGTCATGTGCAGGTTGAAGTCTTCCATTGGGATGACCTGAGAATATCCGCCGCCGGCGGCGCCGCCCTTGATGCCAAAGGTCGGACCTTGCGATGGCTGACGGATGCAGGTGATGACGCTGCGCCCCAGATGAGCGCCGAGCGCCTGGCTCAAACCGACAGTCGTGGTGGTTTTGCCTTCACCCAATGGGGTGGGGGTGATGGCGGTCACGTCGATATATTTGCCGTCGGGGACGTCCGCCAGACGTTCCAGCACGCTTAACTTCACTTTAGCTTTGTATTCACCGTACAACTCCAGCTCGTCGGGCTGCAAGCCCATTTCTTCAGCGACCTGGGTGATTGGTTTCAGGGTCGCGGCCTGGGCGATTTCGATATCTGCCGGAACTGGGCTGAGGGTTTTAATCGCGGTCGGAATAAACCTGCGTAAACCTGGTCTGATTTTCATTTTTATTGATCTCCTGATTATTGTCCGAATTCAACACCGTATGGCAGGGTGGCAAAAGCTGAAACCGTCAGATTTTCCGGATCGCCAAGATAGGCAACCGGTACCTGAACATTCAGCGAGCTCCCTGAACGGATGATTTCTGTTGTCTGATAGCCGCCCCCAACGATTCTGCCTTCTTCATTGCGCAGCACCACATAAACGCGGCTTTGACTGATGGAGGCATTCAGATTGTTGACCACGCTCACGTTGACGTGGTTTTCATCACTAAAACTGACCTGGGAGCTTTCCAAAGGATTGTAACTGACCGGAAACTGCCCGTATTCGCCGGGAACAATCACCAAATCGACCGTTTTTCCGCTGCAATCCTTGGGCAATTCCAACGGCGGAGGCGCGAAGAGGACTTCTTCTTTAGGCCAGATCACGTCGTAATAGCCATTGATTGCCTGACAAACCTGATCGTTTTCGTCCAAAACGGTCAGGATGTAAAAAGTTTGCGTCAGCATCTGGTCGGATTGATTTTTGAGCATGGTTCCGCCGGCAAGCTGGTGATAGCGGTCGATCACATAATTCCATTCGCCTTTTTTGATCGTGTTCCACCAGCTGCCGCCTTCCAGAGAGGCGGAATAGCTCGTGATCCAGGGATGCACATCCACATGATGGACGGCTTCACCCCGGCGGGCGTTGACGCGGATTTTGAAGCCGACCTGATCTTTTTCGGGCACGAAGTCGAAAATCGACCAGCCGCCGCCAACAATTTGCCCGACGGCGTTATAGGCGATTGCGTTGAGCCTGACCTGCGTGTAGGTATAGGGGTCGGCGTTCTCGAGCCAACCCGTGACCGAAAAATCATTGCCGACCCGGAAAGTGGAGGGCTTGCTGATTTTCAGCGGCTGGCTGTATTTCAACCCGCGGTCGATCAAACCATCGACTACGCGAATCTCGACCGTGGCAATCTGCAGCCCGGCATTCAGCTCAAACTGTTGGACCAGCCCGGTGGTTTCGCGCGGGAACAGGTAGCGGAACGAAATTCTCTGCTGTGCGATGCGGTTCCCAACCGCGTCGAGCGCCTGAACGTCCAGCTGAATATCACGCAAAATGGCATCGTTGAGTGTGTTGAAGAGTTTTGCCATCACGAGCACTTCGGTATCTTCCTGCAGATATTCCAGCTCGGTGATGCGCACCGGATTGGGACTGTTCAAGTCCGCCGTGGGGGTCGGATTGAGCGGTTGGAGCGGATCCTGGGTGGTGACCGCCGTCGCGGGGAAAATTGGCTGGGCGGTCGCGGTCGGGTCTCCGCCAGGTCCCTCAGGCGTGAGACAGGAGCTGAGCAACAGCGCCAGGATCACAAGGCAAGCCGGGAGATGGAAGCGAAAAGGATGTTTCATCATATTAACCACCCCTATTATAAACGCATAGAGAGGAAGGTAAAATTAAAGAATAAGATTTTAACAAAAAAGCATCCAAAACGATGCCAAGATAGGGCGGGTGGGGGTCGAACCCACACAGTGTTACCACCGACGGATTTTAAGTCCGTTGCGTCTGCCTATTCCGCCACCGCCCCGAAACAGGTACGGAATATTTTACCATCAGTCCATCGTTTTCGTGGTCGGATTTTCTTCAGATGAGCGGATTGTAATCTGCCGGCAAGCTGGCATCTTGCTGATGTCGGATGGTCTGAAATTATTTACCTAGCCCTTTCGACCCCGGCTGCCAACGCCGTAATTCGCTCTTTAATGTACAATAACAGGCGGAAGGTTTGCCTATGACCAAAAAAGTACTCTTGTTTCTTGCGGTTTCGCTGGGATTGTCGCTGGGGGTACAGGTGCTTTTTCATCCCGGACTGACCACCAGCGTCAGGCTGATGTACCTGATCTGCGCGATCGTGCTGATCAACATGGCGGTGATCGTGCCCGTCGCATACGCGGCTGCCATGTCGCAGCAAACCTTCACCATTCTGAATCGAAAATTCCGCAAGCTGCCGAAGCCGGAAGCCGACCGACGCTGGAAATCCCTGCTGGATGTTTATGCCATGACGGTTTTGGCGACGGCTTTTTTGGCGCTGGCGGTTTTGAACGCTTTGTTTTTCATGCAGATCTACCAACCCGTATACCTGATTTGGGTGGTCCTCTCAGCAGTGATCCTGCCGCTGGCGATCATCATCGGCTATTATTATTGGATCAACGCACAGGCAGAGGAGGAATGAGCCCCTGTGCTTAAACCAAAAAGGACGCCGCGCGTCCTTTTTGGTTTAAGCAATGCAAATTCTTACTTTTCGGGCATGTCCCGGCTGGCAACAATGTCGACCCCGGTGCCGATGACGTTGGCGATAATCACGTCTTCAGCTTTTACCGGCGCGGTGACTTCGATCGCCCGAATCTTCGCGAGGACTTCGGGGATACGCCGCTTGGGAATGGAGCCTTTGGTATAAACCGGCAGCAAGGGATGGAACCCATTGGGGATCCTGACGGTGCTGGCAACCATGCGCTGGGGCGCGATGGCTTCCTGCCGGCCGTACGTCTCACCTTTGCGGCAGCGGTTGCCCAGGATCTTGACGACCTCATCGCCTTCCATGCGGACAATCAGTTTGCAGCCCATTGGGCAAGCGGTGCAGATAAAATTCTTTTCTTCCATCTTATGCCTCCGATTTGGGGTAAATATCAACGGTCAGCATGCCTGTTTTCTCGACTTCGGCAGCCATGTTGGGCTTGAGTACGATTGTGACCATCTCACCCGGGCGCACGTATCGTTCTGACCGGCGCACAATGCTGTTGTTTTCTCCGCGAACTTCCATCCAAACGTCTTCTTCGATCGGTTGGGTGACGCGCATCTGCAGGCTGATGTCGCCTTGTTCGAGGGCTTTTTTGTCCAGCTTGTGGGGCACGATGTAGCGCACGTTCTTTCCGGCTTTGAGGGGGATATAGCGTGCCGCGCGTTCTTTTTCGGCGAGGGCAAATTCTGCCGCGCTCTTGCCGGCTTCGACGCCGGCGAGGGAGACGTAATCGACCAGATCATAAACATGCACAACGTTCCCAGCCGCAAAAATGCCGGGGACATTGGTCTGGAAGTGCTCGTCCACATAGGGACCACCGGTGATCGGATCGAGTTTGACGCCGGCTTTCTTGCTCAGTTCGTTTTCCGGGATCAGACCAACGGAAAGCAGCAGGGTGTCGCAGGGGATGATCTCTTCGGTGCCGGGGATGAAATTCCATTTTTCATCAACGGCAACCGCTTCGATCGCTTCGACCCGGTTTTTGCCGATGATTTTCTTGATGGTATGCCGCAGCTGCAGGGGAATGCCCCAGTCGTCCAGACACTGGACGTAGTTCCGGCTCAGACCGGAGAGGAAGGATTGGATTTCAAGCACGCGTTCGACCTTGGCGCCTTCAAACGTGAGACGGCGCGCCATGATCATGCCGATGTCACCTGAACCGAGGATGACGAAACGGTTGCCGGGCATGTATCCTTCCACGTTCACCCAGCGCTGCGCGGTTCCCGCGGTAAAAACACCGTTGGGGCGATAACCCGGGATGCGCACCTGGGGACGGGTGCGTTCGCGGCAGCCCATAGCCAGAACGATGGCGTGGGCTTCTACTTCAAGATAGCCGTGGTCTTTGCTGGAAAGATAGAGCTTGCGTTGCGAGGTCACATCCATGACCATCGTATCCATTAAGAATGAGATCCCCAAAGATTTGGCTTCATTAATATAACGCTGCGCGTATTCGGGCCCGGGGAGGTCTTCTTTGAAGGTCTGAAGCCCGAAACCGTTGTGAATACACTGCAGAAGGATGCCGCCCAGTTCAACGTCGCGTTCGATCACGAGCACATCATCCGCGCCGCCCTTTTTGGCTTCGATGGCGGCAGCCAACCCACCGGGACCGGCGCCGATCACAACGACATCATATTGTTTCTTAATCGACATCTTCGACCTCCACATTTTTGGTTGTCCGGACGAGATATTCTGAACCGTTACCCCGTTTGGTAATTTCGAAAGGAGAAACGCCCAGCTCGCGGGCAAGGATGGCAACTACGCGGGGCATATCAAAACCGCCCTGGCAGCGCCCCGTGCCCAACCAGGTGCGGCGCTTGATCGCGTCGTAGGTACGGGCGGGAATGGGAGCGTGGATTTCTGCCACAATTTCACCTTCGGTGACATTTTCGCAGCGGCAAACCACTCTGCCGTAGCGGGGGTCGATATCGCAAAGCAGCTTGCGCTCCTGATGAGTCATCTTGGAGAAGCGCGGTCGGGCTGGCCGGATCGGGTCCCAGTCCTTTTTGTCGATAAAGATCTCACCGGCGTCTTTCATCAGGTCAATCACCAGTTCCGCGATGGCGGGGGCGCTGGTCAGACCGGGGGACTCGATGCCGCCCAGATTGACAAAGCCCTGGACATTTTCGGGGATTTCGATGATGTAATCGTTGTTGTAACTGATGCCGGGGGTTTTGCAGGGACCGTTGCCCATTGGGCGCAGACCCACAAAGTTGGCGATCGAATGTTTCAGGTTCAGGGTCGGGATCAGTTTGCGGGCTCCGTTGACCAACTCGTCCATGCCTTCTTTTGTCAGGGAAGTATCTTCCTTGTCGTCGATGATGTTGGCATTGGGACCCACGATCGTGTTTTCGTGCAGGGTGCCTGTGACCAGAATGCCCTTGCCGCGGCTCGAAGGAACCGGGAAGAGCACGTTGTGGATCTGGACCTCGTTCCGGTCAAAAATGAAGTATTCACCCTTGCGGGGTTTGATGAAGAACTCGGGTCTCACGCCGGCTTTGTGCATGACCTCGTCGGAATAGATCCCGGCTGAATTGATGACCCAGCGGGCAAAGAAATCTCCCCGATTGGTCTTGACCCCGATCACCCGGCTGCCTTCCCAGATGAAATCCTGGAAGGCGGTGTTGAGCAGAACCGTAGCGCCGTTGTTGACAGCGTTTTCGGCTGCCGCGACCGTCACCTGGAAGGGATCGCAAATGCCGCCCGTGGTCGCCCAAAGCGCGCCGCTGACTTCGGGATTGATGTCGCGTTCCCGCGCGCGCATTTCGGCGGCGTCGAGCATCTTCATCCCTGGGACACCGTTCTTGATGCCTTGCTGCATCAACCGTTCGACCAGCGGAAGTTCTTCTTCTCCCACCGCGACGACATAATCGCCGCGCCGCTCGAAAGCGAAGTTGAGGTCTCCCGCCAACTGATCCCACATGCGGTTGGCGCGGACGTTCATCAGGGCTTTAAGGGAACCGGGCAGAGGATCATAACCGGCATGAACGATGGCAGTGTTTGCAGAAGAACACCCCATTCCAAGATCGGCTTCTTTCTCAATTAATAAGATTCTGCCTTCATAGCGGGAGAGCCAGCGGGCGATCATTGCGCCGACAACGCCTCCCCCAATCACGATATAATCGTACTTTTCCTGCACTCTTGCCTCCATCACAATGAATTCGGTTGTTATAGGTTAAGCGATTCCGTTTCGGAAAATCTTTTTGGAGAAACGTGGGCTCGCAAAAGCCTGTAACCTTTGCTGCTAATTTGAGCCAATTGTCATGAAATGTGTACAAAGTTCACAAATTAAGCTTGAAATCCATTATACTACTCAAAGTGGAATAATTCGGTTCTTTCCACAAGATTTGCGCAGTTCAACACAAGCTAAACAATTTAGTGTAAAATTGACCCATCGCGCGAATTTGTTAAACCACAGGGGACCTTCGGATCCGGTCTGAAGGGCCCTTGGCAAGAAAAATCAATAATTGGTTGTTTGACGCCAACGTAAACAGGAACAACGATTAATTATGATTAACCCGGTTTTATCTGAAAGAGGCATAGCCTCGCAAGACCAAATTTCAGATTCTTTATTTTTTTCAGCACGCGGCAGAACAGGGGGCAACCGCATGACTTTTGGAATCATCCAATCAGATGAAAGGGAGGTGCTTATTTTCTAATTGTTAAAAAAGTTGTTTAAAAAAACCAATTTTATTCAAACAATTTTTAAAGGAGAAATATCAAATCATGGAAAATAGAACAATCAAAGAATTTATTGGCGAAATTTTCGGGACCTTCATCCTGATTTTGCTCGGTGATGGTGTCGTCGCCAACGTCGGTCTGGCTCCCCGCCTGGCTGGCACTGCCTACAACTGGAACACGATTACCATCGGCTGGGCTTTCGCGGTCGTCATCGCCGCCTACGTTTCCGGTGGTGTTTCCGGTGCTCACCTCAACCCGGCTGTCACCCTCGGTCTGGCTGCCCGCCGCGGCTTCCCCTGGAAGAAAGTCGTTCCCTACATCGTCGCTCAGATGATCGGTGCCTTCCTCGGCGCCCTCGCTGTTTATCTTATCTACAGAGACGGCCTCGTGGCTGCCGGCATGCCCAATGTCTGGTCAACCGGTCCCGGCTCAGTGTTTGGTCAAGCCTTCTGGGGCGCTGCTTCCACTGGTGATGCCAAAGCCTACAGCCTGATTACCGCCTGCATCGCCGAACTTTTCGGAACCTTCGTCCTGATCTGGGGTATCGCCGCCAGCGGTGACATGAAGAACAGCGGTCTCAAGGACAATCTGGGAATCTTCCTGGTTGGCTTCGCTGTGTTGGCTGTCGGTCTTTCCCTCGGTGGACCTTCCGGCTACTCCATCAACCCCGCCCGCGACCTCGGTCCCCGCATCCTGGGTGCTCTGGTTGGAACCAAGGGTCTCTTCGATGGCATCTATTGGCTGCTTCCCCCTGTCATCCTGCCTCTGATCGCCGGTCCTATCGGCTTCTGGCTGTATGACGTGTTGGTGAGCAAGAACCTGCCCAAACGCGATTAGTAAACAAAACGACCGCTGAATGACACTTGGTCATGGCTTGGTCGTACCAAGTTACAAAAGGAGACAAATCTATGAAAAAATTGATCAATAATCCAGAAGACGTTGTAAAGGAAGAACTCAAGGGAATCGCCCTTGCTCATCCGGATTTGGTCAAAGTCAAATTCGATCCTGATTTCATCGTCCGCGCGGATGCGCCTGTTAAAGGCAAGGTTGCATTGGTCTCCGGAGGGGGCAGCGGTCATGAACCCATGCACGGAGGCTTTGTCGGGATGGGTATGTTGGACGCGGCTTGCCCAGGCGCAGTTTTCACCAGTCCGACTCCCGATCAAATGCTCGAAGCTACCAAAGCCGTTGACGGCGGTGCCGGCGTGCTGCATATCGTCAAAAACTACACGGGCGATGTCATGAACTTCGAAATGGCTGCCGATCTGGCGCGCGGCGAAGGGATTGAGGTCGAATCTGTGATTGTCGATGACGATGTTGCTGTCGAAGACAGCACCTGGACCGCGGGCCGACGTGGCGTCGGCTTGACCGTCCTGATGGAAAAAATCGTTGGCGCTGCTGCCGAAGAAGGTCGTTCGCTGCAGGCTTGCGCCGAACTGGCGCGCAAAATCAACGCTCAAGGCCGCAGTATGGGCATGGCGTTGACCTCCTGCACCGTGCCGCATGTCGGCAAACCTTCCTTCGACTTGCCGGAAGACCAAATGGAAATCGGTATCGGTATCCATGGTGAACCGGGCCGCCATCGCATTCCTTTGGAGCCAGCTGACAAAATCACCGAAATGCTGGTCGAACCTGTCGTTTCAGACCTGCCTTTCAAGGAAGGCGACGAAGTCCTGCTGTTTGTCAACAGCATGGGCGGAACTCCGCTGATTGAGCTCTATATCGTTTATGCCAAGGCGGTCGAACTGCTCGAAGCCAAAGGCATCAAAGTGGTTCGCCACCTGATTGGTCCATACATTACCAGCCTCGAGATGGCTGGAACCTCAATCACCTTGCTCAAGATGGATGAGGATTTGCTCAAACTCTGGGACGCACCGGTCAAAACAGCCGGCATGCGCTGGGGAATTTAGTTAGGATCCGGGATACTGGAGCGCGCGCGCTCCAGTATCCATATTAGAGGCAAATGTGGCTATTCTAAGAGATGATGTCTTAAACTGGGTGCGTGATTATGCCCAGGTAATTGAAGATAACCATGAAATGCTGACCGAACTTGACCGCGTTATCGGAGATGCCGACCACGGCGCCAATATGCGGCGGGGTTTCAAGGCTGTCATGGAAAAACTGCCCTCCGTGGAAGACAAGGATATCGGAACGATCCTCAAAACCGTAGGCATGACGCTGCTCTCCAAAGTCGGCGGAGCGGGCGGGCCCCTTTATTCGACCCTTTTCATGAAAGCCGGGATGTCTCTTGGCGCGAAAATGGAAATGGATGTGAATGATTGGGCGAAAGCCCTCGAAGCCGGCATTCTTGGCGTCGCTACCCTCGGCAAAGCTCAGTTGAACGACAAAACCATGCTGGACGCGCTTTATCCGGCCTTGGACGCGCTCAAAGCCGCCATCGCGGACGGCGCTTCAACCGGGAATGCTCTGAAAAAATCTGCAGAAGCCGCCCACGCGGGCATGCTGGCAACCATCCCACTCATTGCCCACAAAGGTCGGGCAAGTTATTTGGGGGAACGCAGCGCGGGGCATCAGGATCCGGGGGCAACTTCGACCACTCTCTTACTCGAATCGGTCGCGAAAACGTGGATGGATTGTTGATCCGTTCACTTATCAAAAAATTTAAAGGAGAATGTTAATATGGCAAAGTATGTAGCAGCAGTTGATCAAGGAACTACCAGCACCCGTTTTATGATCTTCGATCACAGCGGTAAGGTGGTTGGATATGATCAAAAAGAACACGAACAAATCTACCCGAAACCAGGCTGGGTGGAACACGATCCATTGGAAATTTGGCAGGCAACCAAGGATGTTATCCGCGGTGCCCTCGACAAACTTCACATTGACATCAAAGAAATTGCCGCTGTTGGCGTAACCAACCAACGCGAAACCGCGGTTGTCTGGGAAAAAGCAACCGGCAAGCCCGTTTACAATGCCATCGTTTGGCAGGATACCCGAACTGACCTGATCTGCAACGAACTCGCGAAAGATGGCGGTCAGGATCGCTTCCGCACCAAAGTCGGTCTGCCTCTGGCAACCTACTTCTCCGGTATGAAGATCAAGTGGATCCTCGAAAACGATCCCGCGCTGAAAGAAAAAGCCGAAAAGGGCGAAATCCTCTTCGGTAACATCGACACCTGGGTGATCTGGAACCTGACCGGCGGACCCAAGGGCGGCGTTCACATCACTGACGTGACCAATGCTTCCCGCACCTTCATGATGAATCTGGAAACCCTCGACTGGGATCCCGAAATGCTGAAGGTCCTGGGCGTTCCTCGCGCGATGCTGCCTGAGATCAAAGCCTCCAGCCAGGTTTACGGCTATGCCAAGGGCGATCTCGAAGGTATTCCTGTGGCTGGTGACCTCGGTGACCAACAGGCTGCTCTCTTTGGACAGACCTGCTACAGCCCCGGCGAAGCCAAGAACACCTATGGTACCGGCTGCTTCATGCTGATGAACACCGGCAATGAACCCATCCAATCCAAGAACGGTCTGCTGACCACCCTCGGCTACAAGATCGGCAAAGAACCTGCCGTCTACGCCCTGGAAGGCTCCATCGCCATCACCGGCGCTCTGGTTCAGTGGATCCGCGACAACCTGAAGATGATCGAGAAATCCCCCGACATCGAACAACTTGCCAAGACTGTCGATGACAGCGGCGGCATCTACTTCGTGCCCGCCTTCTCCGGCTTGTTCGCTCCCTATTGGAAGAGCGATGCCCGCGGCGCGATCGTCGGTCTGACCCGCTACATCAACGGCGGCCATCTGGCTCGTGCCGTTCTGGAAGCAACTGCCTACCAGACCGCGGAAGTTCTCGAAGCCATGAACAAGGATTCTGGCGTTGAACTGACGGCTCTGAAAGTTGACGGCGGTATGGTCTTCAACGAGACCCTGATGCAATTCCAGTCCGACATCCTGGGCGTGCCCGTGATTCGCCCGACCGTTGCCGAAACCACCGCCCTGGGCGCCGCCTACGCGGCCGGCTTGGCGGTTGGCTTCTGGGAAAAGGTCGAAGACCTGCGCGCCAACTGGGGCAAGGACAAAGAATGGCATCCCAAGATGGATGTAGAAACCCGCGAAAAACTCTACAAGGGTTGGAAGAAAGCGGTCACCCGCACCTTCGATTGGGTCGAAAACTAATTTCAAAGTTCGTTTAGAATTAAGGGGCGAGAGTTTCTCCCGCCCCTTATTTTATCGGAGTGAATTGATGAGCCAAAAAAAGAAAAATACCAGCACAAACGCGAATAACCAAAACGTGGACCTGAGCAAACCCTGGATCCAGAAAAAAACAGGCTTTGTCTTGATAACCGGTCTTAGTGTGGTCCTGATGATTTTCATCGCCGCCCAAATGATTATCCAAAACCCGCAGGAATGGCCCAAGGCGCTCTTATGGGGCTTTCTGTTCGGAGCCAGTATCTGGGTGGTGTTTTTCGGGTTTAACTGGTTTCACTCCCTCTTCCGAAGCAAACAAAAACAAGACGATAATAAATAATCCAACTCCTGGAGGTAAAAATGGTCAGTATTTTACTTGTTTCCCATAGTTTTCAGCTTGCCAGCGGCACGGCAGAGCTGATGCGCCAGATGGCGACATCGGAAAATTTAAAAATACGCGTTGCGGCTGGGATTGGAGATGAACACGAAGCCATCGGGACCAACGCGGTTGAAATCATGGAAGCTTTGACCGAACTGACCGCCGATGGAGAAGTTTTGGTCCTGATGGATCTGGGCAGCGCTGTACTGAGCACCGAAATGGCGCTGCAGATGCTGGATGAAGAAACGACCGCCAAAGTGCGCATGTGTCCGGCTCCGTTCGTGGAGGGAGCAATTGCCGCCGGCGTGCAGGCGAATATGGGAAGCAGCCTGCAAGAAGTCTATGATGAAGCCTTGAACGCACTGGAAGCCAAGCGCAAACAGATTTTAGGTGAAGATGCAGCCCAACCGGAAGCTGCCGAAGCGGTGCCGCAGGTGATCGCCGCGGAAAGCCCCGCGGCGGATGGCGAAGCTGTTTTGAGGGTCAAGGTGACCAATGCCAGCGGCTTGCATGCCCGTCCTGCCGCGACTTTCATCCAAACCGTCAAAAAACACGACGCCAAACTAAGCGTGACCAACGTCACCGAAAACGGCAGTGAAGTGGCAATTAAGGGCATGATTTCGGTGATGATGCTGGGCGCCAAGCAGGGTGATGAGCTGATTTTAAAGGCAACCGGTCCTGCCCGTCAGGAAATGCTGGACGAATTGGCAGGTCTGTTCCGGGATAACTTTGGGGAATGATCCCATAACTTCGGGCGCTCAGGCGCGCAGCCGCGCGTGAGGGTTGACTATAAAAACGCAACCATGCCAGCCCAAAGCACGATCATAACCAGACAAACAACAAAGCGGATCACGGTCGCGGCGCCGTAGCCAAACGCCAGCGCTTTGGTGGCTTGCCAGGCTTTGGCACGGTCTTTATCCAGGCGGTAGAATTCGAGCAGGAACAAGGTCCCCAAAGCCAAAACCAAACCGCCCAAGGGGGTCAACAGCAAACCGCCGACCATCATTGCCAGAAAGGTCACCGCGATCTCCCACCAGGGAACGCCTTTTTCGCGGGTGTTTTTGACCCCAAGAACATTGTCAATAAACGAGCCGCCCAGCATAAAAAGCGTGTTGAGGACGAAAATCGCGATAGTCAAACCAAATTGCCAGCCCGCGTGTGACTTGTTGAAGCCGACATAAATCACCCAAATCAACTGTCCGATCCAGGCTACGGTCAATCCAGGAAAAAATACCAAAAAGAGACCAAACAAGCCGACCAGATTGATGATCGCGCACAGGACCAAAACCAGCGTGTGAACCCAGGGCATCATCGGATGACTTCGATCCCACCCATGAAAGGTTTGAGCACGTCCGGAACAACGATGCTGCCGTCGGCTTGTTGATAGTTTTCCATGATCGCGATCATGGTCCTGGGCACTCCCAGACCAGACCCATTCAGCGTGTTGACAAAGCGCAGCGCGGAACCGTCGGAAGGACGATATTTGATGTTCGCGCGGCGTGCCTGAAACTGGCCTATATTGGAAATGGAAGAAACTTCCAGCCATTCCTGACAGCCTGGCGCCCAGACTTCCACGTCGTAGGTCTTGTGGGAACCAAAGCTCAGATCGCCGGTCGATTGCAGCAGGACGCGATAGGTCAAACCCAACTCCTCACAGGTCTGGGTTGCGTCTGCCACCATCTTGTCAAGCTCAAGGTTGGCGTTTTCGGGCAGGCAATATTTATACATTTCGACTTTATCGAATTGGTGGCCGCGTTTCATTCCGCGCACGTCTCTTCCGGCGCTCATCTTTTCGCGCCTGAAGCAGGCTGTGTATGCCGTGAGGTTCATCGGCAAATCTGATTCTTCAATCACTTCACCCATCATGATCCCGGTCAGGGGAACTTCGGCGGTGGGCACCCACCAAAAATCTTCCTGGTGATCGTGATAGAGGTTGTCGGCAAATTTTGGCAGCTGGCCTGAAGCGAACATGATTTCCTGGCGCACCATCCAGGGCGGATAAAATTCACGGTAGCCTTGGCGAATGTGCAGGTCGATCATCCAAAAGATGAGGGCGCGCTGCAGGCGGGCGCCGGCGCCCTGGAGCACATAAAAACGCGTTCCCGAAAGTTTGACGCCGGAGTCAAAATCCAAAATTCCCAAAGCGGGTCCCAAATCCCAATGGGGTTTGGGTTCGAAATCGAAGGCTCTCTTTTCGCCAATCGTGCGAATGACAACGTTGTCTTTATCGTCTGTTCCCAGAGGAACGTCTGGATCGGGGATGTTGGGGATGCCGGCAACCAGGTCATAGAGCTTGTCTTCTACTGATTTCAGCTGCTCATCCAGAGACGCGATCTGTTCGCCCAGAGCCCGCATGGCAGTAATTCTGGATTCGCGTTCTTCTTTGGCTTTCATCCGTCCGATTTCTTTCGAAACCGCGTTGCGCTCCGCTTTTTTGCTTTCGACGTCCAAAATCAGGCGGCGGCGTTCTTCGTCCAACCCCAAAACCTCGTCGATCACGCCGGTTTCCATCTGCCGCTTGGCGAGGGCTTCCTTTACGAAATCGCTTTGTTCACGTATGAGTTTAATATCCAACATAATTCACCTCTGGGCGTGCACATTTCCTGTCAATTGTACCGCTTTGTGTGCGCTGCTTGATAGCGCGTGTCAGGTTTTCAGCAAGCGCCGGCGGGTCAATGATCGTTTTACTGCTTGGCTGACATCATGTTGCGGATGGCGACCAGGTGTTCATGAATTTTGAACGCCAAAATCAGCAGCTCCGCGTAGATGCGGGCAAGAAAAACACCCAATACGATGGTCAAAGGTCCACCGATCAAGCCAATCAGAGCGGGCAAGAAACTTCTTTCGCTGAAAGCCCGGCCGATGCCGCCAAAGAAAACGCCCAGACCGGCAATCACCGACACGGCGATGCTGATGTAGAATAAAATTTTAATGATCGTGGGGGTGATCATTTTGTCGAAATTTAATAAGGATCGTAAATTCATGCTGCCTCCAATTTGTAATTTATGTTATTTTACCAAGGTTCCCATGGATTGCCGCATGGCGAATAAAGTCTTGATCAAACTCGGGTGATATTGCAGGAATTCTTCGCGTTCGATCATTGCCAAAATCGCGGACTCGTCCGCCCATTTAACTGCCAAAACTTCATCCGTCTGCAGGGTCAGGTCGCTGAGCCTGGGTTCGAGATTCAGAAGATAAAAGTCATCAAAACCGACCGGGAAATTGACCGTCAGACTGGGACGGATCTGCCTGAAATCGAGTTCAATCCCCAATTCTTCCTTTAGCTCCCGCTGAGCGCACTGCCAGCTTTTGTCGCCGGTTCGGGCGGCGCCGCCCACGCTCAGGTCCCAAAGTCCACCCCAATTGGCTTTTTTTGGGCTGCGGTGCTGGATCAGCATTTCGCCTTTTTGGTTGAAAATGCAGATATGAATGACCACGTGGTAACGTTCCGGCGGCACTGGCTCTCCGCGGATGATGGTCTCGCCGGTGAGATTCCGCTCACGGTCGTATAAATCTAAGATTTCCATAGTTCCTCTTTCGCAACCATCAGATTTTATCACTCCTTGCCTAAAGATATGCCTTTGCCTGATATAATCGCAACCATGCCCGCGACACAGAAGATTGTCATCATCGCTGACACCCACATCGGCGACCGAAGTGATCAGCTTGAACCCAGTCTCTTCGAGGCGATCCGCGCGGAAGCTCCGGATCAGATTTTTCATGCCGGGGACGTTTGCAAGCCCGAAGTAATTGAGCAGCTTGAGACCATCGCGCCAACAGCAGCGGTGCAAGGCAACCGGGATTGGTTCTTGGGCTATAAGCTGCCCAAGGAAATCAAATTCACTATCAATGGGCTAAAAATCGTTTTGGCGCACGGGCATTTTAGCATCTGGCACTGGTTTTGGAATTACGTTTACCTTTTTTTGACGCGCAAAATGCACGATCACATCTTTTTTCAAAAAAAATTAGCCCGCTGTTACCCGGACGTGGACGTGATCGTTTATGGACATCTCCATTTTCCGTACGATGAAATGATGGACGGAAAACGCTTTTTAAACCCAGGCGTTTGCTACCCGGAATGGCGCAATAACTTCAGACCCGCTTATTTGGTGCTGACTGTCTTCCCGGATGGAAGCTACACGACCGGGATGCGGATCACCAGTCCGGACCGACAGAAAAATGTATAATCAGGGCATGAACAGTCAGCCGCCGATTACGTCTCCTCAAAACAGTCAGATCCAACTGGTCCGCAAACTGCTGAACCAGCCCAAAGCACGCCAAAAAGAAGGCGCCTTTGTCGCCGAAGGAGTCCGGCTTTTGGAAGACGGTTTGAAATCTGAATTCGCGGTTCGCGCGATTTTACGGAAAGAACATCCGAGTCCGCGTGCCCTGGAGTTTTTGGCGCAAATCGACCCTAACCTCCCGATCACAAGCGTTCAAGATAAGCTTTTTGAATCGTTGAGCGACACCGACAATCCGCAAGGCGTTTTGGCGGTTTTTGAGTTTCGCATTTTACCGCTGCCTCAAAAGCCGTCTTTCCTGGTCGTGCTCGACCAGCTGAGAGATCCGGGCAACATGGGCACGATCCTGCGTTCAGCCGAGGCTGCCGGCGTGGAAGGGGTGCTCCTGCCAGTGGGCAACACCGATCCGTTCGCGCCAAAAGTTGTTCGTGCCGGCATGGGCGCTCATTTCAGGCTGCCGATCCTGCAGTTGCCCTGGGATGGTATCAGCAGTCTGACCCAGGGATTGGAGGTCTTTCATGCCGATATGGACGGCGTCCAAAGCTGCTGGAAAGCTGATTTCCGTTCGCCTTTGGCTTTATTGATCGGAGGCGAAGCCGCGGGCATCAGCCCGGAGGGCAGGCGGCTGGTAACCAGCTCGGTCCGCATCCCGATGCGCGGGCAAACCGAATCGCTGAACGCCGGTGTTTCAGCCAGTGTGCTCATGTTCGAGGTCATGCGCCAACGCCAACAGGACCAAGCATGAAGATCCGCTCCATTACCGTATTTTGCCAGCCCGGGTTTCCGGTAAACCGACTCTTGCTGCAAAAGGTGGGCATTTTTGCCAACCACGCCAAAAAAATATTTGAAGCGGCAGGCTTCGAAGTCCAGTCCCTGAGGCTGGCGACCCCTCCCTTCGAACAATATCTCGCGCCGATCGATTTGCCGGCAGCTGCCGAACAATACGCGATCGAGGCGCATGCCGAGGGATTTGATTACATCTCTTTGGGACCAATTCAAGCCGAGTCAAAAGATTGGCAGGTCATCCCCGAAGCGCTGCGCCGAAGCGGCCGGATTTTTTTGAGCGGACAATTGACCACCAGCAATGGCGAAATTTGTCTTGAGGCAGCAAGGAACTGTGCCAAAACGATCAAGGCGCTCGCGAATTTGGAGCCAAATGGCTTCGCGAACCTGCGTTTTTGCGCGCTCGCGAACGTGCCGGCGTTCACCCCCTTTTTCCCGGCTGCGTACGGCAAAGCGGGCGCGCCGGTGTTTGCTTTGGCGATCGAAGCGGCTGACCTGGCGCTGGAGACCTTTACGGAAGCGCCCACGCTGGCTGAAGCCGCAAGCCGGTTGATTTCACGGACAGAAGAGACCGCGGCTCGTCTTGAAGCAGCCGCAAGTCGGGCAAGTCAGATTTATGGCTATGAATTCAAAGGGCTCGATTTTACGCTCGCGCCTTTCCCGAAGGATGCTCAGTCGATCTGCCTGGCGCTCGAAGCCCTGGGGCTGCAGGCTTTTGGCAGCGCCGGCAGCCTGTTTGCCTCCGCGTTTCTGACCAGCACGCTGGATCAGGCTCGCTATACCCGAACGGGATTCAACGGCTTGATGCTGCCGGTGTTGGAAGACAGCGGTTTGGCTCGCAGAGCGGCTGAAGGCAGCCTGAGCGTACAGGATTTGCTGCTTTTTTCCTCAGTATGCGGCGCGGGATTGGACGTTATCCCCATTCCCGGAGACACCGAGGTTGAAGAACTCACGCCGGTTTTGCTCGATTTGGCAGCGCTTTCCCTGCGTCTTGGCAAAGCCCTCACAGCTCGTCTGATGCCGATCCCAAACAAGGCCGCCGGTGATGGGACGGCTTTTGATTTCGCTTTTTTTGCCAACAGCCGTGTGATGCCTTTGCGTTCGGCACCGATTCATGGAAAATTGAGCGGGAACGAAAACGTTCCCATTGCCCAAAGGCGAAAATCGGTTTAATTTTCAGGGATTTCCTGAACCTGCTTATAGTTGACAATCAAGAGGTTGGCGTCACAATCGCCGCTGATTTTCAGGTTGACCGGAGCCGAAAGCGGTTGGTCGTTTTGATCAAACAGCTGTATCCACAGGTCGTCTTCAGCGATTTGGCGGTTTTCCATCACAAATTCAAACCCCGACTTACCGTACAAGGCGACATCGCCGGAGAGACTGGTGAAATCAACCAAATGACCACCGTAGGTGCCCGTGAGGCGGACCGACAAGCCCAAAACCGGAGCCTCCCGCAGATCCCAGACTTCGCCGCCAATGAAAAGGTATTCAGAACACTCATATTGCGGGTGCAGCATGGCGTTGGGATAGCCCTCGGGCTGACCGCGCAAGACGAATGGCATCGGACGGTTGGTGGGGGTGGGGCTGGGTTCCTCGACAATGACAGGTGTGGCGGTGGATGTCGGCTGGACCGCGGCTGTGTTTGTCGGGCTTGGCTGCGCGGTCGCTTCGGTTTGTGGGGTTATAAAATAGACCGGCGCGGTAGGATTGTTGACCTGCGGCGGTGGGGTGACCTGCGGATCGAACGGAGAAGGCAAAACTCCGGTCAGCATCAGCAGGACGATGCCGAGGATGACAAACAAAAACATTGCCGCGCCAAAGCCGCCGCAGCCGGATTTCTTTTTTTGGGGCGCGTCTGTCTTGCGCACCGCCATAGGGCGGTTTTGTATGGGTTGACGGGGTTGGAGGCGGAGATCGTTTTTCATGGCAGACGGGTTTCGATCACGGCGCTGGCTTTGGCTTGTGCCAACCAATCTTCAAGCGCTTTTGCCTGCAGCTGGACCCTGGCATCCGTCGTCAGCAAATGAGAAGGTTCATGCTCGAGTACCTTCAGAATGTGGAAACCGATGCTCGACTGAATAATGCCGGAATAGCTGCCGGGGGTCAGGCTAAAAGCCGCTTCTTCGACTTCGGGATACAAAAGGTATCCGCGGGGGAACCATCCCAGTTCGCCGCCGGATTCGGGGCTGTATTCCCAAGCCAGTTTATTAAAATCAGCTCCCGCGTTGATGCTGTTGAGAGCGCGTTCCGCGCCAGCCTGGGTGGTGGCAAAAATCTGCTGGGCGCGCACTTGCTCCACCTGTTCCGGAACGCTTTGAATGATCTGGTCGCGCTGCCAGGCGGCTTCGTCCGCCAGACGCAGCGAGAGACGAAATTCCGCGTCGTCAAAATGGTGGGTCTGCATCCAGTTGGTGAGCGCGCCGCCGGAGCCCAATTCGCTCACCAACTGCTCCACTCTGGCTTGGACACCCTGATCATCGAGGCTAAACCCAGCCTGGCGGGCTGCCTGAGCGAGCAGCACTTGTTCGATCAGATAATTCAAAACGACTTCCTGGATCTCGGCATCGGGCAACGGGTTGGTCTTGCCTGCCTGACTGTCGCGAAAACGCAGAACTTCGTTCTGATAATAAGTCAGCGGTATGGCTTCACCGTTGACCAGGGCGGCTGTGGGAATTTCGGTAGGCGTGGGCGGAAGCGCTTCGGTTGGAGTCGAAATCTCCACTTGCGGGTCACTGGTGATCGGAGTGGTCAGACCCGGATTTGGGTCAACGGGCGGATTGCCGCGCTCGCAAGCCGACAACCCAAAAACCGAAAAAATTATTAACAGCAAAAACAAGCTGCGAATCAGACTTTTTTTCTGCATGCGCTAATTATACCGAAAAACCGATAAATGGATGCGGAAACCCTTGTTCACGCGCCTGCCGCGCCAGGCAGCATCCACCCGAAAATCAGGCTGGACGCGATGAGTCGCGGTTCTGCTCATCGCGTCCGGAATCATAGTTTACGCGCTCAGGCTTGGCTTGCTTCTGTGCCGCGCGCCGCCGCGAACTGGCTGTGGTAGAGGTCGGCATAAAAACCGTTGGCTGCCAGCAACTCTTCGTGGCTGCCTTGCTCCACAATATCGCCGTCCTTCAATACCAAAATCCGATTCGCGTTGCGTATCGTTGACAAGCGGTGGGCGATCACAAAGGTGGTTCTGCCTTTCATCAGCTTGTCCATCGCTTTTTGGATCAGGACTTCGGTGCGGGTGTCGACCGAGCTGGTCGCTTCGTCCAAAATCAAAATTGCCGGGTTTGCCAAGACTGCCCTGGCAATCGTGAGCAGCTGTTTTTGCCCCGCTGAGACGTTGCTGGCGTCCTCGTTCAACACCATTTCATAACCACCGGGCAAAGTGCGCGTGAAATGGTCGGCATAAGCCATATCGGCTGCCTGTTCAACTTCTTCGTCGGTCGCGTCTTCCCTGCCGTAGCGGATGTTTTCGCGGATCGTGCCTTTAAAGAGCCAGGTGTCTTGCAAAACCATGGCAAATTTTTCCCGCAGGTCCGATCGGGTCAGATCCCTGATGTTAACGCCGTCGATCAAAATTTCTCCGCTGTCGATGTCATAAAACCGCATCAACAGCTTGACCAGCGTAGTTTTGCCAGCTCCGGTCGGACCGACAATCGCGATTTGCTGACCGGGTTCGACCTTGATTGAAAAATCATGAATGATTGGCTCAGCCGGGTCGTAGCCAAACCGGACATGTCGGAATTCCACTTCTCCCCGTACCTCGGCAAGCTGTTTGGGGTGGTCGGCTTCTTTGGGTTCTTCGGGTTCGCTTAAAAATTCAAAAACACGTTCTGAGGCGGCAGCGGTTTGCTGGAGAATGTTGGTGATGTTGGCGATATTCATCAACGGGTCCTGGAAGGAGCGCAGATATTGAATAAAAGCCTGAATCTCACCGATGTTCAGCCGCCCACGCGTGACCAGGTAGCCGCCCAGCATTGCCACAGCAACATAGCCAAGATTGCTGAGCAACCGCATGCTGGGCATGATGATGGCAGTCAAAAATTGCGAACGCCAGGCACTGGTGTAGAGGGTATTGTTCAGCTCTTCAAAGCGGGTGACGCTCGCCTTTTCACCATTGAAGGCTTTCAGTACCAGATGTCCGCCATACATTTCTTCGACATGGCCATTAATGTGACCCAGAAATTCCTGCTGCTGGCGGTAGTAGCCCTGAGACTTTTTGACAACGATCCGGATGAAGATCATTGAGATCGGCACCATCGCCAGACCGATCAGCGTCATAAGCCAGTTGATGCTGACCATCATGATCAAAACGCCGATCACCCTGGTCACCGAAGTGATGATTTGCGAGAGGCTTTGGTTAAGCGTCGCGTTGATCGTGTCGACGTCGTTGGTGACACGCGATAAGACTTCTCCCTGCGTGACTTTGTCGAAGAAACTCAAAGGCAGGCGGTTGATTTTTTCAGAGAGTTCCTTGCGCAGTTGGTAGGTGATGCGGGCAGAAATGCCGGTCAGCAAAAAGCCCTGAATCAAGCCCAAAAGCGCTGAGATCAGATAGAGGAACAGCGTGCGCAGCAAAATCTGATTGAGCGTCGCGAAATCGATGCCCAGGGGATCGTTTTGGATGATGCGCACGACGCCCCGATAGAGCTCCGTGGTCGCCTGTCCAAGGGTGCGGGGACCGAAAATCGAAAAAACAGTGGAGGCGGCAGCCACAAGCATCGCGCCCAGGATCGCCCATTTATGTCTGCCCATATAGCGGATCAGCAGGAGCATGCTGGTCTTGAAGTCTTTGGCTTTTTCGCCGGGCATCAGCGCGACCGGACCGCCACCGCGGCGGACAGGTCGGGGATTGTTGTTTTGAGCACTTTGGTTCTTCATGCTGTTCGAACGAGGTTGTTGATGGAAGCTCATGCCAATTCCTCCTCGCTCAACTGTGAGCTGGCGATTTCCTGGTAGGTTTGGCAGCTGCGCATCAGGTCAGAGTGACTGCCTTTGCCGACCAGACGTCCGTTATCCAAAACCAAAATCTGATCCGAATTTTTGGCGGTTGAGACCCGCTGGGTGACCACCAAAACCGTGCTGTTTCCCAGTTTTTGGGAAAGCTCCTTGCGCAGTGCGGCATCGGTCTTGAAATCGAGAGCAGAAAAAGTGTCGTCGAAGATGAAAACCGGCGGCTTCTTGATCAGCGCTCTGGCGATAGAAAGACGCTGTTTCTGCCCGCCGGAAACATTGCTGCCGCCCTGGGCGATCTCCATTGCCAGCCCGTCGCCTTCGTCAAAAACGAAATCGGCTGCCTGGGCGCTTGTGACCGCCTGGCGCATTTCCTCCTCACTGGCGTTTGGCGCGCCAACGCGCAGGTTGCTTTCTACCGTTCCACTGAAAAGCAGCCCGCGTTGCGGCGCGTAGCCGATCTGATCGCGCAGGTCATGCTGAGTCAACTCACGGATGTCAACGCCGTCCAGCGTGATTTTGCCTTTGGTGACATCGAAAAACCGCGGCAGCAAATTGACCAGGGTAGACTTGCCTGAGCCGGTCGAGCCGATGATCGCGGTCGTCTGACCGGGTTCGGCGGTAAAACTGATATCGTGCAAAACGTCTTTTTCGGCGTCCGGGTAGCGGAAGTCGACATCATGAAACTCAACCAAGCCGCGTCTATTTTCTGGAAGCGGTTTTGGCTGACTGGGATCGAGAATGCTGAAAGGAGTTTCGAGCACGTCGGCGATCCGGCCTCCAGAAACTCCCGCCCGCGGAATGAAGATGAAGAGCATTGAAAGCATCATGAACGAAAAGAAAATCTGCATCGAATACTGCATGAAAGCAATCAGGTCGCCCACCTGGATGGCGCTGCGGGCAACGAAGCCCGCCCCGATCCAGATGATCAAAACCTGACCGCCAAACATGACGATGTTCATGAGAGGAAAGATAAACGCCATTGCTCTGCCGATGAAAATCTGGTTTTCGGTGACATCCAGACTGGCTTGGTCGAATCTGCTTTCTTCATAGCGCTGTTTGTTGAAAGCCCGGACAACCAGCATGCCGGAAAGGTTTTCGCGCATGACCAGATTGAGCCGGTCGATCAGCTCCTGAATGATTTTGAATTTTGGCAAAGCCAACGAAAAAACCGTGATAATGACCACCATGAGCGAGATCACCACCAGGGCGATCGTCCACCACATGCCCGGGCTTTTTTGGAGGGCATAAATGATGCCAAGCGTTCCGATCAGCGGCGCCTGGATCGCCATGCGGATGAGCATAAAGACGACCATCTGCACCTGGGAGACGTCATTAGTCGTCCGGGTGATCAGCGATGCGGTGGAGAATTTTTCAAACTCAGCCTGCGAGAAATTCTCAACTTTGTTAAAGATAGCCGAGCGCACGTCCCGTCCAATCCCGGCGGCGGTTTTGGAAGCGAAAAAACTGACCGTCAGTGAAGCGAGCAGCGCGATAAAAGCGACCAAAAGCATCCTTGATCCGGTTTTCAAAATGTAGCGGGTCTGGGTTTGCTGCGTGTCGATGCCAAGCTGTTCGTATTCCCCTGTGATCGCGGCGATGGTTAACTGCTGCAGGATAGAACCTTCCAGCGCCGAAAGATGTTTTTCCGCCGCGCTCAGCATGGCTGTTTTTTGCGCTTCCGGCATTGCCGCCAAAAGTTCCGACAAATCCCTATCTTTGGGAAGGCTCAAGGTTTGAGCGGGAAAGTTTTCTCCAAGCAGGGTCTTGGCTTGTTCCGGATCATTTTGGAGCAGCCGCAGCGCCTGGATGAAAATGAGGGGTTTGGAAATCAGGCTTTCCAGCTCTGCCTTTTGCGCCTCGTCTACGGGTTGGAGCACATAAACTGCTTCGCGCGTCAAGGCAGGGATCTTGCCGGCTTGATCGCCCGCCTGGGGTGAACCGGGTTCCACCAGATCGTAGAAGGCAAGCAACTGTTCGTGATCCTGGGGGCTTTGCAGCAGGCTTAGTGAGCGCATGGTGTTGGCGCTGATCGCGTCGGGCAGTGGGCTTTCGATGCCGCGCTGCTGAATGCCGACGTTGATGATTTGCGAGAGCAAATCCGGCAGCGAAAGGTCTGCCGCCGCGACGACAACCACCATTATGACGGCAAAGAGGATGTTTTTCCAATAAGGGTAAATAAATTTTTTGAGTCTAAGCATTCGTTTCACCTGAATGTGGATGATCCCATTGATCGATTTTGGGCATGTTATTAAAGATGATTTCCAAAGCTTTGCGGATCTTTGCGGCTTCATCCGCGCTGAGGTTTTCGACCAACCGCGGGATCCACTGATGATTTGCCTGGTGTGCTTCGCGGATCAGCTGGCTGCCAGCCGGGCTTAAACCGAGCAGCTTTTTTCGCCGGTCGCGCGGACTGTCAAAACGCTCAACCAGGTTCATGGAGACAAGCCGGTCAATCAGCTGCGAAGCGCCCGGATTGCTGATCCCAAGATGTTTGGCGATCGCGTTCACCGAAACGCCGGAATGGCAGCCAAGATAAAAGAGGCTGATCATCTGGCTGTGAGAAAGGTTATGAGCTTGAAGGAAATGAAAACGCTGAACAAGAGAATTCCGCGTGATCAGATCGGCAAGTTGAAGAATGGTTTGGTTTAAGGTCTCATCCATAGCTAAGCTTTCTTAATAATTAAGGGCGCTTAACTATAATTGCCTCGCAATCTCAAGTCAAGCAAATTTACAAGATTTGTTTTTTTGATCGGTCGTCCTAAAACGCGCCTCAGATCTGACGCGTGCGACGGGCGAGATAAAGCGCGATCGAGCCGGCCACCGCGGCATTGAGCGAATCGATTTTCCCATATTGCGGCAGGCGCAAAATTTCGTCACAATTTTTGCGCACCAAGTTGCGCAAGCCGTCGCCTTCGTTCCCGACCACCAGCGCGACGCCGCCTTTCATGCTCAATTGTTCCGGAGTTTTGGCGAGCGGCGAAGCATCCAGACCGTAAACCCAGAGATCAAGCTCTTTTTTGAGCCTTTCAATAGCCTGGACCAGATTGTACTGCGCGATCAACAAGTGTTCAGTCGCGCCGGAAGAAGCGTGAACAACGCTGGGCGTAACCTGGGCGGCTTGGGAGGAAGGAATGATTACCCCATGCACGCCCATCAGTTCGGCGGTACGCAAGAGAGACCCCAGGTTTTGCGGATCCTGAATCAGATCCAGCAAAAGGAAAAAAGGAGGTTCGTCTTTTTTCGCGGAAAAGGCGATCAGATCTTCCAGCGCGGCATAAGGGTAGGCGCTGACCTCCAGCGCCAAGCCCATGTGGTTCCGGTCTATCTGTCCGAGCTGCTGTTTGTTTGCCTGACGCAAAGGCACCTTGGCTTCCCGGGCAAGATCCATAATTTCTTTGAGCCGGGCATCGAGCTTGAGGTCTTGCTGGATCAAGAGACCAAAAAAATGGCGGCGTCGGGTTTTTAATGCCTCAAAAACCGGGTTGCGGTTGGTGATCCACTCTCTCATTTGCTGATCCACGACCAGGTGGTGCCGTCTTTGCTGTCTTCGAGGGCGACGCCCAGCTCTTTCAGTTCGTCCCGAATATGATCGGACATTGCCCAGTTTTTCTGCGCGCGCAGCTCACGCCGCAGCCTGACCAGCAGGTCGATGAAGGCGTCGGCATTGCTTCCGGCGCTCTGCTCTTCTTCCAAACGCAAGCCTAAAATTCCGGTCAGCTCGCCGAAAGCCGCCTGAAGCGCCTGCAGCTGTTCCTGAGAGGCACCTTCCGCGCGCGCCTGGTTGATCTGTTTGCCAAGTTCAAAGACAGACGCCATCGCTGAGGCGGTATTAAAGTCGTCATCCATGGCTTCAATGAAGGACTGTCTGGCTTGCTCGGCTGCCTTGAGCGTCTCGGCGTATGGCTGCGCTTCGAGCCCTTTTGCCCCGGGCAAAGCGGGTTTTTTGGCGCTAAGCAAGCGCTTGTAGCCCTGTTGGGTTTGCTCGATCACGGCTTCGCTGTAGGTCATGGGGCTGCGGTAAGACCCGTTGAGCACCCACAGACGCATCACGTCGCCCGGATGCTCCGAAAGGAATTCATCGATCGTGATCATGTTTCCCAGGGATTTGGACATTTTTTCGTCCTTCAAGCCAAACATGCCGTTATGCATCCAGACGCGGGCAAAAGGCTTGCCGGTCAGCGATTCGGTCTGGGCGATTTCGTTTTCGTGATGGGGAAAGATCAGGTCGTTCCCACCGCCGTGGATGTCGATCTGCTCGCCGAGATGAGTCATGTTCATGGCGGAGCATTCGATATGCCAACCCGGTCTGCCCAATCCCCAGGGGCTCTCCCAGGCGGGTTCTCCGGGTTTGGCGGCTTTCCACAGGGCAAAATCCATGGGGTGCTGTTTGCGCTCATCCACCTGAATGCGGGAACCGGCGTTCATGGTTTCGAGCGAACGACCGCTGAGCTTGCCGTATTCCGGATCGGATTCAACGCTGAAGTAAACATCACCGTCGATCGCATAAGCGGAGCCCTTTTCGATCAGGGATTTAATCATCGCGATGATTTGGGGCATATCTTCCGTGGCACGCGGGTTGACCGTCGCGGGTTTGATATTCAGCGCTTCGAGGTTGCGCTTGTAGCCGTCGATATACTGCTGCGCCAGCGCGTGAGCGTCGACACCCAAGGCGTTGGCTTTGTTGATGATCTTGTCGTCCACGTCGGTGAAATTCATCACGTAACGCACGTCATAACCGCGAAATTCGAGATAACGCCGGACGATATCAAAGACGAGCGCGAACATGGCGTGCCCGAGATGGGCATCCGCGTAGACGGTTGGACCACAGACATACATACGGATCTTGCCGGGTTCGATCGGTTCGAAAACCTCTTTACTGCGGGTGAGGGTGTTGTAAATGCGTAGACTCATGGCAGCTCCTAATGTTCCTGAATCGGTTTCGCGAAGATCATTCTTCCTGCTGAAGTCTGCAGAATTTTTGTGACCGTCACGTCCATTTTGTGGTCAAGATATTTTTGTCCGTTTTCAACCACGACCATGGTTCCGTCGTCCAGATAGCCGACGCCCTGCTGGTATTCCTTGCCTTCCTGGATGACTTCGATCGTGAATTCTTCACCGGGCAGCAAGACGACCTTGACAGCATTGCTGAGATCATTGATATTGAGAATCTTGACTCCCTGCAGTTCGGCAACCCGGTTGAGGTTGAAATCGTTGGTCAAAATGGGACAGCCCATCTGTTGGGCAAGAACGATCAGGCGTTCGTCGACTTCGCGGACGCCCTCCACGTCAACATCACTGATCACCACCGGCACGTCTCCGTTTTCCTGCAGTTCCGCGAGCACTTCCAGACCCCGGCGTCCGCGCTGGCGGCGCAGACTGTCGGCGGAATCGGACACAAACTGGAGTTCGTTCAGGACGAAACGCGGCACTATCAAACTGCCGCCCAAAAAGCCGGTTTTGGCAATGTCGGCGATACGGCCGTCGATGATGGCGCTGGTGTCAACCAGAATTCTTCTTTCGGCATCGCCGCCTGCCTTGCCGCCGCGGGACCCGCGTTGGGGCATGTGTTTGAACATGTTCATGAAATCTTCCTGGCGGGTGACAAAAAGCACAATCCCAAGATAGGCAAACAAAACCAGCCCGACGAAGGGCAAAATGGAACCAACCGGTTTGGGCAGCAGGCTCAGAGGGAATGCCATGATCGCCGCGGTGACCAAACCAATGGTTAAACCAACCAAGCCGCTCACCAAAGTCTGGGGAGTGGCTTTGCTAAACAATTTTTTCAGTCCCTGAATCGGTTTGATCGTCAGATAAGGTGTAATCAGAAAACCGATGAGGGTAAAAACAGCCGAGCAGATGGCAAAGGTGGCGCTTTGTGAAAGAGAATAATTGGGAATAAAGCCAGTAAGGTACTCATGGATCGGAAAGCTGGTGATCGCGCCAACAATTCCGAGGATAATCGCGCCAATAATGCGGGAAATAACCATCGCAGTCATATAAAACCTCCTATTTTAATGTGCGGAATAATCGAATAAGTTCGTGCTTAAATAATAGCAGTTTGCGGATAGATTGTCAAAAAAACGTAAAGTTTCTTATTATTTTCTTAGATAACTCCTTTCCAGACCACTCGGGGTGCCGAAAGCGGTCTTTGTCGGAAGACGAAAAAAAGAGGTCTACTGCTTTTGCAGTTCCAGAATCAGGTAATACTCCTGCTCGGCCTTCATCCCGTAAAATGTGATGGCTTTGCTGTAGTTTACGGGATCGTAGAGCGCGTAACCGCAGCATAGGTTGTGCTGGATCTTTTCAAGCGGCAGTTGGACTTCTGTTCCGTCATAGACATACCCGGTTTGGTTTCCTCGCCGGTAGAAGAAAAATTCCTTTCCACCGAAATCGCGGTAGTTAAAAACCTCATCGGCGGAATATTGATCTTTTAGAGAATCGCCGTTGTAAAAAATATTGCTTGTCGGCTCAAAATCAGCCCCATCGCCGGAGGACAATCGGTATTCAACAATTTCCAGAACCCAATCCCCATTATCCAGGATCAAAAAGCTCACCAGGCTGCTGGCGTTCGCGATGGGTCCGGTTTCAACGCTGAAAATTTCCGCATTGTTTTTGAGAACCCGAACCACCGATACAGGCGGGGCTTGGTCGGGTTTGGCCAACGACTCTTCGACCGCATAAAAGCTTTCGGTGCTCTGGAGTGTTGCGGCTTGGTAGAAGCTGCCGAATTCTTTCAGAGAAGGTTTGAGACGATCCGCCAGGTTCGCATCCAGCGGCACCACCTTGCTAAAGACCCGGTCATCCAGCAACCCCGAATGGAGCAATGGAATGACTTCGAAAGACAGCCCGCTGGCATGGACACTTTTTCCACTGGGCAGAATTTCGGAAACTGCCGGGTCGAAACCGGTATGGATCAACCGATCGATCGGCAGAATACAGATTTCGGTACGTTCATCCTGGGTGGAAAAGCCGGCAGAAGCGCCGAAGAGCAGGTTCCCTTCAGTCAAAATTGGCATTAATAAAGCTGAGTTCAGCTCGGTTGAGACGAGGTTGTAAGACAAGCCTTTTTCCAGATCCGTCAGATAAATTTCAGTGGTCGGACTGTCCGCGAAGACGCTGCTTTGCCAGCTCAGAAAATCTCCATCCAGTGAAGAGAGTGTCACGTTATCTCCCAACAATTTCATGTAAACCGGGTTTTCTCCGTGCACATTGGAGAGAAGGATATCCCGCGCGGGAGTTTGCGGCGAGCCCAACGCCAGGACCACACGGTCATCGGAAATTAACGGATTCCAACCCATGAAAAACGGTCCTTGCACGGCATTATTCGGTTCAAACTTGATCAGAAGGGGACTTTGGTTGGGGTCCACATCCTTGGTCAAAGCCACGCGTTCTGCCAAAAGATAGTTGTCATTTGCCGCCAGCTTGCCAAGCCGAACTTTGTCCGATTCAAAGGAATGGATGGTTTCGCTTGTGTTGGCTTTCAGGTCAAATTTTAAAATGTTGGAGAGGTATTGGTCGGATTCCGGCTCGTGTTCGACGAGTGTCGCGTATGCCAACTCATTGTTCAGGTAAAAATGGGCATAAAGAGCGGAAGCCGTTGGGTGAGACTCGCTGCTGACCAGGGTTTGGCTTTCTCCGGTCGAAAGCTGATATGCGACCAATGCCCAGCCCTGGGTCATCATGAAGTTTTCCGAATCGAGAAAGACCAAATAATCCCCATCAATTTTGATTGGGGGTTGGATCAAACCCTCTGTAAATTTGCTGCTGATCAGGGGCTTTTGGATCCCTGTGTTTGTATCGTAGCCATACAGCGTTCCGGGCTGGTTGCCGCTGCTGAAAACGATCTGATCCCCCGCGCTCGCGAGGGTAAAAATCCTACCTTCTGTTGAAGTTGGGCAATATTGCTGGCGGTTCTCCGCGCTCCATTCCATGCGGTAATCAGAAACATGGCTTTTTGGCAGGGAGATGCTGAGCGTTTCCAACAGGGGCTGGATTTCCTGAAAACAGGCGGTTTCGTTTTTGGCATCGGTGTTCATCTCGAATGCCCAAAGCAGATCTTCGCGCTGGAATTCTGGCTGGGTGGGTTCCAAATAGAGAAAATAAGTGATTGTCTGGAAGCTTGTCTGCCCGGGTTGGGGGCGTTCGATTCGATAGATAAAATTATTTTCACCGCTCTGTAAAGAAAAGGGTCCTTCAAGCGGTCCCGCTCCTCTGCCCAGGAGCGGTCTCAAAACACAACTTTCGATCTTTGTCGATTTCAAGCCATTCAAATCCGGGTCAGGTTCCCAAAGCGCCGGGTCAAAGGTCATTTCAAAAGGCATGAAATTGAAAAAGGGTTGGTTTCTGAAGATTCGCGTCCCATTTTGGTCGATTGCTTCAGTTGCCTCGGTTGCCTCTGGGTTTGGGTCCGTCGCGACCGGAAGTTCTGTCGTTTCCTGCGGGATGGTTGGCGTTTCCGGGAGTTCAATTTTCGCGCAGGCGGAAAGAACGAGGCCGATCAACAAAAGGATGGCCAGAAAGTTGATGATAACAGGCTTGGGTCTCATGGCAGCTCCTTTATTAGGTATAGTTTAAAGACGATTAAACCCCCAGGTTCGTTCCCCCGCACCTTCCGCGGATCGCGCATGATAAAAAAACCGGATTGAGTTTCTCAATCCGGTTTGCTGCTGTCTGTTTTGATCCGGGGATCAGGGATTGGCGTGTACTAAATTTGGGACTGTGAGCAAACTGATTTTTTCAAGAGGCCAATAAACCAGCAGGGCTTTGCCAACCACCCATTCAGCTTTTACCATTCCCCATTGGTGTGAGTCGGAAGAATGGTTGCGGTTGTCACCCAGGACAAAGAGTTCGCCTTCCGGCACCTGCCAGGCGCCGGTGTAAGTTGGCAGTTCGAGGATGTAGGGTTCAGTCAGCGGTTTGCCGTTGACGCGGACAACCCCACCCTGGATCTCGACCCGGTCACCGGGCAGACCAATGACGCGCTTGATGTAATCTTCCTGTTTGTCGCCCTGATAGTGAAAGACAATGATGTCTCCCAATTTTGGCGAGCCCAGTTTGTAGGCAAGCTTGTTGACCAGCAAAAGGTAGCCCTCTTTCAGGGTCGGCTGCATGCTGACGTTATAAACCTTAACGCGGGAAGTGATGGCGTTCAAAAGCACGAACAAGACCAAAGCCATCGCGATCGTCTCAAGCAGATCGCGCAAAAAGCCTTTCTTGGTGGTTTCCTCAGTGGTCGATTCGGTCTGCGAGGCTTCGTCAACCTCAGGTTCTTCTATTATTGTATTTTCAATATCGTTCTTTTCCACATTTATTCCATTCCGTTTAGCCAGCTAAACGACGCTATTATACCAAATCGGGACGGTTTGTCATTCCCGCCGTTCCCGTTTTTTCAAAACGATCTGCATCGGAGTGCCTTTAAAGGGAAAGGTCTCGCGGATTTGATTTTCCAAAAAACGCAGATAGGTAAAATGGCTCAATGTCGGATCGTTGACATAGAGCAAAAACGTTGGCGGTTCGGTTTTTACCTGCGTGCCGTAATAGATCCGGAAGGGTTTGCCGATCCCGGAGGGCGATTGGTGTCTGTCCTGAGCGGTCACCAGAATTTTGTTCAACTGGGCGGTATTGATCTTGCGCTTGCGTTCTTCCTGGATCTCTTTCACCAGCGGCAAAATCTGATGGACGCGCTGACCGGTTTCGGCGGAGATGAAAAGAATGGGGATATACGGCAAAAAGTTCAGTTCCTGCCGCAGCTTTTTTTCAAACTCGAGGGCGGTCAGATGGTCTTTTTCGATCAAATCCCATTTGTTGATCACCACCATGACACTTTTCCAGGCGCTGTTGATATAACCGGCAATGTGGGTATCCTGAGCGGTGATGCCGCTGACGGCATCGATCACCAGGATGGCGACATCACAGCGTTCAATTGCCTGCATCGCGCGCAAAACCGAGAATTTTTCAACACCGGGCTCAATTGAACCGCGTTTGCGGATCCCGGCAGTATCGATCAGGGTGAATTCCTGGCCATCCTGAATCAGCTTGGTGTCGATGGCGTCACGCGTGGTGCCGGGAATATTGCTGACGATCGAACGCTGTTTGCCGGTCAGCTTGTTCAGCAGACTGCTTTTTCCGGCGTTTGGCTTGCCAACGATAGCAACCTTGATGCTCTGGTCCTCTTCCTCCTCCACTGCGGGTTCGGGAAAATGCGCCACAACCGCGTCGAGCAGGTCGCCGGTGCCGGTGCCGTGAATGGCTGAGATGGCATACGGTTCTCCCAGACCCAGGGAATAAAAGTCCAGGGCGTTCAGGCGCGTTTCCGGGCTGTCGGCTTTGTTGACCACCAACAAAACCGGCGGCATCGGGCGGCTACCTGGCGTGGAACGCCGGCGGCGCAGAATGTCTACCACCTCCCGGTCAGCTTGGGTGACGCCTTCTGCCGCGTCGGTTACCAGAAGGATGACATCGGCTTCTTCGAGCGCGATTTCGGCCTGGTCGCGGATATCATTGATAAATTCGGCGCTGCCGATGGAAAGCGGATTTTGGGCGCGCTGCTTGCTGGGGTCGAGCCCGCCGGTATCGACCACAAAAAAATCTTTGCCCGCCCAATCGCCTTCCGCCACCAGCCGGTCGCGGGTCGTTCCGGGCACGTCATCCACGATCGCGAGACGCTGCCCTACCAGACGATTAAAAAGAGTGCTTTTGCCGACATTGGGTCTGCCTACCAGCACAATTACAGGTTTTTCCATCTTAATTTTCCTTTGTGTTTCCCGGGTTATTTGCTGATCGTCACTTCGATGGTGCCGGGCAGCACAGAATCGAGCCTGAGTTCTGAATTCAGCAGGTTAATTGTGGGCGCGATCTGATAGGTGCCGGGAGCGCGGTTTGCCAGGTCGAGCAGCACTTCAACACTTTCGATTTTCAGGCTTTCGAGCAGATGCAGCGGTCCTGAAATGTAAACATCCACCTTTTCGGGAGAAATGGAGGCTTTGAGCCCACTGCCCAAATTGACGATCTGGACCGGGATGTCAAACAGCTGGATCGAGCTTTGAATGGCTTCGATCCCCACATCAACTGTCACTTCTTGTTCACCGATGATGGTGATCCCGTCCTGAACCTGCAGGGGAACTTTGACGGAGAAACTCTCTTTGGCGCCGTTCAGGTTTACCGGCGCGGTATCAAGAAAAGCAGGCAGGTTTTTGACCAATTCGGCGTTGGAAGCGTAAATCGTCAGGTTTGGCGGTGTTACCACCAAACCGGTCAGGTGATATCCCGGAGCGATCGATCCGGTTGTAATGATTTTTACAAAAACATTGCGGTAACCCACCAATTGTTTGATCGGGATTTCGAGATTGATCGATTTAGGGTTGACGCTCACGCCTTGAACCACATTGCCGCGCTTGTCCACCGGTTTCAGTTCGAGGCTGCGCGAAATGGATGTGGTGGTATTGCTCAAATCGATGGTCGCGATCAGGTCGAATACCTCGTCCAGGCGGGATTGAGGACCAAAAATCTGAGCCTGTTTGGCGCTCAAAACCGGATCGCCGGCTTCGTAACCGATTGGAAGAGTTCCGTTTTGGATCAGCAGGATGTCCGCGGTCCGGGTGGCAACCTGTTCAAGCGTGAGGGAGATTTCGGCGGGACTGACTTCGACCAGTTTGGTCGGACGCAAACCGATATTGATCTCTGGCGTGAGGTCATAAGTCCCGGCGTTCAAACCATTTAGGTTAATCCGCGCGGTAACTCGGTTGAGACTGCGGGAAAGCTGGTCGTGAACCGAACGGGGAGCCTTGACGGTGATCATCACGCTACCGGAACTCTGTTCCGTGATAACCAACTCCGGGTTGAGCCCCATGATCGTCAGTTGAATCGGGGTGCCGTAAGTGACAGTGTCGTCCGGGTCCTGGGAGGTTACCGAAGACACCCAAACCACAAGCGCGAGGATGAGCGCGGTGAAGAAGATCGGAACAATTTCGAGCAGTTTTTTCAGAAATTTCACTCCTCCACCTCCTTCCTGGCGGTCTTGGCGCGCAGACTTTTGAGCAGGGATTTGAACCAATTGGTACTGATGGATTGATCGGTGGTCATGATGGCTTTCATGCTGTTCAGCAGCCGGTCGCCATCGAGACGGCGAATTAATTTCCCGCGGTGGGCGATTGAAATGGTACCCGTTTCTTCAGAAACGACCACTGCCAGCGCGTCACTTACCTCACTGATCCCCATAGCGGCACGGTGGCGCAGCCCCAGGGATTGAGCCGCGGTGCTGTTGAGGACACCGCTGCTGGAAAGCGGCATGACGCAGCCGGCAGCCTTGACCTGATTTTCAGAGATGATCACCGCGCCGTCGTGCAAAGGCGTGTTGGGATAAAAAATCTGAAGCAGGATTTGCGGGCTGACCTCAGCGTTGAGCATCACGCCGTTTTTATAATATTTGTCCAAAAATTCCCGCCGGCGAATCACGATCAGCGCGCCGTGGCGGCGTTGAGCCAGCTGCATTACCGCGCTGGTGACCGCGTTGAGCGTTTCTTCCAGTTCCTGGATCGCTTTGGTTCCGCGGCTGGTGCGCCAATAGCCCAGCTTTCCAAAACTGCCCATGCGTTCAAGCCCGCGCCTGATTTCGGGCGCGAAAATGACCGGCACGGCCAGGATAAGCGCGGGTGTGATGGTTTTGACCAACCAGGAAAAAGCCGGCAGGTTCACCAGAGATGTCAGCAAAGTGATCAGGATCACGACCAAAAAGACACCGCGCAAAAGCGTCTGGGCTTCCGTGTCGCGCAACAGGTAGAGCAGCAAGCCAAAAACGATGGTCACCAGTAAGACGTCAAGCAAACTGGACCATGTGAAACGTTCCATGATAAAAACGAGATTATTCCATAGTTCTTGCATTCGCCATCACCTTTTCTGCAGGTTAAGTATAACCCCAACTGAAGGCATCGAGATTGAAAAAAAGTGTTTAGGGACGATTTTCGGTGTTTGCTTTGAGGGGTTTAATCCAAACTTCACCGGGCATTAGTCCCCGCGTTTTTAAAAAGCTCTCAAAACTGAATTTCGGATGAAAGCGGGCAGCGTCTTCGCCTGGCAAAAAGCCGGACTGCCAGGCTTCTTTGGCAGTCAGCGCGATTTTGGGCATAATCAGCAGTTCATAAGCCCCGCCAAGCCAGCTTTGCAAAAGCTCAAGGACGGTAGAATTTTCCGGCTGTTCGCTTTTGTGGGGGAATTGGTTGGTGAGCAGCGCCAGGGTCTGACGCGTGCTCAGGCGCAGGCACTGGAGCGGGCTTTGCGGGTTTTGGACGGTCGGCAAAAGTTTGCTTCCCAAGAGCTGTAAAACGCGTTCATCGTCCCAGGTTTCACCGGTTTGCTTAATGAGCGCCTGTTCAAGCCACGGAAAAATGGCTTCGTTCAGGCTGACAAGGCTAAACTCGTCCATGGCCACCACCCGGGTCAAAGGCAGATGATTCGCAGCCAATGCCGTCAGCGTCTGTTGGTAGCTGTTCTGAAACCCCTCATCGCTGCGGATCACCTGGTCGGAGGCGGCAATTTTGTCCGCCTCGGGAGACTGGGCTCGGATTTTTGCCCAGGCATGCTCTTCACTGTACCCGCGGTTTTCGACCAAACGTCTGAACCGAACCTGCTCGTCGGCGGCGATCGTCCAAATCTGATCACAACGCTCAGCAATTTCGGACTCGATCAGTTTTATCGCTTCCACCACGAAGATTTTCCGCTGGCAGGTTTTGAGCTGGTTCAGGATGGATTCAGTTACAAGCGGATGAACAATTTCTTCCAATTGCCTCATCCGCTGCGGATCCGAAAAAACGATCTGCCCCAGTTTTCCGCGATTGATCTGGCCGTCGTTCAATTGCAGGTCTTCGCCAAAGGCTTCGAGGATCGCCCGCCAGGCGGGAGATCCGGGCAGGTAAGCATCCTGGGCGGTCAGATCCGCGTCGATGGAGTAGGCGCCCATGTTGGCGAGAAAAGAGCGCACGACACTCTTGCCTGAGGCGATATTGCCGGTAATTCCAATCACAAAAGGTTTTGCCATCGTATCCAAAGTATACCCTTGAATGAAATGCCGTAAATTTAGCCCTACCATACCGGAACCCGGTGATGACCAATATAGAGAAAGTCAAAAGCAGCTTCGTTCATACACCGGCGTAGGGTGTCTGAGCTCAGGGAAAGAATTGAGAAATGTTCTCCGCGATGGCTCTGGTTCGCGCTTTTAGACTTACGCGGAACCCGAACCAAAAAAATTATCAGCAGTTGAAACCGGAAAGCAGGGATGCATGGGCTATAATTTATTTATGAACCGGCAAGACTTTTTGAATACTTTTAGGCGGCAATTTCAGCCTGATCCTCATAAACCTCTTTTGGTTGGCGTGTCCGGCGGCGCGGACAGCCTCTGCCTGCTGCATCTGCTGCGCGATGCCGGCTTTGAGCTCATCCCTGCCCATTTTGATCACTCGCTGCGCCAGGTTTCGGGCGAGCAAGCCAGGCAGCTGCGCGAGATGCTGACGGGTTGGGGGTTGAACCTGCGCGCTAGTGAGCAGGACGTGGGGGCGTTTGCCCGGGAAAACAAACTTGGGATTGAAGAAGCAGCCCGAATCTGCCGTTACGGTTTTTTGCTTCGCCAGGCAGAGCTTGAAGGGGCGCAGGCGGTCCTGACCGCTCACCATCGGGACGATCAGGTCGAAACGGTTCTGATGCATTTTTTGCGCGGCAGCGGGGTGGATGGGCTTTCGGGCATGCGGGCGATAGAATTTCTTCGTCAGTTTTCGGCTCGGATACCGGTTTGGCGGCCCTTATTGGATATCCCGAAGGATGAAATCTTGGCTTATTGCCAGGCTCAAGCGATTGTCCCGATCGAGGACGAAAGCAACGCTGTCAACAGCTTTTTTCGCAACCGGTTGCGAAATGAGGTCATCCCTTACCTCGAGTCGGTGCAAACCGGTTTTTCCAAAACGCTGGCGCGCAGCGCCAAAGCGCTCAGCCTCGACCGGATGCTCCTCGGCGAACTTTCAGAGCAGTTATTTGGGCAGACCGCGCTTGAGACTATCCCGGAAGTGGCGGTTCTCTTTAGGCGGGAGCGCTGGCAAACCCTTAACCGCGGCGAGCAGGCTCGCTTGGTGATTTGGGCGGCGCGCGAAGTGATCCCGGATTTACGGGATTTGGGCTTCGACGCGGTTGATCGCGTGCTGAATGGGATCGAAGCCGGGATCGCGAGGCAGGATCTGAGGGCAAATTTGGTTGTGACAGTTCGGGATGATCTGGTCGTGGTCGCAAAATCGGGGACCAGTCTTCCCAACCGCGAGCTACCGCAACTTCCGGATGAGCAGCCGATTTTGCTTGCTGCCGGCGGGACGGCCTTGTTAGCCAACGGCTGGAAGCTGGGCGCGAGCCTGATAAAAAAAGCCGATTACGAACGCGCCTCGGAAAAAATCAAAACCAGTCCGATGCATGCCTGGCTCAACCCCTGCGATTTGGAATTCCCGCTGATTATCCGCGCGCCAAAACCGGGTGAACGCTGGTCGCCGCTTGGGATGGTGATGCAGCGTCAAAAGTTGAGCGATTTTTTTGTAAACCAAAAAGTGCCGCGTTCTGCCAGACAAAAATGGCCCATCGTCACCAGCGGCGGTTCGATCCTATGGGTGGCAGGGAAAAGAATCGCCCAGGCTTGGCGGCTTCTGGGCGACGAAACTCAGGTTTTACACCTCGAACTGATTCCACCGGCTGCGGCGCTACTCGATGAATAAAGCCTGCTTCAGCACATTTTGAATCGCGGGGATATTTGGAAAGAGCACCGAAGCGCCGCCGGAGGTCATCCCAGGGACGGCATCGTTTTCCGTGATGCGGAAAGCAGTCACATCCGGTCCACCAAAAAATTTTGAAATCGGAACAAAATAGAGCAAACCGTCCGTGATTTTCATGTCTGTCTCAACCGTGCGCATCAACGCGCGCAGGACGTTGTCGAGGTTTAAAATTTCGGAAGGGCGCAGGGCTTTTTCTGCCATTGCCTGAATGACTTCCTGAGCCTTCCGTGTGCGTTCAAAATCGGAACTGTTTTTCCGCGCCCGCACATACCAAAGCGCTTCATCAGCTGTCATGGGCGTCAGACCGGGCTCAACCACGCACCATCCGGTATCATTGAGATGACATTCATCTTCGGTCAGTTTGGTAACCTGCACATCAATTCCATCCAGGACGTCGATCAGGTGCTTGAAACCCTGAAAATCCACCATGGCGTAATGATCGGGTCTAAAGCCAAAATTGAGCGCCAGGGTATCGCTAAGCAGTTGAAAGCCGCCAAAAGGAAAAGCGGTATTGAGGCGCTGTTCGCCGATCCCGGGGATGTTGACCCACAAATCCCGCGGGAAAGAAAAGAGGTGGAACTGGCTGGTTTTGGTGTTCATTACCAGCAAGAGCATCACATCGGTACGAAAACCGAGCTCTTCCTGATAATCGGAACCCAAAAGCATAACGCTTGTGACCCCGGAGGGGACATCGAGCCGGATCCCGTTACCTTCAAGATAGGGGTCGGGTTCCGGATCGGGTTGAGGGCTCCATAAATTGGTCAGAAAGCCGGGTTGTCCGTTGCGGATTTTGTTGATGCTGACGCCGGCAAGGGCGATCAATGCCAGACTGAGCAAAAAAAAGAAAAATCCAAACGGAAATCTACGTTTACGTTCATATCGGGTTGTATATTTCATTTTTACCAACTTTTGATTGGGTTAGGGCGCGCTGGTTTCCTCTTCGGGCATGCGGTAGCCGTTTTGCTGAGCGAGGCTGCGCAGCTTGCTCTTGACTTCGCGCCATTGGATCTTGGAGATGCCGAGTTTTTGACGGATCGTATCCTGATCCACGCCGTTGGTTAAATCACGCAAGGCGCTGGTCCAGCGGAGCATATCGAAGCTGATGTGCTTTTCCATGCGTCCGGCAATGGTGACATCTTCCAGCAGATATTCAAGCCGCCGCTGTGACCATGGAAAAACCTGGTCCTTGATCTGATAACGTTCGGCGTAATCCTGATACGCGGCGACCCATTCTGGGGAAATGGCGACTTTACGCTCTTTAAAGCGGTAGCGCTGGTTGGGATAGCGAACAAAGAGATAAGCTTTTTCCGGATTTTCCAGTTCGAGGTGATTGGTTTTGAGATTCAGACATTCGCTCTTTTTGAGCGCGGTCTCAAGTACCAGCAGCAGCAGCGTGTAAGGCCGCGGGTCCGGGTTGGCGCAGCTGCGGATGGAATCGGCCGCTTCGAGCGCGGTTTTGACTTCCTGGGCTGTCAGGACCGTCGGTAATGGGCTGATAACGCTTTTTTGAACAATTTTTTCGGCTGGATCAACTGAGATGACCGCGTTTTTGGTCAGCCAGCGGAAAAATGATTTTAACGAGGTAATGCGGCGGGAAAGCGTTTTGGGGCTGCAGGGCACGCCGCGGTCTTTTTCGAGCCAGGTAAGATAATCTTCAAGGTCTTTGGTGGAGATCTGCCCGATTTGCTTGTCGGTCGGCATGAATTCTTCGAGCAGCATCAAATCGGCGGAAAAGGCTTTGAGCGTGTGGTGAGAACGTCCCTGATCGCGTAAAAAGAACTTCCAGGTTTGAATGGCAGGCTGGAGCAGGGTGGTCTCGGTGATGTGTGCGCTGATGCTTTCGGCTTTTTGACTCATATCGGCTCCGTTTATTTCGTATAGTCGAAAAATGGAATCTAAGTGTAGTCGCTAACGCCAACTTTGTCAAACCAGTGAAAGGGTTGGGATTTTCTTTCATTCCGAGCGAAGCGACTGCCTGCGCCCTGGACTCTTTTTAATTCTGTCATTCTGAGCGACGCGAAGAATCTTTAGGATGCCTGCCTAAACAACAATGTATCGCCAGGTCATCCAACCGCAAGATCCTTCGCATGTGATGCTCAGGATGACAGGACGGGGTGGCACCGCAAGATCCTTCGCATGTGATGCTCAGGATGACAGACGGGTGGGGGTAGAGGCGAAGCTCATTATGACAGGCGGGTTGTCCGGTTTATGTAAAGAAGTGCCCAAGAATTCACGCTATAATCAAGTCATGCCTTTTGAAATTATCCACGATGACATCACGCTGCTCCACGTTGACGCGATTGTCAACGCGACCAATCCCTGGCAGGAAGTCGGCAGCGGCGTAAGCCGCGCGATTTACAATGCCGCGGGCTTTGACGAGCTTGCCGCGGCTTGTGCCGGGCATGGAAATCTGCCCTATGGCGAAGCTTTCGCGACCTCCGGGTTCCGATTGCCGGCAAAAACCATCATCCACACCGCGACACCAAGGTTCAGCGGCGGTTTGGATGGCGAGTATGAAGTTCTCGAATCCTGTTACCTCAACTCGCTTGAGTTGGCATTAAAGCTGAAATGCAAGTCAGTCGCTTTTCCGCTGCTTGGAAGCGGAGGGCAAGGATTTCCGGAGGTGATCGCATTTCGGTTAGCCTCAAATTGGATCCTCCAATTCCTTGAACAAAACGATATGGATATCTCGCTGGTCATTTATGACCGCGCGACGACCAGGCCGGACGAATCAGTCTCCCATCAACTGGAGCGGGCGTTTGATCTTTCGAGTCCAGACAAATTTAGAGAGCGGCGGCGTGGGGCAATGCCGCGTGAAGAGCTTCAATCGGCACAGATGCCGATGCTGAACGCTCCGTTTGCGGCGCGTCCGGCAATGAAGCAAAGTGCCAAAGACAGCCTTGAGGAACAGTTGCAAGAGATGCAAACCTCGTTTTCTCCGGCATTGTTGAAACTGATCGACCAAAGCGGCAAGACGGACCCGCAAATTTACAAAAAGGCAAATCTGACCCGCCAGCATTTTTCTAAAATCCGCACGAATCCGGGCTACATCCCCAACAAGATCACGGTTCTCGCGCTGGCAATCGCACTGGAGCTGAGCGTTGAACAGACTCAGGATTTGCTTTCGCGCGCCGGTTATACCCTCTCCAAAAGCCTGAAGATGGATCTGATCGTCGAGTATTACCTGCGTAAAAAACTTTATGACATCTATCAAATCAACGAGACGCTCTTTTATTACGAGCAGCCATTGCTGGGCTCCCGCGTAAACTAAACATCTCCGAAAATGTCGCCTGTCAGGCGACCAATTTGCCGGTCAACTTTGCTATCCTAAAGTCACCAACGAGACAGAAAAGGAGCAAAAATGAACCGGAACACAGAATTAGTATTTATCCTTGACAAGAGCGGATCCATGAGCGGTAAAGAAAGCGACACCATCGGTGGGTTCAACGCCATGCTCAAGAAACAAAAGCAAGAAGAAGGTGCGGCACACGTCACAACCGTTCTTTTCGATGATCGTTTCGAGATCCTGCATGATCGGCTTGACATTCGTTTTGTTCAGCCGATCACCGAGAAAGAGTATTACGTCGGCGCCTCCACCGCTTTGCTGGACGCGGTAGGATATACGATTTACAAGATCAAAGAAAAAATGCGCGCCTCAGACTATGAAGGCGAAAGCACGAATGTGATCGTCGTCATCGTGACTGACGGCTACGAAAACGCCAGCCGGCGTTACAGATATCCGCAAATCCGCGAATTGGTTGACCAGCACAAAAAAATGGGTTGGGAATTCATCTTTTTGGGCGCGAATATAGACGCAATTGGCGCGGCGGCTGATATTGGCATTGGCGCAGATCGGGCAAGAAATTTCTATGCTGACAAACACGGCATTGCCGCGAATTACATGGCTGTTTCAAGTGCGGTTTCGATGATACGCGGCAGCGGTAAGGTGGCTGAAAATTGGGATGAGGAACTTAAAAAAGACCAGGAAAGCCGGAAGATGGGGAATTAGATGGTGAAGGTCTGCCAGAATCTTCACCAGTGAAGCGTTCCTTTCGTTTGGGTTGAGACCGGCAAAACCTGATACGGGAGACCAACACGGTCTCCCGTGTTTTATCTTTCCATGATTTGACCAAGATCAGCGCGCGAGACCAGCGCCGGGAGCGGGGCGGCAGACGTAGATTTCAGGTTCAATTCCGGTCGCGCTGTGATAATTTTTTGCCAGGCTTCCCACAAAAGGTTGGGCTTGGGCTGAATTGACAATGTTGATTGTGCACCCGCCGAAGCCGGCTCCAGTCAGACGCGCGCCCAAGCATCCGGGGAGTTGCTGAGCGAGGCTGACCATCAGGTTGAGTTCCGGTGTTGAAACTTCAAATAGGTCCCTCAGGCTGACATGGCTTTGGTCAACCAGTTCCCCGAATCGGGTCAAATCACCGCTCTCGAGCAGAGGGATGGCTTGGATTGTTCGCTGGATTTCTTCCACCACGTGTCGGGCGCGTTTTTCAATTCTCTCCGGTAAAAGCGGGGCAAGCTGATTAAACTTTGCCAGGCTGATGTCCCGCAAGGAATTTATGCCGGGCAGCTGCCGCTCGAGCAAGCGCAGAGCGCTTTCGCAATCCGCGCGGCGGGCGTTGTAATCCCCGGCGTCCAGCCGGCGCGGCTTCATCGTGTTGGCAACGATAAAGGCATAGTCTGAAGGGATCGGAATGGTGCGCCAGGTGAGATCGCGGCAGTCCAACACGAGGATGGAGTCTGCTTCGCCGCAGGCGCTGGCGAATTGGTCCATGATGCCGCTTTGAACGCCGACGTATTGGTTTTCGGCTTTTTGACCCAACAGCGCCCGCTCCATTGGGCTGAGGTCCCATCCTGCCAGACTTTGCCAGGCTAAGACAAAAGCCATTTCCACCGAAGCCGACGAGCTGAGCCCAGACCCCTGCGGCACCTCAGAACCGTAGACAGCGTCCATACCCGGGCAATCCAACCCAGCTTCACCTGCTGCCCAGGCGACGCCTGCCGGATAGCGTGCCCAGGCGGGCAACGGACGACCGAGGCAGTCTTCTGCAAAAAGGATGGAAGGGTTGGAAAAACAAATCTCCTGTTCAAGATCCATAGCAATCAGTCGGTGGCAGTTACTGCTGTTGGCAGAAAAAGCCAGCCAGGTGGCGCGGTCGATCGCGATCGGAAGCACAAATCCGTTGTTGTAATCGACATGTTCCCCCAGCAGGTTCACGCGTCCCGGCGCCCGGACGATATGCTCCGGCTCTTTGCCGAAACGCGACTGGAACAGGTTGATTACGGATTCTTTGACGTTCATCTCAAGTGTCTGTTTTGTGGTTCAAAAAATCAATTTCAGGTTCCAAAAGTGAAGCAGGCACATTATTAACACGGGTTTTGGTTGCCCGTTCGCCCTCAGCTAGTTGGCTGCCGAAGGCTGCTCCGAGATCCACGGGAACCAAAATACCTCTTATCAATAAGCGCAGCTACGCGGTTTCCATAAAAATTTGGACTGGTTTGATTATACAAGGTTTCGGTGAAGTGCCATGCCGGTATTATATGATTTTTCCCCTGTTGGCAAAGCGGTAAGCCGCATGTCAGGTTAGGATTTGATCAGCTTTGCCAGTAAAAAGGTTCTGCAAGGTTTTGCTGACATTGCCAGACATCGCTCGCCCTGGGCTTCTCCTGCGAAGGATCTTGCGGCGCCTACCAGACTTGTCATCCTGAGCCTCTACTACGAAGGATCTTGCGTTACGCCCCAACTTGTCATCCTGAGCCTTTTTTGCGAAGGATCTTGCGGTTGGATGGACAGTCGGAACATTGTCGCTTAAGTAGGCATCCAAAAGATTCTTCGCTTCGCTCAGAATGACAACTGGAAAAGCACCAATTACGCAGGCAGTCGGCTGCGCCTCAGAATGACACCCGGAAAAGAGCCGGGCGCAGACAGGGTCGCGTCATCCTGAGCTTTTTGGCAATTGATCCACTTTACAACAATATCCTTTTGGAATATCCGTTGACCAGAGACCTGCGAGGGTCTATAATATAGACACTATGCAGGAGTTAGCCTGATAAGCATGACCCGAAACTTTTCGGAGTTTTCCAAAACGAGACACGCCGCCGATTTTTGGCGCGTGTTTTTGTTTAAGAGCATGAAACGGAGCCTACAACATGGATAGTGGATTAATCGGTAAGATCGAAAAAGCCAAACGTTATGCCGAAGAGCGCGATCGCATCAAGCTAAATAATTTTGAAGCCATTTTCCAAGGGGAAAACAACACCCACACCGTCAGCTATCATAAGGGTAACTGGCAGTGCACCTGCGGTTACTTTCAGGGTCGGGGAATTTGCGCGCATACCATGGGGATGGAACTGATCCTCGAAGGTATGGTCGAACCTCACGATGACCCAGTGGATTAGATAAAATTAACTCAAACGCGCAAAAACCAGTCCTTTGGTATTTTCTTAAAAATTAAAGGATCAACGAATTTCATCCTGCGCGGTCATACTCCGGGAGGATTTATTAATCATCATTCGAAGAGATGATCAGGCTGCGTTTGGGTCGGGTTGGTGGATGCCAAAGACGTTGCCTTCGGTATCGAGATAATATCCCTGCCATGCCATGCCGGGCAGCGCGAATTTTGGCAGTGCCAGCTGCCCGCCGGCTTGCAGAATTTTCTGCTCGGCAGCGTCGTAATCTTCGACTGCCATGGTCAGGGTCGCGGCATTGGTGCCCATCGCGACACCGGGGCGTTTGGCTGGCCGCGGCTGGATCCCTCCGTTGATGCCGGGGGCGCTGTCTTCGCCGGTAATTACCCCGAAATAGGGGCTGTTGACGAATTGGGAATAATCCTCAAACTTCCAGCCAAACACCTCGGCATAAAACTTCATCGCGCGCTCAAGGTCATCGGCCTGGATTTCAAAATGGATGGGTCGGTTGTTCATGCTGCCTCCGTGGATTTGTCTGGGCATAGTATACGAAAAGCTTGCCACGAAACCAAAAAAATGTCTAATTTTTTGACTGCGGAAGTGTCTTGACAAGGAAGGGCTCGGATTTATAATCATATTCAATTATATGAATATGATTAAAGCAGAGACAAGCAACGAATTTCCTGAAAGAAAGAGCCAAGCCCGGCTTTTCAAGCTGCTCAGCCATCCGTTGAGGTTGGCGATACTTGACCAGCTGCGGGATGGTGAACATTGCGTCTGCCATCTCGAAGCGCATTTGGGCGTGAAACAAGCCGCGATTTCCCAGCAGTTGGCGCTGATGAGAACGAACGGGCTGCTGGCAGACCGTCGTGACGGCTGGAATGTTTATTACCGGGTTGCTGACCCGAGGGTATTCAAAATCCTGGAGCTGACGCGAATGCTAACAGGCAGTACGCCATCGCCCCGGTTTCCCGAAGGGGTGGTTTGTCCCTGTCCGCATTGCAAATCAAAAGTTACAAAAGAGGAAAAATGAACATAAAAATACTTGGTTCCGGCTGCGCGAAGTGCAAAAGGCTTGAGCAATTGGTCCGAAAAGTTGTTATCGCAAACCAAATTGAAGCGCAAATCGAGAAGGTGACGGATTATACCGACATCATGCGCTACCCGATTCTTTCAACGCCCGCGTTGGTGGTGGATGGCGAAGTGGCTGCCTCGGGGCGCATCCCATCTGAAGATGAAATTCTTGGCTGGCTGAAAAAATAAAGCGCGATCTTTGTCCGAATGAATGAATTTTTAACTTACGTTGGGAGCCTTCTCAGCGCCGGTTGGTTGAGCCTGCTGGATTATCTGGCGGCGCATGTGCTGCTCTGCCTGGTGCCGGCGTTCGTTATTGCTGGTTTTATGGATACGATGATTCCCAAGGAGGCGGTTACCCGCTTTTTGGGACCAGGGGCAAAGAAATGGATCAGTTATCCGGCTTCTGCTTTGGGCGGATTTATCCTGGCGGTGTGCTCGTGCACCATCCTGCCGCTTTTCGCCGGCATCTGGAAGCGCGGCGCGGGGCTTGGTCCCGCGATCACTTTTTTGTTTGTCGGTCCGGCAATCAACATTCTGGCAATTACCTATACCGGCGCGGCGATCGGGATGGATATCGCTTTGGCAAGAGTGGCGCTCTCGATTATTTTTGGGATCGTGATCGGTCTGTTAATGGCTTGGTTTTTCAGGCACGAGGAAAGCCAGAGACTATCCGATCTGCAGGCGGACGGGGCTTTTGATGGAACGGTTGAGGTTAAAAAATCGGTTTGGATTTTATTTGCCTTGCTCGCCGCGGTACTGATCGTCGGCACGCTGCAGATCAGCCCTCTGACGCACACCCTGCTGAAGTTCGATTTGGGCGCCTTGGTGCCGGCTTGGCTTGCCAAGGGTCTCGGTTTTCTTGGGCTGAATTTGCAGGGGGCAGTTTTAATTCTGCTCTTGGTTGTGATTGGGATTGCCTGCTGGAAGGGCTTTGAAAAAATCGACGCGGGGTTAAACCGCTGGTCTTACCTGGCGCTTGGGTTGATTGCCTTTACGATTCTTTTCGCGGCACTCAAAGAGGAGACCGGGAGCTTCAGCCTTTTCCTGACCGGGAGATCACTGGCGATGCTGGTCTTGCTGGGATTGGTTTGGCGGTTTGCGCGTGTTTACCTTGGTGCGGAAGAAATTACGGAATGGATTTGGGAAACCTGGAAATTCGTGAAGCAAATCTTCCCGCTGCTGATTGTCGGCGTTTTTATTGCCGGAATGGCGCGGGTCATCGTGCCCGAAAACTGGGTGCAGGCGGTTGCCGGACGCAACACCTTGGTGGCGAACTTTTTTGGGGTCGTCTTTGGTGTATTGATGTATTTCCCGACTTTGGTTGAAGTCCCGATCGCGAAAATGTTCCTCGATCTCGGCATGGCAAGGGGACCGCTGCTGGCATACCTGCTTTCGGACCCGGAATTATCGCTGCAGTCCGTAATGGTACTCAACAAGGTAATGGGCAGGCAAAAAACCGCTGCTTATGTTGGGCTGGTGGCGCTGTTTTGCACCTTGGCTGGCTATTTCTTTGGAATTTTACTGACCGTCATTAAATAAAAACAGCCCGCTCAGCGGGCTGTTTTTGGAAATCGCTGTTCACGCGCCTTTGCCAAGCATCTTACCGACCCGCTCAAAGGCATCCAAAGCCTGTTCGAGATGGTCCTGACTGTGCGCGGCGGAAATCATCACGCGAATACGGGCTTTGCCGCGCGGTACGGTTGGGAAGCCAAGCGCTCCGGCAAAAATGCCTTCGTCATAGAGCTTTCGGCTGAATTCCCGCGCCAGCTGAACATCACCGAGCATAACCGGAGTGATCGGCGTTTGGGTGGAGCCGGTATCGAAGCCGAGTTTGCGCATTTCCTGCTGGAAGAAGCGCGCGTTCGCCCATAGGCGGTCAACCAATTCGGTCGATTCTTCCAATAGATCCACCGAAGCAAGGCAGGCAGCCACATCGGGGACGGTGACGGCTGAACTGAAGAGGAAAGGACGACCGCGCTGGCGCAGCCATTCAATAATTTTGGCATTGCCGGCAACCACACCGCCAACCACGCCAAAAGCCTTGCTGAAGGTGCCGACCTCAACGTCCACCTGCCCATGCAGTTTGAAGTGATCGACAATACCGCGTCCGCCTTCACCCAGCACGCCTTCGCCGTGGGCATCGTCGACCATGGTCATCAGGTCATACTTTTTGGAAACTTCCACCAGTTTATCCAGCGGAGCGTAATCGCCATCCATGGAGAACACACCGTCGGTGATCATCAAGCCGCGGCGGTAAGTTCCTTGCGCTTCTTTTACAACGCGTTCAAAGTCAGCGACATCCGCATGAGCGAAGCGGTGAATTTTTGCGCCCGAAAGGCGCGAACCGTCGATAATGGAAGCATGGTTGAGTTCATCGGAGAAAATCGCGTCTTCTTTCCCTACCAAGGCAGGGATGGTGGCGCCGTTCGCCGTGAAGCCAGACTGGAAGGTGATGGCGGCTTCGACACGCTTGAAGGCAGCCATGCGTTTTTCCAGTTCCACGTGCAGGCTCAGCGTGCCGGCAATGGACCGCACGGCAGCCGGACCGACTCCAAATTTCTTCATAGCTTTGGCAGCAGCCTCTACCAGACGCGGGTGATTGGCAAGCCCCAGATAGTTGTTGGCGCAGAAGTTCAGCACTTTTTTGCCGTTAATGATTACTGAGGGACCTTGAGGTGAATCCATGGTTGGAATGGTATTGTAAAACCCGGTTTCTTTCAGGGTTTTCAGTTCTTCATCAATCCAGGCTAGTTTGTTGGTCATAATCTCCTCTTTCAATTTATGGTATTGACCCTATGATTATACTCTCGCATCGTCCCAAAATTGCGGATGAAATGATATATTTAAGCGATTCCCTATTGGGAAAGACGCAGTTGAAAAACTGGAGTGAACATGGAAATAATAAAAGCAGAAAATTATGAAGATATGAGCCGCAAAGCTGCCGGCATCATTGCCGACCATGTCAGGCAAAACCCTTCCTGCGTGCTGGGATTGGCAACCGGCTCAACCCCGGTAGGGACTTATCAGGAGCTGGCTCGGCTTCACCGCGCGGCTGGGTTAGAGTTTTACCGGGTGCGGACGGTCAACTTGGACGAATATTACGGTCTGGCTCCGGACCATCTTCAGAGCTACCGCCATTTCATGAACAGCAATTTTTTTGATCACATCGATATTTTAAAAGAAAATACCCATGTGCCGGACGGTTTAGCTCCAGATCCAAGGGCGTTTGGAAAAGCCTATGACGATCTGATCCAGGCGATGGGTGGGATTGACCTGCAGCTTTTGGGAATCGGCAGCAATGGGCACATCGCGTTTAATGAACCCGACCGCCATTTTGTGATGGCTACTCATTTGGTCGACCTCAACCCCAGCACTATTGAGGATAACGCCCGTTTTTTTGCTTCGGTTGAAGACGTGCCGCGCCAGGCGATCAGCATGGGGATGAAGTCAATTTTCGGAGCAAAGCGGATCCTGATTTTGGCAAGCGGCGCCGGAAAAGCCGCGGCGGTCCAGGGCATGCTGGAAGGGGAGATCGACCCCATGCTGCCGGCATCCATCCTTCAGCTGCATCCGCGCGTTATCCTGATTGCCGACAAAGACGCGCTCTCGAGCTGTAAACTGCCTTAAATTCGGCCGGGATCGGCCATATCTATTCAAAAATGCGCCGCGTCTGTGATCGGGCGCTGCCTTCGGCTCAGAGCGCCTGCGCGCTGGCTATGCCAAAAGCTTTGGGCCCAATGTGGAGACCGATGACAGGACCGGTGTAACTGACCATCAACTCTGCCGGTTTGGCAACGCGCAGGATTTTTTCCTTTAGTTCGAGCGCGGTCTCAGGCGCACCGGCGTGCATGATCGCTACCCGCTGGTTCCGCAGTTCGGGCATCCTCTTGAGAAAGGCCGCGAGCAAGCCTTCCTTGAGCGACGCGTAGGTCCGGCGTAACGTTACCGGTTCAACTTTACCCACGGCGGTTCTGATTGTGACAATAGGTTTGACCGGAAAAGCGTTGCTTAAAACGCGGAACGCGTTGGCAAGCCTGCCGCTGCGTTTTGCCCAGAAAAGGCTGTCTAAGCCTGCCAAAAAGACCACGCTGCGGCGGACCTCGTCAATTTTTTCGAGTACATCTCTGCAGGATTTACCCAAAGCCGCCAGGCGCGCGCCTGCCAGGAGCTGCCATCCCGCCATCATGCTGATTCCGTTGGAATTGACCACATGAATTGGAATTTCGTATCCCCGTGCGGCAACCTGGGCGGTGGAATTGATGGAACTGAGTCGGGCTCCGACCGTCATACACACAATTTCGGTCGCTCCGTCTTCAATCGCCTGGTCATAAGCGATCTGGAAATCGCCGATGCTCGGGGTGGATGAAGTCGGCACCAAGGGGTCAACCTGGACCCGTTGATAAAATTCTTCGGGTTGGATGTCGACTCGGTCGGCAAACTGCTGGTCGCCCCAAATGATGTGGGTTGGAACGGCGCGAATATCAAACTCCCGCATCAACTCGATGGGGATATCCGCACTGCTGTCGGTGATAAATTTGATCATGGGCGAGTTCCTTCCAAGTAATTAAACCCCGCTTGAGCAAAAAAGATGCTTTACGGAAAAAAAAACATGTTTTTGGGTTGGGGAGTGAGTTGACCCATAGCGAGCTCGATCAATCTTTGAGGTTAAAGCGAATCAGATCCTCAAGTAACTGGCGGTCAAGCGGGCGCGAAAAAGGAAATTGAATTGCGCCCTTACTGGTCTTGTATTCCTTCAAGCGCTCCTGAAAATGGACGATTGCCCCAGGACCTGGATAAATGCCCAGGTGAGCTTTGTGGGCGGCAAAATGAAGAATGTTCCTGCCGTTTTTCCTGAAAGTTGGCATGCTCCAGCTGATCGTCTGCGTCAGGTCCGGGTCAATCTCAAGCGCGATTTTGCGAACCAATTCGAGGATTGGTCTGACAGCCTCGGGACTGTTTTGGATGTAGTCGTCAATTGTAAGATTCATTTTTCAGTCATTCTCGGTTGGTTAAAGGTTCAGCACCCAGCGGCTGGCAGGGTTTGGCTCGGCGCGCCGAAATCCCGCGCGGGCGTAAAAACTGGCGTAGCCAATATCGCCGATGTCATAACGTTCCGGTAGCGCGGCGCGGGGTCGGTTGATGTCGTCCACCGGAGAAACCAGGATTTTTGCCTCATTCCCGCCACTTTTTTCTTCGACCCGCGCGTTGCTGACAGCCTTCAGCCCACCGCGCAGCAAAAACATGAACAGGGAAGATCGCTCCCAGCCGGATTTAAGAGTGAGCTGACGGATTTCCCAAGTGTGTTCGGGCTCATCGGTTTTTCCCCGGGCAATCGCGATCGCCCCGATCGCCCGGTTTTGATCTCTCAGCAGCAAGCCGGATCGGAGTCCCTCTTGCTGGAACGCCGCCAGGTTCGGAGGGGGCGCTCCAGCCGGTTCAGTCAGATTGTGCAGCTTGTTTTGGGTTTCCTGCGGCAGTGTGGTCAGGTTGGAATCATCCAAGAGGTTGATCCATTCAAGATAATCGCGCTCACTCGCCGGCAAAACACAGCGGAATCTTTCCGGCAGTCGCCAGCCTCCGGCTGGCTGACCGTCCAAAAGAGCGTCGGCGTAATCTTTGTATTCCGGCGGCATCTGAAGCTTGAAGAGATTGCAGAGATAGTTCACATCCTGAAAATCAGCCTGATCAAAAGCGTACCCTAAATGAGAATCGACCAGCCAATCGGGCGCAAGGCAGGTGAGCGGTGTGCTGTCAATTTTGCCCTGACCCGTAAACGAATCGCCGGGATATTCCACGCCGGCGACGATCTGTCCCATCCCATTGCGGACAAAGCTGTGGATGTCAATCCGGTGACCGGCGCCGTCTTCGAGGACGAAATTGTGTTCCCACATGTCTTTTGTGGGAGCGAATTGGTATTCGAGCCGCTTGAGGATGTTGAGAAAACGCGGCAGGTATTGTTGATTGATGGCAAGGTCCAGATCCGTATGAGGCCGGGTTTGCCAGCCCAAAAGCGCGTCCACAGCCCAACCTCCATCCACCACGACGGGGATGCCGGCGATTTCCGCCAGCTGCAGAACCCGGGCGGCTTCTTCTGAGTCCATATCCGGAGCGGCGGAAAGGCACTCCCGGGTGGGGATATCCCCTAAAATTTGGTCGAGCGCTGGGTTTGAAGATCTGTTCAGAGTATCGGGCATGCTATCTCCTTCAGGGAGCCTGGTTTTGAACCTTGGGTTTTGGAGCCACCGCCAATTCACCGGCAAATAATGCCAGGATCAACGAAATCAAACTGAAGGCGGCGCCCATCAGGTAGATTGGCTGATTCCCCCAGGTGTCGTAGATCATCCCGCCAAGCGCGTTGCTGAGCATATATCCAAGGCTGAATAAAGTAACCCCGACGAAGGCATTGGCAGCACTGGTGACTTGTTTTGGCAGGCAAAGATTGATCAGCGTGATCGAGCAAACCAGCCGGAAGGTAAAACTAAGCGAGGTCATCACGCTGGTGGCAAAGACGACCCCAGTAAACGGGAAGAGCCAAACCGCCAGACGACGGGCAATATCAAAAATAAAAACAAAAAGAATAATCTGACGGATCCCGATCTTTTGGATCACGCGGTCCGCGTAAATCATGAAAGGGACTTCGGTAAGCGCGCTGAGCATGTTGGCAAGACCGATCATGCTTGCCTGCAGCCCTAAATTTTCGAGAAAAATGGGTTCAAAAGAACGCACTCCGTCCTGGGTCGGGTCCGAAATTGCCAAAGCGAGCGCCATCAGCAGCAGGAAGCGGTTCCTGAGGATTAACTTGAAGACACCGACTAGGTTGAGCTCTTTTTCGAGCGGGTCTTTTTCAATCTCAAAAGCTTTGGCGGGCATGAGCAGCAAAACTATGACGCTCAAGCCCATCAGAACAAAAAAAGTCAGATTGTTGGCTTTGAGCCCAAAGTTTTGATAGGTCCAGCCTCCGGCAAGGGTTGCCAACGCGTAACCAACCGACCCCCAAAGCCGGATCGCGCCAAAGGTGCTGTTTTGATGGGTCATGACCCCATAAGAAAGATTTTCGGAGATGGAATAGAGCGGGCCGGTCACCGTGCGGTAGATGACCCAAAGCAGCAAGATGGGCAGGAAAGCCTGGAAATAACCGATGGTGCCGAGCGAACAGATCATGATCAGCAGGGAAATGATGAGCACATTCCGTTTGTTGGCGGCATTGTCAAAAAGCAAGCCATATTTTGGGGCGATCACAATCAGGGCGAACGAGCCGAGCACCTGGATGAGGCTGATCTGGGAACCCGAAAAATTCAGGCGTTTGAAATGAAGCGGAATGTAGGTGATCAGCGTGCCAAGGGCGCCAAAAATGAGGAAGAAATAGAGCTTAAAAAGGTTGGAGATGCTTTTTTTCTCAGACATGGGTTTGGGCTCAGGGGAAATTATATCATCGCAGACGTTTAATTTATGTCTTCGCCCTGTTTTTTGATGAGGACTCGGGTCATGAAATCCGCGTTTGTTCTTTTGGAGAGCCGTGAGGATTGGGACTTGGCGCATAATCAAAAACCCCCTGGGGTGGAATCCAGGGGGTTCTCTTGTTGGTTGAGGATTTGCCTAAGCCAGCGCGGTCTGAACCACGGCGGCGAAAGCTTTGGGATCGTGCACAGCTATATCTGCCAACATCTTGCGATTGATAATGACATCGTTTTTGCGCATACCGGCGATCAAACGGCTGTAAGTTGTGCCGTTGAGGCGGGCGGCGGCATTGATGCGGGCGATCCAAAGACGGCGCAGGTCGCGTTTGCGATTGCGGCGGTCGTTGTAGGCATACCATTGGGCATGCAGGAAAGCCTCATTAGCACGCTTGAAAAGATGATTGTAACTGCCCCGATAACCTTTGTTATGGGCAATCAGCCGTTGGTGACGGCGTCGGCGAGATGGTCCACTTTTTACTCTTGCCATAATAAAAACTCCTTTGTGGTCCCCTGGGCGTCAGACTTTTGGTCTCGTTGCAAACACCCAACAGCCACACTAAACCGAAATTGACTGGACAGTCCTTAGTCCTTTTTGCTCATATAGGGAGCCAGGCGCTTTATGTGCTTGACCAACCCGTTGGTGTTGACCTCAATCGTTTCTGCGAGCAAATATTTTGTTCGCTTGGAAGTGTTGCGGCGCAAGTGGCCTTTCCCAATCTTGGTACGAACGACTTTACCGGTACCGGTCATGCGGAAGCGTTTGGACGTAGCCTTATGAGTCTTTAGCTTGTATTTTCCACTACTTTGTTTACGTGGCACGATCAAACTCCTCTTTAGAAAATTCGACGGCTGTGAGCAAAGCGCAGCCGTCGCTTAACGCAAGTTATTATACTACCAAAGAATCCTGAAAAGTCAACCGTTGAGCGGTGGGAATGATGGTTTTTCGCCATGATTTTGCTTGCCTGACGGCGCCGCGACTATAAGATCACAACCAAAAACCTCGCTCGGTTGAATTGAACCTCGTGTGTAAAAGTTGTGCGCTATCGTTTGGGCGCCAACATCATGAACATGGTGCGGCCCTCCATGTTGGGAGCCTGTTCAATCTCGGCGACATCCTGCAATTCTTCGGCGATTTCTTTCAAATCTTCGAGCGCCAGCTCGGGGTAGGTGATTTCACGCCCGCGGAAACGGATGGTAACGCGGACTTTCATCCCACTTTCAAGCCACCGACGCGCGTCACGCACTTTGAAACCCTGATGGTGATCGCTGGTTTTGGGACGCAGACGAATCTCTTTGATCTCAATCTTTGTTTGCGATTTGCGTGCTTCGCGTTCCTTTTTTTCTTTTTCGTAAAGGAACTTGCTGTAGTTGATAATCTTGCAAACTGGGGGTTCGGCGTTGGGTGCGATCTCGACCAGGTCTAACCCGACTGCGTTGGCTCGCCGAAGGGCGTCGTCGATGGAGACTATCCCCGCGTTTTCACCATTCTCGTCAACAAGGCGGACCTTCTCGGTGCGGATGCGTTCATTTATTCGATATTCTGGTTTGCTGCTAATCTTCTTTTCTCCTTTAAATCAATTGTGATCGATCGTTGTTTCGGCGTTGCTCAATATTACCATAGGCTAAATTATTCCGTCAATAATCCTCAGGATAAGTTTGTGTTGACCCGCTAATTACGCGCAACTGGCGGGCAAATCGTATAAAATCAATTTTTTCTGCTCCCGATGAGAGTAAAATGAAGACCGGAGGAATATAAACAATGGACTTAAATAAAAATCTGGAAAAATATGCTGATTTAATTGTCAATATTGGCTTGAACCTGCACGCGGGGGATAAACTTGCCATTCGCATGAGCGAACATTCCCTGCCCCTGGCGCGTCTGGTTGCCAAAAAAGCCTACCAAAAGGGCGTGAGCGAAATTGACCTCGATTTCTCGGACGACGCCATCACGCTGGATCGCTATCTCTACGCTCCTGATGAGGCTTTCGAGACGCTGCCGGAATACCGCATCGACTTTTTGGAAAACCGGTTTAAAGACAACTATAACGTCCTTAGTCTGGCAGCGCCAAATCCTGACCTGCTGAAACCCGCCGATCCTGCCAAAATCGCGCAGTGGCAAAAAGTTGCCGGAAAAGCCGGCAAACGCACCATGCAGTATACGATGCAAAACCGGGTCAAGTGGTGCATTGCCGCTGTTGCCTGTCCTGCCTGGGCTGCCGCGGCTTTTCCGCAGCTTGCGCCCGAAGAAGCCATGCTCAAACTCTGGAAAAACATCTTCCTGGCAACCCGCATCGACCAGGACGATCCGATCCAGGCATGGGAAGATCACGATCAAGCCCTCAAAAAACATGAAGCTTTTCTAAACGAAGCTCGCTTCGACCGGATCCACTACAAAGGTCCCGGAACGGATCTGGTAGTGGGGATGGTCAAAAACCACGTCTGGAAAGGCGGCTCAGGTTTCAGCCAAAAGGGCGACCGTTTCTTCCCCAACATGCCTACTGAAGAAGTGTTCAGCATGCCCGATGCCGACCGCGTAGACGGCATTTTGCGCGCCACCATGCCGCTCTCGGTCCGCGGACAGATTGTGGACGACTTCCATTTCACTTTCAAAGACGGCAAGGTCATTGATTATGACGCCAACGTCGGCAAGCAGATCCTGGATGATCTGATCGCCATGGACGAAGGCGCTAAACGCTTGGGCGAGATTGCCCTGGTTGCCGCGAATTCGCCCATCAGCAACACCGGCGTTCTTTTCAAGAACACCCTGTTCGACGAAAATGCTTCCTGCCACTTCGCTTTGGGCGCTGCTTACAGCGAAAACCTGGTGGGAGCAACCAGCCGCAGCGAAGAAGAGAACCGAAAACTGGGCATGAACAATTCGCTGATCCATGTTGACTTCATGGTCGGCAGCAAGGATGTGACCGTGACCGGAATCAAAGAAGACGGAACCGAAATCGTGCTGCTCAAGGACGGCGGCTGGCAGGTTTAGTTCGGCTAATGTGAACGATCAAAAAGAAGCACAGCAGACCCCGTGCTTCTTTTCGTTTTGGTGTTGGGCTTAGCGCCGCAGTGGGTTTGCGCGAAAGCCGAAAGCTCCAAAGGTTTTTACCTGAAGATAATAAAAAGACGGGCGAAGAAGCCTTCGCCCGTCTTTGATCATTTAAGGTACTGCTTAGAGCTTACGTTCGATTTCATCCAATGCCAGAGAAATAAAGGCGTCAACATCCATCGCTCCCGGGTTTTCGCCGCTGCGCCGGCGCAGAGCAACCTTGCCTTCTTCCATCTCGCGGTCGCCGATTACCAGCATGTAGGGGACCTTGGCTTTTTGGGCGTTGCGGATTTTGGCATTCATGCGGTCGGAACCGTCATCCACACTGACGCGCAAACCAGCGCGTTTCAGTTTCGCGGCGACTTCATGCGCGTAGTCGTTGTGCCGGTCGGCGATCGGGATCAGCCTTACCTGCTTGGGTGAAAGCCAGACCGGGAAAGCGCCTCCGTAATGCTCGATCAACACGCCAAAGAAGCGTTCCATGCTTCCCAGCAAGGCGCGGTGAACCATATAGGGGCGGTGTTCCTTGCCATCTTCTCCGATGAAGGTCAGGTCAAACCGTTCCGGCAGATTAAAGTCGAACTGGATCGTGGAAAGCTGCCATTCCCTTCCCAGAGCGTCCTTGACCTTTAGGTCAATCTTGGGGCCATAAAACGCGCCGCCGCCTTCATCCACCTCATAGGGAACCCCCATGCGCTTCAACGTGTCTTCGAGCGCTGCCTCGGCATCGTGCCACATTTTTTCGTCACCCACGCTTTTTTCGGGCATCGTACTCAGGTAGGCCTGGAATTCGTTAAAGCCAAAGGCGCGCAGCATGTTGATACTGAAATTGAGGGTGAAATCAATTTCATCCGGCATTTGGTCGGGGCGGCAAAAATGGTGGGCGTCATCCTGGGTAAAACCGCGCACGCGCATCAGCCCATGCAAAACGCCGGAACGTTCAAAGCGGTAAACCGTCCCTTTTTCGGCAAATCGCAGTGGCAGGTCGCGGTAAGAACGCAGCTGGCTCTTGTAGATATGCAGATGGAAGGGGCAGTTCATCGGCTTGATAAAGTATTCCTGATCTTCGATCTGAATAGGAGAATACATGTTTTCTTTATAAAAGCCGAGGTGACCGCTGGTCTCCCACAAGGAGGCTTTGCCCATGTGGGGGGTATAAACCAGGTCATAGCCGTTGGCGATATGCTGATCGTCCCAATAGCGTTCAATCTGATGACGGATCATGCCTCCGTTGGGATGCCAAAGGATCAGACCCTGGCCGACCTCGTCGTTGGTGCTGTAGAGGTCAAGCTCCTTGCCGAGTTTGCGGTGGTCGCGTTTGCGGGCTTCTTCGAGCTTCCAGAGGTAATCTTTCAGTTCGTCCTTACTCTCCCAGGCGGTGCCGTAAATGCGCTGAAGCATGGGGCGATGTTCATCACCGCGCCAGTAGGCGCCGGCGACATTCAGCAATTTGATCGCCTGAGGATTGATCTGCGCAGTGTTCTCAACATGAGGACCGCGGCAAAGATCCACAAATTTCCCCGATTTGTAGATGGTGATCGGTGCTTTTTCATCGGTGGGGTTGCCGTCGTCGTCCAGATTGCCGTTTTCCAAGCCTTCGATCAACTCAAGCTTATAAGTTTGGTTGCCGAAAAGTTTCTTGGCATCCTCGGCAGATATTTCCTGGCAGACAAAATCGGTTTTTTGTTTGATGAGCTCTTTCATGCGGTTTTCGATCGTTTCCAGATCATCGGGAGTGAGCGTTCTGGGCAGATCGAAATCGTAATAAAAGCCGTCATCGATTGCCGGTCCAATGGCGACCTGACCCTCCGGGAACATTTCCAGGACGGCTTCTGCCATCACGTGGGCGGCAGAATGGCGGATACGATAGAGTTGTGACTTTTCGTATTCCTCGTGTTTACTTGACATACTTCCTCCGTGCCGGTTGTTTTTTGAGATTTTTCCTGAGGGGTTTCCTGTACAACCGCTTCTTAAAACAAAAAAGCCCTCGCCCTGGGGCGAGAGACTTCTCACGCGGTTCCACCCAGATTGCTCAATTGAGCATCTCATTGTGCCGATAACGGGGCGACCGTTTCCCTTAGTCAGGCAGGCTTTTCAGGGTCAGACTGGCAGGTGGTTTTGGGGCGCGCATCCCAATCGGTTCACACTTTCCCGATCTCACTGAGAGATGGAGGGCGGCTTACTCTTCCTGCGTTAAAGCGTTGGCACAAATATATCTCTGTTTTTATCGAAAATCAAGTTTTTGGACAGTTTTTTTATGAGGAGGTCAGCAGATGGTGTTCCTTTTCAGCCTGTCATCCTGAACACAGTGACTGCCCGCATACTTGGTGCTTGTCATCCTAAACGTAGTGAAGGATCCTTAATCAACCTATCCTGACGCAATGCATATGTCGTGTAAACCTATCGCAAGATCCTTCGGCTTCGCCTCAGGATGACGGGTCAGGAAGGCGACGCAAAATCCTTCGGCTTTGCCTCAGGATGACGGGTCAGGGGGGCGAGGCAAAATCCTTCGGCTTTGCCTCAGCATGAGGGGTGTTTGTCATCTAAGCAATGCGACTGCCTGCGTCATTGCTGCTTCTCCAGATTTATATGCAAAGATCGGGTTCGTGCTCCTTTCCTTCTGGATAATATCGCAGTCAAGCTCGGTGATTGGAGTGATTCCCATCTGCTGGCTTCTCACCTTGGACACTTTTTTACATCCAAATCCCGTGACAGGTGTTTGGGATTGGTGTTCAGCCCGGCAGCTTAGGGTTGGAGATGACGGATTGGAAAAAGCAAAACCCCGGCGCATGTCCGGGGTTTTTGATGGGTGGTATAGGACTCGAACCTACGACCTTTGCGATGTCAACGCAACGCTCTAACCAACTGAGCTAACCGCCCAAGGAATGTGCATTATAACTGAGGCTTTTTGATTATGCAAGCAAATTGACGCTTATTGAACCACCAATTCAGGATTGCACCTGTCACCTCAATCCAGCCTTACTGGCGCCACTGCCAGATCAGCCGGCAGACGCGGTCTACGTCTTCCAGGGGCAGCTGGGGATAGATTGGCAGGCTCAGAATCCGCGGGATCAGGGCTTCAGTCACCGGCAGGTTCCCGCAGCCGCGCAGACGCTCGCGATAGGCAGGCTGCTGATGCACCGCCATGGGATAATGGATGCCGGTTGAGACAAGGTTTTGCCGCAAAAAGGCTTGCAATTGGTCGCGTTGGTCGGTCTGGACAACATAGAGATGCCAGACATGCCGGGCGGATGCCGTCGTCCCGGGCAGCCCGAGACCGGTGCCTTTCAGGGCATTGTTGTAATAATTCGCGATCCGGGCGCGGCGCTGGTTGTCGTTTTCAAGATAGGGTAATTTGAGGTTCAGGAGCGCGGCCTGGAGTTCATCCATGCGCGTGTTCATTCCCGGAAATTCGCTGATATAGCGGTTTTTCCAGCCGTATTGACGCAGCAGCAACAATTTTTCAGCAATTTCCGGATCGTTGGTCAGAACAGCGCCGCCATCCCCGAAGGCGCCGAGATTTTTGGTGGGATAAAAGCTGAAGCAAGCCGCGTCACCAAAGCTGCCGACGGGCTGCCCGTTCAGGTTGGCACCGTGCGCCTGGGCGCAATCTTCGATCACAAGCAAACCGTGCTGTCGGGCAAACGCCATGATCGCGGGCATATCCGCGGGATGTCCGTAAAGGTGAACCGGCAGGATGGCTTTGGTTTTTTCACTCAGCAAGCCGGCAAGCTGGTTTGGGTCGAGGCAATAACTGACGGGGTCCACATCCGCGAAAACCGGGATCGCGCCGGCAAGCTCGATCGCGGCGACGGTTGCCACGGCAGTGTGCGATACCGTGATCACCTCGTCTCCCGCTCCGACTCCCAGGGCTTGGAGGGCGAGCTGGATGGCGTCGGTGCCGTTGTTGACTGTCACGCAGTAATCTCTGCCGATCAGGCGGGCAAATTCAGCTTCGAATCGGCGGGTTTGGTCCCCGAGGATGTAACCGCCGCTTGCAAAAAACTGGCTGACAGCCGCTTCAATTTGCTGTCGGTGCTCCTCATAGGAGGCTTTTGGGTTTGAAAGAGGGATCGGACGTGCCTGCATGTTGACTACCAATAATGTTTCTGGTTTAGACGATAATAGTCGATTGTTCGGCGCATGCCGTCTTCGAGCCCGACCCTGGGCTGCCATCGCAATTCCTGGCGTATGCGGCTGAAATCGCCCTGATAATCGCCGATGTCAATCACCAGGCGCTGCTTTGGGAAGGGAACATATTCAATTTCACTTTCCGGTACAATTTTCTTGAAAACCTGAGCGGTTTCGGTGAGCGAATACGACTCTTCAGACCCGAGATTTAGCACTTCGCCACAGCAGTTGTCACTCGAGGCTGCCAAAAGCAGCGCGTCGACCACATCGTCGATGTAGTTATAGTCGCGGATCTGCTCACCATCGCCAAAAATTAGGATTGGCTTTCCCTCCAGTACGCGCCGGATCCAGATGCCCAAAAAAGTCTGCCTGGCGTCAACCACGCGCATGCGCGGACCGTATGTGTTTGTGAGGCGCAGAATGACCGAACGGATCCCGTAAATATCGTTGAAAAGTTGGTGATATTGCTCGGCCGCCAGCTTGTGCACCCCGTTCAGGTCAACCGGCGCGAGCGGATGATCCTCTTTTACGGGGATTTGGCGCGGACGTCCGTAGACTTGCCGTGTGCTGGCAAACACGATCCGCACAGCGGGGTTGTGCTGGCGGCAGGCTTCCAAAATATGCAGCTGGGCATGGACGTTGATCGCCAGATCGGTTTCAGGGTTTTCCATTGAGTCGACATGACTGGTCTGTCCCGCCAGGTTGAAAAGAAAATCCTGGCCGGAGATCAGATATTTGAAGGAATGCGGGTCGCGCACATCGGAAATATTGATCTTGACCTTGTCCTTGATCGCTTCCACGTTATAGAGGTTGCCGCCGTAAGTCGGGATGAGACTGTCCACCAGGGTGACGCTCGCCCCCAAACCGACCAATCTGATGGCTAAATTGGAGCCAATGAAACCTAACCCACCGGTAATGAGCACTTTTTTGTGATTAAAAAATGTTTGGTCCAACAATTTCATCCTCCAGAGGACTATTGGGCTTGCAAAAACTTTTGCTTACCGAATTATATACGAGGAATCCAAAGTCGAAAATGGAGCCGCGGGCTGCGACTGGGATGTTCATTCCTGTTGATCGGTTTTGTCTCCGAATTGGGCGAGGTGGTCTTTTTTGATAACCAGTTTCCACCACAATTTTGACAGGTGTCTGAAAGTCGTCCAAAGGTGTTTCCAGCGGAAAAACTGCGATTTCCCATACGACCGGTAGTAGTGGTTAACCGGGACTTCGGCAAATTTGTAACCCGCGTCCTGAAATTTTTTGACCATCTCGAGGCAAATGGTGCCGGTGCGGCTCTCAAGAGGTATTCGGTCAAAAATTTCGCGTCGGATGAGACGGAAATCACAATCCACATCCCGCAGTTTGAAACCAAAGGCAATTTTTACGATGTGGTGATAAACTCGCCCGATCACCACACGGATCCAGGGATCGTGGCGAGAAATTTTATAACCATTGACAACATCGATTCCTTCCTCGAGACCCTTTACGAGCAAGACCAGCTCAGCGGGGTTATATTGAGCGTCGCCATCCGTATAAAAAACCCATTCCTTGCTGGCGTTAGAAAAGCCGGTCCGCAGCGCGCAGCCGTAGCCCTGATTTTGGGGATGATGGATCACTTTCAGCTCAGGGTAGCGCGAAGCGAGCTCATCCAGGACCTCGCGGGTGTTGTCGCTGCTGCCGTCATTTGTGACGACGATTTCGTAATCATCACTCACCTGACGCAAGGCGATCAGAGCGGTCAGAACCATACTGGGGATGGTACCTCCGTCGTTATACGCGGGGAAAACCGCGCTGATGCTGTGAATTTTGGTTTTTTCTTGGGTTGGTTCAGTCATCACCTTCCCCCTTCCCCGAAATATTTTTAAAAGTCCAGATCGCGTTGAGGTAATAGGAAAGCAGCGCGACCGGCAAGGTGACCAGCGCGCCGGCAAGGAGTTTGTCCATCCCCAAGCCATCTACCAACCACCGCAGCAAAAGGACATTGACAATATAGGTGAAGGAATAGACAAGCACGAAGCGGACGAAGCGGCGGTTATCCAGGCTGCGAAAAACAATTCTGCCGGTTGTGAAAAAATTGAAGATGACGCCAAGCACGGTCGATATCAGGGTGGCAAGCCAGTAATGCATTCCCAGCAACACCAAGCCGGCATACACCAGATAGCTAAAGAGGGTGTTGATCGCTCCAATTACAAAAAACCGCAGGATGCGGATGCTCCAAAGCCGTTTGATGAAGGCCAAAACCGGGCTTTGGCTGCCCGGATCGTTTACCCGCGGTTCCGGATGCAGACTCACTGACACCTCTGCTGGTCGTAATAGAGCGGACAGAGGTCCTGGCGAATAAAGAGCAGAGCGTGTTCGTTTCGCATCAAAAGAACGTAATCCGCGAGCACGCCTTGGTTGGCGTCGCGGTAAAACTGCTGCGCCTTAGGAAAGTTCAGTGGGTCGATGCCAACCGCGTCTTCCCGGATGTAATCCAGAATTCTTTGCTGTTCCAGCATCAACACGTCGAAGGCGTTGGATTGGATGGTGTCATAATCAAGCAGATCAAATGAAGTTTCCGCTTTCCAACCACTGGTCTCGGGGAGATAAAGGCGATAATCATAGTAGATCTTAAGGTCTTGGGTGACAGGTTCCAGTTCGGTCAATGTTTTTTCATAAAAACTGACCGCGGGGTTGTTTTCCAGCCGATGAACACGGGCGGTAAAAAGCTGAAAATCCCGTTTGATGAAAAATACGAATTGGGCTGCGATGATCAGCAGCAGCACATTTTGCAGGAGCACGGATTTGTTCCTGAAATCGATCTTTTTATCCGGCACCAGGAAAGCCAGGTTGGAAAACAGCGGGACCGCGACCGGAAGCCAGTATTGGTACTTGAAATGGGAGAAAAAGAGCAGGTGCAGTGAAAGCGGCAAAAACCAGGTGAGGATCAAAACCCTCAGCAACCGGGTTTGTTTATCCCATAGGCTTCGGATCGAGACCCCCACCGCAAAAAGCAAAAAGACCGCTTCGCCATAAAATTTGGTCAAAACAGGCAAGGCAGACGACAGTCCTTTGTCGTAAACCGTGCCGTAGCCCTTGGAAGTCTCGAGAATTTCCCGCTTCAGGACATTGAAAGCCCAAACCCGATGGGCAGGGATCAGCAAATGGGGGTTCGAAAAAACAACCGCGACGGTCATGATGATGATAAAAAGAAAGCCCTTGAGGAAAAATTGTTTCAGAGTGATTTTTTTATCGATCAATCCCCAAACCAAGAGGGAAGCAATCGTTAGGAAAAAGAAAAATCCAACCACTTTCAGGGCAATCAAAATCCCACAAAAGACTGCCGCGTAATAAAAATTTTTGCCGAAGGCGAGTTTGTCCTTCCAGAGAAAGTACAAAACCAGGCTCGAAAAGAACATCACCAGACCGTCAGGATGCCACCAAAAACCGTTTTGGACCACAGCCGGGATGCTGAGAAGAAATATGAAAAGAACGATCGAACGCCAGCTTTTGAACTGGTCCTGCAAATAAACCAAAACCCACAGGCTGGCGAGCATGGGCATCACGCTGATGATCTGACGGGCGCACAGCATCAGGAGAGGATAATTTTCGCCTTGACCCAAGAGCGTCAGGGCTTTGTAGATCAACGCTGTAGGGGCAAACAGCGGAAAGCCGTAGGAATAAAAGCCATAAGCCACAAAGCGGCCGATGGTGTAAACCAAATTGGGCTGCGGTTTGACCATGCGCTGAACTACCGGTATAAAAACCGACTCATCCGGTTCGAACATGGTAATCATCGCCAGGTTTTCAGACGCCTTTGAATTTGGGACGGCAAAAACAGCCAATGCTCCGATTGACAATAAAACGAGAATCAGAACAATATATCTGGTTTGTCTTGCCACAGGATGATTATATCCTCCGCAGTAACGCGTTAATGTTAAGATTTTGAGCTCAGCCGGCCGCAATCAATAATTCATTCAAAAGCGGGATTGCCAGAAGAAAAGCGGAAATAGTCTTGCCATCCTGAATTTTTCCGTTTTTTACCATGGCATAGGCTGCCCTCAGATCGATCTTTTCGAGACTGAGAAACTCATCTTCGTCTTTTTCAAGCGGGGAATCGCTGAGGTCGGTTGCCAAAAAGACATGCATGTATTCGCTTGAGTAACCGGCTGCCATATAAAAACCACCCAAAGGGATCATTCGACCGGCATCTTTTCCGATTTCTTCCCGAAGTTCACGGTGAGCGGACAAGGAAGGTTCTTCGTTTTCATCCATCACGCCCGCGGGCAATTCCAAGAGCTCTTTTTCCGCGCCGATGCGGTATTGACGCACGAAATAAACCATTCCTTCGTCATCGATGGGCAAGATGGTGACCGCGTCAGCGTGATCTACCAGGTCATAATCGTGTTCTCTGCCGTCCGGCAGACACAGCCGCACTTTTTCGATGTTAAACGCGTGTGCCTCAAGAATTGTTTCCCTGCCAAGAATCGTCGATTTTTCCATAGTTGCTCCTTAAAAAATTTGAGGAGGCGATCAGCCTCCTCAATTCTAACTTATAACCTTAGGGAATTTGGAGGGTTTCGATTCCGGTCAGGTCATAGGGTTCTTTGAGTCCGTTTGCCTGGATAATATGTTCGGGCCAGACATCTCCATAGGCGCAGGCGATTTGATAGATCGTCTCGCCGGGGGTGACATCCCAAACGTCAGGATGATCGAGCAGTTGGCGTTCCCCTCCGGGCCAGCTCCCGGTCTGGGGGACATTGAGGACGTCGCCAATCGAAAGCATGCTGCCGGCATAAAGATTGTTGATTTGCAGCATCTCGCCCGGGTCCACATCGAAACGCCGCGCGAGACAATAGACGGTCTCGCCGCCCTGAACAGTCCAGGTCTGCGGTCGGGAAAGCGTTTGCAAGGTCGGAGTAGGCGGATTGGTTGGGGTCGGGGTGGGCACTGCCGTGGGAGGAGCCAGAGTGATAACGACCTCGGTGCCCAATGGGTTTTGCACCACTTGAGTTGGCATGTTGAAATCTTCAATGATCGACTGGGCGGTCATCGTCGCGTTCATGATTTGTTGATCCACAGGCAGGGGAGTGCCAACCTGTTCGATGATTTCGGGCGTAATCTCGGGCGCCTTTGAAGCGCGGCGCTGACAGGCTGAGATTGTCAGCAGCGTCACCAGCGCGATGAGCAAAATAAATGTCTTTTTCTTCATAACCGTCTCCTGAATTCCAGAGGTACTTCGTATGAATTAAGTTGCAATTACCTTGCCAGAGGTGGGAATTAGCCCGGGAATGATTGAAACTGATAAAAAGAGATAAAAAAACACCCCGTTTCAACGGGGTGTTTAGATGTCGTGAAGAGTTAATCTTTCTTCAAAACAGGCAGTCCTGAAGCCAGTTCGACAACGTGCTTGCCAGCGGGTACTTTATCTACCTGCTGATCCTTGCGGATATCAGTTGAAAAATAGTACAGTTCGGTTTCTTTTCCGGACGCGCGCTTGACTTTCTTTACGTGCAGGAAATATTCTTTACCTTTTGAATTTTTGAAACTAAAAGCCATTTTCAATCTCCTTCATAAAACTATGCCTGCGATCTGCAGTGCGAACGAAAAAAAGTGTACTTGCTAACGGGGAGGATGTCAACAGCCTGTAAATAGCCTTTCAGCCATGGCGGAGTTGGCTGATTTTCAGGAATTGGCTTAGTTTAGCCATTGGGCGGCTTGTTCAGGAAGGTTGAGCAAACTGCCTTTGATCGTGTTACAGCGCGGGAGCGACTCGATGAACAAACGGCCGTATGCCTTGCTGATCACGCGTTTGTCCATAATGACAACAATTCCCCGATCGGATTTGGTGCGGATCAATCTGCCAAACCCCTGCCGGAAGCGCAAGATGGCTTCAGGAATCATATATTGATTAAAGGGATCGTCAAAACTCTCCGATCGGGCGGCGACAATCGGATCGCTGGGCACTTCGAACGGCAGCTTGGCAATCACCAAAACCTGGAGCGCTTCACCCGGGACGTCCACGCCTTCCCAAAACGAGCGCGTGCCCAAAAGTACCGCTCGGGGAGTTTCTTTAAACGTTTCCAGGAGAGCGGTCGCCGAAGCGCCTTCGCCCTGTTCAAAAACCTGGATATCGGCTTTATTCAAGGCGCTTTGAATGTTTTGCGATGTGCGCTGAAGCTGAGCGTAGGAAGTGAAGAGCACCAGCATGTGCCCGCCGCTCACTTTTGCAAGACGGATGATGGTGTCTTCGAGGGTTTTTTGATGCCCGTAATTGTCGGTCGGTTCCGGGATATCCTGGGGCAGATAAAGCATTGCTGAAGTCTCGTAATCGAAAGGAGAGCCGACCATCAGTTCGTTTGCGTCTTCCCCGTTGAGGCGGAGTTTGAGATAGTCAAACTCACCATGGGTGGTCAGGGTGGCAGAGGTCAGGATCACGCTCGCTTTTTGATGCCAGAGATATTTTTCCATCAGGCTGCCGATGTGCAGGGGAGCAATCTGAAGGCTGAGCCGCATCTGCAATGGATCGATTTCCACCCAATAGATCTGCTCTTCAGAGGGGGACATGGTCAGTTCTTCCAGTTTCAATCCGATTTCGTTCAGGCTCTGGGTCGCCCGTGCCAGCGTTCCCAAACTATCTTCCGCGTCTTCTGGGGAAATACCGTCCACTCCCTGAACTGAGGTGCGGATCATTTTTAGAATTTTCAGCAGCTCATCCAAGTCATTTTTTGCCTGTTCCCAGGCGAGTTCGACATCGAGCCAGGCAGGGATCGTGCGCGTGGAAGGCAGCAGCCTCGTTTTTTGCGGATAGGTTCCCAAGGGCTTGCCTTCGCGCAGTTCTTCCAGCAGGAAGTCAAGCGCTTTGAAAAAAGCCGTCATGCCGGTATCAAAACGAAAGGCTCTTTCGGACGCGGCATTGATGGTCTGCAACAAGGCGGCAAGATCACTCGGCATCAAGGCGGGACCTACCATGCCAACCAGGCGGCCTAAAATGCCTTGTTCGGAATTCCCCAACTCGCGGATCAAGCGGGTGACGTCCAGCGCCCGCAAACTGAAACTCATTGCGTCGGTGGTGGCGGATTCGAGATGATGGGCTTCGTCGACGATCAGGTAATGATAGGCAGGCAGCACCTGGTTTTCGACGGACGCATCCGCCAGAAGCAGGGCATGATTGACCACAAGGATGTGAGAGCTTTCCGCCGCCACGCGGGCTTTGTAAAAAGGACAGGTGCCGCCCATGCGCCGCAGGCAGGTATCGAGCGAGCAACTATCATCTTCGGCTGAAAGGCGGGACCAGACCATCCGCTCCATGGTGCCGTTCAGGTTTATTTCCCGGCGGTCACCGCTGCCGCCGCTGTGCAGCCAGACCAGCACCTTTGACAGCACGCGCAGTTCATCCACAGATTCTGGGCTCCTCTTGCGCATCTGCTTCAATCTTCTAGGGCAAAGATAATTGGCGCGGCCCTTCAACACCGCCGCCTTGAGGTCGATCCCCAAAGCCTGGATCAAATCCGGAATATCTTTTCCGATCAATTGATCCTGCAGCGCGATGGTATTCGTGGAAATAACAACCCGCTCTCCGTTTTGCATCGCCCAAAAAGCAGCTGGGATCAGGTAAGCAAGCGATTTTCCGGTTCCGGTGCCGGCTTCGACCATCAGGTGATCGCCGTGGTTGAGCGCCTGACAGACCGAGCGCAGCATCTCTACCTGCTGGGAGCGGTGCTCAAAACCGGGATTGTATTTGGCAAAAACCCCACCGGGTTCCAGCAGCGCTGCCAGTTCCTCACAATCCAGTTTTTGCAATACTTCACTCGGCTCAAGGATTTTGGGTTTGCCGGCTTTTTCGAGCCTGATAAAAAGGTCGTCCTCATCAGATCCGCCGGTATGAGGGAGAATGCCCTGATTGGCAAGGTTTTTTTGCGCCCAACGGAAAGGCAGTTCCCCCTGCCACTGCAGGTTCCGGGCGAGCCGCAGGATTTCAGAAACCAACTCAAAAGGCAGCTCAGCGATTTTCAGCTGCAGCTGCTGAAAAACCTGCATGGTCGCACGGGCGTCATCCAGGGCACGGTGAGCGTTGGTCAAAATCACGCCCAACTGATTCGCCAGCGAACCTAATCCGTAGCGTGGGGCGGAGGGCATGACCACAGACGCGATTTCGTAGGTGTCGATGGTCTCGTTGTATTTAATCGCGCCGTAGCGATGGAGAAAACCCAGATCAAAATCAATATTCTGACCAAGGATGATCGCGTCGCCGATGAATTCTTCAATCTCCGGCAGCACGTCCCCTATAACGGGAGCGTTCATCACCATAGCATTGCTGATCCCGGTCAGGTTGGTGATGAAGCTGTTGATCGGTTTGCGGGGATTGATCAGTTTGGAAAATTCGGCAATCACCCGATTTCCATTAAATTTCACCGCGCCGATCTCAATGATCGCGTCATTCTTCGGGTCCAAACCAGTTGTTTCAAGATCCAGAGCAACAATTTCGGGCATGACCGAAATTATACCCGTCCTGACGTTCAATACACTGATTAATCACCTCAATCAGGTAGGCTATAATATCGGGTCAGGAGAACCTATGAATTACGTTTGGACAATTTTGCAATTTGTTTTTTTCTTTGGTTTTTTGGTTTTCATCCATGAACTTGGCCATTTCCTGGTAGCAAAATCTTTGGGGATCGAGATCGAAGAATTCGGCTTTGGATATCCGCCCAGGATGCTGAAACTTTTTACCTGGAAGGGGACGGATTTTTCACTCAACTGGATCCCATTCGGCGGTTTTGTACGTCCCAAAGGGGAAGCCGACTCGGACGAACCGGGGGGATTACTGGCTGCGCCAAGATGGAAGCGTTTTTTGGTCTTGGTTGCCGGGGCGACAATGAACTTTTTGTTCGGCGTCCTGCTGCTGATCGTGATGCTTTCGGTCGCTGGCGGACAGGATACCAGCAAGGTGATGGTGACCGCGGTTTCCGCGGATTCCCCTGCCGCCGCAGCCGGCTTGCAGGCGGGAGATATTGTTTTGCGCCTGGGCGAATATAAAATTGACAGCCCCGAGGCGATCATCAGCGCCACCAAAAAATATCTGGACCAACCAGTGGAACTGACTTATGACCGCGACGGGGTGGAGAATGTAGTTACTGTGGTCCCGCGGTCCAATCCGCCGGAAAATCAAGGCGCGATCGGCATCAACATCGGTCATCCAGCGGTTTCGCTGCCGTTTGGGCAGGCAGTTGGCCAAGCGCTGAAAGTTTTTTGGATGCAGGTCAAAACAACCGTGACGCTCCCTTACAATCTGATCAAGGGCGCGATCACGCCCGCAGAAGCCCGCATTGTTGGCATCAAAGGGATTTATGACATTTTTAATAATGCCGCTCAGATGGATCAGTCCAGCGCCATCGCGGAAGGCGGTTTTCCGATCTATCGCCTGTCAGTGATTTCGATGATCTCCATTGCCATTGGGATCACCAATCTGCTGCCGATTCCCGCTCTGGACGGCGGCCAGATTTTATTCCTGATCATTGAGGCGATTACCCGCAAACGCATTCCCGACCAGGTCGCGCTGGTGATCAACAACGTTTTCTTCTACGCTCTGATCGCGTTGATGATCTACATTACGATCCAGGATTTTCTCAACCCAATATTGGCACCATAGAGGCAGCATGAAAGAAACAATCAGCATCCACGACCTGATCAAAGCCTTGATGGATACGGAACATCCGTTTCCGACCAAATGGCTCTATCATTTTTCTGACCTGGAACCAAAAGACCAGCAGGTGTTGGAAGCAGCCTGGATGTCGATTCCGATCCGGCGCCGACAGACCTTGCTGCAGGATCTGGTCTCGTTCGCCGAACAGGATCCGGTTTTGATGTACGAAAAAGTCGCCCGCGTCGCCCTGGAGGACAGCGACCCTGAAGTGCAGTGTCTGGCGGTGGATTTGCTGTTTGAAGCCGAGGACAAGAAGCTGATCCCTGTATTTCTCAAAATTTTACGCGACCCTGAGCGGGACGAGTCCGTTCGAGCCGCGGTCGCCAACGCGTTGGGACCCTTTGTTTGTCTTGGAGAATACGGCAAACTCCACCCAACCGTATTAAAAGAAATTGAAGACAGCCTTCTGGATGCCTTCCAGAACGAAAAAAGCAATCTGATCCGACGGCGCGCATTAGAATCGCTGGGTTATTCCAGCCGCGAAGAAGTGCCGCAACTGCTGCGCAAAGCCGCGGTCATCGACGACGAACAGTGGCTGGAGAGCGCGCTGTTTGCCATGGGACGTTCGGCGGATGAAGAATGGGCAGACACGGTTTTGGATAATTTGGATCACGAAAATATAGCCGTCCGGATCCAGGCGGTTCATGCCGCCGGCGAACTGATGTTGAAAAACGCGCGCTCTTATCTTCTGAAAAGTTTCGAAGAAATTTCTGACGAAACCCTCTTCCAGGAAACGGTTTGGGCTTTGGCAAAAATCGGCGGGGACGGCGTTGAAAGGAAACTGAACGCTTTACTTGAATCGTCCCAGGATGAAGACGAGGCGGCTTTTCTTGAGGACGCGCTGGAATTGCTCAACTTTACTGAAGGGGAAAGTCCGATGGGGCTGTTTTCGGTCAACGAAGACATGGGAGATTTGCTCTCGGACGATTTTTACACGGAATTGATCGCCGAAGGTGACGAAGAAGATTTTTTGAGCCGGGATGAGTTTGACGAAGAATGGATGCGTTATGTTTCGGATGATGACGAAGGCGATGATTCAGACGAATTCACGTATGGTGATTTTGACAAAGATCGTTTTGGATAGCTGCCAGGGATAAGACCATGAAAGCCAACCAACAGGATCCATCTGCCCGGCTGCACGCTCTCGTCAGCGGTATGGTCCAGGGTGTCGGTTACCGATATTTCGCGCTTAACGCCGCGAACCAGCTCGGATTGCTTGGGTGGGTGCGCAACCTGCCGGATGGTTCGGTCGAGGTCGTGGCTGAAGGCGCGCGCGATGTGCTGGACGCATATTTGGGAATTTTGGAACGCGGACTGCGTTCTGCCCGCGTGGAGGCCGTCAGACCAATCTGGTATCTCGCGAGAGGAGAATTTGACCGCTTTGAGGTACGCTTTTAGCCGCGTCATTGGGCGCAAAGCGGCGGTTTGTTCTTTTGTTTATTAGCCGCCTGTTCTGGATCAAGCCGCGCCAAACTGATCCTGAAAGCTAATCTTCGTGCCCCTGGGCAAGGAGGATTTGTTTTTTCCAGGGCGGCAAATTGCTGTCTTCGACCAGGATCGCTTTGAGCTCATAAACCTGGTCGCGCAGCATGGCGGCGCGTTCAAATTCGAGCTCCCTGGCAGCCGCACGCATTTGGTTTTCCATCTCGCTGATCATCCGTTCCAGCTCGCGTTTTTGCATTGTTGCCGCCAGCTCGCGGGCATTGCGGGGTTTCTTTACGTCCTGGGCGACGTTGGTCAGCCTTTCGGTGATGTCGTGGACCGCTTTGGTGATTCCAACCGGAGAAATATGGTGATCCTGATTGTATTTTTCCTGAATTTGTCTGCGTCGGTTGGTCTCGTCGATAGCGCGTCGCATCGAATCGGTCATCCGGTCGGCGTAGAGGATCACTTTGCCGTTGAGGTGTCGCGCGGCGCGCCCAAAATTTTGAATAAGCGCGGTTGTGGACCGTAAAAACCCTTCTTTATCGGCATCCAGAATGGCAACCAGGGAAACTTCGGGTAAATCCAGCCCTTCGCGCAGAAGGTTGATGCCGACCACCACGTCAAAGACTCCCAGACGCAGATCGCGCAGGATGCCGACGCGCTCGAGCGTATCGACTTCGGAATGCAGATAGTGGACTTTGAAACCCGATTCGAGCAGATAGTCCGCCATGTCTTCCGCCATGCGTTTGGTAAGGGTGGTCACCAGGGCGCGTTCCCCTTTTTCGACCCTTTGGCGCAGTTCGACGATCAGATCATCAATCTGTCCCTTGGTGGGGCGCACTTCCACCTGCGGGTCAAGCAAACCGGTCGGACGGATCACCTGTTCCACCACCTGATTTGCCACCTCAAGTTCATAGGGTCCCGGGGTGGCGCTGGTGTACAGGGTGATGCCCATCATTTTTTCAAATTCGGGGAATTTGAGCGGGCGGTTGTCTTTGGCGGAAGGCAGACGGAAGCCGTAATCGACCAAAACTTCCTTGCGGGCGCGGTCACCGTTGAACATGCCGCGCAGCTGCGGCACCATCATATGTGACTCATCCAAAACCATCAGGTAGCGGCTGGGCATAAAGTCCAGCAGCGTCCAGGGCGGAGTGCCGGCGGCGCGTTGGTCGAGATGGCGGGAATAGTTTTCGATGCCCGCGCAAGAGCCGACTTCGCGCAGCATCTCGAGGTCATAGCGGGTGCGCTGTTCGAGCCTTTGCGCTTCCAACAGGCGGCCTTCGTTGCGGAAGGTGGCCAGGCGCTGCTCAAGCTCGGCTTCGATATCGGTCAGGGCTTTCTCCATGCGCTTGTCTTCGGTGACATAGTGCTTGGCGGGGTAGATATCGACCTGATCCAATTTTTCCAACAACTCACCGGTCAAGGGATTGAGACGGGAGATCTCTTCAATTTCGTCGCCAAAAAAGCTGATCCGATAAGCCTCCCGTTCGCTGTAAGCCGGCAGGATCTCGAGCGTATCCCCGCGCACGCGAAAAATTCCTGGTTTGACTTCGAGGTCGTTGCGCTGATATTGGATGTCGACCAGCTGCCGCAAAAGAGCGTTGCGGCGATAGATCTTGCCTTTGGGAATGTGGAGCACGGAGGCGCGGTAGGCGTCTGGGTCACCCAACCCATAGATGGCGGAAACGGAAGCGACGATGATGACATCCTGCCTGGACATCAGCGCGGTTGTTGCCGCCAAACGCAGGCGGTCGATTTCTTCATTGATATCGGTTTCTTTTTCGATGTAGAGATCGCGCCGGGGGATGTAGGCTTCGGGCTGATAGTAATCGTAATAAGAGACGAAATATTCCACCGCGTTTTCAGGGAAAAACTCCTTGTATTCAGCATAGAGCTGGGCTGCCAGAGTCTTGTTGTGAGTCATGACCAAAGTGGGGATCTGCAGCTGCTCGATCACGTTGGCGACGGTAAAGGTTTTTCCGGTCCCTGTCGCGCCCAGCAGAATCTGATGGCCGTAGCCTTTGTTTACGCCTTCAACCAGTTTGCGGATCGCTTCCGGTTGGTCGCCGGTGGGTTGGTAGGGAGCATTCAGTTTGAATCGCATGGGCTAATTGTACATTACTCCATTAAGAATGTTTCGGAGGGACAGGTTTTTGCCCAAAAGAAAAAAAGCACGATCCCCCAAAAATCTCAGAGGCAACGGCGCTGATTCTTTTTGGCATCAGCCGGAATCTGCCTGGTAGCGGTATCAACGAGGTGTCGAACCCAAAATCCTGATCCGAAATCCTAAAATACATGCCTTGGTATTCCACAGTAATTTTGCGTTGGTCTATGCGCGATCAAAAAAACGACCCCTTAGGGGTCGTTTTTGTATTTTGGGAAAGATCAGACGTTTACTGAGCCTGATATTTTTTGATCAGACGCAGGACAAAATCCCAGTTGACAATTTTTTCAAGCGCGTCTTCAAGATGCTTTTTGCGCAGGTTCTGGTAATCCAGATAATAGGCGTGTTCCCAGACATCCAGACCAAGGACAGGGAACTTGCCGTCTTTCCAGGGGTTGTCGCCATTCGGGGTGGCAACAATTGCCAGTTTGCCGCCGTCGACCACCAGCCAGACCCAACCGCTGCCAAACTGACCAACGCCCTTGGCGACCATTTCGATCTTAAAATCTTCAACGGTACCGAAAGCATCTTCGAGCAGCGCGGCTAATTCTGCCGGCATTTTGCTTTCACCGTAGGGGACAAACTGAGCCCAGTAGAGGTTATGGTTCCAGGCTTGCGCCGCGTTGTTGTAGAGCTTTTTCATCGCGGGATCTTTGCCGGCGGTATCGACGATTTCCTCAAGGGTGGCGCCTTCCAGTTCGGTGCCTTTGACCAAATCTCTGGTGGTGTCATGATAAGCTTTGTGATGCTTGGCGTAATGATAGCTGATGGTTTCTTCCGAAATTACGGGAGCCAGCGCGTCTTTCGCGTATGGTAATTCGGGGAGGCCGAGCGGGGTTTTCATCCATTCCTGTTTGTTTTCCATTTTGTTTCCACTTTCTCTATAATTTTTCTTGTTGACAAGATTATAAAAAAATCCGGACTGGTTTGTCGAATCTGTGTACAAGCTAAGAACTATTCGCCGATGATTTTGATCAATATCCGTTTGGGGCGCAGTCCGTCAAACTCTCCGTAAAAAATCTGTTCCCAGGTGCCAAAATCGAGACGTCCGTTGGTTACGGCGACGACCACCTCGCGTCCCATGATCTGACGCTTGATGTGAGCGTCGGCGTTATCTTCGCCGGTGTCGTTGTGCCGGTATTGCTCTACCGGAGCATGCGGCGCGATTTGTTCGAGCCACTGTTCATAATCGTGATGCAAACCGCGCTCATCGTCATTGATGAAGACGGATGCGGTGATGTGCATGGGGTTGACCAGCAGCAAGCCCTCCTGAATGCCGCTTTCATAGAGAGCGCGCTGGACCTCGCCGGTGATATTGATGAAGGCTCTGCGCTTGGGCACCGTCAGCGTCAGGACTTTGCGAAAACTTTTCATGGCTTTTCTGCTGCTTTCCCGGATTGCATTTGTTCGAGCTTTTCGCGTTTGACTTCGTGCATTTCCAAAATGGTTGCTTTGATTGTTCGCAGCCGGGCACCGCGGATTGGGAATGCGGCCAAAATTGCCGCCGCCGCGAGCATGGACACGCCGGGGATGAGCCCCATCACCGCCCGGATGCTGAAAAGAGCGGTATCAGGCTGATTCAGAAAGATCGCGCCGGCATTGGATTCGCGGGTGATAAAGTTGCCGGCTTGCAGCGCCAGGGCAGTGATGGTGATCGCCAGCGATTGGGCTGGTTTTGTGATCAGGGCATTGGCGCCAAAATAGGAACCTTCGCGCCGCACGCCGGTTTTGATCTCGTCCTCGTCGATCACCTGTCCCAACAGCAGATAGGTGACCACCTGGATCCCGGAATAGCCGAAACCAAGAATGGCGATGGTGATCCAGATCAGTTTGGCGGGGACAAAAGTGAGGGCGATCAAGCCGCCGCCGCAAATCAAGAGATAGTACTGCAGCGCGCTAACCGGCTCCAGCTTTTTGAGCACCAGCTGCACCAGGGGCACGCCGATCGCGAGAGGGATAAAAAGAGCTGCCAAAAGCGGCAGCACGTCGCTTTGGGTGACATAATCTGCCACATAATAAACGGCGCCCATGCAGATCGAAAACATGAAGGTGCACATGAAGTTAGCCGCAACAAAAATCAGAAAAGATTTGTTGACCAGGGTATTTTTGGTTGCCTGCCACCAGCCCAGAGCCTGATCGACCTGGCTGAACTCCTTGTGTTCCTTGATTTTGTAGGAAGTCAGAATAATCAGAAAACAGGCAATCAAGCCGACGGCGATCATAGACATCTGCATAGAAAACATCGATGTGCTGACCGATCCCGCTTTTGGGCGGAAGAAATCCGGCACCATAAAGCCGATCAATGTGCCCAGCAAGCCAAAAATGCTGGAAGTGATCGAGAGCTTGCCGCGTTCCTGGTCCGATTCGGACATCTCCGGAATTAAAGCGCCGTGCACCAATCCGATGATGGTGTAACAGGTGTCGTAAAGCAGCATCGAGACCAGCATCCAGATAAACTGGGTCAGGTCCGGGGCTTTTTCAGGGGCGAACCAAACCAGGGCAAAGGTCACCGCGAAAAAAGGCGCGGTGAAGCGCATGTAAGGAATCCGCCGGCCTAATTTGGAGCGGGTGTTGTCGGTGATCTGCCCAAAAATCGGGTCATTGATCGCGTTCCAGATGGCGTAGATCAACATGGCAAGCGTGATCCAACGGGCTTCCAGGCCCAGATAGTCCTGATAATAAATGGTCAGCAGCACACTGTAGATACCGGAGACGGCAGCCATGCCCAGGGTTGCCAAACTGTAATAAAGACGGGTTTTTAATGGGACTTTCAAACTTTGAGAAGGGGTGGTTTCGAGAGCGCTCATCAGACCTCCTGTGTGATTGGCTTAATTGTAATCTGGTTGGCAATTTTCGCCCTGGCGATTTGCATTAGAATTGTTTTGCGATCGACCCTGCCGAGTGGCAAGGGCAAATCGCGGAAATCAGGTGACGTGGAAGAACTTGAACAGGTAAAACCGGTCAGCAAGAAAAAATCCCTACGGATTTTGATCGTGATCGTCATCCTCGGACTGGCGGTCAATTTGATTTTGCCAAAAATGCTGGATATCGGTCGGGCGGTCGATGTTTTGCGGGGCATGAGCTGGTGGCTGGTTTTGGCGGCATTTGGGTTGGAGATACTCGCCTATCTGAGCTACGGCTTCGCGATTGACAGCGTGCTGAAAATCCAAGGTGAAAAAATCGGAATGGTGCAGTCGGCTCTGATCTATCTGACGTCCTACAGTGTTGGCGTGGTGGCAGGCGGCTGGTTGGGGGCAGCTGCCACGACCTACAGCCTGTTTGTACGCAAAGGCGTAAAAAGATCCAACGCGATGGTCGCGGGTTTGCTGCCGGCAATGCTTTCGAACGTGCCGCTGACCCTGATCGCGATCGCGGGAATCGTGACCCTGAGCTTCAGCGGGAATCTCTCCAAAGCCCAGCTGATTCAATATTCCGTCTTTATCCTGCTTTTGCTGCTGTTTACTTTCGGCTATCTGCTGGCGTTGGTGTTCCCCAAAGCCTCTTTCAAATTGGTAAACTGGGTACTTTGGCATGTCAACCGCCTTCGCAAAAAGCCCTATGATCCGCTAAAAACGCAGGAAAGTCTGAACAGGCTTTTTGACGCGTGGCGTCAGATGGGCAAAGGCCGCTGGAAGCTGCCCCTGCTTGGAGTGTTCGGCTATTATGGCTTTGATGTCCTGATGATGTATCTGATTTTCAGAGCGCTTGGCTATCCGGTTTCGTTTGGCGTTTTGTTTGCCGGCTATGGTCTGCCGCTGCTGTTGGCGAAAATGGCTTTTATCGTTCCGGGCGGCGTGGGGGTCATTGAAACTTCGATGGCAGCGCTCTTTTCAAGCCTGAGCGTACCGAACGATGTTACGCTGGTCACGATTTTGAGCTACCGTCTGATCGCATTTTGGATTCCCATTTTTCTTGGCTTTGTCTCTTACCTTACCATTTCCCGAAAGGCAAAAGCTTAAGTTTCGACACCATTTCAGGCTAATAATAGAACATTTGATATAATCTGTGCCGGAGTTTTGAAACCATGGGTCAGGATAATCTGCGCATTGTCGGCGCGCGTGAACACAATCTGAAAAATATCAATGTAGAAATCCCCCGCGATAAACTGGTCGTGCTGACGGGGATTTCCGGTTCGGGCAAGAGCTCGCTTGCCTTCGATACGATCTTTGCCGAGGGGCAGCGGCGCTATGTCGAATCGCTTTCCGCCTATGCCCGCCAGTTTTTGGGGCAGATGAATAAGCCTGATGTCGATTCGATTGAAGGGCTTTCGCCGGCGGTATCTATTGACCAAAAATCGACTTCCAACAACCCGCGTTCCACGGTGGGAACGGTTACAGAAATATTCGATTATTTAAGGTTGTTGTTCGCCCGGATTGGGGTGCCGCATTGTCCCGAATGCGGCCGGCCGGTGCAAAAGCAGTCGGCGCAGGAAATCGTCGATACCCTCCTGGGACTGCCGGTTGGGACCCGCCTCCTGATTTTGGCGCCCATGGTGCGGGAACGCAAAGGCACCTATCAGGCATTGTTCAAAGAAATCAGCAAAAGCGGTTTCACCCGGGTGCGGGTGAACGGCAGCGTTTACAATCTGGAAGAAGAAATTGAGCTCGACCGCTATAAAAAACACACCATCGAAGCCGTGGTCGACCGGGTTGTCATTGCTGAACCCGAAAACGAAGAAGACCGACTTGGGATGGTGACGCGTCTGACCGATTCGGTGGAGACGGCGCTGCGCGTAGGCGAAGGCTATCTGACGGTCCAGAATTTGTCGGTGGAACCGGCGGAAGACAGGATGTTTTCCGAAAATCTGGCATGTCCCCAGCACGGCTCTATTCCGATCGAGATAGAACCGCGCACTTTTTCGTTCAACACTCCCCACGGCGCTTGTCCGACCTGCCAGGGATTAGGTTTTCGAGAGGATATCGATCCGGATCTGGTGGTGCCGGATAAATCGCTCTCGCTCAAAGACGGAGCGATCAAGAATCCTGAATGGGATCCCAAGGATGTGGGCGGTTACAGCTGGCAAATGCTCGAAGCGCTGGCGGAAAATTACAAATTCAGTCTCGAAACCCCTTTCGAACAGCTTGACAAAAGTATCCAAAAAATCATCCTGAATGGGACCGGCAGCACCGAAATTACCATCCGCTATGTCGGCCGGAACGGCCGCAAGGGGACTTTTAGGGCGCCTTTTGAAGGCGTGGTCGGCAATATGCAGCGCCGCTATCATGATACCCAGTCCGATTGGATCCGCTTTAAGCTGGGGTCTTTCATCACGCGCACGCCATGCCCGGAATGCGGCGGCAAACGCCTGCGGAAAGAAGCTCTGGGAGTGCTGGTAGACGGGAAAAACATCGTTGAAGTCACGGAATATCCGGTTGATAATCTATTGGCTTGGATTCAAAAGCTTGGCTCACAAACAACCCCGCTGAAGGAACGTGACCGAGCCATTGCCGAACGCATTCTGCGGGAAATTCAGGCGCGGCTGAGCTTCCTCGCGGATGTTGGATTGAATTATCTGACTTTGGATCGGGCTGCTTCGACTTTGAGCGGCGGTGAAGCCCAGCGCATCCGGCTTGCCACTCAGATTGGGTCAAAACTGATGGGTGTCCTGTATGTTTTGGACGAGCCTTCTATTGGGCTGCATCCCCGTGACAATGACAAGCTTTTGTCCACGCTGAAAGGACTGCGCGATCTGGGAAATACGGTTTTGGTCGTGGAACATGATGAAGAAACCATGCGCACAGCGGACTGGATTATCGATTTGGGTCCCGGAGCCGGGGAACACGGCGGCTGGCTGGTCGCGGAAGGAACTCCGAGCGATATCGAGGCTGAAGAAAAATCGCTGACAGGGGCTTACCTTTCCGGCAAAAAGCAGGTCCCGCTGCCTGCGAATCGGCGCAAGGGAAACGGTCACAAACTCAAGATCAAAGGAGCGCGCGAAAACAACCTCAAGAATATCGATGTGGAAATACCACTTGGGAAATTGGTTTGCATAACCGGCGTGTCCGGCTCGGGCAAATCGACCCTGATGGTCGATATTTTATACAACGCGCTTGCCCGAAAGCTGATGCGCGCCCATACCAGCCCGGGAAAGCACAAAGGCATCGAAGGCGTGGAGTTTCTGGACAAGATCATCAATATTGACCAGACTCCCATCGGCCGCACGCCGCGGTCTAACCCGGCAACCTATACCAGCTTGTTCGACCTGATCCGGGATTTGTTTACAGAATTGCCGGAATCAAAAATCCGCGGTTATCAAAAAGGTAGGTTTTCTTTTAACGTCAAAGGCGGCCGCTGTGAAGCCTGTATGGGCGAGGGCCAGCTTAAGATCGAAATGCAGTTTTTGCCGGATGTTTACGTGCCCTGCGAAGTCTGCCACGGAAAACGGTATAACCACGAAACTTTGCAGGTTCGCTTTAAAGATAAAAACATTGCCGACGTGCTTGATATGACGGTCGAAAGCGCCATCGAATTTTTTGACGCTTTTCCGCGCATCAAACGCCGACTGCAAACGCTTTATGACGTCGGTTTGGGATACATCCGTCTGGGGCAACCCGCGCCGACCTTGTCGGGCGGGGAGGCTCAGCGCGTCAAGCTCGCCAAAGAACTCTCCCGCATCGCCACCGGCAGAACGCTCTATGTGCTGGATGAGCCTTCGGTCGGTCTGCATGCCGCTGACGTACACAAACTGATCGAGGTCCTTCAGACGCTGGTGGAAAGCGGAAACACCGTTCTGATCATTGAGCACAACATGGATATCATCAAAGTCGCGGACTGGATCATCGACCTGGGTCCCGACGGCGGTGATCACGGCGGTGAGGTGATTGCTCAGGGCACACCGGAACAAATCTGCCGAAACAGCCGCTCGTATACCGGGCAATATTTGCACAAATATGTGGTAGACCATCATCATGAGGCTTGTGAAAGCTGAAATCCCAGCGCCAGGCGCATGATTGGGTTTTGTCGGCTGATTTTGACAGAGTCATCAATCTGCCCGAGCTTTATGGTACGATATTCCCAATTAAAAAACATTGGAAGTGATTATGTTCAGAACTCGTTTTGCTCCCAGCCCGACCGGCTATATGCATATCGGCAACCTCCGAACCGCGCTTTACGCTTACCTGATCGCCAAACAGGCGCACGGTCAATTCATTCTGCGGATTGAAGATACCGACCAAAACCGCAACGTTCCTGCCGCGATCCAGGCAATTTACAACGGTTTGAAACTGGCAGGAATCGACTATGATGAAGGTCCTGACAAAGACGGGGGCTGCGGTCCTTATGTGCAGAGCAAACGTCTGCCGATTTATCAAAAATATGCCCAACAGCTGATCGAGCAAGGCGACGCCTATTATTGCTTTTGTCAAAAAGAAGACAAACCCGCGCTCGAAGCGACCGGTGAACGCGTTCAGGGTTTCAGAGATCCCTGCCGCTACCTCAGCGCGGCACAAATCCAGGAGAAATTCGACCAGGGCATCCTGCCAGTGGTGCGGCAGCGCATCCCGGAAAGCGGCACCAGCACTTATCGGGATCATGTTTACGGTGAAATCACCATCGATAACACGCAATTGGACGACCAGGTGCTGTTGAAATCGGATGGTTTTCCGACCTACAATTTTGCCAACGTCATTGACGACCATCTGATGGGGATCACCCACGTGATCCGCGGACAGGAATATTTGAGCTCGACCCCGAAATACAACCTGCTTTACGCTGCTTTTGGCTGGCAGCAGCCGGAATATATCCACTTGCCGCATATCATCAAGGAAGATGGCAGCAAGCTCAGCAAGCGCAAAGGCGACCCCTCGTTTGAAGATTTGGCGCGGATGGGTTATCTGCCGGAGGCAATTGTTAATTATGTCGCCTTATTGGGCTGGAACCCAGGCGACGAACGGGAATTCTTTTTGCTGCCGGATCTGATCGAGGCATTTGACATGAACCGGATCAGCAAGTCGAGCGCTGCTTTTTCGTTTGACAAGTTACGCTGGCTCAACGGCGAGCATATCCGGGCGCTGGACGCGGAAACGTTCCATCAATTGGCGCTTCCCCATTATCCGAAAGGCTTGGAAAGCAAGGATCTGCGCAAAATCAGCGAGCTGATTCAGGTGAGAACGGAGAATCTGGGCGATATCCCTGACCTGGTCGGTTTTTTTGTGACCTTGCCCGAATATGACCGCCAGCTCTTTGTCCACGAAAAATCCAAATCGACTTTGGAAAGCTCCGGTACCGTGCTCGAGTCGGTTATCCCCGTGCTTGAACTTATGACGGATTTCAGCAACGACGCGCTATTTGGCACGTTGAAAGCCTTCGCGCAGGAAAAAGGGTTTAAAGTCGGCACGGTGATGTGGCCCATCCGCACCGCCCTGAGCGGAAAAGAGACTTCTCCCGGCGGAGCCACGGAACTCGCCGCCATCCTGGGCAAAGACGAAACCCTCCGCCGCCTCAGATTTGGATTGAAAAAGTTGAAAGAATAATTGGTTCGCGGATTTTGGGCTCCGCGGGCTCACACGCCGAAGATTCCGGTCAGGATAAAGACGAAAATTGAGCCGAAGATGATGCCGAGGGCGGTATAGTTTTCGTTGCCGTATTTTCGGGCGGTCGGGATCAGTTCGTCGAGGGTGATAAAGACCATTACGCCTCCGGCAAAAGCCAGAGCAGCTGGCAGCAGAGAGGTGAAACGGACCAAAAACAGACTCGCCATTAGCGCTCCGATCGGCTCGACCAAGCCGGAAAGGAATGCCACCCTGAAAGCGTCCTTCTTGCAGACTCCGCCTTTACAAAGCGGCAAGGCGGTGGCGAGGCCTTCGGGGATGTTGTGGAGTAGAATCGCAACCGCCACAAAAACCCCAAACTGAGGGTTGCGCAAAAAACCGGCGCCAACCGCGATCCCTTCCGGCAGGTTGTGCAGGGTTATTCCAATCGCCAACAGAAGCCCGGTGTTGACCAGCGACATGTCCAGGCTGTCGTCTTTGTTCCTCAAGCGAAGGAAGCGTTTTTTCAGTTGTTTGTCGTCAATTTCCAGCTCGGAATTCAGCTCCCGGAGCGGCATCATTTCCTGCCGCACCTCGCGAAATCCAAAACGGATGTGCGGCATGAAAAAGTCGAGCAAAAACATGAAAATCGCGCCGGCGGCGAATCCGATTGTTGCCGTTATCCAATCGGACATGGCGATTGATTCCTGTACCAGTTCAAGGAAGGCAAGGCAGATCATGACCCCCGCCGTGATGCCCATCAAAAAACCGTAGGACCGCCGTCCCGGCTTGCGAACGATGGCGATGAGACCGCCTAAGCCAGTTCCAAGGCTTGCCATCAGGCTGAGCAGCAGAATATTGACAAGAGGGTGCAGTTGATCGAACATCTTTTTTTTTCTATAAAATTGATTGAGGAATTATAAAGGAAAAACAAGGTCTTCGCTTAGCCATATAAGAGGGTTGGGGTACAATTCTTGCACAGTTATGAACCAGGAAATGTGAGACCATGATCAAACTGCTCGAAATCAGTCCTGTGCTGACGGTTTTTCCGTATGCCTTGCTCTATTACGCGTTGTTGTTGGCGTCGTGTGGGTTGGCATACGCGGCGCTCGTCCGCGCGGGAAAAAGCGGAAACCAGCTCCGGATCAGTTTGGTGGTCATTTTCCTGGCGCAGCTGTTCCTGCTGACCGCGAATTTGTTTTCCTATCAAGGCGTTCAGTTTATGACAGCTGTTTTTCCGATCCTTCACCGCGGTTTGAATTTGGTGTGCCTGATCTGGCTGATTTGGGCGCTCTTCGCCGGCCGGGAAGAAAGCCTGCCGGGCTGGCTGCCGATCGCGCTGACCGCGGCAGTGCTGATCGTCAGCGCGTTGACGGCTTTGTGGTGGTTCCCCCAATCCGCTCAGGCAAATTTCAATTTCAGTCTCTGGGATTATCTCTGGATCGGGTTAACGCTGGTTTTGATCTTTTCTGCCGGGATCGCTTATCTGCTGCGCTACCGGAGGAGAGTGATCGAACCGCTGCTGATTCTGGGCTTGGCGGCTGCCGGCTTTGTTTTCTATCTTGTTTTGCCCGAAGCGGGGAACCTGCCCGCGCTTGTGATGCTCAGCCAACTGCTTTATTATCCGATTTTTATCAGCCTGGCATATCAGGAAACCAAGGCTGACCAACCGGACAAAGCAGTTTACGGTCCAGAAGCAGAAAAAACACCGCTGCGCGCCAACATTGCCAACACCTTTCTGGAAGTCAGTTTGCAGTCCACCCGCGACTCTCTCGAAAAAAAGCTGGCGCACGGGCTGGGGCTTTATCTGATGGCTGACCTTTTGGGTTTTCTGAGTTACCAGGAAGGCGCGTCGGCTTTGAAGCTCACCAATACCTACGATCTGATCCGGGAAGACCATCTGGGCAAAGTCGGGCTGCCTATCGGGCAGTTCCCCAGTTTGCTTGAGGCGCTTGAAAACCAAAGGCTACTGCTCTCCAATAAATCTTCTCAGCTCAAAGCTGAAAAAGAAGCCCTGATGCCGCTGAGCGGGTATAACCGCGTCGGCAACCTGATGCTCTTTCCGCTAAGCTCAGGCGATCCTGCCGTCAAACGAGCGGTTTTTGCCCTGAGCCCCTATACCGGCAAGGTTTGGGGACCAGAAGAGATCTCCCGGCTGGAGCAGTTGAAAGAAAATATCAGCAGGCTGCTGGAAAAAGCACTGAAATTGGAAGAGGACGCCAGGCGTCTGAACGACATTCAGGAAGAATTACTCGAAAAAACGCAGCAAATTCAGGTGATGAACCGCAATTACGACCAAAGCCAGACAGACCTGGCGAAAGCGAACCAAGACCTGGCGCAGACACAGGATGCCTGGACCCAGGAAGTTGAACTTTGGATCGATCGCCAAAAAGCACTCGAAGGCGACCTTGAAACCTTGCGCCAGACCATCGAAGCCAACCGCGAGAATGTCGAACAGGCAGACCGTCTGCGCCAGCAAAAGCAACAGCTCGAAGAAACCATCCGTCAAAACGCGCTGCAGGCTGACGAACTCAGAGGCGCGCTCGAACAAGCCAGCAGTCTGCTCAGCAAACTGCGTTTTTCATCCGCAGAATCCCTCCCTCTGCCGCCCGGAGAGGACAACCCTGAGCCGCGGCAAACCATTGAAAATCAGGAAAGTGACGCGTAAAGGTCAAAGACTATGCGATTTAACAAACATCAATCCATCACCATCACCGTTATTTTTATTCTGGCAATGTCCTTTATCGGCGTTATCCTTGGCTCGGTTTTCGTCACAGCCCTGGCGAATTCTGAAAGTTCGCCCTGGTATATCAGCCTGAAGGGAATGCAGCGCACGCCCACCGCTTTTCAGCCCAACTCCTTCGCCAATATTTTGGAAGACGGCAGCATCGAGCTGATCCCACAGCCCATGTTTACGCCCACACCGGTTCCGCTGATTCCGGTGGGTGAACTGCCTGAGAACCAGTTTAACATTCTCATGTTGGGCGTGGATGACTTTGGGGAACATAACTTCCGCACGGATGTGATCATGCTGCTGTCCATCAACCCAAAGCATAAAACCGTCAGCATTATCTCCTTCCCGCGGGATCTGTATGTCACTATTCCCGGTTATTGGTCCAACAGGATCAATACCGCCTGGTCCTTGGGCGGTTTCCCGCTTTTGCAGGATACCTTTGAGGTCAATTTTGGCATACGGCCCGAAAATTATATGATGGTTCATTATGATGGATTCAAAGATGTCGTCAACAGTCTGGGCGGCATCGACGTGACCGTCAGTGAAGAGCTGCAGGACAGTTGTCAGATCGACCCAAGCGGGTGGTGCATCATGGAGCCCGGCGATCATCACATGGACGGCGCGACCGCTTTGTGGTATTCCCGCTCGCGGCTGACCACCAGCGATTTTGACCGCAACCGCCGCGCTCAGGAAGTGGTGATGGCGATCTTCCGCAAGGCGGTGAGTCTGAATATGCTCACAAAAGTTCCCGAACTCTACGGGCTTTACCGCGAATATGTTGACACTGATATTCAGCTGGCGCAGATCCTGCCGCTGCTGCCAATGGCAAAACTCCTGATGAATTCCGAAAACATCCGCAGATTTTCGGTCGGACCAGAAATGGTCACCAATTGGATCACGTATGAAGGGGCAATGGTTCTGATGCCCAATAACGTCCTGATCTCTGAGATGCTTTCCGAAGCGCTCTATCGCAACGAGTAAGCTCACAAGGCGCTTACCATTGACACAAAAACCAGAGGTGGCTGATGCAATCTCAAGAAGAAAAACCAAAAATCACATCCAGAACCTGGGTGGTCATGGCAGCACTGGCAATTACAGGCCAGATTGCCTGGGCGGTTGAAAATACCTGGTTCAACAGCTTTGTCTACGAGACCATCACGCCCGATCCGCGTCCGGTTTCGATCATGGTCGCCGCCAGCGCGATCATGGCGACCCTGACGACCATCCTCATGGGCACCCTGAGTGACCGCGCCCGTACCCGCTGGGGCAAACGCAAGCCATTTATCCTGATCGGGTATGTTTTTTGGGGCTTGATGACAGCGGTCTTTCCAATGGCATCTTTTATTAAAACCACCAGCATCGCCGTGATCATGGTCGTGATGATCGACTGCCTGATGACGTTTTTTGGGTCGACTGCCAACGACGCGGCTTTCAACGCCTGGACCGCGGACCTGGCGCCAAGCCACAGCCGCGGCAAGGTGGAAGGGGTGTTGAATCTGAGCGTTTTTATCGCTCAGCTGATCTCCTTGGTCGCCGCGGGCATTTTTATCGAAAATCTGGGTTATTTCACCTTTTTCTATCTGTTGGGCGGCATTGTCATGGTGGTCGGCTTTTTTGCCGGCGGAGCCATCCGCGAACCATCGAGCCTGAATGAACCCCGAATTTCCGGAGGGTTCTGGAAAGAAATCGGAGATTTGTTCAACCCCAAAACGATCGCCAGCAACAAACCCTTGTTCCTGCTGCTGATCAGCGCCATGTTGTTGGGCGTTGGCTTTCAGGTCGGTTTTCCATACATGATCATTTATATCAACCATACCATCGGCGTCAGCAAGTCGGAATTCGCGATCGTTGGCGGCGCGGTGATTATCGGCAGCGCGCTTTTGGCAATTCCGCTGGGCGTGTTGGCAGATAAGATCAACAAAAAGCTGATGCTGGCGGCTTCAATCGTGTTAACCAGTCTGGGTTGTTTTCTGTTCTCGCTGGCAAAGTCCATCCCATTGCTGGCGCTGACCGGTCTGGTTTGGCAGGCTTCGAACATGGCTGCCGCGATTGCTTCGACCGCCTGGCTCAAGGATCTGCTGCCGCAGGAAAGCCGGGGACGCTTTTTGGGTATCCGCATGATCTTTTTGGTGATGCTGCCAATGCTGATCGGCCCGGGAATTGGCTCTTTTCTGATTCGCAGCTTTGGAATTCCCGGCATGATTGAGGGCAAGGCGGGACTGCTGGCGGTGCCGCTGATCTTTCAGGTGGGCGCGCTGGTCGGGCTGCTGGGCTTGCTGCCTTTGCCTTTTCTGACCCAGCCAACCAGGACGGAAACGGAACAATATGGCTAAGATCATTCCACATCAACTGACCACTCCCTGGGAGCCCGCTCAACCGATCCCCTGGCAGGAATATCCGCGGCCGCAGATGCGGCGCGAAAATTGGCAAAATCTGAATGGTTTCTGGGAATACAGCATCCTTGACCAGAAACAACCGAAACCAGACGTCTTTCAGGGCAGGATTTTGGTTCCATTCCCTCCTGAATCCCGACTTTCGGGGGTCGAACGCGTCTTGCAGCCGGACGAAAAGCTGTGGTACCGCCGCAGCTTTGAGATCGAGTTTGATGAGGCCGATAGTGTTTTATTGCACTTTGGCGCGGTTGATTTTAGCTGTCAGGTTTGGGTAAACGGGATTTTGGTCGGTGACCATTGGGGCGGTTATCTGCCGTTTTCGTTTGAGATCACCCAGGCTCTCAGAAGCGGCGAAAACGAACTGCTGGTGATGGTGACGGACCCTACCGAGCAAGCGATGCATCAAAAGGGAAAACAGCGGCTCGAACCCGGCGGCATCTGGTACAGCGCGGTCTCGGGCATCTGGCAAACGGTTTGGCTGGAAGTTGTTCCCCAATGCCATATCAAATCCCTGAAAATCACGCCTTCAATTGACACGGGAACAGTGGAACTGAAAGTAAAGCTGAGCCAACCGGCACTGGAACAGGGCTGCCGGGTCGAGGCAACCGCGCTGCTGGATGGGGCCGTCATTGCGAACGCGCAGGGTTCTGCCAGGAGCACGCTGATGCTTCAGATCCCCGAGGCGCAGTTGTGGCACCCCGATCATCCGACGCTGTATGACCTTGAAATAAAATTATCGCGGTTTGATGAGGTTGTCGACCGGGTTGAGAGCTACTTTGCCATGCGCAAATTCAGCAAAATGAAGGATCAGACCGGATTTTGGCGCTTTGCCCTGAACAACGAAATACTGTTCCAGTACGGACCTCTCGATCAAGGCTACTTCCCGGAGGGGTTGTATACTCCGCCCAACGAAGAAGCCATGCTCTTTGACATCCTCTATGCCAAAGAAATCGGCTGCAACATGATCCGCAAACACGTCAAGGTCGAAAACGCGCGCTGGTATTACGCCTGCGACCGCCTGGGGATGATCGTCTGGCAGGATCTGCCCAATGGCGGACGAACCACCAAGGACGCTGTGGTGCTGTTTAGCTTTACATCCGGCATCCATCGCTATGACCAACACCGCTTCAGGCGTTTTGGCCGCGAAGATCCGCAAAACCGGGAGGAGTATCGCGCAGAACTGCAGGATATGATTGAGCAGCTCTACAACTATCCCTGCATCGGGGTTTGGATCCCGTTCAATGAGAGTTGGGGTCAGTTTCAGGCGATCAAAATCAGCGATTGGGTCAAAACCCTCGACCCGACCCGTTTGGTAGACCACGCGTCGGGTTGGTTTGATCAGGGCGGCGGAGATTTTCAGAGCCGCCACGTCTATTTCAAACGGCTCAGCGCGCGCGTTCCGGACCACCGCATTTTGGCAGTGACCGAGTTTGGCGGTTATACCCTGGCTGTGCCCGACCATATCTACACTGATAAAAAACGGTTTGGCTACGGTCACTATAAGGACGCCGAGAGCCTGACCAAGGCTTATTTGAAATTGCTCGAAGACCAGGTGAAACCGCTGATTCCAAAGGGCTTGAGCGCGGCAATTTACACCCAATTAAGCGATATCGAAACAGAAATCAACGGATATCTGACCTACGACCGCAAAGTGCAAAAAATGGACCCGCAGGTCTTGCGAAAAATTCACCGCGAGCTGATCGAAACCAAAATCCAATAACCGCGCCCGCTTTCTTTATAAAAAAACGAGATGACGGTCTGCCACCTCGTTTTTATATCCCAAAAACATTATTCGATCACAAATTTCAGAAGACTGTTGTTGGCGGCATCGCTCACCCAGATCTCTCCGTTTTTGCCAAGGGTGATGCCGCTGATGGTGGTCATCAGGTAACTGTTGTCAAAACCACCCCAAAGATATTTAAAATTGCCCTCTTCGTCAAAAACGATCACCCTGCCGCGGTCTGGATCGGTCAGCAAAACGTTGCCACTGCCGTCCAGAGTTAAGAAGGGTTTATTGTCAAGGGACTGACTTTGCCAGGCGTCGACATCCCAGAAAAAGACAGAGTTATATTGCAATCCGCCCGGCAGGGGTTCGAAAACTTGCACGCGGTAGTTCCAGGTATCGGCAACATAGACTTTGCCGTCCGGCGCGACATCGATCCCGACCGGTTCGTCCAGTTTGCCGACTTCCAGGCCCAGACTGCCGAACTGAGCCAGATAGTTTCCCTGCGCGTCAAAAATGACCACCCGCTGTTTGCCGGTGTCGGTCACAAAAACGCGGTTATCTGCATCAACGGCGACTCCGCGCGGTCCCCAGAAGCCTTCGCTGGTGCCCGCAACCTCAAAATGTGACCACATGCGCACAAAGTCTCCATCGGGTGTGAAAACCTGAATGCGATGATTCCAGGTGTCCGCCACGTAGACCAGCCCATCCGGTCCCACAGCCACACCCCAGGGTTCATTCAATTTTCCGCCCGGGATTTCGCCTCCCTCCATGACGTTGCCGTAACTGCCCCAGGCGTTGAGGAAGAGCCCCTGCGCGTCAAGGTGCACGATGCGGTGGTTGCGGGAGTCAGCAACGTAAAGGCTGCCGTCTGGAGCGGTAGCCATATCCCGGGGAGCGTTGAAGGTCAGGTCCCCGCCGACGCTGATAACCGTCTGGGGGTCGTAGCTCCTGATTCCCTCCGCGTATGGGTCGATCCGCGGTTGGCTTGGCTCGGGGCTGATGCCAAACTCCCAGATCTTCGCCGCGACATCCTTGCGGATGAACATGCGCGCGCTGTCACTGGGCGACCAATTGGCAAGCGTCAGCCCGGGGTTATTGAAAACCACGGCATAGCTGCTGTAATCCCGATTAAACCAGACATCCCAAAGCGCAGCCCGTTTGAGGGGGTCTTTCAGGTCCTCCCAGATTTTTTTGACGGTCCAGTTGCGATAGAGCGCTTCGTTGGGCCACCACATGCGTTTGTAATCGTATTGATAATAATTGTCCCGCGTGACAGGTTCGATCCGGGCAAAATTGGACGACCCGACGACGATGATGGGATAGTCTACCAAGGATTTGGTGATCTCGGTGTTAAAGTCAAATTTATTCGGATAGTCACGCATATACCACCAATAGGGATAGCGGACATCGCTGTCGTAGGCAATTTTGATGGACTTGTCTCCGTAAAGCCGCTTTGAAATGGTTTCGATTTGTTCGACCGTGCTCTTCATGTCCTCGGTGGAGTGCGCGTAGACAAGCAGTTCGCGGGCGTTGTCGTAATCAATAAAAGCCGCTCGCCAGGAGGTTCTCGCGGTTTGGACCGCCAGCAAGGCAAAAAACACCAAGACCACCAGATGGGCAAACGCGCACGCTTTCCAAGACCTGACCAGCCGCCAGAGGGCGATCCCACAGCCAACCGTTGCGATCAGTGCCAGCAAAAAGGTGCTGGTGGCTTGCAGTTGGCTCAATTCCTTGCCTTGGAAGGGTGGGTTGGCGCCGAAAAACGAACCCAAAAGGCCGCCCAGCGCGATCAGGAAAACGGGGATCAGAAGGGGAACCAGCCATCCCTGTTTCTGCCGCAGCTGCTGCCAGTTGAAGTGTTCGATCAGATAGCCCAAAGCCCAGCCCGCGGTCAGGATCATCGGCATGGTGATGTGGGTGGTTAGCCAGGGCATGCGTTCGCCGGCGACCGAAAAAGCCAGCAGGCTCATCACCGACCAATAAACCAGTAAAACAAGTGTGGGTAATTCCGCGGCGCGTTCGCCGACTTCGGGGAAATCCTGGAAGAGCAGACAGATTGGGCAAGATTTCTTCTTTTGGAGCTCGGGTTCAATTGGAATTTCTTCCTCCAGGGCGAGCTCGTCTTCAAGAGGCGGATCTGCCTGAGGATCCTCGGCTGCCTGGATCGGGTCAGGTTCGGCGGTCAGCGCGGCTTCGGGGTCAAAAGCCTGGTCAAGTCCGTCTGCCTCCGCGGCATCCGCCTGCCTGGGCAAGGCAGCGAAGGCGTCTTGGCTGCTGGCAAAAAAGAGCCGTTTTTTCAAGCCGATCAGGAAGGCGGCAATCACGCCAAATGCCGGCAAAAACTCGTAGACAGGAATTTGAACCAGGGCGTAATAGTAGAGCGGCTGGGTGCCTCTTTCCACCGCCTGTTGATCCATCCAATATCCCAGCGCGCCAACAATGCCCTTAAAGAAACCTTCGCCGTGAGAAAAAACGCTGGTATAAAACAGGAGGAAAATCCCCCAAAAAATTGCCATGGCGCGCAGAAAAACCTTGCGATTCCACAACAACCCCAAAAACATCGAAACCAGCAGAAGGATGACAAAAACAATTGCCGAGCGGATGATCCCGCTTTGACCATAATCGGTCGGGTTGAACCCCAGCACTTTGAGGGGAATGGCGGTCAGCAGCGGAAGAATCAGAATGAACTGAAGCCAAATCAGGTCAAAACTGCGCAAATGCGATAAATTTTTCCAGCCATATCCGCGAAAGAGGGTGTAGAGCGACCAACCGATTGCCAGAGCGCTAAGGCTGACCGCCGCCAGGATGGGAATCGGGCTGTTGATCAGATGGCTTTCAATCGCCTCTCCGGTTTCGGGATCAGTCAGAGCGGGTTGGTTGGCAGCCGGCACGCGCTGGAGCATATAAATTGCCATGGTGATGACCAGCAAGGCGAAGGTGAGCGTGATCGCGAGCCGGAAGGCGGACTTTAGCTTGGGATTCCGCCATTCTTTGCGCAGAACTTCGCCAATAAAAAGCAAGGCGATGAAAACCAGGGCTTCGGCGGAAAAGATGAAAGAGGTCGCCTTATCGGCATAATGCATGGCGCTGATAAAGACCAGCCAGTAAAGCCACTTGTGTTTTCCATCTTCAAGATAACGCAAAAAAAGCCACAGCATCACCAATCCCCAAAACACGATAAAGACCTCGTTGCGGGTGTAACGGCTGTAGAAAAGGATATAGGGAGAAATCAGGAAAAGTGTTCCGGCAGCCAAAGCGCCAACCCTGCCCAGGTAGCGCCGCCAGGCAAAAAGCGCGAAAGCGACGATGGCGATGCCAAACAGCGCCGCGGGAATACGGGCGGAAAAGTCGGAATCGCCAAACATGAAATACGAAAGCGCCAGCGCGTGGAACTGGAAGGGACCGTGCGTAACCGGATCGTAGACGTAGCTTTCGAAGCTGTATGCCGGCGCGACGTGATTGATTTCGTCGTGCGACATGGTGCGGGCGCCGAGATCATAGAAACGGGTAAAAACGGTCAGCAGCAGGATGAGGATGATGAGCGTTTTTTCGATGGTGAGCGCTTGCCACCAGGGAAAAATCGGTTTGTCCAGCCAGCTGTCGCGTTTTGAGTTTTGGGTGGAAAAAATGGCAAAGTCCATATCGGCTCCAATTGAGTTCATTGAATCAATTAAGGATAACCTGACGAGTAAAAATCGGCAAGTCAATCAAAGAGTAATCTGAGGTTCAGGAGGCAGTGGGAGGAGCGAGGACCCCGATCGGTACGCGCGCCCTACCCGTCATCCTGAGGCGAAGCCGAAGGATCCTGCGGTGGGATGAGTGGGCGAGAGCGTTTTGACAGGAGTGTTAGTTGAAAGATTCTTCGCTTCGCTCAGAATGACAAGATGCGTTCAGGATGACAGCTGCACGTCATCCTGAGCTTCTGCCTGTACCCACCGTGCAATAGATGGGTACTGCGAAGGATCTTGCGTTGCCCTCCCGACCCGTCATCCTGAGGCGAAGCCGAAGGATCTTGCGTCGCCCTCCCGACCCGTCATCCTGAGCCTTTTTTGCGAAGGATCTTGCGATAGGGTTAACGGTATATGCATTGCGTTAGGGTTAGTACTTGAAGGATCCTTACCTGGAAATTCACCAGGTACGCAGGCAGTCACTGCGTTCAGGATGATAAACACCCGTCATCCTGAGGCGAAGCCGAAGGATCTTGCGTTGGGATGAGTGGGCGAGAGGGTTTTGACAGGAGTGTTAGTTGAAAGATTCTTCGCTTCGCTCAGAATGACAAGATGCGTTCAGGATGACAGCTACACGTCAACCTGATCTTCTGCCAGTACCCACCGTGAAACGGATGGGTACTGCGAAGGATCTTGCGGTGCCCTCCTGGCCTGTCATCCTGAGCCTATTTTGCGAAGGATCTTATGGTGGGGTGAGTGGGCGAGAGCGTTTTGACAGGAGTGTTAGTTGAAAGATTCTTACTTGGAAAAGCTCCAAGTACGCAGGCAGTCGCTTTGCATAGAATGACAAGTAATGCTCAGAATGACAGAACCCCGTCATCCTGAAGCGAAGCCGAAGGATCCTGCGTTGGGGTGAGTGGGCGAGAGGGTTTTGACAGGATTGTTGGTTGAAAGATTCTTACTTGGAAAAGCTCCAAGTACGCAGGCAGTCGCTTCGCTCAGAATGACAAGATGCGTTCAGGATGACAGCTGCACGTCATCCTGAGCATCTGCCAGTACAAACCGGTAAACGGATGGGTATTGCGAAGGAACTCGCAGTTTGGGGGTGTGGGTGTTTACTCTTTGATGATACCGAACTCTTCGCCAAGGTCGTTCCACTCTGGATTGTCAACCTCGATCAGCTTATTCTTTTTGTCTCTCGTCCATCCTTTAATTTGTTTTTCTCGAGCAATCGCTGCTCTAACACTGTTGGTGCTTTCGAAAAATACCAACTTTGTTAGGTGGTATAAACTAGTAAAGGCACTTCCTTCTCCGGATCTGTGCTCTTGAAGTCGTCTTGGAAGATCGTTGGTGATACCTGTGTAGAGTACGTGGTTGTTCCAATTGGTCAGAATATAGACATAATATGTCTTCATGGACTGATTTTACCTTATCTGACTTCAGAGTTGGGTTTTTAGGTCAGTTTTATGGATTGTTTTGATAAGTGTCATCCCGAGCTCTTGCCAGTACCAATCCGTTTCACGGTGGGTACTGCGAAGGATCTTGCGGTTTGGATGACAGGAGAAAAATATTTAGGCGGGGTTAGTGGCGAAAGATTCTTCGGCTGCGCCTCAGAATGACAGAATCCCGTCATCCTGAGCCTATTTTGCGAAGGATCTTGCGATCGGTTTACACGACATATGCATTGCGTCAGGATAGGTTCAAAGAAAGATCCTTCACTACGTTCAGGATGACAAACACCCGTCATCCTGAGTATCGGCCTGTACCCACCGTGCAACGGATGGGTAATGCGAAGGATTTTGCGTCGCCCTCCTGACCCGTCATCCTGAGCCTATTTTGCGAAGGATCTTGCGATCGGTTTACATGACATATGCATTGCGTCAGGATAGGTTCAAAGAAAGATCCTTCACTATGTTCAGGATGACAATACATGCTCAGGATGACAGGATTGCCAAACGAAGGATTCTTCGCTTCGCTCAGAATGACAGGTAATGCTCAGAATGACAATATTGGAAATGTACAACAGCATTCGGTGCGGGGTTCGAGAGGACAGAGGGGGGCGAAGCAACCCCTGGCTCAGCCAGGGGTTGCTTTCAGTAGCTAACAAAGATTTGTTCGAACTTCAAAGTGGGCGTTTACTTCTCCTCATACACCGGCGGCAAGGCGAACATCGCGAAGGCGGTCGGCTCGACGTAATCAACTGTGATCTGACAGACATGCATATACTTTAAATCCTTGGTCCAGTAGAGATCAACAAGGACTTGATACGACCATCCTGTTTGGACGGTATGGTTAAAGGGGACATATTTGTTGAAGGGCGTTGGTGAAGAGTACGGTCCCCCAGTTTTCGAACTGACTAACAATTCCACATTCCGCCCTTTCCAATGATTCCGGATTACACGAAACTCCATTTCGGCACCTAGTGAGCCAGTTATCCAGTCCACACCCGTCCAATACAAGCCTGTGATTCTGGAGCCGATCGGAAACCAGATCGGTAACATTACAGTAATACGGTCATTGACTGTGCCACTCGGCAGATAGTAGCCCATGCACCCGTGTCCAAAAGGCCTAAGGCTAGTATTGGTGGAGCGATTAAAAGGCTGGAAGTTGTATCCACTGTACACAATTCTTTTGTCGCCCATAGCCAATTCAGGGATTTCATCAACGAATTTCTGTCCCTGTTCGTCAATGGCTGGAATTGCGTCCAGTTCCAGATAGGCTGGTCCTGGTGAGGAGGCTGCTTCTTGTTCCGGAGAATCGTCATTGGCGATGACCTGAGATTGCCCCAATGGAGACATCAGCACGGCAGCAATTAAAAACCAGAAAAAGCTGATCAATATTTTCTTTTTCATCATATTCCTTTCATTTATTCAAAACTGCTCTTAACGGCAGCTGGTAAGTCCCAATGATTAAACCAGCCGATTGGCTTTTAATAGTCTTCATGGGTAATCGCGGTGCTGTGGAAGGGCGACGGTTCCGCGTAGTCAATCGTGATTTGACACACGTGCATACTCTTTACAGTAGATGTAGACCAGATGTCAACCCGGATCTGGTAAGCCCATTCGTACTGAACGATGTGGTTGACCGCTTTGTATCGATTGAACGGTTCCCCCGAAGAAAACGCGGGTCCAGTATGATCATACACGATAGCCTCTTTTTTGTTTCCGCGCCAATGCAAACGTTCTATCCAGAATTCCATCTCAGCATTTTGCTGGGAACCAATCCAGTCCACACCTGTCCAATAGATATTTTTGATCTTCGAGCCGATGGGAAGATAAAACGGGAACTGGGCGGTTTTGAAAAAACCTTGTGCACCTTCTTCTTTGTGAACGCCCAGACATCCCCAGCCATGGGTCCAAAAGAGGGTGTTTTCAGTCTTTCGCCACGGCATCAGGTTCCATCCGCTGATGACCACCCGTTTATCCCCGACCGCCAATTCCGGAATCTCATCAACAAGAATCGCGTCCTGCTCAATTACCCCCGGAGCAAGCTCCGGCCGAGGGCTGACCTCGCTGTTGAAGTCCACTTCTTCGTACTCCGGCGCGTCATCACTCGCGAAAACCTGGTTTTGACCCAAGGCAGAAACCAGCATGATCGCGATCAAAAACCAGAAAAAGCTGATCAGTATTTTCTTTTTCATCATAAATCCTTTCAATTCATAAAATCCATTCGCTTTAATCGCTGATGGTCACCGATGGTCTTTCTAACCGAAAAAGTTTTCATTACCCATTGTTACCACCACGATTTTTAGCAGCAACTGTTTTTTCCTTGAGCCAATTGATTACCTTTTCACGATAAACGGTATAGCATTGATATATTGGAAGGGTTCATCGTAATCTATGGTCACCTGGATGATATTCATTAGGTTGACGTAGGTGAATGACCAGATGTCGACTTGAATCTGATATGAATAATGTGTTGTGACCCAGTGGTCGACTGCCTTGTACCGATTGAATGGGACTGGGGACGCCCATGTAGGACCGGAAGAATCTCTGACGAGAGCTTGAGCAGATTCACCTTTCCAATGGTTTCGTACCAAAGAGATTCCCAATTGACAATCCGCTGAACAAGACAGGTTGTCCACTCCAGTCCACCAGATGTTCTTTATTCGCGAGCCGATTGGGAGGGAGAATGGGAATATTACCGAGTAATATCTCCAACCACTTGATTCGTAGACACCCATGCCTCCGTCACCAACAGATCGATATTTATCTATAAAGAGGCGGTTCCAAGGAACGAGGTTCCATCCGGAAATAACCACTCTTTTGAAACCAGGCGCGAGTTCAGGGATCTCGTCGACAAAATATCCTTCTTCTTCATCGATGCCTGGGGCTAAGTCTGGCAGGGGAGCGCGCGTAAGCGATTCTTCAGCCTGTTCATGATCCGGAGTGCCTTCGTTTGCCAGAACCTGGGATTGTCCCAGCGAAGAAATCAGCATCACCGCAGCCAATAACCAGAAAAAACTTATTAAAAATTATTTTTCATCTTTTTCCTTTCATTTATTTCGAACTACTGAAACCATCCGGAAAAACCTTGTTTTTCAAACCTTTTCGCGGCTTCGAAACTGTCTGGAAAAACGTGGAGGATCCATCCGGTTTTCATTAATTGGTTTCATCCTCTACAATGGCGACTTCAATACCCTTCTCCTTTCCTGAAATGTAAATCGATGGAACCCGATCGATTATTAACAAATTAATCAGATCAAGATCCAGCAGGTCTATGCGCTATGTTGGTAAAAAAACTATCAGTAAATTGAACTAAAAAAATATGAAGAGTGACAATCCCCTGATGAGACAAACCCATGCAAGGTTTACAAAAACACTACGGTTGTGAGATGATAAAAGAATATCATTAACCGTTAATATGGTCAAGGTTTATTTTTGTTAAATTTTGTGACGAGGTCAGCAGATGGTATTCACTTCTCCGCCTGCCATCCAAACCGCAGGATCCTTCGGCTTCGCCTCAGGATGACGGGGTGTTTGTCATTCTGAGCACTGCTTGTCATTCTGAGCGGAGCGAAGAATCTTTCTTTCACCTATCCTGACGCAGTGCATATGTCGTGTAAACATATCGCAGGATCCTTCGGCTTCGCCTCAGGATGACGTTCGTCTGTCATCCTGAACGCAGTGAAGGATCTTGCTTTGAACCTATCCTGACGCAGTGCATATGTCGTGTAAACATATCGCAGGATCCTTCGGCTTCGCCTCAGGATGACGTTCGTCTGTCATCCTGAACGCAGTGAAGGATCTTTCATCTTGCAATCCTGGCAAAACGCTCTCGCCCACCCAACTCACCGCAAGATCCTTCGGCTTTGCCTCAGGATGACGGCTCAGAAGGGCGACGCAGGATCCTTCGGCTTCGCCTCAGGATGACGGGTCAGGAAGGCGACGCAAGATCCTTCGGCTTCGCCTCAGGATGACGTGCGGCTGTCATCCCACCACAAGATCCTTCGGCTTCGCCTCAGGATGACGTGCAGCTGTCATCCCACCACAAGATCCTTCGGCTTTGCCTCAGGATGACGGCTCAGAAGGGCGACGCAGGATCCTTCGGCTTTGCCTCAGGATGACGGCTCAGAAGGGCGACGCAAGATCCTTCGGCTTCGCCTCAGGATGACGGGGTGTTTGTCATCCCGAGCACTGCTTGTCATCCTTAACGCAGCGACTGCCTGCGTACTTGCCGCTTCTCCTGATTTATACGCAAAGATCAGGTTCGTACCCCGATCCTACCGGATAATATCGCTGTCCAGCTCGGTGATTGGAGCGGTTACCATCTGCTGGCTTCTCACCTTTTTTGTTAATTTTTGAATTTCAGCGAAGGGAGCGTGGAAAGGGGTCAATGGGAGGTGCAGCAGGAAAAGAAAGAACAGCCTGGGACGGGTGATCGTTAAATAAAAAATGAGCGCGGAGAGGATCGAACTCTCAACAAACGGCTTAAAAGGCCGCTGCTCTGCCATTGAGCTACGCGCCCGTACGGACGAATTGCTATTTTAGCACGCCCTGGCGGGGGCGTCAATGCTTCCGGCTCAGTTTTACTGGCAGTCAGCGAAACTTTCTTTCTCATAAATGACCTGCGATTCTATTTCCAAGATGAGACCGGTGATGGCGCCAGCCCTTTGGAAACAATCGCCGCAATCCAAGATGCAAAAGTCTGACCGGTTGAAAAAGAAGCAAGCCGCCTTTCTGAGCCCGATGAGACGGGCGCCGGGCTCTCAGATTCCTCCGCGAGACGGGCAAATAATTCTTCCCGCTGAGTATAATTGGCATAAAATCGATCCGAGGATAATTATGGCAAATCAACCAATTCCATTCGGCTTATGGCGCAGTCCGATCGCCCCAACCATGATCGGCAGCGCGGCGCGCTTGAATGACCTTCAGTTTTCTCCCGATGGCAACTTTTTGGTCTGGTCGCAGTCTCAGGACGGCAAGACCTGCCTCCTGGCGCAGCAGGGAAAGGACGCGCCGATCGATCTGAGCGGCGAATTCAACCCGCGCGGCGCGGTGGGCTACGGCGGAGGCGAATTTTTTGCCGGCAAAAGCGGCATCGTTTTTGCCGACCGCGATGGCCGGCTTTATGCCAAAGCATACGCAACCGGCTTGCCAAAAGCCCTGACCCCCGGGTTTGGCGGCTGCGCTTCTCCGGTCTTGAGTTCCGATGAAACTTTTGTTGTCTTTGTCCACAGCTACGAAGGCAGGGATGTGCTTGCCGCGGTCGAAAGCCAAGGCAAAGCCTGGCCTAAAATTTTGACCCAGGGCGCGGATTTTTATATGCATCCGGCTTTGAGCCCCGATGGCAGCCGACTCGCCTGGGTGGAGTGGGATCACCCCAACATGCCCTGGGACGGCGCTCGGCTGATGATCGCTTGTCTGGACGCCAAGGAACTGCGACTGAGCGAGATCACTCAGCTGGCGGGAGATGAAAACCAGGCGGTTTTCCAACCCATTTTCTCGCCCGACGGAACAAAACTCGCCTGGCTCCAGAACAGCGCTGAATTTGACGATCTGGTGGTGTTCGACCTGCAGTCCGGGCAGCGTGACTGCCTTTTGAAAAATGAAAACCTGCTTCCGCCGGCCTGGGTGCAGGGGATCAGAGTCCTGGCATGGAGCGCCGATTCTTCCCAAATCTTTTATCTGGAAAATCACCTGGGCAGCCTTGTGCTCAAAAAAATCAGTTTGGAAACCAAAGTCAGTCAGCTCATCGCGACACCGCCCTACACCTTGCTGGAACAAATTGCCGTCTCCAGTCGGGGCGAAATCGGACTGATCGGGCAATCGGCGGCTTTGGCGCCGCGGATCCTGGTATTTTCTGAGGGGCAAGAGCGGGTTGCCGCCCGCAGTCTGCCGGACGCGATCCCGGAAGAATATTTTTCTGCCGCCCAAAGCGTGCAATGGACTTCTTCCGACGGCGTGGAGGTGCATGGTCTTTATTATCCTCCCGCCAATCCAGATTTCTCCGCGGAGGGTGCCCCGCCAATGATCACCTTTATCCACGGCGGACCGACTTCGCAGTCGCAGAACGGTTTTAGCCTGGACTGCGCCTTTTTTACCAGCCGGGGTTATGCCTTTTTGATGGTCAACTACCGCGGCAGCACGGGTTATGGGCGTGCCTATCGCGACGCGCTCCGGAATAATTGGGGCAAACTCGACCTGCAGGACGCGATTGAAGGCAGTCAGGCGATGGTTGACCGCGGTTTGGCAGATCCGGGAAAATTGGTCATCAAGGGCAGCAGCGCCGGTGGTTATACGGTTTTGAACGCCCTGGCGCATCACCCCGGATTTTTCAAAGCCGGTATCTGCATGTACGGTGTTTCGAACCTCTTTTTGCTGGAGATGGAAACCCATAAATTCGAAGAACACTACAACAAGTCGCTCGTGGGCAGCTTGCCCGAAACGGCAGAAAAATTTTATGCCTGGTCGCCGGTCTTCCATGCCGAAAAGATTCGCGACGCCCTGGCAGTTTTCCAGGGAGATCTGGACGTGGTCGTGCCTCCGTCGCAATCCGAAGCCATCGTGCGGCAGCTCAAGGCAAACGGCGTCCCTTATATATATAAGCTCTATGAAGGAGAAGGTCACGGCTTCCGTAAAAAGGAAAATTTGACAGACTTCTACGAAACCGTGGATCAGTTCCTGAAACAAAACGTGATTTTCAGCGTCTGAGGAGGATGGGAATGGAATTAACCTTAAAATCAGTTAATAGCTGTCAGCTGCAGGGTCAGCTTTGGGGTGAGCCTGAAAAGGCCAGGGCGTTGGTGGTATTGGCGCACGGCCTGGGAGAACATGTGCGCCGCTATGACCATGTCGCCCAGAGATTTGTGGATCGCGGTTACGCCCTCTTGGGGTTTGACCAACAGGGACACGGAAAGACCGCGGGCAAGCGCGGTGTTATCTCCGGCGGCGACGGGTTGATCCGGGACCTGGAAAGCGCGGTTTTGCTGGCAAGAAAAATGGCGGATGGAAAACCGGTTTACCTCTACGGGCACAGTATGGGCGCGGTCGAAGTCCTCTATTATGGGCTCAAAGGAGAGGCAGCGGTGGACGGGATCATGGCAACCAGCCCGGCTTTGGATGAAAACAGCCTGAGCAAAAGCCAAAAAGCGCTGATTTCCGTTTTGAAGAAAATTTTGCCAAATCTGGCTGTTGACAATGGTCTGGCTCTGGAAGCGCTCTCGCGGGACGCTGAGGTTGTCAAAGCTTATCGGGATGATCCATTGGTTCACCCCAAAGCCAGTGTCAGGTTGGCGGCTTTCATCAACGATGCCGCGGCATATGTGCGCGAACATGCCCAGGATTGGCAGCTGCCGCTCTATTTGGCGCACGGCAGCGCCGATTCGATTTGTCCGATCGCGGCGGTGGAAAAATTCGCCGCGCAACTGGGCGAAAAAGTCACCTTCAGACGCTGGCAGGGTCTTTACCACGAGACCCATAACGAACCGGAAAAAGACATGGTCATCACAGCCATGCTGGATTGGCTGGACGCCTTGACCGAAACATCTTGCTGAGCCGGAAGGACAGAAAGCAAAAGCAGGATCCCATGGACAGATCCTGCTTTTTTTAATTGGCTTGGGTCGTCGATCAGGGGAAGAACGACTCGGCGATCCTAATCAATTCCTCCGGGTCGCGGCCCATCAGCTGAAGGCTGTGACCATCTTTCAGAAAAGCCAGGGTGAAGGTCTCCAGGTCCGTCCTCCAGACTTGCTGGTGGGAACGGCCGTCGTGATACCAGCCTCCCTGGTAAAGACTTGCCGGCACGTTGTTTTTGAGCAAAACTTCTTCGATCGCGTCGGAACCGACCAGATAGGAAACAGTGTCCTTATAGAACGTCATCACGATTTTCTGACCGTCGGGACCCTGCCAGGTGACTGAAGTCCAGCCGCCGTCATTTTCGGGACCAGGATCAAAAACGACATAACTGTCATCGACTGGAACAAAGCCCTCCGGCAGGTAAGCCGGCAGCGGGATCCCGTTTTTGGCAGCCTCCGCGATGGGGATGTAGGTGGGAATGATGATTTTTGCCTCGCTGCTATCCGGTAATTCGTGGCTGATCAGGAAGTTTTGCCCCCCAATTTTTACCGCCAGATCCTGCAGTTTGGCACGAACGCCCGGCACGGAAACCGTGAAGGTAACTAAAGCAAGGATCAGCGCCGCACAAACGCCCAACGCCAGTTTGGGCTTTAAGAGCGCGGCGCGCGGCTGGCGCGCGCCTTCGTCCAGCCGTGCCTTGAGCCTGGCGCTGAATTGTGGGTCAGGATCCTTCCTGAGAGAGTACATAAAATTGTCATTCATTATTTTCCTCCAATTGTGCTCGTAAAGAAGAGATCGCGCGAAAGACGCGGGTCCCAACGTTGGATTCGGAGAGATGGGTCAGCCTGGCGATCTCACGGTTGTTCATTCCAGCGCCGTACTTCAGGGCGATCAACTCACGGTCTTTTTCCCGCAATTGTTCCAAAAGCCTGGTCAGCAAGATGTTTCGGTCAAGGATCTCGGTCGGGAAGGTGACCGCGTCAGCCGTATTGTCATCCAGGAGGAGCAGGTTTTGGGCGGATTTTTTGTGGTCGCGCAAATATTCCCGAAAAACATTGCGCGCGATGCCGAAAATCCAGGCTTCCACTTTTGCGCGGTTGGCGCGGTAATGCTCTTTTTTGATCCAGGCACGTTCGAAAACCATGCCGGTCAAATCCTGCGCGATCTCACCTTTGCCGGTTCGGTAAAGAAAGTAATTAAAGATGCGCGGCAGCAGGGCATCGTAAATCTCATCCTAGTTGAGGGTTTCGTGACGTGTCTCGCCTAAGACCAGGGCGTTTTTATTTTCCATCTCTCTATTGAATTGACGATTACCATGAATGTATCACAGTTTGGGTGCCAGATGCGCCGAAGCTGCCGCGTTTGAAATAAAAAAGCAGACCGAAAAAGTCTGCTTGAGGCGGAGAGGGCGGGATTCGAACCCGCGATACCTCTCGGTATACTCGCTTTCCAAGCGAGCGCACTAGGCCAACTATGCGACCTCTCCGCGTGAGCCGTTATTATAACAGAGTTTAAGCCGATGCAAGGGCGGTTTTTCCGCTTTCCGGGAGGTCTTTTGGACGATCCGTGCTTGCCGTCAGCAATCGGGGTTGCCGGAAGCGGTTAATTTTTCATGGCGTTTTTAAGCCAGGTCAGAATCTCGACCGGCGTTGGGTCAACGCCATAAGCCAGCGCGAGGTAATAGCTGACGTAGTCGCCGAACTGCAGCAGGCTGAACATCTGCGCGAGCCTGTCAGAGCCTTGCGCCTCCACCGCGTCAACCGCGATGCCGGCGCGGAGGAAAAACTGCATGCTCAGATCGATCCGTTTCTGATTGCGGGGGTGATCCATCCCCGCGCGCAGGAAGACGGCTGAAGTTTTTTCGAACAAGGCATCCGGGTAGAGCAGCCCTGCCAGGGTGTTGTGATTCATTTCCGGGATCGCCTCAAAACTTGCCCAGGCTTTTGCCAGCTCGTTGATTTGCGCCTTCCAGCGGCGGGCGACCACTTCAAGACTGCCGGAACCAAAGACAACGACATTGCGGTTCATCAGCTGCCCCGCCAGCCTGCGGGCGGGATTTTGGGCTAAGGGGATCTCGGGAGCGAGGAGGGTTTGCTGCTTCAGCATCACGTCGACCGCGTTTTGAATGGCGTCTTCCTGGCGGTCAATCAGACCCAAACGCTGCACCAGCGCCAAAAGCAAGCCAAACGACCAGGCAACTGCCGTGCGCGGCTGGCCGTCGTGTTCAAACCGCCAATGCGCGATCGCGGAATCCGCGGCTTTTTGTTCCAGCTTACCGCCGGTCGAGACCGCGACAATCGAGCAGCCGCGTGCCAATGCCGTTTCAAAAGCGTCCAGCGTTTCTTCAGTGTTGCCGGAATGGGACGAACAAATCACCAAACAATTTTCTCCCTGTGCAAAAGCCGGCAGTCCATAATTGCGCCAGGAACTGACCGGAACCGGCATCAATTCAGAAAGGTAGCTGCCCAAAAGATCGCCGCCGATCGCCGAGCCGCCCATCCCACAGACCAAAATCTGTTTGATTGGGGGAAACTCAGGCAAATTAAATTCAAAACCTTTTTTCCAGGCATCCCGGAGATTTTTTGGAAGATCGCGGATATATCCTGCCATGTCTTGGGGGTCATTGTTGTTTAAAGGTGCGTTCATATTTCTCCTGAAATCTGATGTTGAGATGAATTTCCAAGTCAGGGATTGGCTGTTGGTGTCGGAGTCGGGTCATTGGTGACCCGGACGCGGACGTAAAAAGGACCATCGGCATTGAAGCCAATCCCAAAAAGGTTGCCGTCCGCATCCTGGAGCATCCAGTTGCTCTGATAGCTTCCGGGCGCGGTGGGAGCGAAAAAAGTTACGCTCAGGTCGATTGCCTGTCCGGGCAAAACTTCGGCAGGCAAAAAGTTTTCCTGATGAGCGCCCATGGGGTTTTGGGAAAAGAAAACCAGCTTGTAGAGGCGGGTCCACTTGCAGCTGCCGCTGTTGACCAGCCGCCAGGTTTTGACGAACTCTTCGCCGGCATAGACTGCCGTGTCATCCGGGATGGTGATGTCAAACGGTTCGCCGGGGCTGGCGCGGTTGCAGTCCCTGGCATCTACGGTCGGGCTGGGCTCTGGTGTGGGCGTGCGTTCGATGGTCGGGATCTGGGTCGGAAAGATCTCCACGGTGGCGGTGGGTTCCGGCGTGGAGCTCGGTTGAGCGGTTTGGGTTTGGCGCGCGGCTTCCGTCACCAGAAAAACGGAGGTTTTCATCAGGTCCAGATGCTCGCTGGTTGGCAAATAAAGCGGGGTTGGTTCAGCCGGGCGGCACGCGCCCGCCAGCAGGCAGAGACAAAACGAGGATAAGATCAAAACAGCCAACTTCGCTCGCATGGCTCTATTCTACTTCAAGCCTCGCTTTCCGAATCGCTCTCGCGGAAAAAGGTTTTCATGCTGCTGCCAAAATGATGCTCGATCTCTCCATTCGGAAATCGGATCTGCGCGTTTTTTCCGTCCCGCGTGATCTCGAGCCCGCGGTACAAAAACTTTATTTGCCACGGAAAAGGATTGGACCCATGCAGGCGCACTTTGTTTTCATGAAAAATGGTTATCCCTGCCAGTTCGAGCAGGAGGCTGATAGGCAGCAAGCCTCCGATGGCGTTTTTGTAGCCTTGCGCTCTGCCGGTCTGAGCGTTCCACCGGTCGCTGTTGGTGTGATCGTATTTGTACAGACCGATTTGGGCGGTCACCAATTGACTGAGCAGATCAAAAGCCAGGTCGCGCTCATCTTTTTCGATCAGGCGCGAAATCAGCAGGCAGTTCCAGCCTGGGTTGACCGACTGTGCTGTGAGATCCTGTCGTAAAACTTCGGGCAAGCCAAAATGGGTCGCGGCAAGCCAATCGGGCAGGCTGGAGGCAGGCACCGAAGCCGCCTCGACCGGTTCTGACTCAATTCGCGGTTCCTGGAAGAGCGCGCTGAGGTCCTCATGTTCAATTCCAGCTGAATAAATCTGCAGATTTGTGTCCTCAAGGTTTAATCCCTCAAGCCGGTCGAGGCGCTGGTAGACCTCGCGCGTGGTCACAAAAAAGCTGCCGGGCAGCCAAATCAGGTCGCTGCCTGAAACCGATTCACGGACAGGCAAACCTTCCTGATTCTCTCCCACGATCGTGAACGGCGCGGGCTTTCGCAGCATCAATTGAGGCTTGAAGCGCAGGTTCAGACGCGAAGCTTTGGCAAGAAAACAGGGCTGGCTGCCAAATTCCGCCAATGATCCGGCAAACAAAACCTGAGACTGGAGCGGTTGATGAGTTTGGTAATCCAGGGTGGAAGCTTGTCCGAGCGCGGTTTGGTGGGTTTCGAACCAGGCGGTCAGCCGGGCAAGACGCGCTTGGAGCTGGGTTTTGGCTGTTTCATCCCCCAAAATTTCGGCAAATTTCAGCATGATTTCCAGTTCCGAAACGAGCAGGCAGCCCAAACCGCCAGATTCGGTAAAACGGATTCTGGTCGGATGTCCGCTTTCATCTGCCAGTCTGAAGCTTTCCAGTGTTTCCAGTCCGCAATGCTCCAGGCTCTGCCATTCAGGCATACCGTCCTGATCGCGGTCATTTGCGGGTTCTAACCAGCTTAAAGTCAAATCCAGCAGCGCTGGAAAAATCGCCTGAAGATAATTTGTTTGCTGGTAGAGTTGATGAATTTTCCAGGCACTCAAGGCAAGACAAGGGAACGGCGGCGCGAAAAGATGATTTTTTCCCCGATGGTCAAGCGTTTCTGCCAGGTAGTTTGCCAGAATTTCGGCGGCAATCCCGGTTTGGGAAGGCAGCAAACTCATCAAAAGCTGCCAGAGCTCAAGCGCGTGAAGCAGTTTGTTTTCCGGGGAAGCGGCGGCATTTGGTTTGAGCGCGGAGTGAAGGTTCCGATACTTTTCCAGGCGGAGTTTTCCGGACTGATCTTCGCGCAGAGATTGAAAAGCCTGATTCTGGTTGGAATAAAAACAAGCGTCCCAAGCAGCGTGCGGCGTGATGACCTGAATGATCCGAGCCTGATTGGCGACCTCAAGCCGCGCGATCTCGCCGTCCCAATTTACCGGAAAAAGGAGGTTGTGCTTATCGGTCTCCGCTTCGTCTTTGGCGCGAATTTCTGCCTGCCAATGGATCTCAAAGCTTTGATCGGGAGTCAGGGTCTTGTTTTGTTCCAGTCCCAGATTGGGGCTGATGATGGTTTTGGACATGCCTTCCATCCCCAAAAAGACGCTCAAATTGCCGGAAGTCCCCTTGAGGAAGGTTTGGTAGCCCTGACGGATGTGCTTCAGGTCCGAACTGCCGCGCAAAGAGACCAACCCGGCAGACAGGCTTGCGCCCAGCTCCTGGTTTTGATCCCCCCGGTTGCTGAGACGGATCCTGCCCAGCAGCAATTGACCGCTTTTGATCCAAAAATCCGCGACCGCTTCGACATCCTCGAAAGGAGCTAACGTGAAGCGGGCAAAATTGGAAAAGATAAGATCAAGCCGGGGCGGAGAAAGGAATTCGCTCACCGTGGAACGGCGGGCTTTGTTGAGCAGAAACTGGGGAAAAATCTGAAAATCCTGGGCCTGCAAACCAAGCGTGGAATGGATGCCAAGCGGCGCGTCCTGCCTGAAGCGCAGCTGCCAGACGATGTCGGCTTCACCAGAACCAACCCCAAACTGCCGGTCAGCGGTCAGGGTGAGACCCACAGGGTCATCTGAGAAAAAGGGACCGATATTCACAACGCAATTATACGGCAGTGTGAAAGAAAAAATGCCTGAGGAACCTTTGTGCTAAAATCGTGGTTAACTATCAGAAGAGAAGATCTTATGGAAACCAACGAAATCTTACCGAACCAATCAAAGCAGCCCGGCTCAAATGAGCCAGTTGAATCCGCTTCCGGGCTGCCAATGGGTCAATTCCCGGAGTTGGATCATTACAGGGAGACGAAACTATCTCAGGCTGAAATTAACGGTCAGCGTAATTATCTGAATCCGGGGAGCGAGTTTCATACCGGGCACTGGGCGATTGGTGAACCCGAAGCGACCCAAACGCGGGTCTCGCCAAGCGCGGGCGCGCCTTTGGCGCAGGATTTTGTGGAAACCATTCCGCCGGTCCTGCCGCCCGAACCTGTCGCGGAGGAGTTGGTTTTGCCGGAAGTCGTCGGAGAGGTAAATCGACAGGCGACGACGCTGAATCCGGTGGCATTCACGCCGGCGTCTCAGCCGGTGGAGGACACTCATCCCGTTCAGCTCCAACAAAGCGTTCACCCGCGTCAAACTCCCGCGAACTCCATCCCGCGGGAAATCAAACAGGCAACCCAGCCGGTACCTGTCAGGCACAAGTCGAAACCCGGCAAACCGCCCAAAAAAGCGAAAAAGAAGAAAGGTTGTTTTGGAAAAATCCTGCTGGCAGGCATGATTCTGGTCCTGCTGGGGCTGCTGGCGGGAGGAATTTTTGCCTGGAGGAAGTACATGGAAATCACCAGCACGCTTCCTTCGGTCGATGAACTTCAAAATCGGGCCTCCAAGTTTGAGACGACCTATATTCTCGATCGCAACGGCAATATCCTCTACGAGATCGTCGATCCGAACGCCGGCAAACGCACCTACGTGCCTCTGGAACGGATTTCGCCTTATCTGATCGCTGCCACGATCGCTACTGAAGACAAGGAATATTACAATCACCCGGGTTTCGACCTGGTCGCGCTGGCAAGGGCGCTCTATACCAACTACACCTCCGGCGAAATCGTTTCGGGTGCTTCGACGATCACTCAGCAGCTGGCGCGCCTGCTTTTGCTGACGGACGAGCGGTACGTTCAGTCCTATGAACGCAAAGCCCGGGAGATCATCCTCGCCGCGGAAATCACCCGGCGGTACACCAAGGAACAGGTGCTTGAGCTCTATCTGAACGAAATTTTCTACGGCAATTTGTCTTACGGAATCGAAGCGGCTGCCGCGACCTATTTCAACACGACTGCCGCGGATCTCAATCTGGAACAGGCGGCTTTTTTGGCGGGATTGCCGCAGGCGCCCTCGGTTTATGATGTTTACAACAACCGGGAGGTTACGATCGACCGGTTCAAGACCATCCTGGTACTGATGTATCAGCTGAGTCAGGAAACCAACTGTATCCACATCGGCGAAAACCTGCAGCCGGTCTGCGTTGATGCCATCCAGACGATCCGGGCTTCCGACACGTTGGAAGCCTACGAATTCACCAAACGGGATATCAGCATGAAGTTCCCGCACTGGGTGGTCTTTATCCAGTCGCTGCTGGAATCTCAGTTTGACGCCCAAACCATTTACCGTTCCGGTTTTACGGTCTACACGACCCTTGACCCGGAAATGCAGCGCGAAGCTGAAACCGCGGTCAGCAGTCAACTGGCACAAATGACCGAGAAAAACGCGACCAACGGGGCGGTTGTGGTGATGTCGAGCAAAACCGGCGAAATTTTCTCAATGGTTGGCTCAGCAGACTTTTATAATCCCGCCATCAGCGGCCAGGTCAACATGGCTTTGAGCAACACGCGCCAACCGGGCTCGGCAATCAAGCCGCTGACCTTCCTGGCTGCCTTTGAAAAAGACTGGACACCCGCGACCCTGATTTGGGATGTGCCGACTAGTTTCAGACCATCAGCAGATCCTTTTGATTCCAGTCCCGATTACGAGCCGGTCAACTATGACGGTCGTTTTCATGGTCCGGTGACTGTCCGTTCGGCGCTGGCAAATTCTTTCAATATCCCCGCCGTAAAGGCGCTGGAATACGTGGGCATTTATGACGACCCGGCCACCCCCCAGGAAGACGGTTTTATCAATCTGGCGCGGCGGTTGGGGATCACCAGCCTTAACCGTCCGGATTATGGGCTCTCGCTCACCCTGGGAGGCGGAGAAGTCAGCCTGCTTCAGATGACCGGCGCGTTTCAGGTTCTGTCGAACGAGGGCCGCAAGGTCGCGCCGGTGGCAATCACCAAAGTGGTGGATCACAGCGGGCAGGTCCTCTATGAATATCAGCCTCCGGCTGGCGACCAGGTGGTCCGTCCGGCGCACGCTTATTTGATTTCCTCGATCCTGTCAGACCGCGAAGCCCGCGCGCCCATGTTTGGCTACGATTCGATTCTTAATCTGCCTTTCCCAGCCGCCGCGAAAACCGGTACGACCAACGACTTTCGTGATAACTGGACCATCGGTTACACTCCGGATCTGGTGGTTGGGGTGTGGGTGGGCAATGCCGATTATTCGCCGATGATCAATACCACCGGTATCGAAGGCGCCGCGCCAATTTGGGCTCAGATCATGCAAGCCGGCGTAAACCGCTATTTTGGCGGCAACAGCGGACCTTTCCCAAGGCCTTCAGACGTTGTTGATTACACAATTTGCTCGGTCTCCGGCACCCAACCGAGTGAGCATTGCCCTACGCATCGCAGCGAGGTATTTGCGTCTGACCAACCTCCCTTGCCCAAGGACCAGGATCTGTGGCTTAGGACCGCGATCGATTCGTGGACCAATCTCCAGGTTTCGTCGGCTTGTTCCGAGTTTCCCAAAGAGACGATGGTGATCAATGTTGAGGATAAGGCTGCCATCAAATGGTTGGGCACCGACGCGGGCAAGGCCTGGGCGGACAATTACGGTTTTCCGGATCCCTTGGTCATCAAGCCCGAACGGGAATGCCGCATGGATGACCCCCGACCGATTATTGATTTGGTTGGCATCCATGACGGAGTGACAATCACGGAAAGCCCCTTCGTGATTGCCGGAGTGGTGGATTCGACCGCGAATTTCAAGCAATTTAAACTCCATTGGGGTGAAGGCGCCGACCCGAGCGAATGGCATCCCCTGACCCCGGATTGGATCACCGTGCCGGTCAGCTCCGCGGCGGAAATCGTTTCCTGGGATCTGGAGGATATCGACGTCCCGGTAATCACTTTGCGCGTGACGCTTCACAGCACCATGAACACTGAGGTGCAAAAAAAGTGGGTGCTGAACCTCTCTTTGCCGACGCCGACTCCTACGCCGACGCCGACCATCACACCGACCGTCACGCCCACGCAGCCGCCCGAAGCGACCCCAACCCCGCTGCCTCCGGCAGAATCGCCGACCCCGGAGGAGAATCCTTAGTCTGGGTTTAGAAGAGCGCTAATTGGGATGTGTGAAATTCCGGAGGATCGCTGCAGATCTGAGACCGGAACAGTTCCCGATTTAACAAGGGATTTCCCGCGAGATTGCGCAGTTGGCGATATTTAACCAACTGCCAGTCTTCGCCCAGGAGCAGACGCAGGTTGGGATCGCGTTTCAGTTTATAAGATGCCAGGTTGGAACGGCTGCCCGGCAGCACAATGAACTTTAGCCCGCCCAAATGCCGGTTGGCGCGGAGCAGGTTTGAAACGCAGGTTGTCGCGATCGGGAAGAAGGAATAAAGCGCCTCACCAGTCTTGTCAAACCAGACCACGCGGTCCGGCAGGGTCTCGCGCCTGAACTCCAACCGCTCTGCCATCTCTTCGAGCAGGGCGTGCATTTCATTTAGATCCAGGTCGCGCTCAGTGGCTGTCTCGTTGGGTTTGATCTTGTAAAAGGAATTTTCACCTTCCTCAGCCAGGACAGCGTAAGATTCCAAAATTTCCTGAACAAGTTCCTCCGGAGGAGTGTGGAAACCGGCCAACTCCACGTAAACCGCGCTGAAAATTTCTTTCCGCGTCAGGGAAGAGCGGCTTTGCAGCGCGCGCAAGATGGTTTCTTCGGCGCGGTCTGCCATGCTTGTTAAAATCATTTCATCATCAGCCAGCCAGTACAGACCTGCTTCAGGCGTCGTTCCGGGGTTGAAGCGCTGAAAATGGCTCACGTCATTGAAGGCGGCAGAAAATTCAGCCTCGATCTCATTGAGCGTTTCTCCGGCTCGGGGACGATCCTTGAGCGCGTCGGCAGACACCAGCTCGGTGAGCGTGGACGAGATCAGACGCTGCCAGTGGGCGGGCTCGCCAAACTGACGTAAAAACGACTTGCCGGCTGCTTTGATCGCCGTGCTTCCGTTTGGGTGGCTGTGGGAGGCGATCATGGGCGTTGGCAGACGCCAGACCGTTTGCAGCATGTTAGTTTCGCCGTTAAGCGCGGCTTTGCTGAGCCTCAATCCCGCGGATTGGGCGCCCAGCATTCCTGCCAGCAAAAACAGGCTTTCCAGTTCGCTGGTCAAAAGCAAAACCGGCACATCTGACCCAATCAGCGCGGGCAGCTGGCTGAGCACCTTGCGAAGGGCGACAGAATGCCAGGTCCAGTCATAACGCTGCCGCAGCAGACTGTTGCGAACGGTTTTGACCCCGTCTTTGCCCCACAACCAGCCGCTCCAAAAGCCCGAAAGATTCCAGAAAGCCTGATTTCGACGCGGAAGTGAGCATTGAACCAGGCTGATCAGATCGGTTTCCGGTTTTTGTTCCAGCTCGCGCAGACGGCCTTCAAAAAGGCTGATCCCGCCAGTGGGCGGGACGCGTTTGGGCCAGGCGCGCAGTTTCACTTCTTCCTGCCCGTGAACCCACAGGCTGACTCCGTTAACAAAGGCTTTCCACACGTTGGCTTCCTGATAGACAGGCGGTCTCAAGAGCTGCTTGGGGCGGTTTTGAGCCCGGGGCCAGATCCAAAGCTGGTTGCATTGGTCGGCGGCAGTCAGCCAAAGCGCGCGTAAAAGCCTGGCTTGTTCGGGGCTCAGGCTGCTTGATTCGATTTTTGAGAGCAGCAAGTGCAGAGCGATCAGCGCCCTGGGTGAATAGAAGCTGATGACCTCTTCCATCACCCGCCTTAAAGCCGGGTCTTGACTGGCGATCCGTTCCAGCACTTGGGAACGGATCAGGGCGTAGGAGGGCGGTTTTGCCAGCGTCTCAAGCAGCGCCGGAGTGAGCTCAATTTCGCCTTTCAACCCGCAAAGCGGGCATTCGCCGATGGCAGTGGCGGCGATTCTTTCCTGGTCTGAGCTTTCTTCCCAAATGAAGGTTTCAACTTCAAACTTGCCCGGTGTTTCCAAACCGCGGCAGCTTTCGCTGGGACAATCCAGACGGTAAAACGCCTGGATGTAATCTTCAACCGTGCTCCCGTCCCGCATTTTGCTCTTGGCAAGCGCCGCGAGGGCTTCAGAAAAATCCTGATAATCAGGAGCGCCAGCCAACACGCGCAAGACGAAAGCGGCGATGGGATTGTTGGCAGAAATCAGAATCCGATAGCCGGCTCGCGCCAACTCCAGGCTGGTAAAGGGATTTTGCCCAAACGGATCCAGGATCCACGAACCAGCCGCGGCGAAATGGCTGACCCAATCCGGCACCATGCCGTGGGGAACCGGGGGAAAATAGCGTTCAAGAGGGTAATGTTCCCCTTCAACCGGCAAAGGCTCCCCGGGCACCCAGGGCGCGGACGAAAAATTGGGCGGGTGAGGGAGTTCCAAAATGCTCCTTCTTACTCAGACCTCGAGATCAAAATGCCAAAGCCAAAAGCCGGCAAATGCAGCAGGTTTTCGGTCATGTGGCTGGTGATGGCATCGTTTCCGGCGAACAAAAGCTCCCACTTGTTGTAATCGCCGGTCGGCAGGGGGTATGTTTTGATTTCTTTGCCAAAATTAAGCACGACCAGCATCTTTTCAGCCTCTGCAGAGCGTTCATAAACCAGCAAATCGGCGTCCTGACTGTCAAGCAAGACCAGAGAACCGTCGTTCAGTGCCGCGTGGTCCCGGCGCAGTCGGATAAGCTGTTTGTAGAATGTGAGCAGCGAGGCTTGGGACGCGGCTTGATTTGCGACATTGCGGACCTTGTAGTCTTTGTTAAGGTGCAGCCAGGGCTGACCCATGGTAAAGCCCGCGTTGGCGGCGGCGCTCCACTGCATGGGAGAGCGGCAGCCGTCCCTGCCTTTATAGAAGGGCCAGTAATGCTTTCCGACCGGGTCTTGGATCTGGGAGCGGGTCAGGCTAATATCGCGCATGCCGATTTCTTCCCCATAATAAAGGAAGGGCGTGCCGCGCAGCGTCAGATGCATGGCTGCCAGAAGTTTGGGGATCGTATCTTCTTCACCTTTGGCAAAACGGGTAGAAGAACGCCTGGTGTCGTGGTTGTTGAAAAAATAGTTGGGCCAGGCATCCGTGCCGTGAAGCGCGTCCCAATATTGAATGGCTCTGCCATAGGCTTTGGCGGTGAAAGCCGAGTTGGTAAAAGCGTAATCAAAACCCGCGTGGAGGCGGTCTTCGCCGATATAGGTTCTGGCGTGAGCGGAATCTGCCAAAAAAGTTTCGCCAACCACGTATCGCTGCGGATATTGGTCCAGAATCGCGCGGATATCCTTGACGACGTCGATCATTTCAGGCTGAGAGCTGTCATAGAGGTGCTCGTAAGCGTCAAACTTGCGCAGGTTCATCCCCTGGCGGCGGGGATTGTCGCGCAGGGCGGCATCTTTAAAGTAATTGTTAAAAACGTCCAGGCGAAAACCATCCACGCCCTTATCCAGCCAATAGCGAAAAACGTCCAGCATGGTCGAGCGCACGTCGGGATTGCGCCAGTTGAGGTCGGGCTGGTGTTTGTTGAACATGTGGTAGTAATATTTTCCCAGGTTCGGGTCAAATTCCCAGCCCGAACCGCCAAAGGTGGAAAGCCAGTTGTTGGGTTTGGCTCCGTTTTCCTTTGGGGCGCGCCAAATGTACCAATCGTGGTAGGGATTGGTCTCCGATTTGCGCGATTCCTGGAACCAGCGGTGTTGGTCGGAGGTATGGTTGAGCACCAGATCGAGGATGATGTGCAGGTCGCGCCTGTGGGCTTCTGAAAGCAGCCGCTCAAAATCCTGAAGATTCCCGTATTTGGGGTCGATGGTGTGATAATCGGCGACATCATAGCCAAAATCGACGTCCGGTGAGGGATTGATGGGAGAAAGCCAAATGGCGTCAACGCCCAGGTCCCGCAGGTAATCCAGGTGTTGAATGATGCCGGCGAGATCGCCGATGCCGTCGCCGTTTGTATCCTGAAAAGAACGGGGATAAATTTGATAGATGATGCCGTTCTTCCACCAAAGTTTGTTTTTTGCCATTTGGACCTCCATCAGGTCATTTACAAGAAAGATCAGGTGAAATCCAGCATTAAGCCGTGATTGGTTCTATTATAAAGGAAATCTACGCGCTTCAGAGCCGCGAAATGCCCGAACGCGCGGAATCAAGACGTTTTGACGCGGTGAGTAACCCCTTAAATCGTCAAAAATTTTACAAAAAATATTTCTGGTTTTTTCCCGGCTTGTGATATCATTTATCCAAGATGGAATTAGTTACTCAACTTCCACTCTTTCCACCAATTCCGATCAGGGGATTGGTCCATCGCAATTGTTGTTCTATGTATCCCAAGGATACGCGTTCGTCCATTAAAAACAAGGAGAAAAAAGTATGCAAAAAAGTATTACCAAGTTTTTAAGTTTTCTCTTGCTCGCCGCTCTGTTGGTGAGCCCAGTGGCGGCTGCCGCGCCCGAATATGTGGCACCTCCCACTGATGGTCCCTCCGTCTCTGCGGAAGATCAAGCCTGGCTTGATATGGCTGAGGCGGCTGAAAGCTTCACGGTTCAGTTGATTGAGCCCTCTTTGGCTACCTACGATGGCGGCAACGCGCTCTTCGCGGCGCCCGCCCGGTCAGAAAGCGGCAAGCTCGATGTCAACTCTCCCGAAGCACTCGCATATCTGGAGCACATCAACGCCGGTTTGGATGCCTTTATCAGCAAAGCCGAATCCGTGTTGGGACGTGAACTGGAGGTCCTCTACCGTTATGATTATGTCATCAACGGTTTCTCCGCCAAGATGAGCGTGGAAGAAGCGGCGATGCTTCGCCAACTTCCTGAAGTTCGCGAAATCTTTGTGGACAGCTTCTACAAGCTTGACACGGACGTCAGCCCGGCTTTCATCGGCATTGATAAAGTCTGGGATGGCTCCGCTGTGCCGCTTCCTGAAGGTAAACGCGGTGAAGGGACGATCCTTGGTATCATCGATACCGGTATCAACGCCGGTCACCCGAGTTTCCAGCAGACAACCCCTCTGGATCCCTACGTTTTCCCTGCTCCCGCTGGCGGTTTTAAGGGCTTATGCGCGACTGCGCCAGCCACCCACCACTGTAACAACAAACTGATCGGTATGTGGGATATGTTGGCAAACGCCGATGGCAATGATACTTTGGACCACGGCTCGCATACCGCCGGTACGGCTGGCGGCAACCGCGTCCAGATCAACTACAACGGCGCGACTGTCGTCATTTCCGGTATGGCGCCCCACGCGCAGATCATTTCCTACAAAGTCTGTACCGAAGGCGGCTGCCCCGGTGGAGCCTCGACCGCCGCGGTTAACCAGGCAATTCAGGACGGCGCCGACGCCCTCAACTTCTCAATTGGTCCTTCCTACGGTCCTGCCCGCAGTCCCTGGTCTGACTCGACCGAATTGGCTTTCCTGGAAGCCTTCAAGGTCGGTGTTTCCATCGCGACTTCTGCAGGTAACTCCGGTCCCGAGGATTCCACAGTCTACAAACTTCCGCCCTGGGCGATTGTTACTGCCAACACCCAGCACGGCCGCATTTTCGGTTATCCCGTGACCGTAAACCCCAGTTCCGCCAATCCTTTGAACTCCCTTGCCTTGCCGGCTTCTGCTGATCTGGCGCCTGCCATGACCACGAATATTACCGGCGCTGGCTTGATTTGGGGCGGTAATCATAACAACCTGTTGGGTTGTAACGCGTGGCCTGCCGGCACACTGACCGGAAAAGTTGCCCTGATCCAACGCGGCGACTGCTCCTTTAAGGATAAACTGCAAAACGTCCAGGATGGCGGTGGTGTTTTCGCTCTGGTTTACAACAACCAGCCCGGCGCGCCCATCATCATGGGCACAAACTCCGGCGCAGTCACTATTCCCGCCGGTATGATTTCAAAGGAAGCCGGCGAAGAAATTGTCGCTGTCGCGACCTCCCCGATGACGGTCAACATCAACAAGAACCTTGGTTCCGGAACCCGACCGGAATGGGGCGATATTTTGGCAGACTCTTCCTCCAGAGGTCCGATCCCCAATTTTGAAATGCTGGAACCCGATATCGCCGCTCCCGGCACCAACGTTCTGGCTGCCTATTCGGGCCCAGGTCAAACCGATCTGATGTCCGGTACCTCTATGGCCGGTCCTCATGTTGCCGGTTCGATGGCTGTGATGCGCTCACTCTACCCGTCCTGGACGCCGGCGGCTATTCGCTCCGCGATCATTATGACTGCTTTGGCAGGTACAAGCCAGGACTACGATTTGGGACCGGTCACTCCGTTTGATTACGGTAACGGCCGCATCGATATGTCCAAAGCCGCTCTTGCCGGTCTGGTGATGGAAGTCACCTACGAACAATACAAAGCTGCCAACCCCGCGGCTGGTGGAGACATCCGCACGCTCAACATTCCTTCCTACCAGAACAGCAACTGTCTGGGCGGGTGCACCTTTACCCGTACGGTTAAGAATGTGGCTGGTGTTGAGACCGCTTATACCGTGGAAATCGAAAAGACCGAAAACGTCGCCATCGAAGTCACTCCGGCGACCTTCACCATCCCCGCCGGCGGCACCCAGCTGATCACCGTCAAAGTCACCCCCAGCATCCTGTCTGGCGGCGAATGGCAGTTTGGCCGCATCAAGTTCGCGACCGACGGGACCTTCCCCAATGGAAAAGCCATCAGCGACACAGCTTTCACCCTGGCTGCCAAGGCTGCCGTGACCGGTTCGACTCTGCCTTCCGAGCTGCGCAAGCAAATCCCTGCCGCGAGCGGAAGCCATGTCTTTGAAGACGCCTACTATGCCGAAGCCATTACCGCGTTCAACACGACCCGTTATGGAATGGCTCCCGCGACAATCTACGAATTTAACGTAGCGCAAGACCCGACTCCGGAAAACCCGTACGATGATCGTGAACAAAACTGGTACACAAGTTTCAGCTGCCCCTCCGGAACGGAACGCATGGTCGCGGAAATTTTGGAAACCACTTCTCCTGACCTGGATATCTTCCTGGGAACTGGTTCAACACCTGCCAAGCTGCTTGAAAAAGCCACTTCAGCATCCGGCGGTTCCATGGAATACATCAACCTGCACGGACCCACCTGGGCAACCGGCACCTGCTGGCTGATGGTTCAAAACTGGGAAGCCTCTGAGGCAGGCGAAGATCCGGTCAAACTGGCGATCGGTACGGTTCCAAAGACCCCTTCGACCAACCTGACGGTCAGCATCGACCCGACCAGCGTCCCGAAACTGACCCCCTTCGACATGACGGTTTCCTGGGATCTGGGAACTGTCTGGGAAGGAAAAGAGGTCTGGTACGGTTGGTTCAGCGCCGGTTCCACCGCGACTCAGAAGAACGATATTGTTGAGATGGATGTCAACCTCTATCGCGACGAAGAAATTCCTCAGCCGGAATTCCAACTCTATCTGCCTCTGATTCTGAAGGCGGAATAAGATTTTTTAGAACAAAACAAAAAGAGAGCCGTCAGGCTCTCTTTTTGTTTTTGAGAGCAAAACGGCAGGAATGGCGGAAGCCGCATCACCCTGATCCTTTGCCTACCCGACCTGTCATCCTGAGCGTTAAACGCGAAGGATCCTGCAGTTTGGGAGGTTGTAGGTAAGATTCTTCGGCTGCGCCTCAGAATGACGTCGTAAAAAGCACCAAGTACGCAGGCAGAGCATTGTGTCACGGTTGGTGAGCGAAGGATTCTTCGGCTGCGCCTCAGAATGACAGGCTGCGCCACAGAATGACACCCGGAAAAGAGTCGGGTGCAGGCAGGGTCACGTCATCCTAAGCGTTAAACGCGAAGGATCTTGCGGTGCTCACTCGACACGTCATCCTGAGCGTTACACGCGAAGGATCTTGCGGTTAGACATACCTAACAGAATGATTCCTCCAGGTTCGGGTGAAGAAAGATTCTTCGGCTGCGCCTCAGAATGACGTCGTAAAAAGCACCAAGTACGCAGGCAGTCGCTGCGCCTCAGAATGACACCCGGAAAAGAGCCGGGTGCAGGCAGGGTCACGTCATTCGGATCGCATCGTAGAATGCCAGAATGATTTATCTCATTGCTTGCGAAACAAAAATGATTATGGTATGATTTGGGCGTTCGTCAGTTCAATACTTTTCAATCTGAAAAGTGGGCTATAGGTCCACTTTTTTGCTAAGAACTGGAAGTGTTTAAGTTAGTTGGAGAAAGAAAGCGATGAAAAGCGAATTTACGTTAGCCTTCAATGAAGTCCTGGAAGAAAAAGGGCTGCCGCGCGAAGTTATCCTGGCAGCGCTGGAATCTGCCATGGTTTCAGCCTATCGCAAGGCTGTGGGCGCCTCGGCCGCCCAGGATGTTCAGGTCAAGCTCGACTTCGAAAGCGGAAACGTGAGTGTTTTCGCTGAAAAAGAAGTGACCGACTCGATCGTTGATGACCGCACCGAGGTCCTGCTCGAAGAAGCCCAAAAGCTGAATCCGGACGCTCAGCTTGGCGATTTGGTGATGGTCGAATCGACCCCCAAAGATTTTGGCCGCATCGCCGCCCAGACCGCGCGTCAGGCGATCCAACAGCGTATCCGCGATGCCGAAAGACAGCGCCAGTTCGAGCATTTCAGCAAGCAAGTCGGTGAGATCACCAGCGGGATCGTCCAGGCTGTCAACTCGCGTCAGGCGACCATCGGTCTGGATCACAAAGCCGAAGGCACCATGCTGCGCAAGGACATGATCCCCAACGAGCGATTCCGCATTCACGACCGTATCCGCGCTTATGTGGCGGAGGTCACCGATTCACCCAAGGGACTGCAGATCATACTTTCCCGCGGTCATCGCAACTTCCTGCGGCGGCTGCTGGAAAACGAAGTGCCGGAAATTTTTCATGGGATCGTGGAAATCCGCTCGATCGCGCGCGAACCGGGCCAGCGCGCCAAGGTCGCCGTTTCGGCGACCCAACAGGGCATCGACCCTGTCGGGGCATGCGTCGGGCAGCGCGGCGTGCGCATTCAGGCGATCGTGCGCGAACTGCATGATGAGAAAATCGACGTGATCGAGTGGAGCTCGGACGCGGCGGTATATATCAGCAAAGCCATCAGCCCGGCGCGCGTTTCGGGTGTTTATCTGCATCCTTCGATTTACGATCACAAAACTGCGACCGTTGTGGTGCCCGAAGACCAACTGAGTCTGGCGATTGGCAGGGAGGGTCAAAACGCCCGTTTGGCTGCCAAGCTGACCGGTTGGCGCATCGACATCATGAGCATCTCCGAAGCTGCCGCGAAAGCTTTGACGAAACTGCGCGAAGACCCGACGCTGGCGGCATTGGCTCAGGACGAAGCCGAGACGATGGCGCGCGTGGAAGAGCTGCTGCAGATGAAATCGGAAGGAAGAGTGCTCAATATGGATGACAGCGCCCTGATTTCCCGCTTTGTCGACCGCGTGGAACGCCGCGGAGAAGCCGACAGCAAGGAAGTTGTCGACGCTCACCGGGCGGAACTGAAGGCGATCCGGGATGGAATTGACCAACGCGCCTTCGACGTCAGCATTTACGACGTCCCCGGCATCAAGGAGCACATTCAGGTCATTTTGCAGGAGAACGGCATCGAAACTCTGGGCGATATGATTTTTACGATTCAAACCGACGTGGATACCATCCTTTCCTTCAACGGGATCGGTCCCAAGAACTTCGAAGAAGTCCTGGACGCGGCGAGCAATTACAAGCTGCCCGAGCCTGAAGCCGTAGAACCCGAGCCGGAACCGGAAGCCGAAGAAACGCCGGAAGCAGAGATCGCCGCAGTCGCGGAAGAAGCTCCGGAGCCGTCTGAACCGGAAGTTGAAGAAACCGAAGCAGAACCGGATCAGGAATCCGAGGAACCGGCGGTGCCGGAACCCGGGGCTGAAACCGCAGAAGAAACCGAACCGGGCGAAGAAAAGAGCTTCGAAGAACTCTTCCGCCTCGATTCGCTGCGGCGTGACAAAACTTCGAGTGAAGAAGATGAAGAATATCGCCGCATGATGCCGGACAAGAAGAAAAAGGGCAAGAAACGCCGTGGTTATACGGTTGAGTATGATCCCGATCAGGACACTGATGTTGTGCGTTATACTCATCGTAAAGGCGAAGACGATTGGGAAGACTGGTAAAAGCCCAAAAAGTTAGGCTTCAAACCGGAAGGTGAAAACCTTCCGGTTACAGAAAAATGATTTTGACAGGTTTTTGACAGAAAGCACGAAGGTGGCAGCAAAAACAATAAAAACAAAACCCAGGCATGTCCCTCAGCGCACTTGCGTTGGATGCCGTGAAGTGCTTCCAAAACGGAATTTGATTCGGTTGGTGCGGAGCGCGGAGGGCGTGCTGGTAGATCAAAGCGGCAAGCTGCCCGGTCGCGGCGCTTATTTGCATGACCAAAAGAGCTGCTGGATCAAAGGGTTAAAAGGATCATTGGCAAAAGCTTTACGGACTTCGATTTCGGAGCAAAATCAGGCTGCGCTGACGGAATATATGCAGGGTTTGCCGGATGGGGACACCCAAACGGCGGACCCAGACCATAAGGAAAGCATGTCAGCATAAGCGCTTCCTCACAATTTTGCTCTGAAAGACCGGTCTCATGAGGCAAGGGGATTGCTACACATGTTGATGGAGGCGCGAATGAGCAAAAAAGAAGAAAAGACAATCCAACTCCCATATAGCATTACTGTAAGAGATTTGGCAGGAGTTTTGAACAACAGCGCGGTTCAGGTCATCAAAATCTTGATGTCCAACGGCGTCATGGCGAGTATCAATCAGACCATTGACTTCGATACCGCGGCAGTGGTCGCGACCGAACTAGGCTTTGAACCTCAACTGGAGCAGGAAGACGAGGCGGTTGAAGACATTGGCGAAATGCCGCTTTGGCGCAAAGTTATCCTCAACGAGGATGCCGAAAAATTATTGCCCCGTCCTCCGGTCATCACCATTCTTGGGCATGTGGATCACGGCAAGACGACCCTGCTGGACGCCATCCGCAATACGGACGTCGCCGGCGGAGAAGTCGGCGGGATCACGCAGCATATCGGTGCTTATCAGATCACCCATAAGGACCGTCTGATCACCTTTTTGGATACTCCCGGGCATGCCGCATTTTCTTCCATGCGGGCACGCGGCGCTCAGGGCGCGGATATCGTCGTGCTGGTGGTTGCCGCGGATGACGGCGTTCAGCCCCAAACCCGTGAAGCCGCCAATCATGCCAAAGCCGCTCAGGTACCGATCATTGTGGCATTGAACAAAATCGATAAAGCCGACGCGAATCCCGAAAAGGTAAAAACCCAGTTGGCGGACATTGGTTTGCAGCCCGACGAATGGGAGGGCGACACCTTTGTGATGCCGGTCTCAGCCAAGGGTCGGATCGGTTTGGACGATTTGCTGGAAACCATTTTGCTGGTTGCCGATAACCTGACAATCAAAGCCAACCCCAAGGGCAAATGCATCGGCACCGTGGTCGAAGCCCGGCTCGAAAAAGCCCGCGGACCTCTGGCAACCCTTTTGGTCCAAAACGGCACGCTCAAGGTCGGTGATGTGATTGTTGCCGGCGAAGGCACTGGCAAAGTGAAGGCAATGTTCGACCAGCGCCGCAAGCGGGTCAACAAAGCCGGACCCAGCACCCCGGTGGTGGTGATGGGCTTGAACGCCGTGCCGGAAGCCGGCGATCTGTTCCAGGTCGTGGAAAGTGACCGGGAGGGCCGCGCGATTGTGGCGGAACGCAAGGCGGAACGCGAAGCCAAGAAAAACGTCAAGCGCGCTACCCTGGAAGAATTATTTAGCCGCTACAAATCCGGAGAGGCAAAGGAACTGCGTCTCATCCTGAGGGCAGACGTGCAGGGCTCGCTTGAGCCGATCATGAATGAGCTCGAAAAATTGGGCAAAGAGCAGAAGGACATCACTGTCAAAATTTTGCATGCCGAAGCTGGCAACATTACCGAAAGCGACGTGATGCTCGCGGCGGCTTCGAACGCGGTCGTGATGGGTTTTGATGTCAACATCGATCAGGGCGCCCGCCGTCTGGCAGATTCCGAAGGCGTTTCCATTCGTCTTTACAATATCATTTACCGTTTGGTAGAAGATGTCGAAAAAGCGCTCAAAGGCTTGTTGGAACCCGAAATGGTGGAACGCGTCATTGGAAAGGCAGCTGTTTTGGCGACCTTTAAGGTCTCCAAAGGCGGCACCGCCGCTGGCTGCCGCGTTTTGACAGGCGAATTCCACCGCAACGCTTTCGTGCGCGTTATGAGAGCCGGCGAAGAGATTTCGACCGCCGAAATTCTTTCGATCCGGCGTGAGAAGGAAGACGTGCGCGAAGTGCGGGAAGGCATGGAATGCGGGATCACCCTGAAGAATTTTGAAACTTTCGAGGTCGGCGATTATCTGGAATGCTATGTTGTGGAGAAATTTGGCGGATAATTTCATCCGCGGTAAGGAGAAGTAATGCCTTCCGTATTGAGAATGAAACGGATCAACGACAGGATGAAAGAAGTCCTGTCGATGGTCTTGATGGCTAAAATTGAAGACCCCCGTCTTCTGGGCGTGACCATCACCGATGTCAAGGTTGACCGGGAGCTGGATTACGCCAATATTTATGTTTCCGCCCTGGAAGGACAGGAAAGGGCGGAAGAAGTTTTGGACGCCCTGCAGCACGCGCGCGGCTTTTTGCGCTATGAAATTTCGCAGGAAATTGACTTGCGCATCACTCCCAAGCTGCGCTTCTTTTGGGACCCGACGCCCGAAAAAGCAGCCAGAATCGACTCGCTTTTGGCCACCTGGCAAAATGAAACCAGGCCGGATCAAAACCCGGAGGCTGAAAGCGCGGCGGATAACTTCTCTGGGAACCCAACGGAAGAGGATCAGGCATGACCACCCGAAACCCTGAAGACCTGCTGATTCGCGAACAGCTGGCGACAGCCAATCATTTTGTGGTAGTTTCCCATATCCGTCCGGATGGGGACGCCATTGGCAGCATGCTCGGGTTTGCTAACGCGCTTAGAGCCGCCGGCAAGCGGGTGGATTGCGTCCTGCAGGATGCCGTCGCGCCGCGCTATTGGTTTTTGCCCGGAGCGCGGGAGGTTTTGGCAAAGCTGCCGGAAAGCTACGATTATCTGATCGTGGTAGACAGCGCCGATACCCGTCGGGCAGGTTCCGTTCTTGATGGAAATGTCAAGCCCAATCTGGTGGTCGACCATCACAAAACCCATCTTAATTTTGGCGATGTTGATTACGTCGAAGCGGATACGGAAGCAACCGCCTTGGTGCTGCTCGAAAAACTGCCGGACTGGGGGCTTGAAATCACTCCCGATGTGGCAGCCTGCCTGATGACCGGTTTGTTAGCAGACACGCTTGGCTTCCGCACCAACAACACCACGCCCAAAGCTCTGCGGGCGGCGGCGGATCTGATGGAACTGGGCGTAGATTTGGTGCAGGTCTACAACCAGACGCTGTTGATGCGGACGCTGCCGGAAATCAGATATTGGGGTCAGGGACTTTCGAAACTCGAGTTTGGTGACGATATTTTGACGACAACTTTGACACTTGATGATAGAATCATAGCTGGCTATCCCGATAATGATGACGCGGATCTGATCAACACGCTCACCACCGTTCCGGATGCCTTGGTTTCAGTTTTATTCATCGAACAAACCAATCAATCGGTCAAGGTCAGTTGGCGATCGGTTAAGGGGATAGATGTATCGGAAATTGCAAGTAAATTTGGCGGAGGCGGTCACGAATCGGCAGCTGGGGCGGATATCCCCGGCGAACTTGAACAGGTCCGTCAGTCCGTTATGGAAGAAACGAAAAAAACAGTCGTAAGGGCTAGGGCTGAAAATGGAAAATTCAAATATCAGTGATAACACTCACCAGAAATTGGTAAATAAGGTTTCTGGGGTATTGGTCGTGGACAAACCGGTGGGAATGACATCTCACGATGTTGTCCAGTTTATTCGCAACGGCACCAAGATCAACCGCGCGGGTCATACCGGCACGCTTGATCCGCGTGCCTCGGGCGTGCTGGTCGTCCTGGTGGGACCTGCCGTCCGCCTGAGCGAGTTTGTGGCTGCGTCTGACAAACGTTATCAAGCCGTGCTCAGATTTGGGCAGACCACCAGCACCTTCGATTCCGAAGGCGAAATAACCAGCCGCCGGCCGGTTGATATCAGTCACGATGAGCTCGAAGAGGCTCTGAAAGGTTTCATCGGCGAGGTGGAACAGGTGCCGCCGGTTTTCTCGGCATTAAAAGTGAAAGGAAAACGCGCTTACGAGCTCGCCCGTCAGGGCAAGGAAGTTGAAATGGAACCGCGGACCATCACGGTTCACGATCTGGAGCTGCTCGATTGGGACCCGCCCGAAGCGGTGATCGATATCCAGTGCTCCTCCGGCACCTACGTGCGTTCTCTGGCATCCGATTTGGGCGAAACACTCGGTTCGGGCGCCACGCTGGTCGGTTTGCGCCGAACCAAAAACGGACAATTTGGGCTGCGCGACGCCGTTTCGCTGCGGCGCCTGGAAGAAGCCTTCGAAAATGGGGATTGGTACAAGTATCTCATCCCTGCTGCCGAAGCGCTGGGAGACTGGTACACGGTCGTCCTGGACGTACCGCAGATTGATGAAGTGACTCATGGCCACCGCATCCCGGCGGACGAAGGCCTGGAACCGGGCAAAATGGCCCGCGCGATCAGCGAAGATGGAGAATTGGTCGCGCTGATCGAATATGACGCTGAAGTTTCAGAATGGCAACCGCGAAAGGTCTTCAGCAATTAGAAAAAATAACATCACAGACACCCCGTCAGATATTCAACGGGGTGTCTTTATGACAGGGATCCGCTTTTGAGCAATTTTTATTACGATTGGGATCATGAACCACTGCCGCCGGTTTGGGTCACCATCGGCAATTTTGACGGCGTCCATCGCGGACATCAGAGCCTGATCCGCCAATTGATCGCGAAAGCGAAAGCCAGTCATACCGCTTCGCTGGCGGTGACTTTTTGGCCCCATCCAAAGGCGTTCTTCACGCGGGAATCCAAAGGGTTTTACCTCAATAACAGCCAGGAAAAGAACTTTTTGCTCGAAAAAACCGGGTTGGATTACGTTCTAAGTCTGACTTTCAACAAAGAGCTCGCGAATTTGGATACGGCTCAGTTTTTGACGAAACTTAACCAAATCGCACCTCTGCGCGGGCTGATGGTCGGCGAAAGATTTGCCATGGGCAAAGAGCGCAAAGGCACCGAAACGGTGCTGAACGAAGTTTGCGGCTGCATGGGCATTCCCTGCCTGCACATCCAGCCGCTCACCATCGACGGGGAAGTGGTCTCATCTCACCGCATTCGTCACGCGCTTGATCTGGGGGATTTGGGTTTGGTTTCGCGCCTGCTTGGCAGACAATACAGCCTGTCGGGACGAGTCGCGCACGGTAAAAAAACCGGATCGAAACTCGGGTTCCCGACCGCGAACCTCTATTTTGACGAAAACCGCAAGCTGCCGCGCTATGGGATCTATGCCACGATGGTCGAGGTCAATCACAGACTTTATCAGGGCGTTACCAACGTCGGCATCCGACCGACCTTTGATGACGGAAACGCGCCCAGTGTGGAGACGCTTTTAATCGATTTTGATGATAACATCTATAGCAAGCTCATCCATGTGAGATTTGTCCAATTTTTGCGGGACGAACAAAAATTTGACCGAATCGAAGATTTGGTCAGACAAATTGATAGAGATAAAAATGAAGCCCGGAGGATCCTGACCAATGGAATATAAACGCCGAATTTACCGACTGAGCCCCCGAAATCTGAGTGCAGAAACCATTGCGGTGACTTTTGCCAAAACGTCGCGCTCACCGGAGCCGTTTGATCAGATCGCCGCGGAGCTGGACGAAGCCAAAAGCACTGAGTTCAGCGAAAAATGGATTGTCGGTTACGGCCATTCCAGCGTCGCCGAGCATGCCGTGCTGCACCTGGCGTTGGAAAACGTCTCGCGTTTGGCAATCGAGACCATCGAAGGCAACCGCCTTGCCTCTTACACGGAAAAATCGACCCGTTACCAGCAGTGGGATGCCAGCGCTTTTGTGATCCCCCCTGAAATTCACCACAGTCCTTTCGCGAAGAAATACGAAGACTATCTGAGGCAGCTTTTTATCAATTATGCCGAAATTTTGGAGGATCTGCTGCCCTGGGGGCAAGCTCAGACGGAACGAAAAGAAAATGAATCCGAAAAAGTCTGGCTAAATCGCTCCCGGCTCAAGGCGGTGGATGTCGCCCGGTTTGTTTTGCCGACTGCCGCCATGGCAAACGTCGGCTTGACCATCAACGCGCGCGCGCTGGAATATGCCATTCGAAAAATGCTCTCGTCCGACCTGATGGAAGTTCGCCTGATTGGCGAAGAAGTCAAAAAAGTTGCCGAACAGGAACTGCCGACACTGGTCAAGTACGCGGATCCGATCACTTACCTGCCGGATCTGAGCCGGTATGCCCGCGAAGAAGCCCGCCGGCTTCCGCACGGCGATTGCGCCCCGTTCCAGCTGATTTCGTTTGATCCTGACGGACAGGAACGCATCCTGGCAGCGCTACTTTACCGGTACGGCGGCGCGGGATACGCGAGCAGCCTGGATTACGTCAAAAACCTGAGCGAAACCGAGAAGGCTGTGCTGACCGACAAACTGTTTGAAGGCGTCGGGAAGTTTGACATCCCAATGCGTGAATTGGAATATGCCAACCTGAGTTTTGACCTGATCATGGATCAGGGCGCTTATTTCGAGTTTAAACGCCACCGCATGATGACCCAGACTGTGCAGGAGTTTGGCATCACGCACGGTTACGCCGTTCCGCTGGCGATCACCGAAGCCGGCATCGAGGCGAAATATCGCCAGACGATGGACGACATCGCCGGTTTGTATACCGAAATCGCCGCCTGGAACCCGCAGGTGGCGGCATACGTGCTGCCCAACGCGTTCAATCGGCGGGTATTGTGCCAGGCGAACTTGCGCTCCCTCTTCCATTTCATCAAGCTGCGCAGCGCCGCGAACGCCCATTTTTCGATTCGCCGCGTCGCCTATGGCTTGCTGGAACTGATCAAACCGCATTATCCGCTTTTCGCGGCAAAAATTTTGGCAAAACCTGAACTGGACAGTTTGGAACTGGAACAACGTTTTTTCACCAGCGTGGCTGAAAAAGCGCTGAAATAAAAATTGAAACGGCGCAAAAACAGTATAATTGCACCGGTGCCGCTTTTGCGGCAGAAAGGAACCTATGAAAAAGAGTCTTACCATCCTAATCGCGTTATTACTGATTTCAATCCTTGCCCTGAGCGCCTGCGGGAGCGCGAAACCCAAGGAAGACGAAAACACTGTAAATTTCCCGGTCATTGATGTGGCTGAAAATACGCAAGTACCGGCTACCGAAGGGGTGCTTCAACCTGAACCCGAAACAGAAGTTGAAGTGACCTATCCGGTGGAAGGCGCGCCGGCTACCCAGGGCGAAACCGTCATGGCGGCTTACCCTATCGACAAGACCAGCCCTGACTATGACCAGCAGATGCAGGACTATCTGAAGAATTTGTTTGGAGACAAGCACAATCTTGATTCCCTGCTGGCTATGGATCTGACCGAAGAGCAGCTTCGCGAAGTCCTGACCAACGAAAAGCACGCGCACCTGAATCTGGGCGATGACGCGATTCAGGCGATCATTGATTGGTTTATGTCGAAGTAGTCTTGGATTGACTTCAAAACACCCTCCTGTGGAGGGTGTTTTTTTGTTAATTGCGGCAAATCGCGCGAAAATCGGGGGATTTGGAGTAAAATTAGACTGGTGATTAAGCGGTCTTGTGCTTCACTGAAAAATGCTTGAGGAGCTTGAAATGGGTAAACATCTATATTTGTCTCTACTGCCGGAAGCCTTGATTGCCTCCATGCTCGGACCGGAAGAGTTCGGAACTTACTATTCGGTTGGCACTGCCAAGAAAACGCGGGGTCAGGCAATCTTTTTTGAGGTGGATCCGGATTATCGGCATCCATACTTCCGGATTGATGAAGCCTATCAGCGCTGCGTTCCTCATCCGGACGGGAGCATGAAAGCCTCGGTCTACATTTCTGTTTATCGGGTTTTGGAACATATCGATCTGAACGCTCTGACCCATTTATATCTGACCACCATGGACGGCCGCACCCTGGAACTGAACCCGGATGACAATATCCCCGACGGCACCGGTCAACTGCACCTCTATCAGGAAATCACGCCGGTTTCTCCGCTGGTCGTCAGCCGTCTGAGCCCCCTGCAGTTCCTCGATCAACTGGTTCGCAACCCGGTTTCGCTCATCACGGTGCCCGCGCTGGTATTCACGGAATTGCAGTTGGGAGAGCTGGCAGATGACCCGGAAATGGGGTTGATGGAAAATCTGCCTTATCCCAACCATGATCACCTGCGTCAGTGTCTGACGGAAGTCAAAACCAAATATGTTTCCACCAAAATGGTAGACCGCAGTCATTCCCCGAACATTCAGTACCGCTCGATCAAAAACGGTTTTTATGTCGGCAATCATAAACAGCTGCGCTATTTCACCATGCCGACCCGCGAGGAAATCCGCGCGAACAATTACCGCTGGTTCCGCTCAGCCAATATTTAGATTTTCCTGCAAGATTTCGGTTTTGCTAAATTGATTAAAAATCGGAGTGGATCCTCCGATTTTTTTTATTCGTGAATGACCGCCATGTTGCCCAAAACTCCCCATGAGGTCAAAAAGACCTCCGCCGGGGTATCATAAAATTTACCGTTATTCATATAGCGGATCTGCGTTTCGTTGTATCCGGTCAGAATAACCACATGCTCATAGGGCGCGACGATCGCCACGCGGCCGTCTTTGTCCACATATTCCACCGGATCGCTGTAGACCATATTGCCGATGACCCAAACAATAACAGGTTTGTCTTCGGACAACTTTTGTTTGATTTCATCCAGGCTGTAATCGCGGACTGCCAGAGCAGGCAGCCCGTAATCCCGCAAAACCTGCGCGATTGGTTCGGCATGCACACCGTAGGCGTAGGGTGGGATTTGTCCCCAGGCGTCCGTGGTCACCTCACCGACGAAACCGAAGTCGGGGTTATCCGAGAGCGGTAAGGCGGTCTGGAAGCTGTATTCATAAATCGAAACGCCAAAAAACCCCGCCCAATCGACAGCCGCGCTGGCTTCGCACCCCAATTCGTAGGTTTGGCGGTGCCCATGGACATAAGAAATAAAATGGCTTGGCGGATACTCAACCGCTGCGGTCGCCCCGGGCTCCGCGAGCGTCGGTTCCGCGGTTGGAGGCGTTGGGCTGGGGCTTGGAGGAAGCGTCGCGCTGGGTTCCGGCGTGGGCGAGGCTTCGACGGGCGCGCTCGTGGGACCTGGAACTTCGGTTATTTGCGGTTCCGCCTTGTGACACGCGCTGACCAGGCTTGAAAGAACCAAACACAGGCAAAAAACGCGAAGAAGAAATTGAAGTTTCAGCGTGGGTCGTTTCATTCGGATCGGGGCAAAATGACCTGGTTTTTGATTGCTTCCTGCAAACGTTTTTGGGTGGAGGCTTCAAAAAAATCCAGATAATGGCGGAAACGGCGCCCAATTTCCTCATCATTGCTGTCTGCCAAAATTTCCCGCAGCATATAAGCGGTTTCCTGGCTGGAACGCTTTGCCAAGGTGCCCAAAACGGGAATCAGGGCGGCTTCATGCATCCGGTTGCGGTCGATCAGGAAGGGACGGACCCACCTGAAAATAGTCGGCAGGTCATCCGAATTCATTTCGGGGATCAGTTTGGTGAGGGCCAGCAGCCCCATCTTTTGCTGGTGATGGCTGGCGCTTGAGATCAGACTGCTGACCAGCTGAGTCCATTCGCTCATGGCTTTGGCAGTGACGGTTCGGTTTGCCTTGGAAAAGACAGATTCCACAACCGCTCGGTCGAGCGGTTCGCTGATCCAGTCTGTGATCATTTGGAGTGTCTGCTGTTTGTATTCCAGCGGCAGCTGCCCCAGCAGACTCGCGGCGGTATCACGGGCTTCGAAGTAATCATCTTCCCAGAGTTGAGAGGCAATCGGGAGAACGCGTTCAGGGTCGAGCGCTTTCAATTGGTTTTGCAGCGTGAGCAGCACCTTTTCAGGCAAATCGTAATGGCGCATGAAACTCATAGGAATGGCATCCTTGTGCGCGCGATGGGAATAGCGATGATAAAAGCTAAGCAGGCTATGGAATTGCCTTTGAAAGGCTTTTGGCTCCCCTGCGAGAGTGAGAAGTTCCTGGATCTGGTTGTCGAGTTTTGTGAGGTCAATCGCTGCCATGCCTGAATTATAAGCGTAAAGAAAATCTTGATTTTTGGGTACAAAGCCTTTGAAATTTGGGGTTAAAGCACAGGCGGACAATTTCTGTCCGCCTGTGAAAATGGTTTGATGCTTGTTTTCGCGTTAGTAAGACCTGGCGAAATAGGCGCGTTTGTTGGTCTTTTTCCCGCTGTAGAAGCAGATCCCTTCGCCTTCTGCCGGCGCGTAGACACGCAAGGTTGCCCGGGTGTCTTCCTTGATTTGGGCTTCGTTTGCCGCGTCGTCATGCCACCAGCCGACTGCCCAACCTTTGTTTTCGACCACATCCCTGAAGCTCGCGTAATCCTGTACTTCATAAATGTGTTCGTCGCGGAATTTGGTGGCTTTTGCCAGCAGGTTTGCCTGAATTTTTTGCAGCATGTCTCCGACTGCCTGCACGTAACCTTCCATGGGAATGAAGGTTTTCCCTTCCTTCCCTTGAATATCGCGGCGAGCCAGGGCAAGACTGCCTTTTTCGATGTCCTTGGGTCCGATTTCAATTCTCAAAGGAACGCCTTTCAGTTCCCAGTCATTGAATTTGTAACCGGGGGTCAGTCCATCGCGGTCATCGACCTTAACCCGATAGTCCTTCAAACCCTGCTCGATCTGGCGGACGACTTCCATCACGCGGCTTTTTTCTTCTTCTTTGCGGTAGATGGGGACAATCACAACCTGATAGGGCGCCAAATTGGGCGGCAAAACCAGACCCTGATCGTCACCATGGGTCATGATGATCGCGCCGATGAAGCGGGTGGAAACTCCAAAGGAAGTCGTCCAGCAATATTGCAGCTGATTGTTTTCGTCAAGGAATTTGATGTCGAACGCGTTGGCAAAGTTTTGACCCAAAAAGTGGGACGTGCCCGATTGCAGAGCCTTGGTATCCCCCATCATGGCTTCGATGGAGTAGGTCGCTTTGGCGCCGGCAAACTTTTCGGATTCGGATTTTTGACCGGGGATGACAGGCACGGCAGCCTCGTTTCTCGCGAAATCGGCATAGACATTGAGCATGCGCATGGTATGCTCTTCGGCTTCCTTTTCGGTGGCATGGGCGGTGTGGCCTTCCTGCCAATAGAATTCAAGCGTGCGCAAAAAAAGTTTGGTGCGCATTTCCCAGCGGACAACGTTTGCCCACTGATTGATCAGGATCGGAAGGTCGCGGTAGCTTTGGACCCATTTGGCATACATTGTGCCAATGATGGTTTCGGATGTCGGACGGACCACCAGAGGTTCTTCCAAAAGCTGCCCTCCACCGTGGGTCACGACGGCAAGCTCGGGAGAAAACCCTTCGACGTGCTCTTTTTCTTTGGTCATAAAGCTTTGGGGAATAAAGAGGGGAAAAGCCGCGTTGACATGACCCGTTTCCTTGAAACGCTTGTCAAGAGCTTTTTGGATGTTTTCCCAGAGCGCCCAGCCGTATGGGCGCACGACCATGCAGCCGCGAACCGGTGAATAGTCCGCCAGTTCAGCACGCAGCACGAGCTGGTTGTACCATTCAGAAAAATTTTCTGCTTGTGAAGGGAGTTTTTTCTCATCCATTTTGGGTCTCCTGAAGTGATTTTATAAGTAAGTTGACCGCTTCAAGCGGATCTTTGGCGAATTGCGGCAGCGTCCGGGTGCGCTCGTTGACATTTTCAGCTTGTCCGTCGATGAAAGCTTGAATGGTTTGCTTCCAACCCTCACCGATCAGGATCAGGATTTTTGATGGGATCGCGCTGATCACCATTTTATTGAAAACCATCGCGACTTCCGCCAAGGTACCAATCCCTCCCGGCAGGGCAATAAAAGCGTCGGCATGGGTAGTCAGATATTCGATTCTCTCCGAGAGCGTGGAGGTTGGAACGACAGTTTTGACCCAGCGGTTAGGACCAACGGGTCTGTAATCTTCGATTTGCCGGCAGGCTACGCCAATTACGTCTGCTCCGGCTTCGTTTGCCCCGCGGGAGACCGCTTCCATCGTCCCGCAATATCCGCCGGTCATGACATCCAGACCCGCTTTGCCGAGCAGGCGTCCCAGGGTCAGGGCTCGTTGATAGAGCTCCTGATCCGGTGTCGGGGAGGCGGATCCAAAAACTGAGATGATCATAATGGCTGCTCCGTATCCTGTGGGTCTTCAACCCACACGCGATCCCAATTCTTTTCAATTTTTCTGAGAATGACGGATTCGAGATCGATGCCGCTCACGCTGGCGATCTGAAGCAAATAGAGGGCGACATCCGCCAGCTCATCCGCGAATTGGTTCGGGTCGCGGGGATTTTCGGTCCACTGAAAGTGCTCCAATACTTCGGCTGCCTCCAGGCAAAGAGAAATTGCCAGGTTGCGCGGCAGCTGGGCTTTGGGAGAGTCAGGGTCGTACCATCCGTGGTGGTTGACCAGCTGATTCATTCGCTCGGTGAGTTCTTTAATGTCCATAACCCGATGATTATACCCGAGTTACGAGCAAAAATTACTGTTTTCTTGCGGCGGATAGATCAGGGAACAGGCTGGGAATCGCCAAAAAGCAATTCCTTCCAGATTTCGAGCCGCGATCGCCGGATAACTTCTTTTTGAGGGATCGGCGTGGGCTGAGGGACGAAATTCCCGGGCTGGAGGAGAATGATGGGGTGGTCTCCCTCTTTGATCATGCGGTTGCTCTCGCGTGCCCACTCTTCGAGCGCGATTTCTGACGTGGCGTAAGCGATTTGATCTTCGAGTTTGTACTGGGTCGCCTGCAGTTGAGCGATCCGCGTTTTCAGGCCGGCTTCTTCGTTGTTGAGGCGGATCATCGAGGTCATGCGGTTGTTAAAATCCATCATTAATAAGACCAAAACCACGATCACCAGAATTGTGACGACTTTCCGGTTCAGCCAGTTTATTTTTTTGATTTTTTCCCAAAGATCTTTCATGCCGCAATTCCAAAGTCCCGATACACCAAGTCGTGCAACAATTGTACCATTTTCAAAGCATTTCGAACCGCTTTTGAATGGATTGTATTTATAACGCTATTTTATTTTGGTTTTTGGCGGCAATGGTGGAATGTGTCGCTAAACAAAAACCTCCCGGTTGGGAGGTTTATGCCGAAGGAGAGATTTGAACTCTCACGAGCTCGTTGCCCACTACGCCCTGAACGTAGCGCGTCTGCCAGTTCCGCCACTTCGGCAATCGAGTCTTTATTTTATCGTAAAGGTGCGATTTGTCAACTGAAATTTGAAAAAACCGCAATTCTTTGGCATGAATAATGTACCACTGGGTTGATGACTATGAAACAAATGCCAATTCAGCAGATCTCCCGGCGGCTGATCGGTCTGACGCTTTTGATTGCGGTTTTCTTGATCGGAATTTCAGGCTGTCGGCGAAAGAGCAAGGATTTTGTGCCCTTTATGGTGTCTGCCAGCGATGCGACGCCCTCTTTTTCCATGGGCACCGAAACAGATTTGCCTGCGCAGACCGTTCCAGCACCCACCAATTTGGCGCCGCAACCGCGACTGACCATGACTGTCGCTTCGGAGGGTCCCGCGCCGACCCCGCTGCCGTCAAAAATTCTGCCGACGCTCAGAGCTAATGAAGAAACCTATACCGTTGTGGCAGGGGATTCGCTTGCCGGCATCGCGTTGCGGCATCAGATTTCGGTCCGACAGTTGTTGGACGCGAACGAGATCGAGGACCCGAATCTGATTTCGCCCGGGCAGGTTCTTCAAATCCCGCCTGCCAGCGCCAATGAACTGGCAGATGGTTTCAGAATCCTTCCTGATTCGGAAGTGATTTATGGACCCACAGTCAAGGATTTTGACGCGGCATCGATCGTCAGTCAGTTCAACGGCAAATTGAGCAATTATCAGGAAGAATTGGAAGACGGAAGTGTTCTTAGCGGCGCTGAAATCGTTCAGCGTGTCGCTGATGAAAATTCTGTCAATCCCAGGCTGCTGTTGGCGCTGATCCAACATCAGTCGGGTTGTCTGGTCTCGCCCGACGCGAATTGCGATCTCGAGGCCTATCCTTTACGGCTGCTCAGTAAAGCGCATCTGGGCTTGTACAAACAGCTCAGTTGGGCGGCGAACGAGATTTTGCGCGGTTATGTTCTCTGGGAAAAATCGCTGTTGGCAGTTTGGACTTTGGCGGATGGCGAAGTGATGCGCGTCGATGCCGCCATCAACCCCGCGACGGCGGGATTGCAGCATTTTTTCAGCCTTTTGGACGGCAAAGCAGCTTTCAAACAAGATATTTCGGCTTCGGGTTTCTATAAGACTTATAGCGAGTTGTTCGGTTATCCTTTCGCCTTTACCATGGATCCGCTCCTGCCGGATGGTCTGACCCAACCGGAAATGATTTTGCCGCTGGCATCGGGAGATGTCTGGCTGTTGACCTCAGGTCCCCATTGGGCATGGGGTACGGGCAGCCCCTGGGCGGCTCTGGACTTTGCGCCGCCGGGAGAAGAGGAAGATTATGGATGCTATCCGAGCGACGCGGTGGTTTTGGCGGCTGCCTCGGGCTTGGTGGTGCGTTCGGAAGGGTCCGCGGTGGTGATCGACCTGGATGAGGACGGGTATGAACAAACTGGCTGGACGTTAAATTATTTTCATATTTCTGAAGAGAGCGCGGTGGCGGTCGGCACGCATGTTGCAACTGGAGACGTGATTGGTATCTCATCCTGTGAAGGCGGAATTACCAACGGCACCCACTTTCATCTGGCAAGACGCTACAACGGAGTCTGGATTGAGGCGGGCGGACCGATTCCCTTCAATCTGGGAGGATGGGTGGCAAAGAGTTTTGGAATTGTTTACGACGGCAGTCTGACAAAGGACGGGTACACAGTTGAAGCCTATAATGGTCGCTCAACAATCAACGAAATCAGCAATCCATGATCCGCGAAACAAGCGCCTGGGCAAGCTGCAGCGCAAACGCAGGCAAATGACCCTTAGCATGATCATGGCGCTGGCTTTGCTCGTGCTTGGAGTCGGCTTGAAAGCGGCAGGCTTGCTGGACTTCCGCAGCAAATCTGCCGAAGCCCAGTCGGTTGAACCCGGGATCGCGCAGGAAGCGCCGGATCCGTTTGATCCTCAGCATTATTTCGAAAACAATTCCCAGCCGGTTGAAACGCATGAAGTTTTAGAAGAAACACCGGAAGTTACGCAGCAGCCTCCCGCGGAAGAACCTGAAAATACGGCTGAAATCCCTGATGAAGAAGCGACGCGGGCCCTGCAGACGCAGGCGCATCTGATCCAATACGAAGAAAACGCACCGATCCTTTATTACGCTCAAAGCGGCGACAGCATCGGCGTTTTGGCAGTCCGTTTTGGCGTGGAAACCTCTGAAATCACCTCAACGGTATCTATCCCGGACGAGGGCTTCCTGCCCGAAGGGCAGTTGCTGTTGATTCCCAACCGGCTGAGACAAACCAGCTCCAACCTGAAGCTATTTCCCGACAGCGAAGTCGTCAATTCTCCATCTTCCATCGGGTTTGACACGCAGGCATTTTTAGACCAAGCCGGCGGTTATCTGGCAGGTTATGACGAATCAGTTTATGCCAACGGCCGAATGCGCGGGGCTGAAATGGTCGATAAGGTCGCCAGAGAGTTCGCGATCCATCCCCGCTTGCTTTTGGCATTAATCGAATATCAAAGCGGCTGGGTTTATGGCAAACCGCAGACAAAAGCGGAATCTTTATACCCGATGGGAATCGAGCTGCGGGATACTCCCGGGCTTTACCACCAACTGGTAAAGGCTGCCGGCATCATCGAAAGCGGCTATTACGGCTGGCGCGAAGGCACTGTTGTCAGCGTAAGGTTTACGGATGGATGGGAGTTGCGTTTGGCTGCCGAACTCAACTGCGGCAGCGTCGGGTTGATGCGCTTTTTCTCTACGTTGAACCAATTTGAAGACTGGTCTCATATTCTCTATTGGGAGGACGGTTTTTTGGCGACTTATGAGCGCATGTTCGGCGACCCCTGGCTGATCGCCCAGGAATACGAACCGCTCTTTACTCCCCATGTTTTGCAGCCGGAACTGGTTCTGCCTTTTGAAGAAGGCGTCACCTGGACCTACACGGTAGGACCGCATGCTGCCTGGGGCGCCGCGGACGTACGCGCCGCTCTGGATTTTTCACCTCCTTCCGCTTCGCCGGGGTGTGAACAAAATTGGTCGTGGGTTACCTCAGCCGGCTCCGGTTTGGTGGTGCGCTCTGATGCCGGAACGGTGGTTGTGGATATGGACGGCGACGGTTTTGAACAAACCGGCTGGAATATCATTTATCTGCATGTCGCTGCCTATCAGCGCGTGAGCGAAGGAACCTGGGTGGAAGCCGGGGACCACATTGGCCATGCTTCTTGTGAAGGCGGAATCGCGACCGGAACGCATTTGCACATTGTGCGCAAATATAACGGGGAATGGGTGCCGGCAGAAGGTCCGCTTTCCTTTGTGATGAGCGGATGGAAAGCCAAGGCGGGTTCAAACAACCTGAGCGGTTGGCTTGTCCGCGGCGATGAGGTGGTCAAAGCCAGCACGCTTGGTCCTGCGACCGCTCATATCCGCCGCTAAGCGTATAATCCAGTTTGTGATATATTTTCTTGTGTCCCGGTTGGTGGACAGATGATGAAATTTTCAGGAATCCAATTCAAGTTTCTGGCTGTTTTGACGCTGTTGGCGGTGCTTGCCGCGGCATGCGATGCCGCTCCCAAATCGGGTTACATTTTGCCGCAGGCAAGCGAGGCCGCGCCGACCGATGCCGCGACCCCTACGCCATTTTCGAATAGGCCGGTCTATTCGCCCGGGACGCTGGTGGATTACGTCGCCCAAAGCGGGGACAGTCTGGATTTGCTTTCGCGCCGTTTTGGCTGTTCACCGCAGGAAATCCTGTGGGCAAACCCGCAGATCCCGGAGGATGTCACCACACTTCCGCCCGGTTTCCCGATGAAGATGCCTGTTTATTACAAACCGCTTTGGGGTACGGATTTTCAGATTATTCCTGATGCTGCTTTTGTGTATGGTCCCGACCTGTTGGATTTCGATCTCCCAGGATTTTTGGAAACGACGTCGGGCTGGTTCAAAAATTATCGGGCTGCCATTCAGGGGAAAACCCGCGACGCAGCCGGCGTGATTACGTATTATGCCGAAAACTACAGCCTGAACCCAAAACTTTTGCTCGCGCTGATTGAATTCCAAACCGGAGCGCTCAGCAACCCCACCCGGGATCCATCGAAAGAAGATGACTTTTTGGGCTTTCAAAATTACCACCGCGGCGTCCACCTTCAGATTTCTTACGCGTCTGACTTGCTTAATGATGGTTTTTACCGCTATTTCAACGGCGAAATGACCAGCATTGAGCACAAGGACGGCACACTCGAGAACATTGACCCCTGGCAAAATTCAGCTACAGTCGCCCTGCAAAATTATTTTTCGATCCTGATGGATCAAGACGCTTATGCCCAGGCGATCGGTCCGGAAGGATACGCCAAAACCTTTCAAAACCTGTTTGGCGACCCCTGGCGCAGAAACACGACCGTATTACCCGGAAGTTTGCAGCAGCCCGAATTGATTTTGCCTTTCAAGGCTGGTACGGTCTGGGCTTACACCGGCGGTCCCCATACCGGTTGGGGGACGCGCAAGCCCTGGGCGGCAATTGATTTCGCGCCGCCGTCAAAAGAGCAGGGTTGTGTTGAAACCGAGCAGTTTGCCGTGGCAGTTGCCGATGGGGTTGTGGCAAGGATTGATCCGGGTACTGTCATGCTGGACCTGGATGGCGACGGTGACGAGCGTACCGGATGGGTGATCCTCTATTTGCATATGGCGGCAGAAGGACGCGTCCGACTGGGAGACGTGGTCAAACAAGGTGAGAATATTGGGCACCCTTCCTGTGAAGGCGGCAGCGCCACGGGCACCCACGCCCACATGGCGCGGAAATATAACGGCCAATGGATACCGGCGGCTTCCAGCGTGCTGCCCTTTGTCATGAACGGCTGGATCCCGGTGGACGGAGAAGCTGCCTATCAGGGCACGTTGATCCGGGGCAATCAGGTCGTTAGGGCGAGCGTGCTCTCGGACTCCCAGAGCATGATCCCCGTCCAAAATTAATTTATCTGTCAGCGAAAAAAGCGATCGATAATCGCTTCAAAATCGACCGGATTCACGCTTCGCAATGCGTCAAAAAAGCTTTGACGGCTGGCAATCTGCCAGCGGTTGGTCTCCACGTAGCGAGCCAAGCCGTCAAGAAGGGCTTGTTTACCCATTGCGTCAGCCAGCGCCTGCATGAAGAAAGCCCCGTTCAGATAAACCGAGGAACGGTAGGCTTCATAAGAACCGGCTTGGTAGATGCTGTTGTTGACGTAACCGCTGTGTTCGTGAGCCTTCACGCGGTTATCCCACCACCACTGCAGGTGTTCGGGATAGTACCTTTCAAAAAAGAGCGCTTCGGAATAGGTGGCGATGGATTCGTCCAACCAGGGTTCCACCGCCTGGTCATTGCCGACCTGGCTGTAAAACCATTGGTGCGAGATCTCGTGCGGGAGCAGAATGGTCAGGTTGTTAAGCGGCGTATCGTCATAAAAATCAATGATTTTATGTGAGATCAACAGCATCCCGTCCATTTCCATATTATGTAAAAAATCGGCGGCAGCAATCACCAGTTTTTCGCGGGGGTATTCGCCGAACAATTCTGAAAACAGACTCAGAGATTGAGCCGCGATGTCAAGGATCGCGCCGGCTTTTGCCTTTTGGGAAGGAAAAACATAAGCCTGAATCAGCGTTTCCCCAACCTGCTTTTCTTCCAGATAGAATTCCCGCGAAATGGACAGACAGAGCGACCGCGCCTGGTCAAGCTCATAACGGACCCCGTTTTCGGCGGGACGCGCGCTGGCGCCGGTGGCGATTTGCAGGCTGAGCGTCGGGTCAGTCGGCTGCAAAAGCAGGCTGAAATCAGCAATTTCGTTGACGATATATTCCCCCACGACCATGTTGTTGGCGTCAATCAAAGGCTCATGCGCGATCCAATTCCCATCCGCGTCCAAGGGTGGAACGAAGGGGTACCAGTTGGTCAGATTGGTTTGTCGGTCGGTATAGCCAAAGGTGCCTTCGCGTTGGGGGAGCCTGAGCGAATAGACCAAGCGAAGGCTCAGACGCTGATTTGGCAAAAGGGTCTGATGGAGCTGGACACGGGTGCGGATGCCATCCTCCGTGAAAGCTGCGATCTGCGGGCTCTCCAACAAAGTCTGCGTGTAGGTTCCCAAAAACGCCCGCGCTGGGACGAGAAGCAAAATCTCGTTCAGCGGAAAGCGGGAGCGGTTCAGGTAGTCAATCTGCTGGCTTACGTTGAGCGTGTGCTGCGCGTAGTCGAATTGGACATCGAAGGCGTAATGAGTGGTTGGCTGGGATGTGTCCGCCGGTTCTTCTGTCGCTTCCGGAACGCTGGTCTGCAGTTCGGGCTGGTTGATGGTGACCGCGCTTCGCGGGGTGGGCAGATCCGCGCTCGGGGTGGGTTCGGCAGGCTTGGCGCAGGCGCAGAGCACCTGGCTTAGGCAAAGGATCAGCAGTAAAACCCTTATCTTCATAGGCTGGATTTTACCAGATATGACCCTTGACCGAAAAAACCGTCGGTGCAGCCCTGCCTGATTCCGCGCTTTCTGCCCGGTAATCTGCTGAGAGCATGTTAATAAAAAGAACCGGTCGAGAAGCCGGTTCTTTTTTGAAACAGTTGTTTGTTACAATCCAAAGCCATGAGGGTTGACAGGCGAGCCATTGTACCGCAGTTCGAAATGCAGATGCGAACCGGTGGACATGCCGGTCGAGCCCATAAACCCGATGGTTTGGCCTCCAAAGACGATGTTCCCGCAGCCCACGTTCAGTCCGCCGTCCATCAGGTGGGCATACAAGGACAGATAGCCGTTTCCATGGTCAATCACGATAGTATTGCCGTAACCGCGGTCGGACCAGCCGGCATAGATCACGACGCCCGCGTCGGTGGCGTAGATGTTGTCTCCCGTGCGGCCGGCATAGTCAAGTCCATTGTGAACCGGCGGGTTGAATTCGTAACCGCTGATTTGGCTGGAGTTGGTCGGCAGCTGGAAGGCGCCCGAGCCGGATTGCCAGGCGGTAGTATTGCAGGAAAAAGCGCCCAGGTAAGAAACATTGGGGTGCTTGCCCGCGGGATCGCTGGGATCGGTCACGATAGAGACCCAGGTCGGGATCGAACCCCGGCCGCCCGGAATATAAAGAAAAGTACCGGTCTTGATTTTTGGCAGGCTGTAATCGCCGATTTTGTCCGCATCCACGTCATTCAGCGGTTCGTTGAGGATGTCTTCGGGAGTGACGCCGTAAATGCGGGAAACGCCGTTGAGCCCTTCGCCGAATAACCAGGCATGATAAACCCCGTCTTCGGGCAGAATGATCAGTTTTTCACCCGGATAAATGCCGTCGGGCGTATCCCCGATCAGATAGCGGTTCGCCCAAAGAATGGTATCAGGCTTGATGCCAAAAGCATCGGCGATCGTAAAAATCGTATCCTTTTCTTTCACCTCATAAGCGATAATCTCACTGCGCGGCGCCGGGAAACTTTCCGGTGTGCCAATTGGCAGGGTTTTCAGTTTTTCCACCGCCGCGTAATAGAGCAGCGTGTCGCTGGCAAAATAGTTCGGCAGCGTTCCGCCGGGGACGACCAGACGCGTGCCGGCGGGGATATTGGGGTTGGAGAAAGAGCCTACGGTCGCGGGGTCGAGATGATTGCCCGGGAAGTTGACGATATCCTCGGGCGTAACCCCATAATATTTTGAAACCGCGCCCAAACCTTCTCCCTGTGACCAGATATGGTAGACCCCGTCGACCGGCAGAATATAAATCTGAGTGCCGGGGGTAAAGTTGCGGATGTCTCCTTCCAGTTCGTAGCGGTTAGCCCACAAAATCGTCTCAGGCCAGAGCCCGTAGAGCGAGGCGATGCTCGAAACGGTTTCGCCTTCCTGAATCACGTGGGTGATGACCTCAGCCCGCGGCAGCGGGGTTGCCGGCTGGGATGTCGGCGCGGTGGTGGTCGTTTGGATGGGTTCAAGGCTCGTCAGAACCGGGAAATCATGAGAAATTTGTGGGTTTTCGAGCGAGATTTGGATGACCTCGGTCGGCTGGGCGGCATTTTCGCGGTTTTTACGGGATTGCGCGATCCAGATCACGAAAAGGATCAAAGCGACCGCAACCATGACCAGCGCGGCAATCATTCCGCCTTGTCTGAAAATGGATTTGCTTGTCTTGTTCAGGGGTTCAGCCGGTTCCGGAATTTCAACGGCTGGGATTTCTTCAGAATCGTTGGGTTCAATCGGTTGTTCTGTCATTATTACTCCATTTCGGCATAATAATCAACTAAGGTCAGGCTGTCAAGTTTGTTCGACATGGGCGCTGAGGTCTAATTTTGGAAGTATCGGCTGATAATCGGGCTCAGGTCTGCCTGACTGTGGCGGCTGAAGGCATCCATAAAATCCTGCCGGGTGGCAATTCTGTAGGTGTTGGTATATGCGTAATCCTTCAGGGCTGCGAAAAACGCGCCTTCGCCGACGGTTTGACGGACTTCGTGGAGGAATTCTACCCCCCGCAGATAAACCGCATTGCGATAGGGGATATAGCCGCCATCGATCCAGATATCCGAGTCGACAAACCCGCTCGGGGCGGGTTTGGCAATGCGCACCCGCCACCACCAATCCAGAAAATCGGGATGATAGCGTTCGTAATACAGGTATTCTCCATAGGTTGCCAGCGCTTCGTCCAGCCACGGCTCCAAAGCGTGATTATTGCCGATAGCGCCGTAAAACCACATGTGGGCGAGTTCGTGCGGGGTCATGATCGGCAGATCGGTATCCGGATTTCCGTTATAGAAGTCAAAAATCCCATAACTGATCATCACGAACCCATCCAATTCCATGTTGTGCAAAAAATCGCCGACCACAATGGAAACCAATTCGCGCTGATAAGGATAGAATAGCTCTCCATAAAGCTTCATGGCTTGGGCGGCAATTTCGGTGACCTGCTTCCCCTGTTCAATTTGATTCATAAAAACATAAGAACGGATGGTCACGCCGTCCTGGACAATCTCGTGTTCAAAATAGCTGTCGCTGACAGAAAACGAGAAGGCGCGCGCGTTCTCAAGGTGATAGTTAAACTTGCCATCCGCGTCCTGAGCCGGCGCGCTGGCAGCAATTTCGATCAGATCCGCGTGGCTGGTGAGGGTCAGGCTGACTTCAAAGTTGCTGAATTCATTGACGATCGATTCGCCGACGATGATATTGTCCTGATCGACAACTCTTGGATACGCCAGCCAACCCTGATCATCCGTAAAAGGGGGAATGAACGGATACCAATCCGAAAGGTTGGCCTGCTGGTTGGTATAACCAAAAATCCCCTGGTGTTCCGGCAGGTAGAGGCGAAAACTGAGGTTGATGGTGGTGGTCTCCAAGGGCTGCAGAGGCGAAGTGAGCGTGAGCCAGGTGAAAATGCCTTCTTCCCGGAATGAGCCGACTCTTTCGCCGCTTAGGCTGTATTGCTCATAACTGTTGACGTAGTTGCGGGGCGGCACCACCAGCAGAAGCTCATCCATCGCCTGGCTGGATTTGTTCGTGTAGGTGATTTTTTGGGTAACGGACCCGAAGTGGGAATAGTAATTCAGAATCAGGTCGAGTTTGTAATGGGTGGGATGTTGGGGAGGCAGCGGCAGCTGCAAAACTGCCGGTTCCGGGAGGGTTGGTTCAGGGGTCGCGGAGGGCAGCACAACCGGTTCTGTCGGGCTGGGTTCGGGCGTCGGGATGGCTTCGGGCTTGGCGCAGCCAGCCAAAAGCAGGACGATCATGAATACCAGAAAGAGCCGAAAGGTCGTTTTCATATCAGAACAGATTTTACCAGTTTTGGAGGTTTTCATTTTTTTTCTAATGGCAAGCTGGGAGAAAAAAGGCCCAACCATTCGGTATAAAAAAAAACGGATTGAACCTCAGGAAAACCAAGAGGTTCAATCCGAGCAGGGGCGTAGGAATTTATTCCTCAATAATCGTAACCGTGTGGGTGACCTCAGCAGTTTTTTTCATCATGGCGATGCCCTGACAATACTTGGTTTCCGAGAGCTCAACCGCTTTTTCCACATCCTTGCGATCGATTCCACGGCCGGTAACGATGTATTCGAGGTGCATTTTGGTGAAGACATGCGGGTGGTCTTCCTGATAGCTTTCCACGTGAACTTTACATTCATAAGCGCTGAAATTGACCTTTTTCTTGCGCATGATGGAGAGCACGTCCATGCTCGAGCAGCCGGCGGCTCCGATCGCGATCAAAGCGGTAGGGCGAAAGCCTTTGTTTTGCCCACCTCCGGATTCAGAAGCGTCCATGATGACGGTGTGTCCGGTTTCGGCCGAGCCGGTCAGTTCCATTCCCTGATTCAATGTGATTTTAACGTCCATTTTTCTCCTCTTTATCGGTCAGAATAATTTTATGCTAAGGCAATATTATTCTCTTTTACAACAGATTTCAAGATTTTGTAACCAGTGACCAATTCGCCTGGACGTCAAAATCGAGGGGGCTGGTTTCGCCGGCTGTGATGTGCCGGAAGCCCGCGGCGGCGACCATCGCGGCGTTATCCGTACAAAGCTTGATATGGGGGATGTGGACCCTGAATTTCGTCTGCGAGCGAAAGGCTTCCCGCAGGGCGCGGTTGGCGCTCACGCCGCCGGCAACGATGATTTCCCGGGCTTTAAATTCTTCAGCCGCGGCGACAGTCTTTTCAAAGAGGGTTTCCACCACCGCCTGCTGGAAGCTGGCGGCAATATCTGCCACCGGCAGCTCTTTGCCGGAACGCTTGAATTCTTCTACCGTGCGCAAGACTGAAGTTTTGAGCCCGCTGAATGAAAAATCGTACTTTCCGTCCAGGCGCGCCTTGGGGAAATTGAAAGCGCGCGGATTGCCGTTTTGGCTTGCCTGTTGGATGGAAGGTCCGCCGGGATAAGAAAGACTGAGCAGGCGGGCGACCTTATCGAAGGCTTCGCCGGCAGCATCGTCGAGTGTGTTGCCGAGCGTTTTGTATTGCAGGTGGTCGGTCATCAAGACCAGTTCTGTGTGCCCGCCGGAAACCAGCAAGGCGACCACAGGCAGTTTCGGTTCGGGGGTGGGCGGGTTTTCCGCTGAATAGAGCCAGGCGGAATAAAGATGCCCCTCCAGATGGTTCACCCCAATAATGGGCAGCTCCGCGGAAAGCGCCAGAGCCTTAGCCATGTTGACGCCCACAACCAGGGCGCCCGCCAAACCTGGTCCCCGGGTGACGGCGATGGCATCAAGGTCGCTGATTTGCAGATGGGCATCCTGCAGGGCTTGCGCCACCACCGCGTGGATGGCGCGCACATGCTCGCGGGATGCCAGTTCCGGATAGACGCCGCCAAACTGGGCGTGCAAATCGACCTGACTGGCAATCACGTTGCTCAGGATGATCCTTCCGCCTTCGACAATTGCCGCGGCAGTTTCGTCACAGGAGCTTTCAATGCCCAGGACGCGCAGATATTCGTTTTTCATTTTTCCTCGGCTTTCATGGGGACAACCAATTCCATGGGAAAATCCACCACCTTATGGAAGCTGCCGTCCTCTGCCACATACCAGGTGTCTTCAAGGCGGATGCCGAAGCCCTGGCTCGGGTAATACAGACCGGGCTCAAGCGTGAAAACCGATCCGGGTTTCAGGGTGTTGGAGGGGTCTTCCTTGCGGCCAAACCATGGTTTTTCGTGCACGTCCAGACCGACACCATGCCCAAGACTATGAATATAGCCTTCTTCAATGGCGGAATTCTGCCGGATTGTGGCGTGACCCATTTCTTCAAAAAGCTCACAGGTGCGCTCCTGATATCTGGCAGCGTGCGCGTTGAGCTCTAACTCTGAAACGAGCTGGTGATAGACCTGCCAGACCTGGTTGTAGGTTTTCTGAACCACGTCGGGCGCGTAACCAAGACACCAGGTGCGCGTAAAGTCGTAGAAGTATCCGCCGCCTCCCTGACAGGGGAAGATATCGAACACAATTGCCTTGCCCAATTCAATCGGGTCCGTCGGAGTACCGGTGCTGTGGGGAACGCCGCCGTCGCGCCCAATGGCAAAGATGGTGGCTTCCGGGTTCTCGGCGCCGGCTTCTGCCAGCCAAAGATTGATCAAGTCCTTGACGTCACCGATGGTGAGCGGCTGACCGTTTTCTTTCATGAGCGTTTCGTTTTCAACGCGATGGGCGGCAAGGAAGTTTTGGACCCGCGCGACCACATTGGTGGTAATCACGCCCATTTTCCGGATCTCTTCAATTTCGGCTGGGTCTTTGGTCGCCCGGGCTTCAAGGATAATGGCTTCATTGAAATCGCCGGCAAAGTTGAGATCCGGCAGCAGCTCCTGCACGCGTTTGACCAGCGAATAAAACGGGCCAATCTCCCGTGCTCCGTAGAGCAAAACATTGCCGGAAGTCAGGTTGATATCCTCAAACATTTTCTTATAGCGCAGCGCGGCGGCTTCCAGAAGATCGCCCTCAGCCAGTTTCATAAAGTCCTGGACAGGATATTTTGAGTAAGAGATCAGATCATAGCCTGTTTTCGCGGCTTCTTCCCGTTCCATCATACCGTGGAAAAGGATCGGTTTTTGACCGGGAATGATAAAGAGGTCGCCTCCGGTGACGTGAATACCGCCCGTAAAATAATACATGGTCGGATTGTGGTTGGCGGCGCCGCTGATCCAAAGCGCGTCGGCGTTGTGTTTTTTCATCAGTAGTTCAAGATCTTTTTTCATCGCTGTTCCTCACTTAGTGCTTGGGCTAATTGCTTCAATAATACTTCTTCCTGTTCCGGCAAAACGGTACGGGGGTCAAATAGGCAGAAATTGTTCTCGATTTTTCCGATCACCGCGGGCTCCAATGCCCGCAGACGCTCCGAAAATTGTCGGACAGACTTTGGCTTGATTGCCAGACACCAGGTCGGCAGGACCTGCTCTGGCAGGCTGCCGCCGCCGATGGCTGAATAGCTTTCAACCACCGAACCTTCTCCCAAGCGTTCCCGCCAGGTTTCAGCTTTTTCTTTGAGCGATTCCGGTTTGGCGGCGAGCATACGGATGATGGGTATCTGGGTTTGAGCCTTGCCTTTCAGATATTCCAGTAAAGTGGCGTTGAGAGCAGCCAGGCAAAGTTTGTCAGCACGCAGCGCGCGGTAAAAGGGGTGTTTGCGGATTTTGGCGATCAACTCCGCTTTGCCGACGATCAGCCCCGCCTGCGGTCCGCCAAGGAGTTTGTCGCCCGAAAAACTGACCAGATCCACACCGGCTTTCAATGCTTCCTGGACCGTGAGCTCGTGGCTGAGACCATAAGCTTCCATCGGCAGCAGCGCGCCGGAGCCAAGGTCAAAAACGGTCGGGATGCCTTGAGTTTGGGCTAAAGCAACGATTTCGGAAAGTTCCGGTGCGGTAGTGAAACCGACAATTTTAAAGTTGGATTGGTGCGCCAGCAGGATGAGCTGAGCTCCTTCCGCGACCGCCTGTCGGTAATCTTCAAGATGGGTGCGGTTGGTGGTGCCGACCTCCAGCAGCCTGGCGCCCGAGAGCCGCATCACATCCGGGATGCGGAACCCGCCGCCAATTTCAACCAACTGTGAGCGGGAGATGGCGACTTTTTTTCGGTTTGCCAGGGCGGCGAGGATCAACATCACCGCGCCGGCATTGTTGTTGACCACCAGCGCGGCTTGCGCGCCGGTGAGCCGGCAGAGCAGTTCGGCAGCGTGGATGTCCCGCTTGCCGCGGGAGCCTTTTTCCAGGTCGTATTCCAGATTGGAGTAGGCCTCACCAACCGCGCGCGCGGCCTCCAGCGCGGAGGCGCACAGCGGCGCCCTGCCCAGGTTTGTGTGCAGCACGACGCCGGCGGCATTGATCACCGTTTTCAGGCTGGGCGCGGTGGAACAGACCAACTGGGTTTTGATCATTTCCAACAGCTCCGGCATGGCAGGCAGCGAGCCGCCGGCGCGCGCCTGTTCCCGCAGCCTTTCAAGCACTGCCCTGATGGCGGTGACGCATAACTCGTGACCGAATTCTTGTTTTAAGGGAAGAATTTCTGGCAGGCTGAGGATTTTATCAACGGAGGGTATCTGACGATAGAGGCTCATTTTCAATCCGCCTGGGTGGGTTTCCAGCGGCTTTGTTCCCAGATGCGAATCAGGAATTCAATCAGAATCAAAGCTATTCCCATTATGGTTCCCAGGGGAATGGTGAGCACGCGGCCAATCTGCAGCCAGGCAAGCAAGGCTGCGAAAACCCCAAACCAGACTGCCTGACGAACGATTACCCGAGGGGAAGCCGGAGGATTGCTGGGAAAACGGCGGTTGAAATACCAGGTGAAGGGCAAAAACACGCCGGCGACCAACAAAAGCAGGCAAAAGAAAAACAGCCAGCGCGGGCCGATCGTCGGCAGCATGGAGGTCATCACCAAAAACAGACCGCCGGCGCCGATGGCAATCAGAATCAGAATTGCCGGCAGGTAATATCTCAACGGTTGTTGGTTGGTTTGAGGCATGTTGAAATTATACTTGATTTCATCCGCCAAAGGAGCCATTCCAAACAATTTCAGCGCTCGCGCAAAGCTTATCGAAGCTGCCGTTTCGACGGGAAAAGTATGATAAACTCAACTCCGGAATCAAGCAAACACTGATGCCTCACAGAGGCGTTTTTTATATCGAGAGGTATGATGAATCAAACTGCCAGCAAGAAAAACGCATATTTGGACGCGCTCGATCAACGGGTTTTGGTTTTTGACGGCGCGATGGGAACCACCCTTCAGGCGATGAACCTGAGCGCCGAAGACTACGGCAGCCCGCGATGGGTTGGCTGCAATGATGTTTTGGTGCTCACCAAACCCGAAGCGGTGCTTTTTGTCCATCGGGCTTTTCTCGAAGCCGGCGCGGACGTCATCGAGACGGACAGTTTTCGGTCCAACCGCATCACGCTGGTAGATTATGCATTGCAGGATCGGGTGATCGAACTCAATCAAGCCGCCGCGAGTTTGGCTCGCAAAGCCGCGGACGAATTTTTTAGCCTCGAAAAGCCGCGTTTTGTGGCGGGTTCGATGGGACCCTCCGGAAAATTGATTTCCACCAACGACCCGGAAATGTCGGACATCAGTTTTGATGAGCTGGTGGATGTCTTCAGACAACAAGCGACCGGTTTGATCCGGGGCGGGGTGGACCTGCTTTTGATCGAAACTTCCAACGATATTCTGGAAGTCAAGGCAGCCGTCAATGGCATTCAGGCGGCTTTTTTGCAGGAAAAGGTATGGCTGCCGATTCAGGCTCAGGTGACTCTGGATACCAACGGCAAAATGCTGCTCGGCACCGACGTTAGCGCCGTGACCGCAATCCTGGAAGGAATGGGCGTAAACGTGATCGGGCTAAACTGCTCGACCGGTCCGGAACACATGCGGGAATCCGTCCAATATCTCACCTCTCACTCGCGCCTGCCGATCTCCTGCGTGCCCAACGCCGGCTTGCCTCTGAATATCAACGGCGAAGCGGTATACCCGATGCAGCCGGAAGAGTTTTCCCGCCGATTGGGTGAATACGTTCAAAATCTGGGGGTCCGGATCGTAGGCGGCTGCTGCGGCACAAAACCCGAGCATATCGCCGCGTTGGCGAAGCGGGTGATGGAAATTGAAGCCAAAAAAGCAATTCCGGAGAGCCAAGCCATGTTGGCGTCAGCCGTTCAGGCGGTTCAGGTCAGGCAAAGTCCGCCTCCTTTCATCATCGGCGAACGCATGAACGCGCAGGGCTCCAAGGCATTCAAACGTCTGCTGCTGGCGGAGGATTTTGACGCGATCATGCAGGTTGCTCAGGATCAGCTGGCTTTTGGCGCGCATGGACTGGATATCAGCGTCGCCACGACCGAACGCGGAGATGAAGCGGAATTGATGAAAACGATCGTCAAGCGTCTCAGCCTCGAAGTTCCGGTCCCGCTGATCATCGACACAACCGAAGTTGCCGTTGCCGAAGCCGCGCTGCAGACCGCTCCGGGCAGATGTCTGATCAATTCCACCAATCTGGAATCGGGCACCGAAAAAGCCGGAAAAATTTTCAGCCTGGCGAAGAAATATAGCGCTGCCGTGATGTGTCTGACGATTGATGAGCAAGGCATGGCAAAAACTGCTGACCGGAAATTGGAAATCGCGAGACGCATGACCGAGATGGCGCTGCAGGATTACGCCCTGAGGATGGAAGACCTGGTCTTTGACCCGCTGACTTTCACCCTTGCGACCGGTCAGGAAATCTGGCGGGATTCCGCGCGCGAAACCCTGAAGGCGATCGAAGAGATCAAGCAAGCCTTGCCCGGCGTGCACACCTGTCTGGGCGTGAGCAATATTTCCTTCGGACTTTCGCAGCCGGCACGTAAGCTGATCAACAGCGTGTTCCTCTATCACGCCACCGAGCGGGGACTGGACATGGCGATCGTCAACCCTGCCCATATCAGACCCTACGCTGAAATTCCGGCGGAAGAAAGGGAATTAGCGGAAAATCTTATTTTCAACCGCAGCGCAGACGCGCTGGAAAAGCTGGTGGCATGGTTCGAAACTCACGCGGCAGGAGACGCGGGCGAACAGGCGAAAACAGACCCCTTTGCCGGCATGGACGCGCGGGAACGGGTCTATCACCGCATCGTTTTGCGTCAAAAGGCAGGCATGGAAGAGGACATCGACCAGCTCTTGGATGAAATGGAGATGCCTAAGGCGGAAGCTGCCGTTCAGGTTTTGAATGAGGTCTTGCTGCTGGCGATGAAGGAGGTCGGAGATAAATTTGGTTCCGGTGAGCTGATTCTGCCCTTTGTCCTGCAGTCGGCTGAAGTGATGAAACAGGCGGTGACGCATCTGGAACAATTCCTCGCGAAAAAAGAGGGATTGAGCAAAGGCAAATTGATTTTGGCGACCGTTTATGGCGACGTGCACGATATCGGCAAAAATCTGGTCAAGACCATTTTGTCGAACAACGGCTACGAAGTTGTGGATCTGGGCAAACAGGTTCCGGCAGAAGAAATCATCAAACAGATCCAGCAAGAAAAGGCAGACGCGATCGGTTTGAGCGCCCTGCTGGTCTCGACCAGCAAACAAATGCCGCTAATCGCTCACGAGCTGCAGCGGCGCGGGCTGGAGGTGCCGATCTTGATAGGCGGGGCGGCAATCAACCCGCAGTTTGCCGAACACATTGAGGTGAGCGGCGAGCTGGGGCGCTATCGCGCGGGAATTTATTATTGCAAGGACGCTTTTGATGGTCTGATGGTGATGGATAAACTGGTCGACCCCGAACGAAACAGGTCTTTGGAGAAGAAAGTTGAAACAGCTAAACCGCAGCCGGAGCAGCCTGCTACCGCTGCTGCTGAACCTGTCCGGGTGCGGAGGGCAATCATCCCGCCGGCGGAGTTCATTCCTGCGGTTCCGGCTTTTGGGATCCGAAAACCGGACCAAATCTCCTTTGACGAGGTCGCGGACCTGATCAACCTGACCGAGCTCTATCGCCTCAACTGGGGCGCGAAGCAGCTGCGCGGGCAGGAATGGCAGGATATTCGCGCCCAATTTGACCACCGCCGGGCTGAGATGCTGGAAGATGCCAGACGCGAAGGCTGGATTCGCCCACAGGCTGTTTATGGATACTTCCCGGTTTGGGCGGACGGCAACGAAGTTGTAGTTTACGAAAATGAAAATTTGGATCTGAGCCACAACCATGAAGTTTTACGGTTTTCTTTCCCACGCCAACAGACGGGTGAGTTTCTGTGTTTGAGCGATTTTTTCCTGCCGGTCGGCAGCGATCGTTTTGACGTTTTGCCGCTGCAGATCGTCACGGTCGGCAAAGAAGCGACCGCGCGGGTTGAAGAATTGAACCGGCAGCACCAGTATGCCGAAGGTTTTTATCTGCATGGCTTAGCGGTTCAGATGGCGGAAGCGACGGCGGAAACAATCCACAGGCAAATCCGCAGGGAACTGGGAATCGGCGAAAATCAGGGTTTCCGCTATTCCTGGGGCTATCCGGCGATCCCGTGGCTGAATGAACACCGCAAGGTTTTTGAGCTTTTGCCGGCGGAAAAAGAGTTGGGCATGAGCCTGACCAGCGCTTACCAGCTGATTCCGGAACAATCCACCGCGGCGATGGTCGTTCACCACCCTCTGGCAAAGCCCTTTGACGCGGGAGTGAGCAGGATGGAACTGCTGACGGGCGATTAAACGGAGCTTTCGCGATGAGGTAAAATTATTGCGACAAAGGAAGGTGCGATGAAAACCAGAAACGTGTTTCTCATTCTGTTTTGCTTGATTTTGCTTGTTTCCGCCTGCAATCCGATCAAGGACGGCGAACTTAGCTCTGCTCAGCAGACCGCCATTGCCGGAACGGTGACCGCGGTGGTCGAAGCCGCCAGACAGCAGACCCCGACCAAGAAAGCGCTTCCAACCAATACCGCCACTCCGGAACCCGAAGCGACCGCGACTGCTACCGAACCACCCGCCGCTGGGGTCGTCGGCCCGGAGAAATATCCCGAGGGCGTCAACCCGCTGACAGGTTTGGAAGTCGAAAACCCGGATCTGCTGAAACGCAGACCTGTGCTGATGAAGATTTCCAATCACCAGATCGATTATCAGCCTCATTCCGGATTGTCTTCAGCCGACATGGTTTTTGAATACTTCATCGGTTGGGGCGCCAACCGCTTTGCCGCGCTTTTTTATGGCAAGGACTGCGACCGGATCGGTCCGGTACGGTCCATTCGCCGGGTCGACGGGCATCTCGGCAGTCTTTACGAGGCGGTGGTTGGTTCCACCGGCGGGGATGGCAACGATGTTTTGCCCTATCTGGACAATTACATCCCCTATCGCTATTTCACCGATAAATACCTTTGTCCCGGTGTCTGTGATGACGGCAGGAATGTGGTCTATTCGGTTTTTGCCAATTCCGCGGCTTTTTCGGAGTTTTATAAATCTCAGGGCATTCATCTGGATGATCCCCAGTTGTATGGCATGGCTTTTTCCGAAGACGCGCCCTCAGGCGGTCAAAAAGGCGACAGCGCCTGGGTCTATTGGTCGGACGCGGATTACAGCCGCTGGGTCTATAACAGCGAAACCGGAAAGTACACGCACTGGATGATGGGCGAAGCTACCGGCAATGTTTTTAAACCGCTGATCGACCAGAATACCGGTGAGCCGCTGGAATTTGCCAACGTGGTTCTGCTTCAGGCGCAATATACCGAGTTTAAATCCACTCTGCACAGCATTGACCTGATCGGCAATGCCGATGGAGAAAAAGCCACCATCTTCAGGGACGGTCAGGCCTATGACGTTGTTTGGAAAACACCGCAAAACAACAAGCCAATTCAATATTTCGACAAGGATGGGAAAGTATTCACCCTCAAACCCGGGAACACCTGGGTGGTTATTCTGGGACTGACCTCACCACTGAGCGTGGAGGACGGGGACTGGAGCATCAGCTTCAGCATTCCCTAAACCATGCGGACACTGGTCATCTCGGATATTCACGCCAATCTGAATGCCTTTCAAGCCGTGCTGGCAGCCGCCGGCACGGTTGATCAGGTCTGGTTTCTGGGCGATATTGTCGGTTATGGACCTGACCCGAATGAATGTGTCAGTTTGTTGCAAACGCTCCCTAATCTGAAAGCCCTGATGGGGAACCACGACGCCGCGCTGCTGGACCATATCCCCGTCGACCGCTTCAATCAGGAAGCGGCGGATGCCGTCCAGGTGCAGCGGAACCTGGTCACCGCGGAGACAGTGGATTATCTCGAAACGTTGCATTTCCGGTTTGACCTGGATGGCATCACGCTCACGCATGGCAGTCCCCGCGACCCTGTCTGGGAATATGTTCTCAATCCTTCTACCGCCGAAGCTAATTTTGAATATTTTGAAAATCCGGGTTGTCTGGTGGGGCATTCCCATATCCCTCTGATCTTTTTCAGGCAGGGTGATGGAAAAATCAAAACCTTGCTGCCCAATCACGGCGACCGCTGGAAGGCGGAAGGCAAATTCATCCTCAATCCAGGTTCGGTTGGACAGCCCCGAAACTATGATCCCAGAGCCAGTTACGTTATTTGGGATGACGAAGAAGAAACCTGGGGTTTCTACCGGATTGCTTACGACATTGAGGCGGTGCAGGACCGCATCGTGGCTTTGGGCATTCCACCCCGCCAGGCAGTCAGGCTTTCCAACGGAACTTAATTTCATTGATTAATCTGATCATGGGTCGTTTTGGGGAACAATCCGGCGGTTAATTCGTCTTTAGATTGAATTCAGTCAGAAGAAAGGAGAATGATGAAGAAAGTATTTACAATTCTTAGTCTGCTTGTCTTGTTATTCGTTGCCGCCTGCGCGTCAGCCAAACAAACCCAAAATATGCAGCCGAACGCTGAAGAAATGGGATGGGGTTTTTCTACCGATTCTGCCGAGCCAGAAGCGCCGGCTGCAGCGGAATCCGCCCCGGAGATGACGGCTGAAGGACAGGAACGGCTGGTTATCCAATCCGCCTATCTGGAAGTTTCTGTTGAAGATCCGGTCGCGGCGATGAACGCGACTTCCGATCTTGCCAAAAGGATGGGCGGGTTCGTGGTCAACAGTCACCGTTATTCCGACCGCACCTACAATAACGTCACCTATTCCCGCACTTCAATTGTGATCCGCGTCCCAGCTGAAAAATTGGAAGCCGCGATGAAGATTATCCGCGAATTATCCGCGGACGGCAAGGACGGTGTAATTTCCGAGAGCATTTCAGGTGAAGATGTGACCTCCGATTTTGTCGACTCGTCCTCCCGCCTGCGCAACCTAAAAGCAGCCGAGGAACAGCTGGTAAAACTGATGGAGAACACCGACGACCTCGAAGCAACCTTACAAGTCTTCAAGGAATTAACCGACATCCGCAGCCAGATCGAGGTTTTGGAAGGACATATCAAATTTTTGAAGGAAAGCGCCGCATTGTCCTCAATCTCGGTCGAGTTTATTGCTGAAGCCTCCCTGCAGCCAATCGAGATCGGCGGTTGGAAGCCCAAGGGGGTTGCCAAAGAAGCCCTGGGGAACCTGATCCGAAGTTTCCAGAATTTTGTGAATTTTCTGATTCGATTCAGCATCGAGTGTCTGCCTTTCCTGATCCCATTGGGAGTTGGCTTGTATTTTATGATTCGGGCAATCAGAAAATCTGCTGCCAAACGCCGGTCACGCAAGATATCCGCGGACGTGGTTCCGACAGAGCCAAAATCGGATGACCTGATTGAATAAAACCGCTTCGCAGCCAAATTTATAAAAAAACCGGACCTCAGCGCAGGTCCGGTTTTGCTTGTGGAATCAGGATAGTGATGAGTTCTAAAAAAACAACTCCACGACCGCGCTGGGGTTCAGGCTGACCGGGATGACGTATAAATTGGGCTGAGGAGTGCGGTATTCGACCGGTTTGCCTTCAACAGTCACTTGCACAGCTTTCTGTTCACACCAAAGCCGGATGCTGCCCTCAGCCCGGCGGTTTTGGAGGTCAAGCGTGAGGCTGAGCCGGTTTTGGGTCTGCTGCCAGGTTTTCAGCTCGACTCCCTGCGAAAGATGCAGATCGCTGCCGAGATAGAAGCAGGGCGCGTAGGGTCTGAGCGCCAGCAAGCACACTCCATGGGCAGGCACCGCCTCAAAGCTATGCGTTTTTTCGACATTGGCAACCTCACCCGTCCAAAATTCGCTCAACAGGAAAGAACCTTGATCCAAGCCAAATTCGGCAAGATCCAGTTCAAGCCGACTTGGTTGGTCTTCCCAATTGAAAAGCGCGATCAGGTGCCATGTTCCGTTAGGTCCTGTCAGTACCTGATGTAATTTGCCTGGCATCTCACGCTCAAAAAGGTCCACGACGACCGGGTTAGGCGGCAGAGGCGGAAGCAGGCTGGCAGCCAGTTTGAGCCGGTCAGGGCTGAGCTGGCTCATGTCGTCTGAAATCAAGATCGCGCCGCCGGTCAGGCTGATGGCGCTTGCCAGCGACTGAACTTCAGGGAGGGTTAGTTTGGAATCGTCCCGCACGAGCAGGCAATCGGGATCATTGCCCCAAAGATGAGGGTCAAGGTTTGCGCGCGTGAGAATGTTTCGGATGGCATTGCGGGCGGAGGGCATGTTTGGTTCCGCGCGGAAAATGCTTTTTATGCCCAGAAATTCCGGATCCCAGGCGGGGCTGACGTCGGCGCTGACGCGCATGATGTCAAAAATCCCCAGTCCTGTTCCGATCGGCGCGCCGCAGCCCAAAAGGATGCAGTCATCCCCGGCTTCCTCGCGGATCAATTCGAGCGCTTTTCTGAGAATTTGGGCGCGGGTCAGGGTTGGGTCAGCATGCCTGCCTGGCAGCGCCGCTGCGTAGAGAAAATCGAGTTTGAGATAGGGAACGCCCCATTCACGCACCGCCGCGCGAATGACCGAGCGGACGTAGTCCTGCACCCCCGGAAGGGTCAGATCGAGCGCCTTGCCGAGCCAATTCCAGACGAAACCGCTGTTGACCGGCTTGCCGTTGGGCTTGCGCAGCAGCCAATCCGGGTGTTCCTTGATCAGGTCCGATCGATGCTCCAGAATAAAAGGCGCCAGCCAAATGCCGGGCGTAAAGTTCTTTTGGCGCGCTTCCTGAATGAGCGGGCTGATGCCATCGGGAAAAGCGGGCTGAAACTTGAGCCAGGAGCCAACATCCTGTTCAAAGCCGTCATCAATCTGGAAAAAGTCGATTGGCAGTGTTTCCCGGTTCGCGTCCAGTGCCCGAAGGTTTGCGCGCAATATTTGCGGCGTGATTTTTTGGAAATAGTAATACCACGAGCACCAGCCGACCGGAGTCTTGATTCGGGGATGAATCTGGTTTTCCTTTGCCACCGCCCGCAGGTATTCCGTGAAGGGACGCGGGCGCGCAGGCTCAAAAAATTGCCAGACCAGCCAGTCACTGGTCAGGCATGCTTCGGGCAGCAGCTCGATTTGGTCACAATTCGCCCAAACCGCCAACTCCGCCTGAGGGTGCAGCACGCAGGTGAGCGACCCGAACTGCTGCTTTTGGGAAAGAAAACCAACCAGAAGGCCGGAATTTGCCTGCCGATCCAAAACTGCGGCGAACATGTCGGATGAAAAATGAGAGGCTTTGCCGGGCTGCGGCGTTCCGGCGTAATATAGCATGGGCGTCGAAAGTCCCGTCAGCCGACTGCGGGCTTGCGTTTCGCCATATTGCCAGGTGCCGCTGGGAGACCAGCTTTGCCAGCCGTTGCTGAAAAAAGCGGTTTGATGGGAGGCAGCTTTTGAAAAGCGGAGATCGCCCTCTTCGATTCGCCCAAAAATCATGCGTTCTGGCTGAACGCTTTGCCTGCCGATATTGGTCAGGCTCAGACGCTGATAAAGAAAAGGCTGGTCCGGGCTCAGCGCGAATTCGACCTCCAGCCGCAGCCAGCCGGCAGGGTCCCGATAGTTGGTGGATAGCACCGAAAGCTCGCCTTTGTGCGGGTCCGACCGCAAGTCGGTTTTCAGGCTGCCCGGTTCAAGCATGAGCTTTACGAGGTGGTTTTTTGCCAATTCAAGGCTAAACCCGGCTCTGATGATTTCCGCTTCCGGATTTTCACGGCTGCGAAGCGCGAAGCTTTGGGTTTCAGGGTCACATTCAAACAGTAAAAAGGGATTTTCAAGCCTGTTCATTCGAGTTCCATTTCTCAAGGATCTCCTGAAAGGAGATCGGTCCTTCGCGCAGCAAAAGCGGTTGTTCCTCCATGCAGTTGATCACGGTTGAGGCGGTGCCGCCTGGTTTGGAGCCGTCATCCAGAATAAAAGGGATGCGCGTGTTGAGCTGTTCGTAGACATCCTGGGCGGAAAGGGAGTTCTGGTGAGCGGAGATGTTCGCGCTGGTCACGGCAAGCGGGCCGGTTTGGCGCAGCAGCGCCAGCGCCATGTCGTGATTGGGCATGCGCACGGCGATGCCGGGATAGGGCGAAAGTTCCAGCGGCAGCTCCGGCTGATGCGGCAGAACGAGCGTGAGCGGCCCGGGCCAAAAGGCTTCCATCAGTCCGCGCGCCCTGTCTGGCAGCGACGAGACCACTTGACAAAGCTGGTTGAGGCAGCCAAGCAAAACCGGGATGGCTTTTTCTTCAGGCCTCTGTTTGACTTCATAGATCCGGTGGAGGCTCTCGGAGAAAAAGGGGCTGCATCCAAGCCCATACACGGTGTCGGTTGGAAAGGCGACCAATTCCCCACTTTTTAACACCTCGGCGGCAAAAGGCAATGTCTGTTCATCAAAAAGCGAAAGAATTTTGGTCTGATAGGTTTTCATGGTTGTTTCTCGATTCTCACCAGACGGTCTTTGCCTGCCAGATCCCGCAAAAGGTGGATCTGCGCCTCAGGGAAGAAATCCCGCGAAAGTCTGAGCGTTTCCTCGCCAAGGGTCTCTTCAATTTCCAGCAGCATCAGCGATGGCAGGCCGGAGAGCATCCGAACTTTACCAAAGAGGGCGCGAAAAAGATCCAGCCCGTCCGCGCCGCCATCCAACGCCGCCAGCGGTTCCCAGGGGAGGCTGTTGACCTGAGCCGCCTTGACGCTGGGAATATAGGGCAGGTTGGCGCAGAGGAGGTCAAAAAAACCAAGTTCTGCCGGCAAAAGGTCGCATTCCACAAAAGTGATCCGATCTTGAGTGTGATGTCTTTGGGCGTTGCGGGCGGCAAGCTCCAACGCGCCAGTTGAATTATCGGTCGCGGTCACCCGCAGATCGGGACAGTTTGACACCAGACTGACAGCAATGCACCCTGAACCTGTGCCGACATCCACTGCCCGGCGGGCTTTGGGATGAGCGCGCAGCCACTCCAGAGCCTGCTCGACCAGTAATTCCGTCTCAGGCCTGGGGATCAAGACCGCAGGGCTGACCTCAAAATCCAAGCCAAAAAATTCTTGTTTCCCCAATATGTAAGGCAAGGGCTCTCCCGTTTGCAGACGCCCGACAAGCCCTTCAAGGACCTCATTTTGATTGGGTGTGAGGTGAGTTTCCGGGTGCGCCAGGATCCAGGTTTTGGGTTTGTTCAAAACATGCGCCAAGAGCGCCAAGGCGATTTGGTGGGGTTTCCCGATTGCTCTCAGCTGGCTCCCGAGATCGGGCCCAGCAAGGGCGTTTTTAGCCATTGCTCTCAAAGTTAGCCAGCCGTTCGGCTTCTTCGGCGTTTTGCAGTTCTTCGATGAAGGTATCCAATTCATACCCGTCCATCACGCCGGCAATGTTGAACGAAGAGACGTTGATGCGGTGGTCGGTCACGCGCGACTGCGGGAAGTTGTAGGTGCGGATTTTTTCCGAGCGTTCCCCGCTGCCGATTTGGGACCGGCGGGTCGCGTCGAGCTCGCTCTGGCGCTTTTCCTCTTCAATTTCATAGAGGCGGGCTTTTAGCACGCTCATGGCGCGCGTGCGGTTCTGAAGCTGCGAGCGCTCATCCTGACAGGCAACGATGATGCCGGTCGGCTTGTGATGGATCCGGACCGCGGTCATGTTTTTCTGGACGTTCTGACCGCCTGCGCCGGCTGATTTGAAGACGTCAATTTCGATATCGGATTCGGGAATATCAATTTCGATATCATCAACTTCTGCCAACACGGCAACGGTCACCGTGGAGGTGTGGATGCGGCCTTGCGATTCGGTTTCCGGCACGCGCTGCACCCGGTGAACTCCGGACTCAAATTTAAACCGGGAGTAGGCGCCGTTGCCTTTCACGGCAAAGGTGACTTCCTTGTAACCGCCGATACCGGTCTCGTTGGCGGAAATGATTTCGGTTTTGTAATGATGCAGGTCGGCATATTTGAGGTACATCCGCAGCAGGTCGGCGACAAAAAGCCCGGCTTCGTCCCCGCCGGTGCCGGCTCGGATTTCGACGATAACGTTGCGGTTGTCGCGCGGATCTTTGGGAATAAGTTTGGACTTGAGCAGGGCTTCGAGTTCTTCGCGGCGCTGAAGCAGCTCATCCAACTCCATCTTTGCCAGATCAAGCATCTCGCCGTCCGACATTTCAATCAGTTGGCGGGTTTCTTCGGTTTTGCTGAGGTTTTGCTTGTATTCCTGAGCCAGGTTCACAAGCGGCTCCAGGTCTGAGCGTTCTTTCGAAAGCTCAGCCGCAAGCTGATAATCCTGGCCAACGTCAGCAAGGCGCTGGTCGAGCTCAGCAAAATGGTCGAGGATGGATTGAAGTTTGTCAAGCATAGTGTTCTTTATCCCTTAAAAATTCGAATGCTGATTATAACACTGAACCGGGCTAAATTTGGGCTGCCATAGAGGCTTCGGGCTTGAATATTCGGGAAACAAAGCCGCAGCCGCCCGCGGCAGCGGGTATAATCGGGGTTGGAGAAATTATGCAGTTATATCTGATCCGACACGGACAATCCACCAACAACGCCCGCTGGCGGCAGGAAGATTACGCCGATTACGATCGCGAATCCGACCCCTGCCTGACCGAAATAGGCGTGCGGCAAGCCCAGTTGGTTGGCAATTTTCTTGCCGCCAGGCTCAACTGGCCCCCTGGCGTGACGATGGATTTTCAAAACCGCTATGGGTTTGGGCTCACGCACCTGTATTGCAGCCTGATGGTGAGAGCGGTGCATACCGGTTCGATCATCTCCCGCCTGGTGGGGCTGCCATTGGTCGCGCTGCCGCTCGCGCATGAGGTTGGGGGAGTTTATGTCGAAAAAATCGTCGATGGCGTGCCCACAGTCAGTCAGGAATTTGGCGGGAATCAGGCTTTTTACAACGAGCTTTTCCCATTTCTTCAATTCGACGCGCCGATCGACGAACGAGGATGGTGGCAGGGCGGTCGGGAGACCGTCGGTTCGCCGCTTCAGCGGGCGCGTGCGGTGATCAAAATCCTCAAAGACCGTCATTTCGAGGCAGACGACCGCGTCGCGTTGGTGACCCACGGCGCTTTTTATAGCTATCTGTTTCGGGCAATATTTGAGATCGCGCCGGAGGAACCGGATGGACGCAAGGTTCCCGCTTCGTTCCCGGTCAGCAATTGTTCCGTGAGCCGGTTTGACTTCACTGAAGACCGGGTTTGGTTGTCCTATCACAACCGTGTCGATTTTATTCCGGATGAATTCGTGACTTATTGATCCTTTCTTCCAGAATTCAACTTTCAGTTATGGATATGCCTGTCCTGTCGGTGCCAAAAGATTTGTTACAATACTTTATGCTGCCTTTATCTGAAGGCTCAGAAAAAATATGCCTGTATATCTGAATGTCATCCTCATCTTTGTTTTGTTCCTGTTGAACGCCTATTTTTCGATGTACGAAATCGCTATGGTGTCTTCCCGGCGGACGCGCCTGCATCAGCGGGCTGAAGAGGGCTTGAAAGGCGCCACGGTCGCCCTGAAACTGCTCAAAGACCCAAACCAGGAATATCTTTCGGCGGTTCAGATCATGATCACCCTGATCGACACCCTCGCCGGCGGTATCGGCGGCGCGATGCTGGCAGACCCTTTGGCGGGAGTTTTGCGGCATATCCGTTTTATCGCGCCGGTTGCCGACTCCGCCGCGCTGGCGATTGTGGTGATTACCATCACCTATTTTTCAATTGTCCTGGGTGAACTGATCCCCAAACGGATCGCAGTGAGCAAGCCTGAGGATGTCGTCACGCGCATGTCACCGATCATCAACACGCTGACCAAGGCGCTTTTACCGCTCATCCGACTTTTGAGCGCTTCGACGAACCTGGGAATCAAGGTTTTCAATATCGATGTCAGCAAAGAACCCTACATCACCGAAGAAGAATTAAAAGGCTATATTCAGGAGGGACGCCAGACAGGCGTGTTTGACGAAGCCGAAGAAAATTTAGTGGATGGAGTTTTCCGCTTCAGCGAGCGTAGGGTGGACGCCATTATGACTCCGCACACTGAGCTGGATTGGCTCGATTTGACCGACAGCCCGCAGGAGATTGTGCGTGAGATGATGGCAAGCAGCTTTTCGCGCCTGCCGGTTGCCGACGGGGAACTTGACAAGGTGGTCGGCATCGTTTCTGCCAAGGATCTGCTTGGGGTGGATATCTTTTCCGAAAGTTTCAACATTCTCGATTACGCCCGCGAGCCGATGTTTTTCCCCGGGAATATGAAAGCGGTCAAGGCATTTGAAACCTTCCAAAACACCGGGTCGCATCAGGCGATGGTTTTGGACGAATTCGGCGGGGTGGCGGGAATGGTGACCCTCTATGATGTCCTGGAATCGATCGTTGGGGATATTCCTCTCGATGAGACCGATACGGAAATCGAAATTGAGCGCCAGTCGGACGGCACCTTGCTCATGGACGGGCTCTTGCCGGTGGATGTTTTGAAAGAACGGCTGCATGTCGATGAGCTGCCCGAGGAATTTAAAGCCGGATACCAGACCTTGAGTGGTTTTTTGATGAACCAAATGGGCGTGATCCCCAAAGTCGGGCAAACCCTGACCTGGGAAAATTTCAACTTCAAGATCCTGGCGATGGATGGGCATCGCGTTGAACGGGTTGCAATTTCAAAGATCGATCCAATAAATGATCAGGCGGACCAGCGGGTGTAAATGGCGTGCGAGAGCACGTGCCCCGCGCTTTCTTCGATTGTGACCAGTTCGCCCGACTCAAGGGTCCCTCGTTTGGGGACAATTTGCTCTACCGCCTGGTGGGTAAGCACCGCGGAGGCGGTGATGGCGTAGGCGGTCATGACGATGAAATTGGCATCACGGGCGAGAATGCCGCGACAGGCATCGATCAGTTCCGGCGTGCGCTTGAAAAAATCCCAGACCTCACCCGAAGATCCGCGGCCAAACTTGGGCGGATCCATGATGATGCCGTGATAGCTGCTGTTGCGCCGGCTCTCACGCTTGATAAACTTGAGCGCGTCTTCCACAATCCATCGCACAGGTTTATCCTGCAGTTTTGAGAGCTTCATGTTCAGGTTTGCCCAGGTCAGGGCGTGCTTGGACGAGTCGACATGCGTAACTTCCGCGCCAGAGGCGGCTGCCGCCAGGGTCGCCAGCCCGCTGTAGCCAAAAAGATTGAGGACGCGAAAGGGCTTTTTGGCAGTTTCGATGCGCTGGCGGATCCAATCCCAATGGGCGGCTTGTTCGGGGAAGACCCCGACATGGCGGGAAGAACTTAATTGCAGCTGAAACCGCAGATCTTTGTAGGACGCGGTCCAGGTTTTTTCCATTGGGTTGAGGATTTCCCATTTGCCGCCGTATTCCTGTTTTTCTTCCACCAAAACCGCATTGGCGCGCTTCCATTCACTGGAAGGCAGGCTGGGAGGCCAGATTGCCTGAGGCCGCGGGCGAATGAGCAGATATTTGCCAAAGCGTTCAAGCGTGCGTCCATTGCCGCTGTCGAGCAGGGCGTAATCCTTCCAGTCTGGAGAAGTGGTCAGTTGAATTTTGGCAGGTAGGCTCATGTCGGCTCTTTTCGTGGGCAGGAATTGATTGGTATTGGTGAAATATACCAGAGAAATCGCCGGGAAGACCGATTTGGTGGTCTCAGATTCCCGCCTAAATAAGTGGCTTGCGTTAGAATAGTTTAGCGAAAAGGAGAGATATGAATTTTGACCAATATATAGATCGCAGGACAACGGAAAGTATCAAATGGAAATTATATGGTGAAGATGTGCTGCCGATGTGGATCGCAGATACAGATTTTATGTCTCCACCCGCGGTTGTTGAAGAACTGCATAAAAGAGTTGATCACGGCATTTTTGGCTACGGCTGCGTTCCGGATGGATTGGACGACGTCGTCATCCGGCGCATGAAACAACGCTACAACTGGGATGTCGACCAAGGACAGGTCAGTTATGTTCCGGGCATTGTGACGGGGTTCAATCTGGCAATGCGCTGCGCCTGCTCAAAATGCGACGCGGTGATCTTTCAGACCCCAGCCTATCCGCCTTTTGTCAGCTCACCTGAATACGCCGGCTTGACGGCGATCCACAATCCTATGTTTCTGGATGAAAACGGTAAATACCAGATTGATTTCGATTTGTTTGAGCGCCAGATCGTTGACAACCATGTTCGGGTTTACATCCTTTGCAATCCCCAAAACCCGACCGGGCGCGTTTTCAGCCGGCAGGAACTGGAAAAACTGGCTGAAATCTGTTTGCGTCATGAGGTCATGATTTGTTCAGATGAAATCCATTGCGATATTCTGTATGACAACAATCACCACATCCCGATCGCCAGCCTGTCCCCAGAGGTCTCAAAGATCACCGCGACCTTCATGGCGCCCAGCAAAACCTACAATATTGCCGGCTTACACGCTTCGGTAGCGATCATTCAAGACGAAGAACTGCGAAAGAAATACACAGATTACAAACATTATTTGGTCGGAAGCCCTGGGCTATTGGCGCTGGTCGCGGCGAAAGCCGCCTATGAGCACGGCGACGAGTGGCTCAGACAACAAAACGCCTATTTGCAGGCAAACCGGGACTATCTGTACGCGCAGTTGCCCTCCAAACTTCCCGGGGTTTATTGGAGCAAACCCGAAGCGACCTTCCTGGCATGGCTCGATTTCCGAAAAACCGCTGTCGGCGGTGATTATCAGAATTACTTTATCGAAAAGGCAAAAGTTGCCCTGAATGACGGCATCCCCTTCGGAGAAGAGGGCAACGGATTTTTGCGGATGAATTTCGGCTGCACGCGGGCAACGCTTGACCAGGCTTTGGAGCGGATGTCAGCGGTCATGCCCGCCTGACAATTCGAATTGCGAATTAAAAACAAAAAGTCAGCCGTTAGGCTGACTTTTTGGTAATTTTGAAAGATTAACCTTCGAGAATTTTCACCTCGGCAGCTTGTTTGCCGCGAGGGCCGTCTTCAATTGTAAATTCAACTTTCTGGCCTTCTTTCAGGCGTTTGTAGCCTTCCATTTGAATTGCGGAATAGTGAACGAACACATCGTCTCCACCTTCCAGCCCGATAAAACCATAACCTTTGGGGGCGCTGAACCATTTAATGGTCCCATGACTTCTTTCTGACATTGAGTACTCTTCTTTCTTTACTAAAAACTATTCTTCTCCGAATTGGAGCAGTTTAATTTATCATTAATTACCAAATTCGTCAAGATGTTAGTTGTACATTACAATTTACAAAGAGCTAAACTTTGGCGCTTTTGTTTCGTTTTGGTGCAAGGCTGACCGGTTTCGGGAGGTCACAGGTATAATCCCTCAGGAAAGCAAGTATCATCATGTCTGATCTGAGAAAACTGGTAACCGACCCCGATTATCTGAGCGCCATTCAATATCATAATTCAGGTAATCTCTCTGCCAGAATTCTGCTTCATCAAAATTTCAGCACCGGCGCTCAAAACTGGTACGAGTTTGTTCTTGACCTGGCTCATGTCCGGTCTGGAGAGCGCGTTTTGGAGATTGGCTGCGGCAATTCGATGCTTTGGCGGGGGAACCATGCCCGCCTGCCGGAAAACAGTGTTTTTTACCTGTCCGATCTGTCGCCGGGAATGGTGCGGGATGGTGCGTTGATGATGAAACATGACAAGCGTTTTCACCATCTTTGCCTGAACGGGATGGCGATCAGCTTTCCGGAAGCGAGTTTTGATTTGGTGATCGCCAACCACATGCTCTATCATGTCCCTTCTGTTGAACAGGTTCTTTCTGAGATCCGCAGGGTGATGAAGCCTGGCGCCCATTTTTTGGCTGCCACCAACGGGATCGACCACATGCAGGATCTGGACATTCTGCTTGAAAAATTTTCCAAGCGCCTCAAAGGCAGGCACGGGATGGGAGACAAGTTCAACCTCCAAAACGGTGAAAAACAGCTGCGGTCTTTCTTTGGAAAGATCCAGTTACACCTTTACACCAGCGACCTGTGGGTGACGGACGCCGATATTTTGACAGAATATGCCTATTCGACCCCTTTGGTCACGGAAACTTTGGGGACGGAAGGACGCGGCCAGATGCGGGCGTTTTTCCAAAAAAGAATCAACCGTCTGGGCGGCATCTACATCCGCAAGCAGACAGGCGTCTATCTGGCACAGGTCGATCTGGGCTCAACGAAATGAGGCCACAAAAATAGTCGCGATCGAGACAAGCGCGCAGTAGACCGCGAATCCGTAAAGCGAATTTTTCTTCAGATAGTTTAACAGCCAGCGGATCGAAAAATAACCGACCACTCCGGCGATGACGAAGCCGAAAACCATGATCGGCAAAAAGTTGAGAAAGAACTCCGCGCGCGCCAGATCGATCACCGAAAGCAAACCGGCGGCCAGCATGATCGGAATGGAAAGCAAAAACGAGCAGCGCGCGGCTGCCTCGCGGGTGTAGCCTTTCAGCAGCCCGCCTGATACGGTCGCCCCGGAGCGGGAGATGCCGGGGAAAATTGCCAGCGCCTGGAAGACGCCGATAATAAGCGCTTCGATCCAATTCAGCTGGTCGAGGTCTTTTTCTTTTTTGCTGAAAACTTCAGCTACGGTGAGAAGGACCGCGGTCACGAAGAGCAGGATGGCAGTGAGAACAGGGCTGTTGAAGGCGGCTTCGACCTTGTTTTTGAGCAACAAACCCGCCAAGCCGGCAGGGATCGTGCCCAAAACAATGTACCAGCCCAATTTTCTTTCAGGGGTGGCAAAGGGTTCTTTTTCTTTTATCCCAACCAACACTTGTCTGATAATCACGACGAGGTCTTTCCAAAAAAAGAGGATAACCGCCACAAGCGTGCCCAACTGCACCAGCACATTGAAAAGGAAGCTTTTTTCCGGATCGAGGGTCCAGTTTAACAAAAAAGGAACAATTACCAGATGGGCAGAAGAGGAAACCGGTAAAAATTCGGTCAGTCCCTGAACAATGCCTTGGATGAGAGCTTGAAAAAAGGTCATGAATACCTCACAGGAGTACGGGAAATCTTGAGATTTTGCATCGCCTGGTCAGCGAAAGCCTGCAGATTGTGTTGGAGAATCGCCTGCCTCAGGTCACGGGCAAGCTGCAGCAGCGTGTGCAGGTTATGGATAGAGAGCAGCGTTGCCGCGAGCATTTCTTTAGCGACAATCAAATGACGCAAATAGGCGCGCGTAAAAGTCTGGCAGGTATAGCAGGCGCATCCGTCATCGATCGGTCGCTCATCCTTGGCAAAGGCGGCGTTCATCAGGTTGAGCCTGCCAAAACGGGTCATGGCGCTGTTGTGACGCGCGAGTCTGGTGGGCAGAACGCAGTCGAAGATGTCCACCCCTCTTAAAACTCCTTCAATCAGGTCTTCCGGAGTGCCGACTCCCATCAGGTAACGCGGTTTGTCAACCGGCAAAATCCGGTTGACCACTTCAATATTGGCGTACATGTCCTCTTTGGATTCTCCGACCGATAAGCCGCCGATCGCGTGACCCGGAAAACCGAGGGAGCTGATTTCGCGGGCAGATTGCTCGCGCAGATCGTGGAAGATGCCGCCCTGAACGATGCCAAAAAGCGCCTGGTCTTGCCGCGTTTTCGCGTTGAGGCAGCGGCGCGCCCAGCGGTGGGTGCGTTCCATAGCTGTTTCGATGTAGGGACGGTTCTCGGGATCCGCGCATTCATCAAATGCCATGATAATATCCGCACCAAGGTTTTCCTGAATTTTGATGGAGCTTTCGGGGGTCAGCCGGCGGGTGGAACCGTCGATGTGAGACTTGAAAGTCACGCCGTCCGGGTCGATTTTGCGCGTTTTTGCCAGAGAAAAAACCTGAAAACCACCTGAATCAGTCAGTATGGGATTGTGCCACTGCATGAACTGATGCAAACCGCCCATCTCTCGGACGAGCTCGTCTCCCGGGCGTAAAAAGAGATGGTAGGTGTTGGAAAGCACCAAAGTGGCGCCAAGCTGGCTGAGCTGAGCGGGAGTGAGCGCCTTGACCGTCGCCTGGGTGCCCACCGGGGCAAATACAGGCGTTTTCAGCACGCCGTGCGGGGTGACGAATTCTCCGGCGCGCGCCTGTCCGTCCTGGGCGTTAATTTTGAATTCAAACATGGTCAGCTTTCTCCAGCCCCAATTGTACCTGAAATGCCTGCCGCAACCTTACTCGCATTGGTCTGACTGCCGCCAGTCTGCGGGGGGCACGCTCTTGATGATTTTGCCATCTTTCAGGTTCCAGAGGGTGCCGCAAGTGCGGGCAATGAAAGCGCGATCGTGGGCGACCAATAAAAAGCCGCCTCTGAAAGCTGCGAGCGCTTTTTCAAACTGCTCTCGCGAAGGGATATCGAGGTGGTTGATCGGTTCGTCCAAAACCAAAAAGTTCGCCCCGCGGGCAACGATGCGAGCCAAAAGCAAGCGCGCCCGCTGTCCGTAACTCAAGGCTGAAGCAGGCAGATTGGCGTGATGCGCGTCCAACAGAAAATAGTGTAAAAAATGGTAGCTTTCCGAAAGGTTCATGCTGTTGACGCTCTGGATCTGTTCGATCGCGGTCAGATTGGGGTCGAGGATTTCCTGCTTTTGCGGCATGTAGCCGAGGACGACGCTGCTGCCCCAGCGAAAGCTGCCTTTTTGGGGTTCAAGCTTCCCCATCAGGATTTTTAGCAGGGTGCTTTTGCCGCATCCGTTAGGTCCTGCCAGAGCGACCCGTTCGCCCGCGCTGAGATGCAAACTGAGATCCCGCAGCAAATCCCCCTCCCCATAAGAAAAACCAAGCATTTCGGTGGTGAGCAGCTGCTGGCTTTGATGCGCGGGTTCGGCAAAGTTGATGTTGACGCGCCATTTGTCCAGCGGTTTTTCGACACGATCAGGAGACTCAAGGTAGCGTTCGAGCCGTTTTTTCTTGGCAGTGCCTTTTTTGGCGACTTTTTTGGCGTAACGGCGCATTTTTGAATCGCGGGTGCTTTTTTCGGTCGCGCGGGCTTGCTCGGCAGTCTTGAGCCAGTCGGCTTTGAGGCGGCTGATTTCAGCTTCCTGATCCTTCCAGGTTTCATAGGCTTTTTGTTTTTCGCGCCTGAGCAGCGCGGCATAATTGCTGTAGCTGCCGGGAAACTTTCGGATACCGCGTTTGCCTTCGTCCAATTCAAAGACCGTTGTGATCGTGCGGTCCAGGAATAGGCGGTCGTGCGAGATGAGCAGGATGCTGCCCTTATAGGCATTGATGAAAGCTTCCAACCATTCCAGCGCGTCGATATCCAGATGATTGGTCGGCTCATCCAGGAGCAAAATATCAGGCTTTTGCAGCAGCAAACAGGCAAGCCAGACGCGGGTGGCTTCGCCTCCGCTCAGGCGCTCCAACTCTGTCGCGAAGTCGAGCTGACCCAAGCCCAATGCGGCAAAAACCTTGTGGGCTTCGGCTTCTTCTGCCGGGGTCAGATCTTTTTCCTTCCAGCCGCGGGTCGCGTTGAAGCTCAAGACCAAGCGCTCGCGAATGGTCTTCTCGGACGCCCGGGTAGGATTTTGAGGCAGATAGCCAAGCGTTTCAGAGCGGCTTGTGATGACCGAGCCGCTGTCCATTTCCAGCTCGCCGGCAATAATTTCGAGCAGAGTCGACTTCCCGCAGCCGTTTGCTCCCACCAAGCCGACATGTTCCCCGTCGTTGAGGTGAAAGGTGACCTCATTCAATACCTGATGGCTTCCAAAACGTTTGGATATTCGATTGACATGCAGCATGTTCAAACTCCTTTTCTCACGGTTTAGGGTGGTCCCCGCTTGAGAGCGATGATAGGTTGAGCGGTCGAGCCGCCTGGCAGCCGCGTGTTCGCGCGCCATCCTCAGCTTCGGTTTCATGATGATAAGACTCTTTCAAATCACGGCAGCGATAATGTTTCATAAAATTTTTTTATCCGAACAACCTGAAAAAAAGAAAACCACAGGCTGGCAATCGCTGTGGTACAAAAAATGAACAGGCGCAATCCAACCAGTGCCAACGAAAACGTTGGAAAAAACTCGCGGGCATCAAAACCAGGTTGAATTAGCTGATCATGTCTTGATTGTAAGGCAGCTCAGATTCCTGGTCAAGCGGATTGCCCAATCGCCTCCGCTCGTGAGAGGTTGGTATAGCTTCGACTAATCCTGCTGGTGTTGGAGTGATATACTATCCGGCGAGATGGGTAATAGGTGCGAGAGATGACAGAAATGATTTTGGCTGAATTTCACAGCCACTCCAATTATTCTCCCGACAGTCTTTCGCGGGTCGAAGATATGATCAAGACCTGTCGGCAGCGCGGAATTGGCAGGTTGGCAATCACCGATCACGGCAGCATGGCGGGCTCTCTCAGAGCGCATGAAATCGCGCCGGATCTGGTGATCGTGAGCGAAGAGATCCTCACCAGTGAAGGCGAGATTTTGGGTTATTTTATGACCGAAGAGATTCCAGACGGTCTGCCGCCGCTTGAGGTCGTGAAGAGGCTGCGCGACCAGGGCGCTTTTATTAACGTCGCCCACCCATTTGATCCATGGAGGGGTTCCAGCTGGAAACCGGCGACACTCGAACAACTGGTCCCTTTTCTTGACGGCGTGGAAGCCTTTAACGCGCGCTGTTTTGATCCTGCTTTCAACGAAAAGGCGGCGAAGTTTGCCAATCAACATCACCTGGACTGGATGGTGGGGTCTGACGCCCACAGCCTGCCCGAACTGGGCAGGGCTGTGCTGAAACTTCCGCCATTCAATTCCGCGGTAGAACTCCGTCAGTCGATCAAAAGTGCCAAATTTGAGGGAGAACTTTCCAGCAAGATCGTCAGGCTGCACAGCACCTTTGCAAAAGTGGTAAACAAAATGCGCCACCGCTCAGGGTAGCGCGTTTTTTTGAAGAGCGCGAAACTCAATCGGATTAAGAAACCAAAGGAACATCCGTTTCATTGAACGGATTGCTGGCTTTGGCATATTTAAATCTGTCGTAATACTGGACAAAAGTGTGATAGATGAAGGGGTTGAGGATCCCTGATAAGAGGAATGAGATTGCAGTTGAAAAAATCGTGACTACAGCTAAGAGAGGCAAATTGTGGCGCGTGAAATCCAGATTAACAATCATCGGGAGAGCCGTCCATATCACTGGGAGAGCAATTAATAAATTGATGATCCCCATGATCACTAATATGAGGAGGTGGATCCCAAAGAAGGATTTGAAATTATTTTTGGTGATCTCCCAAGCTGTTTCCAACGATGCGCGGGCTGAGGAATGCTTTTCTACCAAATAGAAACGGGCATTATAAGAAATGATTTGAATCACCAGGGTTGCCAGGATGGTCAGAATCATCATCGGGATCATCAGGACACCTGCTTTGCCAAAGGCAGCGGTCAGGCAGGCGGTCGGAAACATAAGAACAACCATGACCAGAACTGCGACCAACGCGAGCAAAATATTGAGGCGGAAGATTGCCCAATAATCCTGCTTGATGGCAGCGAAGATCCCCGCGATGCTGACAGAATCCGAGGGTTTTTGTTCCTGTCCCAAGAGCGCACCGAGGCTGAGCCCGCCTGAAGCAATAGGTGAGAGGAACAAGACAATCAGCCCAAGAAAAATCCCCACAATCATGATGACCAGGCCGATTTTGATGAGGTTTTCTTCGCCGATTTGCTGAATGAATCTTAAGAGCTGTGACTGCAGTTGATTTGGGTTAGCTGGAATCGCACGCGGATTGATTCTTTCACCAAGATTGAGATTAATGTTTCCGGACGAAGTTCCCAATAGCAAAAGTCCGTACAGCCAAAGGGCTTTGTACCTGAAGGTCCGCTGCCAGGCGTTCTTTAAAACTTCACCGATTCTCATAAAGCTTCCTTTCCCTTGGATAAATTATAAATGGAAATAATAGTCATTTGAGAGGAAGCAAAGAAAAAAAGACCACCGGTCCATGCCGGTGGTCTTGTGTCGTTTGGCTCCAAAATCAGGAGAGCAAGCTGGAAATCAACCAGATTGCCAGGATCAAAAAGATAATCGCCATGCCAATTTTTACTGCCGCGGCGTGCTTTTTGAGGAAGTTGGTAAACTGTTTTGAGGTTGTGCCGTAATATGCCAGAATGAAGACAATGATCAGCGGCACGATGAACATCAGGTTGTAGAGCACAAGGAAGAGCGTAGCGCGTCCGCGCAGCTCGGGCATGGTGCTCATCGAGATAATCACAGGCAGGTATATCTGACCGGTGCAAGCCAATTCGAGGATGGAAATAATCAGTCCGGTCACGAAGGCGCTCAGATAATAACTGCTCGATTTGCGCCCTTCGCGCACCGCGGCGTTGATGCGCTTCCGCAGCGGCTCGGGCAGTTTGAGCGCCATGTCGTTCAAGTCGCCCTCTTTGGTTTTGAAATAGTCGCGGATGCTCATGAATGCCAAAACCAGGCAGAAGATCGCCGTCAGGACGTAAACAATTTTGCTGATGACGCTCATATAGACCTTGACCAGGTCGAGGACTTTATAAAAGCCCAAGCCAACGATCAGATACGCCACAAAGACACCGACCGTAAAGCTGGCGCCGGTCAACAAAATTTGTTTGCCTTTTTTACCGCTTAGGGTGAGGTAGGAGACGAAGAAAATAATGGTCGCGAACGCGCATGGGTTGAGACCGTCCACCAAACCCGCCAGGAGCACCGCCACCCAACCCATTTTTTGGAAACGTTCCATCAGGGTTTGAGCGCCTTCATCGGGATTGTATGCCGTCCAAAAGTCCGGAGACCCTTTTTCGGTCAAGGTTTCGAGTGTCGGTTCAATTGTCTGCGGCCGGATTTCGCTTTCGCCGATCCAGGCGTTATCGCCAATAAATAAAGCCGGAGTGTGCAGGTCATCAGCCCGTCCGACCCGTTCTGCCAACCAGTTTGCCAAGCCAGCCTGATCATAGATATTGTATTCCTGCACGATGAGCTGGGGATATTTGCCTTTCAGATATTCCAGGTCAACTTCGGACCGCGCGCACTCCTTGCAGCCGGTTTGATAGAAATAGGCGGCGTAAATCGGATTGTCAGTGGTGCAGTTGTCCGGGTTATCGACGCTGCAGGCTTCCAATTCCTCTTCCGATGGGTTGGGGGTCGAGGTGATCAGTTCGTCAATGCTCACGCCCTCAAACGGGTAAAAGGGGATCCCTTGCCCGGTCAAGCCGGCTTCTACCAACTGACGCAGGCTCTGATTGTTTTCTTCTTCGCCAATCAAGACCTTGTCACCCAGGATAACAACCGGCAGATCGCGATTTTCGGGAGAGACAGCCAGCTGGGTTTCGGCTGCCATCAAGGCTTCATAATTGACCTTTTGACTCAGTTCAAGCAGCCGGAAATCGACTTCCCCGGGGTGTTCGTCCTGGAGCGGTTTGACAATATTTTCGATCACCGCCAAACAATGGCTGCAGGTGTTTGAGTAGAAAAACAATACCCGCACCTTGGCGTCAGCCGGCGGCGGGGTGACTACGCTCGTGTCCGGTCCAACTCCTTGCGGGAGAATGCCGGCAGCCCGCGCGGAACGCGGTAAAAACAAAGAGAAAATCAGGATAAGCAACAAGCCAATTCGAGCAGGCTTTGAAAGTTTTGGTTCAATTATCATATGGGAGGTTAGGCTCCTGTTTAATTTTCCGCCAAAGGATTTGGCTGGATTTCGTGGTGTATTCTAACATGATTGGAAAATCAGTCAAAAAGGGTTAACAAATCTCGACAGTATCCAAAGTGAAGCGGCTTTTCTTGAAAAACTCCCGCAATTTGTTTTTTTGTTTTTCTTCCAGACCTGTCAAAACCATGCGGACATGGAAATCTCCGGATTTTGTGGTGGTGTTGACTGTGCGGATGATATTTGCGCCGGCTTCAGAAACCAGTCCGGCAAAATATGCCAGGCCGCCAGGTTTGTTGGAAACGTTTGAGCCGTGAATCTGGATCGAAGTCCAGCGCAGCGAAGCCTGGGTGATGCCGACCAAATCCAAAGAGTTTTCAAATTCGTTCAGCAAGATCGATCCGCCGCCGATGGCGGCATAGAGGTCATCCAGGTTGGCGCACGCCAAAAGTCCGAGCAGCGATTCGAGTCGGTTTGGGTCAAGCGAAGCGACATCGCTCAAATCGAGCAGTCCCCGCTGGGCGAGAATCGGATGGATTTTTTGGCGTCCCAGCTGGCTGGCTTCCCTGAGGTTGACGCGCGCCAAAACGTTGCGCAGCAAACGGCCTGTGGTGGGGTTGCAGTGATTGAGCCAATCCGGTTCGGGTTGTTTGTGCGGTCCGGCGCTGACGATTTCGAGCACGTCTCCGGGATTGAGGGAATCGTAGATATGGCGTTCTTCTCCGTTGACCATCACCTTGTGCACTTTGTCGAGGTAAAACTCCTGGACCGCCGCGACTCCGTCCAAAACCGTGCTGCCTTCTTCGAGGAAGCGCGTGCCGCCAAAGCTGGTAAAAATCTGCACCGGACGGTATTGGCTGTAATCCTTGTTGTTTTTGATGGCGTAAATGATGCCCCAGGCGTTTTCGCCCTCGTATTCTTCGGTCGTGATGGCAACTTCGATCGCGCCGGTACCGGGCAGATAGGAGGTGACCTGTAGGGCACGATAGCCGTTTTGAGGCGCGGCAATATAATCGTCAAAGCGGTCCTGGTCAAGATTGCGGGCAAAATATTTGTTTACGCGTGAAAGCAGGCGGTAGCAAGCCTGCTCATCTTCGCGGGCAACGAGCATGCGGAAACTCACCAGGTCATTGACCGCCGAAAAATCGCCCAACGAAGTGCGGTGGCTGCGGGCCATACGCTGAAGCTTATCCCAGGCTTGCCAGTAGCCGTTTACGGTGAACTTTACCGTCCCGTCGATGCCTTCGGAATTCATCAGGCTTGCCAATTCGGTCAAATAATAGCGAATAAAGTTGATGTTGAGACGGGGATCGGCGTCGATCTGGGCTTTGACTGTATGGTAAGAATCGGGTTCGGCATAAGGAAACGCCATGTCTTCGATCCAGCGGCGCCAGCGGTAGCAATTGAGGATTCCGGCAAGTTTGCCGTAGGCGCGGATGGCTTCGGTGGCTTTGCGCCATTGTTTCGCGGGTGACTGGTATTGGAGGGTCATCATGTTGTGGCTTTTGTCTGCCAGTTTCACGATGAAAACCGCGGGGTTGCGGAACATGGCAATTTTACGCAGCGTTTCCATCTCCCGGCTGCTGCCGTCCCGGGGATTGCTGATTTTGGTCAGTCCGTCAATGATATGAGCGACCTCAGAGCCCAAATTTCCGGGGAAAAGGTCGCGGATTTCCTCAAGTGTTTCGCCGGTGTCTTCGACGGTATCGTGCAGGAGGGCGGCAATCGTCCAGGTTTCGTTTTGAACCAGCTTGTCGACGAAAGCGGCAACCCAGGCGCAGTGGGTTTCGAAATAAGGTTCCCCTGAAAGGCGCAGCTGGCCGGCGTGAACTTGTTTGCCCCAATCGTAAGCGCGTTGGATCGACTCCGTGCGGGGGACAAACTTTTCCACATGAAATTCGTCCGTGATGAGAGGGCGAATTTCTGAAATGTTCTCGACGCGAACCAAGCCAGCCTTCCTCTCCAAGTCGAAATTAAAACTATCTGATAATTATATCCCATGCCGGCGGAGAATGGGAAGGGAAACCGGTCTGATTTGATCCGAGTCGGTCCGCCGTCGCTTTAGACGCGGCTCAGCGCTTCAACCAAACCACCAACAGCACCTGAGCCGCGGCGGCAATCCCAAAGACGAGCCAAAAGTTCATGTGGCGGGTTTTGTGACGAAAAACCTGCATCCCCAGCAAGCCGCCGATTGCGCCGCCAACGATTCCCAAACCCAACAGCACCTTTTCGGGGATCCTTTTTCCATCAGCTTTCGCCTGGAACTTGTCATATCCCATCAATAAAAAAGTGATCAGGCTCACGGGAATCAACAGTCTTTCCATTTTTTCTCCAATCTTTTCGAACAGCAGACAATTATAGCGTATGATTAAGCCATGAGTGAAGAACGACGCCTGATTCCGCTTGAAACTGTTGAAAATGAAATTTTGGTGGTCAACAGCCGTTTTATCGCCAGCCTGGCGCCGGCACACAGTGTGGAAGAAGCCCGCGGTTTTATTGGTGAAGTAAAGCGGCGCTATCCCGACGCGACCCACCATGTACCTGCCTTCGTGATCGGACACGGAAAAAGTCTGATCACCCACTGCACGGATGACGGCGAACCTTCCGGTACGGCGGGCAAACCCGCCCTGGCAGTCCTGCAAGGAAGCGGGTTGGGAAATGTCGTTGTAGTCGTGACCCGCTATTTTGGAGGAACCAAACTGGGTACCGGCGGCTTGGTAAAAGCCTATGGCGACGCGGTCCGGGAAATTTTGCCAATGGTAAGGCGGGCTGAATTGGTAGCGACGGTCACGCTGGCATTCACTTTACCGTACAAGCTCTATGAACTCTGCGGGCGTTTGATCGAAAGCTATCATGGCAAGGTGTTGGAAAAAACTTTTGGCGCCGAAGTGGATCTGGTGGTCCAATTCAAACAGGTCGAAGAGCAGGATTTTCGCGCGGACTTGGTTGAGCTGACCAAAGGACAGGTGGAAATTCTTGAGTTTGGGCGCGATGCCGAAACAGTATTTCCAATTTAGTTTTTATTTTGGCGAAATTACAACCGTGGCGTTGCTTCCGATGCGCGGGATTCGAATGCCCCAGGAAGCTCTGAAATCCTCGGCGGTCATCCAAAAGAGACCGCTGCCTTCCTTCACCCAGGAATTGATGAACCCCCAGGGGGTTGACAGCTCCCCGCTGCGATGTTCCGGATCATATGCCGCGAAGAGCATGGTGTGACCCCCGGCTCCTTCTGGACGGTTGTAGTTTTTATCCGAATTTTTGTAATAGATTGGCGGTGAATTACGGAACCACCAGTAAATCGTGACTAGACTGGCAAGGTTGTCCGCGTCCGCGGTCGCGCGGAGGATCTCGGGGTTCAGATGAAGCAGCTCTGCCCGAATTGGCAGATCCCGCGTTTTTGCCAGGTAATTGACCAGGCGCGCCTGCAGGGGTGGAGTGATGCCCTGTTTGGGAGCCAGTCTGAAAATTTTACCCTGCCACCAAACCTGGTTGATCTCGCGGATCAAATCCAGCGGGTCGATGCGCGCCTCGGTCAGAAGTTCGACGGCGGCACAAATGGCATGAATCGCGCAGTCATTCCCTAACTGGAGGGTTTGGAAGCGGGCGAGGTCGGTTTCTGGCATCTGACGAAAACTGGTCTTTTTCATGGCATGAATTGTACAACGGAAAACCTTCGACGTGAAACGAAAACTTTTTGGGCAAAAATGATGCCCATTGAGAGGGTTAGTCTTTCGTTTTTCTTGACGAACAGTTTTACGGGTGTTAAGATAAGCTTACAATTAAATCTTGAGGTCGCCCGATGCCCGGAAGTCAAGGTGTAATGGTGGAAGTTGGTGAGAGTCCAACACTGTACCGCAACTGTAAGTCGCCAGACGAGTCAGGAAACCATCCTCAAGCAACCCATTTTGACCTTCTCGGATTAAGAAGGAGGGAGAGTCGCAAATATTCTCAACCCTTTCTAATCCAGAAAGGGTAATTTTTTATCTGATCTTTAGAAAAGAGGAGAATATGAAAAAAATTGTAACCTTTCTGGCTGTCCTGATGATGATGGTTTTGCCGGCGTGCAAAGCCCCAGCAGCCCTTGTTGACGAACCGGTCGATGTGATCGCGACGGAAGCACCGGTCATGAGTGAAACCGAAGTTGTTTCTGAGCCCGAACCTGAAGTAACCCAGGCGGTCGAACCCGCCGCGGAAGTGACCGCTCAGGTCACGGTCGATTTCGCCAAAAACTTTACTTTGGAATACAAAGACGGTTACCGCCTGCTCACGGTGACCACCCCTTGGATGGGCGCGACCGAACCGATTGTCTACGCTCTGGTCCCGACCGGAACCGAAGTTTCGGATGATCTTGGCGAGGCGGTCGTGATCCATACCCCGATCGAAAGCATCGTCACCTTGTCCACAACTTATCTGCCGTTTTTGGATCAAATCGGAATGCTCTCCAGCCTGGTCGCGGTCGATACCCCCGATTACATCTATAATCCCGAGGTCCGCACCTGGGCTGAAGGCGGCATGATCGCCAGTGTCGGCAGCGGACCTTCTATCAACGTGGAAGGGCTGATCGAACTAGACCCGGATTTGATCATGACCTCCGCTTCCGGTTCGCCGGAATGGGACACACACCCCGCGCTCGAAAAAGCCGGTCTGCCTGTGGTCATCAACGCCGATTATCTTGAACAGGATCCTTTGGGACGCGCCGAATGGGGTAAATTTATTGCCGCTTTTTATGACAAAGAAGCCGAAGCCGCGGAATTATTTGACGCTTTGGTAGAGCGCTACAACGAAGCCAAAGCTTTAACTGCCGATATCACCGAACAGAAAACCGTGCTGATCAACACTGCTTATGAAGGAACCTGGTATATGCCTGGAAAAGATAGTTTCGCCGCGGTTTTGATCCGCGATGCCGGCGGCGATTACCTGTGGAACGATCTTGAAGGTAGCGGCGCGCAGCCGATCGATTTTGAAGCAGTCGTAGAACGCGCCAAGGACGCTGATGTCTGGATCAATCAGGGCTTCGCTTTTGATTTGGCTGGTTTGGCGGGGATGGATTCGCGCTACGCGGATTTCAAAGCCTACCAGGAAGGTGAAGTTTACAACAACAACCTGCGCGTAACCGACATGGGCGGTACGGATTATTATGAAGGCGCTGTGGCAAATCCGGATGTGGTTTTGATGGATTTGATCAAAGCTTTCTACCCCGATCTGCTGCCTGACCACGAATTTTTCTACTATCAGAAGTTACAATAGCAGAAAACCTGAATTAATATGAACGCCGACCACCAGATACCGGAAGCTGAAACCAAGCGGAATGCCCGACTTTGGGTATTTGTCTTGCTGGTGATCGCTCTGCTTCTGGTGGTTGGGTTAAACCTCTCGCTCGGTTCGGTGCGAATTCCACTGAAGGACATTGTCTCAGCCATCCTTGGCAGCAATGATGTCAAGGACAGCTGGGTCTACATCATTCAAAATTATCGCTTGCCAAAGATCGTGACCGCGATTCTGGCGGGCATCGGGCTGAGCGCTTCGGGTCTTGAAATGCAAACCATGTTCCGCAACCCCCTGGCAGACCCCTTTATTTTGGGCATCAATTCAGGCGCCAGCCTGGGGGTGGCGTTGGCAATTATGGGAACCACAATGGTCGGTGGCGTCTTTTTGCCGGCAATGACCGAATTGAGCGAATTGGGGATCGTGTTGGCTGCCTCATTAGGCGCGGGTCTGGCGATGGGGCTGATTTTACTGGCAGGCCGAGTGGTCAAAAGCCCGACCACCCTCCTGATTCTGGGGCTGATGTTTGGTTCCGCCGCGGGTGCTTTGGTGAGTCTGCTGATCTACTTCAGCGCTCCGGATCGCGTCAAAGCCTACAGCGTCTGGTCTTACGGCGCGTTCAATGGGGTCGACTGGCAGCAGCTCAAGGTGATGATACCGGTCATTGGTGGTGCTTTGCTGCTTCTGTTTTTCCTGCCAAAAGGGCTGAACGCCCTGCTTTTGGGGGAAGAATACGCCAAAACCATGGGGCTTAACACCAACCGGATGCGGATCATGATCCTTCTGACTGCTTCGATCCTTTCCGGAACCGTGACCGCTTTTTGCGGACCAATCGGTTTTATCGGCGTAGCGGTTCCGCATATTTCCAGAAATCTTTTTAAGACATCCAACCACAAGGTGCTGATCCCGGCTGTGATCCTATTGGGCGCGATCGCGGCAGTGGCTGCCGATCTGGTGGCGCAGCTGCCGGGTTCTCAGCTGGTTTTGCCGATCAATGTGGTGACCTCCATGTTTGGCGCGCCCTTTGTTTTGTGGGTGGTCCTGAGAGGAAAGCGAGGCGGGACATCATTCACGGTTTAGAAAGCGTGCTGCACGCGAAATCCCTGCAAATTGGCTATCTGAACGGGAAACCGGCGAAAAAAGTGATTGCCAGTGGGCTCGATCTGGAGTTAAGGCAGGGCGAGTTTGTCTGTTTGGTGGGTCCAAATGGTGCCGGCAAGTCTACGCTTTTGCGCACCTTGACGGGATTGCAGCCGGCTTTGGATGGCGAAATATACCTGGACGGAAAAGCTTTGTCGCGCACAAGCCGTAAGGAACTGGCGCACAAGCTGAGCGTGGTTTTGACCACGCCGGTAGAAGTCGGCGCGATGACCGTACGCGAACTGGTTGCCATGGGGAGGTTCCCTTATACCGGGTTGTTTGACCGCATGACCAGCAGAGATTGGCAAATGGTGGACGTCGCGCTCGCGATGGTCGGCGCCGGCGATTTTGGCGATCGGATGGTTCATAAGCTGAGTGACGGAGAACGCCAACGCGTCATGATCGCCCGTGCCCTGGCACAGGAACCGCGTGTGCTCGTCTTGGATGAGCCCACTGCCTACCTGGATCTGCCCGGTCGGGTGGCAGTGATGAGCCTGCTGCATGGCTTGGCGCGCGGTCACGGCAAGACCGTGCTCACCTCGACCCACGATCTGGACCTGGCGCTGCGAAGCGCTGACCGGCTTTGGCTCATGTCGCGCGAGGGCACGATCAAATCCGGCGCGCCGGAAGATTTGGCGTTGAGCGGAGATTTTCAGCGCATTTTTGCCCGTGAAAACGTCGGTTTCGATTCCCGCCAGGGGCATTTTTCGGTTCGCGAAAAAACCGAAGGGATCGCCATGTTGGAAGGCGAGGGCGAAGCCCGTCTGTGGACCGAACGGGCATTAAAGCGCCTGGGCTATCAGTTGGCGGATGGAACTGAGGCCGAAGAGCCGCTGCGCGTAGCCGTTATTCAAGACGAAAACGAGATCCGCTGGTTGGTGGCAACCGATCAGGGCCACGAGGCATTTAGTAATCTGGGCGACTTAGCCGATTTTGTAAAACAGCTTCCCAAAAATCAGGACTTCAAACCAGCCGCTTGAGGATCGCACCAGCGGGGTGAAAAAAACAAAAAACGGCACGAAATCATCCCGTTGATTGCTTTTTGACGGTATACATGCGGGTCAGCCCAACAGGGGTTCCAGCATCAAGATCGCGGTTACCAAGAGGATCAATCCCGTGATCGCGTAGGCGAGCACGTTGGTCAGCTTGCTGTTGCGATATTTGCCCATCACGCGGACGTCATTGGCTAATTTCAATACCAGAATCAAAACGATCGGCAGCAAAATGGCATTCATTGCCTGCGAAAGGATCATGATCGGGAAGAGCGGAATCTTGGGGATCAGGACGATTACCAAACTGATCAGGATGATAAAGGCAAAGCTGCCGTAAAAAACCGGCGCTTCTTTGGGCGAGCGATTGAGACCGCGTTCGAAGCCAAAAGCTTCGCAGATAGCGTAGGTGGTAGCCAGCGGCAAAACCGAAACCGCCAGAAGCGATGCCCCCAACAGTCCGACAGCAAACAGGAGCCCCGCCCAGTTGCCTGCCAAAGGCTCAAGCGCCATCGCCGCGTCTTTGGCGTTTTCGACTTCGATGCCGGCGGCAAAGAGCGTCGCAGCCGTGACGATGATGATAAAAGCCGAAATCACGTTCCCCCAGGCGGAACCAAAGGTGACATCGATCTTGGTGTTGCCGTATTCTTCCATTTCGACTCCTTTGTCGGCAATTGAAGCCTGGAGGTAAAAAATTGCCCAGGGCGTTATGGTGGTTCCAATCACTGCCAGGATCGAGAGGATGTAGTCACGGTCCAGCTGAAAAGACGGGCGAATCAGCGCCTGACCGACCACCGCCCAATCGGGTTTGATGACGAAAACGGCGATAACATAGCTGAGCGAGGCGAAAGTGAGCACCAATAAGGCTTTCTCGACATATTTGTAGTTGGCTTTCAGGATCAAGACGCTCATCACCAGCCCGGCAACCGGGACGCTGATGTACTTGCTGATCCCAAAAAGGTCGCCCGCGGCAGCTACACCGGCAAATTGCGCGACTGTTGTGCCCAGGTTGGCGATGAAGAGGGTGAACATGGCAAAAGTCGTGATGCGCACGCCGTAGCGCTCCCGAATCAGATCGGCAGTGCCTTTTCCGGTGACCGCGCCCATTCTGGCAGCCATTTCCTGAACGACCACCTCCCCAATGGTGATCACTAAAATCAGCCACAAAAAGCTGTAGCCATATTTGGAGCCGGCAACGGAATAGGTGGCGATCCCCGGCGCGTCGTTATCGGCTGAGGCAGTGATCAAACCGGGACCTAAAATGGTGAAGATGACCAATATTTTTCGCAGCCAAAGCGGCAGGAAGAGCTTCTTTTTCAATTTTACCTCCCGGAGAACCTGGGTAATTTTTTCTTCCAGGCAGTCGGCAGGACGGTATCGATGGCGTCATCAACGGTGACGATCCCCAGCATTTCCTGCGTTTCGGGTTCGATGACAGGTACCGCCATCAAGTTGTATTTCGCCACCAGATAGGCGACATCTTCCTGCGGATCGTAGGGAGAGACAATCACGATATTGTCGTCATACCACCTGGAAAGCGGAGTGTCGAGCGGGGCAGTGACCAGGTCGCGCAGGCTGATGACGCCTTTGAGATGCTTTTCGGGATCAAGCAGATAGACGTAATACATAAACTCGTCTTCCTGCGCGTCTTCATTGGTGCGCAGGTGAAAGAGCGCCCGTTCCACATCATAATGGGAGGGAACCGAGGCAAACTCGGTGGTCATGATGCCGCCGGATGAATTTTCGTCGTAGCGCAGAAGCGTGCGGACGTCTTCTTCGTCATCGTCTTCCATCAGGCTCAGCAGCACTTCGCTCTGACCTTCATCCATATCCGCCAGGATATCCGCGGCTTCGTCAGGATCCATTTCTTCCAAAACGTCTGCCGCCCGTTCGGGTTCCAGATGGGTGAGAACCACCTGCTGGACTTCGGGCGAGCTTTCTTCAAGCGTGTCTGCCAGCTGTTCGTCGGTAAAACCTTCCAGCAGCGCTTTGCTGGTCTGCAGGTCCAAATCGTCCAAAATCGCGGCAATATCTGCCGGCTCCATTTGCACCAAACGGTCCTGTGAAACTTTGAGTCGCAAGGGATCATCATGCTCGATCGAGGCTACATCTTCCCAGGGGATGACGTTGCTGGAGAGTTTTTTGTTAAAGAGCTTTGCGCTGGCTTTGGCGAGGTTATCCAAGCCCAGGCGGCGCACCAGACCAAATCCTCCCACATCCACGCCGGTCAGGAAAAAGAGCTGATTTTTGCGGGCGATTTGCAGATCGTTCACGCGCACCAGGCGCTTGCCTTCGGTATCGACAATCTGCTGATCCAGCACGCGCTGCTTCAGGTATAGTTCGTGACCTGTGGGTTCGTAAATCTGGGGGTCTTCGAGTCTGCGGTTCAGGGTGACGGAGGGCCAAAGCGTGGCAAGGCTTTGGGCGTCCACCAACAAGGTGCCCTGCGGGGTATCCTTGATCAGGAGCGCCTTGATTGGAGGCAGCGTTCGCTCGGTATTGTCGACCAAAATATCCTCCAGGCGGCCAAAAACACGCCCGTAGGTATCCCAGACTTTTTGGTTGAGAAGCTTACTTAAATAGATCATTCCGCACCTCGCTTTTTTTAATGGAAGGAGGAGACCAGGGTCGGAGATATCTGACCCCGGTTGCGGAATTAGCAGGCAGGGTCAGAGAATGGCTGGCTCAGGGTTACTGGGGGGCTGAGCCTGGTCCTCACCAGGGCAACTTTCACTTCCGTAAATTGTCAACTGAAGGTTCATATTCTCATTTACACCTATCGAAATTATACCCTATGGAACTAAAAAAATGGAAAAAAGCTGGTTAATTGCTTTTTGTGTTCTGATCACGAATGGAATTATAGGGCTCGGAGGGAAAGATCTGGAATAGCTTTTACCAAAACGAAGCTGGCTCATAAAAAAAGCAGGAAATCATTTTTCCGACCGAATGAAACTTTTATAACACTCCTCTAAGGAATAATTATTGTGAGGCTCCTTAGGCGGACGCTTCAGTTTTCTCACCAAACAACTGATACAATCGCGGCACCTGGTCGAGCAGGGCGGATTCTTGCGTGCGCCAGCAGAAAACATCGCCAACGCCACCATACTCAAAGGCCACGATTTCAGGTTCTTTCCAGGCGCCGCAAGCGGTTTGCGAAGCTGCCCATTCCACAACTTTCCAGTCTTCTGGCTGAATTTCAAAATGGTCAGTCGCGTATCCACCGTATTGCCGGATACCCGTGACGTGAAGTTCGATCAGGCGCTTCAATGGCAGCCTCGCGATGTATTTTTCACAGGAAATCCCGAACATCTCCGCGCTGATCTGGGCATGGGAGAGGTCGAGCAGCAATCCAAGATTATTCCGGGTCAAAAAAGCGCTGATCAACTCCGGATCCGCCGCGATTTCCAACTCCGGTAAAAAAGTATGCCAGGGCAGATTCTCGGCAATGATGGGTTTGTTCGGGAATTCGCGCCGCAAGACTGCCAGGTCGGATTCCCAACGGCGCAGCAAATTCTTTTTGGCGTTTTTACCTTCATGGACGGCATGACTCAGGTTGGAAAGGTGAACGTTGAGGTATTTTGTGCCCGTGAGGCGCAGCATTCGCCGGATCAAACCAAAATTCAATTGATGAATTATATTGCGACCCAAGGCAATTTCAAAATGAATATAGACCGGACCCAAAGCCATCGCCGGAGCGACAATGCCGTCCCATTCGGGACATTTAAGCAGATCGACCCGCACCTCGTCAGCCTGGATCAGCTTTCGCAGTGGGGTCGAATAGTTGACCGCCAGTTTCATGACCTTGCCGGATTCTCCGTTGGCGCGTTTTTGGCAAAGGGATCCAGCCGGGCTTCCAGATCGTGACGGAACTGCTTGGTATAAAGATTGTAATAGAGCCCGCGTTGGCGGATGAGCTCTTCGTGGCTGCCTTGTTCCGCGATCCTGCCGTTTTCGATCACGAAAATCTGGTCAGCGGATTTGATGGTAGAAAGCCGGTGGGCAATGATAAAACTGGTTCTGCCGGTCATCAGCTCGTGCATTCCCTTTTGTATCAGCGCTTCCGTGAGGGTGTCCACCGAGCTGGTGGCTTCGTCCATCACGAAAATATCTGGGTTTGCCAGGAGGGCACGGGCGATGCTGATGAGCTGCTTTTGCCCAACGGAGAGCAGGTTTCCACCTTCTCCGACGTCTGAATCGTAGCCTTTTTCAAATTTGGTGATGAAATCGTGAGCGCCAGCCAACTGGGCGGCGCGCTCAATTTCTTCATCTGTGGCATCAAGCCGGCCATAGCGGATGTTATCGCGGATGCTGCCTGAGAAAAGATGCGGAATCTGAAGCACCACTCCAATCCGGGATTGGATGTCTTGCAGCGAATACTCAAGATAGTCGTGCCCGGCTATCCGGATGGTGCCGGCGCTGGGTTCATAAAAACGGCACAGCAGGTTCACGATGGTGGTTTTGCCGCCGCCGGTCGTGCCGACCAGCGCCACTTTTTGTCCTTGCGGGATCTTGAAGCTCAAATCCTGAATGACCGGTTCGTCCACTTCATAGTGGAATGAAACATGATCGAATTCAACCTCACCAACCAATGTGTCGATTGTTCGGGTGTGATCCCGGTCGACGATTTGGGGTTTGGTTTCCAGGAGCGAAAAAACGCGTTCAGAAGAAGCGACCGCGTTTTGCATTTCCGCGTAGACCCGGGCGAGGTCCTGGATGGGCCAGAGAATGAACATGATGTAGGAAATGAAGGCTTGCAGGGTTCCTACGCTGAGCAAGTTGTTGCCGACCATGTTTCCGCCGCGCCATAGAATCAGAACCAGCGAGATCGCGCTGATGGTCTGGATCGTGGGCAGATAAATCGCCGATAAAAAGCCGGCGCGATAGCTTTCGCGGAACATTTCCGTGGAAAGCAGCTTGAACTCGTCCAGATTCTTGTCTTCACGCAGCAAGGCTTTGACCACGCGGACGCCGGTGATGTTTTCGTTCAAGGCGGCTGTCATTTTGGAGTTGGCTTTCCGCGAGCGGCGGTAGTGATAATAGATTTTGACGCGGAACTTGAAGGAAACAAAAATCATTACCGGCAGGGAAAAAATTACGATCAACGCCAAACGCGGGTTCAAACGCAGCATAAAAAAGACTGCCGAGCCGATATTGGTCAGCGCCCAGACGCTGTCGATCACGCCCCAGGTGAGCAAATCCGCCATTTTTTCGGTGTCGGAGGTGACCCGGGACATGATCCAGCCCAATGGGGTCTTGCTGAAATACGCCAGCGAGAGCTTTTGGAGATGATTAAAAAGGTTGCGCCGCAAGTCGTAGCGCAGTTGTTCGCCTTGGATCCCGACACTCAGCATCATGACAAAGAAACCCACCACCTGGCATAACACGACCAAACCATAATTGCGGAAAAGCGCGATCATCGCCGGGATGTCTTTGTTGGCGATGCCTTCGTCAATGATCCGTTTGCTCAGGACGGTAAAATACGCGTCCAGGACCGAGACGAAGGCAATCGAAAGGATGCCCAAAAGGACGGTCAGCCAATAGGGTTTCAACAGTTTTATAAGACGACCGATGACACCGCTTTGCAGGTTCACATCGTCTTCAAGTTCGTTTTCGTCATAATAAGTCGACACGTTCAATTTCCTCTTGCAGGGCACTGTCTATCTTTGCCTGGATTTCGTAAATGTCCTGATAAATCCCGGGTTGTTTGATCAACTCGTTGTGGGTCCCTTTTTGGACGATTTTTCCCTGGTCAAAAACAAGAATTTGATCCGCGTTCATAATGCTTTGGATGCGGTGGGCGATGATAAAAGTGGTTCGATTCGCCATCAATCCCTCAAGCGCGGCTCGGATCTGAACTTCCGTTTCCAGGTCCACCGAGGAGGTCGAATCATCCATGATCAGAATGCGGGGGTTGATCAGGAGCGTGCGGGCAATTGCCAGACGCTGCTTCTGACCGCCCGAAAGGGTCACACCACGTTCTCCCACCAGGGTATCATAACCGTTTTTGAACTCCATGATAACGTCATGGATGGCGGCTTCTTTTGCCGCCTCTATGATTTCTTCTTCGGTCACGGAGCGATGGACACCGTAGGTGATGTTGTCGCGGATCGAGCAGGAAAACAGGAATGGCTCCTGTTCAACAATTCCAATTTGCGACCGCAAAAATTCACGCGAATAATCGTTAAGGTTCACGCCGTCAAGCGAAATCTTGCCCGAAGTCACGTCATAAAACCGCGGCAGCAGGTTGACCAGAGAGGTCTTTCCGGAGCCTGTAGAACCCAACAAGGCAACCACATCCCCGGCCCGGCAGTGAAAACTGACGTTTTCGAGGACTGCCTGATCCTTCTCGTATTCAAATCCGACGTTTTCAAAGCTGATTTCGCCCCGGATATTTTCTGCGGGATGATAGGCGGCAGCGGTCATGTCTTCTTCCCGCGCTTTGAGGATGGTGGTGATCCGGTTCAGCGAAACGAAAGTCCGGGAGGTATCGATAACCAGACGGCCCAGGTTGCGGATGGGCCAGATCAGCCACCCCAGCAAACCGTTGAAGCTCAAAAACTGCCCCAGGCTCATAACTCCATTGATGACCATGGTCGCGGCAATATAGTTGCTGGCGATCCCCTGACCCGCGCAGATAATATCGGTGAGGGGCCAAAAAAGGCTGTGCATCCACATAAATTTTCTGCCCAGCTTGTATTTTTTCCGGTTTTCGCGGTCAAATTTATTCATCTCATAAGCCTGTCGCGCAAAGGCTTTGACCACGCGGATCCCGCTGAGGTTCTCCTGCAGATCGGTAGAAAGAACCGCGCCTTGCTCCTGATAGGCTTCGTAGGCTTTCGAAAGCGCCCGGAAGAAAAACATCGAAACGATCAAAACAATCGGGACGATGATGATTGAGATCAACGCCAGACGCATGCTGATTCGTCCGATCGCCAAAAACGAGACGATGAAAATCATCGAAATCCTACCGATGCCGATCGCCTGATCCGCGAAGAAGCGCCGGATCGTGTCAACATCCGAAGTGGCGCGTTCCAACAGGTCGCCGGTTTTGGCTTCGGAATGATAGGCGTAGGGAAGGCGTTGGATGTGGTCAAACAGATAGTCACGCAGACGGCGGGTGGAGTTTTCGGCGGTGAAATTTGCCATCCAGCTGCTCATGAAACTCGAAAGCGCCTGTAAGGTGATCAACGCGCCAAAACTGAGGGCGGCAAGCAAAAGGTTTTGCCCGACGACACCATTGGAGAGAACGCGGTCCACAAAACCGCCGAGGTAGAGATACATGCCTGTACGCGCCAGGGCTGCCAGGGTCGTGAAAAGGTTGGCGACGATAAAGTTGAAATGATAACCGCGCATTAAATGCCATAACGCCGCGATTTTATTCCTCGCCGTGATTTTGGTAATATCGATCTCTTTGTAGGCTAATTTATCGTTGCTCATGTCATTGTGATCGGTTTGCTTCCTTCCGCAAACACGAAACAGAAGTATACACTTTACAAATATACGGGTCAATTATTCATGACATTTTTGGCAAAAAGTGTAATAAAACTGCTGATAAAAATACACAATTCAGACTGGTCGACAGAACCGGATCTCAGTTGTTTTCCGCGAAAAATTGCCCTGCTTGTGCGAATAATGTCTCAGCTTCGGGACCAAGCAGCATGACGTGGGGGGAATGCTGCAGGATCAGCAGCTCTTTTTGGGCTGAAGCTATCGAATGATAGAGAAGATCTCCGGTCGAAAGCCTGACGGTCGGGTCGGTTTTGCTGACCGCGATGAATGTCGGCTGTTTAACCTCAGGCAAAAGGCGTCTGACGTGCTTTTGCAGCTCAAGCAGTTGAACCGCTCCCTTGAGCGGATAAACGTTATAACCCTTCCAGGGCATGTCGATCTTACGGGAGTTTTTCCTGAGATATTTTTTGAAAAACTGCAGCCAATACGCGTTTGCCAACAGCCTTACTTTTAACGCCGGCGCGAAAAGCAATAGCCCAGCCGCTTCAGGAAATTCGACCGCCAGCTTGAGACAGAGCAGGGCGCCCATCGATTCGCCGCCCAGCCAGATCTTTGAATGCGAACGTCTCAATTCCAAATAGGCTTGCCGCGCGCTTTCGTACCATTCCAGCCAACGGACGCGGTTGAGGTCGTCCGGATGAGTGCCGTGACCGGGCAGCAGCGGCGCGGCAACAGTATGCCCCTTGGCATGGTAGAACTCTGCCAGCGTGCGGACCTCGGTTGTGGTGGCCGTAAATCCGTGCACCAGCAGGAAAGCGACCTCGTCGCCTTCCATTTTGAAAGCGTCGCCATCCAGATCTGGCATTTCCATGTAGGGATCGCTCACTTTTTTCCTCCAACTCCCAATTCTACCCGCCTCAGCACAAAGCCGTGCCGCAGGTTAAACAATCAGAGCCTTGTTTCAGGCTCTGAAGTCGGTTGGGTTAGCAGCTTATTTTTTCCAATACTCGAGCTTGTCGATCATGGTCTGAAAGTTTTGGGTTCCGGTAGACATGGTCAGGAAGCCGAAATTTCCTTCTTCGTTGAGGGCGTCATGGGTCGCGGAACCAACCAATTCGCCATTGACATAAAAGTCAAAGTTGTTGTCGTTTGCCAGGATACCGATCCGGTTGGTCTCGGAATGTGGATTGAGCGCGTCGCTGGGCGCGTAGGCGATGATATCGAGAGTCTGGTTGTTTTTGGTGTAATAGCTGAAGCCCCAATTGCCGTCACAGGTAACGCCGAGGTAATAAAACTCGTTGCTTGCTCCCCAGCGGATCACCAAACCGAAGCGATCCGCGCCAGCGCAATTGGGCTGGTCGAATGTTGTTTCGAAATAGCCGTTCTTCTGCGCAGGGGAGGTGGTATACCAGCTGCTCCACCAGGGCGTGCCTTTGGAAGTGAACTCAAGTTTTCCGTCAGCGACTTTTGAGAGCAATTGGTCGCCGTCAAAATTCCAATACGAGCCCTGATTGAATTCCTCGATGAAATCCGGGGTGCCGCTCCAGGGATCGCCCGCTTGAGTGGGCGTCTCGGCAGTAGGTTCTTCGGTCGCGGGCTCCTGGGTGACCGGGACTTCGGTTGGCGCCGCTTCGGTTGGCGCCGGTTCGGTCGGTGCGGGTTCCGTCGCGGGTGGTTGGGCGCTTTCTACCGGAACGGTTTCGGTGCTTTTTTCTTCGGACTGGCTGCCCTCTGGCACCTCAGGCGTTTCCGCTTTGGGCGTTGGTTTGTTACTTGGATCGGAAGGAGCCCCCTGGGTCAGCAGTTCTGCGACGCGGGTCTGAACAACCGGATCCTTGGAAAGGTCTTCCTGGGGAAAATTACAGGCGGACAGCGTGAGTAAAACCACAATGAGAACAGGGATTATTTTTTTCATGGCACCATCCTTTTTACTTGTAACGAATTTTGTGGTGTAATTTTAACACCAGTCAGGATTTCGATGTTTTTGTCGGGAACCATGAACTTTGAAAATAAGCGCATCGATTGAGCCAAAATCTGGTTAAATGGTATAGCACAGGAAAGCAGGTGATTTTATTATGGATTTATTTAAAAAATGTCTCGATTTTGAAACCGCCCGACTGGCGCGCGCGGACGGAAGTTATCCTTATTTTATTCCCCTCGATCGCAACGAAGGGACGGAAGTCGTGTATCAGGGCAAACGCATCATCATGTGCGGCTCCAACAATTATCTTGGCTTGACCACGCATCCCAAAGTTCGCGAAGCAGCCATCGAAGCGATCCGAAAATATGGCACCAGCTGCACCGGTTCCCGCTTTTTGAACGGGAACATGACCATCATCGAGGAGCTTGAAGAACAGCTGGCGGACTGGGTGGGCATGGATGACGCTTTGGTTTTTTCGACCGGAATGCAGGTGAACCTGGGCACCATCAGTTCTCTGGTGGGTCGCGGCGACTTTGTGATTTTGGATAAAGAAGACCATGCCAGCATTGTCGACGGCGCTTTTTTGAGCGGTGGGAAAATTGAACGTTTTCGCCACAATGACATTGAACACCTTGAACGGGTCCTTAAAAGCCTGCCCGAAAATGCCGGCAAGCTCCTGGTCGTGGATGGATTGTTCAGCATGGAGGGTGACATCGCGCCCCTGCCGGAAATTATCCCCTTATGCGAACGTTATGACGTCAGGCTGATGGTGGATGACGCCCACGCGATGGGCGTTTTGGGCGGTGGCAAAGGTACCGCGGCTCATTTTGGATTGACCGACAAGGTCGATCTGATCATGTCCACTTTCAGCAAGTCTTTTGCGTCGATTGGCGGCTTTGTTGCGGGTAATTTTGACGTGATCGACTACATCAAACATCACGCCCGCAGCCTGATTTTCAGCGCCAGCATCCCGCCTGCCAATACCGCCACCGTTTTGGCGGCGCTGCAGGTGATGCGGGAGGAACCGCAAATGTTTGCCGATCTGGAAGCCAATGGCGACTTCATGCGCGAAGGCTTCAAAAACCTCGGATTTGATACCGGACATTCCGTCACGCCCATCATCCCCATCATTATCGGCGATAATGAGCTCACGTTCAAAATGTGGCGCGATCTCTTTGAAGCCGGGGTGTTCGTGAATCCGGTCATTTCCCCTGCCACCGCGCCTGGGCGTCAACTTTTGCGCACCAGTTACATGGCGACTCACCAAAAATCCCAGTTAGAGAAGGTGCTGGAGATTTTCGAGAAAGTCGGGAAAGCCAACGGATTGATTTAAGATTACTAAAAAAGCCGGATCGACTGTTTGAGGGTTTTACGAGCGCGCGTCCGGCTTTTTTGATTTCACGCGGAGCTGGCGGATCTGAACCGGCTGCTGACCCCGGAGAGGATTAATCTAAGCTTTTTCTGATGAGGAAGGTTCGCCCGAGACCAGATCGATCACCGTCTCTTTAAGCTCTTTTTGTTTTGGTTTTTTCTTAAAAAGCTCCTTGAACTTTTGGACGAAAGATTTCGACAATTCCTTGCTTAATTGACTGAAGCGTTCGTTGGTGATCCGTTCGCCTTTTTCAAACCATTCGATCGCGGCGTAACCCATGACGACCGTCATTGAGGTCGCGATCGCGGAAGAAAGCAGCCAGCCCGGAACATTGCCAAGCTTGGAGATCTGTTGAAAAAGCGTGCGTCCAAGCATGCCCAAGCCAAAGGTCCCGATCAGCTCGCGCGCTCGTTGGGCGGTGATTTTATATTGGTAAATGCGGGCGATGGTCATTACCATGCCGATTTGGGTCATGATGAGGGGAATAAAATCGATGATCGGCAAAGGGGATAGCGAGATCGCGGCTGCCAGGGAGGATGAGGTGGTGATCGTGCGCCAGGCAATCTTGCGCCGATACATTGGCATCGCGTTCGCCAGGGCGAGCGTCATGGCAGGGTCGGCTGATATGATTGCCAGGGTCGTTTCTGCCAGGCCGGTTCCTTTTGTGGCTGACACGGGAATGATCTGGCTGGAATCCACGCTCAGATTCATCGCAGTTCGCTCGATGATCGCGTCTTTATGTTTGCCGGCAAGGTCGATTTTGTTGAGAACGATCACAAAAGGTTTCTTGAGGACGAGTAATTCCTGATAAAGGTCCTGCTCGGTTTGCTTGACACCTTGCATGGCGTCAAACACGATAATGAGAAAATGAGCGTCGCGGGCAGCCTCGAGCGCGCGTTCCCGCTCCTGCAGCCCGACCGGTCCGACCGCGTCTGCGCCGGGCGTGTCGACCATATTAAAAATTCCCGCGTCAGCTTCCTGATTTACGCGGGTGGTGCCCGGGACAGGGCTCACCGCGGCTTTGTCCTGCTCGCTGCGGATAAACTGGTTGTAAAGCGTGGATTTACCGACATTGGCTGGTCCGAGGATGGCGATTTTTTTGTGGGTGCCCAGCACGGCTTTGGAGTGAACCATCGCCAGATTGATCATCGCCTTGACCGGGCTGCGATTGATGGGCAGATCTTTGATGAATCCATCCAAAACCTGCCGGCGGTCCGCCGGGACGGTTGCCCAGATTTGATTGATGATTTCTTTTGATGGGTCCGGGAACAAGGTTTGTACGTCTTTGATTGTCGGCATAATGATCCTTTTTGCTGCTGGTAAAATTATACAGGATATGCGGCAGTATCGGTACAAAGGTTCATCAGACAAGCGCTTGAGGTGAAAAAATGAAAAAATGGGTGTTGATTCAATCTGACGGTGATCGCTTTATTCTTGAAGGCCAGGAAGTCTTTATCGGCCGCGAACCGACCAATGACCTCACGATTCCCGATCCTCATCTTTCCCGTCACCACGTTCGGTTGGCAATGGTGGATGGGGTTTGGATGATCGATGACCTGGGCTCAACGCTCGGTACAACGATCAACGGCAGTCCCTTGCGCGGCGCGGTTGAACTGCACGCGGGAGATAAGATCCTGTTGGGGCGAACAATCGCTTTGGAAGTGGGGATCCAAAGGGCAGAAAATGTTTGACATATCCCTGTAATTCGGGTAATATCAAGTCTCGTTAGTCGGCGAGGTAGCTCAACGGTGGAGCAGTGGACTCATAAGCCATTGGTTCTGGGTTCAAATCCCAGCCTCGCCATTCTTTTTTAATAAACTACCCAGGTAGGCTCGCAACTCCATCAATAACGGGCAAGATTTTGATCTTTCTGAGACAGATTTAGACCTGGTTTGAAAGCCAGCGCAGGCAGGCAAACAGCCCGAGAACCAGGACCAAAAGAATGATCGTGATCGGGGTCGCAGCGGCAAGCCCGTACCCCTGAAAGCGCTCATAAATCAGAACTGGCACGATCTTGGGGCTGTAAGCCAGGATCATCACGGCGCCAAATTCGCTGATCCCACGCGCAAACATCATGATTGCCCCATTCAAAACGCCGCGCCAGGCTAACGGCAAGCTGATTTGCCAAAAAACTTTGATCGGGCTGGCGCCATCAACCCAGGCTGCCTGCTCCAATTCATGGTTCACGGCCATAAAAGCTTGTTTTGAGGCATTGACCAGCAAGGGGACACTGACAAAAAGCATGGCGGCAACGATGCCGGCCAAACGATCGGTAAAGGTCATACCAATCTGAGCAAAGGCTTTGCCCAGCACTCCGGTTCTTCCAAACACGAGCAGCAAAGCGATCCCGGCTGCGGTCCGGGGAATTACAGTTGGTAGGTCGATGATCCCTTCAATGAATGCCTTGCCGCGGAACTTGACTTTGGCGAGCAGGTATGCCATTGGGACACCGAATATGAGCCCCAAAATTGTCGCCAGCGCTCCGGCTTTGAAGGTCAGCCGGATCGAATCCAGCACAGTCTTGTCCTGCAGTGTCTCAAGCATCGTTACCATTGTCGTGGAAAGCAATGTGAGCAGTAACGGCAGGATGATAAAAAGGATCAGGAGACTCGCGAAAATCGCGAAGCCAAAGGGGAACGATCGCTCATCTCTTAATCTTTTATTCATTCTCACAAGCCAAAAAATTCCTTCAATTCAGGCGGCAGATTTTCCGGTTGGTCAATCCGCGCCGGAACAAACAAAGGCTGCCAATTCTTTTCCATTATCTGCTGACCCTGCTTTCCATATAAAAACTTGATGAAGAGGATCGCCAGGTCGGGCCTTAGGGCGTTGGTAGGCACGGTCATTCCATATCGGATTTGCTCAGCGGTAAAAACCGGTTCCACCGAAGCGAACCGCTGAAAATCGAGCTTGACGGTAGCGCGATTATAGTAATCCTCCAGTTTGGGATCATTGAGACCAAATTCGGGTGTAAGCCTGACCGAATCGAAACCAAGCTGGTTGGCAACGCTGAGGTATTCGAAAGCGTAGTCAATCTCCCCGCTTTCCAACAAAGCGTTGAGGGCGATGCTGGATCCACGCACCACCAGATGGCTGTCCTCTCTGGTTTCGACAAGATCCGGGATGATGATCGTCACTTTTTCACCGTCCCGTTCGAGTTTGATGGGGTGCTTGAATTGTCCGTGGACAAAATTGCCGAAAATGGCTGGATCCGTATAGAAGTCCGATGCCAGTGCGAAGGTCATAAAAGTCCGGTATCCCATCGCGTCAAAGCGGGGGTCCGAGATTCCGACGCGCACGTCTTCCCGGGAGAGGATTTCGTACCAATTGTGCGCGTTGATCTCTTCCGCGTACTTACTTTTGGGAGTATAGGCTATGGTAATAGTGTTGGTTGCCATCGAAAGATGCCAATTGGCATAAGGTTCCCCGGTTTCGGGATTTTTTGTGGCATACATCAACAAAGGCAGCAGGCTCTGATCCGCGGTGGCAACCAGGTCGATCGCTTGGTGAATGTCGGTAACACGGCGGATCACCTGAATCGAGCCGTGAAACTCCAGCTGGAGGTCTATATCCGGATTCTCCGCCTCAAAAGCAGCTTCGAGCTCCTGAAAGGGCTGCATCAAACTGCCGGCGGCAAAGATAGTTAACACGTTTTTTTCTTTCACCGTGCAGCCAGAGAGCAAACTGACCAAGAGTAAGAGCAATAGGACTATTCTTTTCATTCCATAAAAAAGGTGGGCTTACACCCACCTTATCACTCTCTATTTGAAATTGATTTCCACAAGGTCTTTTACGAACGCGCTCGACTCAAAACCCGGCATGTAGGTCCGCAAGAATTCTTCGTCCCAGCCCAGATAGCAGTTTTCGCAGGCAGTTACGTCTGCCAAGGGCACTTCGATGGCATAGCCGTCGCTGGCGATCAGAACAACGGTCAGTGCCTCCGGCTTCACGCCAACCAGCTCAAGGATCCTGGCGAAAGGAATACCGGTAATGTCCATCGCGCCTTTTTTGGGATGTTCAATGGTGGCCGTAACTGCTTCCATTTCCGCCAGATCCGCGGAGGTGAGCACGGTTTCGGTTTCCACCATTCCGGTCAATTTGACTTCTCTATCCGCAGGGACGTCGATCGCGGTCACCGGGGCTGTTTCCTCAGCGGTTTCGGCAGTTTCGGCAGCTTCGGATGCGCCTTCCAGGTGCAGAACGATGCGGGCGATGGCTCCGATTTGCTGTTTGCCGGTCAGGTTTTCGCCCACCAGCCTCAACGGAAAGTCTTCGGTGTTCAGCGGATTGCCGTTTACCTGATAGGCGACGATAATACCATCGTCACGGGTGATGTCTTTAGAATTGAAGGTCACGGTGTACCCGTCAACGGATACCAGATCTATCTCATAACCCGCGTCAGCCAGCGCGTCATTGTAAGCCTGGTCACTATGGACGTCTTCGTCATCCACGCGGCCTGCCAGCAGCCACAGAGGGATACCGGTCCAGGTCTGATTCTTATTATCAGTAAAGCTGGCACCGTGGCATTTTTCACCTGCTCCGGATTCAAAACTTGCCCGGTCCATCACTTCTTCAATTTCGCCCGAGAGTTCAAGCTCCCAGTCAACCACGGCTTCCTTGACCAGGAGTTTGTTGACCCATTTGATGGACCAGTGGCCGTCGACGATCTGGAGGTTGGAATCGCTGACCATCACCAGACGCAGGTTGCCGTCCTGGACTTCGTCAAGGAGTTCCCCTTCAACTTCGTAGGCAAGGATGGCAGTCAGCGGCGCGAGGGGTTCAATCTCCTTTCCGGTTCCCGCATCATAGGTGGTAAAACTTCCATTGATGACCTGGTCCATCGACATGGTCATTGTATAGCCGTCGACCGCGCTGATTTCAAGGCTTTTTGTTTCGTGAAGCCCATCCACCTGCTCGAGCAGGGTGGTGAGGGCAACCCCCTTGTATTTAAGCGGCGGTGTGATTTTTCCGGTACTGGAAATGATCCCAGCATAACCTTCAACCGCAGGGAGTTCGACCAACGCTTCGAGGGTGAAATCTACCACTTTTGAACCGTTTTGAACCTCCAAAATGGTTTGGGGGATCAGATCCTCTACCTGAGGGCTGGCAACCTCGGTTTGAGATCCGGCAGCACACGCGGTCAAAGAGAGAATTAGTGCAGTAAAAATAATGAGTTGGAAGATACGTTTTATCATTGGGGATCTCCTTTTTTTATTGTAGGATTATATCCTATATATTCAATCATTGAGGAGTCGGAGTTCTTCAAAAACCTGAAAAAATCCATCAAAGCGCAAAGCCGAAAGCACAGGGAACACGGGTAAAGAGAATTGACCTCACAGGATCGCCCGCGGATTTTTCCCGCGGGATGGATGATATAATTAACAAAACTCATACGAGGTGATGAGCATGAGCGAATACATCAGCTATCATGAAATCGATGCTGCCACCGACGCGGTTCGGGCGCGGCTCAAAATTATTCCCGAGATCGCGCTGATCCTCGGCTCGGGTTTGGGCGAACTGGCAGATTCCGTACAAAATCCGACCATTATTCCCACCAGGGAAATTCCTTTTTGGCCTGTTTCGACGGTTCCCGGTCACAAAGGCCGCCTGGTCATTGGTGAACTGGAAGGAAAAAAGGTGTTGGTTTTGCAAGGCCGGACCCACTACTATGAAGGTCACAATATCTCAAAAATCGGGCTGCCGATCCGGGTGATGCAGCGGCTGGGGATCGGGACCCTGATCCTCACCAATGCTTCCGGCGGGTTGAACGACGATTTTTATCCCGGTGACCTGATGATCATCAAGGACCACCTGGCGCTGTTGCCGATGGCTGGCGAAAACCCGCTGCGCGGTCCCAATCTGGATGAATTTGGCCCGCGGTTTCCGGATATGAGCGCGGTTTATGATCCGGCTTTGATCCGGCTGACCGAAGAGGTCGCGGCAGAGATTGGCATCTCAACACATAAAGGCGTTTATGTCTGCCTTTCAGGTCCTTCTTTTGAAACTCCGGCAGACTGCCGTTTTCTCAAGATGGTAGGGGTGGACGCGGTCGGAATGTCAACGGTTCCGGAGGCGATCGTTGCCAAACATGGCGGCATGAAGATTTTGGGCATAGCCACAATCACAAACAAAATTGATCCTGACGGAACCAACAAAGCCTCGCATCAGGAAGTGCTGGAAGTCGGCGATCAGCTGGCTCCAAAACTAATGAGCCTGCTTCGGGGCGTCTTGCGGAAGCTCGCGTAAAACAGTAGGTTGATGGAATACGTCATTCGTTTTCTGGCGGAATTTGAAGTTCCGATTTACCTCGCGTTGGGCGTGGTTGCCCTGGTCTATTTGCGCCGGGTACTGGCTTCGATCGAGGAAAAACGCACCGCGATCTTTGGGCTCGAACGCGAATCCGCGCAGCGGAAAGTAGCCGCCTCTGTTTCCGTGTTGATTTTGATCGGACTGCTGACGGTGGGCGAATTTGTCGTTGCCACCTTTTTGGCAGGGGAACTCTCGCAGGCGCCGACCTTTTCGACCCCAACCATCCAAAAACTGACGACTCCGACCACAACGTTAGCTGAAGCCGTGCCTACTGACGCCTCTCCCACCCCGACCCGGTATCCTCAGGTAGAAATCGAGGGTATCGAAAGCAACTGTATCAATGACATTCTTGAAATCAAAGAACCGGCTCACAACGGGGATGTCAGCGATGTGGTGGAAATTATCGGCAGCGTCAACACCGAAAACTTTGGTTCGTACACCTACGAATATTCGACGGTCGGTGAACCGGACTGGCAAACGATCGCAGCTGGAAGCGGAACGCGCATCGACGAGAGTTTGGGGAACTGGTATACCAGCGACCTTGTCCCGGGTCCCTATTTTTTACGCCTGGTCGCTCTGGATAATGACGGCGTTCAGCAATCAACCTGCGTTATCATTGTTCAGGTTGTTCAGGAATAGGAGGAGAAAATCTGATGGCAAAATTGAAAGTGATGGCAGCAACGAGAGAGCAATTTAAAGATATGCTCGAGCTCGATCACAGCATTGAGAGCAACTATTCCTTTCGCATGGTGACGAATGTGGACAAAACCAGCTCGACCTACAGTTTTCAGCGGGTGAAGCTGCCGCGCGAAGCGCACCTGAGCTACATGCGGGATAAGGAGAGCCTGAAAAAATCCTGGAAGGACGCGACCTTGGTTTACGCGGGCATGCTGGATGATGTTTTGGTGGCTTACGCGGCGATTGACGCCAAAAGCCTGCCGGCGACCGCGCGGGTCAGCGATCTGGTTGTGATGCCCGAACTGCGCCAAAAAGGGATCGGCAGAACCATGCTGGCGGCGGTTGAAAGCTGGGCAGCCCAAAACAACCTTGACCGCGTTTTGCTTGAGATTGCCATGCGCAACTTTCCGATGGTGGAAATGGTAAAGCAGAGCGGTTATGACCTGTGCGGCTTTATGGAACAATTTTTTCCCAACGGGGATACAGCCCTTTTCTATCATAAAAGGCTGGCTTAGACGGGCGGCAAATGCTTCTTTTGATTAACCTTTCTCTGATTCTCGAAACGATCAACCAGATCATGTACGCGGGTGTTGCCCTCACGGCAATCGCCCTGCTGATGTACGCGACTGGTTTTAATCTCAGGAACCGCATTGCGCAGACCTTTGCCCTGGTCCTCTTATGTGTTGTCCTGATCTATTCCGGCGAAACGCTGGCGGATGTTTCGAATCAGAATGAGTACATCCAGTTTTGGCTGCAAATCAAATGGGTGGGGCTGATGATGCTTCCGGCGGTTTATTTGCATTTTTCGGACGCGTTGCTGACTCTCACCGGAAGGGCAAGCCGAGGCAGACGCAGCAAGGTGGTTTGGCTGGTCTATCTGCTGACTGGCGCGGCAGCCGTTTTGATTTTCTTTGGGATCTCGGTCGGCAGTTTGGCTGCGGAACCGGCTCCGGGTTACTACCTTGAACGCAATCAGATCACATTTTTCTTCGGGATCTTTTACATTTTGGTGATGGTCATGGTGAGCTATAACATGGCCCGGGCGCTGTTCAGAATGGTGACAAACACCGGCATGCGCCGCATGATCTACCTGATGGCAGGCGCGGCAGCCCTTGCCTTGACCAGCATTGTCTTTCTCTATCACGGCAACACCTGGTTTACGATCCATCCCCATTATTTTTGGTCTCTCAGCATCCTGGCATCCCTCGTAACAATTGTTTTCCTGATCACGCTGACCTATTCGGTCTCGTTTTTTGGCCTGATGTGGACCGACCGGCAGGTAAAAAGCCGTCTGTTCCGTTGGCTGATGCGCGGTCCCTTTGTCGCGGCAATCGTGCTCGGACTGACGACCGCCGCGCGGCGATATGGCGAGCTGCAGGGAGACCCCTATATTTTTTACGTGCCGATCGTCATGGTTGGCACCATTCTCCTGCTTGAATATGCCGTCAATATCTTTTCACCCCATATCGAAAAAAGCCTCTTTTGGGGGGATGACCGTGAGGAGCTGCAGACAATTCAGTCTTTGCAGGACCGCATGCTCACCAACCGCGACCTGCGGCAGTTCCTTGAGACTACTGCCGCTCTGATCAGCGACCGACTGCCCGTCTCGGGTGGTTTTATCGCGGTTCTGGATCGGGATAACGTTGATCAGGTTGTGGCGACCGGCGATAAGAAAAACATTGAGACCCTTGAAATTGACTCGAAATTCATCCAGCAGGTTCAACCTGCCCTCGAAACCGGAGACAGCCTGATCCAATGGCAGGGCCTCTATTTGCTGCCGCTTGAATATGAGTTTGAGGACAAGCAACGCCGTTTGCTCGGCTTAGGCGGTTTTCTAAAAACGGAAAGCCGGGAGCTCGATGAGGAAGATCATGAGGCTGTGCTTCAGCTTGCCGAACGGGCAACCCTGGCGATCAAAGACCACAGCCTGCAAAAGCAGGTGATCGAAAGCCTCTCCGCGCTGCAGACGGAGGTGGATTATCTTCAGAACATCCGCGCGGCGGCGAATTTTAACAAGAGACAACTCAGCAGCCTCGAACAGCCCAGCATGCCGGAAGAGATGCCCGACTGGGTCAAGGACGCCCTGACCCATTACTGGGGCGGTCCGAAACTGACCAATAATCCTTTAATCAACTTCAAGGTCGTCGAATCGGTGTGCGAAGGGCAGGAAGGCAACCGCACCAACGCGCTGCGGGAAGTCTTGACTGAAGCGATCGAGAAAATGAAGCCTTCCGGCGAACGGAAATTCACGAGTGAATGGCTGCTTTACAACATTTTGGAGTTGAAATTCCTGCAGGGCAAAAAAGTACGCGAGGTCGCCCGACGGCTGGCGGTTTCGGAAGCGGATTTGTATCGAAAACAGAAAATTGCCATCGAAAATGTCGCTATCAAAATTGTCGAGATGGAAACGATGGCAAACGGCAGCCAGCCGACTGACGCGCCCAAAACCAATTCTGACCCGTAAGTTGGACTTGGAACGCTTGCACATATTTTCTAAAACCTTCCATTCCATCCCCAATTTAACCTTAATCCAACTGGCATGAATAGTGCATGGTAAGAGCTGAAGAATGAATGATTCATCGGAGTAAAGTCGTGGCAGAAACCAAGCGCAGCACAGGGAAACTCACTAAAGCCAAAACGCGTGAACTTCAGCTTGAGCAGGAAGCAAACGCGTTAAAAAAACAGGTTCAGCGCGAAAAACTGATCCGAACCGGATGGGATTTTGCCGGTTTGGCGCTGCTGCTGATCGGCGCGGTTCTGCTTTTGGCGCTTTTGGGGATCACGCACGGCAAACTGGCGGATGGGGGAGTGTTTTTTCTCAAACGCTGGTTTGGCGTCGGGCGTTTTTTGGTTGCAGGCGCGGTTTTTGTGACCGGATGGGTCCTGCTGCTCTGGCGCAAAAGCCCGCCCGAACGCTTCAATCTGGGCAGGCTTTTGATGGTGGAGTTGGGTCTCTTTTTGCTGTTGGGTGCGTTTTCGGCTTTTTTCAACGATTCGGTCCATACCATCAATTCCGGCACCAGCGCCGGCGGGATCGTCGGTTTTGGCTTGGCGTATCCGCTGCGTGATGTGATCGGCAATTTGCTGACCGGACTGCTTTTTTTGGCACTGGCATTGGTATTGTTGATCGTTGGCTTTCGTCTTGCCGCGCGGATCGAACGCTGGGCGAAGGGCGAGATTTTTGAGACCGCGGAAATCGGCCAGACATACGTCCAGGAAGAGTTGGAAGAGGACGCGCCTGATGTTCAGGAACCAAGCCCGGAGGTCACGCGGAGACGCATCAAAACCGAGCCGAAACCAGCGTCGCAGATGGAGCTGCCTCTCAATTTCAAGCGCGGTGAGCTGATCGATACTTCCAAAACACGCAAGCTCAAACCTTCCCAGCCGCGCTCGGACGAGCTGCCGCCTTTGACGCTGCTGGAACAAGAAAAAACTGTGGTCACCAATCAGGCGACCATTAACATGAATGCCGGCATGATCGAAAAAACGCTTTCCGAATTTGGCGTGCCGGCAAAAGTGATCGGCTATCGCGTCGGTCCAACCGTGACCCAATACGCGGTGGAACCCGGTTATTTCGATAAGGGCAACACAGAAGAAAAACAAAAAGTCCGCATCTCAAAAATCTCGGGTCTCAAAAAAGATCTGACGCTGGCGCTAAAGGCGGAGCGTCTGAGGATCGAAGCCCCTGTTCCCGGAGAATCGTACGTCGGGATTGAAATTCCAAACACCGACCACCTGATTGTGAGGTTGAAGCCGTTGCTGGAATCCCCGGAATTCAGCACGACCAGGTCGCCCTTGGCTGTGCCGTTGGGAAGGGGTGTTTCCGGTCAGCCAGTGATCGGTGATCTCTCGACCATGCCTCATCTGCTGATCGCCGGCACGACCAACTCAGGAAAATCGGTTTGTATCGCGGCGATCACGATGGCGTTGGTGATGAATAATCATCCGGATGATCTCAAACTCGTCATGGTCGACCCAAAATTGGTTGAGCTGAAGCGTTTTAACGGCCTGCCGCATTTATTAGGCGAGGTTGAGACAGACCTCGATCGCATCAAGGGCGTGTTGCGCTGGGCGACAACGGAGATGGACAACCGTTATCGCCTGCTGGAAATCGCCCGAGCGCGCAACCTGGACAGCTACAACCAAAAAATGGAAAGAGCCGGGAAGACCAAAATGCCGCGTGTCGTGATAATGATCGACGAGCTGGCAGATTTGATGATGAACGCCAAAGAAGATACTGAGAGTCCGATCGTGCGGCTGGCTCAAAAAGCCCGGGCAGTCGGAATGCATTTGGTCGTCGCGACCCAACGTCCCAGTACCGAAGTGGTGACGGGCGTGATCAAAGCAAACTTCCCGACCAGAATCGCATTCACCGTGGCATCGCAGATCGATTCCCGCGTTATTTTGGATACCGGAGGCGCGGAGACGCTGTTGGGGAAAGGGGATTTGCTCTATCTTCACCCCGAAAGCAGTTTTCCGCAGCGCGCTCAAGGCGTTTTTGTGACCGATTCGGAAATCCGAAAAGTTATCGCCTGGTGGCAAAAGCAATACCAATCCGAACAGCCGGGCGCGATCACCCTGGTCTTGCCTGACAGCCCCAAAAAGGACGAAGAAAGCACGGCTGAGGCAGTTGAAGAACCAGAAACAGTGGAAGAAGAAGCGCCCTGGGAAGCAGAAGTTCAAAACCAGGAAGAGCAGGATTCGGACGAAAGCCTGATCCGCCAGGCGACAGAATTGGTGCGTCTCAAACGGCGGGCAACCGCTTCGTATTTACAGCGCCATTTGCGTCTGGGCTACCCGCGGGCGGCGTGGCTGATCGATCAGCTGGAAGCGCGCGGAGTGTTGGGTCCGGCAAAAAGCAGCGGTAAAGAGCGCGAAATTCTGATCGAGCCGCCCGAGAAAAATGAAGACGGAGACGAAGCCTGAGCATGACCTCGAAAAAAAACAAGGCAACCGGATATGATGCTTTTCTAAGGCGGGTTTTCAAAGCTCCGCTCGACAAAATCGCCTCGTTTTTGTTAAAAATTGGATTGGTTCCAAATCATATTACGATCCTCGGCTTGCTCGGAAACATTGCCGCGGCGATCCTGATCGCGCGCGGAGAACTGCTTTGGGCTGGCTTGACTGCCGGGCTAATGGCTCCGCTGGACGCGCTGGACGGCGCGATGGCAAGAGCGCGCGGAAACCCGGGCAAGTTTGGGGCTTTTTTCGATTCGACGATTGACCGTTATGATGAGCTGCTCTTGCTGGGTGGGCTGATCTTTTATTTTTTCAGGCAAACTTCCCTGCTGGGTGTCATGCTCACTTTTGCCGCGGCAGCCGGTTCGGTGTTGGTGCCCTACGCCCGGGCGCGTGCCGAAGCCTTGGGGATGGAGGCATCGGTCGGGATCCTTACCAGAGTCGGGCGGGCGATTGTCCTTATTCTGGGGTTGTTAATTAAACAGCCGCTCATTTCCGTTGGTATAATTGCGCTGTTCGCGAATATAACCGCGATTCAACGCTTCGTTTGCGTTTGGAAACAATCAAAAACGCAATAGACCTGCTATGGGTCTTGGAAAGGAATAAAATGCCACAAGGTTTTAATATCGGTCCGTTGACCATCCGGTTTTATGCTTTATTGATTATTTTAGGCGCCATTGTCGGCGCCTGGATTGCTTCGCGGCAAGCCAAGAAGCATCATCAGGATCCCGAAATCATCCTCGATTTGCTGCCCTGGCTGCTGATCGGCGGCATCATTGGTGCGCGATTATGGCATGTCTTTACTCCGTCCGCTTCCAACATCGCTGCCGGCGTGACCACCGAAAACTATCTGCGGAATCCGATTGAAATCCTCAAGATGTGGAAGGGTGGGCTTGGGATCCCCGGCGGGGTCATCGGCGGCGCGCTGGCTCTGTGGCTGTATACCAAAATAAAAAAGCTCAACTTCCTGCAGTGGGCAGATTTTCTCGCTCCCGGTTTGCTTGTGGGTCAAGCCATTGGAAGATGGGGTAATTTCATCAACCAGGAAGTCTACGGCAAACCCAGTGATCTCCCCTGGGCGATCACCATTGATCCTCCCTACCGAATCTGGGGTTTTGAGCATGTTTCCAAGTATCATCCATTGTTCTTGTACGAATCGCTTTTGGCGCTGCTTGGCGCATTGATTTTGTGGTTGGTAGATAAAAAATGCCATAAGAAGCTCTTTAAAGGCGATTTGCTGTGGCTGTATCTGGTGATCTATCCGGTGATTCGCTTCTTCCTTGAATTCCTGCGGCTTGATCCCTCACCGGTGAAGAATATTAATGTCAACCAAACCGCGATGATGGTCGTGGGCATTCTTGCCGCGCTTGTGTTGATCATTCGCCATACGGCGCTCAAAAATAAGCTGGTAGCCCGGGAAGCCGAAGACGCTCAGCGCGAACTTGAAGCCGCCGAAGCGGCCGCAACTGCCGAGAGCGAAGAAGAAACGGCAAGCGATGAGGAATTGTCCGATGCTCTGACGGAATCGGAAGCAGAAATGCCGGAAGCGCCGTTGCCCGAAGAAGAAGCTCTCGAAACGGCTGAAGAAATGGTTGAAAATGCCGAAGCAGAAGCCGCGGAAGACGCTGCTGAGGATGCCGGACAGCTGGCGGAAGACGCTGCTGAGGATGCAGAACAGATGGCGGAAGACGCCGCTGAGGATGCCTGGCAGCTGGCGGAAGACGCAAATCCATGGCTCGATGAAAACCTGCCGGAAGAACCTCAGGATTAGGTCTTGATTTTGTCTGACCAATAAAAGCCGGAGAGAATTCGCTTCCGGCTTTTGTTTTTAATCCTCAGCGGCGGTCGAATTTGGGGGAAATCCTCCGAAATAATCGATCCAAAGTTTTTGCCGTTTGCCGCAGGCAGGAATAATTTGGGCTCAAAAAACGAATTTCCTTTCTGCCAGTCGGGAGGTGGTAAAATTCTTAAATTGTACTGATGATGAAATCACAGGAATAGAGGTGAAAGATGAAGATTAAAGAACAAGTCGAATTATTGATGCAGGGGGCTGATTATGGCGACGCGCTTATCGCCGAAACGATGGCAAAAGAGCTGGAAGAACGCCTGATCGAGTCAGAAAAAACCGGAAAACCTTTGCGTGTTTATTGCGGCTATGATCCCACATCGACCGACCTTCACCTTGGCCATACCGTGACCATGCGCAAGCTGCGCCAATTTCAGGAACTGGGACATCACGTAATTTTCGTGATCGGTTCCTTTACTTCAATGATCGGCGATCCTTCCGACAAAGACAAACTGCGCCCCCAGCTTTCGCGCCAAAAAGTGATGGAAAACGGTCAAACTTATGCCGAACAGGCATTCCGCATCCTGGACGCGGACAAAACAGAAGTGGTCTACAACCACGAGTGGCTCGAAAAACTGACCCTGACCGATCTGGTTCAGCTGGCATCCAATTTTACGGTTCAGCAGTTTTTGGCTCGCGATAATTTCCACAAACGCTTCGACAAGAATGAGCCGATTTATTTGCACGAGTTCTTCTACGCCATCATGCAGGGCTATGACGCCTACCACCTCAAGGCAGATGTGCAGATAGGCGGTTCGGATCAGCTGTTTAACATCATGACAGGCGCGCGGAAGCTGATGACCTATTTTGGCGAAAAACCCAATATCGGCATTGTGTTGGGCATTTTGCCCGGGACTGACGGCGAAGTGCGCATGAGCAAATCTTTGGGCAATCATATCCCGCTGAACACCAACGCGGAGGATATGTACGGCAAGGTCATGAGCCTGCCCGATAAAGCCATGCCGATTTATGCCCGGCTCGCCACCGCCTGGACGCCGGAAGAAGTGCGCGCTTTTGAGACGCAGCTGGAAGCCGGCAGCCTGCATCCCCGCGACGCTAAAATGAGGCTTGCCAAAGGTATTACTTCTGTCTTTTACAGCCTTGAAGAGGCTGAAAAAGCCCAGGCTCAATTTGTTACCACTTTCCAGCAGGGCAATATCCCGGATGACATTCCCGAATATCACGTCGCGGGCAAATTAGATTTGCTGGACATTATGGTTTCGCAGAAAATGGTTGCCTCCCGCAGCGATGCCCGCCGCATAATCGAGCAGCACGGGGTCCGACTAAACGGGGAAGTTGTGACCGACTTTAATCCTGAGCTGGAGGGCGAAGCTGTCCTGCAGGTCGGCAAACGGCGCTTTTTACGGCTGAAGAAGTAATCAGTCGGAATTTAGATAGTTTAACAGGATGCCTCCGACGGCTTGAGCCAAATCGGGGGCATTTTCTTCCACGGCGATGGCGATCGCCAGGGGGGTACCCGTCCATTCGCTCGTCGTGCCTCCGATCAGCCAGGTCAGAGGTTGATCTTCATGGATCGTCGCGTGGGCGCTCTGAAACCAAATCGCCTGGTTGGACATCGCCAATTCAGACTGAACTCGTTTGGCAATCGACCTGGACATGACCGCGCTTTCCGAATGCTCCTGACTGATTTCAATCCATTTGCCGTCCGGGCTGAGATAGGAATTGATCAGGGCTGGCGGCGGCTGGATGCCGTCGTTGCTGATCGCTGCCGCGACCAGCGCCATCTGCAGTGGGCTGACTTTCAAATCCATCACCAAAGTCGGGTCCTGGTCCAGCTGAGTTAGGCTTGGCGCCGATGGAGGCGAACTGGTCTGGATCCCGAGTTCCGGCGCGTTGAAGACGCCAAAGGCGGTGAGAGTTTCCAACAGGGAGGTAGGGTCGGCAGCGTTGAGGTAATCCTGGCTGGTGCTTTGACAGCCGGCTTGCAAGCCGTTCAGGTCGAGCTTGTTGCTTTGGATGACCTGATAACAGCGATTATCCAATCGAGGCAGGTCGGTCAGGTTGGAGAGTTGAAGCGTGTTTTCAATTTGCCAGACCGACTTGAGAGCCAGCGTGCTTGCCAATGTGCCGATCGGGTAGGAACCTTGGGTGGCACGGTTGAGCAGAGGCGCGTCATCGCGCTCCAACAGTGATTCCCAGATGTCTTCGAGCTGATTGGCGTCAAACCAGGGATGCGACGCCAAGGCGTAAACCTCCCCGGTATGGGCGTTGAGGATCACCACAGCGCCGTCGCGGTTCCCGAGGAGCTGGTCGGCGTGCCTTTGGAGGGTCAGATTGAGATTGAGTTTGAGGTCAAGACCGGCGGGCGGTTGATTGTAGAGCAATTCGTGGAGCCATTGATCGCGCCAGGGGATCCCATTGTAGCCGCGCAAATAATCGTATTGACTGCTTTCGATGCCTGATTGTCCGAAAGCTGGCTGCGCGTAGCCAAGCGTATTTGAGAGTTTGGGAACCAGCGTGTGGCGTTCGTAGGACCCGGAGGTTCCACGTGTTTCGACCAATTTATCGCCGGATAATGCCAAAATGTCTCCTCGGGGTGAATAGCGGTCATAAACCGCCCAGCGCGGATTTTCGGCTTTGGCTTCAAGTTTTTCCTGATATGGGAAGGCAAGAAAACCGTTCCAGGCAATGGTAAGGATGAAAATCCCGGAAATGATGCCCGCGACCCACTTGTAGGGACTGCGGATGTTTGCCGGCAGCACTTTGGGGGTCGAGGATGTGCTCATTTTCAGCAGCAGCAGGATCGCCAGCATATTTGTGACCAGTGAGGATCCGCCGTAAGAAACAAACGGCAGGGTTACGCCGGTCAGCGGGATCAGCCCCAGGTTGCCGCTGATGATAAAAACCGATTGCAGCGCGAAGAATGCTGAAATCCCAAAGGCGAGATAGCGCCCAAAGGTGCTTTTGCCGCAAAGAGCTATGTGGATCCCACGCAGGATGATAAAAAGCAGCGCGAGCAAGACCGCGCAGGTCCCCAGCAGACCCAATTCTTCACCGATCGCGGTGAAAATAAAATCCGAAACTGCCACGGGCACAAACTGAGGGCTTCCCAACCCCGGACCCGTACCGGTTATCCCGCCGGAAGCGATGGCGATTTGGGCTTGCGCCAGCTGCCAGGCGTTGCCGCTGGCGTTGAGCCAGGGGTTGAGCCAGATATCAACCCGCGTTTTTACCACGTCAAAGACGAAATAGCCCACCACGCCGGCAAGCAGCCCCAAAGCGGGAATGATCCAAAGCAGCCGGCGTCTTTGGGTTGTGACCGAGAGCATCAGCACATAGAGACTGATGAAGATGCCGGCGGTCCCGAGATCGCGCTGAGCAATCAACAGCAATCCCGCGAAAGCCACCACTACTAATGTCGGAAAAACTGAACTGATCCAGCTGTTGTTAGGCCTCAGTTGGTCAGCAAAAAAAGCCGCCAGATAGATGATCAGCAGCAATTTAAGCGGTTCGGAAGGCTGGATGTAGATGCCAAACAGTTTCAGCCAGAGTTTGTCGCCGCTGCCGGTTGGGTTGACGCCGACAACGAAAGTCAGCCCAATTAAAATCAACCCCAGCAAAAGCCAGACATACTTATAGCTTTTGAGGGTCTTAATCAGCTCAGGGATGTTCAGAGAAATGATAAAGATGAAAGCGGCAAACAGGTACCAAAATGATTGCCGCAGCCCGAGTTCCGGCGAAAGCCGCCAGATGGTCAGAATGCCGATTCCGGTCAGGGCTGCCGTCATCGGGAAAATCCATGGGTCGCGATTGGGCAGTTTGCGTTCGATGTTGCGCTGCAGCACAAGCGTGCTCGCCAACCAGATCACATAAGGGATCAGGTAATGCCACGAAACCGTTAGTTTGTCGGCATGGGTCCGGATCCCGGTTGCCAAAGCAAGGGAGGCGGTCAGTAAACCGACAGACAGGCAAACCAAAAGCAGCATCGGCGGATGCGTTCTGGTTCGCGCGTGTTTTCGCAGCGGTCTCAATTTACCCCAAATACTTGCCCACCAAAAGGGAGAGCTTCTCCTTCATGGCTGGGTCGATATGAGCCGGATTGGTGATGAAGGCGTATTTGAGCGCGCTTTCACACTCACAGCATTTCTCCGCGGGCTCATCCATCAGGTCTGCCAGATGAACCAGACTTTCCTGGGCGATCTGCGTGTTTTTGCGCAGGGTGTTGATGACCATCTCAACCGTCACGGCTTCTTCCGAGACGTGCCAGCAGTCATAATCGGTGACATGCGCCATGGTGGCATAACAAATTTCAGCTTCCCGTGCCAGATAGGCTTCCGGCGAAGCGGTCATGCCGACCAATGAGAACCCCAATTGCCGGAAGACCTGGGATTCCGCGCGTGTGGAAAAGCGCGGACCTTCGATGGTCACGAAGCAACCGCCTTCATGCACGGTCGCGTTGGTTTTACGCAGGGCTTGCAGTAAGAGCCGGCTCAATTCAGGACAGAACGGATCGGCGGTGCTGACATGCACAACCAGACCCTTGCCAAAAAAACTGCGTTCGCGGTCTTTGGTGTTGTCAAAAAGCTGGTCGGGCACGATGATATCGCCCGGGGCATAGTCTTCCCTCAGAGAGCCGACGGCGCTGACGCTGATGATCTTGTCGATCCCGAGCTGCTTCATGGCATAGATGTTGGCACGGTAGTTTACCTCGGTTGGAGAATAGATATGTCCGATGCCGTGACGGGCGAGGAAGGCGAGTTTTTTACCGTGAATTTCGCCGATGACGACGGGAGATGAAGGCTTGCCAAAGGGAGTGTCGAGGTCGATTTCCTGCACGTTTTCGAAGCCTTCGAACCCGTACAGACCGGAACCACCAATAATTCCAAATGCAAATTCTGACATGTGCTGATCCTCGCTTTCTATTTGTCGAGTGGTTTGATATAGATCTTAAAACTTGCGTCTCCGCAATAAATCGTGTCATTATCCTTGACCACGATCGGTTCTTCAATTTTGAGATCATCCAGCCAGGACCCGTTGGTCGATTTGAGGTCTTCGTACCACCATTGATTCAGTTGGTAGGTCAGCCGTCCGTGCCGACCAGAAACGGTATCATCCTTCAGGATCAGGTCGCAATCCAGGTTGCGCCCAACGCTGACTTCGGAGCTTGTGTAGGTTTGGACGACCTGAGCTTCATCAATTGTGGTTGCCAGGGTCAGGGTCGGGATGGCGATCATGCCGCCGCGCAGTCTGGAACCGGTGAGATTCTTCCAGAGCAGCCAGACTGCCGTGCCGAGAAAGGAGTAGAGCCCAATAAAAAGCAAAATTCGCAGCACCAACCCGACGATCGCGTTCATTTGAGCCCTCCTGAAAGTGTTTTTGTGGGTTTGGAGGAGGTCTGTTCGATCGTCTGATTGTAGATCAGGATGGTTTTTCCGATCTGGATAACATCTCCGGGTTTGAGGGCAATATTGTGCGCCGGATAGCCATTGACTCGGGTTCCGCCGGTCGAATCCAGGTCAAAAAGGATAAATCTGCCGTTTTCAGCCCGCAGCTGAATATGATCGCGCGAGACCATGGGGTCTTCCAAAACGATATCATTGCTGGAACGGCGGCCAATTTTGATAATCGGTTTTTCGAGATAAAAAGGATCGCTGTCCTGGATGAGCAGGCAGGCATCCTGCGGCAAGGGCTCGGGATCGGGCTGATGGCTGATCCTTTGGAGCGCGGTTTGTTTTGAGGTGATCTCATCCATGCTGGCAGCTGTTTCAACCCTGAGCTCATTGGCGGAAAGCTCGGGGCACTGCGCGATTTGGATAATCGGGTTCGATTTGATCTGACTGCCGGCAGCGCGCCACGAATCTCCAAGAATCCGCGCGACCTCGTCCAGCAGCGGCAGGGACTCCTGCCAGGCGTCCCAACGGTCAGCACTGACTTTGAGGAAGATGAGATCGGGCAGACGGGCAGGCGTGCCCGCTGCTTGTTTGTTGATATTCTCCTGGATCAGATTAACCAGCGTTGAAGACAGAGAGCTTGACACGCCCGGGAAAAGCAGGCGATCCAACTTTTCTTCCAGCAGATAGCGTAATTGATTCTCGATGGACTGCAAAATATTCAGAGCCATTAGACCTCAGTCCAATTATACCAAGCCTTGCCCGGCAGAAATCAGACAGCGTAAATCGGGTTGCTGAAGATCCAACCACGGTGGCGGTTGAGATAATCAATATAGGCTTCGATCCGGTAAATCCCCGGTTCTTTGGTCAGATATGTGAGCACTTCGCGGTCGGAATGTTCTTTGACGACAAGACCGTCTTTGAGCAGGCGGACCCTGGTGCGGATCGGCAGTCTTGCCTGGAAGGTGAGCCCGGATTTTGCCTGAACCCGGTCTCCCATGATGAAAGTGCCGTCGTTATTATTGCAGGTGAAGCGAAAACCCTTGGTGGCATGAGGCAGGTCAAAAGCGCAGAAGGCATGTCCCTGCCTGAGCGCGTCCAAAACCATGCTTTTGTCGGTATTGATCTCACCGGTCAGTTTTGACGGCGTCAGCAAGTGGGTCGCGAACGTGCGGAATTGCCATTGGTAGGGGTAGAGCCGAACGCGGAATGGTCCAACAGTGCGGATGGTTTCATGGGCGTCGGAGCCGGCGATGGCGACGACCGGTTGTTTGGAATCAGCAAGCAGGCGGTCCCAAAGCTGCAGGGTTTGGGGCAGCGGTCCCTGATTCATAAAGTTGGGGAAAAGCGCGTGAAAGGCAGCTTTTGGCAGGCTTTGGGATCGGGTTTTGAACTCGCTGAACTGATTCCAAAGCTCGATGCCGGTATAGGATTTGACCGACCAATCGCGCCAGCTGAATTCGTCTTCGCCAAACTTCGTCAGCGGGTCATCAATCGGGTGGGCAATAAAACTGACTGCTCCGGAAAGATTCGCCTGGTCGATCAGTTTTTGCGGTTCCCGAGTGTAGCGGGAAAGCTCCTGGTTGTGTCCAAATGCCAGCAGATGAGAGCCTTTTTCCCTGAGCGTCGGATTGTGAAGTTCTTCTCCAACCAGCATCAGCAGGCGTTTTTTGCCTTTTTGGTAATAACCGTCCATGCCCTGGACGAGGAGATTATGGTCGGAGACAAGCAGAACATCAACGCCGGCGGCGAGGCCCGCGTCGGCGAGGTCTTTGTGCAGACCCGTACCGTCCGAGTAGCGGGTGTGCATGTGGATGGCGGCGATGAGTTCCTGCATACTGTGATTATAATGCCTGAAAAGCGGGAAAGCTGAAGATGTAAGGCGGAATGAAATCGCAGGATTGCGCAGGTTGGGCTGAAAGTGCCACGCGCGTTCGCCCCAGCAAACAAAATCTCGGAGCAGGATTGGAAAGCGATCGCATTCGGGCAAAATCCAGCCGCAGCCACCTGCGGGGATAAATTATTAAATTCCCCAAATTCGCGTTTTGGTTGTCCAGGTTTGATGTATAATAACCCTCTTGAAAATTTGACGGATACAAGGGAAAGGGTATAATCTACCTGTTTTCACTTGGAGGATTGGTTCAGACTATGCTATTGAATACTGCCATCATTATCATCTCTATCGCTTTGATCGCCAGCATCCTGCTCCAAAGCAAAGGTATTGGTCTGGGTGGGTTGACCGGTGGCGACGCCGGTGGAGTTTACACGCAACGCCGTGGCATCGAAAAGGTGATGTTTTACATCACCATCGCTCTCAGCGCTGTGTTCCTGATTCTGGCTTTGGTCAGCGTAATTGTTTCGGGATAATCCGCCCAAGCAGTTCCAACCAAAGCAAGCTAACATGGAGGAATAAAGACGACTCGCCGGATCGGGGAGTTGTCTTTGTTATTTTATGAAAAAGTTTCGCTGGCAAATTCTGATTGTGCTTATCACCGCCCTGATCGTGGGCGTGATCCTTTTCTTTCAACAATCGCAGGCTAAACCCGTATCTGTTTCGACCCCCAGTCCCATCAGCGGCGGCACCTATACCGAAGCCCTGATCGGCAAATTCCTGCGCCTGAACCCGATGCTGGATCATTTCAACCAGCCCGATCGGGACATCGACCGCCTGCTTTTCAGCAGTTTGGTGCGTTTTGACGCCAATGGACTGCCGGTTGGCGATCTGGCGGAAAACTGGAGCGTCTCGACCGACGGGACGGTTTTCACATTCAATTTACGCATGAACGCGGTTTGGCACGACGGCACGCCGGTCACCACGCAAGATGTGGTCTATACTGTCTCGCTGTTGCAGAGTGAGAGCAATCTTGTACCGGAAGATTTACGCGAATTTTGGAAGCAAATTTCCATCAGTCCAATCTCCGACTCAAGTTTCGAATTTTCTCTGCCAATCGCATTTTCACCGTTTTTGGATTATCTGAGTTTTCAGGTTTTGCCCGCCCATCTGTTGGGAAATTTGACGCTGAATGAGTTGGTGGACCATCCCTTTAATCTCGCGCCGGTCGGTTCCGGACCCTATCGATTTGATTCTCTCGAAACCGAAAACGGACTGATTACGGGTGTCAACCTTGCCGCGTTCGATTACTATTTCGGCGGAAGACCATTTATTGATGAAATCCGCTTTCGCTATTTTTCAGACGAAAGCTCCGCTTTTAACGCCTACCAGGAAGGCGTGGTCGACGGGTTGTCAAAAATCGCTCCCGCCGATCTGGAACGGGTTTTGAACCAAACCGGACTGAATCTGTATTCCAGCCGCCAGCCTCGTTTGAGCATCGTTTTTTTGAACCTGCGCAGCGCGACCGCGCCGGTTTTGCAGCAGGCAGGCTTCCGTAAAGCGTTAATGTCGGCGGTCAACCGTCAGGGCATTATCGATGAAGTGCTGAAAGGGCAGGCGGTCCTGGCGCAGGGTCCCATCATGCCCGGAAACTGGGCGTTTTATGACCGCCAGGCAAGCTACAAATACGATTCCGACGAAGCCCGTCAGGCGCTGGCAGCGCTCGGCTTTAGTCTGGATGCCGGCGGCAATCTGACTATTGACGGCGCGCCGGTGCAACTCACGCTGAGCCTACAGGACGATCCGACGCATCTGGCAATTGGCCAGATTTTACAAAAAAACTGGCAAAACATCGGCATCGCCGTCACGCTTCAACCAAAACCTTATGACCAACTTGTCGCTGATCTGGAGTCGCGGGCTTACGAAATGACCTTGATCGACCTTGATCTTTCCCAAACTCCGGATCCTGATCCATACCAATTTTGGGCTGAATCGCAAACAGAAGGCGGTCAAAATTATTCCCAATGGCAAAACAGCACTGCCAGTACCTACCTCGAACAAGCCCGCCAGACTTCCAATTTTGACCTCCGGAAAAAGCTGTACCGCAACTTTCAGGTGCTCTTCGATGAAGACCTGCCTTCATTGCCGCTTTATTACCCGGTCTATAGTTACGCGGTCAAAGATTCGATCAAGGACCTGAAATTTGGTCCGCTGTATAATCCCGCCGACCGTTTCAACAATGTCCGTTCCTGGTACATTTTTACCGGGTCGGAATAAGGCAGGTGTTATGGGAAAAAATCCGATTGGTTCAACTGATTTGATCGGCTTGTCGGGTGTGCGCAAAAGCGACGCGCGCATTCGCTTGAACGGCGCTTTGGACGAAGCCAGCAGTGCCCTCAGCCTGGCAAAATCCTTCCTGGCAGGAAAAGAAGAGCAGCAGCTCCTGACTGCCTGTCAGGTCCATCTCTCCCGACTGATGGGCGTGGTTGCCCAAATTGGGACGCCGCGGATGACCACGGAAGACCCTTCTTTTTTTGCGGCAGAGCTGGCTGAGATCGAGCAAACCATCCGAAACCTGGAGGCGCAGGTACATTTTCCGGACGAATTTATCCACCCCGGTCTGACGCCTCAAACCGGTGGTTTGGATTTGGCGCGCGCAGTGGTGCGCCGGGCAGAACGGGAAGCTACCCAGATTTTGGATGAGCTGCAAATTGGCTTCGATAACGCCAGACAATACCTTAATCGTCTTTCGAGTGTCTGTTACTTGTTGATCCTCAAACATCAGGAAGCGTAAATCATTTGACTGGCACTTTTATTAACGCGGCAGCCATAATTTTGGGCAGCCTTATCGGGCTGCTCGCTGGACAACGGATCCCGGAAAAAACCAAACAGACCCTCGTTTCCGGACTGGGTTTGTTCACTTTGGCGTATGGGGTCTTTATTTTCAGCCAAACCAAGAACATGCTCATCCCCTTGTTTTCGATGGTGATCGGCACAATTTTGGGCGAGCTGCTCAAAATTGAAGAAGGAATGAACAGTCTGGGCGAAAAAGTTCAGGCTTGGACAGCCAAACTGAACCCGGGCATGAGCGGAGACAAACAAAAATTTGTCACCGGGTTTGTCTCGGCATCTTTGCTTTTTTGCATCGGACCGATGGCGATCTTGGGGTCATTGCAAGACGGAGTGACCGGTAATTACCAGATGCTGGCGATCAAATCGCTCCTGGATGGCATTACCTCAATCGCTTTTGCTTCCACTTTGGGTTTGGGAGTGATGTTTTCCGCTTTTATGGTCCTGATCTACCAGGGCGCCATCAGCTTACTGGCGGGATGGATCGGCAGCGGATTCAGTGAGGCGATTATTGCCGAAATGACCGCTACCGGCGGCATCATTTTGGCAGGGATAGCTATTAATTCTCTCCTGGCGATCAAAAAAATTCGGATCGGCAGTTTTTTGCCCGCGCTGTTGATAGCTATTTTGATCGTGCTGGCGCTTACCCGTTTGGGAATCGCGTATTAACACAAAAACGGAGCCGAAGCTCCGTTTTGATTTAATATCGAAGTTTTTCACTTGCCGGCTTCCGCCAAAGCAGCTTCAACCGTGTCGATGAGCTCGTTTGATAGCACCAATTTGCCATTGACCATGAAGCTGGGCGTGTATTTTACATGCTGCATCTGAGCATAGCTGCGCGCGTCGGTCACGCTTGAAACATGTTTGTCGCTTGCCAGACATTGCTGGAATTCATCCATATTCAAGCCGACCGTTTTGCCATAGTTGAGCAAACTTTCTTCGGTGTAGGCATTTGAAGATTGATTGTTGAGGTAGACCTGCCTTTTGAATTCGAAAAACTTCCCCTGATCTCCGGCGCAATATGTCGCCTCAGCCGCGTTGGCGGACTCATCCATTTCAAACTGGAAGTTGTAATATGTCAGAAAAACCTTGCCGGTATCGATATAGGTTTCTTTAAAGATATCTTCGTTTTGCAGGGCAAAATTGCGGCAGTGGGAGCAGGTATAGTTTGAAAACTGTTCAACTTTTACCGGCGCTTCGGGGTCGCCAATGGACGGACCGACCATCTTTTTTCTCGGCAGGAAATAGAGCAGAAGTAACGCCGCAACCACGATCAGAATCGCGATGATGACGGTCGTGATGCGCTTTCTTTTTTGCGTTTCCTTTTGACTTTTGAGCAGTTGACGTTGGGATTGCAATGAGGTCATCGTTTTCTCCTGAGGAAATAGATTTTTCAATTATAGCCGCATTGTTTCAGAACAAAGAAAGCTTGTAGACCGGAAAGCTTTGGGAGGTCAGCCTGAAGCCGAATTTTTGGTACAGGCTGAGAGAAGCCTGATTGTCTGACTGAGTGTTGACGCTAAAATTGCTGCCTCCCAATTCCGCGTAATGGCTAAGCAGGTCCGCAAGCAAGAGGCTCGCCAGACCCAGATGTTGTTTTGCCGGGCTCACAGCCAACCGGCCGATATGAACCTGGTCAAGCAAGGCGTGGCTGACTTGGTAGGCGGCGATTTGTCCTTCAAGGCGCAGGCAAGTGGCATAATCGGCTGTTTTCAGGCAGGCTGCCAGGCTGATCTGATTCATCTGCCAGGGCTGTTCAAAACATTCGTGGTCAAGCCGACTTATTTCCGGAAGCTCGTCAGCGCTGATGAGGCTGATATCTGCAGCTGATTGATTTGGAGCGGCGCTTTGCCTTTCGGGCGCGTCGGTAAATAAACTGACGATGTCGGAAGTTTTGGTGAAAAAATTTTGACGCAGCATGGTTTCGAACCAGCCGTACTGGCAAAGCGAAAACAAAGCCTCTATCCCATTGAGGCGAAGCTGTTCGCAGCCGGCTGAGAGTAAAGATTGAAAATAAGACTGATGATTCCCGTCCTGGAGGCTGTAAAAAAAACGCAGCCAGGCAAAATCTGCCGTTTCGGGGGTTAGATTGATCATCGCGCAAAGCTTTTCGGCTTCACCCTCTACCAAGGTGGTCTCTTCAAACCAACGTTCGCGCTGAGGCACCCAGTCGAGATGCTCATAGGCGACATGCGGAGGTTGTGCCAGTTGGAGCACCGATTGCCGAGGGAAAACGCTGACTGGAAAAATTGGCATTTTTATCTTGAAAAAACGATTTCTCCTGAGACCATTGTCAGCACAGGCTTGAGTTTAAATAATTCCTGGGCAGAAACTTTGAAAGGATCTTTGTCCAGGACAATCAGGTCGGCAAAACTTCCGGTACTGAGCGGCATAGAATGATTTCCGTTTGAGCCAGAAGAAAACGGAAGCGAGAATGCCTTTAGCGCGTCGAACAAGGAAACACGCTGGCGGGGATACCAGCCCTCAGAGCCTGGTTTTCTGTCTGGTCGCTGTCGGGTCGTGGCGGCAAACAGCCCTTCAAAAGGATTGGCATGTTCCACCGGCGCGTCTGACCCAAAACGTACATTCAAGCCTTGTTCGATCATGCTCTGATAAGCGTAGGCGAACTGGCAGCGATCGCCCCAGTGGTGATCGGCCGTAAACATGTCGGAGGTGGCATGAGTTGGCTGAACCGAAGCATTGATTTCAAGCGCCCGCATTCGCCGCAGGTCCTGCGGGTGGATGAGCTGGATGTGTTCGATCCGGTGAGGGAGACGCGGCAAGCGCTTTTGGCGCTCGTAATCGCGCAGGAGCGCGAAACCATCCAAAACTTCGCGCACCGCTCGGTCTCCGATGGCATGGACTGCCAGAGGCCAGCCATCTTTCGCGCCAGCGATCCCGATTTCCGCCAGATCCTGGGCTGAGAGCAAGAGCAAACCGGCATCCTGACTGTTTTCATAAGGCGAAAGCAGAGCCGCGCTTTGAGGTCCGAGGGCTCCGTCGGCAAAGAGCTTGAGCCAACCGGGGCGCAGATAGGGCGGACGGGTCAGCTTTGTCCGCCAATTTTCTTCCAACACGCGCTGGTATTGTTCCGAGGGCAGATTTTGGCTGACTCTCAGGCGCAGCAAATCCTGTTCTACCAGCAAGAGCAGCGCTTCGGCGGCATCAAAGCGATCAAAATCATGCACGCCGGTGATGCCTATACTGTGCAAGTGGGTCTGTGCCAGCAAGATTTTTCGGGCGATCGCTTCCGGGCTTGGTTTGGGCACGCGCTGCTCAACCAGCAGCACGGCGGATTCCAACAGAATCCCGGTGGGTTCGCCGGCTTGGTCGCGCATGATGATGCCTTTTTCGGGGTCAGCGTGTGCGGCGTCGATCCCGGCGATTTTCATTGCCAGGCTGTTAGCCCAGGCAGCGTGGAGAGATTTTGCATGCAGCAGAATGGGGTGTTTTTGGCTGATCACGTCCAACTGCGCGGCGGTGCCATATTCGGCCGGCTGCCAGTCATTTTGGTTCCAACCGTACCCGACGATCCATTCTCCGGCAGGCGTCAAGTCCGCCCGGCGCTGAACGCGCCTCAGCAGTTCGTCCAGGCTGTCAGTTTCGCAATTGATCGCGTCCAGCCGGTCGGCAAGATATTGCAAATGAAGATGAAAATCATTCAGCCCCGGCAAGACAGTCTGCCCTTCCAAATCCAGCCAGTGGGCGTCTTTTGGCAAGGCGTCTCGCAATTCGGAGGTGGATCCAACTGCCTTGACTTTTCCTTCCGAGATCCAAAGCGCGTCGGCTGACGGATCATTGATTTTTGTAAAATTCGCGTTGTAGATCAAAAAATCTTTAGTCATTAATCCCCAGTAGATCCAGAATCGCGTTCAGTTCTTCGTCTGAATAAAAAGCGATGTTGATGCTGCCGCCCCGGGAACTTTTGTTGAGATTGACCCTGGTGTGGAAGAACTGGCGCAAACGGTTTTCGATATGATCAATTTCGGGCGAACGGACGGTCTTGGCGGGTTTGCGTTCGACTTTTCCAACCAGCTTCCCCACCAACGCTTCGGTTTGGCGGACGTTCAGACTGAGAGAGATCACGCTGTCTAATGCCGCTTCGATAGAACGGGTGTTTGGCAAGCCAAGCAGCGCCCGGGCATGCCCTTCGCTGATTTCACCCGCGAGCAAGGCTTCCTGAGCCGTGGCCGGCAGGTTGAGCAGCCTCAGGCTGTTGGTCACGGACACGCGGCTCTTGCCAACCCGGCGGGCAACGTCGTCATGCGTTAGCGAAAAGCCGTCAATCAGGCTTTGATAGGCGAGGGCGCGTTCGAGCGGGTTGAGGTCTTCGCGCTGAACATTTTCGATGATCGCGAATTCGAGCCGCTCCTGTTCGCTGGCGCTGCGGATAATGGCGGGGACCTCGCCAAGCCCAGCCAGCTTTGCCGCGCGCAGCCTCCGCTCTCCCGCGATCAGAAAATAGCGGTTGCTGCCGTCACCGGGAACCAGAATGAGGGGTTGGATGATGCCGTGTTCGCGAATAGAGGCCGCGAGGTCCTCAAGTTGCCCGCTGTCGAAGGCTTTTCGGGGCTGATGCGGATTTGGGCTGATATTCGCGACCGGAATCAGGCTGACCGAATCACCGGCAGCTGGAGTCGCGGCTTCTTGCCAGCCAGGAATCAGCGCGTCCAAACCTCGACCCAAACCACTTTTCTTTGCCATTATTCCTCCTCAACCGGGGCAGCCAGGACCCCATCACCAGCCAATAATTCCCGCGCCAGTGCCAGATAGGCGGCTGCTCCTGTGGAGCTCGGCGCGTAAAAAGCGATGGGCATCCCAAAAGAGGGCGCTTCTGCCAGCCTGACGCTGCGCGGGATATAGCTTTTGAATACCTTTTCAGGAAAATATTTTTGAACTTCCGCCATGACATCGGCAGAAAGGTTGGTGCGGCCGTCAAACATGGTCAGCAGAACCCCGCGGATTTTGAGCCCCGGGAACAGGTTCCCGCGAATTCGATCCAGCGTTTTGGTCAGCTGCCCCAAGCCTTCGAGGGCAAGAAACTCAGACTGAACCGGGATGATGATGCCGTCTCGCGCCGCGATCAAGCCATTTAAGGTCAACAACCCCAGCGAAGGCGGACAATCGATCAGGATGTAATCGAAGCTCTGTTCCAGCCTCGCGAGGCTTTGCTTCAGGCGGCTGTCCCGCGACGGCAGGTCGATCAGTTCGATTTCCGCGCCCGACAGATTGGGGGAAGAGGGGATGAGACTCAACCTGAAGTCGGGATGGCTCAGGATGACTTGGTTGGCTTCATTTTCGCCGATCAAAACCTCGTAAGTACCTTGTTGGATTTTGTTGTATTCAACTCCAAGGCAGGAGGTCGCGTTGGCTTGCGGGTCAAGATCGACCAGCAGCACCTTCTGACCAAGCTGCGCCAGGCAGGCACCTAAATTGATAGTCGTCGTTGTCTTTCCGACGCCGCCTTTTTGGTTGACGATTGTGTAAACTTTACCCATTTTTCAGCTGCTGCACCTTTTGGCGTGTTCGATTTCTTCAATGGTCGGGATGCTGTCCAGGTAGCGCCTGGTGACGGAGTCCGCCGCCAGCTCGACCGCGAAACGGGCTGCCTTCCAGGCGCAGCCGGTAACGTGATAGCGGTGAAAAAAGCAAGCCGCGAAAATATCTCCGGCTCCGGTATCATCGACCAATTCGCGCTTCGGCGCGGGGAACTCGCGCATCTCCTGCTTCCAGTATACCCGCGCGCCGCGTTTATTTTCGGTCACAACCAACAATTCGCATAAACCAGCATATTCCCGGACGCGGTTTTCATCTTCCTGCAAATCTTCAAACGACAGAACCGCCGCGTTTACCTTGGGAAGATACTTTTCGCGATCCTTCCAATCCCGAAACTTCACCAGGCCGTCCTGACCGATCTCGCGCAGGAACCCCTGCAAGGTGACGCACAGCCGACTGTTCGGAAACACCTCGAAAAATGCCGGGTCAATTTCCTCCGCGACCGGACCGAGGTGCACGATGGCTGGGTTTGCCCATTGACGGGGCAGCTGGCTGGGATGAAGCTTCGCAGCCTGAGAAAAACAATATTGCCGGCGGCCATGCTGGGTCGAAGTGTTTTTGAAAGCAGTTGTGGTTTCGGCAGGCAGATTTACCACCTGCAAACCCGCAAGCGGGGCAAGCTCAGAACCGCTGCCGGAGCTGGTGAGCACGCCGGTTTTAAGCCCCAGACGGGATGCGCTCAATCCTGAAAAACTGACCGTCCCGCCCAATTTCTGGCTGCCATCCGGCTGCAGGTCGGAAGTAACATGCCCGATCACGAGATAATCGATTGTTTTTAAGGCGGCATCGGCGGTCATTACGTGTGAAAAAACCTTTCCAGGAAAAAAATTATAGCATGGAACTGAGCCGGGTCTGGCGTTTTACCTCTTGCTGGGGCGAAGAAGCGGACACAACCATCTAACCCGATGCGGGGTTCCCGCTCAAGGGTAATTTCGGGTAGGATTAAGCGCGGAGCAGCTATGCACGAAGACCGATTAACTTACCGCAAAGCGCTGGATGATTTTCACCGGTTCCGATCCAAAGCCGCCATGCAGCGTTTTTGGGCGGGAATTCGTGGAGAATCGCTGGATCTGCTGCCTTTCGATGAAGTCTCCGCCAGACTGCGGGCAGTCAGTCAGACCGACCTCGGATTGCGCGAAGTGCCGTTGGCGGATATCGTCGGCAGTGTCAACCGTACCGGTGACTTTGACCGCAACTTCCATCCCCTCAAAGCGGTGGACGGATCACGCTGGGCAAATGTCAAGGCGGCAATGACCAGCCCGTTCACTCAAGGCGTTCCTCCGGTTTCACTCTATAAAATCGGTGACGCCTACTTCGTATTGGACGGCAACCATCGGGTCTCGATCGCCAAAGAAATGGGCATGGAGTCCATCGAAGCCTTTGTTACTGAGGTTAAATCCAAGGTCCCGCTCACGAGTTCTTTCACATTGGAGCAGCTGGTCGAAAAAGGTGCTTTGGCAGATTTTCTGGAAGAGACCCACATCGACCGGATTTTACCGAATGTCGATTTGAGCCTGCGCCAGTTTGATAATTATCCCCTGCTCAAGGAACATATCAACGTGCATCGCTACTACATGGGGATCGAACAAAACCATGAAATCGCATTTGACGACGCGGTTCGGGATTGGTATCACCATGTTTACCTCCCCGTTGTAACGGAGATTGAAAAATCGGGTTTGCATGATGAATTTCCGGATCTGAATCTGACCGACCTTTATTTGCTGGTATTGGACAAACAGCACAGCCTTCAGGAATGGCTTGGCATCCCATTTAAGACCGAAAACGTTCTCGACTATCTGACCGATCGGGACAGCAAACAAAATAAGAACGATGAAACCGGCAGAGACGCCCACCTCGAACGTCTGGCTGCCGGCGAAGACCGTCCCGAAAACGATTGTCTGTTCCGAAATATTTTAGTCGCGATCAGTGATCACGACACCCAACAAACCGCGTTGACGCAAGCCATGCTGTTTAATCGCCAGCACAACGGTACCATTTTAGGCATCCACGTACGCGCTGAAGAGGCGGATGCTGAGGCAGATATTGAGGAACTTAGGGAGAAGTTCATCCAAACCCTTGAGAGCCAGCAAATGAGCGGTAAATTTTTTGTTGTCGAAGGCGAGACCAGTGAAAAACTGCGGGAATTCAGTCTTTTGAGCGACCTGCTTGTGCTCCGGCTGCGCTTTCCACCCGGCAGTTCGCTTTTTGAACGCGTATCTTCCGGGATCATCAGCATTTTGCAAAGCATTCGCCGCCCGATCCTGTTCGTGAAAGATAAGCCGGAAATGGTTGAGCGGATTTTGCTCGTCTTTGACGACCGCGACAAAAGCCGCGAAGCATTTTACGTGGCAGCATACTATGCCGCCCGCTACGGCTGCGGTCTGCATATCCTCCAGCTGACAAAAGACGAAGCGACCAAGCAAGCCCGACTAAATTTTCTTCAGAAATACCTGCAGATGATCGGCGTCGCCGCGCAGATCGAGACGCTTCCGGAAGGCGAGCTCGCCAATCAACTGGCAAGCCGGATAGAAGAATTTGGCATCACAACCGTCATGATGGCAGGCTATGAGAGCAAGGGCTTGATGGGGCGTCTGTTTGCTTCGCCGGTCGACCGGGTCTTAGAAACGGTTGACGTCCCGGTTTTAGTTTTTTAATTTTATTTTCGTTTTAATACCAAAATCGTGCAGTCGTCTTCAAAACTTTCCTGAGCCCGAAACTTTTCGAGATCTTTGAGAACCAGGTCGATCAGTTCTCTGGCAGATTCGTTCCTGGCGCTTCGCAGGATTTCAAGCAGGTGTTCGCTGCCATATTCGGTATCCTTGCTGTCGCGAGTCTCGCTCACGCCGTCGGTGTACAAAAAAATCGAATCGCCCGAAGCCAGTTCAAGGTATTCATCGCGGATGACGATCGGTTCCAGAATGCCCAGGGCAATCCCGCCGCGCCGCAAACGGGTAACTTCTTTTAATTCAGGTCTAATCACAATCGGAGGCGTATGACCCGCGATGCTGTAGGTCAGCTGTCCGCTTTTGGGCTCCAGGATCATGTAAAAGAGCGTCACAAAGAAAGATTGGGTGGAATCAAGCTGCAAGAGCTGATTGACGCGCTTCAACACTTCTGCCGGTGAAGTAAAGTCATGCGCGACCGCCCGAAACAAGGTGCGGGCAACTGTCATGTAAAGCGAGGCAGGCAAGCCCTTGTCTGAAACATCCGCGATCAGCATCCCGACCTTACCGTCTCTAAGCTCGATAACGTCATAAAAATCGCCGCCCACCTGCCGGGCGGTTTCCCATTCGACCGCCAGCTCATAACCCGGGATTTGCGGCAGGGTCTCCGGCAAAAAGGTCTTTTGAATCCTGCGGGCAAGGCTGAGCTCCTGCTCCGTTTTTTGGCGCGATTCTTCCGCCTGCCGCAAACGTTCCTTATCCAGCGCGTAGGCGAGATAGTCGGCAAAAGTTGAACAGATGTTGCGCGCTTCCGTGCCGTACCTTCCGTGGGATTCGGTATGAATGGTGAACACACCGTAGGCGCGGTCTTCGCTGATAATTGGCGCGGCGATTGCCGAATAACCCGGTTTCAGCCCCAAAAACGCCGCGATCTGGTCAGTTTTCGCTTGATCGGGTTTGGAAATGGCTTCGTGGTTCAGGTTATCGATATGGAACCAATTGTCCGCTTCGGCATGGGTCAGACCCATCGAGCCAAAAGATCTTTCGGAATCAACCGTTTTCAGGCTCTTGTCCAGCACGAGCTGCCCGGATTCCTGGTCCACCAGCCAGATGCCCACAAAATCAACCGGAAGCAGCGGCGGGATCTGCAGCAGAATGCTGTCGAACAGTTCATCCAGACAGACCTCACGGGTCAGCAATTCGGCGGTTTCCCGATAGCTTTCCGCCAGTTTTCGGCGCCATTCATGGGTCTTGAAGAGCTGGGCGTTGCGGATGGTGACCGAAATCGTGATAGCCAACGATTCCAGAAGGTTGATGTCTTGTTCCTCAAAGGCGCCGGGTTTATCGCTTTGGATATCGAGCACTCCCAGCAGCTCGCCGCGGAACTGCAGCGGCAGGCTCAATTCTGACCCGGCGGTTGCTCCTTCGCGGGGATCGGGCTGATGCCAGGGGTTATTTTTGAGATCGTTGGCGAGGTAATAGCGCCTGGATTTGGCAGCCAGCGGGATCAAGCCTTTACTGGCGTTGATGTCATAGGTAACGTGTTTTTCACGGTAATATTGAGCCCGTTCACCGCTGCCGGAAACATAAACCAGTTCCTGCGGAACAAAATTGAAAATGTACAGGTGAACGTAGGGGTAATCCAGCGATTTTTGGATCAGGTCTGTGATTTTGGCGAGCAGCTCGTCCAGATTCATCACGCTGCTGATGGAGCGGTTGATTTCCAGGATCAGTTTGAGCGCTTCGATTGGCAGAACGTCGTCACGGCAGTCGCGGTTCGGTTTTTCGGGGCAAGGATGGAGCATCTTTTTGACTGTCAGCTGGTTGGTGCCGCCTACCAGAATCTCATAATGGACATAGTCCATCAGCTGATGGATCAAAAACACCCCCAAGCCCCGTTCCCGGCGGTTGATCGGGTCGCTTGTCAGGTCCGGCGCAGGGATCTCAGCCGGGTCGAACGGCTGCCCCTGATCCTGAAGGATGATGGTCAACCCTTCCTGGTCGCTTTCCATCTTCAGGATGATTTCGCCTTTTTGTTCGCCGGGGTAGGCGTGATCGATGATGTTGGAACAGGCTTCATCGACAGCCAATTCAATTTGGTAGATCTGTTTTTCTTCAAACCCGGTACGGTCAGCAAAATCGCGAACCAACACGGAAATCGGGCTGAGGCTGGAAAAATTTGCAGGAAAAACGGCCGAAAACATAGGCGAATCCTCCGATGGAATGAGGGCATTATATCACGCCATGGAGTAAAATTAGGGCATGCCCCAGACCCGCAAAACTCCCAGGATCAACGAATTGCAAACCAATGACCGCCCCCGTGAACGGATGCTGAATGAGGGGGTTCAGGCTTTGAGCAATGGTGAATTACTGGCAATTCTGCTGAATTCCGGAACCCCTCAGCTGAGCGCGATCGATCTGGGAAACCAGATCCTGAACGAAATGGGCGGTTTTTCCGGCATTCATCGCGAAGACCTCAGCCGTTTGCTCGAAATCAAAGGCGTCGGTCTGGCAAAAGCGACCCGCATCAAAGCGGCAGTGGAAGTTGGCGAGCGTTTGGCAAAAGAGCGCATCGAAGCCGGCTTTCAGCTGAAAACTCCCGAAGACATTGCCGAATTGGTCGGGCGCGAAATGCGCGGATTGCAGCAGGAAGAGCTGTGGGTGCTGCTCCTGAACGCGCGTAATCGCTATTTGGGTCGGAACCAGCTGTATCGCGGTTCTCAGGACGCGACGACGGTGCGCGTAGGTGAAATTTTTAAGGAAGCGGTTCGCAAAAACGTCTATGCCATCGCCTTGGTCCACAACCATCCTTCCGGCAACCCCAAAGAAAGCGCCGAAGACGTAAACCTGACTCGGGCGGTCATCGAAGCCGGCAATGTGCTTGATATCCGTCTGCTGGATCACGTGATTATCGCCGGGCAGGATCACACCTCCATCCGACGCAATCATCCTGAATTGTGGGCTTAGTCTTTACGCGCTGATCATTGCTGCCTGAGCGCGGTTTTGCAGTTTGGGCAGGTTTTTTCTTTTTGAGTGACCACAAAACCGCAGTTGGGGCAGGTTGCGGGCTGAACCTCTCCCAACGGCGCTCCGCAGGCGAGGCATCTGCCCGCGCCGATTTCGTTGGCGGTCTGACAATAGGGGCAAACGGCACGGCTGAGACGGGCTGAAAGCTGGTGACCGGTGCCTTGTTGGCGGGCAGCCTGGTCGATGACCTCCCAAATCTTTTCTTCGAGCGTGAGGGATTCGACATCTTGCGCCAGATCGTCCAACCTTGTGAGCAGGGAAAAAGGATTGCGGACCGCGCTCAAGGCGGTGATCCCCAAACTGGCGGCTACTCCGAACCAGTTTTGCTTGCCGAGCGTGATGCTGACTCCATCCGCCACCCGGGAAATGTTGGCAGTCATGGCGGTGCGTCCTCCGGAACGGCGGTCGCTTTTGGTGGCGATCTGAACGGTGAGGTTCCCAGGATTTCCAAATTGCTGAACGATCAGATTGCCGCGGTGAAAGCTGGCGGTCAGACGATCCGCGATCAGGCGGGGGTCGAGGTTTCCGTGATAAATTCTTGTGCTCATAGGCTCCAACTCAAAGCGAATTGATTCGATTATAATCTGAATGACCTGAGGTTAATCGATGAATAAAAGAATATCCGAAAAATCACGGTTTATCATCGGCGCGATCATCCTGATCGGATTCCTGTTTTTGAGTTATCTGCCAAGGTTCGTCCCATCCGTTTGGGCTCAGTTCCCAACGGTCAACGTCCCAACGGTAACCAGCTCTCCGCGCGGACTTTACGTGGTGGCGGTGGGTGACCCCGAAACTCCCTTGAACGTGCGCGCTTATCCGACTTCGACCTCCACCCGCGTGGGTGTTTTTTTGGTGGGCCAGGAAGCCAAAGCTTATGGTTATTACGGCGACTATGTCATGATCGATTACGCCGGGGCGCCGGGGAACCGGGGCTGGGTTGTTTTGGACCGCGTGGAAGTCTTTGGCGGCTCACTGCCGATGCTTCAGCCGCCTCCGACAGAAACGCCTTCGATCACCATGACCATCGACCCTACGCTGGCAGCTCAGTTCATCATCACGGCAATGCCCAGCCGCCTCCCGACCTACACCGAACCGCCTCAGCTTCAGATCCCGACTTATCCCGTCGTGACCGGCGGCACCACGACAGCCGGCATCCCGATCGGCTATGTGATCGTCACACTGGCTGGCTTGGGCTTGTTTCTGACCCTCATCGCGATCCTGCGCCGGGGTTGATGGTCAGAATATCGGTAAAAGGGGAAAACACATTTTTCGAAAGAGTTTCATTGCTTATTCACAGCATGATTGATGGTGTTATGTCGGATTTGGATACGGGAACTTCTGTAATAGGAATTGAACCAAAACTGTTATGCGCAAAACTTTTGAAAAATAAAAGTTTTGCGTATATAATGCGTTAAGGTGGCCATCATGCTTATTCAAAGAGAAAATCTGCTAAACAAACTTATCAGTAACAGACACAAGGATTTAGTAAAAATTATAACGGGTGTCAGACGCTGCGGTAAATCAATCTTATTAAACGAACTGTTTTACCGCTATTTAGTTGACAATGCAGTCCGATCCGACCATATAATAAAAATTGCCTTTGATATGAAAAAATGGGAGAAATTGCGTAGGTCTGATGAGTTATATTCATATTTACTGGGTCAATTTGTGGACGATGAGAAGTATTATCTTCTACTCGATGAAATTCAGTTAGTTGAAGGTTTTGAGGAAATTCTCAATGAGGTCCGCAGTGAATACAACACCGATATCTATGTAACGGGTTCAAATTCCAAGCTGCTTTCGAGCGATATCAACACAATATTTCGAGGCAGGGGCATAGAAATAAAATGCTTCCCCCTATCATTTCAAGAGTTTTATTATTTTTGCAAAGGTGATAAAAGAGAAGCCTTGGATGAATATATTTTATTCGGTTCCTTGCCGTATACTGTTACAGAGCCGGATGAGCCCGCCAAAAGAGATTATTTGGAAATGGTCGCTAATACTGTTGTAACGAGAGATATGATTGATCGTTACGATATAAGAAACGAAGAAGTCTTCCACGGGGTGATTAATGTTCTTTGCTCATCTATCGGTTCTGCTGTATCGCCTTCTAGAATAGCGAATACATTGCAAAGCAGCGGATACAAATCTGTTGATCATGAGACAGTGAGCCGTTATTTGCAACATATAACGGATGCTTTTCTTTTTTACAAAGTCAATCGTTATGATCTCAAGGGAAGAGCATATCTTAAAACACAAAATAAATATTATGTCTGTGATATGGGTCTTCGCAATGCGCTTATTCAATATCGTCAGCTTGAAGTTTCCCGTGCGATAGAAAACATCGTATATGTGGAACTCGTAAGGAGGGGTTATATAGTCGATATAGGTAAAAACAGGAATGAGGAAATTGATTTCGTAACAAGAAATGCAGAAGGACGAAAAAATTATATTCAAGTCACTTACAGCTTAGAGACTCCAAGTGTGAAAGAGAGAGAACTGTCCTCTTTCCGAGGTTTGGATGACGGTTATAAAAAAATACTCATAACAATGGACAGGACTCCATTTTCAAACTTAGAAAAAGGTTATCGTCTGTTGACAATTCTAGACTTTTTAGAAAACGATGATTCTATCGAGAGCGTGTAAGACAGTTATGCGCAAAACTTTTGAAAAATAAAAGTTTTGCGCATATTTATATGCTTTGGATTAGTATGTGTAGTGGTCACATAGCACGGCAGAATTCCGCATGGAGTGCTTGAGGTTATTCTGAATTTCATAAAGAACCGTTTCATGAGCTGTAGTCTCGCTGGTTAAAAAGTTTATTAATAGGATCGGTAATAACAAATTCGGATTCTGGAAGATACTTCGTTGATTTTTTTATGAAGATGTGCTGAAAATTAAAAGTTGTTGGAGCCAGGAAGTTGTTAAAAATATTAAATATTGTTGGAAAAAACTACTTTGGCAACTGGGATGAAACCCGGATCTCCTGCAGAGGTATCATTCTGGATGGCGAGAGAATTCTGCTCTCCTATGAGACTAAGACTGACCATTGGATGCTACCCGGTGGCGGTCTTAAAGGCGATGAAAGTGAGGAGGATTGTTGCATCCGGGAAATCGCCGAAGAGACAGGCGTGCTCGTGGAAACTTCAGATTGTATGCTGGAAATCGACGAGTATTATGAGAATTGTAAATATGTTAACAGGTATTTTATCTGCAAGGCTATCGGAACGACTGAACGAAAGTTGACGATAAAAGAGACAGAGGTCGGAATGGAGCCAAGATGGCTACCCATAGCTGAAATTAGAGCTATTTTCTCGAAGCATGCTTCGTATGACGGTATTGACGAAATGTGCAGAGGCATGTATTTGAGAGAATATAAGGCATTGATGGAATTGATTCAATTGGGTTAGATCGAATCAGAGAGGTTAATTTCGGCTTATCGTATCAAGCGGATATTCGGCAACAAACTTCAGTTTGTCGGAAAGATGCAAAATAAAGTTTGTCGGATAGATAAAAAATTCGATTTGTTGTTCCTGAACTTGCCAATACCCTTATATCAGACAAATGATGCATATGAAAAAGTTTGATTTCAAGCGGTTTTGTTAGTTTGGAGTTGTATAAAAAGCTCATTTTTCACGACCCTGCCTCTGGGTTAGGTTGCTTTTTGTTTGCGCGAATATCTGGTGATCCGATAAAATGAATTCTTAATGGAATAAGCTTTTTCGAGTTGGGGCAAGGCTTCTTGCATCGAACGGTAGCCTTCGTCGAAAAGCTCCTTTGATTCGATCTTTTGCAAAATTCCGACATGCCCCACAACCGGTTCCACGACCACATCCGGTTTGGAGAGCTGCACTTTCATTGTGCTCATCTGTGTGTTCAGGACATCGAGCGTGATGGTCAGGTTTCTCAGCAATTCGCCCATGCGGCTGCGGGAGACCGCGCTGGCAAGCGGTTCAAAAAAGCTGTCTTCGAGCGGCAGTTTGGTCTCCACCAGCTGAAATTGGGGCGGGCGTCTGTGTAAAACCACCGCGACCAAGGGCAGGTTGGGCTCGAGCGCGCGGGCGGGCTCGATTGGGATCGGGTCTATCACGCTGCCGTCAACCAATATTTCATCGCCCCGGCTGGGGAACACGCCCGGAATGGCAATGGTCGCCAGGACAGCTTTCATGATCTCCCCTCGGTCAAAAACGATTTCTTCGCCGTCGCGAAGGCTGACTGCCGTCGCGGCAAAACGAATCGGGAGGTCCTCAATATTTTTCCCCCGCAGATGCGGTTCCAGAATATTTTCCAAACCAGCCGTGCTGACGAGGGAACGCGACTGGAAGGATAAATTGGTTTTAAAAGCGGAAGACTTGAAAAAACGATCAACAATAGCGGCAGCTTCGTTGGGCGGAAGACCGGCGGCGACGATCGCGCCAAACAGCCCGCCGGCGCTTGAGCCGGCGATCGCGTTGATTTTATAATGATGGTCCAGCAGGCATTGGATCACACCCAGATGGGCGACCCCTCGGACGCCGCCACCGCCTAAAGCCAGAACAACTTCTTTGGTCATGTCGCTCCTGTTGTTAAACTATATCATTAATCCGCACTTCCCGATATCAAACGCCGGTAGTTAACTGTGACACTGGTTTGAAAGCTGGTTGGCCCAACCGGATGCTTTGGTCAACCCAGCTCAATGGGCTGCAAAGCCAATCCAGATCGGATTTAAACTGCCGGATTTCAGTTGGAAATTGCGTTGTATAATAGAGGTGGGAAATAACAGGTCTCAAACCAAACATAGGTTTGAAAATATTTACAGGCAGCATGTTGAACTCTTTGGAAACAACTCAAACCACATCCTGGTATGCACTCCGCTGTAAGCCAAATTTTGAATTTATCGTTGCCGACCAACTTTCGGGCAAAAACGTAAGCAATTATCTGCCAGCAATTGAGGCGAAATCAGTCAACCCGCGTTCGCGCGGCAAAAAACCTTATTTCCCCGGCTATTTATTTGTCAACGGAGAGCTGGCGGATCTTTATTCCCGCCGGATCGGCTTGCTGCGCGGCGCGATTGGCTTGGTCTCTTTTGACGGAACGCCAGCCAGCATCCCTGAACCGGTCCTCAACCTGGTTCGCAAACAGGTTTTGATTGAAAGCCAAAGAATCAACCCCGATCCTGCCGAATTCAAGACCGGCGATCCTGTTGAGATTGATGACCCGCTGCTGCAGGGGATTGAGGCGCGTTTTGAAAGCTGTCTGAACGGCGAAGACCGGGTGGCGGTCTTGTTGACTTTGCTGGAAGGGCACAGTTTGCGTGTGGAAGTTCCGGCAGCGAAAGTGAAAAAGCAAAAAAAGTAGAATCAAAACGATTCTGCGTTGATGAATTGAAAAGCTCCCCGCGACCGACAACCAGCTTGTCGGAGGGGCGGAGGCATGCCAAAACCTTGACGGATTGAACTAAGTTAGAATTAGCCTGATCGAAAACATTAAACTTTGGCTGCGTTAGTAGAAAGATTATTATGAACGATACTCAACCCATTCACGTTTATGCCGGGCAGCCGCCCGTCATCAAAAAGAAAAAGCGCCGGAACGGTTGGAAAATTTTTGGCTGGATCCTGATTGCCCTCTTGCTTTGTCTGGCTGTGGTTTATTTTGCCTGGGCGCGCCCGGCGATGAAACAACCCATATCCCAACCTTTGGCGCTGCCGACGATGGACGTGGGCGGCGGCACTGAATCGAGCCTCAAACCTCCCAGCAACCTCGAAGAAATTCCGGTTTTCGAGCCGCCAACGCGCGCCGCGACGGATAAGATCCGTTGTGGGGTCGAACCTACCTGGGAAGTGCTCTTGATTGGGATCGATTATCGCGGCGACAGCTTTTTGTATGGGCTGGCGGACGTGATCCGGGTTGCCCATGTCGATTTTGTTGACATGACTGTGAACACGGTCGCGCTCCCGCGTGATCTCCTCGTTGAAGCGCCGGAAGGACGCTTTACGGAGCAAAACCCAATGAAGATCAACCAGGCTTATCTGTTTGGGACCGAAGGCTGGCAGGGCTATCTGGGCGAAGGCAACGGCGCCAACTCATTGGCGGAAGTGATCCGCTACAACTTTGGCGTCACGCCCCAGCATTACGCCGTGGTGAACTTTAACACTGTGGTCGACTTTATCGACGCGATTGGCGGCGTGGAGGTCAATCTGCCGGAGCCGGTTTATGACCCAAACCCCGGCCTGGGCTCCTTCCCCGCCGGGGTGCAGACGCTGAACGGCGAACGTGCTTTGGCGCTGATGCGCATCCGCACCCTCTATTCCGACAGCTTTAGGGTGGGGCATCAAAACATGGTGATCAAGGCAATTGTCCAAAAATTGACCCAACCCGCCATGCTTGTCAAAGTGCCGGGTCTGCTTGAGCAATTTAAGGGCGGTTTTTTGACCGACCTTTCGATCGAACAAATCACTAGTCTGGGAATGTGCTTTTTGAAGGATTTCAACAGCGACAACCTCAAGTCTGCCCAAATCCCCCAGGATTTATTATCCGCGGGCAGGGCTTTCATCCCGTCGTTGAACGGCGAGGCTTTCGTCTATCGCTGGGATCAACGCACGGTCGACTGGATCCATCAAAACCTGCTCACCCAATAATCGATGCAAATGAACGAAACGCGCGTAGAAAAGCTCAAAGAAAAAGATTGGGATCTGGTCATCACCCCACGCAAAAAGTGGTATGACCTCCAGCTGCGGGATGTCTGGAATTATCGTGACCTGATTGCCATGTTTGTGCGGCGCGATTTTGTTGCCCGCTACAAGCAAACTATTTTGGGCCCTTTGTGGTTTCTGATCCAGCCGCTCATGACCTCCCTGGTCTTCACCGTGATATTCGGCAACATCGCCCGGCTGCCAACCGACGGCTTGCCGCAGATGCTTTTTTATATGTCCGGCAACGTGCTTTGGTACTATTTTTCGAGCTGTCTGACCTCGACCTCAAACACGTTTACCGCCAACGCTCACCTTTTTGGGAAGGTTTACTTTCCCAGATTGGTGATGCCGCTTTCGGTCGTGATTTCGACTTTAATCACCTTTAGCATCCAATTCGTATTCTTTTTGGCTTTTTTGCTCTATTTCTATCTGCGCGGGGTCGAAGTTGGGCTCACCCGCTGGGCTTGGGCGCTGCCGATCCTGATTTTGCTGATGGCGGGTTTGGGTTTGGGCTTTGGGATCATCATCTCATCGCTGACCACAAAATATCGTGACCTGCAAAACCTGGTCGGATTTGGCGTAAACCTCTGGATGTACGCCACCCCGATCATCTTCCCGGTCTCCAGCATCCCCGAGAAATGGCGCTGGGTGGCAGACTGGAACCCGGTCACGCCGATCGTAGAAACCTTTAGGGCAGGATTTTTGGGCGCCGGGGATGCCTCGTGGGCGCGCCTGGGCTACAGCGCCCTCTTTACGCTGGTAGTTCTGTTCCTCGGCGTGGTCATCTTTAACCGGGTCGAAAAGACCTTCATCGATACGGTGTAAATTAGCACAATCTCAATATCTTGACATATTTTGTTTGTTTTATTCATTATTGATTGTTGATTGAACAGCAAATTCTTGACCAAAAATAACCTATAGTTGCCTAAACTTATGTCTCTTTAAAGAAAGAACCTAGAAAACGATATGGATCAGGTTTAAAAACTGAATTTATATTAAAAAAGAATCATTAACAATACATGGATAAAACTATTTTCTTAGCTTACCCAATTGGAAAATCAGCAGTTTCGGACCACTTAACATCCTTAGCCAGATCATTGGCTTCTCAAGGATACAGGGTTGTGGTCATTTCTCCAGGTCCTAGGTACAAATCTGATGCTAATTATATAGAGTTTAAGCTTGAACGTTGGCCGTCGGAACGTCCTACGAAGTTGAGAGATTTTTGGTTTATCACAAAGTTGATAAGAAAATATAAGCCTTCTTTGATGATTACAAATTTCGCTGCCACAAATCTTTGTATATTAGCAGGTTGGTTATTGAAGGTCCCTCATCGGATTGCATATTATCATACTTCTGGTGTTTATTCCTATCTTTGGAAAGTCAGTAAATTGACGCATTTCTATAAAAAACACAGAAAAGGTTTCATCTATCATTTGTGCACACAGATTTTTACCGTATCCAATGCTACGAAGGAAGAACTGCTTTTGAATCACAAGTTGAACGAAGAAAAAGTTTTTGTGTTTCATAATTCGTTATTGGATCCTCATCTTGGAAACAAGGAGATGACCGAAAGAAAAACAGAATTAATTTGTGTGGGAAGAATGGAAGCTGTTAAAGGGCACGATTTGCTGATCAAAGCTCTGTCTTACGTTAAAGACGCAATTCCTCATATCAAAGTTAAATTTGTAGGATCTGGTGATCTTGAAGAACCCTTAAAAAAAATGGCCAGCGATTTAAATTTGGATTCGAATATTGAATTTCTGGGCAACATTCCTCATGACCAAGTTTTATGGGAGATTGCTGATTCAAAAATACTGGTTCTACCTTCTCGCTTTGAAGGTTTACCCTATGTAATCATTGAGGCACTTTCTGTTGGTACCCCTGTGATCGCGGCAAACGTTGGGGGAATTCCGGAAATCTTCGAAGACGGGAACGAAGGCATTTTGGTTCCAGCAGAAGATATTAACTCTCTTGCTGCGTCTATCAGCCAACTTCTGACCAATCAGGACTGTTTGACTTCTATGTCTAAATTGGCTCGAAAAAGATTTGAAAATAACTTTCTTATGGAGAAATTAATAAAAACCCAAACAGGCTTTTTGGGTAAGTTATTAAAAAAATCTACTAATAAGATATAATTTGATGTGATATATAAGTAAATTTTTAAACATCACATCAAGGTGCGAAAAAGAAAATACGAAACGGTGGGTTCTTGGGATTAATTTATGAAATATTCTAAAAACATTTTCTTGGTTGTGGACTTACCTAACTCCGCACTCGCGGATCAGTCTAGGTTACTGGCTAAAACCTTAATCGAAAGAGGATTTGAGGTTACTTTCATTTCTTCAGGGGCTCCTTCAAAACACGATAATGCAACTCCTTCCTGTACGATAGTCAGAAGACCAAATTTTGTTGGAAACAGGTTTAAGACACTTAAGCTATTCAATCGTCTGCTTATCGAAAAAAAACCATCGGTAGTGGTAACCAATTTTTCGATTGGGCATCATATGCAGGTTTTGGCATGGCTGCATCGGATTCCTGTTCGAATATGTTTTTACCGTATTTCGGCTGGATTTTTAAATATGCCATTACGCAACAAAATAAAAACGATTTTTTATTACATGTTTCCAACTACCTTCTTTTCTGTCTCAGAGGCAATGGTTCCAGAAATTGTTAACACATTCAAAGTTCCTCGAAGGAAAGTAAGCGTTCACTATAACGGTCTCGAGGATCCAAAACTCTATACTGGAAAACAGCCTTCGAATAGGAATCTAATAATTGCTGCTCGACTTTTATATGGAAAAGGCATTGACGTGATGCTCAACGCTCTCCCTAAAGTTTTGGCAAAACATCCTGAAGTCAAGCTGAAAATTGTTGGCTCGGGCAAAGACGAACAATCATTAAAAAATCAGGCATCAAGAATGGGTCTTCTTGATTCAGCCGTATTTTTCTTGGGACAAAAATCTCATCAAGAAACAATCGAGTTATTCGCAGAATCTTATTTGAGCGTGCTTCCTTCTCGCTTTGAAGCATTTGGATATGTAATCATCGAATCATTCTCTGTTGGTACCCCTGTAGTCGCTTCTGGTATCGGTGGAATAAAAGAACTTATTAAACCAGGTATTCACGGCTTGCTCGTACCAAAAGAAGACCCTTCAGCGCTTGCGGATGCCATTATTAAGATTCTCGATGATCCTAAATTGCGAGAGACGATGGGCAATAATGCCCACGCTCGGTTCCTTGCAGATTTCCAATTGAAGGACCGAATACAGGAGCAGGCGGATCACATTGAAAAAATGTTTAATGACATGTGTTAAAACCATCTAACAAAAAAGTTTGAACACGATAATTATTTCGACATTTTAGTTCTATTTCACTCATACCAAAATAAAAAATCCTCGATGCTGTTCTTGATAATCGCTTGTTAGATTGGAAAAGGCTGACAATGGAAAGAAATAATGGGGAGAGCGAGCCATCTCAGAATGAAATATTTTAACTCTGCGCAGTCAATGACTGTGAATTAGGATTAGCGGGAATATTATTATCAAAAATATGGTCCCCTGACCACCCAGGATATCCTCAAACAGGTTCCGGATATCAAATCCCAACTTGGGGATGTCTATTTTGAAAATGTTGAGAAAATAATACATACATGACCAAGACCGTAATTTCAGTTGAACATCTGACCAAACAATATGACCTCGGGTTGATCAGCACCGGGACGCTGGGGCGGGACCTGAGCCGCTGGTGGGCACGGGTCCGCAAGCAACCTGACCCGTTCCGCCGGGTCGACAATTCCAATCCCTTCGCGGACCGTCCGGGAGAGAGCATCCTGGCGCTCGATGTAAGCAATCTGGAAATGGTCGAATCATTTGATAATGTTCTTTAATTCAGCATAATACTGGCTAATCTTTGTTAGATTGAGGATTTGATGGGTAAATTTTATGGATGTGTACAACTAATTGTTATATGTTTTTCACTAATTTTTATACGCTGTTAAAAGGAGCATGTAAAACCGATGACCCTGGAAAAGATGCAAAGAAAATCTTCAATTATTGAAGAAGGTAATGAGTTATTGGAACTGGTTAATCGATCGGGAATAACGCCTGAAGAAATCGTTGATGGTTTATTAAGTAAAAAACTATATAAACCGTCCCAAAAAAAATCAGAAATTTTGTTTTTGATGGACCTAATCAAAAAGAATGGATGTAAGAACATTTGCGAAATTGGAACTTACAAAGGCGGATCAATAATTTGTTTTCTGCAAGCTTCTCCCCAGGATGCGAACTTAGTTACTATTGATATCGATGTCGACGACGAAAGACGTAAAATTATTAAAAAGTTCGCAAATAAAGGACAACGTATCAGTGTAATCAAAGGGAGTAGCAGGAGAGTCTCCACGTATTTTAGAACTCAAATAGCTTTTAAATTTAAAAAAATTGATTTCTTATTTATTGACGGTGACCACCGTCTTTTCGGTGTTATGAACGATTACGTAAGGTACTCACCACTTGTCAAAAAAGGCGGTTTCATTGTATTTCATGATGTAAATCCTGATAGTCTGACAAAAAATGGGATTCAGACGGCGTCGGATGTTGGGGATGTGCCTTCATTTTGGCAGCTTCTTTCTAGGAAGCAAATTCAATCTTCGACATTTATTGAGAAATCAAACCAAGATGGTTATGGTTTAGGGATCTTGATTAAAGAATAGTTGGATAACACCCTGCTATTTTCGTATCCCAATCAATAGTGAAACATTCTTTCTGTAAATAGCTGAACCATAAAAAAGAGTGAGTCAGAAGTACTTATAAGTTCACCACAACTAAAAGGAGAAACCCATGACTCACAAAAACAATTATTCCCTAATTGAAGACCTGGTAGATCAGGACTTGATGCAATTACTCGACTTATCAGCATTCTCATCAATAACTTGATGCAGGTTGAGCGATTCGTAAACTTAAATGCCAAACCCTATGAACGCAATTCTGAACTTTCAGGCTCTACCAATGGTTACATAACCAAGACGGTCAAAACGAAGCTTGGTGAAATTAGATTTGATATTTCACCGGTGCGAGGTTTAGCCCACTTGATAACCATGGGTACCAACCCAAAGGAAAAGTACAAGTCTCAGGGGTGTCTGTTTTACTGAGCGAGCATGAGCGCATTGGAAAGACTTCCTAAAGAGCTTGAAAGACGGGTGACTGAAAGGGACTGTCGCACTGTTTTAGGCAGTATGTCCTGGCAAAGACATCAGATTCGTCTACAATAAAATTTAAGAGCCTATGTTCCAAAGCAAGCCTTCAAGATGGAGGTAGTCTCAAACATACGGGTTATCTTCAGCACGCCAGACAGAGAGATTGCAGAAACGTAGTTACTTAGTGCCGTGAGCAAATATGCCCAGCATGCTCCTCGTTTATCGGAATGGATGGAAACGAATCTTCCAGAAGGTTTTACGGTATTCATTTTTCCAGTTGATTATAGACGAACGATCTGGACAGCGAAGGCATTGGAACGGATCAACCGTGAGATCCGCAGAAGTACGTGGGCAGCAAGCAACTTACCAAATGCCAAGTCCTGTTTACGATTAATGGTAGCTAAGCTGATGGAAACCAGTGAAGAATGGCTAGTCGGAAAACGATATTATGCTGATTTGAATAACTAATTTAGGACAGAAGTATATTTTATCGAACGAATTTATAAAAAAGTTGCGCAGGTAAAACTAACAAGTTTAGCACTGCATACCATTTTGTTCATATAGGTTACGAAACTATCCTTCTCAGTGATTAATAAGGTTCATTTTCTTTCCGAATAAAGCACAGATGTTACAGGATGATTTATAAGCAATGTATCGTTGGACTATTATCTGAAAACAATCCGTATGTATTGAACGTATTTTACAAATAAGTATAGGTAATTTATAACTATATCGAGAATTCTGATAGTGCTTCAAAGCCTCAACAATATCTAAATTATGGCTGATATTACCGCGACCAATCAACTAGAACAATTTCATACCATTGTATTAATACCATTGGGTCCTACCTGTAAACCTGAATATATTTTGGATACATTGGAAAGTGTATCTTATTACCTTAATCCTTCCTGCAAAGTAGTGCTTGTAGATGATTCGATGAAAGGAACCGGAAAGGAAGTATCTGATCAATTATCAAATGTTGATGTCGTTACAATGATCGGAGGTGTTAGGGGCCGGCCTAATTATGGACTGTTGGCAGGTTTATATTTGAGTTTGTCAAAAGGGCTCAAGTATATTTATGAAAATTATCAATTTGAAGTCCTATTGCGTATGGACACGGATGCCTTAATCATTGGATCCAGACCAGATGACGAGGCAAGAGAATATTTATCCCAGAACTCTGATCTGGGCATTATTGGCTCGTTTAGAATTGATTGCCGAGGGAATAAACGGGGATTTGATAACACAATAGAAACATTAAACAAAAGTAAAGGGTTGAGTGAATTTATTAGACATCCAAGATCACGGTTTCCCGGTTGGTTTTTTCTAAATTATTATTACTGCCGGGCGACTCGAAATGGATACCGACCCGGTGACCAATGCCAAGGTGGAGCATATTTCATGAGTTACGATTGCGTGAGACGGCTTTACATGATGAATCTATTGGAAAGATATGATTTACAGTGGTTAAATCTACACGAAGATCAGATTTTTGGCATGCTAACTTATGTGACAGGATTGCGTCTGGGCGATTTTGCTACAGGTGATTTTCCTATGGGAATTAAACATCAAGGACTCCCATGGTATCCGGAGGAGTTAATTAGGCGAGGGAAAAAAATTACCCACTCAACGAGGTTTTTTAACGAGATGGAAGAAACGGAAATCCGCTTGTATTTTAAAAACCTCCGCAGGTGATACGGATTTCTTATTTTGTTTTTTCGACATCGTTATTTCACTTATAAAAATCGATAATCGAAAAAGTGTGTTTTTAGTCGATTAAACGTTGCCACCCAATATCCATAATAGAAAAATTTGTAATTATTATCACGAATTCTAAAATTAAATTATCATATGTAAATTGTAAAGACCTGACTCCAAGGTAAAGTATCGATAATTAAAACATGACCAATACCGTAATTTCAGTTGAACATCTGACCAAACAATATGACCTCGGGTTGATCAGCACCGGGACGCTGGGGCGGGACCTGAGCCGCTGGTGGGCGCGGGTCCGCAAGCAACCTGACCCGTTCCGCCGGGTCGACAATTCCAATCCCTTCGCGGACCGTCCGGGGGAGAGCATCCTGGCGCTCGACGACGTCAGCTTCAATGTTGAGCAGGGTCAGGCATTGGGAATCATCGGCCGCAACGGCGCCGGCAAGAGCACGCTGCTCAAAATTCTTTCCCGCGTGACTGCCCCAACCAGCGGGATGGTCAAGGTGAAGGGCCGCATCGGCAGCCTTCTGGAGGTAGGAACCGGCTTCCACCCTGAGCTGACCGGAAGGGAAAACGTATTTTTGAACGGGGCGATCCTGGGCATGCGCAAAGCGGAAGTCCAGCGTAAGTTTGACGAGATCGTTGATTTCTCCGGGGTCGAAAAATTTATTGACACCCCGGTCAAGCGTTATTCCAGCGGGATGTACGTGCGCCTGGCATTCGCGGTTGCCGCCCACCTCGACCCCGAAATCCTGATTGTGGATGAGGTCTTGGCGGTCGGCGACGCCGAGTTCCAGAAAAAATGTCTGGGAAAAATGGGCGACGTCACCGGCGAAGGCAGAACCGTCCTTTTTGTGAGCCATAACATGAGCGCGATCGAAAGTTTATGTCCAACCTCAATGCTATTACGTGAGGGTCGAATAATTTCGGTCGGGGAATCAAAGCAGGTGATATCAAATTATTTACAACTGTCAAAATCTTCCAATGGGAACACCAAATTTCTTCATAGTCTAGAGAGACGAAAACCCGGGCCATTGTTGGTTAATCGATGGTGGATAGAGGATGACAACCATACTGAAAATCTTATTTCTACCGGTAGCTCTCCGACGGTAAACCTCGCTTATTCATCAATTATCGACAGTAAAAGCATATTTGATGACGTTACCATTACAATTGTGTTCAGTGACATATACGGAAAACCAATAATTGGTGGTTCCTCATATTATTCTGATGATTGCCTCTACAATGTTCCGGATAAAGGCGTCATTACATGCCGATTAGATCACATGATGTTGATGCCTGGTGTATATTCCCTGCAATTTAGGATCGCAGTAAAAGGTGTTGAGTCGGATTACGTTGAAGACGCTGGAACTTTTGAAGTAGTTGCCCGCGATTATTTTAGAACTGGTAAATTTCCGGATAGAAAACATGGATATATCCTGGCGGATCCAATATGGGGCGTAAAAAAAAGTGACACAACTGAGTCGGATTAGCGCTTCCTTTTTTCCAGATTTAGATTACATGATACAAGGTTGCACATACCCTATTCACCTTTTCAGATCGTGGCTGAAAAACTACATGTCATGGTACAAAAATCTATATTCATTTTATTATCTAAAAGTTGAAAAACAACAAAAACCTGTCGGGGGTGTTTTTTTAGCCACTGATAAAAATTTGTGGAACAAAAGGAACAAAAACTTTTTTCAAATTGGCAAAGGGCCATCAGATTTTTTTGACCTATTTTCTGTGCCGGGTGAAGAACGATATGTTTGCCAAGAAATTGCACGATGGTTAGACACTCATTCCAGCCGGTGGTCCTCTATTTCTTTAGATTTGATATCGGAAAATTCAATTTACTCGAAGTTATTACCCGAAGAGTTGAAGGAATTTGGTATTCCATTCACAATCAATTCTGAAAGATCATTTTCTCGAATAGATACAAACCAGACCTTGGAAGATTATCATGGAAACTTGGGAGGAAAAAAAAGAAAAGAATTAAATTATTACTTAAACAGAATTCATAAAGACGGCTTCGTGATTAATTATCGAGAAATAGAAAACGAAATTTCTGCAAACTTTGACTCATTTTTACCTTGGTATGACTCTAGGCGTGCTTCTACTCATCAATGCAATGCTTTCGAGTCATATCCGCAATTCCGACCATTTTTATTAAACACAATTAATTGCTTCGAAAAAAAGAAAATGGCAAGGATGTCAATTCTGGAATTAAATAGGAAACCTGTTGCAGTTTCACTAAATTGGTTTTATAACGACATTATCTATTTTTATATGCCAATGTTTGATGAAAGATTTAAAAGTTTTGCGCCCGGCAAATTATTACTTTATCACATTATCCTGAAAGCGATAACATCAAGAGAAATCAACGAGGTCAATTTAATGCGTGGGAGTTCAGCATATAAGGATTTTTTTAATCCGGTAAAGATGAACTATAAAAGGATAAATATTTCGAATTATAAAAATTTGAATTAATGGTTATGAAAAAGATAAACCTTATTATTTCTATTGATACAGAATGTGATAAAGGCCCTGGATGGAAAACTCAGTTTCCTTTGGCATTTCGAGGTGTTCACGAATGCATCGGTGAAGTATTACAACCTCTCTTTGAAAGAAATGCAGTCAAACCAACTTATTTGTTGAGTCCCGAAGTAATACAGGATCAGGAATGTGTAAATTTTTTTGCAAAATATAAAAATGTTGAACTGGGGACACATCTCCACAGCGAGTTTATCGAACCTCAAGCGGATTACACTGCTGAAGCTACTCATCAAATACAAGCTCGTCTTACCCCTTCGATAGAACATCAAAAACTAATTAATCTTACGAATATCTTCATTTCCGCTTTCGGATACAGTCCAAAAAGTTTTAGATCTGGTAGATTCGGAATTAGTCAATCGACATTGGGTTTTTTGGACGAATTGGGATATTTAGTAGATTCCAGTGTAACTCCATTCACGAAACAATACTTTGATAATAATTTTCAGATTGACCATTGGGGTGCTCCTATAAAACCTTATCACCCATCAATAATAAATTTCAGAAAACCTGGAAACTTATCAATTTTAGAGGTTCCGGTCAGTATCAGTATTACAAGACTTCAAAAGTTTCCTTATAAAATCTTAAAAGTTGTCGGCTGCGTTGGAAGGTTCAGAAACAAACTAGAAAGCCAACGTATCAGTTTGAGACCAATCCGAAATGAACGGGTTCCTTTAATAGATATCGCCAACGAAATTATTAATCACTGGCCAGCAAGAAACATTCCTGTATTGAATGTGATGACACACAATGTGGAATATATCGCCGGCTTAAGCCCAAAATCAAACACAAATGAAGAAGCTGAGTCTATTTTTCATTCTCTCAGAAATTTATTGGAGTCATTAAATGAAAGGTATCATGTGGAATCTATTGGATTGTCTGAGTTATCAACTAAATAGTTGTAAATGGACGGTCTGTAAATTATCCTCAATAATGATTTTCCTTACAACTCGCAAGTAAAATAATGAAAAAAGTCGCAATAATTCTTGCAAAGTTAGAGACAAAAGAACAAAAAAAATATCAAATCTGGTTCAATGATTTTATAGAGGGAAGCCTCGAGGTCCATCATTTTTCCGTAAATAAAAAAGATGGCCAAAATGAAGATACCACATTTGATGTTTCGGGAAAACGCTGGAACTTTAAAAGAATCATTAGATTCTTTCTAAAGAAGCCAAAGGCCTTTTATGATTTTTTTACAACTCACTATCGGACCAGAGGAATTTTAAAAACTTTAAAAGATTGGTCCCATTTCGCACCACTGTACATCTGGGAGCCAGATATTATTCATTTTGCTGAACCAGGCTTATTTCCCATAATCAAACCACGACCGATGAAAGCCAAAACAATTGTCTCCTTTCGTGGTGGCGACATATTGGTCGCTCCATTTGTCGATCCAAACTGGAGAAAATATCTGATTGAGGAAATGTTTCCAGAATTAACATGCGTCCACTTTATTAGTTATGCAATGAGAGATCTGGCAAGAGAGTTTGCAACAAATCAAGACAATTTTTATGTCATTCCGATGGGAATTGAAACAAACTTGTTCAATCCATCCGCAGAAAAATCAATAAATCAATGCGTGAATCTTGTAACGACTGCAAGATTAAGTTGGCAAAAAGGGTTACCTTATGCTCTGGAGGTTGTAAAAAACCTTGTAGATAAAGGTTATGATGTGAAGTACCATATTATAGGTGATGGCCCGCTAAGAACAGAGCTAAAATACCTAACACATATTCTAGGTTTACAAGATCATATAATTTTTCATGGTAAGGTGAATCTTTATGAAGTCCAAAATATTCTATTTGATTGTGATATTTATCTTCAGCCTTCTATCACCGAAAATTTATGTATAGCAACTATAGAAGCGATGAGTATGAAGCTGCCAATTGTGGCATCGGACGTAGGTGCATTGCCGGAATTGGTCACAGATAACGAAACAGGCTTTTTAGTCCCAATAATTAATCCAGAACAATTTACGGAATCAATAGAAAAATTGATTCATGATCCGGCTTTACGCAAAAAATTCGGTGAAAAAGGGCGAGAAGTTGTTTTAGACAAGTATACGATCGAAACAGAAAGGGCTCGTTGGTTGGAGATGTATTCACGCCTCTGATTATTGTCGATTGTAAAGAATGGCACGATCGAAGGATTTCCGAAGTCTAACATTGTTTTTTTCAAAAGATACCAGTCTGGCGGACTGGTATGAAAATGGAATTTTACAGCGAGAGTGCTTGCTTTATCAAAAATTTTGCCAACAAGGTTGGCAAGTCAATTTTGTTACTTATGGTGATGACTCGGATGTGCAGTTTTCAAGGTTAATTTCCCCGATCAATATCCTCTGTAACCGTTGGAAATTGCCGCATGCTCTTTACATAAAATACATATGGAGTTTATTTGGAATAGAAATCTCCAGGTCCGACTTGGTCAAGATCCACCAAATTGATGGAGGTGATGTTGCTCTTGAAGCAGCGACTCGATGGAAGATACCATTTTATGTCCGTTGTGGTTATTTGCCATCCTACACAGGTCCGGAACGTGTTTCTGTCAAAAGGATATCTCCGCTAGAATTGGAAAATCTGACAGCGCTTGAAAAAAAATTATTTGAGAATGCGGATTGCATAACCGTCACGACTCAAGCAATTCGGGATTACGTGATCAATACACATAAAATAGATTCTGCGAAATTAAATGTTATCCCGAACTTTGTTGATATTAAACTCTTTTCAGGACAGCCCTCTCATAAAGATGGTGTGATTTCTGTTTGTAGATTTACAAAAGAGAAGAATTTGGAAAACCTAATATTGGCTTGCGATCGGCTTTCGGTTCCGTTGATTTTAATAGGTGATGGAGCGCTGGACGATGAATTGAAAAAAATCGTAGAGAGGATCGGAGCCAATGTCACTTTTCGAGGTCGAATTTCCAATGAAAGTTTGCCAGAGCATCTTAATGGTGCCTTAATTTTTGCTTTGGTTTCTACGTATGAAGGGAATCCCAAAGCGCTTCTTGAGGCGATGAGCTGCGGAATTCCAGTGATCGGGACCAATGTTAAAGGCATAAACGAAATCATCGAAGATGGAATCAATGGGATATTGGTCGAACCGGATGTAGAGTCGATAATTTTGGGATTTCGAAAAATTTTGGAGAACCCTGAACTATCAAAAAAAATTGGTGAAAATGCCCGCGTTACAATTGAAAAGTTCAATAGTTTTGATAAGGTTTTTGATCAGGAAATTAAGATTCTCAACTCATTCATATCAATACATGTTGGACGGAACAGTACCTACAGGAGGGCAACGAGTTTTTTTATCAGGTTTTATCTTACCCAAATTTATCCTTTCTTAATAAAAATTAAGCGAAAGGTAGTGAATAAACTGCATGCCTGAGATCTCGGTTTTGATGGCGGTGTACAATGGAGAACGCTTTTTACGGCAAGCGATCGAGAGCGTGATGACGCAAAGTTTCAGCAATTTTGAATTTATTATCGTCAATGACGCCAGCACGGATTCGACCTTTGAAATCCTCAAAGAATATCAGGCAGCGGATCACCGAATTCGCCTGCTGTCCAACCCTGAAAATCTGGGTTTATCCAAATCACTCAACCGCGGTCTCGAATTGGCGACCGGTGAATTCATCGCGCGGATGGACGCGGATGACGTATGCCGTAAGGAACGGTTCGCGACTCAACTTTCGTGGTTAAAGTCGAAACCTGAGCTTTTGGTTTTGGGTTCCAATATCCAAAAAATAGACGAAAACGGTTCGCCTCTGCCAACCTTGCCGCCGCCTTACAATCAGGCGGTAATGCGTTGGACCAGTTTTTTTGGTCAACAATTCGTGGCTTGCCATCCTACGGTCATGATGCGCCGGGCTTTATTCAGTCGTTTTGGCGGATATGCCGAAATCCCTACCAGCCAGGATCTGGAGCTTTGGGGAAGGATGATGGACCTCACGCCTTACCCGATCGAAAATTTGTCTGAGGTTCTGCTTGATTATCGCATTCATTCTCAGGCAATCAGTACCAAAGACAGCATCCTCCAATACCAAACCTCCAACGGCGTCAGAAAAATCGTGATCGACAAATTGATCGGCAGACCGGTCGCGCTCGAATCGATCGCGGCATACCGCATGAGCGGCGAATATCCGGGAATTCGGCAAGCGATTGGGGATTGGGTCGAAATCTATTCCGCTTTTTTCAGACGCTTTCCGGCGGACGCCGAAGCGGTGGCGGCGATCAACAGCGAGTTCCTTCAACGTCTGGGGCGGTATATTTATTTCAATCCCTTGACCAAAGATAAAGTCGGAAGAGTTTCGTATTATTCGATGATCGATAAACTGCCTCCAAAAATGCGCGGCGCCTTGCTGGCGAATAAGCGCGGGATCACCCGGCATGAGGAGGTGCTGGTTGAGATCTAAACCGCTGGTCGCGATTGTTTGCGGGTTGCTGAACCCTATTCCACCGGTCAAGGCGGGCGGTCCCCAACTAGTGATCTGGAACACCTGCAAACACCTCGATAACACGGACTTTGACTGGAAAGTGCTTAGTTTGTGGGACGAAGCGGTTGAAAAGGTCGATTTTGACCGGCAGCGTTTTGTGCAGGTGCGCGTAGGCACACGTGAGAAACGGATAAGCCAATTCGCTCAGCGGATGCCATACCGTCTGGTGAAGGGCTGGTATGGGGTCGTCAGACCCGACCATCTCGCGCTCAACCTAGCCATGGTGCGGGAACTGAAACGCATGCAGCCTGACGTGGTCATCGTGCATGAATCGTACTCTTTGTGTTTTATGGCTGCCCGGGCTTTGCCAAGAGCCAAAATTGTTTTTTATCACCACATTTGCCGATTGCACCTCGACCTGGACAAGAAACGCTGGAACCGCCTGCTAAGAGCGGCAAACGCGGGTGTTATCGCGATCAACTCCAGGGCAATTCCATATGCTGTCGACGCGTTTGGCAGCAAGCCCGAAAAGGAATGGGTGATCATCAATGGTGTAGACGACCAACTGATTAATTCCCAAGGTCAAGAAAAAACCTATTCCAATGGCAAGGAGCGTGATTTTACATTTATCAATGTGGGCAGGATTCATCCTATAAAAGGCTTGGATCTGCTGATTGACGCCATGGCGCAGGTTTTGAGAGCGCATCCAACCGGTGTACGCTTGCTGATTGTTGGAGCCGCAGGGGTGGATGAAGGGGGTGAACAGGAATATGAAAACCAACTCAAAAAACGTGCGAGTGAGATCTCATCGGAAGCAATTCGATTTGTAGGCTTTATTCCCAATGATAAATTGGTCGATTATTATAATATCTCCGATTGCGGGGTGCTACCAACAAGGTTGATGGAAGGTAATTCCCTGTTCCTGATGGAGTGTCAGGCGATGGGAGTGCCGGTAATTGCCACTGGGATCGGCGGCGTGCCGGACGTCGTGAGGGATGGGATTGACGGAATCTTGCTGCCTGAGGCGGCGACCGCCCAAGAACTGGCTGAGGCGATGCTGGAAATGATTGAGAAGCGAAATGAGTGGGAGAGCCGCAGGAACGAAATCATGACTCATGCCAGACAAAAATTCAATTACGAACGAGTCGCTCTGCAGATCAAAAATCTGGTCATGGAGGTTCTCGACAATGGCAAGTAGTGGGAAGATTTTATATATATCTCATTACTATTGGCCGCCACATTTTGGCGGTGAATTGAGAATCGCGATTGAGCGGCTGGAAACCCTCGTGCAAAAAGGGTACACGGTCAAAGCGTTCACATCCGGAGTCAATGGGTATCCTGCGAGCGAGGTTTTAAATGGAATCGAGATAAGACGATCTCCAAGGATTGGCAATGGTCGTGTTGCCGAAAGAATTAATCGCTTGCTCTATTGGATTTGGATTTATTTTCAGCTCTTGCTTGAACGCAATGTACAAGTGGTTCATGTCGAAGTGATATTGGGTGTGATGGGTTGGATAAATCCATTTGTTTATGGAAACATCTTGCTCGGGATCGCGAAACTGAAAGGCGCAAAAACGATCAAAGTTCATAGTTTAGCTTCGAATGATCAAGAAGCTTTTGTTGTAGGGAGTCGCCCAGAACACAAATTTTTTCAAAAAGTGGACACGATTGTCAGTGTAAGCCCATTTTTACATGAAGGCGTAAAAAAACAGTTTCCTGAGAAAGCGAAGTTATGTGTTTGCGGTATTCGGAACGACGTCTTTCAGATACCAGAAGAACGCGCCAGAAAAGAATTCCGCGCGGCCCACGGCATCCAAGCGGGCGATGTCATCTTCACATTTCTGGGTTCATTCGAATATCGCAAAGGTTTGGATATGATTGTCAATGCTTTTGTCAAAAACATTGACCGTCAAAACTGGAAACTCTGGCTAATCGGACCCTACAAGAAATCCGAAAGCCCATATGTTCGGGAAGAAGAAGTGGCTGATCTAATTAAGCCATTAGAAATCCTAAGTGACAGAGTTAAATTTTGGGGAAAAATTGATGACAGGATTCAATTGGCTCAAATTCTGGGTGCCTCGGATGTTTTTCTTTTTCCGACCCGACGTGAAGGCTTCGGGCTTGCTCCATTAGAAGCGATGGCGTCCGGGCTGCCTGTGATAGTTACCCGAATTCCTGGAATCACAGACCTCGCAAATGTTGAAGGTGAGACTGGATTTTATATCGAACTAAATGACCAGGACTTGCTCGAAAAACGCATGATTCAGCTGGCAGAAAACCCGGAGATGAGAAAGCGTTTCGGTCTGGCAGGTGCTGTGAAGATTAACCAGGGGTTTGCCTGGAAAGACCATGTGGAAAAATGGGAACGTATTTATTTTGACTGATCCTGAACACAACCCTATGATTTCGGAACATTGGCAGATCATACGATCTTCAAATAAATTGAATCAGGATTATGACGTCGCGTTCCTGATCGCCCCTGATATCGTAATGCCTCCGCAAGCAGGAAACGCAATTGCTTCGTTAATCACAGCCATTATTAACGGACTCGAGCGGAAATGTATTGTTTTTTGCAATGGTACGACTTCGACAATAAAACAGTCAGATGGAAGCAACGGTTATGATCTGGCGGTGTATCGGAAAGGTTTTTCAAAGCGAATTTGGGATGGCAGTTGGTTTTTCAGAGGGATCAAGAGCCGGCTGATAACGCCCATTAAACTCGCATGGCGGGAATATGCTGCAGCGTGCGCCGATGCCTGCATCCGTTTAAAAGTTAAATGTCTGGTGGTAGAAGACGTTGCCGATTTTGTCTGGGTTTGCAGAAAAGTGCGCCGCCACGGCATTAAAGTTGTTCTGCACCAGCATGCCTTTACACAAAGGAATTACAACGGCTATCTGTGGCGTCGCATAGATAGAAATATTGATAAGATCGTGTTTGTGAGCAAGACGACTCTCAATAAAAGCCTTGAAAAGTTTGGAAAACTTAATGCTCCCGCTAAAGTAATTTACAACGGTGTCAACTTGGAGGAATATCGGGTTGATTTCAATGATGAAACACGAAGTGGTTTCGCAGATAAAAACCGAATATTCAGGCTCCTTTTCGTCGGGAGATTGTCAGCCTCCAAAGGGATTCTTGATTTGGTTCAAGCCATAAAAGGAATGGATTCAAAAAAATTAGAATTAACAATTGTTGCGGCAACTACTCCGGTCGATATTCCAACCAAAAAACAGTTCGACGCAATGATTGCTGATATTGACAAGCTCATCAATCCCGCGAGGGTTTTATTTGATCTTTCACCTTCCGATGTTATCGAAGAATATCGCAGAACTGATGCGGTAATCATTCCATCCATTGGTTCCGAAGGGCTGCCAAAAGTTGTTACGGAAGCTTTGGCAATGGGTGTACCGATCATTGCCAGCGATCGTGGTGGCACCTGGGAATTAGTTGAAGATGGAAAAACCGGGTGGTTGATACCAAATCCGGTTGGCGTTGAGACAATTACAGAGACATTGCGGCGAGCGCTGGAAACGACCGATGAAGAATTGGCCGAAATGAAAAAAAGAATTCTGGCTTATGATAGACCGAAAATGGACGAGATGATCATGATTCGACAGTTTTCCCAGCTTATCGAAGAATTAATTGGGGAGCAACTATCTTGAAAATAGCTTTCGTGAGTTACCACTATTGGCCTCCGCATTTTGGTGGGGAACTATTGCTTTCGATCGAGCGTTTCCAAAGCCTGGTTGAGCGGGGTCACGAGGTTCACGTGTTCACTTCAGGAAGCCAGGATATGGCTTCTGATGAGGTGGTTGAAGGTCTGGTTATCCATCGGTCACCAAAAATTGGCGATTCCAGGATAGGAAAGGGAATCCGCCGCTTGCTGTTTCCGTGGTGGGTACGGGGAACGTTGAAAAATTTTTCTCCAAATATTATTCATTATGGCGGGGTGGGTGGAATCTCTGATATCTGTAATTATCTCGGGTTTAGCCTATTGAACGCTTGGGCACAAAAACATAATGCCAAAACTGTAATCGTGCACAGCCTTGCTGATAATGATCAGGAAGCTTTCTCTCAAAAAGGCTGGAGCTCTTATTGGAGGAATAAGTCCTTCAAAGGCATTCAAAAGATTGTTTCTGTCAGCCCATATTTGAATGAAGGAGTAAAAAAAGTTTTTCCTGAAAAAGCAGAATTGATCATCCTTGGTGTAAGGGATGACTTATTCTTGCCTGTTGAAAAAAAAGTTCGCTCTCAGACCCGCGAAACTTTGCTCACCCCAGAAAATGCGATCGTTTTCAGCTTTTTGGGAACGGTGAATGAGCGCAAGGGTTTTGATTTGCTGCTTGAAGCCTATAAACAACTTCGGAAAGATGGACTGAATGCGTGTTTATGGGTGATTGGCCCCAATAGCAAACGAGAAAACCAAAATTTCATTGCTTCATCAATAAATATCGATGATGAGAAACCATCAGATGAAGAAGAGATTCGTTATCTCGGTAGGATCGACAACAGGGAATACCTAGCAAAATTAATAGGTTCGTCGGACGTTTTTGTTTTTCCTTCCAGAAGAGAAGGTTTTGGGTTAGCGCCGGTTGAAGCCATGTCTACAGGGATACCGGTTATCATTTCCCGTATCCGAGGTGTTACGGATTTAGCCAATCTCGAAGGCATAACCGGTTATTATTCCAAAATGGGTGATGCGGTTAGTCTAAAGAAATTGATGTTAGCATTAGCTGAAGATAAGGATCTAAGGGCAAGGATGGGCAAGGCTGCCCGTGAACGAGTGATAAAAGAATTTGGCTGGAAAACTCATGTAACCAATTGGGAAAATTTGTATATGCAGTTAACTGACGAGGGACAAAGATAGATGGCGTACATCAGACCAGCAATCGCGCGGTTCATGAAAAAAGCAAAAAGAATCGAAGCGCAAGCAGGTGCTGCCGCGGCAAAGTACCCACCATACTTGTATACATTATTTTACGCGTTTTCTTTGTACCTGGTCTTACCGTTGATTGACGTTCCCTTGTTGGGGCTTTCTATTTCAGCTCCTCTGTTTTTTATTATCGCCGCTACAGTCTTCTTCAGACCGGTCAAGCAATGGTTCAATGAATATCGCGGCTTGATAATTTTGAGCCTCACCATATGGTTGGCTGTTGCGTTTTCTACCATAATTAATGAAATGCTTCCGGGAGCCAGCTTTAACCGCTCAGGGATGGTTTCAATTGTGCAATATGCTTACTGGCTGTTAACGTTCGTTGTCTGCGCCTATTTATTTAGTGATCAATTGGTGCAAAAAAAAGTGGTCAATTTTTTCGCTTATGGAATATTAATTCTGAGTATATTAAGGTGGGTCGAAGCAGTCGTCTTTGATAGGATCGGCGCTTGGTCAAACACACAATTTATGTCCCAAAATGGGTACGGTTTTCAGTTTTCAATATTCTTTCCTTTTTTAATTTACAAGGTTTTCGACCCGAAAACAAACAGAAAAGGATGGTGGGTCGTTGGAGTTGTGGTTGCTCTGGGTGCCATCGCGATAAATGGGTCGAGAGGTTCATGGGTTTCGGTCGCGTTGGGAATGCTGCTTTTGTTGGTAGCGTTTTTCATCATTCAACCCAAAACCGCCGTTAAAGGATTTCTGGTGTTGTTCGTTGTCACTACAATTGGCGCTTTGGTCTTGGTGGTTTCTCCCCGGTTAAATAGCGCTGTGATTTCGCGTTTCGAAACTCTCCAAACCTTGGATGAAGATAAAAGCTATGTCGTTAGAAAAGTTCTTGTACAAAAGGGACTTAAATTATTCGCGGAATCGCCGGTGATTGGAGTGGGCTCCTTACGGTTTACTCAGGAAAAAACAAGTCTTGAATTGCCTGATATTTTATCCGGAGCGAACATAGAGTACATAGAGCGGAAGGAAAGCCATAACTCGTATATTCAGTTTCTGGCTGAGTTTGGGCTTTTAGGTTCGATTCCATTTGTTTTATTAATTCTTTCTCTCTTAATTAATTCGTTTATTAAGGTCCAGAAAACGATGAAGAGCGGGAGCTATCTGCCGATTGTAATCACGATCAGCTTTATTCAAATGTTGACGCATATGTGGGTCATCAACGCACTGACGAGCACCTTGTTTTGGGCGATGCTGGGGTTAAATGCAGGAATGTCAAAGGAAGAAAACGATTGAATTTAGGGTTCTATTCACAAATCACAGGTCTTGAAAAACATGGGGCGCTTTACCTGCCGGCTTATTTTGGGATGTTTATCGAGAGTTTGACGGATTATCTTGATCATGTCAGGTTGTTCGTTCACCAGGCGGAGAGTTCCGAACAAGATATCTTTGACAGCCGCATATCGAGAAGCAATTTTGACTACATTCTTCTTCCTTCTCGAAAATCATTTCCTCACCAATACTTTCTGCCGGATTATTACATCTCGGATTTTAAAAATGATAGCGCTGATCTGGATGTGATGCTCTTGCGAGGTCCAACCCCGTTGACTCCCGCCATCGCAAAAAAATTCGCTCCAAAACCAAGCGTGCTGATGATAGTCGGCGATCAGTTGACCGGCGCGCGGACTTCTGACCAACCTTTATGGCGAAAGCAACTGATTATGGCATATTGGAAGTTGGTTTATGCGAGTATTCATAAAATTGCTAAGAAGTCACTAGTAATCGCCAATTCCGAAAAACAATTTTCGCGATATAAACCGCTTTCAAAGAAAGTTGTCCAAACCAGAACGACAACCTTGAGATTAGAAAATATTCGGATTCGCGAAAATAATGAACTTCATTCCCCGGTTCGACTTATATTTTCAGGTCGAATCGAATTAGAAAAAGGGATTCTTGAAATTATCAAGGCTGTTGGTCTCCTGGTAAAAGAGGGGGAAGATGTTGTCCTTGAATTTGTTGGCTGGTCTCAGAAGCCAGACTTGATCCAAGAAAAAATTAACCAAACAGCCCTCGAAAATGGCGTTGAGGAAAGAGTACGAGTTACCGGTTATGTGCCAGCGGGAAAAGAATTGTTTGACCGCTATGCTGCCTCGGATATTTTTGTGATTGCATCTTTAGATTTTGAAGGCTTTCCCCGGTCCATTTGGGAAGCGTTGGCGCAAGGCGTTAGCGTTGTTGCCACGAAGGTAGGATCGATTCCAGATTTTATTGATGGCGCTGGTGAACTGATTGATTCCTCGGAACCGACTGCCATCGCGGCAGCAATAAAAAAGTTGATTCACGACCCTGAAGCAAGAGCGAACTACCGCGAAAAAGGATATTCAATCGTTCAGGAAATAACCTTGGAAAAGCAAACCAAAAAAATGGTCGATGAAATCGCACAATGGATCAATGGAAAATAAACAAGAACCGAACGTGTTGATCATAACCAGTGAGTGGCCAAGTGAAGAACACCCGAATGCGGTACCATTTCTCACTCAACATGTAAAATACTTAATAGAAGAAGGGGTGAATGTCGACGTTTTTCACTTTCGGGGTAAACGAAACCCAATTAATTACTTATTGGCATGGTTTCAGGTCAGGCAAACGAAGGCTTGGAAAAAAGCCAATATTTTGCACGCTCACTGGGGGCAAAGTGGGTTGATAACCTTGTTTTCACAAAAGAAAAAAGTTATCACCTTTCACGGCAGCGATCTGCACGGGATTTTAAACGGAAATCATGTCCAAAGTCTGCAAGGCAAAATTCTGATCTCGATCAGCAAATTCATCGCTGGAATGGTTGATTGCGCGATTGTTGTTTCAAACGAATTAGGGAAAAGACTCGTCGGAAAAAACAAAGATGTAAGAGTTATACCAATGGGCGTTGACCCGGATCTTTTTAGACCAATGGCCAGAGAAGAGTGTCGCGACCGGCTTAACCTGGATAAAAATAAAAAAATTATTCTTTTCCTGAGCAATCCGGATCGACCAGAAAAACAATATTGGTTAGCCGAAAAAGCAGCCAATGAATTGAAATTAAAGAGACCTGAATGGGACATCGAATTGTTGCCCGTCTTTAAGGTTTCTCATCGGACGGTTCCTCTATTTATAAACGCGGCGAATGTGCTTTTATTGACTTCAAATTATGAAGGCGCGCCTACGGTTATTAAAGAAACAATCGCATGTAATGTCCCAATCGTCAGCACGGATGTGGGAGATGTCAGGGCAAAAATTGAAGGGGTAGATGGTTGCTTCGTTTGTACAAACCACGATGTCTCTTGTCTTACGGCGGGTCTTGAGAAAGCGATCGAACATGCGGGGAAAACTCATCCATCTCCTGACCTTCTCGCTAGCCTGGACGAAAGGCAAAACGTGAGACGGGTCAAAAAAATTTATTATGAACTCTTGTCCTGACAACAATTTTTCTCCCTCAACTGAAGAGCTGCCATTGGTTAGCGTGGTGATCCCCGAACGCAATGAACGAGAATATATTGCTGAGTGTTTGCACGCGATTCAGACCCAGAGTTACCCAGACTCTCTCATCGAAATCTTGATCGCCGATGGCATGTCGGACGATGGAACCAGAGAAATTATTGCTGAGTTTATCCAACAAGATTCCAGGATTAAAATGTTGGATAACCCCCAAAAAATCGTCCCGACCGGGATGAATATCATGCTGCGTCAGGTTCGGGGGGATGTTGTTGTTCGGGTTGACGGGCATTGCATCATCGACCGGGATTACATTCTGAATTGCGTGAACCATCTGATCCACGGAAAGAACGTTGCAGTTGGCGGACCAATGCGGACGATCGAGTCAGGCGAATTTGGCAAGGCAATCTCATTGGCGACTTCCTCCAAATTCGGGGTCGGCAATTCTTCGTTTCGTACAGAATCTGGTGAAACGAAGTTCGTGGATACGGTTCCTTTTCCGGCATATCTGAAAAGTCTGATCCTTGAAGTGGGTTATTATGATGAGGAGCTCGTCCGCAATCAGGATGATGAATACAACTACCGAATTCGTTCGTTTGGTCATCCGATTCTGTTAGCGGATGATGTGCGCTCGGTATATTACGCGCGCAGCAGTTACAAAAAACTATGGAAGCAATATTTTCAATATGGTGTTTATAAAATCAGAGTGTTGCAAAAACATCCAAAACAAATGAGCCTGAGACAATTCGTTCCATTTTTTTTCGTGGTCGGATTGTTAATAACGCTATTGCTTTCAGTCACGACCACCTGGGGTTGGATCGCATTTTCAGCCTTAGTTGGTGTGTATTTATCATTGAGTTTTATCTTTTCGATGAAACTTTCCAGCCGACATGGGCGCAAGCTGTTGTTAAAGCTGCCGATCGCCTTTGCGATACTGCATATTTCCTACGGTTTGGGTTTCATTGTGGGCTTGTTTCGTTTTTGGAATCGGTGGGGGGATAAGGTCGGGAAGGTGCCTTCAGTCTGAAGCACTTTTCCAGATCAGACACCGCTTTTCTTTTCTTTTAATAAAGCTTTTTATGCCAATCCGTTTGCCTGTTCAAGCACGGCAAGACGGAATAATTTGACCTGGCAGATAACGTTTGCTTTGACGTGTCTTGCTAATTTTGCTATGTCTTTTTAAAAAATTTACAACTGGTCGGAGACTGTCTGCCATCTCATCCCGGCGCATTGGATAAAAAGTAAAAATTCTTTCAATATTTAATTATCAGTTTTGTCAGTTTATAGTAAACTTGTAAACATTGTATTGTCCGTTTGAAGGGAGGATAAACGTGCAACAACCTGCTGTTGATGAGCAACCCGGCATCTCGAGACCCCGGGTCTTCCATAAGCGAAAACCGCGGTTTTTTGTCAGATTTTTCAAACGCTTGTTCGACATCCTTGCTGCACTGTTTGGGCTCCTGATTCTTACGCCATTTTGGATCGCCATCGCGGTGGCTATCAAACGCGACTCCCCCGGTCCTGTTTTTTTTAAGGGACGCCGCATGGGGAAAAATGGACGATTATTCAAGATTTACAAATTCCGTACGATGCGCTGCGACTCCAATTGTTCACAAGGAGCGCCGATCACTGCGAGCGATGACCCTCGGATCACTCGTATCGGACATTTTTTAAGAAGAACCAAACTCAACGAACTCCCTCAACTGCTGAATGTTCTAAAAGGTGATATGAGTCTGGTTGGACCCCGCCCTGAAGACTACGACATCGCGCTGGAGTGGCCGGAAGATGTTCGCAAGGAAATTCTTTCGGTCCGTCCGGGGATCACCAGCCCGGCTTCAATTTTTTATCGCGATGAAGAAAAACTGCTCAAGGGAGAAGGTTTTTTGGACGATTATCTTGCCAAAATTCTCCCCAACAAACAGCGTCTTGATCAGCTTTATATCCGCAACCAGAATCTCTTGACAGATCTCGATATTCTCGCCATGACCTTCGTTACCTTATTGCCGGCAATGAGAGAAAAGTCGATCGACGAGGGTTACCTCTTTGGCGGACCGGTCCTGATGTTTTTCCGCAGGGTTGTCCCCTGGTTTTTGGTGGACATCGTCGTTGCCACGATCTCGGTTGGGCTTTCGGGTATTGCCTGGCGGATCAGCACGGTAATTAATCTGGGTATTGGCGTTTTTATCATCCTGGCGCTGGTTATCGCGGTTCTGACGAGCCTGATAAACATGATTTTTGGTTTACAGCGCGTTTCGTGGCAACACGCCAGCTCGGCATATGTGATTGACATCGGTTTTTCCGTTGGCCTGACCATGGCAATGATGTGGGCGTTCAACCGGTTTGTGGTTCCCGAGCCATGGATTCCCTTCAGCATGTTTTGGCTGATCGGCGTGACGGTTTATATCGGGCTGGTTGGCGTCCGCTATCGGGAACGCCTGCTGAGCAGCGTTGCCTACCGGTGGTTGATTTTCCGTGGGGGCAATACCGCCTTCGCGGAAAGAATTATTATCGTCGGAGCCGGCCGGTTGGGGGAACTGGCTTCGTGGTTGATCCAGCGCAGCGCTTACGCCACCGTCTTTGGGCTGATTGGACATGTGGATGATGATTTCCGGAAACAGGGAACGTGCTCGATTATACGATTGCCCTGCTGGGATTCTCGGATGTTGACAGGGATACTCCTTGCCCAGCCAGCCCGCCCTTGGATGAGGAAGGAAACTATGCTTTGGAAGGGCTTTTCGTCAGCAGTGAGGGGACAACCAACTGTACCTGCGTTTGGGGCATGATTACCGATTTGGTGCCATCCGCTGTAGAGCTGAACTACTTTGAAGCCGAAGGCGCTGACGAAAAAATCATTCTGCGCTGGGAAACCGCCTTCGAAACCGAAAATCTTGGCTTCAATATCTATCGCTCAGCAATCGGGTCTTATAAGGATGCTGAAAAACTGAATCCAACCCTGATCGAAAGTTTGGTTCCAACCGGCAGCACCTACGGCGCGGAGTATGAGTTTGTTGACGCGACCGCGAATCCATTCGTGACTTACTATTACTGGCTGGAAGATGTGGATGTCAATGGCGAAACCGAACTCCATGGTCCCGTCTTCGCGGAATGGATTGACTAAAAATTTCTGAAATAAACCGGCTGCTTTCAGTCTGCGATGACTGAAAGCAGCGCATTTAAATTTTCTGGCTGCAGGGCGCTTTTGGACCTGTCGGTAGGTGCATGGGTTTGGTATAAAACATAACTAAGCTTTCAGACCTGAAGCTATTTATAGCGCAGTTTAAAAATTTTCCTGATTCTTCTGATTAACGCAACGCTTTTCTCTGGATGAAATTTCAGACCTTTAATTGCTTTGGTAAAAAGTTTTGATTTTTTGGGACGCGTGGAACAAGGAATGGCAAAATTACTTGAAATGAAGGTTGTTTTGGACCCAGGGCAGCTGGCAAGGATCAGTACCGATTTGTTAACAGACGGATATCAAATCAGGTTTCGGGCAATCGGAGACAGCATGCAGCCAACGATCCGGGATGGCGATGTGATCGTCGTAAAACCAGCTGCTGGGAGGCACATCCGAATTGGTGATTTGGTTATGTTTATGAACAGCCACGAAAGGACGGTCGTTCACCGGGTGGTCGCGAAAAAAAGAAATGCCGGAAAGCTTTTTTTTCAGACTTGTGGGGATAACGCGTCGGATTTGGACAAGCCGATTGAAAGAGGACAGGTTACTGGTATAATTAAACAGATTTTGAGGGACGGCGTACGCGTTGAAGATCGCGGAATCCGAAAGCTGCTGAAAAGGGTTTGGTATTGCGCGCGCGCCAGGAAAATAAAAATTAGTAATCATACGCGGTGAACAGAGTGGAAAAAATAAAAAAGTTTTGTCGGAATCCCAAATTTATTTTCAGAAAAGTTGCCGGAGAAGCGGTTTTGATTCCCCTTACCAAAGAGGTGGCAGATCTTGAAGCGATTTATTCTCTCAACGATGTCGGCGTTTTTATTTGGGAACAGATGAGCGAACCGATTTCTTTGGAGGAACTCAAGAACAGGATCATTGCGGAATTTGAGGTCGACGAAAGCGTCGTGATGGATGATCTAAGTCAATTTACTGCTGAACTATTGGATTCAGGAGTCATTTCTGAGGATTAATGAGTAACTGTGATTTTGATCAGGAATTAACGCTGGATGATTTTTCCAGGAACGCGCTGGAATACATGGGGAACAGCCGCTATCCGCTTAGCGGTACCATTGAACTAACCCCACGCTGCAGCGTCAACTGCCTTCACTGCTATATTAATGAAGCCGCGGGGAATCAAGAAATCAGGGCGAAAGAATTAACAACCTCACAATGGAAAGACATCCTCGATCAGCTTGAAGCGGCTGGAACTTTCTTTTTGATGATTACCGGCGGAGAACCATTGCTGAGACCTGATTTTGATGAAATCTTTCAGTATTCCAGGAAAAAGGGAATGATTGTCACTCTTTTTTCCAACGGCACCTTGCTAACGAAAGAAAAAGCTCAGATGCTTTCTGAGTGGAACCTGGAAAATCTTGAAATGTCGATTTATGGAGGAACTGAAGAGACCTACGAAAAGGTAACCCGGACACCAGGAAGTTTTAACCGGTTTATGAATGGAATCAGGAACGCGCTGGACGCGGGTTTAAAACTTTCGCTGAAAACAGTCGTCCTGAAAGAAAATTTGCATGAACTGGAATTGATGAAGGAAATCACTGAGAATTTTGGGTTGAAGTTCAGATATGACGGATCAATCTGGCCCAGGTTGAATGGGGATCGCGGCCCCCTGGAACATCAGGTGCCCGCGGAGATCATGCTCGCGTTCGATAAAAATGACCAAAAACGGAAAGAGGCATGGGAAAAAACGCGGGATATAGCTGGATCGACAATCCTGCGCAACAATAAGGTTTTTGCCTGCAACGCTTCCACACGAAATTTCCATATTGATTCGTTTGGAAATTTAAACGCGTGCATGATGCTGCGATCGATCCACTACAATGTGCTGGAACTTGGTTTTATTGAAGCCTGGGAAAGAATGGGTTCAATTCATAAAATGAAACGATCCAGACCAAGTCCTTGCCCGACCTGCGACGCGACGGCATTTTGTGTTCAATGCCCCGCTCTTTCATATGCCTTTTTTGGGGACTATGAAACGATTTCAGAACCAATTTGCTCCACAGCAAAACAAAGAAAGATCTTGTTTAATAAGACACTTATTGATATAATATAGGTACTGGGAGATAATATGAATAAAAAAGTTTATACGACACCAACAATTATCCGAATTAAGATGGTCATGCGTGAATCCATCCTGTCAGTCTGTCACAACAGTCCGTCTGACACACCAGCGTCTTCGAGCAGACCGTGCAGTATGGAACAGCAATGTTTTGAGGGGGGGATTCACGACTAACAGCCAGAAGTACTAATGCTGCCCTCCTAACAAACGGAAATGCTTCGATATACAATTGGGAATTTGAGCCTCCTCTATTTAACACGAGAGAAGGCTCAAATTCGTAGCCGCTCAGGTTGTCTTGAGAAATTTTACGCATCGAAGAATTCGGTCAGTGAAAAGCTCCTTACCATAAACATAGAAAAATTTAATACTTCCGGATCCGAAAGAAATCCTTCGTGGAAATCGAAAATTGAAGGGAATAAGATTTGGGAACTTTGGCGTGTAGATTCGAACTCTTTTGGACTTCGTCATTCAAATCCAAAAGTCCAAATGGAGCTTATTTTCGATCAGGAATATACTCACGCAACGCTTTACAGTCAAAATATCTCAGTCTTACGGCGAGATCTGGAAATTGTTCTGTATTCGAATTGGTTTGCCGAATTTGGCGACGTAATCTTGCACGCATCAGCAATCCTGTGCGAAAACGGTGTGAAAGTTTTTTGTGGCAATTCGGGCGTAGGGAAATCGACCATCGTCGAACAATTTCAGGAAAATCCATCCGTAACCGTTTTGGGAGAGGATCAGGTTATTCTTCGGAAGATTAATGGGCAGTTCGTTGTATTTGGCACACCCTGGCACAACAATCCCGATTATTGCGCCGCGGAGTTCGGTCCTTTATCTGAAATTTATTTTCTTGAAAAAAAGGGGATCGATTTTAAACAAGCCTTAAAGCCAGGACTGGCATCGGCGCTGCTGATAAAATCTGGTTTTATTCCTTTTTATCGCGAAGAGTTATTTCCCGGGATAATCGACCTGTTGACAACCGTAGCGGAAACAATTCCATGCATCCAGTTCAGTTACAAGCTTGGGAGTGATCTTTCGACACTTATCAATTAGACATAGAGGGAATTATGAAAAAACGAATTAAGCTGATAATTGTTTTAACCTTAATTTTGACTGGCTTTTTCTTCCAGATTCAGTCCGCTTTTGCTTTGAGAGCTCCATTGGAAGATTCGGGTGCGCAGACGATCAGCTTTTCTGTTGATGTCTCTGCCAATGAGCTGACAATCGAGAAATTAGTTACCGAACGCGGCGATTATTCCATAATCAATTTGCCGGGCTTTGAATTGGCTGGTAATCCGGGCGAGCCTTGGCTGCCCGCGGTAACGAAAAATATTGGCATTCCTTTCGACGCGGAATACCAATTGACGGTTCAGGGCTATAACCCTAAAACGGTCGACCTTGGCGCTCCGGTTTTGCCAAAAGCTTCACAGGTTTTTTTGGAGGAAGATTATCTTTTTTCTTCACCTGAAAGTTCACCGGCTTTTGAACTGGAATATATTGAAGATGAGATTTTATACAGAACTGACGCGTTTTTACCGGGAACCCTTGGGGAAATTGGAAACGACGGTATAATGCGCTCCCAAAGGATTCTCTCAATTCTGCTATATCCGGTTCAATATAACCCGGTTTCCCAGAAACTGATTGTTTACGAAAAAATGGAAGTTGAACTTTCCTTAACATCTGTCCCAAATGTTGGAGCGGCAGAAATCGAAGCGGAAACAGGAAGCTTTGAAAAGTTTTTCGCTGATAATCTGCTGAATTATGAACAAGCTCAGGAGTGGAGACGTCCTTCAACCGAGATAACAGAAAACAAGCCATCTGATAGCAATCGTCCTCCAACCGGAGTTTGGACCCCGCCGGAGCATTCTTTGAGGATTAAGGTGCTTAATGACGGTATGTATCAGATTACATATAACGAGTTGGTTAATGCCGGCATGGGAATGACGGGTCTTGATCCCCGGAAATTGCAGTTGTGGTATCGGGGCGAAGAAATGGCAATCAAAGTCCTGGGTGAGGAAGATGGGGTTTTTGATTCCACGGATAAAATTGTTTTCTTCGGCGAAGGCGAGATTAATAACAAGTATTCCAAATACAATACCTATTGGTTATTCCAAAGCTCAAGTAATGGTAAACGGATGGCAACCCGAAACGTCGCGCCGGGCAGCGCGGCACAATTGACAAATTACGATAATCCGTTGAGGATAGAACAGAATTTTGAGTATCTTGCAAGATATGCTGGTGACGATGACCTGGAAAGGTACCGGGGTACCGAATTTAAGGGTACTGCAGCAGCGGGAACAGGAAATATTACCATTGGACGGTGGACCAAGAACATCGACCTTCTGGATGTGGCTGACGGATCAGGTCGGATCAGAATGGTCTTAGTTGGCGGTAATAACATGGCCGAGCTCGCGCCCGATCATCACGCGGAAATCTGGATCAATGGAACGAAGCTGGGAGATGTTTCCTGGGACGGCATTTACGTAAATGCTGAGGTAACCTTGGACATTCCGGCTGGAATACTGCTTGAGGGATCAAATACAATCGAAGTCACACTGCCTGTGGATAACCAGGTTGACCCAAATGACCACTCAAAGGAAAAAAGGGATATTGTTTTCTTTGACTTCTTAGAAATGACTGCCAAAACTGGGTTTACAGCCTCAGGCTCAAAAATAACATTTACGGCAACCGCGACCGGACGGAAGAAAGTGACGGTGAAAGAGTTAACCGGATCGAACATTTTTGGCGCGGATCTTACCAATAAGGATGCTCAGGTCGAATTGACTGGCTATACCCGCGCTGGTTCAGAGATCACCTTTGAAGACAATATTGCCGGTGCTAAAAAGTATTGGTTTGGAGACCAGAGCTCGTTTAACTCGGTTAGTTCTATGGTTTCGGACAATTATTCGAATTTATCTTCGTCGGCTAATCAGGCGGATTGGATTATTATCTCACACTCAACCTTTATGGATCAGGCACAGACTTTGGCAAATTGGCGGCAAAATCATGGTCTGAATTCGATGGTCGTAGACCTTCAGGATGTATATGACGAATTTGGTTACGGCAATGATACCGCGTACGCGATCCGAGAATTCCTCTCGCATGCCTATTATCAGTGGGTGAAACCAGCCCCATCTTATGTGGTCCTGATGGGTGACGGTCATTATGATCCGAAGAATTATTTAGGTAACAATCGTCCGTTATTTATTCCGCCATTTCTGAGGAATGTTGATCCGTTATGGTTAGAGAATGCTACGGATAACAGCTTTGTCTTGTTGGCAGGCGATGACAGCCTACCGGAAATGATGATTGGACGTCTCTCTGTGAATAGCGTTTCGGAAGCCCAGGCTGTTGTTTCGAAAATTATTTCTTACGAAAGCAATCAGAGCGTCGAAGTCTGGAAGAGAGTTGTGACAGATATGGCTGACCAGGCAGGAACCGCTGGGAACTTTCCGGCGATGTCCTATTTTTTGATTGAGGATGAACTGCCGGAGTCTTACCATGAAGTCAACCGGAGTATCTATTATAAGATTACCCATCCCGATCTCGCTTCAACCAGAGCGGCGATGATCAATTCATTCAATGAAGGCAGCCTGGTCTTTAATTACATTGGCCATGCTAATAATATCCAATATGGCAACGATATGTTCTTTAGAACAAACGATTTGCCTTTGTTAAATAACTCCGACCGATTGTCAATCAATGTGATCATGTCCTGTCTTGAAGGATATTTCATCCATCCCCGACGGCCAGGAACAGTAAATTATGTTGATTCGCTGGGCGAACAATTTGTCCGATATGCAAATGGGGGAGCTGTAGCCAGTTGGTCCTCCGCGGGAAATGCGGTTGCAACCGGTCATGACTATCTTGACCGAGGTTTTTTCAGAGGGACATTTACGAATCGGGTTCAAACAGTCGGTGAGGCAGTTCAGACCGGATTGCTGCGACTTTGGAGCCATGGAAGATTCCAGGATCTCTTATATACGTACCATTTATTTGGCGACCCCGCGACGAGGATACAGCGAACGTTAGTTGCCTACCCCGACAACTTTATTGTCCAATACAATACACCCTTTGTTTTTAGTCAATCCGATTTGAGCGCGAATGATGATTTTCCGCCAGACTCGACATTTAATATTCAAATAGAATCCCAACCCTCTCATGGGACATTAACTGACAATGGAAACGGGAACTGGACTTATACCCCCAATCCGGGATATGTAGGAATGGACAGTTTTGAGTATTCGCTGAACGATGGGATCAACCAGAGCAATACCACTACTGTGTATTTCCGTGTCCGGCTGGTGGATAACTATCTGCCCTTAATCTTTTACCAATAGGATGACTGAAATCGATTCAAACAACACTGGAAAATTATGGCCGGGTTCCTCAACAGAACTTGGCCATAATTTTGATTTTTTGTGCCGGGTTCTTGGTTCTCCAAAAATTTCTCTGGAACAAGAGAGAATTTTTAATTCTCTCTCTGAATCAGAATGGAAAACATTTTGGGAATTATGTGAAAATCAGTTTGTTGGCGAATTCGTTTATCAGAAGTTGAAGCAAGAAAAACTAGCGGGTTTATTACCCGCCGCATTGAATGAGAAATGGCAAACCCGCTTTTATCGATGCGCAGTGCGGAATACCCAGCTGCTTGAATCGGGTCATCAACTCGTCCAAAACTTATCGAACCATGGGATTGAAGGGGTTTTGCTGAAAGGTTGCTTTTTACAGGTAGCAATCTTTGAAACCGGGAACATCCGTCCAATGAATGATATTGATATATTGGTGAAGAAAGAGGATGTATCCAAGGCTATTGATGAGCTAAAAAAAAGCGGGTACGAATTAACTACATACTTTGATAAGAATTTATCCAACCTGGATATCAAGCATGTGCCGCCTATGAAGGATCAGTTAGGAAGATTGCTTGAGCTGCACTGGACGCTGTTGGAAGAAAATGAACCATTTACAATCGAGATGGATAAAGTTTGGAGTCGAGTCAGGGTCTATGCTGCCGGCGATAAACAGATTCTCGGGCTGTCGCTTGAAGACATCTTGGTACACCTGGCGGTTCACGGCAGCTACCAGCATTTTCTCAGGCTGGGTTTACGGCCGCTGGTGGATATTCAGCGCGTTTTGGCAAAATACGGAAACGAAGTTGATTGGGAAAAACTAACGCAAATCTCTCGGGATTGGAATGCTGAAAAAACGGTCTGGCTGACGTTCAGGCTCGCCAAAGAGTTTTTGAACCTTGAGATCCCTGACGAGCTGCTGGCACGTCTCGAACCACTGGACGGTCCGATCATTTTTGAAAAAGCTGCAGAGAGTATCCGCAACCTGCGTCCTTTTGAAAGACTGCTTTCCCCGGACTTGATTGAATTCATGGACACCCAAAGCAGCATCGACAAGTTAAAACGAATTTTCCGCCGTATTTTCCTGCCAAAAGAAACAATGGCGCGTCTTTACAATGTCAGTCCGTCTTCGCTGAAAATCTATACCACTTATTTCCGACGGTTAAAAGATCTTAAACAGCAATATCTCGGAACGGTGGAAGAGATGGACGCGGGCAGCAAAACAACGCACCGGCAAAAGTCCCGATACGAGCAGGAGTTAAAAATTCACGATTGGTTAGGATCGTAATAAAGCTGATTTTTGGGCTAATTCCACAATCCGATCCAGATTTCGGATAATAATCTGTTCGATTTCACTCGCGATTTCCCGGTAGGATTCGCCAGTCATATACGGATCGGGGATACTAAATTCAACCCCCATGAGTTCGCTGAGTGTCAGCATTTTGTTTTTTAAATAAGGATAATCGATCAGGATGGATTCTTTTTGTCCGCTTTCCATCACGATATACAGATCCACGAGGTCGCGGCGTATGCCTTCGATCCCTCTGGCTGTATGCTTGCTCAGGTCAAGCCCGCGTTTCCTGGCTTCAGAAATAGCTTCCGGCGTTGCCGGCGCGAGGTGTTGAACCCAAGACCCCGCGCTTTCCACTGTCCATTCGTCGCCAAAGTTGCGTTCTGTCAAGGCATGTTTCAAAATCGCCGCTGCCAACGGCGATCGAAACTGGTTTTTTGTGCAGACGAACATGACTTTGGGCATAAAATCACCAAACGAAATTCTGAATACTATTCCTTAGGCTTTCGTCTTTGATATTTTTCAAAAAACGTACCCAACTGAAAAACTTTTCTTTCTTTCGGCGCCGGATTCTCATCCGGGACGATCGATTCCTTGTGATAGGAATAGTGGTTGCTGTATGGGGAATAATAATTATAGCCGCCATAGTAGTAATCCCGATTTTTGGGGATTCTGTTGGCAACCACGCCCAAAACGCGGGCATCGATTCTGCGCAGTTCTTCCAATGGCAGACTCGCGGTTAAAGCTCGGGTTTGACCCGGAATCACCACGAAAACGATACCATCAACTTTTGACGACAAAATCTGGGCATCCGAAACCACCATGGGGGGGCTGTCGATAACGACAAAATCAAACATTGATTCCAGTTCCTGGATCACCTTGGTCATTTTTTCGCTGCCCAATAATTCCGCGGGGTTGGGTGGAACTGTGCCGCAGGTAATGATTGAAAGATTATCCACCTGCTCAAAAGATTTCACTACGTCTTCAATTTTCATTTTGCCGGTGACTACGTCGCTCAGACCGATGCGGTTGGGTTTATTAAACTGAGCGTGCAGTTTGGGGCGGCGCATATCAGCGTCGATGATAACCACGTTTTTGCCGCTTTGTGCTTCGACAATCGCCAGGTTGGCAGCCACGGTAGATTTACCTTCAGATTCGCCCGAGCTGGTAATCAGAATTGTTTTCAAGGGTTCATCGATCGAAGAATATTCCAGATTGGTACGTAAAGATCTGAACGCTTCAGCAACCGGAGAGCGGGGATTTCTCGCGACAAAGGTGCCCAGGGCTTCTTCGCCTTTCCGGGGATTATGCTTCAGCTCGCCAATAAAGCCGATCGTCGGAACTTTAAGGACATTTTTAATATCGTCGGGGGTCTTGAGCGTATCGTCCAGAAATTCAATCAAGAAGGTAATCGCGGCGGTCGTCAAAAGCCCAATTGCCGCGCCCAAAAGAGTGTTTTGCAGAGGTTTCGGAGAGATCGGCACGGTTGGCTTAACCGCGGTCTCCACCTGCATAACGGTTGGGGTGTTTTGAGCTTTGGCGAGTTTCAGCGTTTCCAAGTTGTTGATGCTGGTGATGTAGATTTGCTGGTAAAGATTCAATGTGGTTATTAGCCGATCGAGATCCGTCGGGGTCATCTCAGCAGAATTGGGGGTTTGTCCCAAGACCACCAGCTGCGTATAGATATCTTGGTAAAGACTTAGAATAGGCTGAATTTCGTTCAGTTTTGCCTGATAGGCAGCCAATTGATCTTTATCAGCCTGGGATTCAGAATAGGGATCAATGTTCGCGATGTCAGCGTTTAGATTGTTGATCTGTGACTGAACGTCTGCCATTTGCTGCTGGACCTTTGAGATCTGGTCTTGCAGAACTTCGCTGGAGAGCTGCGTGATTTGAGATTCCAAGACGCGGATTTGGTCTTCGGCTTGACTGACGCGGTTTTGGAGGTTTTTCTCAGCGGCCTCAAACTGAACCGACTGCAGCTTCTCGTTTTGGTCAATCAGGATTTCCACCAGGCTGTTGGCAATCACGGCGGCTTTGAATGGGTCCGGGTCTTTGACAGTCAAAACCACAAATTTGGTGTCACCCACCTGCGAGGCGGTTGCCTGGCCTTTGCGGACCGGGAACCCCAGCGTATTGGAAGCCTGATAGAGCAGATCTTCGGTGGTGAGCAGCTGCGCGTAGGTACCGATCAACTGCTGACTGTTCAGATAGCTATAATAATCATAGGTCGTTTGGGCAGCAGGAAGGATAACGAACCGAGCTTGTGCCTGATAAATCGGGGTTTGGCGGCTGCTGATGTAATAACCGATTCCACCTCCAATAATACAACCCAACACGATTAACCAAAGCCAATGTTTTATTGTTTCAAAAATTTGTTTTACATCCATATCTTATCCCCGGCTTCCATCAACAAAAAGCTGACTCGTCGAAACGGCTATCGGTTAAGCTTACCATAAAAATCCTATTTTATGCGCGGCATATAGAAACCCGAAAATCGTCAATTCCAATTCCAAGGCAATTACCCTATCACCAAAATTTAATCCCAAAACAAATATGTTAAAATAAACACCTATGGAAATTAAAGTAGTATCTACCAATAAAAAAGCCCGTTTCGAATATTTTATTCTGGAGACCTTTGAAGCGGGGTTGGTGTTAAAAGGCACTGAGATCAAATCGGTACGGAATGGACAGATTTCCCTGCAGGAGGCTTATGTGCGTACCAATGGCAGTGAAATCTGGCTGGTAGGCGCTCATGTCGCGCCCTATGAACATGCCAGCGCGTTTCAACACGATCCAAAACGGGACCGCAAACTTTTGATGCATAAAAAAGAAATCCGGAAAATCTGGGACGAAGTGCGCATCAAGGGCATGACGATCGTGCCCATCCGGGTTTATCTTAAAGCCGGCAAAGCCAAGTTGGAAATCGGTTTGGCAAAAGGGAAAAAGCAATACGATAAACGCGAATCCATCAAGGAAAAAGATATCCAGCGTGAAAACGCCCGATCCCAGAGGGACTGGTAAGCTTTTATCAGAGCTTGAGGCTTCGCGCATCCTTTGTATAATAATGCCATGGATAAAAACACAAACATTTCCAGACGAGACTTTTTGAAAATCAGCGGTATGGCGGCTGGCGCGCTGTTGATGCCCTGGAACAAGACCACAAGCCTTGGTCAGCATCAGGAGTGGCAGGTCGGAGCTCACCTTGGGCGCGTTTGCGTTGGTGAATTACAATCCTTCATCGATTTAAAATCGGAACCAAATATGTCCGCGCCCGCGACTGCTAGAGTTTGGCGGGATGATGTTTTTGAAATCAAGCAGGAAGTCATTGCCAATGTTTTGGACTATAACCGCTACAACCAACGATGGTATGAAACCAAAGATGGTTTTATTTATGCTCCTTACGTTCAACCGGTCAAATATTTACCGAACGAACCGCTTTCAGCCCTTCCTTTGAATGCCGATGGCCAGCCGGGGATGTGGGTCGAAATAACCTGGCCAAAAGTTGATTTTGAACTCACCCAGCCTTGGGCGAATGCCTCATCCTGGATCCGGGATTCCAACGGTTTGGTCAAACTTTATTACTCCCAAATCTTCTGGGCTTCCGACCTCCGACAGAGGGACGGTCACACCGAATATCTCCTTTCAGAAAAATACGGCGCTTTACCTGATTCCTACTGGGTAGACGCGCGCGCTTGCCGTCCAATCACCGAAGACGAAGTCGCTCCAATCCATCCGGAAGTCGGAGATAAAAAGGTCCTGGTCAATCTCCAGAAGCAAACCATGCAGTGTTTTGAAGGCAGTCACGAAGTGCATTTTTGTGAAGTCTCAACCGGATATGTCCGCGAAGGCAAATGGCTCACTCCGCCTGAAACCACTCCGGTCTGGCGCAAATTGGTATCGCTGCATATGAGCGCGGGTGGCGTCTATCAATACGATTCTCCCGGAATTGGTTGGACCACGCTCTATCATTCCAGTGGTCAGGCAATCCACTCGGTTTATTGGCACAACAATTTCGGGGTGGCGCTCTCGCACGGATGCATCAACTGCCTCCCTTCAGATGCCAAGTGGGTCTATCGCTGGATCAATCCGGTGGTGCCGTTGTATCCGGGCGAATTGACGGTGCAGGACAGCAGCGCTTCCACCTTTGTTCAGGTTATCGAGAGTTGATCTGCCTCATGTCCACCTCCCAACCGAGTGATTCGGACAGCAGTCAAAAGGCTCCGACCCAGGAAAGCGACAAAAAATCCCTCAGCCAGGTCATAGGCGGCTGGCTCCGTAAGCATTATCTTTCGCTGATCAATTGCTTGCTGGCAATTTACGTTTTCATGCCTTTTTTGGCTCCGATTTTTATGAAAACGGGTCAGCCGAAGATGGCGGAACCAATTTACAAATTTTACGGAATTTTTTGTCATCAATTGGCTTTTCGATCGTTTTTTCTGTTCGGTCAACAGCCAGTCTATCCGCGTGAACTGGCTGGACTGGAAAAGTGGCTTAGCTACGAAAAAGTAACCGGGAATGACGGAGAAGACTTGCCAGCAGCCTCGGCATTCCGGGGGAACGCAAAGCTCGGTTATAAAGTCGCGCTTTGTCAGCGCGATCTCGCGATTTATGCCAGCTTGTTGGCTTTTGGTCTGATTTTTGGTTTGACTAGACATAAAATTAAGCCGATTTCCTGGTTTGTTTGGATATTTTTGGGATTGGTCCCGATCGGATTGGACGGGTTTTCACAGCTTCTCAGCCAATCCGGGCTGCCGTTCTTATCATGGCTTCCGCTTCGTGAAAGCACGCCGGTTCTGCGCCTGCTCACAGGAGGGCTTTTTGGATGGTTTACGGGTTGGTTCGGCGTTCCATCCCTTGAAGAGATGATATACCCGAAACCCAAACGCCTCCTGACCGACATCGGGGAGGAGAACAAGTGATTCGCGATAATCATAACGGCATCGTCCGTTACAGATTTGAGAGTTTTGATCCCGCATTGTTGGATCATGCAATTTATACGCGTCTCGGCGGGGTCTCGGAAGAGCCATACAGCAGTCTCAATCTCGGAGGGACTTGCGGCGACAAACCGGAGCATGTCCGGAAAAATCATCAAATCCTTTTTCAGGATTTTCAACGACCATACGCAAGTCGGTTTGATGTTTGGCAGGTCCACGGTACCACAATTCATTTTACCGATCAACCCAGACCCGACGCTCAAAAGCACCAACCGGGGGACGGGATTTTTACACGAAACCCGCGGGTCACGTTAATGATGCGTTTTGCTGATTGTGTCCCGATCATGTTTCACGATCCGGTTCAAAAAGCGGTTGGGATCGTTCACGCGGGCTGGCAGGGTACCTTGCAGAAAATCGGCGCGGTCGCGGTGGAGGAGCTGCGGCGCGTCTACGGTTCCCAACCCAAAGACCTGAGAGTTGGGATAGGACCCTCAATTTGCGGAAAATGCTACCAAATCGGGGAAGATGTCCGCCAAAAGTTTTTGAGCCTCTGGGGGATGGGTGCGGAGAATTTTATTTCCGCGACCCACGCCGGTTACTACCTGGATTTATGGGCGGCAAATGAAGCAGTTTTGCGCGAGAGCGGCGTTGAAAAAATTGAGCAATCGTGTTTGTGCACCGCTGAAAACCTGAACGAATGGTATTCTTATCGTAAAGAAAAGGGTCATACCGGCCGCTTTGCAGCCGTGATCGCCCTGAAAAATGGAGATTGAGCATGTCACTGACCGGGTTAGGCGGGCAAATCCAACGCAGGTTGGAAGAAATACAAAGCGAAATAGCAAAGGCTTGCAAGATCAGCGGCCGACAGCCTTCGGATGTAAAGATTCTGGCAATCAGCAAAAAACAATCGCTTGAGGTCATCCGGGCAGCCTATGAGGCGGGAGTCTCCAACTTCGGTGAAAACTATGTTCAGGAAGCGCTGGGAAAAATGTCAGCCCTTGCCGGTTTGAGTAACTTGAGCTGGGAAATGGTTGGCCACATCCAAAGCCGAAAAGCCAAACAGGTGGCAGAACATTTTTCAAGCGTCCACTCGCTTGATTCTCTCCGACTGGCGGAAATGCTGAGCCAAAACCGTCCGAAAAACGCGGAACCGCTGCGAACCTACCTGGAAGTAAATCTGGCAGGAGAGGAAAGCAAAAGCGGACTCCCGGCGGTCACTGACCGGGATTGGGAGGCACTGCTGCCGCTCGTCCAAAGCGTTGCCGGGCTGCAGGGGATCAAATTGGTCGGATTGATGACCATGCCGCCTTTATTTGAAAAAGCGGAAGAAAGCCGGCAATATTTCATAAAATTGAGGCAGTTGAGAGATTTTCTAAACGCGAATCTCCCGGGATTGGACCTGACTGGCTTATCTGCCGGCACATCCACTGATTTCGCGGTCGCCGTTGAAGAAGGTTCCACCATTATTCGGGTCGGCAGCCGTTTGTTGGGACCAAGAAATTATCAGAATTGAGACGAAATGGATCACTTACTAACCTTTATCAGAACATTTTTCGGAGCGGCACAATTTTTGCTGTTTTTACATGTGGTCTTGTCTATGTTCCTGCCCGGAGACCGACCAGTGCGGATCGGAATCGCCAAGATTGTGGAACCAATTCTGAGACCCTTTCGCCGGATTCTAAAACCAATCAATGGGATTGATTTCAGTCCGGTTTTGGCGATGCTGGCGATTTATCTTATTGAATGGCTTTTGAGCGGCCTGATCCGGAAGATTTTTCTTTAAGCTTCAGGAGGATCCTTCCACAGCCTTTGCACTTGGTGATCACATCCGGTTTGGCGGCTTGCTGAAGGTCGGTGGGTGAAAGCTCGCAGCCGCAGGCTTTGCAGCTGTCTTCAAAAACTTCCACAACAGCCAGACCCGCTTTTGCTTTGAAGAGACGGGAATATTCATCAATCAATTCCGCGGGGATTTGCTTCAGGACAACTTCGCGCTGTGTGCTGAGTTTGGGGAGCTCCGCCATCATTTTTTCGCGCTCCGCGAGCATTTTGGAATGATCGGTCGCGCGTTGGCTGAGCAGTTCGGTCATCGCCGCTCGGGCTTGGTCCAAAACCGTTTGGCTTTCCTCAAGCTGGTGGATGACTGTCAGCTGCTCTTCTTCCAGTTTTTGGATTGCCCTCGTCAGCGCCTCGCTTTCTGCCTGCAGATCCTGTAATTCTCTGGTGACGCTGATCTTGCCGCCAAAAAGTTTTGACTGGGTCAGTTTGTATTTTAATGACTTTTCCTCGACTTTTTGGTGGAGATCATCTAACGAAGCCTCGTTGGCATGATGTTGTTTTAGAGCCAGGTCAATCTTGTGCTGACATTTGAGAACAGCTTTGTCGGAAGCCAGAATCGTATCGATTTGTTTGATGCGTTTGACGCGGTTGAGCCGCTGGGTATCGAGTTGTTGAAGTCGGTAGAGGCTGAAAGTTTTGTTCATAGGTCTCCATTGGGAACTGCGACTTTAAGTTATTTTATCACGGTGAGCCTCGGTAGGGCAGCAAACTGCCTGTCAAAAGATAGCTAGAAACAGCTCGATTTTTATCGTTGACTGCACCAAGCAACGCACGTTTCAGGGCCAAACTTCACCGGCTTGTCAAAAAATGACAATATGGCGCAAAATGGTCTGCGCGGCGGAGCAGGAGTAGGAATTTCTGTGAACTTTCTGGACCAGATTGCGGCTCAGGATAGGTTTTTGGAAAACCAGTCAGGCATTATCGGGGAGAGCGGGCTTCACAAGACTTTGACTATGATATAATTTTGCAAAGTCAGAGAAACATTACATTCTGTAATGGATGGAGAATAAACTTGGCATTTTTCAACCCGATAAAATGGTTACTGGGGTTGCTCTCGCTGGATCTGGGGATTGACCTCGGAACAGCAAATACATTGGTTAACGTTCGGGGCAAAGGTATCGTGATCAACGAACCCTCCTGGGTCGCAATCAATAAGCGTACCCGTGAACCTGAAAAAATCGGCGCCGCGGCAAAAGCCATGGTTGGCAGAACCCCGGCGAATATGGTCACGCTCAGACCTTTGCGTGACGGTGTCATTTCCGAATACGACATCACTCAGGCAATGCTGGAATACTTCATCAGCAAAGCGCACGAAAACAGCATTGTGCTCTTTCCTTATTCCCGGGTTGTGGTTGGCATTCCTTCCGGGGCGACCGAGGTCGAAAAGAGAGCCGTGTATGATGCCGCTATGTCCGCGGGAGCCAGGGAAGCTTTTATGATTCACGAGCCGGCGGCTGCAGCGATTGGCGCGGGCTTGCCGATCGAAGAAGACCGCGGGAATATGATTGTCGATATTGGCGGTGGAACGACCGAAGTTGCCGTGATTGCCGCGGGTGGGGTTGTAATTTCCCGTTCTCTGCGCGTAGCCGGTGACGAGCTGGATCAGGACATCATCGAGTATGTCCGCAGCAAATACAACCTTTTTGTCGGTGAACAGATGGCAGAGAAGGTTAAGATTGCCATTGGCTCCGCTTATCCACTCAAAGAAGAAAAAACCGTTGACGTGCGCGGCCGCAACCTGATCACCGGCTTGCCGGAGTCGATCGAAATTTCTTCCGTTGAAATTCGTGAAGCGCTAAGCCCTTCCGTTCAGGTGATCGTTGATACGATCAAGGACGCTCTGGACGAATCTCCTCCTGAAATTTTGGCAGACCTGATGGATAACGGTATTTGCCTGGCGGGCGGAACTTCGCAGCTTCAGGGCTTGGCAGACCGCTTGGCTAACGAGATCCATGTACGCGTCTGGGTGGCGGAAGACCCCATGACTTGCGTCGCCCGCGGCTGCGGCATGGTCTTGGACGATATGGATCTTTACGAAAACCTATTGGTTGGGATTGAGCGCGATCCTTATTCGAGCTCCCAACCCTAATAACCCCTGATCGTGGGGAACGATCGATCTTTTTATGATATCCAAACTGTTAACGACCAAAAACCTGCGCAATCTGATTATTATTCTGGTTGTCGTTGGCGTACTTTTTCTGGCAATCTCCGGTTATCTCACGCCGCTGTTCAGTTTTTCGGTGAGCCCGTTTATCAGAGCACAAAGTTGGTTGGCGCAGCGCTATCTGGCTTTCAGCGATTTTTTCACTTCCCCGCGCGATATGGCAACCTTGCGCGCCGAAAACTCGGAATTGAACGAACAGGTCGCGATGCTGCAAAGCGAAATTGTCGCCCTGCAGGAAAATCTGGCGCAATCCGAAATTTTGTACACATTGCTCGACTTTGCCCGTTCCAATCCCGAACACGAATATCTGGCAGCAACCGTCATCGGACGTGAAATCAGCCCCTATCTGCAATACATCATCATCGACAAGGGCTCCAATGACGGTTTGAGGCACGGCATGCCTGTCGTCACCCAGCAAGGTTTGGTGGGGCGCATCGACGCGCTTATCGCGGATGCCGCCCGCGTCCAGCTGATCACGGATTCGGCTTCCATCGTCAACGTCAAACTTCAAACCGCCCAGGTCGAAGGACAGGTGCGCGGCTCGGTCACCGGCGAAATTAGCATCGATATGGTCCCGGTCGGCAACGAGGTTGAGGTTGGAGATGTCATCATGACCTCAGGTTTGGGCGGAACCTATCCACCCAACATCTTTGTGGGACAGGTCCTGACCATGCAGTCAAAAGAAAACGTCCTGTTTCAGAGCGGATCGATCCAGCCAGTGGTCGATTTTTCCAGCCTGAGCGCGGTGCTCGTCATCACCAACTTCGATTCAGTCAATATCACACCACTGATTCCCTGAGGTTGCCTTGATTTCATATTTGTTTGGTTTTTCGGGATACCTGGTGATGCTGATGCTGCAGCTGAGCGTTTTTAGTCAGTGGAAAATTCTGGCGGGCAGCGCGGATCTGCTCTTGTTGTTCACGATTGCCTGGTGCCTGCATGACCGCAGCAAATATCTTTGGCTGCTGGTGCTGATTATGGCTGGGATCACCAATTTTGTCTCCGCCATGCCGGTTTTTGTTCCCGTGCTGGTTTATCTGGGGGTCTATATTCTGACCCGTCAGGTTCACCTGCGCATTTGGCAAACGCCCTTGTTGGGAATGTTCATTGTCACCTTTGCGGCGACGCTGGCACAGACCGCGCTCTCGATTGCGGCATTGTTTATCCAAAACGCGGAGATCAGCTTCACCGACGCGATGATCAAGGTGGCGCTGCCTTCCCTGCTGCTCAATATGCTGCTGGCGATCCCGGTGCATGCGCTGGTGCGTGAACTGGCTTTTTATGCTTTTCCGAAAGGAGCCGAAGCATGAACGCGAAAGAATATAAGAAAGCGACGATTAATCTCTCCCGTTTTCGATGGGTCTATCTGATCATCATCCTGGTTTTTCTCTATTACGCCGCTCAGCTGTTTAAATATCAGATTATTGAAGGTGAAACCTATGTTGCCCGGGCGGAAGACAACCGCACTACCACGGTCAGCATCCCGACCCAGCGCGGGATCATCTATGACCGCAACGGGATCGTCTTGGCGCGCAACCGCGCCCAATATAACGTGACCGTGACGCCGGCTGAACTTCCGGATTCGGAAGGCGATATACGTAAAATTTTTGACCAGCTCAGCAAGCTGATCAACATTCCGGTCAATCAGGGCGAAGTCAACGACCAAACCGCGGGCGCGTTTACGCCTTGCTATACCAATCTGGGCATTTTTCAGGTTGTCGAGATCGCGGGCAGTCTTTGGCCCTTCCAGCCCACGCGGTTGAAATGCAATCTGGACAAAGAAACCGCCATGATCATCCAGGAAAAAGCCATGGACTGGCCCGGGATCAATATCGAAATCGAATCCGTAAGGGAATATCCCACCGGCGAGCTGACCGCCGAGCTGATCGGATTTTTGGGACCTATCCCAGAAGTTTTGCTGGACTATTACACCGAACAGGGTTTTGTTTCCGGACGAGACAAGGTTGGCTATATGGGCATCGAAAATTCGATGCAGGACGTTTTGGCGGGCAGAAATGGGAAACGCGTGGTCGAAGTGACTGTCGGCGGTGAGATCGTGCGCGACATTGAAGAGCCGATCGAGCCCGTTTTGGGGAATAATATCGTCCTCTCTATTGATTTCCGCATGCAGCAAGCCGCTCGGGCGATCCTTTTGGAACAGATGGATTATTGGAATAATTTCTATCTGCGTGAACGGAATAAGGTTTTAAGCACCACTGGCGTGGTCGTCGGCATGCACGCCAAGACCGGACAGCTGCTCTTCATGGTATCGGTCCCCAGCTATGAAAACAACCGCATGGCGCAGTTCATTCCAGGTGACTATTACGAGCAACTCAGCATTGACGCAGCCAAACCGCTGGTGAACAAAGCCATCTCGTCCGAACTGCCTCCGGGTTCTGTTTTCAAGCTCGTGCCCGCTTTGGGCGTGTTGAATGAAGATATCGTCACGCCTGAACAAATAATCAACTGCACGCCCACCATCACCCTGCGCAATCAGTTTTACGAAACTGATATCGGCTATGAACAAACTTACTATTGCCACGATCACGCGGGGCATGGACCGGTGGATTACATCCATGGCATCGGTTATTCCTGCAACATTTATTGGTACAAAACCTCCGGCGGGTATCCCGGAGAGGTCGAAGACGGCGGTTTGGGGATCTGGAACATCTATGAATACGGCGCGGCCTTGGGTTATGGCAAAAAGACCGGGATCGAACTCCCCGGTGAAGCAGACGGACTTTTGCCCAATCCGACCTGGAAACGCCTGAATCAGGGTGAAAACTGGGCGACCGGCGACACTTATCTTGCCGGTGTCGGTCAGGGCTACGTGCTTGCCACGCCGGTTCAGGTTATGAACGCGTTTTCGACCATTGTCAATGGCGGCAACCACATGCGCCTGACGCTGATCGATAAAATTATCGACCCTGAGGGGGATGTTGTTCAGGAATTCCAGCCCGAAGTGCTCTGGAATATCACCACCGATCCGCTCATTCACACCTATCAGGGCAACAATCAGACCGATCAGGTCAAGCCGATTGAACCCTGGGTTTTGGAAATGGCAATGAAGGGCATGGAAGTCGTGACCGGTCCCGAAGGTACGGCGCGCAAAGAATTTATGGAACTTTCGACCAATATCAATCGCATCGCGGGCAAAACCGGGACGGCCGAATATTGTGATGACTGGGCAAACAGCCAGGGTCTGTGTGTGCCGGCAGCCTGGCCCTCTCACGCCTGGTTCGCGGGTTACGCGCCTGCCGAAGACCCTGAGATTGTCGTGGTCGCTTTCGTTTACAATGGCAACGAAGGTTCCACGGTTTCGGGACCGATTGTCAAAAAAGTGATTGACACCTACTTTGAGTTGAAAAAGATCGATGCCGAGCTGGAAGGCTTGCAGACAGGAAATTAGGGCATGGAACGACGCGAATTGCTGGTGAGGGGCATTCATGGCGGGGTTTTGATCAGCCTGCCTGCTTTGCCATGGTATCAGCAGAGAGACCTCCTGATCAGCCGCATTCAGTCTCAGGAACGTTTTTTTAAGGGCGGACGCATCGCTCTGGATGTCGGCGATACCGCCTGGACGGCGGAGCAGCTGCAGAAACTGCTCAAGGATTTATCTGACGAAGGCGTTTGCCTTTGGACGGTTTTGAGCCAGTCACCCCAAACGCGGGAAGCGGCTGAGTTTTATGGTTTTCAAACCAGTCTGCCCGACCCCAAAGGCGCCGGAAACCGTTCTGAAGGGCGCGCAGATGGGACGGCAGACCCGCTGCGCTGCCTGGCAAGGTCGCTTGAAGCGGGGGAACACTATTGCGCGGACAGCTCCCTTCTGGTGCTTGGCGATGTGCCCAAAGACGCGAGCCTGGAAGTCGGCGGCAGCCTGATTGTCTGGGGCAAACTTTCAGGGAATGTCAGGGTCGGCTCGGTCGGGCAGCCCGCGACGCTCAAATTTTTACGCTGCGACGACCCAAAAATTTGCCTCAACGGGTTGGAGGTCGAAATCCCAGCCAAGCGTAAAAATCACCTGATTTTTGAGCTCTCGACCGAAAATGGAGAACTCCTCCTGAAAAGTGAAAAAACCGGGAGGCTCAGACTGCTGTGAACACCCGACAAATTTGGCGCCGATTTGATTTTACGCTCTTCGCGGTTGTGCTGCTGTTGTGCATTTTTGGCGTCGCGCTGATCAGTTCTGCCATTGCCGGCAATCCTACGCTCGAAGGCCACCCCAGGCGCCAGGCAATATTTTTGCTGGTTGGCTTGATTGTGCTCTTTTTGACTGCGGCGTTTGATTATCATATTTGGATCACGCTTTCAAAGCCCTTTTATGGGGTTGTGGCGGTTTTGCTGCTGATTGTGTTTATCATGGGCGGCGAACGTTTTGGCGCGGCGCGCTGGCTCGAGACCGGGCTGGTCACGATTCAGCCTGCGGAATTGGCTAAGATCGCTGTGATCCTCATATTGGCAGCCTTTTTCTCGAAAAACATCGAAAAAATCAACAATTGGATGACCATAGGCCGCAGCCTTGCCCTGACTTCGGGCATTGTTTTGTGGATCATGCTGCAGCCAAACCTAAGCACCAGCATCGTGATTTTTGTTATTTGGGCGACCATGCTTTGGATCAGCGGGTTGGAACCACGCTACATTTTGATCATGGTCGCGGTCGTCGCCTTGTTTTTGGCGGTTTCCTTTTTGCTCGACTTTCCCTATCTGCAAGACTACCAAAAACAACGCGTCACCAACTTTTTGCAGCCCGATGAGACCGCGCGTCACGGCGAAATCTATAACGTGGAACAAGCCCTGATCAGCATCGGCTCGGGCGGCTGGTTTGGCAAGGGCTATGGGCAGGGCAGCCAGGTGCAGCTGCGGTTCCTGAAAATTCGCCATAACGACTTTATTTTCTCGGTTTTGGCGCACGAATTCGGTTTTGTCGGCACGGTCCTGGTTGTGGCGGCGATGGTATTTGTGGTTGTGCGCTGTTTCAAGGTGGCTCAAAACGCGCCCGATGCCTACGGCGCGCTGATTGCCTATGGATTTGGGATCCTGATGGGCTTTCAGACCATTGTCAATATTGGGGTCAATCTGCGCCTCCTGCCGGTCACCGGCTTGACGCTGCCTTTTATCAGTTACGGCGGCAGCTCGCTGGTTTCGATGCTGCTGGGTATCGGGCTGGTGCAAAACGTCCACATGCGCAGCCTCAAGCAGGAAAAAGAAGCCGACCTTCCGTAGCGCCGCGCCCCGTCTCATCATCCTGAGCTATTGCCTGTACCCACCGTGAAACGGATGGGTATTGCGAAGGATCTTGCTTCACCCGTCCTGTCATCCTGAGCCTCTAGGCGAAGGATCTTGCCTCACCCGTCCTGTCATCCTGAGCCGTATTTGCGAAGGATCTTATATCCGGTAACGCGGCTAAAAGATTCTTCGGCTGCGCCTCAGAATGACAGGTACACGTCATCCTGAATGTCTTCCTGTGCCCACCGCAAAACGGATGGGTATCGCGAAGGATCTTGCCCTGCCAACCCGACCCGTCATCCCGAGCCTCTAGGCGAAGGATCTTGCCTCACCCGTCCTGTCATCCTGAGCCTTAGCCTGTACCCACCGTGAAACGGATGGGTATTGCGAAGGATCTTGCCCTGCCTACCCGACCCGTCATCCTGAGCCTCTAGGCGAAGGATCTTGCCTCACCCGTCCTGTCATCCTGAGCCTCAGCCTGTACCCACCGTGAAACGGATGGGTATTGCGAAGGATCTTATATCCGGTAATGCGGCTAAAAGATTCTTCGGCTGCGCCTCAGAATGACAAACCCACGTCATCCTGAGCCTTAGCCTGTACCCACCGTGAAACGGATGGGTATTGCGAAGGATCTTGCCCTGCTAACCCGACCCGTCATCCTGAGCCGTATTTGCGAACCACACCCGCCCCGTCATCCTGAGCCGTATTTGCGAAGGATCTTGCGCTCAGAATGCTAGGAAAGTATTGTTCCCCCGGGATAAATTTAGAAAGGATCCTTCACTGCGTTCAGGATGACAGGCTGAAAAGACCCAAATTCGCAGGCAGTCACTACGTTCAGGATGACAGGCTGAAAAGACCCAAATCCGCGGGCAGTCACTACGTTCAGGTTGACAGGCTAAAACGAACCAAAAACCGCCCAAACGCCGCGCCAAAAGCGCGAAAAATACCCCAAATTAAATTTGTAAGAATGTCAAACATCTGATAAAATAGCACATTGCTGATGGGGGCTCGTCTAATGGCAGGACAGCGGACTCTGAATCCGTATGTATTGGTTCGACTCCAGTGCCCCCAGCTCTCCGACCCCGCACCGCGGGGTCTTTTTTATACCGCCATGGTTTATAATTGACCCACTATCTTACTCTGAGGTGAACGTGAGCGACACTTTTTCCAACAGCCAGCGCGAAGAGCTTCATCGAACCATCTGGGCGATTGCCAACGACTTGCGTGGCGCGGTTGACGGCTGGGATTTTAAACAATATGTTCTTGGCTTGCTTTTTTATCGCTATATCAGTGAAAACCTGCGTGATTACGTCAATCAATACGAACGCGAAGCAGGCAACGTCAGTTTCGACTATGCCCAGACCGAAGACCTCCAGGCAGAAAATCTGCGCGATGAACTGGTCAGGACCAAGGGCTTTTTTATCCTGCCCAGTGAGCTCTTTCACAACATGCGCAAAAAGGCTCCTCACGATCCAGACCTCAACATCACCCTAGGCAGCGTTTTCCGCAACGTTGAAGCCTCCACCAAAGGAACCGAGAGCGAAGAAAACTTCAGCGGTCTTTTTGATGAACTGGACGTCAACAGCGCCAAGCTGGGAGCTTCGGTCAAGGAACGCAACCAGCGTCTGGTGCGGCTGCTCGACAGCATTGGTGACCTCCCTCTCGGGCGGCTGAAGGACAACCATATTGACGCATTTGGCGACGCATATGAGTATCTGATGGGAATGTATGCCTCCTCAGCCGGCAAGAGCGGCGGGGAGTTCTTTACTCCTCAGGAAGTTTCGGAACTGATTGCCAGGCTCACCCTGGTTGGGAAAAGTTCGGTCAACAAGGTTTACGATCCTGCCTGCGGTTCGGGCGGTTTGCTGCTCAAGTTCGCCAAGATCCTGGGCGCAGAAAACGTGGGGCAGGGCTTCTTTGGGCAGGAAATCAACCTGACCATCAACCGCCTTTGCCGCATCAACATGTTCCTGCACGATATCGATTACAGCGATTTTCACATCGCCTATGGCGACACGCTCACCGACCCGCAATACGAGAGCTTTGAACCCTTTGAGGCGATCGTTTCCAATCCGCCCTATTCCACGCGCTGGCTTGGCGCTGACAGCCCGGTGCTGATCAACGATCCGCGTTTTGCCCCCGCGGGCGTCCTGGCTCCCAAGAGCAAAGCTGATCTTGCTTTTGTCATGCATTGCCTCAGCTGGCTGGCAAGCAGCGGCACGGCGGCTATCGTCTGTTTTCCCGGGATTTTGTACCGCGGAGGCGCGGAACAGAAGATCCGTCAGTATCTGATCGACAACAACTATATCGACTGCGTGATCCAACTGCCGGATAATTTGTTTTACGGCACCAGCATCGCCACCGCCATCATGGTGCTCAAAAAAGCCAAACGCGATAACGCCACCTTGTTTGTGGATGCCAGTAAGGAATGTGTGAAGGTGACCCGCAACAACAAGCTGACAGCAGAAAACATCCGGAATATCCTGACGCTGTACGAAAACCGGCAAAATGCCGCCTATCTGGCGCGGCTGGTGCCCAACGCCGAAATTGCCGGCGAAAACTACAACCTGAGCGTCTCGACTTATGTTGAAAAAGAAGATCTGAGCGAAGCGGTTGATATCTCCAAATTGAACGAGGAGATCCGCCAGGTCTCCGCTCGCGTCAACCGCCTGAGGGAGGAAATCGATGCCATCATTGCTGAGATTGAGGGATAACAGTAAATTTACAACAATTCTTTAATGTGAGATGCATTTGGGAACAAACCTTGATATGTTACAAGAAAAAAAAGGCAACCCTTGTGTTCAGTTTCGTAAGCTGACTGAAGTGGCAACGATTGTGAGAGGCATTACCTATCCAAAGACAGCTGAAATACACAATAACTCAGGTTTTCCAGTGTTAAGAGCAAACAACATTGAACTTGATAATAACAAACTCAATTTTAATGATGTGGTTTACCTTGATAGAAACTTTCCGGTTCAAAACCGTCATAAACTACAAAAGGGAGATATATTAATTTCCATAGCAAGTGGAAGTGCTAAACATATCGGTAAAGTCGCTTATATCGAATCTGATATAGATTATTATTTTGGTGGATTTTTAGCAGTGGTTCGTTCTTCACCTCAGGTTTTAAGTCGCTTTCTATTCTTTTGTTTGACATCATCTAGCTTCAGTAAGTACTTGACTGAAAAACTTAATACATCAACTATTAACAATTTGTCCTCATCAATCCTTTCTTCGTTCTCTATTCCTTGTCCATCATCAGATATACAATTGGAGATTGTGCGGATTTTGGACCGGTTTACACTTTTAAAAGCGGAGCTGGAAGCGGAGCTGGAAGCGGAGCTGGAAGCGCGCCTTGCGCAATATCGCTACTATCGTGACGCGCTCCTGGATTTCTCCCCTGCCGCTAGCGCAACTCGGCCAGGTTTTCTGCAATCCCTCATTAATCTATATTGTAAGCGTCAAACCGAAGTGATTGATGTGATAAATGCTGTAAATATAGTTGTACCATCAAAGAAATTGAATAAAAAACAATACCAAGATAGTGGGCGATGGCCGATCATTGACCAAGGTCAAGAATATATTATTGGATATACCGATGATGAATCAGCAATTATTCCGAAAAATGAGTATGTTCTTTTTGGTGATCATACTCTCACGTTAAAATTTGTTGATTTTAGTTTTGCCCAAGGATCTGACGGCTTGAAGATTCTTAAAGTTGCTAATAACAAAATTAATACTAAGTTTCTATACCAATCTTTAATTAATTTAAAAATTCAGTCAAGAGGTTATAGTAGGCACTGGATGTACCTTTCAAGGGAAAAAATTGCTATACCTCCACTTCCCGTTCAGGAAGCTATCGTCGAGATCCTTGACCGCTTTGAAACCCTTGTTCATGACATGCGAGAGGGCTTACCGGCTGAGATCGCCCTGCGCCAGAAACAGTACGAATATTATCGCGACAAGCTTTTGAGTTTCTGACCTGAATTCAGCCATTCCTCCGCATGCGCCCGCGGAACCGCGGCGACATTTTTACGCAGACTGGCTGCCGTCCGATCTCCCGGGTCGCAGGCTTTTCTGCACCTCAGAGGCGGCGCGCGGGAATTTTTCCCCGCCGCAGTTGGTGTTATTGCTGAATGAGTTTATCGGACGCGCGTTTCCGCTTGTTTTTACGCTCAAATCCCAGGCAAGGTTCAGCTTCATTCGAGCTCAAAAAGGCTTGCCCTGATGCTATAATTAAACAAAAAGAACGCTTATGCCCCTCTACAACATCGTCGCCTCCACTTCTCAATCAACAGTCGTTGCCGAGCACAAACCGCAGCCCTACGACGCCACGGACTATCAGTCGGAAGCGCAGCTGGAGCAGGAACTGCTGCGCGGGCTCGAGGCTTTGGGCTATGAACTGATCGAAATCCCCAGCGAAACCGCGCTGATCAACAATCTGCGGGTCCAATTGGAACTGCTCAATAAAATCCATTTCAGCGATGGGGAATGGCAGCGTTTTTTCAGCGACCGGATCGCCAACAGCAACGAAGGCATTCTCGAAAAAACGCGTAAAATCCAGATTGACCATATTCAGCTCCTGCGTCGGGATGACGGCAGCATGGTCAATATCCGCCTCCTGGACAAGGAAAACATTCACAACAACCGGCTGCAGGTCCTGAACCAATACGAAGAAAAAGCGGGCAAGCACGCCAGCCGCTATGACGTGACGATCCTGGTCAACGGTTTGCCGATGGTTCATGTGGAGCTCAAACGCCGGGGGGTTGCCTTGCGGGAAGCCTTCAATCAGATCCGGCGCTACCAGCGGGAAGCCTTTTGGGCGGGCAGCGGGCTTTTTGAGTTTGTTCAGATTTTTGTTATCTCCAACGGCACGCACACGCGCTACTATTCCAACACCACCCGCTTCAAGCACGTCAAAGAAAGCGCCGGTGAAACGCTCCGGCAGACCAAACGGGGCAACGACAGCTTTGCCTTCACCAATTATTGGGCAGACGCGACCAACCGCAATCTGGGCGATCTTCGGGATTTTACCCAAACCTTTTTTTCAAAACATACTTTGCTGAACGTCCTGCTCCGGTTTTGTGTTTTTAATGCCGAAAACGAGCTGATGGTAATGAGGCCCTATCAGATCGCGGCAACCGAACGGATCCTGACCCGCATTCGGATGTCAAGCAGCGCCCGCCGGACGGGCACGGTTGACGCGGGCGGTTATATCTGGCACACGACCGGTTCCGGCAAAACCCTGACCAGTTTCAAAACCGCCCAATTGGCAACCGAAATTGAAGGGATCGATAAAGTTCTCTTTGTCGTCGACCGCAAGGATTTGGATTATCAAACCATTCGGGAGTATGACAAATTTGAAAAAGGAGCCGCCAACGGGAACACCAGCACGCGCGTTTTGCAGCAAAACCTGGAAGACCCGAGCAAAAAAATCCTGGTGACCACCATCCAGAAGCTGGATCGTTTTATCAGTCTCAACCGCGCTCACCCGGTTTATAAAAAACACGTGGTCATCATTTTTGACGAGTGCCACCGCTCTCAATTTGGCGAGATGCATCAGGCTATCCGCAAAGCTTTTAAAAATTACCATCTTTTTGGGTTTACCGGTACGCCTATTTTCGCTTCCACAGCTCCCAGCGGACTGAAAACCCTGACTCCGACCACCGAACAGGTTTTTGGAGAACGGCTCCACAGCTATACGATCGTGGACGCGATCAATGATGGCAATGTTCTGCCTTTTCGGATTGATTTCACCAATACGATGAAAATGAATGACGAAATCGTCGACATGAAGGTTGCCGGGATTGATACCGAGGAAGCCCTGATGGCGGAAGGCAGGATCCGCGAGATCTGTAAATATATTCTGAGGCATTTTAACCAAAAAACCAAACGGGACAGCCATTATTTCTATAAAAACCGCAGACTTGCCGGTTTTAATGCCATTCTGGCAGTGGCTTCGATCCCGATGGCAAAGCGCTATTACGCGGAATTAAAAAAGCAGATGGAAGAAAGTGGACCCAAGCTGAAGTTGGGGTTGATTTACAGTTTTAATCCCAACGAAGATTTGGAAAACGGACTTCCGGACGAAAGTTTTGATACGGAACACCTTGACCAGAGTTCGCGGGATTTTTTGGAAAGCGCGATTGGTGACTATAACCGCGCCTTTGGAACCAATTACGACTGCAGTTCTCAGAAATTTGAAAACTATTATAAAGACCTCTCGCTTCGGGTAAAACAGCGCGAAGTTGATTTGCTGGTGGTGGTCAATATGTTCCTGACGGGCTTTGACGCGACCACTCTGAACACCCTCTGGGTCGACAAAAACCTGCGGCAGCATGGGCTGATTCAAGCTTTTTCGCGCACGAATCGGATCCTCAATTCGGTGAAGACTTTTGGGAACATTGTCTGTTTTCGCGATTTGAAAAAAGAAACCGATGAAGCGATTGCCCTGTTCGGAAACAAGGATGCCGGCGGGATTGTTTTGATGAAAACTTTTGATGAGTATTACTCAAAGGGTTTTGAAGAAAAAGGCAAGCATCATCCGGGATATTTGGAATTGGTCGCGCGGCTGGAGGCGGAATATCCGCTGGGCGTGGAAATTCGGGGTGAGGAGGCACAAAAGGATTTTGTCCGGCTCTATGGCGCCGTATTGCGACTTCGCAACATCTTGCAGGCTTTCGATGAGTTTGAGGACAAAGAAATTTTGAGCCAGCGCGCCATGCAGGACTATCAGAGCCTTTATCTGGACCTTTATCAGCATCTGCGTCAGGTTGAAGAAGGCGAAAAAGTTGTCATCAATGATGATCTGGTCTTCGAGATCGAACTGATCAAACAGATAGAAGTCAACATTGATTACATTCTGATGATGGTCGCGAAATATCAATCCTCCAACATGGAGGATAAGGAAATCCTGACTAATATCGACAAAGCCATCAACGCCAGTTTGGAACTGCGCAGCAAGAAAGATTTGATTTTGGGGTTTATAGAGCGGGTCAACATGCAGATGGAAATTGATCAAGCCTGGCCTGAGTATGTCGCGGAACGCAAGGAGGAGGAGCTGGTCAGGTTGATCGAAGAACAGCGATTGAAGGAAGTTCCTACCCGTAAATATGTTGAAAACTCGTTCAGGAACCGGGAGATGAAGACCATTGGTCCGGCAATTGACCAAATCCTTCCGCCGATGTCCTTTTTTGACCCTGAACGGGCAAAGAAAAAACAACTGGTAATTGACAAACTGCGTGCCTTTTTTGAACGATTTTTGGGACTGGCTTCAACGGATTAGGAATACCGGGAGAATAAGTCTCAGAATATGGAGCTGAAAATGAAGATAAATAAATTTTTGACCTTCCTGATGGCGGTTATGCTGCCTTTCATTATTCTGATGGGTGGGGTGAGATTGGTGATGAACCCGGCTTTCCCGTCGATGGAGTATCGGCGGGCGGGCTTCCCGGAAGATCCGGTCGGTTTTACGCTCTTTGAGCGCACCAAGTGGTCGGAATACGCGGTCCGCTATCTGACGAACAATGAAGGCATCTCTTATCTTGGCAATCTTCAGGACGCGACTGGCGCGAAGCTCTATACTCCGGATGAGCTTTCACATATGGAAGATGTCAAGAAGGTCGTCAGCCTGAGCTCGCTGGCATGGTATGTGACCATCGGGTTGACAATCGCGGTTTTGCTGTGGTTTTTGATCATGAAACAGTGGGATTGCATCCGCAAAGCCTTCAACGCCGGCGGCTGGCTTACGGTTGCCTTGCTCGGCGCTTTGCTGATCTTTTTGGCGGTGCGGTTCGACCAACTTTTTGAATATTTCCACCGATTGTTTTTTGCCGATGGGACCTGGACTTTTTCCCAGTCGTCAACTCTCATCCGGCTTTTCCCCTTCGTTTTCTGGCGCGACGCGTTTGTGTTGGTGTTTGCCTTTGCCCTGGTGGTTGGGTTGATTTTGGCGCTGCTGACGCGCAAGCGCAAACCCAAGGTTCAACCTGCCAGCGCCTGAAAGCTGCCTGGTTCCCGCCTGTGGAGCTGACAGGCATTGAGGTAAATTGAGATAAAAAACGCGCTCCTGCGAGCGCGTTTTTTGATCGACAGATCTTATTTTGGCTTTTGAGCCTTATTCCTCAACCGGCATCGCGGTGGGACCGCCGACAATCGGGGGATTCTCGGCATCGAGGCTGGGATCAAAGATGTGGAAGTTTGCCATGTTGAAGGCAACCTGGATCTTGTCACCGTAGCGCACCTGCGTGCGGGGGTCAACGCGGGCGATAAAGTTGTGATTGCCATTGACCAGATATAGGAAGATTTCGTTGCCCATCAATTCGGTCACGTCCACAGTGACATCGACCGCTTCGGCGATGATGCCGGGAGGCGCGAACTCGGGGTTGTGAATATCTTCCGGCCGAATGCCAAAGATGATTTCTTTGCCGATGACCGATTCGTAGCGAGCCATATCGGTTTCGGGGATACGCACGCGGAAAGTGTCCATGTCAGCATACATGACGCCCTCTTCGACCACGATCTTGCCGTTGAAGAAGTTCATGGCGGGAGAGCCGATGAAGCCGGCAACAAAGAGGTTGGCGGGATGGTCATAGAGCATCTGCGGGGTGTCGAGCTGCTGCAGCTTGCCTTTGTTCATGACGGCAATCCGGGTCGCCATGGTCATGGCTTCGGTTTGGTCGTGGGTGACGTAGATAAAGGTGGTTTGCAGGCGTTGGTGCAGTTTTGAGAGCTCGGCGCGGGTCTGAACGCGCAGTTTCGCGTCCAGGTTGGAGAGCGGCTCATCAAAGAGGAACACTTTTGGCTCGCGAACGATCGCGCGGCCTACCGCCACGCGCTGTCTCTGACCACCGGAGAGTTCCTTGGGTTTGCGCTTGAGCAGGTTTTCGATACCGAGCGTGCGGGCAGATTCCTGAACGCGGCGGTCAATATCTTCTTTGCTGAGTTTGCGCAGTTTGAGACCGAATGCCATGTTGTCATACACGGACATATGCGGATAGAGAGCGTAACTCTGGAAGACCATAGCGATATCGCGGTCTTTCGGAGCAATGTCGTTGACGATCTGATCGCCGATCAAAACTTCGCCCTCACTGATTTCTTCGAGGCCTGCCAGGCAGCGCAAGGCAGTGGTTTTGCCGCAGCCGGAAGGACCGACCAGCACCAAAAACTCTTTGTCCTCGATCGCAAGATTGAGATCTTGCACGGCGACAACGTCGCCATACTTTTTCCAGACGTGATTGTAGGTCACACTTGCCATAAAATATTCCTCCTATCTTGAACGAGTATAGTGGCTTCATTATAGCTCATTTTTTCAGGAATTTAACAGAAAAGAGGCTTGACAAAGCCTCTTTTCACATGTTTTTTGACTAAAACCGATGATTAAGCAATTTTTTCAAATTGATCTTTACCGACGCCGCAATCGGGGCAAACCCAATCTTCCGGCAGGTCTTCAAAGGGGGTTCCGGGGGCGATATCTGCGGTAGGATCACCGATTTCGGGATCATAGATGTAACCACAGGCGATGCATTCGTATTTGTCCATTTTTTCTCCTTCTCTTAACTTTGCTTGAAAGTATTCTGTCAATATTATACCCTCACTTGCGGTGGCATCGTATCAGAGTTGCATCAGAAGCGGTGTTTGTGTAGAGGGTTTTCCCTCCGCTTTGGGCAAATCTCCCGGAATCAACGCGGCATGCGAGCCTTTTTACAATAAGAAAAAACTTGTCTTATGGAGTGCCGGTTGTTGTCTTATTCGGTTTGCCCATCCAGCTGATGGGATAAAATAACGGAAGGAGAAAAAAATGGAAAACTTTTCTGATCTGATGAACAATTTACCCAATGCCGTCGATATTGAGAAAGCCCGCGGGATGCATGCCCTGGTTCAGTTTTCGATCGCGGGAGAGGGCGGCGGACAGTGGGCTGTTACTGTCGATGACGGGAGGGTCTCGGTCCAAAAAGGTTCGCACCCCAAACCTGAGCTGATCCTCAAAGCCGACGCGAAAGACGCCGCCAGTCTGATGACCGGCAAGCTCAACCCGATGACCGCCTTCATGACCGGCAAAATCAAGCTCGTCGGCGACATGGGACTGGCTATGAAGCTATTGGGCTTATTGAAATAAATTAAGGGAACAAACCCCAATCAGAATCGCGCGCTTCCGGATCCATCATGGTGGGGTTCCAGAAATCCGCGCTCAATTCAACCGTGGTAGGCGCCCCGAGAACTTTTTCTACCGTTTTTCGGGTATCCTCGATCATCTCCGGACCGTAAGGACAAAAGGGCGTGGTCAAAACCATACTGACGTGAGCTTTTCCGTCTTGCAGGGTGATATTGCGGATCAGTCCCAATTCGATAAAAGAAAGCCCGATTTCTTTATCCTCCAAACCTGAAAGCATCAGCACGAGGTCATCGTGAAATTGGGGATGGGTTTGGTCGATATCCCAGACCGCGGGTTGATAGTCGCTCATTTTATACCTCAAATTGGAATGTGCAGTCCAAATTGCCGCCGACGATCGCGCTTTTGTACTTCAGATCTTTTTTGAGGATGGACGCGAAAAGAGTGTGGTCGAGCTGGCAAATCTCAGGATGGGTTTGGCTGAGTTGGTGAAAAGGGCAGCTGGAGTTGTGGATCGTTACCAGGTTGCCGCGCAGTTCCCATTGGATCTGGAAGCCTTCCAGAGCCATTTTTCGGGCAAATTCCTTTAGGGTTTCTTCGGTTGAACCGGTTGGCAGGTCGGCGAGGTAATACTCTGCCATTTGCCTGCCGACAATCTCCAAAGCTTTTCGTGAGGCATCGGGACCATAAAGCGTTTTGATGGCGCTCAGAAGGTTTTCGCTCAAGCGCTGAAAGCTGACCGGAAAGCGCTTCGCTCCCTGCTCGGTCAGGCGATAGACCATGCGCGGCCTGCCGACGCCGTGGCGGATTTCGCTGCGGGTGATCAGATTTTCCGCCTCGAGGTTATTGAGATGATGGCGAATGGTGATCGGATTAACGGCAACCTGCTCCGCCAGCTGGCTGATGGTTGCTGTCTGAGATGCCGCAAGCGCCTGGAGGACTTTTTCTCTGGTGTTCTTCATTTGGACTCAACTTCGGTTTTCAGTATACCATCAGCCGTTCTACAAGAAATGCAAAGATTGAACAATATTAAATTACCTATGCTATAATTTTTTAAGCATTGGTGTAAAAAAGGAGAAGAACAATGGCAAAGATTATTGATATTGAAGGCATTGGCCCCAAGTATGCTGAAAAATTTATCGCGATCGGGATCCGATCGGTCGCTGGTCTTCTGGAAGCCGGCGCTTATCCAAAGGGCAGAGAAGAAATTGCTCAAAAAACCGGTATCAGTAAGGATTTGATCCTGGAGTGGGTCAACCATGCCGATCTGTACCGCATCAAAGGCGTGGCAGAAGAATATTCTGACCTGCTTGAAGAAGCCGGCGTAGATACCGTTGTTGAATTGGCAACCCGGAACCCCGAGAACCTTTTCAAGAAGGTGATCGAAGTCAACGACGCCAAGAAACTTGTTCGCCGCCCACCCACGCAAAAAATGATTGAAGCCTGGATTTTGCAGGCGAAAGACATGCCGAGAGCAGTTTTCTATTGATCCATTTTTATAAACAAAAGCACCCCGCGTTCGCGGGGTGCTTTTGTTTTAAACGTGGTCTCGGTTTAGCGGTTCCCCAGCATATTCAGAATGGTGTTGACCACCAAAGCGCCGGATTGAGTTTGGTCGCGGCGTTTGCCGAAGGGGCTGGAAGAACTGAGAGCCTGCATGATTGCCTCAAGACTGGATTTGCCTTTTTGTTTGGCAGCGTAATAAGCCAGCGCCATCGAGATCAAATCCTTGGCATCGACGCCATCCGCCAGACCCTGGGAAGAGCCTGATTGCTTGCCCAGCAGGCTGGAAATCAAATCTCCAATCCCGCCGGATGAAGGCTTTTGACCGCCCAAGCCGCCCAGGAGGGAGCCGAGCAGATCGCTGCCAGCTTGCGGGGTAGCTTCGGGCTGTGCCTGCTGCTGCTGACCGCCCAAGCCGCCCAGAAGGGAGCCGAGCAAATCGTCGGGTTGAGCGGGAGCCTGCTCTTTTTCCTGCTGACCGGTGAGCCCACCGATGAGCGAACCGAGCAAATCATCCGGTTGGGAAGGAGCGGGTTCCGCTTCTTGCTTGGGTTTGGCGAGGTTGCCGATCAAAGCCGACAGAAAGTCTCCGCCGCCTCTTTCAGGCGTTTGGCCCATGCCCATCATGGAGTTAATCAGTGTGCCGGCAGTATTCGCGTTGAGCTCTTTGCCGACAAATTCTTTGGAAGCCTGAGCCAGCCCGTCAGCGTACATCTGGGCTGTGCCGCTGGTGCTTTGTTCCCGCAGCGTCTGGCTGGCGTGCTTGAGTTGGTCCGAGACCGGTTGGTCTTTTACGGAATCGACCGCTTTTTGAAGCAGCCCGAAGGTATTGACCATATTGCTGCCGTGATTGTGATTGTAATCATCGGCAGCGTCCAGTTCCTGCTGATTTTCAGCCAGAACTTTTGTGACCTCTTTGAAAATACTGCTGAGGTTTATATCCTGATCCATAGCGCGATCCGATTATTTCAAATGGTCGGGGAGAACGGGGATACGCAGAACCTGACCCGGAACGATCACGTTCATATTATCACCGATCACATCTTTGTTGGCCTCGTAGATCAGGGTGTAATAAGCCGGGGTGGCTTTGTTGTAGAAGCGCAAGGCGATATGGCTGAGGGTGTCGTCTGGGGTGACGGTGTAGGTCGCCATGTATTTCGCGGCTTCTTCAGCAGCGCGCTGTGACATTTCTTTTTCGACCATTTCGCGTTTCGAAGCAAAATCGCGGGCTTTTGCCAGTTCTTCCGCTTTTTCTTTGGCAGCTTCCTTGGCTTGTTCAGCTTTCTCAGCAGCCTCGTTCGCGAGCTTTTTGGCTTCGTATTCAGCTTTGCGGGCTTCGGTTTCGGCTTTCTTTTGCGCGGCTTCGGCAACACGCTTGGCGTTTTCGGCGGCAATCAGGGCTTCGTCTTTGGCTTCGGCGGCCATATCCTTTACTTCCTTGGCGGCGCTTTCAGCGGCGTCCTTCTTTCCAAATAATTTGTCAAATAGACCTTTTTTTTCTGCCATTTTTAAATTCTCCTTCTAATTTTTTACGGCGCGGTTGGCGCCATTCCTGTTATTTGTGAAAAATATCCATCTTTGCTTTTCACAACTCCGATTATAAGTCAGAAAAAGCGGACATTAGACAGTTGTCTAATCCCTTCCAGTACGTTAATAAACAAAATAATTATATATAAAATTGACTGAAGGGCTTCATTCTGCTATAATCCGCATGCTTCTTTGACGAGGAAAAGCTTAAAGTAACTGCAAGGAAAAGGAAATCATGTCAACTTTAGAAATCAAGAATCTGCACGTAAAAGTTGCCGGAAAAGAAATCATCAAAGGATTTAATTTAACCATCAGACAAGGCGAAGTTCACGCTTTGATGGGACCGAACGGAACAGGGAAATCGTCCCTTTCCAATGCCATCATGGGGCATCCCAATTATGAAATTACCCAAGGGGAAATTCTGATCGACGGGCAGGACATCTCTGATCTTTCGGTGGAGGAGCGTTCTCATAAGGGGATCTTTTTGGCTTTCCAATATCCGGTTGCCATCCCTGGCGTAACGCTGGCTAATTTTTTGCGGGTAGCGGTGAACGCCAAGATGAAAGCGCTCGACCCCCAATCCAAAGGGGTCTCCCTGGTTGATTTCCGTAAAAAGATGAAAAACAAAATGGACTTGCTCAAGATGGATTACAGCTTTGCCGGCAGGTACCTGAACGAAGGTTTTTCGGGTGGCGAAAAGAAGCGGGCAGAAATTTTGCAGTTGGCGATGCTGGAACCAAAGTTTGCCATTTTGGATGAAACCGATTCGGGTCTTGATATTGACGCCATCCGCATCGTCTCCGAAGGGGTCCATTCCCTGGCGAGCGATCAGTTGGGTGTGATCGTGATCACTCACTATCAGCGCATGCTCAATTACATCAAACCTCAGTTCGTGCACATTCTTTTTGACGGCAGAATCGTCGAAACCGGAGGTCCGGAACTCGCTCTGAAACTGGAAGAGCTTGGTTACGATTGGGTTCGGGATGAATTTGAGCCCGTTGAAGCCGAAGGATAAACGCGACTATGCAAGAAAAAATTGAGAAAGAGTTCTTATCCAATCTCGGAACAAATTTGACCACCGATTTTGTTGATCCTGACCGGTCAAGTTTCAAAAGCCGAAAAGGATTGGACGAAAACGTAATTCGCCAAATTTCGGCCTTCAAGGAAGAGCCGGAATGGATGCTCGAATTCCGCCTGAAGGCGTATCGCCATTTTTTGAGCCGGCCGATGCCGGCTTGGGGACCCGACCTGAGCGGTTTGAATCTGGATGAGATCTATTATTACGTGCGGCCGGAAGAAATCAACCAGCGTTCCTGGGATGACGTTCCCGATACCATCAAGAACACCTTCAACCGATTGGGCTTGCCGGAGGCGGAGCAAAAGTATCTCGCCGGGGTGGGGGCGCAATATGATTCGGAAATGGTCTACCACAACATCAACGAGCAGCTCGAAAAACAGGGTGTCATCTTTTTGAGCATTGAAGACGGACTGAAAAAATATCCCGATTTATTCAGGGAATATTTTTCGACGGTGGTGCCGATCCAGGACAATAAATTTGCTGCCTTGAACAGCGCTGTCTGGTCGGGCGGTTCTTTTGTTTATGTACCCAAGGGCGTCAAGGTCGACTTGCCGCTGCAAGCTTACTTCCGTTTGAATAACGCCAGCATCGGGCAGTTTGAACGCTCTTTGATTATCGCGGACGAAGGTTCCCAGGTGCACTATGTTGAAGGCTGTACGGCGCCGACCTATTCGACCGAGTCTTACCACAGCGGCGTGATTGAAATCGTAGTCAAAAAAGACGCGCGTGTGCGCTACACCACCATCCAAAACTGGTCCAATAATGTTTACAATCTGGTGACGCAGCGCGCTTCGGTTTTTGAAAACGGAACGATGGAATGGGTGGACGCGAACCTCGGTTCAAAAGTAACCATGAAGTATCCTTCGTGTTTTCTCAGAGGAGAAGGGGCGCACGGCGAAATGCTCTCGGTCGCCTTCGCGGGACCAAACCAGATCCAGGACGCAGGCTCCAAAATGGTGCATTTTGCCAACAATACCAGCAGTAAAATCACATCCAAATCCATCTCGCGCGGGAATGGCCAAGCCTCCTACCGCGGTTTGGTGAAGGTGGCGCGCGGTCTGAAACAGGTCAAATCCAATGTTGTTTGCGACGCGCTTCTCCTGGACCCGGAATCGCGAACCGATACCTGGCCCACGATCGACAACGCCTCCCATGATGTCAGCATCGGTCACGAAGCCTCCGTCAGCAAGGTTGGCGAAGAGCAGTTGTTCTATCTGACCAGTCGTGGATTGAGTGAAGAAGAAGCCACGACGATGATCGTATCCGGTTTTATTGAACCATTGGTAAAGGAACTTCCGATGGAATACGCGGTTGAAATGAACAAACTCATCCAGCTGCAGATGGTCGGAACGGTAGGTTAAGATGGCAGAACATCTCTCACGAAACATTAATCAGATATTTTCACAGCCTGCCATCCCTGAAAAATGGGAAGCTCTGTTTGAAGAGCGACTCTCCAATTTGCCGGCAGGGCTGAAAAGCCAACGGACTGAAGCCTGGAAACTTGCCAGACGATCCGATTTCCCAACGCGCAAAGACGAAAGCTGGCGATGGATGGACTATTCTGAACTCCCGCTGGCGGATCTGGAGATCCGCGGAAAAGACAGCCTCGGTTTGCAGTTTCAGTTGGTTCCTACGGCCATGGACGCGGCTCCGCGCAACTGGAAAAATTTGCCTGAAGGCGTGCTGGTTACTTCCGTAAAGGGACTGCTCAGCCGTCAGCCCGAGTTGGTAGAAAAAACCTTTTCGAGGTCCAGAATCGCCCTGGAAGGGAAATTTGCCCAATTAGCGAGCGCTTTGGCCGGTGATGGTCTCTTTGTCTATATCCCCAAGAATACCGCGCTGGAAGACGTTATTCAGGTTCGCCTGAACCTTGACCTGGACCGCAAGGCAGTCTGGACTCATTCCATCATCTGGATAGAAGCCAACACCCAAGCCGCGATCGAGCTGGATTGGATGAGCGCGAATTCAGGCGGGCAGGGCTTGCATAACGGCGCGCTGGAGGTTTTTCTGGGAGAGGGCGCTCACCTGCATCTGGATGAACGCCAGCATTTTTCTGCTGCAAACTGGAACATCAGCCATGCCGATGTCAGCCTTGAGGCGGATGCCGGTCTGGAATGGAACCTGGCAGTCTTTGGCGCGAAATCGAGCAAAAATTTCGTAAAAGTTGACTTGAAGGGCAAAGGATCTGACGCCAAACTAAAAGGGGTGATGTTCCCGGAGCGCGGTCAGGTCGTGAACCTGGACACGCGGCAAAACCATTGGGATGTCTCGACCAGCAGTGACCTGATTTATAAATCCGTGGCAGCCAATCAAGGTAAGTCGATCTGGCACGGCATGATCTATGTCGATCCAAAAGCGCAGCAGACAGACGCTTATCAATCCAACAAAAACCTGATTTTGGATGACAGCGCCGAAGTGAAAACGAATCCTGGTCTTGAGATCCTGGCTGATGATGTCAAGTGTTCCCATGGTGCGACCGTTGGCAGGATTGATGATACCGAATTATTTTATTTGCAGGCACGGGGAATTCCCGAAAATGAAGCCCAGAAACTGATCGTCGAAGGTTTTTACAATCAGGTTCTGGAGTCCTACAGGCTTGAGTCGACGCGGGAATCCTTGCGCGAAATGCTTGTTGAGAAGATGGAAGAGCTTTAGTGTAGTGTCTGGAAGGGAAGAGAATGAAAAGCAGCAGTTTTATGAAACCGCCAAAAGACGACGTCACGTACAAGATTGGCGATCGGGTCGAAGTCAATTGTGATCATGAAGATAAAGATGGCAACCGCATCCGCGAATGGCTGCGGGGTACCATCGTGCAGGTTGACAACAAGTTAATCGCGGTTCAGTTCAAGCAAAATGTTTATCTGACGGATGGCTGGATGGTGCCGGATCATATCCTTTGGTTTCAATTTGATTCCGTCAACGTCAGGCCCTATCAGTCCAAACGCAAAAAGACCAATCCGATCGACGAAATCGACCTGGACAATCTTAACTTATTTTAGAGAACTGTCCAACGATCCGAATGATATCAAATCCCTCCGCGAAGGGGCGTTCGGCTAAAGCGCCGTGACGAATCGCGGTAGCGCGGATGATATCCGGTGAAAAATAATAGCGGTTCGCGTAGGTTTTGTATTCAGCGAGAGCCGCTATTTTTGTTTCGACCGCGTTCTTGCTGACTTCTGCCAAAAAGTGAGGGAAAAACCCATAGCTGCTGCGCAAGACGTCATAACCCAAGACGGTGGTACCCCTGAAAGCGCGCGTGGCTTCTTCGGTCAGGGTCTGATGATCCTGATGGATATCCTTGGGGGTGTTCACGAAGACGATCTCAGGCTGGAGCTGCTTGCGCAGTTCCAGCATTTTTTGCAAAATTTCCTGGCGAAAATCCGGGAACCGGCGGGTTTCGTAGCTGCCAAGCTCGATCTGATCTTTCCGCAAGCCTAAGACCCGCATGCTGTTGTAATGTTCTTCTACCAAATTGACCAGTTCAGGATTTTTTTGGTTGTCAGAAAAAGTCATGCAGTAGACCTCAGCCTGACCGATCAGGTCAGCCAAGAGCGCTCCGCAGCCCAGCTCGATGTCGTCAGGGTGCGACCCCAAAAAGAGGAGGGATTTACCAAAAAAGGTCATGTTTTTCATAGTTACGCTCGCTGATCCTACTTGGTGGCGATAAAACCGCCAACGACTTTGGTCATCACGATCTTGCCATCCCGTTCGAGAAAACGGCTGGCAGTTGTTTCAATTGCCCGCATGACGGCTTCGAATTCCTCGTGAGTCTGGAAAAGAGAATTCCAAAGTTTCCGGTCTTCAGACATGGACGCGCGCGTATAAATCATAAAAGGTTCAACGGTGTCGAAGGTCAGCGGGTTTTCAAAAATGTGCTGCTCTGTCTTGGTGAAGAGATCCTGCATTGTGCCAAAAATCTGGGAGGCATAGCGGGAACTGCCGGGCATCGGAGGGATGGGTTTGCCGGTCGCTTCGCGGATGATCTCATAAAAGACCTGTTTGTTGGTCGGCATGGGTCCGGTGGTGAACAAACGTCCTCCGGGGACGAGCAGGCGGTGCATTTCGGCGAGCGTGAATGGGATATCCTGGGCGTAATAGATGGCAAAACAAGCCGAAATCAGGTCATAGTGGTTTTCCGGAAGGTCAAAGGCTTGGTTGAAATCCAAAAACCGAAAATCAACCGCGCTGCCGATGGCTTTGTTTTTCTCGCGGGCGTCCGCCAAGAGCGATTCGGAAACGTCTGTTCCGGTGATTTCCGCTTGTCCTTTCAGGTGATGATAAAAGGAAAAACATTGTTTTCCCGATCCGCAGCCGACATCCAAAATTTTCATTCCGGGTTGTAACTGAAGGATTTCGAGCATCCATTCGTCAATATCACGGCTTCCAAAGCGGCTGTGAATGTCGATGCGCTTTGCCAGATCGTCTGTTGTTTCCTGAAAATCAATTTTCATGCTTCCCTCGATTCTGAAATCTAAAGGCTAAGTATACTTTGCGGAGATGCTTTGTCAAGAATCCCCGGACCCCCGAAAGAGTGCCCGTTGTGACTTTGGTGGCTGAGCTGAACCCGAAAATAATCTGCCAGCAATTCCGCGAAACTCTCGATAGAGGTCTGGATTTCCTCAAAAGTCACGTCTGAGCCCGCCGCGGGGGTCCCGGCTATGACCAAATACCAGGTCTTCTGCCCGCAGCGGAGGATGCCCATATCCGCGGCGATGGTCGGATTGAGCAGCGTCCCGCGTTTGTTTAAAAACTGACATTCCGGCAGGTTTTCCGAAAGTTTGCCCAGCAAAATTCGGTCGTTCTCAGTGAACATACCCATCAGTTCAAGCAAAAAATCCCGGTATTCTTCCGTCAGAGCCTCGCCGTTATCCAACAGCCGCAGGGATCGGATCAATTCCTCCGCGCTGCTGCGGCGGGGATCGAAAGTTGTCTGATCCAGCTGCCAGTCATCCAGGATCCGCCGCAGTCGATTATCTCCCCGGGCAAAAAATTCAAGCGCGTCGGTGGCGTTTTCTTCGCTGCGCACAACCATAGCTTCAAGCAGAGCGGCAAAATTGCGCCCATTGATTCCGTAATTTTGGATATCGGGCAGTGTTTTGCCTTCGTTTTGAAGAATTTTTAAGACTGCCATAGCGGTCGGTACTTTTATCATCGAAGCCGGCGGAAAGCTCTCGGCAGGATTGCGGGAGAACAAAACCTTTCCGTCCCGGTCTTCGATCTGCAGATACCAATCGACACCTGCGATCAGCTCTGCTTCGATGGCCTTCAACCCGCCAATTTCAGCCGTGGCGGTCGGCGTAAAAGGGGCAGATTCCGGGGTTGAAGTTGGCGATTTTGTTTTCGTCTGGATGGAGTCGAACCCGAGGGTCACGGTTGCGGGCGCAGGCGAAGGCTTGTCGAAGGGAGCTGTTTCCTGGTTTTGCCTTGGGCTGCAAGCGCCCAAAAACGTGAGAAGAAAAGCGAAAATCAGCAGCATACGTGCTGGGAGTCGCCCACGTTTATCTTTCGGCAATGCTTTCATTCTCTCAGCAAATGCGCGGCAGCATTTCTCCCGCGAGCATGTCCAGCCGGCGGGTAGTTCCGAGCGGCGTTTCAAGCAAAAGCTGCCCGTCTGATGCCGCGAAAACCTCGCCGATCTTGGCGGCTTGTGCTCCATAAGGATGATCGCGCAGCGTTTGGAGCGCGAGAGCGGCTTGTTGGGCAGGCACGATTACGATCAATTTGCCTTCATTTGCCATGTAAAGCGGGTCCAAACCGAGCATATCGCAGGCGCTGCGCACATCGCGGTCGATCGGGATCAGGTCTTCCTGAATATTAATGGTCACATGGCTCTGCCTGGCAATCTCAACCAGGGTGGTTGCCAATCCGCCACGGGTCGGGTCACGCAAAACGTGGACCGAAGGCACCGCCTTGAGCAATTTGGCAATCATTCCATTGAGCGGCGCGACATCAGAGCGGATTTGGGAGTGAAACCCGAGGTTGCCGCGGGCTTCGGCAACCGCCACGCCGTGATTGCCGATCGGTCCACTGATCAAAACCGCGTCCCCGATTTGTGCGCAGGAGCCATCAATTTTCAGGGTCCGATCCACCCAGCCAATCCCCGTGGTGCTGATGAAAATCCCATCAGATTTTCCTTTTTCGGTGACTTTGGTGTCAGCCGCCACAATTTTGACATCCGCTTCGCAGGCAGCAGCTTGCATTGAATTCAGAAGACGTTCCAGGTCGCTGATCGGAAAACCTTCTTCCAGAATAAAAGTTGCGGCAAGATATTTAGGCGTTGCCCCAAGCATGGAAACATCATTGACGGTTCCGCTGATCGCAAGTCTGCCGATGTCTCCGCCAGCAAAAAAGAGCGGTGAAACAATGTGCGCATCGGTTGAAACCACCAGATTTGTGCCTTCAGGGATTTCCCGACCAAATTCGAGCAGAGCGGCGTCGTTTCCGAGATTGAGGATCGCGTTTCCCAGGTATTTTTGGAAAACATTTTGAATCAAATCATGGGTTTTAACGCCTCCACTGCCGTGACCAATGACAATTTTTTCACTGTGGTTCAGAGGCATCGGGCATTGGGGCCCTTCCATGACGGGATATTGTTCACTCATTTAGTTCACCTTATGGTAGCGATAATATGCGGCACAAGCGCCTTCACCCGAGACCATCGGCGCTCCAAGCGGATGAGATGGCGTGCAAAGTGTGCCGAAGGCGGGGCAGTCAAGCGGTTTGGCGACTCCGCGTAAAACCAAACCGGCAATGCAGTCGGGGGATTCGTTCAACTCGCTGAATTCGAGATCAAAACGCGTGGTGGCGTCGAAGCTTTTGAATTCAGGCCGCATTCCCAGCCCTGAGAGCGGGATGCTGCCAATTCCGCGCCACTGCCGGTCAACCGGTTCAAACACTGTCCGAATCATAGCTTGCGCGGCGGTGTTCCCGTCGCGGGTGACGTAACGCGGATAAGCATTTTGGACCCTGGCGTCGCCAGCTTCGAGCTGCCGGACACACATCAGAATCCCCAACGCCAGATCCAAAGGATCAAATCCGGTTACCACAATCGGGGTATGGTAGCGGACGGCGATCGGTTCATATTCCCGGTAACCCATGATGGCGCAAACGTGACCCGCCGCCAAAAAAGCGTTGACGCGGTTGTCCGGGCTGTTCAGGATCGCGTGCATTGCCGGCGGAACGAGCACATTTGCCGGCAGGACCGAAAAATTGTTGACCTTGTTCTTTTGCGCGTGCAGGATGCTGGCGGCGATGGAAGGGACAGTCGTTTCAAATCCAACTCCAAAGAAAACTACCTGTTGGTCCGGGTTTTCCTGAGCTATTCTGACGGAATCCATGGGCGAGTAGACCACCCGCACGTCACCGCCCTGGGCGCGGACCGAAAAAAGGTCGCGGGTATTGCCAGGCACGCGCAGCATATCTCCGAAACTGGTGAAAATCACATTAGGCTGACTCGCGATTTGTAGGGCATGCTCAATGATCTCCACCGAGGTGACGCAAACGGGACAGCCCGGTCCGTGGATCAGGGTGATTTCCTGCGGCAGCAGCTGATCGATGCCATACTCCATGATAGCGTGGGTCTGACCGCCGCAAATTTCCATGATATTCCACGGCTGGGTCGTCAGCCGCCGGATTTCATTCATGATTGCCTTCGTTTGACGAAGGGATTCGGGAGTTATTGTGGCTTTGCTCATGAGAGAGAGGCATCCGCTCCGTAATAATCTTTATTAAAAGTTTCCAGGTCTTTGAGGATTTTCAAAGTCTCCGAAGCTTCCTGGTCGCTTAAAACATTAAGAGCAAAACCCGCGTGAACCAGGACGTATTGACCAACCTTGGCTTCGGGAGTCGTTGCCAGGCAAACTTCCTGGATCACCCCGTCAAAATCGACTTTTGACATGAGCGTTCCATCGACTTCGTAAATTTCCAAAACCTTTCCAGGTATTCCAAGACACATAATAACTCCTTAAGATCCTGTCTGAGCGAGGGCGGTCAAAAGCTGGCCTAACGAGACACCGCCGTCATTGGTCGGTACCTGATGGTGCCAAAGCACGCGAAAACCGTCCGCTTCGAGGGCAGGGATCGTATTATCAAGCAGACGTTTATTCTGCCATACTCCACCCGAAATTGCCACAATTTTTACACCTGTCTGCCGGCGTACAGCTTTGGCGCAATCCACCGCCAGGCGGGAGATCGTGTTGTGAAAACGAGCCGCAATGACCGAAACAGGCTGGTTATTCCGCAGGTCAGCGATAATTCGTGTGAAAAGTGGTTTTAACAGAATTTCTTCTCCATCGATCGGAAGCTCATAAGCCTGATCAGTTTGTGTATCAGCTGCCGCTTCGAGGCAGATGGCGTTTTGAGCTTCGTAGCTGATTTCCTGATACAAACCGATCAGCGCCGCCACGGCGTCAAAAAGACGCCCCATGCTGCTGTTGAGCGGGGTATTAAAACCGGTTCTGACCTGATTGATCACGACTTGCTGTTCAATCTCACTCAAAAAGTTTTTCGGCGAAAGGTTCTGGCTTCGATCCAGTAGGTCGAGCGCGGCAAGATAACCCAACGCCAGCCGGGCAGGCTTTTTGATGGATGCTTCACCGCCGGGAAGCGGCAGATATTGGAGATGAAAACGGCGCTCAAAGCCGCGATAATTGGCAAGAAAGACCTCGCCGCCCCAAATCTTGCCGTCGGTTCCATAACCAGTGCCGTCAAACGAAAGACCGATGACCGGTTCATTGCTATCCCAGCTGTTGTCTGCCAAACAAGAGCTGATATGGGCGTGGTGATGCTGTACCTTGATGAGAGGCAGATTTTTTTTGGCGCTTAGATCGAGCGCGTAGCGGGTGGCAAGATAATCGGGATGTAAATCGCAGGCAATCAGCTCAGGCTGGATTCGGAAAATCTGCTGATAATGATCAATCGCGCTTACGTAGGCATCCCAGGTTTCCTGATTGTCAAGATCGCCGATATGATGGCTGACAAAAGCGTACTTTTCTCGGGCGAGCGTGAAAGTATTTTTTAAATGCGTGCCGCATGCCAGGCTGGGCGGGCAGGATTGTGCCAACTGAATCGGATTCGGCGCGTAGCCGCGGGCGCGGCGGCTAAAATAGCGCTCTCCGCGAAAAATGGAGGCGACGGAATCGTCAATTCGGGTTTCGATCGGACGGTTGTGCATCAGGAAAGCGTCCGCGATCCCTGCCATGCGCTTCACCGCCTGATCATTCTGGGTGACGATCGGTTCTTCGCTCAGATTGGCGCTGGTCATCACCAAAACCCTCGGGAAACCCTCGGCTTTTTCAAGCAAGAGATGGTGCAACGGCGTGTAGGGCAGCATGAAGCCGAGCGTGTTTTGATCCGGCGCGACAATTTTTGCCAGACGGCTGCCTGCTTCCGTCAGCTGAAGCAAGACGATCGGGGCTTGCACCGAAGTCAGCAGCTCTTCCTCATCGGGGTTTACGCGCGCGTAAAGACGGATCGTTTCCAAATCGGGCGCCATCAGCGCGAACGGTTTGCCGCTGCGCTTTTTGCGCAGACGCAGCTGATTGACCGCGTTTGGGTTGGTCGCGTCGCAGGCAAGGTGAAAGCCACCCAAGCCCTTTATCGCCAGAATTTTGCCCTCGGCGAGCAGTTTTCGGGCATCCTGAAGAGCGTTTTCTCCTTCCGCCTTGCTTTCGTTTCCAATTTGGAGCCAGATTCGCGGACCGCAAACCGGACAGGCAACCGGTTGGGCATGAAACCTGCGATCGGCAGGATCATGATATTCCTTTTCGCAATCCGGACAGAGCGGAAAGCCTGCCATGCTTGTGTTCGGTCGGTCATAAGGAATTCCCCGTACGATCGAAAAGCGTGGCCCGCAATTGGTGCAGTTGATGAACGGATAGCGAAAGCGCCGGTCTGTGGGTGTAAACAGTTCTTTCAGACAATCTGGGCAAACGTTCAGATCCGGCGAAACCGGCAGAAAATCCGCCGGGTCGTCCACTGATTCCACGATGGTGAAGCTTTGAAAGGGCTTGAAAGGAAGGTCGGATTGTTCAAAGGTGTCAATTCGAGCCATGCGCGGTGGGTTAGAGCGCAGCTCTCGGATAAACGCCTCGATCTGCTCCGGTGCGCCGTGCAATTCAATTTCCACGCCGTGGGACGCGTTGAGAACCCAGCCCTTGAGGCCGTATTTTTGCGCATAGTTATAAACGGTTGGTCGAAAGCCAACCCCTTGAACGATGCCGTTGATCAGCAGCTTTTTATTGATTTTGGTCATCTACGAGCGTGCTTCTGCCACCTTTTCCTGAATCCAGGCAATCCAGTCTTCAAAACCCTCACCGGTTTTCGCGGAGACCGCGAAGGTCTTTAGCCCGGGGTTCAACATCTCGACCCCTGCACGGAAGTAATCCATATCGAAGTCGGTATAGGGCAGCAGGTCGATCTTATTGATGATCAAAACATCGATCCCGCGGTAAATGTTGGGGTATTTGTAGGGTTTGTCATCGCCTTCGGGGGTCGACGCGATCAGGATGTTGGCGTGATGACCAAGAGCAAAACCAGCCGGACAGATTAAGTTGCCGACGTTTTCGATCAGCAGCAGATCGATATCTTCCAAATCGAGCTCATCGATTGCCAGCCCGACCATATTGGCGTCCAGGTGGCAATCTCCGCCGGTATTGATCTGAACAGCGGGCATGCCGGCTGCCATGATCTTGTCCGAATCGATCGTGACCGGAGCGGTATCGCCCTCAATCACGCCCATACGCAGGTTTTCCGGGAGTTTGGCAATGGTCTGCAGGATAAAGGTCGTTTTGCCGGCACCGGGGGAAGCCATGACGTTGATCGCGAAGACTTTTTTATCATCCAGCTTTTTGCGGTTCTGCTGGGCAAGCTGATCATTGGAGTCCATAATTCTTTTGACAATTTCAACACGTTGTTTCATTCTTATCTGCTTCCTTTTTCTTAATTTCAATGTTGTCAATTTGGAATTCTTCTCCGGATATTATATCCAAATTAATGCTGTTACAGGTCGGGCAAGGAGTGAGCTCCTCGTTCAAATCATATTCCGTGCCGCATTGACGGCAGCGGAAGGTCGCCAAAACGCGATTAAAGTGCAGGCGCGCGTTTTGGGCGATCGTGCCCTGACTGATTTGATCCCAATAAAATTGTACGGAGTCATCAATGATGGAAGACAGCGCGCCAATCGTGAGGTTGATATCCGTGACCTCTTCCGCGTCGTTTTCCATTGCCGATTTGAGGACAATTTCCAAAATACTTTGGGTTACAGCCAGTTCGTGCATAGTCTGATTATACTATCCGCCTTCCCAACGGACAAAAATGGATCGATGATCCGCGAGGTTATTAACAATTTTTCTGAGCAGTTGATTAAACCAAATATTCCGGATGGGAATAGACCTCATATTGGTTGGCGCGCATGTAGCCAATCAGACAGATGCCTACGGTCCAAGCGAGTTCAATGGCCTTTGTGGTCGGCGTTGTGCGTGAGATGATCAGGCGCACTCCCATGGCAAGGCTTTTCATGACCATTTCGGAGCTGATTCTGCCGCTCAGCATCAGACAGGTGGGCTTGAAATCGCTTCCGCTTATCAACCACATTCCTGCCAGTTTATCGATGCAGTTGTGCCTGCCAAGGTCTTCCACGATAAAAGGGCAAGACAATCCGTCGCTCAAGCCCGCGCAGTGAAAACCGCCTGCCAAATCGTGCAAATGCTGTTTTTGCGTGAAGCGATAATAGAGATTGGTCAAATTCTGATGTTGAAAATAGATCACCTGATCCGGTCTTTCGTAAATCAGTCCGCGTTCGGGTTGGATTCCGGTTGAAGTTCGGTGGAATGACTGTGGTTTTTTCACTGCCTTATGCAGCTGAATTTCAATCAGGCTTAAATCCTCGGACAGGCTGATCGAAGCGACATCCCGCATGTCTGCGATTACATGTTCGTTGTACAGAAATCCGAGAGCCTGCTCCTTGAGTTGGGTTGGAGTGCAGATGAAGGTCATCCAGTGTTCGCCGTTGACTTTCATGGCGATGGAGTGCTCTCTGATAACCGCTTTGGTCGCGTCGCGCAGGTCACCGGTCGAATCACTGTAGCTTTGGATGGGAAGCTCAAGGTAGGGTATCTGGCTGTCTTTATCTTCAGCTGTTTTTTCAGACTCCCGCAGGGCAGCCTCCAGCAGCTCTGACGCCTGGGCAACCAGGTCGGCGGTCTTTTGGGACAAACTCGGTTTAAATTGGAAGGAAAATCCCCGGACGGTCAGAATTCTTGCTGTCGGGCAGGAATTGGTCATGGTTTGGCAGATAGCCAACAATTCACCAGCGCTCAAATGGTGGGTAAAAGCCGAATGCTGGGTGGAAGGACTAACTGTCTCAAAAGCCAGATCCGGGAGCTGTTCGGAGTTGTGAGCGTCAATAAAAATGACTTCATCATAGCCCTGAAGGTCTTCTGCCATTTCCGGTAGAAGCTGAAAAAGGTACATGAAGCGCGTGCTGCCATCCTGGCTTTCAACCCATTCTCCCGGGTATTCGGGAGTCTGCAAGCCGCGGCTGCGCAAAACGGCATCGAGCACATGCCAACCGGCGCCGTCATCTTCGCGGTCTCTGTTTCCATAGGCGATTACAAAACGTTTTTTGTTCATATTCCATCCAAAAATAAAACCTCCCCTGATGATACCGCAAGGGGAGGTTTTATTGTAACTAATTTTTGATTAGCGGCTGATCGTATCGATCACATTGCCGTAAGGATCGATGAAATCGATCTCGATGGGCATCTGACCGTACGCGTGGGTCGAGCAGCTCAGGCAGGGGTCGTGAGCGCGAATGGCGTGCTCAACGCGGTTAAGCATGCCTTCCTTGACGTCGGGACCCTTCACGAATTCTTTGGCGACCATATCAACAGCTTTGCTCATGGCGTAGTTGTTGTGACCGGTCGAAACGATCAGGTTGACTTTCAGCAATCGGCCGTTTTCGTCGGTGGTATAGTCGTGGATCAGGGTGCCGCGAGGCGCTTCGATGATGCCGACGCCGTGACCGGTGGGTTCCTGATGGGTGTTGAGAATATCATTGCTGAGGATATCGGGGTCATCAAGCAAGACACGTACCCGTTCGGCTGCAAAGAGACATTCGATCATGCGGGCGTAGTGATAATAGAGGGTGTTTTCAACCGGAGCGCCGCCGTTGATGGCTTTAAACATCTTAAGTTCTTCGTTTGCCAGCGGGGTATCGATATGTTCACACAGGTTGATGCGGCCCAAAGGACCCACACGATAAACGCCTTCGGGGAAACCGAGTTTCTTATAGTAGGGGAACTTCAGATAAGACCAGGGTTCAACGTGTTCGGCGATGAAATCGAGGTAATTCTGAGCGCTGAAGACTTCCAGTTCTTTCCCATCTCGGCCCTTGAGGCGCAGATTGCCGTCAAAGAGTTCCAGCCCGTTCTCAGGGGTGGTCAAACCGAAGTAACCGGTCGGGAAGACGGCGAAGCGTTCCACGACATCGCGGTTGGCAGCAACCCAGTCCTTGACGATTTTGATCCCGAGCTTGGTGGTCTCGATTTGTTCGTCCAGACCTGCCAGAATGCGGTCGCGGCCCGCGGCGCTGAGCGTGCGGTTGACGCCGCCGGGGATGGAGAAGGTCGGATGAATACTGCGTTCACCCAGTTCAGAGATGATCGCCTGACCAAACTTGCGCAAGCGGACAGCCTTGACCGTCAGATCGGGATCAGCCGCGATCAAGCCAACCACGTTGCGGGTGGCAGGATCGGAGTCAAATCCAAGCAAGAGGTCCGGACCAGCCAGTTCAAAGAAATGCATACCGTGGCTTTGGATCATCTGGCCCATGTGCATCAGTTCACGCAGCAGGCTTGCCGGTCGGGGAGGCGGACAGCCCAAAACGATATCAGCAGCCTTGGAAGCCGCCAGGTGATGGCTTACGGGGCAGATACCGCAGATGCGCGGGGTGATTTGCTGCATTTCAGAGACGAAACGTCCTTCGCAGAACTTTTCGAAACCCCGAAACTCGTTCACGTGGAAATAAGCATGTTCGACACTGCCGTCATCCTTCATGTGGACGGTAACCTTGGCGTGTCCTTCGATACGGGTTACAGGTTCAATTGTGATTTTTTGTGTCACCATATTTTCTCCTAGTGCCATTTGTTGGTCAGGTCGTTCACTTCCGGGACGCGACCCTGGGCTAATTCGCTCAAGACATAAAAGATCGCGTCAGCGCTGGGGGCACATCCGGGCAGGAAAATATCGACTTTGACGACATCGCTGACCGGGCGGACGTGTGTGGTTGTGGACAATTCGGGATCGTCCGGGATTTTACCGCTCTCATCGGTGCTTTCGGTTTCGATGTAAGCGCGTTTCAAAGCTGCTTCGGCACCGCAGAAATTTCTCATCGCGGGCACGCCGCCAAAGACGGCACAGTCGCCCAACGCCACCAGATACTTGCAGCGTGCGCGCATTTTGATCGCGACTTCTTCGTTATACGAATTGGAGATGCCGCCTTCGAGGATTCCGACATCCACGCCTTCTTCATCCGGCTCTTTCAGGTCGGTAATGGGGGTGGCGCGCAGATCGACCAGTTTGGTCAGCTCGATAATCCGTTCGTCCATATCCAAAAATGACATATGGCAGCCAGCACAACCCGCAAGCCAGTCTGAAGCTACTTTTGGTTTTGCCATGTTTTTCCTTTCATACTCCTTTGACTCAATCGGATGGCTAAGCCAAAACGATCGAAGAAATTTTATCTGTCAATTCTGTCTGCCAATCGGCTTTCAGGGTCAGACCCGATTTTTCGGACAGATTCATTAGAACTTCGCGAACAGAACGCTGTTGTTCGTGAACGGTGATCGCCTGGCGATTGAGCTCCAGACGTCCGTCGGTGGTCAGATAGTGACCTTCTTCTTCGTCCCAGATCTTGCAAGGCAGAATCAGGTCTGCGTCCGCCGTGATTTCGTTGAAATAGCTGCTCTGAACGATTTTATAACCGCTGTTCTTGAAGGCTTCCAGGCTCTTCGGGCAGGCTTTGCCGTCTCCGAGGGCGTAGAAAGCAACCGGGGCAGCCTTGTAGTTGGCGCGCAGATCAAGACCGTAAATCGCGCCGGCGAAGCTGTTGGTGTTGCCTTTCATGATCAAGACCTTGGCATTGATGCTGCGGGCAAATTCAATGGTACGGCGCAACTGATCCATATTTTCTTTGCGGGCAAACCATTTGCCGATGACGATGACCGGGTGTTGGGCTGCTGCCAACGCTTCCAGCGCCATGCGACCGTAGCGGGCGTCAGCGGAGTCGGACTCGTAGGCTTTGCTTCCAGCGACGACATCCAGCAGATCAGCGTAGTTATCGCCGACCATGATCAGTTTGCGGCTGATGTTCTTGCCGAGTTTGTTGGGTTTTTTGGTCATCTGAATCAAGACGAATTCTTCGCTCAGTTTGCGCTGCAGCATAAACCCGGCGACCTGGTAATCTTTGATCAGGTCAGCGCCAAGGACGACAGCCGCGTCCGCCTCATCGAGGGCTTCGAGTTTGGATTCGAAGGGACCAAATTCTTTTGCCAATTCAAGCGCGATGGCAGCGCTTTCGTCCTGACCACAGAGAGCAACCTGTCCGGCTTCAAATTCGGTTTTGAAGAAGTCGCGGAAAGCGCTCAGAGTTTCTGCCGGTTGTCTGCCGTGGATGCAGGTGCTGATTTCTTCGCCGGCGTGGGCTTTGAGCTGGGTCGCGAAAGTTGAAAGAGCTTCTTCCCAGGAGACCGGGATCAGTTCGCCATTCCGGCGGATGAGCGGTTGCTGGACGCGTTCCATCTTGTTGGCAACGGGGGTGTAGCGGCCCTTTTCGCAGAGCATGCCCTGGACGAAGTTGGCGTCGTAATCGCCGTCGATGCGCACCAGACGGTTGTCGCGGGTCTTGACCACGCGGTGGCAGCCGACAGAGCAGTCCATACAGACCGAAGGAGTATGGACAAGATCAGTTTCACGTCCCTGATAGGCGCTGCGGCGGTCAAAGAGCGCGCCGGTCGGGCAGATCTGAACACAGTTGCCGCAGGAAATACAGGTGCTTTCGCTCAGTTGGAGACCATGATCCGCGATCAAAATGGTGGCGGATCCGCGTTCTTCCATGCTGAGGGTGTGATTTCCGACCAATTCACCGCAGGTGCGGATGCAGCGGCGGCAAAGGATACAGCGGTTGTTGTCCAGAATGAAATCGGGATGACTGGTGTCGACATAGAAGGGTTTGTATGCAGGAGTGATAGGCCAGTGGTTCATGCCCTCACGGTAGGCGCTTTGCTGCAGGTCGCAGTCACCGTCGGTGGACTGGCAGTACATGCAGAAGTGGTTGCGCTCGCTGAAAAGCATTGAAAGAACAAACTTGCGGGCAGCCCGGGTTTTATCTGTATCGGTATGGATTTTCATCCCGTCCGCGGCTGGCACAACACAACTTGGCTGCAGTTTGCGGGCTCCTTCGACTTCCACCAGACATAGGCGGCAGGCGCCGTAGGGTTTCAGCTTCGGGTGATGACACAGGGTTGGCACGTTGAAACCTGCCAGTTGAATGGCATCCAGAACGGTTGCCCCAGCTTCGATTTCAACGGGAAGATTATTTACAGTTACATTGATCATCTAATTTCTCTCCATCGTCTCGCTATTTTAGTTGACCTCAACAGCACCAAAATTACAGACCTGTTCGCAGATTCCACAGCGGATACAGATGTCTTTATTGATGTGATGGGTGAGCTTGCGTTCACCAGTGATGGCGCCAACCGGGCAGTTTCTGGCGCATACGGTACAACCGGTGCATTTTTCTTCGGAAATCTGGAAACTGATCAGATTGCGGCAGACCTTGGCAGGGCAGCGTTTTTCGTAAATATGGGCTTCGTACTCGTTCAGGAAGTGCTTCAGAGTTGAAACCACTGGGTTGGGAGCGCCCTGACCCAGACCGCAGAGGCTGTCCTGGATGATTTCGTCGCACAGTGTGTGCAGCATGTCGATATCTTCCGGTTTGCCTTCGCCGGCGCAAATCCGTTCGAGGATCTCAAGAATGCGGCGGGTGCCAACGCGGCAGGGAACACATTTGCCGCAGGATTCTTCCTGAGTAAATTCCATGAAGAAGCGGGCGATGTCGACCATACAGGTATTTTCGTCCATGACGATCATACCGCCGGAGCCCATAATTGAACCGGCTGCGCCGAGGGTTTCGTAGTCAACTTCGAGGTCCAGAAACTGTTCGGGCAGACAACCGCCCATGGGACCGCCGGTCTGGACGGCTTTGTAGCCCTTGCCGCCTTTGATGCCGCCGCCGATGTCATAGATGATTTCGCGCAGGGTCATTCCGAAGGGGACTTCGATCAGACCGGTGTGCATCACGTCGCCGGCAAGCGCGAAGGTCTTGGTGCCTTTGCTCTTTTCGGAGCCCATGCTGGTGTACCATTCCAAACCGCGTTGGATGATGCGGGGAACGTTGGCGTAGGTCTCAACATTGTTAATGTTGGTGGGTTTGCCCCAAAGACCTTTGGTGGCAGGGAAAGGAGGACGAACGCGGGGTTCGCCGCGGGATCCTTCGATGGACGCGATCAGAGCGGTCTCTTCGCCGCAGACAAACGCGCCCGCGCCCATGCGGACTTCGAGATCAAAGGAGAAATCAGTGCCCATGATATTTTTGCCCAGCAGACCGTATTCACGGGCTTGCTCGATGGCAGTGTTGAGGGTGCTGACCGCGATGGGATATTCAGCGCGGCAGTAGATATAACCCTGATTGGCTCCGACTGCATAACCGCCGATTGCCATTCCTTCGATAACGGAATGAGGATCGCCTTCGAGAACCTTGCGGTTCATGAACGCGCCCGGGTCGCCTTCGTCCGCGTTGCAGATCATATATTTCGGGAAGCCTTTCGCGCCGGCTGCGAATTTCCATTTCATACCGGTGGGGAAGCCCGCGCCGCCGCGTCCGCGCAGCTTGGAATCGAGAATGGTTTGGATAACATCTTCCCGGCTCATCTCGTTCAGAACTTTGGCGAGCGCCTGATAACCATCGACAGCAATGTAATCTTCGATATTGCGCGGGTCAATCTTGCCGATGTTTTCGAGAATCACGCGGATTTCTTTTTCTTTCGGCGCGCGAACTTCATCGTCGGTAATGTCGCGTAATTTGGCGGCGTATTGCTGCATTTCACGCCCTTTGATGAAGTGTTCTTCCACCAAAGGTTTGACACTGTCGGTTGTGAGGGAGATGTAATGAACGCCCTCTGGATAGACCAGGATATCAGGTCCCTGAGTTTCCGGGTCGCCGATCCGTGCGGTATCCAGAATTTCGACTTCGTCCATAAGGTTCAAGACTTTCAACTCGGCGATGAGTTGATCTTTGACCTGGACAGCGCCTTTCCGGACACAAACCGGATCCATCGAAACTAGAATCGTAGAACGGTAATATGCCATATCAAATACTCTTCCTATTCCTTTACATTATTCCGAAATTTTGTACTCGAGAACGACATTCCCATTCCCGATGTGTTCTTTCATGATTCGTTTGGCTACATCTGGGGCAACTTTGGCATAAACAACTTCTTCCTTGCCGGGTAAAGTCACCTTGACCACCGGGTCTTGACCGGTCAGACCGAAATTGCCTGTTTGGCGCAGGATGATATCGGTCAATTTATTGTCTTCGATGTAGGTCAGGATTGCCTTGAGCGTTTCGCGCGCGCCGGCCGCGATGCCGACCGTGCCCATGCCGACGACGATCTGGGTTTTGCCAGTCTGGTCGCGCAGCTCTTTAATTTTTTGGGCTTCTTCACGCAGACGTTTGAGGTCTTCTATTGAATTAATTTTGGGCATAACTTACTCCTTGTTTGCTTCCGATCTCAAAAGTTTTTTCTATTCCTCCACGAACCGTGGCGGTGAGTAATTCGATTATCCGATAATCGGTCAGAGGGACGCAGTCCAAGATCTGCTTCACCTCTGTGTCGTCAAAATGGAAGGTTTGGTCGTTGACCTGATAGTCCAGGACCCAATTGACTTCGGGTGTCCCAAAGAAGAGGGTCAGGAAACTGTCTGCCAAATCTCCCAAAGGCATTCGGTCGATATGGCTGTGGCGGAACTTGGCGGTGATTTTTGTTCCTTTGCCAGGCTCGGAGTCAATCTCCAGGAAGCCCGCGCAGGCTTCGGCGGCTTGTTTGAGCATCGGGATGCCCAAGCCGACCTTGCGCTCGCTGCGGCTGGTCACAAAGGGGTTCATCACGTTTTCCAGCAGTTCTGCGTCCATACCTTTGCCGTTGTCTTCAATCGTGATCCAGAGCTCATCCTCCTGAATATTTTCGTTGACCGCGATCCTGACAGTCGACGCGCCGGCAGAAATGCAATTTTCGGCGATATCCAGAATATGAAGAGCCAGTTCTCTCAAAATTAAGCCTCGCTCGCCTGAACCTTTTCGATGATCTTGCTGAATTGGGACGGTTTGGTGCGGCCGTTGTTCACTTCGTCTACCACGACAACCGGAGCCTGGGAGCAGGCGCCGACGCAGCGGCAGTATTCAAGCGTGATCATGCCGTCGCTTGTGGTTTGGCCCGGTTCGATGCCCAGGATCTGTTTGGCTTTGTCGATCAATTGGCTGATGCCGCCGACATAACAGGCAGTACCGATGCAGAACTTGATGACGTGTTTTCCGCGGGGAACCGTGGTGAAGAAGGAATAAAATGAGACCACGCCGTGGACCTTGCTCACGGGAACATTGAGGCGTTTTGCCACATATTCCTGCATTGGTGCGGAGAGGTAACCGATTTTAGCCTGCAGATCGTTGAGGACTACCATCAGTGCGCCGTTCAGATCCACGCTTTTGTCGATTGTCTGATCAATAATGGGTCTTAGAGTCGGGTTATCGAGCGGGTCTATTGGCTTTATCGTTTCGGTCATTGTGTTAAAAGCTCCTTTTTATACATTCTGACATTGTGAAAAAATGTACAATAAGTGTAACCCCGTTGGGGGGATTGGTCAACGACATTTGGCTAAAATTTTTTCAACGTGAGAAGTATTTAATTGATTAAACCTATTAATTGGTTTAATAATTTCACTCACGCCAGTTGCGGTAATGATCCGGCTTGCTTAATGGTGTGCCTACCTGCATATTGGGCTCTTTCCAATCCCGTCATTCTGAGCGAAGCGAAGGATCTCGCGTATTGGGACTCTTTCCAATCCCGCCATTCTGAGGCGCTGCTGAAGAATCTTTCACTCTACGATCCTGACGGAACCATTTTTTCGGGTTTGCGAAACCGCAAGATCCTTCGCAACTAAAGCTCAGGATGACAGGCGGGTGGGCACCGCAAGATCCTTCGCAGGTGAAGCTCAGGATGACGTGAACCCTGTCATACTGAGGCGCAGCCGAAGAATCTTTCGTACTGGGCTCTTTCCAATCCCGTCATTCTGAGCGAAGCGAAGAATCTTGTGTCTCCTGATCTTTGCGGAACCATTTTTTCGGGTTTGTGCAACCGCAGGATCCTTCGCAGGTGATGCTCAGGATGACAGGCGGATGGGCACCGCAAAATCCTTCGCAGGTGAAGCTCAGGATGACGTGAACCCTGTCATTCTGAGGCGCAGCCGAAGAATCTTTCACTTTACGATCCTAACGGAACCATTTGATTGGGTTTGCGAAACCGCAAGATCCTTCGCAACTAAAGCTCAGGATGACAGGCGGGTGGGCAGCGCAGGATCCTTCGCAAGTGAAGCTCAGGATGACGGACGGGTGAGCACCGCAAGATCCTTCGCAATACCCGACCTTTTCACGGCGGGTACAGGTGAAGCTCAGGATGACGTGAACCCTGTCATTCTGAGCGAAGCGAAGAATCTTTCGTCTCCCGATCCTGACGGAACCATTTGATCGGGTTTATGCAACCGCAGGATCCTTCGCAAGTGAAGCTCAGGATGACAGGCGGGTGAGCACCGCAAGATCCTTCGCAGGTGAAGCTCAGGATGACGTGAACCCTGTCATTCTGAGGCGCAGCCGAAGAATCTTTCACTTTACGATCGTAACGGAACCATTTTTTCGGGTTTGCGAAACCGCAAGATCCTTCGCAGGTGATGCTCAGGATGACAGGAGGGTGGGCAACGCAAAATCCTTCGCAGGTGAAGCTCAGGATGACAGGCGGGTGGGCACCGCAAGAGCCTTCGCAGGTGATGCTCAGGATGACAGGCAACTAGGTGCTGGCAGAAGGTCAGGATGACATTCACTAAGGGTGGATGCTTATGCCATGAGGGCGCGTCTGATCGAATCCAGGTCCGTTTTTTCGATCCTCAATTCCGTTATTCCCAAAATCCCGTCGAGGTGGTGCGCGTCGCCATTTTGGATCGTGCGCATGCGGCGCAGCTGCGGAAATTGCTCCCTGACACTTTGAGGATGGAGATAATGAGAAATCTCAACGATTTCCAGTTCAAGTTCAGGCGGAAAATCCCCCAAACGGGGAAGCAAGCCGTTTTGCTCACGCTCGACGTGAGCAGGCAAAAACCAGCCTCCCAATGCCTGAACCGCGCGCTTGGCTTCGAGCAAGGTCAAGGTACTGGCGGCAGCCAACAAGCGCTCGTCTTTCCTTAAAAAATTTCCATTTTCGTCAACCACCAGCTGGGTTCCAAAGAAGTTTTCATTATTAAGATAGGGCGGCAAATGTTGGTCCACCAGGGTTTGAAACTGGTTCAATTGAGCCAGATTGTCAAACAAACACAGAATATGGACTTCTTCCTGGGTTTCAAGTTCGAGCCCCGGAATGACGGTGATACCGGTGCCTTCGGCCGCCCGCATGACCGCCGGGACATTGGCGCTGGCGTTGTGATCGGTGATCGCCAGGATCTCAATGCCCTTTTTTTGAGCCTCTTCGATGATAAAGGGCGGAATCATCTCCAGACCGGCATCGGGAGAGAGGACTGTGTGAATGTGCAGCTCTGCTCGTTTGCTTTTCATGCCGGTTCAGGAGTCCCGCACTCCCATCTCCCAGAGTTTGCCGGAAATCTCATGATTTCCCTTTGGAGTAGAAAGCAGCACGACGCCTTCTTTATCGGCGCGATCAATGGTTGCCTGGTCGGGTTGGGCGTTTTCGGTGATGATGACCGCTCTGATTTCCAGAAGGCTGCTGACCGCGACGATATTGATGTTGGCGATCAGGGTCACCCAAACGCTGTGGGGTTTCGCGCTGGTCATGACGCAGCTCAGCAGGTCGGACATATAGGCAGCGTCTATTTCAATCGTTTGGAACAAAAGCGGTTTGGTCAAAACTTTGAGCTCGAGTTTGTCGATGATTGTCTGTAAATTCATCGTTCCTCCTGCCTGTCTGCTTTCAGGTTCATGGTCATGGTCAGATGAGTACCCGATTCGCGCGAGGAATTGAGAATCATCTCGTCAACGCAATTATTGATGTTCACCAGTCCCATGCCGGCGCCGAAACCCTTGGTGCGGACTTCATTGCTGGCGGTAGAGAATCCCGGGGTCATGGCTTTTTCGATGTCTTCAATCCCAGGTCCGTCGTCATATGCTTCCATGGTGATTTTGTGGGGTTCAACTTCAATCCGCAGGAATCCACCGTTGTTGGTGTGGATGATCAGGTTCATTTCCGCTTCGTAGACGGCAATTCCGCATTTGCGCGCGATTTGGGGCGTCGCGCCGAGACGGAGAAGGGCTTTTTTGATGCGGTTGGAGGCTTCGCCGCCGTGTAAAAAGTCATCTTTCTTGATTGCGTACCGTAAAATAAGGCTGGTGCGGTCTGAAATGATATCCTCAAAAAGGTGCGATGCGCGGTAACGGATCAGCTCTTCGGCTTCAAAATCGCGCTGCATGGCGCGCAGGACACCGTCGGTCACATCGCCCTTGGTCAGGATTCCAACCAGATGTCGGTTTTCGTCCAAGACCGGAAAGCGACCAAAACCGGTTTTCTGGAACACTTTGAGCGCTTCCACAACCTGATCATAAGTGTTCAGAGTGACCGGGTTTGGGGTCATATAGTGGCTTACCTTCCGGTCGATCCGTCCGTCTCGGAGAGAACGGATCAGATCTTCAATGGAGAGTATGCCGAGCAGTTGGCTGCCTTCCGCCACCGGCGCGCCAGAAATTTTATGGTCGCGAAACAGATTGAGCGCGTTTACCATGGTCATGTCAGGTGAAAGCGTGACCGGTTGGCGCGTCATCACCTCACCGATGGTGAGCTCATAACCGAGCTCCTGCGCGCGGCTCACGTAGCTGGCGGAGGCGTCCGACAGGTCGGAAAAGAGTTCGGGATCAGAGTCGTAGTCAGTCACATTTGCCAATTCTAAGAGCTTCTTCGAAGCTGATGATGCCGTTGGCGTTCAGCCTGCCCGCGATCTCAAAAATCCCCAGCGGGGAACAGATGATGGGCATTTTTTCTTCGTCCGCCAGGGCAAGCATTTCTGCCGACGGCACTTTGCCGCGTGCCAGAATAACAAGCCGGGTATCGGCGATCAGGGCCGTGCGGATGACCTGAGGATTGTTGAGCCCGGTGACGAGTAGGGATTCGGGCCGGATTGAAGCCAGCACGTCGCTCATCAGGTCACCGGCAAAGGCGCCGCGGATGTCGACATCCTCTTTTAAGGTGGTGGTATGGATGACTCCATCAAGTAATTGGGCAATTTCACTGATTTTCATGTAATCTCGCGCAGATATTTGCTTTCTTAATTTTACCCGATACCGGCGTGATATACTAACCATGGACAATCCAGAGGTACAGATGAAGAACATTATCAAAAGTGTAAAAGGCACGCGCGATTTTTATCCAAACGAGATGGCACAGCGGATGTGGCTTTTGGAAAAGCTCAAGCAGGCTTCGCAGGCGTTTGGTTACCAGCAATATGAAGGACCTTGTCTGGAGACGATCGACCTCTATGCCGCTAAATCGGGCGAAGAACTGGTGAAAGAACAAGCATTTGTTTTCCCTGATCGCGGCGGCGACCCGATCACGCTGCGTCCCGAACTGACACCGACTCTGACGAGGATGATTGCTTCTAAACAAAATGAGCTGGTCTTCCCCGCGAGGTGGTGGGCTTTCGGTCCGTTTTGGCGCTATGAGCGTCCGCAAAAAGGCCGCACGCGCGAGTTTTACCAATGGAACATCGATCTGATCGGCAGTGATTCGGTCCAGGCAGACGCTGAACTGATTTCGGTGGCGGCAACTTTTCTGAAATCGGTCGGGCTGAAGAGTGATCAGGTGAAAATCCTCGTCAACGACCGCCGCCTGATGGACCGCAAGTTAACCGAAATCGGGATTAACCAGGAAGCCAAGGCGGAAATGCTGCGCATGATCGACCGGATCGACAAACAGCCGCCGCAGGTCTGGGAACAAAATGTTGCCGCGCTCGGTTTTGGTTCGGAGCAAATTTCAAAAGTGCAGCAGCTGTTGGAAAACCGAGAACTTTGGCGTGAATCGGATGAGCTGACACGACTGTTCGATTATCTGGAGCTGGGCGGATTGAAAGAATACGTTCGCTATGAACCAAAAATCATCCGCGGACTGGACTATTACACCGGCGTGGTTTTTGAAGCGCATGATGTCAAAAATGAATTTCGGGCGATCCTGGGCGGCGGACATTATGCCAACCTGGTCAGCGATGTGGGCGGCCAGCCGCTGCCTGGCGTCGGATTTGCCATGGGTGATGTGGTCGTGATGCTGGTACTGGAAGCGTTCGGGCTTTTGCCGGCAGATCTGACTCACCGGGATACCGTTTTTATGACAGTTTTCAGCGAAGAGCTGCTGCCGGAATCGATTCGATTGGCAGGCGAACTGCGCGCTCAGGGGCTGGACGTCATTTTGGCGGAACCAGAAAAACTCGCCCGGCAATTTAAATATGCCGATCGTTTGGGCTTGCGGAAAGCCTTGGTCCTGGGTCCGGACGAATTGACCGCCGGAAAAGTTGTGGTCAAAGATCTCAAAACTTTCGCCCAGACCGCGGTCGACCGTGACGCGTTGATCGGGGAACTGCGGAGTTATTGAAAAAGCAAAAAATCGACGGGACTTGGACACATTTTCCTTGCGCATCATTTGGGCGTGTGTTAGAATAGCCGCCTAACGCGGTGCCTGTAGCTCAATGGCAGAGTGCTTCACTGTGGATGAAGATGTTGAGGGTTCGACCCCCTCCAGGCACCCCAGAAGAACCTTTGTGGTTCTTTTTTTATTTAATCCACTAATTTTCCGACTCATTGGGGTGTGAGGTCACGGCGACGTGATCGCGCGGTCGCAAACCCGGTCCACGTTTTGATCCCAGGATTGATGCACAATGCATTGCTTTACCGGTTTTATGATAAAATCACTCGAATCGCATTGACGGAAACGAGTAATTCAATCCAGACCCACAGCGAGTCCGGGATGATGGAAGCCGGGCGGCACAGTTGAATGAAAATCCTTCCTGAGCAGCGAGCTGAACAAACCAATCGGTAGTAAGCGAGCCGTTTCCCCAGCGTTAAAGGGGTTGCCTGCCTTTCGAAAGGCAGCGCCGAGCGCCCGAGAACTTTCGGGAAGCGGGGTGGTACCGCGAGCAATTTTGGCTCGTCCCTGTTGGGACGAGTTTTTTTATTAATTTGATTTTTTGGAGGTGGCATGTTCAAACCAGTTTCATCACGACTAAATATTCCGGCGGAAGAGGAAGCGCAGCTGCGTTTTTGGAAAGCGAACGAAATTTTCAAAAAATCTTCGGATGACCGCCGGGATCGGCCTCCTTTTGTCATTTTTGAGGGACCTCCGACCGCGAATGGCAAGCCGGGTGTCCACCACGTTTTGGCACGCGCCTTCAAGGATATGTTCCCGCGCTACAAGACCATGCGAGGTTATTTTGTGGACCGCAGGGGCGGATGGGACACCCACGGTTTGCCGGTAGAAATTGAAGTCGAAAAGCAGCTCGGCTTCACCCATAAAAGTCAGATCGAAGAATACGGCATCGCGAAATTTAACAAACTTTGCCGGGAATCTGCTTTTTCCAGAATTCAGGATTGGGAACGGATGACCGACCGCATTGGCTATTGGGTGGACCTGAATCGGGCGTATATTACCTATAAGAACGAATACATTGAGTCGGTTTGGTGGCTGCTGAAAGCGATGTGGGACAAGAAACTGCTTTATCAGGGGCACAAAGTCGTTCCATATTGTCCGCGCTGCGGCACACCGCTCTCGGATCACGAAGTCGCGCTGGGCTATGAAGATACCGAAGACCCCAGCGTTTATGTGCGCTTTCCGCTGGTCGATGAGGACGATACCAGCCTGCTGGTATGGACCACTACGCCCTGGACGCTGCCCGGAAACGTCGCTGTCGCTGCCCATCCGGATGTCGAATACGCGGTCGTGACTGCTGAAGGACTGGGAACCGAAAAACTGATTCTGGCAAAAGATTTGATCGAAAAAACTTTTGGAGACCGTCCGTACCAGATCCTGAAAACCATGAAGGGCAAAGCGCTGAAAGGCAAAAAATATGCTCCGCTCTTCACTTTCCTCCCGGTGGACAAGCCGGCTCATTACATCGTCAATGCCGATTACGTGACAACGGAAGACGGCACCGGTTTGGTCCATATCGCACCCGCCTTCGGCATGGAAGATATGGAAGTCGCCAAAAAATATGATTTGCCTTTGATTTTAACGATTGATGACGAAGGTCGCTTTGTCAAAGCCGTGCATCCCTGGGCGGGTGTTTTTGTCAAGGAGGCTGACCCGGAGATCACCCGCAACCTGCACGAGCGGGGTTTGCTCTTTAACGCCGGGAAAATGACCCACACTTATCCTTTCTGCTGGCGCTGCCGGACACCGCTGCTTTATATGGCAAGACCGACCTGGTTCATTCGTACCAGCGTGAAAAAAGAACGCATGGTGGAACTCAACCAGAACATCAATTGGGTCCCTGAGCATATCAAGAACGGAAGGTTTGGCAACTGGCTCGAAAATAACATTGACTGGGCGCTGGGCCGCAATCGCTATTGGGGCACGCCGCTGCCGGTCTGGGAATGCCCGGACTGCCGGCACCAGGTCTGCGTCGGTTCGCGCGAAGAATTGAGCAAACTCTCGGGGCAAAATCTGAGCGAGCTTGAGCTGCACCGCCCCTATGTGGATGAGATCCATTTTACCTGTCCTACCTGCGGACAAGGCACCATGCGGCGCGTGGTGGAGCTGATTGACGTATGGTTCGATTCCGGTTCCATGCCTTACGCGCAGTGGCATTATCCCTTTGAGCATTTGGACGAATTCAAAACCCAATATCCGGCTGATTTTATTTGTGAAGCGGTCGATCAAACCCGCGGCTGGTTCTATTCCCTGCACGCCATCGGAAGTCTGGTGTTTGACAGCAACGCCTACAAAAATGTGATCTGCCTGGGATTGATTTTGGATGAAGCGGGACAAAAGATGTCCAAATCCCGCGGGAATGTGGTCGATCCCTGGGAAGTGATCAACGAATACGGAGCGGACCCGATGCGGTGGTACATGTACACCTCCAGCCCTCCCGGAAATGAACGCCGTTTCAGCAAAGACCTGGTGGGTGAAGTGGTGCGCAGCTTCCTGCTGACGCTCTGGAATACCTATTCCTTCTTTGTGACCTACGCCAATCTGGATCAATGGACACCGGATTCACCCGTGATTCCCCAGTTCAGCGATTTGGATGACTGGCTGCTTTCCTCGTTGGAAACGCTGGTCAGGGATGTGACCAAAGCCTATGAGGAATATGACGTCATTGGCGCTACCCGACCGATTGAGGGCTTCGTCGATCAGCTTTCCAACTGGTATCTGCGTCGTTCCCGCCGCCGTTTTTGGAAGAGCGAGTCGGACGCGGATAAAGCAGCCGCTTACGAAACTCTTTACAAAGCGCTGGTCACGCTAAGCAAGCTGATCGCTCCAACCATGCCTTTTATGGCAGAAACGATTTATCGCAATTTGGTTTGCTCGGTCGACGAACAGGCGCCGGTTTCGGTTCATCTGGCAGACTGGCCGCTGGCGGATGAGAGCCTGATCAACGAAAAACTAAATTCGGACATGAGCATTGTGATGAAACTTGCTTCGTTGGGACATTCCGCGCGCAACATATCCAACATCAAGGTTCGCCAGCCGCTCTCCGAAGCCGCCTTCGCGGTAGGCAAGGCAGAAGAAGGCGAAGTTATCCAAAAATTCCGTGACATTTTGGAAGACGAGCTTAACGTCAAGCAAGTCAGGCTTTTGGGCGGCAGCGAAGAAGCCGTCAGCTACAGCCTCAACCCACTGCCAAAACAACTTGGGCAGAAATATCGCAACCTCAGCCCACAAATCCGCAAGGCAATTTTGGATTTGCCGGCACAAGAAAGCGCGCTGAAGCTTCTGGAAGGGTTCAACCTGGTCGTTCAGGTGGACGGAAAATATTATGAAATTCAGCCGGATGAAGTGGAAGTGCACACCGCCTCAAAGGCGGGCTATGAGGTTGCCGGCGAAGGTGCCTACATGGCGGCATTGGTGACAACGCTGACGCCTGAGCTTTTCCATGAGGGACTGGCGAGAGAATTTGTCCGCCGGGTCCAGGATCTGCGCAAGACCAGCGGGCTTGAAATCTCGGATCGGATCAGGATCAGTTTTCAGGCTTCCGAGGAGTTGGGAAAAGCGATCAGAGACTTTTTTGACTACATCGCTAATGAAACCCTGGCAGTTGAGATCGCGGAACGTGACCTGAGCGGCAAAGAGGTCTTTAGGGATGGGTTTGACGGCGAGACGCTGAGCCTGGTGCTTGTGAAGCAAGGGAATTGACCATGAAAAATCGCGCCCGACAATATCTGTTCTTTTTTGGCATCGCCGCGCTGATCATCGCCCTGGACCAATGGACCAAATGGCTGGTCGAGAAGCATATCGGCATGGGTGAAGAGCTTTACCCGATCAAATTTCTGGCGCCATTCTTCCGTTTCACGTATTGGAAAAACACTGGCGCGGCGTTCGGGCTTTTTCAGAATGCCAGTTTGATTTTGCTGATCGTCTCGATCCTGATTTCGTTTTTTTTGGTCTGGACCTTTCACAAATCGCTGAATGAACCGGTTTTGTTCCGGGTCAGTTTGGGCTTGATGCTGGGCGGAGCGATCGGCAATATGATCGACCGCGTGAGTCAGGGGTTTGTAACTGATTTTATTGCCGTCGGACGTTTTCCGGTTTTCAACATTGCCGACTCGGCAGTTACGGTCGGCGTGGGTTTGATGCTTTTGGCGCTCTTTTTACAGGAACGCAGCGAGCAGCAAAAGAAAACCACAATAGTTGAGACAGCGGAAGATGGCAGTGAAAACTGAAACCATTTCGCTCACTTCGCGGGAAAGCCAGGCAATTCGTCTGGATAAATTTTTGGCAGATTCCATCCCCAACTATTCCCGCGCGCGACTTCAGAACCTGATCTCTGAGGGGAAGGTCCGCGTCAACGGTGTGGTGGTGCGCAAACCAGCCCAAAAAATCGAACCGAACGATCTTGTGGAAACAGTTTTACCAATTGAGGAATCGGCTGAGCTTGAGCGACAAGACCTGAACCTCGACCTGATTTATTCTGATCAGGATGTTGTGGTCATCAACAAACCCGCTGGATTTGTGGTGCATCCCGGAGCCGGGCATCAAGGCAGTACCCTGGTCAACGCTCTGATCTATCACTGGCCCGAGATTGCCGGGGTGGGAGAACCGAGCCGACCCGGGATCGTGCACCGTCTGGATAAAGAAACCTCTGGCGTGATGATCGTCGCCCGCAGTCAGGAAGCATACGACTGGTTGGTCAAACAATTCAAAGCCCGAAAACCACAAAAAACCTATCTGGCATTGGTGGATGGCATTCCGCCGACACCGACCGGAAGGATTGAAACCCGGATCGGCCGTGACGAAAAAATCCGTCAAAAGATGGCTGTCACTTACGGCGAGAGCGGCAGAAAAGCGGTGACTGAATATTTTACGCGCCAAAGCTTTTTGAACCACACGCTGGTGGAGGTAAACCCGCTTAGCGGACGTACGCATCAGATTCGTGTCCACATGGCTTTTTTAGGCTGCCCCGTGACCGGAGATCGGGTCTACGGCAGGAGAAAGCCAAGCATCGAAATGGAGCGTTTCTTTTTGCACGCGTCAGAACTGACGATTCGTTTGCCCGGTGCAAAAGAGGACAGCCGCTTCACGGCGCCTCTGCCCGATGAGCTTAAAAAAATATTGGAAACTCTCGAAGGAAAATAATATGAATAAGTTGATCGATTTTCGTTCAGACACGGTAACCCACCCGACCGAGGAAATGAGGGCGGCAATGGCTGCAGCGCCGGTCGGCGATGACGTTTACGGAGAAGACCCGACCGTAAGTCGGCTCGAAGCGATGGCAGCCCGGATAACCGGCAAAGAAGCCGGGCTCTTTGTCACTTCCGGCACCATGGGCAACCTCTTGGCGGTTCTGGCAGTTTGCCGACGCGGTGATGAAGTGATCATGGGCACGCAGGGTCACACTTTTTTGCACGAAGCCGGCGGGGTTTCGGCTTTGGGCGGCGTTGTGATTCATACCATTCCAAACCAAGATGACGGGACGCTCGCGCTGGATGACATCCGCGGGGCGATGCGCGACCCGTTTGATTTTCATGAGCCGATCTCAAAGATGCTGATCATCGAAAACACGCAAAACGCCTGCGGCGGCAAGGTCCTCCCGGTGCGGTATATGGATGAGGCTGGTTTGCTGGCGGTTGAGTTGGGTTTGCACCTGCATGTCGACGGCGCCAGGATCTTCAACGCGGCAATCGCTTTGGGCGTCGAACCAGCTTACCTGCTCAAAGGAGCTCACAGCGTCACTTTTTGCCTGAGCAAAGGATTATGTGCCCCGGTTGGATCGGTCTTGTGCGGAACCAGCGAATTTATTGAACGCTGCCGGCGATTGCGCAAGATGCTCGGTGGTGGAATGCGTCAGTCTGGCGTGATTGCCGCGGCTGGGATTGTGGCTCTGGGGTCCATGGTCGAACGCCTGGCGGAGGATCACCACAAAGCAGAGGTCCTGGCAGAGGGATTGAGACAGCTGGAGGCAATTGAGCTGACCAAAGGTTCTCCAAATTCGAACATGGTCTTTTTCAAACTGACGGAAGCCAGTCGGCTGACAAACGCTGAACTGATAGCCCGATTGAAGGAGATGGGGATCTTAATCATGGACACCAGCGAAAACGAAATCCGGCTCGTGACCCATCATGACGTCGAAGAAAAGGATATCCCGCGATTTTTGGACGCGCTTCGGCAGATTTTGTAAACATGCCGTTCTGGCATGAATAATGTATACCTATGGGCAAAGGAAAGGTATACATGCGTAAAACCAGGCTGTTTGGTGGATTGTTGTTTGGCTGTTTGGTGTTGACAGCTTTGTTTTTTGTCGCCTTGACGCCATCCATCGTCAATGGGAACGGAATCGCGGGGATACGAAAAAACTTCCTCCCGCTCGTTTTCAAGCGGCCGCTCCCGACCAAAACCCCGACCCCTTTGCCCACCAAGACGCCTACGCCCATACCAACCAAGACCAAGACGCCGATGCCAACGCCAACCAAGACCAAGACCCCGGCGCCTACTCCGACTCCGCTCACTCCCACGCCAGTCGGTCCCATCGGCGGAACCTTCACCTCCCTGGCGGTCGATCCCAATCAGGACGACTATATTTATGCCGGCCACTTTTCAAGCGGTGTTTACAAAAGTTTTAACAAGGGCTTGACCTGGTACCGCAAAAGCAAAGGGCTTGGTAATTTAAAAATCCAGTCACTGGCGACCCATCCGACTTCTTCAGCGGTCGTATACGCGGGAACCTACCAGGGTGGGATCTACAAATCGGTCAACGCCGGGGAAAGTTGGACGGCGATCAACGGCGGTGTGCTGGGGAATCACATTGTCTACGATATCGAAATTGATCCCAACAACACCAACACGGTTTACGTCGCGACCAGGATCAACGGAAGCCTGACAGGTTACATTTACAAATCCGGCAACGCTGGATCCTCGTGGACCCGGATTTTCAGCGGGTCTGGTTTTGACACTCCGGACTATTTTTACGATATTGACGTGAACCCTTTGAATTCGGGTGAGTTATATCTGACGACCCATGAACACGGAATGTATAAAAGCACAAATGGCGGCAGCAATTTTTATCCGATCAATACCGGGATCACAGACACTTCAGCACGTACGGTCGCGCTCGATGTCGCTTATCCCGGACTGGTATACCTTGGGGTTTGGCACGGCGACAGCATATACCGAACCTGGAATGGCGGCGCGGGCTGGAGCATTGCCCGGTATGGCATGCCCGCGGGGGTAAAGGTTTACGAAACTTACTTGGATCCTTTTGGCAGGTCGCAAAAACGCGTTTTCGCCTGCACTTATGGCAACGGGCTGTTTGCTTCTGATGATTTTGCCCAAAGCTGGACTTCGAGAGGACTTGCCGGACAAAAGGTTTTGGATCTGTTCGTGACCGGCGGCAGCCCGCAGCGTTGGTACGCCGCGACTGAAAACAACGGGATTTTCCGCTCGACCAACTACGGTTCGAGCTGGAACACGATCATGGGCGAGTTGAGCCTGAACGCGGTCACTTCGATCCAAACGCTGGGCATGGACGCTCCGCTGATGGCGGCGGTTTATGGCAAAGGGATTTACCAAATCGATCCGCAAAGTCTGATTTGGCAGGAAATCATGCCCGAGCTGGACGATAAAACCGTGCTCGATCTGGCGATGGATCCAGACAGATTGGTTGTGCTGACCGAAAACGCCCTGTATGAATACCAACAGGATCATTGGGAGGCTGCAAGCTTGCCGGTGAGCCTAAACAAGATAAAAAACACGTGGCAGGAAAAGCTGGGAGAAAAAATCGGGCAGTCCCCGGAAATGATCTGGCTGAGGCGGGAAAACCTGTCACCCTTCGCAAGGGTTCAAGAAGCCGAATCGCCGGTGATTCCCAACGGTATCAGGTTGATCGACGGCGATTTATATTTGTTGACTTATGGCGACGGCTTGTTTCTGCAGACCAGCCAGGGCTGGCAGCAGGTCGCGTTTGAGGCTTCTGCGATACTTGACCTGGAAAAAAACCTCGTCGATGGGCTTGTTTACGCCTCTGTTTGCGCTGGGGAAGGGGATTGCCGAACCTACCGGTTTGACCAAAACGGTTGGAAAGAGTTCCAAGGCGGGCTCTCAGCGGTCAGCGTCAATGATTTTTTGTCCACAGAGACAGGTTTCTTTGCTGCCGCGGATACAGGGATTTACGTTCTGGACAACGCGAACGGCAGTTGGGATCTGATGATTCCATCAGCCAAACCGGTGCTTTCGCTCACCCGGGCAAGTAACAGCTGCGTACTCGCGGCTGGCGGTGTGGGGGAATATTTTATTAGTTCGGATTGCGGTTTGACTTGGCAGAGGATCGAGGGCGAAGAAAACTGGCATTACCAGGCGGCAGCTCTGACCTACGGCACTCCCGCAAAACTGATTTTGGGCAGCGCTGAAGCCGGCGCTTCTCTTGTTTCAATAGATTAGACAAAACGAATTCCCACAAACAAAAATACCCGCTTTCATGATATAACCAATGCGGTTTGAGGACGAATGCTGATTGTATTATCTGATCTCCATTTTGCTGATTCAAGCGAGAATTGCCTGAACGGCTATAACTACAATCACAACCTTCCCGCGGAAGTATACAAATCATTTTTCAAGGAAATCGGCGAATTTATCCGGGACAGCGAGATAAAATCGATCGATCTGGTATTGGCGGGGGACATTTTTGAAATCACGCGCTCGGCATGGTGGCATCAGGACCACCTCAAGCCATATCTGCACAATGACGAAATCAAGGACGGCAGCGAGGCTGAAAAACGGATTTTGCAGGTGATCAACAGCATTGTCAAAGAAGATCGCGTTGACGCGACGCTGAAGATCTTTCGCCGGCTGAGCGATTATTATCAAAAACCGGTCAACATTCATTTTATCCCGGGCAATCATGACCGCCTGGCAAATTCCAGCCATGCGATCCGGATGAAGGTGAGGGAGCTGTTGGGTCTCGAAGCCGAAACGGACTTCTTCGCGAACCAGTATATTCATCACGATAACGAAAACCCGCTCGTGCTGGTTCGGCATGGTCATGAATATGACAAATCGAATTTCAGCGTGGATGTTAATTCCTGGCTTGAGATTCCGACGGTGATCGAAAAAAAGTATTACGATGCGCCGGTGCTCGGTGACATTGTGACCACCGAAGTCGCATCAAAACTACCGCTTTTGTTTCGTGAGCACTATACGGACAAAAAAATTCTATCCAATCAGGATTTGATGGTGATGTATCAGCGCCTGATGGATTTCGATAATGTCAGACCCTCCAACGCGCTGATCAATTTTCTCTTTTCCACGCCGGGGCTTTCCAAAAAAGAAGTCTGGAATTTTATCGAACCGGTGATGCTCAAAATGCTGGATAACATTTCCCTGAATAAGGACATCAGAACAAATCTGGTCTCTTACGGGAACATGCGGCGGGCATCAGCGATCACGCTCCGTTCGGTACTGCGCAGCCGGCTTTGGCGCAAGGGACTGCCGTTTTGGCTGATGAAAACCCTCATCAATCCAATTTCAAGCCGCTCAAAGATTTTGAGCAACCTGAACTTGATGCTGCGCGAATCCTGCATCAAAGATGATGCCTCCACGATCAACTGCGTTGTCTCCGGACACACGCACGTTCCGACGGTGGGGCTGCTGAAAGTGAAAAACGGGATCGAAAAATATTACATCAACAGCGGCACCTTTCGAAATCTGATCACCGCTACACCGTCGCTGAGCCGGTTTGGCAGACTGCGCTCCAAAGCGCGCGTATTGATTTTCACAAAAGAGGAACACAACCCCGATTATGCGCGTGAAACCGGCTGGTCGTTCGATTTCAATGCCAGATATGCCTATGGGTCGGTGATCGACGAGACCATTTTGTAACAGTCATGGTGAATAAAAAAGGCGGCCATAAAAGCCGCCTGTGTCAGGATCTTGCTTTTCAGCTACTGGGAGATTAGCTGACTGGCAAGCTCAAAATCTTTTTTTCGGACATAAACGACATAATTCATGGTAAGGCTGTAACCAATTCTGCCCTGACCAACATTCAGGGATTTAAATGACATGGCGTCAAAGGTCCTGCCGACGGTCCCTCGCGTTGAAACCGATTGGATCCGGTAAGGGATTTTGTTTTGGGTCAGGATCTTCTCGACGCGCGCGATGGTCTTGCTGTCCGAATCTGCAGTCAAAATTTTCAAAAAGGGAATGAATAAAAACAGTGTTCTGAAGCTCATCACCAGACCCTGATCAGGATTCAACCTCCTTTTTCAAACGGGCTTTTGCCATCAGGTTGCCCTTGAGCGCTTCAACCAGGTCAGCCCGGCGCAAGGCGCGCTTTCGGTCAATTTCGACCGATTTGGCTTTGTCGTCCGAGAGTTTGCGCAGGGCTTCGATCCATGCCGCGCTCGAAACGGGCGTGTGACTGATGCGCCAGCGTTCGACAACGATCGGCAAGGCGCTGCTGTTGATCAGTTTTTGTTTGGAACGGGAGTGGGTCATCCCATGGGATTCAAACGTGAAGATTTCTTCTTCATACTCAGGTTTTACCGGGCAAACCTGCATGCAGGCGCCGCACTTGATGCAATAATAATCAGCCAAAACCAGTTCGCCCTCATCGTTCACGTGCAGCGCACGCGTCGGGCAAATGTCAGCGCAGGCAAAACAGCCGGGCACGCAGGCGGTCCTGCGCAATACCACCGAACCGACCCAGGGTTGGCGGACTTCAAAGGCGCCTTTGCTGGCCACTTCGCACTGCCGGCAGTGTATGCAGTGGTCAAAATCGACCCGCATCGTCTCGCGAATTTCATCGTAACTGATGACATTGGTGGGGCAGTTTTCGATCACAAAATCTTTCATAGAAAAATCGAATTTTTCCTTGCGGAAAATTGTCTTGGCGTCAAATTCCGGAAAAGCGCCATATTCAATTGAGGGGTTGGCAGCTTTGCCGTTGATGGTCAGCTCAATGGCATGCGTCGGGCAGGCTTCTACGCAAATTCCGCAATTGACGCATTTGGTTTCGTCCACGTCCACGGAAGCCTTGTGCAGGATATGACCGTTCTCCAAAACAGCGGGGACGTGGGTCAGAGCTTCTTTCGGACAAACGGTTGGACCAATCTGGCAGCCGACACACTTATCGAGATTCCATTTCATCCAGTAATTTCGGGTGACCATATCCCGATTGATGGTCATCAGATGTTCATTTTTGGTCTTTTTAGGCGTACCGCGACTCATATGCTCTCCTAAAGGTCAGCCGGAAGGGCGTTTAATTCTGCCAATGAAAATACCGGACCATCTTTGCAGATATATTTGTGCCCAAGATTGCAGCGGCCGCACTTTCCCAAGCCGCATTTCATCCGTTTTTCGAGCGAGGTGAAGATGGCTTTGGGGTCAAACCCAAGCTCCACCAGGGCCGGCAGCGTGAATTTGGTCATGATAGGCGGCCCGCAGACCACGGCGACCGCGTTGACGGGAGAAGGCGCGACCTGCCTGACCACGTCCGGGACGTAGCCGACATGGTGCAGCCAGTTTTCTTCCGGGACGTCAATCGCCTGATGGATTTCCATGTCTTCGCTCTCGTGCCAGGAGGCAATATCGTGCTTGTACATGCACAGACCCGATGTGCGGGTGCCGTAAATCAGGGTCAGCTTGCCAAATTCCGCGCGGTTGGCTTCGTGGTGGATATGCTTGGTCAAGGCGTAGAGTGTCGAAAATGCGCAGCCGCCTCCGATGATGACCAGGTTTTTGCCTTTCCACTCTTCGAGCGGAAAACCGTTCCCGAGAGGTCCCCGCATACCGATGGGGTCACCGGCTTTGAGCTCGTGCAAGGCTTTGGTGACGGTTCCCATTTTTTGAGCGGTGAAGCGCACAAATTCCCCTTCCCAGGCGGCGCTGGCGACGCCGAGGGCGGACTCGCCTTTGCCGGCAACGGATAAGAGACAGAACTGTCCGGGATTGAATTGTTCAAAGAAGGTCCGGCTGTCTTCCGGGTCATCAAAACTCAGCTCAAGCGTTTTAAGTGAGCGATCAGTCGACTCGTAATAGGCGTGCAGCACGTGCATGGGCATGGGCGTGTAGGGACTGCGGAATTTAAGAGGCATGATTCACCTCGAAAGGCAAGGATTGAGCCTGGCGGAGCATCGCGCGGATGTCCAGACCTACCGGGCAATAACTGACACAGCGTCCGCAGCCCGTGCATCCGATCTGACCGATCTGGTCAAGCCAGTAAACATATTTGTGGCTCAGCCGCTGGCGGGTACGCTCCACTCGGGTGGGACGTGGATTGTGTCCCGAAGCCTCCTGGGAATAAATCCGGAACATGCAGCTGTCCCAGTTGCGGACGCGTTCGCGGCGCTGGGTTTCATCGACAAGGTCAAAACAAAAACAGGTCGGGCACAAAAAGGTGCAGACCCCGCAGCCCAGACAGCTTTCAGAGATCTGTTCCCAATAAGTGCTGCTGAAATTTTGCTGGAGTTTTTCTTTCAGGTTTTCGGTTTCAAAAGCAATCGGCATGCTTTCGTGAGCTTGATGCTGGATTTCGAAAGCCTCAGCAGCGGTGGCTTGGTCGGCAAGGTCAAGCTTCTCAAAAAGCGCCTCACCGGCTTTGGTCAGGGTTCCGACCAGATAGCGGTCTCCCAGATCGGTCAGCAGCGCGTCCAGTCCGTCTTTGCTGAAGGGACCGTAGCCGACAGTGGTGCAGAAGCCATTGGCACAGCCGGAAGCGCAGCCTAATCCGATCGTGATGGTTTGATCGACTCGCTCAACCCAATAGGGGTCGCTGTAACGTTCCTGCTCAAAAACACTGTCCAGCAGCTGAACAGCCTGAGCGTCACAGGGACGGACTGCAAAAACAATGCGCGGGTTCACTTTCAGCTCAGCGTCCTTGTACGCGCCGAAACGAGTGTATTTGACGAGCGCTTCCGTCATCGGCAAAAAGAGCGCTTTGGGCGGGACGCGGGTGTTGTGCGGTCGATCGGGCAGCCCAATTTTTTGGTCTCCAAGGAGCATGAAGTGGGAAAAGCCTTCCAGCCGTTGAGGAAGATAGACGTCATAGTCCGCACGCCATGCCTGGAGTAATTCGGGTAATGATTGTTTATTGAGGAGGTGGTTCATCTCAGTGGCTTCCTCCCGCGGTAAATCTTTGTTTGTCATCCAACGTGACCGTCGCGAACGGGGGTTTGGTTTGGGCGTCCATTCCGCACTCGAAATTGTATTTTTCGCGCATGTCCCGGTTGAGTTTTTCGGTCATCCAGGTCATTTTGATATCCATGGGGCAAGCCCGTTCGCAGGCTCCGCAGCTGGTGCAGCGGCCGGCTTGATGGAAAGCGCGCACGATGTGCCAGCCCTGCGTTCCGGCAGGAGTGGCACCGCTCTCAGTCCAACGCGGAGCAATGTGATCGACAAAACATTCAGCGCAATAACACATTGGGCAGGCTTCCCGGCAGGCGTAGCAGCGGATACAGCGTTCCGCTTCCTGCTGAAAATAGCGGTAACGCTCTTCCAGAGTTTTTGCCCGAAAGCCGTTGACAAAATCCTCCTGGTTTTCCGGTCCTTGTTCCTGGACAGGTTCACCGATCACGATATCGGCTGAGATCGGGTTGCGGTGGACGCAGCGCCGGCAGCTTTCGTGCAAAAGATCAGCCCGGGCTAAGCTGAAAATGGAATCGCCGGCGCGTACCCGCACCTGATCCTCATTTTCCGCCTCAAGCTGGCTGTTTTCGCCGGCGTGCCCGATGATTTTGCGCCAGTCGATGATGCCTTCGCAGGGAACTCCAATCAGAAACAGGTCTTCGCGTTTCTTTTGGGCTTCGACAATCAGAGCGTTGACCGAGCGCGTTTCGCAGCCCCTGGCGACCACGGCAAGTTTGGTCTGTTTTGGCAGCCGGGTGAGATAGCGCGCCAGGTTGTTGGCGCAGAGTCCGTTATAGATCAACTGGTCAATTTCGTCTTCGCTGCGGAAAAAAGCGGGTTGGGGGTGAAGCGGACTGTCGGAAGCCTTGAAGGCTAAGACAACCTCCACGATCCCTTCGCGCAAGAGACGTTTTGCTTCGGCTTTGATGCCGGCGAGATCAGGCATGGGCACCTCCCTGGACGGATTCCACGCGGGTGGCGAGATGGGTCGTGGGACCAATGGCTTCCAGCTCGGCTTCGAAAGCGGCTAATTCCCGCTGGATGACGCCGCGATCCTGCAGGTCTAACCAAACAAAGCGGATCCGCTTTTGATCATAGCCGAGCGAATCCAAAAAATCTCCAAATTCTTCCAGTTGACGGCGGGCGGCGATATTGCCGGTCTTAAAATGACACTGTTCGGGCAGGCAGCCGCAGATCATTATCCCGTCCGCTCCGCCCTGGACCGCATTCAGCAGAAAAAGGGGATTGATCCTGCCCGTGCAAGGGGTTTTGGTCAGATGGATGTGCTGCGGCAGGCGCTGATCGACCCATTCCTGATCGGCGGGAGCAAACAGACACCACTGGCATTGAAACAGCACGATTTTTGGTTTGGCAGACATCAGTTTGCCTCACTTTCCAACCAGGAGAACAGGTTTTCGACGATATCTGGGTCATTAAATTCCTGGTCGAGTCGGATCGAAGTGGAGCGGCAGGCAGCGCTGCACATGCCACAAGCCATGCACTTGCCGGGGTCAACTGCCGCGACCGGGATAAGTCCGCGGAAAGGCACTTTCTTTTCAACCAGCGCGATGGCTTGGTAGGGGCAGACGCTGACGCACAACCCGCAGGCGACACAACTTTTTTCATCTACTCGGGCGGTCTGATAGGGCGATTGTTTGCCTTGCGCCACCGCCAATTGTTTGACGGCGGTAATCACGCCGGAGATGTGGATTTTTTGCGGACAGGCGGGATAGCAAAGGTCGCAGGCGCTGCACAGCCAGGTGGTTTCGTCGGCAAACGCGCTTTCTTCAAAGTTGAAGACGGCTTCCCGGATCAGGCGTCTGGGGTTGTAATTGGGCTCCAGTTTTTCCTGAATCATACATTTGCTGGTGCAGGTGCCGCAGGAAAAGCACATCATCAGCATCTCACCACCGGGAATGGCTTTGACGCGCTCGGCAAGGCTTTCGGTCAAAGGTTGATTCATGCGTTCACCGCCTTTCCAAGCATTTCATTGACAATGAAGTCCACCTGGGTCAGCGCTTCTCCGACACCCGGGATCTGATTGAGTTTGGTGAGTTTCTTTGCCATTTCCGGTTTCAGCCGTTCAATTTCGGCTTTCAACTCCGCTTCGGGGATCGCGTCCAGGCTTGCCTGCATCTCGTTGATAACACGGGCATATTTGTCGCCTTCGGCAGCGCTGATCCACTCGGTGCGGAAGCGACCCGGGCTCATGCCCATGCGCTCAAACATCTTTTCTAGTCTTGCCGCGCGCTTGGCGCCGGCAACCTGACCGGTAATGTAGTGACAGTCCTGAGGGTGGCAGCCGGAATAGAGCACCGCGCCGGCGCCAAGCCGATAGGCTTCATAAATCAGGTCGGCATCCATGCGCGCCGAGCACATCACGCGCAAACCGCGTTCGTTGGAGCTGTATTCAAAGTGACTGGTGCCTGCCAGATCCGCGCCGCCATAAGAACACCACTGGCAGCGGAATGCCAGAATTTTCTTTTCCGGCTCCACAGCCAAAAGCGTGCGGATTTGAGAAAGCACCTGCGCGTCGGTGAAGTGCAGCTGGGTGATGGAGTCGTGCGGGCATTCACCGACACAAGCGCCGCAGCCGTGGCATTTGGCGGTAACCACTTCGGCGGCTTTGCCTTTGTCGTAATTGATGGCTCCATAAGGGCAAGCCCGGTAACAAATGCCGCAGGCTTGGCCTTTGGCGCTCACGCAGCGGTCTTCCCAAACCACCGCGACGGTCGGTTCAATTTGCCATGTGTCAGAATGCAAGACGCGCGATGCGCGGGCGGCGGCGGCTGAGCCCTGAGCGACACTGGCGGGAATGTCTTTTGGTCCCTGACAGGCGCCGGCGAAGAAGATCCCATCGGTTGGGCTGTCCATCGGTCTCAGTTTCGGGTGGTATTCCATGAACCATCCACCGGGAGATTGCGCCACATTCAAAACAGCGCTCATGTGGTTTTGATCCGGTTGGGGCACAGCCGCCTGGTTGAGCATGACCATGTCATATTCATGTTCGATCACGCGCCCTAAGGTAATATCTTCCGATTTGATAAAGAGCTGGTGGGTGGCAGGGTCTTCTGAAATTTCAGCCGGTCGTCCCTGGATGAACTTGACGCCAATTTCGCGGGCACGGTCATAAAACTCCTCATAGCCCTTGGACGGCGTGCGGATATCGATATAGTAAATCGAAATATCCATGTCCGGCATGGCTTGCTTGAGTAAAATGGCATTTTTGATCGCGTACATGCAGCAGAAATTTGAGCAGGAGGAAACGTAACGCTTGTCGCGGGAACCAACGCAATTGATGATCGCCAGACGGTTGGGCCGGCGGTTGTCGCTCGGCCGCACCAGCGAGCCGCGCGTGGGTCCGGCGGAATTATTCAGACGTTCCATCTCCATCGCGGTGATAACGTTCGGGAAGCGGCCGTAGCCATATTCGGTCATCGGGGTAGGATCAAAATGTCCGAAACCAGTCGCGACGACGATCGCGCCGATGTCTTCTTCCACGATCTTATCTTCCATGCCAAAGTCGATCGCCTGCAGCGAGCCGCAGGCTTCCACGCATTTGTAGCAATGGATGCAGGCATCCATGTCGATGTTGTATACCAGGGGAACCGATTGGCTCATCGGAACATAGGCAGCCTTACGCGAAGAGAGATTCATCTCAAAATAATTTGGAACTTCGATCGGGCAGGCAAGCGAACAGGCATTGCAGCCATTACAGCGGTCCGCGCGCACATATTTGGCTTTTTCTCTCAAAGTAACCTTGAAGTTACCGACAAAGCCTTCAACTTTTTCGACTTCCGTGAAAGCCTTTACTTCGATCAGGGGCTGACGCGCCGCGTCAACCATTTTTGGCGCGAGAATTCATATCGAGCAGTCCATCGTTGGAAAGGTCTTGTTAAGCTGCGCCATGACCCCTCCAATCGTTGGTTGTTTTTCCACCAGTACCACCGGGATCTTTTGTTCGGCAAGATCGAGCGCGGCGTTGATACCGGCAACTCCGCCGCCAATCACCATGGCTTTTTTGGTGACCGGGACATTGATCATGTCCAGCGGGGTCAGCAGCGCGGCTTTGGCAATCGCCGCCGCGGTCAGGTCTTTGGCTTTTTCCAGGGCGCCTTCGCGGTCGTGACCGTGAGCCCAGGTGCACTGCTCGCGGATATTTGCCATTTCCATCAGGAAGGGGTTCATTCCGGCTTCGGCGACGCAGGCGCGGAAAGTCGGTTCGTGCATGCGCACCGAACAGGCAGAAACGACCACGCGATTAAGTCCGTATTTTTTGATGTCTTCTTTAATCAAGCGCTGACCGCTGTCAGCGCAAGCGTACATGGTTTCGGTGGCGCGAACGACACCGGGCAGCTTACCGGCGAAATCCACCACTTCCGCGGGGGGGATCACGCCGGCAATGTTGCTGCCGCAATGGCAGATGTAGACGCCGATGCGGGGGTCATCTTCGGGCATTCCGCCGATATGTTTGACAGGGATTGATTCTTCACTCATTTGGGGTCCGTTGCTTTGGTGGGGATATCCATTGATTCAACGATCAGTTTTTTGCGTGTCCGCTGCGCTCGTTGGTCGGCGGTTGTCAATGTGAGGGCTTCCTTGGGGCACCAGCGCACGCATTGGGGACCTTCCGGGTCATCCTTACATTGGTCGCAGATTTCAGCCAGCGTGGTGGCGGGGTTGATCGAGATCGCGCCAAAATCACAGGCTTCGATACACCAGGCGCAGCCGTCGCATTTGGTCGGATTGACGTCGATCAAACCGGTGAGAGGATCCTGGGTCAGAGCGTCCCGGGGACAAACGATGACGCAAGGCGCGTTCTCACAGGTCCGGCAAGCGATGGCGGTGATGAGAACTTCATCCACCCGGACGGTACGGATGCGGCTGCGATAGCTGTTGTATTCACCGGTTTTCGCGAACGAGCATGCATATTCACATAACTGGCAGCCCACGCAGCGGTCCGGATCACATTCGATGTAAGCAAATTTTGAGGTACTGGTTATTGGCATTTTGTTCTCCTTAGACCCCGATTGCCTCAGCGACATCGGGCATGCCGAGTTTGATCAACAAATCTTTGGGGATCAGCCCTTCTTCGTTCCAGCCTTTGGCTTGATAGTAAAGTTTTTTCATATACTCAAGCTCTTCGTCACTGACGACCACCCCCGCGCTGGGACCATGGGTGAAGGGGTCGTGCTTCCAACGCCAGGGAAGATGGTCATCTGCCTGAGTCCAGCCTTCCCGGATATTGAAGGCTTTTTTAATCGTTGTGGCACGCACGCCGATCAGATCCACCGCGTCGTAATCAAAATCCCAACCGGTGGTGGCGTTGATCAGCTTCGCGATCGCGGGCCAGGCGCCGGCGCGGTCGGCTTTGCCGGTGAAGCTGCGGCGAATGAATTTGCACAGCGGCAGAGTGTCGTAGACGGCGGCATATTCTTCCGTATCGGCGGCAACTTTCCCGCGGGTTTCATCGACGGTAAAGCGGTTGGTCTCCCCTTTCATGTCCGGGTCATAGGCTGCGGAACGGTTGTGGCAGCCGCCGCGGGTGCCAACTGCCAGACCGGCGGCAAAAGTCTTGAGCGAGCGGGCATCATATCCGGCAGGTTCAAGCCCTTTGATATGAAGCGCCCATTTGTAGCTTTCGCTGCCTTTTTGTTCGTCGATCGTCTTGCTGGCGATTCTCACTCCTTCCGCCAAAAGATCGCCGATTCCTTCCCGGTCACGGATCATTTCAGCCAGTTTGACGGCAGAATCGCCATCACCGAAACGGAGCGAGAAGCCTTCCGGATGAGAAGGACAGGCAAAATCCGCTTCCGTGAGCACGCCGCGTTCGAAACATTCCATGGCGAAACCAATCGAGACGCCCATGCTGATGCTGTCCATGCCATCCTGGTCAGAAATGGTGACCAGTTTGATCGCGGCGCGCATGTCCGAAATGCCAAGATTGGAGCTGTTGGCAAACAGGCTTTCGTATTCGATGCCGGTCATCGCTCCGGCGAATGGTCCGGTTTTGACCATAGACATCTGCTCGCAGGCAATCGGGCACTGAGCGCAGGCAATCACCTTGACCTTGTGATGCTTGTCGAGATATTCGCCGCTGACCTGTTCCGCGTATTCAAAAACGCCTTCCTGGAAATTGCGTGTGGGCAGGATCCCCATTTTGTTCGTGTTCATCAGACCGGTTGAAGTCCCGTAAACACGATATTTTTCCGTGTCCTTGCCCTGGGCGGTTTTGGAAATGTCAAACGAGAGCTGGTTGAGGGTCTTGGGGTCAAAAACTTTCACGCCGTGCGTGCCGCGGACGGAGACGGCTTTGAGCTTTTTGTTGCCCCAGACCGCGCCGTGACCGGTGCGGCCTGCCTGGCGTCCGTCGTTAGTGACGTTGGCATAACGAACCAGGTTTTCCCCGCAGGGACCAATCGTGCAGGAACGGATCTGGTCGTCGCCCAGTTTGTTGCGGATGGCTTCTTCGGTGGCGTAGGTGCCTTTGCCAAGCAAATAAGAGGCATCGTTAAACTGCACCCGGTCATCGTCTATGAAGAGGTGCGTCCAAGTGCTGCAGCTGTTGTGCAGCACCATCCCATCCCATCCGGCGCGTTTGAGCGCGATGGAAAACCAACTGCCGGAAAGACTGTCGCCAATGAAACCGGTTTGGGGAGATTTTGAGGCTAATCCGAATTTCCCGCCGACCGGAACCGGCGTGCCGGTAAAAATCCCGTTGGCAAAACAAATCGGGTTGCCGTCATCATAAGGATCACAACCGGGGTCGATATTTTCCCACAGCAAGCGGGAAGCCATCGAGACACCGCCGATCCACAGCTTATACCAATCTTCAGGCTTGGTTTCGACCCAGGATTTCCTGGTTTTTAGGTCAATATGTAGAATTTTTCCACTGTATCCGTACATTGCAGCTCCTGTCTGGATATGGATTTAGTCGAACTCAACGCACAACACGGGAATAAATATCCTCTGACGTCGATTAATATCGCGGACGCAAATGTCCACGCTTGCCAATTAAAGTATACCCCAAGCGTAAGGATTGAGTGTTGTTTAAATCTTTAATTAGCTTGGTTTGCGGGTTTTATTCATTGAAATCGGGCTTTTGTGAGCTCAAAGATTGAGGAGTTTAAACGGCATCATAATTGCTGTTTAAACTCTGGCATTTCGGGTTTTTGTGACCTTGAGCAGAACATTAAACAAAACAAGGCGAGGGTTCCCGCCTTGTTTTGTTGTCTGGGTTCGATCAACGGATCGCTGCTAAAATCTTGCCCAAGGTCTCTTTGGCATCACCTGCCAGCAAGACCGCTTTTTGCGGATCCGCGCTGTAAAGCGGGTTATCGACGCCGGCGTAACCGGGTTTGTCGTCATAATTGAAAAAGATGATGTGTCTGGCTTCGTCAACATGCAAAATAGGCATGCCGTAGATCGGCGTGCCTTCTGCCGATTGGGCAGCCGGGTTGACCACATCGTTCGCGCCGACCACCAAAACCACGTCCGTTTGGGCAAATTCCGGGTTGATGTCTTCCATCTCCCGCAGTTTGTCATAGGGGACATCGGCTTCGGCGAGCAATACGTTCATGTGCCCGGGCATGCGTCCCGCGACCGGATGGATGGCGAAATCGACCGTCTTGCCTTCATTTTCGAGGAGATCGGCAATTTGTTTCACCAGGGACTGGGCTTGCGAAAGCGCCATGCCGTAACCGGGCACGATGATCACTTTTTGGGCGTCTTTCAGCCAGGAGGAGGGATCAGATTCTGCCGCACCGGCGATCGCCGACTGTTCTGCCTGCGCGTAGCCGTTCAGGAGGCGGCTCAGGGTCTCTTTGGCATCGCCTGCCAGGAGAACCGCTTTGTCAGGGTCTGCCTTGTAAAGCGGGTTGTCAACCCCGGCGTAACCGGGCTTGTCGTCATAGTTAAGGAAAATGACGTGCTTGGCTTCGTCCACATGCAAAATAGGCATACCGTAGATCGGCGTGCCTTCCGCCGACTGGGCAGCCGGATTGACCACGTCGTTGGCGCCGATCACCAATACCACGTCCGTCTGAGCAAATTCGGGGTTGATGTCTTCCATCTCCCGCAGTTTGTCATAAGGGACGTCGGCTTCTGCCAGCAATACGTTCATGTGTCCGGGCATGCGTCCCGCGACCGGATGGATGGCGAAATCGACCGTCTTGCCGTCTTTTTCGAGGAGGTCAGCTATTTGTTTGACCATTGCCTGGGCTTGCGAAAGCGCCATGCCGTAACCGGGAACGATAATCACCCTGGCGGCTTGTCTGAGCCACGCGGAGGGTTCGGACTGGCAAGGCTTGGTTTCTGTCGCCGGAGCAGCCTGCTGCAGATCAGCCATCAGTTTGCCAAGCGTTTCTTTGGCGTCTCCCGCCAGAAGGACCGCTTTGTCCGGGTCGGCCTTATAAAGCGGGTTATCAACGCCGGCGTAACCGGGCTTGTCATCGTAATTGAGGAAGATAACATATTTGGCTTGGTCAACATGTAAGATGGGCATGCCGTAGATCGGGGTGCCTTCCGCCGACTGGGCAGCCGGGTTGACCACGTCATTCGCGCCGACCACCAAAACCACATCGGTTTGGGCGAATTCCGGGTTGATGTCTTCCATTTCCCGCAGTTTGTCGTAGGGCACGTCGGCTTCTGCCAGCAAAACGTTCATGTGTCCGGGCATGCGTCCCGCGACGGGATGGATGGCAAAATCGACGGTTTTGCCGTCTTTTTCGAGGCTATCCGCCAACTGCTTGACCAACGTCTGAGCTTGCGAAAGCGCCATACCGTATCCGGGAACAATGATGACTTTTTTGGCTTCGCGCAGATGCTCGGCAGGAGTCATGCGGGCTGGTTGAACCGGAGCTTTTTCGGTTGCTGCCGGACTGGCGGGGCTTGGTTTTTGGGCTGGACCGGCGGCCGAAGTTTTGCCGAGCAAAATGTCCAGCAGCTTGCGGTTCATGGACTTGCACATGATCTGAGTCAGCAGCAATCCGGAAGCGCCCACAATTCCGCCAACGGTGACAAGCAAAAGATCTTCGATTGCCAGACCGGCAATCCCGCCAGCCACACCGGAGAGCGAGTTGAGCAAAGAAATCGTGATGGGCATGTCCGCGCCGCCCACGCGGATTGAGAAGAGCACGCCAAACGCCAGACTAAGCAGGCTGGAAATCAAAATCAAAATTATCTGATTTATCCCACCCTGAAAAGCCGGTAAGGCAAATAACGGGACGGTGACCAGGGACAAAACCAAGGTCAGCATCGTCCAAAACTGGTGCGATCTCAGGATGATCGGGCGTTGGGGGAAGACCTTGTGCAATTTTCCGGCTGCCACGACACTGCCGGAAAGGGTCAGACCTCCGACCACGATTGCCAAACCGGCAGTGATCAAGGTGAAAATCGTAGGCAGATCAGCGGTCAGTAGGGTCAGGATCCCGGCAGCCATCGATGCCGCGCCGCCGAAACCATTCAGCAAGCCCACCAACTGAGGCATTTGGATCATCTTGACTTTTTTGGCGACAAAAAGCCCGATCGCGGTTCCAATCAGCATGGCAACCCAAAGTCCGATCAGGCTGAAAAGCTGGTAGTACCAGAGGGTCAGAAGGATCGCCAGAAGCATGGCAACTGAACCGATCAGGTTTCCCGCGACGGCACGTTTGACCTTGCTCATCAGAGAAAGTCCCAGCAGAACCACCAGGGTCAAAACAATCGCAAGGACCATGTAAACGATGTTGGAAGGATCGATGGTCTGCAGTGACAAATTATTGAAAAAGTTGAATAATGCCATGGTTACTTATCCTTATCGCTGCGGAACATGGAAAGCATGCGGTGGGTTACCCCAAAGCCGGCTACCACGTTGACCATTGCCAAAACGATCGCCAGATAACCCAGGAGCTTGCTGCCGAAACCAACCGCCAGGGAGGTCACCACCAGACATCCAAGCAAGGTCACCCCTGAAAACGCGTTCATGCCGGACATGAGCGGCGTGTGCAGCATGGAGGGCACGCGATTGATGATTTTGTAGCCAACAAAGGCGGCGACGATTAAGACGATTACGAGAATCAGTTGATATTGCACAAAGCCTCCTTAAAAGAACCATGTGGAGGCGGATCCCGCCTCCACAATGGAAGTTGAAAAAAAGATTTATTGATGAAGCGCGAAGGCTTCGAGCGCACCCTTGTGAACGACTTTGCCGCCATAAGTGGTGAGAGCTTCCTTGATGATGTCGTCTTCCAGATTGAGCTTAATGCCGCCGTCTTTGACAACATATTTCACCAGGTTGAGCACATTTTGTGAGAACATCCAGGTGGAGCTGGTGGGCAGCATGCCGGGGATGTTTTTGATGCCGATTAAAGTGACATCGTGTTTGATTTCTGTCTTACCAGGAGGAGTGATCTCGCAGTTACCGCCCTGGTCGATGGAAATATCGACAATGACGGATCCGGGTTTCATGGTCTTGACCATTTCTTCGGTAATCAAAACAGGGGCTTCCTTGCCAGGAACAAGAGCTGAGAGGAAGATAATGTCTTTGTCTTTGACTGCTTCTGCCAGAACCGCGCGTTCTTTTTCGAGATTTTCGGCAGAAAGCGCCAGCGCGTAGCCGCCCTGACCGATCGCGTCTTCGGGGGCAATCCCCAGGTCAAGGACTTTCGCGCCGAGAGACATAGCCTGTTCGGCAGCGTCGGGGCGAATATCAGCCGCGTGAACAACAGAGCCGAGGCGTTTGAGGGTGGCGATGGCTTGCAAACCGCCGACACCGGTACCGATGACCAGTGATTGGGTGGGTTTGATCATGCCGACCGCGGTCGCCATCATGGGCATGAAAACCGGCAGATGATTGGCAGCCAGGAGAGAGCCCTTATAACCGGCGCAGGTGCTCATGGAAGTCAGCGCGTCCATGGCCTGAGCGCGGGAAATACGGGGGATGCTGTCCAGCGTCAGGCTGATAACGCCTTGGGCGGCAAGTTTGCGAACCATCTCGTGGTTGGCGGGCGCGGCGGGATGGATGAAGGTGATCAGATACTGACCATCATGCATCATCTCGACCTCGTGCATATTGTGATCGTGGTTGAACTGAGGTTCTTTAACTTTGAGGATCATGTCCGCGCGTTTGTAAATCTCAACGGGGCAATCGACAATCTCTGCGCCGGCGGCAATATACTCGGAGTTACTGAAGTAAGCGCCCGCGCCTGCTTCATTTTCGACCAAGACTTCCAAGCCCATGGTGCGCATTGCTTTCACGGTTTCGGGCGTGGCAGAAACACGTCGTTCACCTGGCATAATTTCTTTTGGTACACCTATAATCATTACATTCCTCCAATGGTATGTTAAGTTCCTCTTAATCTAACATAATTAGCCAAATTCGACCAGAGTTTGAGACTTTTTTCGCATTACGGGCGGCATTTAAGATGTCCGCGCGCGTAAAATGAGCGGTGTTTAAAACCACAGCCGGATTGGAAAAACCAATCCGGCTGACCTTGCTTGCTTTTCGAATTCCAGGTTACCTGGACGTGCTCAGTTTTATCATTTCGCCTTTTTGGTCAAATGTCATCCGGGCAAAGTGATTGTGACTTTTGGACTTGAACTCATATTGTTTTTTCAGGGTGACGACATAGCGCTGGCTGGCTTTGATCAAATCGAAATGATTGCGATGCTCCTCAACCTTGCCTAGGTCAAGCGTAAAATTGCTCAGTTGCGGGTTAATTGCCACGGTCGCGTCATCCAGCCCTGGCAGGTAATTTTTGATGACCGATTTGATCTGACCTAATATTTCACTGGGCATTTCGTTCGCGGCCACAACCAATTCTTCCGGTGAATCGCTGATTGTCTTCAGTTCCGGGCTGATGGTCGGGCGAATGGCGGGTTTGGTGAGCTCCTTGATGTTTTTGGCAGTCGCGAGCGGGTCACCGTAGAGAACGAAGGAGAGGATCGTTTTTTGATCTTCGCCATCCAGGTAGCCCTGATCGCCGGTCATTTTCTTTGCCAGCGCAAGCTTGGCTTGCATCAGAGCGTAGCCTGCCGATTGGTCTTCCACGATCAGTTTCCAAAAATGCCATGCCAGAAGGTCCGCCGCGATCAGGGGTTTGCTGACGGAACCGTAAGCGATACAGGTGGAACCCACAAAGGCGCGCGTGCCGCAAGCCAGAAAATTGAGCGCGATCGAATCGTCGACTTTTTTATCAAGTATATTGGCGCCGTAGCAGGCTTCGCTGAATACTAGCGAGGGCGCAGAGCCTGAAGGGCTGAAATTCTGCGGCAGCATCGCCACAGGATATTCCGGACCCTGCTCGCGCTTGGTCAGGTCTTTTTGACCGTACCATTCCGCCGTATCTTTTAGCCCGTGAAGGTTGAAATAGGCGAATTTTGGGTTGTTGATCTGACCCGCTAAAAGCGTTTCGTTGGTCGTGGGCGGCGAAGTCCTGATGCGGTCGGCTTTGTCGATCACCGAGAAAACAAAAGCCGAAGGCACTTTCCAAACTTCCGCGCTGCAGGCAAGATTGTTCGTTCTTTGAGCCCGGGATTGTAAGGCGAAGAATCGCTGGCTGATTCGTTCCAGGATCCTGGCGATCAGACTGCCTTCCAAGGCTTTTTTGGTCTTAACCTTGACCTCGTATTCGTTGTTGAGAAAGCGCAGTTGCTCCAGAAGGTAACCCGCGTCCGCGCCTTTTTCGTCCGGAAGTCTGCCGACGGGCCATCGCTGAATGAAATAATTTTCATCAACGGTGGCATAAGGGTTGTCCGACGGGACGTTCAGGTCGCTGTCGTCGGTCGGATTGGGAAGCAGATGGAAGGGGACGATTTCATCCCCGCCAACCAACAACAGCGCGCCGATCATCTCGCCGCGTGCCGCCAGCGATTTATCCAGGTCGGTCAAGGCAAGCTTCAGCTTCCATGCATCGGGTTTGGTGATGGCGCTGAGGTTGAATTCCTGCATGCTCTGGGGGTCATCCGGTACGAAAACGCAGCTGTTCCAACCCGGCAGACTGACGATTTTGAGCGAAAGATTCCGCATGGCTTCGATGACCACCGAAGCAGTGTTTTCGCCGTATTTTTGCGCCAGATTGAGGCGGGAAGTCATGATGACATAGCAAGGGAAACGCCCATCGGTGTGGATCAGTTCTGATTTGTTGATCTTGTTGGCGATGGTCGCGAAATCACTCTGAATTTCGTCAATTGCCTTCAGCGCGGCAATCGTTTGGGGATCGCGCTCGTCCCGTGAACCTTTCCCAGATACTGGGGCTTCGGGTTCGTGTTCTGTTTCCACGTCGTCTGCCGGCGGCGGAGTGGCGATCTCCTGTAAAAAGAACGAACTAGTCGGGACTTCGGAATAATCGACCGGAACTTGTTCACTGATTTCGGAGTCCTCTTCGAACATAAAGGAGCTGATTTGGTTTGCCAGGGTCGGTTCGTCGTCCAAAATCTTGTTGAGCTGCTCATCATGAGCGCCAATTTCAGGAGCCTTGACGGCTGGGGTATCCGTCTGGGAAAGGACGTTCCATCCCAGTTCCGCGGCGATGGTCGCGGGAACAGGAATGTCCATGTAAACCTTGAGGTCCTCAGGCCAGAGCGGCTTGAAACTGTGATTGGGTCCCAAAAGTCGGTTGACCACCTGCCCGCTGGCGTCATGCGCCGCGCTCCAATGCAGTTTTTCCACGCCCTGCGAATCCGCGCCCTGCTGCAGGTCCGCGATCGCGGAAAGGATCTTGATTTGAACACAGTTTTGCCAACGGGCGGTGTAGATGCTGCCGAGTGTTTGCAGGAGCGGGTAATTGCGGTTTTGATGAATGATCTGCATATGCAGGATGGCAGGGAGGGCGATTTTTGGATTGTGCGCCAAGGATAACATGACCGCTTTTTCGGCATTGGCGAGATCTCCGGCTTCGTAGTCGTTGCGCGCGGCAATCAGATCAGGCAGCCAGTTTACTACGATCGCGGCAGAAGAATTAACCCTCGACAAATAGGCTTTGCTGGCTGCGACGTCGCTCTGACTATGATTGAGCAGGTGGTCCAAGAGGTTGGTTGCCTCAACAAACTCGGGATCATAAGATAGGATCTTTTCGAGGTTGGTGATTGCCATCTCGCTGTCCCCGAGCTCTGCCAAAACCTGAGCGTAAATAAAGTTGACCAAAAGGTCTCCCGGATAGCTCGCGAGCCAGACAAGGGCTGTCTGACGGGCAAACTGAAACTCCCGGTTCGCGAGCGCTGTTTGGAGCAGCGTGAGGAACTTGCCTCGACGAACGATCAATACGTCTTCACTTTTTTGAGCGCTGTATGGTCTCATTTTCTTTTCGGTGCCTCCTGGAGGTTATTGACCAGGTTCAGAGCAACAATCGCGGCTAACTGCCGCCGGATACCTTGGTCTGAGGGAGAGAGTTGAGCTGCCTGACGCAGCATAAATTCGGCGTTGCGATAATCGCGGCTCTCTTTGTAAGCCGCGGATGCCTGAACATAGGGACGCGGGTCTTTTGCGACCATTTCGATAGCTTTGCGATATACCTCTATCGCTAGGTCGACTTCACGCCGATCCTGATAGGTTTGACCCATCTCCAGATAGGCGTCAATTTTGCTTGGGTCAAGCCGAAGCGCCTGACTGAGATGAGCGATTGCCTGATCGAGATTGCCGGTGAGACGGTCAATCTTGCCGAGCAAAATCAGCGTTTCGGCGTTTTCGCCGTCAATTGTGAGACTGTTGTTGAGGGTAATATTCGCCTTTTCGGGAAAACCGGAATCGATCTGGCAGGCTGCCAGGCGGTTCAGGACGGAAACGTTATCCGGATATTTTTCTGCCAGTTTTTTCAGGGCCGACAAGACAAGCGTTGGCTGGTCCGGACTGTACAGATCAATCGAAAGCAATTCGAAGGGAACCGGATCAGCTGCGATCAGCCGCGCGTTATCGATGGATTTCTTGGCCAGCTGCTTATTGCCGGACTGCAGCTGAGCGCTGGCAATCAGCCAGAGCGCTCGCTCGTTGCCGGGGTGGCTGAAGAGGACCTGGTCGGCTTGCTCAATCGCCTGGTCAAATTCTTTGCGCGCGAGATGGGATTCAGCAATCGAAATCTTGTATTTCGGATTTTCTGGGTCAAGCTGGTGGGCTTTTTGCCAGCACTGGATCGCAATGACGTGTTCCCCTAGCTGCTGGTTGATCTGCGCCAGAGAGTTGAGCGCTTCGGGATTGTCCGGAAAGAGATCCGAGGCTTTGCCGAAATAATCCTTGGCGGCAAGGTAATCCTTTTCGAGCAGTTTTACGTCGCCAAGCAGCTGCCAGTAATGCGCGGATTTGGGCGCTGTTTTCAGGGCTTCCTCGAGGTGAGCGGCGGATTTGGGGTAGTCTCCCAAATCCTGATACATGTTGGAGGCAAAGGCATGCCATTCTGCCTCGTCAGGCCAAATTTCCAGCGCGGATTCGATGGAACTAGCCGCTTCAGTCGGCTTGCCTCTCAGGGCAAGCGCCTTTATTGCCAATAATACCGGATTGCGGGGGTCCGTCTGCAGCAATCGGTCCGCGATAGCTACGCTGTTTTCAGGCTGGTCATGCAAGCTGAGGATCGCCTTTTGTTCCAAAACTTCGGCGTCATTGCCAAAGGCATCGCTGATTTCATCGATTCGTTGTTGGCTCACCAAAACGGACAGCACGCAGGCAGCCTGGCACGGGTTCAGCACCAGCTTCTGCATTTCTTCATTTTCATCCCAATGGCCATTCAAAACAGCCTGACCTACTTTGAGAACCGGCAGCAAGTCGGAGGGCTTGAGGTAGCGCCCCGCCAGCGCGATTTGCTCTTCAAGAATTTCGAGCGTGTCATCTTCCGTGAAACGCTGCGGAGCGTGCCGGGTGATGTGCAAAAGCATGGCGTTGTTGTGCTGCCGATAATTGTCGCTCAGATAGGCAGCCAACAACCGGTTGGCGAGTGGATTGACCCGCGCCACGCTGAGCGCGTTTTTGATGCTGAGGTTTGCCGCCCTCCAATCCTTGGATTTCCAGGCTGCAAGGAAGGTCATCAGGTTTTCCAAAACCCAGTCAAAATGCTTTTCGATCGAAAATGCGGTTTTTGCCTGCGGTTCAAGCAAATCATTTGCCTGAGGAGCTTGCTGGGATGGATCTTCGGGCTGCTTGCCTTCCGCTCTCAGATAAGCTGACGCGGCTTCGCGGAATGCGCTTGGGGATTGTTTGGAGATAAAGTAATCCCACAGCATGCTTAACTTCTGTGAATCATTTTGAACCGCCGCCTCCAAAGCGAGGATGCGGGCGAGCTGATCACTGTGACTTCCGGAATTGGGTTCAGGATCAAGAAAATCGAGCGCGAAGTCCAGTTTCTGATTGTTGAGCAAACTTAACGCCAGTCCAGCCTGCGTTACCAGGATGGCCCGGCTTTCCGGATCCGCTTTTTGCGCCAGGTCGGCGTGTTTTTGAGCTGCCAGAAGATCGCCCGTAACGCGCTCGAGCTGAGCCAACCGGTAATAAAAACCTGCCTTGTCATAGGGCGGAAAGTCGCGGTTGCTTTCAGAGTACTGCTGAGAGGCGAAGCATTCTTCCTCCGCGGCGAATTCAATTTTTTGCAGCATTTCATTCAGGTTATCAAGCGCGGAGATGAATTCTTTGTTCGCGACCTGCACATCACTGAGCAGGATCTGATAGCAGGGATGGGCTCCGAGGTGGTCACCGAGGTCTGTCACCAGCCGTAAGGCTGCTTCGGCATCTCCCAGACGCAGAATTGAATAAACCAAATCCTTTGTCTCTTCAAAATCCGGTTCGGGATTGTTGGAGAGCGCTTTCAGAATCACGGCGGATGCCTCTTCGGTCTCGTTTAGTTTCAGGTAGAGATTGGCGACGTCGATATATTCCTTGGTCGTCATCGTTTCCAGAGTCAGCATTTTATTGAGAGTTTCTTTGGTTTCAGCCAATTCACCCGCTGCGGCGTATGTGCGCGCCAAGGTCAGGTAGAGGGTTTCGTTTTCCGGCCTCAGATGCAGAGCGTCCCTGAGCACCTGAATGGTCTCTTTTTCATTGTGTTGTTCGTTCATAAAACCAGAGAACCAAAGCAGATTTTCCACGTCGCTGGGGGCGATCTGCAGGGCAGCACGGGCGGTGTTGAAAGCTTCGTCCCTGAGGTCGGAGTCCAGATACGCGGCTGCCAGGATATGACGCGTGTCAAGATTATCAGGATCGACCATCATGGCTTCTTGCAGAGAAGCAAGAGCGATGTCTTTTAAACCGAGCCTTCGGGCTGTTTTACCGATCTGTGACTGCAGATGGTGGTAAGTCCTGGGAGATTTAGACCGGGGATTATCCAGCAGCTTGAGATATTCAGAATACGCTTCTTCATCAATACCGTTGGCAGCCTTAAGATCCGTTTTGAGCATGTCAAATTCGAATTCGTCCTTGGCAGCCGGTTCATTGTGATGGATCGCGTCCAGCAAAGCTGCCAATTCGGTCTGATTTCGATTTGGATATTTTTCATTGACCCGCAAAAGCGCTTCCGCGTAGGCGGTCAGGGCGTCGTCGCGCTTGAGGGACTGCCAGGAGAATTTCAGCATTTTCAGCGCGGGGGTGATTTCCTGGTTTGCCAGCGCCACCTTTCCGAGGGTCAGCGCCAGTTCAGGGTCAGAAGCATAATCTTCTTCGAATGGCGCCAGCGCCTGCCAGGCTTCGGAGAGATAGCCTTGCCTCAGCCAGGCTTCCGCCAGAAGACGGGCAGCCTCGGAATTGGCGGGATCTGCCTGGGCGGCCTGGCGCAAGACCGCGATGGCGTCTGTGGTTTCTTCGTTTTCCAGATATAGTTTTCCAAGGGTGGTCAGAATTTTTGGCTCCCCGGGAAGAGCTGCTTTTGCTTTTCGCAAGGCGAGCATCGCCTGGTTCCGGTCGTCCAGCTCGATCCAGATTTGAGCCAGCGCCAGCCAGCTGGCAGGTTTTTCCGGAGCCAGCGCGGAAGTGCGTTCCAGGAGTTCAAGCGCTTCAGTCTTGCGTCCAGACGCGATCATAGCCCGGCTGAGCAGAACAAAGGCTTCACCATCAAGCTGGTCTTTGTTCAGATAGCCTTCCGCGATTGGAATTGCCAGTTCAGGTTTGCCGGCTTTGATGGCGATTTCGGAATAGTTCAAAAAGTCTTCGCGGTCGACCTGATCCTGATCAAAGATTAGGTCCTGATAAACCTCGAGCGCCTTGGTTTCCTGTTGGGTCTGTTGGTAAAGACGGGCAAGCTCGCGGTTGTTGGTTTTATTTTCGGGTTCAAACATTGCCAAAAGCGCCGAAGATTCAATCGCTTCATCCAGGTTGGCAAGGCGCTGATCGATTTTTGCCGCCAGACGGATGATCTCGATGTCGTTCGGATGCTCATCCAGCGCTTTGTGGATGAAATCTGACGCGAGATTGTACTTTTTTTGTTCAAAAGCATACTCTGCGGCTTTGAAATTATCACTCTCCCCGACGTATCTGGAAGCAAGCTCCGGAAGAGTTCTGCGGCTGATCACCTTATCGAGAGCTTGGGTGACCTCGTCAGTCTGTTCCCGCAGTTCGGGATAGCGCAGCGCCAAAAGGGCTGTTGTGGCTTCGTCGGGATGTTGATTTAAAAGCCCCAAAGCGAAATCGGGCTCATTTTGTTTTACTAAAAATTCGGCATAATCCCGCCGGTGGGCTGGGTTTTCTGGTTCGAGCTCCAAAACCTGCTCCCAGATTTTTCGGGCTTCTTCGGGGTTGACTTCTTCATATTCCAAAGCCAGTTTGCGCAGCATAAATGCCTGATTGCGCCTGATGCCGGCGATCGCCTGATCGAGCTCCGCGTGGGCTTTGTCCGCTTTGCCGGCAAATTGATTGAGCATGGCAAGGTTTTGATGCGTTTCAATTCTTTCTTCCTGGGATTGGTCCTCTGTCAGGTCGCGGCTGCGATTTTGGCGGATCAGGAAGGAATTGGCAAGTAATTCGATGAAAGACGGCTCGAATTTTCCTCTCAGTTTTCCCAATACCTGAACCTGGAGGGCAATTTCAGCTTCTTCAAGAACTTTTGACAAAAGATCGTATTGCTCTTTTTCGTTGGCAGGCATGGTTTGAACCAGATCGACCAAAAATAGGGCCACTTCTTCCCGCGTGAAAGATCCTGGATTTTGAGTCAGCGCTTTCAGCGCTTCCAGCGAGTCGGCGCTGAGCCAAGGCAAAGCGAGAAAAGCGCATTTCCAGGCGCCGAGGCTGGTTTTGCCATCCGCAAGGGTTTGGGATAAGCCTTGCCAGGAACCATTCGCGGAACGCAGTTTACGCAGCTCAAGGCTGAGGCTGGTCGCGTCCCGCAGGTTAGCGGGTTCGAGCCCAGTCAGGCTGATCGTGTTTCTAACTTTGCCTGCCAGCTCTGTCAGATCGGTCGGCAGCGTCTTGCCAAGGTCGCGGAAATCTTCATAAGCCATGTTCGGGTCGAGAACAGCCAGAGAAAGCAAACCCGGCTGCCATTTTTCAAATTCGTTTCCCGCGAATTCCAACCAACCGTCGGGGAGGTCGTGCAGGTTCAGCTCTTTCCACAAAAGAGGGACGCCGCGATAACTCGCGATCAGACTGCGAACAGCCTCTTTGTCAAAGCGAGTTTCGAGCGCCTCACGCAATCTGTCTAAAGCCATGGAGAGTCCTTTCGTGATGATCAGGGCAGGGTTCCGACCAAAGGTCTGATCAGATAATAGGCAGCCGCGAAAAGCACCAGACTAAGAAAGACCAAAAAGATCCCGATGCCGGTGTTTGATTTTGAAAGGTCGTTCAAAGAACTGATGAGCAATGAGGCATTCCCAACCAGTCCTGAGACGCCGTCGGTAATCCCTTTTTCAGCCAGTTTGGTGGTGGAATCGGCAATTTTTTGGATATTTCTGCTCATCGCCGATTTTGCGAGAATGACGATGCTTAAAATGAGGCTGATCACACCCAATCCAAACAGGACGATCGCGACGATGAAAACAAGTTGATTTCCGCTGTCAAACATAAAAAACCTCCAATAGAAACCTATTGGAGGTTAAGATGCAACTACTATGCCAAAGGTGTTTTTTACCCTCTGGAAACGCCTGGAGAAGTGATATCGCGGGGCAGATGCCCGATATCGATGGTGGCTTCATCGCAGAGTAAAACAGCCCGTTCCATCGCGTTGCGCAGCTCACGGACATTGCCGGGCCAGCTGTAATTGATCAGGGCTTCCATCGCCTTGGGGGTCACGTCCAGGATGTTCGCGCCCATCTGCATGTTGAACAGTTTCAGGAAATATCCGACCAGTTCGGGGATATCAACCTGGCGTTCCGCCAGAGAAGGCAGGTCGAGATCCACTACCTTGAGACGATAATAGAGATCCTCGCGGAACTCATGGTTGGCGATCATTTCTTTCAGGTTTCGGTTCGAAGCAGCCACGACCTGAACGTCGACCCTGATGAGTGCTGTTCCGCCAACGCGCCTGAAGGCGCGCTCTTCCAGGGCACGCAAAAATTTTGCCTGCAAATCCATGGGCATGGATGAGATTTCATCGAGGAACAAAACGCCGTCGTCGGCGATTTCCATCAGACCGTTGCGTTTGTGGGTCGCGCCGGTAAAAGCGCCGGATTCGTGACCGAAAAGTTCGGATTCAAACATGGTTTGCTGGATTGCCGGACAATTGACGTCAATGAAGGGTTTGTCTTTGCGCGGTCCGTTTTCGTGGATAAAACGCGCCAACACCTCTTTCCCGGTTCCGGTTGGACCGGTGATCAGGGTGGAAACAGAGGCGTCTGAAGCCCGTTTGGCTAATTCCAGCAGATCCTGCATCTGTTTGGTTTGCCCGACTATAAATTTATCCAGATTGGTTTTGCCGCGCAGGTGGTTGAGCTCCCTGCGCATGGAAACGACTTCAGAAGCGCGCCGGACCGATTTTTCCAATTCGAGCAGGTCGAGCGGCTTCTCCATAAAGTCCTGGGCGCCGTTTTTCATGGCTTCGACCGCCATGCTGACTTCCCCATGAGCCGTGACGATGATCACCTGCGGCCTCCGCGGCAGGCTGGCGGTCTCGGTCAACAAATGGGGACCGTAACCGTCTGGCAGGCGGACATCCAGAATGATAATGTCTGTGCCGTCCTGACTTAAAATCTGGCGGGCTTCGGCGAGCGTCCCCGCCTGTAAAACTTCATACCCCTTGGTTCGTAAAAATTCCGATACCACCATGCGGGCGGTTTCTTCGTCATCAACAACCAATACTGATGCTGCCATCTATACCTCAATTCCAAAAGGGGAGAAGTACATGAAAAACGCTTCCTCCCGGAAAACTTTCAACAAACATGCTGCCTTCATGGGCAGTAACGATGCGTTTTGTGATCGCCAATCCCAAACCGGTTCCACTGGCTTTCGTGGTGAGAAAGGGTTCAAAAATGTGTTCGATCACATCTTCCGGAATCCCAGGTCCGGAATCGGCAATGATTATCTCACATTGTGGCGGTACCGTCTGCGGGTCTGCCGCGGACATTCTGACATTGAGCGTACCGCCTTTTTCTTCCATCGCCTGGATCGCGTTGCTGATCAGATTGATAAAAACCTGTTCAATTGCGCGCGGATCGGCTTTGACCGGAAGCGCGTCTTCGGGAGCGCTGAAGCTATAGGTGATGTTCAGGCGTGCCATACGGGGAGCCCAGCGATCCAGAAGGAGCGGAAGCATGTCCCGCAAATCTACTGGCTGAAGCTGATATTCGATCGGTTTTGAGAAAGAAAGCGTCGATTTGACCAAATGGTTCAAACGCTGGCAGTCAACCTGCATGCGGCTGACGAGGTCCGCGTAGGGCGCGTCGTCGCTCATGCTCAAACCAATCAGCTGCAGCCCTGCAGAGATACTGTAAATCGGGTTGCGCACTTCGTGGGCAAATATTGCCGAAAATTCGCCCAAAAATGCCCGTTGTTCCAGCTGCTGGGTTCGTTCTCTGATTTTTTCGCTCTGGCTCAGATCCCTTAATATCAGGACGATGCTTTTCACGGTTTTGTTTTCCAACACCGGCAGGCACAAAATTTGGGCGGGAAACCGTTCTCCATAGCGGTTGTTCAAGTTGAGATCGTTCCCGACGATCAGAGGGATCCCTTGCTGCGCGCTTTTGTACATAGTTGAGAGCGTTTCGTTCCCAATCAGCACCATCTCAGCTTTTTGTTGAAAAACCTCCGGACTGGCATAACCCAACATGGTTTCGGCAGCCGGATTCATCTCGGTGATGCGCAGATCCGGGGTAAGGATGATAATTCCTTCCTCGAGGTTTTCGGTGATGCGCTGCTGGATCGCGGCGATCAGACGCACTTTGCGCAGCGTTTGCCTGGCGTGGTCGATCGCGGAAAGACTGCGGATCGCGTTCGCGCAGTGGTTTGCGAGTAAATTCAGATAGCGTAAATCTTCGTTGTCAGGCGTTTTTCCGCTGTCTGCCAAAAGAAACATGCCATCCATTGCATCATCCACGACGATCGGGAGCAAAATCAGATATGCCAGATTGGCTGCGTTGGCGGCTTCCTCGAGGGTATTGTGGGTCGGTTTGCCTTCCCGCCAAAGGGCAGTGACTGACAAGGTGGCGAATTCTTCCGCTGGGAGCGTTGCCGGAAACTGCGGGTTTTCTTCAGGCGGAAAAAGGGAGGTAAATTTGGCGTTTCTGCGCTGATAGACCAGCAAAACCTCGGGACCCATGACTTTGTCAATCACCTCTACCCCGTATTGATAGGCGGATAAGACGCTTTTTTGCTGCGAGAATCCGGTCAGCAATTTCAGGTTGTCGTACCGGAATTCCTGGTCCAGTAGGTCCTGGCGGATCAGGTTTTCTTCCGTCTGCGGGGTCAAAACGATCAGAACGATTTGATTGGTCGGAGCCAGGGAAAGCACTTTCATCAAAACGAAAAGCATTTCCCCGGAAGAGGTTTGGAAAAGAGCAGGACGGGCATCTCCGGCTGTGGGATTGGTATCCGGTAATTCCGGCATGATTGCCGAAAGCCGAAGCCCTTTCAGTTCAGAGAGACTGTAACGGCTCAGCCCCTGGAAAGAGGGGTTAGCTGTGAATATTTTGTCTTCTGCGCGTAGATAAACAAAAGCCGGCTCACTGATTTCATCGATCAGCGATTGAATGAAGAACAAGTTGGAAGGGATCGTTTCCACAGATCAACCCGATTTGCCTGGATTTTTTTGGCGCAAGTGGGCAGGCAGAATTCCCTCCATCGAGCGGTATTTCGCGACGGTTCTGCGAGCGATTGTGATCCCGTTTTCTTCCAGGCGCTGCTTGATTTCCGAATCGCTCAAAGGAGAATCTTCGCCTTCAATCATTTCTTTGATGACTGTCCGCAGGGAAAGGCTGCGGTCAAAAAAGATTGAAAGCGGCACGATTTTTCTGTTCGGCAGCTGAATGGTTTTGCCGGAAACCGCCCTTGAAATCGTCGACTCGTGCAGTCCCAGTTCCTGGGCGATGCTGGCGCGGGTGAGCGCGACCATGTCTTTATCCCCGCCGATGATGTAATCTTTCTGGAGCACCACCAGTTTTTCGAGCAATAATTTCATCGCGTTTGACCGCTGTTGGATGCATTTGATCAGCAGAGATGCTTTTTCGATATCGTCTTTCCATTCTTCGGCTTGATCCGGATCCACAGATTTCATGGAATCTTTGAAAAGCTGATTGACTCTCAGCGTGCCGCGTACCGGCAGGATGATCTCGACCACCAAAGGATTGCCCGGCTTGTCATTGAGGTAATAAACCAGAATATCCGGTTGGTGATAGACCTCCGATTCGCTCCCGCTCGGGTTGCGGACGTCGCCCCAATATGCCCGTGCAGGGAATGGATTGAGGTTTTCGCTGATAAAGTTGGCTACGATCTGAACCTGTCTGGGAGTCGTTTTGAGCGCTTTGGCGACCTCGCTGAAATGGTGCTGACTGACCTGATGCAAATGGTCGCGGACAATTTCTCGGCTGAGTTCCGGAATTTGGGTGGTTTCAGCCAGACTGTCGATTTGAGCCAGCATAGCTTCGTTTGGACTGGAAGAACAAACCCCGATCGGATCGCAACGCTTGAGCAGGGCGATCACTTCTTCGATCTCGCTTGGCAGACGATGATGATAGCGGGCAATTTCGATCACCGGGACGCTCAGAAAACCGTCATCATCAAGATGATTAAGGATGTAAGCTGCCAATAACCGGTCTTGCGGCTTGAGGTCCGCGGCAGCCTGTTTGAGCACGTAACTGGGCAGGTCAACGGATTCTGATGCGAATGGCTCGTCCGGAATTTCCTGACCGCTGGTGCTGCTGCCGGTATAGAAGTCTTCGCGCGGGGAGATGAAAACGATCGGATCATCAGAGGTTTCAGTTTTTGGCTGGCTGCAAATCGGGCAGGGACCAGTCGGCGGAAGCAAGCGTTTGCACATTGGGCAGCGGCGCTCTTCGACAAGCTCAAGAGCCGGATTGTTTGCCAATTCGGAATCGATTTTTTGCTGCAATTCGGCTGCGGTCAAACTAAGCAGCGTCATGGTCTGAGCAAGATGAGCTGAAGTATTGGTGGTAGTTTGTTGCCATTGATTTTGAAACATCATGTCCTCATCCAAGGGCAGAACGCACCCTCGTGCAAGAATTATACCCGACAATTGCCAACAGGATACAAAAGCAATCGAAATGGCGGCATCCAGGAAAGACTGCCGGCATGGCTGCCACTAACATTTCCTTTGAACCTGGCTTATAATGAAGAAAAAACAAGGAGAGTCTTTTCTGATAACATGAAACAACCATCCAAAACTGTGGCAAATTTGAAACCTTATTTCTTCGCCGGCTTGAAGAACGTCATTGCCGAACTCCAGGCAAAAGGCATGGATGTAATCCGTCTTGATATGGGTTCCCCAGACCTGCCTCCTGCTAGTTTTATCATCGAAACCATGGTCGAATCTGCCCGAAACCCCAAGAAACACGGTTATTCACCGGCGGGCGGCTCTCCCGGTTTCCTGAAAGCGGTAAGCACCTACTACAAACGCCGTTTTGATGTTGACATCGATCCAAAAACCGAAGCGCTGGCGCTGATTGGTTCCAAAGAAGGCTTGTTCAATCTGAACCACACGCTGCTCAACCCCGGCGATATGGTCTTGCTGCCGGATCCTTATTATCCGGTCTATTTGTCGGGCGCCCAACTGGCGGACGCGCGCTATCACTTTATGCCTTTGCTGAAGGAAAATAACTTCCTGCCCGATTTTGACGCGATCCCCGAAGAGGTTGCTAAAGAAGCCAAAATCATGTGGCTGAACTATCCCAACAATCCTACCGGCGCGATTGCCGATTTGGCTTTCTTTGAAAAGGCAGTGGCTTTTGCCAAAAAGTATGACATTCTGATCGCGCACGACGCGCCCTATTGTGATCTCTGTTTTGACGGCTATGAAGCCCCCAGCATCATGGAGGTCGCGGGCGCCAAGGATGTGGCGGTCGAGTTCAACTCGCTTTCCAAAACCTACAATATGGCTGGATGGCGTATCGGTATGGCTGTCGGCAACAAGGAAGCGATCCGTCTGTTGGCAAACTACAAAAGTCAGATCGACTCCTGCATTTTCATGCCGATCATGGATGCGGGCCAAGCCGCTTTGACCTCCGACCAATCCTGGCTTGTGGGACGCAACAAGATCTATCAGGAACGCCGGGATGTGGTCTATCGCGGTCTCAAGGAAGCCGGTTTCGAAGTGGATCTGCCCAAAGCCGCCCTGTACGTTTGGGCAAAATTGCCGCCGAAATTCACCGATCCAGTCAAATTCTGCGCCGATCTGCTCAACGATACCGGTGTCAGCATGACTCCTGGCGTGGTCTATGGACCCAGCGGCAAGGATTACATCCGCATTTCGATCGTGATCCCAACCGATCGGATCGCCGAAGCCATTGACCGTCTCAAGGCTTGGATCGCCAAACAATAAGTGGAGATTTGCAGCATACGGTGACTTTTGTAACCGAAGAAATTCAGGAAAAAGCAATTATGGTGGGTGTCCGGCTCGGGTCGGACGCTCACCATGTTTTAAGCATGGAGGAAAGCCTTCAGGAGCTTGAAATGCTGGCAGAGACTGCCGGAATTGAAGTTGTCGGCTCTGTCACGCAGAATCTGAATTTTCCCAATTCGCGTACCTACATCGGCAAAGGCAAACTGGAAGAGCTCAAACTCCTGGCCGAAGAGCTGGACGCGCAGGTGATCTTGTTCGATGACGAACTTTCACCCCGGCATCAACGTGAATTGGAAAAAGAATTCCCGCGCAGCACGAAAATTTTGGACCGCACTGCCCTGATTCTGGATATTTTTGCCCAACACGCGGACACGCGGGAGGGCATGCTGCAGGTCGAGTTGGCGCAATATAAATATCGTCTCCCGCGTCTGACGCGCGCCTGGACCCATCTGGCGCGTCAAACCGGCGGGGCTTCCGGCCGCAGCGGCAGCGTGGGCGGGGTTGGTTTGCGCGGTCCCGGTGAAACGCAGCTCGAAATTGACCGCAGGGAAATCGGCAAGCGGATCGATAAACTTGAAGAAGAACTCGAAAAAGTGCGCGAACACCGCAACCGTCACCGCAACCAGCGCAGAAAATCCCACATCCCGGTCGTGGCATTGGTAGGCTACACCAACGCGGGGAAGTCGACCCTGCTCAACGCCTTGACGCATGCCGGGATCTACGTCGCGGACCAGCTTTTCGCGACGCTGGACCCGACAACCCGCCAGCTGGAACTGCCAACCGGTGAGACGGTTTTGCTGACCGATACTGTGGGGTTTATTCAAAAGCTGCCGACCGATTTGGTGGCAGCCTTTCGGGCTACTCTGGAAGAAATCACCGAAGCGGACCTGCTTCTGCATCTGGTCGACGGCTCCCACGAGAACGCCCGGAGCCAGCGTCAAACCGTTCTTGAAACGCTAAAGGAAATCGGAGCCGGCGATATCCCGATCTTGAATGTTTTTAATAAAATTGATCTATTGGACAGCGAAAGTTTGCGGGAACTGAAAAGCAGCGTCGATCCTCTTTCTGTTTTCATCAGCGCGAAAGAAAAAATAGGTTTCGAAGAGCTGTTTGCTTCCATTGCTGCCGGAATTGACCAGGGATTTGAGCGGGTAACGGTTTTGCTGCCGTATTCAGAAGGGCGGCTGGTCTCCATTTTTCACGAAAAAGGGCATGTCCAAAGCCTGGACCACGAAGAAAGCGGCGTCAGGATCCGCGGATTGCTGCCGCTGCAGCTGCTCGATTCTTTTGAAGACTACCTTGAATAAAGGTTAGGAATAAAAAAACAACCAGGCGCTGTGCCTGGTTGTTGTCTTAAAGCTGGGAAGCAAAGATTAATCTTCTTTACTGACGTCGAGAACCTCACGACCCTGATAGTATCCGCATTTGGGGCAGACACGATGAGGCAGACGGGCTTCGCCACAATTGGGGCAATTGACGCTGGCGCTGGCTTTCAGGTGATCATGAGCACGACGGCGGTCGCGCCGTCCGGGGCTAACTTTTCTCTTCGGTAATGGTGTCATCTTAACTCCTAACTTGCACTCTTTTTCATTAACCTATTTATCTTAATCAGATATGCCAAAAAATGCAAGGATTTCGAGTGGCTTCTAAGCGAAATGGCTGAAGAAAACCCCCGATTTCAGCGAGAAAATTAAAAATTCGTTGGTGCAACGCCTGCCTTGACAGTTGAATTTTTCTGGTTGATTGAGATGAAGCAGGATATTTTGACACAGCAAGGCTATAATTAACCTTCAGGAGGCAAATATGAACAAAACGAGACTTGGTTGCATAGGTTTAGGGACGATGGGCGCTCCGATGGCTGAAAACCTCCTCAACGCCGGATATCCCATCACAGTTTTCAACCGAACTGTCGCGAAGGCAGACAGATTGATTGCCAAGGGGGCTTTGTTGGCGGAAAGTCCTGCTGAAGTTGCCCGACGTTCCGAAGTCGTTTTTATCAATGTTTCGGATTCCGCGGATGTTTTGGAAGTGGTCTTGGGTCCCAACGGTGTGATCGAAGGCGCTCATTCCGGCATGGTGCTGATCGACAACTCGACCATCAAACCGGGCACAAGCCGTCATATTTATAAAATACTGGAAGAAAAAGGCGTGAGCTGCCTTGACGCTCCCGTGAGCGGTGGTGAGATCGGCGCGATAAACGGTACCCTCACCATTATGGTCGGCGGGGATGAGACGGTTTTGAACCGGGTGAGGCAAATCCTGGAGGTGATTGGTTCCAAAATCACCTATATAGGAGGTCCCGGGACTGGTCAGATCGCTAAAGCTGCAAATCAGATCATGGTCGCGGCTCAAATGGTAGCGGAGGCGGAGCTGTTAATTTTTGCCCAAAAAGCGGGCGCCGATCCGCAGCGCGTGATCGAAGCCATCAAAAGCGGCGCGGCACAATGTTGGACACTGGATAACAAACCTCAGCGGCTGTTTGCGGGAAACCGCAAGCCCGGGTTTAAATCGAGCCTCCAGGCAAAGGACATGAATATCGTCATGGAAACCATCCGGGAATTCCAAATGAGTTTGCCGGCAACCGCGGTGAACACACAGTTGTTCAACGGCATGGTCGCAAACGGAAAAGGCGACCAGGATAATTCCGCGGTGATCCATATGATCGAACTGCTTAACAGCGAGACGCTGGATACGGACTAAGAAATGGAAAGAGCCAGATTTTGGGAAGCTTGGGAGGACAATTCGGTTGAATGCGGTTTGTGCCACCATTTTTGCCTGATCAGTGAAGGAGACACAGGCTTGTGTGGGGTCAGGGAAAACCAGGACGGTGAACTTTACAGCCTGAATTACGGCAAGTTGATCTCAGCTAACCCTGATCCGATCGAAAAGAAACCGCTTTTTCATTTTCTTCCCGGCAGCAGCTCGTATTCCATTGCCGCGACCGGATGTAATCTGCGCTGCCAATGGTGCCAAAATTGGTCAATTTCTCAAACCAGCGCCCGCAACCATCCCAACCGTTTCGAATTTGTTCCTGCCCAAGCGGTCATCAGCGCTGCTATGCGGCTGGGGTGCAAAAGCGTCGCTTATACCTATACTGAGCCGACCGTTTTTTATGAATATGCCAAAGATGTCTCGCTTTTGGCAAGGCAAAACAACCTGAAAAATATTTGGGTCAGCAACGGTTATATGAGCGCTGAAATGCTGGCAGAGTATCTGCCGCTTTTGGATGCCGCGAATATTGACCTCAAAGCCTTTGACGACCAAGTCTATCGAAAATACACCGGCGCGCGCCTGCAGCCAGTTTTGGACAACTGCGTTGCCTTAAAAAAAGCCGGGGTTTGGCTGGAAGTGACCACGCTGCTTGTGCCCGGAATCAATGATGACGCAGAACAGATTTTGGGACTGGCTGAATTTATTCACAATCAATTGGGCAGCGAAACCCCATGGCATGTCAGCCGATACTTTCCGCAGGAGCAATTCCCAAAAATCGCGCCGACCGATCCAAAAACAATTCAGCGCGCGCTCGAAGTCGGCAGTCGGGTGGGTTTGCGCTATGTTTATGCCGGAAATCTGAGGATGGGCGAAGACACGCGCTGTCCGGATTGCGGAGCTTTGCTGCTTGCCCGCAATTCGGTTTGGCTGATGAGCAATCAGCTTCAAAACGGCCACTGCCCAAAATGCGGCAAAGCCATTGCCGGCGTCTGGGAATAACTCATTTCCACAGTAAAACGATCAAAAAAATCGGGGCGGATTTTGTTTGACAAAACCAGCCCCGAGATTTTTCTATTCCGGAAAAATCAGGAATTAAAGCTCACAAAAGACGCCAGCCTTAACAGCTGAAACCAGATCGAGCAATGCCGGCTGATAGAAGGCGTCATTCGGGTAAAACGGCAGAATCTCGCGTAGTTTGCGCATAGCCGATGCCGTGCCGACGCCTTGTTTGAGATCGGGAGCATCCTTAGAGCGAAAATCGACTGCCTGACCGGCAGCCATCAGCTCGATCGCGATGATGGTGGTCACGTTTTCGACAACCTGCGCGCAGTGCAAAGCCGCGTTGGCACCCATGCTGACGTGGTCTTCCACGTTCCCGGAAGAGGGGATCGAATCCAGACTGGAAGGATGCGCGAGAACTTTGTTTTCCGAAGCCAGAGCCGCGGCGGTATACTGCAAAAGCATGAAACCGGAATTCAAGCCGCCGTGGGAGGTCAGGAAGGAAGGGTAATGTTCGGTCTTGTTGTCAATCAGTTTGGCGATGCGGCGCTCGGACATGTTGCCCAGGTCTGCCAACGCGACTGAAAGATAATCCAAAGCCAGGGCAAGGGGTTCTCCATGGAAGTTGCCGCCGGAAATGATCTCAACCCGCCCATCTTCTTCAAAGAATAACAAAGGATTGTCGGTCACTGAGTTTAATTCGGTCTGAATTACCGATTTTGCGAACTCAATGGTGTTGCGTACCGCGCCGTGAACCTGAGGGATACAGCGCAGGGTATAGGCGTCCTGCACGTTCAGAGAGTTATCAGGGCGCGTAAATTGGCTCTCCCGCAGCAGCTCCCGGATCGCTGCCGCGGTTTCGGCTTGATAATTCTGAGGTCTGGAACGATGGATCTGCGGCATGAATGCCCGCAGGGTGCCGTTTTGGGCTTCTAACGTCAGCGCTCCAGCGCAATTCGCGCTTTCAATCAGGGTCAGCGCCCGGTCGACCAACAGGACGCCATGGGCGGTCATGAAGGTCGTGCCGTTGGTCAATGCCAAGCCTTCCTTGGCTGCGAGTTTGATTGGTTTGAGCCCCACGGTTTCCATCGCCTGCAATGCCGGCACGATTTCGCCTTTGAACCGGACGTTTCCGACTCCAAGCAGCGGCAAAGACATATGGGCGAGCGGCGCCAGGTCTCCGCTGGCTCCAAGCGAGCCTTTGGAGGGGATCAAAGGCAGAATATTGTGATTCAGCAGGGCGAGCAGGAGTTCGATCGTTTGCAGGCGGATCCCGCTGTGTCCACGCGCCAGAGTATTGGCGCGGATCACCATCATCGCCCGAACCACGCGTTCTTCCAGAACAGGACCCACGCCAACGGCGTGGCTGAGAATGATATTCTCCTGCAGCTTTTCGACCTCATCCGTAGAAATCAATTGGTCCTTAAAAGCGCCAAATCCGGTGGTGATCCCGTACGCGATCCGCCCTTCCGAAATAAATTTTTCAACGGCATCAGCTGCGCGTTTGATATTCGTGATCGCTTCCGCAGCGATCCGGACCTGGATGCCAGGATCGTCCGCGATTGCCACAACCTGTTCTATGGTTAGATTTTGCCCGTTGAGAAAAACTTCGGTCATTTTTCCTCCTTCGGTTTACTCTTCGCTGATTTCAATGCTGTGCAGTTTTACCGCTGGCGAGCCAAACATCATCGGGTCGCGCGCTGGAATTGACATGAGCACATCAAGACCCTCCACGAGCTTGCCAAACACGGCGTGTTTGCCGTCCAGCCAAGGGGTGGGTACGAGGGTGATGAAAAACTGGGAGCCGTTTGTGTTGGGTCCGGCATTTGCCATGGAGAGGATGCCGGGTTTATCGTGTTTCAGGGAGCTGTCAAATTCGTCCCGGAAAGAATAGCCTGGTCCGCCCCGACCAGTGCCGGTGGGATCGCCGCCCTGAGCCATAAAATTGTCGATTACGCGGTGAAAAATTGTGTCGTCATAAAAGCCTTCGCGAGCCAAAAAAACAAAATTATTGACGGTATTGGGAACCTGGGCGGCAAACAACTCCGCTTTCATTTCACCGTTACTGGTTTTGAAAGTGGCAAAATATTTTTTATGCAGATCAAGCTTAAATTCAGGGGCTTTGTGCCATTGTTTATGTGTCATGTTTATCTCCTTGCTTAGGATTTTATCAGAGGTTGAGAGAATCTGACCCGCACATTTGGTGAGGGATCCATGGAAATGATATTGGTTAAAAAAATTTAACCGAACCGTTCAAAATTGAGCTGTCAGCGCAGCTCCAAGCCTTTGGCGTTATACCAAAGGAAACCGTTATGCCGGCAATAAGCCTCAATTTGCTTCAAAACAGCAGGGCTGGCAGCGTATTCCAGAAGAAAAACCGACAGATTGGCGGCTTTGACCTTGGCGAGGTATTCTTTGAAATAATCTGTTTCGGTCGGTTCTTGTTTGCCGTAAGTGTGATGTTCGAAATCAATGCTGGTAAAAACGGTTTCTTGATTCACGCCGTCGAACAAGCGCGCGGCAATCCCTTCTTCGAGACATCTTGTCACAAAAAAGTCGCCGCCATTAAGAATGAGCGGCAGCCCAAAAGTTTTCAGCCCTTTTAGAATCGCGACCAAACCCTGAAAGACTTCTTCGCTTTGATAGTGGTAATAAACATCGGCGTTATCCAGAAAAAAGCCGTCCATTCCCAATTCCAGCGCCTGCTTGCCCAGCTCATTGACGATGAAGTCCTGCCATTCCGGTGAAGAAACATCGACCCAGCGTTCATCCTCCCAATTTTCATAGACATCGAGCGTGAGATTGCCAAAGCGCTCAAAGTAGGGGCGATACTCTTCGATCGCCCCGATATTGAGATAGCCATAGACCTTCGTTCCGGCATCATGCAGGGTCTCAATCTGATCTGCCTGGAATTCGGTGGGTTCAATCACAACCAGACTGAACCCTTTCAATTTGTCGATCTCTTCACCGTTTATCCCAAGAAAGACACCATAATCCAGCGGGGCATGCTTGGCGCAGCCGGTTAGGAGCGCTGAAAGCAAAAGAAAGACAAGAACCAAAACCCTCAAAACTTTATGTCGCATTCGCGTCCTCCGCCATCTGCCTTTGGCGCTCCGCCGGGAGCATCCACCGCTAATCGGACCAGTTTTCCAGGCGCTTCTTAACATCCGCGAGGAAGTTATCAGCGCTTTCGCCATCAATCGCGCGATGGTCAAATACGAAGCTGAGATAAATCATAGGACGGATGGCGATGGCGTCGTTTCCGGCTTCATCGCTGATGACGATCGCGCGCTTTTGCATGGTGCCGGTTCCCAAAATTCCGAGCTGCGGCTGGTTAATCACCGGGAAAGCAAAGAGCGATCCGCCGGTGCCGTGATTCGTGAGCGTGAAAGTGCCGCCTTTGACTTCATCCGGACTCAGTTTCTTGCCGCGAGCTCGGCTGGAGAGGTCATTGATTGCGCCGGCAATGCCCTTGAGGGACAGATTTTGAGCCTGTCTGATGACCGGCACAATCAAACCGCCTTCCCCCATGGCAACTGCCATCCCAATGTTGATTTCGTGGTAGACAAACAGTCCCTCTTCAGTCCAGCTGGCGTTGATGGTTTTATGGTCCGCGAGCGCGGCGGCGATCGCCGCGACGAAATAGGCAGTCAGAGTAAGGTTTATTCCGTCCTGAGCGAATTTTTCTTTGTTGGCTTTACGGTGTGCCAAAACACGGCTCATATCGACTTCCATGACCGTCAGCACATGGGGTGAGGTCTGTTTGGATCCGAGCATATGTTTGGCGATCTGCCGTCTGGCACTCGAATGTGGAATTAGCGTTCCGTTGCTATCTGCGGGAGCAAACGGTTTTTGATCCGCGTTAAGCATGTGCATCGGCTCCGGTTGAGGCGGGATCGATTGTTTCGGCTGGGGATTATCAAGGAATGCCAAAACATCCTGCTTGGTGATGCGGCCTCCCATGCCGGTTCCTGAAATCCGGGCAGGATCCAGTTGATGCTCCTCCAGCATCTTTTTCACCAGCGGGCTGAGGAAAGCGGCCTTTTTTCCGGTCTGGTCGCGGTCTTCAGGTTTTTGGGCTAAATCAGCCTCAGCCTGAAGGACGTCCGGGCTTGGCACGTCCGGCTGCGCCTGCGGCTTATCGCCTGTCGCTTCAGGCGCGTCGGCGAGTTCTTCTCCCGGTTGACCAATCAACCCCATGCTTTCGCCGACTTTTACAACCCCGCCTTGAGGAACGTCAATGCGCAGCAGAATTCCCGCGGTTGGGCTTGGGAACTCGGTAGCAACTTTGTCGGTTTCGATTTCGACGATCGGTTCCATTTCAGAAACGGGGTCACCAACCTGTTTGAGCCAATTGGTGATCGTCAGTTCTTCAACACCTTCCCCGGTTCGGGGTGCGATCAGTTTTGTAGCCATGTTATTCTCCGGATCTGATCAGCGGGAAGCGACTTGGGTTGCTTTCGCGCATGATCGCGTAAACTTTATCGAAAATCGTTTCAGCATTGGGTTTGCTGTAATAATCACCGTCGCTGCCGTAGGCGGGTCGGTGAACCGAACCCGAAAGCGTTTGCGGCGCGGAATCGAGATACTTCCAGGCGCCCTGACCCTCGACCACCTGCTGCAGCATGTAGGCGGAGGTACCGCCTGGAACATCTTCATCCACAAAAAGGACACGGGAGGTTTTTTTGATTGAGTCCAGAATGTGATGATCGCGGTCAAACGGCAGAAGGGACTGCACATCAATCAGTTCAGCCCGTATGCCGGCTTTGGCAAGTTGTTTCACGGCGGCTTCCGCGATGCGGACGGTCGCGCCGTAGGTGACGATAGTAATATCTTCGCCTTCAATCAAGACCTCTGGGACTCCTAACCGAAGTTTAAATTGCGCGATATTGTCGGGGAGTCGTTCCTTGAGCCGATAACCGTTGAGCACCTCGACAACCAAAGCAGGATCGTCTCCCTCAATTAATGTGTTGTAGAAACCTGCCGCCTGGGTCATATTGCGCGGGACCAAAACATGAATCCCGCGGATCAGGTTGATGATGCCAGCCATGGGAGAACCCGAATGGAAAATCCCTTCCAGACGATGTCCGCGGGTGCGGATGATCAGCGGCGCCTGCTGCCTGCCGGCGGTTCGCCAACGCAGGTTTGATAGGTCATCTGCCATGATTTGCAGGGCGTAGAGAAGATAATCGAGATACTGGATTTCGGCGATCGGACGCAAACCGCGCATAGCCATGCCAATTCCCTGCCCAATGATCGTGGCTTCGCGGATACCGGTATCGGTCACCCGTTCAATGCCATACTTGGTTTGCAAACCGCGGAATCCTTGGTTTACGTCACCCAGATTGCCGACATCCTCGCCAAAGGCGATTACACGCGGGTCGCGTTCGAGGATTTTGTCGAACGCGTGATTGACAACCTCGTAACCCATCATCAGCGGGGATGACTCGCTGTATTGAGCCGGCACGCCTTTTTCGAGCAATGGGGAATGTTTGGAATCAGAAAAAAGGAATTTGTTGTAATATTCCCGCTTTTCTTCTGCGAGTTTTTGGTCAAAATCAAGCAAGAGTTGGCGGGCTGGGCTGGTTGAACCGACACTCAGTACCAAGGCTGAATGGGCTGCCTCGACGATATCTTTGTAGAGCGGGTCGGTTATGCCAGCCAGGGAGTCATGGATTCCCTGAATTTCCCCGGTGTTATTTGGATTGCTCTCCACAAGCTGCTCCAGTATTCCTGTCACCTGACTCTTGGTTTGGCGAATGGGGTTCTGAAAAGCCTCCCAGGCGTTTTTACGGGCAGTTTCTACCGTTTGCTTGTCTTCGGCTTCCCATTCGTCAAATTGAGCGTCGGTCGCGACGCCGTGGCTTACCAGAAACATGCGGAAACGGCGCAGACTGTCAAAGTCGACTTCCCACTGCAGGCGCTCCTTACTTTTATAGCGTTCATGGGAACCCGAGGTGGAATGCCCCAGGGGTTGGGTGACATCTTTGATATGGATCAGCGCGGGAATGTGGTGGAGACGGGCATTCGTTTCGGCGCTTGAATAGGCTTCCCAAAGCGCCGGGAAGTCCCAGGCGCGGACGGAGTAGATGTCATAACCCATGTCGCAATGGTCAGCGGGACAGTTGACGCGCTGGAAACCCTGAAGAATAGCGGAAATGTTTTCTTTTACCATCTGGAACTCGTTGGGCACAGAAATGCCGTAACCATCGTCGTAGATGCTGATGATCGCCGGCGCCTTGAGGACGCCGATCGCGTTGACGGCTTCCCAAAAGGGACCTTCGGCGGTAGAGGCATTCCCAATCGAGACCCAGGTGACCTCGTTTCCATTGTTGCTGAATTGCTTAAATTGTCTGAGACCTTCGAGGTCACGATAAAGAACCGAGGCGTAAGCCAAGCCCACCGAACGCGGCATCTGACTGGCAGTTGGAGCCGCGTCTGCGGAAGAATTGTAGCGGTCGGACTGCGTGATCCAATTGCCTTCCGGATCAACGAGCGGAGACGCGAAATGACCATTCATATTGCGGCCGCCGGAATGGGGGTCAAAGTTTGGATCTGCATGGGCGTAAAGTTGGGCAAAAAATTGTTCCAAACTCAGCAGATTCAGGGCCATCATCCAGGTTTGGTCGCGGTAATAGCCGGACCGCCAATCGCCGGGACGAAAATGGTGGGCGATTGAGAGTTGGATCAGTTCTTTTCCGTCGCCAAAAATGCCGAATTTTGCTTTTCCGGTCAAAACTTCGCGCCTGCCAATGATGGACGCCTGGCGGGAACGGTATCCAAGACGGTAATCTTTAATCAATTCCTCGTTAGACAAGGGCAATTCGGGTACTTTGTCTGACATAAGCCTCCATAATTATTATTAATTATTCTTATAAATTATAAAAAAGAAAAGCTAAAACTTACAAAAACTTGTAGAGGCGCCTATCCTTTGATGGCGCCGCCGAGCATGCCGCGTATAAAGAACCGCTGAAATATAACATAGATCAGAATAGTTGGTAAGGCGACAATAATTGCTCCAGCGGCCATCAGAGAGAGGTCAGCGCTGAAACGCCCCTGGAAGAAAGCCAATCCGACCGGCAAGGTGCGCATCGATTCGCTCTGGATCATGACCAGCGCCAGCAAAAATTCATTCCAGGTCCAGATGAAGATCAGGACAACCAGCGTCGTTGTGGCGGGTTTTGCCAGGGGAAACAGAATTCCCCAAAGCACCTGCCAGCGGTTCGCTCCGTCGATGGTCGCCGCGTCGATCAGCTCTTTGGGCGCGTTGCTGAAAAAGGAGGACATCCAAAGCGTGCCAAACGAAACGCTCAGACCGACCTGCGGCAAGATTAATGCCCAATAGGTATTGCGCAAACCCAATAAACCCAGCCAATTATAGAGTGGGATGAGTACAGCTTCGAACGGCACCATGTAGCCGACCAGCATGAGCGGGAAGAGCAGCTTTTTTCCGGGCATCGGCAGCTGACCAAACGCGTATCCGCTCAAGGATGAAAGAAAGACACTGGCGATGACGACAATTGTCGTAACGATGACGCTGTTTTTGAAAAAAATGCTGAAGTTGCCAACGGTCCAGGCGTGCCTGAAATTGTCAAAAGTGAAATTTTGCGGCAGACTGAAAGGGTTGGATGCAATCTCAGTGTTCTCTTTAAAGGCGCTCATCACCGCGCCCCAGAGTGGGATGAGGACAACCAGAATGAAGGCGATCAAGACGATATATCGGGGGAGCAGCTGATTCCAGCGCGGTTTCATCCGATCTCCTCCTCATTGCCGCTCATCAATTTTTGAATCACCTGAGAGAGGGTCAGCAGGACAAGCGACAACATCACAGCCATTGCCGCGCCGTATCCAATCTGGTTGTTAAGGATTGCGGAACGGTAAATCAGATACCCTGTCACCAGGGTGCTTTCGCCCGGACCTCCCTTGGTGGTGGCATAAACCAAATCGAAAACCCGCAGCGCGGCGATGATGGTTGTGATCAAAGCCACGCCGATCTCCGCTTTGAGGGAAGGAATGGTGATAGAAAAAAATTGTTGTACCGAATTGGCTCCGTCCAGGCTGGAGGCTTCATAGTAATCTTCAGGAATACGCTGCATTCCCGCCAAAAAAAGGACCATGCAAAAACCGTATTGCACCCAGGTGCCGATCGATCCGACAGCCGGAAGCGCCCATTCAAAGCTGCCTAGCCAGGCTTGCTGCCAGTGGCTCAGCCCGACGGCAGAAAGAAAAAGGTTGACCGGACCAAAAGCAGGGTTAAACATCCAGCGCCAAATCACGCCGACTACGACCATGCTGATAACCTGAGGGAGAAAAAGCAGTGTCCGAAAAAATGTGAGACCCGGTATACGCTTTCGGCTTAGGAGGCTTGCCAGGAACAAGCCCAACATGATTGGAATAAAGCTGTAAAAAAATATAAAAATGAGATTATTCGAAAAAGCCTTCAGAAAACTGGCATCTTTCAATAAGCTAAGGTAATTGCCCAAGCCGATCCAGCGGCTGGTCTTGCCTAAATCGCTCCATTCAAAAAAACTGCTGCGAAGCGTCTCGACAATTGGGATCAGGGTGAAGAGAGCGTAGACCACAAAAGCAGGCAGCAAATACAACAAACCGTGCCATTTACTCTCGCCCGGATAACGCTGGATGGAATTTTTCATCATAAAAAACGAGACCGGTCAGAAAGCTCTGACCGGTCCGAATAGGTTGCTTTATTTGTTTTGTTCCTGCAGGAAGTTGGCATAATCTTCCTGCACGGCGGCTGTGAAATCTGCCGGCGTAGCGATGCCGCCCAACAGTTTTTGCAATTCCGCGACCAGAGTGTCGTAAAAAGTGGGTGTTGCCCAGTCAATATAATGACCGACGGCGTTGTTTTTATTGATGGTATCCCAGGCGTAAAGGGTTTCACCGAAAAGATTGTCGGTCTTGACCTTGGTATCTTCCGGCAGCGACATTGCGGGCAGCATGCCTGCTTTTGCCCAAAGTTCAGCCGCTCGGGGACTGATCATCCAGTTCAGATATTCCGCCGCCAAATCCGGGTGTTGGGTTGTTTTGCGGATCGCGTAGGGGATACCAACGCCGCCGATCGCCATTGTCGGCTTCCCGCTGAAACCGGGCAGCAGGAAAAATCCAAAGTCCTGGTCAGTACCGGTCATCAGCTCCGGCGCGAACCATGAGCCGGTGATGGTCATGGCGCCTTGTCCGGCTTTGAAATTGTTGTTGCTGTCATCGTAACCTATGCCGGGAAAACCGTCGGTAAAGTAACCGGCTTGCGACCATTCGAGCAAAATCTGCGCCGCTTTCTGGTTTTCTTCGGTATCAAATGAAACATTGTTGACACCATAGGTGAGGTTGTTGATGTAATCTGAACTGACCAACAGGTGCTGGATCGCGCTGAATTCGTGGATCGCGTTCCAACCATCCAGGGAGCCAAAGGCAATCGGGGTGATGTTCTCGGCTTTGATTTTCACCAGCAGGTCTTGAAAATCTTCAAAGGTGGTCGGGACCGACCAGCCGTGTTCCTTGAAGATGCCTTTGTTATAAAAAACTCCCACAACTTCAGCTGTGGGGCTGACGCCATAAAGATTTCCCTGACCAAAGGTCATGCCGTCAGCAGTAAAGCTGTTGCGGCTGGCAACGCTGGTCGAGAAAACTTTTGCCCAGCCAAATTTTTGCAGGTAGTCATTCAGCGGCAGCAGCAGGTCAGCGGCAACCATAGCGCCCATATCGCTGCGGCCTTGGTTTACCTGAGCTACGTCAGGACCGTCACTTTCCGCCAGCGCAAGTTTGACCGTCATCTTAAGATCGTCCAGCACTTTTACCTCGCGCTGAATTTTGACTCCCGGGTGCGCTTCTTCAAACTCGGCGTTCAGGGTTTCGATCACCGCGCTTTCTTCCGGTCGGTAAAACTGATCCCAGACGACAAGGGTTGTCGCCTTACCATCCTGGGAGGCAGGGTTTTGCAATGATTTCCCGCAGGCGGCTAGCGCGATTGAAATAATCAGGAACAGGAAAAAGATCAAACGCAATTTTTTCATCATCTCTCCTTTGTAAGTGCTGAATTAAATAAAAATTATACCTTGTATACTCATCGGAGGTGAAAAATATAAAGACAAAATTATTTTGATCGATAAAGGGCTCGATCCCCAAAGCATCGGGTTTCCGGCATAGAAATCAAATCATAATATTGGTCGATTTGCTGCTGATCGTCAGCGGTAAGCAAAACCTGGGCGATCAAAAAATGATCGCTGCCCTGGAAATCAGCCAGATTGTTCAATTTGGTTCTGACAAAACTTGTCCCGGTTATGCCGTAATATTCCTTAAAATAAATTTTGTAGACAATCGAGTTGTAGCTCCATTCCCAACCTCTCCAGCCCATGCCACTGAGCAGAAAATTCGCAAACAATCTGGTGGAGCGAAATAATTCATGTTCTTGTCTGGTAACCCTGATTTGGGATTGAAAAATAGATTCAGGAAGGAGGAGCAAGGGTCTGTTAAGATAATTAAAAACAAAATACGGCTTGAATGGCGGGGGTTTTCGGAAGCTTTGAGGTTTCTGGGTCCCGGCTGCTTTTCGGTGATCGACCCGCTGCGGACCCTCTATGACCGGACAAAACGCTGTCGGGGAATGGGTGAATGGGTTATACTTATTATGTTAACCAATAACCCATTCAGAAGGAAAGGTATGACAGAGAAAACTCAATTCGAAAACTGGCAAGAAAAGGTTTATAAGCCTGCCACCCAAAAATTTCCCGAAAGAAAAGAAGAATTTAAGACTTCATCCAGCATTCCGTTGCCTGCGGTCGTGCCGCCCGAAGCTATTAACCCCAATAACTTCGAAAATCTCGGTTTGCCGGCGTCTTTCCCTTATACCCGCGGCGTTCAGCCGACCATGTATCGCGGCAGATTGTGGACCATGCGCCAGTATGCCGGCTTTTCAAGCGCGGCGGAATCCAACAAACGCTACCGATTTTTACTCGATCAGGGTCAGACCGGCCTGAGCGTTGCCTTCGACCTGCCAACTCAAATCGGCTACGACGCCGATGATCCGATCGCGATGGGTGAGGTTGGCAAAGTGGGGGTCTCAATTTCCTCCATTGAGGATATGGAAACCCTCTTCAACCAGATTCCTCTGGATAAGGTTTCAACCAGCATGACCATCAACGCGCCGGCGGCGGTGCTGCTGGCGATGTATATCGCGGTCGCCAAAAAACAAGGGGTCGATTCCAAGGCGCTGAGGGGTACGATTCAGAATGATATTCTGAAAGAATACATTGCCCGAGGAACGTACATCTTCCCACCCAAGAGCAGTATGCGTCTGATCACTGATATTTTCCAGTTTTGTAAAACCGATGTTCCCAACTGGAATACCATCAGCATTTCCGGCTATCACATTCGCGAAGCCGGATCGACCGCGGTTCAGGAAGTCGCCTTTACTCTGGCGAACGCGATCGCTTACATCGAAGCCGCGATCAAAGCGGGCATGGATGTGGATGAGTTTGCCGACCAACTTTCGTTCTTCTTCAATTCGCATAATAATTTCCTGGAAGAAATTGCCAAATTCCGGGCTGCCAGACGTCTGTACGCCAAAATCATGCGTGAGCGCTTTGGCGCCAAGAAGAGCAAGTCCGAAAAACTGCGCTTCCATACCCAGACGGCGGGGTCAACGCTCACGGCACAGCAGCCTGAGAATAATGTGGTCCGCGTCACGCTGCAAGCGTTGGCGGCAGTCTTGGGCGGCACACAGTCTCTGCATACCAACAGTATGGACGAGGCGCTTTGGCTGCCGACCGAAAAATCGGTCCAGGTTGCCCTGCGCACCCAACAAATCATCGGTTTTGAGTCCGGCGTTGCCGATTCGATCGACCCGCTGGGGGGCTCGTATCTGGTGGAATATCTGACCGACGAAATTGAGCGGCAAGCCGCTGACTATATTGCCAAGATCGACGATCTGGGCGGAGCTCTGAGCGCGATCGAAAGCGGCTTTATTCAGAGCGAGATCCAGGAAGCGGCTTTCCAGGCGCAGCGGCGTCTTGAAAACAAAGAAGACATCGTAGTGGGCGTGAATAAATTCCAGGTAAAAGAAGAAATTTCCCTCGAATCCCTCAAGATCGACCCCAAGATTGAGCAGGAACAACACGACCGGCTTGCCGCGCTGCGCGCTTCACGCGATCCAAAACAGGTCGAAGCGCTCCTGCAGCGGCTCGAAGAGGCGGCACAGGGCGATGCCAATATGATGCCGATTATCATTGAATGTGTCGAACACAAACTGACTTTGGGCGAAATCTGTGGAAAATTAAGAAAAGTCTGGGGTGAATACGTTGCCCCCAATTACATTTAAACAGGAGAACTATGGCAACCATCAAAAAAATCAATCATGTCGCGATCGTCGTTCGTGACATCGAAGAATCTCTCAGGTTTTGGGAAGAAAGTCTGGGCTTGAAACTGGACCACATCGAAGTCGTTCCCAGCCAACACTCACGGGTAGCGTTTATTCCGGTGGGTGACAGCGAAGTGGAACTGGTTCAACCAACCAGCAGCGATTCGGGCTTGGCAGCTTACCTCGAAAAACGGGGCGAAGGCATGCATCACCTCTGTGTCGAAGTCGATGACATCGATGCCAAATTGGCTGAACTGAAAGAAAAGGGCGTGCGCCTGATCAATCAGGAAGCCGAAGTCCTGCCGGGTCGCAAGATGGCTTTTATTCATCCCAAAGCCGGGAATGGTGTTTTGATTGAGTTGTATCAACTGACAAACTGATTGATTGAACCTTACGGGAGGTCGTGATGATCATTCAAAACGGACCCATCGTGACTTGGGGTGATCCAAACCAGATTTTGGATAACCACGGGATCCTGATTCAAGACGGCGTCATCCGGGAAGTTGCTCCAGCCGTTGAGCTGAGCAAGAAATATCCCGACGAAGAAATATTGGACGCTCATGGTCAGATGATCATGCCGGGGAATATCTGCGCCCACACGCATTTTTACGGCGCGTTTTCACGCGGCATGGCAATTCCAGGGGAACCTTCCAGAAATTTTTCGGAAATTCTGGCAAATCTTTGGTGGAAGCTTGACAAAGCCCTGGACGAAGAGGGCGTGCGTTATTCCGCCTTGACCCTTCTGATCGACGCGATCAAGTACGGAACCACGACGCTTATCGATCATCACGCCTCTCCCAATTTTATTGACGGGTCTTTGGACGTCGTTTACGAAGCGGTTTTAAAATCCGGTATGAGGTCGTCGCTGTGTTACGAAGTGACCGACCGCGACGGCGAAGAACGGGCATTGGCTGGAATTCGCGAAAACGCCAGATTTATCAGCCGGGTCGAAGCAGGGGAGCTTGACCCCATGGTCAAAGCCCAATTCGGCCTGCATGCCAGCCTTACGGTTTCGGACCAGACGCTTGACCGCTGTCTGGAAGCCAATCAAAACCGGGTCGGGTTTCACAGCCACGCCGCTGAAGGCAGCGTGGACCAGCAGGATTCGCTGGCAAAGTACGGCAAACCGGTTGTAGAACGGTTTTGGGATAAGGGGATCTTGAATGAACGCTGTATTCTGGCTCATGGTATTCATCTGAGTGAGCGCGAGATCGATCTCCTGGCTCAATCCGGCAGCTGGCTGACCCATCAGCCGCGCTCCAACATGAACAACGCGGTCGGGGTGGCTAAAGTCGAAAAGATGCTGAACCGCGGCGTGAACGTCTGTCTTGGCAATGACGGGTTTTCGAACGCGATGTGGCAGGAATGGTTTTTTGCCTACCTGATTCAAAAAGACCAGCAGGCAGATCCGCGGGCGATGAATGGCTATGACGTGATGAAAATCGCGGTCGCCAACAATTCCAGACTTGTCACACAAATATATGATGGTTTGCGCGTAGGCGTGATTGAACCAGGCGCCGCGGCGGACATAATTTTCGTCGATTACCACCCGATCACCCCGATGCACGCTGGAAATTTGCCGTGGCATATTCTCTTTGGCTTCAGGGACGGCATGGTGACCATGACGATGGCTGGCGGAAAGGTGCTGATGAAGGATCGTCGGCTTTTGTATCTGGATGAAGCTGAAATTGCCGCGAGGTCCCGCGAAATTGCCGCCCAAACCTGGGTACGCGTTCAGGAAATGTAGAGGAAACAAATGGCATACAAAATTGGAATCATCGGCGGAACAGGCAGAGAAGGAAGTGGGTTGGGCTACCGTTGGGCTTTGGCGGGTCACGAAGTATTGATCGGCTCGCGCAGCGCTGAAAAAGCGCTAAAAGCAGTGGAAGATCTGCTGCCAAAATTCGAAGGCAAGCCCGTCCGGCTCAGCGGCATGACCAACGAGGAAGCGGTCAGGAATTGCGATATCGCGGTTTTGACGGTGCCATTCAGCGCGCACAAACCCACGCTCGAAAGCTTGAAAGAAGAACTGCAGGGCAAAATCCTGATCGATGTTTGCGTTCCTTTGGTTCCGCCAAAAGTCACAAAAGTTCAGATGCCCGAAGAAGGCAGCGCGGCGCTGCAAGCCAAGGCAATTTTGGGACCTGAAGTCCAGGTGGTCGACGCCTTTCAGACTATTTCGTTCGAACGATTGCTTTCCGGCGAAAATATTGACTGCGATGTTCTGGTTGCCGGCGGGAACAAGGAAGCCCGGCAGATCGTGATCGAACTGACAGAAGACATCGGGCTGAAAGCCTGGGACGCCGGGGTGATCGAAAATACGGTGGTGGTAGAGGGTCTGACCTCGATTCTGATCGGGTTAAATATCAAGTACAAAGTGCCGTCCGCCGGCATACGCTTGACGGGAATTGAATGAACCGGACAAAAAGATTAGAACTTACCGCGCTTGTCGACTTTCCGATGATACAGCCAGGGGATGACCTGGCTGATTGCATTCTGGAAGCCGCGCTGCAAAGCCAGATTGAGCTTTCGGATGGCGATATTCTGGTTCTGGCACAAAAAATTGTGTCCAAAGCCGAAAACCGGCTGGTTAACCTGACTACCGTCACGCCTTCCCCCAGAGCGGTGGAGCTGGCAGCCTATCTTGGCAAACGCCCCGAATTGGTTGAGCTGATTTTGCGTGAAAGCAACGAGGTTTTGCGAACCAGACCGGGCACAATCATTGTTGAGCAAAAAGGCGGGTTCGTTTGCGCCAATGCCGGTATTGACCATTCCAATGTCAGCGGACCATGGGGCGAAAAGGAAGATTGGGTGCTGCTGCTGCCCGAAGATTCCAACCAGTCTGCCGCGAAAATCAGGGCTACTCTGGAGCAAAAAACGGGGAAAAGGCTGGCTGTGCTGATCATCGATTCACACGGCAGAGCCTGGCGCAACGGGATTTTGGGAACAACCATCGGTTTGTCCGGCATGCCCGGACTGGTTGACATGCGGGGCGAAGAAGACCTAAACGCCTACAAGCTGCGCGTCACGACCATCGCAGCGGCAGATGAACTGGCGGCTGCGGCTTCGCTATTGATGGGACAAGCTGGCGAGGGCACGCCGGTAATTCATGCCCGCGGCTTTCCTTACCCCTTACGCGAAGGCCATTCCAATGAACTGATCAGAGATAAGGACAGAGACCTCTTCCGATGAACCCAAACACGCATCCCTCGGATCTAAAAGTAACGGTGTTGGCTGGAGGTGTTGGGGGCGCAAAGCTTGTCTTGGGGTTCGACCGCTTGTTATTGCCAGGAAATCTAAGCGTAATCGTTAATACGGGGGATGATTTCAGGCATTTTGGCTTGCAAATCTGCCCAGACCTCGATTCAGTTACTTACGCCGTAGCAGGATTGGCAAACAAAACTTATGGATGGGGTCAGGAAAACGAAACCTGGAACGTCGCGGACGCGCTTGAGACTTTGGGCGCGCCGACCTGGTTTCAGCTGGGCGACCGCGATCTGGCAACCCACCTCGAACGAACCCGGTTGCTGGAAAGCGGAAAAAGTCTCGATCAGGTGGTTCAGATTCTGACCGAACGCCTTGGGATTGGCTGTAAGATCTTCCCTATGACCAACGATCCCGCGCCGACATTGATTGAAACCCGCCAGGGCAGCCTGCTGAGTTTCCAGGATTATTTTGTTCGGCTTGGCGCGGAACCTGAAGTTAAAAACATTCTCCTGACTGCCGCTGGAAAAGCGGAATTGGTCGAGGCGGCGCGAAATTCGCTCGAAGAAGCGGATTTGGTGGTCATCGCGCCGTCAAACCCCTGGGTCAGCGTGGATCCGATCCTGACGCTGCGCGGCGTCAGGAAAATTTTGGAGCAAAAATTTGTCTGCGCCGTATCGCCGATCATTCAGGGCAAGGCGCTCAAGGGTCCGGCTGCAAAAATGTTCGCTGAATTAGGCATCATTCCGTCCAGTGAAGCCGTGCTGAGGCATTACGCCGACATCCTGAATCTTTTTGTCTATGATGTGCTGGACGATAAGATCGCCAAGAGCGCGGTCCCGCAGGGCGTTGAAGCAATCCAGCTCCAGACGATCATGAAAAGCGATGACGACAAAGTTTTATTAGCAGAAGAAATCGTGCGCCATTACCTGCGATCCGGAGGAAAACAATGACAACCTGGGCTGTCTTGCCGGTGAAACCCCTGCCGGTCGGCAAATCGAGGCTGCACGCTTGTCTGAGCCCGCGGGAGGTGTACCGTTTAAATCGGGAACTGCTGAAGACCACCTTCTGGCGGCTGAAGAATTGCGCGCTGATCGATAAAATTTTGGTCATTTCCCGAGATGACGAAGTGATGGCGCTGACCAAAGAATGGGGAGGGATCGCCTTAGCAGAAGACAGTTCCTCCAGCCTCAATCTGGCAGTAAACCAGGCTTTTGGCTATATTCAAAGGCACGGTTCGGGTTCTGTTCTGGTCATCCCGGCAGATTTACCACAGATGGGTTCGAACGATCTGGAAGAAGTGATACGCCTCGGTTCAGACCAGAACTTTCTGGTGATTGTGCCCGATCTGCATCAAAGCGGCACCAACGCGCTGTTCATGAGTCAGCCGGGATTGATAAAACCGATGTTTGGACGCCGCTCGTATCAGAAGCATATCAAACAAGCCTTGGTCAACTCGGTCGATTTAACCGTCTGGCTGAACAAGAAAATCCAATCCGATCTTGATACGCCTCAGGATTTGGAAAACTATAATAAAATTAATCTTTACTCATTAGAAGAATTCAATTGAAAGAGAGGAACTCACCATGTTCGACCGAATTGCACTTTATTTACAAGACGCTCACGACCTGAGGGATGGTTTAGACATCGTCAAATACGCAGAAGAAAAGGGATTTGAAGGCGTCTGGCAGGCAGAAAGCCGCCTGGTCCGGGACGCGATCGTTCCGATGGCCGCCTACGCGGCGGTTACCGAGCGGATCAAAGTTGGCTCGGGTGTGATCAACAATTGGACCCGAAACATTGGTTTGTTGGCATCCACCTTCCTGACGCTGGATGATCTGGCTCCCAACCGAATCATTTGCGGCATCGGCGCCTGGTGGGATCCTTTGGCGCGCAACGTCGGCATCAACCGCAGCAAGCCGCTCAAGGCGATGGAAGAAACCATCACCGTTTTGCGAAAACTCCTGAACATGGAACGGGTCACTTTTGACGGCGAATTTGTCCATGTGAACGGGATCGAACTGGATGTGGTTCATGGCAGACGCGAACCCCGGCATGTGCCGATTTACCTCGGCGCGACCGGTGGAAAAATGCTGGAAATGACCGGACGGATCGCGGACGGCATCGTGATGAATTACTGCGTGCCGGTGGAATATAACGACCATGCCATCGAGCAGCTCGAAAAAGGACTCAAGGCATCCGGAAGATCTCTGGAAGACTTTGACCGTCCTCAGCTGGTGGTTTGTTCGGTTGATGAAGACCACGATAAAGCCATCGATACGACCCGGGAACTGTTGACCCAATACCTTGCCCAACAGCCTCATATTGCCCTGGCGAGTGGTGTTTCGACAGAAATCGTGGAAAAAATTCAGTCGATTTTGGGTTGGCCGGCGACACACGAACAAATTCAGGCGGCCAAGCACCTGGTGCCCGAAGATTTGATCCATCGGATCACCGCTAGCGGCACACCCGACGAAGCCCGCGCGAAAGTACAGGAATACATCAATCACGGCTGCACCTGCCCGATCCTCTACGGAGTCGGCGGCAACACGAAGCTGTTGATCGATACCTTCGCGAAGGAATAATGAAAAAACTGCCCGGAAGCAGCGGCTGCTACGTCTGCGGGAGGGAGAATCCTTATTCACTGAAACTGGAATTTTATGTCGATTCCAGCGGTGCGGTGATCTCGGAATTCTCCCTGCCAGAGGAGTATGCCGGTTATCCCGGTCGGGTTCATGGAGGCAACATTGTCGCGATTCTGGACGAAATCGCGGGCAGAGCCCTCACGACGGATGACCCGAACCGCTTTATGGTGACGAGCGAGCTGAAGGTAAAGTATTTGCATCCGGTGCCGACCAATACCAAACTGACCGCGATCGGCATAAAAATCAAACAGCGCGGTAGGGTGGCGGTTGGTCATGGTGAAATCAAGGATTCATCAGGTCAGGTCCTGGCGTTTTGTGACGCTTTTTATGTTGACGTCAGCGAACAATTGACCGCTGGGATGAATATGGAATCAAGTGGATGGAGGGTATATCCTGATGACTGAGAAAGATTTTATTTACATAAGACCCGGTTCATTGGAAGATGTCCTGAAACTGCGGGAGCAATACCCTGAGGGGGTCAAATTTCTGGCTGGCGGAACTTTTAAACCCAGGCTTGAAGAGGGAATTGAAATTATTGTCGATCTTCAGGATGCCGGGTTGGACCAACTGGATGTGGAAGAATCCGGAATAAGCGTTGGCGGACTGGCAGTCTTGCAGGATTTGGAATACGTGCTCGATTCGGACGGTTTTACAAAAGCGCTGAAAACTGAATTCGGTTTAAACGTGCGCAACACACTTAGCCTCAGCAATTTTCTCGCTCAGGCGAACGGCCGCTCTCCGATTTTGACCTGCCTGCTAGCTCTGGAACCGACGGTTTACAGCCTGAATCAGCCGCAAGGCGTTCCGCTATTACAGTATCTCACCATGGGCGCCCCGGCTGATGTGGTCACCAGTCTGTGGATCCCCGATTTCAAGAAACTGTGTTTCGATGGTGTTGGAAGAAGCCCCAAAGATCTGCCAATCGTGTGCGTCGCCGCGGTCAAGCGCGCGGATGCCAGCATTCATGTCGCCGCCGGTGGATTGGTTGAACTCCTGGAAGAGTTCGATTTGACCGAACTGGACGACGACGGCAAAGACTATATCAGTTGGCTCTTCCGTGAGGCGGAGGATGCCTGGGCGAGCGCGGAATATCGCCAGAACCTAAGTCAGGTTCTCCTGGCGCGCGTCTTACAAAAATTGGAAAGAATTGTGTAGGAGGCATGATGAAGATCAACCTTCTGGTAAACGGTATTGATTATCCGGTTGAGATCCAGCCAAATGAGCGGCTCCTGACTGTGTTGCGGCGGATCGGTTTCCTCAGCGCGAAATCGGGCGGCTGCGCCAAGGGTGAATGCGGCGCCTGCACGATTTTGATGGACGGAAAAACGATCAACAGCTGCATGCTGCTTGCCCTCCAGGCGCAGGGGCATGAACTTGAAACGGTCGAAGCCAAAGGCGAGCGCCCAAATCAGGGTTGGAAAACGACCGAAGGGCTGGAGATCCTCCAGCAGGAATTTATCGAAAGCGGTTCGGTTCAATGCGGCTACTGCACGCCTGCCATGATTCTGGCTGCCCGAGCTTTGCTCGAAAAGAATCCAGACCCGAGTGAAGAACAGGTCCGGGAAGCGCTTTCGGGAATTCTATGCCGCTGCACTGCCTACGTGAAACCCGTCCAGGCGGTTTTAAAAGCCGCCGCAAAGATCAGGGAAGGCATAAGACCCGGCGACTATCCGCAGGAAAGCAACATCAGCCAATATGAACCCAAGCGCGTAACGCTCGATCAACATAACCAGACCGCCTCCATCGGGAAATCTGAAATCAAGCTGGATGCCGCGAAACTGGTGCAGGGGAAACAGGCTTTCACAGCTGATTGGAGCATGCCCGGCATGCTCTATGCCAAAGTTTTGGCGTCACCATACGCCCATGCCAGAATCAAGAAAATCGATACCAGCAGAGCGAAAGCATTAGAAGGAGTCGAATGCGTTTTGACCTGGGAAGATCTGCCGCGGGTGGTTCACTCTACTGCCGGTCAGTCTGACCCCATTCCGGGACCGCTGGATATGTTCTCGTTAGATCACAAGGTCCGTTTTGTGGGGGACAGGGTGGCGATCGTGGCTGCCGTCAGTCCCGAAATTGCCGAAAAAGCACTGGGTCTGATCCAGGTTGAGTATGAAGAGCTGGAACCTGTCCTTGATGCGCGCGACGCGATGAAAGCCGGCGCGCCAAGAATTCATGACGAAGAAGAATACGTTAATTTCGCGGATTCCGATCCGAGCAAAAACCTTGCCGCAAAAATCAGGATCGATATTAATGACGTGGAAAAAGGTTTTGCCGAAGCGGATATGATTTTTGAACAGGAATACGTCGTTCCGAAAGTACAGCAGGCGCACATTGAACCCCATGTTGCCCTGACCTATTGGGATGAAGATGATCGGCTCGTCATCCGGACCAGCACTCAGGTGCCCTTCCATGTGCGCCGAATGATGGCTCCTGTGCTCGGGCTGCCGGTCAGGCGCATCCGGGTGATCAAGCCCCGTATCGGCGGTGGTTTTGGCAACAAGCAGGAAGTCCTGATTGAAGATGTTGCCGGACATCTGACCATCGCGACCGGGAAACCGGTTTTATATGAAATGACTCGAGAAGAAGAATTCATCGCCTCCCGTTCCCGTCATCCCATGCGCGTGCGCATGAAAACTGGTGTCAAAAAGGACGGTACCATGACTGCCAACGAAATGTACGCGCTCTCGGATACCGGCGCGTACGGCTGCCATGCCTTGACGGTCACGGGAAATACGGGCCAAAAATCGATGGGTTTATATGTCGGTGATGGAAAATACCGCCAGAAACCCAACATCAGGTTTTATGCCGACATCGTCTACACCAACACGCCGCCGTCAGGCGCGTATCGCGGTTATGGCGTTCCACAGGGTTATTGGCCTCTCGATCGCCACCTCGAACATATCGCGCGGACGATTGGCATGGACCCGATTGAATTCCGGATGAAAAACTGCCTGCGTCCGGGTGAATTCCAACCCTTCAGCACAGCCTGGAATGAAGGCCGCGAACCTGTGCCCGAAATCATCCAGACGGTCGGACTAGAAGAATGTGTGCGGCAAGGAAAAGCTGCCATTGGCTGGGACGAGAAATTTGGCAACGAAAACTGGCATATCATCCCCGGCAAGCCTCATCTGCGCCGCGGTATCGGTGTTGCCACGGTCATGCAGGGCACCGCGATCCCATATTTGGATATGGGAGGCGCGCATCTGAAGATCAATGACGACGGCAGCTTTAACCTGATGGTCGGCGCGACTGACCTTGGGACCGGCAGCGACACCGTTTTGGCTCAGATCGCGGCGGAAGTGCTGGGAGTCAGGGCAGAGGACATTCTGGTGACCTCATCGGACACCGATACCACGCCTTTTGATGTTGGGGCGTATGCTTCTTCCACAACCTATATTTCCGGTACCGCGGTCAAAAAAGCGGCAGAAGAAGTCGCCAAAAAGATCCGGGAACGCGCGCTGATTTTCTTTGAAGATCAGGGACTGAAGCTAAAAGCTGAAGAAATCAGGCTCAAGGACAAGTCAGCTGTCGCGCCAAATGGTGAGGCGATCTCATTGGAAAAAATCGCCCTCGACTCGCTTCACTGGCGGAAACAGGAACAGATCATGGCAAGCGCGTCCTATGTCTCCCCAAATTCACCGCCTCCTTTTGCCGCTCAATTTGCCACTGTCCTGGTTGACCTTGAGACCGGACAGGTGACAGTTGAAGATTTGGTGATGGCGGTCGACTCCGGTGTGATCATCAACCCGGTGACCGCTTCAGGACAAATTGAAGGCGGCATTGCCCAGGCGCTCGGTTACGGCGTCTGCGAAGAAATGGTTTATGATCAACGAGGTATCCCGCGGGAAGTGGACCTGATGGATTACCATATCTTCCGGGCGGATGAAATGCCCAGAATTGAAACGATATTTGTGGAAACTTACGAAAAAACCGGACCTTTTGGCGCTAAAGCAGTGGCGGAAATCCCGCTCGATGGCGCCGCTCCCGCGATTGGAAACGCCGTTTTGGACGCCTGCGGGGCTGAGATCCCAGATAATCCGGTCACGCCCGAAAAAGTCTGGCGCGCTTTGAAGGGAAAATGAGGTGAACATGGAAAGAGGAAGCTATCAACGCAAAAATTCGGAAAGGATTTTTGTCACCGGTCACATCAACCCGGACACCGACTCGATCGCCGCAGCGATCGGGTATGCCTGGCTGCTCGCGGAAAGGGATGATGAACCAACCGTTGCTTGCCGGGCGGGAGCGATCAATATGCAAACTGCCTTTGTTCTGCGCACGCTTGGGATGGAGCCTCCTCTTTTATTGACTGACGCCAGTCCGCGTTTTGAATCCGTGATGCGGCGGCTCGATGTGGTTGCGCCGGATAAGTCGCTCAACGAAGCCTGGACAATTCTGACCCGTACCGGCGGGATCGCGCCTGTCGTGAACGCCAACGGGACCCCCTACGGCATGGTGACCGGCGACAGTATGTTCGCTTTTTTGCGAAAAATCATTGGACCTCATCCGAAATTCCGCGACATGACCATCGCCGAGATGCTGGATATTCAATGTAAAGAAGCCGCCACCCGCAACATGCCCAAATTCCAACCTCAGACGAGGATCAAGGATGTGATCAACCGCCTGCTGCGCCAGGAATTCAATGAGTATTGGGTGGTAGATGAGAGCAACCGCTATATGGGCGTGGTTCGGCAGCGGGATATCGTGCATCCGCCGCGGATCAAGGTCATTTTGGTTGACCACAACGAACCACAGCAGTCGATCGCCTCGCTGGAAGAAAGTGAACTGCTCGAAATTTTGGATCACCATCGTCTGGGAAACCAATCCACGCACAACCCGATCAAATTTACGGTCGATATCGTCGGCAGTACCTCTACCCTGGTATCGGAACAAATCGTTGAAGCCGGATTGAGCGCGCCGCCGCAAATTGCCGGCTTGCTGCTGGCGGGCTTGCTGTCAGACACGCTGGTGCTGACTTCCCCGACAACCACAGCCCGTGATCGGGCGATTTCGGATGTGCTGGCGCGTTGGGCGTTTGTTCCCGGCTCGCCCCTGGAGGACGAAAACATCAAAAGTTGGGGAGACGCGGTGGTCAGAGCCGGCGCCGGTTTGCTGACGCAGGAACCGGAAGTGATCGTGCGCGCGGATATGAAAATTTACGAAAGCGGAGGATACAAATTCGCGATCGCCCAGGTGGAAACCACCGATTTGTATCAGATCGGCGATTTTATGCCGCGCCTGACCCAGGCTTTAATCGGTCTGAAAAAGGAACACGGGCTCGATTTTGCGGGTTTGATGATCACCGACGTCGTCGAAGGTTCCAGCCGCTTGCTCTTTGTGGACGCGCCGCCGGCTTTGGAAGAGCTGCCCTACGAACCGCTGCCCGACGGGACCGAATTGGCTGACGGTGTGGTTTCCCGCAAGAAACAACTGCTGCCCATTTTGCTTTCATTGCTCGAGGAATGATGACAGAAATATTCGAAAAACTGATTGAGGCAAGCCGCCATGGCAAAGTAGTTTGTTTTTGTGTCGTAATCGAAACAAATGGCGCTGTGCCAAGGCACGCCGGCAGCAAGATGCTGGTTTACAGTGACGGCACCACATTTGGCAGCGTCGGGGGCGGCGGCGTTGAAGATCAGACCATCGCAGCCGCGCTCAACTCTCTGAAGAACGGCAAACCTCAGATTTTACATTACTCGCTCAATGCCCGGGAAAAAAATGCCGTGGGCATTTGCGGCGGTGACGTTACCGTCTACATCGAACCGCAGATGGCTCAGCCAGTCCTGCTCGTTCTTGGAGCGGGTCATGTTGGCAAATCGGTCGCCAAATTTGCTCAGTTGCTGGATTTTAGGGTGATCGTTTCGGATGATCGCGCGGAACTTTGTACCAGTGGGCTGATCCCGGGAAATGTCGAATTCCTGCCAATTCCAATGCGGGAAATCCCAAGCCATCTTGAGATCAATGAACAGGTCTACATTGTCGGCGTTAGCCGCGGAAGTGATGTTGACCTGGCGGGGCTGCCGGCGATCCTGGAATATAAGCCCGCCTATATAGGCTTGATCGGTTCGCTCAAGCGCTGGGCGGCTACCAAAAAAGGGCTGAAGGATCTGGGTGTCCCGGAAGACCGGATCGCCTGGATAAAATCCCCAATCGGGATTGACATCGAAGCGGAAACCCCGGATGAAATCGCCATCAGTATTTTGGCGGAAGTCATCCAGGTGCGCAACGCTTAATCGAACGGCTGAGGAGAAGCCTATGTGGAAAAACTATTTCATGCCAGAAACTTTTGAACAGGTTTTGGCGCTTTTGGAGAAATGGAAGCTCAATACCAAGCTGATTGCGGGCGGCACCGACCTGATGGTTGAAATCCGCAATGGCAAATGGCAGGAGCTGGAAACGGTGATCGATATTTCGCGGGTGCGGGACCTGGACCGTATCTATCAGGATGAACACGGTCTGATCCACATCCAGGCAATGGTAACGCACAACGACGTTCTGAAGTCAGACCTCTTGCGCGACTATGCCGCGCCGCTCTACCAGGCTTGTTATAAGGTCGCGACGCCCCAGCTGCGCAATCGGGCGACGGTTGTGGGCAATCTTGTGACAGCTTCGCCCGCCAATGACACGATCACCCCGCTGATGGCGATGGACGCCGGTCTGTTGATCAGCTCCGCTTCTGGCGAGAGGATCATCAGTCTGGAAAACTTTTACAAAGGCGTGCGCAAGACCGATCTGGCGCCGGGTGAAATTGTCAGGGAAATATTGTTGCGTCCGACGGCAGCCGGGGAATGCGGCAGCTTCGTCAAACAAGCTCTGCGCAAGACCCAGGCGATTTCGGTCCTCAACTGTTGCGTTGTGCTGAAGCTTGATCAAAACCGGATTCTTGATGCCAGAGTGACGATGGGTTCGGTCGCGCCGACGATCATCCACAGCCGTCAAGCGGAGAGCTATTTGCAAGGGAACCTGCTCACCGCGGAAGCCGCAAAGCAAGCCGGCCGGCTGGCTGCACTGGATATCCATCCCATCAGCGATATCCGCGGAGGCGAAGATTATCGCCGCTACATGATGCAGGTTTTGGTTGAAGACGCCATTCTGGAAATTTTGGAAGGGAAAACAAGCGCCAAAGTCCCGGATCATCCGGTCACCCTCACCAACCCGATTCCCGCGCAGCCAGCCTGCCTGGCAGACTGGACAGGTGATTTGTTAAAAACCAAAATCAATGGCGAAGAGTTCGAGTTTTCGGGAGAATTCAAGGGAAGCCTCTTAAATTTCATCCGGGAGCGCGTAGGTTATACGGGCACAAAATCGGGCTGCGAAGAAGGGGAATGCGGCGCCTGCACCATCCATATGGACGGCAAAGCGGTTGTCAGTTGTCTTGTTCCGGCTCCCCGGGCTCACCATGCCCAAATTACGACCATCGAAGGACTGGCTCCAGAAGGAGCGCTCCATCCGGTTCAGACAGAATTTATCAACCATGGCGCTGTTCAATGCGGATACTGTACGCCGGGGTTTGTCATGGCAGCCGCCAGCATGATGGACGAAAAAGCGAATCCAAGCCGCCAGGATATCCGGGACGGCATTTCCGGCAATCTTTGCCGCTGCACAGGCTATTACAAGATCATTGAAGCGATCGAAGCTGCATATCAAAACCGGGGAGGTGCGAAATGAACCAGGTCGGAAAATCTGTCAACCGCATTGACGCCGGCGCGAAGGTGACCGGCAAGGCAAAATATCCGGGTGATTTTCACTTTTCCGATGAACTGCACATGAAAGTGCTCTTTTCCGGACATGTGCATGCCCGCATCTTGTCAATCGACACCAGCGCGGCTGCCTCCCTTGAGGGTGTGATAATGGTGCTGACTGCCAAAGATGTCCCCAACAACGAGTATGGTTTGATCGTGAATGACCAACCCGTGCTGTGCGGACCCGGCTCGACGAAAGAAGGCGCGGACGTGGTCCGATTTGAAGGCGACCAGGTCGCGTTGGTCATTGCTGAGACAACCGAACTTGCCGAAAAAGCGCTTTCGCTCATCAAGGTCGAATATCAGGATCTGCCAATCGTCGCCACACTGGCAGACGCGATCGCTCCAGACGCGCCCATCCTGCATCCCGGCTTGGATTCCAATATCTTCCGTAAAGGCGTTGTCAGACTGGGCAATGTGGAAGAAGCCTTCAAAAAATGCGATGTGATCGTCGAATCGGAATATCAGACGCCGGTGCAGGAACACGCCTTTCTCCAGCCGGAGGCGGGCGTGGCGTTTTTGGATGAACAGGAACGCATCACGGTTGTTGTAGGCGGACAATGGACCCATGAGGATCAGGAACAAATTGCCCATTCCTTAAATTTGCCGGCAGAAAAAATCAGGGTGATCTACCCGGCTATCGGCGGGGCTTTTGGAGGCCGCGAGGATATGTCTGTCCAGATAATATTGGGACTGGCAGTTTACCATTTGCAAAAGATCGGAATTAATCGACCGGTAAAGATTGTCTGGTCGCGTGAAGAATCTATCATCGGGCACGCCAAGCGCCATGCGTACAGCATGAAAGCCAAGTGGGGCGCAACCAAAGAAGGCAAGATCCTCGCCGCGCAGTGTGAAATCTGGTCAAATGGTGGCGCTTACGCCTATACCTCAAACAAGGTTTTGGGCAACGCGACGCTTTTGGCGACTGGTCCCTATGAAATTCCCAATGTTGCCACGAATACTTACGCGGTTTACACCAACGATGTCCCCGGGGCGGCTTTCCGCGGTTTTGGGGGGCCCCAAGCCGCGTTTATGGCTGAAAGCCAGGTCAACAAACTGGCTCAGGCGCTCAAAATGGATCCGGTTGAGTTGAGAATGCGCAACTTGTTCAAGGAAGGTTCCATCATATCGATGGGCTCGGTGCTGCCTCCTGGTGTATCGATTCGGGCTGTCACCGAACGCTGCGCGCTTGAAGCAGGATGGAGACAAACCAAGGAAGGCTGGGTGGCACCTCAAGCCCCGACAAGCGAGAAAGCCTATATCAAATCCGGTTGGTCGCTGACCTGCGGCTACAAAAACGTCGGGTTTTCTTATGGCGCGCCCGAAAATTGCGGAGCGACAATTATTTTGGAAGGCGACCGCCAAATTGAGGTTGCAAAACTCTATCACGCTGGCGCGGAGGTCGGACAAGGCTCCCATACCATCTTTGCCCAAATGGCAGCCGACGCGCTTGGACTGCCTTTGAGCAAAATTCAGACCTACTATTCTGACACTGCCACGTCGCTCAGTGCCGGCAGTGTCTCTGCTTCGCGCATGACGCACATGGCGGGCAACTCGATTATTGGCGCCGCCAAACTTGCCTTGGAAAAATGGGCAGAAGGCAACCGTCCGGCAATGGGGTCGTTTGTCTACCGACCACCCAAAACCACTGCCATGGATCCTGTGGACGGGCACTGTTATCCTAATTTCACCTACGGATATGTGGCACAGGCTTTTTTGGTTGAGGTCGACACACGCAGCGGAGAAGTGAGCCTACGGAAAGTGATCAGCGTTGATGACGTCGGCAAAGCCATCAACCCGCAGCTGGTGGTGGGTCAGATCGAAGGCGCCGTGGTTCAGGCTGCTGGCTATACCTTGCTCGAAAACTGGAAAAAGAAAAACGCCAGGGTTCTGACCGACCGATTTTCGACCTACCTCATCCCAACCGTAATGGATATTCCGGATGAAACCCAGAGCGTCGTGATGGAAGAAAGCGACCCGATTGGTCCCTTTGGCGCGCGCGGCGTCGGAGAAATGCCCTATTTGCCTTTCGCGCCGGGGGTGATCGAAGGCGTCTATCAGGCAACCGGCGTGCGGTTCAACGCTTTTCCGCTTACGGCTGAAAATGTTTTGCGCGGTTTGGGCAAGCTTTCGTCCAAGCCACGGGATTTCTTTGACTACGAATGAGTTGCACGCGGACCGCGAGGGTTGCCGGAGTTGTTTTGGCTGCCGGCGCTTCGAGCAGATTTGGCAGCCTCAAACAAACTCTGGCTTGGGGTGAACAAAATTTTGTAAACGCGGTGCTTCGGACTGCCAGGTTGGCGGGGTTGGACCCATTGATCCTGGTTCTTGGGAATCAAGCCGAACTGATTAAAAAAACGCTGGCCGAAAGAGATGTCCGGATCGTCAATAATCCGGATTGGAAGCAAGGGCAAAGCAGCTCGCTCAAAGCCGCGCTGTCCGCATTGGAGGTGGAAGTAAGCGGAACGATTTTTTTGTTGACTGACCAACCTCAGCTTTCGGTTAATTTTATTGCCGCCATCGCCGAAGCCGGCATCCGGACCGGTAAGGCGGTGATCCCCTATATCAATGACCATCGCTGCAGTCCGGTTTTTTTTCCGTCCCAATGCTTTGATAAATTTTTGAACCTTGAGGGAGATCAGGGAGGCAGGCAAATTTTGGGTGACTGTTCGCATACGCTTTTGCCCTGGCTGGATGAGTGGATGGCGAGGGACGTGGACACGCCTGAGGATTACCGTCAGCTCTGTCAACACTTCGGCATGCCGTTTCCGGCGAATGTTGTATAATAGGAACAATCCGGAAAACAGAGCGCCAGGCTCGTAGACACGAGTGACGAGGTGGGAGGTTTCTTCTCGCAGGAGAAGACTAACCAGTTTTGACTGGGAAAATCGAGTGATCGGCGGATGCCTCCAGGAATCCCTTTTTCCAGGATAAATAAAATAATAAGGAGCACCAAATGTGTGGAATTGTTGCATACATTGGCGATAAAAATGCCACCCCGATTCTTGTTGGCGGGCATAAAAAGCTGGAATATCGGGGTTACGATTCTGCTGGAATCGCTGTGATCGAAAATGGAAAGATCGAGATCCGCCGGGTAGCCGGAAAAATCGAAAAATTAGAGGGTCTGATTGCCGCGAACCCAGTCGCGGGCAGGATCGGGATCGGTCATACCCGTTGGGCGACCCACGGCGCGCCGAGTGAACAGAACGCGCATCCGCATCTGGGCATGCAAGGCAAAATCGTGATCGTCCACAACGGAATTGTCGAAAATTATCTTACCTTGCGGGAAGAACTGACAAACCGTGGGATCAGCTTTCGGTCTGAAACCGATACCGAAACGATCGCTCATCTGATCGAAGGATATTATGGTCAGTCCCATGACCTTCAGTCGGCTGTGCTCGAAACTCTCAAGAGGATCAAAGGCGCGCATGGCTTGGTGGTCATGTCTACCGAGGAACCAGACAAGCTGATCGCGGCGCGTCTGGGTAATGCCGGCGGAATCGCTTTGGGCATCGGAAAAGGCGAGATGTTCATTGCCAGTGATGTCCCGGCGCTGATCGAACACACCCGCAAAGCGGTTTTCCTCGAATCCGCGCAGCTGGCGGTGGTGACAAGCGAAGGCTTTCAAATCCGGGATCTGGAAGGAAACCCGGTGGCCAGCGCCGTTCAGGAGCTTCCCTGGGACGCGGTTGCGGCTGAAAAGGGCATGTATCGCCATTTCATGCAAAAAGAAATTCACGAGCAGGTACGCGCGCTCACGGATACGCTTAGCGGAAGAGTTGATTTTGATTCCTATAGAATCAATCTTCCGGGACTGAATCTTGACCCGGAAAAAGCCCGAGAAATCAAAAAAATCTTCATCACAGCCTGTGGAACCGCGGCTCATGCCGGCATGGTAGGTAAGTATTTACTCGAAGCCATCGCGGGAATACCGGTCGAAGTGATGGTCGCATCGGAGTTTCGCTATTGCGATCCGATCCTCGAACCTGGAACCGCCGTGCTGGCGATCTCCCAATCCGGCGAGACCGCCGACACGCTCGCGGCGATGGAAGAAGCCAGGCGCAAAGGCGCGCTCTTGTGGTCCATCGTTAACGCGATTGGTTCGCAGGCGATGCGCGTCGCGGACGGTTGTATCTCAATGCAGGCTGGCCCGGAAATCGGCGTGGCGTCTACCAAAGCCTTCACAGCGCCGCTGCTGGACCTCTATATGCTGGTAGTTCTGCTCGCCGACCTTCGGGGAACCATCGACAGACAGCAGCGGATCGGGCTGGTGAAGGATCTGCTGAAAATCCCCGGTTTGGTCGAACGCGCGTTGGAAGCGGAAGCGGATATCAGAACCGTCGCTGCCCGATATAAAGGCATGAAAAGCGCGCTTTACCTGGCGCGAGGGGTCAATATGCCCATCGCTTACGAAGGGGCTTTAAAACTCAAAGAAATCTCCTATATCCACGCGGAGGGCTATCCCGCCGGGGAGATGAAGCACGGTCCTATCGCGCTGGTGGATGAAAACCTGCCGGTGATCGTGATCGCGACCCAGGACAAATGGTACGACAAAATGATCAGCCAGATCGAACAAGCCAAAGCCCGTAACGGTAAAGTTTTGGCGGTCGCGACCGAGGGCGATGACCGCATCGCCGCGCTCGCGGACGAGGTTTTTTGGGTGCCGCGCACGCCCTGGCTATTGAGTCCGGTAGTCAATATTATCCCGCTGCAGCTGTTTGCCTACCATGTCGCGGATCAGCTTGGGATGGATGTCGATCAACCCAGAAATCTGGCAAAATCGGTCACGGTGGAATAATTTATCAGCTTTTGGTTTGAATTAATCATCGTAAAGGCATAAAATGTTAAAAACCAAGAATTGAGGAAAGAACTTTGGCAACCAAAGAGCAAGTATTAAATGCTTTATCGACTGTAATGGATCCGGACCTGCATCAGGACCTGGTGACATTGAATATGATTGAAAATGTGATCGCGGAAGGCGACAAAGTCAGCTTTTCGATCGTTTTGACCACTCCCAGCTGTCCTCTGAGGGCAAAAATCGAAGCGGACGCCCGGCGTGCCGTGCTGGGCATGACCGACGCGGCAGAGGTCAATATCACCATGACCTCCAAAGTGAGCGGCAACAGAAAAATCGACCTGGGATCAAACAGCTTTAAGCATGTCATCGCGGTCGGATCGGGCAAGGGCGGTGTTGGCAAGAGCACTGTTTCCGTAAATATCGCCTTGGCTTTGGCAAAAGACGGCGCCCGGGTTGGATTGATGGACGCGGATATCTATGGACCCAACATTCCCCGCATGTTGGGTGTGGACGGTCTGCCAGAAAGCCCCGAAGGGCAAAAAATCAGGATGGCGGAAGCGTTTGGGATGAAAGTCCTCTCGATCGGTTTTATGGTACAACCCGGCCAGCCGCTGATCTGGCGCGGTCCGATGCTGCACAGCGCGATCCAACAGTTCATCACCGATTTTGATTGGGGCGAATTAGATTATCTGATCATCGATTTACCGCCCGGAACCGGCGATGTTCAGCTTTCTCTCTCCCAAAGTTTGCCGATCGATGGGGCGGTGATCGTCAGCACCCCTCAGCAGGTGGCGATCGATGATGCCTACCGCGCGGTCAGCATGTTCGCGAAGCTGGAAATTCCGCTTTTCGGGATTGTTGAAAACATGGCTTATTTACCGATGCCTGACGGAACCAAGATGTATGTCTTTGGAGAAAAAGGCGGTGAGCATCTGGCGTCTCAGGTCAATACCCGCTTTTTGGGCAGGATCCCGATTGAACAGGCTGTCGGATTGGGTGGAGATATCGGTTCACCGATCGTGAGTCAGGAGCCGTTGAGCGAAGCCGGGGTGGCTTTGACCCAGATCGCGCGCAATATTGCCGCGGAAGCAAGCAAAGCCGCCTTCAGAAAAGCCAACGCTAAATGATATAATTAACTGATATGTCAGAACAAACGTTAATTGGTGTCCAATTTCGGTCGGTTGGAAAGTCCTATCATTTTTTCTTGCCCGAAGACTTTGCGGTTGAATTGGGCGATTTTGTCATTGTTAACACCGCCCGCGGCAAACAAATTGGCAAAGTGACCCAAAAAGGGATCCCTGTGCCCGAAAACACGCAGGACATCCAAAGCGTGGAAAGGCTTGCCACATCCAAAGACCTGCTGCTTAAGGACATGATCAAACAAAAAGAAGCCGAAGCGGTTGAAAAAACCCGCCAATTCCTGGAAGGGAACGAAATCTACGCGGGCGTAAAAATTCTTGATGCGGAATATTCTTTCGATTCGAGCCGGCTGACTTTGTTTTTAAGCTACGACAACGTCCCGGATTTCAACATGCGCAACTTCATCCGCGAAGCCGCGCCGATGTTCGATGAAACGCGCGTGGAAATCCGACAGGTGGGTCCGCGCGATATGGCGAAGGAGTTGTCAGGCTTAGGCGCGTGCGGGATCGAAAAACGCTGCTGTTCCAGCTTTTTGACCGAATTCAGTTCCATTTCCATCCGCATGGCGAAATCGCAAAACGTTTCCCTGACCCCAACAGAAATCACCGGCATTTGCGGCCGCTTGCGCTGCTGCATGGCGTTTGAGCACGAAATGTATGAAGAAGCGCGCAAATTGCTGCCGAAACGCAAAAAAGTTATTCCGACCCCCTTGGGCGAAGGCAAAGTCGTGCAGGTCTTGCCCCTGAACGATTCTGTTATTGTCGATATTCCTGAAGTCGGACCACGTGAAATCACGCGGACGGAACTTGAAACCGGAAAAATGGCAGAGAAGAATCCGATCATCCCGCTGGATGATCCCCGGCTTGAGGAGCACGAAGAGGATATTGAAGTTATCAGCCTGAGCACAGAAAAACTGCCAGCTGAAAAAGAAATAAATCAAAAGAACAAGGGCAAATCCCGCGGAGAAAGAAACCGACCAGGTACCCATCGGGATAAACTGCCGCGGTTTCACGATGAAGACCCAGACCAGCATCAGGCAGGTTCGGCGCCTCATCCAAAAGCGCAGGGCAAACCCCGACCGACCGGCAGGAGGGACAGACGCCAACATAAGCCCGGAAACCAGACAAAAGCAAATGGAAAACAATCAACTTAAACCCGTTATTTTTGATGAATGGACGAGCAAAAAAAAGATTTTGCTTGTTTTGGCACATCCGGATGATCCGGAGTTTTTTTTAGGCGGTACCATAGCCCATTGGACCCAGGCAGGGCATGAAGTCAGTTACCTGCTCCTGACCCGAGGAGAACGCGGCGTTAGCCCAGCTTATCCTGATGGCGAAAAATTAAAGAGTTTGCGCGTAGAAGAACAAAAAGCGGCTGCCAAAGTTTTGGGCGTCGATCAGATCTCTTATCTTGATTTTCCGGATGGATATCTGGAAGTAAATCTGGAGAACCGCCGCACACTGGTCGCGGAACTACGCCGGCGACAACCGGACATCGTGGTGAGCAGCGATCCTCAGACCTTGATCAACCACTTTTATCTCAACCATCCGGATCACCGCGCCGCGGGTCAGCTGGCGGTGGATGCCGTTTTTCCGGCTGCCGGCAATCCAGCTTTCTTCCCGGAGCAGTTGGAACAAGGCTTAAAGATCACCCGGATTCAGGAAGTCTGGCTCAGCCTGACCGCGTATCCAAACCTGATTTTGGACCTAACTCCCCAATGGGAAAAACGTTTGGAAGCGCTCAAATGTCACGCCTCACAAATTGGAGATCCTGCAGCTTTCGTTGAAAAATGGACTCAGCGCCGGAAAGAATTTTTAGGCAGTGATGAAGGATATTATGAGCAATTCCGAAGGGTTTGCCTGAGGATTCCATGAACCTGCTGGCATTGGCGGAAGAACAATTTGACCAAACCGTTTCCGATCGCCGTTTTTTGCATCAGCATCCGGAATTGAGCAATGAAGAAATTCAAACTGCCGCCTTCCTGAAACAAAAATTGGAAGATGCCGATTTTTTGGTCGAAAGCGGGATCGCCGGTCATGGGCTGATCGCCCACTGCGAAACCGGACGCGAAGGCCCGGTCATGATGCTGCGCTTCGATATCGACGCTTTGCCGGTGCAGGAAGAAAATGATTGTTCCTACCGTTCCCGAAACGAAGGAAAAATGCACGCCTGCGGGCATGACGGGCATATGGCAATCGGGCTGACAATCGCGCGTCTGATCCAAAGCCAGAAAAAACAGCTGCGAGGGACTTTTCTGCTGCTGTTTCAGCCGGCTGAAGAAGCGGCGACAGGCGCATTGGCTGTCGTGCGCTCGGGCGCGATCCAGCGCGCCAAACCGGATTACATCGTTTCGGCCCATCTCTGGAACGAAAAGCCTTTGGGCTGGTTGGGCATCAAAGCCGGTCCATTAATGGCTGGTTCAAGCCTGCTCGAAATCGAAATCAACGGGAAAGGCGGTCATGGGGGAAGACCGCAGCTGGCGACAGATCCCATCGTTGCCGCGGCGCAGCTTGTTTGTCAATTGCAGACAATTGTCTCGCGGAACCTAAGCCCTTTGGATTCAGCCGTGGTGAGTATTTGCAGCATCCAAAGCGGCAACACCTACAATATTATTCCTTCGCGGGTCAGATTGCTGGGTACAATCCGTCATTTTGACCCCGCGGTGCGCGCAAAGATTGGCGAACGGATCAACGAAATTTGTCAAGGTTTGTCGCTGGCAAGCGGCTGTGAAATCAGGTTGGTCCTGAAAACGCTTTTGAACCCTACCGTCAATGATCCTTCCGTCGCGCGGGCGATGCGCTCCGCCGCCGCAAAACTGAATCTTGAACTTGATATCGATGAACAATATCAAACCATGCTCTCGGAAGATATCGGCGTTTTTCTGGAGCAAGTTCCGGGTTGTTTCGTCTTGGTAGGCGCGGGGCAAGCGCCGGATGGTAATCAATATGGGCATCATCACCCCAGGTTTGATTTCGAAGAAAAAGCGCTTCCGCTGGCGGCAGCGCTGCTTTTGCAGACCTGTCTGGATCTGGGCGGAGAGGCGCTGAATGGCTGAGGAAGAAAAATTACCTCTGTCCCGTCATTTGGAAGATCTGCGGGGAACCTTGTTGCGCAGTCTGATCGGACTGGTGGTCACGGTGAGCGCCGCAGTGTTTTTTGTCAAACCGATTCTTGGTTTTCTGACCATGCCGGTTGGCGGACTGAACAACCTCCAGGCGATCGAAGTGACCGAGACGATGTCTGTTTACATGCGCGTGGCTCTGCTGGCAGGAATCATCGCGGCTTTGCCTTGGATCGTTTTACAATTGTTGGGTTTTGTGAGCAAAGGGCTGAAACCCAATGAGAAAAAAGGGATCTACCTCAGTTTGCCGTTTGTGGTGATTCTTTTTCTTGCCGGAGCGGCTTTCGCGTATTACATCATGCTGCCTGCTTCGCTGGGTTTTTTCCGAGATCTGCTGGCGGTAAACACTACCATCCGGATTAAATCTTACATTAATTTTGTGACCAACCTGCTTTTTTGGATCGGGATAAGTTTTCAGCTGCCGCTGATTTTCTTTATCCTCACAAAAGTTGGGCTGGTGAATGCCGGATTATTGCTCAAAGGCTGGCGGGTCGCCCTGGTAGTTATCGCGGTTTTGGCGGCGGTGATCACCCCAACCGGAGACCCAATCAATATGCTGATTTTCATGCTGCCGCTTTTTGTATTATATTTGTTAAGCATCTTGCTCTCTGTCCTGGCTGGCAAGCCTTCCATACCAGAGCGCAAAAAGGAGAAGTAATGCCCACATTGCAATGGCCTGAAATACTTTTAATCGTCGCGATATTGCTCTTGTTGTTCGGCGTCGGGAAAATCGCAAAAATCGGCGGTGAGCTTGGCGCAGGAATCAAAGCTTTCAAGGACGGACTAAGCGGAAAAACTCAAGATCAAACTCCGGAAGAAAAACCAAACAGCGAGACAACCGAAAAGAAGTAAAGCGCCATGGAATTTTTGAACCTGGGTTGGATGGAAATCGTCCTGATCCTGATTTTGGCTTTCATCATTCTTGGGCCGGAAAAAATGGTTGCCACGGGAAAGCAAGTGGGCGGCTGGATCCGCAAACTGAGCCGCGACAAGCTTTTTCGGGAGGTGGTCGAAACCACCGATGAGATCAGGCGCTATCCCCGCAAAATCTTTGAGGAAAGCCGGCTTGACCTGCCGATGCATGTGGAACAGCAGCGCGCCGAGGAAGCGGAAGCCTCAAACACGATAGATCCGGAGGCAATGCCTCAATCGGACGAAAACAATCACGATTGAGCGCATTGCAGTTTTCTCATCTTTGCCATCATTTCTTCAAAAGCGTTATACAAATCCTCCGCGGGTTTTTCAACCGAAGCGGGGAGAAGACTTTCGTAAATTGCCAACAATTGCGATCTGGTGAATCGATGTGCCATTCCGAACATCCCGCTGGGGTTAAGCAACAGGGTCGGAAGCATTTCCGTGAATTCCCGTTTAACCTGGGATGGGATCCGCGCGGCGGCAATGAAACGGCTGACGCGTTCAATCGGGCTTGACTGCCAGGTTTTTAATTCAACACCTTCCAAAACAAGTTCAAGCGGTTGGCTGACTTTTAGAGGCTGACACCTGACCGTAAGCGTGCAGCGTGCCTCGTTGTAAGACCAGTCTGTTAATTCATGATTGCAGGAGATCCGGGCTGGCTGGGTAATGGCAGCGATTTCAAAATCCCAGACGCGCTCTGCCGGCAGATGGTTGGCAAATTGTCCCTCCGCAGGCTCAACCCGCAAGCTGAGACGGTTGTCCGCGAATTTTTGAGAAATTTTGGTGAAGCAATACTCGCCGTCCAAATATGCCTGACCTTCGCCTTCGTCCTCGTAAAGGCTGTAGTCGGAATCCTTGCCCGCGAAAATCTTGACTTTAAATTCATCCGGCAAAGCCGTGCCGTTTTTCTTCTTTTCAGCGTCCAGGGGGAGAATTGCCCCGGGTTGAACAAAAACCGGGATGTCCTCCAATCCGGCGTAAACGCTGTACCAGAAGCCGCCATCCAGATGTTCATGACTCTTGGCGTCAAACCAGTCTCCTTCAGGCAGCCAAACCAGTTTCCTGGCGAAACCGGTATCGGGGTCAAGGGGTGTTGTTACCGGAGCGACCAGCATTTGCCGGCAAAACAGATATTGTCCGGCAGCCTGATAGGCGGATTCATTGTCGTTCCAGCCATAATACATCGGCAGGATGGCAAGTTCTCCGCTCTCGGCATTGAGCTGGTTGGCGGTATACAGAATTGGGATCAGCTGCCGGCGCAGCTGCATGGCTTGCCGGGCATATTTGAGCGTTGTCAGGTCAAACGCCCAGGGGCGGCGGTCGATGAAGGGATTGTTGGTGGAATGCAGGCGGAAAATAGGGCTGAAGACGCCAAACTGCACCCAGCGCAGATACAGTTCCGCTTGTTCGGTACCTTCGGTATGGCCTCCGATGTCATGACTCCACCAGCCAAAGCCAACATTGGAGGCGGTCGCTGTCATAGGAATCTGGAAGGCAAGGCTCTCCCAATGGACAACCGTATCTCCCGAAAAACCGATCGGATAGCGCTGTCCGCCCAGTCCGGGCCAGCGGGAAAAGATAAAGGGACGTTTGGAGCGGGATTTGCCCTGGTCGTAATAATGGAGATGGTTTAACCAAAAAAGCGGATCCAGCCCCGCAATCGCCGAACGGCTGCCCTGCTGCCAGTCCAACCACCAAAAGTCTACGCCCTGTCGTTCGAGCGGATAGTGCATGACTTCAAAGTAAGCCTGGCAAAAGACCGGGTCAGCGATATCAAAGGGAATTGCCTGAGAAGCAGCCGGGTCGATTCCCATCCTTTTCGCCATCTCAGGGTAGTTGTCCTCATGGGGATGGATCCCTTCGGCAGGATGCAGGTTGAGGGCGGTTTTAAGCTCACGGCGGTGCAATTGGCGGATGAATTCCTCCGGATCTGGGAAAAGTTCCCGATTCCAGGAATAACCCGTCCAACCGGAAGATGAATTATTGGTCTTGGTTTTATGCCAGTCCATGTCAACAATACAAACCGACAATGGAATCTGGTGGGTCCTGAAATCATCCATCAGGTCCAGAAGCTCCTGGCTGGAATATGCCCAATAGCGGCTCCACCAGTTGCCCAGCGCCCAACGGGGGAGCAAGCTGGGTTTGCCGGAAAAACGCTGGTGGTCCTTGACCGCGGCAAGGTAATCCTGGACGTAACCGTAAAAATACAGGTCTTTGTACGCCAAGGGCTTTTCGCGAGACAGCGGCAAACCGTTTTCATCCAGGATCGGCGTGCGGCTGTCATCCACCACCGCCCATCCTGATCTCGAAACCAGTCCCGGATCGAGATCCAGCGCGCCGACAACACTGTCGAGCGTGCGGGTGGTGCCGCCCAGATTGTGATGATCCTCGTCGCCATACCGCCAAATTTTGCCGCTTTGTTTCAGCTCGATCCACAAATCGCGCCAATGGAAGCGGTTGTTGTCGTAAAAGTGCAGGTTCAGAAAATCGGTTTCGATCAAGAACCAGCCGTCCTTTGAGCTGACTGTAAATCGGGGCGGCGGACAGCGCCGTATCCAATAGGTCAGGCTGGGGCGGTCTTCAAATTTGGCCTGCGGGTCAAGCTCCATCCGGATCAGACGATCGGTCAGAACCACGAAGCGCGCGTTTCCCGAAACAACAACTGCCTCCGGATTTGGGATTGGGTCAAAACAAGGATGGATGGCTGACATTGGTTTACCTCGCTGCTTTTTGCGTAATAGTTGAATTGTAATGGAAGAAAAAGTCTTGAACATAATTTCTTCAGAAGGTCAATCTTCTGCCGATTCAGGGTAGAATTTGAAAATTGAAAGGAAACGAAAATGGAAACAGACAATCAATCCGAAGAATTTGAAACAAGCCCGAAACTTTCCAAATACAAAAACCTGTTTGCCCTTGCCCTGGGTTATTTCGTCGACCAGGGTGAAGCGCAGGCAATGTCTATCTTTAGCCCGGTGCTGAAGCAGCTTTGGGGTCTGAGCGTAGGCAACCTCACCTGGATCACTTTCATCCGCAGCCTGCTGCAATCCCTGAGCTCACCGTTTTGGGGATATCTTTCCGACCGCTATTCGCGGAAAAAGGTTTTGTTTTGGGGAACTGGTTTTTGGGGCATCTGGACTATTTTGGTCGGATTGACCCAAAACTTTGGCCAATTGATCGCGGTCCGGGTTATTTCCGGCATTGGTCTGGGATGCCTGATGCCGGCGACTTTTTCAATTATGGCGGACACGTTCGCGCCCAAAATCAGAGGCAGAATGCTTGGTTACCTTGAAGGCATTGGCATTCTCGGTATCATCATCTTCACGGTTGGATTAAGCCTGCTGGCAACCCCGGAACATTGGCGCTATGGTTTTATTATTTTAGGGGTCGCTTCTATCATCAGTGGAATTGTTATCCTGATTTTTGTTGACGAACCCATCCGCGGTCAAAGCGAGCCGCAGATGAAGGGCAAACTGACGCAGGATCAGGCGGACAAATATCGCATTAAATCCGAAGATATCAAAAAAGTTTTCGCCATCCCAACCATCCGCGTGGCGATTTTGCAGGGTCTGGCAGGTTCGATGCCGTGGGTGATCATGGGAGCCTTTCTGATTTTATGGCTGGTCGAAGATCGCGGTCTGACCACCCAGCAAGCTCCGCTTGTTTTTGGCGTGATGCTGATCGGAACGGCAATCAGTAATGTTTTGGGAGGATATATCGGTGACTGGGCAGACCATCGCAGCCCCAAATATGGTCGTACCTTCATTGGTCAGCTCTCTGTGATTTTTGGAATTCCCCTGACTTTTTACCTCCTCACCAAGACGGATAACTGGAGTATCCCGGCTTTGGTTGGTTTTTGTTTCTTTATCGGCCTGCTCATCAGCTGGCCCGGAAAAGGAGCCAAGGAACCCATGATGGCGGCAGTGACCCCGCCTGAGCTGCGTTCGACCGCTTTCGCAATGACCACCTTTGTTGAAAGCGGCTTTGCGGCAATCGTAGCCCTGATTTTTGGCTTGATTGCCGACCGTCTGAGTCTGCAGACGGCAATGCTGTGGACCATCCCGGTTCCCTGGATCTTATGCGCGATTTTGTTTTCCGGCTTCTATTTCACTTATCCCAAAGACAGGGAAAAGTTGGTTGAGCTCCTGAAACAGCGCGCCGTAGAGTTGGATATTGATCAGGAAGAATAAAAAAAGAAACTGCTTTTGGCAGTTTCTTTAGGCGGGAGCGACGGGATTTGAACCCGCGGTCTCGGCCTTGACAGGGCCGCATGTTGAACCACTACACCACGCCCCCATAGACCAAGAAGTCTATCACAGTTTTATTCTGCGTCAAGATATTTTCAAGAAAAACAGTGGATTTCCACTGTTTTTCTTTTATCTGGACAGATCAGGCTTTGGCTGTATCGGCGATATCTTCGGCGGCGTCTTTCACGTCCTCAGCGACGATATCGGCAGACTTTCTGACACTCTGAGAAAGCTTTACGGCTTTATCTTTGGTGACTTTGGCTAATTCATCAGCCTTCTGAAGAGCATCCTGATAGGCAATTTCCGCGCGCCGTTTGGTTTCTTCGTAGGTTTCGGTGCCTTTGTCTTTCAGTTCAATGGCTTTTTCCTTGATGATTTGACGTGTTTCCTCACCGGTTTGGGGAGCCAGCAGCAGCGAAGCGATTGCTCCGGCAAGCGCGCCAACGGTGAATCCCATTACAAATGATCCAAAATTGTTTTCGTCTGACATTATTTCTCCTGTTTTTCGATTACTTTTTGAAACGGATTAGCTGGACGATTTTCTTGATCCCAGCCAACGATTGGTTGAGCCTGATGACAGGTTCGGTCAGATTATCACTCATGAAACGAACCGTGCCTTTGAGTGTGTTTACGGTATCCGTGGTGGAGTGCATGATCGGCTTGATTTCATTTTTCAGCAGGTTGGTGAGATCCGCGATCTGAACCATCAGGATCACCAGCGCCAGCCCGATCACAAAGGTCATTAACGCCATCAGGATGATGAAAAGGTCGCGCACCTTGGTTACGGTGCCGCCATCCTGCAGCGAAAGCACGACAATTCCCGCGATGATGGCGATAACCAGCACCACGGCCACGATAATCGCGATGGTCGCGCCGCGTTTGCTCTCTTGTTCTTGGGTCGAAACCGGTTGGTTCTCAACAGTGATTTCTTTTGATGTTTCTGAATCTGCCATAGCTTCCTCTGTAACAGGATTATAAACGAAAAGAGCTACGAATTCTCCGACTTGTAAAATCAGAGATCATTAATTTGCAATTCGGTCTCATCCGTATCAAACAAGGCGTCTTCCGGAAACAGATTGATATCTCCAAAAGTGCCTTCCTGATTTGTGGTGATCAGGCGTTGCTTGACCAATTCGAGAATGGCTAAAAATACCACGATTGTCTGCAGACGGTTGGGTGAGTCGCCCAGAACAGCCGAAAAACTGCTGTGTTTTTCGCTGCGCAGAATATGAACGATTTCTTCGACCTTTTTCTTGAGGGTCAGGCGCGGAATGCTGATCAGCGCGCCTTCCTGGATCGTAGGCCGCTGGCTGACCAAGTTTTCGAGGGCGACAATCAGATCCGTGACGGAAAGTCCGGTCAGGTCAAGCTGGACATTGATCGGGTAGGACCGGGGAACATGGAGGTGTCCGCGCAGATTCGCGTTGATGCGGTCGGAGAACCATTCGGTGGTTCTTTTGATTTCACGATAGATGATCAGCTGTTTTGCCAGTGTCTCACCGATGTCTTCTTCCTCTTCGGAACGTACCGGCGGCCTTGGCAGGAGCGCTTCGGATTTAATCTGCACCAGCTTGGCGGCTATACTGACAAACTCGGACAAATAATCGGGGGCCGCGTTCTGATTGGCGCTGATGTATGCCAGAAACTGGTCGGTCACCTGAGCCAGAGCGAGCTTGCTGATATCCAGTTCCGCTTTTTGGATCAGATCCAAAAGCAGGTCCAAAGGACCGGAATAGACTTCAGTGGTGATCTCGTAGGAATCGGATTGGTGCAACCAAAGCTTTGCCATAGGTCAATTATATCTCAGGCGGCTCCAAAAAAATTTCGTGCAGGTATACTTAAGCCGGAATGATTGAATACATTTGTCTCGACTGTGGAATGCCATATCCGGCAGATGGGCTGCCTTATCGCTGCGCGTCTTGCGGCGGCATTTTCACGCTGCGGGGTTTGAGCTATGACCTGGGCAAAAAGACAGGTTTGCCAGGGATGTGGGCTTATCGCGATCTGATAGCGCGGCCCGATCTGCCTGTTTGCTGGCTTGGAGAAGGCAGAACCCCTCTGGTCGAAAGGACAGTTCAGGGATGCCGGTTATACGCAAAACTGGAAAGCCTGAACCCGAGCGGGTCTTTTAAAGACCGCAACGCGGCCATCCTCACCAGCCAGTTACTCGGCAGGAACGTCCAAAGAGTGGTCGAAGATTCGTCGGGGAATGCCGGGGCGGCATTGGCTTTTTACAGCTCTGCTTTTGGCATCGAATCCACGATCTTTGTGCCTCAAAGCGCAAACAGCCCAAAAATCCAGCAAATTGTGAATTGCGGGTCAAATCTCATTCGCGTGCCCGGACCTCGCCAGAATGCCCAAAATGAGGTTTTGAGGGCAGCTGAGAATGGTTTCGGATCCTATGCCAGTCACGCGGCGCTGCCTTTTGGTATGGCAGCATACGCTACGATTGCCTTTGAGATCTACGAACAGCTGGGCAGACTTCCCGATAAAATTTACTGCCCGATTGGACATGGCTCCCTGTTTTACGGGATCCTGCTGGGATTTGAAGCGATCGCGGCTTCCCTCGGCAACGCGGCTCGGCCGGCGATGGTGGGTGTTCAGCCGGCAGTCTGCGCGCCGCTGGCAGCTGCCTGGAAAAACCTACGTTTTTCTTATGCCGGTGAACCAAGTTTGGCGGAAGGCACGGTGATCGCCAACCCCGCCCGCGGCAGGGAAATTTTGGCGGCGCTGAAACCGGGGGTCGATGACCTCGCGGCAATCGAAGAAAAAGAAATCGAAAATGCCCATTCGGCCCTGATGAAAAACGGATTGTATGTCGAAGCGACTTCCGCGCTGGTATTCGCGGCGCTCAAACAGGCAAAAGATGCCGATCGGGCGTGCAATGTATTAATTTTTACTGGGAATGGGTTAAAATCAAGCAGATAAAACATGCAACTGTTGATTCGTTTGGAATCCAACTATTGGATTGTGAACGAATCAGCGGTTCAACCAGGAGGAAGAATGATTGAACCCGCTTCATTAAAAAGTTTAAAGGAAAAACTTCCCGCAAATTTTGATGACATATTTTTGCTGACCAGGGCGTTGACCCATCGCTCTTTTATCAATGAAAACAAGCATGTCATTGAGGATAACGAACGCCTTGAGTTTTTGGGAGATTCAATTTTGAGCTTCATCGTTGCCGAATGGCTCTACAATCACTATCCCGAAAAGCAGGAAGGTTTTCTGACCAAGGTCCGGGCGGCGCTGGTGCATACCGAACAGCTTTCAGAATTTGCCCGAAAAATCGATTTGGGTCCGGCGCTGCTGCTGGGACGGGGCGAAGACAGCGCGGGAGGCCGGGATCGCGACGCGATTTTGTGCGACGCATTTGAAGCCCTGCTTGCTGCGATCTACATTGATACTGATCTCGAAACTGTCAAATCGCTGGTCATTCCGATGCTCGAAGCCGAATCGGATAAAATTTTGCGCAATCATGCCGAAGAAGACGTCAAAAGCCGCTTGCAGGAATGGGCGCAGGCGCAGGGTTACCCCTCACCGGTTTACCTGACCATCAGCGAAAGCGGACCAGATCACGCCAAGGTTTTTGAGGTCATCGCGATTATCAATAACAAAAAAATCGCCAAAGGAAAAGGCAGCTCCAAGCAGAGCGCTGAAAAAGACGCCGCGCTCAACAGCATCAAAAAATTAGGAATTACGAATTTATGAGCGAAACAAAATTCGCAGGGCTTGACCTGCAGGGTTACAAAACTTTTGCCAAAGAGACAAATTTGGTTTTTCCAGCCAGGATAACCGCGATTGTGGGTCCGAACGGATCCGGCAAATCCAACGTTGCCGACGCTATCCGCTGGGTGTTGGGTGAGCAGTCCTATTCGCTGCTGCGGGCGAAGAAAACGGAAGACATGATTTATTCCGGATCCGAAAACCGACCCAGAGCGGGCATGGCGGCGGTTTCGATCAAGTTTGATAACCAAAGCAAGTGGCTGCCGATCGACTATTCCGAAGTCGTTCTGACGCGGCGAGCATATCGGGACGGAAAAAATGAATATCTGATCAATAATCAGCGCGTGCGGCTCAAGGATTTCAGCGAGTTACTCGGAAAAACCGGTTTGAGCGACCGAACCTACACGATCATCGGTCAGGGTTTGGTTGATACGGCGCTGTCGATCAAAGCGGATGAGCGCAGCAAGCTTTTTGAAGAAGCGGCTGGCATTGGGCTGTATCAATCGCGGAAAGAAGAAGCCCTGAGGCGATTGGAAACGACCGAACGCAACCTTGAGCGCGCCCTGGACATCATTGCCGAAATCAAACCAAGGGTCCGTAATCTTGAGAAACAAGCCGCGAGAGTGGGCGAATACAAGACCATTCAGGAGTCCCTCAAACAGAGTCTGCGAGAGTGGTACGGCTATCATTGGTATAAAGCTCTGCACGAGACCAACGCGATCCAACAGCAGTTGAGCGCGGCTGATTTGGACCGTCAATCAGCGCGAAAAGCTATCGAACTCGATCAATCCCAGAGCAGTCAAGTGCGGGAACAAATCGAAGCGCAGCGTGTTAAAGTCAACTTGTTGATGGACGAATTGCGCGGTATGCGCGATCAGCTGCAGGCAGACAACCAAACCCTGGCGATTTTGGACGAACGAAAAAGCGCGGCTGAACGCGGCAAAAACCAGGTGCTGAGCGATATGGCAGGCGTAGAGGAGATGATTCGGTCTGCCGAAGAAAAAAACCGCGCCCGCGCTCTGGAGGAAGCCAAAGCCAACGAAGAGTTTGAGGCGGTTTCAAAACAATTTGATGAACTCAAAGACAAGCGTGAAACGCTGCAAAAGCAGGAACGCGAATTTCAGAATGAAGAAGCGCGTTTGCGGGACGCCCGGTTGGAGCTGGAAAAAGCCGGCATCGTTTTTCGTTCCAAAAAGCAGGAATTAAGTGACCGCGCCAAAGAGCTCGAAAATTCCCAGTCTAATATTCGCACAACGCTCGCAGATCTGGAGACGGAAGAAAAAAAATTGGTTGAATTGACCGCCAGCCTGAGCCGGAAGATCGGACAAAGCGAAGCTGAAATCGGCAAGCTTAGAGAAGAATTGTATTCGGTCCGAGCCGATCGCGGCAGACTGGCGTCTGAACTGGAAGAACGGCAGCAAAGCAGCCACGCGCTCGATTTGGAAAAAAATCGGGTCAAAAATCGGCTTGAACTGATCAAACAGAGCCGAGAGAGCATGGCAGGTTTTTCTGAAGGCGCAAAAAGTCTGCTCAAATCAAGCCGTGAGAAAAAAATCCGTAATGAATTGACAGATCTCGCCACGCGCATCGAAGTGCCGGAAGAGTACGAAACTGCCATCAGCGCGGCGCTGGGTGAGGCGGTGGACGTCCTCATCGTCCGCGACAAGCAATTGGCAGGCAGCGTGGTGGCTGAGTTATCCCAAAAACTGGAAGACCGTGTGGCGGTTTTGGGACAGCTGTCCGCGCTAGCCTCTCCAAAGCGGGCTTTTGCCTCGTCCGGTTATCTCATCGCCAGTGAAATTGTCACAGTCGAACCGGGTCTGAAACCCGTGGTGGATCTGCTTTTGGGCAATTATGCTGTCGTCGAATCGATGTTAGCCGCTTTTGATGCCCGTGAAAAAGACAAGGAACTGAACTTTGTTACCAAAGACGGAGAAGTGCTGCACAGCAACGGCATCGCTATCATCGGTCGCGCCAATAAAAGCAGCAAGGTCAGTTATTCGCGGTTGGTTCGGGAGTTGAGCAGCGATCTGGCTCAGATCGAAACATCGCGCGGGCAGTATGAGGAAATTCTCGCCCAAACCAGGCAGAAGCTCGAAAAGGCAGATGAGGCTGCGCGGGGGCTCCAATCCAGCCTCGACCAGGCTTTACGCGTCCGGGAGAATCTGGAGCGCGAATTTAAAGACAACAGCCTGCTGCTCGAAAAAGCGCAAAGCCGTGCCAACTGGATCAGCCGCCAACAAAAGGAAAACCAATCCCAGCTGGCGCTGTTGAAACAGTCGATAGAACAACAAAACCTGAAGGAAACCGAAAACCAGGAAAAACTGATCGGGTTGGAGACGGAACAAAAATCTCTGAAGCTCAAACGCGCCGAGTTCAATCCCGATGAAGTCGAAAACCAATATCATTACCTTGAGACCGAAAAACAAGTTCTCAATCAACGACTGCGGCATTTGCAGCAAACAAACGCCGCGGAAACCAACCGATTGGAAGAAGAACGTTCGCGTCTGACCCGCTTCAGGGATCGCGTCCAGGCTCAGGACACGTCGCTTGCTTCGGTGAATCAGGAAATCGCCGCCTTGACAGAAAAGGTTGAAAAAGACAAAGCGGAGATTGATTCCATTGAAAGCCAGTCTTTGGACCCTGAGCTCGCGCTGCTGCGCGACCTAGAGACAAAGAGCAGGACCCTGGCGGAGACGGATTCTGCCAACCAAAAGAGCCTCACTGAAAAAGACCGGCAGGTCATCCACTATCAGCTTGAGCTGGCGCATCAGCAGGAACGGCTTGAAAATCTCAAAAGCCGCATCGACGATGATTTCAGTCTGATCGAAATGGAATATCGGAATGAATACCGCCAATCTTCACCGCTGCCTTTTCCCGATCTGGTGATCGAGACACTGCCTGAAAAGAAGGAAATCCCCGAAGATCTGGCGGAGGCGATCAAGCAGCAAAAAGCGCAGATCAGGCGAATTGGCACGGTAAATCTGGAAGCCGACCAGGAATATCGGGAAGTCAAAGAACGCTACGATAATCTTAATCTGCAGGTAAAAGACCTCACTACCGCTCTGAGCGATATTGAACAGATGATCAAAGAGCTCGATGCCGTGATGAAGGCAGAATTTTTACAAACCTTCAAAGCCGTCAGCCAGGAATTCAGCAAAATGTTCGCGCGCCTTTTCAACGGCGGCTCAGCGCGGTTGATCCTGAGTGACGAAGACAGCCCGATCGAAGGCGGAATCGAAATCGAAGCCCGACTGCCGGGAAAACGCGAACAAGGATTGGTGCTGCTGTCGGGCGGGGAGCGCAGCCTGACCGCGGTCGCCCTGGTCTTTGCTCTGCTGAAGGTTTCGCCGACCCCATTCTGCGTGCTGGACGAAGTGGACGCGATGCTGGATGAGTCCAACGTGGGCAGGTTTATCGAGCTTCTGAAGGACCTTTCAAGTGAAACCCAATTCCTACTGGTCACTCACAACCGCAATACGGTTTCGGCGGCGGATGTGATCTACGGTGTGACGATGAGCAAAGACTCTGCAAGCCAGGTGATCAGCCTCAGGCTGGATGAGGTGGGTGAAGATTACATTCATTAAAAATAAGAAAATAAAAAAACGCCGGCTTCAAAGCCGGCGTTTTGAGTTAACCTGAAGAGACTAACTTTGGGAATTCAGCAGGTATTGATACAGATCGTCCGAAACACCGGGAGTGTTGGGAACAAAATCTGCCCAATTGTCCTCGATCTTGATATCATTGCGGCCGTCGCGGATCTCGGCTAACCAATCGTTGAAAAAATCCTGCTTGATTCTTTCAAACTTATAACTTTCAACGTGGTTCGTCGCTTTGGTGACCAGCTGAATAACGTGCCATCCAAACTGCGTTTCGATCGGTTCACTGATTTCACCGGGCTCATTCAGCGCGAAAGCGCCCTCGAGGAAATCGGAATCATAGTTATCCAGCTTGCTCATCCATCCGAGGTCGCCTCCATTTTCCTTATTGGCGGTGTCGGTGGAATATTCAAGCGCAAGATCTGCCCAGGATTCACCATCTTCGAGTTTGGCGATAACTTCCTGCGCGAGTTCTGAACTCTCGACAAGAATATGCCGGACCCAGACCTGTTCTTCGGTATTGGGGAGATCTTTGGTGATTTCCGCCATCAGCTTATCCCGTAAAAGTCCGTTCCGCAGGATGCTTTCAAAACTTTTCTGAGGGATCTGGTAGGAGTCAAGGAATTTGACGTACTTACTGACCTCATCATTGAAGCCTTTGAGAGTGTAAGGAGTGGCAGTAGGCGTGTTGGTCGGGATCTCGGTCGGAGCGGGGGGTTCAGTTTCGACCGCTTCAGTTTCTTCCGCAGCCGGTTCCGGGGTCACGCCCTCGGGCAGTTCTGTGGGTGTCGGCTCCCAGCCTTCCGGAGTCTCTGTCGGCTCAGGTGAAGGCGTGAAGGTCGCGGTGGGATTAATCAACTCGCGTTGGGCAGCGGACCAGGTTGGGGTCGCGACCTTGGTCGAAGTGATGGTGGGGGTGTAGGTGCCGTCCGGGTAATAATTGAACTGTTCCCGTAAAAGCTTGTCGACTTCTTCAGCAGAAACCGTGATGTTTCGCTTGGCGGCTTCTTCGCTGATGATCACTTCGTCAACCAGCTGATTGAGAACATTTTCGCCGACAATTTTTGGATCGCGCATCTGCAGGGCAATCGGGAGGGCATATTGCTTGCCCATGTCGCCAAACTGCAGATATTGATTGATTTGATTGAGCATGTTCAGGCGGGCATATTTGGTGTTGTTGCGGAACTCACCAGCTTTGATTTCTGTTTCACCCACGCGGGCAACCACGGTGTTGGGCTGGATGATGAAACGGTCAACCAAAACATAACCAAGAATGACGGCAACGATCGCCAAAATCACGATCGTTGCGGTGACGGCTGCCTTGACCTGGCGTTCTTCTTCCTGCTTTCGGGCAAGGTGCTTTTTGGACACAATGCGTGGTGTCGATGGATTTTTAGCCATAGTTCACACCCGACGGTTACTAATTGTTATCTGCCCAGAAATCACCTTCAAAGGGTAAGAGGGCGATGTGGCGGGCATTTTTCACTGCCAGAGCAACTTCACGCTGATGTTTGGCACAGGTGCCGGTTTGGCGGCGAGGGCGGATTTTGCCGGTCTCGTTGATAAAACGGGACATTAACTCGACGTTTTTATAATCGATCACCAAATTTTTGTCGGTGCAGAATTGACAAAACTTCGGGCGGGAGACAAAACGGCGGTTGCGGTTTCCACCGCGGCCCTGGAATTCTCCGCGATCGGGACGTTCGCTGCGGTCAGCGCGTTCGGTAGCTTTATTTTCGGTCATTTTTTACTCCTGATTAATCAACACGCAGAATGCTGGTGCGCAAAATTTGTTCGTTGAAGCCCATCGTGCGTTTTAATGCAGCGACATTCTCGGGGGCGTAGTCAAAATTCACCAAAACGTAATAGCCTTCATTGGTTTTGCGAATCGGGTAAGCCAGTTTGCGCTTGCCCCAGCGCTCGGTTTTGGTAATTTCACCCTGGTTGGATTTAATCAGAGTTTCGATGGTTTCGACAGCAGCGTCAAGCGTTGCTTCGTCCAGGTCTGCCTGGAGGATATAGATCAGTTCGTATTTATGCATGCTTCGAGGCTCCTTTCCTCGGGTCTGCTCCTGCATTTGCCGTGGGCTGGCAGGAGTGGAAGGTTAGATTTTCGGCATTCTGCCGAATTTAACGAGAGAAGTTTATCACAAAAGGAAGAAGATGCAAGCCTTTCGGGGAGAACGTGTGCCCCGAATTGTGGGTTTAGATGGCGGGAGTCTGAGGAAACTCAGACTCCCAATTGAAATTTCTATTCTTCGTCCCGGTCGCGCTTGCGCGTTGAACGGGTATTGGCAAAAAGCATGGTTGCCAAACTCACGATCAGAGAGCCCAAAAACGCGGGCCAGATCCCGTCCACATGGTAACCGGCTCCGAACCAGGTTTGGGAAATGTTGGACGAAAGCAGGAACATCCCCGCGTTCAGCACCAAACTGAACAGCCCCAGCGTCAAAACGATAAACCCGCAGGACAAGGTCTTGAGGATAGGCAGCAGAATCGCGTTCAGCAAAGCCAGCACCGCTGCCATGATTGCGTAGGCTTTCCAGCCTTCTCCGGTCACGTTGATGCCGGGAACAATCCAGGCTGCCAAAAACAGGGCTGCCATGATAACTAACCATCGTTTGAGAAGATTCATAGGTTCCTTTCTACTCTGTGACTTTATTATCGTCCATTTTCCGGAGAACAACGATAGAAAATCTAAGGTTATAAAATGGTACCCCCGGTGCGATTCGAACGCACAACCATCAGTTTAGAAGACTGGTGCTCTGTCCATTGAGCTACGGGGGCAAGCTGTAAGATTATAATGCGAAATTTAAAACCTGGAGGCTTGTTGCGGCGTTGCGCCGCGGGCGCGCTATACCGGGCGAATGCCTTTATAAACCTTCATGGTTCCGATCGTGCTCAAAATGGTGTTGGCGGGACGTTTGACGATCAGTGCCAATTCTTCCGCGTCCAGCGGTTGGTTATCGTTGCTCAGGAAGACCTTGAAGATGGAATCGACCAGCGGCGCGTTGTTTGAAAAGAAATCGTCCTGTTTGGCGCAATGATGAATGAGTGTGAAAGTCAGGGCGTCTCCCTGGATCACTTCTCCGGTTTCCGGATCGACCAAATCCATATCGGTTTGGTCAACAAATTCTGAAAAATTTTCCCGATGAGCAGGGCAAAGGAAGGTGATCAGGGAATTTCGCCAATTGCGGTCCTGAGACTTCCACCAATCGAAATCGATGCGAAATTTTGTCTTTATGGTCGGTTTTATCAAGCTGGACCTTGTAACCATTGTCTCTCCTATGATTTCTCTGTGATGTGGAAGTAATTGTCTCCGACATGGAAAAAGTCATCGCTGGAAGTGAGCACCTCCAGGAGGTCCATGGGGGTTGTACGGCGGATAACATTAATAGCGGCATAAAGGTCAACAAAATGGACATGGCGCTGATTGTTCAGCTTGGAAAGTTCTGTCATCATGCGCATGACATCTGCCTTGAGCGTCGGCGCTTTTGCCTTGCGGGCGTTCCAGACCGCGTCGAGTCCGGCATAGTCGGGGATGGCGATCGCCATGCGTTCATTGAATCCGGCATAAATCGCCTGGCGCAGCAGCGCGAAAACCAAGCCTCCGTCCGCGCCGACCAGAACGGTTTTGATCCATTCCTTGTTGGTGCGTTTGCGTTCGGGGCTGATCATCATGATGCCCGGGTCGCTTGTCGCGGTGATATTGATTACGCTGCCCGGGATCAGATTTTTTTCTTCATACCATTCTCTCAAGCCGATCAGATAATTGCGTTCGCGGACCAGCCAGGCAGAAATTGTCGACTGAGACTGTTCGTCTATGAAAGTGATTTTGACGTTTTCTGATTCCAGCGCCGAAGGAAAAACCTGGTTTGTAGAAGGGGTCACCGGCATACTTCCGGCGCGCCAATGTGGGTAACTCAAAGTCAGGCTGACAGAATTGGCGGGTTCAGCTTCGTTAATTTCTTCGTTGGTGAACGAAAGCTCATCATCCAGCTCATAGAGCAGATTAAAGAATTGTTCGGGGAGCTCCTGATCGATGGTTTTTGGATCATCAGCCACCAAATAGAGAGGGGTCTTCAAAACCTCTTCCGGCTCCAGACGGCGCAGGAACCAGGAAAACTGGCCCGTTGTGCCGACTTCATCGAAGCGGGGGTCTTCCTGGAGAGCGTAATTGAGGGAAAAGGCAATCAACTTGCTGTTTTCGGGGCTCTTATCCAGTTCGAGTTGCTTCATCAATTCTTCGATGTGCATCGGACCGCCGGAAACCGAATCCAGGATGGCTTCGGCAAGATTCAGATGGCCGGCATTGATATCAATCAGCAATGAACGCGGGAACCAGGTATCGCCGATGCGAATCAGATCGGTCTGGTCGTCCAGAGCGTTTCGCAGTTTCAGGTTGAGGAGCTTGCCATGATCTTTGATGATGGAATCGACAGACTCATCGGCGCTTGTTTTTTTGGAGTAGTCCAATTTGTTGATCGCGTGCGAGGCAAGCTCAATGGCAAATTCCCTGACGCTGCCGTCTTCAAATTCAACTTTGGCAACTTTGAAGGCTTCCATCGAAGGATTATTACTCTCGCGAATGTCGGTAATAATCCCGATCTGGTTGTCAAATTCCGGGAATCTGAGCTTGTCTGACAGCTGGTAGCTGTTTTTGGGCTGATAGACCTTGCCGGCTTCGGCGGCACGCGCGGCTTCACTTTTACGAATGCATTCCTGACGATAGCTGATCAATACTTTGGAGAGTTCGCTGATGGTTAAAGGTTCTTCCGTTTCAAAGAGGTAGTTGGCAAGATGTTGGAGGTCCTCAGGGGTTATCTCCAGCTTTTCCCAATAGTTGCTTTGTTTGATATTCTTTGAAACGCTCATAGAATCCTCGAAAATCTCAGTTATTATTAGATTATACATGAAAAGAATTGGGACACGAGAGAAAAAATGAGCGCAAAAATCGAAAAAGTCAGTTTGTACGGTTGGGAAAATTGTTACAAATTGACCAATGGCAGTTTGGAAATCGTCGGAACCGCGGATATTGGACCCCGAATCATTTACTTTGGAGAACAAGGCGGCAAAAACCTCCTGAAGATTTTTGAGGAACAAGCCGGCAAAACCAACGATCCAACCTGGCAGGTGTATGGCGGTCATCGGGTTTGGGCGGCTCCCGAAGACCCTTATTTTTCTTATCTTCCCGATAACTCAAAGGTAGAAGTTACGCTGGAACATACCGAGGGTTCGGTACGGTTTACCCGAGCTGCGGATGAGAGCGGGCTGGAACGCTTCATGGAGCTGCGCCCTGACGGTGGGAACGGCTTTGTGATCCGCAACCAAATCACCAACCGCGCTGCCAAACCAATCCGGGCAGCCTCCTGGGGGATAACGGCTTTTATCCCGGGCGGCATCGGAATTCTGCCGCTGGCAGGAGGTATCAGCGGTCAAACCAGGCTGCAGGCAAACCGCAGACTGAATCTTTGGGAATACACCGATCTAACCGACTCAGCTTTTGCATGGAGGTCGGACGGGCTGTGCATTTTTCAGGCTCGCGCCAAAAATCCGCAAAAAGTCGGCACGTGGCTAAAGGAACCGGTCGTCGCCTATCTGTTGGAGGGAAAATTGATCACAAAGCGCGCTAGCCTGCCTTTGACCTGCGGCGAGGAATTCCCGGATCAGGGCTCCAATGTGGAAGTTTACTTTGACCCGAACTTGCTTGAGCTCGAAACTCTCAGCGCTTTTAGAACTTTATCGCCGGGTGAATCTGTTTGGCACGAAGAAACCCTTGGATTAAAGAAAATCGATGACAGCCTTTCCCCTGATGCCGTCATCGATAACTTCTTATCAGAAGCAAAGATCAAATGAAATAGGCGATAAAAAAGCCGATCATCAGACCCAGCGCAGCGATGCTGAAAAGCATGACCACCTGCGTTTTTAAGTAATCCCTTTTCCCGACCGTATTCATGACGGTTACGCCGCCAAGCATTTCTGGAGTAAACTGGCGCAGTTCGACTTTGACAGTCGGTTGAAAACTCATCGCTTCAAGATCAGTCGCGTTGAAAACAATTTGATCCACAGGAGCGGCTTGATTCGCGGCAAAAATCCGTGAGGTGTCAAAGTTTAATGAAACCGGTTTGGATAGGGGAGCTCGCATCCCTGCCTTTTTCATTCTCCGTTTTTCTTTTCGTGACAGTTTCTGCTTTGGCAGACTGATAACATTCGCTGACATGGTGCGTCCTTATTATCCTCTTGAGGAAGACATCTTGATGATGTTTCCATATTCATCCGCAACCACCCGTACAGTTTGGGCGATGCTTTTACCGCCGGGCAAGGCATCTTTGAAGCTATAAAGCAGCAAGAAGCTGTTCCCACCCGACGCGCTGACCTTGGGGCTGACCCCGGCAAGTTTTGGATGGGTTTTGTAAACTTTTTCGTTGACCTTGCGGATCATTTCTGCTTTCATTAGACCTACTTTCTGGAACGCCGCCTCAGGAAGGCAGGAATCGAGAGATTATCGGTCGGGTCGGATTGCGTCCGGTAGTTGTCCAGTCCGATTTCGTTGATCGGTTGAGGTTCATCCGCTGCTTTCGGGGCAGGATCTGGTGCTTCCTGCTTCGGTGTTTCAGGGATCGATTGGTTGCCGGAGCCGGTTTGTGAAAAGCCAGTTTTTTGCGCACCGATCCCGGTCACGATCAGAATAAGCTGAACACGGTCATTCATACGGTCGTCCGTAATGATCCCGGGAATGACCTCAGCGTGGCCGCCGGTGGCATCCTGGAGGGTCTTGAGGGCGTCGGTAACATCCTTGAAGGACATATCCTGGCAGCCGGTAAAGTTGGCGATGATCCCGGAGGCGGAATAGAGGTCGATGTCGTCCAATAAGGGATGGTGAAGCGCCTTTTCGACCGCCTGATGAACTTTATTGGGGCCTTCACCGGTTCCGATGGACATCAACGCGCCGCCGCCGCGGGTCATGATGCTTTTGATATGGGAGAAGTCAACGTTAATCAAACCGGTTTCTGTGATCAATTCTGAGATCCCCTGCACACCCTGGCGCAGCACGTCATCCGCCAAGGTAAATGCCATTTCCAAAGGCAGATCGCGGGGCGCGATCTCGAGCAATTTATCATTGGGAATGACGATCAGCGTATCGCAATACTCTGATAGCTTTTCGATACCCGTTTTGGCGTTGGTTTGTCTTCTGCCGAGTTCGAAGGAAAAAGGTTTGGTAACGATGCCGATGGTCACCGCGCCGCAGGCTTTGGCAACCTTGGCAGCGATCGGGATGGAACCGGTGCCGGTCCCGCCGCCCATTCCCGCGGTCAAAAAAACCATATCCGCGCCTTGCAGCATGTTTGCCAATTCTTTGGTGCTTTCTTCCGCGGCAGATTCACCAACCGTTGGCAAACCACCCGCGCCTAAACCGCGGGTCAGTTTGGGACCGAGTTGAATCTTATTCGGCGCGAGGTTCGCGGCAAGCGCCTGAGCGTCTGTGTTGGCGGCAACGAAAGTCACGCCCTGCAGTCCGCTTTCAATCATGCGGTTAACGGCGTTGGAGCCGCCGCCGCCCATACCGATTACGACGATTTTTGGCAATCCCACCGCGCTTTGCTCAAAACTTCCGTAAGATGTGAAATTATTCATTTAATCTTTCCTCCAAACCTATGCGGAAATGCCGACACTGGTGATAATCTGTTCATCCACCAGACAGCCGGCTTCACGCAGGATATTAATATCATGAACGCTGAAGGCGCCGTTTTCATTCCAGACGGTTACCTTGCGCGCGTTGGTGGCTTCGATCAGCGAAAAGCCGATCGTCGGACGTGAGTCGCGAATGATTGGGCGGATGCGGTCCAGCGTGTTTTCAGGAATTCCCCAATCATAAGAAGGTAAAAGCAGGTAATGGTCGATCGGATAAATCCATTCCGCCAGTTTATCCGAGACAACGTATTCCACGTTTTCCCTGCGGGTATGCTCAAGCTTTTGTTTGTATGCCGGAATAGAGGGGTTGATCGGCTGAGCGTTCAAATCAAAAAACGCGGTCGTTCCATCCGGTTTTTTCTCATTTGAACTCAAAATCCAGAACAGACAGCCCAAAATGTTATTTTTCTGGTCAGCAGCTCTGCCCGCGTCTTCTGAAGGGCTGAGGGCGAAATCGATCAATTCTTCAAAGCTGACTTTGGGGTCAAGGATGCTGCGGCGAATATCGGAGCTGCCAAAATAAAACAGGAACATTTTCGGGTCAATTTCCAAAACATTGAAAACCAAATCGGCATACCATTGCCAGGTGTTGAACCCGATGTGATCTTCCTCTCCAACGTCGGTCTTGGAATAAGGGCGCGGCACCTTCCAATTGCGCTTACCCCCGGCGCCCCAACTGAGAGGATGATCAAAGGTTTGGGAGCTGACGGCTATATGCAGGTTGGAAACAAAATCGAGCGAACGCCGTTGTTTGACCAAAGTCAAAACTTTTTTCAGGAAGGAGAGATCCCAATAATCCCCGCCGGGCTGCAGCGGAGGAAAGACCGGGATCAAACCGTTTTGTTCTGCCAAACGAACAAAGGGCAGGTAGCGGTCGAGGAAGCGTTCCACCAGATTGCCCTGCGACCAGGTGTCATTCAGCCAGGCGGATTTCATGTTTGGATTGTCGAAGAAAACCACGTACCTTACGCCCCATTTGGCATAAGAACTGAGTAAGACCCGCAAATCTTCAGCGCGAACTTCGCTGTTGACCGGAAAGTCAAAATGGATAATTGGCTGAATCTCAGCGCTTACCAACCCTTCAATAAACTCTTCAGGGATCGCGTGGGTAGGGCTGGCTTTGAGCACGAGCCAACCAGCCTGCAGCGACTCAAGCTCCGGTTTCCAGAGCGCGAGATCTTTGCTCTGATAGTGGTTCAAATCCTGAAAGTAATGAAAACCAATTTTCTATTCCATATCTGTATCCAAGGTCTTAGTTTTGCTACCCTTTAATGTGCAAGTAGTATGCCAAAACCAGAACTCTGCTATAATAGCGCCATGATTTTGGTGACCGGAAGTACCGGTTTTATCGGGAAAAATCTGATCAAAAAGCTCGAATCCAACGGCTTGGATTTTCGCTTGCTGTTGACCTCCGGAGCCAACCGTCAGCGTCTGCCAACCGGCAAACCGTACGATATCGCCCTCAGTTCGATGGAGGACGTGGGAAGTCTGCGCTCGGCGTTTAATAAAATTGAATCGGTTTTTCACCTCATTGGGGGCGAAGCGTTCGGTTCCAGAGCTGATTTGGGCAAACTTGAGGTAAAAAATCTGGAAACACTCGTTACGGTTGCCAGGCAAGCCGGCGTGAAACGCTTTTTCTATATCAGTCATCTGGGCGCGGACCGAAATTCGGCTTATGGTTTACTAAAAGCCAAAGGCATGGGGGAAGAGGTCCTGAAAAAATCAGGTCTGGCTTATACCATTTTTCGACCGGGGTGGCTGTTTGGAGAAGGGGATCACTTTACCGAGTCCATCGCGCGGTTGATCCGTAAATATCTGGGGTTTTTCTTCCTGCCCGGAGAAGGGCAAACACTTCTGCAGCCGCTTTGGATCGAAGACTTCACGACCGCCTTGCTTTGGTCGCTTGACCGGGAGGACCTGATAAATAAAACCATCGAACTTGGCGGCGCGGAGCAGCTCAGCTACCGGGAGATAGCCCAAACTGTCGCTAACGCCATGAACCGCAGGATCCGATTCCTCAATATTTCCCCGGTTCAATACAGTTTTTTTACGCAGATGATCGAAAACCAAAAGAAAAATCCTCCCATCAATGTTTATTGGATGGATTATCTGGCAGAAAACCGCACCTGCGACCTGGACAGTATGTCGCGAATTTTTGAAATTAATCCTGCCAGGTTAAAGCAAAAAATATCTCACTTAGCGAGAAAAAATAAGAGAAAATGAACCTTTGTATTCACGGACACTTTTATCAACCGCCGCGCGAAGACCCAATTTCCAATTACATCCCGGCTGAACGGGGCGCTGAACCTTTCTACAATTGGAATGAAAAAATATTGGCGGAATGCTATCAACCCAACGCGGAAGCCGGTAATTTTGGCAAAATCAGCTTTAATGTCGGTCCAACACTCTTCAAATGGATGTGGGAATACAAGCCGGAAGTCGCGCGGATGATCGTGAACCAGGAACGCGCAAACTATGAAAAATTTGGCGTTGGCAACGGAATGGCGCAAAGTTACAACCACACGATTTTACCTTTGGCTAAGCTGCGGGATAAAATCACCCAGGTCCGCTGGGGCATTGAAGATTTCACCTTTCATTTCGGTCATGCTCCCGAAGGAATGTGGCTTCCTGAATCTGCCGTTGACCTTGAAACGCTGTGCGTCTTGTCCGATTGCGGTCTCAATTTTGTAATCCTGGCTCCCTGGCAGGTGATTCCGCTTCAGGATGAGCCGGGACCCTATCTGGTGGATCTGCCGGTGGGCAGAAAGCCCTTTGTGGTTTTTCCGTACCGCAAAGACCTGAGCACAATGGTAAGTTTTGACCCAGCTTCAACTGAAAATGGCGACCGTTTTGTCTTTCAAGCCAGGCAAAGCCTGAGGCAGGCGCCGGATCGGCTCAACATCATTGCCAGTGACGGGGAACTCTATGGCCATCACCAGAAATTCAGAAACCAATTTTTGACTTATATTTTGAATCTGCCGGAGGAACAAAGTCAAATCACCTGGACTTATCCGGGATTATGGCTGCGGGAAAACCAAATCACCGCCAGGGCAAAACTGGTCGAACCTTCCTCCTGGTCTTGCTTTCACGGGGTCGATCGCTGGCAAAAAGAATGTTCCTGCACTCCTGGTTCCAGTTGGAAAGAGCCGCTTTTTAACGCGATGCAAAACCTGGCTGATTGGCTGGACGAGGTTTATGAAACCACAGTCGGCAAGATCGTCCGTGATCCCTGGGAGCTGCGGCACCGCGGCATCAAGGCGATCAACGGGCAATCCGGGATCGAACAATTGTGCCGTGATCTCCGCGACGCAGCGCTGGAGGATGACCAGATCCGGATTTTGCGTGGCATGCTGCAGGCGCAATATGAACGCCAGCGGATGTTCACGTCCTGCGGCTGGTTTTTTGATGAATTCCATCGGATCGAGCCCCAGAATAATATCGCCTATGCCGCCAACGCTATCTGGCTGACCGAAAAAACGACCGGGTTAAAACCCGACCCGCAATTACTCACAGCCTTCGAGAACGTGGTGAGCGCGAAAACCGGTTTGAGAGGCGATACGGTCCTGACCCAAACCCTGCTGCGTGCGAGAAACGAAGCTTAGCTCTCCGCGAAAAACTCCATCAGCTTGTCGAGCTGATAACCCGAATATTCTTCGGCTTCGGTCAGTTGAGCAAAGGCTTGGTCTTCGAGCAGCAAATCTTCAATCGTCTGGCTCACTTCGGGGTCATCTTCCAGGGCGAGCCGGAAGAACCCGGCGGTTTTTGTGAACCAGATCAAATCTTCAAAACGCTCCTTGTTAAACCAACGGATATTATTGTGCGTGTTTACGTCCAGATACGCGACAACCCGGTCATCGTTAAGCCACTTGGTCAGGAGTTCGACCGCGTAATTCTGGGGATCGATGGCTGAGGAGGCGGTGGAAACAAGCGCGTTAATCAATTGACTTGTTTTCCAGGTCTCATATTCGTTATAACCCAGCTGGGCAAGCGTTTGCCTGAGAAGGTTAACCACCGGCTTGCGCGCCAGAATCGCGCTGTTTCGGGTTCCGGATCCTTCATGACTGATCGGCGAGGTTAGGTTTGAAAGGTACGCCCAGAGCAGGAAAACGGCTTTTTTCCGCGGATCGGCTTCGAATTCTTCCATGATTTCTTCGACGGTGTGTTTCGTGGTTCGCAGAGCCGAAAGCCCCAGGCGCTTGCTGATGTCCAGCGGGTTCAGGACAGCGGCGACCAGTTTGTCAGCTTCGATGCCGGCTTGGTCGAGATTTTGACTGCCGCTTTCATTCTCGCCGGCTTGCTTCAGGAAAAACAGGTTTTGTTCTCGCAGGGTTTCAGTTTCAGTGATTTCATCCGGACCGGTTTTGGAAAGCTGCTTCAGGTTCGAGGCGTCCAATAAACGCCGCAGCGGCTGAAGCATGGAAGAAAGCGAGATTTCTTCCAGCATCGCGCCCATGTCCGGCGTGCCGCCGCCAGCCAGGGATTCGTACAATCGGGCATATTGACTGCCGTATACGACCTGGAAATCCATCAAAACCTGATGCGTGTAGGCATGCAGTTCAAAGAATAAGCCCTGTTCGCGGAGTTCGGTCAGTTTTCGGATATAGTAAAGCTTGGAAATATTGTCAAAATAGATAACAAAAGCGTCAGAAGCGCCCTGCAGCCCCAGCGCTTCAGCCAATTCGCTTTGCCGCAAATGCTCATTACCACTTTCTTTTACCAGGAAAGGAACGGATTGTTTGATCCAGCCTGAGGTGTCGCTGAAGCGGTTGTTGTAAATGACAAGGGCGGATTGACCGTACCAATAATTGCTGTAAGCAAAAACATTTTCGTCCACACCGCTGCCGGTGTTGAAATCATAGAGCCTGAAGTTTTCGACCTCGGCAAAGACTTTCCGGCGGTGCAGCAGCGGGGAAATGACCGAGGCGTGGTGGTCAACCAATGCCTGATCGGGCGTTTCGTCCCAATAGGGACGATAGTATTCCATCCCATATTTTTCGGAATAGCCTTCGATTTGACCATGACCAAACATGGGCAGCCCGGGCATGGTCGAAAGCAGCGTGCAGATCCCGAAATATTTGTCTCCCTTGCCAAATTGCTCAACCGCGGTTTTTTCGTCCGGATTGTTCATAAAATTGACATAGCGTTTGAGAATCTGAGGATCGTAAACCAGGGTGTTTTTGATCAACTGACGGTATTTTTCGTTTTCTTCATTCCGCAGCATGTTCATGAAGGCGCTGTTGTACACGCGATGCATGCCCAGCGTGCGAACAAAATAGCCTTCCATCAGCCAGAAGGCTTCTGCCAGCAGCAGCGTGTCGGGAACCTCAGCCGCGACCCGATCTACCACTTCGCGCCAAAATTCTTCGGGCATCGCGCGGTCAAAAGCCTCTTTGGTCATGGCATGATCCGCGCGCGAAGGAATATCACCGCCGCTGCCGGGCTGGGGGAACCAAAGGCGTTGATAATGCTTTTTGGTCAGCGTCATCGCGGCGTCAAAGCGAATAATCGGGAAGCGCCGAGCCACAGCGAGGATGGTTTGGATCACCGCTTCGCGTACTTCGGGGTTGAGATAATTCAGCTGTGCCGTATCGTTCCAGGGCATGCTGGTGCCATCGTTGCCGTGATAGATAAACCGCGTTCGTCCGCTGTTGTGGTCGTAGGTCTTAAACACGACCGCCGCGTCTGAGCGGGAATAATAATGATCTTCCAGATTGATGCTGAATCCAGGACGTTTTGAAAGATCGGGTCCCTCAAAGGTATAGGCAGGGAAAGGGGAATGATCCGACTGGATAAACCAATCGGGATGGTCGTAGACCCAGTCTGAATCGATGCCCATGTGATTGGGCACCATATCACTCGCCAGCCTGATCCCACGCGCTCCGCAGCGTTGGCTGAGGTTGTAATAGGCGCCTTCGCCGCCAAGTCTTTGCGCGATTTGATAACGCGAAAGCGAGTAGGCGGAAGAAACCGCGTCTGGGTTCCCGCATCTTTGTTTGATCTCCCGCGAGGCATCGCTGCGCTCCCACAAGCCGATCAGCCACAAACCCGTAAAGCCCCAGTTTACAAGCTGGTCGAGGGTTTCATCGGGGATTTGATCTAAAGTTTCGATCGGTCTTTGGTACTGCCGGGATAACTGATTGAGCCAAACGAAGACGTTTTTTGCCAGCATCACGACTCTGGGCATCCAGTCGCTGTCGGGGCTGAAATTTTCGATCTCTTCCAGAGGTTCACCCCAGGCGTCAAAACCGCGTCTGTAAACCGGGACATGGGTTTCGGCTTTCGAAAAATCCTGTCCGGCGGCAAAGAACATTGCCCTGGCTTTGGCTTCTTCGGCGAGCATATCCAGCCCCCCCAAAAGACGCAGGAAAAATTCGCTCAGATATTGGCTCCAGTTTTGTCGGATATATTCAAGCTGCCCGGTGAGCGAATCCGGAAAGCGCAGAGAAGGCGTGCGCAGCATGGTCACAAGATCCTGATTTTCGGGACCGAAAACCGGTTGGGTCTTGAAAAAGGTCTGCACTCCATCCAGCAGTTTGGCGTAGGCGCTGGAAGAGTAGAGCGGACGGTCATCAAAAATCTCTCGATAGCGCACAGCGGCGGGATTGATGTTGGTCAACCAGGTCATCAGCATTTCTTCGACGGTCACGTCATAATTGGTGATGCCCTGGTCGATCTCTTTCAGGTAGGCGGCGATGGTCTTTTTGCCTTGATAGATCTCAGTCGGGGGAAATTGATCGTTGTAATCGGTCAAGGTTTTGATCACGACGTCGCGTCCCAACGTGCCAATAAGATAGCGGGCTAAGGCGATCTGGATCTTACGGCCGTGAGTGCTGTAGTAAGAATCCATGATCTGATGAAAAATTTCATCCAGTAATCCCAAGGCATTGATATCGGCGGGCGATACATAAGACTCCGGGTTTTCTGGGTCAACCCGTAATTGATTTATTTTGTGGGCAAATTCTCTGGAAGCCTGAAAATTGGCAAAAATTACATTTCCATTTTTGGAAAACAGGATTTCATCAAACTGATATTTGTCTCGGGACGCTCTGGTGACATGAAATTGCTTCATCTACAGCTCTCCTTTTTGAGGAAAATTTAGGCGTGTGATGAATGTATTGTATCATTCAGCTTCAAGAATATGGGTAATTACGTTTGAACCGATGCCGCCAATATTCTGGGTGAGGGCATATTTGGCGCGGCGGACCTGATTTTTGCCCGCCAGTCCCTGCAGCTGCATGGCCGCCTCGACCAGTTGATAAATGCCGGTGGCGCCGACCGGATTTCCGCGGGCTTTGAGCCCACCCATGGTCGCGACCGGGATTTCGCCTTCAATCGAAATTTTATTATCAAGCGCCAAGCGGGGACCCTGACCCTGCGGGCAGAAACCAGCGGCTTCGAGCGAAAGCGCGGCGAGGATCGAAAAAGCGTCATGATACTCAAACAAACCGATCTCTGCCGGCTCCAAACCAGCCTGGGCGTATGCAAGTTTGGCGGAACGTTCAGCGGCTCGAAGCCTGGTTTTATTCTCACGGTTTTGCAGCGAGACCGTATCGGTGGCTGACGCGGAAGCAATCACGGCAACCTGTTTTTTCCCGTTTTGAATCGGATGGGAAGACAATATGATCGCCGCGGCCCCGTCCGAAACCGGCGACGCGTCCAGGAGGTTAATCGGATCCGCGACCATCGGCGAGCGGACGAAGGCTTCTTTGCTGACCGGCTGACGAAAATGGGCATTGGGATTATTCAGCGCGTTTTTGTGGGAATTGACCGCGAAGTCGGCAAAATCTTCGTGATGCCATCCGTATTCGTGCATATAGCGGCGCATCAGGAGCGCGTTCAATCCAACGAAAGATGCGCCCATATCGGCTTCCAAATCCGCGTCTGTCGCGGTCGCCAGATTGTAGGTTATCTCGGATCCCGGCGAGTCGGTCATTTTTTCAGCACCGATAATCAGCGCGGTTTCCATTTCACCCGCCGCGATCGCCATTACAGCCAGACGAAAAGCCGCGGCTCCGGAGGCACAGGCGCTTTCGACAGAAATGGCAGGTTTATGATGAAAACCCAGCCAGTCTGCGGTCATGGTCGCGAATTGGGACTGTTGATTGGCGGTGATTGCCATCATATTGCCCACGAACAAGCCATCCGGATAACCAATCCCGGCGTCATTGATAGCCAGCAAGCCGGCTTCTCCGGCTAATTCCTTGAGAGATTTATCCCAACTTTCCCGAACTGGGATTTGACCGTAACCAGCAATATAAACTTTATTCATAAGACCTCATCAATTACAATTGTAAACAAGAAGACTTGCTAAAACTATCAGATTTGTTCTGAAAAGAGGAAAAATGGCTTATATTGATATCAGTGTCGGGATTAAAAACGGAATGCTGGTCTGGCCCGGAGATAAAGAGGTTGAAGTTGTCTGGGACGGAAGGATCGAGCAGGGACACGAGTCCAACGTCAGCTACCTGCGTATGGGCGCGCACGTCGGAACGCACCTGGATATGCCTTTGCATTTTATTCCCAATGGTAAAAATATCGAAAACCTCGATTTGGAATGCCTGATTGGCCCTGCCGCTGTGGTTGAGGTGCCCGCGGAGCAAGAAACCATTACGGCAGAGTTTTTGGAAAAAACAGGGCTTGATACCTGCGAACGGGTTCTCTTTAAAACCCGCAACAGCAAATTGTGGGAAGCCGAAAATCCGATATTTGACGAAAACTATGTCGCCCTCGATTCCAGCGGTGCCCGGTGGCTGGTTGAAAAAGGCTGCAGACTGGTGGGCATCGATGCGATGTCGATCGCCCGGTTTAAAGAAATCCGCGCTCCACATGAAATTTTGTTATCGAACGATGTCGTCGTTCTCGAAACGCTGGATTTGCGAGCGGTGTCGCTGGGTCAGTATGAGTTATTGTGCCTGCCATTAAAGCTTTTTGAAAGAGAAGCCGCACCGGTGCGGGCGATCCTGAGACCCTTGGATAAATAAGATAGCATCCATAATAACACTGCGTTGCGTGTAGTTATTTTATAAAAATGATCCAAGGAAAGTGAAAGCCTTAGGCAAGAATTTCCATTTGGGGAAGTCTATTCAATCACCGGCATGGTGAGCAAGTGAAACGCGAGCGTTTCCAAATCCCGTGCCTTTCTGCTGGTGCCCAAATCGACCAAAATATCATCGATGTGAGATTTAATCACTTTGTCGTTTTCAAGAATGCTGCGGAACTCCTGTGATTCGTCCAGGATATCGCCCAAACCAAGCTGGGTGTACAGTTCGCTAACAACGCCGTAACTCCACTGGTCCGAAATTTTTAATTCGTCTGCCAGATCGCGTCTGCCGATCGAGAAAATGATCGCCAGACGGGCTATTTCGCTTTGCCGGTCGGTCAAACCTGGGTATTTGCGGGAGCGCATAATGACCTTGTTTTTGCCAGGTTGAAAATTTGCCTTGAAGGCGTAATCGAGAGCGTTGGGAGTAAAGACATGATCATTTTCAGACGCAAAACTAATTGCCCAACCCAAAGACATCGAGATTTCGCTTTTCAATAAATATCCGGCAATCAGATTCGGCTCAATTGCCCTAAAAAAAGCGGAATTGCCGGTTGAAGCCAGGGCGATCACCTTCGGCTTTTGTCTGGCTTTGAGGGCGTATTGATTGATTTCATCTGCAACGCGGTTAAACTCGGAAATCATATCGAGATCCAGAACAATCACATCCAGATATTGATGTTCTTCTTTGATTGCTTTGGAAAATTCCGTGTAGTTTGACGCTTCCAGGACTACGCGCGTCCGCCAGTCGCGTACAACCAGGAGCGACATCCAATTGAGCGCGTAAGAATCTTCGCTGTAAAGCGCGACCAGGATATCATTTTTCATAGTTCCGCCTCAGGTTTTATTTTGGTGAATTATAATGGTTGCCAGAAAAGTTTACAGGAGTCGCTATGGTAAAAAATATCGCGGTACTAACCAGTGGGGGCGACGCCCCCGGAATGAACGCAGCCATCCGGTCGGTGGTTCGGTGTGGCATTTCCATGGGTTGGAAAGTTTATGGTGTGCGGAACGGTTATAAAGGCTTGATCAATGGACAGTTCGAAGCTATGGGTACACGAGACGTGGGCGGTATTTTACAGCTGGGCGGCACCATGCTTGGCAGCGCGCGCTGTGAAGAATTCAGAACCGTCGAAGGCCGAGAACTGGCGATCCGCAACCTGCGTCAACGCGGCGTGGACGCCTTGGTTGTGATCGGCGGCAACGGTTCGCAATCCGGCGCTTACGAACTTTACAAGATGGGATTCCCTGTGGTTGGGGTCGCTTCTACCATTGATAACGACCTGGTGGGCTCAGATATCACCATCGGCGTGGATACAGCCCTCAATATCGCGCTGGAAGCGATCGACCGGCTGAAGGTGACCGCGTCGTCCCACCAACGCGCATTCATCATCGAAGTCATGGGCAGGAACTGCGGATATCTGGCATTAATGGCTGGGCTTGCCGGCGGTGCTGAAGCGATCACCCTGCCGGAAGTTAAGACCGACCCCGAAGAGATCGCCGCGAAACTGCGCAGCGCTTACGACCACGGCAAATATCACGCTCTGGTTGTGGCAGCCGAAGGTGCGGAATATAACGCCAAAGCTCTGACCGATTTCTTTACCGAACACAAAGAACGCTTGGGGTTCAGCGTGCGCTCCACGATATTGGGTCATGTTCAGCGCGGCGGAAATCCCGGCGCGAGTGACCGGATTTTGGCGAGCAAACTGGGCAAAGGCGCGGTGGATGCCATTGCCCGGGAAGAATTTGGCGTGTTGGTTGGGTTGATCAGCGACAAGGTCAAAACCACGCCATACGAAAAGATCATCGGCAAAACAAAAGAGCTCAACAAAGAGCTCTTTGAATTGGCGCGGATCCTGGATTAATTACTTCATTCGCAGACAGGCTTCAATAAACGGGTCCAAATTCCCATCCAAAACGGATTGGGTATTGCCCGTTTCGTATTCCGTCCGATGGTCTTTGACCATTTGATAGGGATGGAGCACATAAGATCGGATCTGGCTGCCCCATTCAACTTTCTTAAACTCGCCTTTCAGGTCCGAAATTTCGGCGGCATGCGCCTGCTGTTGGATTTCGAAAAGACGTGACCGCAAAACCTTCAGCGCCGATTCACGATTTTGGGTTTGGGAACGTTCATTCTGGCAGGTCACGACCAAACCGGTCGCCAGATGGATGATGCGGACCGCGGTCATATTCTTTTGCACGTTCTGACCACCGGCTCCCGAAGATTTGTAGACTTCGATTTCGATGTCTTCAGGATGGATCACAATTTCGTCATTGCCCTCAATTTCAGGCAAGACCTCCACCAAAGCGAAGGAAGTATGCCGCCGGTGGGCAGCATCGAACGGCGAGAGCCGTACCAAACGGTGAACCCCTTTCTCACACTTGAGATAGCCATAGGCAAGTTCCCCCTGCACTGAAATGGTGACGGATTTTACTCCCGCTTCTTCACCCAGCGTGCGATCGAGGATCTCGGTCTTATAACCGCTGTCTTCTGCCCAGCGCAGATACATGCGTTCCAGCATGCCCGCCCAATCCTGCGAGTCGGTGCCCCCTGCGCCGGCATGTATCGCCAGGATGGCGTCTCCGTGGTCATAACGGCCAGACAGCAGCAATTGGATTTCCTTTTTATCGAGCAGCTCTTCCAGCGCTTCGACCTGAGCGTTGATCTCATCGGTCAGACTTCCGTCGTCCAATTCCAATAACGGCGCGAGGCCGTCGACCTGGGTTATCAGGCTTTGCCATTCCGCGATCTGATTTTCAAGGTGCGAAACCTTTTTCATAACCTTTTGGGCGTTTTCGGCATCGTCCCAAAAGGTGGGCGCTTCAGACTGCGACTGGAGTGTTTTCAGTTCCTGCGACTTTTTGTCTAAGTCAAAGATGCTCCTGAAGCGAATGAGCTTTGGATTCGAGATTTTTGACGCGTTCGTAAAGGTCTGCCATTACGCGCCTCCGTTTTTCATAAAAATACCATCGATAAAAGATGTTTTGTCGAAAAGTTCAAGATCCTCAATTCTTTCGCCCAAGCCCGCGTAAATGACGGGCAAGCCGAGCTGGTCTTTGATGGCAAAGACCATGCCGCCTTTGGCGGAAGTGTCGAGCTTTGCCAGGATGGCGCCGTTCAGGTTTACGGCTTGGCCGAAGGCTTCGGCTTGGCGCAGCGCGTTTTGACCGGTGGTGGTATCGATCACGATCCAGGAATAATGAGGCGCTCCCGGGAGGGCTTTTTCGGCAACGCGGTAGACTTTTTTGATTTCTTCCATCAGGTTATAGCGGGTATGCAGGCGGCCAGCGGTATCGACCAACACCACATCGATTTCTTTGGAGACGGCAGATTTGATGCCGTCATAGGTGACCGCGCCCGGATCGCTGTTTTGTTGCCCGGTGATGATGGGTACCCCAACCCGTTCTGCCCAAATTTCAAGCTGATCAGCCGCAGCCGCCCGGTAGGTATCCGCGCCTACCAGCAGGACGGATTTTCCCATATTTTTATAGCGGGCAGCCAGCTTGCCGATCGAGGTGGTCTTGCCGGATCCGTTCACCCCGGCGACCATGATCACAGTCGGTTTTTGAGTGAAATCGGGCTCCTTGGCGTCAAACAACAGGGATGCCAGCTCTTCTTTGAGCAGGTCCTCCAGTTGAGACATTTTGGTGTATCCCAGCTGATCAACTTTTTCAACCGCGGTATCCACCAGGCGGAGAGTGGTTTCAACGCCGACATCCGCCTGAATCAGGAGTTCTTCGAGCTCATCAAAAGCGCTGTCATCGATCTCGGTCGCTCCAAAAAAGGTAGCGATTTTACCGAAAGTCACGTCACGGGTTTTTTGCAGGCTTTCACGCCATTTATTAAAGATATTGTTCATAATTTGCGATTATATCATTTGGACTTGAGAGATTGCGCCAGCTGTCCGCAGCCAGCGTTGATTTCGATCCCGCGGCGCAGGCGGATCGAAGCAGGTATGCCCGCGTCGCTCAAAACTTTCAGGAAAGCGTCCACCCGTTCGCGTGAGGAACCGGGATAGGGATATTCTTTGCTGGGGTTGAGCGCGATCAGATTGACATGGCAGAGCAGCCCTCTGAGCAAGCTCACCAGTTGGCGGGCTTGCTCTTCGCTGTCGTTGACGTCTTCGATCAAGGCGTATTCAAAGGTGATCCGACGTTTGGTATGGTCAACATAATCCCGGCAGGCTGCCAACAGCGGCTTGAGCGGATGCAGCCGGTTGTTGGGAACCAGCTCTGACCGCAAAGCGTCGTTCGGAGCGTGCAGGCTGATGGCAAGGTTTACCTGTGAGTTCAGCCTGGTGAATTCTTTCAGTCTCGGGATCAAGCCGGCAGTGCTCAGCGTAATTCGGCGGGAGCCAAAATTGAGCAAGTCAGGATTTGTCAGTCGGTCGATTGAGCCCATCACAGCCGCGTAGTTCAGGAAAGGTTCTCCCATACCCATATAAACGATATTGGTCAGCCGTTCCTGTGATTTTTCAAGGTGACGCATCACGAAAATCGTCTGCCCAAGGATTTCTCCCACGCTGAGGTTTCTCGAAAAACCCATCTGCCCGGTCGCGCAAAATACGCAGCCCAGAGGGCAGCCGACCTGGCTGGATATGCAGACCGTGTTTCGCTCCGAATATTTCATCAGCACCGTCTCAATTTGGGCGCCGTCCTGTAAGGAAAACAAGAATTTTGTGGTTCTCTTGTCTTTGGATTGGATCGAGGCAGCCAAATTTACGGCGTTCAGTTCGAATTCGTCTTCCAGCTTTAAAATGAGGCTGCGGGGTATGTTTGGAAACCTTTCGAAGGACTCGTAGCGATGCCTGTAAATCCCATCCAAAATTTGTTGGACGCGAAATTTTGGCTGCCCCATTTCTGCAAGACGCGCTGCCAGAGCGGCGGGTTCAAGGTCAAGGATCAGCGGCTTAGTCATTGATCAGGGAAGTGAGGTTGTCGGCAATCAAGGTGGGTTTGGGTTCCCAATTTTTCAGGTCTTCGAGAGAATTGACACCCGAAAGGACAAATGCAGAAAGGAACCCGCCGTTATGCGCGCCAAGGATGTCCGTATTGAGCCGGTCACCGACACATAAAATTTGAGAAGGCGTCAACCCCATTCGTTTGGTCGCGAGGCGGTATAAATAGGCTTCGGGTTTGCCGATGACGAAGGGTTCCTGACCGGAAGCCGTGCTGACTGCTGAAACCATTGAGCCGGCTCCGGGCGTAAGCCCGTTTGGCGTCGGATAGGTCGCGTCTGTGTTGGTGGCAAGAAAAGCGGCGCCGGCGCGAATTTTACGGGAGGCGCAGTCTATTTTTTTGTAGGTCAGCTCAGTATCCATCCCAACGATCACAAAATCGGCTGGGCTTGTCTCGTCGTTGTCATTCAAAACCGTAAATCCGCGTGCTTTGCCGTCGAGTTTAAAAGAGGGTGTGCCGATGATATAGAGCGTTTTTTTATCCGGGAAATGATCCTGGATGTAAACGAAAGTCCCGACAGCCGAGGTCACGATCTGTTCAGGTTCCACAAACACACCCATTCCTGCCAGTTTTTGCTGATATTCGGCTTCTGTCCGACCGGAGTTGTTGGTGGCGAACACAAACTTCAGCCCAAGCGAGCGGATTGTTTCATAAACCGCGGGGAGATTGCCGATCGGTTCCTTATCATGCCAAAGGACCCCATCCATGTCGAGGATGAGGCCTTTGACCATAGGTAATTTATCAGTAATCATCTATTTCTTGGGAGGCTCCAGTATTTTGTCGATCAGACCGTATTTCAACGCTTGTTCTGCGGTCATGTAGAAATCACGATCGGTATCCCGTTGAATCACGTCAAGACTCTGACCGGTCACCTCAGCGAAGAAATTGTTGAGCTCACTTTTCAGTCTCAGAATTTCTTTCGCCATGATTTCGATATCCGACGCCTGACCTTCCGTCCCGCCCAAAGGCTGGTGCAGGTGGATGGTGGCGTGGGGCAGCGCGTAACGCTGTCCTTTGGTGCCGCCGGCTAACAAAACGGTACCAAAACTGGCGGTAACGCCCACCGCGACTGTGCTGATGGGATTGGGGATCATTTGCATGGTATCCAAAATAGCCAATCCGGCGTAAATAGAGCCGCCCGGCGAATTGATGTACATTTGAATCGGCTTGTCCGGATCAACCTGGCTGAGGTAGAGCAACTGGGCAACGATTACGTTGGCGACCTGATCGTTGATTGCTGATCCGACAAAAACAATCCGTTCTTTCAAAAGGAGCGAATAAATATCGTAAGCGCGGTCGCCGTTCGCGCTTCGCTCCACGACCATCGGGACAACAGATTGAAAGTCTTTGTTTTGCATGGCAGTTCCTTTTTTCTTGCAGTTTATCCGGCAAATATTAGAAAAGCATTAGTCTTCAGACTTTTCCTCAACGGCTGGCGCGGGTTCGGCTTGGGCGTCTTCTGCGGGAGCCTCGGCTGCCGGTTCAGGTTCCACGATCGATTCGGGAGCCGCGATCTTGCGCAATTGCATCCGGATTATTTTTTCGATCGCTTTATGGTTGGCTTCGGCAGTAATGGCTTCGGTAAAGTGCTTTTTGCCCAACTCTTTTTCAATTTTTTCGTATTCACCGCTCGATACCAAGGCGTTGATAAGGTTCACCAGTTCCGACTGATAGGTTTCTGAGTCGACTTTCAGGTCAAATTTATTGACGATCGCGTCCATGACCATCGAGCGTTCCATGCGGTCTTTGGCGGTGGAGCGAACTTCTTCTTCCATGAATTTTTCTTTGTCGATCTTACGCAGTTTAAGATAAACATCAAGGTCGAGACCGCGGTGGCTGAGGTCGTGCTCAATATTATGCAAAACTTCTTCTTCCTCATCCTTGACCATTTCCGGCGGGTATTTAAAGACCGCTTTTTCGCGCAGCGTATCGATCAGACCGAGGTAATATTCGTCGTCATAAGCGGCGATGCGTTCATTTTCGATCTTCGAGCGGACCGCGGCGCGCAGATCTTCCAACGATCCGACGCCGAATTTTTCTTTCAGAAATTCCTCATCCATGGGCGGCAGTTCCAGATATTTTACGCTTTGGACATTGACGTCGAAGCGCACCGTTTTGCCGGAGAAACTTCCGTGGATTTCGTTTTCGGGATAAGTATGCGTGAAAAAGTACTGGTCGCCTTCCTTTTTACCGATCAGCCCGCGTGAAAAGCCCTTGAAAGGCCATTCGCTTTCCTTTTCTTCGGCAGCGGTCGGAATCAGGGTCTGTTGGGGTGACGATTTGATCAGCATCGGGTCCGCGCCTTCGGCTGGGTTTTCGTCATAAGCCGAAACCGTCATGTAGACCAGGTGGCCTTCTTCGGCAGGGCCATCGAACGGAACGACATCAGCGTAGTTCTGGCGCAAATTGCGGATAAATTCATCCACGTCAGCGTCGGTGACCGCGACCGGTTCGTAGGGTTTTTTGAGGGATTCAACGTCATTCAGTTCGGTTTCCGGGGCAAGTGGGATCAAAAACTCGAACGCCGGCGGTTCCTGGCTGGTGATTTTTTCCAGATTGCCGGGACCGTAAGGTTTGATCGATTCCTGTTCCAAAACCTGGGGATAAACATCTTTTAACATTAAATCAATCGCTTCTTCGAGCACGGCGCCTTCGCCGACATGAGCCACCACAGTTTTGAAGGGAGCCTTGCCTGGTCGGAAGCCGGGGATCCGGGTTTGTTGGGCGATTTTTCGAGCCGCTTTACGCTTGAATTGATCAAGTAAATCCTGGTCAAACTCGGCTGTAACACGTGCCTGATGATCTTCGGTAATAATTTTAGTAGTTTTCAATGCATACCTCTTTGCTTTATTTGTGAAGTGGGGAAAGAGGGGCTCGAACCCTCACGCGTCACCGCACATGATCCTAAGTCATGCCTGTCTGCCAATTCCAGCACTTCCCCTCAAAAGTAAAATTATATTCTACTGAACGAGGAGCGTCAAACTTTTTATTCCGCATCCATGGTTTCGATGTGGGGGTGGTTCATGCTGCTGGAAACATAGAAAAACTTACTTCCCAGATAAGCGGATTCGTTATATTCGAAGGGAACATTGTCTTCCGTGTACGAAATGTGCTTCACAACCAGCAGCGCGTTGGTCTCTGTGCCGAGGAGGTTTTGTTCTCTTTGGCTGGCTTCCCGGGCGCGGATCTGATAGTCGGAGCACCTTGGCAAAATTCCCAGTTCTTCCCTGATATAGGCATAAAGACTCTGTTCCAAAACTTCTTCGCGCAGGTCGGGGATCACCTTGCCGGAGATATAGGTTTTTGTGAGCGCGAGCGGGACCTCATCCGCGGAACGAAGCCGTTCGAACAGGAAGAAATAGTCTTCGTCCTTCAAATTGAACAAGGCGGCAATTTCGGGATGATCTTTGGCGGTAAGCTTTTTGAATGAAAGCAGTTTTGAGCCCGGATTTCCGCCGATGGTATTAACATCCTGAGAAAAACTGCGCGCGTCGGCAAACTTCTTTTTGATTTCGGTCAGGTTGGTGAAGGATCCCTTGCCGGGAATGCGGCGGATCAAGCCTTCATGCACAAGCATGCTGAGCGCTTTATTAACGGTCATGCGGCTGACTTTATATTGCTTGCAGAGTTCCGCTTCGGTCGGGAGTTGGCTGGTCGTATATTTGTTGGCGAGGATATCCTGCAACAGGTTGAAGCGGATTTCTTTATAGACGGGGAGCTTCTTGCTCATGCTGATCATCATATCTCATCTTCTTTTTTTCTTCATAAAAAGAGTAAGTTTAATTGAATACATGTCGGGATAACTATCGCATCATCCCGGTTAAAACCTACTAAATTATTGAATACTACGCGATTAAACCAGTATTTGTCAGGTATATTCATGAAAAAACGTTTCACATCTGTTATTTTATCCGATAAATTCACAACGGCAGCAAAACCGTTTACACGACCAGATTTTGCAGTTTTTCATGCCAGCCAGACCTTTTGCCCGGATACCGTCGGACTTCCCAAAAGGCGCAGCTGAACCCCGTCTTTAAGGCTCCATTCTCTCAGCAGGTCAAGCGAAATCCCAAAGTGAGTCAAAACTGCTCCGCTGGCGCGAATCAGCAGTTCGATGTACTTGTCGCTGTTAAGCGCTTCGGGGGCAATTTTTTTGCCCAGGTCCCAGGCGAGCACGTCCGGTTCTCCCCGGGTATAAACAAAACGAACGCGCATCCCCGGTTTGACGGTCATGCCCGCGTTTTGCAGCTGATAAGCCGCCCGAACCGAAGCCGTTGAAGCTTTGTAGGCTTCCAGCGCGTAGCTGACCTTGCCATTGATCACCAGCTGTTCCGGCGGGATCAGACCTTTTTTGAGATTTTCGAGCGCGTGCTGATAAAAGGCAAAAGCGTCTCGCAAACAGTCCTGCAGTTCCGATTTTTTGCGTGCCTTGCCAAGCAGGGCGATCATTTCTTTTTGAACCGCGGCGATCCAAACCGGGGTGTCGCGCCGGCGGGCTTCAAGCCCCCGCACCTTGATTTCTCCGCTTTGAAAGACGCCGAAATAGCGGTTGGCAACCGGAACGCGCGCGTCGATTTTGGACGGCAAAAAAGCGACCCAGCGATAGACGCCGTCCAGATTAATCGTCAGACCGGTGCGGTGGTTGATCTTTTGAATCAGTTCGCTAAAGTGCTCGGGTTTGCTGCAGCCCTTTTTTTTGACCCACAGCGCGTCCACGTACATATGCAGCACTTCGAAACCCTCTTCTTCGGCAACGTCTTTGGCGCGCAAAAGCACCTCGCGGCCGCCTTTGGTGACTGCTTCGTGCGCCTCAATTCGTCCGTAGCGGGCGTTTTTGTAGCCCAAAAAACCAAAACAAACTACCAGAAGCCATTTGAGCGCGGCAGCGCGTTCCCTGAGGTTTTTTGCCATAGGGTGGTTTTCGGGATAGGCGCGTGCCTTCAGCTTGATGGCAACCCGTTTTTCATACAGCGGCTTGAGCGTGAGCGGCACCACTCCCAGGGCTTCGCTTGCCGGCTCCAAGCCGTCTGGCAGAGGTACTTCGGGCGAGATGTTGCCCAGGATGATAATTGCCGGGTACATAGAGATGAAGTCTATCTGCGCCACATCGGTGTGCAGCCCTGTCAGCGGTTGATACACCATGCCGCCGCGATCCGCCTGAATCAGATCCAGACCGCTTTTGAATTCCTCAAACTGCCGTTTTTGATAGGGCACCAAAACGTCTTTCTCGAGCGCGGTGATCACCTGCATGGCGGAAATCCCCTGTCCGGGCGACACGCGGGCAGCTTTTTCGATTGGCAAAGTGGTCACGCGCGCCATTTCAAGCGTGCCCGCCAGACTGTAGTCCGACCACATCATGGCGGATTTGCGGTCGATGTGGCAGCGTCCAAAAAGATGCGCTTCCTCGGGGCGATAGATGATGTGACCGTAGGAAAAATAGGTGGTTTCCTTCTGCCAGCGCACAGGACGGTCACTGTCGCGGTTGAGCTGGAGCGGCAGCCCTTTTTCCTGCGATTGTTTCAGCAAAAATGGAATCAGCCAGCTGTCTCCCCAGTTGGTGACAAAAATATCGGGGTTATAGCCTTCCAGAATACGCGCCAGTGTTTTCAGGTAGTTCCCCTCGCAATCGAGCGGCAGCATTTGCTCAAAACGGTCGCAGCTCAGGTGCAAAGCGGTGGCTTTTTCCCGAAAAGGATCGCGATTTGGACTCACTTCCAGAACCCGCAATGGCGGCAGCTCAGGGAGCAGCTCCCAGCGGTCGTTAATCGCGTGGATGCTCTCGATCTGATTGTTTTCGTTGACTTCCAGATCACACAGTGCCAGGGGAAAAACCCCATAGCGCGCCATATAGCGCGTGCTGATGGCAAGATCGGCGCCGTAATAGGTCAGGTCCGGGTAGCGCTCTTCGATTTCGTGAAAGAGGTTTACCTGTGCGACCGGTGAAGCCATTTCAATCGCCATCACGTCTACCAGTTCGTCCTCAAAAACATCCTGCTTTTGCTGACGGCTGAGGCAGAGCACACCCGGTTTGCCCGTAATGCTTTTCCACAATGCCCGCAGGGTTTCGTTGGGACCGGCAGCATAAAAAACGACCGGAAAACGCTGTTTAAAGCAAACCCGGCTGTCGTCTTCGGCAGAAATAAACCACAGGCTCAGCCCTTCTTCCCGGTTCAGGTATAAATCAAGCAGCCAGCCGCAAAAGGCGCGCCTTTGGCTCACGGCGCCTCCTCAAAAGCAGTGTACGAGCAAACCGGTTCCGGCTCTGCCGGCGGAAGTTCGGTTTCTTCAGGGCTTTGGGACGGCGCCGCCTGGTTTGATTTGACTTCCAGATAGCTGCCAATCAGGTTGAGGAAGGTATTTTGTTCTTCAAGCTGTTTTTGATCGCGAATCTGTTCCGGGTTGTGCAGTTCTCGCTGAGCGGTTTTGAGCTGCTTGTAAACTTCCAGCAGGATGGCGATCAGATACATGTCGAGCGGGTAGAGGTTGGAGGCATAAGAAGCCTCCGCCAGATGCAGACGCGACATGACCAGCAGCTCGTCCAGCAAAACCTGGTCTTCCTTGCGCAGAGCGCGCTTGAAGCGGTTGAGCGCCGCTTCTTCTTCCTGCCAGGTTTGGGTGATGGATGCGATTGTACGTCCCATGGTTCCTCGATTAAAAAAGCGCCAGCTGCCGCTCCTGAGCGTCGGGCAAAGCCGAAGGCTCTTCCCAGCAGATGTCCGCGCTGGCTTTGAGTTCTTCCAGCAGAACGGTTCGGTTTTCGGCAATCGTGGGGATTGGGCGCGTGCTGATGACCACCGGCACCTGATGGCTCAGCCGGGTGAGCAGGTCCAGGCTGCGGCTGAGCAGGCGTTGGCTGTCTTTGAGCTTGACGTCTTCGTCCAAAAAAGTTGCCAGCAGATCCAACAAGACCAGGGGACCGCCCAGCGGAGCGCGGGCGGTTGCCTGGATCATTGCCAAAACCTGATAGCAGGTGAAGGCGCGCGAAAGACGGATGTTGCGCATGACGCTGACCGGATCGGAGGTGTAGGGCCTGATCAGGCGGGCGACGGCATACATGTTCGAACGGTTGCCGCAGTCGAGCACCGTCACGCTTTGGCGCAGCGCCAGCGCCGAAATGAGCCGCAGCATGCGCTCGGAGAGGGCGTGCGCGCCAACGGCGAGGAAGCGCTTGGGCGGCAGAGGCGTTTCAAAGGGGATCAGTGTGTTTGTGAAACGGTGTTCAGGCATGTTCTAATTATATAGAACATGTGTTCTAATGTCAAGAATAAGACGCAAGTCTTCAAAGTCGGGGCGGCATCGGCGCAGACGGTTTGATTGCCATCAGATGCCGATGCCGCGCCTGGGTTTCAGGGTCTGAACAGATTGTCGTCCTGCATTTCATCCGGCGAGAAATAACAGACATTGAGGCATGAGTTGACGACCATCTGGCAGCGGACAACTTTGCTGATCTGGGTTTTGCCGCCTTCCACGCCATCGATTGACAGACTGGAGAGGATGGTGGTCATCGTTTCGGTGGGGTCGTAGCCGCTTCGCGGCATGTATTCAATCATGATGACATAATCTCCAATTTTGGTCACCGTAATAAAGCGCGCCCAATAGGCGTCGGATTCCCCAAAATCGACTGCCGGAACGTAGGCGATGGAAGCCGGATGTCCGTTGACGGTGGAATTGACCTGCGGCAAGGGGGAGAAACTGGAGGCAGGCATGCCTTCGCGATCGGCTGCCCAGGCTCGCAATTCCTTGATGAATGGAATGAGATCAAGTTCCGTCTCGTGCCAGACATGCAGAATGATGCCTTCCTGAACAATCATCGCGCTGCTGGTCATGATTCCATAGTCTTTCGCTTTGTACATTTTTATTTGCCCCGGTTTGTAGGTGCGGTAATCCATATCCGACCAGTCTTTGGGCAGCTGCAGGGTCAGACCAATTGCGTCGATGCGATATTCCCGCCAACCCAGGTCGCGGGGAGCTGGGTCGCAGGCTGAAAGCGGAGGTATCAGGGTGGACATACGAGCCTCATAATCGCCAGCGACTTGCGTGTAGGTAGCAAAAATATCGATATCTGCTTGCTCAACCGGTTCGGTCGGAACGGGGGTTTCGGTGGGCGCCTCGGTTGGAGTGGAGGTCGGGGTTTCGGTTGGCAGGGGAGTTGCCGTCGCGCTTGGTTCGGGCTGAAGAAAATCTGTCGGAGCGTCTGTTTCTGATTCGACTGATTGGATGGGGTTGACGGTCTCGGTGACCAGCGGCAGACTCTGGCAGCCGACGCAAAGCAGAAAACCGACAATGACTAAGACGATGCTGATTTTTTTCATTGTTTTCTCCTTTCAACCATTCGATCTTTTTACAGTTTATTTAGTGAACTTCATGTTGATATTCTTCTTTAGTGTGAATTTAAAGACGATTAAATTCATTTGACGAGATCAGCGCAGGATCTCATTGGCAATGCTTCCCATTTCGGTCAAATTGTGACCAGGGAAATGTTTGAATCATCAAAGTGTTTAAATATATCAACATTATACCATGATGATTTTTTCAATAAAACCTCCGGCTTTTAGGTCTGATCAACCTTATTCCCAAAAAATGACAATGATTTAAATCAATCAGGCATACTTGCGAAGATGGTATTTTTAATAACGTAATATTCAGCTTAAAAGTTACAATTTTTAAATAATTATTCAAAATTACGCCGCCCAGGCAGTGAAATCTATGGGATAATAGAGGCAGACAATCCGGTCTGGGTGGCAGGTGACAGCTCGCTATAGTTAGAACTGCGCTTGTTTCCGCCAAAATCCTCACCCCAGATCTCTAAAGAAAGGGAACTTTTCATGGACAAAAAAGTAGTCATTGCTGGGTCGTGTCGCACCGCAATCGGAAAGATGAGCGGGATGCTCTCAACCGTTCCGGCTGCCAAATTAGGCGAAATCGTTATTCGCGAAGCCATCCGCAGGGCAGGTATCCACGCCTCTGATGTGGATATGGTCTATATGGGTTGTGTGCTCCAGGCCGCACAGGGACAAAACCTTGCCCGCCAGGCCGCCGTCAATGCCGGCATCCCTGTCGGTTCTCCCGCGGTCACCATCAATGTTGTCTGCGGGTCCGGCCTCGAATCCGTCAACATGGCTGCCAGGATGGTCCTTTTGGGTGAAGCCGATGTTGTCGTCGCGGGCGGGATGGAGAACATGTCGCTGGCAGCTTACGCGCTGCCGCAAGCCCGTGCCGGTTACCGTCTGGGAGATGGCAAACTGGTCGACACAATGGTCAATGACGGTCTGACCGATGCCTTCAGCCAGCTTCATATGGGGATCACGGCAGAAAATGTGGCGGAACAATGGGGCTTGACCCGCGAAGAACTGGATGTTTTCTCAGCGGCCTCCCAACAAAAAGCCGCCAAGGCTCAGGCAGAGGGCAAGTTTGTGGATGAAATTGTTCCGGTTCAGGTACGCGTCAAACGGGATGTGATCGAATTCGCGACCGACGAAGGGATCAGGCCGGATACGACGCCTGAAGGTTTGAGCAAGCTCAAACCAGTCTTCAAACCGGATGGGATCGTGACCGCGGGCAATGCTTCGGGCATCAATGACGGCGCTGCCGCGGTAGTAGTGATGAGTGAAGCCAAAGCCCGCGAACTGGGCGTGACTGTCGAAGCGATCTGGCTCGATTCTGCTCTTGAAGGTGTGGAACCTTCGATTATGGGGATCGGTCCGGTTGCCGCGACCAAGAAACTTTGCCAAAAACTCGGCAAGACGGTCGCCGATTTTGACTTGATCGAAGCCAACGAAGCGTTCGCAGCGCAATCCGTCGCGGTTTTGCGCGACCTGGGTCTGGACGCCGGCAAGGTCAACGTGAACGGCGGCGCGGTGGCGTTGGGTCATCCGATCGGTGCCTCCGGCTGCAGAATTCTGGTCACCCTGATTCATGAAATGAAACGTCATCCCGAAGCCAAGCTTGGTTTGGCAACCCTTTGCATTGGCGGCGGGATGGGCTGCGCGACCGCTATTTGCAAACCCGAGGCATAAGATGGCGTTCATTGAATACGAAGTCAATGGAGCAGTTGGGATCCTCACCATTAATCGGCCCGAAGCGCTCAACGCGCTTAACAGCGCGGTTTTGGCAGAATTGGACCGGGCTTTGGACCAGGTGGATATTGAGACTGTTCGGTGTCTGGTGATCACCGGCGCCGGTGAAAAAGCCTTCATCGCCGGCGCGGATGTCGCTGAAATGAGCCAGATGAACGAAAGCGAAGGCAAATTGTTTGGCGAGACCGGTAACGCACTTTTCAGAAAAATTGAAAGTTTTCCGATCCCGGTCATCGCGGCAGTCAACGGCTACGCTTTGGGCGGCGGCAACGAATTAGCCCTGAGCTGTGACATCCGCCTGTGCGGTGAGAACGCTGTTTTTGGTCAGCCGGAAGCCGGACTGGGGATCACGCCAGGGTTCGGCGGCACCCAGCGTCTGGCGCGGGTGATCGGATCTGTTTCCAAAGCCAAAGAAATTCTTTATACCTGCCGCAACATTAAGGCCGACGAAGCTCTTCAAATCGGATTGGTCAGCGCGATTTATCCTGCGGCGGAGCTGCTTGATGCTGCCGTAAAAATGGCATCCCGGATTGCCTTACAGGCGCCTGTAGCGATCCGAAACATAAAAAAAGCTGTGAACGAAGGGCTGGATATGCCGATCGATGCGGCAATTCAGCACGAAATAAGTTTGTTCGCGGCTTGCTTTGCGACCGAAGATCAAAAGGAAGGCATGAAAGCCTTTTTGGAAAAGAGAAAAGAAAAAGTCTTCAAAAACCGATAATAACAGGGTGTCAGCCAAGCCTGAGGTTTGGCTGACGCCTGGCAAAGGAGAAACGATGAAAATTGCAGTTATTGGAGCAGGAACAATGGGCAGCGGGATCGCGCAGGCATTTGCCCAAACTGAAGGGTTTGAAGTAATTTTGACCGACATCAATCTCGAATTGGCACAAAAAGGACAGGCGCGTATCGCCAAAGGCTTGCAAAGCCGTGTGGACCGCGGAAAGCTCGAACAGGCAGCTGCGGATCAAATCAACTCCCGCATCACTGCCGGTCTGCTTGAAGATTGCGCTGACTGTGATCTGGCGGTCGAAGCGGTTTTGGAAGAAATGTCCGTCAAGAAAGAAACGTTCAGCAAGCTGGACAAAATTGCCAGGCCGGACTGTATTTTTGCCAGCAACACTTCCTCGCTTTCGATCACGGAAATTTCGCAAGGCTTAAGCCATCCATTGGTCGGGATGCACTTTTTTAATCCCGCACCGGTCATGAAGCTCGTGGAAGTGATCCCCGGTCTCTCAACCCCGGCAGAAGTCGTTGAAACTGTCGTCGGCATCGCCCGGCAGTTGGGGAAAACTCCGGTGGAAGTTCAGGAATCCGCTGGGTTTGTTGTTAATCGAATTTTGATCCCGATGATCAATGAGGGGGTGGCTATTTTGGCAGAAGGCGTTGCCAGTGCGGAAGGGATCGACACAGCCATGAAACTGGGCGCAAATCATCCGATGGGCCCGCTTGAACTGGCGGATCTGATTGGTCTGGACGTCTGTCTGGCGATTATGGAAGTTCTCCAGAACGAGACCGGCGATCCAAAATATCGACCACACGCCTTGCTGCGAAAAATGGTACGCGGTAAAAAACTGGGAAGAAAAACAGGGGAAGGTTTTTATAAATACTCCTGACAATTGAATAAATTCACAGAGGGGCTTGATTGCGTTTGCCCCGGAAAGGAAGCAACATGGACATGACGCTGTCCAAAGAGCATCAAATGGTAAGACAACTCTTCCATGAGTTTGCGGTTAAGGAACTTGAACCATGGGCGGAAGAAACCGATGAAAAACATCGTTTCCCCTGGGAGAACGTCCGGAAAATGCAAAGCAATGGATTTATGGGCATTCCGTTCCCCAGGGAATTGGGCGGACAAGGATGCGACACGCTCGCGTACATCCTGGCGGTTGAGGAATTCGCCAAAGTTTGCGCCACCACTTCGGTAATCCTTTCGGCGCATACATCCCTGGCTGCGGACGCGATTTATATTCACGGCAATGACGAACAAAAAGAAAAATTCCTGCGCCCGCTGGCAGATGGAACCAAGCTTGGTTCTTTTGCCTTGACAGAGCCCGAAGCCGGCACCGATGCTGCCGGTCAGCAGACCAAGGCGGTTCGGGATGGAGAAGAGTGGGTCATTAATGGCTCAAAGATCTTCATTACCAACGGTGAAGTGGCGGATATCTATATCGTTTTTGCCATGACCGACAAATCTGCCGGCACGCGCGGCATCTCTGCCTTTATCATCGAAAAAGGCACGCCGGGTTTCAGTTTTGGACCGCCTGAAAAGAAAATGGGCATCAGAGGTTCAAGCACCTGTGAACTTGTCTTTGAAGACTGCCGGATCCCGATTGGCAACTTGCTCGGCCGAGAAGGCAAAGGATTTGGAATCGCCATGTCGATTCTGGACGGTGGCAGGATCGGGATCGCGGCGCAGGCATTGGGGATCGCTGAAGGCGCTTTTGAAAACACGGTCAATTATGTCAAGGAACGGAAACAATTCAACAATCCGATCGCCAAATTCCAAAACACTCAGTTCATGCTGGCGCAGATGAAAACTGATATCGAGTCGGCTCGTTATCTGGTCTACAACGCCGCGTTGATGAAAGACTCAGGCAAGCCCTATTCCGTCGAAGCGGCTATGGCAAAGCTCAAAAGCTCCCAGGTGGCAGCCGAAGTCACGCGGGAGTGCGTGCAGCTGCACGGCGGTTACGGCTACATCCAGTCCTTCCAGGTTGAGCGTATGATGCGCGACGCCAAGATTACCGAAATCTACGAAGGCACCTCCGAAGTCATGAAAATGGTAATTTCCGGAAGCGTGTTGAGGTGAGGAGGCAAAATGAATATCGTAGTTTGTATTAAACAGGTGCCGGATACCAAAGAAGTCCGGATCGATCCGGTAAAAGGAACGCTGATCCGCCAGGGTGTGCCCTCCATCATGAACCCGGACGACAAGTCCGCGCTCGAAGCGGCCTTGAGACTAAAAGATCAAAAAGGCGCCAGAGTCATCGCGCTGTCCATGGGTCCTTTGCAGGCAGATACCGTTTTGCGGGAAGCTTTGGCAATGGGTGTGGATGAAGCCTATCTGATTTCTGACGGCGCGTTTGGCGGAGCGGATACCTGGGCGACATCTTCGACTTTGGCAGCCGCGATTTCGAAACTGGATTATGACCTGGTCCTGACCGGCAGACAGGCAATCGACGGCGATACCGCCCAGGTGGGTCCGGAAATTGCAGAACACCTGGGGATCCCGCATATCAGCTACGCTGAAGAAATCCGGATAGAGGGAGACACGGTGGTCGTAAAACGACAGTTTGAAGACCGCTATCAGATCCTAAGCGCGAAAATGCCAGTATTGATCACCGCGCTGAGTGAGCTGAACCAGCCGCGCTACATGACTCCCGGCGGAATTTTCTCAGCCTTCCGGGAAAAAGAAGTGGCGCGTTGGACCCGTGCGGATATCCCCATTGACGACGCCAACATTGGCTTAAAAGGCTCTCCCACCCGGGTGATCGCGACCTATCCCAAGCAAATGAAGGAACCGGGGACAAAAATTGAGACCGGAGTGGATGAATCGGTTCAGTATCTGCTCGAAAAACTGAAAGAAAAATACATTTTGTGAGAGGCGCGCCATGGAAAAAAACACGAAAAACATCATTGTTTTCGCAGAACAGGTTGATCAGCAAATCACCCCGGTCGCTTTCGAATTGCTCGGTAAGGCGCGCGAATTGGCAGAAAAAATTGAGGCGGAGGTCGTTGCTGTTTTGCTTGGCTGGCAGGTTGGGCATTTGGCGCAGGAATTGTTTAGCTACGGCGCGCATCGCGTGATTTTATGCGATCATCCGCAGCTGGAACAATATCGGACTGAGCCATATACGGCGGCTTTTTCCGCGGTGATCGCGCAATTAAAACCTCAGATCGCTTTATATGGCGCCACCAGCATCGGGCGCGATCTGGCTCCCAGAATCGCGGGTCGAATTCATACCGGCCTGACGGCTGACTGCACAGGATTGGAAATTGAGGCGGAAACGCAACGGTTTCTGATGACTCGTCCCGCCTTTGGCGGCAACCTGATGGCGACCATCGTTTGTCCCGATCATCTGCCCGCTATGGCGACGGTCCGACCAGGTGTGATGGTAAAACGTTTGCCCGACCCATCCGCCTCCGGAGAATTGATCAATTTCGACCTTGATCTGGTCGAAAACCAGCTTTACACCAAAATCCTTGAAGTCATCAAGAAAGAGACCAGCACGAAACAAAACATTCAGGATGCCAGGATTTTGGTCGCGGGCGGCAGAGGCATGAAGAGCGCGGAAGGCTTTCAGATTCTTCAGGATCTTGCTGACGCGCTTGGCGGGGAGGTTGCCAGTTCAAGAGCGGTGGTCGATGCCGGCTGGCGGGACAAATCCGGTCAGGTCGGTCAGACCGGTAAAACTGTCAGACCCAACCTGTATATCGCCTGCGGGATTTCCGGCGCGATCCAGCACATCGCCGGTATGGAAGAATCTGATTTTATTATCGCGATCAACAGCGATTCTTCCGCGCCGATCTTCAGGATCGCAGATGTCGGCATCGTTGGCGACGTCTTTAAAATCGTGCCAAAACTGACCGCGGCGATCCAAAGAAAAAACCAATAAGGTAATCACTATAAAAAAGGACAGGATGCTTTGAAATCCTGTCCTTTTTTCTTGTAAAAACTGGACTATCAGGCCGCGACCCGCATCGGTTTCAGAGCCATACTGATGGTGACGTCGGCGCCGGTTGCCGCGATAATTTCTTCGAGCGTATATTCCGGGTTTTGCTCGATCATAACGAAACCGACATCGGTGACTTCGATCACGCACATTTCGGTGACGATCAGGTCAACCGCCTTTACCGCAGTCAGCGGCAATGTACATTTTTTGAGCAATTTGTGGACGCCTTTGGCAGTGTGTTCCATGGCGACAATCACCTTTTTAGCACCGCAAAGCAGGTCCATGGCGCCGCCCATCCCCGGGACCATCTTTCCCGGTATCATGTAATTGGCGATGTCGCCGTTGGCGGCAACCTGAAGCGCGCCCAAAACTGTGGTGTTGACGTGACCGCCGCGAATGATGCCGAAGGACATCGCGCTGTCAAAGAAGCTGCCTCCGGGAACGATCGTAACCGGCATCGCGCCCGCGTTGGTAATCGAGGGGTCGATTTCGTCTTCAACCGGGGCAGGTCCAAGACCCACAAAGCCATTTTCTGACTGGAACATGACTTTGCGGCCTTCCGGGACAAAATTGGCAACCAGGGTTGGCAGACCGATCCCGAGATTTACCAGATCGCCGTCATGGAGTTCCAGGGCGACCCGTTTGGCAATAAATTCCTGAATTTGTTTCTTATCCATCATTATGCACCTCCGTCAACGATATGGGTCACAAAGACTCCGGGAACGACCACCTCGTCAGGAGAAAGCTCTCCCACCTTAACGACTTCTTTGGCTTCGACGATAGAAACGTCGGCAGCGGCTCCCATGTAGGTGTTAAAGTTGCGGGTCGCGCCGTGGAAGGTCAGATTTCCGAGCTCATCTGCTTTTTCGGCATAGAGCAGAGCGATATTGGCGCGCAGCGGCTTTTCGAGCAGGTAGACTTCGCCGTCAACTTCGACTGTTTGCTTGCCTTCTTCAACTTCTGTCCCCAGACCGGTTTTGGTGAGCACTCCGCCCAGACCGAATCCGCCGGCGCGAATTTGTTCGATGAGGGTTCCCTGAGGGATTAAAACGACTTCAGTCTCGCCTTCCAGAATCTGGCGACCGGTTTCCTTGTTGGTGCCGACGTGGGATGCCATGATCTTTTTGAACATCTTTTTCACGACCATTTTGCCCACACCGCGGTCAACAAAACCCGTGTCATTGCAAATCAGAGTCAGGTCATTTAAGCCTTTGGCAATCAGGGCATCGATAAGCTTTTCGGGGGTACCGACCGCCAGGAAACCACCGACCATGATGGTGTCCCCATCGCGGATCAGGTTCACGGCCTCTTCCAAACTAATCAATTTGTTCATACTGGTTACCTTTCTTTGGTTTGTAATAGGTTTTTAATTATTTTGCTGCTTTCGGGCAGCTAATTCTTCACAAAAGAAACTGGCAACATCATCGGCGTACTTTCCTGGCCCAAAACCGGCGTCACAACCTAATTCTTTGGCGAGTTCGTGGTTGATGCGGGGACCCCCAATCAGCAGCAGGAAGCGATTTCGCAGCCTTTCCGCTTCGAGCAGCTCTACCAATTCGGTTAAATTCTGGACATGGACATTTTTTTGAGTGACTGTCTGAGAAACCAGCAAAACATCCGCGTCAAATTCGACCGCTTTGCGGATGAAATCTTCGTTGGTAACCTGGCTTCCAAGGTTGAGGGCTTCGATCATTTTGTAGCGTTCCAAACCGTAGTGGCCGGCGTAACCTTTCATGTTCATGATCGCGTCGATCCCGACCGTGTGGGCGTCGGTCCCAGTGCTGGCGCCGATGACCTTGATTTTTCGTCCAAAATTTTCTTGAATGAACTGATCGGTCTCATCCATGGTCATAACATTGACATCCACGGAATCTACATGGATGTGCGTGTAGTCTATGGTATGACATAAGCTGCCGTATACGACAAAAAAAGTGAAATTCTTGTCCAGCGGCGCGTGGTGGGCAACCATCGGCTCTTCCAGACCCATTTTTTGCGCCAACTGTTTGGCGGCTTCGACAGCTACCTCACTGTCAGGAACGGGCAGCGTGAACGAAAGCTGCACTTTTCCATCATTCATCGTGTCGCCATAGGGTTTCAGGCGGGTCAGGTCGAGCGTTGTGTCGATGTTGGCTTTTCTGGTGGAATAAAGTCCGCTACTCATCGATTCCTCCTTGCTTAAATTGTACCTGTTGTTGGTGGAAACGCTCGGAACCGAGCCGTGATTCCTCCATCAGCAGTTCGACAAAGGGGTTCAGATACTGGTCTTCTTTCAACACCACGCCCGCCAAGCCTTTGCCGCCTTCGAAGGGGCGCTTGATCCCGGCAAATCTGCCTTCTTCAATCGTTCTGAAGAGCCCATCCCGACGGATGCTCTGAAGCAGATCCAGCGCGAGATCGAGCACTTCATTGGCGCGTTGTTCCATTATTCCGCCTTCACGGAACTCAATATCATCGCCAAAATCTGCCATGCTGGTGGCGATATAGCGCGCGTTGGCAATCGCCAGCGCTCGATCAGCCATAAAGGGGGTGTGAATCGCTTCGGTCAGCATGCCGAGCAAGTGGATCCGCTGATGGCTGATGACGGTCACCATATTAAACAGCGCGTCCTGAACATGCCCTTTGAAGATATCCCCGGTTTTGAACTTGGTTGGCGGCATGTATTTTAGCGGGGCTTTGGGGAAAATCTGCCGCGCCATTTGCGCCTGGGCAAATTCGTAGAGGAAGGCGTTTTTGAGTTCAGGATTCATCTCAAAAGCATGCCCCAAGCCCATTTGTTCTTCCGGCATGCCGGCTTTGAGCGCGAATTGCTCGTTGATCAACTGCGAAGCCAAAACCGTGTGGGCTTCTTCGTAAGCATCCGCGGTGGTCAGATAATTGTCTTCGCCGGTGTTGATGATAATTCCGGCGGCAGCGTTGACCATCCGGGAGAAGGACTGATCGATCAAAGTGCGCTGCATATTGATGTCGCGGAATAAAATCCCATACAGAGCGTCATTCAGCATCACATCCAGCCGCTCAAACGCGCCCATGACGGCGATTTCGGGCATGCACAGACCTGAACAATAGTTGCAGAGGCGAATATAGCGGCCCATTTCATCGCCCACCTCATCCAGCGCGGCTCGCATCAGGCGGAAATTTTCCTGGGTTGCCATGGTCCCGCCAAAACCTTCGGTGGTGGCGCCAAAAGGCACATAATCGAGCAGGCTCTGACCGGTGGTGCGGATGACGGCAATGATCTCCGCGCCTTGCTTGGCAGCGGCTTTTGCCTGGATGATGTCTTCATAGATGTTTCCGGTGGCAACAATTACGTAAATTAACGGTCCGGTTTTGTCACCGAATTCGCGCAGTTTTTCTTCGCGGATGATGCGGTTGTGATGAATTTTGGCAACCGCTTCTTTGGCTTTCTTTTCCGCCCAAAGTCTGATTTCAAAAGGATCGATGGTTTCCGTCTGACTCAAATCGAGTTCGACTCGCGCGATCGCCTCCGCGACCTCCTGAGGTTCTTTGCCCAGAGAAAGGCAGGCTTGGCCTAACCAAAAACTGGCGCCATAACCGAGCAGCTGACGCGAAGCCAGATGCTCTACCACAACGTTGGGTAAAGGCACTCCCAAGGCATCCACACCGTCGATCCCAAGCAATCGGCAGATAGAACGCTCAACCGTAGTGGTCGTGAATTGTTGGGTATAGTTGTGGGTTTCTTCCGCGATTTGCCTGGCAGCTTCTCGCGCCTGGGAAACCTTTTCCCAATCTAATCTTAGTTTTGCCATTTTTCCTCCCGCAAAGCGGATTTCATTTCGTTCAGCAAGTTTTCTTCAACGCCGAGCAGTTCCGCAATTCTAATCGCACCGGATGGGATTTGAGAACTTCCATCGATTTCCTCAAGATGATAATCCATCAGTTCCTGAATCCGCCTGACGCGCGCCACATCTTCCCGGGAATCAGACCGGTTAACCTCCAGCCCGGGTTTGGTTAGATCGGCAGGCGCGCGGTGCGGCGGAAGCTCCGCCAACCGTTCCGGACGGATCCCCCGGACCTGATAAAACCTGATTCCGCGGATTGGATTGACATGGTAGTGGGTCGCGATGAAAAAGCTGCTGTCCGATTCTGCGTATACCTTGCATAATGCCTGAACAATCGCGGTGGCTTCCGGCGGGTTGGTGCCCCGGCAGGGCTCATCCATCACAATCAGACCGCTTTCAGTTCGGCTGCGGTGGTGCTGGTTGCGGATCTGCACAGCTTCGAGCCCAAAAGAAGACAGTCCGCGGGTCAGGTCCCCGTCGCTGCCGGATTCGAAAGCCATAAAATCATAGAGCGGGGTTTGCAGCTTTTCGCACAGCGGAAAATAACCCAGCTGTGTCATCAGGAGCGCCAAAAAGATCGATTTCAAGGCAACGCTTTTGCCGCCCATGTTCGCGCCGCTGAGCACGGTCGAGCCGCACTCCAGTTTTATTGAAACCGGTGTAAATTCTTTGCCTTGTTTTTGGAGCAATTCGGCGATGACCGGCTGTATCGCGTTTAGCAGGATGGCAGGCTGACCTTTTTCTGCCAGCGTGGGCAGATTTCCTTTCCACCGTACTGCCAAATCAGCTTTGGCAATCCGAAAATCCAAAATACCGCAAATTTCGGTGTTATGGCGGATTTCCGGCAGCCAATTTGCCAGTTTCGACCCTAAATCCCGCCGAATTTCGTCTTCCAGTTTGTCTTCTTTACTGAGCAAAAGCAGCCTTTTGGATAATAAATTCTGTCGTTCCGCGCCTTTCAGATGGACGATCTGCTGTTCCAGCAGCTTTTTTTCTTCTCTGATTTTTGTGAGGGCTTCAGAATAGGAGCTGTAAATGTGGAAGGAAGGATTGCCGCTTCCGGCAGGGTCCAACAAAGCGGAGGCTTCTTTCGTGACCAAGAAAGTCAATCCCGCCGCTTTCAATAGTTTTTTCAGTCGGCTGATCCGATAAAAAATTTTTAAAGCCCCTTTGAGCTCAAAAAATTCCGTATCATCCAGCAGGGACCCCTTTTCGAGACGCGATAAAGTCCCGCGTAGCTCACGCAAGCGGCTGAGTTGGGCTTGCGCTTCGATAAATTCGGGATGATCTTCTTCCGCCAGGCTTTTCAGAGCGTTAATGGCAGAAAGCTCTTCCCGCAAAGCTTCCCGCTCGGAAGGGGTATAAAACTTTGTTGAATTTTTGAGCCGTCTTCCCTGAGGCGTGCGGCAGACACAAGCCTCCAAAACAGCCGGCAAGCCGATTTGCTTCAAAACCTCCTGGGATACCATAACCTGCGTTTTCATCATCAGCTCACATATTGGCAGGTCCAAAATCCGCGACGGGAACATCCAGCTTTTGTCTGAGGCTCTCCAGAAGCGCGGACGCGTCAGCGCTTTGGCTGTTGGTGCGGGTTGGGTTGAGCGCTACCAGACGCACGTCCAATGGATTCAACACCGCGAGCGCGATGCGGCGCGCGGAAAGCTTTTGGGATATTACGGGTTTAATAAATAAGCGGGTTCCGTCTTCTGCTACCAAGGTTAGGTCAGAAAATTCAGGCTCTTTCAGTAAGATTTCGATGACCTGGTCGGTGATGGCGCCTTTCAAAAAAAGGATTTGGGTATCTTTTCTTAAAAGACCTGCGATATCTTTCCCAAAACCGATCACTGAAGGAGTTTCCATGCCGCTGATGGCGGCTTTATCCTCGGGACCGTTGACACAGACCACTCTGACTTTCTTATTCGCGTTCAGGAAGTCCAACAGCAATTTTTTAGGTGTCGGATCCAGACTCGGGGTCTGCAGGATTTCAAGCGCAAAGTGGGTTTTTTCCGCCAGATGTTCCGGGTTTGAAGAGGTTTCGGCGCTGACCGCCAAAATAACCGACTCGCTGGCGCCGGAACCAGCTTGAGAGCGGCGTGAAAGCGCGCCGTCGATAATAAACAATGCTTCCGGTTCGTGACTGAGGACCAGATCGAGGATGGTTCCCATCTCTTCGGTCGTAGCCGGACCCGCCAGTTCGACATAACCATCGCTCAAAGCCCGGCAAAGCACAACCTCGCCGAAAGCGGTGCGGATATTGCTGAGTTCAAGAATTTCAAGCAGGGCATCGCAACGCCGCAACGCGCCTTCAGCGGTCGCGATCAGGGTGCCTTTTGGAACGTAGATGCGCGGTTTGGCGCGGCCGCTCAGAATGTCTTCACTTTCGCCGTCCCTGCCAATGGAGGTCAAAGCCAACGGACGCGTTTGTTTGGTCGCCTGCCATTCCATAATGATATGGTTTAGGCATGTGGTCTTGCCGGCATTTTTAGACATGCCGATCAATGCCAGCGACCGGAGGTTTTCCAAACCTGCCATCAAAAGCAGCGAATTTTGATTTTCAGGCATCAACGCGTCCGTTCAAAATAGCTAATTCTTGTGCTTTCTGCGGTTTCTCAAAAGCCCGGTAGGTTCCAGCGTCATCTGTTTACCTGCCAGCAGGCTGGCAACGCCGATGACGTCCGCTTCTTCTTCACCACGGCAAACCGGACACTGACAATTGTTTTTGTAATCTGCCGGTTCTTTGTAGGTAGTAATCACCCCTTCAAAGTTGCGCAGAATGATATGATCCGGATTCTGCGAGATGAGATAATCAGGCATCACGGGGATTTTGCCCCCGCCTCCCGGCGCGTCGACCACGAACGTGGGAACACAAAAACCGGAAGTATGTCCGCGCAGGCTTTCGATGATTTCGAGCCCTTTCGCTACCGGCGTCCGGAAGTGGGAAAGACCCAAAGAAAGATCGCACTGGTAAATGTAATAGGGTCGGACGCGGATATAAGCCAGTCCATTGACCAGTTTCCGCATCACGTGAACGCAGTCATTCACGCCGCGCAGCAAAACAGACTGGTTGCCCAGCTGTAAGCCGGCGTCCGCCAACATGGTGGTGGCGCGTTTTGAATCCGGCGTGATCTCGTTGACATGGTTGAAATGAGTGTTCAGCCAAACAGGGTGATATTTGCGCAGCATCGCGCAAAGTTCCGGGGTGATCCTTTGCGGAAGCACTACCGGCGTGCGCGTACCCAGACGAATGATTTCGACATGGTCAATTTCGCGCAGTTTGGAAAGGATGTATTCAAGGCGGTCATCGCTCATCAGAAGCGCGTCGCCACCGGAAAGCAAGACATCCCTCACAGCCGGGGTTCGGCGAATGTACTCGATGCAGGCGTCGATTTGTTCTCTGGTGCGGGCGCCATCCTTCTGCCCTGCCAATCGACGGCGGGTACAGTGCCGGCAATACATGGCGCACATGTCCGTGATCAGAAACAAAACCCGATCCGGGTAGCGGTGGGTCAGCCCGGTGACCGGGGAATCGCCATCTTCTTCAAGCGGGTCCACGAGATCTTCGGGACTGCGGTAGGCTTCATTGCCGGTCGGGACCGCCTGTCTTCGGACGGGATCGTTGGGGTCATCCGGATCGATTAAGGTCAGATAATATGGGGTAATCGCCATCCGGAAATTTTCCAGCGCTTTACGGGCACCGGCTTCTTCTTCCGCGGTCATGGGAAGATACTTTTTGAGCGTGTCGACATCCGCGATCCGGTGTGAGACCTGCCAACGCCAGTCGTTCCACTTTTCGTCCGGAACTTCCGGGAAGAGCTGCCGGCGTCTGAGTTCGCCTTTGGTATTAATGTATTTTTCTTCAGCCTTCATTGTCTGACTCCTTGCTGACCTGAAAGGCTGCCGCCGTGTCAAGCGGCAGCCTCAAATATTTTTTAGACGTAGTTCTTCTCAAAAATCTCGCGCAGAGCTTTTGATTCACGCAGTTCCTGAATTGTGATCTCGGCATGGTTGCGGGTGTAACCGTTGCCGATGATCATGGTGACATCTTTCCCGATGCCTTCCGCGCCTAAAGCCGCGCGGGTGAAGCTGGTCGCCATGCTGAAGAAATAGACCAGACCACGGTCACGGACCGGGAGGATCGTGGACATTTCGGTGCCTTCGATGTTGACAACATTGATGGCGACATCATATTCCTTGCCGTCATTGCATTCCAGGGCTTTTTCGAGCACTTCCACTGGATTGGTCGCGTCGGCGACAAAGAATTTGTGGACAAAATGGTTGTTCAGCAAAGTGGCTTCAGGGCGGTTATTCCGGCTCATGCCAACCACGTTCCCACAGGGACCAACACGTTTCATTGCTTCGTATCCGCACAACATGCCGCTTTTGCCGCCGGCGCCAAGGATGAGCACTGAGTCTCCAGGCTTAACGATATTCGCGGTCTGCGCGGGCGCGCCGGCAACATCCAGGGCTGCCAAAGCGAGAGCTTCCGGCATGTCTTCCGGCAGCTTGGCGTAAATGCCGCTTTCAAAAAGAATCGCCTGTCCTTTGATGTCCACGCGATCGATTTCCGGGTGGACCGCCAGGATTTCCTCGATATGCAGGGGTGTCAGCGACAAGGAAACCAGGGATGCGATCCGGTCTCCGACCTTGATATCTTTACGATCCTGCAGCGCCGGACCGATTTTCGCGACGCTGCCCATCAACATGCCGCCCGAACCGGTAACCGGATTTTGCATTTTGCCGCGTTCGCCGACGATCCCCATGATCATTTCACGCAAGCGGGTTTCATCTTCCTCGGACGCTGTCCAAAGTTGGCGGAAACTGGCAGAATCGATGTTCAACGCCGAAACGTCGATCAGGATCTCGTTGTCATAGATTTCCATGTTGTTGTTGATTTTTTTTGCGGCTTGCGGAAGCAGCCCTTTGGGTTCAATCACGCGATGCGCGCCGTATTTATTGCCCATTGCCATAAAACATTCCTCCGTAAATTATTTTTATTTTCTCTCAGGCAAGCCCAAAATCTGGCGGGCTTCTGCCGGTGTAGCAATTTCAAGATTCAATTCTTTTGCGATTCTGACGATGCGTTCCACGAATTCAGCATTTGAAACGCCGTTGCGTTCGCGATTGTATTTCAGGTTGTCTTCAAAACCCACTCTCACATGTCCGCCCAGCAGCATGGAGGCGACATTCATATCAAGCTGGACGCGTCCCACGCCCGATGTGGTGAACGTCGCGCCATCGGGCAAGGACTCCTTGAGGAAAAGCAGATCACGGACAGTGCCGGCCGCGCCGCCATTCACGCCCAACACAAAGTTGAAGTGCAGAGGCGGTTTGATGTAGCCCTTACGGACCAATCTCAATGCCATGTCAATATGGCTCTTGTCAAAGCATTCCATTTCGGGTTTGATGCCGCGCTCATTCATGCGCGTGACAAATTCGATGATCATGTTTTCAGTATTGACGAAAATTTCGTCGCCGCCAAAGTTCATCGTCCCGCAATCGAGGGTCGCCATCTCGGGGTTGAGCTCGGTGGGCTGCAGACGTTCTTCGGCAGTCATCCCGGTCGCGCCGCCGGTGGAAGGCTGGATGATGACATCCGGGCAGGCTTCCTGAATGGCATTAATGATCACCCGGAATCGTTCGCGATCCTGAGTGGGGGTGCCGTCGTCAAAACGGGCATGCAGGTGGATGATGGCAGCACCGGCTTCGCGTGCGCCTTTCGCCTCCCGCACGTACTGCTCGATCGTGTAAGGGACGGCGGGGTTCATTTCTTGAGTTACTTCTGCACCGCTGATCGCCGCGGTAATGATAACCTTGTTTGTGCTCACAATTTTCTCCTTTGGATATCTATGCCCGGATTAACCGAACCGTTGTTTGTCTTTGGGAGTCACGCAGGTACCGCTGGCGCGGCAGACCAAAATCGGTTCAGCCAGAACTTCGGCGGCAGAATCCGAAAGATCGGGACGGGGTACGATGACCTTCCAGGCTTCGAAAGCCATCTTGCGTGATGTATTGCCTTCACTGGTGATCCAGCCTTTGGCTTCGATGTAGTCTCCTGCGTAAACAGGCGCGAGGAATTCGATGTTGTCATAGGCTCTGAAAAGGCCTTCGTCACCATCACGTCTGATCAACAGTTCAGTGGCGACATCGCCAAAAAGCTTGGCGATGAAAGCACCATCCACCAAACCGCCGCCGTAATGAACATGTTCCGCGCCGATCCTCAATCTAATTATTACTTCAGTCATCCTATCTCCTTTCGATTAAAAAAACGCTATGTGTCGGTTTGAACACATAGCGCTCCATGCACAGCATGACAGTGGTCGAACTTGGTTCGATCCACCAAGGTAGGGGAGAGGACTCTCCCTTGCCCTTTCGGCGACGAATAATTCGTTCCTCCTCTCAGTCCTGAGAAACCGCGAAGTCCCTACACAATCCGCCGCGCCTCTAATGTAACTATTCAATTCGTCAGAGTCACTGACAAGATGATTATAGCGTGAGGAATAATTTTAGAAAAGGGGCAATTTACCATCAGAATGTCTTATTTTCGCCTTTGAACGACCCTGGATGGTAAAACGATTTCCGAAAAGCAACTTCCAGAACGCCGAGAACAAAATTTATTATCGGTTCATGTGAGGTATACTATCTTTTCAAAATACTTTGGCTTGAGGTAGACATGAAAAAAGCGGTTATTACCGGTATCACTGGACAGGACGGGTCTTATCTGGCGGAATACTTGTTGAGTATGGGCTATGAGGTTCACGGCGTCATTCGCCGGGCGAGTACTTTCAATACCAAACGAATCGACCACTTATACCGCGACCCTCATGTCGTGGATGGTTCTTCACGGCTCTTTTTGCATTATGGCGATTTGGGCGCCACAGGGGTTTTGGGAGACGTAATTTATGACACCAAACCCGACGAGGTCTACAATCTTGCCGCTCAAAGCCATGTTCGGGTTTCGTTCGATATGCCCGAGTATACAGGCGATGTTACCGGATTGGGCACGACCCGTATGCTGGAAGCCATCAAACGTCTGGGCAGAGGAACCCGCTTTTATCAGGCATCGACCAGCGAGTTGTTTGGTTCCGCCAAACCACCCCAAAACGAAAACACGCCCTTTAATCCTCAAAGCCCTTACGCGGTCGCGAAACTGTATGCCTATTGGATGGTCGAGAACTATCGGGACGGCTACGGGATGTTTACCGTGAATGGAATTTTATTTAATCATGAAAGCCCGCGCCGCGGCGAGACTTTTGTCACCCGCAAAATTACCCGCGCTGTCGCGGCAATTATGGCAAAAAAGCAGGACAAGCTCTTTTTGGGGAATCTTGACTCAAAACGCGACTGGGGCTACGCGCCCGAATACGTGGAAGCCATGCATAAATTATTGCAGCAGGAAACCCCGACAAATTATGTCTTTGGCACGGGAGAGTCCCATTCCGTGAGGGATTTCCTCGACGCAGCATTTGGCTACGTTGATTTGGATTGGAAAAAGTATGTTGAGATTGACCCCCGCTATTTCCGCCCGACCGAAGTGGACTATCTGTTGGCGGATCCGAAAAAGGCAAGCGAAAAGCTCGGTTGGAAACCCAAAGTAAAATTCCATGAGCTGGTGAAAATCATGGTGGACGCTGATCTGGAACTGATCGGTCTCGAATCCCCCGGCGAGGGCAAGAAGATCATTGACGAAAAATTTGATGGCTGGCACCGCTGGGACTCGCAGGTCATCACCATGGATAAGTAAGCATAAATTTACACAATCCTGACAAGATGATGTAAAATAAACCCGCGGAGCAGTAACGGGAAGGAATCCGACAGAGAAGGGCAGACGCTGAGAAGCCCGGGGAGATCCCAACGTGAAGTCGCCGCGTAAGACGGAAGAAGAAATCGAAAGAAATTAGACCTTCCCGGGAGAGCCCGATAGCGCTCAACCCAAGCGCGGTTTTTTGACCGAATTGAGGTGGTACCACGGAATTAACTTTCGCCCTCTTTTGAGCGAAAGTTTTTTTTAACAGGAGACAATAAATTATGACAGAGCTGCCAAAAGCCTACGACTTTAAAGAATATGAACAAAAAATATATCAGGAATGGGAAAACAACGGCTATTTCAAGCCCAGAAACGACCCCAATTTGCCTGGGCATGACCCTGATCAAAAACCGTTTGTGATCGTCATCCCGCCGCCGAATGTGACCGGAGCGCTGCATTTGGGGCACCCGATGTTTGTCACGACCGAAGATATCATGATCCGCTATCACCGCATGAAAGGCGAACCGACCTTGTGGGTGCCGGGGACCGACCATGCCGGAATCGCGACGCAGCTCCAGGTTGAAAACCTGCTGCGCAAAGAAGGAACCTCACGACAGGCTTTAGGCAGAGATGCATTCGAACAGCGCGTCTGGCAATGGAAAGAAAAATATGGCGGCGAAATCATCAATCAGCTCCGGCGCCTAGGCGCTTCGTGCGACTGGGAACGAGAACGATTTACGCTTGATGAAGGACTTTCGCGTGCCGTGCGCGAAGCGTTTGTGCGCCTCTACGAAGAAGGGCTGGTCTATCAGGGTCCGCGGATGATCAACTGGTCACCGGGTCTGCAAACGGCAGTCTCTGATCTGGAAGTAGAATATTCAGAAGAGCAAGGCAAACTGTATTATTTTAAATATATGCTCGCGGATGGCTCCGGTGAATACCTGCCGGTAGCAACGACCAGACCGGAAACAATTCCGGGGGATACCGGAGTGGCGGTGCATCCGGATGACCCGCGATATCAAAAGTTTATCGGCAAGAAAGTTTTGGTGCCGATTTTAGGCAGAGAAATTCCTGTCATCGCGGATGAGTACGTAAGCAGGGAATTCGGGACCGGCGCGCTGAAAATCACTCCCGGTCATGACCCTCATGACTATGAAATTGGCAGCCGTCATCATCTGGAATTGATCAACATCATGAACAAGGACGCGACCCTGAACGAAAACGCGGGGAAATATGCCGGGATGGAACGTTTCGCGGCACGTAAGGCAATCTGGGCGGATATGGATGAGGCTGGTTTGGTTCTCAAAGAAGAACCCTATCTGATGAACGTGCCCCGATCTCAGCGCGGCGGTGAAATTGTTGAACCGCTGGTGTCTACCCAATGGTTTGTCAAAATGGATCGTCTCGCGGCGCTTGCCGCAGCGTCGGTGCGCAAGGGCGAAATCCATTTTGTTCCCGAACGGTTCACGAAAGTTTTCCTGAGCTGGATGGATAATATCCAGGATTGGTGCATCAGCCGACAGCTTTGGTGGGGTCACCGCATCCCGGTCTGGACCTGTGAAAACTGTCATGAAGTAATTGTCTCGCGGGAGGACCCTACGGTTTGTCCCAAATGCGGTTCGCAGGCACTGAAACAAGATCCGGATGTGCTCGATACCTGGTTCTCCTCCGGTCTCTGGCCCTTCTCGGTGTTTGGCTGGCCCGAAGAAACTCCGGATTTTAAGTATTTTTATCCCACCAGCATGATGGAAACCGGTTATGACATTATCTTTTTCTGGGTTGCCCGCATGGTGATGGACGGACTTTTCTTCACCGGCAAAGCGCCCTTCCATACCGTTTATCTGCATGGGATGGTGCGGGATGACAAGGGCCAGAAAATGAGCAAAACCAAAAATAATGTCATCGATCCTTTGGTTTTAATGAATGAATACGGCACGGACGCGCTGCGCCTGACGCTCGTGGTCGGGTCCAGCCCCGGTAATGATCAAAACGTCGGTGTAAAGAAAGTCGAAGCCAATCGGAACTTCGCCAACAAAGTCTGGAATATCGGACGGTTTGTGGTCAACGCTGTCAACCGGGTCGAAACCGCAGCCAAGGCTGAGCCGCAATGGACTTTGGCTGATTCCTGGATTTGGGCGCGAACCCGCCAGACTGTAAACAATGTCAACGCCCTCTTTGAGAGCTGCCAGTTTGGCGAGGCTGGCAGGCAGGTATATGAATTCCTTTGGAACGATTTCGCGGATTGGTATCTGGAAGCGTCCAAACGTCAATTGAACCAAGGCGGCGATCGCGGCGCGTATACTGCCATGGTTTTGGCGGATGTGCTGGATCTGATGCTGCGTCTGCTGCATCCATTTACTCCCTTTGTGACCGAAGCGTTATGGGGTTACCTAAAGGAAGCCTGTCAGTCGAGCAACAAGGTATATACTCCCCAGCAAGGCTGGGCAGATCACCTGATAGTGGCGGAATGGCCTGAAAAAATGCCCAATCAGGATTGGGAAGAAACCGCCATCAAAGAGTTTGAACTTATTCAGGAAGTTGTGCGATCCATCCGGAATTTACGTTCAGAATACAAAGTTGAACCAAACAAAGCAATTTCTGCCTGCTTCGTCAGCGAAGATCGCGCTGAATTTCTGGAACAGAATAAAAATCTTCTGGTGGATCTTGCCGGTCTGGATGAAGGCGGACTGCAAATCTTTAGGGAGAAACCTGAAACCGAGGGATTAACCGTTTTGGTTGTCGAAGATATCGAAATCTATCTGGACCTGACAACTGCCGGCGAAAACGAGCAGGATCGCGAGCGATTGGAAAAAGAACTTGCGGAAGCCGAAAGCCAAATCGCGCGGCTGGAAAAACTTCTGGCTTCGCCCTTTGCCCAAAAAGCGCCGCAAAAAGTGGTGGAGGCAGAACGCGAAAAACTAGCGGGCTACCAAAGCAGCGCCGAAAAACTGAGAGAGCGGCTCGGAAAATAATCAAGCCAGGCGAAGTTTTTCGAGTCTGAGGATTCGCTTCAAAATCGCCAGTGAAACGGCATAGGTCGAATCCATTCCAAAATACGATAAGCCCCCCGCGCCAAGGTTTTTACCCTTGGTGTAGGGGGTATCAGAAACGTAGTGCATGATCCCAAGGTCAAAAGTGAGCTTGTTGAGGGTGACAATCTGATTGATCGGGTAGCGCTGCGGTCGCGAAAGCTCATAGACTGCTGAGAGATAAGGACCAGCTTCCATTTCGATGTCGGTATAACCTTCCCGGTAGATAACATCCATGATGTTCTTATTCTGCAGATAAGTACCAAGAACAGTCACCGCTTTTTGGTTGTCAAGCACGGTTCCAAAATTAAGGTGCTCCGACACGTCTTTGGCTCTGAAGTTATTGGCAAATATATAAGTGTTTTGTGAGTGCTCGTCGTACACCACTTCCGGGATAATCACGTCGCCCTTGACTCCGTTGAGACTGGCAGCTTTGCCCATCACGTAGATACCCAAAATCTCAGAAACGTTTTCGGAGATTTTTGTCAGCAGGTTATAGGCGGCAACCCCGAGAGGGTAGTCGATGTTCAGAATGATTGCGTCGCTCTTTTTGAGAAAACTGAGCTTGCCGTCGTCGCTGGCGGGAATCAGGCGTTGGTCGATGGTCGCGGGGTCGAGCCGAGACAAATCAATGATGTTGGCTTCGACGTCAAAACTGTGCCGGCTGGGGATCCTGATTATGCCGCGGTCTCTTTCGAATTGAAACTGTTCCTCGATCAACGGTCTGCCTTGCGGAGTGCGCAGGTATTCTTTCATGGCAAAATAGTAAAAGTTTTCAGGACTTGTTGACGTGGATTGGGAGTTGATTTCCTCCCATTCCGCCTGCAAAGTCAGTTCGTTTTCACGGATATGCGCCAACAAAGTTTCTTTTTTGCCAAGAGCGTAACCGGAAAGCAAGTTCGTCAGGCTGTGGGTATTGGACGAGACAAAGTAAACCGGGCGGCGCGTTATCTCAGGGATCGTTTTTTCGATGTTGTTCCACCAGCTGACGGTCGCGCGGCGGTAGTCGTTGAGAGAACCGCTCAATAACTGTATCGAAAAATCTGCTTTACGCTCCCTGAAAATCTGTAGGGTCGGAAGAAAATCGCCGCCGAGGATCGCGCTGAACCGGACCAGGTCGTCAATTGGGAGCCGCAGCAGCTCCGCCAATATCCTGAAGAATTCCGGGTCGGAAGATCGGGCGTTTTCAAGGAGTCCTTCCGGTAGGGTGTTGAGCATGGAATGAAGTTTGTTCCATTCGATCTGCAAAGCGGTCAAAACCGGCACAACATCGTCAATATCGGATCTTGACGCAATAAAGCATGCCATCGTGTCCTTGCCGTCAAAAAAGCATTTTCGCCGACGCGCTTTGGCTGAGACCTCCTGCCAGGATTCAATATCCTGATAACCGCGTTCTATAAAACTGGCAGAAGTTTGTCCGAGGATCACCTTTTTAATGGCGGTGATTTCTTTTGGCAGACGCTGGAGGGAATAAGTCAGGGCGGATATGTCCGGTTGGTTATCTTTGGCGTGCAAATGCAGCGAAGAATCCGTGCTGGCGTGAACGCCTTCCAGCGTGCGAATACGGACTTCCTCTGTGGAGCGCAATAAGGAATAAATGGTTCTAAGGTAGAGGTCAATTTCTTCAGATGATCGGATCGGTACGGTTCTTTCCATAGCTGCTTCCCTTTTTGTTTTAAAAATTCTAACACGCCCACACCTGCGGATTCTCACCGTATAATTGGGAGCAGGAGATCTTATGCTTTATTTGGTTGCGACCCCAATCGGGAATTTAGGCGATATGACCTTTCGGGCAGTCGAAGTACTTAAATCTGTCGATCTGATCGCCAGCGAAGATTCACGCAAAACGAGCATTCTGCTCAAACACTATGAAATCAGTAAACCTCAGCTGGCTTTTAATAATTTCAACGAACGTAAAGTCGTTCCCAAACTGATTGAAAGATTGCAGCGCGGAGAGACCATTGCCCTGGTCACAGACGCGGGCACACCGGGCATCTCTGACCCAGGCTATCTGCTTACGCACGCGGCATTGGCGGAAGGAATTGAGGTTGTTTCAATCCCTGGGCCTTCTGCCGTGATCATGGCGCTGACATTGGCGGACCTGCCGCTGCACAGTTTTACCTTCAAAGGCTTCCCTCCGAACAAGGAAGGTCCCAGAAAACGCTTTATTGCCATGGAATCCGAATCACCGCACACGCTGGTTTTTTATGAAAGTCCTTATCGGTTGCTTGCCTTTCTGACAAATTGTCTGGAAGTTTTGGGCGATCGCAGCGCGGTGGTTTCGAATGACCTTACCAAGAAGTTCGAGGCTCATTACCGCGGCAAACTTTCAGAAATCATCCAGATTTTATCTGCCGATAAAATCCGCGGTGAGTATGTGGTTTGTATAGAAGGTTTGCGCAAAGAAAAATCAAAATGAAAGCGGATTAAGGTCGTTCAGGTCTGAATAAACATCCAACCCTTCGGCTTTTTTCAATTTGTTCGCGATCAGGTAGGTGAAGGGCGTACAGACGACTTCGATCGCGACTTTAAACAGATAATTGGTCAGCGTCAGGCTCCAAAACAATTCCCAAGGAAACACCCCGGTGAATGAGGCGACCGCGATAAAAACCGCCGAGTCCAAAAATTCTCCGACGATCGTGCTGCCGATGGTACGCGTCCATAGGTGCTTTCCGCCGGTCAGTTTTTTCATCACTGCCATGATGATGGAATTGGAGAACGAACCTACCAGATAACCCAAAACGCTTGCCAAAACAATTCCGCCAAAACTGATCCCACCCAGAATTGAGTCGAAAGCCTGCTGCCCGACAGTGTTTTGCCAATAGGATTCGCCTGGCAAAACCCGGATGAGCCAGAACATCAGGAAGGTGAAAATCAGGGCGATGAAACCGACCCAAATCACCCTCCGTGAACGGGAATAACCATAAACTTCCGTCAGAATGTCGCCAAAAATATATGCGAAAGGAAAGAAAACTGTGCCCGCGTCAAAAGCCAGGGGAATCTTGCCGATGGAGATGCCCCAGTCAACGATTTTTGCCGAGGAGGCAAAGTTGGAGAGGATCAGGATGACGGTGAAGGCAACCATGACAAATTCAAAATATTTTATTCGCGGTTCTGCGATTGGCGAAGGCTGGTCGGTTCTTGTTTCCATAACAGACTATATATACTATAAAAAATAAATTGGTGGTGAATTTGGATCTGAGCAGGTTTAGCAGCCAGATTATGCCCTCCATGCAATTCTCAGTTAGAATACTGTCATGCAACGATTCTTTTTAAACCCAGAACAGATTGAAGACGGATTGGTTACCTTTCCGGACTCGATTTCAAAACAAATCCGGCGTGTGCTGCGCATGGATGTCAAAAAAGACGCGGTTGTGGTGTTGGATAACCTTGGCTGGGAATATCTGGTCAAGCTGGATGGGGTCAAAGGAAATGCGGTCATAGGCCATGTTCTCAGCAAACAGGAGGGCAGGCAAAATCCGGCGGTAGAGATCACTCTTTGTTTCAGCCAGGCCCGGCGGGATAAAGTGGAATTAATTTTACAGAAGTGCACCGAAATTGGTGTTTCCTCCTTCCTGCCATATTATTCATCCCGCAGTCTGGTCCAGGAAACTCCGCCCAACAGCGCCCGAACGGAACGGCTGGAATCGATCATGCGGGAAGCAGCCGAACAATCCCGGCGGTCAAATCTGCCGCGCTTGCTGGCAGCTGCAAACTTTGAGGAGATGCTGCGTCAGACCTCGGACCGGGCGCTGAAACTGATCGCCTGGGAAGGCACGCCGTTGGTACAACAACTTGGCGCGCAGACGCTTTCTGCGCTGAAAACCGGAACTGACAACTCGGTCGCCCTGTTGATTGGACCCGAAGGCGGGTTTAGCGCTGAGGAGGTCGAATTGGCAGAAAATTACGGTTATCAGCAGTTTTCTCTGGGCCAAAATATCCTGAGAATGGAAACCGCCTGTATTGCCGGCAGCGTTTTACTGATTCATCTCGCAGCTACGTTCAAGGATCAATGAATCAAATGACGGTTGGGCAGCAGATTGCGCAATCGCTCTTTTGAATATTTGGCGGCCCCCAGATTGGTGCCGTCTTTATCACGTATGGCGATAAAGTCGCCAGCTGCGAACCCATCCAGTTTGAGCCCCCGCAGGTCATAACCTTTCATCCAGTTTTCTTCATGTTCCTGAGGTATTTCCCAAAATCCTTTTTTGAAGAATTGACCGAAAGCATGGAAAAAATCCGGACTTGGTTCAAATTTTTGACGGATAAACTGCCCTATCGGCAAGCCGCTGAACTTAACCGGCAACCCCGGAAAGCGCGTTAACAAGGTTTTGGGCAAAAACCAAATTTCTTCACCGCGCCAATAAAGATCCAAGGAGCGGGAGGAAAGCAGGTTTTCAAGTGAGAAAGCAAACTTGGCGTCAAAATAGTCAAACAACAGCTGTCTTGAAGCTGCTTTCAACACGGTCCAATCGGTATTTCTTTGCGGTGGGTTGGTTTTGGCTTTGTCTTCACCCGTCAGGGATTTGATTTTTGTCAGTTTTATGGCAAAGAAACCATTGGTCTGGAAAATAAAGGGCCAAATGCGGAGCGCGTTTCTGACATCTGGATGAAATTGAACTCCTGCGAATTCGGTCAAACCAAAAGCCTGCCAGCGTTTCGCGAAGGCGGGGTCGATTTGGAAAGAATCCGGGTAAGCATTCAGCAAACCTGAGAGAACGGCTTCGTCTTCTTCCGGCGAGAGGGTACAGGTGGAATAAACTAATTCCCCACCGGTTTTAAGCGCTTTTGCGGCTGAAAAAAGCAAGGCGCTTTGGCGGGACGCCAAGCGCGTCCGTTCATCATCAGAGATTGGACGATGGGGGTGGCTTTCCGAGACGCGCAGGCTCTGCATGCTGCAGGGCGCGTCCAAAAGGATCCGATCGAAAGTTTCAGGATACCAATCGCCCCATTTTTCTCCGGGAAAATTTGTGATCGCAAAGTTGGAAGCCCCCCAGCTTTGCAGGACTGTTTTCAAGGCAGGAATCCGGGAAGAGGAAGAATCGTTGGCAATGATGAAGTCGCGATCCCGCCCGAGATCGATGAGCTGGGTTGTCTTGCCTCCAGGAGAAGCCGCCATATCAAGCACCAATTGCGGTTTTTCTGTAGGCGTAAAAAGCGAGACCGGCAGAATCGACGCGGCGTCCTGAATATAAAACGCGCCGGTTTTATGTTCGATCGTTTGACCGGGAGCCTTGCAGTAAGATAATACTTGTACCGAATCGTCCGCAAACGGCAGCGCCTGGGCATCCCAGCCATATTTTTGGATGAGATGGCGCAAAAATTCTTTTGGCTGCTCATTTTTAAGCAGGTTGACGCGCACAGCGGAAGGCGCTTCGAGATAGGCATCAGAGACAAGCTGGTCAAACTCTTTTTCGCTCAAATATGGTTTGTATCGACTGAGTTCCAGGAGGAAAGGGTTTTGCTCCATTAGCGGCTGGCTCCTTCCCGAATAAAAAATAAGATTTCGTCTTCAACCTTAATTTTTTTGCAGGTTTTGTTTGAACTGCGGACTGCTTTTTCGACCAGTTGGGTATGGTAACTTTCAAGCGAATGATGGCGGGTCAGATCCATCGCCGGCAGGCTCAGCACAACAACCCCGACATCCAAAGCCTTGATCAGTCTTGCCGTGGCGCCGGGTTGGCGTTTTTCAAGACGGTGAGCTTCTTTGAAAAAGAAGGCGCAATCAGCGTGTTGAGCGGGTGGTTGGACGAAAATGTCTTGTTGGATCGCCTCTGCGAACGGAAAGGTAAGCTCAAAGAGGCACTGAAGATAGCTGATCCGGGAGCCATTGACGTCGTAGGCGGTAAAAGTCGCCTCTTCCGCCAGACGGATCCACGGCAGACAAAGCGGGTCCAGCGCACAGGCAAGGTCGAGCACGCTCTTTGGAGCGCCGATCTCAAGGAAAATCGTGTTGAAAAATTTTTCAAGATATGGGATCCGTTCCCGGGTCGAAGCGTGTCTGCGCATGATCTCAAGACAGTAATTGGGTAAATCAGAAAGAATGGAGGGCGAATTTTCGAGCCTCGCAATCTCATCCTTGTAATCAATGTCCTCCAGGTAGGGCGCGATGACGTTGTGGAGCATTTTCCGAAAAACAGCATGGATCTCGTGAGGTTTACCGGCTGTCAGGCTTGCCTGCCTGGCGAGGTCAGCCAAAAAAGCATCCGGTAAGTTCATGTCACGGTACTTTTTGGACTCTTTGACGGCAGCAACCAGGGAATTGAGATCAGGGGGATTCGAAGTTTTCATTTGGAAAGTAAATAAGCAATTTCGTTAGGAAAATCAAACCTTTGAATACTGAAAGGTTGGTCCGCGGTGAGCTTGTTAAAGTGCTCGCTGTAGGTCTGCTGCATACCTTTGCCGCGTCCGCTCAGACTTTTGGTTGGGTAGGTGATCAGGATGTGCTCACAATTTAGCGACTGCAGCAAACGGGAGGAAAAACCAGCGTCTATCTGGTCAAGAATGGGCAGTGTTTTCATCACCAGACACAGTTGCGCGTTAAAGTCTGGAATCTGCCCGAGCAAATCGCATACAAAGGCTTTGCCTTCGATCTCTTCTTCTTTGAACCAAGCCTTCAGGAAATCAATTTCAGGTTCAACGACATCACAAGCCCAATAGCTGAACCCGGGAGATAAGGGCATAAATGGGATCGCCAGCGGGTTTAATCCACAAGCCAGATCGAGAACGGAACCGACAGGCGCGATTCTGGAGAGCGTCACCTGAAAAAAATCCTCGACAAAAGGCAGGCGTTCCCGTGTCGAGGCATGGGAGCGCATGAGGCGTTTTAGGAATGATAGCCGTTTTACCTCATCAAATTTTGGGATAACCCTGTAATCGTTAATTAGTTGCGCGTAGTTGTTAGTTTCGCTTTGAAAAGCGCTGGTGAGGCGATGGATTTTTGTACGGGTTTGCTTGATGGCCGTCTTTAAATCTTTGTATTTCGGAAATTCAATGGCGGCAATCCTTGCCAGGAGGTCGGAGTTGATCTGCGAATATTTTTTACTGCTCTGAACGGCATTAATCAGCTCTTCCAGTGTGAAACCGCTGTCAGACATACGCGCTCCGCAAATCCTGTATCAGTCTGGTCATGAAGCGGAGGTTATGCATCGTTGCCAACCGAAAATAAGCGGTGTCGCGCATCCGGTAGAGATGGTGAAGATATCCCAAACCGTAACGTCGGCAGGTTGGGCAGTCGCAACCCTGGTCGATGGGCTCATCGCTGCGGATATGGGACTCGCTGTTGATGTATTCAAATTTCAACCAACCAGGTTTGGTTTGTGGGGTGATCTGCTGTATCAGACGGGCATACAGCCGTCCATGGCGGGCGTCTCTGGTAGGCAGCGCGCAGTCAAACATTTCATAGCCGAGGTTGTAAGCGGTCACGACGCTTTCCGGATGCCCGATCCCCAAGGCATGGATCGGATATTCCAATGGAACCAGGGATCGGACCAACGCGAGGATATCCGTCACCAGATTTGACTCCTCATCCAGAGGCCAGCCTCCAAAACCGAAGCCGTCAAACCCGATTTCAAGCAGAGCTTCTGCGCATTGTTTCCGCAGGTCTGCATCGCCGCCGCCCTGGATCACGCCGAAAATCAAAGGTTTTTTGGAGAGGTCCAGTTTTCTTGACGCGATCTGACCGAGATAGCTCTGTTTGGCGCGTCTTGCCCAGGCAATCGTGCGTTCGACTGATAATTTTTGCTCGGAATAATCCGCGTTGATATGCGTGCAGTCATCCAGACAAATCAAGATGTCCGATCCATAAGAAAATTGGAGTTGGATGCTCTTTTCAGGGGTCAGGTTGATTTTTCGATCTGAATTTTCGGGTCTAAAAAGAATGCCTTTCGGGGTCAGACTGCCAAATTTCGGATTCTGACGAATCAGGGAATAAGCCTGAAAACCGCCCGAATCGGTCATGATAATGCCCTGCCAATCCGCCATTCTATGCAAACCGCCCAGAGCGCAGATGGTCGTTGAGCCAGGTTTTTGCATCAGATGAAAAGCGTTCATCATCAAAGCCGGCAATCCTACCTCGCGCAGGTCATCAGAAATCAGACTGCGCACATAGCCGTAAGTGGCATCCGGCATAAAAACCGGCAGTTTTATTGTTTTGTCACGAACCGTCAGGTCGCGTGGTGGGATCACTGTTTTCTCCGCTGATTCTTCTCGATGATTAAGATAAATTCCGCTTTGCGGTCACGCATTTTTGCTTGAATTTCACTAATTGGACCAACAAGAATTTTTTCGCCCGGCAGAGTTAGATCGGCTGCCAGAAACACGTTTTGATTTTTACCGAAAACCGCGGTAACTTCTTCGAGCAGTTTTCCCAACCGGTAGGGGGTATCCATCAAAATTAGCGCTTGTCCGGCGTTACTGCTTCGCTGCAGGAACGGTTTTCTTTGTTCAGTTTTTGGCGGCAGAAAGCCAAGGAACTGGAATTGGCGCAAATCGAAAGGACAAACCGAAATTGCGGTGACCAGGGAGGACGCCCCTGGGATCGGAACGACCTCGATGCCTGAACCGTAGAGCATCTCCAGCACGGCTCTACCGGGGTCAGAAAAAACCGGAGTGCCGCAGTCCGAGATGAGAGCCATGCTTTCTCCCTGAGCGAGCTTTACCAGGATCTCCTGGACCATTTCGGCTTCGTTGTGTTCGTTCACTTCAATCAGGGGTTTGCTGATTTCGAATTGTTTCAGTAGGCGGACGGCTACCTTGCGCTCTTCACAGAGAATTGAATCAACCGCTCTCAAGATCTCCAGCGCGCGGGCAGTGATATCCCCAATGTTGCCGATCGGGGTGGCGACGACAAACAGTTTTCCGGTCTTTTTCATGATGTTAAAATTATAAACGAGTTCAGATACAGTACAAAAAACACATCTTTTAGATTGTGGCATAATTAGCGCGTTTCTATTGGAGAGCCATGAAAAAATTTAGCAGACTTACAAAAGTTTCGTTATTACTTGCGATCTTATTCGGAATAGACAAGGTGCTTGGCGTCGCCAGGCAGATGATCATCTCCCGGCAGTTCGGCCTTTCGGCTGAATTGGATGTGTTCAACGCCGCCAATAATTTGCCGGACATGCTTTTTATGCTGATCTCGGGCGGAGCGCTGGCAATTGCCTTTATTCCGGTTTTGACCGAAGTCCTGACCAAAAAAGGGCAGCAGCAAGCCTGGAATTTATTCTCGAATATCCTCAACATTGCTTTCGTTGTTACGGGTGTGTTGGCAATTTTGGTCGCGATCTTCGCCAGACCTCTGATCAGCAACCAGCTTGGCATCGCTCCGGGTTTTACGCCCAATCAAATTGAGGCAACCATACGGCTTTTACGGCTCAATCTGATTTCTACCCTCATTTTCTCATTAAGTGGGTTGGTAATGGCTGGACTGCAAGCCAACCAACACTTCTTCCTCCCGGCTTTGGCTCCGATCCTTTACGATCTGGGCCAGATCTTTGGAGCACTGGTACTGGCGCCCAGTGAGGGTTATCGGATTGCTGGTTTTACTCTTCCTGCCTTCGGACTGGGGACGGACGGGTTGGTTTATGGCGTTATCCTCGGCGCGCTGCTGCACCTGTTGATTCAGGTGCCTGGGCTGATCAAATATCATTTTAATTGGCAGCCGAAGTTTGATCTGAAAGATCCGGAAACACGCAAGGTTTTAAAACTAATGGCTCCACGCCTTGTGAGCATGTTTTGTATCCAGATGATTTTTTTGGCGCAGGACAATTTTGCCTCAAGACTGGAAACCGGCTCAGTGACTGCCTTGACTTACGGCTGGTGGATCATGCAGGTCCCGCAAACTTTACTGGGGACCTCGATCGCGACGGCAATCTTGCCGACGCTTTCGGAGCTGTTCAGCAGCGAGCGGTTTGACGCCCTGAAACTAAAAATTGAACGGGCAGGACAAATCATGCTTGTCCTGACTATTCCGGTAGCGATCATTGGCGGTGTTATTCTTTTCCCAGCTATCAAAGTTTTCTTGGGTTTGGACGCTCTTGAAACCTTACGGGTTGTCGATGTTTCCCGCCTGTTTTTGATCGGGATCGTGGGGCACTCGATTGTCGAGCTTTTTGTGCGTAGTTTTTACGCGATGCAAAAACCGCGGTACCCATTGATTGGCGCTGTCCTGACACTCATCCTGTTCATTGTGTTTGGGATCGTATTTTCACCGGCCTTCCAGGCGAAAGGGATCGCCTTGGCAAACACATTGGCTTATTCAATTCAGGCTGTGATTTTATTGATATTATTAAACAAGAATTTAACCGCCAAACTAAGACTGCTGCCTGCCTTTATTCGGGCTCTGATTTCCGCGATTGTTGGAGGAGCGCTCGCTTTTGTGGTCTTGAGCTATCTGCCGCGTTTTGCGAACACGCTGATTGGAGCGATAATAGCTGGTGTGATAGGATTGATTCTTGCCGCGGCAGTTGTCTGGAAAGATTTGAAAGAGCTTAGGCAGCTTTAGGAAGCTAAAAATGGAAGATTTTGAAAATAAAAATGAAATTACGTCAAATGACGAGATAACACCAACTTCGAACCCCGAAGAAGAATTTTCTGAAGGTTTGAACTCATCTTCGGGTTCCGAAACGGAAACGAACGTTTCGAAAACTGAACCCAAGAAAGAAAAACGAGGCAAATGGGGCTGGATTCTCCTGCTGGTTTGCCTTTTGATCATCGGGTTATCGATCTTTTTTGGCTATCGAAACGGCGTAAAAAGACGGATCCAAAATGAACGCAGCATGTTGATGGATCAGATTTCGGTTCAGCTCGACTGGGTTTACAAGGATATGGACGCGGGCAGATACGAAAACGCCAAAACTCGTCTTGAGTATATTATCGACAAATACCCAAATTTCCCCGGGGCTGCCGATTTACTCGTCCAGGTTATGATGAAACTGGACGCTCCCACGCCTGTTCCGACTCCCGAAATGATTGCCGAGGTCACGATTGAACCTGAAATTACGCCAACGCCTGATACCAGGGCGGCTGAAGACATTTTCAATCAAATAGCTCAAAACATCGCCAACCAGGATTGGGATCTGGCGATCCAAAACATCCACGCCCTTAAAGAAACGAATTATGACTATCGCACTGTGGACGTGGACGGATTCTATTTTATTGCCTTGCGCAATCGAGGTATCCAGCGTATTTGGGCTGGCGAACTTGAACAAGGAATGTACGATCTGGCAGTTGCCGGACAGTTAGGCGCGATCGACAGCGCCGCCGCTGGAGCCAAAAGCTGGGGCGAAATGTACCTCACCGGCGCGAGTTATTGGGATGTGAACTGGGCTGGAGCGGTGGATATTTTCAGTCAACTGTACGCACAAATGCCCTATTTTTCGGATTCCACCGGGATGACCAGCGCGGAACGATATCGGATCGCGCTTTACCGTTTGGGCGACCAGTTTGCAACGAACGGTGATTATTGTACAGCCAGCAGTTATTATAAAAAGAGCCTTGAGATCGGGATGAATGCTGACATCCAGGTCACGGCAACCTGGTTGGAAGAATCCTGTGCCAACCCACCGACGACTGAAACCCCGGAGCCTACCCTGGACCCGAACGCCACACCGCAGCCTACTCAGGAAGCCACGGAAGAACCGCCGCTGGAACCTTAGTCAAATAGATTTTCGGACAGCCTGAAATCAGTTGGAAACACGATTTCAGGCTGTTTGACTTCCAAATAAGTCATAGGGTCCGGCATTTTCAATCGTGATCTGACAGAAATCCCCCACCTGCGCGCTTCCGGAAGCGACTACCAATCCGTCAATTTCCGGGGCATCTCGATAGCTGCGGCCGATCACAATCCCTTGTTTCCGATCCACTCCCTCGATGAGAACATCCATACGCTTGCCAATAAGCTCCTGATTCTTTTGTAAATAAATTTTGGATTGGATTTCCATCAACGTTGCCTTTCGCTCTTCTTTCGTCTTTTGAGGAATGATATCCGGCATTTTATAGGCGGATGTGTTTTCTTCGGGCGAATAGGTAAAGACGCCCAAATGGTCAAATTGGGTCTTTCTCACGAAGTCGACCAGATTCTGAAAGCTTTGTTCGGTTTCGTTCGGAAATCCAACGATGAACGTCGAACGTACTACCAGATTCGGAATTTGTTCCCGCATTTTTTGAATGGTTTGGGTGACATTATCCATATCGGATGGCCGGCGCATGGCTTGAAGAACCTGCGGATCCGCGTGTTGAAGCGGAATATCAAGGTAAGGCAGCAGCCGGTTGTTGGCGGACATAAGATCGATCAAGGCATCCGTGATCATTCCCGGATAAGTATAGAGCAAACGGATCCAGGGGATATCCGGAATTTTTGGCAGCAAGAGTCCCAGGAGCTTGGCAAGTCCGTCTTTTTCGCCGCGATCAATCCCATAGGCTGTGACGTCCTGAGCGATCAGATTGATTTCTTTAACGCCTTCCGACTGGAGAAACAGCGCGTCTTGGACGACATCTTCTACAGACCGGCTGACGAGCGTTCCTTTAATCCCCGGTATCGCGCAAAAAGAGCAGTAGCGGTGGCAGCCGTCGGAGATTTTGAGGTAACTGCTTCCGCCCTGGATCGCCGTAAAGGATGCTTCGGGTGGATAATTTAAAACAGCGTAATGCGGGTGAATCCAACCGTGTTCCGCTTTGGCTTCCGTGTTCCGCAAGTGCCGGATCAACGGAATGATATCCGACAAATTTTTTGTGCCGACCATTCCGCTCAAAGCCGGGTGTTGGAGAAGAAGTTTCTCTCTCCAGCGTTCCGCCAGACAACCCGCGGCAATGATTTTTTGACCAGGATTCCTTTTTTCAAAAAGTTCGTTGATGGTTTCGTAGGATTCCTGCCGGGAATCATGGATAAAACCGCAGGTGTTCACGATGATGAATTCCGCTTGCCGGGCGGAGCGGGCATAACCAAGCCCATCGGCTTCAAGCAGCTGGGCGAGCACATTTGAGTCGACCAGGTTTTTGGCGCAACCCAGGCTGATGATATAAAAAGTGTTTTCTTTCATTTTGATCTTCCCTCAGGGATTTTGGGTTTGGACCGGATCAAAAAGCGGTAATTCGCTGACGCCAGTGGTTGTGAACAATATTCGCGCGGCAGTTCCGATTTTGTTCGTCTCACTCTCGTAAGGGTTTTGATTGAAAATAATTTCCAGACCAGCCAAATTTCCGGTTTGGAGTTCTATGGATTCATCAGCAGCAAAATTCAGGACGTTACCAGCAGATTCCCTGCCTTCAAAAGCCACTTCACCATCACTGATGATCCGCAGCCAGATATTCTGCCGGGCGAGTATGAAAATTTCAACTGCCGCCTCCGGATCAGAAGAGGTATAGAAAGGCGTCGCGGTAGGCACAGCGATCGCGGCAGGCTCCTCCACATCCTCCTCAATTTCCTGGGTCGTCACAATTGGGGTTTCAGTCGATTCTGCCAAAAGGATATCCGCAACAGCCGGCAAGGTAGCGGAAGTCATGGTTTTTTCTCCGGCGAAAGACATCTGGGAAATCCCCCAAATCAAAAAAGCGAGAATGCCAACGATCATCAGCGTGCCAAAAAATAAGTCCAGAGTAAAGTAACGCCGAATATTGACAAATTTTGGCGGCAAAACTTTGAAAGGCTTTAGCGTTTTGAGACGCTTGCCGGTTCTTTCGATTCTGCGTTTTTGGATGGCGTTGGCAAAACGGATCATGACAGCTTCAACGTCCAGGTTTAGAAAACGAGCGTAGGACTGCAGCAGCCCTTTGAACTGCATTGGGTTTGTAAAAGCTTCCAGATCGCCGCGTTCGATGCTGCGCAGCTGGTCTTGAGGGATATGGGTTTCTTCTTCCAGCGTTTTCCAGGGAATGTTCAGATAATGACGTCTGCCGACCAACTCCCTGCCAATCGCCTCAAGTTCCTTCTGGTAGTCACTTTTTGACTCAGGAGATGGTTCCGGTGGAGGGGTTTCATTACCAACTGTATCGAGCTCATTCCTGGCAATATCCTGAGGCGGAACCGATTCCTGTTCCGCCGCGCGCTCAACCTGGGCTGGATCGGATTCTATAATGGGAGGCTCCTCCTCTTTGAATTCAGACGGCGGGGTCGCGGTTGGTTCCTCTGTTTCGCTAAGTCCAAGATAATTCGCGTAGAGCTTCAAAAATCCGTTTGCCTGAGTGGAGGAACTAAGTTCTGAATATTCTTCATCCTCTAAATCCTGCAGGATGGACAGACGGATCTTAGTCGCCGAAGCGACCTGCTCGAGGGCGATACCGCGTTCGAGCCGGATGCTTTTTAATTTGGAACCAGAGTAAATCATTGCCATTGATTCTAACAAAAAAATCAGCCTGCTGTTGAACAGCAGGCTGTTACCCTTTTTATTGATCGCTGAATCAATTAATTTTCAGCTGTGGGTTCGGTTTCTTCTTCGGTTTCAGCAACTTCTTCCACTTCGGCAGGTTTGAAAACTTCACCTTCACGGTGGACAACGACGCGAATTTCCGGAATAAGATCGAGCGTCAGGCTGACAGGAACCATATAATCGCCAATATTGCGAATAGGTTCGGTAACCAACTGATGACGGTCAACTTCAATGCCCTTTTCTTCTTTGATTCGGTCAACGATATTCTGAGCGGAAACTGAACCGTAAAGCTTGCCAGTTTCTCCGGCTTTGACCGGGAAGTACAGTTCCAGGCTGCCCAGAACTTCGGCAACGCTTTTGAGCTCTTCATTGAGCGCGGCGCGGCGTTCGGTTGCCTTTTTGGCAATCGCTTCAGCGACTTTAGCTGAATTTTCGGTAGCGGGGATCGCGAAACCCTGAGGGATCAGGTAGTTGCGGCCATAACCATTGGCGACTTTTTTGATATCTCCGGCTCGGCCTAATTTGTAAACGTCTTTAATCAATAAAACTTTCATGCTAGCCCTTTCTGTGCTAAGTGATTTCTTTCAGGTGAAGGGTACAACACCTGAGCCGTGCAATGATACCACAAGTATCTGGGATTTTGGCAAGAAATTCAACGGACAATCTTCAAATTTTCGACCAATTATTAGACAGAAGTAGAGGTTGGCTTAGATGATAAAATTAAAACATGGAAAGGCAAGATAAAAACAAAGCCTATCTTAATAGATTCAGTATTCTGCTGGCATTCCTCGCGCTGGGTTTCAGTTTGATTTATCTGGTTCCAGTTGACCAGCTCACGGTTGAAGATGAACTCTTCATGCCTATCATCCGGGTTAATTTTTTTGGTTTGATCCCACTGATACTGGCACTTGTGTCGGCTGTCGGCTCGATCTGGGTTTTTAATACTCATCCCCGCTGGCAAAGTGAAAAGGCGAGTTTCATTACGCTGCTGCCGCATTTGACCCTGCCGTTCATCGCCAGTCTCATTCTGGCGATCGTCCTGCGTCAATCTGCCCGCAGCACGATCTGGTGGATAGTGCTCCTGGTGGGTTTTTTGATTTTATACGCCTTATTAAGATCCGAATACTTTTTGCTTGATCAAGGCGCTGCCAATACGATCCTGTACTCATTGATTATTATCAGTTTTTCCTGCGGATTGTTCCTGATTTTTACGATTTCACTAAAGAACAGTGATTTCAGATTGCTGCCGCAGATGCTGTTGATTTTTAGCGCGGCTTTTTTTGTAACCTTCAGGACATTGACGATCCGCCTGCGGACGGACAATAAGATGATCATGACGCTAATCGTCGCTTCGCTGATCACGCAGCTTGCCGCAGGGATGCATTATCTCTTCATAAAGCCGATACAATACGGTCTGATCCTGACCGCTTTTTTGTATGCCTTAACCGTTTGGATTCACCTATATGAAGCAGATAAAAAATGGCTCTACTACAAGGAGCCATTCATTATGCTTGGAATTACCGCGATGATCCTGATCATTATCTCAATTTTCTGATTCTTCTCTGGATTTCTTTAGTTCGTACAGATAAAGCCACTGCAAATTTCTCACGTGCAGGTCCTGAGCGAGACCTCCCATGCTTATTCGCTGCTTGCCGCTATCTTCGACGGACTGAGCCATAAGGAAATCAATCGGGTTTCGTCTTCTGAAAGCGGTTTTAACCAGTTTCCGTACGTTTTTAAGGTATTCGAGATTGCTTTCGGTCACTTCCTCAATTTCACCGCGCAGAATGATATCCCCATGTCCCTGAATGATGTTCTCCAAACCCAATGAACCGATCTCTGTAATCGTATTGGTAATTACGTCAATATCGCCCCCGACAAAATAGGGGATGGGCATAAAAGCGTCTCCGCTAAAGAGGATCCGATCGTCTTCGAGCAAAATTGAGATGCTGTCGGCCGAATGGCCGGGAGTTGAGAAGATGCGGATTTGTTTCTTACCGATCTTGAGGAATAAGGTGCCCTGGTTGATGGTAATGGTCGGCTCAGCGATACAAAGATTACGGAAAAGAGGGTCATCTTTTTCGGCTTCAGCAAGCGCGGATTGACTGCGGCTGAGCATTAATTCCCGGCAAGTCTCATGCCCGATCACGGTTGCGTTTGGAAAGATGCAGTTGCCCCAGCTGTGATCGGCGTGGTGGTGGGTATTGATGACGTAACGAACAGGAACGAGCAATTCATCTTCGATAAAATATTTAATCTCGGGGGTTTCTTCGGGCATGAGTGTATCGACCAAAACAGCCCATTGCGGTCCGATGATCGCGCCGGCAGTTACCTGGGCGTAAACTTCACTTTGGAACCAATAGACATTGTCAGAAACACGCTCTTTTTGCATGAGTCACCACCTCGTCAGGATTGAGGCATAGAATAGCATAATTGAAAACAAAAGTCAAAAATCAGGGCTTTTTTCTTCTTGAATAGACAAAAATTGTTATCGCTGCAACTCCGGCAGCCAAGCCGATGCCCAAAAAGAGAAAGACTCTGGATCTACCGGAACGATCTTGTTTTTCCAACATCCAACCGGAGTCGATCGTTGGACGTATCGTTTTTGTAGACTCGGGATTATTGGGTTTGACAAACTCGTTTTGAGTTGGGGTTGGAGTTTCCAATGCTTCTGGAGCTGCGGTAGTTTCACGGGTCGCGTAGGGTGGATGGACAGTGTGAAACGAATTGGTAGCGGTGATAAATGGTGTCTGTGTGCGCGTAGGTATGCGGGTGCTGGTTGGCCTGCCTGAACTTGCGGTTGTTTTTGTTGTGGTAGGTGTGTTGGTTTTGGTAGGTGTTGGTGTTTTGGTCGCGATCGCGGTTGGTGTGTTGGTGTTGACCGTCTGTGCTTTGGTTTGGATTTTCAAAGGACCGTATTCCGCCTGGATTTCTCCTCTTGTATTCAAGACTTCGAGTTTGTAGTAATAAACGGTAGCAGGTGCGACGGTTTTGTCTTCGAGGTTATAGTATTCGGTTTCAAATTCCTTGCCGGTGGCGGGAATGTTCAGGCCAACCTGGTTATATGAACCCTCCTGAGAAAGGCTCCGCATGACACGAAACACAGAAGTGTTGACTTCACTTCCGGTCGCCCAGGAAATATTGACGATGCCTTCGGTGTCTTCTGCGGCCTTAAAGATGTCGATTGTCGCAATTTCAAAGCCGACCACGAAGGGCGTAAAGTGCATATCATTTGCCAGATCTGGTCTGCCGTCGTTATCGACGACGATTTCGATGCGCTTGTTGGCTGTATCACATCTGACTTCCTGACCGCTGAATATATTTCCGGCATCGGATTTTGGATTATCACCGGCGTTATCCCATCCCTTGGTGACCGAAGTTTTGACATCCAGCCACATCAAAGGATATTTTCTGGAATCGCCTGATCCACATAATGAAATCGATTGAATGGCTTGTTTGCATTTGTCGGTAGAATCGTAAGAAAAAGCCAAGGTCATAGAGCTTGGGGAGGAGCCTTCATCCAAAAAGATGTCAAAATAATTTCCACAAACAGACATCCGGTCGAGCATGCGGTCGAAAAACGGAATTTTTGAGGCGTGGTTGACAACATAGATCCTGCTATGTTGACTGCTTTTTGCCCTGAATCCGTAAAAATCGTTGCTGGGATATCCTTCGGTAAGCGTGAGCAATTTTGCCGCGACCCCTACTTGTTCAGGCAATATTCTTGCGCCAAGAATCTTGCGGTCGTCGGCGCCGCAATCTGGCGCAGTCGATGAGGGCAGGATCTCTTCTCCCTAATAATTATGGTCGACATTCCCCGGGATAGCGCAATAGACCTGGACTGCGGATCCGTTTTCGAAAATATTGTTGGCAACCAGATTCAGTCGGGCGGAAGGTTCATTGTTTTCGCTGAAGACTGCGGAAACTGAATTGTTCCTGATTTCACTGGAACGAACTTCCAGACTGCCTGCGTTATCTTTATAAACAATCGCGTTCGCGCCGCTGTCCAAGGTGGAATGGTCGATCAAGATGTCCGTAGCGCTGTCGATATGCAGCAGATCACGGGATGGGCTGAAACAACTGCCATCCGAAATGTAGAGATTCTTTACGGTCACGCCTGAAGTAATTTTCAGCATCGGCTGGCTGCAATTGCTGCTTGAGGTGCTCAGCCAGCCGCCATTTTCACCAATCAGGTTTACCGGAAAGTCAACGATGACCATTTGGGTTTTGATCTCGTAGGGCGCGAGGATATGAATGTTGGCTCCCTCAAGGTTGTTCTCCCGCGCAAAATTGACCGCCTTTTGCAAAGCCGTTGCTTCAATGGTGTCTGGAGCGTCATTATAAAAGCATTGACTTCTTCCCTGGCATTCGGATTGGTTTTCTGCTACAAAAATTTCAAAATTTGGTGACTGAGCGTTCGTGGCAAGTTGATCTGTATTCGCGAAAAACAGCAACAAAGCGAGCAGAAAAATTGCGGCAAAAGCGAGTTTATTTTTCATGCTTAAAATTATACCTGTAACTTTTGACTTGTTTCTCTATGCTACACTTGTTTTGTGACCGGTTCAATAGAAAAAACGCTCAAGAGAGATTTACATTTTCTTATTTCTGCGCAGCTAGCCTACCTAGCCGGGGCTGTTTTGTCGCGCTTTTCGACCCGCGCTTTCGATTTGCTTGGTTTCTTGGTTGGGCTTTTGATTTTTTGGATCGGATATGGGATCAAAAACCTGTTGGCATATCTTACGAGCAATAAGATCAATCCATATTCAAAAATAAATTTTAATCGCGGAAATCTGAAGGCCAGATTATTCTTGATCACCATCCTGCTCTTTTTTGGCCTTTTTACGGCAGTCTATCTGGTGTTCAAGCGGCAAATGCTCATAGGGGTCAACTTCATCTACATTTCCTTTATTCTTTTTGCTTTTTTGTTACCCCTTTCGCGGTTCGGAAAAATTCTTCTTTACGGTTATGATGTTTTGTTCGAGGCTTTGATTGTTTCCCCATTCATGTTCATGCTTGGCAGCGGACTGCAAGGGCGTAATCCCGGTTCAACCGATGTTCTGATCGCGCTGCCATTGTTCTTTTGCTTTTTCGCGTCCGCGATTGCCTTTCGTTTTCCCGATTTTCAAACTGACCAGGAAAACAGCCTGCCAAAGACCATCCTTACCCAAATCGGATGGGAAAAAAGCCTGAAACTGCATAACTACAGCGTTCTGGCGATGATTATCAGTTTGGCTTTATATCTTTTAAAAACCAGAAATTTCATCTTTTTCCCAGCTTTGCTTTCCGTGCCGCTGATCAGCGGATTTGAAATTTATCTGCTGAGAAGGCTGGCGATTGGAATGAAACCCAATTGGAGATTACTGCGATTGACAGCGGTACTCCTGATTTTTTCACTTGTTTATGCTATTACTATCAAATATCTTTAGGAGGTTGTAATGTTAAATATTGGTGATTTTGCTCCTGATTTTGAGTTGACCGATCAGAACGGCACGTCCCACCGGCTCTCGGATTACCGAGGGAAAAAAGTTGTCTTGTATTTCTATCCAAAGGACAACACTCCCGGATGCACGAAAGAAGCCTGCAGTTTCAGGGACAGTTTTGAAGATTACAAAAAGCATGGCATCGTTGTTTTGGGCGTCAGCAAAGATTCGGAGGCTTCGCATACCAGGTTCATCGAGAAATTTTCTTTGCCTTTTACCCTGCTGGCAGATACTCAAACCGCGGTTTGTCAGGCTTATGGAGTCTGGGGTCTCAAGAAAAGCATGGGCAGGGAATATTATGGAATCAACCGGATGACTTTCGTGATCGATGAGGAAGGCAAAATCCTAAAAATTTACGAAAAAGTGAAACCGGAAGACCACGCTAAAGAAATTCTGCGGGATATCGGTATCGAGGCTTAAACAGACAGCCCCGATTGGGGCTGTCTGAGATTATTGAACGCTTAATACGATTTTTCCGCTGCTCCAAAGGGTTTCGAGGTCATAAAACTCCCGCAATTCTTCTGAGAGCAGATGGACGACAACATAACCGTAATCGAGGATGAGCCAGCCAGTCTGGCCGCTTCCTTCGACGATGGCGTTATTACCAAACTTGCTTTTGATCTCCTCTTTGACAACCGCGGCGAGACTGTCCAGCAAGCGCTCGCTGTCAGCTGTCGCGATAACAAAACAATCTGTAAAATCAGATACTCCTTTAAGGTCCATCAGGATGATATTTTCTGCAAATTTTTCTTCAAGAATTTTTACAATTTCGCGTGCAAGAGTTAATGGTTCCAGTATTCACCTCTTTTTTGGTTTAATTCTACCCGAAACTGAATCGTTCCAAGGTTTTGTAAATCGGACCCGCGGATGTCAGGACGCTTTCAATCAGTTCGAACCCGTCAACCCGGTCAATACCGAATTTCTGATTCGTTTTCTCTGAAAAACAGGACTGAATTATTTCACGGTCTGACTTGGAAACGTAATCGGATATTCTTGCCAAGGTGAGATGAGGAAAAAACTTTTTTTCCCTTTTCAGGTCCAGGAAGGTCAGCCGCTCAAAAATCAAATTGTAGAGAGTTCGTGTTTCGTTCTTATCTTTGCCGCCAACCCAGAGCGTGCGGATATTCGGTGGACTGCCAAACCAGCCCACCCCTTGATAATCCATTGAAAAGGGGGTGAAGTGTCTGGATTCCAAAAGGCTGTTTTTCAGGGTGGACACCAATGATAGCTGAACATCACCCAGAAAAATCAAGGTAATGTGCATCAATTGGGGCTGAACCCAGCGCAGTCCTCGAAAAGGCAGAAGGGATTTCAATTCATTTTGGAAGGAAGCAATTTTGGTTAATACCGGTGTCGAGGGTTTTATCGCGAGAAAAAGTCTTTTGGTCATCTTAAATTTTTCCTTTACCCGAGGATAGTATAAGTATAATCACCAGTTTTGTGGTATAAATTTATTACCCTGCTGTGTTAGTGATGCGTTAATACAGTTTTGTACCAACACCAATAAAAATGGTTTGCTCTCACACCAGGTGATGTGATAGACCCGAGTCAAGACTGATCTTGGAGGAAGAACCAATCCCTGCATCTGCAGGTTCAAAACCATTTCGCACACGGCATGGCGGGGAGTTCTTTTTAACAAAAAGTTTTAATGATGCGTAAATTACGTTACTTGGTGTTTGCTATATTACTTTTCAGTCTCAGCGCATGTTCTGTTTTTAACCATGGAAAAATCAGTCAGGATGTGCTGCCCTGGAAAAAATCCGGTGATGTCCTGCTGGCGGATGATTTTTCCAATGAAAACAGCGGTTGGGAAATTGTCAACAATGTTTACGAATTAAAAGGTTATTCCACCAACGGCTACCTGATCTCAGTGAATCAGGAGAATTCTCGCTCCTTATCCACAACCGGACGGAGTTTTAACAATTCGGTTAGCAAGGTGAGCCTTCAGAAAATAACCGGAGCGCGAGATTCGCAATTTGGTCTTATCTGCCGATATCAGGACAAATTGAATTTTTACTCGTTTGTCATCACCGCCGATGGATACGCGGGAATTGTCAGATTTCTTGAGGGCGAAGCAGCCTTGCTGGGAAGCGACCAATTTATCCGCTTCGAAGCAGTCAATCAGGACGACGGTGTCAATTCGCTTACCGCGAGCTGCATTGAAAACACTTTGGAGCTCAAGGTGAATGATAAAAAAGTCATCTTCACAGAAGACACCAGCTTTGCAAATGGCGAAAACGGCCTGATGGTTGAGACATTTGAAACCAAAGGCGTGACAGTAGTTTTTAACGATCTGAAAATAGTAAAGCCCTGATGAATGTTTATCTGGATATGGTTGGCTGCCGCCTGAACCAGGCGGAGATTGACGCCCTCGCGCTCGAATTGACTCGTCGCGGCGCAAAAATCGTTCCGAATCCCGGGTTGGCAGATACGATCATCATCAACACCTGCTGCGTTACCAAAAAAGCCTGTGCGGATTCCCGTAAAATGATCCGCCATTACCGCGAGACCGCACAAGCGCGGTTGATTTCCACGGGATGCTGGGTCAGCGTCGCGCTGGAGGAAGCTGCCAAACTGAGTGACGCCGCGATCGCGAACCCCGAGAAGGAACAACTCCCGGAATTCTTAATGCCAGACTCTGGCTCAACAACCTCGAGGTCTGTTGCCAAGCCGAATCTCGGCAAGCGTTCGCGCACACGGGGGTTCGTAAAAATACAGGATGGCTGCGATAATTCCTGCAGTTATTGTCTGACAACCATCGCGCGAGGAAGATCCCACAGCAAATCTGTCGATGAAGTTCTCGCGCGCGTTCAGGATCTTGAGGCAATGGGAGTGAAAGAAATCGTTTTGACCGGGGTTCAATTGGGATCATGGGGAAAAGATTTTGGAAACTGCCAGCGTCTTAGTCATTTACTCCTTGAGATCCTGGACCAGACTTCCATTCCGCGCATCCGACTTTCTTCGATCGAACCCTGGGATGTCGATCAAAGTTTGATTTCTGTCTTCAAAAATCCACGTTTGTGCCCTCATCTGCATATTCCCCTCCAAAATGGAGCCGATCAGATATTACGGTCGATGCACCGACCGATCAAAACTTCACGTTACCTGGAACTGCTCGAAGAAATCCGGGCGCAGACGCAGGATCTCAGCATCACCACGGATATCATCGCCGGTTTCCCTGGTGAAACGGATGAACTTTTTGATGAATCCTTTGAATTTATCAGAAAATGTCAGTTCAACGGCGGACACGTTTTCTCTTTCTCTCCGATGCCGGGCTCCGCAGCCGCAGAAATGGAAAACCAGGTTCATGAAGCCGTCATCAAAAAGAGAGCCAGACGCTTAATTCAACATTTTGACGAACAAGCCATCCTGACAAAAGAAAAAATGGTTGGAAGCGAAGTGGAAGTATTAATTGAGAGCCGGAAATGTTTTGGTGGGAAAACGATTTGGACCGGTTTTGCTGAAAACTATATCAAAGTCAGTCTTTCGTCGGATCGCAATGATCTTTCGAATCGAATTATCAGGACCAAAATCAAAGGAATGGATGAAAAAGGTCACCTCATCGGTCTGGAACCGGATTTTGACGACCGGAAATCTTGACCTGTATACCAATTAAGGTAAAATTCAAAGGTTATGGATTTGAAAAATAGTCCTGGTTTAATTGCGCCTCTTTGCCGCTCCAGGATTTACTGAAAGGAACTATAGGAATGACAAAACGGACTTATCAACCAAAAGTAAGACGACGCGTGCGCGTGCATGGCTTTCGCTCGAGAATGGAAACCGCTGATGGTCGTGAAGTTTTGAAGAGACGCCGCCAGCGCGGACGAAAGGAACTCGCGAAACGCGGAAACAATCACGTAAAGCGTTTGCACTGGTAGAAAATATCAAAGAAGCAGCGGCTATGGCTTCTTGTGACAAGCTTGCCGTTCTGAAAAATTCCAGAGCTATCCACGCGATCCGCAAAGAAGGCAAATCCTTTTCGAACCAATACTTTGTTCTGGTTACCAAGAGGAACGATACGGATCAACCCAGCTACGCGATTATCGCCAGCAGGACAGTCGGTGGGGCAGTCGAACGGAACCGCTGCAAGCGCAGATTGAGATCCAGAGTGATCATGCTGAACCCCAGGATTGCAAGAGATCGGGATTTTGTGCTTATCGCCCGTCCTGATTTGTTGACTGTGGATTCAGCCGCTCTGGATAAGTCATTTAACCGGCTTTTTGAAATTGCCGGGTTGATTCAGGCAGATGAGTGAATCTGAAGATTATAGCGAGAAAAATTACGCCGATCCTCCCTTGAGTGATCTGCCCGGAACCTTGAAAAATTTTCCGAGAAGGTTGCTGTTATATCTCATCAAAGGATATCAGATGACCTTCTCCAAAACCCTGCCTCCGAATACCTGCCGGTTTTATCCGACCTGCTCGCATTATGGCTATCAGGCTATTTTCAAGTACGGCGCGATCAAAGGCGGTTGGATGACGGTAAAACGAATTTTGAGATGCAACCCCTTTAACGAAGGTGGTATAGACCCTGTACCTTGATTGGAGATTTATGAACAAAAAAATCCTGCGAATCGTGGTTCTCCTGGCTGTTGCCGCGGTGGCTTTGAGCGGATGCGCCGGTGGAATCAGAGCCGAAAGCACTCCGGGTGTTTCAGTTTCCGGCGATCATGTCTACATTGCCTATTTAACCAAAGTCTATCAGCTTGATCGCGCTAACGGATCGCTGGTGGCAAGCTACCCCGATAACCCCAAGAATTCAATTGTCATGTACGCACCTCCCGCGATTGCCGATGGTTCAGTCTATTTTGGCGACCTGAGCAATGATTTCCACAAGGTCGTGGATGGAAATTTAAATCAGGTCCTGTGGACCTTTGAGGGAGCCAAGGGCTGGTATCAGGCGAAAGCCGCCGTGGATGGCGAGATGGTGATTGTGCCTTGCACGGATCGCAACATTTATGCCCTCAATACCAAAACCGGAGAACAAATCTGGGATTATAAAGGCGATTTTGCCTTCATTGCCGAACCTGTCATCGCCAATGATAAGGTCATTGTCAGCGCTCAGGATCACCATATTCTCGTATTGAGTCGCGAAACCGGCCAGGAACTCTATCGCGTCGCGACCAAAGGCGCCGTGGTTTCAACCCCGTTATATGACGAAAACACCGGTTCGGTCTTTGTCGGAAGTTTCGGCAAAGAGATGATCTCGTTCGACCTTGAGACCGGAAAAGTTAACTGGACCTTTGGCGGAAACATGAATCTTGCCAGCATTTGGGGCACGCCCATAATGCTCGGGGATGAACTGATTTTTACCGATAAGGCAGGTAAAATTATTGCTCTAAATCCGGAAACGGGCGAGCAGCTTTGGACGCTCGACGCCGGTGGTGCTGTCATCGCCGGGTTGGCAAAAGTCGAAGACAAGGGCTTTTTGGTCGCCCGCGAAGATGGAAATCTTCAGTTCTTCAATCTGGATCATGTGACGCAATGGAACGCCACTGTTTCCGGCAAGATCTACTCCGCCCCAATCGTTGTCGGCGAACAAATCTTTGTCCCGGCAGTTAAGGGCGACAGCATCCTCTACACTTACAATGTCACCGGTCAACAAGGCTGGTCATTTACCCCGGCGAAATAGGAGCGATCACTATGTGGGAAACAATTATTGTTCAGCCTTTTACCAATCTGCTGTTGATCATCACCATGCTGGTGAAAAATTTTGGCATCGCCATTATTCTGTTCACCATCCTGATTAAATTGCTCACCTACCCATTGACCGCGAAACAGATCCGTTCTTCTCAGGCAATGCAAGACTTGCAGAACGATCCCTCTTATAAAAAAATGCAAGCCAAATATAAGGATAACCGCGAAAAAATGGCTGAAATGCAGATGAAGATTTATAAGGAAAAGGGCATCAACCCCTTCGGATCCTGTCTGCCGACCCTGATCCAATTCCCAATCATCATTGGCTTGTATCAGGCGATCATGCGAGCGATGGCTTCGACGCCCTTTGAATTGGCAAATCTCGAAAGGATCATCTATCCGTTTCTGGATGTCAATAAAATTTTGCCGATTCAGAACCGATTCCTGTGGATGGATTTAGGTCAGCCGGAACGACTGATGATCGGTAAAATTGGCATCCCGGTCTTGGCGATCCTGGTTTTGGTGACCACGCTGATTCAATCCAAAATTATGCAGCCTCCCACCCAAGGCGACGATCAATCTGCGGCGATGAGCAACAGTATGATGATGATGATGCCGTTCATGATGGGTTGGATGGCATATCAGTTCTCAGCCGGTCTGGCGCTTTATTTCCTCGTCAGCAACCTGACTACCGTTGCCCAATACGCGGCGATGGGCAGAACGGATTGGTCGCGCATCTTCCCATGGCTTGAACCCAAAAAAGCCCAGCCTCAAAAGGCAATCATTGATCCCAAATGGCTGGAAGACGATGAAGAAGAAGCTGCCCAAGAAGTCAAGGAAAAGGTGGTCAAACCATCTGCCAGGTCTGCCGCCAAACGTCAGCGCCCCAAGATGAAAAAGTAGTTAGGAAAAAAATGAAACAGAGATTAACACTCGAAGTTATTGCTCCTACCGTAGAAGAAGCCATTGAAAAAGGGCTCGAAGAATTGGGTTTGGAAGCCAATGAAGTCGATGTTGAAGTTTTGGATGAAGGTAAAAGAAATATTTTTCGCTTCGCCGCACGTCAGGCGCGCGTCAGGTTGACGGTTAAAGAAAGCGTGATGGCAGGCGCGGAACCAGCTAAAGAAGACCCTCTTGAGGAGGAAGAATATGAGCTTGATCCCGAAGAAGCTGTCGATGCGGACGATATTTTCGAATCGGAGATCGACGAAATCAAAGAGTTTGGTGCCCAGGCTCCGGATCTGCAGGATATCGGCAGTGAAGAAGAAGCGATTTTGCTGACTGTCCGAAAAATTTTGGATCTGATGGGTACCAAAGCTGAAATAAAAGTCGAACCAAAGGTTTCTGAAGATGATCAACGGGAATTTTATGGGGTCGATATTCAGGGCGATGACCTGAGTTATCTGATTGGCCGCCGGTCCGAAACCCTGAACGCGATCCAATATATTGTCAGCCTGATCATCAGCCATCGGTTCAATCGCTGGACTCCGATTCAGATCGACATCCAAAATTACCGCACCCGCCGGCAGATGGAATTGCAAAAATTGGCGCGCCGCATGGCAGATCAGGTCGTTGCTACCGGTCGTAAGCAGACCCTGGAGCCGATGCCTGCCAACGAACGCCGGATCATTCATATCGAACTACGTAAACGGGATGATGTTTACACCGAATCCGCCGGAGAAGAACCGTATCGGAAGGTTTACATTTATCCTGCCAACTAAGGGTTTTTGAGATGCGTGCTGTAGATATTATCGTCCGCAAACGGGACCAACTGGAATTGACCGGCGAAGAAATTCGCTTCATAGTGCAAGGCTTCAACACCGGAGATATCCCTGATTATCAGATGGCCGCCTTCGCGATGGCAGTGCTTCTGAACGGCATGAGTGACCGGGAGATCACCGATCTGACTCAGGCGATGGCTTCATCGGGAGATCAGCTGGATTTGAGCGAGTTTGGCGGAAGAGTTGTGGACAAACATTCTACCGGCGGTGTTGGAGACAAAACCACACTGGTTGTCGCGCCAATCGTTGCAGCTTGCGGTCTGCCGGTCGGCAAGATGTCTGGCAGAGGTCTCGGTTTCAGCGGCGGAACCATCGACAAGCTTGAGTCTATTCCCGGATTCAAATCGGATCTTTCTACCGAGGAGTTTATCCAACAACTGCGCGAGCACAATATTGTTCTGACTGGTCAGAGCGCTGATCTGGCGCCGGCTGATGGCAAACTCTACGCCTTGCGGGATGTGACCGGCACGGTTCAATCCATCCCCCTGATCGCCTCATCGGTGATGAGCAAAAAGATTGCATCCGGCGCGGATTCGATCGCGCTGGATGTGAAAGTAGGCCGCGGGGCTTTTATGAAGACCCTCGAACAAGCCCGTGAATTGGCAAAAGTCATGGTCGCGATTGGCAACCTGAGCGGCCGCAAGGTAATTGCCATGCTCTCTCAAATGGATCAACCTCTGGGAAGCGCCGTAGGGAACGCGCTTGAACTGAAGGAAGCGATTGAGATGCTGCACGGCGTTGGTCCGGCGGATTTTCACGCGCACTGCATTGATCTTTCCGCTTACATGCTGATTTTGGGTCATATCACCAACGATCTTGAAAAAGCCCGCGATATTGCTCAGCAAAGGATCGATGACGGCAGCGCCTGGCAAAAATTCCGGGAGATGATTCAGGTTCAGCATGGAGATGTCAGCTATGTGGATCAACCCGAAAAGCTGCCGAAAAGCCGTCTTGTCAAAAATATTAACGCAGAAAAAAGCGGATATGTCAAAACCGTCGATGCCCGTGAGGTAGGTGAAAGCTCCGTCATGATCGGCGCCGGAAGAACCAAAAAAGGGGACCGCATCGACCCTGCCGTTGGCATTATGGTTCGGGTTAAGATCGGGGATAAAATTGAAGAAGGAAGCCGGCTTTTTGATGTTCATGTCGAAAAGGACTCAGATTTTGACCTTGTTTTCGAGAAATTGAAAAACGCGGTTGAAATTAGCACAGAACCGGTGGAAGCGCCTCCATTTTTTTGGGACGTTTTGGGAGTTGACTAAAACCCGGTTCGCCGGGTTTTTTCTTGGAAATTATCAGGTGAATTATGCAAAAGATCAGAAAAGACATCCGAAACATTGCCATTATTGCCCATGTCGATCATGGTAAAACCACTTTAATTGACTCTATGCTGCGGCAGGCAAAAGTTTTTCGTGAAAACCAAAGAGTTGCGACGCGCGTAATGGATTCCAACGATCTGGAGCGGGAACGCGGCATTACGATTTTGTCCAAAAACGCCTCCATCACGATTCCCGATTCCGTCAGCGGTGAGTTGGTAAAACTCAACATCGTTGATACTCCCGGACATGCCGATTTTGGCGGTGAAGTCGAACGAATCATGAACATGGTCGATGGCGTCCTGCTGCTGGTGGACGCGGCAGAAGGCCCAAAACCTCAGACGCGTTTTGTTCTGAAACAAGCCATCGAAAAGAACCTGAAAACCATCGTTGTGATCAATAAGCTCGACCGTAAAGATATCGATATCGAACAAACGCTCAACGCGACTTTCGACCTGTTTGTTGAATTGGGCGCGAGCAACGATATTCTTGATTTTCCGGTCATCTATGCGGAAGGCTTGTTGGGCAAAGCCGGCAAGCGTCCCCAGCTCGAAGATAATCTGATGCCGCTTTTTGAAACGATTTTGCGTGAAATTCCAGGACCCATCGTCGATAACGAAAATCCATTCCAGATGCTTGTCACCAATCTTGGTTATGATGAATACAGCGGTGTCACCGCAACCGGCAGGATCTATTCCGGCACCATCAGGGTGAACGATCCGATTACCCGAATTATGACCAATGGAGCCCAGGAACGCGCCAACGTGAAATATCTTTTTACCTACGAAGGGCTTGAAAAGAAGCAGACCAGCTCTGCCGAAGCAGGAGATATCATCACCATCGGCGGACTCAAAGATATTCAGATCGGTGAGACCCTGACTGATCCGGAATACCTGGTTCCGCTGCCTGTGATCCGGGTTCAGCAGCCGACGGTGAGGATGACCTTTGGGGTCAACACCTCGCCGCTTTCCGGTCGGGAAGGCAAATGGAGCACATCGCGAAAATTGCTGGAGCGGCTCAGGGACGAATTGCGCCATAATATTTCGCTGAGAGTGGAAGAAACTGAACAAAAGGATGTTTTCATGGTTTCAGGTCGCGGCGAGCTGCACCTGGGCATTCTGATCGAAACCATGCGCAGGGAGGGTTATGAATTTCAGGTCAGCAGACCCGAGGCAATTATCATCGAAAATGAGAACGGAGAGAAATTCGAACCGTTTGAAGAGGTTCATATCGATGTGGACAGCAATTATGTCGGCGCGGTCGTCGAGATGCTGGGTCAAAGGCGCGGACAAATGACGGAAATGCAAAACAACCCGGATAATACCGTTCATCTGACTTTCACCATCCCGACCCGCGGACTGCTCGGTTTCAGATATCGTTTTTTGAACGCTACTCACGGCAAAGGGGTTTTGAATAGTTTTTACATCGGGGATAAACCTTTGGACGCCGCTCCCATCAACCGCAACAGCAGTTCGATCATCGCGATCGAAGATGGGGTCGCCTCCACCTTTGGGCTTAAAAATGCGGAACAGCGCGGTATTTTGTTTATTGAACCAGGCGAGGAAGTGTATGAGGGCATGATTGTCGGCGAGACTGCCCGCGCTCAGGACCTGGCAATCAACGTCACCAAGAAGAAGCATCTGACAAACATGCGGCAAAGTATTCGGGACCTTGAAGAGCGATTGGAACCACCGCGTCAGATGAGTCTGGACGAAAAAATTGAATTTCTGGGTCCGGATGATTTGCTTGAAGTTACGCCGCAAAACCTGCGCTTGCGCAAACGCATCTTAGACACCCATGACCGATTGCGTTTTGAAAAAACCGGCAATGAATAGCCCTTACGGCAAAGCACTACGGACAAATGCCGTTAAAAGTGGTGGAAGTCGACCAGATCAATCGGTCTGATTGCACAAAGTATCCAAGGTAAGCGATCACCTGGTCGCTTACCGGAAGCTTGCAGCCCAGCACGATCATATCTTCTCCTTCCGGCAGTTTCTTCTCGAGATCGATACCATAAGGGATCACGATCTCGTATAGATCTGGGGTCAACAAAGTGAAGCGCAAGCCTTTGTCGACCGGACCTTCATCTCCTGGCAGATAAGCCGGGTAGATCTCCCGTCCGTACAGGAACAAAGTATTCGGTTTTTGGTAAAAGCGTTCCATATCTGCAGGAGAAATACCGATCTCGTTCTCGATTTTCTCCATAGGGAGCCGATTGTAAACTTCCGCCTTGGTTTCATTGCTGTACTTTGCAGGAAAAGCCAGGTTCAAAAGCGGCAAAGAAAGCCCAACGATCAAAACGAGGCACAGAGAAATCCAAAACCGACGAGGATTATGGTTGGTTTCAAGCAAATCTCCTGCATCGAAGCTGGGCAGAAGCTTTAGAGATCTCAAAATTACCCAAACACCTAACAGGAAATAAAAATAGACGACCCAATCAACCGGAAGCAAGTAGCGGCTGCCAGACGTCCGCACCAGCGCGTTTGAAAAATAATAGGACATCTGGATCGCCAACGGGACCAATCCAGCCCAGCGAAATTGTTGCCAGGCAAAAGTCAGTCCCAATGAAATCAAAAGTAAGTTGGCTGCAAAAGCCGCCAAATGTTCCTTGGGCATTTTTCCATTCCAGGTTACGGGTTCCTGCCAATATTCCTGGCTCAAAATCGTGGTTGGTCTGGCTGGATAAAGTTGAAAAGGCAGCACGAACAGGGATTTGACCTGATTATTCAAAAAATGCCCCAAAATTTTACTCACTTTTGAGGAGTAATCTGCTACAAAACGCTGTTTGGCTGCCTGGGGCTTTGGTTGAGGCGTCACCGGATTGGGAGTTTGGTCGGATGGCGGCAGTTGCGTGGGCGCCTGAGACGTGGTTGGTTTTGGCGCGGGGGTCGATTTTATCACCTCGGGTTTGGACGCAACAAATCGGGTCTCAAGCGCGGCTTGGATCTTCCAGGTGATGGGATCCCTGCCATAGGTCACGCGGTTATAAATTGTCCAGGGCAGGATAACCATGGCAGCGCCGAGCAAAAATACAGCGAGTTGGGGCAGACGCTGCTTAAGATTTTTCAGGCTGATGAGAAAAATGAATCCGGTTAGCAAGACGAAGACCACCAGACTGTTGGAACGGACAAAACAGGCAATGCCGATCACGCTTCCGGCAAGCAGCGGCAGCGTGAACCCGCCTTGTTTTTTCCGCAGCCATAAAAACAGGATCAAAGCCAACAAGGCTAACAGAAAGGCAGTCGGTAATTCCGTCATGAATAAGCGGGAGTTGGAGACCGATATTTTATAAGTGAACAAAATCGCGGTGGCTTCTTTTATGACGGCATAGAGCGCCAGGCTGAATCCGAAAAATTTACCGGAAAATTGCTTGCCCAAAAAATATAAGAAAATCGGGAACAACGCCAAGACCAAAATCTGGATTTTGGAAATGGTCTGGTAAGACTGACCAAAAAGAAAATGCAGCAAACCGAGAAAAAGACCGTAATATGGTTTTTCAGTGTAGTAAGGGGTTTCTAATTTTCCGCCGATAATCAGATATTGTCCGCCCAGATCCATCAACCGCGCGTCACTCTTCGGCAAGAAATACCCGTCAGGAGGCAAAGGACCCAACAGAAAATAACTGTTCGAAAAGGGCGTTTTGATCCACAGCAGCGATGCCCCGATCCATAACAGCAAAACCAACAAAATTTCAAGCAAGACCAGGAACTTCGGGTCCGGCTTCCAGGTTGTTTTCTTGTTCAACCATGAAAAAATTGCGTCACAAATCAAAACCAAAAGAATGATTCCCGCAAGCGAGATCCACATCATGGGAACGCCGGCGACGTTCCAAAATGCCTGATCCGGTTCAAGTCCAATGCGGGTAACTGTCATCAAGACCCACGCGATCGCAATTAGGCAAAGAATGACTGCCAAAAAAACACGGCTTTTGTCCTGATTAAAATAATTGTTGATTATCGAATAAGCCAGGAAAAGCAGCAGAAGGATGAAAAAAAGCAGTCCCAAGCCTTTCATTCCATGGTTGACAAGCGGATCGTTGAGGTCACAAAACCGGCTGCAAGCATAGATGACCAGGATGGAAAGAAACAGCAAGAGAATCGCCGCAAGACGGCGATATTGCCTCAACATTTCAATAGATTTGCGCGTAGCATCTTGCTTCTTGCTGGAGAAAAATGCCCAAATAAAAAAACCCAGAGCCAGAAGCAGGGGCGCCGCCAAAAAAAGAACCTTTTTTATTATCTGAGGTTCCTGTCCCACATCGATTTGATTAAATTGACTGAAAAGACCAACGGAGACAATCAGGGCAGCCAAACCGCAGGCAGCAAAGAAAATGGTTTTTAAGTGATTGCTTTTTGTTGAATGATTCATGCGAGTTCTACCTGCCATAAAAACAAAAAAATTAATCCATTTTTGGCTGATCCATGCGAGGAAGTTTAATTTGAACCAAATTTTCTGTCAAACCATAACCTTTCGGAAGTCAGGAAGTTTGAAAAAATGATGGCTTACGGATAAAATCCTAAGCAGCGCAGGAGAATAATGGCAAATTCTATCCCGAATCCCGAACATAATTTTTTTGTTCCCGCTTTCTTTAAAATGAGAAAGCATCAATACTTGCTCACGGTAGGTTTGATGTTGCTTGGCGCGTTGATCGCCTTTTTTCTCAGCTCATTCATAAAATTTAAATACGAAGCTGAATCGGTGCTGATCACCAACCTCGAATTGGTCGAAAATACGAACATCACTGAAATCATGGTCGATTCACAGTTAGAGCTTGTCAGGCAGCTCATGTTTCATCCTGATATCACCAACGCGGTACTAAAAGTGGAGCAAGAGGCAGGAAATCCTCTTACGCTTGACCAATTAAACAAAATGAGTCAGGTGGAGCGCAGGTTGAACAGTACCTACATCAAAGTCCGGTCAAACGACCCGCAAATCGCTGCTCGGATCGCCACCACCTGGGCAAAAACGGCATATGAGCGCTTATCACAGGCCTACCAGCACGCGCTGTTGGTCTCAGAAGCGCAATGGACGCTTACGACCATAGAAGATTGCCTCACCGAAGAGATCCTCAACCAGACCTATTTTTGCAGAAATCTGAATCCTGAAAAAGTACAAACGCTTACTTCCGAATCTCAGGCTGTCCTTTTGGCAGAAAGCGCGAATTCTTTAGGATTAACCAAGGATATTAAAATCAGCCAATTTCAGCCCGCGGCTGTCCCAATGGAACCTGTCCGTGGCAGCCACAGCAGTATGATCCTCCTGGCAGCACTGGCGGGTTTGGTGTTTTCGTTGATTCTTTATGAACTGCCGGCATTTAAATCCATAGATTAGGGATCATGATTAATTCTGAAACTCTTAAGACGACCCTCTGGAAGATATTTTTACTGGTTTTACCCATCAGCAGTTTTACGCTGATTTCAAGGCTTTTCAGAGGAACGAGCGTCGCGCCGCTGGCGGTGATCCCCATGCTTTTGCTTCTGATCGGCTGGTGGCTGCCCGCGCTTGTAAAAAATGGCTTTCGTCTGCCCTACCAGGTCAAACCTCTTCTGCTCTTCTTTCTTGCGGGCACTTTTTCAACTCTGTTCATCATCTACAGGGATGTGCCGACCTTCCAGTCGGCTAATCTTTACCAACAGGTTTTTGAAGTATTTTTGACTTTTGGAATGGGTTTGGGTTTTTATTTCATTACCGTTTATATGGTGAAAGATACCGGAAAATTACAGGAGACTTTGTATTGGGTCAGCATTGCCGGAATCATATTGATGGCATTTTCCTGGTTTCAGGTGATCACCTGGATTTTGTTGAAACATTACCCGGTCTGGATGTACAAGATTCAGGCAGTGATCTCATCGAACGGGATGCTCTTTCCACGCCGGGCGACCGGTTTGGCGTTTGAACCTTCGTGGTTGGCGCATGAACTGAACATGATTTTCATTCCCATCTGGCTTGGGCTCAGCCTTCGCGGCCAGAGTGTTTTTAAAAGTCGTCTGTTCAATCGCGTTCAGGTTGAAAAGGTATTGTTCGCGTTCTCAGTGATTACGTTATTCATTAGTTTTTCGCGCATAGGCTGGATCACACTGTTTATACTGGCTGCTTACATAGCTTTCAGATTTCTGAATCAATGGATAAAAAAGCTGTCTGATCAAAAATATCAATCCGGCAGCCCCAAGGCAAAGATTTTCTGGTTTCGGTTTGGAGCCTGGTGCGGTTTGGTTGTCGGTCTGGCGGCGGTACTGCTGGTTGCCGGTTTGATTCTCTCTAAGATTGATCCCCGCATGAGGGAATTGTTTGAGCTCAAAAAGCTCCTGGATGCCGGTTTTATGCGCTGGGCATCCAAACTGGTTTTTCTTGAACGGGTCATGTATTGGATTTCTGCCTATCGCGTGTTTGAATTGTTTCCATTTCTCGGAGCCGGGTTTGGCGTGCCGGGTTTCTTTTTTCAGACCACCGTGCCGGTGTATGGGTCTCAGCTGCTGGATATCAATGATTTTATGCTCAAACCCTTCTTTTTGCCCAACGCCAAAAATTATTGGGTCAGAATTCTCTCAGAAACGGGAATTATTGGATTCGCTTTTTTCGCCTCCTGGGTGGTGACCCATTGGCGAAACGCGGCTGAGATTGAAAAGCATTCAGACAATGAACTTTTGTCTGCCATGGGTTTGACCGGAAAAATGATGGTCATCGCGATGATCATCGAGGGTTTCAGCATCGATTCTTTTGGGCTTCCATATATTTGGGTCGCCTTGGGGTTAATCACCGCGACCTGGCTGATCGATCGGCAGTCAAAAGCTAAGCCTGAACGCTTGGCGCGAACATAATATCCACCAACCCAAGAAAAGCCCCGCTGTGCCGATCCATCGAAGGTAAAAATTCGAGAAGCTCATCTCGCGTTTCCTGATAATATTTCCCGGAGAGGTTCAGAGTTTCTTCCCGAATTCCCGCAAGCTCGAGCTCAGTTTTCAGCTCTTCCAAATCCTGAAGGGTCAACAAGGAGTCTTTCCTCCAGATTTCAGCAAATCGGCTTGAACGCGTGATGCCCAAAAGGGCAGGATAAGCCTTTTTTCGCGTCATCAGATCGGTGCTGACCGATTTCCCGGTCTTGTCTTTGTTCCCCCAAATTCCTAGGTAATCATCCTGAATCTGGAAGCCAATCCCAAGTTTCTCGCCAAGCGCGTCCATTCTGGCGACAAACTCATCTGACTGACCGCTTAAGATTGCCGAGATCCGCAGCGATGCCGCGAAGAGGCGGGAAGTTTTGAGCCGTATCATTTCAAGGTAATCTTCCAGAGGCAGTTCCGGAAATGTTTCGTAGCTCATGTCCAGCTGCTGACCTTTAATCACATCCAAAGAGGCCTGCTGGAAAGCGCTGATGGCTTTCACCCTCGTTTGTTCCTCAAAAGAATGATCAGTTTCGCTCATCAGGGTGTGACTAAGGCTGGCGAGATAATCTCCCACGTTAATCGCCAACGGCATTCCATATTTTCTCCATAAAGCCGGTTGACCGTGCCTGGTTTCTCCGTCGTCCTCGATATCATCGTGTACCAGGGTGTAATTATGCAGCGTTTCAATTGCCGCAGCCGGAGCCAGGATTTTTTCGGGATCCCCGCCAAAGGCGCCAAAACTCAAGAGGATAAAGAGCGGGCGCAGTCGTTTCCCAGGGACTTCAACAGCCTTATTCCAGCCGAAATGGTATCCCACCATCTCTTCCAGCCGAATAATCTCGCTTGGAATGTGCGCGAGGACGGATCGTTTTAAATAGCTTTCGAAATGAGCGCGGGTTTGATCAATCAGATTCATAAGATATCCTTTGAGATTTTCCATTTGCCGATCAGGTCTTTGACACCAGCAGAACCGGTACAGAACATGGCGGTTTTGAGTTCAAAGATCAGTTGATCAACGGATTGATAAAGACTTTCTTCACCTGCATTAGCGGAAAGAATAAATCTTCTCGCGAATCCTGCCAATCGTGCTCCCATCGCGAGCGCCTTCGCCGCGTCGATCCCCGATCTTAGGCCGCCGGAAGCCAACACCATTATTTCCCTGGGCAGATCCTGCATCTCCAACAGGCAATCCGCGGTGGGGATGCCCCAATCGCCAAAGCTGGCGCAGAGCGCCTTGCGAGCCGGATCGGTCTGGCGATACATCTCAACGCGTGCCCAGGAGGTTCCACCCAACCCGGCGACATCGATCCCGCTTACGCCGGCATCAATTAATTTCAACGCGGTTTGGCGGCTAATGCCGCAGCCGACCTCCTTGACGAGCAGCGGAACTTCCAGGCTTTTGGAGACGCGTTCAATTTTTGGCAGCAGGTCTTCAAAATTTCGGTTGCCTTCGGGCTGCAGAGCTTCCTGCAAACTGTTGAGATGCAGGTAGAGCGCGTCCGCCTGCAGCATATCCACCGCCCTTTGGCAATCCTCCGTGGTGAAGCCATAATTCAGCTGGGCCACTCCCAAATTGGCAAACAAAACTGTGGTTGGCGCGGACAGACGCGCCAGTCTGAAGGTTTTCTCCAATTCCGGGTTTTCTAGCGCGGCTCTTTGGGAACCGACACCCATTGGGATCTGATACTTTTCCGCTGTCTCGGCAAGCATCTGATTAAAATATCCAGCCCGGGAACTTCCACCGGTCATCGAAGAAATGAAGATGGGCGCTGACAACTGCTTGCCAAAAAGTTTGACGCGGGTGTCGATCTTTTCGTAGTCGATCTCCGGAAGCGCCTTAACTGCCAGGCTGATCTTTTCCAGACCGGTCGGAACAGACGCGTTCACGTCTTCTTCGAGGCAGATCCGAAGATGCTCATCTTTTCGTTTTGATGTATCCGTAACTTGATCACCCGTCATGTGTTATATCTTTCAATACTTATTTTATATCGTGTTGGTATAATCTTAGCATCAAAAAGATTAGTGAGGAAAGAAAATGGAAAACACCTTCGAAACTGTAAAAGCTGTGGTCGCCAAAGTTCTCAAAATCGACAGTGACGGCATCACCATGGAAACCCGTTTTATTGAAGATCTGAAAGCTGATTCTATGGATCAATTCTTCCTGATTGATGGTTTTTGCGAGGAATTTGATATTAATATTACCGACGAAGCCGCCCGCAACATCCATACGGTTGGCGATGCCGTAAAAGCAATTGATGAGGCGTTAAAGTAAAGCCTTCAAATTAAAAATAAAAAAAGCTGCTTTCTTGCAGCTTTTTTTGATTAACGCTTCAGCAGATTCGGGATCTCTTCCAGCGTTGCCGCGAGCAGCACTCCGGCGTCAATGAACGCGTTTGCTTTCTTGCCGATCGTGTCCAAATAAATCCCGCCATTGCGGGCAAAAAAGGGGCGCATGATGGAAACCGCCAGATTTTCGCCCACCACGTAAGCCACGACAGGTTTGGTGACATGCTCCATGATGAATGTGGCTGCTTTTATTTCACTTTCTCCACCGGGACCACCGATCAGAATTATTTTTTCTGTATGTGGGTCTGCTTCCAAAAATTCGAGACAGGTTTGAAAATCGATTCCGCTGACCGGTTCGTCGCCGATCCCAATGATGGCGCTCAAGCCGATTTCTTGTTCTTTTAGAATGGACATGAGCTCGTAAGCCAGGGTCCCATATCTTGAGACGATCGCGATGTTGCCCGGAACGGACAAATCGTCCGGGAAGATCCCCGCGTTAGCGATGCCGGGGATGAGCACCCCGGGCGAATTTGGACCAATGAGGGTCGAGGCGCTGTTTTTTAGCGCAGATTTTACTCGCATCATATCCTGAAGCGGAACTGAACCAGTGATGGAAATAATATTTTTGATCCCCGCGTCAATTGACTCCAGGATCGCGTCTGCTGTCGCGTGAGTAGGAACAAAAATCACACTCGTGTCCGCGTTGGTTGAATCCACGCATTCCTTGACGGTATCAAAAACCGGCACTCTGCCCGAAAAGACCCAATCGCCTCCTTTGCCGGGAGAAGTTCCGCCGACAATCGGGCTGCCGCCAAGCAGCATTCTCTCTGAATGGAAGCGTCCGCGTTTGCCGGTGATGCCCTGCACCATAATTCTTGATTCGGCGTTGATCAGAATACTCATGCGTTCCCCTTCAGGTATTCCAAGGCGCCCTCCACCAAATCGGGAGTATTCTCGAAAATACTAAGATTATTAAGCCCAGATAAGGTTTCTAAGGCTCGGACCTCATTTGTCCCTTTAAGCCGCAAGAAAACAGGTTTTTTGTGTCGTGAGAGCGCCGAGGCTGCCAGAATACCATCGGCAATTTCATCGCACATCGTCATTCCGCCAAACACATTGATCAGGATGGCTTTGACGCGTTCATCCTGGTAGAGCAATTCCAGCGACGAGGCAACCGCTGATACTGAGGACCCGCCGTGAATGTCGATTACGGCTGCTGGGACGGCGTTTTTGCTGATCAACAGATCCAGGGTCAAATACACCAAGCCTATGCCGTTGACGATGCAGCCCAATTCGCCGGGAAATTGATGGTAGGCGACCCCGAATTTGCGGGCTTTGCGTTCCACCCATCCAAAATATGATGGATCAAACGCGTCGACAAAACCCTCCTGGCGATAGAGCGCCTGATTATCGATGCTCACCTTTACATCCAGCGCGTAAAGCTGCTGTTGATGGGTCACTACCAGGGAGTTGATTTCCGCCAAGGTCGCGTCATTTTCGCGATAGATTTTGTAGAGCTTAAGCGCGATCGACTCAAACTGTTTCCATAAAGTCGGTGAGATATCGATTTGTGTCAAAAGCTGACGGATTTGAAACCGGTGCAGCCCACCGTTTATGTCTATTTTTTGGTCGACAATTTTGGTGTTAAAAAATGAGTCCGGTTCCAGATAGGTCGCGCCGCCGCCTTCTGAGACGCGCAAAATCGGCATTCCGCCGTCAAGATCGGTATAAATGCCGAGATAGTATTCCTTGAGAAATGTGAAGGCTTTTTCAACCAGGATGATATGGACAGGCTGCTCGTTGATTTCAAGTTTAAAGACTTCGTTGCTGATATTTTCAACATCATTATCCTTGTTAACGATGCGGACACCGCCGGCTTTTCCGCGACCCGATTCCAGCGTTTGGGCTTTGAGCACTACCGGAAAGCCAATTTCGGAGGCGGCACGTTTAACTTGTTCAGCATCACTCGCCAGCATAGAAGCTGGGATGGGGATGCCTGCCTGGCGGAAAAGCGCTTTTGCCTGATATTCTTGAAGTTTCATGAATGTTTCCCTCCTTATTATAATAAAAAACGGCTGAAGAGGAGATCCAATTCAGCCGTTCTGATTCAGCGCGTATTTCAGCCGTTCAGGTATTCCTGCAGGGCTTCTTTGGTCAGGCGATAAGCGCTGCCGATCTTTCGGGCTTTCAGATCCCCGGCGTTGATGGCGGCGATCACGTCTTCTTCAGAGACTTTCAGGAATCCGGCAGCTTCACCCGGGGTCATCACATCCGGCATGCCCATGGAGCCTGCCGCGGCAGTAGGTTGGGTCTGGGCTTGGTTTTGCTGTTGGGTCATGCCGGCAAGCGAACCTGCCAGAATGTTGCCAACGCCCATTCCAGCGCCAATACCCGCGGTCAAACCAGCGCCGCCGGAGGGATTTTGAGCGGCATCCCGCATCGCGTCGGCAGCCTGCAGCTGCGTGTAGGTAGCCATGTCCAGCATACCCATATCACGCAGTTCTTTGGCGGACTTATCAGAGGGTTTGAGGTTGCCGATATAGAAAGATTTCAGCATCAAACCAATGGCAAGGAAGTCATCCTGAGATTTGGCGCGAACAGCCGCACCGAGTTCATCAGTCAGACCGATCAGATCCAAAACATTTTTCTGAGAGGTCGTTTCGCCAAGCACGTCCTGTAATCTTGAAAGCAGCATGGTGCGCAGCCGGTTTTCGATATCCGAAGTACGGAAACCGCCAAGCTGACCAACAACCTGGGTGATGAACTGCTGCGGGTCAGAAACCTGGAAGCTGTAGGTGCCGAAACCTTGCAAGAGGGCGATGCCAAGCCCAACACCGGTGTTGCGGACAATGATGGGTTGGGGCGTGCCCCATTTGCGGTCTGCGAATTCCCGCATCGATACATAATAAACTTCCGCGGTAAAGGGGGTGCGGTCGCCAAAAAGTTTGCCCAACAATCCCGTCAAAATCGGGACATTCGCCGTGCTGATGGTGTGTCTGCCGGGTCCAAGGACGTCCAATGCCTTTCCGTCGCGGAAGAACACAGCCGCCTGAGATTCGCGGACAATTACCTGCGAACCAAGTCTCAGATCGGCAACACCGGTTTCGGGGAAACGATGGACGATCTCATCGACCATCTCACTTGGGTATTCAACAACATCAAAAATTCTCGCCATGACAATCCTCCAGTATTCTTGTTAGTTATAACGAGATGCCTTTCATGGCATCAGAGCGTTTATTGAAAGCGTCCAAAACCTCCTGAGAGGTGGTGATAAGATGGCGGATCGACGCCGGCAAGCCATCTGTGCCCAGCGATGATTCCACATTGTCAATCGCGCCTGAAAGCACGTCAACGTGCTCGAGCAAAGTTAGATCGTATTTGTAAATGTTTTCCAGCTCTTCTTCCTTGATTTTCAAGGCGTCAAATAAACCGGCATAGCCGTAAGACGCGGTTTTGACGCGGTCAATAAACTGGCGGATTTTGATAGCGGCATTTTCCAAATCGTCGATATATGCCAATCCACCCTGAGAAATCATATCCCGCTGCAGGGATGAAATGCGCTGATATTGCGCTTCATAATCCCGGGCGATAGTTTCACGCAGAATTTTATCGGAACTTCGGCGGTCTTCGCGCTCGATGTATCCTTTAAATCCAGGGATTTTTGAAAATAACTTCTTGATCGCGTCGCGATCGCTGCTTACGTTATCAAAAATTTCACTCATAATTCTCCTTTTCTTCTAACCTTGCTTAAATGCTATCATTCAATTAATGATTCCACCGTAGATAATCTATGGTTCCAACAATATGGGTTATTATAATAGATATAAACCATTTGACTCAGGAGTTGTAAGATGAAGAACGGACCTTTCAGTCGTTTGGGTCCATTGGAATATTTTCTCATTATCATCCTGGTTTTGATGATATTGTTCACAATCTTTACGATTTTCTGGCCTGCGATTCAACTTTTTTACGAAAACACGCTGAAGTAATTTATGGCTTCGCTTAGTCAAAATCTGAAAAATATTTCTCTTTCCGCGCTCGATTGGCTTTTTCCTCCGGCTTGCCTGGGATGCGGGAAGGAAGGCGATTTTATTTGTCAGGAATGTTTCGCTAAAGTCCGGTTGGTGCCCAACAAAGTCTGCAATCTGTGCGGAAACTTTACCAGTAAAAAAGGTTATTGTCCCAACTGCGCCCGAAACAAACCAGAATATTCCGGCTTTCGCGCCTTTGCCTATTACGAAGGCACCATTCGAAAAGCGATCCAACAGCTTAAATATCACAACGATCTCGGGATCGGCAGATACCTTGCCGGTTTCTTGGAGTTAACCTACGCGAGGACTGGTTGGGATGCCGACTTGGTCGTGCCGATCCCGATAGGCGCGGCAAAAAGAGAGCAGCGCGGCTACAACCAGGCAGAAAGGCTGGCTCAGCCTTTTTGTGAACGCACTGGGATTTCATATTGCCCTGAGGCACTTAGCCGGATCCATGAGTTTTCTTCTCAGGTCGGATTAAACGAAAAAGAACGTCAGGCGAACGTTCGGAATGCATTTATTGCCGCGGCAAAACTGGTAAAAGGCAAGTCAGTATTGTTGATCGACGATGTCTTCACCAGCGGGGCGACGATGCAGGCCGCCGCGAGCGAAGTCCTGAGTGCCGGTGCGGATACAGTCTGGTGCCTCACGCTCGCAAAAGTTGGGTTTGATTAATTAAAAGAATCGAACCGAACGCAGGCCTGAGCTTTTGCGGCGAAACGCAGCTTTTACCTGAATGTTGTCAAATGGGGATGAAGGTAGGTAAAATTACAATCTACTTTATGATTGAATGGTCAAAAAACAGGCGCCTATGCTGACAGTACATACGCTTACTGAAACGAAAAATATTATCGCTGAAAAATTTGGAAACCTGCGAATGTCAACAGAAATTGTTCCATTATCGGGTTTATGCGGACGTTTCCTGGCTGCAGATGTGATTTCGGAAGCTTTTGTTCCGGAATTTGACCGTTCGACTGTAGATGGTTTTGCCGTCAAAAGCAGCGATCTGATGGGTTGCTCCGAATCTATTCCGGTAATTTTGCGCAAGGTTGGCGAAAGCCTGATGGGCGAACTGCCCAAGCATACGCTTCAGGCGGGTGAATGTTTTTATGTTCCCACCGGCGGAGCGTTGCCCGCTGGCGCCGACGCGATGGTGATGATTGAATTTGTGGAAGACTTTGGAGGCGGCGACTACGGTTTTGTCAAAGCTGTCGCTCCCGGAGCCAACACGATTTCGAAAGGTGAAGATCTCAAACCCGGCGATACCATCCTGAAAATAGGGAAACAATTGAACGCGGCAGATATAGGTACACTGGCAGCGATGGGCAGAATCGAAATGGAAGTGAGTCTGCCACCGCGGGTCGCGGTGCTCTCGACCGGCGATGAATTGACCGCGGCGGATCAGCCCTTAACGCCCGGTAAGATCAGGGATGTCAATTCTCCCATGCTCTTTGGAGCGATCAGCCGGCTTGGAGCGTCAGGGATTACCTATCCAATTGTTCCAGATCAAAAGGAGCTGCTGCGCGACGCAATCCGGAACGCTTTGGACAGGGCGGATGTGCTTTTGGTTTCCGGCGGCACTTCTGTTGGAGCCCGAGATAATTTACCTATCCTGATTGAGGAAATGGGTCAGGTCTTTGTTCACGGCATTGCCATAAAACCCGGCAAACCAACCATCATTGGGCAGATCGGGAACAAGCCCGTGATCGGATTACCCGGAAATCCGGTAGCAGCTTTCTTTATTTTCCACCTCTTGGTAAAAGGTCTGCTGCTCTCCATGCAAGGCGGTCAATCCGAAGCGATCGCGAATGAATTTATTCTGACCAGGGCAGTCTCTTCGAACCACGGCCGCGAAGAAGTGATCTTAGTCAAAGTTTCTGACGGATTTGCCGCGCCTGTGCCTTCAAAATCGGGATTAATCAGTACTGTATCGCTGGCTGACGGCTATATGATCATTCCCCGCGATACGGAGGGTTTGGCAAAAGGGTCTAAAGTAAAGGTTTTTCTTTTGTGAGGTCCTATGGGATTTAACTATTTAAGCAATGTGCCGCTGGTTCAAGCCCGAGAAACATTTGTTGACCGGCTCAGGCAACTCGGATTAAAGCCCGAAACAGAAACTATCAAAACAGTCAGCGCGAACCATCGCATTACTGCCAAAGCGGTTTACGCACACATCTGCGCGCCGCATTACAACGCCTGCGCGATGGATGGCATCGCTTTGGACGCCCGGTTGACTTTCGGAGCGACCGATACCAAACCTGTCATGCTCAACCATGAATCCTTCAAATGGGTGAACACTGGGGATCCGTTACCAGAAAGTTGTGACGCCGTGGTAATGGTGGAGGACGTTATTGAGCAGGAAGACGGCAGCATCCAGCTTTTTTCTGCCGCCGTGCCCTGGCAGCATATCCGCCAAATCGGCGAAGATATTGCCTCCGGAGACATGATCGTCCCTAGTTTTACAGAAATAACCCCGGCAATTCAAGGCGCGATGTTGGCTTCGGGCGTGCTGGAGCTGGAGGTAATCCGCAAACCCTTGGTTGGGGTAATCCCGACCGGCAATGAGCTGGTTTCTCCCCAGACCAACCCCAGAGAAGGCGATATTATCGAATTTAATTCGACGATTCTGAAAGGCACGCTGGAAGACTGGGGATGTCTGGTTAAGGTCTACCCAATTATTCCTGATCAACCCGAATTAATTCAATCCGCGCTGAAAGACGCTCAGCAAAGCTGTGATTTTGTGCTCTTAAACGCCGGTTCATCAGCCGGTAAAAAGGATTATTCTGTCGATGCCATCGGCGCGGTCGGCGAAGTGATTTTGCACGGCGTCGCCATCCGGCCAGGGAAGCCAGTCGTCCTGGGAGTTTCACAACGGGCTGAAAAAATTGTGCCGCTGGTGGGTTTGCCTGGCTATCCTGTTTCCGCGATCTTGGTGATGGAAGAGCTGGTTCGGCCGGCAATCAACATTCTTTTAGCGCGAAAGAGCCCTGAAAAAGATCTGGTTGAAACCCAGGTATCAAGGAGATTGAATTCGTCACTAAAATATTTGGAATTTGTCCGTGCCCGGGTCGGAGCGGTTGGCGGCCGGCTGGTCTCCGTTCCGCTCAATCGCGGTGCGGGTGTGGTGAGTTCTTTCGTGAAAGCTGATGGAATTATTGAAGTTCCTCAAAATGTTGAAGGTTACGAAGCCGGACAGTCAGCCGCAACCACCCTGCTCAGAAGCTTGCCTGATATCAAAAATACCTTGGTGATAACCGGCAGCCACGATCCGCTGATTGACGAATTGATCGATTTGATGAAAAACCGCTGGCAAGACGGCCAGGTCGCGCCTTCGCATGTAGGCAGCATGGGCGCGCTGATGGCACTCAAACGCGGCGAAGCTCATCTGGGAGGCACCCATCTCTTAGATGAAGAAAGCGGGAAATATAACCTGTCTTATGTCAGGCGCTATTTCCCGGATGGCGGCGTGAAATTGGTCGGCTGCGTTTTTCGCTCTCAGGGACTGATGGCCGCGCCCGGGAACCCATTGGAAATCCATACTGTGGAAGATTTAACAAAAATCCGGTACGTCAATCGCCAAAAAGGCAGCGGTACTCGGATTTTGACAGATTATTTATTAAAGCAAAAGGGAATTCCGGTTCAGGCTATCAATGGATATGAGAGGGAAGAAATTACCCACACCGCTGTCGCAGCGGCGGTCGCTTCCGGTACGGCAGACGCGGGCATGGGGATCCTTGCGGCTGCCCGGATTTATAATTTGAGTTTTGTTCCGGTGATTCAGGAGCAGTATGACCTAGTGGTCGCAGACCAGACCTTTGAAAACGAACAGTTCCAGCGCTTGCTCACGGTTTTGAAGAGCGCAGAATTTGCCGAAAGGTTGGAAAAATTGGGCGGTTATCAACTGAATCACCCTGGAGAGGTGTTGTCATGAAATTAAGTCACGTAGACGAACATGGTAAAGCGAGAATGGTAGACATCAGCCAAAAAGACATCAGCGAGCGGGTTGCAATCGCAAGCGGCAAGGTTTTTATGAACCCCAATACCATGGAGCTGATCCAAAAAAATTCTGTTGCCAAAGGTGACGTTTTGGCGGTTTCCCGGGTGGCGGGGATCATGGCTGCCAAACGCTGTCCGGATTTGGTTCCGCTGTGTCATCCAATCCCGATCAGTTCGGTGAAAGTCGACTTTGAAGCGGAAAACGAAACCACGCTAGTCATTACCGCGGAAGTCAAGACGAACCATAACACGGGGGTGGAAATGGAAGCGCTCACCGCGGTCAGCGTCGCGGCGCTGACGATCTACGACATGGTTAAAGCTGTCGATAGAGAAGTCGTGATCGGTGAGATAAAATTGAATTACAAGAGCGGTGGGAGATCGGGGGTCTTCGACCGCGACAGAAAGTTGGCAGCTTGAAAGACAGTTTTGGAAGAGAAATCAATTATCTGCGCCTGTCATTGACGGAGCGCTGCACCTTGCGCTGTGCTTATTGCCGCTTTGATGAAGGTTTATGCCCAAAAACGACTGAATTAAGCGCTGATGAGTTTGTCACGCTTGCCGAAGCCTGCCTGAGCCTGGGCATTGAACGCATACGGCTGACGGGGGGCGAACCTTTACTTCGCAAGGACATTCTTGAAATAGTCAGCAGGATATCCGCGCTGAACGGCTTAGAAGATCTGTCGATGACTACCAACGCGCAAATGCTGCCCGAGATGGCACAAGATTTACGCCAAGCCGGTTTGAACCGCCTGAATATCAGCATGGATACGCTCAACCCGGAATTATTCAGGAAATTGACCGGCGGAAGCCTGCAAAAGGTTTTGGACGGGATCGATAAAGCCCTGCAAACCGGGTTTGACCCGGTCAAAATCAACGTTGTCCTGATGCGCGGTGTGAATGAAAATGAAGTTGACGACTTCATTGAAATGACCCGCAACAGACCTATCGATGTGCGTTTCATAGAATATATGCCCATTGGGGACGGCAATCAAAGCGACCATCTTCGTATCAACAATCAGGAATTGATCGCGGAACGACCCTGGCTCAAGCCTTTGCCGCCAAGGCTGGCAGGTCAGCCTTCGGCAGACTATAGCTTTGAAGGTGCCAAAGGTCGGGTTGGGTTTATCAGCCCGATCTCACACCGGTTCTGCGATTGCTGTAACCGCATCAGGATCATGAGTGACGGGACTTTGAGAACCTGTTTGGGTCGGGAAGACGAATATCCGCTTGCCGATTCGATCCCGCAAGGCAAAGAAGCGGTGGCAGAATTGATCAAAAAAGCCATCAACGCCAAACCCGCCCGCCATTTGTTCTCAGAAGGGCGCCTGAACAAACGCAACATGAGCAGGATCGGAGGATAAAATGCCCAGTGTCGTTTCGGTCAATATCAGTGAAAAAAAGGGGACGATCAAGCACCCTGTAGAAAAGATCGAGCTCAAGGTCGGCAAAGGCATCGAAGGGGATGCTCATGCCGGAGATTGGCACCGTCAGGTCAGTTTGTTGGATCTGAGCAGTTTTGAAAAGATGCGCCGGCATACATCCGTGGAGCTGAAGCCCGGCATTTTTGCCGAAAATATCACGACCGAAGGGATCGATTTGTGGTCCTTGCCGGTTGGCACGCGTTTGAAGGTCGGAGAAGCTTTGCTGGAGATAACGCAGATCGGAAAGGAGTGCCATCAACACTGCCAGATTTTCCGTCAGGTCGGGAATTGTGTCATGCCTACCGAGGGGATTTTTGCGATCGTGCTTAAAGGTGGGGTCGTCCAACCCGGACAAAGCCTTGAGTTTATACCGACTTTGCGCGTAGCTATTCTAACTTTGAGCGACAAAGGTTACGACGGCACAAGAGAAGATCGCTCCGGACCGGCTTTGGCGAAAGCCCTGGAAGGCAAAGCTCAGGTCATGGCTCAGGATATCTTGCCTGATGATCTCGACCAGATCAAAGCCAAACTGCGCGAATATGCAGAACGAAAGATGGATCTTGTTTTCACGACCGGCGGCACGGGGTTGGCGCCGAGAGACTGTACGCCCGAAGCTACCTTGGCGGTCATTGATCGTCAGGCACCCGGAATCGCTGAAGCGATTCGGGCTGAAAGTTTGAAAGTCACCCCCAAAGCCATGCTGTCCCGGGGAGTCGCCGGAATTTTGGGTCAAACACTGATCATAAACTTTCCGGGCAGTCCCAAAGCCGCGCTTGAGTGCCTGAATGTTTTTTTGCCCGTGATGGATCACGCCGTCGAAACCCTGCGGGGAGAAGCGTATGAATGCGCCGGGATGGACAGGACCAAGCCAAAATAAGCGCGTATCGAATTCTTTACACAATCGCCCTTACCATGTGTAAAGTTAATCAAACTGGTCAAAGTTTGAGTATAATTTAATCACTCCCTGTGGGAGATCTCAATTATGGAGTGAAGAAATGAAAAAACGTCGATTATTGCTCTTATCTGTCATTCTGGTTATGCTTATCGCCGCGTTTGGCTGCTCGCAGGAACCGGAAAACAAAGTGGTGCGCATGTCTACAACCACCTCAGTCAACGATTCCGGTTTGATGGCATACCTGCAGCCCGCCTTTGAAAAAGCAACCGGCTACACGCTCGAAATCACCTCCGCAGGTACCGGCGCCGCGATCGAAAAAGCCCGCATGGGAGACGCCGATTTGCTGCTGGTACACTCAAAATCTGCCGAAGAAGAATACATCAACGAAGGATTCGGCGAAGTCCGGGTTCCCTTTATGTACAATTTCTTCATTATTGTTGGCCCCACCGAAGATCCCGCTGGAGTGGCCGGCTGCCAAACTGCTGCTGAAGCTTTCAAAGCCATCGCGGATGCCGGCGCCACCTTCATTTCCCGCGGTGACAAAAGCGGAACGAACAACAAAGAACTGGCTATCTGGAAGTCAATTGATTTTGATCCGGCTGGACAGCCCTGGTACGAAAGCATCGGGCAGGGCATGGGTCAGACGCTGACCGTTGCCGACGAAAAGCAAGCTTATACCCTTTCAGACAAGGCAACTTTTTTGGCGCATGACAACGATCTAAGCATGCTTTTGGAAGAAACTGATGACATGAAAAATACCTATTCGATGATTGTCGTCACTGCCGCCCGGTTCCCGGAATCGAACGTCAAGGGCGCTCAGGCGTTTGTCGACTGGATCGCGACGGACGAAGCCAAAGCCATGATCGCCGAATATGGCAAGGCAGAATACGGCGAGGCGCTTTTCTTCAATCTCGAATAATACTAAAATAATTCCCGGAAGGGGTTATTGCCCCTTCCGGAGGATAAAAATTGGAACTTCTCAGGCAAATTTCAGACCTCCTTTTCGGTTCTGACCCCGAACTGCGTCAGATCATTTTGGTGACTCTGCGCATGTCCTTTTTCAGCACCTTGATTTCATCGCTGATTGGGATCCCGTTTGGCGTAATGTTAGGTGCGAACTCTTTTCGCGCCAAAGCTTTTTTAACCCGCCTGGTCAACACGCTTTTGGGTTTGCCGCCGGTCGTTGGCGGTCTGATCGTCTTGCTGATCCTTTCGCGCAGCGGTCCTTTGGGCAGTCTGAAGCTTTTATATACGGTCAGCGCAATGGTGATCGCGCAGGTGCTCCTGATCACGCCCTTTATTACCGCCATGACCGCCAACCTGGTCGGCGTGAGAGCCTCCTCCATCAATGAGACTCTGGCAGGGATTGGGATTAAAGGCGCCAGACGTCTGAAATATTATTTGTTGGATTACAGAACCCAATTCATTTCAATTATTTTGGCTGGTTTTGGCCGTTCGATCGCCGAAGTCGGCGCTGTCCAGATGGTGGGCGGCAATGTCCAGTATAAAACCAGAGTGATGACGACCGCGATCATGATGCAGTCGAACATGGGACGTTTTGATTTTGCCATCACGCTCGGGATCGTGCTGCTGTTGATTTCGTTTTTAATCAACACAATTGTCAACCGGATCCAGAAAGCAGCAGAAAATGATTAGGCTCACGGATATTCGGGTAGGGTATAACAACCGGCTCATCCTGGACGTTCCGCTGCTGGAGTTGGAAAACGGCAAGCGTTACGGCCTGATCGGCGAGAACGGCAGCGGCAAAACGACTTTGCTGCGAATCCTTGCCGGCACGCTGATACCGGACAGCGGGACGATCGAAGGAACAGAAGCAGCGGATAAGATGGGATACCTGCCGCAGGCGCCTCACGCTTTTTCAATTTCGGTGCTTGAGAACGTCAAAATGGCTCTGGACCAGGCAGACGCGGACCAAATCGCGAAACTGGCTCTTGAAAAGGTTGGGATGAGCGCCCTGATCGCATCCCGCGGGGATAAGCTTTCGGGCGGCGAAAAGCAGCGCATGGCGCTCGCGCGCCTCCTGGCGAAGCCTCGCGAGCTTCTGATTTTGGACGAGCCCAGCTCGGCGACTGACATCCGCGGAACGGACATCGTTGAAGCCCTGCTGCAGGATTGGTATCAGGAGAGTCGGGGAACCTTGATTTTTTCGACCCATTCTCCCGCCCAGGCGATGCGATTGGCGGACGAGGTTCTGTTTATGGACGCGGGTAGGATCATCGAAAGGGGAGTTCCTTCTGAGGTCTTCAAAAACCCAGAAAAAGCTCAAACGATTTCTTTCCTGTCTCATTGGAGACTATAATCATCGCCTTTCAGCCTTGACCGAAATCGGTTTGAAGGTTAGGATTTCTATAAGAAAAAAAGCCCACAAATTTGGGCAGAAATTACTGCGCGAGTAGTGCCAAAAAAGAGAACAATAGAAACCAAGGAGAGATTTTTATGTTAAAGTACGACCGTGTTTATAACTTTTCTGCTGGTCCCAGCACCCTTCCAGTGCCCGTGTTGGAGGAAATCCGTGATGAGATGATGAATTATCAGGGATCCGGCATGTGCGTGATGGAAATGAGCCATCGCAGCAAAGTTTTCCAGAAAATTGCAGAAGAAGCCGAAGCTGACCTGCGCGAACTGATGAACATCCCCGAAAATTATAAGGTTCTGTTCATTCAGGGCGGCGCCACACTGCAATTTGCCGCGATTCCGCTCAACCTGATGAAAAACGGTGTTGCTGATTACATCGTGACCGGTAACTGGTCCAACAAAGCCTACCAGGAAGCTAAAAAATTCGGTCAAATCAACCTGATCGCCTCCAGCAAGGACAAGAACTACAGCTATATCCCTGATGTTTCTGATTTGCCGATTTCCGAAGATGCCGATTACGTTTACATCTGCGAAAATGAGACCATCCACGGCACGACCTATCAGCAGCTGCCCAACACCAAAGGAAAACCATTGGTGGCAGACCAAAGCTCCATGTTCCTTTCGAAACCATGCAATGTCAGCGATTACGGTCTGATCTACGGCGGCGTTCAGAAGAACGTTGGTCCTGCCGGCCTGGCAATCGTGATTATTCGCGAAGACCTGATCCGCACCGATTTACCCGAATCCGTTCCCACCTACCTGCGCTATCACATTCACGCCGAGAACGGCTCCATGTACAACACCCCCAACTGCTGGGCAATCTATGTCTGCGGCAAAGTCTTCAAATATCTGAAGGCCTTGGGCGGTCTGGAAGCCATGAACAAGATCAACATCGAGAAAGCCAAACCTCTGTATGACTTCCTGGATAACAGCAAGATGTTCAAGGGCACCGTCGTTGCCAAAGATCGTTCTTTGATGAACGTCCCGTTTGTGACCGAAAGCGCCGAATTGGATGCCGAAGTTGTTGCCGCCACCAAGGCTGCCGGTTTTGACAACCTCAAAGGCCACAAATCTGTAGGCGGCTTGCGCGCTTCCATCTACAACGCCATGCCGAAAGAAGGTGTGGACGCTTTGGTCGAATTCCTGAAAGAATTCGAAGCCAAACACGCCTGATCTTTATTTGTACGTTTAGCCCTTCTGATTTTCTTCAGAAGGGCTTTTTTCATTAATTCGCCCATGCTTTTCGCGACTTAATGGCTAATCAGGAACGAGTTTGCGGTCGGACTTGTATACAACGATCTATTTTTTGTTGACGAATATGTATATATCAATTACCATTTCTTTTGTTATTTCAAAATTACCTTTACAAGTGAGAAAAAATGAAACACCAAAAGCTTTTGAAAGTTCTTCTGGTCGTGTTTTTGTTGTCATCGCTGGTTCTGGCGCCTTTGAATGAATTCAACCGTGCCGATGCCCAGGATGATTCCGGACAACCTGCTCATTACATCGTTATGAAAGGGCAACCGGACGGGGAATATGAAATCGTCCATTATCAGGAAGTCAGACTGCGGTCAAAGCTGATTCCGTTGGATGACGCCTTGATCCGCCACAGTCTTGCCACCAGTCCCAGACACAAAGACCTCATGGTCGCGGCTTTGCAGACAGCGGACGGCAGAACGGCCTACCAGGGAATTGTGGATACTTCACCCTGGCTGAGAAGTGAAGTCGTCAGCCAAACGGATCCGATGAAGATTGACGCGAAAATTTTCAGGAGCGAAGAAGTTGTTTTTGTGGTGAGAGTTCCCAAAATTGAAGGAACCCGATTGGTTCTCAAAAAAGATTTGGACACCCAGATCCAAACCTTTGACCTTGACCAGGTGGTTAAAACCGCTCCAAGAATTGAAACCAATCTCGACAGCAAGCTTGTGGTTACAGGCACTTACGGAGACCCTTCCAATCGGGTTGACCTGCTGGTCATGGGTGATGGATATAAGGCTGCCGAGGAAAGCGCTTTTAACGAACAGCTGGCGAACCTTAGGAATGGATTTTATGGCGTATCGCCGTTATCCGAATATCAAAACTATTTCAACACGGTTGGTCTTTTCACAGTTTCAGAAGAAAGCGGCGCGGACCATCCGCCTTATATGCCTCCGGAGGAATGTCCCGGCTATGACAATTCCACCTGCTGTGTTGATCCGGCTATGCAAAAAGATCCTCTTAATGGAAAGATGCGGAACACCGCCTTCAACGGCAGATATTGTGGCTGGCGGACCCACCGCGTGGTCGTAGTGGACAATGAAATCTTGTTGGCAGAAGCCGGCGAGCGCTACCCGGATTGGGATTCGATTATCGTTATGGTGAATGATTCCACATACGGCGGCGCTGCCTTTCAGGGGATCGCGGCTATTTGCAACTGTTCGCAGGCGCCAAAAATCGCGCTGCATGAATTTGGTCATTCCTTTGCAGATCTTGCCGATGAATATACAAATGCCTATCCCGGATATCCCGGCTGCAGTGATTTGGGCGGCAATCCTTGTGAAGCCAATGTAACTGACGTCACCAATCGGGCAAACATCAAGTGGCTGCCGTGGATCCTGCCGGATACGCCGATTCCGACTCCTGAGACCAACGCTTACTACTATACTGTCGGCTTGTTTGAGGGCGCGCGTTACTTCCCGAGCGGTATGTTCCGCTCCGGTCACACCTGTCTGATGCAATCGCTCGGTTCTGGAGTTACTTTTTGTTCGGTTCCCACCCAGGCAATGGTCCTGAAGTTTTATCAGGGATGGCATTCAGAAAAACCAGGCATTTCCATGCTTGAACCCGGAACCCAATCCCCGGTGGGTCGGGTGGAGCTGACCCATCCTGACTCGGTGGAATTGAAATCGGACATTCTGAGTCCGCAAGGCGGACCGCAACCGCTGATCGAGTGGTATGTCGACGGGGTCAAGGTCAGCGACGCACATGCCGGCAGTTTTATCTACGAGACTGAATATGACAAACCCGGCTCACATCTCATCAAACTTCGGGTCAAGGATGTTACTCCACTGGTCAAAGACCTTATGAGCGGAGGGTCGACTGTTTTTGAACACCGATGGGTCGTGAATGTGACCGTTAACCCGGTTGAGGAAGAATTCTTCCAATATTTCCCGGCGGTACAAAAATAAAACTAATAATCGCTGTCTTTCGAACGATATTGGAGCGCCTCAGCGAGGTGCTCCTGTTTAATTAATTGAGAATTTGCCAGGTCGGCGATCGTTCGCGCCAGTTTGAGCACGCGGTGATAGCCCCGGGCGGTCAGGCGCAGCTGCCGCACCGCGGTTTTCATCAAGGCTTCGCCTCCCGGTTCAAGCACGCAGTACTCGCGGATTTCTCTGGGGGTCATATCGGTATTGCTGACCAGTTTTGTGCCCTCAAAGCGCTTGAATTGCAGCTGACGGGCGGCTTCGACCCGGGCGCGAATTGATTCTGATTTCTCACCTGTCCGCTGATCGCTCAATTTTTGATAATCGACCCGCGGGACCTGCAAATGGATATCAATGCGGTCAAGCAGCGGTCCTGAGATCCGTTTTTGATAACTGATGATAGCTGCAGGCGCGCAGGTGCAGGGTTTCATGGTATCGCCAAAATACCCGCAGGGACAAGGGTTCATCGCGCCGACCAGCATAAAGTTTGCCGGGAAGGTGAACGCGCCCTGAGCCCGACTGATGGTTACGATCTTATCTTCCAAAGGCTGTCTCAAAACTTCAAGGATGCGTTTGCCAAATTCTGGCAGTTCATCCAAAAACAAAACTCCGCGATGCGCCAGCGAGATCTCACCTGGGCGGGGTACGTGCCCGCCGCCAACCAAGCCGGCGTGGCTGATGGTATGATGCGGCGCGCGAAAGGGCCGTTGTCGGATCAAGGGCGTTTCTGCAGGCAAAAGATCGCTGATGGAATAGATGCGGGTAACCTCAAGCGCTTCTTCCAGGCTGAGCGAGGGCAAAATCGAAGTAATCGCCCGGGCAAGCAGGGTCTTGCCCGCCCCTGGCGAACCGGTCATCAATACGTTATGCCCTCCCGCAGCTGCAACTTCGAGAGCGCGCTTGATATGTTCCTGACCCTTGATTTCACTGAAATCGGTGGTGTATGGGTCGGGAGCGTTGAATTCCTGATCCGTAGGCTGGAATGGGGTGAGTTGATCTTCACCGTTTAGGTGGCGCCACAGGCTATTTAATGTTTCGACCGGATAGACTTCGATTTCGGGAATCAGTGCGGCTTCGGGTGCGTCTACAGCCGGTACGAAAATGCGTTTGTAGCCTTCGGCGCGCGCCAAGGCTGCCGCCGCCAGGATACCGCGCACGTGCCGGACTGAACCGTCCAATGAAAGTTCACCCACGAACAAGGCGTCTTCAACCGCATCGGCGGGGATTTGTTCCGCTGTGACCAAAACACCGATCGCGATAGGCAAATCAAAGGACGGACCTTCCTTGCGGACGGAAGCAGGCGCGAGATTGACGGTCAGCGGTTTGCGGGGATAGACCAGACTGGCGTTCTTGATGGCTGAATAAACCCGTTCGCGGCTTTCTTTAACGGCTTCATCCGGCAAGCCAACAATCACCATGTTGGTTAAACCTTGCCCATAATCGACCTCAATGTCGATGAGGACGCCATCCAAGCCAATAACGGCACAGGAGAACACATGGGCAAGCATGACTTAAGTTTATCATATTGAATTTGAAATCCGATTAAAAGCAACAATTCCGAATTTAATGTTAACGCTTTCCCGTTTGAATCTTGTGTTTTTAAAATCCTGATAAAATATTTCAGGTGCCTCACCGGCACATCCAATTCTCTGAGGAGGCTTATGAAAACCCAAGGAAAATCCAATCCAATCAAGTATCTCTTTTTCAGTCTTTTGGCAGTAACGCTCATATTTGGAATGCTGGTCGGTTCAGCATCCGCCCAGATCAGCCCGGAGGACGGTCTGTCTTTCGTTGCTGATCCCGAGATCAAGACTCCGCAGTTGGAGATCCTGTCGGCTTCATCGGAAGCGATTGATCTTAACGCGCGGTTTTCTGAGATCGTGCCGGGACACACCACCATAGCAGGACAGGAGTATCTCACCCTGACCGGGGAAGGCTATTTCTACGAAAATACGCCCGGCGCCCCGGCTTTGCCGGTGATGCGCAAGATGGTTGAAGTTCCACTGGAAGCGAAAGTCAGTGTTGAACTTCTTGGCGCTGAAACCCAATCTGTAAGTTTGAGTAAATTGGGTCTGGATGGTGTTATTGCTCCGGTTCAGGAAGCGCAGCCCAAATGCAGCGGTCCTGTACCTCCCACCGCTCCTGACGCACAGATTTATGGCAGCGGATTGTATCCAAACGAACCGGTCGCGATCATCAACGACTTCATCATGCGCGGTCACCGCGTTGTGGTTGTTGAAACCCGTCCGATTCGTTACAACGCGGTTTCAGGGGAATTGGAAACCATTTCGGAAATGAATTTCCGTTTGAATCTTGAAGGCAGCAATATGCAGCTCACGAATTCCGAAGCTGACCGCCTTAACTCTCAAGCCTTCAACAGCATTATGGAACCGGAAGTCCTGAACTATAACCAGGGTCGCCTGGTCACCGTTCCGAAGGACGGCGAACGCATCCTCATTATTACCGCGGATATGTTCCAGTCCGCTTTAGGTCGCTTTGTGACGCTCAAACAGTCCCAGGGATTTCAGGTTTCGGTTGTCAATATGACCACAATCGGCAGCAATACCACCTCTGCCATCCGGTCTTATATCCTCCAGCAATACAACGGCGCGACCCCTCCGGTTTACGTGATTTTGGTTGGGGATTATGTTGGCGGCGATCCGGTCGGTTCGATCACTAACTGGGATTTCCGAACCGGTAATGATCACCGCACTGACCTCCATTATTACACAATGGATAACGACACTGAGTACACGCCGGATGTCTTTGGCGCGCGCTTCCCTGTGCGCACGGTCGACCATCTAAACGCAATGATCGACAAGTATTTCGCCTACGAAAACGCCAGCGGCGCCGAACCCTGGGTCAAAAAAGCCGAATATTTGGCTTCGGATGACTCTTATAATTATCATATTGCTGAAGGATCTCACAACTTTGTCATCAACAGCTTCACCCTTCCTAGAGGATATACGGGCATCTTCCCGGAGAATCCTCAACCAGGTGGTGACAAAATTTACGCGATCACTCACAATGCTACCGGTGCAGACGCGGTCGCCTCGATGAACGATGACCGAGTCTTTTTGGTATACAGCGGGCACGGCGCGACAACCTATTGGGATGGTCCCCGAGTTACCCAGTCTGACGTCCGCAACATGACGGGCGTCGCGATTCCCTATCTTGCCTCTCATGCCTGTGTTACCGCTGACTTTTATAAACAGGAAGCCTTCAGCGATACTTGGGTAATCGAACCGGTCAATGGAAGTCTGACTTTCTTTGGCGCTTCCCACAACTCCTATTGGCCCGAAGACGACACGCTTGAACGATCTTCGTTCTCGACTTTATTCAGGGATGAGGGCGGTATTGATGTTCCCAGCGTCGGCGCGTTTACACAGTCCGGTCTCCTGGCTGTCGCAGCGAGCGGTTCCATCCGAACCAACTACTACTGGGAAGAATATCATGTCTTTGGTGATCCGACTCTGGTCGTGGTCATGGGACCAAAATATCCGGATTTCCGGATGTCTGTGGAACCTGAGGCGTTGAAAACCTGCAGCACTTCCACCAACCAGGCTGTCGTCAATTTGACCTCGATCAACGATTTTGCCAACGCGGTTGATCTTTCTGCCTCAACTGTTGCCGGTTTTACCACTACCTTCGCTCCCCAGCGGCTCACGCCTCCCGGGAGTTCGAACCTGACGATTGCCGGAGATGGTACTGCCGAAACCGGCACCCAGGTGATGACCATTACGGGTGTTTCCGGTGAACTGGAACAAACAGCGGAACTGACTCTGAACATTTACCCGCCAATTGCCGGAAAACCAATGCTCAGCGCTCCGCAGGATAACGCCCGCGATCAGTCTCAGCGCCCCGCGTTTTCATGGACCGCGGCGGCGAATGCCGAGACCTATCAGCTTCAGATCGCCAAAGATCCAAACTTTACTGAGATCGTTTTGGATAAAACCGGCATTGAAGGCACAAGCTTCACGCCCAACGCGCCGTTGGTGACTGACACGCAGTATTATTGGCGCGTAAAAGCGGAGAATATCTGCGGTGTTGTGGATGGCGAACAGGTATTTACCTTCAGAACCAAAGCCGGTCCCGGTGACTGCGCCCAGGGTACTGTCAAAGACATCATCAGGCACGACGATTTCGAAGATGGGTTGAACGGATGGGAAAATCCCAGTGACGCAAACTATCCTGAAATCAAGTTTAATCTGACGACTGTTGCCGCATACTCTCCCACCCAATCCGTTTTGGGTGCCGTTCCCGCTCTGGTCACTGACCAGCGGCTGGTATCTCCGGTGATGACCGTACCGGATGTCCCCGATCCGGTTTCTCTGATTTTCTGGCATAAATGGACCTTTGACAGCAACACTGCCTGTAATGACGGCGGTATTCTCGAATTCAGTTATGACCAGGGCAACACCTGGAATCAGGTCGCGATGAGCTATCTGTTGACCAGCAAATATAACGGCACGGTTAAAAACGGTGTAGTCAATCCTTTGGTCGGTAAACCTGCCTGGTGCTTCGCCAGCGACGAATGGGTGAAAACTGTGGTTGACCTGACATTTGCCAAAGGCAAAGACGTTCAGTTCCGCTTCAGATTGGGAACTGGCATTGATGGGGAAGCGGAAGGTTGGTATATTGACGATGTAACACTGCAGGCTTGCGTTCCGGGCGTCAGTGAATATAAACTTCACCTGCCCCTGATTGTTACCAACAAATAATTTCTGGTTTCTGAAAATGCCCCGCCTTATACAGGTGGGGCATTTTGTTATCCGTGATAAGGCTTATAATCAGAAAAAAATTATCGATAAGTCCGATTGATGAAACGCATATTATTTGTCCTGATTTTTTTGATTTTTCTGGCAAGCGCCTGCGACCCCCTGCAGACCCCCGAGCTATCTGACGCCACTGCCCAAATAAGCGCGCAAAAGCCAACAAAAGAAGAACCAACCCCCACATTAGCGCTTCCGACGGCAATTCCGACGGGTGAACCGATCCGGGTCTGGTTTGACCCTTCCTTGCCGGCAGCCCTGACTGAAAACGGTTTTTCGGACCTGATTTCGCGTTACGGCGCTGAGGCTGAAGACGCCGCTTTACGGTTTGGATTTCTCCCTGAAGCGCCCGTCAGCCAATGGGTATACGCGCTCGCCGCGCCGTTCAAGACAGTCGTGGATTCGGTCAATTTTCAGGATCTGCAAGGCTTCTGGAGTCACGGAGGCTCCTTTGCCGCTGGCGAGCTTTGCGTTTCTGATGCGGATAAGGCCGCTCTGGAATCCATTTTAGGCAGCCCAGACCAATCCGTGCGGATCGTGCCGGACGCAGAAATTGATGCTTGTTTGAGCGGTAATCAGCAATCCTGGGCTCTGATCCCTTTCGAAAACATCAATCCCCGCATGAAAATTATCGCGATCGAAGGTCAATCTCCGCTTCACAAGGATTTTGACCCAACGACCTATCCCCTGGTTGCCCCGATTGGAATGACCGCGCTCTCCGACGCAGGCCGGGATGAAGAAAAAAGCGCGGCATTGATGGAGGAGCTGACCCGAGTTCTCCCTAATAGCAACCGGGATCCTGAAAAACTGACCACCATCGTTTTGACAGGCGTGACAGCAATGGCAAGGGCAACCGCCAAGGAAATGGAACTGAACGGCGTGCTCTCTCCAGCTGTCTCCATTGGGGAATTAATGCGGGAGGCAGATTTTGCCCATGTCAGCAACGAAGTCCCCTTCGCGCGCGATTGTCCGCCTCCGCAATGGGTGCAGGAAGTGGATTTGGTGTTTTGTTCTGATGTCAAATATATCGATTTGATGGAAGAGATCGGTACGGATATTGTTGAACTGACCGGAGACCATTTCGCCGATTGGGGCCCCGAGGCGATGTATCTGACCCTGGAGATGTACCGCGATAAAGGCTGGCATTATTACGGCGGCGGGTGGGATATCGCCGAAGCCCGTCAGCCGTTGAAAATCGAGCACAACGGCAACAAGATTGCTTTTCTCGGCTGCAATGCCAAGGCGCCGGGATACGCTACAGCCAGCGAAACGGTACCGGGCGCGCTGCACTGCGACATGGATGACCTGGCAGACAGAGTGAGCCAGTTGAAACAGGAAGGCTACCTGGTCATTGTGACCTTCCAGCACCAGGAAATTTATCGCTGGGATCCTACTGAGGAGATGATCAGCGATTCCCATCGCGCCGCGGACGCGGGCGCGACGATTGTCAGCGGCAGTCAGGCGCATCAACCCCATATTTATGAGTTTTACGGAGATACTTTCATCCACTACGGTTTGGGGAATTTGTTTTTTGACCAGCTGGGTTGGTTTGACGACTCAAACAAAGCATTTTTGGATCGGCATATTTTCTATGACGGCAGGTATCTGGGTGTGGAATTCATCACAGCCCAATTCTTCAACTGGTCCACGCCGACCCTGATGACCCCGGAAGCCCGGGTGGAAATGCTCACCAGATTTTTTGAATACAGCAGATAAAGAAAACTGTGAAAAATAAAAAAACAAGCCATTTGAGCTTGTTTTTTTGTGCCCTTACCGGGACTCGAACCCGGGTCTTAGCCTTGAAAGGGCTGCGTCCTAACCTCTAGACCATAAGGGCATCAAGATGCCTATTCTACATGAGATTTTTTTACCGGTCAAGGTCAATTTTGAAAGAAAATGTGAGGAGACCAGCACAAGATTTACACTTTTAAGACTGCCATCCTGAACTTATTGACTGCCTGCGTACCCGTGAATTTTCAGGTGAGGGTCTTTCTTTGAAACGATCCTGGCGCTGAACATTAATCGTGTCATCCCGCCGCAAAATCCTTCGGCTTCGCCTCAGGATGACGTGTAGCTGTCATCCTGAACGCAGTGAAGGATCCTTCGGCTTTGCCCCAGGATGACGGGTCAGGAGGGCGATGCAGTATCCTTCGGCTTCTCCTCAGGATGACGTGTCGCTTGTCATATAAGCAGTACGACTGCCTGGGATTTGCTGCTCCTCCTGATTTATTTTCAAAGACCAGGTTCGTACGCTTATCCTTCTGTATAATATCGCTTTTCAGCTCTGTGATCGGAGTGGTTACCATCTGCTGGCTTCTCCCCAATTTTGAACCAAACGGTATAAAAACAAGAAACCTTTGTTGATTCCAAGTTGAGGTTAGTCTAAAAAGATACTGCAGAGAATGAAAAAGGTGGTAAAATCAGCGCCTGGCGCAGCCAATGATACAAGGCTGCCGTTAAATTGTGAAGCAAAAATTGCTTGACAGGGTATGTTTTAGGCTTTACAATAATCAGTCGTTGCCCCGGCGCAGGTAGGCTGGGGTTTATTACGATAACCAACTTTCCCGGCGTCAGGCGGTGACACGCCTGTAGACTGGTTAAGTGAAGATTGGAGAAAACATGAAGTATGCTATTGTTGAAGCGGGCGGTAAGCAATATCGCGCCGAAGAAGGCAAACTGCTGACAGTTGACCTTCTCTCCGCTCAGGTCGGCGATGAAGTCGTCCTCGACAAAGTTCTTTTGATTGTCGACGGCGAATCTGTGACAGTAGGCACTCCTTATATCAAGGGCGCCAGTCTGAAAACCACGGTCGAAGATCAGGTCAAAGGCAAGAAGATTTTGGTGTTTAAATACAAACCAAAGATCGACTATCGCCGGCGCGCCGGTCATCGTCAAAAATATACCAGGTTACTGGTTGATTCAATCGTGATGGAGTAGTGAAATGGCACATAAGAAAGGTGGCGGGAGTTCCCGCAACGGACGAGACAGTAAGGGCCAACGCCTGGGCATTAAAAAATTCGGCGGCGAAAAAGTGATCAGCGGCAATATTTTGGTTCGCCAGCACGGCACCAAAATCCACCCCGGATGGAACGTGGGGCAGGGACGCGATTACACCTTGTTCGCGACCATGGAAGGTTTTGTAAAATACGAGACCATGGCAGGCGGCCGTAAGCGTGTTCATGTTTTTGAAACTCCAGACGGACCGGCGAAAGGCAATTAGGCAAAATGAAAACTAAAATTCAACCAAAGTATTATCCGGAGGCTAAGGTCTCTTGCGCGTCATGCGGCGCGGAATGGACGACTGGGTCAACTGTACCCGAAATTCGTACCGAAGTCTGTTCAAATTGTCATCCCTTTTATACGGGTCAACAAGCCCGCATTTTGGACCGTGAAGGTCAGGTAGACCGCTTCTACAAGCGTTTGCAGGTTCGGCAGGATATTGTTGCCGAAAAGAAAGCTCAGGCAGAAGCCAAAACATCTCCCAACCGTCCGGTTTCTGAATTCAATCTGACCACCAAGGCAATCGCGGCGCTCGCCAAAGCCGAAATTTTCACCGCTGGCGACGTTTTGGCAAAGCTTGAGGATGGTGAGAAGGGTTTGCTAGAGGTCGAAGGTTTCGGCCGCAAATCTCTGATCGACCTGAAAAAACAGCTTCGCCAGATGGGCTATCAGCTCCCTGCAGCTGCCGAAGAGATCGAAATTTAGGATCTGACTTTTCAATAAAAGCAGGCAATTGCCTGCTTTTTTGTTTAATTTTGTCGGGTTGGCTTATACTTTATACAATCTAATGCATGGAGGACTTATGTCTCAACCTTTCGGCACGGTGGAAGTGATCACCGGATCAATGTTTTGCGGAAAAACTGAAGAACTGATTAGGCGTTTGCGTCGGGCAACTATCGCCCGCCAAAAAGTTCAGGTTTTCAAGCCGGTCATCGACGACCGGTACGCCTACAGCAAAGTAATGTCTCATTCCGGGGATGATTATGAAGCTCTGCCGGTCAGCAGTTCCCAGGAAATTTTGGAAAAACTGGAACCGGATATCACCGTAGTGGGGATCGACGAAGCGCAATTTTTTGATCCTGCGATCGTGGATGTTGCCAACCAGCTTGCCGATCGGGGTTTACGAGTTATCGTGACGGGTTTGGATACGGATTTCAGAGGGGAACCTTTTGGCTGCATGCCGGTCATGACCGCCAAGGCGGACAAGGTGGACAAACTGTCCGCGATTTGCATGGTATGCGGTGAAGCCGCCACCCGGACACAACGTTTGGTGAATGGAAAACCGGCTCACTATAATGACCCGATCGTGATTGTCGGGGCGTCTGAGATGTACGAAGCCCGCTGCCGACGCTGCCATGAGGTTCCTAAAGACTGAGGTGAAAATGGTTCAGGATTACCGGGAATATATCGATAAAATCTTGGTTTCAGAAAAGCAGATCGAAAAACGCGTAAAAGAACTTGGTGAGGAAATCACCCACGATTATGCCGGACAAGAAATTCTGATAGTCTGCATTCTGCGGGGTGGGGTGATGTTTACGGTCGACCTGGTGCGCCAGATCAAAGTGCCGCTGGCAATTGAATTTATGGCAGTTTCAAGCTACGGCAGCGGCGCCAGACAGTCAGAAGGAGAAGTGCGCATCACGCTCGACCTGAACACAAGCATTGCCGGAAAACATGTTTTGATCGTCGAAGATATCATCGACAGCGGAAACACACTGGCCTCGGTGATTGAATTGCTGCAGACCCGTAACCCAAAATCGGTTTACGTCTGCACGCTGCTCGATAAATATGAACGCCGTGAAGTTGAGGTCCCCATCCGCTATTGCGGTTTTCGGATCAAAAACGAATTTGTTTTTGGATATGGCCTGGATATGGACGATTATTACCGCAATTTGCCCTTCGTCGGAACGGTGGATTTGGATCGCTATGAAGCTCCGTCTGGATAAAGATCTGGAAAGGTTTTTAGCCCAGATTCGCGCCCTGCTGCCGGAGGAGAAAGTATATCTGGTCGGCGGCGCGGTGCGGGATATCCTGCTCCACAAAACCATCCGTGACCTTGATTTCGTTCTTGCCCGCGGCTCTATAAAGCTGGCTAAAGCGGTAAAAAAACATTTTCAAGGCGTTTGGTATACATTGGACGATGAGCATCAAACTGCCAGGGTGATCTTAAATCAGGGCGAACCGAATGAAAAAGTGCTTGATTTCACTTCTTTTGTCGGGGAAAGCCTTGACGCGGACTTGCGCCAGCGCGATTTCAGCATCAACGCCATGGCGATCGATTTGGACGATCCGAATCTATTAATCGATCCGTTGAATGGCAGGCAGGATTTGGCGGGTCGTATACTGCGGTTGACAAACCCTAAATCTTTGTTGAGCGATCCACTGCGCGTAATTCGTGGGATCCGCATGATCAGGTTTTACAATTTATCGGAGAGCATTGAAATATTGGACAGCATGCGCGTAGCTGTATTAGAGCTGGGAAAAATTTCTGGGGAAAGGGTCCGCGACGAATTACTAAAATGCCTCGATTTGCCAGATTTGCCGGCAACTTTCACTCTTTTGGCTCGTTTTGGCATCTACCAATTTTTGCAGCGTGAAATTTCTCCTGCCGCAGCCCTAATGCATTCAGCGGATTTTCATACATTTCATGAAGGGGTATTGGATTGGGGTGATCCATCTGAAAACAAGCCGCTTTGGTTCGTTCAAAAAGCGACTCTACTGGAGAATTTGGAATACCTGTTGAAAAACATCCAAAAAGTGAAGAACAACGCTTCGCTGCCTCCAACCGAAATTTCAAACGCAGTACTTGATGAACTCAGAAAAAGCATGGGCGAATCCTTGCAAGCCAAGCATACTCGGGGACAACTGCTGATTTTGGCTGCCTTTTTTTATCTGTTCGGTTTTGAAGCTGATTTTGCTGACAATCTGACCAGGCTATTGATGTTGGGACAGAAAGAAAACAAAGCGCTTGAAAAAACTGCCGCTGCTTATCACAAAATCGCGTCTATATCGGATAAGGCTGAAGTTAGCAACCTTGATTTGTATCGACTTTTTCGGGAGGCAGACCGTTTCGCGCTTGAAGGCGCGTTGCTGCATCTGGCAGAAGAAAAACAATCGCGGACGAGACGATCAGCAATTGCCATACGGATCCTTGAGACCTGGTTCAACGCGCATGAGCAGGTTGTCGATCCACCGCGTCTGATTGACGGGACCCAGCTGCAGGAGGAACTGGCAATCGGACCGGGACCGGCATTGGGTTTCTTTTTGGAGCAAATCAGAGAAGCGCAGGTGACTGGTGAGGTACAAAACAGGACCGACGCTTTGAATTTGGTTAAAAAATTATTGTACAACAAGGATTTTGGAAATCCAGGAAGTTGATGTCAGGAGAGAAATGTTTGAAGGACCATTAAGATATATTGTTTTTCTGATCGTCGCGGTTGTCGTGATTCGGCTCATCTTGCGCTACACATACAGCAGGAAGTCTGAAATGATGGGAAATGACCCTTCCAAAGACATGGATCAGTTCAATCCTGCTATGCTCGATGACGCGGCACAGATGGCTGGATTTTCTGATCCGGCAGGAAAAGCAGACCGGGGAGATAAAAATGGAATGGATTTTTAAACGCAGAAGCATACGCAAATTCACTGCCGAAAAAGTTACCGACAGCCAGATCCAAACTTTGCTTGAATCCGCCATGGCTGCTCCCAGCGCGATGAACCTGAAACCCTGGAAGTTCATCGTCGTCCGTGAGGAGCAAACGCTTGAGGCTCTCAGAGCGGCATTGCCATTCGGGAAATATAACGCGCCCTTGGCGATTGTAGTCTGTGGAGACCTGACCGCGCTGAAAAAAGTGGTTACAGAGCGGTTTTGGATCCAGGATTGCAGCGCCGCGACGGAAAATATCCTTCTGGCAGCCGCCGGAATGGGATTGGGGTCCGTTTGGTGCGGCGTTCATCCGGTCGGAATGCTGGAAAAAGCAGTCGCGAAGGCGTTGGACATCCCGCATGGGGTGGTTCCTTTGAATGCTGTTTTTATTGGACATCCCGCGGAGACAAAAGAACCCCGGACGCAGTATTCAGCTAAAAACGTTTTTCAAGACAAATACGGCAAACCCTGGGAAGATTAGGCGAGCAGCATCGTTCAATTCCCTTGACAGCCGTACAGGAATAAAACTGCCTGACCTCTGATTATTAACAGGTTCATTTTTTTTCATTCTTTCCTGCAAACCTTATCCACCCGACCTGTCATCCAGGATCTTTTTCAATGGCCCTTTCAAAGTGACTCATAAGAGGGTCATTTTCACAGCAGCAGCCCGGATTTTTTAACCATGTATTAATAATTGGCAAGCGAGGGCATGTGGTAAAATAAGAGGCTGTGTAAATATAATAATTTACCATTCAACTAAAGAGAAAATTTACATTCAAACGAATGACATATATGAACCAAGGAGGATTTATGTCTGATAAGAAGTGGGTATATTTATTTAGCGAAGTGAACGAAGCCGAAGCCTATGCCGGTGATTGGGAAGGTGTTCGCGGTTTATTGGGCGGCAAAGGCGCCAACCTGGGCGATATGACCAGAGCGGGTGTGCCGGTGCCTCCGGGCTTGACAGTTACAACTGAAGCCTGCAACGCTTTTCAGGAAAAACGCAGCTTTCCCGAAGGCATGTGGGCTCAGGTTTTGGACGCGTTGAAAGTGGTTGAAGAAAAAACCGGAAAAAAATTCGGTGATCCTCAAAATCCTTTGTTGGTTTCGTGTCGTTCGGGCGCCAAATTCTCGATGCCGGGCATGATGGATACGGTCCTCAACATCGGTATCAATGACGAGGTCGCCAAAGGTTTGATCGCGATGAGCGGTGACGCCAGATTTGTCGGCGACTCTTACCGCCGTTTGATCCACATGCTTGGAACCGTGGTGATGGGCATCGACGATGAACATTTCGAAAAACCTCTTGATTCTTACAAAGCTGAAAAAGGTTACAAAAGTGATACCGAAATGACCGCCGAAGACTGGGCAGTCATCATCGAACAGTACAAAGCCGTGGTTCAACACCAAAAAGGCTTTGCTTTTCCGCAGGATCCTTTCAAACAGCTTGAATTGGCTGTTGTTGCGGTTTTTGACTCCTGGATGTCAAAACGGGCAATCGATTACCGCCGCCGCGAAGCCATCCCCGATGATCTGGGAACCGCGGTCAATGTTCAGACCATGGTCTTTGGCAACATGGGCGGAGATTCCGGAACTGGCGTTGCCTTCACCCGCGATCCCCAAACCGGTGAGAATGCCATGTTTGGTGAATATCTGATGAACGCTCAGGGTGAAGACGTTGTTGCCGGTATCCGCAACACCTCCAAAATCGTCGGCTTGAAAGAAGAGCTGCCCGCTGTTTATCAGCAGTTCTCCGAAATCACCACTCGGCTCGAAAACCATTACAAAGACATGCAGGATGTCGAATTCACGATTGAGCACGGCAAATTGTGGATGCTTCAGACCCGCAACGGCAAACGCTCCGCGCAGGCAGCTGTTCGCATCGCCCATGATATGGTCGTGGAAGGTTTGATCGACAAGAAAACCGCTCTCAACCGCGTCACCCCGGCTCAAATCGACCAGATGCTGCACCCGCATTTTTCGCACGCTGATGTCGAAGCCGCGCGCGGTGACGGCAGATATTATGCCAAGGGCGTGAACGCTTCCCCCGGCGCCGCGGTGGGTCAGATTTACTTCGATGCCGATACAGTTGAAAAGATGCATAATGTCGAAAAACAGGACGTTATCATGGTTCGTCCCTTCACCAAACCCGACGACGTGCACGGAATGCTAGCTGCCAAGGGTATTTTGACCAGTGAAGGCGGCGCGACCTCCCATGCTGCGGTTGTTGCCCGTCAGTTTGGCGTGCCTTGTGTGGTCGGCGCTGCGGACGTCCTGATTGATATGGACAAACGCCAAATGACCTGCAACGGCGTCACCATCACCGAAGGCGAGTGGATTTCTTTGGACGGATCCACGGGTGAAGTTTTTGTTGGCAAATTGGGAATGACGACGCCCGATCTTTCCGAACAAAAAGAACTGATGGCTCTACTGGGTTGGGCTGATGAAGTTTCAAGGCTGCAGGTTTGGGCAAACGCAGACTATCCCAAAGACGCCAAACGCGCCCGCGATTACGGCGCCAAGGGAATTGGATTGTGCCGCACTGAGCATATGTTCTTTGATGTGGAACGGCTTCCGGACGTCCAGAGAATGATTATGAACGCCGAGGAAACCCAACGCATGATCAACAGCGTCGAAGCGCTCGAAAAAGCTTATGCTGAAGGGCGTCTTGAAGGCAGAGTCCTTAGTGACGAAGACAAAGTTGCCCTCAAGGCAGAAATTGATAACGAACGAGCCGCAATTGCCAACAGTCCTGAAGCGCAGGCGTACTTTGGCGCCCTGGATAAAATTCTGCCTTTGCAGCGCAAGGATTTTTACGGCTTATTCGAAGCCATGACCGGTCTTCCTGTCATCATCCGCCTGATTGATCCTCCATTGCACGAATTCCTCCCTTCGATGGAAGATCTGCTGACCGAAGTCGCCACCATGAAAGCCAAAGGCGTTACGGATGGTCTGGCTGAAAAAGAACACATGCTCAAGGTCGTTCAAGGCTTGCACGAGAGCAACCCGATGATGGGCATGCGCGGCATTCGCCTGGGGATCGTTTATCCCGACATCATGAAGATGCAGGTCCGCGCGATTTTCGAAGCCGCCTGCGACGCGAAACTGAACGGTATTGACCCGCATCCAGAAGTCATGATCCCGCTTACCGGGCATGTCAACGAACTGAAAACCGTCCAGCCGACCCTGGTGAAAATTGCCAAGGATGTCATGGAAGCCAAGGGCATTACGGTGGATTATAAATTCGGCACCATGATCGAGATTCCCCGCGCATGTGTTACCGCGGGTGAAATTGCCGAATATGCCGAATTTTTCTCCTTCGGTACCAATGACCTGACTCAAATGACCTTCGGCTACAGCCGCGATGACGCCGAACGCACTTTCCTCGGTGTTTATGTCAACAAGGGCATCCTCGAAAAGAACCCCTTCCAGCAGTTGGATCGGGACGGCGTTGGCAAGCTGATGAAAAAAGCCATCGAAGACGGCCGCGCGGTGCGTCCGAACCTCGAAGTCGGCATTTGTGGCGAGCACGGTGGTGACCCCAGCTCCATTGAATGGTGTCATCTGATCGGCAACAATTACGTCAGCTGTTCACCTTTCCGGGTGCCTTTGGCTCGCCTCGCGGCTGCCCAGAGCGCCTTGAAAAACGGTTAATCCAATATAAAAATCAAGAAAGACGGCTCAGAAAATGAGCCGTCTTTTTATTTACACTCTGGAAATATTAAAGTTTATTTTCAAACCGAAATTTTATTATTCGCCGGCGTAAATCAGTGAATAAATGTGATAAATTTCAACAATTCTGCGCAGGTAAGTGCGGGTTTCCAGAAACCGGATGCTGTTCAGAAAGACGTCGAGGTCACCTTCCGTCAGTTCTTTCCATTTGAGCGTATTACCGGGACCGCCGTTGTATGCCGCCAAGGCGTGATAAGGATTGCCTTCAAAGACATACATCTGACGCGCGAGGTAATTGCTGCCTAATTCAAGGTTATAAAGCGGGATCGCCAGATCTGACTGCTCATAATTGGGCGGATACCCGATTTCACCCGCGATTTGGGCGGCTGTGGCGGGCATCAGCTGCATCAGACCGCTAGCGCCGGCAGAAGAATAAGCGTGAGCCGCGAAATGGCTTTCCTGATAGATTAGGCTGAAAATCAACAAAGGCGAAAGCCCGTGTTTTTCCGCCACCGTCTCGACCCAGGGCAAATAATATGTACCGTACTGCACATGGGCAAAATAGGGCGGAAAATTGGCTGAGAGAGGGATATCACCATACCCCGCCAGGCGAGAAATTGATCGGCTGGTTTCGATGGCAGATTGATAATAGCCAAGATCCAGGAACTCCTTCATCAGCCGGAAGCTGTTGAGAGGGTCATCTTTGTACTCATCTCTTAAGGATTCAAACTCCTGGCTGGCTTCATCATAAAGCCCCAGCTGATGATATTCCAAACCGCGGACATAGCGGGAATCTTCAAACAATTCAGAACTGTATTCCAGGTTGGTTTGAGGTGGCAAGCTAAAAGCGGTTTTGAGCCAATCTCCGGCGTCCAGTCTTTCTTCTTCAAGGTTCATTTCAAAGTCCGTCTTTACTGGCGATGAAAAAGGAGATTTGCCATTTAACAATTCCGCGGCACGGATCCCGTAATAACCGTAAGGTTCAGAATCGATCGCGGTCTGCCAGTAGCTGCGGGCAGAACTGACGTCCCCCTGGGCTTGGGCGACTTTACCCAGCCAAAAATAAGATGCCGCGACTTCCAACGTGTCGAGACTGGCAAGCAAAACCGCCCGATTGAAGTTGTCCGCGGCCTTTCCGTATTCCTTTAGTTCGTAATAAAGCGTGCCGCCAAAAAACAGCCCATTAAAAGCTTCTGTCGAAGTCGGAAATTCCAATCCGATCCGGGTCCAGGTGTCCGCGGCAGCACGGGTTTGTCCATCCAGGAGGTAATAGCCGGCGGCAGTTTCCAAAAGCCCGGCTGCCTCCGACTGAATGTGCGGCATCGCCACGAAAGCCAAGGTGGTTTCAATTGCCAGTTTCATTTGACCCATATAAGCATTTTGGGTGTAAATAATATCTTCAATGGCATCTTTGCGATAAATGCTTTCAGGGTAGGTGTTCAGTAATTGATTCCAGGTCTGGATCGCCTGCTTGTCTTCAGCGGTGCCGCCAGACGCGTTGGCAGCATTACGCTCAACAGAATTAAAGCCTGCCAAAACAAGCCCTTTGGCGCGCAGACTCAACCCCTTGTAATAAAGCGCCTCATCCTTGTCATATCCGTCGCTTTCAAGATAGCGGTCCAGGGCTTCGATCGCGAGATGATATTGTTCGACATAATAATTGATCATGCCGCGCTTGAGCTCATCGACCGGCTGATCAGCCTCCAAGAGAGTCACCAAAGCCGTATAGGCGTCATAAGTCTGAGGATAATTTTCAACCGAGTCCTGAAAATAAGTGTAGGCTTCTTCTGGATTCCCCTGATCGATCAAAATTCTGCCAATCAGAAGATTCATGGCAGATTTGGTGTAATCGCTTTCGCTGTTGTGGAGGGTTTCTTTGTAGATACCCAAGGCCAAATCCGGTTGACCCAGCTCTTGATAGGTGGCTGCCAATTTTAGAGCGACGCTTGTGTTGAGCGCCCGTTGAGGCGCCAAATAGGATTGGCGGTAAGCTTCCTGGGCTTCCGTCAACTTAGACTGTTGGTAAAAAAGATTGCCGATGCGAAGGTTCACGTCTGCGTCCAAAATGCCAGGTCTTTTTTCCCGATAGGCAAGATAATAATCCAGTGCCGCCTCTTCCTGTTCCTGCTCGAGGTGGATCAGAGCCTGAATAAAATTTGACCGGATCGCGGGCAAGGAGTCAGGATAGAGCCTGTTGAGCTCTTCGAAATGTTTTGACGCCTGAAAGAAGTCTTTTTGTTTGTAGTATGCCAAGCCAATGCCGTAGATTGAAGCTGCTTTGAGTTCGTCGGAAGCATCTAACGGCAATTGCTGATAAAGGCGGATTGCTTCTGAAAAATCACCAAAAGACAAAACCCGATCCGCTTCCATAAAAACGGGCTCTCGTTCAGGCGTGTCTTCGATCGTCACCGGCGTGGTGGGAAGGTTAGTGGGGGTTTCTGAGGATGGCGGCAGCTCGGTGACATCAATAGGTGCGGGAGTATTCAGTTTTTCACACCCGCTGATGAGCAGCGATAATAACAGGAGAATCACAATTAATTTTCGCGTAAAATCATTTTTCATGCCTGACTTATAACGGAAAGATTTAAGCTTGTCAAATTTAATAAGCCGCTTTGGCGGTATGGAAACGTGCAGATTTGACCAGAGCAGCTGCTCTTAAAAAATGATTCGGGTTAAAAAAATGACCGGCAGACATCTTGCCGGTCGCTAAATTTTTGAACCAAAAGGTTTAGCCGCCCATGGACTCATCCATGAGCTCAATTCCGTCCTGGTCTTCGAGATACTTGATGATGGTCGCGCGGATGGCTTCGAAAGTTTCTTTAAAAACCGGATATTTTTGCTCATCCGTACCTTCGAATAAAGCCGGATCGGCAAAGCCAAGGTGAACGACCTTCCCTTGTTTCAGCCACAAGGGGCAAGCTTCGCGGGCGGCATCACACAGCGTTATGACCATGTCAAATTCCTGGTCTTTAAATTCCTCCACCGATTTGGAATAGCCATGATAATCGATGCCTTCGTCAGCGATGACTTTGAGCGCCAGTGGGTGGATAAAACCGCTGGGGGCGCTTCCGGCGCTGAACGCGATCCACTCGCGTGAAAGCTCGTGGTTGACAATTGCCTCTGCCATCTGTGAGCGGCAGGAGTTGCCGGCACAAAGGAATAAAACCCGTTTGCGATTATCCATAATTTCGTCCTCCAAATTGTCTGCGGATGCCGAATTTTGGCTGCCCACCAAAATCTCATCCGCGAATTCACCGTTTTCCATCGCTGTCAGCAGTTCCCGTGCCAAAGCTTCGTCCGCTTCCCGGACCGAAACACTGACTTCGCCCAAATCACCGATCGTGAGCCCATAAATTGAGCCAAGCGCGTCCTGATCCAAAAATGTTTCAATGCCCTGTGCCTGGAGGAAGCCTTTAATCATCTCCCCATCCAATTTTCCCTGGGCTTTATAGACGGTAACAAGACCTTTTTCGTGTTTCGCGTTCATTCGAACATCCAATCTTCGGTGCAGCGCTTCCACTCCACCAGTTCTTCTGGTTTAAACCAAAGCGCGATTTCGGCTTCGGCATTGGCGACCGAATCGGATGCGTGGGTCAGGTTCATGCGGGCTTGTATCGCGTAATCGTGTCGAATGGTGCCGGGATCAGCCTCCAGCCCGCGGGTTTTCCCGACTGTCTGGCGGACTGCCGTAATCGCGTCCGGGCCAGCCCAGACCATTGCCATGACGGGTGAGGAGGTAATAAACTGAAACAAAGCGTCGTAAAACGGCTTTCCAAGATGAACCGCGTAGTGGCGGGCAGCCAGCTCAGGGCTAACGCGCAGGAACTTGGCGGCAACCAATCTCAACCCCCGATTTTCCAATCTGCTGATGATTTCTCCAATCAATCCCCGCTGTACGCCATCGGGTTTAATCAAGACCAGCGTTCTTTCCATAAAACCTCCGTTATTCGCTTTCTTTAATTATCAGTGAATCGTATATATCCCAAAGCGGTTCCGCTTCCTTGCTGAGCGTCAGATGCGGTCTCATCTTGGTCCGCAAGAGGGCTCGGTCGGCTTGGTTAAGCGTGTGTGCCTCAATATTCTTGACAAATTGCGCGTAGTTGTTATTCTTTAGGTCTTTCAGGAGCTTCGCAAGGTCTGGAGCAAGCCCATCGTGTGACGCTTTTGGTGAATCTGGACCTGCTTCAGGAGCAATCGGCGCGGGCTGCCAGCCTGAGCTCTTGATCAAAACTGGAGAAGTCGCTTCGTCTTGGTCGTCCTGATCGCTTGGATCCGGCAAGATCTGCTTTTCTGGTAATTCCTCCAACTTTTCCGGTTCGGATTGTGAGGCGAACTCAATCAACCATTCGGGAACTTGTTCCCCGGAAGTTTCCATCGGGTTTGGAGACAGTGCGGTTTGCTCTTGCGTCTTGGCTTCAGGCACGACCCGAATCGGGCGGGTGATCTCATCCGCTTGATTGAAATCTGTCATGATTAATCTCCGAGATAGTCGCGCAGTTTCCGGCGCACAGACGGATGGCGCAGCCGGGTGAGGGCTTGAGCTTCGATTTGGCGCACGCGTTCACGCGTCACGCCCATTTTTCTGCCAACTTCTTCAAGCGTGTAGGCTTGTCCATCCAATAAGCCATAGCGCAACTGCAAAATACGTACTTCCCGAGGCGGCAGGCTGTCCAAGACCTCGATCAAATGCTGTTTGAGCAAGTTATAGGTGGCGGTATCGTCTGGTGGCGGGGCTTCATCATCTTCAATGAAGTCGCCCAAAACCGAATCTTCCTCGTCATCGGTTGGGGTTTCCAGCGAGAGCGGTCTGCGGGCGACCTGGATCATGTTTTCGACTTTCTTGGGCGGAACTTCCAGTTTTGCCGCCAGCTGTTCGATCGTCGGATCCGTGCCCAGTTCCTGGGTCAATTGGTGCTGCACCCGCAGCAGTTTGTTGATCTGATCGCCCATATGAACCGGCACCCTGATGGTACGACCCTGGTCGGCGATCGCGCGGGTCACTGCCTGACGGATCCACCATGTGGCGTAAGTGCTAAATTTATGTCCGCGAATGTATTCAAATTTTTTGGTCGCGCGGATGAGACCAATGTTGCCTTCCTGAATCAGATCCAAAAAGGGAACGCCGCGCCCCATATATTTTTTGGCAACGCTGATGACCAGGCGGGAGTTGGCTGTGATCAGATGATCGCGCGCTTCATTCCCATCGATGATGAGGTCATGGAGTTCTTTTCTGCGGGCGGCACTGGTGATCCCCTGAGCCAGCTCTGCGCGCGCGGCGCGTCCCGCCTCGATCCGTTTGGCGAGAACAACTTCTTCTTCGATGTTGTTAAGCAGCGGGACCCGGCTGACTTCTTTCAGATACAAACCGATCGTGTCATCCGTATCGATGCTGGCAAGGTCGTCGGGAGAAGGTTCATCTTCGTCTCCCAGGCTGACCGCCAGCTCATCCTCATCCGGTTCTTCCTGAACCGGGGGTTCTTCGGTATAACTGATGCCCGCGTGAAGCAGCGCGTTGTAGGCTTCTTCCAACTGGTCCATGTCATGTTCAACTTCCGGAAAAAGCCGCGAGATGTCATCATAGGTGACATAGCCCTTCTTTTTGCCGAATTCGAGCAGTCTGGATATACTCTGGGGCAATGCGTTATCAGTTGTTGGTGTGTTTTTGGTTAGTCTCGCCATCGCAAGTTATAGCCTTTTCTGTATAAATAAGAATCATTATTGCACTTGTATAGAGTACGATATTTTCATTCAAAATTCAATAGTTTTATTGTTTTAATTCCCTTATTAGAGTAATTTAACCGTCTGTATCGAAATCTCTTCCCGACAGGTACCAGGAATTTGGGCTGTAAAGGTGGCTTTTTGTCATCTTTTAAAATTTGTCTATAATTGAGCAAATATAACAAGCGTGGTAACGGAAGGTTTGTTTGATTTTAAAAAAGACTGCCAACTATTGGGTTCCTCTGGTCATTCTCCTGGTCTTGGTGGGAATGAGCTTTTTGAATTTAAAAGCCGACCAGTCGACCCATTTTGAAGACCATTTCGCGCCGCGGTGGAATGCCGCCGGGAACTGGATACGGCAAGGGCTTTCCCCATACAGTGAAGAGACCCAACGTTCCACGCTCAGCTTGTTGAAAACCAATAACAGTACAGCGGATGAGCTATCCAAAGGCAAGTTTTTGGATCCGGCCTGGTATGTTCTTTTTTATATCCCCATCAGCTTTGTACCGTATCCGATTGCCAAAGCGATCTGGATGACACTTCTCGAGGTTTCAGTTGCGGTTTCAATATTTCTGGGTATACAGCTATCCGGTCTTAAACTAAACGGTATCGAAACGGCGATCAGCATTTTGCTTGGAACGATCTTTTATCCCTTTGTCCGCGATTATCTGACTGCCAACATGATGCCGTTTTATGTGATGTTGACCTTATTGGGGGTCAGGCTCGCGCTAAAAAAGCAAGGCGCTCAGGCTGGATTGCTTTTTTTGCTGGCGATCTGGATGAACCCGGCGATGATCTTTGTGGCGGTGTTTTTATTGATCTTGCTCGGAGGTCAACGCGACGGCAGCATGGCGCGCATGCTGATGATCGGGTTTGCCTTCCTGATGGCAGTTAGTTTGATCTTGTTTCCGGGTTGGGTGCGCCAATGGTTTGCCGATATCGTCCTTCTGAACCCCAGTTTGGATATGCTCAACACTCCCTGGATGCGCGCGGCAAGCTTCGTTCCGGGCGCGGAAAGGCAAATATCAATCATCCTCCATCTGGCAACACTAGTGATGCTGCTGGTGGAATGGTACGGATTGAGTCGGCGCGGTGAGCGGGGAATCCAATGGAAGTTAATCCTGACGCTGACTGTGGCGTACTTTTTTAATCTTTATTCCGATGGATCCGCGCTGCTGTTGGTTTTACCCGGATTTTTCGCGATCAGTAAATATTTAACCGAAAAATGGAAGGTATCTGGTAAAATCATCCATTGGCTCGCCTTTATGGCGATTGGGTTCTCCTCGTGGCGATTGGGTTCCAATCCACTCCAAGGAATTCCGAAGGCGCACGACCTTACACTCCTATTGGTTCCTTTTCTTATTTTTATAGGTCTGCAATGGTTCCGATGGTGGGCGATCGCAAGCCCAAAAGCATTGGTTGAATCCAACAAAAACAGTGGTTAGAGGTAAATTATGGCAAAAAAGAGAATTGGTGTTTTGACCGGTGGCGGCGATGTGCCAGGCTTAAACCTGGCGATCAAATCCATCGTTATGAACGGTTTGGAAGCGGGTTATGAGATTGTGGGGATCCGCCGGGGTTGGCTGGGTTTGTTGGGCTATGATATGGACGATCCAGAAACCCAACAGAAATATATTATTGACCTGACTCCAAAAGTCGTTCGGGCAGTTGACCGGGCTGGCGGGACCTTTTTGCACACATCGCGCACGAACCCCTGCAAGGTTCGTCCTAGCGACACGCCCGAATTTCTATTGAAGAGCAACTGGGGCAAAGTGATCGACCCCGAAACCGGGACGAAAGATTACACCGATTATATTCTCCAGGTGCTCGATCACCTCAATATCGACTCCCTGATCACGATCGGCGGAGATGACACCCTTAGCTATTCGGCAAGGCTGGACATGGAAGATTTCCCGATCGTTGCCATTCCCAAAACCATGGACAACGATGTTCTGGGGACGGATTATTGTCTGGGCTTTTCAACCGCGGTAACTCGCGGCGTGAATCACATCACCTATTTCCGAACGTCGGTGGGTTCCCACGAACGAATTGGCATTGTGGAACTTTTTGGACGCAATTCGGGAGAGACCGCCTTGATCACCGGCTATGTTGCCCACGCTGACCGCACCATCATTTGCGAAGTGCCGTTCTGTGTCGAAAAACTAAGCCGGATGCTGGCGGACGACCGCGAAAAGAGCCCTTCGCATTACTGTCTGGTCGTCATTTCTGAAGGCGCGATCCCGATCGGCGGGGATGTGATGCAAACGGGTGAGCCGGATGCCTACGGCCACCGCAAATTGGGTGGGATCGGCAATTTCCTGTCCGACAGCATCAAAGCCATCACCGGAGTCAACGTGATGTATCAGAAATTAGGATATCTGATGCGCAGTGGCCCCGCGGATATGGTTGACCGCATGGTCGGCATGAATTTCGGTTTGCTGGCGCTGCAGCTGACTCAAAAAGAAGAGTTTGGAAAACTGGTTGGCATCCACAACGGTAATTATGTCCGCGTCCCGGTCGAAACCGTCATCAGCGGAAAACGGCACGTGGATGTCGATATGTATTACGACATTGAGAATTATCGCGTGAAGGTCAAGGAAGTCCTTGGTCTTCCGATGCTTTTACACTAAAAAGGAGATCCTGCCCAAGGCAACCTTGGGCAGGTATTTTTATGAGCGCGGATCAGTTAGGACCGGATAAGAATCGTTATTGTCTCATTCCAAGAGTCTTGGTTTTCCCAGTGGATGAAAAAGGGAGGATCCTGCTTTTGAAAGGAGCAAAAAACAAGAAACTGTGGGCAAATCTTTGGAACGGACCGGGCGGACATGTGGAGCCTGGCGAAGCAGTGCCCGATGCCGCGCGGCGTGAATTGCTGGAAGAAACCGGCTTGCGCGCTGGCAGCCTGACCTTGTGCGCTCAGGTTTTGGCAAACACAAGAAAAAACCCAGGCGTGATGTTTTTCGTTTTCAAAGCAAAATGCCTTGAAGGAGAAATCCACGCCTCACCCGAAGGTGAACTTGCCTGGCACACGCTCAACCAGGCGCTGAAACTCGATTTGGTGGAAGATCTGTACACCTTACTGCCGCTGGTCATGCGCCATCGTCCCAATGAAAAGTCGTTTTGGGGATATTACGATTATGACCCCAACGGTCAATTAATTATGCGCTTCTCGCATTGATTTTTCAAAAAACACAAGCAGCGTGTCCCCATATTTTCGCGTATCGAAAACCGTTAAGCTGTTCAGCCTGACTTCTTCCCATTCAATCGGATTGATCTGAACGATCACCTGCCCGTCATCATGCAGCAGTTGGGGATTGTCATCGATCATATGCATTGCTTTTTGCCACATCAGCTTGTATTGCGGCGGAGCGACGTAAATCAGGTCAAAATACAGTTTCTGAGGGTCGCTAAGGTAACTAAAGGCATCCGTGCGCAAAACCTCTGCCTGAGCGTTTAAACGCGTTTTGGCAAGGTTCTCGCTGATGGTTTTAACTGCCTGTTGGCTCTTGTCAAGAAAAGTCACAAAGCGCGCGCCGCGGCTAAGCGCTTCGATCCCTACCGCACCCGTACCGCCAAACAGATCCAAAATGCGATTGTCCTCAATTTCGTTCCCAAGGATGTTGAAAAGAGCTTCCTTGACGATATCGGTGATCGGTCGGGTGGTATCTCCGGGAACCGTTTTCAAACGGGTTCCCTTGGCTTTGCCGGCAATTACGCGCAGCGTGCCCATCACTTGCCTTGGAGAGCCAACTTTGCCCGCATATATTCGATGGTTTGGGCGAGACCTTCGCGGATGCTGACCCGCGGTTCCCAGCCGAGAATCGTTTTGGCGCGGGTGATATCGGGTTGGCGCCGTTCGGGGTCGTCTCCCAGACGGTCGGACGCATTGATGCTCAAGCCGGCTGGGTTGCCGCAAAGCTCATTAATCGTGCGGGCAAAATCGTTGACGGTGGTTTCAATCGGATTGCCAATATTGACCGGCAAATGTTCGTCGGAGTGGATCAGGCGGTAGATGCCCTCGATGGTATCGCTGACATAGCAAAAACTGCGGGTTTGTTCCCCGCTGCCGTAAATCGTAAGCTTTTCTTTCCTCAGGGCTTGTTGGATGAAATTCGGGACGCTGCGGCCGTCATCCAGCCTCATGCGCGGACCAAAGGTGTTGAAGATGCGCACAATCCGGGTATCCACTCCGTGAAAATTATGATACGCCATTGTCAACGCTTCGGCAAAGCGTTTGGCTTCGTCATAAACCGAGCGCACGCCGACCGGATCGCAATTGCCCCAATAGCTTTCCACCTGAGGATGCACGAGCGGGTCACCGTAAACTTCACTGGTGGAGGCAAGCAAAAAGCGGGCATTGTGTTTTTTGGCGACTCCCAAACCATTGTGAGTTCCCAACGCTCCGGCTTTCATGGTTTGGATCGGCAGATTGGGATAGCCCAATGGCGAAAGCTTGCTTGGGCTGGCAGGTGAGGCAAGATGCAGGACACAATCCAGAGGTTCCTGGATATCAATGTAAGTCGAAACGTCCTGAACCATCAAAGAAAAATTAGGGTTGTCCTTCAGGTGCGCCAGGTTTTCAGGGTTGCCGGTGATGAAATTATCCAGTCCGATAACCTGATGTCCGTCCGCCAAAAAGCGGTCTGTTAAGTGGGATCCAAGAAAACCTGCCGCGCCAGTGATTAGTATTCTCATATTCTCTCGATTGTCGGTTTTTAGGTCGGATAGAGTATAATCAAACGACCTTATTACGAGAGAATTATAGCATGTCTGAGAACTCCAGTAACCTTGATCGCCAGCAACTCGCGATGATGAAAATTGAAGCCCTGCTTTTTGCCGCGCCCGGTCTGACCAGTGTGGAACAGCTGGTGCAAGCGTCCGAACTGAAGAAAAAAGAGGTCGAAAACGCTCTGGCTTTGCTTAAAGAACATTACCGCCAAGCCCACGGGATTCGGCTTCAGGAAATCAAAAATCAATATCAGTTGGTAACCGCGCCGGAATTTGCCAATGAGATCGAAATACTCCTGGGCTTGGATGTCACCGCGCGTCTGACCCAAGCCGCGTTGGAAGCTTTGGCGATTATCGCTTACAAGCAGCCCACAACCCGACCGGAAATTGACAGCATTCGCGGCGTAAACAGTGACGGCGTGGTCAAAAGCCTGCTTTCAAAGGGCTTGATCGAAGAATTAGGCCGCTCCGAAGCTCCCGGCAGACCCATTCTCTATGGCGTTACTCCGGATTTTATGCAGCATTTCGGTTTGGAAAGCATGGATCAGCTGCCTGAGATAGATTTTGAAGCGCTCTTCAGCACACAAAAGGACGCCGAGGGCGGTGACGGAAGGTTGTTGAAAGACTGATGACTATCGAAAGAGTTCAAAAAATTTTGGCAGCGGCTGGGTATGGTTCGCGCCGCGCCTGCGAAAAGCTGATCGAAGCGGGCCGCGTGAAAGTGAACGGCAAAATCATTGGCTTGGGAGACCAGGCAGACAGCTCAAGCGATTCAATCGCGGTGGACGGAAAACTGATCCGGAAAACGATTCAAAAAATCTATATCGCTTTAAACAAACCGAAGGGTTATCTTTCTGACATTGATCTCAATCATCCGCGCCCAACGGTAAACGATCTGATTGGGTTGTCGGAGCCCCTTTTCGCGGTTGGCCGCCTCGATTTGGAGAGCGAAGGGTTGATCCTGATGACCAATGACGGCAAGATGGCAAACCGCCTCACGCATCCAAGGTACGAACACGAAAAGGAATACGAAGTCTTCGTCATCACCGTGCCGGATGAGGAACAGCTCGCCATCTGGAGACGCGGCGTGGTGATGGAAGATGGCTATCGCACTCTGCCAGCCAAGGTCGAAGTGATGAACAACGCCAACAACGGCACCTGGCTGAGGATTACCCTCAAGGAGGGCAAAAAACGGCAAATCCGCAAAGTTGGCGCGAGAATCGGCTTACCAGTCGGTAAAATCAAACGCGTGCGGATTGGTCCTTTAAAATTAGGCAAACTGCGTCCAGGCGAATGGCGCTATCTTTCAGATTTTGAAATCAACAAGCTGTTGGACTACACAAAAATCAAAAAGGAAACCCCTGAATAACCAGGGGTTTTTCAATCCCGGTGGTTTCGATCCTCCAAGGATAAAAAAAAGAGGAAGCGCAATCTTCCTCTCTTGAATTTACCGTAAAATGAAAACAAGAAGTTACCGGGATTTATTTTTTAACCGACAGCGCGGTGACGATTTTCTCGTTTTCTTCCGGGCTGAGCTCACCCGGACAGTTTTCGCGGTCTTCCCGACGAATGAACCGTTTCAGCTCCGGCAGGGTCACCACCGGATAGGGCGCGTCTTTCAGGTCTCCGGTGGTTGTATCGGTCATCATCAGCACGATGATCGGCTCCAAAGCCGGCTGCTGGTCATAAGGAATGCCGTGTTTAGCCAATTGATCCTGGATGCTTTTGGAAGCTTCGGCGACTTCCTGCTCCGGTCTCGCCAGGCTTTCCTGCCCGATCAGGCGTTTGAACAGACTCACCCCGCTGTGCTTCCATTTGCCGTTTTCAAACGAGATTTTTCCGCCGCTGGTCACCAAAATGGGCAGCCACATCCGGCAAGGACCCAGCAAAAGAAAATTGACCGGGCTGGCGTAGGCAAAGAAGGTATATTCGTGACGCAATTTATTAAAAATCTCTGCCAGGATCTCATCATTCCGGGGGGTTCTGCTGAAACGATTCATAAAATACATGCTCAGCCGAGTCAGACCAAATCCCAATACCAATGCGATCCAGGAATAGTAGACCTTGGTCATGTCGCCGGTGATGGCAAAGTAAGCGCCGATGCCGAGTATGGTCAGGTTGGCGATAAAGATCGCGCCGCCGATTTTTTTGTTTCGGTTGATATATTTTTCGTTGATGACTAATTTCATGGATTATTCCACCGCCGATAAGGATTTTCGCAAATTATTAAGCAGGTCTGATTGTACCGCATTGCGGGCGCGATCAATGGCGTTCACCATCGTTTTTGCGTCCGAGCGGCCGTGACCGATGAAGACCAAACCGTCCAACCCCAAAAGCGGAGCGGCGCCGACTTCGGTTGGATCAAGCATTTTTCGAACCTCCGTGAAGGCGGGTTTGGCGAGCCACGCGCCGATTTTTGTGCGCGTGCTGGACATCAGTCCTGTTTTAATTTTCTTTAGGATCATCCCCGCGGCAGCTTCGATCGATTTTAACAAAACATTTCCGGTAAAGCCATCGGTGATGGCGACATCCACCAAACCGCCAAAGAGTTCTTTTCCTTCAATATTTCCAACAAAGTTCGGGATCGATTCGCGCATCAACGGACCTGTCAGCTTGGTCAGTTCGTTGCCTTTGCCCTCTTCTTCGCCGTTGGCGATCAAGCCGACGCGCGGATGGGCGACCCCCAGCATGATGCGGGAATAAACGCTCGCCATCTTGGCGAATTGGACCAAAAATTCAGGTCTGACCTCCGCGTTCGCGCCAATATCCGCCAACACACAGCGGCCGGTCTGGGTCGGCAAAACTTCCATCAGGCATGGGCGGTCAATGCCGGGGATCATGCCAAAAGTTTTGATACCGTAATACATCGCCATACCGGTGTTGCCGGCGGTGACAAAAGCCTGACCGCGGTTCTCTTTGACCAGGTTCATACCGATCTGGATGCTGTTATCTTTCTTCGCGCGGGCTTCACGGACGTGATCGCTCATTGTCAAGGCTTCGGGGGCATGCTCGATGGTTATTCTGCCCGAACCACCTTTAAATTTCTCCAGCTCGGGCTCAAGCAATTCCTGCCTGCCGACCAAAATCAGATCAATATCAAATTTCTCAACAGCCATAAGCGCGGCTTCGATTTCGGGCTGAGGGTGGCTGTCGGTGCCCATTGCGTCAAGAATTATTGTCGTTTTCATCTCACTTCCAATCCTGGCTTTGCTTGACAAAGACCATAGAACCGTTATAATTTATTCTCACGTTTGCGCTGGTGCTGGAAATGGCAGACAGGCCTGGTTGAGGGCCAGGTGTCGCAAGACGTGAGGGTTCAACTCCCTCTCAGCGCATACAAAGAAGCAGCTCAGGCTGCTTCTTTTTTTTAAGGAAATGCCCTCCGCAGCCAGGTCAGCGGATTGACCGGGATTCCCTGTATTTCGATTTCAAAATGCAGGTGGGGTCCGGTTGAACGTCCGGTTGTTCCAATGATACCAATCAGCTGACCGGGTTGAACAACGTCGCCCTTCTTTACTTTGAATTCGTTCAGATGCATGTAGATCGAATAAACACCGAGACCATGGTCAATCACAAGCGAGTTTCCGCGCACAACCTGATCGGGAAAAACGCCCACAACTGTGCCGTTTCCGGGAGCGTAGACATCGGTCCCTTTGCAATAACCCAAATCGAGCCCGGTATGGTAATAGAGAGTCGGATCGTCATTATAGGTACGGCGGCTGCCAAAATATGATATGATGCAGTCTGCATCCTGCGCCGGGGAATACCATAATCCACTCCATTGTTGAATCGGGGTGACCGGAGCAACAATTTCCTTAAAAGCAAGATCTTCCGCCTTGACGTCGTCATTCCCTACGGTAGTCGGATCGACCTCAAGAGGCTTGTCAGTAGAAAAGTTTCCGCTGTTGATCATCACATATTGGTCAAAACGATAGGTTTCACCATCACTGTTGGTAAACTCCATCGTCAGCGGATACACTCCGACTTCAGTCAATGCGTGAATTCCACCATATGCCATCTGAACCCCGTCGCCCATATCCACAAAAGCCGGTTCTTTTCCGTTCAGGATCGCCCGGACGTTCACCGGTTGGTCGCTTGTGACCTTGATCAGGTAAGTATCGCCCTGAATCAGCGGCAGGTTGTCAATCACGATGGACTTCAGACCGGGAATGGCAAGATTATTGGGCGAATCCACTTCAGACGGTTTAAAGTAGGTGTCCATTGGCATTCCGCGGTTGGGATTATCCAAACGATTCAGTTCGGTCAGCTCCCAGGGGTTCAGCCCAGCCAGAATGGAGGCTTCAAAGAAACTTTGCCCCGCCTTGAGGGAAGTCATCGTTTCCATGGCTGGGTCGTCTTCGGACCGGGTCATCACAATTTGCCGTCCGATAAAAAGTTCCGAAGGGCTGGTCAGTTGGTTGGCTTTGATCAAATCAGCCGGTTCAGCCTGACTGCGGCGGCTCAGACTGGTCAGGCTTGAGCCGAGAGGAACAAATTCGGTCGTCAAAACGCCGCGCATCCCCGCCAGCGTCGGAATTTTCAGGCGGTCTCCGGGGTGCAGACCCGAATCAGGAGTCAGACCGTTCAGGCTTTGAATGTCCTCAACGGTCGTATCAAACCGGAGCGCGATCCAGGAAAGCGTGTCCCCGGACACAACCTCATATTCCGGATAGGTGGTCTGAGCCCGAACAGGAACCCAAAGAACCATCACCAGCAGGATCACAGCCATAAGAACAAGGGTGACACAGCGGAATTTGAGAGTTGGGGTGTTGGTATAATCTTTCATAATCAATCAACAAGTTTACCATTATTTGAAAGGATGCTTTTTATGAGGATTACAACCTGGAACGTCAACGGAATCAGAGCGGTGGTGAATAAAGATGGGTTCGGATGGCTGGATACGATCCGACCGGACATTCTCGGCTTGCAGGAGATCAAAGCCAAACCCGATCAGGTTCCCGAACTGATCCGCGAGCATCCTGAATACCGCAGTTTTTGGCATTCCGCCCAGCGTCCGGGGTACAGCGGGACCGCAGCTCTCTACAAACCGGAACCGCTGTCAATTCAGACCGGCATCGGCGAAGAACGTTTTGACAATGAAGGCAGAACCATTCGTCTGGAGTATCCGGAATTTTTCCTCTACATCATTTATTTCCCCAACGGCGGGCAGGATAACGGCAGGGTCCCGTTTAAACTTGATTTTTATGCCCGATTGCTGGACCTCTGCGACGAACACCATGCCAAAGGCGAAAAAGTGATCATCACCGGAGATTTCAATACTGCTCACAATGAAATTGATTTAGCAAACCCAAAAGCCAACGAAAAAAACACCGGTTTCCTTCCGGAAGAAAGGGCATGGATCGACAAATACCTGGAACACAACCTGGTGGATGCCTATCGGACGCTTTACCCCGAGAAAGTTGAATATACCTGGTGGACTTTCAGAACTTTTGCCCGAGCCCGAAACATTGGTTGGCGCCTGGATTATTATCTGGTGAGTTCGCAATTGATGGATAAGGTAAAGGATGTTGAGATCCATGGCGATATCATGGGTTCCGACCATTGTCCCGTCAGCCTTTTGCTGGCGGATTAGGAGTCGGTTTGAAAATATTGTTGGTTGAAGACGACCGCGCCATCACAGCGGGATTGACCTATCTTCTTCAGGAAGAAGGCTTTCAGACGCAGATCTGCGGCAGCTATACTGAAGCCAGAGAGGCGATCGAAACCGGTGACTTCGACCTGGCATTGCTGGATATCGGTCTGCCGGATGGTACCGGATATGAGTTATGCAAAGCGATTAAAGCCAAAGGCGAAATTCCGGTCATCATGCTGACAGCGATGGACAGCGAAGTGAATGTGGTGCTGGGTCTGGATCTCGGTGCGGATGATTACATCACCAAACCTTTTCGGGTTCGCGAACTGGTTTCACGCATCAATTCTGTGCTAAGACGTTATAAAAAGACATCTGCTGCGCATAGCAATACGGTATTGGGGAATATCTCGATCGATCAAAACAAAGCCAGGGTGACAAAAAACGGTGTTGACCTGCAACTCACCGCGCTTGAATATAAGCTCTTGCTGGTTTTCGCCAACTATCCCGGCAGGGTTTTCTCACGGAACCAACTTTTGGAGCAGCTCTGGGATGTGGGCGGCGATTTCTTGAACGACAATACGCTCACGGTCTATATCAAGCGTTTGCGGGAGAAAATTGAGGACGACCCTCAGGATCCCAAATTGATTCTGACGGTTCGCGGACTGGGATACAAGTCTGGTTAATGTGATCCGCAATCGTGAGATAACCGTCTATGTCGTTTTATCGCTGGTGCTGACAATCTGCGGTGTTTTTATCGTCTACCGCTTTCCGCAGTTATCGGTCTGGATCTGCCTCGCGCTGGGGATTTTGCTGCTGTCAGGTTTTCTTGGACTGACATATTGGAGGTACCAAAAAATCGATCAGCTTTCGCGCACGCTCAAGCGCATCGCGACCGGGGATTACGATCTGGATGTTCGCGATACCAGTGAAGGGGAGCTCAACATCCTCAAATCCGAAATCTACAAGGTGACGATCACATTAAGGGAACAAGCCTCCAATCTCCTTAACGAAAAGGAGTTTTTAGCCCAGGCGCTGTCGGATATTTCCCACCAGATCAAGACCCCGCTCACATCCATGTCAGTCATGATCGAATTGATCCAATCTGAAAATCTGCCGGCAGAAAAACGTCTCGAATTTACGCGCAGCATCCTGGCACAGATCCAACGTCTTGAGTGGCTGGTCAGCGCGCTGCTGCGCATGGCGCAAATGGATGCCGGCGCGCTGCAATTCAAGCCGCGTCCCACTGATCTGAACACCATCGTCGGGCAGGCGCTGAGGCATCTACTGATCCCGATCGAAGTAAAAAATCAAAATCTTGAAATCAAAATCCCGGAGCAAATGACGATCAATTGTGATCCAAACTGGACCATGGAAGCGCTGACCAATGTCCTTAAGAACGCCGTGGAGCACACTCCCGAAGGAGGACGAATCCAGATCCGTGCCGAAAGAACGCCGATGTACGATTTGATCGAAATTCAGGACAACGGCGCAGGCATTCCCGCGAAAGATTTGCCCCATATTTTTGATCGCTTCTACAAAGCCGGCAACACTTCCCGGGACAGCATTGGCATCGGGCTGGCGATGACGAAATCGCTGCTGGAAAAACAAAACGCGTCCATCACCGCTCAGTCTTGCCCAGGAGAAGGCTGCCATTTTTTAATTAAATTTTACACGCAGATCGTGTGACAAAACTGTCATCGTTCTTGTCACCTAAGTGTCATTCCCATTTCTTAGACTTTTAGCATAACCTCGTAAAGGAATTTGAAATGGAAATATTAACTGTTCAAAATCTATGCAAGAATTACGGAAGCGGCGACACGATGGTCAAAGCTTTGGACGATGTATCATTTTCGGTGGAAAAAGGCCAGTTTGTCGCGATTATCGGACCAAGCGGGTCGGGAAAATCGACCTTGCTGCACACGCTCGGCGGGGTCGATACCCCTTCGTCCGGAAAAGTTTTTGTGGATAACGTTGACATGTTCAGTCTGGATGAAAGCAAACTGGCAATATTCCGACGACGTCAAATTGGATTGATTTACCAGTTTTACAACCTCATTCCGGTCCTGAATGTGGAAGAAAACCTGACTTTGCCGCTTTTATTGGATGGGCGAAAAGTGGAAAAAGTCTATTTGGACGAAATTATCAGCACGTTGGGTTTGGGCGACCGCCTTGGATACCTGCCAAACCAGCTTTCGGGCGGGCAGCAGCAGCGCGTTTCAATCGGCAGAGCGCTGGTGAATAACCCCGCCCTTTTGCTAGCGGACGAACCGACCGGTAATCTCGACTCAAAAAACAGTTCCGAAATTTTGCAGCTGCTGCGGCTCTCCAATAAAAAATTCCATCAGACCGTCATTATCGTCACCCACGACGAGAGCATCGCCCTGCAAGCAGACCGAATTTTAGGTATGGATGACGGCCGGATCGTGCGGGATGAGGTGATTCGAAAATGAACATCATCCGCAGACTGACCCAAAAATATCTGAAAAACAACCGTTCCCGGACGCTGGTCACCATTGTGGGGGTAATCATTTCGACGGCAATGATCACAGCGATCCCTACGCTGATGATGTCTTTTTTTCGGGCTATGCAGCAAAACGCGATCCATGATTATGGAAACTGGCACGTCCGATACGAAAACATCAACCTGGAAAAAGCGGATTATCTGGCAAAAGACAGCAACACAGCCTGGGTCTCGCTTTTTCGGTTGGATGGTTTTTCGAAACTTGAAAATTCCCGCAGTCCTTACAATCCCTATCTTGTTCTGATGTCAATTGACAAGAACACGCTTGGGACTTATGGGATCCAGCTGGAAGAAGGACGCTTTCCTGTCAATCAGAATGAAGCTGTTATTTCAGTTGACGCTTATCGGCTGGGTGGTTTTGAAGGAAAAATCGGGGACAAACTGACCCTGGAAATCGGCAGACGCTTCGCGCTCAAGACGGAAACAGAACCCGAATTCGAGCTTGGCTACGAGCATAATTATTTATTGGCAGATGAAGGCAAACCGCCCTTGGAAGAACTCCGTCCGGTTTCGGTGGAGGAGGTCACCATTGTCGGTTTGATCAAACGTCCACCGATTGAAACCTTTCTGATGCCCGGTTTCAGCGTCTTCAGATATCTTGATCAGAACGAACTGGCGGCTGATGAACCGGTCAGCGCTTTGGTGACCTGGAAACAGATCAATACCGCGGCAAACAAACGCGCCAACCTTTTGGGAAAACAGCTTGGAATTTCGTCAAAAAATATTGTTTTCAATACCAATTTGCTGCGGCTCTACGGAATACTTTCGGTTGAAAACCTGACCACGATTTATTTGCTGGTGAGCGTCCTGTTGGTGATTATTCTGATCGGTTCCGTTTTTCTGATCAGCAACGCCTTCAGCATCTCCGTAGTCGAACGAAGCCGTCAGTTCGGCATGCTGGCAAGCGTAGGCGCCACGCCGGCGCAAAAGAAACAAGCTATCTACAGCGAAGCCTGGCTGATTGCGCTGATCGCAATTCCGATCGGGATCGTTCTCGGGATCATCGGTATCATGGTGACGTTGAAATTTGTGGAACCCTTGATCAACGCGATGATGAATGAAAGCCGGATCGCGCTGACCGTCACTGTCACGCCCGGAATTGTAACGGTTTCGGCGCTGCTGTCTTTGATCACGATTTTGCTTTCTGCCATGGTACCTGCCAGAAGAGCCGCGAGGGTATCGCCGATTGAGGCGATCCGCCAAACGCAGGATATCAAGATCAAAGCGAATAAGATCCGCTCTTCACGATTGGTGCGATGGCTGTTTGGGTTTGAAGGCGATCTGGCGCTGCGCGGGATCAAAAGGAACAGCAAGGGTTACGTGATCACCATCCTTTCCCTTATCATCAGCATTGTCTTGTTTTTGACCGTTTTTTCCTTGGCTCAATATGGCTTTGGGGCGGTTGGATCGAAAGTCGTGGAATTCAAATATCCGGTAACGGTTGCCGTCAGATCCGACGCGAGTGAGGCGGAAATTGCAGAGTTTTATCGCGCCGTTGAGGCGATTCCTGAAGTCACCGACAGCTTACTGGTCCAAACTTGTTATGGAACAATCGTTATCGCTCAAAACAAGCTGCCTCCGCAATGGATCCACACCGATCCATGGGCGGTGACAGCCTTAGAATTGAAACCGGGAGAACAGCTTCAGGCAGTTCGTTTGCAGGTTATTGATGACATTGCGTTCGACCGGTTCATGCGGGAAAACAAAATCGATCTTAAATATTCGAAGGGAGAGCCTCTGCCGGTATTGATCCTGAACCCGGAAATTAAATTTAATCAAGCCGGAAAAATTATCAAACGGGGCATTATCGCGGTTCAGGAAGGGGATCAATTTGACCTCGAATTGACCAAGTGGAATACCGAGAATGAGAATTCTGATCGCTATGTCAACAAGATCACCATCGCAGGACTTCTTCAGGAAAGCCCGATTGAATGGACTTTTCGATACGACAGTAACCAGATAATTGTCTTGACTTCCAAATCCATTTTCAGCCAGTGGAATGAGGTTGTTAATATTGATCCGGAATACAACTGGGAAGAATTGATGCTCGCGACGGAACAATCCGCGGTGGTGGCTTCCAAAACGAACGATCTCCAGATTTCTATGGGTATTGGAGATACGATCATCAACGACCGCGTTGCTTTTCAACGTGCTGAATACAACACGCGCAAGGTGATCAATATTTTCTTTTACGGTTTCGTGGTACTGATCGCTTTGATTGGCATCACCAATATCCTCAACACCATTCTGACCGGTATTCACTTGCGCAGCCGCGAATTTGCCATGCTGCGCAGTGTCGGGATGACCCCGGGAAGTTTTAACAAAATGCTGCGTTTTGAGAGCCTCTATTGCGGTTTATACGCTCTGATGTATGGTTTGCCTTTGGGGATCGGTTTGAATTATGTTTTCTTCCGCATCGTGAAACGAAGCTTTTTGGTAACATTCGAACCCCCATGGCTCGCCATCGGGATCGTGATGATTGTGGTTTTGATTGTCACGATGGCCGCGATGCAGTTTTCGAGCAAAAAGGCAAAACAAGCCAATATCGTGGAGACCTTGAGAAAAGAAGCATTCTAAAACACAAATCAAAGATGAAAAAAGCCAGATTCAAAACCCGAATCTGGCTTTTTTGCTTAAAGCGATCTGCGCGGATCAACCGCCCAAGAGGTCACCGGAATAACAGCACAAAACCAGGTCCTTGGCTGCCTTAAGCTCATCACAACGCCTCACGGGAGTGTTGTGCGGCGCGTCATGCAGCAATTCGGGCTGATTTTTGGCTTCGTCGGCAATCTTGAGCATGGCATCCACAAAGCGATCCAGGGTTTCCTTGTTCTCGGTCTCCGTCGGCTCGATCATGAGCGCTTCGGGGACGATGAGCGGGAAGTAGTTTGTGGGCGGATGGAAGTCGTAGTCCATCAGGCGTTTGGCGATATCCAGGGCGTGAACCCCCGGCAGGTCTTTCCAATGCCCTTCGAGCACAAATTCGTGCATGCATTTTCGATCGTAAGGCAGGGTGTAGGTGTGTTTGAGCTTTTCCTGCAGGTAGTTGGCGTTTAATACCGCCATTTCGGCGATATCACGCAAGCCTGCCTGACCGAGCATGGAAATATAGGTGAAAGCCCGTACCATCACGCCAAAATGACCATAGAAAGTTTTGATTCTGCCGATGCTTTTTTCGGGATGAATGAAGCCGTAAAGCGGAGCGGTTTCTTCGTCACCTTCTTCGATGATGCCAACGATGGGATCAGGCAGATAGGGCAGCAGGTGCTTTTGCACCGCCACAGGACCGGATCCGGGACCGCCGCCGCCGTGAGGCGTTGAGAAGGTCTTATGCAGGTTGAAATGCAGCACGTCGATACCGACATCGCCGGGTCTGAAAACGCCCAGCAGCGCGTTCATATTGGCGCCGTCGCCATAAACCAAACCGCCGGCTTGATGAACCAGCCGGATGACTTCCGCAACGTTCTCGTCAAAAAGACCCAGCGTGTTGGGATTGGTGAGCATCAAACCAGCCAGGCGATCATCACACAGCCCACGCAGCGCCTCCAAATCCACATTGCCGCGGCTGTCTGAAGGCAGCGGCACAATTTCGAAGCCCAGCATCGCTGACGAGGCGGGATTGGTGCCGTGAGCGGAGTCGGGGATGAGCATGCGTGTGCGCTGTTGATCACCTCGGTCATGATGGTACTTGTGGATGATCATGGTTCCCACCATTTCGCCCTGAGCGCCAGCGGACGGCATCAGAGTCACGCCGGCAAAACCGGCGATTTCCTTTAGCATTTCCTGCAAAGTGAACATCAGATAGAGGTTGCCCTGAACACTTTCAATTGGCTGAAGCGGATGGGTGCATGCAAATCCGGGATAGCGGCTGGTAACTTCGTTAATCTTTGGGTTGAACTTCATCGTGCACGAGCCGAGCGGGTAGAAACCCAGGTCAATGGCGTAGTTTTTCTGGGAAATACTGGTGAAATGACGCACGGCATCCATTTCGGACATTTCCGGGAACGCCAACTGATCGCGCAGGAAGCCTTCCGGCAGAGCAGTTTCGGGAACGTCGGAATCTGGGAAGGTCACGCCTTTGCGACCGGGAACAGAGAGATCAAAAATGGTCGGTTCAGCCATGATTCACCTCCTCGAGAACCTCACAGAGATAATCGATGTCCTCGCGGCTAATTTTTTCGGTGACTGCCAGCATGAGGCAGTTTTTCATTTCAGGGTAGTCGTTTTCGAGTTTGTATCCACCAAAGATTTCATGCGCCAGGAGATGATCCAGGATATCATCGACCGGTTTTTCGCATTTGACTACGAATTCGTGGAAGAAAGGAGTGTCAGGATCTACCAAACTGAACCCTTCAAGCTGGCTGATTTGTTTGGCAGCGTAATGGGCTTTTTGATAGCAAAGGTTCGAGACCTGCCGGAAGCCAAATTTACCCAAAACTGTCATGTAGATCGTGGCAGCCAGGGTCATTAAGCCCTGGTTGCTGCAGATGTTGGACGAAGCTTTCTCACGGCGGATATGCTGTTCGCGGGCGGTAAGGGTGAGCACGTAGGCTAATTTACCTTCCACATCCGTGGTTTCGCCAACCAGACGTCCTGAAAGCTTTCTCATCAGATCCTTCTTGACGGCAAAAAAGCCAAGATAGGGGCCGCCAAAGGAAAGGGGGATCCCCAAAGGCTGACCTTCACCCAGGGCGATGTCCGCGCCGAGATCACCAGGAGGAGTCAACATGCCCATGGCTGTCGGATTGACCGCCATGGCGACTAAGGCTCCGTACGCGTGAGCGGTTTCGATCAGTTTTTTATAGTCGACGATTCTTCCGAAAAAGTCAGGATATTGCACCAAAACGAGCGCCGTATCGTGGTCGATCATGGCGATCAGTTTTTCCAAATCCGCACCTGTTTCAATTTCATCACCGACAATCTGGAGATCTTCATGCGCTTGCGTGTAGGCGCGCATCGTTTGACGGAATTGGGGATTGACAGAGCGGGAGACCAGAATCTTTTTGCGCTTGTTGCGGAAGTGACCCAGGGCAAGGATAGCGGCTTCAGCCGCGGCGGTCGCGCCGTCATAATGGGAGGCATTGCTGACATCCATCCCGGTCAGGCGGCAGATCAGACTCTGAAATTCAAAAATCGCCTGCAAAGTGCCCTGTGAAATTTCAGGCTGATAGGGCGTATAGGCGGTATAGAATTCTCCGCGCTGCAAAAGGTTATCCACAGCGGCAGGAATGTAATGGTCATAAGCTCCGGCGCCGAGGAAACTCAGGTATTCTTTGGTGGTTGCGTTGGCAGAGGCGATGTTTTCAAGCTCAGCGGCAGCTTCCATTTCTGAAAGGCGCGGAGCCAAATTCAAATCGGGGTAACGAAACTCAGCCGGGATCACATCAAAGAGATCCTCAAGCTTTTCGACCCCGATCGATTTAAGCATCACCTCCACATCGTTTTTCGTGTGGGGTGTGAACATAATTTATCTTTCCTGGCAATAGGCGTCGTAGGCGGCTGCGTCGAGAAGCGCGTCCATTTCCGAAGCGTCGGCAACCTGAACCTTAACCAGCCAGCCTTCTTCGTAGGGGCTGTCGTTGAGGGCTTCCGGGGTATCAACCAGGCTCTGGTTAATCTCGATCACCTTTCCGCTGACAGGGAAAACCACTTCGGCTGCCGCTTTGACGGATTCAATCGTGGCAAGGCTGTCGCCGGCACTGACTTCATCATCAACATCAATGGCGAATTCGACGAAAACAACATCGGAAAGAGAATCCTGAGCGTAATCGGTGATGCCGATCGTGGCGATGCCGTCGGTGATTTTCACCCATTCATCGGTTTTCTGATACTTCAGTTCTTCTGGTACTAACATTGTGACTCCTTTTAGGTTTACTGTATCCCGCCGACGCTTTTTACGCCAAACGGATTGTCTATATTCTAACAGTCATTGACTGCTTATGGATAATTTGAGAGGGTTTATCACGATAATTTCCGTCACTTTACAGCGTGATGGTTCCCCCGCCAAGTACCCGCTCTCCCTGATAAAAAACAGCCGCTTGGCCGGGAGTTATATCCCGTAAAGGTTCCTTGAGCTCCACCTGATAAATACCGTTTACTCCGGCAGCAATCGTACAAGCCGCAGGAGCAGCCCGATAGCGGATTTTGACCTCAGCCTGGCAGGGTAGTTGAGGCGGTTCTCCCGAGATCCAGTTAAATTCAACCACGCGGAAGAATCTTCTTCCCAACTCCTGCGCGGTTCCTACGACCAGGGTGTTGGTCAGGAGGTCTTTTTCTATCACGTAAAGCGCCTCCGTAAATGCCGGAAGGCCTTTGCGCTGCCCTATGGTATAAAAAACCAGCCCCTGGTGACAGCCCAGCAATTTCCCCTCGCGGGTGCGGATCTCGCCCGGAGAATTCCTTTCTGCCAATTCCTGGCGTAAAAAAGCAGGAAATTCTTGTCTTGAAACGAAACAGAGGTCCTGAGAGTCATGCCGATCGGCAACCGGCAGGCCGATTTCCCGCGCGATCTGCCGAACTTCGCTTTTTTGCAACTCGCCCAGCGGCAGCAAAGTGCGTCTGAGCTCGGTTTGCCTCAATTGTGCCAGCATATAACTTTGATCTTTGTTTTGATCGCGGGCTGCCCACAGTTCGACCTTGTCTTGGCTTTCGCGCTTCAGCCGGGCATAGTGACCCGTAGCAACCCAATTGGCTCCAACCGAATCCGCATAGCCAATCAACTTGTTCCATTTGACGATCCGGTTACAAAAAAAGCAGGGGTTGGGGGTCAGACCGGCATGGTAACTCTCCAAAAAAGCCTGAACGACCTGTGCGCGAAAATCCTCGCGGGCATCCAGCACCCGCAGCGGGATGGCAAGTTGTCTTTCAACCGCGCGCGCTTCGGCGATGCCATCCTGGTCTTCTTTGCCGGCATGCCAGAGGCGTAAGGTCAGTCCTTCGACTTCAAAACCGCGGCGCTGCAACAAAACTGCCGCGACGGCGCTGTCCACGCCGCCGCTCATGGCGACAATGACTTTTTTCGCTTCGGTAAGCATTGCCTTATTATAGAGGATTTTCAGCCGGATTTTTGAAAGCCTGATCTTTTTTCAGGATCCCACCGGCTTCTTCTACATACTGCAGGGACTGATGGCGGAAATAGGTGTTATAGAGACTGGCGTAGTGACCGCTGGTTTGCATCAGCTGGTCGTGGGTCCCTTCTTCGAGGATTTTGCCATGGTCGAGCACGATAATCCGATCAGCAGATTTGACCGTGGACAATCGGTGGGCGATCAGAATACTGGTGGATTGTTTCAAAATCATCCCCAGCGCCTGTTGGATCTGATGTTCAGTGAAAGGATCGATGCTGGCTGTGGCTTCGTCCAGGATGAAAATTGCCGGCCGGTGCACCAAAACCCGCATCAGGGCGACCAACTGCCGCTGTCCCATCGAGATATGAGCGCCGCGTTCACCGACCTGGGTATCGAGGCCATTCGAGAAGGTCTCCAGCCAATCGCCGTTGCCGATTGTGTTGGCGAGCCGTAAAATCTCCTTTCGGCTGATATCAGGCTGAGCGAAACGAATATTGTCTTCAATGCTGCCCTCAAAAAGGAACGGCACCTGATTGACGATGCCCATTTGCATGCGCAGAGCGGTCAGGTCATAGTGGCGGATATCGATATCGTCGATCAACAGCTCGCCTTCCTGAAATTCATAGAAGCGTGAGACGAGCCGCGCCAACGAAGATTTTCCGGCGCCGGTATGCCCGACGATAGCAACATTTTCTCCCGGTTGGATATGCAAATCGAATCCGTCTAAGATCGGAGAACCGGGGATGTAGCTAAAGCCTAAATGGTTGAAATCAATTTTCCCTTTGATTTTCGGCGTTTTGAAAATTTCACCCTGAATCACGCTGTGATCACTGTCAATCAGCGCGAAGATGCGTTCGGCAGCCGATAGACCGGTTTGTACCTGAGTCCAATAGGATGTGAGACTGAGGATCGGCATCAGGAAGCGATCGCTGGAAAGCAGAATCATGTACCAGGCGCCGGCAGTGATCAATCCTTGTTCCACCGTCAGGGCGCCGAAATATATCAGAAGCGCGACAGAGATGCCGCTCAGCGTCCGCATGGTTGGGAAGACGATCGAGAGCACAAACCCTCGTCTGACATTAACATTGAACGATCCCTGGTTCGATTCCTGAAAATCGTGATAGATTGCTTCTTCCTGGCGGAAATTTTTTGCGATCGAAATCCCGCTGATCGTTTCCTTGATGGTCGCGTTGACATTAGCCATCGCGCGCATGCCTCGGGTGGTGACCTTGCGGGCAAGCTTGCGATAGCTGGCAACCACCAAAACAACGATAGGAATGAATGCCATTAAACCTGCTGCCAAGCGCCATTCGGTCCTAAAAAGGATCACGGCGACCACAATGGACTGCATCGCGCTGGAGATGACATCGGTGGTCAGGCGGATCAGCATGGAAAAATCTTCGCTGTCCGTCGTTATTCGCGAAACGATCCTGCCGGAAGAAAACTTGTCGTGAAAAGCGAGATCTTGCCGTACGGATGCCGCGAATGCATCTACGGTGAGGTCGCGGATGGTATTCCCGACCACGCGCACCATCAGACGCCGTAAAATGTAAAAGGAGACGTAACTGAAAATTTCGATCACGATCACAGCGCCAACCAGCAGAAGGAATGAGCTAAAGGGAGCATTGCTGCCTGTGTTGGCATCTAAAATTCTTGAAACCAAAACCGGCGGCAGCGCGCCGACGGCGGCACTGACCAACACAACCACAACAATGCGGAAGAGCATGGATTTGTATGGCTTAGCGTATGCCCAGATCCGGCTGATCAGCAGCTTGTTGCTGTAGCTTCGGTCGTACGATTCACCCGCTAATCCCTGATGAAAACCCATTAGACCTCTCCAAAAATGGATTGATAGGCTTGCGAAGTTCGCATCAGCTCATCATGCGTGCCAATGGCTGAGATGCGTCCCTTTCGCAGGACGATGATCAGATCCGCCCAGCGAATTTGGGACAGGCGGTGGGTGATGATGAAGGTTGTTCTGCCGGCTGAAGCTGTCTTGATCGCGCGTTGGATCTCGTCTTCGGTTTTACTGTCGATGGCACTGGTGGAATCATCCAGAATCAAAATTCGCGGGTCGGTCAAAAAAGCGCGCGCCAGCGCCAGTCTCTGCCGCTGACCGCCTGAGAGAGTGGTGCCGCGTTCGCCAATGACCGTATCGTAACCGTCTTCAAATTCTTCGATAAACGCGTTTGCCTGCGCTTTTGCTGCCGCGACCCGGATTTCATCCAAACTCGCGTCGGGTCTGCCAAAGGCTATGTTTTCGGCGACTGTTTTTGAAAAAAGAAATACGTCCTGCTCGATGATCGAGATCTGGGAGCGGAGACTGTCAAGTTTCCACTCGCGCAAGTCGACTCCATCGATCAAAACCTGTCCTTGTTGAGGATCATAGGTCCGGTTGATCAATCGGATCATACTGGTCTTGCCGGAGCCGGTTTGCCCAACGATGGCAACCGTTTGGCCCGCTTTGACTTTAAACGAAATGTTTTCCAGCGTTTGATTCCCGTTCTCATATCCAAAAAACACATTCCGGAATTCAACATTGCCCTGTATCTCTTCAGAATGACCGCGGGTGTTTTCATCCAGGTTGTTTTCCGAATTCATGACATGCAGCAAGCGCCGCGCGCCTGCCAGACCCGATGAAATCATCGAATAGGACCGGATCGAAGTGTTGGTCGGAAAACCAAGCATCGACATGGCGCTGAAATAGGTAATCACGGAGCTCAGCTCGATGACGCCCTGGCGTGCGAGGATCAGCGCGTGCAGCAAACCAAAGCCCATGGCAAGCGCAAGCAGAAGGATTGGCAAGAACCGCGCTTCGATGTCACCTTGTTTGATGCTGGCATCGCGGAAGGCTTTGGTATTCTGGCGAAAAAGCTCAATTTCCTTTTCTTCCTGAGCAGCAGCCTTGACAGTTTCGATACCGTCTATATCTTCCGCCAAACGGCTGTTCATGCGCCCAAAAGCTGACCGAACTTCAGTCGTGACCGGTTTCAGAATGCGCAGGTAATGCCAGATGGACAGAAAATAGGCAATGATAAAGAGGATCGGCGTCGCCAGAAGGGCAGGGTGAATCGAAGCTCCGATGGTCAGTGGAATAAACAGGAAATTCATCGAACCAAAGACCATGTTGATCCCGGGACTGAAGATGTAATTTACCTCGCGGATGTCGTTGGTGGCTCGCGCCATCAGGTCTCCAATCGACTGAAGGCTGTGGAATGTCATGCTTTTACCCAGCAGGCTGATGTAAAACTCTTCCCGCACGTCGCGTTCGATCATTTGAGCGATGACTTCAAAGCCAAAATTACGGGTGAACTGCATCAAACCCCGGGCGGTCTGCGAAATTCCCACAATGACTGCGGCGCGTAAAAAAACCTCCACCAATGGCTGTCCCGAAGTCAGGTTTTCGAAAACTTTGCCGTATTCGATCGCCGGAACCGATGCCAGAGCCGCGTTGCCGATGGCTCCAATGATTGCCAGCAGAAAAACATGCCAATGATAAAGCGCGTGACCCGCCACCCAGCGGATCGGATTGGTGCGCCAGGTCTTGTATTTAAAGGGAATCGAAAATTCGCTAATCGTCATAATGTTGTCAAATGTGCTTAATCATTCTACCGTAAGCAAAATAAATAGGATTAAATTTTGCAAAATGGGCATTTTTTACGTTTTAAGGTTTTTGCGATCCAGGCTTTCTGCTACAATAATTCTGAGGGGTCAAAAGCTTGACCGATCAAGAGGGGAGGCTTATAATCGGTTTAATCAAATTAATAATATTAATAAGATTAATGCTATGAAAAATCCAAAACGCGCGCTCTTGTCTTATTTGGCAGCCACTGCCAGGGAGGGAAAAAGCATCCCGAGTATTGCCGAATTGGGCAAGGATCTTGGCTTGAGCAATTCCGCCGTTCGGGAACAACTTGAGGTCGCCCGCCAACTGCAGCTGGTTGAAATAAAAACCAAAACGGGCATCCAGGTCTCCAATTTTTCAATCACACCCGCCATCTGTTTGGCAAGTAAATATGGGATCGAAGTTAACCCAGAATTGATTTGGGACTTGCTTTCCGTCCGACAGCATCTTGAACTTTGCTATTGGCAGGAAGCCGTCGTCAGCCTCAGTAAAGAAGATGTGAATCATCTCGGAAAAATTGTTGAGAGCGCGCTGGTCAAGATCAACCGCAGACCCATCGTTGTCCCGGTTGACGAGCACCGCAATTTCCACCTGTCGATCTATCGGCCGCTGAAAAATGCCTTTCTGATCGGGATCCTCGAAGCCTACTGGGAGCTGTTCCACGAATCCGAAATCAGGTTTTACAGCGATCAGGAAAGTCTCGAAGCGGTGTGGGACTATCACAAAAAGATTTATCAGGCAATCGCCAGCAAACAATACCAGGTGGGTTACCAGGCTTTGATAACTCACTTTGATATCGTAAGAACAAACAGCAAAGCAGAATTAATTCAAAGATTTGAATAGAGGAGAGAGTCTTTATGATTGATTTGAGTAAGATAACATATGAAGGAGAAGGACCGATCGTTAACGAGTTTTGCCTCTCGATTTGCACAGTTAACGGCTCGGGCAGCGCTACCGCGAACCACATTCTCTACCGTACGCTCTTCCATATGGGAATCCCCACTTCCGGGAAAAATATTTTCCCGTCGAACATCAAGGGTTTACCCACATGGTTTGTCATCCGGGCTTCACAAAAAGGCTACACCGGTCGTCAACCCTATGATGATATCGTTGTGGCGATGAACCAGGTCACCTTCGAAAAGGATATGACCTATCTGCCCGCCGGCGGTGTGGTTTTCTATGGCGATCACCTTACTCTGCCAGAAACTCCTAACCCCGACCTGATTTACTATCCCATGCCTATCAAGAGCCTCATCAAGCAAGTGGATGTTCCCCGCAAGCTGGTGTCGTTTATGGAAAACATGATTTTCGTTGGGATCGTTGGTCAGGTGCTGAGAATTCCGCTGGAAGATCTGAAATTCACGATCTACGAACATTTCTCTTCCAAACCCAAGATCGCGGACTCAAACTTCAGCATGGTCAAGCTCGGCTACGACTACGCCACAGAAAACATCGAAAAACATGATCGCTTCGTAACCGAAAAGCTGCCTCCGATGGAAGACTACATTTTGACCGACGGCAACAACGCTGGCGGTTTGGGCGCTCTCTTCGGCGGCGCGCAGTATTGTTCGTGGTACCCGATCACCCCGGCCACCAGCCTGGTGGAATCCATGATCGACCAGATCGACCAGCTGCGTCACGATCCCGTGACCGGCAAGAAAACCTGCGTCATCCTTCAGGTCGAAGATGAACTGGCAGCAGTCGGGGCGGCGCTTGGCGCCGGTTGGGGCGGCTTGCGCTCCATGACGGCCACCTCCGGTCCTGGTATCAGCTTGATGACCGAAAACATTGGCTTGGCGTATTTTGCTGAAATTCCCCTGGTGATCTGGGATGTCCAGCGTGTGGGTCCCAGCACCGGCTTGCCCACCCGCACCGCTCAGGGTGATCTTTCCATGCTCTATTTCCTCGGTCACGGCGATACAAGCCATATCATCCTGATCCCCGGTACCGTAACTGAATGTTTTGAATTCGGATGGAAATCGCTCGACTTCGCGGAACGTTATCAGACCCCCATTTTCGTTCTCTCTGATCTTGATCTGGGCATGAACCAGTGGGTCACCAAAAAATTTGAATATCCCAACAAGCCAATTGATCGCGGCAGAGTTGTCTGGGAAAAAGACCTCGAAGAACTGGAAGTCTGGGGCCGTTACATGGACATTGACGGCGACGGCATTCCCCGGCGGTCAGTGATGGGCAATCAAAGCCCAAGAGCTGCTTATTTCACCCGCGGCACCGGTCATGATGTTTACGGCAATTACAACGAAGACCCGAAAAACTGGTCTGAGATTTTGGGAAGGATTGGCAAGAAACTGCGTTCCGCCATTCCTTACCTGCCGGCTCCGGTTTTCCGCAAGGCCAAACAGGACGCTGACATCGGTATCATCGGCATGGGCTCTACAGACGACGCGATCCGCGAAGCTCAGGACAAATTAGCCGAAATCGGAATTCACGCCGACTATATGCGCGTGCGCTCCTTGCCCAGCGATACCGCCGTGCGTGAATTCATCGCCAGTCACAGCCGTTCTTACGTGCTGGAACTCAACCGTGACGGCCAGTTATGTGATATTTTGTCCTTGGAAATCTCTGAATATTCTGAAAAACTAATTTCAATCTCCGATATCGGCGGCTTGCCTATGACCGCAGCCTGGGCTGTCGAAGAAATCATCAAGAGAGAACGGAAAGTAGGTGGAAGTGGAAACTAAAGCTGTTGAACTCAACCTCTGTGGACTTGCCTTATCTGATTACAAAGGCAAACCCTCAACCCTTTGCCCTGGTTGTGGACATAATACGATTTCGGCTCAGGTCCAAAACGCTGTTTGGGAACTGGGCTTGCCGCCCGAACGCTACGTCAAACTCAGCGGTATCGGCTGCTCCAGCAAGGGTCCCAATTACTTTTTGAACCGTTCCTTCGGTTTTAATGGTCTGCACGGCCGTATGCCAACCCTGGCAAGCGGCGCCTGCTTCGCGGATGCTTCCATTCACATTTTGGGCTTCTCCGGCGACGGCGACACTGCCAGCATCGGTATGGGGCATTTTAAGCACGTTATTCGCCGCAATGTTCCGATGACGTATATCATCGAAAACAACGGTTGCTACGGCTTGACCAAGGGTCAGTTCTCCGCGACTTCCGATCAGGGTTTGGTGCTCAAACACCAGGGCGTCAATATGCTGCCTCCTTTGGATATGTGTATGGAAGCCCTCATCAGCGGCGCGACCTTTGTCGCGCGGGCTTATGCCGGTGACACCAAACAGCTCAAGGAACTGATCAAAGCCGCGATCTCCCAACGCGGTATCGCCGTGATCGATGTGATCAGCCCCTGCGTGACTTTCAATAACCAGGACGACGCGCTGCAGTCTTATACCTGGGGCCGCGAAAATGAGGCGCCGCTGCACGATCTGAAGCACTTCATCAACCACGAAGACCTCGAAAACGAAGGTTTCAAACCCGGAACCTACCGCGAACTCAAGCTTGACGACGGCACCTACATCGTGATGCGCAAACTGGACAAGGATTACGATCCGACCGACCGCAATGCCGCTCTGGACCTCCTGACGGAATCGTACAAGAACAAATACTACGCCACCGGTCTGATCTATATCTCCGAGGCTCAGGACACGATCCAGGACCTCTATGACCTGCCGGATGAACCCATGAACCGGATCGGCGCCGACCGTCTGCGCCCGACCAAAGCCATGCTGGACGAAATCAACCGTTCACTTTACTAAAATCGGGATTCCCTGAATCAAAAAATGACCGTGATAACTCACGGTCATTTTTTTTCAATTATTCGTTGGAATTCATCCAAGTCGGACGTAACGCCGGAAGGGCGACTCACCCTCTCAGCGTATGCAGCAAAGCCAGATTGAGAGCGGTAAACTTGCCGACCGGGAAGCCGCTTAGTACCACGACCTGATCACCGGCTTTCAGGTCGGTCGCCATGCTGATGGCTGTCTCGACATGGGTGATCATGGTTTCGAGCGTATCGGCGTGCGGAACGCGCAGAGCGGTGACCCCGCGGCAAATCCCAAGCCACTGATAGGTCTTTATTTCCGGCGTAAAGGCAAAAATTGGTACCGTCGGCTTGGTTTTGCTCATCCAAAGGGCAGACATGCCCGAAAGGGTGAAGACGACAATTGCCTTGACGTCCTGATCTTCGACCATCACCTTGGCGGCGCGGGAAATCGTGACCACATCGCTGTTGAAATTGCGGCTTTCAAGCACATCGTTGTGGCCCCATTCCTGAAGATGGTTTTCAGCCTCGCGAATGATGGTATCCATCATTCGGATTGACTGGACCGGATATTTTCCGACCGCCGATTCCGCTGAGAGCATCACCGCGTCGCTGCCGTCAAAAATCGCGTTGGCAACATCAGCCGCTTCCGCTCTGGTGGGTCTGGGATTGTTGATCATCGATTCCAGCATTTGGGTCGCCGTGATCACAAACTTGCCGTATTGATTGGCTGTTTTGATAATTGATTTTTGCACGGAGGGCACGATCGCCGGGGACATCTCGACACCCAAATCACCCCGCGCGACCATTACGCCGTCCGTTACCTGCACGATATCCTCCAGGTTCTGAACCGCTTCCGGGCGTTCAAGTTTGGCAACCACCGGAGGCAGCCATTTGCTCTCGGTCATCGAGCGCATGGTCTGTTTGACCATGCGAATGTCGTCCGCGGATTTCACAAACGAAACCGCTACCAGATCGACCCCATGGTCGAGCCCGAATTGCAAATCGCTCAAATCTTTTTCGGTCAGAATAGGAATGTCGAGCCTGGAACCGGGCAGATTAACGCCCTTATGGGACTTTAACAAACCGCCTAAGATGACTTTGGCAAAAATGTTAGTCCCATCCAATCGGGTCACTTCAAATTCAAGCTGTCCGTCATCCAAAAGGATGTGGTTGCCGGGCCGTAAGGCTTCGTGAAGTTTCGGCACATCGAAGGGGATAAATGTTGTACCTTCGGGTAGGTTTGACGGATTTTGCTCGGAGCTAAGGGCAACTTCCTGCCCAGAAACGAGCTCGATCGGACCATCCGTCAAATTACCGATCCGCAATTTGGGACCCTGCAGGTCCATCAGGATGGTGACAGGCTTGCCAAGCTTTTGCGAAATCCGGCGGATCATCGTGATCATGGCGGCATGTCCTTCATGATCACCGTGAGAAAAGTTAAGCCGGGCAACATCCAAACCGGCATCGACCATTTGGGTCAAAATGCCTTCTTCTGAGCTGCCGGGACCCAATGTCGCGACAATCTTGGCAAACCTGGTCATAGTTACCACCTGTCTTGGTTATTGGTTTTCCCTTAGTCTTTCAACAGTGTGTAAAGCACGGCTTTCTGAGCGTGCAGACGGTTGTGAGCTTCGGGGAAGAGCCGGGATTGAGGTCCATCGGCAACTTCGTCAGTGATTTCCTGACCGCGGTGGGCGGGCAGACAGTGGAGCACGATGGCTTCAGGAGCTGCCATGGCAAGCAGGGCATTGTTGACCTGGTATGGCGGGAAAACGCGTTCGCGCTTGGCAGATTCTTCTTCCTGACCCATGCTGGTCCAGGTATCCGTGTAGATGACCTGAGCGTTTCTGACGGCTTCCTGAGCGTCTCGCAGGAAAGCAAGCTTGCTCCCGCTCGCTTTTGCGATGGGAAGCACGGTGTCGATCGCGTCCTGCGGCATATCATAGCCTTCAGGATTGGCAATGGTGAAGTTGGCGCCAAGTTTGGCAGCAATCTGCATCAGGGAAACGGCGACGTTGTTGCCATCACCGACGTAGGTGATGTTGATGCCTTCAAATTTTCCGAATTCCTCGTAAATTGTCAGCATATCCGCCATCGCCTGGCAAGGGTGAGAATAGTCGCTCAAGCCATTGATGACGGGAATGTTCGCCCAATGGGCAAGCTGCAGGACGTGATCGTGTTCGAACACGCGCGCCATAATACCGTGAACCATGCCTTCCAACACGCGGGCAATATCGGCGATGGATTCGCGTTTTCCCAAACCGATCTCGTTGGGGGAAAGATAGAGCGCGTCGCCTCCAAGGTGGCGCATACCCATATCGAAGCTGACACGAGTGCGCAGAGATGGTTTTTGGAAAATCATTGCCAGAACTTTTCCTTTGAGGACGGGTTCATTTCCACCCGCTTTGTATTCAGCCTTCAGGCGAATTGCCAGATCAAGCAGGTCTTGAATTTCCTTTGGTGAGTAATCGATGATATCCAGAAAATCTTTGTGCATGTCTACTAAATTTACTCCTTTAAATTTCTTTGCTTGGACACAATGTCATCGCCCAGAGCTGGAACCTCTGAGCGATGTGTTCTCAGTGATTTTACCAGATAAAAGCATTTTACCGGCAGTAAAAAAGAACCATTTTTAAATCAGGAAAAGGTTCATTTTTACAAACGATTCGATCGTGGGATTAATATTGTATGCTTCCGCGCAGAGGATTGCCGATTTTTTCGAGGATGGCATCCTGCGCCAGATTCATGCGCTCCCAGGTTTCTTTTTTATCATGATCATGCCCGGCAATATGGAGCAGACCGTGGACGAACAACATTTCGATTTCATCCTGAAGGCTGTGGTTGCCCAGGCGGGCTTGCCTGCGGGCTTTTTCAAAAGAAATCAGAATATCTCCGAGATAGTGTTCGCCGCTTTCGGGATCGGTGTAGGCGTTTTCGAACGAAAGGACATCCGTGGCGGCATCCACACCCAGCCAAGCCAGATTATATTGGCGGATCAGGCGGTTGTTGGTCAGCCGTAACGTGACCGAAGCCTCCTCGTTGATATTTTGGTGCCTTAATGTTTCCCGAAGCGCAAGTCCAAGTCTGTTTTGATCGATTTCTTTGGCATAGGATGCAGGTAAAATCAGATTGAGCATGTTCGATCCTTGTCTTATTGCGGGTTTAAGTTTTTGTCTTCTATGGCGATTGGTTGGGTAGCGGGTCGGGCTTCGGGATATTTGATGCGCGGATGGTAAGACTGTTTGAGCGTATTGAAGAAGGACTGTTTGATCGTATTCAGGTCCTTTAGCGTCAGATCAGTCTGGTCCAATTGACCTGAATTCTTCGTAGCGTTGATCGCGTCTTCGACAACGGACATGATTTCTTCGTCCGTCCGCGGTGAATTCGAGCGGGCGCGGGCTTCCGTGCCGTCGGCGAGCATCACCAGGGCGGTTTCTTTTGAACGGGGAGACGGACCGGGGTAGGTGAAATCGGCGATGTCGATCGAATCCGGATCATCCGTTTCGCTGACAGCTTTGTTATATTGATAGCGCGTGATCCCGGTTCCGTGGTGTTCGCGGATAAAGTCAATCACTCTTGAGGGAAGCCGATACTTTTTTGCCATCGCCACACCGTCGGTGACGTGTTTGATGACCGTCGCCGCGGCGGTCTTGGGGTCAACGTCATCATGGGAGTTGATTTTTTCCCGCACCTGGTTTTCGATGAAATAACTGGGGTTCTCAGCTTTGCCCGCGTCATGATACAGCGTTCCCACGCGTACCAAAAGCCGGTCAGCGCCAATCGCGTCGGCGGCTTGTTCTGCCAGATTCGAGACTTGCAAAGAATGTTGGTAGGTACCGGGCGCGTTGGTGAGAATCTGCTGCAGCAGAGGATGGTCGGGTCTTGAAATATCCATCAGCTGAAGCGCGGTTGGAACGTCAAGAACAGAGGCGAAAATGTTTTGCAGTAATAAAGCCAAGGTGCCGGAGGCAAAACCGTTGAAAAGCGAGGAACCAAGCAGAGTCGTCAAGCCAACCCAATCCGTAAAGCCGTCGCCGACCCGAAACGCGGTGACTACAGCCGCGCCGACAAGGCCGATGATTAGGCTTGTGGCAACAAAAGCGCTGACACGGCGGGCTTTGCCGATCACCAGCATCCCGGCAAAGGTCGGAAGCAGGTAGTACAAAGAAAGTTCGTTTCCGCGTGGGTGACCATAAACAGTAAGGACCACCAGCAGCAAGGTCATGAAAAACCCGAATTCCAGATTGAAAATGATTGAAAGCGTCAATCCAAAAGCCGCCAACGGGAAAAGGTAAGGAAGAATCGTTCTTTCCATCACCAGGAATCTTGCCAAAATAAGGAAAAGCAGAAAGAAAAAAGTAATCAGCGCAATGGAACTGACCTGGCTGAAGATCTTTTTGCGGTTTTTTCGGTAAAAAATCAGAACGAGAATGATCGCCACCGCGATGATGGCGGCACTGGCGAGCAGCAGCTTGGTGGGATCTTCTGGTTCTCCCAATCCGAAGGTATTCAGCGCTTCGATATCGGCTTCGTTGACCACCTCACCGCGCCGGACGATCACTTCGCCGGCTATGATCTGACGGGTGATCGGCACCACCGCGGCGCGGGCTTGATCCCGGTTGTACTGGGTTTGTTCTTCACTGAAAAGGCTGGTCGGAACGATATACGAGGACGTAAGCCCGATGATCAGTTTGGTCTGGTCACTTTTGAAGGAAAAATCGATGATGGCAGGTAAATTATTTTTGACGGTACCGAGCTGGTTGTTGCGGATGCTGTCGCGCAAAACAATTTCAAGCACCCGGCTTGCTTCGCTGCTGATTGCCAGCCAATCCGCTTCTTCGAGCTCAAGAATCTCCTGATATTCAGAATCGCTCAGTTGTAATTCCGGCAAAGATTTTAAATCCTGAATTTTTTGTCCTTCAGTGGCAAAGCTGTCGTTTCGGACGGTCGCTATAAAATAGATAGCGTTTTCCAGTTTTTCGAGTTGCGTTTTGGCGATGTCAGGATCAGGCGGCAGATAAACCGGCGGCACTTCCGAGGCGGCATTGTCCCGGGCGGATTCCGTGTAGACCCGTGACTCGTAGGTCACCGAATAGGGCGCCAATATTTCCTGCGGCGCCACTTCTCCCGCTGAAACCATCTGTGTTTTCTGGTCGAGCAAATCCGGACCAACCAGCGCGCCAAAAGCAAGAACGCTCGCCAAAACCAGGATCAGGATCCGAATCGCGTGGTTGGTGAAAAAGCGCTCTTTTTTTAGTTGGACAGTCTGTGCCATATGCCTATTATACCTAAAAGGTCGGGCTGGCGTGCCTAAGGAGAAGTGGTGATCAGATGCCGGAATTGTTCTAAGGTACTTGGTCCTATGCCATTCACTTTCAGGAGGTCTTCGATTTCAAGAAAATAGCCATTTTGCGTGCGGTACTCGATGATGGCTTGTGCCTTTGCGCTGCCAATACCCGGCAGACTCTCCAATTCAGTTTGAGTTGCGGTGTTGATATTGATCAACGAAGGTAATTCCAACTCCAACAAACGATCAGTGTCTGCCGTCTCCGGGCTCCCAGGGACGTAGAGCCGCTGACCATCTTCTATTTCCGTTAACAAATTGAGCAGATCCAGATCCGCCAGGGCGATGGGACCTCCTGCAACCTGGATCGCGTCATTGATCGTGGAACCGGCTAGGATTTCATAAATTCCAGGTTGCGCGACCATCCCGACAACCTGAACTTTTATCATCATTACGGTAGGAGTGGGATCTGGCGTAAGCTTGGGCGTGAGGGTCACGATGACCAGAGGCGCGCCTGGTTTTGGCATCAGCATCAGGCGCGCAAGGCCGCTGAGAAGCAGCCCAATCAGGATTCCTGCCAGGAGCTGCTTCCAGTGTTTCAAGGTTGGCTTTCCGAATTTTCTGCCGCGAACATGGTCTTAAAGGCGCAGATTGAAACTTCAAGCATTGCCAGATCCGGCTGCCGCGTGGTCAGTTTTTGCAGCCAAAGGTTGGGTTTGATCAGCCAGCGCATCAGCGCCGATTTATCCATTGTGTTGGCAGCAAAGCGAATGTACTCATAGGCTATGCCTGAAATCAGGGGGATCATCAGAACTCTTGAAATCAAACGCCAATAAAGCGGTAGCGGTCCCACCAGGCTAAAAATAAGCACCGAAATGAGCACCAGTGTCAACATAAAAGAGGTCCCGCAGCGCGGATGAACCAGCGTTTGTTTGCTCACTTCTTCTGGCGTCAGTTCAACACCGGCTTCGAAAGCGTTGATCGTCTTGTGTTCTGCGCCGTGGTAGGCAAAAACCCTGGCGATGTCAGGGATTTTGCCGATTATCGCCATATAGGCGATCAAAATGATCAGTCGGATGCCGCCTTCAATCAGATTGCTCCACCATGGGTTCAGATGAAGGTATTTCTCCGCCAGACCTGCCAGAAAAGCGGGCAGCACAAATAACAATCCCACTGCGATCAAAACAGAAAGAATTACCGTGAATGTAAGTTCCTTTCCCTCGATCGGATTCTCCTCACCGGAAGAAATATTGGCGGATTTGGTCAAAAACCGCATTCCCAGCCCCATGGCATCCCAAAGACCAACTACTCCGCGGACGAAGGGTATCGTCATCCATTTGGAGCGATAGAGGGTTGGAAGCTGTTCTTCGTAGGTGACGATTTCTCCATCCGGCGCTCTGACTGCCATGGCGGCATGGTGTTTGCCGCGCATCATGACGCCTTCCATCAGCGCCTGTCCGCCGTAGGAAGGCAGTTTCAGCGTCTTATCGGAGGGCATTAATTCTCTCCAAAACTGAGATAAAAACGGATCATGGCGCGGATCCCTTTGAGCCAGTTGGGGTAATACATTCTCTCATTGGGGGAATGAATCGCGTCATCCGGCAAGCCAAACCCGGTTAGGATCGATTTAACTCCGAGCTCGCGCTGCATCACGGTCGCCACAGGCACGCTGCCGCCTTCACGTTTGTAGGTGATGGGGTTGTTCCAGACGGTTGTAAGAGCGTCGACAAAGTTTTCGACTCCGGGAGCGTCATCTGCCAGATATGCCGGACCAGCGCTGTGGAGGAATACTTTGGCTTTGACCGTCGGAGGAATAATTGAAAGGATGTAATCTCTGACCAGCTCATAGGTTCTCATCGGGTCCATATTGGGAACCAATCGGCAGGAAATTTTGGCTTTGGCATAGGCGGGAATGATGGTTTTAGCGCCGTCACCGATAAAACCGGAATAAATACCGTTCACGTCCAGCGTAGGCCTGGCTCCCTGGCGTTCCAGCGGGGTATATCCGGCTTCACCATACAGCATGGGTGAGCCGGTAATTTCCAGCATCTCCGCTTCACTGTAAGGAGCCGTAGCGATGCGCGCCCTTTCGTCTGCGGTCATCACGGGCACCTGATCGTAAAAACCGGGGATGGCAACCGCGCCGTTTTCGTCGTGAAGCTTGCCAATCATCTCCGCGAGCACATTCGCGGGGTTGGCGATATTTCCGCCCCACAATCCGGAATGGAGGTCTACTCTTGGTCCGTCAATGCGCACTTCGAAATAAACCATGCCGCGCAGACCATAAACAATGGTGGGTTTATCCTTGCCGACCATCCCGGCATCGGGGTTGAGGATCATATCGCACGCCAAAAGGTCTTTATGGTCAACGATAAAACTTTCTAACGAAGGAGACCCGATTTCTTCTTCACCTTCAAGGATAAATTTGATGTTGATCGGCAGGTCACCGGATTGCAAAGCCGATTCAAGCGCGAAAACGCTTGTCATCACTTGACCTTTCATATCCGAAGCCCCTCGGGCAAAGAGATAATCGCCACGGAAAGTGGGGTCAAATGGATCACTCTGCCATTCCTCGATCGGATCAACCGGCTGGACATCGTAGTGACCATAGACCAGCAGCGTCTTGGCGCCGGGTTTGTTTGATTTTTTTTCAGCAAACAATATTGGATGCAGCGGTGTTGGGAAGATTTCAACTTTTTCAACCCCGATTTTTTTAAAATAATTTGCCAGAAATTCGGCGGTTCTTTTCATGTCCGCGGCATTTTCGGGATTGGTTGAGACCGAAGGGATTCTGAGGATATTCAGGTATTCCTCCGTCATGCGTTCTTTGTTATTTTCAAAGTATTCAAGGGATTGTTTGACAGCTTCCATCTTGTGGTCCTTTCTGTGATATCGTTGACAGGATTATATGACAATATCTCAAATTTCATGTTAGGATTCCTACAGACAATCAAAACAACTTGGAAGGTAAAAACGCGATGGAAATTACAGAACACAGACAGGTGATGATTTTAGGAGGAGGACCATCCGGCTTTACAGCCGCGTTATACACCGCCAGAGCTGATTTGAAACCGCTTTTGGTAACCGGAATGACGCTTTATGGTCAGGCATCTCAGACCCATCTGATCGAAAATTATCCAGGATTTCCGCAAGGGGTAGGCGGGCTGGATCTTGGTCAGTTGTTCGATGAACAGGCACGCCGATTTGGAGCCGAAGTAATTTATGATCAGGTGAGTTCCGTCGATCTTTCGAAAAAGCCCTTTAAAGTCTGTCTTTCTTCTGCCAAATACACCGCGGATTGTCTGATCATTTGCATGGGAGCTGATTCGCGCAAGCTGAATGTCCCAGGCGAAAAAGAATTTACTGGAAGAGGGGTCTCGTATTGCGCCACCTGTGACGGATGGTTTTATAAGGACAAGGATATCCACATCATAGGCGGTGGAGACAGCGCGATCGAAGAAGCCCTGTTTTTGACCAGATTTGCGCGTAGTATAACGATCGTTCATCGGCGTGACGCATTGCGGGCAGGGGCGATCCTGGAAAGCCGGGCAAAAAACAACCCGAAGATCAGTTTCCTCTGGGATACTGTCGTCAAAGAAGTTTTGGGAGGCGAAACCGTCGATTCTTTAATAATCGAAAATGTCAAAACCGGTGAGCGCGAACAGATCCCGACCCAGGGAGTGTTTGTCGCGATCGGGCACAAACCAAACACGGAGCTGCTCGAAGGCCAACTTGCGCTGACACCGCAAGGCACCCTGGAAGTCGACCGCAGAATGCAAACCAGCGTCGAAGGCGTCTTTGCGGCTGGTGAGATTGCCGACCCGTACTTCCGTCAGGTCATCACTTCAGCCGGGATGGGCGCGGCAGCCGCGATATCCGCGACGCAATACCTGGAATCCATCAACGTTTAGACCAACAGATAAACCTGAATTATTCCTGTTCCTTCAGAAAATTAAAAAAGCTCTGTTCAAAAAACAGAGCTTTTTTCGTCATTTGGATTAAGGCGTTGGACTGGGGGCAATCCCGGTTCCAACCCAGGTGAAAACCCTGAACACACTGATCGCTCCGGCTTCTTCGTAGATCGGATTGTTCGGATCCTGATTGATCTGCCGCGCGACGGAGACACTCCATTGGATAATGTGCGGGTTCGTGTCGGTCGGTCGGAAACTCGCGGGCAAAATGTATTTGGTGTCCGTGACGTAGGCGGTCAGGATCCTTTCTTCCAGCGAGGTGAGATCCTGAACGACCACCCGATAAACTTCGTTCGGGAAGAGCGACGCAACCGATGCCCACTGTAGTGTCACTGCCTCATCCTCAGCGGTAAAAGATTCACCCGAGCGCGGCAGCAGCAGATTAGGCGCGGGATAGGGAGGCAGCGGTGTGGGCGTAAGGGTCGGACCCGCGGTTGGCAGCCGATCGCAGAGTGGAATGATGAGTTTGTCTCCCTGCCGCACGATATCACTGGACAGGTTGTTGTAGATGCGGATGTCTGCCATGGAAACGTTGTAATTGGCGGCAATCCCGCTGAGGGTCATGTTGGCATCTACAATGATCGTGTCAGTATGCGTACAGAGCGCCAAGTCAGAGACGATCGCTTCCGGGGTCGCGGTCGGCACCGGTGAAGGGGTCAGGGTCGGCTGAGGGATCTTGATCACCATTCCTTCAGAGATCGGGCAGCTCTGCAGTAAGTTATTGAGGTCAATGATGCTTTGCACTGAAACATTAAACTGCAGCCCAAGATCGAGACAAGTATCGTTTGCTTTGACCGTATAATCGACCGGCGGCAGCGGCGTCCAGGTTGGCATTGGGGTGATGGTCACCGTGTTCGCCGGCGTGTTGGTCAGCGTCGGGGTCGGGGTTTGGGTCATGGTGGCATCTTGATCCGGATTGCCAATGTTTTTATCCTTGGTCAAAATAAAAAAGACCAAAGCCGCAATCAAGACCAAAAAAAGAACAATGATCGCGATCAGAGAAACAAGATTTAGCTTGACCTCAGGGATCCTCTGCGAACTGATTTTTTCGGTTTTTCTTGCTTTTGAAGCAGGATCGCTTGCCAGGCTGGTTCCGCAGACAAGGCATCGATTTGAATTTTCAGAAAGCTTCGTGCCGCAAACCGGACAGGTTCGGGGTTTCGCGGGAGTATTTTCGGGTTGTGTTTTTTTCATAAGTTGCTCTTTGCAAATAAATGCTGACACTCAGCTTTGGTAAAATTGTGGCGATGTCAGCTGTTTATATCCATATACCGTTTTGTGTCAAACGTTGTTGCTACTGTGATTTTATCACGTATGCCGGTCAACAACATTTGCTGCCTGATTATCAAAAGGCGCTGCAGGCGGAACTGGATTTTTACCGGCAAGCGATTCCGCGTCCGCTCACCAGTCTTTATTTTGGCGGGGGAACGCCTTCCGTGATGCCGACCGCGATGATCGCCTCAACGATCGCGAAGGCTGAACATCTTTTCGGGTTTTTAGCTGACATCGAAATCAATCTCGAAGCCAACCCTGGCACGCTCAGCCCTGTCGCGCTGTCAGAGCTTCATAAGGCAGGCGTAAACCGGCTGAGCTTAGGGGTGCAATCTTTCAACGATGCCAAGCTGAAAACTTTGGGCAGAATCCACGATTCCCGCATGGCAGCCGAAAGCATTGCCGACGCCCGCGAGGCAGGGTTTGAAAACCTCAGTCTTGACTTGATTTTTGGTTTGCCAGGTCAGAGTTTCGACGAATGGAAATTGGATCTCAACAAAGCCCTTGAGCTTGAACCGGATCATTTATCCCTCTATTCTCTGATCCTGGAGGAGAATACGCCATTGTTTCGTTTGGTGAACTCCGGCAAGATCAGCCTTCCGGAGGAGGATCTGGTCGCGGATATGTTCGAGTGGGCGATTGATTTTTTACCGCGCAAGGGCTTCCATCAATATGAAATCTCAAGCTGGGCGCGCGCAGAAGCGCTGGAATCCCGCCACAATAAAACCTATTGGCAAAATCTGGATTACCTTGGGCTCGGAACAGCAGCGCACGGTCGGATCGCGGACTGGCGTTACCATAACACTGACTCAATCGAGGAATACATCCGGCGAATGAGCGCGGATGTGCCCTGGGCTGAAGAATCATCGCCCGCCGCGGACGAAATCATTCCGATCAGCAAACTTGACGCGATGCAGGAACAAATGATGCTTGGCTTGCGGATGACCCGGGAAGGCGTTTCGTTCCAAAATTTTCGTCAGCGCTTTGGCTTAGACGCCGATGAGGTCTTTCAGGAACAAATTTCCCACTTGTTGAAGATTGGACTCGTCGAAAGAGTCAAGGCAAAAGACGGGGAGCGTCTGCGGCTTACCCGGTGTGGGATCATGCTCGGAAATCAGGTTTTTCAGGAATTCGTCTGATTATTTGTGCACATGAATGACGGTGCCCCAACCATGGGTCGCCCAGTTTTCAGGCGGCGCCTTTGGATAGGACCAGCGGTAGATCCATTTCGCGTCTTTGTTGCGCAAATTGATGCAGCCCGCGCTCATCGGCGTTCCAAAATTGCTGTGCCAAAAGGTGCCGTGAGTTGCCAGTCCAATCTGAAGCTCAAAAAAACATGTCCAGGGGACACCCATCCAGATACGCTGGCGGATGTTGCTGGTCAAAATGGCGTCGCCCATATGCTTGCTGGGCATTTTGGTCTTGATGGCATACTTGCCCTCACCGGTCGGAAAACCGGTCGAAACCTTGGTCTCGAAGACAAGTTTGCCGTCTTCAAATGCCTGCAGCCGCTGGTGGGGGAGGGAGACATCAATAAATTTGCTCTCCAGCGGAACTTCGGGACTGATCGGATCAAATTCAGTGTCGTCGATGAAGCGCAAATGCGCATAGGGTATCGCGGTTTTGGTGCGACCAAGCTGATCTTCGACCTGATACCAGGGACGTCCGTCAGGTCCTTCGATCACAGCGGTCACCCAATGCGTCGTCCCGTAATAATACATCCAAAGCGGTTCCCATCCGCTCTGACTTTGATAGTACATGGAACGTGAATAAGGCACAGTCAATTCTGCCAGCTGACCTGAGGCACGTTTCGGCTCGGTAAGAGGATTGTACTCATAAAAAACTTCGTATAAGTATCCGCTGAAAACATATCCGCCCCAACATCGGTACCAAACCGGATTCCAGATCGGGCCATTAGGCCCGATCACTTCGTCGTAGACGTTGATGATCTCGTTATATTGACGTTGATAAAGGATCGCGCTGCGTTCGTCAGGTTCCTTATAAATGCTGACGCCGTTTTTGTTTCCCACCAGCATCAGGCGAGGTGAATTCGGGCTGGCTTGATCTTCTTCCTGAAAAGGAGAAAAAGCGGAAACGCCTAAGCCCAAAAGCGAAAATTTAAGGAAATCCCGACGATTAAACTTCACAGCAACCTTTACTCAAACTCGCTCAAGTCAATGTGGGCGACAGATTTGCGGATCCACATTGGGCGATAGGGGAATTTGTCGATGTCCTTTTCGTGGGTGGAACCGCTCAGCACCAGAATCGTATCCATGCCGGCAGAAATGCCGGAGAGAATGTCCGTATCCATGCGGTCGCCAACCATGTAAGTGTTTTCTGAATGCATATCAAAATGGTTGAGCGCGGTGCGCATCATCAGAGGGTTGGGTTTGCCCACAAAGAAGGCTTCTTTTCCGGTTGCTTTTTCAATCAGGGCTGCCATCGCTCCCGTCGCGGGAACGATCCCGTTTTCCGATGGACCGGAAGGATCGGGATTGGTAGCGATAAAACGCGCTCCCTGATTGATCAGGCGGATCGCGATGGTGATTTGGTCGAGACTATAAGACATGGTTTCGCCCAAAACCACAAATTCCGGATTAATGTCAGTCTGAATAAAGCCCTGCGTGTGAATTGCTTCAATCAATCCGGCTTCACCGATCACAAAGGCAGTGCCTTTGGATCCCTGACGGGCGAGAAAACTGGCAGTCGCGATGGCTGAGGTAAAGATCCGGTTTTCGTTGACCTTGAGTCCGGATTCATTGAGCCGGTGTGCCAGGTCCCTGGTGGTGTATTTGGAGTTGTTGGTCAGGATGGCAAACTCGCGCTTATCCTCTGCCAGCGCCCGCAAAAATTTATCGGCTCCGGTGATTGCCCGAGATCCGTGGACAAGGACTCCGTCCATGTCCATTAAAAAATTCTTTTTCATGATGTATTGCTGTCCTTTCGCGCAACATAAGCCAATAAAAAGCCACTGCTGATTGTATCAACAGTGGCTTATTTTATCATTGGGCTGTTTAAGCTTACTTTTTGGTCAGAATGATGCGGGCATCAACAATGGCGACACCTTTACCGTCTTCGTACACGATCACAGGGTTGGCGTCTGATTCGGCAATTTCTTCCTTCAGATCGTAAATCATGTAGGAATAGTGAGCCAAAACGTTGGCAAGGGCTTTCTGATCGCGGGGTTTTTCGCCGCGGGTACCGGAAAGGATCTTGGCGCTCTTGATCTCAGCCTGCATATCCAGCGCGGTGTTTTCGTCGATCGGGGCGACCTTGAAGGTAACGTCCTTCATCACTTCCACAAAAATACCGCCCAAACCGAACATGAGGGTGGGTCCAAAGGTGGTATCGTTGATGGAACCGACGATCACTTCGGTTGCCCAGGGGGCCATTTCCTGGACTGCCATGCCGTCAATTTCGGCATCGGCTTTGTATTTCAGGGAATTTTCCATGATAACCTTCCAGGCATTGCGGATGTCATCATCGTTCTTGAGGTTCACTTTGACGGCGCCGGCATCAGATTTATGGAGAATGTCCGGGGAGACGATCTTCATGACCACAGGATAGCCGATTTGATTCGCGAGACGGACCGCTTCGTCTTCGGTCTTGGCGAGCTCAGTCGGGGTCACAGGCAAGCCATAGGCTTTGAAGACGTGTTTGGCTTCAACTTCGGTCAGAGCGGTACGGCCTTTGGCGCGGGCTTCGGCGATGATCTGGCGTGCTTTTTCGCCGTCAACATCGGTGGGATGATAGGGTGCGTTGTGAGAGAACGAAAGCATATAATCCTGTTTGCGCAGGGATGCCAGGGCTTTCACAGCCAGATCCGGAGCGTCGTAGGTGGGGATATCATGTTCAATCAGCCATCTCATCGCGTTTTCACAGCGTTCGCCGCCAATGAAAGACACCGCGACCGGTTTGCCGGAAGCGCCGGATTCCTGGATTGAGTTGTAAATGGCTTCGGCAATTTCCTGAGGATCGGTGACAGAAGTCTCACAATAGAGCACGACCAAACCATCCACCCAGGGGTGCGCGTAGGCGTATTTGACGCCTTCATAATAACCTTCGAGACCAGCGCCGCCGGTGATGTCGACCGGGTTCTTGGCGGAACCGAAGGAAGGCATGTGCTTGCGCAGCTCAGCCTGGACGTCTTCCGGAGCAAATTTCAAGGGAATACCGTATTTTTCAGCGGCATCTGTCGCCAAAACGCCAACGCCACCGCCATTGGTAACGATCAGTAGGTTGTCACCTTTCATAGTCGGCTGCAATGCCAACGCCAGTGTCGTATCGAACATGTCATTGAGATCTTCAGCCTGGGCGACACCTGCCTGTTCAAACGCGGCTTCGTAGACCTTGGCGCTGCCGGCAAGGGAGCCGGTGTGAGAAGCAGCCGCGGCGGCGCCGTGAGCGGAGGTGCCAGCTTTGAGCGCGATGATCGGTTTTTTACATTTGCGGGCTTCTTCCATGAAACGAGCGCCGTTCTTGATCCCTTCGATGTAGAGGGTGATGCAGGTTGTGTTTTCGTCTTCGTTGAGATAAGCAATCAGGTCAGCAAAATCGAGATCTGCCTGGTTACCGATTGAAATCATCTTGTCGAAACCAACCCGGCGGGTATAAGTGGCTGCGTCCATCGCGATCAGGAGCGCGCCGCTCTGAGAAACCAAAGCCGCTTTTCCATCCAACGGGAGGAAATTCGTGAACGAGGCGTTCATATTGTCGCTGTTGGACAGGACGCCAATAATGTTTGGTCCGATAATGCGCATGCCATATTCATGGGCAATGTCAACAACTTCTTTTTCCAGGGCGACATCACCGACTTCGCTGAAGCCGGAAGTGATAATGCTCAGGCCTTTGACGCCTTTTTCACCGGCATCGCGCACCACACCGGGCACGAAACGGGCAGGAACCGTGATAACGGCTGCGTCAATAACATAAGGAACATCTTTGATGTTGGGGTAGCATTTGTAACCAAGAATTTCATCCGCGTCAGGGTTAATAGGGTAAACCGGATTCTCGTAGCCGCAATTCTTGAGATTCAGGACAACTTTGTATCCGATCTTCTCAGGTTTGGTCGAAGCTCCGATAACGGCAATACTCTTTGGTTTCAGAACTGCATTGATAATTGGATCCACTTTTTTCCTCCGAAATTGGTTTGAATTTGTACCAACTGCTTAGTATACCGCAAATAAAATAGATTAACGGAAATCACAAGCCAAATAAAATAGATGAAAAAACGATTTTTTTGAGTAAATTGAGTATTTTTTATGATTGAGTCCCAGGATTTCAGACCAATGCGAAAGTTTTAAAGAAAAGAAAAATGCATTATACAATCCTTGTACATTTTCTGATTGACAGAAGCTTTATCAGGGTGGGGGAGTTGGTATAATGGTCGCCGATTTTATAACAGGAAATATTATGGGCATTAAAACAGTTGAACACGGAACCACGATCAGAAATCGTTTATGCAAGACGATTATTTTGGCAATCAGAAACCTGATGAAGAAAAGGGAACCGGACCCTGAAAGTCTGGATCTGGCAGCGTACATTGTTCTGGCTCTGGAGAATATCGCGGAATCGGTCGATTCCGCCGCGACTGCCTGGGAAAAACGCGATTATTGGTTGAAAGCCGATCGTTTTCGGTTGGAATGGGCTTGGACTGAAGGTCTTTCTGAACGTCTGAAACCTCTCGTTCTTTCCCAAAATTGGGTGGCGATCATACCTGAATTGATCGCAATCGCTCAGCATCTGGGGAAATTTGAAATTTCCGAACGAAATCGTCTCGGGACTCCTTGGCTTGGCTCCTGGGAGAGTTTAAACCAAAGGCAATAAGTTTCAACAAACCGTTACATCAACACATCTGACGATTGAAAGCCGGCTGCATTCGTGTTCTTACGATGAACACCCGCGCAGCTGGGTGGGTTGGGATCAGCTTCGTTATGCTTACGATAAGTAACATTAACACAAGCTAGCGGTTTTCTCTGTCTACTGGTAGTTTCCTATTCCAAGCCGCCGCATTTTCATACCTTCCAATAAAGTTTTACCGCAAATACGGCAGATTTTTAATTCTGTGTGTGTAAATGATTTCTCTCATGCTCATGAACGCTGAAAATAAATAATAAGTGTTCCCCCGATGGTGAAAGAACCAATTCATCTGAATGATCGTTGGACATTTTATTTTTTTGAACCGATCGATTATTCCGAATTTTTTATGATAAGGCGCCTGTTGTTGGCAGCCAGGCAATCTGTATATAATTCGTTTTGAGATGGGTCCCACCTCAATAATCTCTATTGAATTTCGCTTTATCAGTTTTGTCTCTAAGATTACGGATAACCCACCAACACGGTTAGATATTGTATAATCGTTATGCTTTTGATAATTTAATTTTCGCGTATAAATGGATTAACTACGCGCATTTTATGGGAGATTCCAGGTGCTGATCAAAGATTGTATCTCCGACTACCTCAATTCGGTCAAGCTTTCCCGAAGCGGAAATACGTTTCGAACTTACGCCAACGCCATGAACCTGTTCCAGGAGGTTTTGGCTGCCCATGAGATCCAACCCAGCACAACAGACCTTTCCTTACTCAGTGAAGATGCCGTTGTTTGGATGGCTGCCGCTCTCAAGGAATTTTCTTCCGCTACCGAGCAGGTTTATATCACCGCCACGATCGGCTTATACGAATACATCGCAGGTGAAAATCTCAGAAATGTCAATCTTCCCAGGGTCCGGCTGCTGATCAAGCAGCGTACCCGCCGGCCTGGGATCCGTCTGCCGCAATTCCCCAAAACAGATATCGAAAAAGTTCTTGCGTACGCGCAGGAATTGATTTCCAAACCATCGCAATCTGAAACCGATCGGCTGATAGACCTACGTGACCGCGCTTTTTTGCTTACCCTGGCAGATACAGGCTTGCGTGTTCATGAAGCCTGCAATTTGCGCCGCGGAGATATCGATTGGCTCGAAAGCCGGGCAATCGTGATCGGGAAAGGCAACAAACAGGCGGTCTTGCGGTTTTCGAAGCGTTCGATCCAAGCCCTGCGCGATTATCTCAACGCCCGTGCCGAACAGGACGGACTAGGTGGAAAGGCGCTGGCATCCCTGCCCGTTTTTGCCCGACACGACAAGGCGGCTGGCAAAAAAATCAAACCCATCTCCACCACCACAGGTCGTTCCATCGTGAATGAGCGTGTCCGTGATTGTCTGGGGTCTGAAGCGGTCGGGACGATCACCCCCCATTCCTTCAGGCACTATTTCGTGACCACCATTCTAAACAGCTCCGGCAACCTCAAACTCGCCCAGGTTTTAGCCCGCCACACCAACATCGCCGTCACCCAGCGCTATACTCACCTCGCGGACGACGAACTGGATAAACAATACCAGGAAATCTTTGATAACTCCTGAACCTTCACAGGCGACAGAACGAACCTCTAATTTTTCGCAATCTGATATGTTTGCGGTTTTCAAAACGCCAACCCGGCGTGGTGGTGGTAAGATTATGGCGAATTGAATCGTATTACCGAGGAGTCTATGCCTGATTACCGAATCAAAACGCATCCCATTTTAACAGATGAAACCGAGGCAAAAATACCTTTCTATTGGAAAGGTCAGCAATTTTTCGCCAAGCCGGATGAAATGATCTCTTCCGCCCTGATCGCCCAGGGGATCAATGTTTTTCGCCACCATGTCAAGGATAACAGCCCGCAGGGCATTTTTTGCGCCAACGGTCAGTGTTCCCAATGCATGGTGATCGCGAACGGGCTGCCGGTCAAAGCCTGCATGACCGCGGTTCTGCCGGAAATGAAGGTTGAACCGGCAGATGGTCTGCCCACTTTACCGGCGGACGCGCGTCAGACAGAAGCTTCTGCCTTCACCCGCTACGTAGAAACCGAAGTGTTGATCCTTGGAGCTGGACCCGCGGGGCTCTCGGCAGCGATCGAATTAGGTGAGATAGGCGCGAAAGTCCTTCTTGTTGACGATAAAAATCATCTGGGCGGCAAGCTTGTACTGCAGACTCACCGTTTCTTTGGTTCAACACAGGCAGTTTATGCCGGAACGAGGGGAATTGACATCGCCAAAAAATTGGCAGAAAAGGTTCGCAGCCTTGAAAATGTCGAGGTCTGGACGAATTCCACCGCGATTGGGATTTTTGAAGACAAGGTGGTCGGCATCTATCGCGACCAGGTCGAAAATGTGCGCGTGAAGCCGCAGGTTCTGATGATCGCCACCGGCGCGCGCGAACGCAGCCTGGCCTTCCCCGGCAACACCTTGCCGGGAGTCTATGGAGCCGGGGCATTCCAAACCCTGGTCAACCGGGATATGGTCAAACCTTGTGAAAATCTTTTCATCATTGGCGGCGGTAATGTGGGCTTGATCGCGGGATACCACGCCATTCAGGCGGGGATCCATGTCGCCGGGCTGGTTGAAGCCGCGCCGCAATGCGGTGGATACAAGGTGCACAAAGACAAGTTGGCTCGTTCGGGTGTTCCGATCTACACCTCTCATACGGTGCTCGAAGCCCGAGGAAAAAACAAAGTCGAAGAAGTCGTTATTGCCCAGGTTGACCAACATTTTCAACCCATTCCAGGAACGGAACAGGTTTACGATTGCGATACGCTTTTGATCGCGGTTGGTCTCGAACCCGTCGATGAGTTTTATCGCAGCGCGAACGAAGCCGGGATGCGGGTATATTCTGCCGGAGATGCCAACGAAATCGCTGAAGCTTCGGCAGCGATCTTTTCTGGCAAGATTGTCGGACACGAAATTGCCAAAGAAATTGGCAGAGAAACGGGAGAAATTCCCCAAGGCTGGAAGTCGACCGAAGAAATCCTCAAGTCAAAACCCGGCATGGTGGTGCCTGAGAGCTGCATCGACAAACTAGAAGGAGTTTTTCCGGTTTTTCACTGCATGCAGGAAATCCCCTGCAATCCTTGCGCTAACGTTTGCCCCAAGGACCTGATTTTCATTGACGAAAAAGACATCCGTCACCTGCCCCATTTTGATGCGGACCGCGTGGATGAATGCATCGCTTGCGGGCGTTGTGTCTCCGTCTGTCCGGGATTGGCAATCAGTCTGGTCGATTTCCGCAAGCGTTCCGGCACAGCCCTTGTCACCCTTCCGGTCGAACAGGACAATTCGGAAATCGCGGTTGGTAAATCAATTCACGCCACCGATACCGACGGCACGATTTTGGGCGAATTCGTGATCGAAAAGATCAAGGCGGTTCCCGCTTATAAGGACGGTACCCGCCTGCTCAGTTTTGAGGCGCCGGCTGAACTTGCCAAAAAGATCGCGGGGTTCCGCGTTATTCAGCCAAGCCAGCCAAAGCCTTTTGAAGAAACCGCGCAAAATCCGGATATTTTCAGCGATGAAACCTATATTTGCCGCTGTGAACGCATCACCATCGGTGAAATTCGGGAACTGATCAAAGCCGGAGTTAAAGACATCAATCAAATCAAAGCTTTCACACATGCCAGCATGGGCGCCTGCGGCGGCAAAACCTGCCTCAATCTGATTCACCGCATGTTCCAGGCGGAAGGCATCCCCCTGGAGCAAGTCACTGATCCGCCGGTCAGACCAGTCTTCGTGGAAGTACCGGTAAGCAAATTCATCGAATCTGAGGATTCAGAAGGTGGTCACCATGCAGGATAAGAATTTTGACGTCATCATTGCCGGCGCGGGTTCGATTGGGACCCCCACTGCCCTATTCCTTGCCAAGGAAGGGCTGAAAGTTCTCGTGATCGAACCGCTGGCAAGCCCAGGTCAGGCATCCAACAAACACGCCATCGGCGGTGTGCGCGCCACCCATTCGGATCCGTCCAAAATTTACCTATGCGCAAACTCCATTGAAATTTTTTCAACCTGGAAAGAAAAATATGGAGACGATCTGGATTGGCGCGCGGGCGGCTACAGCTTCGTCGCCTATGATCCTGAAGTCGAAAGGACGCTGAAAAGTCTCCTGACCGTGCAGCATGAGATGGGATTGAACATCGACTGGCACGATCGGGATGAGATCCTCGAGATCGCGCCGCAGCTTGATCCGACCAATCTGATCGGCGGCACGTTCTCTCCGGAAGACGGCAGCGCTTCCCCCTTAAAATCCGCTTTCTTTTTCTGGCAGCGAGCCATGAAATACGGCGCGGAGTTTCATTTCAACGAAAAAGTGACATCCGTCTCCATGGAACATGGGAAAGTGAGCCAAGTCCACACAGACAAAAACAGTTACAGCTGTGATGTTTTCATCAACGCGGCTGGCAGTTGGGCACGGGAAATCTCGAATATGGTCGGCGTTGATATTCCGATCGAACCTGACGCCCACGAATCCGCGATCACCGAACCGGTTCAGCGCATGTTTGATGTCATGATCGTTGACATCCGCGAGCGTCCCGGCTCGAGCAATTTTTATTTTTACCAACACCCAGACGGAAAAATCATCTTTTGTCTGACGCCCGACCCACAGATTTGGGGGCACAAAAGCCAAAACACCAGCAATTTCCTGCCGATGGCATGCAAACGTCTGGTGGAGGTCATGCCGGTCTTAGGCAATATTCGCGTCAGAAGAACCTGGCGCGGCACCTATCCCATGACGCCGGACGGAAACCCGATTTTGGGTCCCGTTGAGGGATTGGACGGCTATCTTTTTGCGGCTGGTCCCTGCGGGCAAGGTTTCATGCTCGGTCCCGGCACCGGTCAGCTGATCGCCAATACGGTTTTGGACAAGCTTACGCCGGCTGACAAAGAGTGCCTGAACAAACTGCGTTACAACCGGAGCTTTGACAGTAAAGAATTATTGAAGTAAGAGGCTGAATTTCGCTTACAATTAGCGTGCGCCATGGAAATCGAGCAATTCCTTAACAAGCTGCCCGAAGCCTATTCCCGGGTCGATCGTGATCTACTCGAAAAGGCTTATCGGTTTGCAGAGACTGCCCACGCGGGACAAACCCGTGCCAATGGTCAGCCCTATTTTTCGCATTGTATTGGCGTCGCGACGATCCTGCTGGAAATGGACGCCACCGCCGAAATCGTTGCCGCTGCCCTGCTGCATGATGTGCTGCTGGATTGTGATGTTTCACCCAAAACGCTGCGGGAAAACTTTGGTGAAAATGTCACCCGATTTGTCGAAGATGTTTCGCGGATCACCGGTCTGCCCTATCTTTCCCGCGGTGATCAGACCCCGGATGAGCGCAAACCGCTGATCGAAGCCGTTTCTCCAACCGGGAAAGCCATCAAGGAAGATCTGGCAGAAACGATCCGGAAGATGCTTTTGGCAATCGGAGACGATGTTCGCGTCGTTGTGATCAAACTGGCAGACCGACTGCACAATATGCGGACGCTCAACGCCCTTCCGCCGGACCGTCAGCGTAAAATTGCTCAGGAAACACTGGATATTTACGCGCCCTTGGCAAACCGCCTGGGGATCTGGCAATTCAAGTGGGAATTGGAAGATCTGGGGTTTCGCTATACCAACCCCGAAAAATACAAGGAAATCGCGGAAAATCTTTCCCTCCGCCGTACCAAACGGCAGGAAGAAGTTGACCACATTATCGTTGAATTGCAAAAGTTGCTGGAGAAATCCGAAGTAAAAGCCAAAATCAGCGGCCGTCCCAAGCATATCTATTCAATTTACCGGAAAATGCAGAACAAAGAAAAGAACTTTGACGGCATACGGGACTTACGTGCCGTCAGAGCGATTGTGGACGACGTGGAAACCTGTTACCGGGTACTTGGGATTATTCACATGCATTACTCCCCCATTCCCGGAGAGTTTGACGATTATATTGCCGCCAAAAAACCTAACAATTACCAATCGCTGCATACCGCGGTCATATATTCGGACGGCAAACCGCTTGAAGTCCAGATCCGCACCCAGGAAATGCATCAAAACGCGGAGTACGGGATCGCCGCTCACTGGCGTTACAAAGAAGACAAACAGCACCTTTCTGAGAAATATGAGCAAAAAGTCAGCGCGATGCGCAGCCTGCTCAACTGGAGTCTGGAAGTCGAAGACAGCCAGGAGCTTTTGGAAGGAATGCGCACTGATATTTTTCGGGATCGCGTATATGTAATCACGCCGCGCGGCGATGTGGTAGACCTGCCGCAGGGATCCACTCCGATCGACTTTGCCTACCAGGTTCACACGGATATCGGTCACCGCTGCCGCGGGGCAAAAATCAATGGCAAATTGGTCACCCTGGATTACAGCCTGAAAACCGGAGACCAGGTTGAAATTCTGACCGTTAACCGCGGCGGTCCCAGCCGGGATTGGCTGAACCCTAACCTTGGTTTGGTGCGGTCAAGCCGCTCCAGAGCCAAGATCCGCCAGTGGTTCAAGCAGCAGGATCGCGACCAAAACCTTGAGCACGGCAAAATTCTGATCGAAAAAGAATTCAAAAGACTGGGTTTGGTCGGCGTGGACCTCAATCAGCTTTTGCCGGCATTCAACCTGAAAACCCCGGACGACCTTTATGTCGCCATTGGCTGCGGAGATATCCCCATCGGCAGGCTGATCAACCGCGTCGCGGAACAAAAAGCCGGCAGCCTGAAGGACGATGACCAGCTCGTTCCCGAGACACCCGGAAAACAAAAAATTGGCGACAATGTCACCGTAATGGGTTTGAACCGCATGCTGCACAATTTTGCCCGCTGCTGCAACCCAACCCCCGGAGACCCAATCGTCGGTTACATCACGCGGGGACGCGGCGTCACGATCCACCGCATGGACTGTCCGAACGCGATGCGAATGAATGATGCCGAAAGACTGATTAAAGTGGACTGGGGCATTGTGGAACAAACCTATCCCGTACCCCTGCAAATTACGGCTTATGACCGTCAGGGTCTGATGGCAGATATTTCTGCCGTGCTTTCGAGTGAGCCTGTACGTCTGATTGACCTCTCACTCACCACCCGGCAGCATGTCGTGAAAGTGAACCTCGTCCTTGAGGTTGCCGGCATCAGTGAACTCAGTCGGGTTTTGGCAAGGCTTGAAAACTTACCGAACGTAATGGAGGCGACCCGGGTCAAACCCGGTTAGAGATCCGGTCTGGCTTTACGGTTATACTGGTCTAAGGTAAAATGCCTGCGCGCTAAAAGCATTAAATATTGGAGTAGGAAGTGACAAAAATTCGTTGTTATTACCTTGATTGCCTTTTTCTTGACGAGCGGCACTGCACTGCCGCCGCAGTTGATTTAAACCCAGACTCAGGATGTCAGACCTATCGTCCGGTTGAAGACGAAGCCAATCTCAGCGATTGGGATGATGACGAACTGGAAGATTGGGAAGAATCCGAAGGCGAAGAAACCGAAAGCCTTTGGGAAGTCGAAGATGAGGAAGATGAACTCGACGATGAAGAATTTTAGGAAACGATTGATCCGGAAGGAAGGCAGCCATGAGTGATCTGAAACCACTGCATGCCATTAATGTTTACATCGAACCATGGTTTCGTGAAGAAATCCTCACACTTACGCTGGAGGACTTTTCTGGTTACACCGCTGAAATCCGAAAAGAATTGACCTCAACCGTTAAAAATGAGGTCAAGGTCAGCGGTTTCCGCAACCCATTGACAGCCCCAAAACGCCTTCTCGTGCGCGAAGCGGACAAGCTCTTTGAAAAAGATCCCCGGTTTGTGGGCATTGTCCTCAAAAGCTGGATGAGCCATTTCCAGAAGAACGACAAATTTTTCCAGGAAGCTCTGCAAAACCTCGGCTTTACTTTCGCGGAAGAAGCAAAGGATTTTGCTGACGCGTTGAACGCGTTTCACCTTGGCTGGCCCCAAAATGTTGATTACCAAAAAGTGATCGAAGAAGTCCGAAAAAATGAGCTTGATCCGCAGATGAGCGATGATCAGATCGTGCTCTATGGCATTTTGAAGACAGGATATTTGCCCGGAGAAAGTGAGGAATAAGTGGAAAACACATTTGGAAAAACCACCATCGCCCCATCAGTTTTGACAACCATTGCCAAACTTGCCACCCTGGCGGTTCAGGGCGTCAGCCGCATGGCGGAAGGCAAATCCAGTCCAAGCGACCAGGACGGCGTCAAAGTTGAAATCAAAGACAATCTGATCTATCTGGACCTTTATGTCATCATCAGCAGCGAGCACAATGTCAGGTTGATTGCGGAGCAGATTCAACAGAGTGTGAACCGCCAGATCACTGAAATCGTTGGCATGGAAGTTGCTAAGATAAATGTTCATATAACCGATGTGGATATTGAAGCATAACGAATTATGAAATCAAGAACCAAAGCAAGAGTTGTAGCTTTACAAACTTTATTCGAGTTGGATTTGACAGAACACCCGCTTGGCGAGGTTCTGGAAGCCCGATCGCTTGACTCAGGTCTGGACGACAGCCAACGAGCTTTTGCTTTGGTATTGATTCAGGGCGTTCGCCAAAATTTCGCCAAGTTGGATGAGCTCATCAGCGCCCACGCGCCCGAATGGCCGCTTGACCAAATCGCGGTGATCGACCGCAATATCATGCGGATCGCTTTGTGGGAAGTCGCGTTTTACGGCAAAACGCCTCTCAAGGTGGGCATAAACGAAGCCGTCGAGCTTGGAAAACTTTTCGGCACAGATTCCTCACCCAGGTTCATCAACGGCGTTTTGGGAAGCCTGGCGGAAAATATGGACGAAATCAGCAAAAGCTGTCAGAAACCGGAGTGAAATGAATAGATCGAAAATTCGGATTCTTTCCTGCCTTGCCGTTTTTTGCCTGATTCTCTCCGCCTGCGCGCTGAATTTTGAACCGAAGGATTTGGAGAACAATCAGCCTCAGCCGGAATATCCAGACAAACCCGTCGCGCCGGATCTGGTTGAAGTTCAGTTTTTGGTCAAAACTTCCACCAGCTTTTCTGAAAACGATGCGCTGGCGTTGGATGTCCTCGATTTGGTTGCGGGAACGCGCCACAACGTGGAACGTTACCGCCTCAACCCTTCCGGCTCCGACAGCTATCGCGTGACGATCGCCTTGCCGGAAGGCGCGACCATCGCCTATCGCTATTCCATGCTGGAACCAATGCAGCTCACTGAAATTTTGCCGGATGGAACCGAAGTTCCCTTCCGCCAGCTTTTCGTAAAAAAGAACCTGATCATTTCCGATATTATTTCAGGCTGGCCTGAAAAACCGTACAACTCTGCCCTGGCTAACCTCAATGGCGCGGTTGCTGATAATGTTACCGAACAACCCTTAGCTGACGTTCTGGTAAACGTTGCCGGAAAAACCGCCATGACGGACATGAACGGCCGTTTTTATTTGCGTGATATACCGGTCGGAGTTCACAACCTGGTGGCGACGACCCTAAACGGCAGTCACCAAACTTTCCAACAGGAAGTAAACCTTGTGGACGGGCTTTCCACCCTTGCGATCGCCCGCATGCTTCCCAATCCGAAGGTCACGCTCACCTTCTCGGTGAGCGCGCCCAAGGAAGTTTATGGAGCGCCGATCCGGATTGGCGGCAACCTGCAGGGGTTCGGCCAGACATTGGCAGATCAAGTCACCGGACAAGGGGTTCTGCCGGTCAATATGCCGGTTCTTACTGAAAACAGTGATGGTTCTTACGTCACACAAATCGAAACTTATGCCGGAAACGTTTTACGCTATTCCTACACGCTTGGGGATGCCGTTACCGGTGTTGAACGCAATGAACAAGGGCTGCGCGCGGTCCGACAGTTTGTTGTTCCCGATTCGGACGCCGTCATCCGGGATACAATCGTCACCTGGCGTTCAAGCAACGCGGCGCCTACGGCAATCTACGCGGTGCCCCCTGAAGTTACACCTCAGGAAGATTCGCTGTATATTCAATTTAACCAAGGTTACTGGAGCCGCCCGATCCCGATGTGGAAATCCGCGGATGGGAACTGGGTCACGGTTTATTTCCCCGCTTCCGCCGAACCAAACGAGGTTCAGTATCGCTATTGCCGCTTTTCTGATTGTGATCTTGGCGGCGAAACCAATCCAAATGTCACCATGCGCTCTTATCTTATTGAGAGCCAGTCTGAAATTCATGATCAGATCAGCGGTTGGAATATGTACGACCCTCAGGCAGCCACATCTGATGCTATTTCTCCGATCAGTTTTGCCGAAGGCAGCCTGTTGGGTCTGGAATTGGATCCGGTTTATTCCTCAGAATACCTGAAGCCTTTCCCCAAACTTCTGGAAGAGCTGCAAAACAGCCGCTTCAATTGGATCATTTTCAGACCCTCCTGGAAGGTCAGCACCTCCGAGGATCTTCCATATATCGATCCGGACCCTGCCACGACCATTCCTTCGGCGTTTCTCACTCAGTTGGCGGAAAAACTTGGCGAAGCCGGGATCAAAACCGCCATTTATCCAAAACTGGATTTCAGCAGTTTTGAGCAAAACTGGTGGCAGGAAACTACCAAAAATTCTCTTTGGTGGCAGCAGTGGTACAGCGAATATGAGCGCATGGTCACCCACCTGATTAAGCTCGCCACCCATATAAAGGCAGATCAGTTAATTCTTGGCGGTCCGGATGTCTGGCAAAGCTATCCGGGCGCGCTGGAGACCGCCGGGTCCAATTACGGTACCCCCAAATCGAGCGAAGAAATCTGGACGGAACTTCTCAAGAAAGTTGACCAATATTATGAAGGTTCAATTCTGCTGGCACACTCGCTGGACGAAATGGATGCGCGCGCTTACTCCTTCTATAACCAGATCGACGGCTTGTATCTGCTCATCAATTCAGATTTCTCGATCAACGGCGCTTATACAAATGAGAACGTCAGCCAATACCTCGACAGTGTGATTTATTCCATGGTTGAAGGTCAGGAATATAGCCTCTATTTGGGTTTGAACGGTCCCTCGTTCCAAACTTCCAGTACAGACGCGATGACCAATGACAGTCAACCCATAAGCCCCACCGATGACAGGTTTGGCAGTTATAACGTCAACCTTTATTCTCAAACCGGCTTCTACGCGGCTTATCTTGAAGCGATTGCCGCGCGAGGTTGGATTGGAGGTGTCTCTTCAAGAGGATACTTCCCAGGTATCAAACTGACGGATTTCTCGGCTTCTATCAACGGGAAACCCGCATTTCAATTTTTTTACAACCAATAAAAGGAGTTAATGAAACGATAGTATGAACGAAGCAAACGATGTATTGAGAGCAGAACTAACCAAATTGGGCTTAGGCGAAGTCAAGGAGGTCAGATACAACCTCAATATCGCTGAATTGGTGACCGAATCTCTGAGCCGCGGTGAGACCAAACTTGCCGATACCGGAGCCTTGGTCGTGAACACCTCACCCTTCACCGGGCGATCCCCTAACGACAAATATCTGATCGAAAACGGAGACCCCGATTTATGGTTTGCTTCCGGTACCGAACCGCGCAATCAGAAGCAATATGAACATCTCAAAGCAAAAATGATTGCGACCATGCAGCCTTTGCGGCTCTATGTCCGTGACGTTTTGGCAGGCGCTGATCCCGAAAACGCGATCCGCATTCGGGTCATCACCAATTTTGCCTGGCAAAACCTTGCCGCAGCCAATATGTTTATCAAAAATACCAGTGAAACTCCCCATATCGATCCGGATTTCACCCTTCTGGTTTGCTCTGAATTTGTCGGAGATCCCGAAGCGGACGATTTGCGCTCCCCTGCCATGGTGATGCTCAACTTTGACGAAAAACTGGTTCTGATCGGCAATACCCGCTACGCCGGCGAAGTCAAAAAATCTGTCTTTACACTGATGAATTACGTTCTGCCGAAACGGAACATCCTTTCCCTGCACTGCTCTGCCAATATCGGTGATGAAGGCGACGTAGCGCTCTTCTTCGGCTTGAGCGGAACCGGAAAAACCACCCTCTCTTCAGATGAAGCCCGTTCTCTGATCGGTGATGACGAACACGGCTGGAGTGACAATGGGATCTTCAACTTCGAAGGCGGTTGCTATGCCAAGACCATTCGCCTCAATCCAAAATACGAACCTTTGGTCTGGTCTGCCATCAATCGATTTGGCGCCTTGCTCGAAAACGTTCCTTTGGATGAAAACAATCATCCCGATTTTGACGACAATACCCTGACCGAGAATACGCGCGCTTCTTATCCGCTGACCTTTATCAGCAATTATGAACCGAGTGGAACCGGCGGTCATCCCAGAAACATCTTCCTTCTGACAGCCGACGCGTTCGGCGTGATGCCGCCGCTGGCAAAACTGACCAAGGAACAGGCGATGTATTACTTCCTGAGCGGTTACACTTCCAAGCTTGCCGGTACGGAGCGCGGGCTTGGGAATAAACCCCAAGCGACCTTCTCGACCTGCTTTGGAGCGCCATTCCTGCCTTTGAAGCCGACTGTTTATGCCAAATTGCTGGCTGAACGGCTCGAAAAACACGGTACCAGAGTTTGGCTGCTCAATACCGGTTGGTCTGGCGGCGGTTTTGGCGTTGGCGAACGCATTAAACTTCCGTTGACCCGCGCAATGATCACCGCCGCGCTCAAGGGAGAGCTTGACGACGTCCCGACCCATGTGCATCCGATCTTCAACATCGCGATCCCGGACGAAGTGCCCGGTGTCCCCAGCGAAGTGCTGAACCCCGAGCTCTCTTGGGAAGATCAGGAAGCCTATACCCGCGAAGCGCATGCCCTGGCTGAAAAGTTCATTACCAACTTCAGGAAGTATGAAGACAATATTGGACCCGAAGTGCCAGCCGCGGGACCGAAGATTTAATCAAACTAATTTGGAGGTCTGATGGATAAGTTTATCATTCAGGGTGGTAAACCATTGCACGGCACCATGATCCCATCGGGAAATAAAAATGCCGCTCTTCCGATGATGGCGGCAACTTTGCTGACCGAAGAACCGGTTATTCTGAAGAATATGCCCGATATCGAAGATACCCGCACGATGGGAGAATTGATGAAAAGTCTCGGTGTTACCATCGACAAAGACCCCGCGACCTCTACCTGGATTTTTACGGCGGCAAAAATTACTCCGAGCGATCTTGACCCCAACCTTTGTCGTCAGATCCGCGCTTCTATTTTGCTTGCTGGACCGATGACAGCCCGCTTTAAAGGCATCAAACTGCCGCCTCCTGGCGGAGACGTGATTGGCCGCAGGAGGGTCGACACGCACATTCTCGCCTTACAAGCGCTCGGCGCTGAATTTAAATTCACCGACACGTTCGAATTTTCAACTTCGGGTTTGATCGGTGCGGATTTGCTGTTGGATGAAGCCAGCGTCACCGCGACCGAAAACACCATCATGGCAGCGGTCTTGGCGCAAGGGATCACCAAAATTCACAACGCGGCTTCCGAACCTCATATTCAGGAGCTTTGCCAATTGCTGAATGCCATGGGCGCCAAAATCAGCAATATAGGCTCAAACGTGCTCGAAATTGAAGGCGTGGAGCGTCTGCACGGAGCTGAGTTTACAATTGGGCCCGACTACCTCGAGGTCATCAGTTATGTAGGCGCCGCGGTCGTGACCGGCGGTGAAATCAGGATCAAAAACGCGGGCGTCAAACATCTGAGGATGATCAGTCTGGTCTTAAAACGCCTGGGCGTCGAAATGATATTTGACGGCGACGACATTCTTGTGCCCGCCAAGCAAAAACTTGAAATCGAACCCGATTTGGGGAACGCCATCCCTGAGATCAGCGTTATGCCCTGGCCCGCCTTCCCCACTGACCTGATGAGCATCGCGATCGTCATCGCGACCCAGTCCAAAGGAACCATATTGTTCCACGACTGGATGTATCCGAGCCGCATGTTCTTTATCGATAAATTGGTTTCGATGGGCGCTCAGATCGTTTTGTGCGATCCGCACCGCTGTATCGTCAATGGTCCAACCAGGTTGAACGCCGAAAAACTCGAATCGCCGGATATCAGAGCCGGTATCGCCTTGGTATTGGCGGCGCTTTCCGCCAAAGGCGAGTCTACTATACGCAACACAGGCCAAATTGACCGGGGTTACGAGCGGGTTGACCTAAAGTTGAGAGATCTGGGCGCGGATATCGTGCGCAAGAAGACCCGGACGATAGACAGTTAACCCAATAAGTTATGTCAAACAAGAGGGCTGGTATAGCCCTCTTGTTTTATTTAATCACCGATAAAATCAGGTTTCCGCTTTAAATAAAAAGAGCCGTTCACACGGCTCCATTTCCATGACAGAAAAATTTAGCCTTTGCACACTTCAAGAAATTGATTGACCGTATCCTTGAGCATCGGTTCGGGCAGCGCGCCAACCTGACGATGAACGATTTTTCCATCCTTGAGCATCAGCATGGTCGGAATGCCCTGTACGCCATATTTGCCCGCCCATTCCTGGTTTTCGTCGGTGTTCACCTTGGCAACAATCAATTTTCCAGCATATTCCTTGGCAATTTTGTCAAGGATCGGCGCGACCATACGGCATGGACCGCACCAGGGAGCCCAAAAATCTACAATAACAGGTAATTCATTTTCCAAAACGGTTTTTTCAAAAGCTGCGTCGGTTACATTAATAGGTTCTTCAAACATTTCTACCTCCAAAAGATATAAGTAAGTATACAAACTCGTTTGTTATTTACAACACCAAAGATTATTCAAAAAGCCGCAATAAGTTAATTTTATCTAAGAAAGCCGGGATCAGAATAAGACCTCCAATCATGAGAGCCAAAAAAGCCGCGATCAAAACGGAAGCTGCTCCCACATCCTTCCCGATTTTGGCAAGAATATGGATTTCAGGACTTGCCAGATCGACAATGATTTCCAGCGCCGTGTTCAAAAATTCTGCCATCCAAACCAGACCGATCACCAATAAAATCGCGACCCACTCCATGCGGCTGATCTCTAATAAGAAACAAACAATCAAAACACTGATGGTTGCAGCCAGGTGGATCCAGGCATTTTTTTGAGTTTTCAAAACAAAGAATAACCCTTCAAAAGCAGCAACGAAGGAGTGTTTTCTGCTTTTTACGAAATGTTCCGCTTCTTTGGTCGGTTTGGTAATCATTTCTCTTTCCAAAACAAAAAATCAAGGTACAATAGTGGCTTCAAGCGGGTGTTGCCAAGTGGTAAGGCATTAGCTTCCCAAGCTAACATTCGTGGGTTCGAATCCCATCACCCGCTTTTTGCTTTCCACGTCAATTTACATCTCAGCTCCAACCGACATCCTTAAATTGCCAGCTGATAAACCCGGTGGTTTTTGTAATAATGAACGCCCAGGTTTTCCAGGTCTTTGCGCATCTGGGTGGCAGTTTCGGCAACCTGGGTAAGCTCGGAGTGAATAAACCGCGGGTTTTGTTTTGCCGCGCGATGAAGCGCGTCAAAAATCAAGGCGTTCCCGCCCATGCCCTGATATTCCGGCAGAATACCGATTCCGTTGAAGTCCAGCCAGTTGGTTGTTTTCAGCTCTTTCAGCAGTCTAAAAATTTGGATCGGACCAAGTTTGCCTTTTCCCTGCTGCATTGCCGCGGAAACATCCGGGAACGGCAGGACGAAACCGACAATTTCGTCATCCTTATTCAAAATGATCTGAAGCAGCTCCGGCAAAACGACCTGGATCGCGTTGCTGACCGCGTATTCAAGTTCTTTGTCGCTCAGGGGATAGTATTCCCAATTATTCACAAAGGCTTTGTTATAAGCTTCCTTGATTTTGTATTTCCACTCCAGGACGTGCCGGGTGTCGCGGAAATTCATTACCCGCAGAGACCCGCGTTTCTTGACAATTTCAACAGCATGCGCAACTTTTTCCGGCAGCTCGAATTCTTGCAATTTTACATAGCTGGAAACAAAGTCAACTTCTTTGGTAAAACCGTAGGTTTCCACCAGCGTCCGATAGTAGGAATAGTTGTAGTTCATCATATTCATCATCTGGCGATGCTGAAATCCTTCGATCAGAATTCCATACCCATCCAACGGACCGTAGCCTTTGGGACCAACAATACGGGTCAGACCGCGATTTTTTGCCCAGTTTTTGACCCGGTCAAACAGCGCGTTTGCCACTTCCTGATCTTCGATGCAGTCAAAGAGGTAAAATTCGGCGTCTTTGCACTCGTGATAGACATTGAAGGGTTTGTTTTCAAGCGCCGCGATTTTCCCGACCACCTTGCCGTCCCGAACCGCCAGAAAATGATCCGAATCGGAATGATCATAAAACGGATGTTTCCGCTTATTCATCATCATGTAGATGTCGTTTTTGAAAGGCGGAGTAAATTGGGGACAATCTTTATAAAGCTGATATTGGAATTCTACGAATTGCTTTTGCTTGCGCTTGTCATCAACTGCGATAATTTCGAGCATAATCACTCCAATCGGAATCTGTAATTTTCTTATGATACACCTGTTATAACAGATTTTGAAGTCAAAAAGTTTCTTCTGACGATGTTTTTGGGATCGGGAGAGAGGTTTTTTGACCTGACGAATGGGTGTTTCGATTGGCTGACGATCCTTTGGCAACCCTTGCGAGGTCCCCATCGTCTGCGCTTCCTGATCATACCTGCTAAGTGGGCAGAAATACGGTACACCCAGCCTTTATCACCCAAAACAGGCCATTTTTTGCCGGCTGATCATCCAATTCGCAGGATATCAACAAAAGAAGGAAAAATAATTGAATTTTCCTGAGGGTGTGACTATAATAAATAGGTTAATTTATTCAAACTGACGAGAGAGGTACTACATGATTGACGTCAATGAGCTTAGAAAAGGCGTTACTTTTCAATTAGACAACAACCTATACCGGGTTATCGAATATTCCCACAACAAACCGGGCCGCGGCACCGCTACCATCCGCATCAAAGCCAGAGATCTGCGCAAAGGCACCCATCTTGAGATGACATTCATCTCCAGTGATCGGGTTCAGGATATCCGTCTGGATTATCACAACGTCCAATATCTTTACCGCGATGAAAACTTCTTCTATTTCATGGACATGGAAACTTTCGATCAACCCGCGGTTCCCGCCTCTCTGGTGGAAGAATACGAGGGGTATCTCAAAGAAAATATGGAAGTCAAGCTGACTTTCTTTGGCAGCGAACCTTTGGACGTGGAACTCCCCACCAGCGTGGATCTGGAAGTTGTGACTGCCGAACCCGCTGCCCGCGGTAATACTGCCACCGGTCTGACCAAGCAGGTCATCGTTGATACGGGACTGAAGGTCCAGGTGCCCGCCTTTATCAACACCGGAGATGTCATCCGTGTGGATACCCGCACCGGCGAATACCTCACCCGCGTCAATTAGGCAAAAATCATGATCCTTCCCGACGGCCGCGATTGCAAATTTTTTTACGCGAATTACTATCGCGGCCGCAATTTTGAAGAATGCCGCGCGCTGACAAGCCAGGAGGATAAGCGCGAGTGGAAAATCGCTTTTTGTGATGCCTGCCCGCTTCCGGATTATCTGAGGAACAACTCCTGCGAGAATATTGTTTATTCCGTGTTTGTAGCCAAATCTCTCTTCAAAAAAAAGATCAAGGTCAAAGCCTGGTGTCAATTGGTTCACGAGCCGGTAGACGATCCGAATATCGGCTGCGGGCACTGCCATCGGACGCCTTAGGCTGGAAAAATCAGAGTTTTATCAGAAATCTGCTGTCTGCACAGCTGCGCGCCGGTCGTTCAGGGTGAAGTTGGTATAATCCACAATTGACGTAACAGAAATCCTCATACGGAGGTTGTATTGAAATCAAGAAACCAATCTTTTTTCATCTCAGCTGCGCTTTTGCTTTCGCTGGTGATGATGATATTCTATGGTGTCAAAGAAAACGCTTTCGGGGCTGAGACCATCCCGATCAATCAGCTGGCAGCCGAGATCGAGTCTGACATGGTCGGCAAGATCGTGGTCAAACGCGACGAGGTTTTTGTAACCTATCGCGACCTGAACAAAGCCGCGACAGTGACTACCAAAGACTCCAATACCGGGTTGATCGAACAGCTGGTGCAGCTGGGTGTCTCCCCGGAGAAACTTCGTGACGAAAATTTAAAAATTGAACTCCCGCTGCCTGGTTTTCTTGCTCAGGCTGTAAATTTCCTGATCAGTCTGCTGCCAGTTCTGCTGATGGCGCTTTTGTTCTTCTTCTTCATCCGTCAGGCTCAAGGCTCGAATAATGCCGCGATGGCATTTGGGAAATCCCATGCCAAAATGCTCACCGGAGAACATCCGACGGTGACTTTTGAAGACGTCGCGGGTGTGGACGAAGCCAAAGAAGAGCTGATGGAAGTGGTCGAATTTTTGAAGGAACCCCAAAAATTCATCTCTCTCGGCGCTCGCATCCCCAAAGGCGTGCTTCTGGTCGGGCCTCCTGGTACCGGCAAAACCCTGATCGCCAAAGCAGTCTCGGGTGAAGCCGGCGTGCCATTCTTTACCATTTCCGGTTCTGAATTTGTTGAAATGTTCGTGGGTGTCGGTGCCAGCCGGGTCCGCGACCTTTTTGACGAAGCCAAGAAACACTCGCCCTGTATCGTCTTTGTCGACGAGATCGACGCGGTAGGCCGTCACCGCGGCGCCGGATTGGGCGGTAGCCATGATGAACGCGAACAAACATTGAACCAGCTTTTGGTCGAGATGGACGGCTTTGGCACCGATACGAACGTGATTGTCATTGCCGCGACAAACAGACCCGACATTCTCGATCCGGCGCTGCTGCGTCCCGGACGATTTGACCGCCGGGTCATGCTCGACCGGCCAGATAAAAACGGACGCGAGGCGATTCTGAAGGTTCATGCCAAAGGCAAACCGATCGACTCGAACGTCGATTTGGGTGAAATCGCCCGATCCACCCCCGGCTTTGTCGGCGCGGACCTTGAAAACCTGGTCAACGAAGCCGCAATTTTGACCGCTCGGCGTAATAAAAAAGTGATCGGCCGCGAAGAAATCGAAGAGTCGATCGAACGCGTCATCGCGGGTCCGGAGCGCAAGAGCCGATTGATAAACCCCAAGGAAAAGAAAATTATCGCCTACCATGAGGTTGGTCACGCCATCGTCGCCAGCGTCCTTCCCGAAGCTGACCCCGTTCAGAAGGTTTCCATCATTTCAAGAGGTATGGCAGGCGGTTTTACGCTTGCCCTGCCGGTTGAAGACGTTTACCTGCAGTCCAAAAAAGGCATGCTCGCCCAAATGGCGGTTTCCTTAGGCGGTCGGGCGGCGGAATCCGTGATGTTCAATGACATCACGACCGGAGCTTCGAGCGACCTGGAAACAGTCACAAAAATCGCCCGCCAGATGGTTACCCGCTATGGAATGAGCGATAAGCTCGGGCCGATGGTTTACGGACAGAAAGAAGAATTGGTCTTCCTCGGGCGGGAAATTTCGGAACAACGCGATTATTCCGAATTGATCGCCCAGACGATTGACGAAGAAGTCCAGCAGATTGTCAACGAGTGTTATAGCTCCGCCAAATCAATTTTGCTCGAAAACCGCGACAAGCTGGTCGAAATTTCGGAACGTTTGCTTGAGGTAGAAACCCTGAGCAAGGAAGAGTTTGAAGAGCTCTTCCCTCCGATCAGTGAAAAAAATCAGGGAATTCCAATTTTCAACAATCAAGGATCCTAAGCCGCTGCCGTGGTTCGAAACCGGGTATGCCCGGGAGCTAATAAAATTTTTGACGAATAAGATCCAGCATCTTCCTGAGGATGTCTGGATCTTTCGCGTTAAACCAATGGATTTCCTGATTGGAAGGTTTGAACCAATTGGCTTGTCTGCGCACGTATTTCCGCGTGTTTCGGCGGATCAGTATCAACGCTTCTTCCAGGCTGATTTCTCCCTCGAGGTGCCGGATCAGCTCGCTGTAGCCGATAACACCCATTTTCTTCAGGTCGCCGCTGTACCCCTCCCGGATCAAACCGCGCACCTCATCTAAAAATCCATCTGCCATCATGGTCTCGATGCGTTGATCGATGCGTTGATAGAGCTCGGCACGCTCCCATTCCAAACCCAATACCAGCAAATTGTACGCGGATTTTCCCCTTCGGCGCAGTTCTGTGAATCGCGACCCGGTGCTGAAAATTACCTCCAGAGCCCGAACGGTGCGTCGGTGGTTGCGCCAATCAATAATTTCGGCAGCCTGCGGATCCAACCCGGCGAGTTTTTGGTGGAGGACGTCAAAACCAATCTTTTCTCCCCACCGCTCGATGGCTTCCCGCAGTTTCGGGTTGGCTTCAAGCTCCGGGATCTGCCAGTTTTGCATAAAAGAGCGAATGTACTGACCGGTTCCTCCGGTCAATATAGGGATCATCCCACGGGCGTTTAAATCCAGGATCAAGGATTCCGCGGCCGTTTTATACTCCCCAATGCTCCAGGGATTTTTCAAATCGGCACAATCAATCAAATGGTGTCGGACTTGTTCCAACTCATCGTAGGTGGGTTTGGCGGTGCCGATGTTCAGCTGGCGGTACAAGTAGCGCGAATCCGCAGAAATTATTTCGGTCCCCAAAGCCTTCGCCAGTTCGATGGCAAGGCTGCTTTTGCCGGAACCGGTCGGTCCTACCAGAATGATCAGGTTGGTTTGGTTTTCAGACATCCAGATCCCCCATGAAAACGTTTTCAAAATGGTGAACTTCGGTCGGTTTGCCTTTGTTTGGCTCCACCGCGATCACGTCCAGCCGCCAGGCGTTAGGCAATTCGGGGTTATCTATCACAAAAGCAGTCATGGTAGTTAAGATCGCCTTTAATTTCTTTTTGGTGATGCTGTCCTCGCCGTAACCGAAAGCTTTCGAGCGGCGCGTTTTCACTTCAACGGCAACGAGCATATCATCCAGGCGCATGATCAGGTCAATTTCGCCATGCGGTCCATGGTGGTTTTGTTTTACAAGAGTATAGCCTCTCTCCTGCAGCCACTGACAGGCAAAACTTTCACCCCAATTACCCAGATCCTTACGATAACCCGAACTTTTTTTCATAGTTTTAGTATACCTGTGTTAACTTCAAATCAGAATTGATCCGATCCCCGAAGCCCCTTTTCAGAGTGGACCAAAAAGGTTCAATTTACCTAGCCGGACAGTTAAAAACGTCCAAGATGCCGTTTCTTTAAGAAATTAGGATAAAATTAGCAGAACCCTCGCGTTCAAACGCGGGAAGTTCTTCTTGGAAGGATCCAAATGGCAGTCGCGGAAATTGTAACAATCGGTACCGAGCTTTTGCTCGGAGAAATTCAAGACACAAATTCAAGATTTATCGCCAGATCGCTGCGGGATATCGGAGTTGACCTTTATCGTCTGACCACCGTAGGCGACAACATTCAGCGGATCACCTTCACGCTTCAGGAAGCCCTGATGCGGGCGGATGTCGTCATCACCACCGGAGGCTTGGGACCAACTGTGGATGACCCTACCCGTCAGGCTGTAGCGGATGTTTTTAACGTCCCCCTGGTCTATCACGAAGAGTTGTGGGATCAGATTCTGGAACGGTTCAAATTTTACAAGCGGACACCAACCGAGAACAACAAACGTCAGGCTTACATTCCCGCTAATGCCATCGCGATTCCAAACCCGGTTGGAACCGCGCCGGCGTTCGCTGTAGAATTGGGCGTAAAAACTATCATTTCCCTGCCGGGGGTTCCCCGCGAGATGGAATATCTGATGAAAACCTTTGTGCTTGACTACCTGAAAGAGCGCTACAAGCTGCGGGACGAGATCATTTTGCCCTGGGTGGTTCATACCGTTTCGATGGGCGAGTCAAGCATCGATGAAATCATCGGTGAGATGGAAAAACTGAACAATCCCACCGTGGGATTGCTGGCAAACCCGGGACAGACGGATGTGCGCGTTACGGCCAAGGCAAGCTCCGCGGATGAAGCTTACCGAATGATCGAACCCGTTTTGGTCGAAATCAGGAAAAAGCTCAGCAAGCACATTTACGGAGAAAACGACGACACGATCCAATCCGTCGTCGCCGGGATGCTAAAGGAACATAACAAGCGGATCACCGTAATTGAATCCGGCACCGGAGCAATCGTGTTTAACGCCCTCTCGTGCCACCTTGACCAGCAAAACCTTACCGGTGAATTGCTGGACGTAAATATCAACCACGAAACATTCAAAACCCTGATGCAGGAATACAGGGAAAAGAAGCAGGCAGACCTGGTTTTGGGCTTGATGCTCACCTCGCAGGATGAGGAACCGGAGCTATACATTGCCCTGCTGGATCACGAATCCATAACTGAATACAACCGCATTTATGGTGGACCTTCCGGTGACGCCAGAAGATGGGCTCTGAACGTGAGCCTCGATCTGGTAAGAAACAAGTTTATTTGAAAATCGAGAGGTTAAAGATGGAAAAAGTTGATTTAATTCTAAAAAACGCTATCGTTCTAACCATGGACGAAAAATATCATCTCTACGAGCCGGGCGCGGTGGCGGTTTTGGATGACAAAATCGCCGCTGTGGGGTCTGAAGAGAGCATCCTAAGCAGGTATGAAGCCGAGCGCGTTCAGGACTGCCAGGGCAAGGTGCTGATGCCGGGGATGGTCAACACTCACACTCATGTCCCCATGAATCTCTTGAAAGGCTTGGCGGACGATCTCCGGTTGGATGTTTGGCTGATGGGTTACATCATGCCGGTCGAACGGGAGTTTGTCTCACCCGAATTTGTCTATTTGGGGACCAAGCTGGCTTGCGCTGAGCTGATCCGTTCCGGCGTCACGACTTTTAACGATATGTACTATTTTGAAGACCAGGTTGGTGAAGCTGCCGCGGATGCCGGCATGCGGGCGGTTATCGGCCAAACCGTGCTCAAGTTCCCCACTCCAGACGCTTCTTCTTTCGAAGAATCAATTGAATTGAGCAAAAAGCTGATCGAAAAATGGCGCGGTCATCCGCTGATCGTTCCGGCAATTGCTCCTCACGCGATCTACACCTGCACACCGGATGTGATCAACGCCTGCGTTGAATTAGCCAAAGATACCGATACGATCGTTCACTTTCATGTTTCCGAAACTGCGGATGAGGTCCAGAACGTCCGCAGCGAACACGGGATGCCGGTGGTGCCCTACATCAAGAAGCTGGGAATGCTGGAAACAAAGATGATCGGTGCCCACTGCGTCCACCTGGACTATGGTGAAATCCGTTCGTTCCACAACGCAAATATCGGCGTCGCGCATAATCCTTCGTCCAATCTCAAGCTGGCTTCCGGCTTCGCGCCGGTCGCGAGAATGCTGGAAATGGGCTTGAATGTGGGCATCGGCACCGACGGCACTGCCTCGAACAACGACCTGGATTTCTTCGAAGAGATCCGCCTGGCAAGCATGATCGCCAAACCGGTCGCCGAAGATCCAACCGTTTTGCCGGCACGCCAGGTTATGGCGATGGCGACCATTATGGGCGCCCGCGCGATTTATATGGACGAGCTGATCGGAAGTCTGGAACCCGGAAAACGCGCCGACCTGATCCTGATCGACATCAAACCCATCCACAACCAACCGCGTTTCAGAAGAGACCCCGAAGGCATTTATGCTCAGCTGGTTTACGCTACCAAATCCACGGATGTCATCGATGTCATGGTGAATGGTAAATGGCTGATGCGCTCGCGGGAATTGACCACCCTGGACGAGCAGGAACTGATCGCTCAGGCACAGGCAGTTGCCGGGAAGATCGATACCTTCCTGCGCGGCAGAGAAGAATCGGTTCATTCCAAACTGATCGCCATCGGCGGAGCGGCGGAAGAAGAAAGCTTTGAGGTTCAGGCAAAGGTCACCATCACCGACCGCAGCGCGATCATCGACGCGCTGGAAGACAAAGGCATCCGCATCATCCGCAAACGCCACTATCACGAATTTGACACCTACTTCGGCTTCGAAGATGAAAAGCAGGGACGGCTGCGCTACCGGGAAGACGAATTCCTGTCGGAGTCTGGAAAGATCGAAAATGTGCGCTCTCGCCTGACGCTGATTGGCGAACGCATTGATGAAGAGAGCAAGCACGCCAAAAACATGCTCTTGTCCCGAACCCGCTATTTCGCTCCCGCTACGCACAGCCTGCGTTTTTATAACGAATACTTCAAGCCTGTTCGGTCGGTCGAAATTGAAAAAGACCGTCTGCGCTACCTGATTGAATTCAAAGGCACAGAATTTTTTGTCAACCTGGACACGCTGATTCAACCGAATATTGGCAAATTCCTTGAGATCAAGAGCCGCACCTGGAGCCGTGAGGACGCGGATCATAAGACCGCGCTGATTCACGACCTGTTTGAACAGCTGGGGATCCATACGGATCAATTCGTCACCGAAGATTATCTCCAGATGGTAGAGCGGAGAATCGGTTAGCTTTGAAAGGACCAAGACCATGGCAGAAAAATTAAAGGTTCTCTTTGCCTCCGCGGAGGTCGCCCCATTCGCAAAAGTGGGTGGGCTCGGAGACGTTTCGGGCGCTTTGCCGATTTCCTTATCGCAAAACTTTGGGGAGGAACTGGACATTCGCCTGATCATGCCATTCCATGCCGAGGTAAAGCGAAAGAACCCCATCCACAAAAAAATCGGCAATTTCAGTTTTTCCGCCAATGGTCAAAAGATCGAATGTTCGCTTTTTGTTGCCGATCTAGCCGGGGTCAAGGTTTATTTGCTTGACAACCTGGATATCAATCACGATTCGCCGATTTATCACGGCGATTGGCGTCTGGACGGAATGAAATATGCCAGTTTTTCTTTGGCACTGCTCGAAGCAGCCCGGTATCTGGATTGGCAGCCTGATATCCTGCATGCCAATGACTGGCACACTGCCCTGGCGATTTATGCTCTCAAAACCATCTATCGAAACGACCCATTCTTCGCAAACGTAAAAACAGTCCTGTCCATCCACAATCTGCCCTACAATGGCTGGGGATCGCAGGAAGCGATGACTGCCCTCGGTTTTGCCGCCAGCAGCGATGCGGATCTGCCCGACTGGGCGAGATTCACTCCGCTTCCGATGGGTATTTCCAAAGCCGACCGGATCCTCACGGTTTCTCCGGGATACGCCCGCGAGATCATGACGCCCGAATATGGCTGCGGCATTGAAGATTATATGAAACTGCATCAGGACAAAGTCAGCGGAATTTTGAATGGCATCGATGAAGCCGCATGGAACCCGGAAAACGATGAAATGATTTCCCAAGACTTTTCCGCGGAGAATCTGGAGATCCGATCCAAAAACAAACTTGATTTGCAGCAGGCATTGGAATTTGAAGTGAATCCGGACGTTCCGTTGATTACGGTCGTTTCGCGGCTGACTGAACAAAAGGGTTTACCGGCAATTTTGGAGGCTTTAAGCCAGCTTTTGGACCGTCGATGGCAGTTCGCCTTGCTGGGAACCGGAAACCCGGAATTGGAAGCCAAAACAACCGCCCTGGCTCAGCAATACCCCGAGCGCATTGCCTGTTTTCTCAAATATGACGATGTCATTGCCCGGGTTCTCTACGCCTCAGGAGACATCTTTTTGATGCCATCGCTCTATGAGCCTTGCGGGCTCTCACAAATGTTTGCCATGCGCTATGGCAATCTGCCGGTGGCAACGGCAACCGGCGGACTGGCGGATTCCATCGCTGACTTTTCGAAGGATGCGGAAACCGCGACTGGTTTTCTATATTCCGAAAAAAATACGGCTGGATTGGTTAGAGCATTGGATCTTGCCCTGCGCACCTTCGCGGATAAGCCCACCTGGCAAAAAATGCAGCGTAACGCCATGACCAAGGATTATTCCTGGGCGACATCAGCTAAAAAATATATGCGCGTTTATCAGGATTTGACTGATTGATCAGAAGGGAAATTGAATGAATTTGGAACGTAAATCTGGAATCTTGCTTCATCCCACAAGTTTGCCTGGTCCCTACGGGATCGGAGATCTGGGTCCCGAGGCGTACCGCTGGATCGATTTTTTGGCAGACTCCGGCACGCAGCTCTGGCAGATCCTTCCACTGGGTCCAACCGGTTATGGAGATTCGCCTTACCAATGCTTTTCAGCCTTTGCCGGAAACCCTTATCTCATCAGTCCCCTGATGCTTGTTGATGATGGTCTGCTTTCTGTTTCTGACCTGCGCGACCGACCTGATTTTCCCGTTGAGACAGTCGATTACGGTTCCGTGATAAGCTGGAAGACCGCTTTGCTCCACCGGGCTTTTGCCAGCTTTGAGAAAAACGGTTCCGGAGATCTTCACCAGGAATTTCAGGTTTTCAGTGAAGAAAATCGATCCTGGCTCGATGACTACGCGCTGTTTATGGCAATTAAGGAGTCTCAGGATTTGCGTTCGTGGACCGAATGGCCGTTGGATCTGAAGATGAAAGAGGAAACCGCGATCCTCAACGCCAAAGAAAATCTGAGTTCGTCCATCAAAAAACAGCGGTTTAACCAATTTCTTTTTTTCAGGCAGTGGGAAGGTCTGAAGGCATACGCCCACAGCAAAAACGTGCGGATCATCGGCGACATACCTTTCGTGATCTCCATGGACAGCGCCGATGTTTGGGCAAACCCGGAGCTTTTCCTGGTCGACGAAAACCTCAATCCCACTTTTGTTGCCGGGGTTCCGCCCGACTATTTTTCAGCAACCGGTCAGCTGTGGGGCAACCCGCTCTATCGTTGGGAAAATCATGAGAAAACCAATTTTTCGTGGTGGGTTTCACGTCTGCGATCGATTTTGAATCTGGTGGACATGGTTCGCCTGGATCATTTCAGAGGTTTTGCCGCGGCCTGGCATGTGCCTTATGGAAACGAGACAGCAATTGAGGGTGAATGGATCCCTGGTCCCGCGGTGGAACTTTTTACAGAATTGAAAAATAATTTCCCAGATCTCCCGATCATCGCGGAAGACCTGGGCGTCATTACGCAGGACGTAGAATCGCTGCGGGATGGATTTGGTCTGCCCGGGATGAAAATTTTGCAGTTCGGCTTCTCCGGGGACCCGGAAGATGACTTTTTACCCCATCATTATACCGTTCACTCGGTCGCCTACACTGGCACGCATGACAACAATACCGCCAAAGGCTGGTTTGACCTCGCCAGTGATTTTGAAAGGGCTTTTTGCAGTGATTATCTCGGCTTCGAAGGCTCCGAACAGGTCTCGTGGGCAATGATCCGCGCGGTCTGGCAGTCTGCCGCGGTTTTCGCCCTGGCGCCGATGCAGGACTTGCTGGCGTTGGGAATCGAAAGCCGCTTTAATCTGCCGGGAAAAATGGACGGCAACTGGCAGTGGCGGATGAAAGGCGCTGATCTGACGCCTCAACTCGCAAAAAGACTAAAAAGATTCAATCTGCTTTACAGCCGGCTTTCATCGCAAGAAAAAGAAAAGTACACCCATTGGCTGAATACCCGGTTGGGAGACGCAGTTAAACCGCATTAGGCCTTGGCTTGATCGCGATCACCAACCCGATCAGAATCAAAATACCGCCGACGATCTCCGCAGTCGACGGTATTTCTTTTAATAAAAAAATTGCCAGAATCGTCGAACCAACCGGTTCAAACAAAAGCATCAGCGAGACCGTTCCAGCCGGAAGCGTGCGCAGGGCGGTATTGAAAGAGGTATGCCCAAGCGTTTGTGGAATGATCGCCATGAGAATAAAAAGCAAATACAGCTTCCATGGATAGATTCCGAGGCTACCCTGTTGTTCAACCAGCAGAAATATTCCCAAAACCAGGCTTGCGACAGAATAGACCAGCGTGACATAGATTTTGGTGGGGATCTCTTTGCTCAATAATTTGCCGATCATAAAATAAGCCGATGCCATCCAGGCGCCAAAAAGAGCCAAAAACAAACCAAAGATATTATTTCCGCCAGATCCGGGATTGCCCCGGTTGAAAACCGCGATCGTCAGTCCACCGAGGATCGCCACCAGGACGCCAAGATAGAATTTCGTCTCAACTTTTTCTTTGAATAAAAGCGGGGTAAAGAGCCCGACCCACAGAGGCGTGGTGGTCACAAAGAAAACGGATGAGCTGACCGAAAGCAGGTTTAATGACCAGGTCCAGGAGGCAAAATGCAAAGCCAGAAACAAGCCGGCAAGCGTCACAAGCAGGATCGGGCGTTTTCCAAGCGCGGAGAGCGGCAGCCGTTCGCTGCTGAGACGATATATCGCGGCTGCCAGCACGGACGAAAACAGCATGCGATAAAAAGAGATCGCCAGAGGACTAGCCGAAGGCAGCGCATATTTGATCAGGATCGCCGCGGTCGAAACCGCCAACACCCCAATCAGCAATAGCAAAAAGGCGTTTTTTCTTGGATCCTGGGTTTGCATAAGCCTGGTAGAAAATGAATTGCCGGCTAGAGGGCGGATCTCTCCTACCCGCTCATAACAAGGATTCTTTTGCCGCCATAGCGGCGCCGACAATGCCAGCCAGATTTTCAAGCTTGGCGGGGACAACTTTGGTGCTGACCGTCAGGTAACGCGAGTATTTCTCGAAGCGCGCGCTGACCCCGCCGCCCAGGATAAAAATATCCGGATTCAGCAGAAATTCATAAACTTTCAACACTTCATTGAAACGGGTCGCCCATTGCTTCCAGGTCAGTTTTTCGATCCGTTTTACCGCCGCCGAGGCATAGACCTCCGCTTCATCCTGATTGACCAAAAGGTGGCCAAACTCGGTATTTTGGAGCAAATTTCCCTTCACAAACAAGGCAGAGCCGATTCCTGTCCCGATAGTCAAAAAAAGCACGACATCCTTCTCGCGGATGGCATCGCCTCCAAAGCGCATCTCGCCCATCCCAGCCGCGTCAGCATCGTTCAGGATCACCGCCTTGCTGCCAATTTCATTTTCAATCAGCCTGGCAAGGTTCGTCCCGATCCAGTCTTTATGCAGGTTGGCTGAAGATTCAATCACGCCTCTTTTAACGATGCCGGGGAAGCCTACCCCAATCACGCCGTCGTAATTCAGTTCCTGAGCAATTTTGCCAATTGCCTTAACAATTTGCTTGGGTTTCTGGACGGTTTGGCTGCCGTAGCGGATCCGTTCAGAAGCCAATTCTCCGGTTTCAGTATTCACTAAGGCGCCTTTGGTGGCTGAGCCGCCAATATCAATTCCCAAAATTTTCATGTTTTCCTCTCATTCGCATCCATTCGCGAGATGCTGCTCATAAGTTTCGGCAAAATTGTGGGTCAAGCTGCCGTCACATTTGGCTCTGAAAAAGTAATAATTGCTTTGGGCGGGATAAAATGCCGCCGCGATCGCTTCTCTCCCGGGATTGCTGATGGGTCCGATCGGCAGCCCGGAAATAATATAAGTGTTGTAATCAGAAGGATTTGCCAAATCATCCAGGGTCAACGGTGTTTTCCACCAGCTTTGGGTAACCGGATCAAATCCCAAACCATATTGCACGGTCGGGTCGGTCTCAAGTTTCATTCCGACCTGCAGCCGGTTGTAAAAAACCGACGCGATCAGCAGCATTTCAGCCTCGTCGAGGGTCTCGCGTTGAATGATGGATGCCAAAATCATCCTGTCATGGAGGCTAAAATCACCAACAGGCTCGCCTTGAGTTTTGAGGATATCGGCGATGATTGCCGGCGTGCGGTTGACCGAATGGGCAATAAATTCAGACAAATCCGTGCTTGGTTTCAGACTGTAGGCGCCAGGAGCAAAATAACCTTCCAGTTGGTTATTTCCCTTGAATTCTTCCGGAAGAGAGAGCCCTTTCACAAGGTTTTCCGAAGGCTGCCGGACTTCTGCCAAAAATTCTTCCCCATTGAAAGGAAAACCCAATAAATCGATGGTTGCCGCGATTTCTTCAATTCGCCAGCCCTCAAAAATCGTGAACTGAATATCCCGGTTCCTTCCGTCCGCGATCCAGTCCATGATCTGGACCGGCGTCCTTCCGCTGGCGATCGTATACGTGCCGGGGCTCAGCGCGCGATCGTAGCCCTTGTAAATCATGTAATCACAGACATTGAGCGGGTTGCCCGGCAGTGCTTCGCGGCTAAGGTTTTTACACACTTCACCGGCGCTTTCGTTTTGGGTGATCACAAATTTTTTCTCTTCGCCATTCGGGAAAGCGACCGGTGTCTGCAAGCGATCCAGGCTGCGCCACAATCTGAAGGAATAACGTAAATTATTGAGCCAACTGACGTTTTCTCCCGGCAATCCGAGCGCTTTTGTGTTTGTGTGAACCACAAACATCATAAAGACAACCAGAAAAACCGTGATCAAAAAGAAAAGAATCAAAAAAAACGGCGGTCGTTTCCGTTCAGCTTTCATGCGTGTCTCCCGGCTGGAAAGGATTGGAGGCGTCCAGGAAATCCTGCAGGATCACCGCGGCTGCCTGATCATCCATGGCTTTTCGGCGCTGCCTGGATTTTTCGCCCCGCAGGATAGATGCCCGGATCGTATTTTGGGTCGAATGGCTCTCGTCCCATGGAATCACCGCAAGCCGCGTTTGGGCTTTCAGCGACTCGATGAAACGGAGGATGGTACGCGCGCGCGGTCCAATTGAACCGTCGCTGTCAAAAGGCATCCCGACCACGATCCTCTCACATCCAAGCTCCTGAGCAATCGTTACCACAGAGCTCGCGTCGCTTTCACGGGAAACGTGTTCCAAAATTGAATGCGGGCGGGCAAACATCGCCAGCTCGTCACTGACGGCAATGCCGATCCGTTTGTCTCCATGGTCAACGCACAGTGTTTTCAAAAACGCTCCGATCAGCTTTTGAGGTGAATTCTCACGACGACCCGATCTTTTTGTTTCAGAGCGTCGATGTCTCCGAGCGCCTGCGCCCTTTGCAGGGTCGCAAAACTCATCCCGTCTCCGGGTATTTCAAAATCAACACTGGGATCCTGGGTGAAAGTCAGGAACAATCCGCAGTTTGGACCGCCCTTGTGAAGCTGACCGGTGGAATGCAGAAAACGGGGACCAAAGCCGAGAGTGGTGGCTCTATTGAATTTGTTCAGCAATTTGGCACGCAGCTGCTGAAGAAATTCGATATTTTCAGGCAATCTGGGCAGAAAAGCATTCAGCGCAATAAAACCATGTTCCGGAACGATCGCGGCATAAGCTTCCAGTACGCCCAACAAATCCTGTGCCTCAAAACAACCGGGTACGGATTCGCCATATACAGCAAAGTCCGGGCGCTGAATCAAGGGCACCCCTTCATTGAGAACGCCTTTTTGCTGGAATTCCGCGATTTTTTCCTTGGTAATGGTTTTGCTGAGCTGCACATTGGGTTGGTCAAAAGCGGAAACTCCCAAGCCGGCACAGGCAACGGCGGTCGCGTATTCCCAGCGGTAAAATTCTTTCGCGAGTTCGTAAGGGTCATTGATCTTGAAAACAATCACCGGAAAACCGCGGTGCTTAAGCTCCTCGATCATGGTTTGCCTGGAACCGTCCACAGAATAGCAGACAAAAATGCGGTCCGAAGGATAATCTGACCCCTTCAGGACCGGTTCGCCTTCAATCGGGAATATCCCTTTACCTTCTTTTCCACTCGATTCGGCAATCAGCTGTTCCAGCCATGGGACAAGATTAGCCATGTAGGACTCGGCGATAAAAGTCAACTTGTCCCTGCCAGCTTTGGCGGCTTCGCTCAGGACCAACCCAAGCACCAGATGGGGATTGGCGGGATAGGGTATCGTTTCGATCCCCTGACGCTGGCTTTCAGACGCGTAGGTCAGGAATTTTTGAAGATCAACACCCATCAGTGCGGCTGGAACAAGCCCAAATTGAGTAAAGACCGAAAAACGTCCGCCCACATCGGCAGGCGCGTTGAAAACTTTGCGAAAACCCCTCTCTGACGCGAGCGTTTCCAGGCTTGTTCCCGGATCAGTGATCGCCACAAAATGCTTGCCGATATCGGTACAGCCCTGGTCTTCGTAACGTTTCCAGAAATATTTGAACGCCGACATGGTTTCGCTGGTGCCGCCGCTTTTACTTGAGACGATAAAAACCGTTCGCTCAAGCTCAGTTTCTTGCAGGCGATAAGCAATTTCTTCGGGATTGGTCGTATCGATGATTTGAAGCCGCAGACCGGTCCCCGCGGCAACCCGCGGGCTGATGATCTGACTCAGCACCTCCGGTGCCAACGAAGACCCACCCATGCCGAGTACGAACGCGTCTGTATAGCCTTCGGCGAGCAGCGTTTGTCTGAAACCGTCAAGCTCCGGAATCAGTTGATGCTGCTTTGCGGGTAAATCCAACCAGCCAAGGCGGTTTCGGGTTTCCTCAAAAGTTGTACGGTCCTGACTCCAATAAGAAGGGTCGTGTGAATAGAGCCTGCTCACGCTCATTTCACTGGCGGCTTTCCGCAGCGCGGACTGAACCTGATTCGCAAGCCCGTCCAACTCCGCGAGGTAAGCGCTTCTTTTTTGTTCGATGATTTCCAGCAAAGCCGCGTGAGCTTTTTTGAACTTTTCTACTCCGTCTTCCTCAAGCATTTGCGTGACAACGCCAAAATCAATTTCAAGGCTTTCGAGCTTATCAAGCCGCGTGCTTGCTTCTGCCAATTCGTTTTCGATGCTAAGCTCGCGCGTGCCTCCGGCAAGATAAGCTTCCAGTGTCGCCGGCGGCACAGTGTTGATTGAATGCCGGGCGATCAGATTGTCAACATACAGGGTCGGGGAATAGGCTTTGTTTTTGGTTCCGGTTGAAGCCCATAACGGTCTTTGAACCTTAGCACCTTTCGTCTGCAATTCCAGGAAGCGTTCGCTGTTAAAAACTTCCTTGAAAGCCTGATAGGCAAGGCGGGCATTGTCCACCGCTATTTTGCCTTTCAGCTCAGCGGCTTCCTGTGCCTGGCCGGCAGAATTCTCCGCGACAGCGTCCAACAGTTTGTCGATCGCAGAGTCGATTCTGGAAACAAAAAACGAAGCGACACTGGCAATCCGGTCAATCGCTTCGCCATTCGCTAAACGTTTTTCCAAACCGGAAAGGTAAGCCTCCATGACCTGGCGATAACGTTCGATCGAGAAAATCAAAGTCGCGTTTACGTTGATCCCAGCCGCGATCAGTTCGGTGATCGTCTCCAGGCCTTCGAGCGTCGCCGGCACTTTGATCATCAGGTTTTTACGGTTAAATTGCGCCCAAAGCGCCTTTCCTTCTTCGATGGATTTCCTGGTGTCGTAAGCGTAAAACGGATTGATTTCCACGCTCACCAACCCATCCTGACCCTCAGATTCTTCGTACAAACCGCCAAAATAATCCGCGGCTTGGCGGATGTCTTCTTTGACCAATTCAAAATAGATTTGGTCGCGGTTCATGCCCGCCCAGGACATGGATTGCAAAACATCATCGTAAGAGACACTGTTTTTCAAGGCGTTTTCAAATATGCTCGGATTGGAGGTGACGCCATAGATTTTTCCGTCACTGACCATTTGCTGCATGCGTCCGTCCCGCAGCATGTCGCGATCGATATTATCAAACCAAATTGATTGTCCCAATTGATAAATTGCCTTTGCGTTATTCATTGTCATCACTCCATGTCAGCTTGCTCATTATTCAGCCGGATTTTAAAATTGTAAACAACAATACGTGAATCCATCTCACGCGCTTGATGATAAAATTCTACCATCAACGCGATCGATACCGTCTGTTTCAGTCGGCATCGGCAAGACTGTCCACGGAAAGAGAAAGGCGCGAAAGTGATCATAAAAGACAAATTGGCACTGGTGACCGGCGGCGGGATTCGCCTCGGCAGGGCAATCGCGCTCGCGTTGGCACAAGCGGGCTGCAACCTGGCAATCCACTGTCATCATTCCGTCGACGAGGCGCTTGAAGTCAGGCAGATCGCGGAAAAAAGCGGTGTCAGAGCTGAAATTTTCAGGTTCGATTTATACGATTTCGAAAACGTAGGCGCCTTGTTTGACGAGATCAATCAAAAACTAGGTGCCGTGGATATCCTGATCAACAACGCCGGCAACTACCGAAGAGGAAAAGGGCTGACGACCAGCGCGGCTGACCTGCGGGATTCCTTCAACCTCAACCTCTTCGCTCCCTGGTGGCTCATCAAGAGTTTTTCCGGTCAGCTTCCGGCAGGCAGGATGGGAAAAATCGTCAATATCTGTGACGCGGGGATCTTCAGGACCGCGAATGACCATTTTGCCTATCGGCTCACAAAAAAGGCGCTGTTTGAGCTTACCCGCATGTTCGCGCTGGAATTGGCGCCAAATATCACCGTCAACGCGGTCGCGCCGGGTATTATGATGCCGTTGGCAGGCTATGAACATATTGACATGAAGGCGGTGGCGCAGCGCAGGATCCCTCTGGCACAAATTGGGTCTCCCCAGATTATCGCTGAAAATGTAATGCACATTCTCAGCCAGGATTTCATGACCGGGTCGATCATCAGGGTTGACGGCGGCGAAAATATTGTTTGAGGTCGCAATGGATAAGATCATTATTACTGAGCTGGTCGCTGTTGGCATCGTGGGTGTTGAAAGCCCGGAAAGAGATTTTCCGCAAGAGCTGATTCTGAACGCCGAAGTGTTTTATCCATTCCAAAAAATCGCATCGTCCGATCAAATTGAAGACGGGATCAGCTATTCGGCGATCGCGAAACTGCTGCGCAAAGAAGTACGCGAAAGCAGCTTTTTCACGCTCGAAGCGCTGGGAGCGCATCTGATTGATTGCATATTTAAAAACAGCCCGGCAAAGGCTGTTCGGATCCGAATTGAAAAAGAAAACTTTGTTGCCAAAACCAAACGGGTCGGCGTTGAACTGTGCCGGGAACGACCCGATTAATCGTTCAGCATATTCAAAAATTCCATCCGCGTGTCCAAACGCGTGCGGAACCCGCCCAACATAGCGGAGGTCGTCATTTTTGCCTGCTCTTTTTTGATGCCGCGCATCATCATGCACAAATGCTGACCCTCAACCACAACCCCCACCCCCAAAGGATTGATAGCTTCCTGAATGAATTGGGCGATTTGTTGGGTCATTCGCTCCTGAACCTGTAATCTATGCGCAAACATGTCCACGATCCGAGGGATTTTTGATAATCCGATCACTTTTTTACGCGGCAGATAAGCAACATGCGCGCGGCCAAAAAACGGCAGCATATGATGCTCGCACATGCTGAAATACTCGATATCCTTAACCACCACCATCTCATCGTAATCGACCGTGAAAAGCGCTCCGTTGATCAGCTTCTTTGGATCGGTGGTATATCCCGCAAAAATTTCCTCATAGGCGTTGGCGACCCTGGCGGGAGTCTTGACCAGGCCCTCCCGTGACGGGTCTTCACCGATCGCCTTCAGAATGGCTTCGACTGCCGGCACGATCGTTTTCTTATCCACAGCCTGAAAATCTTCAGGGAACTCGTTTTTCTTAACACTTTCGCTCATATCACTCCAATCAGAAGCCTGTTATACCAAAAAAGCAGCCTGTTGTTAATAGGCTGCTTTCTACGCGCGAATAGAGGATCCCTATTTGATTCTGGGATCGATTAGACCATAGCTGCCGTCACGCCGGCGGTAAAGAATGTTGATCCGTTCCGTTTCGACGTTATAAAACACGAAGAATGCCTCATGCCCCAATAATTGCAGTTGTTCGAGGGCTTCATGCTCGTCCATGGGATCAAGCGTGAACGTCTTGCGGCGCACAATCAACGGAATATTTTCTTCCTCGATCGTTTCTTCAGTGTGTTGTTCTTCACCGGCTTCGGCACCGCGTTTGCGCCAATGCTTCCCTTTGAATCGCTCAATCTGACGCGACATTTTGTCCACAGTCGCGTCGATGGCTGCAAAAATATTGTCCGATCGCTCTTCTGAACGCAAGATAAAACCTTTGCCCCTGATAGTAATCTGCGCGATATATCGATCAGCCGCATTCCGGGCGGTTTTTGCGTAGCTCAAGTCGACTCGGCACTCACCGATTTCGCTCAGAAAGCGTTCTAACTTACTAACTTTTTTTGTCGCGTAATCTTGGATTCGGTCCGTGAGTTCCAGGTCTTTAGTGTAGATACCAATTTCTAGTGCCATATGAACCTCCTGGGATTTTGATAAATTATACATGATTAGAGCTTAAAAAATCAATTTCTCTCAGAAACTTATACAACCAATTGCCAGCGCGAGATTTTAACGAAGGGTTAGGGAATGATCTGACCATATTGCTGTTTTTTTGTTTCGGATATCTTGAGAAAACCTTTCTTGTTTCAGACCTGAACGAGTCCGTCAGCCTCTGCTTTGACCCCACAGGAGGCTGCTTTCCCCTTCCACCGGAGGCTCAGTTTTCTGCAGGAATTGAGGTTGGATGGTATAATTCTAAGGTTATGAGATACGTTCAACCATCGAGTAAACAACCAAAAATTTTGGAGGCTTTCAAGCTTTCGTTGGACACGCTTTCGAAGCGCGTTTATCTCCTTTTGATCCCGATTGCCTTCGATCTTTTCTTCCTTTTTGGCAAGAGGATTTTGGTTTCGAACCTGCTCAAAAGTTGGTTGGACGCCCTTGTTTTGCCCGCCAATCTCTCCGCCGATCTGACTGCCTCCTGGGATCATGTCAGCCAGCAATTCTTGAAAATGATGGCAAATTTCAGCCTGACCGGCTTTTTGAGAAGCTTTCCCATTGGGGTACCTTCCCTACTGGCATTCCGTCCGCTCAGCAGCAATCCCGCGGGCGGTTTCGAGACGGTCCAAGCCGCGGGTACGGGTCAGGTTTTGCTTGCGATCCTGGGTTTTTTTGTGATCGGTTTTCTATTGGGGGCTGTTTTTTTCCTGCTGATCGGTTATTTCCAAAAGAGCCGGCAGACCGGCAGCAGCCTGATAACTCTCGCTCAAAATTTGCTTTCTCTTTTCTACATCCCGCTCTTGAGCGGAGCCGCTTTTCTGGTGTTTTTCATTCCGGCGCTGATGATCATCTCATTTTTTTCAAGTTTTCTGCCATTCTTGGGCAGCATCGGTTACTTCATTCTCAGTGTCTTTATCATCTCGAGGTTGACGCCGCTAATCTTCGCGCCCCATGACATCGTTTTATTCAATTCATCCTTCCCGGAAGCGCTTCGCCAAAGTCTGAAAATTGTCAGACCTACCAACACCAAAACATCCGTGTTCCTGCTGCTCGCGTTTTTGGCATCTTACGGGACCAACTATTTATGGCAAATTCCCCGGGACGATTCCTGGATGCTGCTGGTTTCAATTTTCGGACACGCGATCGTTTCGACTCTGTTGATCATCGCAAGCTTTCATTTTTACATTGACGCGCGCGCTTGCGTGCTTGAATCTGCTGCTCTCGAAGCTGAACAATCCAAGCAGATGGTATAAGAGGAGTTCATCTTGAAGAACAATAATACCGGTACTTACAACGCAGAAGCAATTCAAATTTTGGAGGGGCTTGAGGCAGTACGCCGCCGTCCCGGCATGTATGTTGGCGGTACAGACACCAAAGCATTGCATCACCTGATTTATGAAGTCGTCGATAACTCGATCGACGAAGCCCTTGCCGGGATCGCGACTGAGATTTCAGTCACCATTCATCCTGACGAAAGTGTTACCGTTAAGGATAACGGCCGGGGTATTCCGACCGGCATCCACCCGGAGAAAAAGATCTCTGCCCTGCAGGTGGTCATGACGGTCCTGCACGCCGGCGGCAAATTTGGCGGCGGCAGCTACAAGGTCTCGGGCGGCTTGCACGGCGTGGGCGTTTCGGCAGTGAACGCTCTGTCAGAATGGTGTGAAGTGACCGTCCGGCGTGAAAATAAGATTCACTTCCAGCGCTATGAAAAAGGAGTCCCCTTAGGCGACGTAAAGGTGGTTGGGACCTACAAGGGAGATGAAACCGGTACGTCCACGACATTCCGCTATGACCGTTCAATTTTCGTGGAAGATGCTTCGTTCCGCTTCGAAACGCTGGCTCAGCGCTTCCGCGAGATGGCTTTCGTCACCCGCGGCGTCACCATCCGCCTGGTTGACGAACGTACCGGCAAGGAAATGACCTTCCACTTTGAAGGCGGAATCGCTTCTTTCGCGCGCTACGTCAACCGCAATCGCGAAGTTTTGCACCCCATGATCTACGGAGAAAAAGAGATTTCGGGAGTCAATATCGAGTTCGCGGTGCAGTTTACTGACGCTTACTCCGAATCGATTTACAGCTTCGCCAATACCATCAACACCGGCGACGGTGGTACGCACCTGACCGGTCTGCGTGCCGCGATCACCCGCAGTATTAATGATTACGGCAGAAAATCAGGCTTGCTCAAGGACAGCGATGCCAACTTTACCGGAGAAGACACGCGCGAAGGTCTGACCGGAATCATCAGCATCAAACATCCGGACCCTCAGTTTGAAAGCCAGACAAAAGTCAAGCTGATGAACGCGGACGTTCAGACTTATACCCAACAAGTGGTTGGGGACGCCATTTCCACCTTCCTGGACGAAAACCCATCCGCCGGGAAAGCGATCATTCAAAAGTGTCTGACCTCAGCACGCGCCAGAGACGCAGCCAAAAAAGCCCGCGATCTGGTCATCCGCAAATCAGCGCTCGAATCCATGACCCTGCCGGGCAAACTGGCGGACTGCTCTGAACGCGATCCCCAAAAAACTGAAATGTACATCGTCGAAGGTGAATCGGCAGGCGGTTCCGCCAAACAAGGCCGAGACCGCCATTTTCAGGCGATTTTGCCCTTGCGCGGCAAGATCCTGAACACCGAACGCGCCCGTCTGGACAAAATTTTGGGTAATCGTGAAGTCCGCGCTTTGGTATCCGCGCTTGGCACTGGCATTGGGGAATCCTTCGATCTGAAGGGTCTGCGGTATGGCAAAGTGATCATCATGACCGATGCCGATGTGGACGGCGCTCACATCCGCACCCTGTTGCTGACCTTCTTCTTCCGCTATATGCAGCCGCTGATCGAAGAAGGACACCTCTACATCGCGCAGCCACCGCTCTATCGCATCAGCAGCCGCAACCAGATTTCTTACGCCTACAGTGATACCGAGATGGAACGAATGGTAACCAAATTGGGCGGCAAAAATAAGGTCGGATTGTCCCGCTACAAAGGTCTTGGTGAAATGAACCCCGAACAGCTTTGGGAAACGACGATGAACCCCGAAAACCGCACCTTGCTGCAGGTTGACATCGAAGACGCGGTTGAGGCAGATCAGACCTTTGACATGCTGATGGGTTCGCTGGTTCCTCCAAGACGGCGGTTCATCCAAACCCATGCCAAAGAGGTTCGCAATCTGGACGTATAAATTTGATCGCCTGAAGTTTCAGGCGATCTTTCTAAAATGGAACGCAAGATAATTCATCTTGATTTAGACGCCTTCTTCTGCTCGGTGGAAGAATTGCTTGACCCCAGCCTGAAGGGCAAAGCTTTCGCGGTCGGCGGCAGCCCGAACGGGCGCGGCGTGATCACTTCGTGTTCCTATTCCGCCCGGCAGCTGGGGGTTCGCTCCGCTATGCCCACGCGGCAGGCTCTGAAGCTGTGTCCCGGCCTCCTGCTGGTCCACAGCGGTTACCGCCGTTACGGGGAGTATTCACGAAAGGTGATGGCAATCCTGCGGGATACCAGTCCGGTTGTTGAACAGATCTCCATTGACGAAGCATTTCTGGACGTCAGCGACATGCCGCAGCCGATCGCGTCCACCGCCCGGGACCTGCAAAAAAGAGTTCTGTCCGAGACCGGCTTGCCGTGCTCGCTGGGCTGCGCGACAAACAAACTGGTTGCAAAAGTCGCCAACAATTTTGGTAAAAAACAGGTGAAAACGGGTCGCTCTCCCCAACAGATCACGGTGGTCCCACCCGGCGGTGAAGCGGAATTCCTTGCCCCTCAGGATATCCAGGCGCTTTGGGGGATAGGGCCCAAAACGGCCGAAAATCTGCGTCAAAAGGGAATCACCACCATTGGCGACCTTGCCCGGCTTTCGGATCGGGAAATTGAGTATTTTTTCGGCAGACATGGCGAATCCATGCGCCGGCACGCCAGAGGAATTGACACCTCTCCGGTTTACGCGGACGAAGGGGACCCAAAGTCGGTCAGCAACGAAACCACCTTCCACGAAGACCAGGTGGATCCTGAAAATTTATTACGGATTTTGCGAGCCTTGTCCGAAAAAGTCGGCGCGCGCCTGCGCAAAGCCGATCTCGCAGGATCTGTGGTACAGATAAAAATCCGCTATTCCGATTTTACGACGCTCACCCGCCAAGCCGGGATGAAGGAATGCAGCAACCTTGATCAGGAAATCTTCAATCATGCCCGCGAATTGCTGATCCGACACCTCATCCAGGGACGTCCGGTAAGGCTCCTGGGTGTGGGCGTGACCAAACTTGAAAAACCTCACCGGCAGCTCTCCCTTTGGGATGACAATCAGAACAAACGCAAGGACCTGACCAAAGCGGTCGATGAATTGCGGGAACGATTTGGAAAAGATATCATCAAACGCGCGGACAGTTTGAAAAAGTAATTTTTCAGAAAGTTTGGTATAATCGCGCTCACGCCAACGTAGCTCAGTCGGTAGAGCAGACGCTTCGTAAGCGCCCGGTCGGGGGTTCGATTCCCTTCGTTGGCTTTTTTTGTTTAATCCGTTTCTACGGGTTGCCCGCGCCTATTCTCTACCGGCTTTGAAATTGTAGATCGGCTTGATGTGCTGTCGGATCGTGACCGTTTCCTGGATGGCTTCAACGATTTCTTCGGTGGGTTTGTAAGCCATGGGAGCTTCATCGAGGGTGTCCCGATCGATGGTGGTGGAATAAATATCGCGCATTGAGGCTCTGAAATCCGCAAGATTCAGCCTGCGGAAGGCTTCATTTCTGCCATATAGTCTTCCGGCGCCGTGCGGTGAAGAAAAATTCCACTCCTTGTTCCCTTTGCCGACGCAGATCAGAGAGCCGTCGCGCATGTTCAAAGGAATGATCAGGCGTTCCCCTTCTCTGGCAGAAACCGCGCCTTTGCGGATGATATTGTCTGAATCATTGACATAATTGTGTATGGTTTCAAATGCGTCAAAGCCAGCGCCAAGGCGACGATGGAGGTAATCCGCCATCGTTTTCCGGTTGAGACTGGCATATTGCTGGCACAGGCGCATGTCATGCAGATAGCGTTTGGCGGGTTCTCCCTCCAGATATTTCAGCGGCTTGGGCACATCGGCTTTACAGCTGCGCTCAGCCATTTTTTGGTAATAATCCGCCACCTGTTTGCCCACATTCCGGCTGCCGGAATGGATCACCAGATAGACCTCATCTTTTTCTTCATCCCGATCAAGCTCAATAAAGTGATTCCCTCCACCAAGGGTGCCGACCTGTGGATCGATCACGCTGTTTTTGATTTCATCAAAACAAAGTAATTCGCGCATAAAAGGCGCGGACTGGACTGGTTTTTTCCAGGAATTGAAACCCGCGGGGATCTCGTGGACGATCCGGTCAAATTCTCTAAGGTTGATCCGGCTGCTGGCGAGCCTGGTCACATTCATGCCGCAGCCGATATCCACACCCACCAGGTTTGGCACAACAACCTTCCCTAACCCGGCGGTAAACCCGATCGTGCAGCCAGCGCCCCAATGGTAATCCGGCATAATTCTCACCTTTGCGCCCTGGATGAACGGCTGATCCATCAAGACCCGGATTTGTTCAACCGCTTTTTCATCCCGATTTTTAGAAAAAACGATCGCGGTGCCAAAAATCCCTGCAACTTCAAACATGACAACCTCAAGGAAATTTTAACCGAGGTTTCGAAATCGCGCTGCGACTTTTTTGAATATAAAAAGCCGCGCGGCGAACCGCGCGGCTTTGGAATCTCGTTCAGCAGCTTATTTTTTCAGGATCATACGGCTGTCAATTGCCATAACGCCCTTGCCTTCGGGGTAGACGATCAGGGGATTGATTTCGATTTCCTTGATTTCGGGATGTTCGACCGCCAGATGGCTCAGTTGGGCAATGACCTCATAGAGGGCTTCAAAATCACCAACTGGCGCTCCTCTGTAACCATTCAACAGCTTTCCCGCCATGGTTTCTGCCACCATGGACTGGATATCGGGTCGGGATAAGGGAGCAACCCGGAATTGAATGTCTTTGACCAATTCGACCATGGTACCGCCCATTCCAAACATGATCATCGGACCAAAGGTCGCGTCGCGCATCATTCCGACAATCACTTCCACACCTTTGGGCGCCATTTTTTCGACCATCGCGCCGATAATTTCAGCTTCAGGTTCGTTTTGGGATATTCGGGCGATCATCCTTTCGTAGGCTACGCGCATCTCTTCGTCGTTTTTGATGTTAAGTTCAATTCCACCCGCATCTGATTTGTGAATCAAGCCTTCAGCAACAATTTTCAAAACCACAGGATAGCCGATGGATTCCGCAATTTTCACCGCTTCTTCAGCCGATTTTGCCAGGTCTCCGGGCACATTCACGATTTGGTAGGCATCCAATAACTGGCGGGATTCGTATTCACCGATCACTTTTCGGTCACCGATTGCCTCGAATGCTTTGGCTGTCTTTTGCTCGTCCGGACTCTTGAACACCGCGGGGTGGTAATCTTCCGCTTCAAGGTATTCTTTGTAGTTCCACATGCCGCGCAATACCGGACCCGCCAGATCCGGGTAATTGTAGACCGGAACGCCGTTTAAATTCAGCAGGGCTTCCGATTCAGCTGTGCTGCGCTCGCCCATCAAACAGGTTAGGAAAGTTTTATTGGTTTGCTTCCCCACTTCCACCCAGGCTTGGGCAACCCCATAGGTATCCACAAGCGCCTGTGGGACCAAAATCGGGAGCATCACATCCACTCCCTCGTCGTCGTTGAGGTTGCTGAGGCTCCATCTGTAATCGTCAGGGCTCACGGAACCAAGCATGTCAACCGGATTTGAAACCTGCGCGCTGGGGTTCAGCCGTTCGCGCAGGCGGGTTTGGATTTCGGGTGAGATTTGCGCGAGCCTGAACCCGTTGAAATCCAGACTGTCCGCAGCCAAGGCGGCGGCTCCACCCGCGTTGGTGGTCATGGCAACCCGTTTGCCCTTGGGCAGAGGCTGGGTCCCCAATGCCCAGGAGAGATGAAACAGCTGATCGATGGTGTCTACTTCCAACACGCCTGCCTGTCTCAGAGCCGCCTTGTAAGCGGTATATGACCCAGCCAGCGAACCGGTGTGCGAACTGACAGCCTTGGCGCCGGCGTCGTTTTTACCCGCCTTGATGAAAACGATTGGCTTTTTCTTCGAAACTTTCCGGGCGACTTCCACAAACCGGCGTCCGTCCTGGATCCCTTCCACATACATGGCGATAACCTTGACGTTATCGTCTTCCGCAAAATATTCCAGCATGTCCGTTTCGGTCACGTCCATCTCATTGCCAAGACTGGCAAAATATGAAAAACCAATTTTGGAATTAATGATCAGGTCGATCACACCGCCGCAAATTGCGCCGGATTGAGATATAAAAGCAATCGGTCCAGCCGGAGGCATCCCTTTGATAAAGGTCGAATTCAAACCGGTATAAACATCCATCGTCCCGACGCAATTGGGTCCGACAACTCTCATGCCGTAGCTTTTTGCCAGCTGCTTGACCGCGTTTTCAACCTGGGCGCCTTTGGGTCCCAATTCCTTGAACCCGCCGGTGATGATGACGACCGCTTTGATCCCTCGTTTGCCAATGGCTTCCATGGTTTCCATGATCATGGTGACCGGCAAAACCACCACCGCCAATTCAACCGGGTCGGGAACATCCGCGACGCTGGCATACGCCTTTTTGCCCAGAATTTCGGTCGCGTTGGGATTGACCGGATAAACTTCGCCCTGGTATCCGTTGATCAGCAAATTTTCAACGATTCCATAACTGAGTTTCTTGGGGTTGGTAGACGCGCCGAGCACCGCGACGCCTTTCGCGTTAAAAAATGGGGTGAGTGATGAAGGCATAATGATCTCCTGTTTTTTTAGTCGGGTAGATTATACCAATGGTTCTCCATGGGTTGACGTTATAATTTGAAGAACTATGGCGGATCGCTTTTTCAAACCAAACCAGGAACAAATGAGCGTGGCTGACCTGTCCGGCTATCCATCGCTCTTTTTAAGTGGATTCGCTTCGACGGGCAAAACCACTGCCGCCTTGCTGAGGCTGCAGGCGATCCTGGAGACAAACCCTGCCGGAGACGGGGAATCGGTTCTGATTTTGGTTCCGCAGCGCAGCCTGGGGCTCCCTTATCAAACCTATCTCCTCAACAACCAGACGGTGAACGCGGATCTGGTCAGCATTCAGACGATAAGCGGTTTGGTCCGACGCATGATTGATCTGTTTTGGCCTCTTGTGGCTGGTTATGGGATGTTTGAACATCCATACGAAAAACCCGCTTTCCTTACGCTCGAGACCAGTCAATACCACATGGCTCAAATTGTGGAACCGATGCTCGCGCAGGGCAAATTCAGCACCGTCCGGCTGCCGCTTTATCGTCTGTGCAGCCAGCTGATTGACAACCTGAACAAATCCGCTTTGGTCGGCTTTCCCTTCACTGAGATCGGCGCCAGGCTGTCTGCTGCCTGGATAGGCGATACCACCCGGCAAAATGTTTTTGCCGACGTACAGGAAGCCGTGACAAAATTCCGCCGGCTTTGTCTTGAACAAACTCTGGTGGACTATTCCCTGCAGGTGGAACTCTTCACCAAAAACCTCTGGCCCAACCGCAGTTTTCAAAAATACCTGCAAAACCAGTATCAGCACCTCATTTATGACAATTGCGAAGAAGACCCGCCTTATGCCCACGACTGTCTGATCGAGTGGCTGCCGTCATTCAAAAGCGCGCTGGTCATCTTTGACGAAGAAGCGGGTTTTCGCAGCTTTTTGGGCGCGGACCCGGTTTCCGCCAGACGGCTTGCCCGACAGACCCAAAAAACATTGCGCTTCTCCGAAAACTTTGTCAGCTCACCAGCTCTGCTCAGCCTGGAGAACTCTTTGTTGGATTTGCCAAAAGCCGCGCCCACGGACGGATTGATTGCCAAAACTTTGGTCTTTCCGCGTGAACGCGTGAGATTTTTCCCGGATCTGCTGAACCGGCTCTGTGACGCCGTCGCTTCCCTTGTCGAAAACGAAAACGCGCCGCCTGCGGAAATTGCCGTGCTTTCTCCGTTCATTTCCGACAATCTCCAGTTTTCCCTTGAAGATGGGTTTGCCCGGCGAGGATTAAAGCTTTCGGTCCAAAAACCGTCCATGCCCCTGGCGCAAAACGCGGTCATCAAAACCCTGATCACCCTGATAAAACTCTCCCACCCCACCTGGAAGTTGGATTGCGAGTTTTCAATCCTTGCCAGCGCGCTCAGCCTTGCGATTGATGATCTTGACCTTGTCAGGTCTCATTTGATCCTGGGCGGTATGAAAGCCGAAAACCTGACGATCGCTGCCCTTCCCGAAGCGGATACGGCGAGCGGACGGATCCCAGACCTGGTTCTGGAGCGCTATTCCCACCTGAAAAACTGGATCGGAGACATCGACGAGCAAGAACCGCTGGATAACTTTCTCAGCCGCTTATTTGGTGAAATTCTTTCCCAGCCTGGTTTCGGTTTTCACAACGATCTTCAATCCGGAACGGGCACAGCCAGATTGATGGAATCGTACCGAAAATTCAGCCAGGCGTTAAAGAACACCCACAGCAACAGTGAAATTGGCAGGGCTTTCATCGACTCCCTGGAATCCGGGTTGATCCCCGCCATGTACCTTTCGGAATGGTCTTCAACCGATCCGGAAGCGGTTTTGCTGGCGCCGGCAACCAGCTTTTTGATGCGCAATAATCCTGTCAGGTACCAGTTTTGGCTCAATGTGGGCAGCAAAGGCTGGTACGAACGTCTGGAACAACCGCTCACCCATCCCATCGTCCTCAGCCGTAATTGGACAGCCGGCAGGCAATGGTCCGCCGATGAAGAATTGGATTACAACCGAAACAACCTCGGCAAGGTTATTCGGGGTCTGATCGCCCGCTGTCAGGAGAAGATTTATTTGTTCACTTCCGACTACAACGAATCGGGCGTCGAAGAACGCGGGCAGCTGCTCACGCTCTTCCAAAGCCTGATCCGCAAAGCCAGGCAGGGGTGCGATGAGTGAAAAGGTCGTTTTACGGCGTTCACAGGAAGAAGTCCTGAAATATCGTACCGGATTGATGGGCGTCGCGGCTGTGCCCGGCAGCGGCAAGACTTTTACGCTGTCTCACCTCGCGGTCAAACTGATCATGTCCACGGCTCTTGAGAGCGACCAGGAGATATTGGTGGTTACGTTCTCTAATTCCGCGGCGGATAATTTTTCGACCAGAATCGGAAACCGACTGAGAGAAAACGGCTTGATGGAAGGTTTTTGCTATCGCGTGCGAACGCTGCACGGCTTGGCAAATGATATCATCCACGAAAGACCAGAATTGGTGGGGCTTCCGAGTGAATTCGGAATCATCGACGAAGCTGAGTCCAATGAAATCCTGAAGGATTTGGTTTCCCAGGTGATGGAAACAAACCGCGATTTTCTCATGGAGTTGCTGGACGAGGATCTGAGCGAGAAAAAACGAACCGAAATATTCCGCACAAAACTCCCGGATCTGCTGACAAAACTGGCGATCCAATTCATCAAAACCGTCAAGGACCGCCGAATCGATCTCGACGGGTTTGAAGACTGGCTGGAAACCTCCGCCATGCCGGAAATCCTAAGGATTTGCCTGACGATTTATCGGGGATATCAGGCGGCGCTGAGCTATCGCGGAGCGATCGATTTTGACGATTTGATCCTTTACGCCCACCAATGTCTCACGCTCGACCCCCAACTGACCGAGCAGCTGCGGCATCGCTGGCCCATTATTCTTGAAGATGAGGCGCAGGATTCGAGTAAACTCCAGCAAGCAATCCTCGAGCTTCTGGTTGGCGACAACGGCAACTGGGTCAGGGTCGGCGACCCAAATCAGGCAATTTATGAGAGTTTCACTACTGCCGATCCCAACCTTCTCAAAAGCTTCGTCTCCCGCGAGGACGTCCTCTCGGCAGATCTGCCGGTTTCCGGGAGATCTTCGCGAAAAATTATCATGCTTGCCAACCATCTGATTGATTGGGTACGGTCAGATCACCCGGTCTTTGCGGTTCGGGACGCTCTGAGCGAACCCTTCATCGAGCCGACGCCGCCCGGAGACCCTCAGAAAAACCCGCCTGATTCAGAATCACAGGTCGAACTCATTACCCAAGCCATGACGGCCGATCAGGAACTGGTCTACCTCGCCGGCAGCCTCCGGAACTGGTTAGCTGAAAATCCTGACAGTACAGTCGCGGTTCTGAGCTTCATCAACAATCGCGCTTCGATCATCATGGAATATCTCAAACAAAAACAAATACCGGTGAGCGACGCCTTGATGAAGGTGCCTGGAGAAACGCGCAATTCTGCTGGCGCGATCGCCTTGTTGATGCGGTCAGTGTTGGACCCGACCAGACCGGATTATCTGGCGAAAAGTTTTGAAGTCTTTCATCGCAACCTGGCTGACAGCCCAGACTCCGCCGACCTGGTCAGCGCGACCGCGAAAATGATCCGCAGCATCTCGCACACAGAAAACTATCTTTATCCTCTGGAAGCCAATTGGAAGGAGGCTTTTGCTGAATTTGAACCCAGCGACCTGCAGTTTGAGCTTCTTGGCTCCTTCCGCAAGGTATTCACGCGTTGGAATCAGGCTTCAATTCTCCCGATCGACCAATTGATGCTGGTTATCGGTCAGGATTTGGCGCTCGAAAGCTCTGAAATCGCGATTTTGCACAAGCTGGTGGTATTTGTCAATTCACTTTCAAAAAACAACCCCACCTGGACCCGATTGGATATCCGCAAACAGTTGATTGAAATCGCGAACAATAAGCGCGGCTTCCTCAACTTCGGTCAAAACGAAGATGGCTTTAATCCGGATCATTACCGCGGCAAGGTGATCGTAGCAACAACTCACAAATCCAAGGGTTTGGAATGGGACAAGGTTTATCTGACGTCGGCGAACAATTACGATTTTCCGGGAGGTGAACCGGGAGACAGCTATACTTCTGAAAAATATTTCATCAAGAATTCCCGCAACCTTGAAGCGGAGCTGCTCTATGACCTCGAAGCCTGGCAGACCGAAAAAAACGGGGGGATCATGCTGCGGCAATACGACAAGCAGTCCGCGCGTGAAGACGTGGTGCGGGATCGGCTGCGGTTGTTTTACGTTGGACTGACACGTGCCAAAAAATCGCTGACTATCACCTGGAATACAGGCAGTTACGGCAGGCAAAAGGCTTGCCTCGCGTTAAATGAACTAGCTGAGTTCCAGAAGTCAGGAGGCTTCATTGATTGACCTAAATTTTGTCTTCAGCCAGAGCAATCTGGAGACTTTCAGGTATTGCCGCAAGCGCTTCTTTTTACGCTATCTCAAACAATTGGTCTGGCCCGCGCAGCCATTCGCTTCGGACGAATATCAGCAGGATCGCCAAGCCGGCATTCGCCTGCACCAGCTCATCCACCGCCATTTTCTCGGATTTGACCGCCAGATCCTGTTGAATCTGGCTCAAAACGATGTCGATCAACGAATTTTTATCTGGATGCAAACCTTTTTGGACAGTCCCTTTGCCGACCTGGACGGTAAGCTTTTCCCAGAAAAAACCTATGTCACCAATCAGGCGGGGTTCAGACTTTCCGCCAAGCCTGATCTGTTGAAGATAGACGCAAACGGCAGGATCACGATTTTTGACTGGAAGTCATCCCGCCGAATGCCGCGCAGACAGTTTTTGCTCGAAAGCCTGCAAAGCAAAGTTTATCCGCTGGTAATACGCGGGAGGTTTGGGGCAAACCGGAAGCCGCCCGAAATCCGGATGGTGTATTGGGAAGCGAATTTCCCCAACCAGATCACAGAATTTTATTTTGGGGAGGAAGATCATCAAAAAGCCCTCGGCGAGCTGACCGCACTGGTCGAGGCGATTCGGAATTGCCAACCGGAAGATTTCACGCTTACCGAAGATGTCAGACACTGCGCCTGGTGTGAATATCGCTCATATTGCGGCCGGGCAGCAGCCCCTTGCGGTGAAAACTTATTCGACATAACCGAGATGCCGAATGATGAAATAAAAATTCCCGAAAGTGAAACACAACCTTGGGAATAAGAACAGGATAAAATACAATTAATGGGCAGAACAGGGCTCGAACCTGCGACCTCATCTGTGTAAAAGATGCGCTCTGACCAACTGAGCTATCCGCCCGCAGAAATATTATTATACGACAAAAATGAGACTTATACGCTTTAAGGATCGAAACAACAAGACGAACTACGGTTGGGTAAGTCAGGAAAAGGTAGGCCTGATTCAGGGAGACCCCTTTGGAGAATTCAGACGCTTCGAAGCCAATTTGCTGCTCTCTGATCTAAGGCTCTTGATCCCCTGCTTGCCCAGCAAGATCATCGCTGTGGGCAGAAACTACCGCGAACACGCCCGCGAAATGGACGCGCAGGTTCCTGAATATCCAATGATCTTCTTGAAACCCCCATCGGCTTTGATCACAAACGGCGATCCCATCATTTTGCCAAGCCAATCCACTCGGGTGGAGCACGAAGCCGAGCTCGTTTTGGTGGTCGGGAAAAGGGTGAAAGATTTAAAACCCAATGAAATCGACGACGCGATCTTCGGGTTTACCATCGCCAACGACGTCACCGCCCGGGACCTGCAAAAAAAAGATCAGCAGTGGTCGCGCGCGAAAGGCTTTGACACTTTTTGCCCGCTGGGACCATGGATTGAAACCGAATTTGACCCCAGTGACGCCTTGATCAGCTGTTACGTGAACAACGAACTCCGCCAGTTAGGCTCAACAAAAGATATGGTTTTCAATCCCAAACAGCTGCTGGCTTACGTCAGCTCCATCATGACGCTCGAACCCGGCGATATCATCCTGACCGGCACCCCGGCTGGAGTCGGTCCAATTGCGACTGGTGATCTGGTCAATATCCATATCGATGGTTTGGGAACTTTGGTCAACCCGGTGGTAAACGGCTGAGAGATGCCTTACGCTTTCTGTAATCTGGTTTTACGAATTGAATTCTGCGAGTCCTTGAAACAGAAGCGGTCTTTCTTATCCCCTTTGCTGGCACGGTTGAAGAAGTATAATCTATCGGTCATTGAGACGAACCATCACGACGACCTCCGAACAATCGCACTTCAGCTTGTTTTGATCCGTGCCAATGAAAGCTTGCTGAATCAGGAACTTGTGAATATCCGCCGGATGATCGAAAAGGAATTTCCGAATCTGGCGCTGGTCTCTTTTGAAAGGGAAGTTTATTTTTGAGGTAAAGCATGGCAGGCACTAATTTGGACCTGATTGAAAAAATTTTATATCACGTAGAAAAACCCGGGCGCTATGTCGGGGGTGAGCATAATCAAATCGTCAAAGATTGGAGCCAGCCACGAACCAAATGGTGTCTGATTTTTCCCGATCTTTATGATATTGGTCAAACCAACCTCGGTTTGGCGATGCTTTACCAAATCCTGAACGAACGGGAAGATATTTTGGCAGAACGCAGTTTCGCTCCCTGGACGGATATGGAACAGGAGCTGCGAAACCACCAAATCACCTTGTTTTCACTGGAAAACAAACAGCCTTTGTCTGCCTTTGATATTCTGGGTTTCACCTTACCCTACGAATCGATCTACACTAACGTCCTCAACATTCTCGATCTGGCTGGGATCCCCCTCCTGGCTGCTGAACGCGGTTCAGATTACCCGCTCATCCTTGCCGGAGGTCAGGCTTGTTTCAACCCCGAGCCCATGACTGACTTTTTTGACGCCTTTGTCATCGGTGAGGGGGAAGAAGTTGTCCTTGAAATTTCATCGCTTTACGCGGCTTCCAAAGCTGCCAATCAGCCGAAACAAACCTTATTGCGGCAATTGGCTCAGATCCCAGGGGTCTACGTGCCTTCGTTTTACGATGTAAGCTACAACCCGGATGGTACGATCGCGGCGATTGCCCCGAAAGAAGAGGGAATCCCCGGATGGGTGACCAAACGGATCGTGTCGGTCCTTCCGCCGCATCCCCGCAAGTTTTTGGTGCCAAATGTCGAAATCGTCCACGACCGTATGTCAATTGAAATTATGCGGGGATGCACGCGAGGCTGCCGCTTTTGCCACGCCGGAGTGGTGAACCGCCCGGTTCGCCAAAGAGATGTGGACGAAATTATTCCGGCAATCGAAGACGCGCTCGAATCGACAGGGTACGAGGAGGTCGGTCTGCTTTCGCTTTCTTCCTCCGACCATACCCAGATCCTGGAAATCACCCGCCAGGTACATGAACATTTTCACGATCAAAAGCTGGCTTTCAGCCTCCCGTCCCTGCGCATTGCCTCTTTTTCGATTGACCTGATGCGCGAACTGAAGGACCTTAAACCCGGCGGTGGTTTTACGCTGGCGCCCGAAGCCGCGACCGAACGCATGCGAGCCGTGATCAACAAACCGTTGGATGATGAGGTCTTTTTCAACACCGTCCGGGAAATTTTCGAAAACGGCTGGCGCGGCATCAAGCTTTATTACATGATCGGGCTTCCGACCGAAACAATGGAGGATGTCGAAGCGATTCTCGCGACCGCCATCAAAGTACAAAAAATTGGCCGGAGCATTCTTGGAAACCGGGTCAAAATTCACCTTGGCATTGCTTCACTGATTCCAAAACCGCACACTCCCTTCCAATGGCTGCCGGTGGAGTCTCCCGATTCCATACAGCAAAAACTCGATTTTCTGAAAGCCGGCACGCGCAAGGCGGGCATCAAGATGTCTTACAACATCCCCGATTCCACGTTGCTCGAGTCCTGGCTTTCTCGTGGGGACCGAAAGTTGAACCGGGTCATTTTAAACGCCTGGAAAAACGGAGCAAAGTTTGATGCCTGGGGGGAACGTGACAACCTGAGGATCTGGCGTCAATCTTTTGAATCTGCCGGAATTGATCCCGATTTTTATTCTTACCGCGAGAGAAGTCTCGCGGAGAACCTGCCGTGGGATCATATTGATATCGGCGTAAAAAAAGAATATCTTAAGCGGGATTACAACTGGAGCCTGCAGGGCAGAACCAGACCTGACTGCCGCGGTTCCTGTTTTACCTGCGGAATACTGGAAGCTTTCGGCGACAAACGTCCCGCCGAAGGTTTTGGTTATTGGGGGTGCCCATGAACGAAACTCCTGTGCGCGTGCGCGTGACTTATGCCAAGGGCGGCAATTTGCGCTTTATCGGTCATCTGGATACGCAGCGGATGTTTGAACGCGCCTTGCGCCGTTCAAAACTGCCTTTGCGCTACACGCAAGGCTTCAATAAACACCTGCGAATCAACCTCGCCAGCGCGCTGCCGCTGGGATTCACCAGTGTCGCTGAAATGCTCGATTTTTGGATGAATGAACCGCTTGAGCCGGATTTGATCCGGACACGTCTGACAAAATCACTTCCCGCCGAGATCAAATTGCTGGATGTCAGACTGATTGAAAACAACCTGCCGTCCCTGCAAGGCTCTCTTATCGCAAGCGAGTATGAGATAACTTTCCCAGACCACCTTTCGGCCGGACAGATCGAGAATAGCCTTGAAGAATTGTTGCGGGGCGAATCTATCCCGATCACCAGACGCGGCAAAAGTATTGATCTCAAACCAATGATTTTGGATTATATCTTTACCGAGACTGAAAAAAATCAGCCTCTGCTACGTATACGGATGTCCTCTTCTGCCTCAGCCAACGCCCGACCGGATGACCTCCTGGAAAAGATGGGCTTGGATCCGGCAGAATGCAAAGTTGAACGGACAAAATTGATTTTTAAGGAGTAAGCAATGCAAAATTGCGTCTTTTGCGCGATTGTAAACAAACAAATCCCTGCCTGGATCGTCAAGGAAAGTCAACACTGCCTGGCATTCTTGGATTCGCATCCGGTTGCCGAATATCACACGCTGGTGATCCCAAAAGAACATTACGAAAACATTTTTGACATCCCTCAGGAAGTCCTGAATGAGATCATGAACCTGACCAGGGAAGTCTGCCGCCTCTATGCCGAAAAAGTCGGCATTGACAGCGTCCAGCTGTTTAATAATTCCGGCCACAACAGCGCCCAATCTGTTTTTCACTTTCACCTGCATATTCTGCCGCGCAGAAAGGACGATCAGATCCGTTTTGAGGTCCATCACAACCCCTGCAGTCCACAGGATTTCGCGGCAATGCTGGAGCGATTGAAATGAATTTCGCTCAATTATCGGTATCAAGGTTATAATAAGGTGTCACGTCTCCGTGGCCTAATGGATAAGGCACTGGCCTCCGGAGCCAGCAATCTGGGTTCGAGTCCCAGCGGAGATATTTTCTTTTACAGGGAGAGGTGAACATGTCAGATGAAACCGCTGTACAGCAGGAATTAGCGTCCTTGCGTCAACAAATCCATCATCACAACTATCTCTATAATACCCTTGACCAACCAGAAATCAGCGACTACGAATATGACCAGCTTTTTAACCGTCTCAAGGAACTCGAAGCGCAATATCCTCAGTTCATAACGCCGGATTCCCCGACCCAACGCGTAGGAGCAAAAGTTTCGGAAAAATTTAAAAAAGTCCGCCACCCCGGTCCGATCTTAAGCCTCGCCAACGGCTTTGGTCCTCAACCGACTTTGGATTGGTACGAACGGATTTCCCGCCTGGATGACCGCGTTCGCCATGCCGATTTTATCCTTGAGCCAAAGTTGGACGGACTGAGCGTGGTTCTGACCTACGAAAACGGGCTTTTTACCTTGGGCGCGACCCGAGGGGACGGGATCATCGGCGAAGATATCACTGAAAATCTCAAAACAATGCCCGAGATTCCGCTGCGGATCCCGATCAAAGCCGGAATAACCGCTCCTTCCAGGATCGTCTTCAGGGGAGAGACTTTCATCACCAAATCGGATTTCGAAGCGCTCAACCGTCAGCTTGAGGCAAATGGACAAAAAACCTACCTCAATCCCCGCAATACCGCCGCCGGCTCGCTCAGGCAGCTGGATCCGGCAGTAACAGCTTCAAGGCCTCTGAAACTTTATTTGTATCAAATCGTGGAATCGTCGGATCCCCTGCCTCCCACTCAGGAAGCCATCCTCGAATACATCGCCGGCTTTGGACTGCCCGTCAATCCCCTGCGCTGGAAAGCCGCCAATATAGACGAAGTCCTGAAAATCTGCGAAGAACAGGGATTGTATCGCCACACCTGGGATTACGACGCGGATGGCGTTGTGATCAAAATCAATGATCACCGTCTTTACGAAGATCTCGGCATCGTCGGAAAGGACCCCCGCGGCGCGTTGGCATACAAATATCCCGGGGTTGAAGTTAAAACCAAACTTCTGGGGATTCAGGTGAACGTTGGCAGAACCGGCGTGCTCACACCGCTGGCATTGCTTGAACCGGTCGCGATTGGCGGCGTAATCGTCCGTCAGGCGACCTTGCACAACTTCGATTTTATTGCCGAAAAAGACATTCGTATCGGTGATCAAGTTTTGCTGAAACGCGCTGGCGAGGTCATCCCCTACATAGTCGCTCCCCTGCCTGAAGAGCGGGACGGCAGTCAGCAGCCTTACGCGCCCGACCCAATTTGCCCATCCTGCGGCGCGCCGATCGAGAAAGACCCCAACATGGTCGCCTGGTACTGCATCAATGCCAGCTGTCCGGCGCAGCTTTCCCGCAATATCGAACACTTCGCCTCTCGTGGAGCGATGGATATTGCCGGCTTGGGAGAACAGATCGTTCAGCAGCTGATCAATGCCGGTCTGATCCATTCTTCGGCAGACTTATATCGCCTTAAAGCTGAAGACATGCTCGAGCTCGAAAAATTTGGGGAGAAAAAAGCCCAAAACCTGATCGATGCCATCGAAGATTCTAAAAATCAATCGCTGCCGCGTTTGATCACCGCTTTGGGGATCCGCGGTGTGGGCGAAGTCGCCGCCGAAAAACTTGCCCGCAGCTATTCGGACCTCGACCAGCTCGCTCAGGCGGAGGCTTCGCAACTGCAGACAATCGAAGGGATCGGCGAAATCATGGCGGAAGATATCTCATCCTGGTTCCGGGAAGAAGACAATCAGCGGCTAATCAGCCAGCTCAAGCAATCCGGAGTCTGGCCTGTCAGCGCCCAAGGAAGTGAAAACGCAGCACAAAAACTGGCGAACCTTAGCTTTGTGATCACCGGCACCCTGCCAACCCTGACCCGCGATGAAGCGGAGTCGCTCATCAAGGCAAACGGCGGAAAGGTGGTTGGATCGGTGAGTAAAAATACCAGTTATCTGGTCTTGGGAGAAAATCCGGGTTCCAAGCATGCCAAAGCCTTAGCCCTGGGTATCCCGATCCTGAGTGAAACCGACCTGCGCCGTTTGATTGAAAACAGTTGATATCGAAGCCCTTCGGGGATTCGGCAGATCAATTCATCTTTTTAGCCCTTATAAAAACAAGAAATCCGAACCTTGGTTCAACCGGTCAAGGGTTCGGATTTTCTTATGTAGTGGAGATGGCGGGAGTCGAACCCGCGTCCGAAAGATTAGACTCTCGAATCTCTACGAGCGTAGCAAGCGGTTCAATTTCGTTTGCCTTAAGATTGCTTGCAAAACTACCGGCAAACTATTCGCTTGAACCCGAAGGCTCTCTTAGGGGCAGCCCGCGAAATGCTGCCCGGCACCCTGACTTCTATGACATCCTTGCCGGATTCGGTCAGGAAAACGACTCCGGGGGACGTGGCCACAAAAAGGGTGACCATGCTATCTCCGATCAGCTTATGCAGCTAAAGGAAGAGTTGCGTAACTTGTGCGATTGGCACTTGTTGTTTTGTACTGATTTCACGAGGTCGGTACCTCTCGGCTCGCAATCCGGAACCAGCTTCTCCCGTCGAGACCTGGCATCCCCTTGCGCTATTGATTATAGCAAAACAAAAACCTCTTCGCAAGTGCGAAGAGGTTTTTTGCGATACTAAGCGATAACTTACTTCTGAAGCTGCTGCATTTGTTCAGCCAGGGTGTCATTGCCGAATTGATTGAGTTTGTCAAATTCAGCCTGAACATCCAGGGCGGGATCGTTCACGACAGCTGCCATGACAACTTCAACTTCGTCGCGGACAAAGTCGTAGCCAGGAACAGCCGGCTCAAACGCGCCGTATTCCAGCAGATCCCAGGAGGCTTTGTAGGTCGGGTTGGCAGCCATGTAATCGGTCATCATGTCAGCAACGGACTTGCGCACCGGGAAGTAACCGGAAGCTTCAGCCCAGAGTTTCTGGACTTCGGGGCTGGTGTAGTATTTCAGGAAGATCCAGGCAGCCAATTCGCGTTCCGGAGCGGATTTGGGGATGGAGACGGAAGCACCGTAGACATCCTGTTTGGGGGTGCCGGTCGTGGTGGGCAGTGCTGCCACAGACCATTCGAAGCCAGCGCCTTCTTCAACAGCTTTCTGGTAGTAGGGCAGACCGGAGCTGGAACCAACGGCGAAGAGCAGGGTTCCGTTACCAAAATCAGTCTGATCGCCATAGTTTTCAGAAACAAGGCGGGCACAGCCGTCGGTGAAGAGGCCCTGCAGGAATTTGAAGGCTTCGACAGCGGCGGGGCTGTTCAGAGTGTACTGGTTGGTGGTGCCGTCATAGATATCGCCGCCAAAGGCATAGGTCCAGGAGGCAAAGCGGCTGGTGTCGATACTGAGCTGATAGCCCATGGAGCCTTCGGCTTTGGCGCCGCTGAAGGGGGTTTGGGCAGCTTTGCAGGTCATTTCGCGGAATTCCTCGACCGATTTGGGAGGAGCGTCATAACCCATTTCTTTCAACCAATCCATGTTGTAATACATGACTTCCATGGAGCGGTTCGGGGCAAGACCAAGCCTCTGATTGCCATAGAGAGGATAAACATCCTGCTTGAAGAAAGCGGGGATGAAGTCATCCTGGTCAGCCTGGGGCATACCATAGGTTTTGTCATTGATGACGGTGTTCATATCGAACATCGCGTCTGCCAACTGATAGGTCGCGATCTGGTTCTGATAGCCAACCACAATGTCGGGGACATCGGGGGTGTTCAGAAGAGCCAACATCTTGGTGTAGATATCACCGTAGCCACCGGCGTATTCGGCTGTAAGAGTGATACCGTATTCGTTGGTCGCGTTGAAGTCATCGACGATCTTTTTCATTGCGGCTTCGCGCGCTTCACCCGTATGCTGGTGCCAGAAAGTGATATTCTTGGCAGGGGTAACTTTTGACCAATCAACGGTTTCGCCACCGTCAACCGGGGTTGTTTCTCCCTTGGGAGTGCAGGCGCTGATTGCGAGCGCGAGCACCATGATTAAGGAGAAAATGACAAACAACTTTCTTCTCATTTTTCAAAACCTCCATTTTGAACTAGAAAAATTTGATATCGAGAAAGTTCTCGTATCTTCATAGAATAATTTTACCCTTTCAGGCCTGTTGTTGCAATTCCTTGGGTGAATTGCTTTTGGGTCAGGAAGTAGATGATCAGGATCGGGATCAACGAGATCACCGCGCCAGCCATCAGCAGGTGCGTCTGCGGGCCGGCTTCCTGAACAAAACTCCACAATCCCACCATAATCGGCCGCCAGGTGTCTTTGGTGGTCACTAACAAAGGCCACTGGAAGGCGTTCCAGGCGCCGGTGAAACCGAAGAGCAAAACCGTCATGATCGGAGCTTTACTGATCGGCAGCACCACCTGGATCAAAAAGCGCAGATGGTCAGCGCCATCGATCCTGGCCGCGTCCCAAAGTTCGTTCGGAATCTGGGCAAAAAACTGCCGCAGCAGGAAAATACTGAAGGCGTTGGCAATAAACGGTATCGTCAGCGCCCAATAGGTATTCAGCCAGGTACCGCCCGGAATCGGCAGAATGCTTCCGCGGATCATCAGATAATTAGGGATCAGCGTAACCGATTCGGGGATCATCATGGTCGCCAAAAAGAGACCAAAAATAAAATTCTTACCTTTAAAATCGATCCGACCGAAGGCGTAACCTGCCAGAATGGAGGTGACCAGCAGCCCTGCCAGTGTTCCAAGGGTTACGAAAACGCTGTTCATGAAATATTTCGAAAATTTTGCCTGGTTCCACGCCTCGAGGTAGTTGACCCATTGCGGCGCTTTTGGCACAAGCTGCCGGGTGATGGTTTCACCCAGGGTCATCAGTGAACTGGAGACCATCCAAAAAAACGGGAAAATAAAGATAATCGCGCCAACGATCAAAACCAGATAAATCAGAATTTTTCCGATATAAAACATTGGGGAGCGTTTTCCCCGTTGATAGGTGTATTTCGCTTGCGGTTTCGCGGCGGCGCTATCCATAGAAAACCTTCTCTCCCAAAAACTTGTTCTGTGCCATCGTGAGTCCCAAAATCACCAAAAAGAGCACGATCGCCTGAGCCGTGGCTACGCCATATTGGTTGGCTTTGTAGAAATTGTCAAAAATCAGCAAACTGGTGGTGATCACCGATTCCCTCGCGCTCGGTGTCCTGAGTACGAAAATGTGGTTGAAAGCTTTGAAGGTTCCGATGAACCCGATCAAGGTCAGGTAGAAGGTGGTTGGCGAAAGCAAAGGCATGGTGATGCTTCTGAACATTTGCACCCGGCTTGCCCCATCAATTTCAGCCGCTTCGTAGGTTTCTTTGGGGATATTTCCCAGCCCCGCCAGGAAAATCACCGTATTATAGCCCACAAAGGACCAGATACCGTAAATCATGATGGAAATCAACGCCAGACTGGGTCCTGCCAAAAAGCCAGATAAATCTATTCCCAGCAAATTTAGGAAGGGCTTGGGCTCAAAACGCCATCCCTGCGGTTTGATTCCAAACCAGCCGATGATCATATTCGCGATGGACGTCTCCCGGAGAGAGAAAATAATCTGGAAGACGACCGCGGAGGTTACCGAAGGCGTGACATATGGTAGGAAGTAAACCATTCTGAATATGTCTTTTCCGATAATGTCCTGATAGAGCATGAAAGCCAGAATCATGCCGATGATCACTTCAGCGGGGACAGTGCCAATCGCGTAATAGAAGGTGACGATCAACGAAACCAAAAAGTTTTTGTTTCCGGTTTCGTACATCTGCCCCCATCCGGTGACAAAGACGACACCGCCAAGGATCAGCATGACCGCCGCCACCAGCTTCGCGATCTGCTTGCCTTTGGCGATCGTCCTGAAGGCGCTGTTCCAGACCAAAAAGGCGGCAACGATCAAGGCGATCCCTGCCAGCGTAATCAGGAGGTTGGTCCAGGTGCCAAATATCAGAAGGTAGTTGGAACCCCCGACAAAGGCGCCTTTGGTCACTCTCCAATTGAAGAGACTCATATAGAAAGAATATCCAATCGGGAACAGACCAAAAATTAAAATAACGATAAATGCGGGTAAAACGAACAAATAGCCTGTTATTTGTTCTCTGGTTCGAAGGCGGGATAAACTCGAACCAGCTTTTTTAGGCATGGAGCTAAGGGTCGCTTCAGTCAAAGAGATCTCCTCTCTTATTCATATGGTTCATCTTCCTCCCTGATTATATATCAATTATGCGGTTTTAGTGTTTATTTTGCCGAATTCGCATAATGCAGGTTTATTTTTCCGGGAATTGGTCAGGTCGTACCAAGCCCAGGATTGAACCCGGGAATTTATCGGTGATCAGTACGAAGCCAATTCCATCCAGCCTGACCAAACCTTCCCAATTTCGGGCTGTGCCGTCTGAAAGCAGCTCCAGGTAGAGCGGCGGCTCGTCTGCCAAGACAAAGGCGTCTCCCTGCAATCGCAGCTTGACCAGCCGCTCAACCCGGGTATCCCGCGCGTGGCTCCCCGGAAGTTTATATCGTTCTGCCAGTTCATCGTTTTCGACGCGCAAATGCTCATCCCCCGGGAAAAAATAATTGATAAGCCATAAACTGCCGTCCTGATCGATCAGGGTGGCGTCAGTAACCCGATAATTAATCGGATCGATTGGGTATTCCCCCACAATATTCAGGTTTTTGTCAATCTTGAGCACGCGCGGATCCGAATTTTGCCTGCTGCCATTTTGTTCAAAAAAAGCATACAGATACTCACCATCGCTTGTGAGAGCTTCGAAACTGGCGTTTCGGCTCGAATTTTGGACCTCCAGTTCGACAATTTGACTGGCATCCAGGCGAACCGATAATTCCCCCATTTCCGTTTCAACCAAACTACCCTTGACAAGAAACGCTTTCATCGGACTGCCGCCGCTGGTTTCGATAGTCAGATAGACCTCGTTTTCAAGAAAAACAAGGGCTTCAAAACCTTCAAACCCCGGCAAGGTTTTGGAAAGCGCGTCATCGTCAAACGCGATGAGTGAATAATCAAACTGATTGTTGGATTCGCGTTCCGATTCGATAAAATTCTCGACCGGGACGGCGAATAAGCTGCCGTTTGACCCGCGCGCGAATCGATGGGGATATTGGGGAAGCAAGACGACCAGTTCCTGATACAACGCCATCCCCGAAAACTCCATCTGAGGATCCGCGAGCTCATCGGGTAATGCTAAATCCGCGACTGCAACCTCCCTGGCTTTAGGATATTTTTGAAAACTCGTTTCTAACGAATCGCTTAAGCCATTGTGGCTACACGCATTAAATAGGAATATCAGCGGGATTGCAACAAATATCGGCAGAAATACGATCCCTTTTCTATTCATAGATCCCAAAATCAAAGATCCCCAGAATTGGGTCATGGTCGCTGTTTTGTTGTTTTCCGGGAAGGACCGAATTCAAATGGAGCGGCGAAAAATAAGTCAGACGGTCGCGCATCGCTTTGCTGACGAGCATCTGATCCATTACCTGAGCGTTTCCTTCGTGTATATAGGTGAACCAATCCCCGCGATTTTCTGAATTAAAGAGATTTTCCAGTTGATTTCCTTGCGCGGTCAATATCGCTTCGGACCATGGGAAATCGTTCATGTCGCCGGCAACCAGAATTGCCGCGTTGGGGTCCAGTTCCAAAATATCCTTTACAAAACCGTTGACCGCTTTTGCCTGGGCAATTCGCTGCCGTTCGCTGTCACGCGCAGGCGGCTGTTCGTCACCATAATAGGGTCCGTCCGGTCCCTTGGAGTTAAAATGCACCCCAATGACAAAAAAGCTTTGATCCATAATACGAAATTGCGCGATGATCGGCTTGCGGCTCTCATTAAACGCCGGATTGTTGGGCCAGATCCGACCCGGATTTTGAGTCAGCACGACCTCTCCGTGGCTTTGGATCACCTCATTTTCCGAATCAGCGCTGCCGATCGGCGCTGAAAGAATCTCGATCCCCCGATCGAGGCGGAACAAAATCACCACGCGAATGTTCCCGCCATCCACACCGCCGTCCTTATTCTGGAGCGGATCGATATTAAACCACTGATAATCAGCGCCGCCGCCGGCTCGAATCGCTTCGGTCAGCGCGCCTAAATTCTCGACCGCGCTGGTATTGCCGGAATTGAGACGACCGTCGTCATCCATGATTTCCTGCAAGATCAAAATGTCCGGCGATTTCAGCTTATCGCTGATCAGCTTCGCGGTAGCAGCAACTCGCTCAGGGTCTTCAACGTGGCTGAGATTCAATACATTCAGACTGGCGATCGCGATCTGATTTTTTGTCAGCTCCGGAAGCTCAGTTCTCGTGAACTCGTCGATCTTATTTTTTGACTCAAAAACAAGTTTGTCAGTCGCCATGATCCGGTAATTGCCAAAGTCATAACCAAGAATACCGACAATCGGCGCCGTGAACACGTCCCCGATCCGAATATCCGGCATGGAGACAAAGGCATCGTCTACCATCAGCCTTTCCGGGTTAGCGTCGCTTTCCGAAAGCAAGAGGACCCCGTTTTGGCTGAGGCCGGTCGCGTTTCGCCCGCCGTCCGCCAAAACAAACAGTTCGTTATACCCATTGACTGATGAGATCGCCAGGGCGTCATTCACCTGAACCCGCATTGCTTCGAGACTCTCAAAAAAATCCATCCCGTCCTCATCCGGATCCAGAACTGCCTTGCTGATCCCGACATTCCCATTAACATCGTTTTCAATCACCAAATCAGGGATCTTCCGGCCGCCCTCACCCAGAATTGTCGGGCTGGGAAGGGGTTGATTGCTCCGGACGACGGTCACTTTTGAGGTTCGCAAACTCGTCGTTGTAAGCGAGTTTTCGCCCAGTCCGGCAGGATTGTATTCACGAATCGTTCCCTCTTCAACCACAACCAGATCGCCTTTCCTGACACTCGCGAAGGCCAGTAAATCAACATAAATCCCTTCGGAGGTATTTGGGTCTTCATCACCGCGCGGCGCCTGCATAAAGAAACCCCCGCCGTCGATTGCCGTAACGATGCCTTCCACGCATTGGACATCCTGCCCATCATATGGTGAACGGTGCCAGGCTCCCTGGATTTTATTGATGGGTAAATAGTCAAGACTTTTTCCGCAGTTTCCAACCACCCCGCTTTCGGAAGCCGTCATCATTTTCAGGCAACCGGCACTCAAGGCGAGAATGATCAAAACCGAAAATATCAAGTTGAATTTTTTCATAAGCGACCTTGTCGATTGATTTTCTACCCCAATTGTACATTAGGAGAAATGAATTCCTGTCATTCGTGCAGGAATGGTTTAGAATTCAGATATGGAAGTTCACGCAGCCATTTCAAAAATTGACCGTCACGCGTCTGTTCTGCAAGGAAACAAGGTCGAAATCATCGAAAGACCAAAAGGCGGTATTTCAATTGTTCTGGCTGAGGGCAAGCTTAGCGGCAAGCGATCATCCGCGGTCGCGATGAAAGCGGCTCACGAAATTATCAATCTGATCATGGATGGTATTCACGATGGCGCTTCTGCCCGGGCTGTTCTTTCCAAAATCAAAAAGGACTACCAGGAAAAAGCTCAGGTAACGCTCTCGATCATTTCGTGCGACCTGGAATCAAAAACGGTCGTAGTCACCAAAAACAACCTCAATCCGGTCTTGATTTCTGAACAAAACGAGTGTCGCTATCTTTCCATCGACGAAGATGCCGAGCAGTTGCGCTGCGATCCGGCTGTTTATCAATTTGAACTCGCCCGCGGGCAGCTGTTTGTGCTGCTTTCGGAAGGAGTGCTTAAAGCCGGATCTTACAATAATAATCCGATCGATTTCATGATGACCACCGCCTCCTTGTTCGATGAAAACGAAGAGGATCTTGATGTGCAGGAAATCGCGGATTTCTTGTTAAATCAGGCAATCTCACACGACTCCGGCAAACCAAGAGATGACATGACCGTCGTTGTGCTCCAAACCTCACCGGCTGCCCAACGCGAAATCCGCCGTGAATATGTGTGTTACCCAATTAAACAAAACTCAAAGGAGACATAGAATGCGAGAAGAAGTTGTATTAATTACCGGCGCGAATGGTGAAATAGGACATGGTCTGATCGACCACCTTGCCAAAAAAGGTTCCACAATTGTCGCCCTGGATCTCAACCCGTTGGATGATGTTTTGAAAACCAAGGTCACCAAAGCTTTCATTGGCAATATTTTGGACCAGGAGCTGTTGGCAAAAGTTTTCTCCGAATACCAATTCCGGACCATCTACCATCTCGCTTCCATTCTTTCAACCAAGGCTGAACACAACCCTGAGCTGGCGCACAAAATCAACGTGGAAGGGACGCTCAACCTGCTCGCGCTTGCCAAAAAACAAGCCCGCGAGACCGGAAAATCGGTCAAATTCATTTATCCAAGCTCAATCGCCGCCTACGGCTTGCCCTCCCTTGAGGTAAAAATGAAAGCGGGCAAAGTTCAGGAATGTGAATTCAGCAACCCGACCACCATGTACGGGATCAACAAACTCTACTGCGAAAACCTGGGGCGTTATTTTCGCTGCCATTACCGCCAGTTGACGGAAGTCTGTGATCCCGAAGCCACAGTCGATTTCCGCGCGCTGCGCTTCCCGGGTTTAATCAGCGCCCAAACCGTTCCGACCGGCGGGACCAGCGACTATGGTCCCGAAATGCTCCACGCCGCTGCCAAAGGAGCTGAATACAACTGTTTTGTGAGACCCGACGCCGTGCTCCCGTTTATGGTCATGCCCGATGCCGTGAAATCTTTGATCATGCTCGAAGCTGCTGACCGCGACCGATTGACACAAACGGTCTACAATGTCACCAGTTTCAATCCGACCGCTCAAGAAATCTATGACATCACGGTTTCCGCTTTCCCGCAGGCAAAAATCAAATTTGCCCCGGACAGGGAAAGGCAGGGAATCGTCGATTCGTGGCCCGCGGATATCGATGATTCTGCCGCCCGAAAGGATTGGGATTGGCAGCCGGATTATGATCTCACCCGGTCTTTTGAAGAATATCTGATTCCCGCAATCCGGGAGCATTACAAGTAAAAGGAAAAACCTATGCCGATCTATGAATACCGCTGTGGGAAATGCGGTCAAAAATTTGAACTGATCCGCTCATTTTCGGAGGCGGACGCGGTTTGCGAGTGTCCCGGCTGTCATTCCACAGACAACAAACGCCAGCTTTCGAAAGTAAACGCGTTCAGCGACGGTACCAGCCTCAGCGGAAGCAGTCAATGCGGCAGCTGTTCTTCCGGAAACTGTTCCTGCTGCGGAAGCTGCTGATGAAACCATCGTATTACCAGGGCAAGACCGCGCTGATCACCGGAGGTTCCAGTGGGATCGGCTTTGCCCTGGCACGGGCTTTGCTTGAACGGGGAGCTTCGGTCTGTTTGCTCGCCCGGGACATCCAACGCCTCGGACAAGCCAAAGAATCCTTGCGCGGCAAGATTCCCAACGCCGCAATCCACCTGATCGCGGTTGATGTTACCGAAACCGAAAAACTTTCTGGCGCGCTGAATGAATATGTCAGCCAGTTTGGATGCCCGGATATTCTGGTCAATTCAGCCGGGGTTGCCCGACCCGGTTACGTGGAAGAACTGCCGCTTGAGGTTTACCGCTGGACAATGGATATTGACTATCATGGCACAGTCAACACCGTCAAGCTGCTCTTGCCCGAAATGTTGAAACGCGGCAGCGGACACATCATCAACATTTCGTCCCTGGCAGGCGTGGTCGGGATTTTTGGATACACAGCTTACTCGGGAGCAAAATTCGCCGTGAAAGGTTTCAGCGATGTCTTGCGTTCCGAACTGAAACCGAAAGGCATCCGGGTTTCGGTCGTTTTTCCACCGGATACCGACACCCCGCAGCTTGCCTGGGAAAATCAGTTTAAACCAGCCGAGACCCGCTTTATCTCCGGAACATCCAAGTCATTAAATCCGGATGTGGTCGCCGAAACGATTCTCAAAGCGGCTTCCAAAGGTAAGTACGCGATTGTTCCCGGGGCAGACGCAAAATTGCTTTATCTGCTCGCCACCCGTCTGGGTGATTGGATTTATCCTATCCTGGATTTAATGGTCGCGAGCGCGGTCAAAAAGAAAAACAAATCTCATTAAAACTACGATGGAGATCAACGATACCCTTGAGAAATGGCTCGGAGAGCCTGGTTTCTCAAAAAACATTGCCTGCCTGAGGCAGTCACCCGCCCGTGAAGGAAAATTTGTTCCTTTTCCGGAACACTTTTCCCAGAGGATACGCGCAATGCTTGCCGAAGCGGGGATTGACGCGCTCTATGCCCATCAAGCTGAGGCAATCGAAGCTTTTTTTAATGGCGAAAATGTAGTCTTGTCGACCGGGACCTCGTCCGGAAAAAGCCTGTGTTATACCGTCCCGATCCTGACCCGACAACTGGAAGATCCCGGAACGACCGCTTTGTTGCTTTTTCCAACCAAAGCGCTGACCAACGATCAATACGAGACCTTCAACAGGTTCGCGCGTAACTTATCCGGAGAAAAGGTGCTCCCGGCAATTTATGATGGGGATACCCCAGCTCACCAGCGTTCAACTATACGCAAAAACGCGACAATTTTAATGACTAACCCCGATATGCTGCATCAGGGCATCCTGCCTCATCACACCAACTGGGCTAAATTTTTCTCTGGTCTGCGCCTGGTTGTCATTGACGAAATGCACGTTTACAGAGGCGTTTTTGGTTCCCATTTCGCCAACCTGATCCGAAGGCTCAAGCGTGTCTGCGCTTTTTATAACTCCTATCCGCAATTCATCCTTACTTCCGCTACGATTGGCAACCCCGCTGAACTGGCGCAGGCGATTATTGAACAGCCTGTCCATTTGATCGAGCAGGATTTCTCACCCAAAGGTCCGCAGAACCTACTGATCTACAACCCTCCGTTTGTGGATGAAAAACTCGGCATCCGAAAAAGCAGTCTCGATTTTGGCGTAAGCTTCACCCAAAAATTGATGCGGGATGGACATCAAACCCTGATTTTTGCGCGGACCCGCCGAACTGTTGAGATGCTGCTGGCTTACCTGCGCGATCGCTTGCCAGCTTCTGAGCGCCAGAGCGCGCGCGCTTACCGCAGCGGATACCTTAAATCTGAGCGGCGGGAGATCGAACAGGGCTTGAAAACCGGCGCTTTTCAGGCGGTTTTTTCCACTTCGGCGCTGGAATTAGGGGTCGACATAGGCGATTTGGATGCGGTCATCCTGGTTGGTTTTCCGGGAACGATCGCGACCGCCCGCCAGCGTTTTGGCAGAGCCGGCCGCAAACAGCAGCCATCGATGGCGATCCTGATCGTTACCAACGAAGCGATGGATCAATATCTGGCGAATCACCCTGAATATTTGCTGGATCAAAACCCTGAGCAGGCGCTGATTGACCCCCAAAACCTGATGATCCTGCTGCAGCATATCCGCTGCGCCGCTTTTGAACTCCCTTTTACCGCCGGAGAATCCTTCGGCTCTCTGGAGGCAAATCGGCTGGCTCAGTTTTTGGAATTTTTGGCGCGATCCGGCGTCCTGACGCTGCATGGCGAAGACTATTTTTGGGTCGCCGATCAATATCCGGCTTCCGAAGTTTCCTTGCGGTCTTCGACTCCTGAGATTGTCACGCTAAAGGTAAAAAATGGTCTGGACGAAGGGAAGATCATTGGCCAGCTGGACGCTAACACCGCCCGCTGGTATGTTCACAAGGATGCCGTCTACCTCCACGACGCGGAAGTCTATGAAGTGATCGAACTAAACCTGGAGGAAGGGATCTGCCAGCTCAAGCCCAGTCAGCCCGAATATTTCACAATTCCGGTGATCGACACCAAAATTATCGATCACAGTCTGACAACTTCGGTTGCTTATAAAAATTATTCCGCCAATTTCGGAGAACTCGACCTGGAAATTTCTATCCAGAGTTATCAGAAAAAACGCTGGATGACGAACGAACTGCTTGGCACCGGTCAACTGGATATGCCGCCACAGTCCCTGCACACCACCGGTTTTTGGATTAGTCTGACGCCTTCCTATATCGAAGGTTTGCGAAAACAATCCCTGTGGGGGTCCGACGCCAACGAATACGGACCCGAATGGCAGCGTTTGCGTCAAAAAATAATTTTAAGGGACGCCGCCACCTGCCGGGGATGCGGCAGGGTTTTTTCGCCCGCCGAGCTGCAGGTTCACCATCTGACCCCCTTCAGAAGCTTTGCGGACCCGGCATTGGCGAATCAGGCTTCGAACCTGGTGACCTTATGCCCTTCCTGCCACCGCAAAGCGGAGATGAACGTGATGATACGCAGCGGTCTCGCGGCTGCCGCTTATGCCCTGCGCAGCATGGCGCCTTTGCTGATCATGTGCGACCCCGAGGATATCTCGCTCTTGTCCGAGAACCGTTCCGGTCTGAACGCCGGTGATCCCGCAATTTTGGTATACGACAAAGTCCCTGGTGGGATCGGCCTTTCAAAAAAGCTTTATGACCTGCGCAACTTTTGGATTGAGCGAGCGGTTGAGGTGATCGAAGCCTGTCCCTGCGAATGCGGCTGTCCGGCATGTGTCGGCCCGGTCGGCGAACCTGGATACGGCGGTAAAAAAGAAGGGCTGGCTCTGTTGAAAGGCTTGCGCGATGGCTGATTGGTCCCAGCTCTCCGATGAGCTCAGAAAACTGGGCGTAAAGTTTGGCAAGGAACAGCCCATTCAGCCTTCACCGAAGAAAAAAAGCGCCTCGATCGAAAATCTTCTGCCTGGAAGGGAGATCGAAACTATTTTTGGAAAGGTTTTTTCCGTTCCGCACACCTACCCATTGGACTATCAGCATGGTTCAGTCCCGATTTTCCCGCTTGCGCGGCCCACTGTCCTCGCGGAATGGGCGCGGGCGTCCACGGCAACCGAAGCCGACCTCAGCAGCCTCGTTTTTCTGGATACGGAAACCACCGGGCTCTCAGGGGGTACTGGAACCATGGCGTTTATGATCGGCGCCGCCAGGTTCGTCGATAACTCTTTTGTGGTCGAACAATTTTTCCTCAGAAATCCTTCCGAGGAAAAAGCGCAATTAGCCGCTCTGACCCGCTTTGTGGATGGAGCCAGCGCTTTGGTGACCTATAATGGCAAATCTTTTGACCTGCCCATTCTCAACACAAGGTATGTCCTGAACCGGTTGAGCAATCCATTTTCAGACTTTGACCATTATGATCTGCTGCATATTGTCCGCAGAATCTGGCGCAGAAGGCTTAAGGAATGCAATCTTGGCGTCATTGAAAAAGAAATCATGAATTTTTTCAGGACTTCCGAGGATATTCCCGGCTACCTGGTGCCGGAGTTTTATCGGGATTATCTGCTGCACGGGGACGGCAGTCAGATTGCCGGCATTTTTTATCACAACGAGATCGACGTAGTCAGCCTGGCAGCCTTGTTTAATCTGCTGGCTGAAATTCTGGAAAACCCGCTGACCACAACCAGAATTCCAGATCCCCAGGATCGACTTTCATTGGGAAAGCTGATGGAATTCATGCGCTATGGTGAAACCGCGGAAGAAATTTTGATGGACGATGCCATGCGGATGCTTGATAGCGACGAACAGATCATCGCTCTCAATTCAAGAGCTGGTTTTCATAAAAGACGAAATGACTACGAAAGCGCGCTCCCGCTTTGGGAAGAAGCTCTGAGCCTGGGTTCAACCCATGCAGGAATAGAATTGGCGATGTTTTATGAGCACTCCTGCAAGAGGTATGAGGAAGCAATTTTTTACACGCAAAAATGCATTGAAATCGTCTCTTACCGTGAGGAATCCCCCATACAAAAAAAGCAACTGGCACAGCTGGACCACCGTCTGAATCGTTTAAGCAATAAATCGAAGAATTCTCCAGAAAAAAACGTCTCTGTATAGTGGCTACGCGCAATTAACTAATTTATTCAGGCTTATCCCTCTATTTTTGATCGTTACACGCTGGTTTGTGATGATTCCTTGATGATTTCTTGACAAGTTTCAATTTTGATGTTATAACAATGTCAGACCGCTTATTTTTTTCGGTCAAACCTTGTTTTCTCTTATACCTAAACGACACAGACTGCTTGACGTTTCAGGTATGAGATTAGTATAATCAACGTGATTAGGTTAGTTGATCCAAAGTTAAAGAGCCGAGTGGAAAACGTATTGATTAAAACAAACCTAAGTTATTCCAAGCATCTATTTCCTATGTTCACGCTTTTTGCGTGTCGAAGATTAAACCCACTCGAGCATTCATTTTTTTATAATGGAGGTGGAACCCGGAAAAATCGTAAAAGTCGTCCTGAAGTCTTGCAAGATCCATTCAAAATCTTATAAAGGAAGTGACATGAAAAGTAAAACTCTGTTAAAAGTTCTCGCTATCATACTCGCGCTCGGTATGTTCATCAGCTACGTACCAGCTGCAGTCACCGCCGAGAACGCTGTTAGCCAACAAACAGTCACTGTCGAACCCGCCGTCCTTGAACTTATGGAAAAAGATGGCGCGGCAACCTACTGGGTTGACTTCGAATACACCGTTGATCTTTCTCCTGCTTACTCGATGGAATGGGGAGAACGCGGTTGGTTCGTTTACAATACCCTGAAGGCGCAGGCTGATAAGTCTCAGGCTACAGCTATCTCCCTACTCCAAAACGCTGGTGTGAAATATGAATCCTTCTGGATCGCAAACCGCATCCTCGTCAAGGAATCCAATCGCACTATGCTCGCCTCCCTTCAGCAGCTGCCCGGCGTTACCGCCATCCGCGCTCCCAAGACCTATTCCATTTGGGAACCTGAGCTCACCGATGCTGAGCCAACTGCCGTTGAGTCCAACCTCACCCATGTCCGCGCTCCCGAAGCCTGGGCTCTTGGTTACGAAGGTCAGGGCGCTGTGGTTGCCAACATCGATACCGGTGTCCGCTACTCTCACCAGGCTTTGGTAAACCAATATCGCGGTAACAATGGCGATGGTACCTTCACCCACGACTACAACTGGCTGAACCCCATCAACCATTCCGACAATGTCCCCCGCGACGGTCACAACCACGGTTCCCACACCATGGGCACCATGGTCGGTGATGACGGCGCTGACAACCAGATCGGTATGGCTCCCGGCGCTCAATGGATTGCCTGCGCGGGCTGCCCCGATGGCTCCTGCCCCGATGCCGCCCTGCTCGGTTGCGCCCAATTTGTGACCGCGCCAACCAAGACCGACGGCACCGATCCTGATCCGGATATGCGCCCCAATGTTGTCAACAACTCCTGGGGTGGATGCAGTCGGACTTATGACCCCTGGTACCGTGAATCCGTGGATGCCTGGCAAGCCGCCGGTGTCTATCCCGTCTTCTCCAACGGTAACTCGAGCAACTGCGGCTATCCCAGCCCTCCCGGACTGAACACCGTTGGTAATCCCGCCCGTTACGGTAACGTTTCCGGCGTCGGTTCAACCGGTAAAGACAACGGTACCTACGCCACCCACTCCAACTGGGGTCCTACCGATAACCTGGATGAGATCAACCCAACCGATGGTTTCGCCAACATGAAACCTCAGGTACTGGCTCCCGGCGTCGGTATTCGCTCTTCTGTTAAAGCCAGTGATACTTCCTACGGCGGCATGACCGGTACCTCCATGTCTGCCCCGCATTTCGCCGGCTTGCTCGCGCTGATGTACTCAGCCGGTCCTTGTCTTGTCGGTGACTATTCCGCGGCGGAACTGATTATTGAAAGCACTGCCGTCGACATGGTCTATGAAGATGGCTCCGACCTCACACCGACCAACTTCCCGAACTTCGCAACCGGATGGGGCGAAATTGACGCCCTCGCTGCAGTTCAGGTTGCTGCCGGTATGTGCGGTAACTCAACCATCAACGGTACGGTCGTTTCTGATTCCAACATGCCCATCCAGGGCGCCAAAGTTCAGATGACCGGAACCGAACCGATCAACGCGCGCACGGTCTACACCAACGCTGAAGGTCAATATTCCGCCACCGTTAACGCCGACACCTACACCATGACCGCTTCCGCTTTCGGTTTCATTCCGCAAACGGTTGAGGGCGTGGAAGTTGGCGAAGAAGCCACCGTCACTCAGAACTTCGTTCTCGAAGAACTCCCCAACACCACAGTCTTTGGCGTGGTCTATGATGGCGGCTTGAACGAGAATATGCGCCACGGTTATCCCCTTTATGCCAAGCTGACCTTCTCGATGACCGGTTTCTCAGAAACTGTCTTCACCGATCCCTTCACCGGTGAATACGAAATCACACTGTACAACTCTCAGACCTACCATGTGGTCGTTGAACCGATGCTGTACGGTTACACACCGATTACCGACGAGATCGCGATCCCTGCTGATGTCGCCGAATTCGAACAGGACTTCTATGTCAATGTCGATTTGGCTGGCTGTTCCGCCCCTGGTTACGGTCCCGCATATGATTTCCGTTATGACTTCGAAGCCAGCGATCACGGCTTTACTCCCGGCGGAACCAACTCCTCCTGGGCTTGGGGTGAATTCACCAGCGGTCCGGGCGCGGCTCATTCCGGAACCAAAGGTATCGCCACCAATCCTGCCGGCAACTACAACAACAGCGAACTGAGCTGGATGATGTCTCCTGCCATCGACCTCTCCGGATACGGCGACCAGACCCCCATCATTGAATTCTGGCAGTGGGTCTGGACCGAAAGCGCGACCTCGACCTGGGATCAGATTACCTTCCAGGTCTCCAAAGATGGAGGCACAACCTGGATCAACAAATATGGTCCTACCCAGCGACAGGACACTGCCTGGAACAAGGTCACCGTTGAACTCGACCCGACTTACAACGTTGCCAACTTCCGCATGCGCTTCTACTTCAAGTCCGACAGCTCTGTCAACAAACTCGGCTGGTACGTGGATGACATCGGAATTGCCGTCGCTGATATTCCCGCACCGACACTGATCGCAAGCTACAAATTTGATAATGAGAATGAGGAACAATTCGTCGCTGGCGGTACCAATAGTACTTGGGCGAAAGGGACTCCGACCACAGGACCAGGACAAGCCTTTTCTTCCCCGAATGTCTGGGCAACAAACCTTGATGGAAACTATAATACCAGTGAACTCAGCTACATAACCTCGCCAACCATTGATGCTACAGGTGCTGGTCAGATCATCGTTGAATTCAAGAATTGGCTCCAGACAGAATCAGCTACATCTTCTTGGGATCATGCTCAAATGTGGGCTTCCGCTGACGGACAGAATTTTGTTCAGGTCTGGGGACCTCATATGCGTCAGGACTCAGGAACAGATTACACTACAACCCGTGTGACTATCCCAGGTACCTACGCCTCAGCGGACACTAAATTCAGGTTCCAGTTTAAGAGTGATTTCAGTGGAAATAGACTGGGATGGTATATAGATGATGTTGATGTTTATACAGGTGAAGCTTTGGCTGTTCCTTGTGTCGTTATTCCCGGCGGATTGGTTGGCGGTTACGTTTATGATGCCAACTTCCCCGAAGAAAAACTGCTCGAAGCTTCCGTTATGACCCCGACCGCCGGCGACACGACAGCCGCCGATCCTGCCAACCCCGCGCAGGATGGTCTCTATTACTTCTTCCAGGAAACGAACGGTGATCCTCAAGATGTTGAATTCACAGTCAGCAAGAGCAAGTACGAAACCAAGGTAGAAACTCATCCGATCGCACAGGATGTTGTGAACCATATCGACTTCATGATTGGCGCCGGTATGATTGTCGCGGATCCGACCGAGCTTTACCGCACGATCTTCCTCCACGACGATCCTGAAACCACCACCCTCACCCTCATGAACCAGGGTGCCCGCGGCGCGAACTTTACCATCACCGAACAGGATGCCGGAATGCAGCCCTATCACATTCCTGCCTTCACCGGTGAAGTTGAACAAAGCGATGAACCCACTTCCATCTTCCGCGATCCGAAAGCCGCTGCGGCAACCGGCACGCTGACCCTGGATGCTGCCAGCTCTCGCTACGGTATCACCGAAGCGCCTCCAGCCTTTGGTGTCGACCTGTTCACTGACAAACTTTATAAATGGGAAGATGCTTCCGTCCCCGGCGGCTCCACACTCGTCGGAACTCCTGGCGGGACCAGCCTCCTCGCTGGTGACTTCCTTGGCGGAGACTTCTCCACCTTGTATGTGATCAGCTACGATAACAACAATCTCTACGCGGTTGACACTGAAACCGGTGCTGGAACCTTGATTGGCAGAACCAATCCCCCATCCGGTACCTTCTCTGGCATCACTGGCGTTGGCAACACCATGTACGGTGTCGCAACGAGTTGCGGTACTTCCTCCGTCCTGACCACCATTGATGTCGAAACCGCGGCAGTACAAACCATTGGCACAATCGCGAACGCGACCTGTCTGATCGACCTCAGCTACGTCCCCGATACCGGCATGCTCTATGGTGTTGACCTCGTGAACGACACCTTCGTCATGATCGATCCTGCTACCGCTGCCAGCACTGTTGTTGGTAGCATCGGCGTGAACGCCAACTACGCCCAGGGCATGGACTATGATGAAGAAAACAACGTCTTCTACTGGGCTGCCTACACCGGTGCACCGGAACTCCGCATCATCGACATCAACACCGGTGCCTCCACCCGGATCGGTGCCTTCACCTTGGGTGAAGTTGACTCCTACGCGATCGCTGCCGGCGGCGCTGCTGCTGACGTGCCGTGGCTGAGCGAGGACATCGTTGAGGGCTACATCCCCGCGAATGAAGAAGTTGAAGTTCAGGTGACCTTCGATGCCACCGATATCGAGCAACCCGGCTGGTATCACGCTTTCCTCAAGATCGGTACTGACACCCCTTATGCTGTTCCTGACATTCCGGTGACCATGCATGTGGTTCGCCCCCTGAACTACGGCAACATCAAGGGTACAGTTTCCGTCTACGAGAAATGTGACATCAACCCGACGCCCTACGAAGAAGCCATCGTCAGCTTCTATCAGGACGGTGTCAAGAAATTCAGCACCATGACCAACGAGGAAGGCTATTACAGCTATTCACTCAAGAACGGCGTCTACGACGTCGAAGTTGTGATTGACGGTTACGTCTCGCAAATCGAGACCGGCGTCGAGCTCGGCTGGGACGAAGACGTCACGGTTGACTTCGTTCTCCGCAAGATGGCTGCTTGTCTGACGGTTGTTCCCGACGCTTATTATCAGGAACTGTATCCGGACGATACTGCAGTTCAGACCATGACCCTGCTCAACACTGGTGCCATGGAAGCGGTTTTCGAAATTAAAGAACGTCCTGGCGACGGTCCCGTACCCTTCGCGGATTACGAATTCAAAGTTGACGACGGCAGTCTGGAAGACTCCATTGGTCTGACAAGCGGTGGCCAGTTCATCTGGGGTAACCACTTCACCGTCAGCGACGACATCCTGCCGTTCACGCTCGATACCGTCCAGGTCATGTGGAACGACTCGGTTGCCGCTACGGACAAAGTCACGATCGCTATTTACCACGATCCTGACCGCAATCCTCAGAATGGCGCTACCTTCGTCACCAAACTCGAATCCACCGTCCAGAAGAATGACAAGACCTTCGTCAACTACGACTTTGACGATCCCGCTTTGATCACCGAACCCGGCGACATCCTGATTATGGTTGTCAACCGCAGCGGCAGTGCCGGTTACTCCGACTTCCCCGCTGGCATCGACCAAACCGGTCAGAAGATGCGCCGCTCCTGGATCGGTCTGTACTCCGGCTCAGTTCCGGAAGTTCCGACCCTTCCTCCCGATGGTGACTGGGAAATCATCGACGATATCGCCGCCTCACTGGCTGGCAACTGGACCATCCGTGGTCTCGGTTCTGCCGGTAGCGCTGACATCATCTGGCTGACCGAAGATAAACTGGCTGGCGTTGTGCCTCCGGATGGCGGAACAGAAGAGATCACCCTGACCTTCGACTCAACCGGTCTTACCACCGGAGATTACTTTGGCACGCTGGTTGTTGCCAATCCTCCCGATCCAAAGATTAACGTTCCGGTTCAACTCAGAGTCTTGCCATTCAATATGCAATACATGCCTCTGATCTTCCGGTACTTCCCTGTTCCCGGACAGAGATAATCTGTCGGTTTCACGGAAGATCTTTAGATCTTTCAGAAAGACAACCCCCTCGAAGAGGGGGTTGATCTTTTAATACCGGAAATTGGCTGATATTGTTTGTCGGTTAAAAAAACATGTTCTCAGAGGTGTCCAGCGACCTGGAATTCAATCATTGGAATTGTTTAGGCAATTTGGAAATTTTTTAAACCTGGCAAGTCAGAAATATCCTGGGCTTAATTACAGTAATTATTATTGGTTTTCCATTTGATTACTTATCTTGATGCCCTCAGTGGTTGATCAGTTCGTTCAACCTGCTTTGGTTTGATTTAAAATGGCGAAAAACGGTTTGACCTCGAGCCCGTTCAAAACCGTTGGAACTGAGCCAAAGGTTCTTCATTCCGGTTATCGCGACTGTAGACCCGAAAACGCTGAAATTGTCGCCTGCTCTTTGTCTTTATGACTGCAAATTGGAAATCAAAGCGTTTGAAAAACACCTTTAATAGCCTCTCTGCAGGGTAATTCATTAGGCTTGGGCGATGCCGCCGTAAAGATACCCGCAGACCTTTGGAAATTGCCTTTCCACCTAAAATCCAAATATACCTGGCAAACGCAGCTTTTCTAAATCTTTCTCCCCATCACCACGACATTATATCGCTCGGTTTCCGTGACTTTGCCGGTCGGTGTAAACCCCGCCTTTTTCCAAAATTCCGCCGCCTCAACATTCGCTTCGAGGATACCAAGCTCAAGATAATTAAATCCCTGGGCGGAAAGGGAGGCTCTGGTATCGGCAAAAATTTGCGAGCCGATTCCCTGACCTTGCAATGCCGCGTCAACCATAAACCACCCGATGAAGGCTTCTCCTTTGCTAGGATAATCAGTAATAAGGTCCAAAACTGCCACGAGCGATCCTTCTTTGTCCCAAAATCCAACAAAATATTTTTGTGAAGGATTTGTTCCGCCGGGCATTTCGCTTATCACTTCGGTTAAATTTCTCATTGTTGATTTGACATTCGCGTAACGGTAGTATCGTCTGTTTGACCTGGAGAGCCTGTATACGTCCGAAATTTCCCCTTCGCTGATCCTTTTGACCAAATATTCCGTCGACAAAGAAGAAATATCCAGCTTGCCAAGATCCGAGTTCGCGTCCTCCTCATAGTCGAGGGCAACTCGGAATTGCGTTTCATAGAGCTCTCGATATACTCCGTCACCCGCGAGCAGTTCCTCATGGGTTCCCTCTTGCGCGATCACTCCGTTTGCCACTACCAAAATTTTATCTGCCTTAAGAATGGTGGATAACCTGTGAGCAATGACAATACTGGTGCGATCCTGCATCAGCTGCTCAAACGCGGACTGGATCGCGTGTTCGGAGATCGAGTCTAGCGCCGAAGTCGCTTCATCAAGAATCAGAATTTTCGGGTCCTTAAGAATGACCCTGGCAATTGAAATTCGTTGTTTTTCCCCTCCTGATAATTTTAGACCTCTGTTGCCAACCGGCGTATCCAATCCGCCCGGCTGCTTCAAGATAAAGTCAAAAATATTGGCTTTTTTACAGGCTTCGATAATTTCTTCGTCTGTGGCGTCATCTTTGGCATAAAGCAGGTTTTCCCTGATCGTGCCGTTGAAAAGATAGGTGTCCTGCGTCACAACTCCAATATTTGACCGCAGGTAATTCAGATCAATATCCCGGACATCGATTCCCGCGATGCATACCGACCCGCTTATGGTGTCATACAGCCTTGGGATCAAATTCACCACCGTCGATTTACCGGAACCCGACGGTCCTACAATGGCATAGGTTTTTCCTCCAGGTACTGTGAAATTTATATCGTGCAGCAGTGGGCTGTCCTCGTAATAATGAAATTTTACGTGCCTGTACTCAATATCCTGGTTTTCCATGGGAGGACAAATCCCGTTTTCGGGAGATTTGATCGTGATCGGTCTGTCAAGATAATCGAAAATTCTGGTAAAAAGCGCGAGGGATCGGGTGAAGGACACCCTCAAATCCAATAGGTTCTCCACTGGTCTGTAAAGCCTGTTCACCAATGCCACAGTGGCAGTTATCATGCCAACGGAAATGCCCGAATTTATATCTTTTACAAGAAAATACCCTCCGAAAAGATAAATCAGAAGCGGGGCAACCTGTGTGAACATCCCCATGACAACCCGGAACCACTTACCGCTGCGCGCTTCTTTCAACGATATTTTGGTTGCCTCATCATTGATCCGGACAAAATTTTGATATTCCTTTTCTTCTCTTGTGAAAAGCTTGACCAACATCGAACCCTAAACACTTAAAGTTTCATTAATGACCTGGTTTAATTCATCATTTTTTGCCTGACTTTCGGATAAAAGTTTGAAGCGCGTGTTGCCCACATGTCTTGATGGAATGATAAGCAGCGGGATCACCAACATCCCAACAACCGCAAGTTCCCAACTCATTAGCAGCAACGCTGAAACTGTCGTTATCACGGTCGCGATATTGCTGATGGCATTTGATAAAGTTCCGCTGATGACTGTCGAGACCCCCGAGATGTCAGTGTTCATGCGGGTAATAATGTCGCCCTGTTTTTCGGTTGTGAAAAAGGAGTGCGGCATGTATTCCAGATGTTTGTACATCTGGTTTTTCATGTCAAAAACGATCTTTTGAGAAATCCATGAATTGATATAGCTTTCCAGCACCCCGATAAACTGACTGACAGTGACGGCACCAAAGGCAGCAAGACATAATCTGATAAGCTGGACCATGTTTCTGTTTACCAGGGCTTCATCCACAATTTTTCCAATGATGATGGCAGGCAAAAGTCCAACCGCGGCGCTCAGAAGGATCGTGACGAAAACGAAGAAAAATTGGATTTTATAAGGGGTCAGATATCCGATGATTCTTTTGATCAATTCTTTCGTTATTTTTGGCTTATTTGCTATTTCTTCTTCGGTCAAATGTCCGCGCAAGCCGCGCGGCATCCTCATCATCATTGCTCCCATAATGGATCCTCTTTCTGAAATACAGTCCAAAATCTGACGTTCAGATAATGTTCATATCTTATCATTCAATCCTTTATGTGTAATCCACATAGATTCTTTTTTCTGCCAATGCAATTAAGAAAGTTCTTCACATCCAAACCGATCTGCTGCCGGTATATTCAATAAATTTTATGGTCACGATTGAGTCTTGCTGGTATAATTCAAAGGTTAGAAAGTCTATTGTTAAGGAGAAATCGTATGTCCGGACATTCACATTGGTCCACAATCAAACGCAAGAAAGGTGCAGCAGACGCAAAGAAAGGCGCTGTTTTCACGCGGCTTGCCCGTGAAATCGCTCTGGCTGCCCGGAATGGTGGTGGAGACCCCTCGATGAACGTCACCCTGGAGCTTGCTATCGATCGCGCCAAAGCAAGCAACATGCCCAAAGACAGCATCGAACGTGCTGTCAAACGTGGTACCGGTGAAGATAAAGACGGCGCGGAACTCGAAGAAATCACCTACGAAGGTTACCTGGGGCGCGGAACCGCGGCTATCATCGAATGTGTCACCGAAAATCGAAATCGCACCGTTGCTGACCTTCGTCATATCTTAAGCAGAGGCGGCGGCGATCTTGCCTCCAACGGCTCTGTCAGTTGGCAGTTCGAACGCAAAGCGGTCTACACCGTCAAATCTGACGGGAAAAACTTTGATAAAGCTTTCGAAGCGGCTCTCGACGCTGGCGCGGACGATGTGACCGAAGAAGATGGCTACATTGAAATTGTCGGTTCTGCCGACACGTTCAAGTCTATCCACGACAGTTTGGTTGCTGCCGGGTTCCACATCGAAGACGCCGGTTTGCGCATGATCCCCAACCAGGAGGTCGAACTCGATTTCGATCAGACCGTCGCGGTCCTCAAAGTTATCACCAACCTTGAAGAAAATGACGACGTTCAAAATGTTTATTCGAATCTTAAATTCGGTGAGGAACACCTCGAGGCGATTTAGATAAAAGATGATAATCTTGGGTATTGACCCTGGAATCGCGATCACCGGTTACGGCTTAATCCGGTTGGATGACCAAAATGAGCCTGAACTGATCAAATGCGGTGTAATTAATTCAACGGCTGAGAGCGACAACTCCAGCCGTTTGATTTTTCTTTATCGGGAGCTCTCCGCTTTGATCGACGAGTTTCAGCCGACCCATAGCGCGGTTGAAAAGCTATTTTTCCAAAAGAATCATAAAACCGCCATGGCCGTAAGTGAAGCCCGCGGAGTGATTCTTCTTTGTCTGGCGCAACACCAGATCCCATTCACGGAATACAGCCCCAACGCGGTCAAACAAGCGGTCACTTCCTACGGCAGCGCCAATAAACGCCAGGTTCAGGAAATGGTAAAAATTATTTTACGGCTCGAAAGTTTTCCCAAACCTGATGATGCCGCCGACGCGGTCGCGATCGCCTTATGTCACCTCGGAGATCTCAGAATGAAGCGCCTCATGGGAGAAGGATGATCACAAGCACCGCTAATCCTCACATCAAATCCGTCCGCAAGCTGAACGACAGCAAGGAACGCGGTCTGACAAATACTTTTTTGGCGGAAGGTTTGCGCGTTGTTGGACAGGCTTTCGATTCCCATGCCCAGATTCTGGAACTCATCATCTCGGATGAATTGTTGATCAGCGAATACGGCAAAAAGCTTGTCAGGAGAGCGGAAAACGAGCAATCAATCACCGTCACCCAGGTTTCTCCGGAGGTTTTCGCTTCATTGGCACGCAAAGATAAACCCCAGGGAATCGCGGCTGTCATCCGGCAAAAATGGTCGGACCTGACCAAATTTCGCGGCTTGACGGATGGGGTCCTCGTGTCGTTGGAATCGGTGCAAAATCCAGGCAATCTTGGCACAATTTTACGAACCTGCGATGCCGTCGGCGTGCAGGGACTGCTCTTACTCGACCATTCCACCGATCCCTACGACCCCGCGGCAATAAAAGCCTCCATGGGCGCCATCTTCACCGTCCCCATCGCGCGCACCAACCTTGAAGAACTAGAGCAATTTTTAAAATCAGAAACTCAAATCTCTCCGCTTGGCACATCCGATAAAGCCGAGCGCGATTATTACGACACGCGCTATCCTGATCCCATCCTGCTGATGATGGGCTCGGAACGGGAAGGGCTTTCGCCTGAATACGCGCGGCTCTGCCGTAATATGGTCAGTATCCCGATGTTGGGCGCCTGCGATTCTCTGAATTTATCGGTAGCAACCGGGATCATGCTCTATCAAATCCATCAATCTCACAAAAGGAATTTATGATCAGCTCTCTGAACGGAACCATTCTTGCCCTTTCTTCCGACTCCCTGATTTTGGATGTCAATGGCGTCGGTTTTGAAATTTTCGTCTCCAAAAATCTGCTCGCAGAGCATCAGACCGGTGATCACCTGCGGCTTCTGACCCATATGGTCATCCGCCAGGACCTTTTGGCTTTGTATGGCTTTGAAACCAGCGAAGAAAAAGCTGTCTTCAACCTTCTGATCGGAGCGGATGGCGTCGGGCCCAAGCTCGCGCTGGCAATCCTTTCCAACCTCTCGATGGATAACATCCGCAACGCCGTGTTGGCGGAAAAACCGGAATACTTTGTGCGCGTTCCGGGGGTAGGCAAAAAAACCGCCCAAAAAATTGTGATCCACCTGCAAGGCAAATTCCCCGATATCGGCGGGATCGCCCAAACCCAATCCAGCAGCGCTGATGATGAGGTGATTGATTCGCTCGTCGCGCTTGGCTTCAGCGTGGTAGAAGCCCAAACCGCGGTTCAGAGCATTCCCCGCGACTTCGACGGGGATTTCGAAGAACGGCTGCGCTACGCCTTGCAGTTCTTTTCAACCCCATAATAAAATCGCGACTTTAATAATGGTAGAATTAACTCACTTCTAAGCAGGATAGGGCAAACATGGGATTATCACGAGAATTAGGCATTGACCTTGGAACTTTCAACACCCAAATCGCGGAAGGGAACCAGATTCTCGTCCAGGAACCTACCGTCGTCGCAATCGTTGTAGACGAAATGAAACTGGTCGAATACGGCACAACCGCGCTGGGCATGCTGGGCCGTGTTCCGGAGTCTATTGAGGTTGTCCGTCCTCTGCGCAATGGAGTGATCGCTGAATATGAGCTCACCGAAATATTTTTGCGTGAGCTGATCCGCAAAGTCACCGGTCCCACCTTGTTTTTCAGGCCAAGATTGATTATCTCCACCCCATATGGGGTTACCAGCGTTGAAAAACGCGCCATCCAGGAAGCCGGCTTAGGCGCCGGCGCGCGTGAAGTGAATCTGATTCCCCAGCCGCTCGCCGCCGCGATCGGGATCGATCTGCCCATCAACACCCCAACGGGCAATATGATCATCGCCCTTGGCGCCGGAACAACCCAAGCCGCCGTCATATCCATGTCCGGAATTGTGAGCGCCGAAACCAGCCGCACCGCCGGCCTTCGGATCGACGACGCGATCGTAAACTACGTCCGCAAAAAATATGGTCTTGTGATCGGTCAAACCACGGCTGAGCAGCTCAAGCTGAACATCGGAGCCGCCATCCCGACCGAAGAAGAAAAAACCATGGAAATTCAGGGACAAGACCGGGTTACCGGCTTGCCCAAACCTGCCCGCCTGACCACCAACGAAATCGTCGAAGCGATGCAGCCGCCTCTGGAAGAGATCGTCGCCGCCACGCGCCGGGTGCTCGAAAAAACCCCGCCCGAATTGATTTCGGACATCATCGATCGCGGTGTCGCCTTATGCGGCGGGACTTCGCTGATGAAGGGTTTGGATAAATATCTGACTGTCGCGCTTGGCATTCCCGCCTATGTGGTCGAAAACCCGGTGACCTGCACCGTCGAAGGGCTCGCCAGAGCTTTCCCGATTCTGGATGTCATTCTGCGCAGTCAGTCGCGTTAGTCCTGCAGATAATAGGTCATCGTTTGCAAACTCAGCACGGGATCAATTCTTGATACCTTCACGCCTTCCGGGACCTGCAGAGTGACCGGCGCGTAGTTCAAGATTGCTTTCACGCCGCAGTTTACCAGCCTGTCGCAGACCGCCTGGGCATGTTCTGCTGGCACGGTGATCGCCGCAATTTTTATTTTTTCGGGACAAATGTATTTTTCAAGCTCTTCGATATCGCGAACGACCACACCACCGATTTTCTTTCCGATGATGTCTGCCGAAGAATCAAAAGCCGCCACGATTTCAAAGCCTTTACGCAAAAAACCGTTGTAGTGCAGCAAAGCTTGTCCCAGGTGACCGACGCCGACGACCAGCATCTTCCAGATCTGGTTCAGGTTCAAGATCTCCCGAAGCGATTCCATCAGCGAGATGATCTCATACCCGCTGCCTTTTTTGCCAAAGCCGCCGAAATAAGCAAAATCACGCCGAATCTGGGACGAGCTCATGTTCAACAATTCTCCCAGCTCTTCTGAAGAAATCGTGCCCTTTCCCTCTCTCAGAAGTTGATTCAGCTTCTGCACATACAGCGGCAGCCTTGCCACAACGATTTCAGGAACATTTTCACACTTCATTTTCACCTTGGTATAATTACACCAGCAAAATAATTGAGTTTGGAATGATGATATCATCATTGGAAGCAATATTATATAAGGTTTTCCTTTCTTTCTTGAGGTAACCTTTATGGAGAAAACCTCTAAAAGGAGTCAGTCATGAAAACAGGCGGAATCATTTCTTACATTCTGGCAGCAATCGCGATCATCCTTTCGTTTTTATTTATCCTGGGCGCTTTCAGCCCGAATGGCAATCCATCCTGGCTGATGGTCGGGATTGTGGGCTTGTTGGTGGGTTTCGCGCTGATATTCGCGGGCGTGAAACTGACAGCCAAAGCCAAGCAAGCTCAGGCGAACTACACCCTCAAAGTGGACTTGCCCGGAAGTATGCAGATGGACACGGTCAAATGCCAATCCTGCGGCGCTCCTTTAGCCGCCGATGACATCAAAATCGTGAACGGAGCCCCAATGGTGGAATGCCACAGCTGCGGCACGGTTTACCAATTAACAGAGGAGCCAAAATGGTAAAAAACAGCTTCCGGAAGGGTTTTCTGAAAATTGCCTGTCTGGTTTTGGCACTGAGCGTTCTGCTTTTGCCGCTCAGCTCGGCAAACGCCCAAACCTACCGCTTTCGGATCCCAAGCTATGAGGTCGAAGCCTATCTCGAATCGGACGGCAGCGTCACCCTTTACTATTACATGGTTTTTGAGAATGACATCTCAGCCAGTCCGCTCGATTTTGTAGATCTCGCGCTGCCCTACGCAAACTTTGACCTGCGAAAAATCGAGGCGACCATCAACGATCAGCCCATGCCCGAGATCAATAATTCCGAATATGTTCATGGAGCCGAATTAGCCCTCAGGCAATACGCGATCCAACCCGGTCAGTCCGGCACAGTGATCGCCTGGGTGCGCGGGATAACCGACATCCTGTTTCCTTACGATCAGGGAGACCGTCAGGACTATGTAAATTTCCAGTTTGAGCCTAATTATTTTGGTTCAGAGTACGACCGTTCCAAAAACACCCAATATCGCATGACCATCATTTTGCCGCCTGGTGTCGGCACCGATGCCGGGGTCTACTACGAACCCAAAAACTGGCCCGGCGAAACCATCAGCGAAGCCTCGACGACCCAAGACGGGCGTGTTTACTATTCCTGGTTCAGTGACAAAGCTGATACGCATACAGAATATCGGTTTGGGGCGGCTTTTCCGGCTTCCGCCGTTCCCGCTTCCGCGATCAGTTCGGCAGACGACTACGAACCGCCGATCAACACTGGCGGCGGCTCAACCGGCCTGGGCGGCGGGTTCGCCCGATTCTTATCCCAATTCAGCTGCCAGTTCTTTGGCGTCTTCATTGCCATTATCGCCGCAATCGCGGGAATTCTCAACAGAAAGAACACAGACGCGCGCAAACTCAAATATTTCCCTCCAAAAATGTCCGTGACAGGCAAAGGCATCAAGCGAGGCCTGACCGCGGTTGAAGCCGGGATTTTGCTCGAGGAACCGCTTGACAAAATATTGACCATGATTTTGTTTGGCTTGCTCAAAAAAGAAGCTGTGCGGGTGGTCAGCAATGACCCGATGAAAATAGAACCCATCGGCACTCTTCCTGAAGGTTTGCACGGTTATGAGCAAGGCTTTATTGATGCTTTCGCCAAGAATCGACCCGCCGACACACGCGCGGCTTTGCAAAAGGTGCTGATTCAGCTGGTCAAAGCCGTCGAAATGAAAATGAACGGTTTTAGTCTCAAAGAAACCAAGGACTATTACCAGGATATCGTTCGCCGCGCCTGGCTGGCAGTCGAAGGCGCGCAGACGCCGGAGATCAAAAGCGCCCAGTTCGACCACACGCTCGAATGGACCATGCTTGATGACCAATTTAACAACCGAACCCAGCAAACCTTCCTCAATCAGCCTGTTTTCATCCCCCGCTGGTGGCATCTTTATAACCCCAGCTATTCCGCTCCTGCTGCCAGTGGGATAGGCGGAACGGCAAGCTCTGTGCCGTCTTCAACTGGAGGGAGCTCCAAACCTTCGTTGTCAATGCCTCATATTCCCGGATCTGACTTCGCGGCATCGATCATCAATGGCGCGACTACCTTCTCTTCCGGGGTGGTCGGCAGTCTGACCGGGTTCACCAGCGGCGTCACCAGCCGCACCAATCCGGTTCCGGTCAGCAGTTCCAGCAGCGGTTCCGGCGGCTTCCGCGGTGGCGGCGGTGGCGGCAGCTCGTGCGCCTGTGCCTGTGCCTGCGCCGGATGCGCCTGCGCCTGCGCCGGAGGCGGGCGCTGATAATGCCGGCAAGCAAAACTGCGGCTTTGCAGCCCGGGATCTACAAGTTTGATATTTCTGACCAAAACCAGAAATCCCGTCTTCATCTGCGTGTCAATCCAGATCTAAGCGGGTTTCTGGTCATTAATGCCGCGAAGATGATCTGGCTCAATCAATCTGCCCTGGCGATGACGTATTTGTATTTGAACCATGTCAGTCGGGAAGAGGCTCTTAAATCACTCCGCGACACCTTCAGAATCGACAAAAAATCCCTCGCGGACGATTACGACGTCACTGTCACCACCCTGAAAGCCTTGTTGGACGAGAAAAGCGGCGCCTGCCCGATCTGCGATCTGGGTCTGGCTGTCGACATGCCTTTTTCTTCAAACCTTGAGGCTCCCTATCGGATGGATCTGGCGCTCACTTACCGCTGCAATCTTGACTGCGCTCATTGCTACAACGCCCGTCCCCGCAATTATCCCGAACTTTCGACCGATGAATGGAAAAAGGTGATCGACCGGCTTTGGGCGGCCGCCATCCCCCATGTCGTGTTTACCGGCGGTGAACCGATTCTGCGGGAGGACCTGCCGGAGCTGATCGCCTACGCCGAAAAGACCGGAATGGTCACCGGCCTCAACACCAACGGGACCCGTCTGGCGGACCGCGCTCTCTTAGACCGCCTGATTGAAGCCGGGCTGGACCATGTTCAGATCACCCTCGAATCGCATGACCCCAGGATCCACGAAAGCATGGTCAGGCGGGAGGGCGCCTGGACACAAACGGTGGAGGGGTTGCGCAATGTCGTCAACAGCAAGCTCTATATGATGACCAACACCACCCTGCTGTCCAACAATTCGGCTTTGCTGGGCGCGACGCTGGACTTTCTGGCAGCCGAAAAAGTGCCGACCGTGGGTCTGAACGCCCTGATCTATTCCGGAAAAGGCGCACAGGTCGCGACCGGCCTGCGGGAAGAAGATTTGCCAGCTTTGCTCGAGCTTGCCATTGCCAAGACCACCCAAAATCACCAGCGTCTGATTTGGTATACCCCAACCCAATATTGTCACTTTGACCCCATGATGCTCGACCTGGGGATCAAAGGCTGTACTGCCGCCTACTACAACATGTGCGTCGAACCGGACGGCAAGGTCATTCCCTGTCAATCCTATTACGAACCGGTCGGCAGCATTCTTACCGATCGCTGGGAATCCATTTGGAACCATCCGCTTTGTCTGAGGCTTCGCAATCGTGAAACCGCCCCAGATGAGTGCCGCTATTGTGATTATTTTCAGGAGTGCGGCGGCGGCTGTCCCCTGGCACGCGACCACCAGAAACCCAACCCGATTTATCGGGATTTAATCATCCGCGGAGGAGACTATGAAAAATAATCTACGCGCAAACCCTTCCAAATTTGAAGAAACACCCGCAGGTTTTTATGCCTTTCACACCACGCCCGACCAGCCCTATCAATATCGGCTCCATCTCAGGATCCTTCCAAACAAAACCGGGATCCTGATCGTCAATGCCGCCTCCATCCTGCGGCTCAACGAAACCGGTACGTATTTCGCCTGGGTCATGATGCAGGGCGGTACAGAAGAAGAAATCCTCAACCGGATCCAGCAGCGCTACAAAAAGGCTGATTCCCAGCTGATCAAAGCCGATTACCGCAACTTCTTCTCCGAAATCCTCAACATCATCCGCAATCCCGATCAGGCTCCCGTTGTTAACAGCACCGGTTTTCAAGACACGGACAGCCCCGAGACCCAAAACATCCCGGCGAGGGCAAACCTATGCCTGACCTATCAGAATGCGGAAAACGGATATTCCACTGATGCGGATGAGCTCTCCACCGAAGAATGGAAAAGGATCATCCGACAAACCTTCGACGCCGGAATCCCGCAGGTGCTCTTTTTTGGCGGGGAACCGACCCTGAGACCAGATTTTATTGATCTGCTTGCCTATGCCGAAGACCTGGGTTTGGTCAGCGGGCTGGTCACCTCCGCCGAACGTCTGATCACAGACAAAACTTACGTGGAAGAATTGATCAACACCGGTTTGGATCATCTTGTTCTTGAGGTAGATCCCGCCAAGACTTTGCCCGCGGACCTCGCTCATATCTTTGACCAGGACCTGTTCACCTGCCTTCGCTTCGCGGTCGACGACAAAACCAACCTGCTGGAATGGGCTCAATCGATGGCGCGGCGCGGCGCGAACGCCTTCGGCCCTTATCCCGCTGACATCGAATCCAGTCAGGCTGCCGCGAATTTGCTGCAGCAGCTGCTTTTTGCCGAACTGAATATCGAACAGGATCTGCCTTTCCCGCGGGAAACCGGCAAACCAAACCCGATCCGACTCTTCAGTCCCGAGGTGGATGGTTTCAACCCCGACGCGACCCTCACCTACCTTCCGGACGGCAGTCTCGCCCAGGACGAAGCTTAAAAATTCCCCTGCCTGGGAACATCATTTTTCAGGAATAGGGTACACTAATACAAACCAGAACCTTCAGAGGAGTAAAAAATGAAGACACCTGATTGGCACAATCGCTATCTTTTGCAAGCTCGTTGGACAAAGAATTTAAGACGTTTCATTTTTGACAAGCTGAACGCGACTCCGGGACAAACGGTACTTGATGTCGGCGCGGGCACCGGCGCGCTTTATGAAGACTACAAAAACCACGGTCTGAAGCCTACCGGAATCGATCTTGATCTGGAACGTGTTGCCTACGCGGCGAAGGTTAATCCCGAAGTCACCACTATTAATGGGGATGGATACCGCCTGCCTTACAAAGACAGGAGTTTTGATTTCACCTTCTGTCATTACTTTTTGCTTTGGCTGAAAGATCCTAAGAAAGTCGTCGCCGAAATGGTCCGCGTGACCAAAAAAGGCGGATATGTCATCGCGGCTGCCGAACCGGACTACCAGTCCCGCATCGATTATCCGGAGCTCTTTGCCGGTATCGGGCAGATGCAAAATCATTCCCTGCGATTCCAGGGCGTCAACCTGACCATGGGGCGTGAGCTGGGCTGGATGTTCCGCGAAGCCGGCTTGAGCGGCGTGCACCTCGGACTGCTTGCCGGCGAGTGGAAGCGCCCGGTGGCGGACGAATTTGAAGCCGAATGGGATATGATCGCCTACGATTTGGGCGGCATGGCTCCTATCCAGCGCATCCTTGAAATAAAAGACGAAGCCATGACCAGCTGGCTCAAAGGTGAGGCAACCATCTTTATCCCCACCTTCTATGCTCACGGCAAAGTTTAAAAAATAAACCAAAAATCGAATAAGGAAACCATGAAGAAGACCAGACTTGTGCTCGTTTTAGTTGCGTTTGTATTGCTGCTTTCTTTTCTACCTTTTCCCGCCCACGCTCAAAACCCTGTCGTGGATTGCACCTACAAAAATGACGTCGCCGCGATCATCAGTCAGATCACCCAAAACGGCGTCGCTCAATGGATCCGCGACCTGAGCGGTGAAGACACGGTGATGATCGACGGCCACCCATTCACTATTCGTACCCGTTATACGACCGAACTGTTCAACCCGCTCAACCGGGATGCCCGAGCCTATCCCTACCTGAGGCAGGAATTGACTTCTTTCGGTTACGTGCCCGGCGTAAACCTTGAGGACCACGACTTCTCGTACAACAAAATCGCTCCCAAAAGTCTCGATCCTGAAATACCGGATCCGGCACCGATTGAAATCAACCTGACCGCTGCCAAAAATCTTGTTGTCACGATCCCCGGTCACGGACCCAACGCCAACCAGCAGGTGCTGATGACCGCCCATCTGGACAGCACCACATTCTGGGACGGCAACCCACTCCAGGACGCTCCCGGCGCGGAAGACAACGCCAGCGGCGTGGCGGCATTGTTGGAAGCGGCACGTCTTTTCCGCTACTACCGGTTTGACCGCACCATCAAACTGATCTTTTTCACCGGCGAAGAACAAGGACTCAAAGGCAGTCAAGCCTACGTTGCGGATCACCGTTCAGAAATGAGCAGCATCGTTGGGGTCGTCAATCTGGACATGTTTGGGTACGACCGCGATCAGGACAGCTGCATCGAGCTGCATGTCGGCGACATGGCAGCTTCCAACACTGTCGGCACCTGTTTTGTCAGCATGATCACCAACTACGACCTTGGTCTGAGCCACGACTACCTCACGCTTGACGCGCTCGGCGCGTCTGACCATGCTTCCTTCTGGAACGCGAACGTAGGCGCGATTGAAATTCTGGAAAACTTTAGCACCAATTCCGCCTCGCTGGGCTGTCAGGGGACCAGGGACCGAAACCCCAGCTATCACAAGCGCTCCGATAAGATCGCCAACATGTACCTGCCTGCCACTCACCGCACCGTACAGGCTGGCGTAGCCACCGTGGCGAGCATGGCAAACCCACTGGGCAAGTGCTTCCCGACCCGCCCGGTCTTGTCCGCTAAGATCCAGGAAGAAAGCGTGCTTCTCAGCTGGCAGGCGCTTCCGAATGCCGAAGTTTACAAAATTTACCGCGGCACCAAAACCTGTACCGGAGAAATGGAGTTGATCGCTGAGGTCAACACCAACACCTACGAAGACACGGACATCGTCTTCGATCAGGCATATTTCTATAAAATCGTAGCCGCGGAGGTAAACGGACTGTGCTATTCTCAGGTTTCCAACTGCGAGGTGGTCACCGTGCCGACCCCTGAAGAGCCGGAAATCTATTATTACTATTACTTCCCGCTGACGATGACCGCAGAATAAATTTTGCTGACAAATAAAAGACCCGTCTGACATCAGACGGGTCTTTTTTGTCGGGGCGCCGGGATTCGAACCCGGGACCTCTTGCACCCCATGCAAGCACGCTAGCCGGACTGCGCTACGCCCCGATAGGCAGTTATTATACACATTCCCATTTATTTCGCAAGCCCAAAACACCACCCGGGAATAAATCGCTCCACCCTATTCCAGGATGACGTGTTCCAATTCTCCTGAAGTCAGGTCAAGCATCACAAAACCTCTCGGTTCAACTTTCTTCCCTCCCAGCGCGCCGGGATTGACCACCCGGGTGCTGCTGATTTGTTCGTTTCGGTGCCGGTGAGTGTGTCCGTGAAAAACATAGTCGTATTGCCTGCTCTCGATCGCTTTGTTTAACGCGCCTGGACGATGCCCGTGGGTCACGAAAATCTTTTTATCGGCAATGGTCAGATCCAAAAATTCGCCGCAACGGTTCTCGGGGTTCAGCCAGCCAAGCCTTTCTTCAATATCAGGCGGATAGTCGCCGTTGCCAAAAGCGACCAAAAGCTGTTGTTCGCCAAAATATTCCAAAACCGCGGGATCGATCACGTCCCCGCAATGGATCACGGCTGTCACGCCTGCCGCCCGAATCTTTTTTTGCGCCAACTGAACCATAGTGAGGTTGTTGTGCGTGTCGCTTAGGACTGCAATCTTCATTTCAACTCCTTCTTGTGCGATATTTTAGCTTAACAGAAGGCATATGGTAAAATTTAACCAAGCTTAAGGAGAAATCGGAGTCAGACTATGGCATCATCACTCGAACGCGGAATCGAAGCAGCCAAATCAGGGTTGATGGAAGAAGCCCTTACCCATCTCAAGGATGCCATTGTCGAGGAACCCGAAAACGCCAATGTCTGGGTGTGGCTTTCCGCCATCATCGAAGACGAAGAAAAACAAACCATTTTTCTCAAAAAAGCCCTCGAAATTGATCCCGGCAACCGTCCCGCTCAGCGTGGTCTGGCGTTTATCGAAAGAAAAAAGTATATTCCTCCCAAACCAGGCGAAAAGCTCTCTGACTACACGCACCCAATCGGTGTCTTCAAAAGCCCTGCCCAGGCTGCCGCGCATGTCGCCGGCGAAAATCCGATGCCGCAGGCTGAGGCGGTGATGCCGTCTGCGGCTTTGGGCGCCGCGGCGGAATCCGCGCCAGCGCTCAAGCCCCAAACCGCTCAAAAACGCAAAGTCTGGCTCGACGTCATGCTTTATGGCTTGACCCTGATGGTTTTTATCATCATCGGGATCCTTATCGGATCGACCCTGCTTGAGATCGATATCCCCTTTCTCAAACAGCCCGAAAAAGTTTTGTCGGCGCTGCCTCCCGCCAATGGAGTTTTCCTGCTGGAAAATGATGCGTATACCGAGATGGTCATGAACCAGGCGCTCCCCGAGGATCTGGCGGGCATGCCCCTGACAGCCAACAAAACCCCTTCTGTTGTCGTCTATTCACCCCTGATCAACATCGACAAACTCCGCCTCGTCGATGAAAACGATCAGGAAATTGCTTTCGCGAGCAAAGCTGCTGAAAACAGTTCCTATCTTTTGACCCCAACTTCCGAACTCGTTCCCGGCAGACATTGTTTGGTTTTTCCGCTCAACGAGAACAAAGGAGAAAACCTGTTCTGGTGTTTGGTTATCAGTGAAAACTAAACCATTCCATTAATTCTTTCAGGAGCTCATCATAGAACTTAATACGATCGTCGAAAAAGTATCCCTTGCCGATAAGATTCAGTCTTATCAGGTCTACTGCCCTTACATAGCCAAAAAAGCCAAACCCGGACAATTTGTTATTTTGCGGATCACCGATGCCGGCGAGCGCGTACCGCTCACTATCGTCGACCAGGATGCTGCCAAAGGCACCATCCGTCTGATCGTGCAGACCGTCGGCAAGAGTACTGCCAGACTAGACAACATTCCCGTCGGCGGCACCATCCATGACGTGCTGGGTCCGCTCGGCAACCCGTCAGAGATTCACCAATACGGCAAGGTTTGCGTGGTCGGCGGCGGTGTCGGCGCGGCGGTGGCATATCCGGTCGCGCGCGCTCTCAAAGAAGCCGGCAACGAAGTCACCGCCATTATCGGCGCGCGCAATAAAGACATGCTGATCCTCAAAGAGGAGCTCGAAGCCGCCAGCAGCCGCCTTTGCGTCGCGACCGATGACGGCAGTTTTGGATATCACGGATTTGTGACCGGCAAACTTCAGGATCTGCTGGACGCCGGCGAGCGCTTTGATTATGTTCTGGCGATCGGGCCCCTTTTCATGATGAAAGCCGTCGCCGATTTAACCAGACCCTACAAGATCCCAACCACCGTCAGCCTGAATACGATCATGGTTGACGGCACCGGAATGTGCGGCGGATGCCGCGTGCAGGTTGGCGACAAAACCAGATTTACCTGCGTGGAAGGACCGGAATTTGACGGACATCTGGTTGATTACACCAGTATCATTCAGCGAAACCGCGCCTATAAAGACGATGACGACTGCCGCCTCGACGCCAAACTGGCTGACCTTGACCAGGAAGAAGCGCTGGATGCCGTTGTAATTCACGAAAAACAGCGCCAGCAGATGCCGGAACTGCCGCCTGCCAGCCGCATCCGCAGCTTCGAAGAGGTCGCCCTGGGCTTCACGGAAGAACAGGTTCTCGCCGAAGCCGCCCGCTGCCTGCAGTGCCGCAAGCCCCAATGCGTGGTTGGCTGTCCGGTCTCGGTTCAGATTCCCCAATTCATCGCTCTGCTCAAAGAGAAAAAGTATGTCGAAGCCGGCTTGCAGATCAAGCAAGACAACTCCCTGCCGCGCGTTTGCGGCCGGGTTTGTCCCCAGTCGGACCAATGCGAAGGCTCCTGCGTCCTGCATAAAAAAGGACAGCCCATCGCCATCGGCGCGCTGGAGCGCTTTGCTTCTGATCGTCTGGCAGAAGCCGATCTGCCCATCAGCGCTCCGGTTTTGGCAGAAAAACACCCCCGCGCGGCGATGATCGGCTCCGGACCCGCCAGCCTGAGCTGCGCCGGCGATCTGGCGAAAGCCGGCGTGGAAGTCACAGTTTTTGAAGCCTTCCATGAATTTGGCGGCGTGCTGCGCTACGGCATCCCTGAATTTCGTCTGCCCAAAGCCATCGTCTCTCAGGAAGTGGCTGAGCTGAAAAAACTCGGAGTCCGATTTGTTGCCAACACCCTGATCGGCGCTACCTTCAGCATCGATGAATTGCTTCACGAATACGGTTACGACGGCGTTTTCATCGGAACCGGCGCCGGTCTGCCCAGATTCCTCGGAATTCCGGGCGAAAACCTGGTGGGCATCTATTCCGCCAACGAATTTCTGACCCGCATCAATCTGATGAAGGCCTACCAATATCCTTTCGTCGACACCCCGATTCACAACCTGCACGGGAAAATCGTGGGCATCTTTGGCGGAGGAAACACCGCCCTCGACTCCGCCAGGGTAGCGATCCGCCTCGGAGCCCGGGAAGCGACCATCATATACCGCCGCAGCCAGGAAGAAATGCCGGGACGCAAGGAAGAAATTGAACACGCCATAGCCGAAGGAGTTCAATTTGCCTACCTGCGCAACCCCATTTCCTTCCACGGCGATGAAAACGGTTTTCTGACTTCTGTACGCCTCCATAAAATGGAATTGGGAGAACCCGACGCCAGCGGCAGGCGGCGCCCTATCGTCATTCCCGGTTCAGAAAACGAGTTTCCGATCGATATCGCCGTAATCGCCATCGGCAACGGCTCCAACCCGATTATCCACAACAAAACACCCCGGATCGAGGTCAATCAATTTGGCAACATTATCACAAACAGCCAGACCTCCGAAACCACGATGAAAGCGGTTTACGCCGGCGGCGACATTGTCACCGGCGGCGCTACGGTCATCCTTGCCATGGGCGCCGGGCGCAAAGCCGCCGCCTCGATGCTGCGCTACTTCAGGGAGCTTGGATACGGGTTATGACCAAAATCACCTGTCTGGGAGCCGGAAGCGCCTCCTTCGGCTTGAGCACGCTGATCACGCTTTTGAAAAGCGAGCCCCTGCGCGGAGCCGAAATTGCCCTGGTCGACACCAACCCCGAGTCGCTTCAGCTCATCAGCGAACTGGCGAACTGGTTGAATTCCGAGCTGAATTTTGGAAAACGAATCAGCAGCCATTCCAGCCATAAAAGCGCTTTAAAAGGCTCAGATTTTGTCATCAGCGCCATCGAGGTTCAGCCCCGCGAAAAACTCTGGCGGCAGGATTTTGACCTGAGCCTCAAATTTGGTTTGCGCCAGCCCTATGCCGAAAACGGCGGTCCCGGCGGTTTCGCCCACGCGGCGCGCAACGTCAACACCATCCTTGAAATCACACGGGACATGGAAGCGCTCTGCCCAAACGCGCTCTTCATCAACTTCAGCAACCCGATGCACCGCATCTGCTATCTCATCAACCAATACAGCGGCATAAAAGCCGTCGGGCTGTGCCATCAGTTGGCAAGCGGCTACGCGATGGCGGCAAAAGCGCTCGCACCGCTGTATGGGTTCACCGGCGCGGAAAGCTTTTTGAGCACCCACGCCAGCCCCCTGAATGACGATCCCCAACGTCACATGGCAATGCAAGGTTACTCCCAGTTCAGAATTACAGCCGCGGGCTTGAACCACTTCACCTGGATGCTCGCGATCCAGGACCGTCAGACAGGCGCGGATCTCTATCCATTACTGCGCGAATACTGGCAAAAGCTCCCTCAAAGTTTTGAACCTTTGACCACCAGGGTCTTCCGGACGTTTGGATTGTTTCCGATCCCCGGAGATGAACACCTCTGCGAATACCTACCCTGGATGAGCAGCAGCCGCACCTCCCCGTGGGAAAAATTTGACCTTTCGCTTTATGACTGGGACTATTTTGAAATTAATCGTGAAAAACAATGGCAGGCGATCGCCGCCAGCGTGCGTGAAAAAAGCGATTACCGCGCTTATCTCGACGTTTTTTCGGAAGGCGCGCTTGAAATCATCGAAGCGATCGTGCTCGACCAGCCGAAGGAATGGGAAGCGCTCAATATTCCCAACAACGGCGCGATCGCGGGGCTGCCCGCCAACGCTGTGGTGGAACTGCCGGCAACCATCACGAAAGACAGCATTCGCCCAGACCAAGGTTATGAATTACCGAAGGGGATCCTTGGGCTGCTGCAGCGGGAAGTCACAGCCAGCCAGCTGTGTGTTGATTCAGTCGTTCTGGGCGACCGCAAGCTTGCCGCCCAAAGCCTTTTGCTCGATCCGGTCATTGACGACCTGGACACGGCTGAGGATATTTTGGATGAAATTCTTTTGTCTTACAAAGATTTTCTCCCCCAATTTTTTTAGAACAGGAAAAATATGACCGACCCAAAGATTATTGATATCGGAGAACCACCCGACCCGGAAACCCTCACCAAAAAGAAAATCAGTTTTGTTCCCCTGACAAATTATGGGGTCCCGAGATGGCTTGTTTTGGTCCTCGGCTTGATTGGACTGATTTATATACTCAATCCAACCATGGGATTGTTTGAATTGATACCGGACACGCTGCCGGTGATTGGCCACCTTGACGAAAGCGCGGCTTTTCTGATGGTGTTTTATGGGATTATCGAGCTGATAAAAGGCAAGCAGCAGGCTCGTGATTAATTTCACAAATTATGTATATTCAAATTGACGAATCCAAAAAATTGTAGTAAATTTGTTGCGTTGTTGGAAATTTGCAAACGAATTCATAATTACGGTGTGAAATCCAGAACAAAAAAGATTCTTTATTCAAGAGAGGAAGTAGTAAAAAGTATGTCTGAAAGAGAAGTTGGAACTGTCAAATGGTTCAATGGTGAAAAAGGCTATGGTTTCATTGCCAGAAAAACCAGCGACAAAGATGTTTTCGTTCACTATACAGCAATCGTCGGCGAAGGTTTTCGCACCCTGAAAGAAGATCAAGCAGTTGAATTTAGTGTTGTTGACGGGGCAAAGGGTCCCCAGGCTCAGGACGTAAAAGTTATTGAGTAGTCCCAGATAATCATTTATTGCCGGCTTATGAGCCGGCTTTTTTATTCCCGTTTTTCCCTCCGCTTAGCCGCATCGACAGCTTCGCTGTGCAGCGGAGCTTAATTGCGCTTGAGTTCGCGCATGGTGTCGCGGCGATTTACGCCCATGGTTCTGCCGAACTGCCTGAGCTGATACTCCTCGTAGTCAGACCAGTTGCCCAAAAAGAGCTTTGGCTTTTCTGTTTCTCCCAGCGCGAGAATATGAGTGGCGATCCGGTCCAAAAACCAGCGGTCGTGGCTAACCACAACTGCCGATCCGGCAAATTCTTCCAAGGCTTGTTCCAGCGCGCGCAGCGTGTTGACATCCAAATCGTTCGTCGGCTCGTCCAGCAAAAGCACGTTCGCGCCGACGGTCAGCGTTTTTGCCAAAAAAACGCGGTTTCTTTCGCCGCCCGAGAGGGTCTTGATCGCTTTTTGCTGGTCTGAACCGGTGAAGTTGAAGGAGGAACAATAAGCTCTGCCGTTCACAGTGACCTCACCCAGCTGCAAATTGTCTGCCCCACCGGTAATTTCTTCAAACACAGTCGCTTCAGGATCCAGGGTTCGGAACTGATCCGCGTATCCAAGTTTAACGGTTTCACCCAGCCGCACACTGCCGCTGTCGGGCGCGAGCAGGTTGGCAATAATCTTGATCAGGGTAGACTTTCCGGTGCCGTTGGGTCCGATGACGCCGACAATGGAACCGGGCGGTACAGACAGATCAAGATTATCAAACAACACCCGATCGCCATAACGTTTGGATATCCCTTCAAGCTCAATGACCACATCGCCCAGGCGAGGACCGGAAGGAATGAAAATTTCGAGATCGCGGCGCACTTTTTCGTGTTCCTGGCTCAACAGTTTTTCATAAGCGGTCACGCGCGCCTGCCCTTTTGCCTGGCGGGCTTTGGGAGACATGCGGATCCAGTCCAATTCATGCTGCAGCGTGCGCTGGCGTTTGCTCTCGGTTTTTTCTTCCACTCGCAGGCGTTCCTGTTTTTGCTCCAGCCAGGAAGAATAATTGCCCTTCCAGGGAATGCCTTCGCCGCGGTCCAGCTCCAAAATCCATTCGGCGACATTATCAAGGAAGTAGCGATCATGGGTCACGGCGATCACCGTGCCCTTGTAATTTTGCAGGTGGCGTTCCAACCAGGCGACCGATTCGGCATCCAGGTGGTTGGTAGGTTCGTCGAGCAGCAGGATATCCGGTTCTTCCAGCAGGATTTTGGTCAGCGCGACGCGGCGGCGTTCCCCGCCGGACAATACCCTGATTGGCGTATCTGCCGGCGGACAGCGCAGGGCTTCCATCGCCAGTTCCAGATGGCTGTCCAGGTTCCAGGCATCGTGATGGTCGAGCTGATCCTGAAGTTTGCCTTGTTTTTCGATCAGTTTTTCAAAATCCGCCTCCGGGTCTGCAAACGCTTCATTGACCGCGTCGTATTCAGCCAGGAGGTCCACGATTGGTTGGACGGCTTCGCGAATCACTTCGATGACAGTCTTATTCTCATCCAAGACCGGCTCCTGTTCCATCAGCCCAAAGGTATAGCCTTTGGAACGGGCAATCTCGCCGATGTAATCCTGGTCCTTTCCTGCCATGATCCGCAGGAGGGTCGATTTTCCGGCTCCATTCAAGCCCAAAACGCCAATTTTCGCTCCGTAATAAAAACCGAGGGAAATATCCTTGAGGACCTGCTTGTTGGGCGGATGGATTTTGCCCACCCGCATCATAGAGAAGATTACCTGAGTATCAGAAGCCATGTTCCCACTCCAAATCGTTTTCTTTCATTGTAACAAAATTAAACGAAAATTCCTCCCGAAGGAGGAATTCTGTCGGGGCGGACGGATTTGAACCGTCGACCTCACGGACCCGAACCGTGCACTCTATCCGGGCTGAGCCACGCCCCGTGAGCGGTTATTATAGCACAATCAGCGAAATGCAACGAATGATTTTTAAAAATTCTTTCCTTTGAAGGTTGTGAAACAAATTGGACAGTCTAAGTTAAAAATAAACACGTGTTAAGAGCTTCAATGGACGCATCAGTGTTTGGTTCAAACGCTGATTTTCACTTTTTATGCGTTTTTTGAAATCTTCAAATTGATAGAATGTTATGTTCTATCAATGCTCTGTTCCTATTGTTATAACAAGGCTCTGTCCGTAATTTCAAAAAATTTGCAATGGGAGGGACAGGTTTGAAGCCACTGTCGCGATAGTCCCGATTTAGTGAACTGATCAATATCCCTTGCATATTAAGGTGATCAGACAACTTTATGCACCCTAAGTTTGGATACTCGAGATGTGCCTCCAAAACCTGAGCTTCGAATTCGGGTAGCGTGGCGTTGAATTGATGTTTTGGAAAGAGCAATTGGTCGAACAAGCCTGCAATGTCGTGCTTTTGGAATATGCGTTTCCATTCATAAAAGAGGATGAAATCCATTCCGCTTCTGTCGCAAGCGTCGCTGACATTGTCGATTGCTTTTGCTATTTCGATCCCGCTTAGCCATTATTGGCGACTTTAAATGCAGGATCTAATTATATATTATCTTGGTAATTTTTTATCTTTTTTGCTAATATTTACTTGTTGAATGAGAATAATTGTAGTACCTAATAATTGACTTTCGCTGAAACAGGCTATTGCACATTGGAAGTTATTGCCTTGATTTTGACTTTTAATTCCGTCGAAAGGCGGTTTTATTGTTAATGAGAGACTTAGTAATGATATGTCATTTACAACGCGAGATGCTAGTTCTGTGACGATTACTTACTAATAACAAATAGTAGGATGAAGAAAAGAAGAAATGATGCACCTTAGAAAATTCTTTCTAAGCCTTTTTGATGCTCATCTAACGTTTGCAGAGTAGATTAGTATTTGTCCTATGGAAAAGATTATCAGACAGTCGGCAAATCTATTCATAGCCATCCGCTTTGCCAATCATTTCATCATCAGACCTACAATTGAATTGCTTCTATCTCGTGCAATAAGGCCTGTGGATCAGACTCCAGAAACTTCATCGTGTCAAACAATTTTTCTGAAAAACCAGCCAAAGCGAAAACGTTCCTCTCCGGAAACTGAAGGCTCCCATAACCTTGGAGGTCGATAGAGTAAATTACCGGATCCGAGTTGGTTCGTTTTTTGTACTCTTCAAAACTTCGTGTTGGCGTGTAATATCCAATCCAGCCTTGCATATCAGAAAAAATGATAATTCTTTCATAAGGCAGATTTGCGGTTCTAAAAATTGTGTGGAAGTCGGTCCCCCCTCCTGTAGCCTTATTGATAATCCTTTGCGCGATTGACATCAAGCTGTCTGATGTATTAAAGGTCATGTACCGAGCCATCGTATCAAAAGTCATAAAATCCGCATCGTTGGTTTTTAAGACAGCTGCAGCAAATATTGATCCGATTTCAACTGGCCGACCGGTCATCGAACCTGAGGTGTCCAAAACTACGAGGTTTTTTCCTTCCAGTTTTGGAACGTTAGATAATGATAATTCAATTGCGGTAGACAGAGCCATCAAAGTCTCCTTGACTCCATTTCCATTTAATTTACTAATTTCCTTCATCGCAGTCAAGAATCTAAATGGTAAAACCAAAGATTTCTTTATCAATTTTTCATCTATCAGCATTTGCAAGGCTTCAGGCAGTACGTCTGGTGATTGTACAATGATGTTTCTCAAATTCCTAAGCAGAGAGAAATAACCGATTTTTCTTTCCGATATAAGTTTCTTCCAAGCAATATCTTTTAATGCTTCAGTTTCTTCGTGGGATTCGGCAGTTTGCCCTGCTTTGGTTAATTCAGACTCCCATGTATCTGTTGAACGAAGCGTCCCGTTAATGAGTTTAGCAATTGCTTCAGTGCTCTTTGGGTGACAAATATTAACAATGTCAACGAGTTTTATACCTTTTCCTTCACCTCGATATTTAGCCAAGGAATATTCGTCAAAGCGGACCAATGCCCGAGCAAAACCATCTCTTAGGGGATTTGTAACTTTCTTTTCAGTCTGGAAGTAGTATCCCAAGATTTCCATCATATCGTCTGGGCGGTAAACGATCTTATCGAAAAAATTCCTTGTCCATCTTGCCCCTTTGACTTTTTTTGCAATTTCTCCTGCAATGACATGTGAAATTGAACGCATTCCGTACGTTGTCCGAGCATAGATTGCTGCCTTAGCAACGAATTCAGGATCCTCAATTTTATCAATCAGCTCGACCACTTTTGAGACTGTTTTTGTTTCAGAGCGATAATATTGGTCTTTCACAAAAGATGTCAATAATATTGCCACAAGTTCAAGTCTAGGGGATTCGAAAAAAGCCATGCCACCAGCTAAATTTTCGGTTTCCGTTGAAATTTTTTTGTTGAATTTCATTTTCCCTCCAAATATTTTTCTGCAATGCTTCTATTGTATTTATGAAAATCGAAAAACAAGGTTTTTGAAAAAAAAAACGAAACCTAGAATTCCTCTAAAGCTTCGTGTCGGTTATAGAGGAGAAAATTGAAGGCGGTTTTGGTATCGTTAATAGTGACATGTAGTCATTGCAGCGAAGTAACCGTCTTCTCGCTACCTCAGTTTGATTATAACATAGTTACAAATGGTGTCAAGTTGCTGAATGGCTTCGTTTTCTGTTTCAACGGTCTATGACTGAAGAAAGGAACTTCCACTAATTAAAAAGTCAAATTAAATATTTCATATCAACCCGATTATTTCAATAAGAAAACGGTCCATTCGCTATAAAGCCTGGGCGATAAATTAGCCAATTATCTGACTGAACTGAGACATGAACTTTTGATTGTGTCAGGGATGGACAACCTAAATGTAATCAGGGATCAAGTGGATGAAATCGAGAATTCCAACAGTACCACTATCCACACTGAGGATTTTTATTATCACCTCTCGGTTGCCATCCTGACTAATAAGCAGCTTTCTTTCAAAATGCCTGGTGGACCCTATGTATATCCCTCTCAACCAGATATTGGGTTTTGAAAATTTCAACGCCACAGCTAGGAGCCAAAGAGCAAACCTAAGCATTAGCGAAAGATCTCAATCACCGAAAGGCAGCTAAAATCCAAAGTTACAACCATCAGGATTTGATTCGTGATCTGCGAATTATTATCCAGATCTTTTAAAGCTGGCGTCCCTACTGCGGTCGGTCAGCAATTATCCATGTCTGATTCTGTTTAACTGGCAGGGTTGATGAGCACTTTCAGCACGCCCGGCTGGGCGGCGCGTTCAAAAGCCGCCAAGCCCTCTTCGAGCGTAAAAACCGAATCGATCATGCCGTCAATCACGATCTGCCGCTGAGCCAGCGCGCGCAAGCCAGCTCTATAATTGCCGCAGCGGGAGCCAATCAGACTCAACTCATTAACGACCAATTTTGAAAGGTCGATCTGACTCTTGCCGGCGAAGGTTGATTTCAACACCAAGGTGCCCCGTGGTTTCAGCAATCGGAGCGATTCAGAAAATCCATCCAGCGATCCAGTGGCTTCCACAACAATATTCGCCCAGACGGAAGGGGCTTCCTGAGCCAAAAATGAGTCAATCCCCAGCTTTGAGAGGAATTCAGCCGGTTTCTTTCTGCGCACCAGGACCTTTAATTCACAGCCTGTGTTTTTAAATGCCTGCGCGATCAAAAGCCCCAGCCGTCCGGCGCCTATCACGATCACCCGATCGCTGGGTTTGACGTGGACCTGTTCCAGGATGCGCAGCGCCGCGGCAGCCGGTTCGGCAAATACTGCCAGCTCATCCGGTACGCTCTCCGGCACGACCACCAGATTCCGGGCAGGCAGTTTTGTATATTCTGCCATCACCCCGTTGTAGTCGAATATCCCCAGAGTCCGGCGTGCCAGACATTGGCTTCGCTCTTCTCTGAGACAAAATTCGCAATTCCCGCAGCTGATATTAATATCCCCGATCACCCGCTGACCTTCCAGTTGCGGGCTGCCGTTGGCATCGACGACCACTCCCGTGAATTCATGCCCCGGAATGCCGGTGAAGGGATAATATCCCCGGACCATTTCCAGATCCGTAGAACAAATCCCAGCCAGCCGGACTTTGATCAAAACATCATCTTCATCCAAAACCGGCATGGCTAAGTCCGACCGCAGGGATAGGTGTTTGTTTTCCAGCCACAACCCTTTCATGGGACTCCTACCGCGCGCCTCGTCTGCCAAACTGCCGTTCCAACAGGCTCGCGCTGAGGTGGATCATCGTCGGTCTGCCGTGCGGGCAAGTTCGGGGAGACTGACTCGCTTCGAGATTGAGCAAGAGGTTGCGCTGTTCCGGTTCGCTCAAAACCTGTCCGCCTTTAATTGCCATGCGTTTGCAGACCCGCGCCGCGACGCGTGCCTGGGTTTCGGAAAGCAGCGGCGTCTCGTCCTCTTCAAAAGCCTCCACGACCGAAAGAATCGCCTCTTTGGGGTCTCCGCGGTCAATGATGGTCGGGATCGCCCGCAGAAGAAATGTATTTGGACCAAAGTTTTCGATCTCAATTCCAAGTTCAGCCAGAGTATCGAGATTTGCTTCCAGCGTGCCGGCTTTTTCGGGGCTCAACTCAATTGCTAGCGGTTCCACCAGCCGTTGGGATGGGATCATCGCGGCGCGCACCTGCGCCATCATTTGGTCAAAGAGCACCCGCTCGTGAGCGGCGTGCTGATCGATCAGGTAAAGACCGTCAGGTCCTTCGGCAACCAGATAGGTCATAGCCACCTGCCCCACCAGTCTCAGCAAAGGCAAATGAGCTCCGGGCAATGTTTCCTGCGTTTCGGGCTGGGCTGTTGGTGTCACTGCCTCCGCCGCAAGCGGGCGCGGTTCAGCCTGCCACTGGTCGTTGAACTGCAGCGGAACGGGTTCCGGCGGATTTTGCCTGCCCCAAAGGTTCAGACCCGATAAATCCGGGATGGGAGTATAAGCCAGCAAACCCCGGCGGATGGCTCTTTGCACCCCGCTAAAAACCTCTTCCTGTTCCCGAAAGCGGACTTCGGCTTTGGATGGGTGAACGTTCACATCCACCAGATGGGTCGGGACCCGCAAAAACAGCACCACAACCGGGAACCTGCCGACCATGATCATCGTATTGTAGGCGCGGATCACCGCTGCCGAAAGGCTGGGGTCCTGCACCCAGCGGCCGTTCACAAAAAGCGTCATGTCTTTGCGGCTGGAACGTGTCAGTGAGAGATCGCTGATAAACCCTTCGATTTCCAGATTTTTTTCCTGAAACGAAACCGGCATCAGCGATTTGGCTTCCCGCGTGCCAAAGAGCTGCTGCAAAATCTCGAACCGGTCGCCGTTGCCGCTGGTCTGGAACTCAGTCAGGTCATTTTGGACCAATTTCCAGCGGATGCGCGGATATGCCATGGCATAGCGGGTGATCAATCCGGTCACATGCTTTGCTTCGGTGATGTCTTTTTTTAAAAATTTCAAGCGGGCGGGGACGTTGTAAAAAAGCTCTTCCACCGTAATTTCCGTCCCGGTTGGCGCGGCACACACACTGACGGGACTGTTCTCTCCGCCGTCCACGGTCAGCTTCGCGCCTGTCTGCGCGGCTTGGGTTTTTGAGACCAATTTCAAATGAGAAACGGAACCAATCGATGCCAGGGCTTCACCGCGAAAACCGAGCGTTTTGATGTCAAACAAATCATCCGTGCGGCTCAGTTTGCTGGTGGCATGCCGGCTGACCGCCAGCTCAAGTTCCTCCGCTGGGATGCCCGAGCCATTGTCGGTGACTCGGATGAGTTCCTTGCCGGCTTTGCGGGTCTCGACCCAGATCTCGCTCGCGCCGGCATCGATCGCGTTTTCCACCAGTTCCTTTACAACCGAAACCGGACGGTCGACCACCTCGCCGGCGGCTATCTGAGAAGCGATCGTGTCGGGCAGTTTTTTTATTGGCATAGGCGTTCCTGATGTGATTATACCTAAGGCACGGTCAGATTTCTATTTTCTTTCGGTTAAAATGGGGTCATGAAAACTGACGAAAAGATCCGCGCGATTCTGGCGTCTTTGCCCGAAAACCCTGGCTGCTACCTGATGAAGGACGAACAGGGCAAAATTATCTATGTCGGCAAAGCCATCAATCTGAAGAACCGGGTCAAATCTTATTTCCAAAAATCCAACGACCACAGTTACAAGACCCGCCAGATGGTGCGAAACATCCGCGATATCGAATGGATCGTTGTCGCTTCGGAACTCGAAGCGCTCATCCTGGAAATGAATCTGATCAAGGAGCATCGTCCGTTCTATAACGTCAGGCTCAAGGACGACAAACGCTATCCCTACATCAAAATTCATTGGCAGGACGACTTTCCCAAGCTGTCGGTGACACGACAGATGGTCCGGGACGGATCACGCTATTTTGGGCCCTATACGTCGGTTTGGGCGGTGCATCAGACCCTTGACATCTTGCGCAAAATTTTCCCTTATCTCACCTGCGCGCGGGAAATCAACGGCAAAGACGCGCGCGCCTGCCTTTATTACGACATTCGTCTCTGCTCGGCGCCTTGCATCGGCGCGATCGACAAAACGGATTATCGCCTGATGATCGAAGACCTGATGCGCTTCCTGGAAGGCAAAAGCGAACCGGTTCTCAACCGTCTGCACAAAGAAATGAATCTTGCCTCCGACGCCATGAATTACGAAAAAGCCGCCGCGCTGCGGGACCAGATCCAAGCCATTGAACGGGTGGTGGAACGGCAAAAAATCATTTCTGACGAGCGCAAGGATTCTGACGTCATCGCCATGGCGCGCTCTGACGGCGAAGCCTGTGTTCAGATTTTTTTCATTCGCTCCGGAAAGTTGATTGGCAGAGAATACTTTATCCTTGAAGGCACGGAAGACGAAAACAACACCGCCATCCTGGAAGAGTTTATCAAACAGTTTTACGCTCAGGCAGCTTATATTCCCAATAAGGTTCTGCTCCCGCAGGAAGTGGAAGAAGCCAAAATTATTCGCGAGTGGCTCAACACCCGTCGGAGTGGCGAAAAGGTTCAGATTTCCGTTCCAAAACGCGGTCAATCCCGGGAACTGGTGCAAATGGCGGCAGAAAATGCTGCCGAAACGCTGCGCGCGCTCGAAATTCGCTGGAAGGCAGACAAAGACCGGCAGCGCACCGCTCTGGCTGAGATCCAGCAAGCCCTCGGCTTGCCGGAACCCCTTAACCGCATTGAGTGTTATGACATCTCCAACACTCAGGGCAGCGCCAGCGTGGGCAGCATGGTTGTTTTTGAACAAGGCGTCGCCAATAAAAAACTCTATCGCCGTTTCAATATCCGCACTGTCACCGGACCGGACGATTTTGCCTCCATACGGGAAGTCCTGACCAGAAGGTTCAGCAGCTTTTTCTCTGAAAACGAAGCCCGCCAGGACCCTGGTTACAAAGCGGATCTAGCCTTCAGCGTCTTGCCCGATCTGCTGATTGTTGATGGGGGCAAAGGACAGTTGCGGCAGGCGATCGAGGTGGTCAAAGAACAGGGTCTGGAAGGAAAATTCGCCATCACCGGGTTGGCGAAGCAAGAGGAAGAACTGTTTTTACCCGGGAAATCAGATTCCATTCGGCTCGATGATCATTCCCAGGGTTACTATCTGATCCAGCGCATCCGCGATGAAGCCCACCGCTTTGCCATCACAGCCCATCGCAGCCGCCGTGGTAAAATCGGGTTGGCTTCGCGACTCGATACCATTCCCGGAATCGGTCCCGCGCGTCGAAAAGAACTCATTTCCCGCTTTGGCTCAATTGAAGGCATCCTGCAAGCCGATCCAAACGAAATCGCCAAAATCCGTGGAATTTCGCTCGAGAAAGCCAACGCCATCAAGTCAGAACTGGAGTAAGCATGACCAAAAGAAACAACCAAAAAACAAACATCGGCAGATATATCATGGCAGCCCTGGCGATCATTATCATTCTGGCGATGATTCTTTCCTCAATCAGGTTTTAATTATCATGTCTGAAATTGAAGAAAACATTCAAAAACTGCACCGCGCGACCTACTACGAAAACCTGAACGTTCCCGGACAGGAACGCGATGAGCCATTTCCGCGTTACCTGGCGGAAGTCAGAGATGAAAACAGTTTGATCTTCCTGCCCGACGCCTCGGACTTCCAGCCGCCGCAAACCGACCTGGTCGCGATCCTCAGGCAGCGCGCGACCGTCAGACACTACGACACGCAAGCCGAGCTAACTGCGACAGAATTGGCATTTTTGCTCAAATACACCCAGGGGATCCGCGAGTTCAATCAGAAACGAAACGTGACGCTGCGCTATGTCCCATCCGCCGGTTCACGCCATCCCTTTGAAACCTATTTACTCATTCAACGCGTCAGCGGGTTGCTGCCGGGGTTGTATCACTTTATCGCTCATAAAAACGCGCTCGAAATCCTTTCTCTGAAGCGCGACGCCATCCAACGCGCCCATGAATGTGCTCTCAGGCAGCGGCAGGTCATCACTTCCGCCGTCACCTTCTTTTGGTCTGCCGAGATTTACCGCACCAGTTGGCGCTATTCCGAGCGCGCCTACCGCTATTTTCATTTGGACGCTGGGCATATCTGTCAAAACCTCTACCTGTGCGCCGAATCGATCGGCTGCGGCGTTTGCGCGATCGCCGCGTTTGACGATCAGCTCGCCAACAACCTTTTTGACCAGAAAGAGGCTGAACGTTTCATCACCTACATCGCTTCGGTAGGGAAGAAAATTGACGGATAATTTGTCCGGGCTTCCCGGCAGACCTGTCGCTGTTCTGATTTCCGCCAACGGGGAATGGCAGTCCGTGCTCGACTTGCTTTCCCCGCTTCATGTTGCCCGTTTGCCTTTGGGCGAGGCATTCGTCAGCGCAGATTTTGACGAAAATATCCTGTTTTTCCACTCCGGATGGGGAAAAACCCGATCCGCCGCTGCCTGCCAGTACGTCATCGACCGTTTTCACCCCCGCCTGATCATTAATCTGGGGACTTGCGGCGGACTGGAGGGATTCGCGCGTGTCGGTGAGATATTGCTGGTCGATTCGACCGTCATGTACGATATTATTGAACGCATGGACGACCCTGAGGCGGCGCTCGATTATTATCGCGCTCAGGCGGACACAAGCTGGCTGCCGGAGCGGTTGCCTGAAAATACGTTTCGTGCCGGTATCGCTTCGGCTGATCAGGACATCGATTTCCGAAACCATCGTCTGTTGACCGAGGAGTTCAAGGTCCCGGCTGCGGATTGGGAGTCTGCCGCTATCGCCTGGGTGGCAAAAATGAATGCCACAGCCTTCCTGATTTTGAGAGGAATCAGCGATCTGGTCTCACCCTCGGCTTCCGAAACGGATGCCAATCCGGATTTATGGTTTAAAAGAACAAGGCAAATCATGACCAAACTGCTTCACGATTTGCCTTTTTATCTCGCTTATTCCAAAAATCTGTAGAAATCAACCCAAACGAGCCCGTTCTTCATCCACAATGCTGTGATCGAGCTTTTTGAACAAGGGGCTTGGTTTTCCGAAAGCCTTGCCGGCTTCCAGATCCCGCGCTTGCCACAAATCGACGCCAGCCTGGGTCAGAGCCTTGCTCGAATCGAGCCTGAGCACAGCATGCTCATCCAGCGAATCCCGGACTGATTCCTGGTTCAAGACGCCAAAAATAGACTTGCCTTCGCATAAAATCTGATTGAGTTGTTCGCAGGTCTCCGGCAGGAAGGGCGCGAACATCAGTTTGAGCCAGCTGATTGCCTGGATGGCAGTGTAGAGCGATTTCGCGGCTTGGTCCCGGTCGGTTTTGATTTCGAACCAGGGAGCATGAATATCCAGATATTTGTTTACTTCGCTCGCCAGCCTCATGGCTTCTGCCAGCGCGGCTTTGAGTTCCACTTTTTCGATCCGGCCGCCAACTTCTTCGAATCCCTTCCGGATAACAGCCAGCAATTCCTGGTCGCTCTCGCGCAGCGTCCCCGGCTGAGGGATCTTGCCTTCAAAATTCTTCCAGGTAAAAGACAAAACGCGGTTCACCAGGTTGCCCCAGGTCGCGACCAGTTCGTTGTTGTTGCGCTGAAAAAATTCTTCCCAATCCCAATCCGTGTCGCGGTTTTCCGGCATCGCCACCGTCAGGTAATATCGCAGCGCGTCGCTGTCGTACCGTTCCAGCGCGTCCAGACCCCAAACAGCCCAGTTTTTGCTGCCGCTGATTTTACGCCCTTCGAGGTTCATAAACTCGTTGGCAGGGACATCATAGGGCAAAACCAAAGGTTTTGGATCAGGGTTGCCCATGCGCTCGTCAAAACCGACCCCCATGCCTAGCAATTCCGCGGGCCAGGTGACGGCATGGAAGGTGATGTTGTCTTTACCGATAAAATGAAAGGCTTTGGCGCTCTGATTGGTCCACCAGTCCCGCCAGATGTCCGGGTCACCGTTCAGCTTGCCCCATTCCACCGTCGATGAAAGATAGCCCATCACCGCTTCAAACCAGACATAAAGGCATTTCCCTTCCCAGCCTTCCAGCGGGACGGGAATGCCCCAATCCAGGTCGCGGGTAATCGAAGTCGGTTTTAGCCCAACCGATTGGATGTTTCCCAGCGACTGACGCAACACGTTAGGCCGCCAATAAGACTCGCGCGCCTTCAGAAATTCCTGGATCCTTGGTTCAAGCGTGGAAAGGTCCAGATAAAAATGCTCGGTTTCTTTTAATTCCGGCCTGGAGCCGTCCACTTTGGAGATCGGATTGATCAGTTTTTCGGCTTCCAGTTCGTTGCCGCATTTCTCACACTGATCAGAGCGCGCCCCTTCGTTCCCGCAGATGTAGCAAGTGCCTTCAACATAGCGATCCGGCAAAAAACGGTTCATTTTGGGACTGTACCACTGCTTGGAGACAAAGCGTTTCAAAAAACCATTTTCAAGCAAGGTCAAAAATACTTTTTGGGCAACCTCAAAATGATTTTCGGTGTGGGTTGACGTAAAAATGTCATAACTGATGCCCAAACGCTGAAATAGTTCAATGAACCGCGGATGGAAATGTTTGTAAATTTGTGATGGCGTCTGACCGGTTTGGTCAGCCTTGATTGTGATCGCGGTGCCGTGGGAATCGGAACCGGATACCATCAGAACTTTATTGCCGCGCATGCGGTGATAGCGGGCGACAATGTCCCCCGGCAGATGGGAGCCGGTTATGTTTCCGACGTGGATATCCGCGTTGGCATAAGGCCAGGCAATGGCGACCAAAATATTCTCGTTCATGAACATCTCCAATATAGTTTCATCGGCAAAATTTTATCATCAATATGCTTTGGTTTTATGGAAAAGAGCCGATCGCTCAATCAAACACGACGCCGTGATTATGCTCGCAACTTCCTTTGTTGAGATTTTTGCCGCAGTCCAGGCAAATCCCTTTGCAATCTGGCGAACAGATTGAATTGATCGGCATCTCAAGCAGAATGTAATCCCGGAATGGGATCCCAAGCTCGATATAGCCGTCTTTGGGCACCTGTTCTTCATCCAGCTCTTCAATCATGCGCGGTTCAAAAACATACAGGTCTTCAAAACTGGTTTTGACGTGCACAGGCATGCTCTCGAGACAGCGGGAACACTGCCCTTCCACCACAGCTTCGAGTTGGGCTTGTAAAAGCAAGCCTTCCCGCGTGCGGGAGAAAGAATATGTGCCGATAAGATTTTTGGCATGCAGGTCAGGTTCAATAAAAATGTCAGGGAAGTTGAATTCGAAATCCCGGCTGTAACCGATAGGCTTGTTGAGGAAATAACCGACATTCGTGCGCAAAGGGTGAAGTATTTTTTCCATGGTAAGCTACAATTATCCGTGTATTTGCGATGATTATAACATGGTGATTTTCTTCGAAATTCGCCGGATTGGACACAAGATGAAAACCGTGCTGATCGCCAGCAACAATGGACACAAAGCTGAAGAAATCGCTGCCATCCTTCACGACCTGACGCTGAATCTGGTCACCCCAAAGCAGCTGGGACTGACGCTCGAAATCGACGAGAGCGGTGAAAGCTACCTGCAAAACGCTCTTATAAAAGCCAAAGCCTTCCATGCCGCCTGCGGCTTGCCGGTTTTGGCGGACGATTCGGGTCTCGAAGTTGACCATCTGGATGGCCAGCCCGGCATTCATTCCCACCGTTTTTTGCCGCGTCAAGACGCCAGCAGCCATGACCGCTGCGTCTACCTGATGTCACGCCTGGCGGCATTCCCCAAACCGTGGCAGGCTCACTTTTACTGCTGCGCGGTCTTTTATCAAAGCGAAGGTGAATGGGATTTTGCGGAAGGAAAAATTTTTGGAGAGATCATCGACGAATTTAAAGGCAGTCAGGGGTTCGGTTATGACCCCATTTTTTGGATTCCGGAAAAGCAGCGCACGATGGCTGAACTTGATCCAAAAATGAAGAACCAAATCAGCCACCGCGCTTTGGCGCTGAAAAATCTGCGCGTCCTGAAGGAATGGGCGGAAAATTAAATCAGAATTTGTACCCGATTTTGCGCAAAAAGCCCTTGCGCCATAGGATATCTTCTTCAGTTTCAATTCCAAGCGGCTTGGCTCCGTCCACAACCCCAAGCACGGCTCTGCCCAATTCTGTTTCCAGTAAAACGATTTCCGTCGGGTTTGCGGTGGCGCAAAAAACAGTCGCGACCTCAGGCAGCTGCTTGAGGCTGTTGAGGATATTGATCGGAAAAGCGCCTTCCCCAAGGAAAAGGAAGAATGTATGCCCTGTGGCTACGCGCATCGCATTCTCTTTTGCCAGGGCTATCATCGATTCGTCGTTGCCCGTATACCGCACCAGCCGGGGACCGGACGCTTCATTAAACGCGAGACCAAATTTTGCCTGCGGAGCAAAATTTGCCATCATTTCATGGATATCTTCAACCGTCTTGATAAAATGAGCCTGTCCAAATATAAAATTGATTTCTTCGGGTTTATTCACTTTTTCGGTAAAAATGTTCATCTCTGCCTCCATCTGTTTCCAAAATTGTAGCATAGGCGTCCGCGGTTTTTGTCAATCCCGTTCGGCAGGTTTCTTTGGCTTGATTTTCTTTCAATTTCACAATTAAGGTAAAATTCAGCCATGCAAAAAGCAGGACGTTTCGTCGTGGGGGTGGCGCTCATGCTGAGTATTTTACTGAGCGCTTGTTCAGGTATTGGCAGGCATCAGCCAACGCTGTCTTTTAACCCTGTCACCGAAACACCCGAACCTCAGCTTCCGACCGCCATGCCGACCTACACGCCCACTTTCTCTCCCATCGGCTCTTCCGGCAACCCGCTTGTGATGGGAATCATCATCAAAGAATACATCGCTGGTCAAAACGAGGCGCTGCAATCGGTCGTGGCGCATTTGCAGGAGGGTCTGGGGATGGAAGTCATCGCTCGACCTTTCGCGAACTACGTGGACCTTGAGGCGGCGCTCCAGCGGGATGAATTGCACCTGGTGTGGCTTGAAACGCCGGAATATCTGCTGGCTTCCCAAAAAAGCCTGGCGAGCTCTCTGCTGGTGACCAACCATCTCGGCGTTACCGCCTATGGCGTCCAATTTCTCGGTCATAAAGACAGCGGTCTGAAAAGCTATTACGATCCGGCAACTAATTCCTCCACCTTCACCGCTGCGCAGGCGCTTGCCCAGCTGGCGGGGCTGCGCCCATGTCTGACCCAGGAAGATTCCTTATCCGGTTATTGGGTGCCGATCGGTCTCCTGAATCAAAATGGGATCTCCTTCACCCGTCCGGTACTCACGTTTTCTTTCAGCGCCGCGATGAGAGCGCTCTATATCAAAGGCGTCTGCTCCTTCACCTCCACCTACGCGATCTCAGCCGACCCGCGCACCGGTTCCGAAGTCATCACGGACCTGCCGGACGCGATTGACAAACTGCCAATCTTATGGATCTCGCCGCCGATGATCCCAAACCTGAACCTCTCGGTCAGCACGAAGCTTGAACTCGGCTTGCAAAACCAGATTTCTGAATTTTTACGCGGTTTTTCTCGGGAAGAGGTCGGTAAAAACCTGCTCAGCCAGATGCTCAACTATGAAGTCGCACAATTGGAGCCTATCCACGACAGCAGCTATCAGACCTTGCGGGATATCCTCAGCACGACGGACGTAAGGCTGTCTGAACTGGCACGATAATCCGATGAAAACTTTCCTGCGTGTGTTCCTGATCTTTGGCTGCCTGGCATTTTTTATCACCGGCGGGCTGCGGCTGGCGATGATTTTTGGAACCAAAAACCAGATTTTTACGCTGGAAAACGTGCCGGCGAAAAGAGTGGTGCTCGTTCCGGGCGCAGGGCTGAACGCCAGGGGAGAACCCTCGGCAGCCTTGCAGGATCGACTTGACGCGGCAATCGCGCTATATGAGAGCGGCAAGGTCGAAAAACTGCTGCTCACCGGCGACAACAGCTCCATCCACTATAACGAACCCGGCGCCATGCAGGCTTATGCCCTCAGCCAAGGAATCCCGGAAGCAGACCTGGTTCTCGATTATGCGGGCCGCCGGACGTATGATTCCTGTTATCGTGCTAAATACATTTTTGGTTTGGAAGAAGTGATTGTGGTAACCCAGGCATACCACCTTCCGCGGACCATCTTCCTCTGCAAGAACAGTGGTCTCGAAACGGTCGGAGTACCCGTGGAGCAGTCCCAATATATCCGGGCGCGTTATCTTTTCTGGAATTTACGGGAGGTTTTTGCCAGCGCGGCTGCCTGGACGGATATTTTGATCCGAAAACCACTGCCCATCCTCGGTGACCCGGAGCCGATTTTCCCTTAGGCTTTGCCTTCTCCCCAATATTCGCTGTAATCGATGATCGTGGTGAAGCCGATCACTTCATCTCCCGCTTTGAGAGGGTACATGTTCTGACCGTTGCTGGCGCGTTTTCGCGCGGTCGCGTTGGTGATGGTAAAGACCTTGCTGGCGGTCTTGCTGAAGTGACTGATGCCTTTATCGGTCAGTTTGCCAACCAAAAGCGCAGCGATTTGATCTTTTGAATCCAGCTTCCAGCCGATCACCCCCTGGCCATAGCGTCCCTGAACCGGAAAATCATTGGCGGGAATCCGTTTGGCGTTGCCAAGCCGGGTTAGAAGGGCGACTTCATCCTTATCGCCAACCAAAGAAGCGCCGACAATATAGTCTCCCGCTTTCAACTTGATGGCATTTACGCCCACAGCCACCAATCCCATCGGCCTGACATCATTTTCATTGAACCGGATGCACATGCCGCTGGCGGTCGCCAACAGGACGTCCTGCGTTCCGTCCGAGATCAGGACCTGATAGAGCTCGTCATCCGAGTTTACTTTGGTCAGAACAAAATCGCTCACCGACGCGCCCGGCAGCTCACTCACCGCTGAGCGTTTGATCATCCCTTGCCGACTGATCGTGATCACGTAACGATCGGGCAGGTCTTTGGTCTCAATCGGGACCGTAAAAATGGATTGCAGGATGTCATTTGGATGCAGCGGCGCGATCTTATGCGCCGGCACGGCGGCTTCCTCCCCGCTCTGAACCGGTATCGCCAACGACGCAATCGCCGCGCAGCGTCCTTCGGTCGTTACCAGGAAAATGGTTTGGTGAGAATTGGTCCGAACCAGACTCCAGGGCGCTTTTTCGCCGCCCAAACGGTTTGCCTTATCGCCTTCCGTTCGGGAGAGCAATCCGTCTTCGCTGATTTCGACCCAGTAGTGTTCCAGCGGCATCACGTCCGTCACTGTCAGGAAATCTGAGGCTTTTTCGCCTTCGCCCAAGGTGATAATCTGGGTTTTGCGTTTGTCGCCATACTTTTCTTTTACTTCCTGCAGTTCCCCGATGACGACTTCTCGCATCATTTTCGGGGATTTCAGCAGGGCTTTCAGTTCTTCAATTAACTTGCTGACCTGCTTATATTCCTCTTCAATCTTTTGTCGTTCCAGGGATGCCAAACGCCGCAGCGGCATTTCGAGAATAGCGTTTGCCTGAATTTCGTCAAGCGAATATTTTTCCATCAGGGTCTTGCGTGCGTCGTCGACCGATTGCGATTTTTTAATAATCCGGATGATCTCATCAATATTTTTGATCGCGATTCTGAGCGCTTTCAGGATGTGCAGCCGCTCTTCGTTTTTCCGAAGCAAATAAACGCTCCGGCGTCTGACCACTTCAAGCCGGTGCTCAACAAAAACCCGCAGGGCTTGCTTGAGCGAAAGACGGTGCGGACTGCCGTCCACCAGCGCCAGGATATTGATCCCAAAGGTGCTGTGCATTTGGGTGCGTTTGTAGAGCGTTGTCAGAATTTCATCCGTATCGGCGTTTTTATTCAGATCGATCACAATGCGCATGCCCTGCCGGTCAGATTCGTCCCGCAGGTCGGTTACGCCTTCCAGCCCGCCCTCACGCACGATGGAGGCGATTTTTTCGATCAGAGAAGATTTATTGACCATATACGGCAGCTCGGTCACGATGATCCGCATGCGTCCCCGCGACATCTCCTCCAACCTGGTCCTGGCACGCATCTTTACCGTTCCGTGGCCCGAACCATAGATTTGAGAAAGCGGCTCGGAGCTGTCGTCCTGCAGGATCATCCCGCCGGTGGGAAAATCTGGGCCCTTGAGGTGGACCATCAAATCATCCACGCTGATGTCCTCAATTTTTTCCCAGTTCCGCAGCATCATGATCAGCGCGTCCACCGTTTCGCCAAGGTTATGCGGCGGGATATTGGTTGCCATCCCAACCGCGATGCCGGAAGCTCCGTTGACCAGCATGTTTGGGATTGCTGAAGGCAAAATTGAAGGCTCTTTGAGCGTGCCGTCAAAGTTGTCATTAAAGTCAACGGTTTCCATGTCGAGCTGGCGCAGCAGCTCAATCGAAATCGGCGAAAGGCGGGCTTCGGTATAACGCATTGCCGCCGGGGGATCGCCGTCAATGCTGCCAAAGTTTCCCTGACCATCCACCAAAACATAGCGCTGCGAGAAGTCCTGAGCCATCCTTGCCATGGCGTCGTATACCGCGGAGTCGCCGTGAGGATGATATTTACCCAACACCTCGCCGACGATTCTTGCTGATTTTTTATGGGCAGTGTTTTCACGGATCCCCATGTCGTACATCGCGTACAAAATGCGGCGCTGAACCGGTTTCAGTCCGTCCCGTGCATCCGGCAGCGCGCGCGCCACGATTACGCTCATCGCGTAATCCAGATAACTTTGCTGCATTTCAGCATTGATGTTGATCTTGTTGATGTTGGTCGAAACCATAGGCTAAACCTTTTTACAAAACAAATCTTACCTGACGAACTTTAAATATAGCACAAAAAACACCCGGAAAGAGCTTCCTTCCGGGTGTTTGGGCAATCTTTACGACTTGTTATTCTTCGTCTTCGCTGAAGAGGTCTTCGTCCTCTTCGTCCAGGTCGAGGTCAAATTCCTCGTCCTCAAAGCTTTCGTCTTCCGCTTCGAGAGACAGGTCGCTTTCTTCTTCCTCTTCCTCGTCCAGATCTTCGTCTTCACCGGTCATGCGATATTCCATCTCTTCCAGATTATCGAGATCGTAGAGGTGTTCATCTTCGAGCTCGTCAAAATCTTCCAGATCGTCTTCGGGGAAAAGATCTTCCTGGCTTTCATCCGTATCGGCGATGCCGGAGGGGACAATGTCCTGATCATGCTTGTCAAAGCGTCCCGGTTCAAATCCGGTACCGGCAGGGATGAGCTTGCCGATGATGACGTTTTCCTTCAGGCCATAGAGCGGGTCGACTTTGGATTCGATCGCCGCGCCGGCGAGCACCTTGATGGTGTGCTGGAAGGAACTCGCGGAAAGGAAGGAATCGGTGCTTAATGAGGCTTTTGAAACGCCGAGCAGGATTTCGCTGTAGCGTGCCGGACGCAGCCCCTTTGCCAGCAATTCTTCGTTCTCACGCCGTATCTCGAGCCGATCAACCAGATCCTGAGGCAAATACTTTGTGTCGCCGGGTCTGGTGATCAAAACCTTGCTGAGCATCTTACGGATGATAACTTCGAAGTGCTTGTCGTTGATATTCTGGCCCTGGGTGCGGTAAACCTGCTGAATTTCCTTGAGCAAGTACATTTCCGCGGCTTCGCGACCTTTGATGCGCAAGATGATATGCGGATTCATTGAACCCTCGGTCAGGGGTTGCCCCGCTTCCACCTGCTGACCATCCTTGATGCTCAGGCGCGAAGTCGAAGGAATATCATAAGACTCAGCCTGTGTGTCTTCGTAAGAAACGATGACCTGATTGTCTTCAAAACGCACCCGACCGGCATTGCTGGCATTGATGGTGGTTTCGTCGTGGCTGGCAATTACCGCGCCTTTGTCAAGCTGGTCTTCTTCATGGACCAGAATTTCCCAACCTTCGGGGATTTCGTAGTTGTCAGAGACCATGACCACATTTTCAACGCGAACGGACCGCTGATCGGGGTTCTTGTCATTTTGAACGATACTCGCGATGCCGCTGATCTCACTGATGACCGCTTCGTCTTTGGGTGTTTTTCTGGCTTCAAAGAGTTCCTCAACCCTGGGGAGACCGGTTGTGATGTCACTTCCAGCCGCGACACCGCCGGTATGGAAGGTACGCAAGGTCAGCTGGGTACCAGGTTCGCCAATCGACTGGGCGGCAACGATCCCGACCGCCGAACCAAGCTCGACCATCGTGCCGCGGCCCAGATCGGTACCGTAACAACAGGCGCAAATGCCGTGAACGAGTTCGCAGGTCAATGGAGAGCGCACGTAGACTTCGGTGATGTTGGCGTCCATGATTTTCTTGATCAGGTCATTGGTGATCAGGTCGTTTCGTTCCGCGATGATTTCTCCGGTTTCGGGGTTGGCTAAACGGGCTGCCAGCAGGCGTCCGATCAGACGGTCGCCAAAAGGCTGACCCGCAAAGTCATCCGCGGCGCGAAGCCAAATCCCTTCTTCGGTCCCGCAGTCATGATTGTTGATGATGATGTCCTGAGCGACGTCGACCAGACGGCGGGTCAGGTAGCCGGCTTCCGCGGTACGCAGAGCGGTATCTGCCAGACCCTTGCGGGTACCATGGGTGGAAATGAAGTATTCCAGAGCCGAAAGACCTTCGCGGAAGTTGGAGCGAATCGGCATCGGGATGATACGCCCAGAGGGGTCCGCCATCAGACCGCGCATACCAGCCATCTGCGAAATAGGACTGAAACCGCCTTTGGTCGCGCCGGAAAGCGCCATGGTAGACAGGTTGCCATTGGGATCCATATGTTTGCGGACTGCCTGACCGACCTTGTTGGTGGTTTCCTGCCAAACTTTGATGATGTTGTTGTTCTGTTCGGTCTCAGAGGAAAGCCCACGGCGGAAGGCTTTTTGAATCTTTTCAACTTCAATCAGCGCTTCGTTGATTAGCTCTTTTTTCTCCGGCGGGACCGTAATATCCGAAACAGCCAGGGTAGACCCGGACTGGGACGCGTAGCGGAAGCCGATGTCTTTGATCAGGTCGGCGATTTTGGTGGTTTCGTCCAAACCTTCAATGTTATAAATTTCGCTGATCAAGTCACGCACGCCGCCCTTATCGAGCACCTGGTTGGTAAAACGCATCGATTGGGGCAGGATGTCATTGAATACTGCCCGACCGACGGTGGTATCCACAATCCGCACCTCCGGCTGGTTGAGGCGGTTGTTCTGTTCATCAAAATATGTCGAGACGCGCAGCTTGATCTTGGTGTGGATTTTGACCTGTTTCAGCTGGTAAGCCATGATGACTTCTTCGATGCTTCCAAAGACACGGATGCTTTCCTGGGTCGGAACCGGAGGATCCATGGTCAGATAGTAAACGCCCAGCACCATATCCTTGCCTGGAGAGATAACCGGCTCACCGCTGGCAGGTTTGAGAATATTTTTGCTTGCCAGCATCAGTTCACGGGCTTCTTCGACCGCCTTGTCAGAAAGCGGCACGTGGACCGGCATATGGTCGCCGTCAAAGTCCGCGTTGAACGCGGTGGTGACCAAAGGATGCAGCTGAATGGCGCTGCCTTCGACCAAAATCGGCTCAAAAGCCTGAATACCGAGGCGGTGCAGCGTTGGAGCGCGGTTCAAAAGCACAGGGCGGTCCTTAATGACTTCTTCCAAAACTTCCCAGACTTCGGGACGGTTGCGCTCGATGTATTTTTTGGCGCCCTTGATGTTGTTGGTGTATTCGTGTTTGTCGAGCCCCGCGATGACGAAGGGACGGTAAAGCTCCAGCGCCATTGCTTTGGGCAAACCGCACTGGTAAAGTTTGAGATGAGGTCCGACCACAATTACGGAACGGCCCGAATAGTCCACGCGTTTCCCCAGCAGGTTGCGGCGGAAGCGGCCCTTCTTGCCTTTAAGCATATCCGAGAGGGAACGCAGTTCGCGCCGACCGCGGCGGCTGAGCATTCTTCCGCGCTGCGAATTATCGATCAGCGAGTCAACCGCTTCCTGGAGCATGCGCTTTTCGTTGCGCACGATCACATCCGGCGCGCCCAATTCGAGCAGCCTCTTGAGACGGTTGTTGCGATTGATCACGCGGCGGTAGAGGTCGTTGAGGTCCGAAGTCGCAAAGCGGCCGCCGTCAAGCTGTACCATAGGCCTCAGGTCAGGAGGGATAACCGGCAAAACGGTCATGATCATCCATTCCGGGCGGTTGGTAGAACGGCGGAAAGCTTCGACAACTTTCAGCCGGCTGGTGGCTTTCTTGCGTTTTTGTTTGCTTTTGGTCGTGCGTGCCTCTTGCCACAGTTCCTCAGAGAGCGCGTCCAAATTGATGCGCTGCAAAATATCATGGAAAGCTTCAGCGCCCATATCGGCTTTAAAGACGTTGCCCCAGCGCGATTTAAGCTCACGATATCTCGATTCGCTCATGAAGGTAAAGGGCTCCAATTCAAAGAGCTCGTCACGTTTGCGGGCGTTTTCGGTTTTGGTCAGGCCTTCTTCATCGTCAAGCTGACCGCGCAGATTTTCCATCTCCAGATCGGCTTCGGCTTTGATTTTTTCTTTTTCCATGGCGAGCTTTTCGAGGCGCGCGCTTTTTTCTGCGCGCAAATCGCCCTCAAGTTCTTCCATGTGTTCGCGCACCATCGCTTGCACGTCTGAAATATGCCTGGAAGAAACTTCTTCTCCGGCGGCGACGACTGTTTTTTCGATGCCGTTGACCGCGAAAACGATCGGCTTGCGAATGGTCTTGCCGGCTTTCGCCGCCAGCTCGCGTTCCAGGTCCTGACCCGCGGAGATCACAGGCTCAAACAGGCTGGCGACCTTTTCGTCGTATTCTTTTTCGATGAAGGTTTTGTTGGCGTCCAGTTCCTTCAACTGCGCGTCACGATGCTTTTTGGTTTCCGCGATCTTGGAGTTCAGCTGCTCGCTCAGTTCCCGTTCCGAGACACTGATTTCGTCTTCCAGACGCTTGAGCGCTTTTTGGCGGGCGTCCTCATCCACATAGGTGACGATGTACTGCGCGAAATAGAGGACCCGGTCAAGGTTCTTGCGGGAAATATCCAGCAAAAGCCCCAGGTAGGAGGGGATCCGGCGGGTATACCAGATATGAGCGACCGGAGCCGCCAGTTCGATATGCCCCATTCGTTCGCGGCGGACGGAGGATTTCGTGACTTCGACACCGCATTTGTCACAAACGATGCCCTTATAGCGCGGGTTCTTGTACTTGCCGCAATAACACTGCCAATCTCTGGTAGGTCCAAAAATGGCTTCACAAAACAAGCCGTCTTTTTCTGGTCGCAATCGCCGGTAGTTGATTGTCTCGGGTTTGAGGACTTCTCCGTAAGACCAACTGCGGATCACTTCGGGTGAAGCAAGGTTAATGCGTAAGGCTTTCATTTCTTTAGATTCCACTCATTCCTCCAAGTTTCGCTGAGGGTTTAAGACACAAAAAACCCGCTGGAATTCTTGTCCCAGTGTGTTTTTGGTTTATCCGTAAAGTTTTCGCGACCTGCTATTATAGAATTAATCACGCGTTTCTGTCAAGTTTTTTCATGCCATCCAAGCGGTGCAAAGGGATATCCAGATAGAAAATGCTCCCTGCGCCAAGGCGGCTTTCCACCGAAATGCTGCCGCCGTGTTTTTCAACAATTGATTTTACTATAGAAAGTCCCAATCCCTGTCCCCGATTTTCAAAATTCTGTTCATCATCCATGTGGAAGAATCGGTTAAATATTCTGGTTTGATCCAAAGGAGCGATCCCCTTGCCGTGATCCGTGACGCTCAAATGCAGCCACGACGCGTCCTTTTCCGCTTTGATCAAAACTGTTTCGCCTCTCGGACTAAACTTAATGGCGTTCTCGATCAGGTTAAAGACAGCCTGCTGCAGCAGCACCCTGTCCGCCGAAATATACGGCGCCTTGATGGAACCAAAATCGGTGTGGACCGAAATCTTTTTTTGCTGAGCCTGGATATCCAGCATGTCGATGGTTTCATTCACCATTTCCTTGAAATCGAAAGTGTTGTACATCAAGCCGCTTTCATGATCCAGCCGATCCAGATCGAGCACCTTGCTGACCAGCCGTTTCATATCTTCAATCCCGCTTTCAAGTCGGTTGACAAGATGGATCTGTTGATCGCTCAGATTGCCAATGTGCTTGATCAGGCGGGTGTAGCCGATCATCAGCTTGAGCGGCGAGCGCAAATCGTGACTGATGTTGCTGACAAACTCATTTTTCTCCCGGTTGACCTGCGTTAGCCAGCGGTTGTCCTTGAGGTAAATGATCGTGCCGGTCTCCTGACCTTCCAGTTTGACTGGCAAAACTTCGACCCGATACTCATTTCCAGCCAGGTTGATCGTTTTTTCTTTTTCGCTGCGCGCCTGGTTGCGCTGCATCAATTCAACCATTTTCATCTGCGGGATGAACTTCTTGCCCGCGACCGCGCTGACCATTTCGGGGCTTAATTGGGCGAGGTTTTGAGCGGAAAGGTTCTCGTAGAGCACCTGCCCGTTGGTGTCGACCACCAAAATCGGATCCGAAATCGCGTTCAGCACCTCGTTGAGCCAGGATCGTTCCGTCCGAACTTTGAGGATCTGATCTTTGGTGCTCAAGGTAGCTGTCGCGCGAAAAGCAAGCTCTTTGTAAAAAGCAATTTCTTCATCACTGAACCAGCGGTTTTCTTCAAATCCGATCCACAGGATTCCTTTCGAGGAATCGATCCCATTCAGCTGGCAGGCAACCAGAGAAAGCGGATAGGGGGTCCCCGGCGTCAGCCCAAAATATTGGTCTGTCTTAATATCACTCAACACCAATGTTTCGGCGCCGGCGATTTTTTCCAAAATCAGCACGTCAAGGTAAGCGTAGGTCCTGGCATGTTCCCCTTGCCCCACCCGCAGACGGATTTCCTGCCTACCGGTTTGCTGGTTGTCATCGAACAATACCAGGCGTGCCGCGCTGGCATCGTTGGTCAGGGCAGCTTTCAGAATTGACGATAAAACGTTATCGTAGCCTTCTTTGGAATATTGAGACGGATCCAGGGAGAGCAGCCTCGATTGGGTATCGGTGCGCAGCTGAAGACTTTTCCGCAATCCCTCCAGGGCGTCATTGATAGCTTTTTCTCCCGCTGAGCGGTTCGCGTCCTCGCTGAATGGTTCGTAATTTCCCTCACCCAGCGCTTCGATCCTGGATAAAACCGAATCGTAAGCGGGCTTGGCTTTGGGCGGGTTCAAAAAGTAATTCGGTTTCCAATCCTGATTCAAAAATTTCATCGTCAGCCAAAGGCAAGCAGCCGCGGTAAAGACTTCAGGCAAATGGGTTAACCATAAAAAGATCGCCTGAGTCAGGACGGCGATCACATCTCTGAGTCCATACACAAAAGCCAGCCCAAATTGATAGACCATCCAGAACGGCAGCGCCAGCATTGCCGTTTCAAAAAGTCGGGTAATGGTCACCCGTGGGTTTTCGGGGTTTTCGGGGTTTTCGCTGCTCTCGTTCAGCCGGAAGGCAAAAACCAATGCCAGCGCGGGATAAAACAAAACCAGCGAGAGGTCCTGCCGCGCGAAGAAAATCAGGGCAAGGCCGGTTAGAGCGGCAATGATAAACGCGGCTAAAGGTCCTGCCAGTCCGACTGCCAAAATCGCAGGAATTGCCGCCAAAACCGGCAAAATCGGCTGATATTTTTCTCCAGTAAAGCCCAGAACTTCTCCGTCGAAGGGCTTGGCGAAAACAAAAACCAAAGGGATCACTGCCAACAATAAAATGTAAAACCAGCGATTTTTGAAAAATGCCTGGTTGGTTTCCTTTTTCGCCAGGGAAATCAAAAGATAAATCAGGAGCGCGGCACCGAAAAGGGGTAAAACGAAGGCTGCCGCCTTGAGGGCGGATTGCCCGGAAAGTGGATCGAGCTGGTTGCGTGAAAGCAGACTGAGCCAATGCATGATGTCAGAATTATAACATGCCAGGCTTACCTGCCGATTAAAATGGCGGGTTTGTCAATGAATCAGGCTCATCACATGTTCGACCACTTGGTAGACCGTCATATGATCAGAATCGACAATAATGGCGTCTTCGGCGGGTTTCAGCGGCGCCACTGCCCGGCTCGAGTCTATTTCATCGCGATGCCGCAGGGATTCGAGGATTTCATTGAAACAAACCTTTTTCCCACGGCTGAGGTCTTCGATATAGCGGCGCTGGGCGCGCACTTCCGCGCTCGCGTCCAAATAAATCTTCAGATCCGCATTCGGCAGAACCACCGTGCCGATATCCCTGCCGATCATGACAATCTTCCCTTTTTCAGCGATTTTGCGCTGCAGATCCGTCATGGCGGTTCTCACCCGTGGATAAACAGAGACTTCAGAAACATTCTGATTCACTTCCGGCGACCTGATATCCCAGGTATGATCCTTCCCATTGATCATGACATCGAATTGTCTGCCGTCCTCACTGCTTTTTGGCAGGATGTCGATCTGAACGCGTTCCGCCAGCTCACTGACCGCGTTTTCGTCAAAGACATCAATCCCTTCTTCCAGCGATTGACAGGCTACCGCGCGGTACATGATGCCGGTATCCAAACAAATATAGCCGAGTTTATTGGCAACCAGGTTGCCAATGGTCGATTTTCCGGAAGCGGCTGGTCCGTCGATCGCGATGGTATCGGGAAGGTTTTCATAGGAATGTTCGCACATTTTTTATTGGTTCGCTCCTGTAAACAGATTGGTTTTTATCCATAAAACAGCCTTTTGATCCAAAAACTGCGGTGTCACGCCAAACATCGTTTTAAGATATTGCGGCAAGCTCCCTTTTTGCCAGTCGACAGACCGTTCAAGGACGATATTCATCCCGCGGTAATCGTTCTGAACGTCAGGCGCCGCGCTTCCGCGGGTCAGCAGCAGACTGGGATCGTTGTCATCCCGGAATTTCGCGAATTCACGCAGATACCATTCCAGCTGATCCGGCAGTTCTCTCAACCCAAAAGAACCAAGGTTACCAAGGTTTTTTCCGGTCAGGTTAAATTCTTCTGAAATTTGTTCGATGTCCTCGTTTGGTAGATAAACCAGAGGGCCAAGATATTCCACCGCCCTGAGATGCTGCTCGGCTTTCAATCCGCGCAAGGTTCCCGCGAGATTCAATACGATCAGGAACAACAATGCCGAAGCGCTCATGACACGCTTCAGGCTGCTGTTGGGCCAGGCATGATTGATCAGCCACCAACTGGAAACAAGAAGCACCAGACCGGCAAGAGCCATCAAACCGATGTTAATAAATTGAGGCGAATGGAGGTCGAGCGCAGCCAGCTTTCTCAGGTTTTGGGAGAAGTAAACCATCAAGGCAAGCATGAAAATTGCCAAAACGGCTCCGCCAAAACTAAATAGCTTGAAATCAAGCCTGAATTCGCTCAGCCACCAGGCTGCCGCGATCCAGAATAAAAACGTCGGCGCGAGTAATAATTCATAACTTGAGCGGCTCATGGCGATCGCAACCAAAAGCGAGACCAGCGCTGCCGCGCCCAAAAAATGGGAGAGCTCTTTCCTGCCACGACGTTTTAAGCCAATCAGTGCACCAATAAACAAAAGCATGCCTAATAAGCTACGCGCAAACAGTAAGTATATCGGGTGATATACCGGATTTGCAAAGGGCTTACCTACCAGACGCCAAAATTCCAGCAATCCGCCGGCGGCATCACCCAATCCAGCCGGATTGAGCAAAAACGATGTGCTTAGCAGAACCAGCGCTGCAAAAAATGCAATGATTGCTTTCGAACTCGCCAGCTGTTTGATCTCAATCAGCTCGCGCAATTGATTGACTTTCTCGGCGTCAAAAAAGAGTCTGAAAAGCAGATAAAAAACACCCGCCAGCAGTAAAAAGACCCAAAATGCCGCCCCGCTCAGGAACCCAATTGCCAGGCTCAAACCCGCAAGCCCCGCTTTTTTGTGTTTCAGAAAGGTCAGTGCCCAAAGCAGTGCCGCCAGCGCGATGATCCCAGGGTTGACCGCCCGCGAGAAAACGATGAAAACCGAATCCAACGCCAGCGCGATCGCCAACACCAAACCGCGTTTTTCTCCGGTGAAGTCCCTCCAAAAAGCAGGCAGCGCGACCAGGCTGATGCCCGCCAGCGCGGGGACGAGCCGCGCCAGAAAGTTGGAGGGTTGCAAAAGAAAAAACAACAGGGCTGTCAGTCCGGTATATGCCGGCGCAAGACTCCCCGCTCCCGGCTGCCGTTGGGCGATCTGCCAGGCAGAGTTAGTTAGTTCCACTTCGGCTGGTGTGAAGGCAGCCTTCCCCAGCAGGGATAACCTGATGAGCGCGGCTGCGACGATGGCAACGATCAGCAGGACGGACATGCTCCCGCTCTTGAAAGCGAGCGGAGAACTCTTGAAATTTTCTTGGCTAATCATCAGTGTTTTTTAACCTCATAAACATCGACTGTTCCCTTATCCAAAACTTTTTCAAGGTTGGCTTCAAATTTACTGACATCAACCGCATAGGTTTGTCTTTCCAGCTCACCGACGACGATGTAACGGATATTATACTGGTCGATTACGGCTTTGGCGCGCTCCCAGCTGGCGGTGCTGTATAGTTCCCGCAGGTCATTTTGACGCGACCCCATTTCTTCGTATCCACCGCGCCATTGGGCTTCGTGACCAATCCAGCCCAAAACAGTCGGCATCCCGGAGAAAGTGGACACAAGGTTGTAGGTGGTGTAGCTTCCTCCGGAATCAGCGACGGCTTCTGCCATCACTCCCAGCGGGGCGTCCGCCAGCCAGTCCGCCGCGGCAAGTTCATTGGCTGAATAGACATAAAAATCCTGTTTTCCGTCCAGGGAATACCCGTCTCTTGGGGCAAATCCTTCGGTTTTGTTCCACAATTCGATCGTCGGATAAACCAGACCCGCTGCCAGACATGCCAGGCAAATCACTCCAAGCGCCAGCTTATATTCTTTACGGATGAGATGCCAGAGCAGCCACCCGATAAAAAGCAAAGGGATCAAAATGATCAGATAATCCAGCCAGGTCGCCCCAAAGACAGGGGTCAGTTTTTCCAGCCGTTTTGCGGTTGAAAAGCCAAAGGCAAGCAAGCCCACGACCGTTATTAAACCTGCCATCAGCTTGTCAGCCAAGCCCTTGTCACGGTCCATAAAATCGGAGATCGAAAAAGCCGCCGCCAGCGACCACAGGATCCAGGCTTGGAAATAGAACTTGAAAATGGTGTTCATGCGGTTGCTGAATTGATCCTTGAGGTAGATAAACTCAGGCACGAGAACGAGCAGCGCTCCAAGTAATATCAGCACCAGCACAAAGCCTTTCGCGTTCAGAGACGGCCGCGGCATGCCTTCTGAACCGTCAATCCCGGGATCGGCCTTCGCCCCAGGCAGCAGCTGATCCAAAGCCAGGCAAATGAGCAAGAAGAGAGTCAAAAATGCCCCCGGCGCCTTCAGCCGTGCGAGCAGCGACCCCAACAGCAGCTGTTGGTTGTTTTCAGCCCCCTGGAGGCTGTTGATCAAGCCGTCCATATGCTCCAGCCTGCCGGCAAGCCACCCCAACCCCCAGCCGAGGACAAAGAGGAAAGTCACGGCTGCCAGCGCCAAAAGAAGCGCGGATTTTCCGGGGAAACGCTTCAGCCTGATCTGCCGATAGGTCAGCCAAAGCAAGATCGCGCCCAACAATGGACCAAACATGATCCACAGGCTGCTTCCGTGGGTAAAAAACGCCAGGCTTGGCAGGATTCCACCGGCTTGCGAGGCAAAACTGAGATAAAAAGGCAGGTAGGCGGCAACACTGAGAATTCCGCCCGCCAACCCCAACAATACCAATTGGAGCAAGCGTTTGGTGTTCCAACCATCCTTTTGAGACCAGGACCAAACCAGCGCGAAACAAATCAAAAGCAGGTAAAAGGGAAAGTCCCAGGTATTCAAAAAAGCCAAGCCGCCCAGGGTTAAAACCGCTATTCCTGCGTTAAGCCAGCTGAGCCGGATTTGTTTGTCAAACAGCCGGCTGTTCTTCTCCCAACCGCCCAACCAGGCATTCAAAGCCTGCGCGATCGCCAGCAAGACAAATGGCATTCCCAGCAAATGGGGATGGATGTCTGATAACAAATAAGTGAAAAACGGAAATTCATCGATGATCTCGATTGCCGAGCCGTTCAGCCGAAAATCCTGCAGCACACGGCTGCCCTGCCACCACGACCAGCCTCCCCGATTTGGAAACCAATTGTAGGCGTATGGTTCAACACTCAATGCCGGCAGATTGAACCCCTTCAGAGCCTCCGGTGTCAGAAAGCCGCGGGAGTGCAGCACATCCAGAAGCCCAAACCAGTTGGACACGATCAGGATCAAAACCGGCGCCAACACTGCCAGCCAGTAATTTCGGGGAGGCAAATCTGGCTTTTCTTCCGAATCGCCGGAGCGTCTTCCCAACAGATCCCATAGCAAGCCGTAACCCGCCAAAGCCGTCAGCCCAAACCAGAGCGCGGAAACCAGGTTGTAGCCAACCGAAGAGGCTGTTCCGGTCAGCCGGATGAGCAAGGCAGAGATGACGTAACCAAAGTAGTAATAAGATATTCCATAACCCGAAAGCCAGGGATCGTGCGGCGGAAAAACATCCGATTTCAAAATAGCGTTAATGAACGCCATTTCCATGAATTTTTCGGTGTGAATAATGTCTGGGTTCGCGGCGCGGACAACTACCCAAAAGACAAAAAATGCCAGGAAGAGCGCTTCGCTCGCGATAAGGAGCTTGTTTAGCCCCAGCAATTCTTCCCGGAAATTTTTGATTCCCCTTCGTTTAAGCAGCCAGAGATTGGGGATCATGACCAAACCCAGCGACAACAGCGCGGACGACGCGTTATTCCGCAAGACTCCCAGCGAGCTCAACCACCACCAGACAAATCCCCATAAAAGCAAACCAAGCGGCTTTGCCAGGTAAACTCCTTTTGATGGTAATTTCTGAAAGAGTGAAAGGGTCAGCGGAAGGCTGATCAAGCCCACCAGCTGGATTAAAAGAAACCATTTCAGAGCGTCAATCATGCTGCCTCACCTTGTAGATCGCTGTACCCTCCTGGCGATAGACCGCATCCCAGAGTTCGCCATCCCACTGCGTGAATTTAATCAAACCGGCGGTCGAATACATCGCCAGTTCCTGTTGACCCACGATAATGTATTGTACATCGTAGCGCCGGATGTAATCAGACACAAATTCCCGGTCAGTGCTGTTGTAGAAGAGGTTGAGCTCATCCACCCGTTCCTGAACCTGATTGTCACGCATAATGGCGCGCTGCTGCCGCTGATGGTAGTTCCATCCAACCACACTGGGCAGCCCGGTATAAATGGTAAAACGGTTGCCCCAGGCATACTCGTAGGTTTGGGCTTCCACGATCACCGGCGAGCCTTCAACATGATCCTGCATCCACTGGATCGCGCGATAATCCCTGCCAAGATCCATGTCGAGACCATTGGAATGATAGAAGGAGCTTTCCATGTATTTCATGCCGTCCAGTGTTCGCGGAGCCTGCTCGCTCATCCGATCGCTCATCTTATCCAGACTGGCGAGAGTCGGAAAGAGCAGGGAAATGAACAACAGGAAAAACAAAGGGATTTGAAAGGCATGCTGCCAGCGGGGCTGCCAGTTTTCAACTCTTTCGAGCAACACGACGGCGGCCAGACCCAACGGCAGCGTCTGCAGCATCCAGGCCTGGTGATAGAGCTTGAAAACCACGTTCATTCTCCCGACATCGCCCACAAGATAGACCAGCTCAACCACGATGGTGAGCAGAAGTCCGGTCCCGATCATGAAATACGCCAGTCTCTTCGCGTCGTTTTCAGTCGTAACCAGCAGGAAAAGTGCCGCCGCCGCCAATGGAAAAGCGATGACCGCAATCGAGACCTTCAAAACCAGCAGGGCTGCCAGAACCAGGCTGAGAACCACGCCGAGGGCGATCAAAGCATTTTTTCTTTTAACCCAGGGCTGGACCGCTGACATCTTTGTGGTCGCCAGCCAATGGTGCAGTTCCCAGGCAAACCACCAAATAATGAGGAAAAGGATCAACCCCCAGTGCAGCAAATATGATCTGATCGGGGTTCGGGCTCCTTCCCAAAACCCGATGGTGTTGTAACCGGGGAAAAAGCGGCTGTTAAAGTTAAAATACAAAATTCTGGTGACAGCTGCCAGGATGAAAACCAGTCCCAGGGAGATCAGGATTTTGCCGACCCATCCGGGGAGTCTGCCCAATTTGATGGGCGGCAAATCGCGCCACATTACAAAAACCAGCACGATCAGATTGAAGGCAATGAATGTCAGGTAATCCCATGTATTTGTAGGCTGCAGGGCGCCGACGACCATGCCGCCAACCAACAGCACCGGGATCATCGTCCGTATCGCCTTGCGCAGGCTCGCGCACCAATCTTTTTGGCGCATGATCAGTGACAAACCCCAGGCAACCGCAGCCATCACAACCGGCATGGCGATCAGATGGGCATGAAAATCAGCATAGAGGAAGGTAAAGAAGGGAAATTCGGTGATCGGTTCCCCGGGGATCGTGCGGCTGGGGTTCCAATACCAGGTTCCCGGACCAATCGGCAGCTGCCGGGTTTGTGCCAATACCCTGATCCCTTTCATCGTCCAGAGAAAGGACTGCCCAAAACTTGCCTTGGTGATATCCGCCCCATTGGACCCCAGAATTGCCAGGCCGTCCTTGATTACCTTGATCTCTCCCAGATTTCCAAAAAATGCCAGCAGCAGGCTGCTGATCAGCCCGCCGCGGAATGCCAGCTTTTCGGGCGCGGCATTGCCTTTGGATCGGAAACCGAACCAGGTCAAATTCCAACCGATGGAAAACGCGCCGATCACCAGCATCGCGTACCATAAAGCCAGACAAATGTTGTAGGCCACCGCGGGAATGATCCCGAGCAGCTTGATCGGCATCGCCACGATCACCTGTCCGTAATAGTAATAATTGATGTAACCGCCGGCAAACCAAGGATCATAAGCGGGGAACGTGCTGCTTTTAATGGCAGCATTCAGATAGCTGAAATCCATCGGTTTTTCACCACCGCGCCAGGGATGCCAGAGGTCCGGATTATTAAAGCGAATCCACAGGAATAACAAAAATGCTGCCAAAAAAACAAGTTCTTCCCAAAGGATCAGCTTGCGCTGCTCTGTGAAGAACGTTTTCAGGCTGCTTCGGGTGAACCAGGCGACCAGCGCTGAGACCAGCAAAATCGCCAGCAGCACTATGCCCAGCAATGTCCTGCTCACCGTAATCTGCAGGGAGCCCAGGTTGAAGGCAATCAGGGTAAACAGCAGCAAGCCCACAATTCTCGAGAAGGCATACCCATTGTCGCGCAAGCCCAAAAAAGCCAGACGCGTGATTGGGAAGACCGCCCAGCTCAGCAGCAGTAAGAACAGATACAGCGCGACCACGCCAGTCCAGGGATGCCGGTTGAACAAAGCTTCTCTGTCAAAAAGCTCCGACCAGGTACCTCCTTGCTGCTGTCGGGTTTTTTCCGCGTCGTCCAACATCAAACCGGATTCCGGCGTTTGAAATTCAGGTTTATATTCTTCAATTTCCTTCGGGGAAAGATGCCTGGCTTTGGAAATATCAATTTCGTTCAGCAGCTGCAGCATGCGCTCTGAATCGTAGCTTTCGTTTTTCCTGAAAATCAACACTTTCGGATGGTCGTAAACCGAAAAGGCTTCTTCGGCAAACTGATCGTTAAATTCCCAGGAGCCAAGCCGCGGATAGGAAGTCACAGTTTTAACCAAATCAAAACCAAATTCAGGATTCAGCCGTTCGGATTCCGCCTTGTTATAACAAACCACGGTATCCTGATCATCAGGACAATTCAGCAGTTCGCGATAAAAATGGACGCTCAGCGGATATCGCTCCGGCACGCGGGGAACTGTGCCGAACTGACGGTTGGAGCTCATGACGATATAGTCCGCCTGGTCCAGGACCTGATAATAACGCTCCCTTTTGTTGGCATCGTCGGTCCAATACATTTCAAAATTCAGGTCAGGACGATAAATTCCTGAACCGTCCGGTTGGAAGGGGATCAGACCGTCCAAAGCCAGCGGCAGCGCGTCATCCCAGGAGCTTTCGAAGGCGATTCCTGGCGTAGAAACCATAATTTCCCCTTCGCCATCCAACAGCTCTATTCTCAGCTCAATATCCTGAGGATGCAGCACCTTCAGCGGGGTTTCCAACTCAAAGCTGAGCGGTTCGCCTCTGCCGTCTCTGGCATCAAGCAAAGGCGCGGTCGTGGTCGCCTCCACCGCTTCAGCCACGCCATTGTTGTAAGAAGTCAATACCATCCTGAGCGTTTTGTCCCGGGGGTTCAGGCTGTTGTCCAGCACCATCGGGAGATCAACCTTGGTAATTTCTCCGGTTTTGGTCAAAGTGATTCGCATCGAATAGGCATGGGTTGGGTTGATGACCTCATAAATCTTGGGCAGCGCTTCCTGGAGCGTCAAGCCGTCATCCCGATAGAGATTCAGGGTGGGCGCTCCGCTGATATAAGCCTGCGTCTCAGGGTTTTGACAGGAAAGCACAAATTGATAGAGCCGTCCGGCATCCAGGCGTATGGTCTGGTTTAAATTGAAATTCAATACAGCCTGAAGGGTCAGACCATCCTCACCGATCGGGTTTGACGCAACGAATGGTGTTTCATTCAGCTTTTGTCCGCTTTCAGCGTCCAGGATTTCCAGATAATACTCAACCGGCGTTTCGCTTGACCCCATGGTTCGCACGACCGGATACGTCAGTTCCATCGCGTAAGCCCCAACCGGAGTGCTGTAGGTCAGCGGCAATTCCTGACCCGAAGTCAGGATCGTATACGCCCGATATTGGGCCGGTACCCGTTGGGTTTGATCTCCTGATTGCAAAGTGAGGTTAATTGGACCTTCAAAATTCTGATAGATCCATTCCGAGGCTTCAACGCGGGTGACCGGCTTGGTGTAAATTCGCGTAAAGGCAAAAGCCCAGACCGCGGTTGCCGTCAGGACGAAACCAGTCAGCGCCATCGCGCACTGGGATAGTCTTTTTGAAGACAGACTGAATTTGCGGAAGCTCCAGCCTGCTTTTTGGCGGATCAGTTTGTCCAGTGCCCAGGCGGTCACGACCGCCAGCAAAGGATAAAGCAAAAGCAAATAACGCATCGAGGAGACCCAAGCCAAACCCTGCCACAGATAGTACAGCAGCATCCAGCTCCAGATTGGCAGATGCCTGAGCTCTTTGTTTCTGAAAATTTTCCAACCCATCCCCAACCAACTCAAAACCGCCATGATCCCCCAGGGCAAGCCGACTCCCCAGATCAGTAGATTGGACAAAGAAAAAGTCGCGGGTCGGCGCACCCACTGCAGCGCGGGTGGAAAGTCAACTTCACCGCGCGCCTGAGCTTGAAGTCCGCGCAAACCCAGCCACCAGTCCTGATTGATGCTCAGGTTAAAAAATCCCGGTCCTGAAAAAGCGTAGGGCTGCAAAACCCGGAAAGTCAAAAAACTGACCACCGCGGCGATCCCAAGCTCAAGCAAAATCTGCACTGGTTTCTTTTCCTTGCGGTAAAACCGGATCGTTTCCACCAACGGGAGCAGGATCGCCAGCGAAACCGCGTTGATTTTGGAAGCGGTCGCCATTCCCAAGCCCAAACCGAACAATACGCAGGGCGCCAAAATTTTAAACACGCTTGCCGGTTTCTTTCGTTCCAAAACCACCACCGGCGCGGTCAGGATGTGGACGGCTGCCAAAACGGTCAGCATGCCGAAGGTGTTCGTAAAGGTATCGACGGTCATAAAATGGGATTGCTGGATAGGCAAAACTGCCAGTGCGTAGAGCGCGGCGGCAATCAAACCCGCCCGCTCGTTGTAGAGTTTAAAAGCGATCAGAAAGACGAGCAAAATTGTCCAGACGTCCATCACGGCCGAGATCTCGCGACCGAGCAGCGTATTGAGGTCATACCCGAGCTGATTGGTCCATTGCCCCAGATAGCGGATGATAAATAACGGAAAAGTACCGTAAACAAAATAAGTGAAGCCGTGTGTGTTCGGATTCAGATTGGATTGGTTGGTATCGAAATATTCCGAGAACGAAGAAACAGGTCGGATTTGTGTGATCACCTGGGATAAAAAGCGTTCGTCCGGATGGAGGTGAAACGATTCGTCCCAGTTGTTGTTCATCAGCCGAAAAGACGCTCCGACGATCAGAATGAGGACCAGGATCAGAATCGTCACAATCGGTTTTGGTTTTGTTTGCTTCTCTTCAAGCGGTTTCGTTTCTTCGTTCATACACTATTGACCCACAATGTAGATTACAAAATTCTTGTCTGGGTTGACGCTCTGGTAGGTTGAGAGCAGACCCTGAGGATAAATCGTTTTCAATTTGGCGATGCTCTCTTTGTCATAGGGATGGAGCAGAAAAATTTTTGGGCCCGATTGGCTGACGGTGTCTTCCAGTTCCGCGGGCAAAATCGAAAGATTTTCATCCGGTACGTTCTTTAAAATCGCCACAGCCCTGCCGTCTACCCAATGGGGATAGCCGACCACGTAGCCGCGGCTCTGGTTTTGGACTCCCTGATCATAATGGTCGAGCACGAATGCCATCTCGCCCGCGTTCCAGGCTGATGCCGTAAACTGAGAGCCATATTTCTGGATGAGCAGATTGTGATTTGAAACGAGCAGGATCAGCCCGACTGCCGCCGCCAGGACTGCGCGCCAGATTTTGCCCGCCTTGAAATTCAGATTTAGCAACTGCCGCCAGACAAAACTGATCGCCCGCGCTGCCAGCAGCGCTGCCAAAAATAAAACCGGCAAATGTTTTCCTATCGATGGGTTTTCGTTTGGAAAGGCGATATTCAAAGCCGGTAAAATCAAGAACCCGATAAAAAGAAGAACGGCTGTCCAGACCTTTTTCCGATCCGATTTTTTAGGATTCAAAAGGAGCAAAAAGACACCGAAAAGAAAGAATCCGGCGCTCAGCCAATCCAACCCGGACCGTTGCGGAATACCGTCCACCCAGCTGGATTGGTTGGACCAATTGACGATCCCAATCCCAGAAAGCAGGTTCTTCAGGAACAACCGCGCGCCTTCTGCCGCGCTGCTGCCATGATTTAATCCGTTGGCGACCGGCGCGATCCAGGTAGAAAAATTGCTAAGAACGATAAAAATCAGCGGCAAAAGGAAAATCACCCCAGCAGCGAGGCTTATCCCTACGCGCAGTATCAGCGGTATTCCAGGGTTATCCCTGCCTTTTCCGGCTTTCCATAAAACGGAGATCAACAAGCCTAAAACCGGCAAGATCAGAAAAACTTTGTTCGTCATCATGCCAAGAGAGGTAAAAAGGGCGCACCACAACAGGGAATTCAGGCTCTCTTCTTCCAGGGATTTAAACAGGTAAAACAATGCCGGCGCCAAAAGAGCCAATACCAGCCCGTAGCCGACCACGGCGCGTTGCGGAATCAGCGCCCAGTAGCCAGTGCCAACCAGCAGCGCGGCAATCCAACCGGTTGGTCGGTCAAAAACCAACTTGCCAAGCTTAAAGGTAAAAATCACCCCCACCAAACCCGAAAGCGCGTACGCGGTCTTGAGCGCGGTGTAACTAAAGCCGTCAGCAAAGAAACCGCCGAAGGCTGCCGCCCAATAATATCCAAAGGGCTCGCTGACCAGGTTTCTGGGGAACCACAATGTCCAATTACCTTTCAGAATTTCATGGACGCTTAAAAAACTTTCGACCTGGGTACTGATCATTTCCCCTGGAACTGCCGCGATCTTGACGAATTGAAAATAGATCACGATCCCGATCACCAGGCATCCCACCAGCAAACTGACTTTATCGGCGGTTACTTTCCGCAGCCAGTTTTTCGTTGATTCCAAAAGCGATTGCGGTTGTTTTTTCCAGAAGGTGAAAAAGGTGAACAAAACGCTCAAAACCCAAAACACGCCGGATCTTGGGTTAAAATCGCCATTTTTATAGGATAAGAAGGCTCCGAAGGCGAAAATAACCGCCACCAAAAACCAATACCAGCGGAATGGAAAGCTTTTGGCCTCATCAGCGAAGTCAACTTTGGGAGACTCTCGAAAAATGGCTTCGCCTTCCAATTCGTTTCGCCGTTTCGCGAAAAAGAGGAGCCCCGCGCCAATCAGGAACAGCACAATTGCCGCGAACATCAGACCTTGACGCAGGTATTCAAGGAGCAGCTGCCCCAGCAACACCGCGGTAAGCGACAAAAAGAAGAAAACCGGCCGCGATCCAAGCGGTTTGACCTGCGGATCCGCCTGGGGGACTTCAACGTGGTCGGCAATCGACGAAACAGCCTGACCCCGCAGCTTTTTTTTCAAATATTCCAAGATGGTCGGGTCTTCCCCGAGGACTTCCGGCTTTTCGTCCATAGCGTTATTCTATACGAATTTCAGGATGCCAATCCTTTGCGAATGGCGTAAAGATAACCAAGATCCGCGTGAACGGGGTTTTCTTTCAAAGTGACAAGATATCCTTGTTCGTTCAGATAAGCCACCAGGCGGTTATGGCTGCGCTTTTCGTCCAAATCATGATATTCCATGATGATCCGGTCGATTTGTTCAAACACCTGCTTTTCCTGCCCAAGCAGGATCTCATATTCCGCGCCTTCACAATCCACCTTCAGGAGGTCGATTTTTCCGCCAACTTTCTCAAAAACCACCTCCTTGAGCGTGATCACCGGGATGGTGGTCTCCTTGAATGAATCGTCTTTCAGATAGCCTGCCCCGCTGACTGCCTGAAGCGGTTCGTTATTCAGAAAGCGCAGGGGGATCTCTCCGGCTTCGCTCCAAACTCCCAGGTTATAGGTCGTAACCCGGTGGAGGTAATTCGCGCGCGTGTTTTGTCTGAGAATGTTGAGGGAACCCGGGTTTGGCTCAAACGCGTGCACCATGCCGCTGGTCAGTTTGAGCGCCGAATCGACCGTAAACTCACCGATCGCCGCGCCGATATCCACCACTGTCCAGTTCCCAGCCACTTCGGTGCCGAATTTGGTGTACATCCGGTCGATCAGGGTTTCTTTGACCGACCAGGCTTCCATCTTGCTCCCGACGCCGATTTTCAGGTCCTCGCGTCTCAGCTCAAGCCATTTGATCCCGACAAACGGTTTGCCAAGAAAGATTTGCAGCAGCACTCTCCAATTCTTGACCCCGCTTAACAACGTAAATATGGATCGGAAATAATAAAAATACTTTCTAAAGGCATTCATCCAGACCTCTTGGCGATATAAAATGTGCAGCAACCCTGGTCATCAAAAGGATTTTGAAGCAATGCGGCGGTTTTCCTGAGCGGCAGGAAGGGATTGCGGCGGTTGGGGAAGAGAATCCATTTCCCAAAAAGCTTTTTCCACAGCAGATTCGGCAAGCCCGCGGCGTGACCTCGTTCAAGACTGTGCATCATTTTTTCAGGATAATAATGCTGGAACTTTATCTCTCCAAATCCGGCTTCACGCAGCCGGCCGATCCAGACTTCCGGCGGATCGAGGTTGATATGACGGGCAATTTTGTTGAAAAAATCCGAATATTTACCGGCTGTTTTTTTCAGACCCAACCTTCTGAGGATCCTCATGCCCCATAAATTTGTCCGAAACTTTTGGTTGGGAACGGTGAAATAGAAAACTCCCCCAGGTTTGAGCACCCGCGCGACTTCATTCAGAACCGGCTGAACGTCTTCAATATGCTCCAGCACCGAATTGCTGATCGCCGTCGCGAAACTCTCGCTCGCCAACGGCGCCTCGGCACCCTGAGCTTGCACCAAAAGCGGATAGACCTGGCGCGATTTTGATTCCAAAAGCGGTCCCCACCAGGGGTCCAGACCCACAACCTGCTGTCCATTGAAAAGCGCCCAGGCAAAATGCCCATCTCCGGCGCCTAAATCATAGATCGGTTCGGCAAGATCAACCCGTTCATAGAAGCTCTGTTCGACTGCCCGGAGCATTCCCCTGAAATAAGGCAAATGAAAAAGCTGCTGCTCGCAAATCCGTTGGACTTGTTCTTTGGTCAAATCATTCATCACACAACAAGGTCTCCATCCAGGCTTCGTAGCGCTTTGCCACAGCTTCCTGTTGGAACTCCTTCAGGAATTCTTCAGGAACGAAGCGTTCTTTCTTCTCCTGGCTCAATATTTCCACAACCGCTTTGGCAATTCCCCGCGGGTTCCTCAAAGGTACGATTTTACCAAGTCCTGTATTTTTCACCGGCTGCCTGATCCCCGGTAAATCACTGGCTACAACCGGGGTCCCCTGCGTCATCGCTTCGATCTGAACGATTCCGTACGATTCGGTCGCGTTCAGACTGGTGAAAACCAGTAAGTCGCAAACCCTGAAAAAGGTTTCGAAATCTTCATCGCTCAGGAATCCCAAAGACTTCCATTTTTCTCCGAAGGGACGAATAAACTCTTCCAGCTGCAGCTGATAAGCGCGTTCTCCAATGACTGACTTCCACGCGCCGGCATGCAGGATCCTGGCTTGAGGGATTTTTTCGAGAATTTCAGGAAAAGCCATGGCAAGATATTGGTAACCTTTTTCGCTTGCCACTCTGCCTGCCAAACCGATTACTTTGTCTTTTTCCGCGATGCCATGCGCGCTTCTGAATCGCTGCGCTTTTTCAAGGCTTACAAGTTTGACCGTGACCGGGGTCGGCGATTCGACCACTTTTTCCATATATTTTTTCAAAACCGGCGAATGTTCGGCGTAATCCAGAGAATTTTGGACAATCATGGCAGCATCTGCCAATGTCAGCCTGCCCAAAAGGGTCGTGACCTTACCCGCCAGCTGATTGACCAAACCGCCGCTCATCACCAGATCGCAGTGGTAGGTCACCAGAACCGGTTTGCCCAGTTGACGGGCAATCTTGCTCAGAAGGCAAGATTCAAATTGAGGCAAATGAAGATTGACGACATCCGCCCAGGCGATCCATTTTCGGGCAAAGCTGCCCAATCGAGGCATGAGAACGCCTTTTGAAAGCCTCCCCATCACCGGGACGCGTATGATCCGGATCCCATCCAGATCCTCTTCTTTTGGCAGCGTTTTTTCGTAGCGGGAGGTGAGAACCACAATTTCATGACCCAGGTCTGCCAAACCCCTCGCCAAACGCAGGGCGTAAACAGAAAGCCCGGAGCTATAGGGGTGAAAATAGCTTGCGGAGATCAAAACTTTCATTCAACTGCCTTCTTCCTTCGCCGGAAAGACAAAGCCTTCCCGATCAACGCGCTGAGGCTTTGGCCGCTGATAAACAGCGCGATCATTCCCAAAATTGCGGGAATAATAATCTGAACGGCATGCACAACCAGCGCCATTGCCAGGGCGGCTGGCTTTTCGACTCCGACTAGCGCGTAAGCCCCCACCGAACCGGCTTCAAAAACGCCCAATCCCCCCGGAGCTGCCGGCAGCGCATTGGTGAAAGCGCTCGCCGGGATCACCAGGATAGGCCACCAGAATTCCGACTGGCTCAAAATCGCGCGCTGCAGCAAATTGAATTCCAGCATGGAAAGAAACCAACTGACAGCCAGAATTACAAAAGCCAACGCCAACCGCGCTGGTTGGAGGAAGAACCGGAAACCTTCCAACAAATTGCTCACCGCCGGCAGTAACTTCTGCCGGAAAGATTCTGAACGGCTGAACCGATTCGAAAGCCATTCCAACACTTGTTCCCGCTTCTTCGCCAAGAAGACGATCAGGATCAGCCCGATTCCAAGCCCCAAAAACCCAATGACGGCAATTTGTTTGAGAGTTTGGTTATGGATAAAAAAGACTATGGCAAACAGCAGGTAGCTGAAACCGATCAACAAATCCAAAAAACGTTCCGCGGCTATGGCTGCCAAAGCTTCCAAAAAGCTTGATTTTCCCGCGGTCCTCTCGACCAAAACGGCTGCGCGTCCCAATTCGCCCAGGCGCAAAGGGAAAATTGTGTTCAGCAGATAGCCGATGTTCATCGCCCAAAAAGCATCGGCAAAGGTGAATTTTTTACCCAGAATGATCCAGCAGGTCATGCCTCGCAAGAGCAAGCCGATGGTGAAACAAGTCACGATCAAAATGATGGAAAGCGCGTCAAGATGCCGGATTGCTTCCACTAGCGATTGAAAATCGAGTTTGCGCAAGACAAACCAGATTGCGACCGCGCTTAACAACCCAGACACACCAATGTGAAGCCACCGGTTGGCGTTGGAATCCTCGGAATGGACAGGCATTAATTCTCCAGGCGCAAGATTGCCATGAAAGCTTCCTGCGGGATTTGAACACTCCCGACCATCTTCATGCGCTTTTTGCCCTTCTTTTGTTTTTCGAGCAATTTTTTCTTGCGGGTAATATCGCCGCCGTAACACTTTGCCAAAACATCTTTACGCAGCGCTTTCACGTTCGCCCGCGAAATCACCCTGCCTTGGGCGTAAGCCTGGATCGGGATCACAAACAGCTGGCTGGGAATGATGCCTTTCAGTTTGCTCACCAACGCCTGCCCTTTGTGAAAGGCGTCTCCCTTGTGCACGATGGCGGTCAAGGCGTCGACCGGCTCTTCGTTGAGCAAGATCTGCAGTTTCACCAGATCTCCCGCCCGATATTCGATGAATTTATAATCCATCGAGGCGTAACCGCGCGTGTTGGATTTCAGCAAATCAAAAAAGTCGATGATGATTTCCGAAAGAGGAATTTCAAAATTGAGCTGAACCCGATTGACCGCCGGATATTCCTGGTCAACATAAACGCCGCGTCTCTTTTTGACCAAGTCCATGACCACACCGTAATAATCGGTCGGTGTGAAGATTTCCAAAGCCATCCAGGGTTCATAAATCTCGACGATTTCCCCCTCGTCCGGCAGATCGGCAGGGGTATCGATGATGATGGTGGAACCATTTTTCAGGTCCACTTTATATTCAACCGAAGGCGCCGTGAAAACCACATCCAGGTTATATTCGCGTTCGATCCGTTCCTGAATGATCTCCATATGAAAAAGCCCCAAAAAACCGCAGCGGAAGCCAAAATTGAGCGCTTCCGATGTTTCGGGTTCAAAAGTCAGCGAGGCGTCATTCAGCTGGAGTTTTTCGAGCGCTTCCTTGAGGTTACCGTAATCTTCACCTTCGGTGGGGTAAACACCCGCGAAGACCATCGGTTTGGCTTTTTGGTAACCGGGTAGCGGTTTTTCGGCAGGTTTGAGGGCGCTTGTGATCGTGTCCCCCACCCGGCAGTCCGAAACCGTCTTGAGCCCGGTGGCAATATAACCGACATCGCCGGCTTCCAGAGACGCAACCGGCTTCATTCCCGGCGCGAAAACGCCGATTTCAACCGGTTCGATCTTGGAGCCGGTCGCCATCATCATGATCTTCTCGTCCGCATTTATTTTGCCGTCAAAAACCCGGATATAGGCGATCACGCCCTTGTAGGAATCGTAATGGGAGTCAAAAACTAACGCGCGCAGCGGTTGTTCCTTGTTCGCTTTAGGCGCGGGAATCTTTTCGGCGATCGCTTCGAGCACCAGGTCAACATTTTTGCCGGTCTTGGCACTGATGGGAATGATTTCATCTTCCCCAACGCCGAGCAGCTGCACGAGGTCGCGCGTGACTTCTTCGACCATCGCCGACTGCAGGTCGACTTTGTTCAAAACCGGGATGATAACCAGGTTGGCGTCCAAAGCCAGATAAAGGTTTGCCAGCGTCTGGGCTTCGATCCCCTGGGTCGCGTCGATCACCAAAATCGCGCCTTCGCAGGCGTACAGCGCGCGGCTGACTTCGTAGCTGAAGTCAACATGACCCGGGGTATCGATCAGGTTAAACTCGTAGGCATCTCCGTTTTTGCTGTTGTAAATCATGCGGACGGCTGAAGCCTTGATGGTCACTCCCTTTTCCCGTTCGAGGTCCATCGAGTCGAGCACCTGCTCGGTCATCTCGCGGTCCGAGATGGTTCCGGTCAGTTGCAGCATCCGATCGGCAAGCGTGGACTTGCCGTGGTCGACGTGCGCGATAATGCAGAAGTTTCTAATCTTTTCCATATGCGTTTCAGTGTTCTCTATTATACCGTTTTCAGGATGGCGTTTGGGTCAATTCTTTGCAGCCGGCGCTCCCTGCCGAAAACCGATCCCAACCGGTCGAATTGCGCGGTTTTGAACAGCGCCGAGGTGAGGCAGACCGGTAATTATGATAAGATATTCCCATGTTTAAGGCACTGCTCGAAACCCTGCGTCCCCGTCAATGGACCAAGAATCTGGTCATTTTTGCCGGTCTGATTTTTGATGGACAGGTTACTCACCTGGTTCCGTTTTCACGGGTTTTGGCAGCCACCTTCCTTTTCTGCCTGGTTTCGGGCATCACCTACACCATCAACGATTTACTCGACCTCGAAGCCGACCGCCGGCATCCGCAAAAGTGCAGTCGCCCGCTTGCCTCCGGCAGGCTGACCATCCCCCAGGCAATTGTCTGGGTCGCGGTGTTGGCGGCAGTCGCGCTTACCGGCGGATTTTTGCTTTCACCGCGGCTCGCGCTTATTTTTCTGGGATACACTATCCTCATTCTCGCCTATTCCTTATGGCTCAAAAAAGTCATGATTCTGGACGTGCTCGTCATTGCCATGGGCTTTGTTTTGCGGGTTTTGGCGGGTTTGAGCGTGATCAAGGTCGCCTATTTTTCTCCCTGGCTGTTTGTCTTGACCACGCTGCTGGCTATGTACCTTGGTTTCGGAAAACGATTGGCAGAGTTGCGTTTGCTCGAAAGCGATGCCGCCAACCATCGCAAAACGCTGGGACGCTACAGCGTGCCCTTGCTGACCCAATACATTATCGTCAGCCTGAGCGCCATCCTGATCACCTACACCCTTTACACCTTCTCTGCCAGACCGGATCAGCCTGCCCATGCGATGATGCTGACCATCCCTTTTGTCATCTACGGGATCTTCCGCTATCTTTATTTGATTCAGAGCGATCTGATCACCGCTTCGCCTGAAGAAGTCTTGCTCAGAGACCGTCCCATGCAGATCGCCATCATCCTTTGGGGACTTGCGGTAATGTTGATCCTCTACTGGGTTATATGAGGGAGCGATGCCTGTAATCACTGATTCCGCTTGTGGGAAATTTATTCTTACCGGAGAGCATGCCGTCGTGCACGGCGAACCGGCAATCGCCTTGCCGTTGACCAGCCGCAGGATCCGGCTGCGCGTCCAGGCGCAGATCCTCGGTCCGGCAGAAAAAATTGGAGTCAGCTTTCCCGCTCTGGGTCTGGATACGAGTGTGGACCAACTGCCCGAAGCGCATCCGATCCGTCTGGCGGTCGAAAAAACCCTCAAGCAGCTTGAGGTTGTCCAAAAACCAAGCTGCCGCCTGGAATACACCAACCAACTGCCGATTGGAGCGGGTTTGGGCTCCAGCGCGGCGATGGCGGTGGTCACCATCCGGGCTCTTTCTGCTTTTCTCGGTCATCCTCTTGGGAAAGAAACGGTCAATCGTCTCGCCTATGAATGTGAAGAACATGTCCATATTCATCCCAGCGGGATCGACAATACTGTCATCACTTATGAAGCACCGATCCTGTTCCAAAAAGAACATGGCGCGGGTTTTCTGAACCCCGCAAAAGATTTTCATTTCATTCTGGCAGATACCGGCGTCCAAAAATCCACCCGCGAGACAGTCGCGGCACTGAACCAGTTCCTCGAAAACCGTCCGGATTTTGTGCGACCGCGAATCGCAGAAATCGGAAGATTAAGTCTTGCGGCGCGCGAAGCCCTGGAGACCGGGGACGAATCCGCGCTTGCAGAAATAATCGATCGCAATCAATCCCTCTTGCGTGAGCTCGAAATTTCTTCACCCGAACTTGACAACCTGATCGCTCTCGCCTTGGAAGCTGGCGCTTCCGCTGCCAAACTGACCGGCGGCGGCAGAGGCGGGCATATCCTTGCTTTGGTCAGGGAAGACCGCGTTGAGCAGGTTTTGGAAAAATTAGTGCTCAAAGGCGCTTTCAATCCCTTCCACACCCAGTTATCAGCCGGAGGAGAACAAAACCATGCCTGAGCCGTTGCTGTTTCTCAAGCTTGGGGGTTCGCTGATCACGAACAAAAACGAAGCGGAAACCGCTTTGGTTGAGCGCCTCGAAATGCTGCTGGCGGAACTGCGCCAATTCACGCTCGAAAATCCGAATACCCGTGTCCTGCTTGGGCATGGTTCCGGTTCTTTTGGTCATCACGCCGCCGCGAAACATCAGACCCGCGCCGGAGTGGAGGGTAAGAACGGCTGGCTGGGTTTTGTCGAGGTTTGGCGCAGCGCCCAAAAACTAAACCAAATCGTGCTCAGGGCGGCAGCCAAAGTCGGGCTCACGACGATTGTATTCCCGCCTTCCGCCTGCGTTCTGGCACGGGCAGGAAGGGTCAGGACGTGGGAGACAGAACCGATCAAAAAAGCGCTCCAGGCAGGTTTGATCCCCGTCGTCTACGGGGATGTCGTTTTTGACGAGATCTTAGGCGGCACCATTCTTTCTACCGAAGAGCTTTTTTATCATCTCGCTTCTGCGCTGAACCCCTCGCGGGTGCTGTTGGCTGGTATCGAACCAGCGGTGTTCGCGGATTTTCCCGCAAATTCTGAACCGATCGCGTTCATCGGCAAAGACCAGGTCCTGGAAAATTTTTTACAAACTTCCAGAAGCGAAGATGTCACCGGCGGGATGCGCGCCAAAGTCTCTCAAATGCAGCTCCTTTGCAAGCAGTCTCCCGGCTCTCAGGTCGAGATCTTTACAGCCGTTCATCCGGGTGAACTTCTTCTTGCCTTAAAGGGGTATCATTCAGGTACAATCATCAGCTGAAACAAAATTTGCACTGGCACAGACCTAAAGGGACGGCATGATATACACACGACAACAACTCGAAGAATTTGAAGCGCAGCAACTGGCACCCTACGCTGTTTTAAGCAAAAACTCAAAAGGACGAAAATTTCCCGAGGAAGAAGCCGATCTGCGAACGCGCTTTCAGCGTGACCGCGAAAGGGTTTTGCACACCACCGCTTTTCGCCGGCTGGAATACAAGACCCAGGTCTTTATCAACGCCGAAGGCGACTACTATCGCACCCGCCTGACCCATTCACTCGAAGTCGCCCAAATCGGCCGCTCAATCGCGCGCTCGCTGGGAGCCAACGAGGATCTGGTCGAGACAATTTGTCTTGCTCATGACCTTGGTCATTCTCCCTTCGGGCACTCCGGTGAAACCTCCTTGGCAAGATTGATGAAAGACCATGACGGCTTCAACCATAATCATCAGTCCCTGAGAATCGTCACCCTGCTCGAAAACCGCTATCCCGATTTTCCAGGCCTGAACCTTAGCTGGGAAGTTTTGGAGGGCATGGTGAAACACGAAACCGACTATGACCGCTCTGATGTTCAGGATTATGACCCGGAGCTGCGGGGCAACCTTGAAGCCCAAATCGCCAACATTGCCGACGAACTCGCCTACACCGCCCACGATCTGGACGACGGCTTGCGTTCGGGCATGATCACGCCCTCCCAACTGGACGGGATCGCCATCTGGGAAATCATCAATGAGAGCATCGGCAGACGCCGGACCGACTCGCTGGATGAGCTTAGCCGCCATCAGATTATCCGCCGGCTAATCAACTTTGAGATGATCGACCTGATCCAATCCATCGATCGCTACCTGCGGAAAGCCAACATCAAATCCGCGCTGGACCTGCAAAAACTGCCATACAACGTGGTTGGTTTCAGCGAGGATATGTATCGGCGCAACCGCGAGCTCAAGGATTTCCTCTTCAACAACTTATACCGTCACTATCGCGTCGTCCGCATGGCAGCCAAAGCCGAGCAGATCATCAGCCGCATCTTTGAAATGTATCAGACCAATCCATCCGCTCTGCCTCAATCGGTTCAGAGCGTGATCGGAGAGCGCGGTTTGGAACGCAGCATCTGCGATTATATTGCCGGGATGACCGACCGTTTTGCCATTGACGAATATCAGCGTCTCTTTAATGTGGACGTGTTACCTTAGAAAGCGAACCATGAACAACCCAATTTTTTTAACCCCAACCGGAAAAGCCAACCTCGAAGCGGAACTCGCTGAGCTGAAAGGACCCAAACGGGAAGCGATCTCAAAACGACTGAAGAGCGCCATCGAAATGGGCGACCTTTCAGAAAACGCGGATTATCATGCCGCCAAAGAAGATCAGGGCTTTCTGGAAGGCAGGATCCTCGAAATTGAAACCATCCTGAACCGTGCCGAAATTATGGACGAAAGCGACCTGACCAACGATACGATCCGGATCGGGAACCGCGTCACTATCCAGGAAGCCGGCGAAGACCCGGAAACATGGTCGATCGTCGGCGCAAGCGAAGCCAACCTCGCCGAGGGCAAAATATCTTACGAATCCCCCATTGGCGCCGCTCTGATTGACAAAAAAGTGGGGCAAATGGCTGCCGTCACCTTACCGAACGGGATGGTCATTAACTATAAAGTTCTGAAGATCGAATAAGCTTCGTCATTGCGGGACCAGCTTGAGACCCCGCCCTGGAGCGTAAAAAAAGCCTGACCAAAATATTGATTTGGTCAGGCTCTTCTTTTTGATTCGCGCGGGTTACTTCTTGAAAACCGCCAGTTCCACAGTGTTGCGCTGGAAGTAGGAATCTTCAGGCAGCGGCAGTTCGCCATAAGAAACATCCACAATTCTGCCTTCCAGACGCAAAGTGGCAGTCTCTAACCTGAAAAGCTTCCCGGGTTCCGCCAGAATCGGTTCCCCACGGATTTCCAGCCGTGAGCGGATGTCGGGATCATTGAAAGCGTGTTTGCTCATCAACACCTTGGTAACCGTTTGAATATCATTTTTATCGAAGAGCCAGATATCAAATGCCGAAATCTTTTTCGGTTCTCCGACTCCGATCAAATCCGAAACGCTCACCCCGCATTCACCCAGGAATGCGCCGTTGGGCGCGTCGAAAGTGAAGGATTCGTCATAGCGGTCATCGCCGAACATATAGGTCGTCATGAATTGGGCGATCGGTTTTTCGCCATTGGCGTTCACGTTGCTTCCGTTTTTGCCATTGGCAAAAATTGAGCTCCGCTGGGCAGCCGGTCTGGGTTCGGTTTGAACCTGCGCCATCGGCCGGGCTGTCGCCGCCGGAACTGCCTGCCGTTTGATGGCGGGCGCGACGTTGGTCTCCGAAGTAATTTCTTCCGTTTCTTTTTTATTTAAAAACTTCAGGTTTCCGAAGTCAAAACCTTTTTCACGGAAATGAAACCAATAGACGAATCCCGCACCCAGAATTAACAGCGCCAGCAAAACAAAGCCCAACCAGAGTAAAGAATTGGTTTTCTCTCCCTGGGCTTCGGGAGCTTCCACGATCTGCGTTTCGGGATTGGTATTAATCGGCGTCGCGACATTTTCACCTGGCAGGGACGGAGCGGTCGTATTCACAGCGTTGGTAAACCGCTGGATTTGTTCGTCATTCAAAAAGCCGGGGTTGGCAGCCAGTTGTTTGAGGGTCTCTTCGGCTTTGCCGCCAAGCTCCGTAAAAGCCTGCATCGCTTTTCCTTTGTCACCTGTCAGGGTGTAGGTGGTAATCGCGTTGCGAAGATATTCAATCCGCAAATCCGGGCGCAGATGTTCCGCTGCCGCGTCGGTCCACCTGGTCGGGAAAAGCACATAAGCAAAAAACAACCCCAATAAAAAACCAGCGACACCTACAGCGATCGCCAGGTTTCGCGGTTCACGAAGTTTTTCCTGGATCAGGGCTTTATATTTTTCCATGCCTGCACCTCTCAGCTAATACTTGATGCTCTATTGGTGCATGTTTTATACCAGCAGGCAGGCTTAATCCCGTTTCTCCCGCGGAGCGCGCGCGCCGCAAGCCACACAAACATGGGTGTGGTTGGCTTTTTCAACCAGAGCTCCGCCGCATTTCGGGCATTTTTCTCCAGTGGGTTTGTCCCAGGCAGAAAAATCGCATTCCGGATAACGGGAACAACCGAAGAATTTGCGTCCCTTTTTGGTCCGTTTTTCCACGACATCCCCTTCGCCGCATTGAGGACAGGTGACCCCGATTTTTTCGAGCCAGGGTTCGGTGTGACGGCACTGCGGGAAGTTGGCACAACTGATGAACCTGCCGAATTTACCATTGCGGATCACCAGCTCTCCCCCGTCCACCGGACAAAGTCTGCCAATTTTCTCGGGCTCGATTTTGGTTTCGGGCATGTGCTTGCGGGCGTTTTCCAGTTCGCTCGAAAAAGGCGTATAAAAATCACGGATCACGTTTCGCCAGGCCATTTTGCCTTCGGCGATTTTGTCCAATTCGTCTTCCATTCGGGAGGTGAAATGCAAATCGACCACCCGTGGAAAATATTCCACCACCAGATCGTTGACCAAAAACCCGATTTCGGTCGGGAACAGCCTTTTGTTTTCCCGCGTCACGTACCCCCGGCTTTGGATGGTCGAAATGATGGGAGAATAGGTCGAGGGTCTGCCGATATTGTTTTCTTCGAGCGCCTGAATCAGGGTCGCTTCAGAATAGCGCGCCGGCGGTTGGGTGAAGTGCTGCGCCGGATCAAGACGGCGTAGGTTTTGTTTTTGTCCTGCCTTCATCACTTCGATCGGCAGGTCAACTGTTTCTTCTTCCCCGTTTTCGTCCTCCGCCTTGGCATAACGGTAAACCGCCCGGAATCCAGGGAATTTTTCGTGGTTTCCGGTCGCGCGCAAGGTGTAGGTTTCGGCGTCATTTTTGCCTGCCACGTCGACGGTCGTAACTTCGATTTCTGCCGGCTTCATCTGGCTGCCGACAAATCGCTGCCAAATCAACCGGTAGAGCGAGAGCTGATCCCGTGTCAGATGGGCTTTGAGACTGTCCGGGTCGCGGTTGACCGAGGTTGGGCGGATCGCTTCGTGAGCTTCCTGAGCGGTCGCGTTGCGGGAGCGGTATTCCGGCTGCTTTTCCGGCAAATAGCTTTCACCGTATCGTTTCGCGATGTATGCCCGGGCTTCCCGAACCGATTCGGCTGAAACATGGACCGAATCCGTTCGCATGTAGGTGATCAAACCGGTATCTTCCCCATTCCCCAGATCGAGTCCCTCATAAAGCTGCTGGGCAAGCGACATGGTGCGTTGGGTCAAAAAACCAAGACGGCGGGAGGCTTCCTGCTGGAGTGTGCTGGTAATAAAGGGCGCGCCGGGGCGAAGGCTTTTTGTGGTCACGTTGATTTCCGCGATTTTGTAATCCGCCAGACGCATCCGTTCCACCAGTTCCATGGTTTGATTTTCATTTTCGAGACTCAGGTCAAGGTTCCGCCCATCGACCTTAATTAATTTTGCCAGGTATTCCTTGTCCGTTCCGTCTGGATTGAGCAAGGCGTGGATCGACCAATATTCCTGAGGCACAAAGGCTTCAATTTCACGTTCCCTTTCAACCACCAGCCTTAACGCTACCGATTGCACGCGTCCCGCGGAGAGATGGCTTTTGACCTTTGCCCAAAGGATCGGCGAAACACTGTAGCCGACCAAACGGTCCAGGATCCGGCGGGCTTGCTGAGCGTCTACCAGGTCCAGATCAATCGCTCGCGGTTGGGCGAAGGCGCTCGCCACCGCGTCGCGGGTAATTTCGTGAAAAACGACCCGTTCGATCTTTTTGGGATCGATTTCGGCAGATTCCATCAAATGCCAGGCGATCGCTTCACCTTCGCGGTCGGGGTCAGTCGCCAGCGTTACTTTTTTGCTCTTGTCCGCTAACTCCCTGATTTGTCGGACGATGGGCTTTTTCTCATTCGGAACCCGATACTTGGGTTCAAAATCGTTTTCCACGTCCACACTCAACTGCGACTTGAGCAGATCGCGCACATGACCGACCGAGGCAATGACTTCATAGTCCTTGCCCAGAAACCTGCCGATCGTGCGGGCTTTGGCTGGAGACTCGACAATCACCAGAGGTTTGCCGGTTGCCCGGATTTTTTTTGTCGTCGTGCGTTTCAGAGTGGCGGCTGAAGCCGGTTTGTTTTTGGAGCTTGCTTTCCCAGAGGCGGATTTTCGCACACCTGTCTTTTTCGTGGGCTGGATCACCGGTCGTTCCAGGCCTTCGTGTGCCGGCGTAATTCCCATGCGATACATTTTTGTACCGCAAACTTCGCAGACACCGGTTGTGACCGGTCCCCCCCGGGCATTAAATCCGGCAACCGGATTTGCAATTTGCCGTTTTTGTTTGCATTTGAGACAGTACGCTTCCATAATCAACACGACTCCAATAATTTCGGGTTCTGTCACCCGACCGGGCAATATCATACCATATTCAATTTTTTGTCAAGTAAAAAACGTGAGAGGTTTTACAAAGCTCTTCTAATCAAACTCCCACTGGCGGATGCGACGGTATTCCATCCCATTTTCCCGTTCAATGATCCCTTTTAGCTCCATCATCGTCAAATCGGCGGTCAATTTTTCGATGCTCATTGAAGTTTTGGCGCACAATTCATCGATATGCAGGCTTTCGTTTCCCAGAATCTTGAGGATATTTTCTTCATTTAATGTCAGTTCGATCCGCGCTTTTTGGCTCTTGGGCGCCTTGTTTTGCAAACTCAGAGTTTCCGTGATGATGGTCGGGTTGGTCATCGGGGTCGCGCCGTCGCTGATCAGCTGGTTGGTGCCCTTGCTCATCGGCGACAAAACCGAACCGGGCACGGCAAAGATCTCCCGTCCCTGATCCAGGGCAAACTTGGCAGTGATCAGCGCGCCGCTTCTGGCGCCGGCTTCAATCACCACCGTGCCGCGGGATAATCCGGAAATGATCCGGTTGCGGGGCGGAAAATTGATCCCATCCGGTTTGGTTCCGGGAGGATAATCGCTCAAAAGCGCTCCCTGCGCGACGATTTGCCGCGCCAACGGCCGGTGCTCCGGTGGGTAAATAATATCCACTCCCGATCCAAGCACGGCGATGGTACGGCCTCCGGCATCCAGCGCGGCCTTGTGCGCCAAGCCGTCCACGCCGCGCGCCAAACCGCTCACGACCGTGATTCGATTGCCGGCAAGAAAACCGGCCGTATCGACCGTGATCTGCCTTCCGTAGTTGGTCACGTTTCTGGTCCCGACGATCGCGATGGCAAGATCATCCTCCGGAGTAATGGAGCCGATATAGTAGAGCACAGGCGGAGGCTGCGCGATTTCTTTAAGATATCGGGGATATTCCGGAGACATCCAGGTGAGATATTGAATCCCTTTTTTCGCCAGACTGACCGGCAGCTCATCCAAATCAAGCTGTTTGCGGGTGAGAACGACAGCTTCAGCTGCTTTTTCGGTCAAACCCGCTGTGATCAGCTCGTCTTTGCTGGCTCCCCAGGCTAGGGAAAGCTCTCCGAAAAAATTGAGAAGTTTGCGAAAACGAACCGCGCCGATCCCGCGAACGTAACTAAACGCCAGCCAAAAAACTTCTTCGCTGTTCAATCACGCAGTCCTTCAAGCAAGGTCACGAACATTCTGCCGTTTTTCAGGTCAACTTCCCGGATGACAGAGGGAATGGCTGGAATCAACAGTTCTTGCGAGCCCGGCTTTTGAATCACGTAAACATCGTTCGCGCCTGTTTCCATGATCTCGGTCAGCTGGCCCAAATGCTCATCAGCTTCCCAGACTTCCAGCCCAATCAGTTGGTGATGATAATATCTGCCTTCCGGCAGCTTTGGCAGATTGCGGGTTTTTGTAAAGACTTCGGAATTCGTCAGAACCGAAGCGTCTTCAGGATTCGCGATGCCTTCAAAGCGGATCAGCATCAGGTTGCCCTTCCAGCGTACCGAGGCAACGGTCATCTCGCGTTTTTCGATTCCCACAAAAACTTTTTTCCCGGTCCGAATCCGTTCAGGGAACTGGGTGTCGACCCGCATTGCCAATTCTCCCTTTAAGCCGTGGGATTTTTGCAGGCGGCCGATTAATACATAAGCAGGCTCGTTTTTAGCCAACGAGCCTGCTTTGTTTAAATCTTGGTCTTCCATAAATGGTTCAGGAAAGATCAACAACATCCATATCGACTTGTTTGCCGTTTCTGGCAGCCACAACCCGCAAAATCGATCGGATCGAATTGGCAACCCGGCCGTGTTTCCCGATCACCCTGCCTATGTCCTCAGGATGAACCCGCAAGTCCAAATGGACAGTCTTTCCACTGACATATTCCTCGACACTGACATCTTCCGGATTATTGACGATCGATTTCGCCAAAAACTCCAGAAGATTGTGGAGGTCATCCTGTGCCATCATCTTATCCCGGTTTACTTCCCGGTGATTGTCTCAGCACGGGACTGATACATTTTGGCAGCTTCTTCGAGCAAAGCTTTTTGGTCTTCGCCGGCTTTGAAGCGTTTGAAGCGTTCGTCAAGTTTGACCAGTTTGAAGATTTTTTGGACCGATTCTGAAGGTTGAGCGCCAACGGTTAACCAGTGATAAATGCGTTCCTCATTCAGTTCGATTGTGCCGGGTTCCGTGCGGGGATTGTAGGAACCGATAATTTCGATAAATCGTCCATCGCGCGGGCTTTCCTGATCCGCAACCACGACACGATAATGAGGTTGATGGGTTGATCCAACCCGACGTAAGCGAATACGTACCATCTTACAAATTGCTCCTGTTTCTAATCTTTATAATGTTAATTCGGTCTGTGTCTAAGGTTGAGAGATGCTGAAGGAGCATATCCTTATCCAATTCCGTAATTAGCCAAATAACCTACTAATATTACCACGACCTCCCGTTTTTTGGAAAGTCTTCATTAAACGTTGAATATCCCTGAATTGCTTCATCAAACGGTTGACGTCCTGCACATCCTTGCCGCATCCCGCCGCAATTCTGCGCCGCCGGCTGGCGTTAAGAAGCCTCGGGTCGCGCCTTTCTGCCGGAGTCATCGAATTGATGATGGCTTCGACCGTCTTGAGTTGTCCTTCCGCTTCCCGCGGATCCACATTTTTGGCAACCGCGCCCAGCTGGCCAGGCAGCATCCCAAACAATTGGGAAATCGGTCCCATTTTTTTCATTTGGCGCAGCTGTTTGGCAAAATCTTCCAGCGTGAACTGACCGGAAAGCATTCTTTGGGCATCGCGCGCGTCAATTTCACCGGAATATGCCGCTTCGGCTTTTTCGATCAAGCCAAGGATATCCCCCATACCAAGGATTCGGTTTGAAATTCGGGTGGGATCAAAGACTTCCAGCGCGTCCAATCCTTCGCCAGTCCCCAAAAACTTGATCGGGATACCAGTCACTTCGCGGATCGAAATCGCGGCGCCGCCGCGGGCATCCCCATCGATCTTGGTGAAAACCAAGCCTGAAACCGGAATGACACCATAAAAACCCTTGGCGACATTGAGTGCTTCCTGACCGATCATCGAGTCGACCACCAGCAGGATCTCATTGCTTGGGACCGCGGACTGGATCCCGCGCAGTTCTTCCATCAGCATGTCATCCAGCTGCGAACGCCCTGCTGTGTCGATAATGATGGTGCTGTATCCGCCTTTGCGCGCAGCCTGCCAGGCTTCTTTGGCGATCTGAACCGGTTTGCCTCCCGGCAGGGTAAACACCGGCACTTCGATCCGCTCGCCCAGGGTCTGCAGCTGCTTAATGGCAGCCGGCCGATAAATGTCCGCCGCCACGAGCATCACGCGCTCTCCGCCGGAACGCAGCTTTCGGGCAATTTTTGCCGCCGCGGTGGTCTTCCCGGAGCCCTGTAACCCGACCAACATTAGCACATGCGGCTTTTCGCCCTTCAGGTTCAGTTCCACAGGCTGACCCAGCGTGGAAATCAGCTCTTCGTTGACGATTTTGATTACCTGCTGAGCGGGATTCAGGGCTTTTGAAACCTCCGCCCCCACCGCGCGCTCTTTGACTCGATTGGTGAACGAACGAACAACGGCGTAGTTCACGTCTGCCTCAAGCAGCGCCAGCTTAACTTCGCGCATGGCGGCATCGACATCACCTTCAGAAAGTTTGCCGCGCCGTCTCAGATTTTCGAAGACCGCGGTTAATTTGTCGGATAAGCTTTCAAACATAGTTCATTTCTCTGTCTGTTTTTTTCGGTTCTGATTGTACACGAATACAGTAACCCTCAGACATGGATTCCTTTTCGCAACTTGCCTTATTCTAACGGGTTAATTGTATTCAGGAGATAAAATCATGAACAAAGTTGCGATTGTAACCGACAGTACCACCGCAATCCCAGACGCGATCGCGGAACAACAAAAACTGACCATTGTTCCCCTTTCGGTAATTTGGGACGGAGTAAACTATCTTGACGGCATCGATATCACTCCCGAAGTCTTTTATTCCCGACTGGCTTCAGCCAACAGCATGCCCACAACCTCCCAACCGCCCGCGCAGGCATTCAGGGAGGTCTATAAACGCCTCCTCCACCAGGGTTACGACATTCTGACCATGGTGATTTCGTCAAAAATATCCGGCACTTACGATTCCGCCGTTCAGGGAGCCAAAGGCTTGCCGCGCGACCGGGTGATCGTTCTGAATTCCCTGCAGGCTTCCATGCCCTTGGCGATTATGGCGCTGATGACCTCTGATGCCGCGCTCATGGGCGCATCGCTGAGCGAGTGCAAAGAGTTGGCTATTGATATTTCTGAGAGAATTCAAACCCTCTTTATCGTGGATACGCTCGAATTCCTGCACCGCGGAGGCCGCATCGGAGCCGCGGCGCGATTTCTGGGGACTGCCCTGAACCTCAAGCCGATCCTCAGGCTGCAAAACGGCAGCATTCATCCCCACGAAAAAATCCGAACCTACAAAAAGGCGGTCAAACGGGTTTTTGACCTTGCCGAGCAGGACCTTGGCAAACACGGACGCATCGAATATCTGGGCGTGCTCTCCGCCAACGCCGCCCAACAAAGTCTGGAACTTGCCCAGATTGCCCGGCAGCGGTTTAAGGTCAAAAACGAATTCATCAGCGAAATCAGCCCGGTGATCGGAACGCATACCGGACCGGGAACCGTGGGTTTGGTTTACCTGCCGGAGAAGAAGTAGCCCATTCTTTCGGTCGCTCTGTTACAATAGGGAAAAATAACCTTAAGAAAAGGATTTTCCCATGACGACTGCTGAAAAAATCGGAATCCAAATCCCCGAAGTACTCCTGCCGCGCGAAGGTGTCGATCTGCATAAATGGGCGGTAATCGCCTGCGATCAATTTACTTCCGAGCCGGAATATTGGGATCGCGTTGAAGCCACGGCTGGAGACGCGCCGTCCACCTATCACATGATTTTGCCGGAAGCCTGGCTGAACCGTCCTGAAAAAGACGAGCGCATTGCCTACGCGCAGGCGCATATGCGTCAATATCTCGATGAAAAAATTCTCGAAGCCCACAAAGGTTTTGTGCTGGTTGAACGCACCGTCGGCGACCAGATCCAGACCGGCCTGATCGTCGCCATCGATTTGGAAAATTACGACTATAACGCCGGCTCAAAGTCCCTCGTGCGCGCTACGGAAGGAACGATCCTTTCCCGCATCCCGCCGCGGATGCAGGTTCGCCGGGGAGCTCCTCTGGAGTTGCCGCACATCCTGGTTTTGTATGATGACCCGCGTAAAACGGTCTTAAGTCCGATTTTGCAGAAAAAACCTGATCTGCCGCTGGCTTACGATTTTGACCTGATGGAAGGCAGCGGTCATATCACCGGACACTACGTCCAAGACCCGGAACTGCTTGACCTGACGATCGAAAATATTGCCGGGCTGATCGCTCCCGAAGCTTACCGCGAAAAATACGGCGAGGTCCCGGATGCCGCCACCGCGCCGCTTCTGTTTGCTGTTGGAGACGGCAACCACTCGCTGGCGACCGCGAAAGCGATCTGGGAAGAACTGAAGCCAAATGTCGGCATGGATCATCCTGCCCGCTTTGCTTTGGTTGAGCTGGTCAATTTACACGATCCGTCGCTGAAATTTGAGCCCATTCACCGCGTCATGTTTGGCGTCGGCGATGCCTTTTATCAGGAATTTATCGCCAATTACGCCCCCGATTTTTCGAACCAACCAGCCGCGACGTTTGACGAAATGAAAAATGCCGTTCTGGATGAGAGCAAACCTGGTCAGAGGGTTGGTTTGATCACAAAAACCGGCTACCGCGTCTTCGAATTTCTCAAGCCGCATCATAATCTGAGCGTCGGTTCTTTGCAGGAATTTTTGGACAAATATCTCAAAGCCCATCCCGAAGTTGAAATCGACTACGTACATGGAGACGATGTCCTCGACAAACTCAGCAAACAAGACGGAAACATGGGCTTTTATCTGCCCCCGATCACCAAGGACAATTTCTTCAAATCGGTTATTCTCGACGGCGCGCTCCCCCGTAAAACTTTCTCAATGGGTCACGCCCAGGACAAGCGTTTTTATCTTGAAGCCCGCCGGATTTTGTAATTCGACTATGCGAAGAACCTTGACTGAACGAACATTTGTGCTATATTTAATCAAAAGTTGATCCAAACCGGAGTTGACCATGGCAACCAAAAAGAAAACAAGTGATTTACCCAATTTATCAGACCCCAACCTTCAGGAAGCGAAAAAAGCCGTCCTCGACCGTGCCTTGCACGACATTGTCAAAAAATACGGCGAAGGTTCAATTATGCGCCTGGGGGAAGCCAGCCACATGCAGGTGGAATCCATCCCAACCGGATCCCTGTCTTTGGATATGGCTTTGGGTGTCGGTGGGATCCCCAAAGCCAGGATTACCGAAATTTTTGGTCCCGAATCCTCCGGAAAGACCACCATCTGTCAGCATATCGTCGCCGAATGTCAATCACAAGGCGGGACCGCCGCCTTTATCGATATGGAACACGCCCTCGACCCTGTCTATGCCCAGAAATGCGGCGTGAACATCGAAGAATTGCTCATTTCACAACCCGATACCGGTGAGCAAGCCCTGGAAATCGCGGAGACGCTCGTTCGTTCGGGCGCGATCGACCTGGTAGTGGTCGATTCGGTCGCCGCGCTGGTGCCCCGCTCCGAGATTGAAGGCGACATGGGCGACGCTACCATGGGCGTTCAGGCGCGCCTGATGTCTCAGGCGATGCGCAAACTTTCGGGCGCGATCAGCCAGACCAAAACCGCGGTCATCTTCACCAACCAGCTGCGTCAGAAAATCGGCGTCATGTTCGGCAACCCCGAGACGACCACGGGCGGCAACGCGCTCAAATTTTACGCCTCGGTTCGGCTGGATGTGCGCCGGGTCCAATCCATTAAAGTCGGCGCAGAAATCGTGGGCAACCGTGTGCGCGTGAGAGTGATCAAAAACAAGGTCTCGGCACCCTTCCGCAGCGCTGAATTTGACATCATGTATAACGAAGGCATTTCCAAGTCCGGCGATATTCTGGATTTGGCGACCAGCCTCGAAGTGATCGAAAAGCGCGGTTCTTTCTACTCTTACAATGACCAGAGACTGGGTCAGGGACGCGAAGCTTCGAAGAACTACCTGAGCCAGAATCCTGAATTGCGCCAGGAGATCGAAGACACGATCCGCAATCTCGCTGACAACGAACAAATTACCCAGACCTTCGACCCGAGCGAAGACGGGGTGGATGAGGAATAGTCATAAAATCACAAAAAGCCGACCGATGTCGGCTTTTTCTTATTAAAAGGCAGGAACGGTTTGAAACAAATCAGAACACAGGATGCGGTCGGCAGCGTGCTCGCCCACGACCTCACCCAAATCATCGTAGATCAATATAAAGGCGTGCGTTTCCACAAAGGACACGTGATTCAGCCAGAAGACATCCCAACGCTCCTCTCAATGGGCAAAGAAACGCTCTACGTGCTGGAGCTGCAGCCCGGAATGCTGCACGAGGACGATGCCGCCTACCGCCTGCGCGATTTATGCCGTGGAGACAATCTGCGATCTTCATCACCCCACGAAGGCAAGATTGAGCTGTTTGCCGAAAAGGATGGATTGTTCAGTTTTGACGAACAAAAGCTGTTTACACTGAACATGCTGGACCAAATTGTCATCCCTGCTTTGATTAACAACTCGCCCGTCAGGGCAGGAGACAAAGTCGCGGCGATGCGTGTGGTTCCTCTGATTATCGCCGAAAGCCGTATTTTGGAAGCCGAAGCCGCCGTCCAGGCTCCGGTTTTTCAGGTTTTGCCCTACCATCCCAGGCACGCGGCGATTCTTGTCACCGGTTCCGAGATCAAAAAGGGACTGATCCAGGACGGTTTTTCGCCAATTTTGATCGAAAAGCTGGCACCCATTCCGGTTGCTGTCGAACGGGTCGAGGAGGTTGGGGACGTTCCCGAAGATATCGAACAAGCCATCCGCTCGGCAATTTTGGATGGGATCGATTTGGTTTTGTGTACCGGCGGCATGAGCGTAGACCCGGATGACCACACTCCGGCGGCGATTCGCTCTTCTGGCGCCGAAATCATCACCTACGGCGCTCCGGTTTTCCCGGGCGCGATGTTCATGCTCGGCTATTTTGCCAACGGAGCCTGCGTGATGGGCTTACCCGGCGGGGTCATCGTGGGCAAGCGGACCGTCCTGAACCTTGTGCTGCCGCGGGTGATGGCAAACCAACGTCTGACAAAAAGCGATTTCGCCGCGATGGCTGTCGGCGGATTGTTGAGCTGACTTAGAAGGCAAAAAAAGACCCGCTCTGATTTTCGAGCGGGTCTTTTTTATTCCTTAGATCGGTTTAGGTCCCTTCTTCCCAGGAGTTGAGGTATTTCACCTGTTCCGGGGTCAGGATGTCGATGGCGACGCCCATTGCCAGCAATTTCAGACGGGCGATTTCGCGATCGACTTCCTCTGGTACGTTGTAAACCTTTTTCGCTAACTGACCGCGATTTTTCAGGAAGTATTCCGCGCCCAACGCCTGGTTGGCAAAGCTCATATCCATGACCGAAGCGGGATGTCCTTCGGCGGCTGCCAGATTGATCAGGCGGCCGTCCCCAAGAATGTTGATCGTTCTTCCGTCAGCCAATTCGTAAGCTTCCACGAATGGCCGCACCAAACGCTTGTTGATCGCCATCTCGTCCAGCGCTGCGATATTGATCTCAACATTGAAATGGCCAGAATTACCAACCAAGGCGCCGTCTTTCATGACTTCGAAATGGTGTTTGTCCACCACGTTCAGATCACCGGTGACGGTGATGAAGATATCACCGATCGGAGCCGCTTCGATCATCGGCATCACCCGGAAGCCGTCCATGACCGCTTCGAGCGCGACCAGGGGGTCGACCTCAGTCACGATAACGTTCGCGCCCATGCCGCGCGCCCGCATCGCCAAACCGCGGCCGCACCAGCCGTAACCGGCGACCACGAAAGTTTTGCCGGCAATCAGCACGTTGGTGGCACGGATGATTCCGTCCATCGTGGATTGGCCCGTGCCGTAGCGATTGTCAAAGAAGTGTTTGGTCATGGCGTCATTGACCGCCATCATCGGGAATTCCAGCACCTTATCTGCTGCCATGGCTTTGAGCCTGACAACACCGGTGGTGGTTTCTTCGGTTCCGCCGATGATGTTGCCGATCAGCTCACGGCGGTCCCGGTGAATGGTGCTCACCAGATCGGCGCCGTCATCCATGACAATATGAGGTTTATGGTCAAGCGCGGCATGCAGGTTTTTGTAATAAGTTTGGTCATCTTCGCCTTTGATAGCAAAGACGGGGATTTCATACTGCGCCACCAGGGCTGCCGCCACATCATCCTGCGTCGAGAGCGGGTTTGAGGCGGTCAAAACAATGTCCGCGCCTCCGGCTTGCATCGCCCGCATCAGATTGGCTGTTTCGGTCGTCACGTGCATACAGCAGGACATGCGAATACCTTCGAAAGGACGTTCCCTGCGGAAGCGTTCTTCCAAAGTCGCGAGCACAGGCATTTCACGGGCAGCCCAGTCCATCCGCCGTCTGCCGCCTTCTGCCAGGTTCAGGTCTTTGATATTGTAGTTATCCATTCATTGCTCCGATTTTTTTATCCTATTTTATCCAGTTCACCCTGATCATCAAAGTGTTTTCTGTATTCTCTCACAAATCCGTCCCAATTGAGACGATGAATTTGGGTTCCGTCCTGTTGAATGCAGGCTGCCGCGGTGATCGTCCCCATTTCCGCGCATACCTTCAGGCTTAACCCGGCCATATATCCCCGCAAAAAACCTCCCCGGAAGGCATCGCCCACACCGGTCGGATCAACAATGTTGAGGCCTTTGAGGGCAGGAACGATCAGATCGAGGTCTTTCGCCACAACACGCGCGCCTTTTTCTCCCAAGGTGATCACGCTGAAAACCGGTTTTTTCAAGAGTTCCGCGGCGCTGTAACCGGTGTGCTTTTGAACCAACTCAAATTCATATTCATTCACAAACAAACCGTGGGCTGTCTCCAATCCGCGTCGGAGCAGAGCAGCGTCGACGCTGATCACCTGCTGGCCCGGATCAAAAATGGTCTTCAGTCCCAGCTCGATCGCTTCTTCGATCAGGCGTGCCATCGCCGTCGGATCGGTCGGCGAAATCATCACCAGATCGTCGGCTTCATAGGGCGCGTCGCGCAAAGAAAGTTCAGCCGCGTTCGCCATCGCGCCGGTATAAAAACTGGCAATTTGGGCGTTGCTGCGATCGGTCGTCGCGAAAAAAGAAGCCGTGAACTTGTCAGGTACGATCCTGACGCTGCTGGTGTTGACCCCGACGGCTTCAAGACGTTTGGCGTATTCCGGAAAATCTTGGCCGGCGGTCGAAAAAAGACAGGCTTTTCCGCCCAACATCGCCAGGGTGTAGGCGATATTCGCGCCAACCCCGCCGTCCCGTTTTGAAAGCTCAGGAACCAGGAAAGACAGACTGACCTTATCCAGGTGTTCCGGCAAAAGATGGTCTTTAAAAAGACCGGGGAATTTCATCAGGTAGTCGATCGCGATCGATCCCGTCAGGATTACTTTCATGGGCAGGCTCCTTCTCATAAAAAGACGCCATCGCTGGCGCCATGTTCCCCAAAAGTTTATCACTGATGCCTCCCCTCGTCAAAGCCGACTAAGCATCAGATTAGCAGCCGCTTCACCGGATCGATGTTTGCCAAACGCCTGGCAGAAGCGGTGGTTTTTAAGAACTCTTTGCACTTAGCCGCAGCAATTCGAAGGCAAAATATAAAAATTATGGAACCATATGCGCAAGCACCCTGGAATTGAATTTCCGCATGAGTGCTGATATAAACCTACCGATTATTCCGCCGAAAGGTCTCCTCATCTCCCTATTCTCAAGACGTTTATAATAGGAGCATGGTGAAAAAAGGAGCAGTCATCAGATGGGCAGCCCTGGGCTTGATCGTCATGGCAAGTTTTTTGCTGATTTTACAGCTCACCCGCTACGCCCGCATCCGGGCGACTTTCCCAACCGGAATGATGATCGCCGGTATTCCGATTGGCGGCTTGAAATTCGAAGAGGCTTCCCAGCGGCTCGTGCAGGTCTACATGGCTCCCATCGAGCTGAAATATCAGGATTCCCGCATCCAGGTGCGTCCCGCCACGCTTGGTTTTGAGCTCCAAATCAATAATATGCTGGCAGCGGCGGACAAACAACGCACCAGTGAACCTTTTTGGTCGGGATTTTGGAAATATTTGTGGAATCAGCCGATCACGACTTCGACCATTCCGCTTCAGGCGCGGTTCGATGAAGCCCGGATTCAGGCTTTCCTTGAGAACGAAATTAGCATTCGCTACGACATCCCTGCCTCTCCGCCCATGCCGATTCCCGGAGAGAGCGGATTCTACAGCGGCAGAGCCGGCACCGCGATTAACTACCCGCTCTCGGTCCAGCGCATCAAGGACGCGCTCGGTTCCAGCACCTCCCGGATCGCGAATCTGGATGTGGTCGCCACCCGGCCTCAAAAACCATCCTTCGATATTCTTGAAATCATGCTCAAGGAAGTAATCGACAAGGCGACTTTTGACGGTATGGTCGAATTCTATTTCAAGGATTTGCAAAACGGTCTGGTAATGCATTTTACGCACTCTCGCGTTGGAGATGAAATGCCACCGGTCGACATCGCCTTCTCTTCGTGGAGCACGATCAAGATCCCGGTCTTGCTGACCCTCTTTAAAAACCTTGAACCACCCTACGATCCGGCGATTCTGGCTGAAATTGAAGACATGGTTGAGCAGTCAAGCAATGAATCTACCGATTACGTTGCCAAAAAAGTGATCGAACCCAACCTTGCACCCTTGAGAATCACGGATGACATCCGCGCGCTCGGTCTGGAAAACACCTTTTGGGCAGGCTTTTTTGGGCTTGGTTCTCCCTTGCTCAAGGATATTTCTACGCCAGCCAACCAAAGCGGCGCCTACGATACCGACCCGGATCGCTACGGTCAGACTACTGTAAGCGATTTGGGCATCCTCTTGGAAGAAATTTATTATTGCTCCCGGGATTACGGCGGCGCGATCCCGCTGGTATTTGAGGGAACCATCACGCGGGAAGAATGCGGCATGATGATCGACTACCTGAGCAAGAATAAGATCGGACACCTGATCGAAGCCGGCGTTCCGGCTGGAACCGTCGTCGCCCACAAACATGGATGGGCGAACGAATACGCGACCGGATATGTGCATACCATGGGCGACGCGGGGATCGTCTTTACACCCGGCGGAGACTATGTTTTGTCTATCTTTGTTTACCAACCGGTTCAGGTCATTTTTGACCATGCCAACCTGCTCTTCGCCAATCTTTCCGCGGCAGTTTATAATTACTACAATCTTCAGTGAGCGAAAAAATCAACCGGCAGACCTCACGGAGTCTTCGGGTTTAATGTATAATATCCATCCGTTGCCCCCGTAGCTCAATGGATAGAGTACCTGACTTCGAATCAGATGGTTGGGAGTTCGAGTCTCTCCGGGGGCATGATTATTTAAAAGTGAGGCTCTCTCAAAATAGGATTATTTAAACTGTCTCATTATTGACTTCGAACCCCCGCGGAGGGGGTTTCATCGAGATGGTTGGGAGTTCGAGTCTCTCCGGGGGCATGATTCTTTAAAAGCTAGTCCCCTAATGAATGTTTGTATAAAAGAAATTCTCCTACGAATCTTTTATACAGGGAGTCTTCCAGAGGCAATGTTTGTTTAAACCAGCTCTTGCTGACTTCGAACCCCCGCGGAGGGGGTTTCATCGAGATGGTTGGGAGTTCGAGTCTCTCCGGGGGCATGATTCTTTAAAAGCTAGTCCCCTAATGAATGTTTGTATAAAAGAAATTCTCCTACGAATCTTTTATACAGGGAGTCTTCCAGAGGCAATGTTTGTTTTAACCAGCTCTTGCTGACTTCGAACCCCCGCGGAGGGGGTTTCATCGAGATGGTTGGGACAGGGAATCTCTCCGGGGGCATGATTGTTTTAAACATATTTCCCCTAATGAAAGCGCCTGGATAGATGCCGTCCCATTCAGCGTATAATCAGCGCATGGCAAAAACAATAACCGGTCGCGAGCGCGTCTGGCAGCTCATGGAAGTTATCGGCAGTGGCGATGCCGGCGAGGTCCTGCGCGTCAGCTCCCAATCCGATGGGCTTCAGGGCGTCATGAAACGCCCGGTCCAAAACGTTTCCGGCGGAACAATCGTCCGGCAGGCGACCCAAATCGAAACCGAAGGGAAAATCCTGTCCGCGCTGGACGGCATCGATGTTACCAAAAACGGTCTCAGCATTCACGCGCCGCGGCTGCTCGATCAAAGTATTGCCGGCACTTCAAAAACCGCCAACCTCTTCATCGTCAGCGAAGAAATCCAGGGTAAATCGCTCACTTCGATGCTCGCCCGCCGGCACAGCGAGGGAGAAGCCATCCCTCAAAACATTCTCCTCAAGGTCCTTTCTGCGACTCTGCTGCTCCTGGATCAGGCTCACGCCAAAGGCGTGATCTGGAATGACGTCAAAACCGACCATATTTTCTGGCAGCCTGAAAGCAACACCATGTGTTTCATCGACTGGGGCAACGGCTTTTTTCTTGAACCTCAGCCGGAGGAACAAAAAAGCCCGATTTGGCAGGATTATCAGCAGCTGATGGTAGAAGGCAGCAACTTTTTATCCCAAACTTCTCCCAATTTGCTGCAGGATCTTGCCTGGCCCTCCAGCACTGAGGGCATGACCCTGCAGGATATCAAACAACTGCAGCTGCGGGTCGAATATCTTGAAATGTACCTGAGCATGCGCGCGATTGAATACGGGCTGCTTTTCAACCGGTTCAGCGAAAGCTTCTCCAGTCCGCAGTCCCTGCGTCAGACGCTTGAACTGCGTCAGGAACTGAAAAGTTTGGGCATCGAGGTCGAATCCAGCCCGGTTTTTTCTGCCGCAAAATCTCTTTTGTTAGATGAATTGGAAAGAGAGGGATCAAACGATTCTGCCGTTATTTTTGAGATCCTGAACAGCTATCTGGGAAACGCGGTTCCCCCTAACTGGAAATTAGTCGAATACCTGTTGGAAAACGACCCAACCCCTGATGATGCCGGAAAACTTGCCTTGATCCGGCTGATCCTCGACTCGGATTGGGTTCAGGCGGCATGGGCGGCCCGTGAATTGATTGAGCAAGGCGGCAATACCGCCGTACTCGGCAAAGCTATTTACTCAATGCGCTCCCTGTTTGCGCCGACTGAAAACCAAAGCACCCTCTATCGGGAGATCCTCGTCTTCGCGGAAAATTTGCGCGAACAATCCAGGTTTCTCCTCGCAGACCAAAGCCCTGCCTCTCTGGCACTGGCAGACCGCATCCGCGGAATGGAAACAGAACTGCGGCAATTAGCAGCCGGTTGGGCGCATTTGGCAGAAAATGAGGTATTGGGAGAAAAATTTTTGATCCTCAAACGGATCCTTTCCGCGGTCAGTGCTTTGCGGCTCAGGCTCCCTCACTCTCTGAATGACTTGCTCCAAAAGGCAATGACGCTGATTCGTGAAGTTTATCAGGCATGGAATAACGCCGATTTTCCCGGAACCCTGCAGGCGATCAAAAAGCTTTTTCTGACGGAACCAAGCCTCGATTATCTTCTGCCCATGTCCCGTGATCTGCTCGAGATGCGGGATAAGATAGACCAATTCATGAGCGGACCCACCGCCGACGAGACCATCAGCGATTTCGCGCGGGAATTATTCGACTACAAGGGCCCCCTTACCTCCCAAATCAACCAGACCAACTGGCAAAACAACTACAACGGCGTTCTTTACGAAATGATGCAGGCTGTCAGTCTCGACCAGCTCAGAAACCTGGCTGAAGAACAAAAGTGGCCGACCGAATGGCTTTTCCAGGGAAAATTCCGTCTGCGGCCTTCCGCGGCTCAAATTGACAGCCCCATGACCAGCGAACAAAACCAGGCTTTGGAGAGCTTTCACCGCGGGCTCAGGCAGCTGCCGCCCGAGAAGGTCGACCTGGAGGCGGTCAGACGGCTGCTGCCGGCCTGGCATTCCAGCTACAGACAGTTGGTTCAGGAATTTCTTTTCGCGTTTTCCTCCATCCCGCGGGAACCCTACCCGTACGAAACAGCAGATTTCCCCAAAGAAGACAAGCCCAACCTCGAAAGAGCTTTTGAGATGCTGAAAACAGTGGAAACCTGGAAAAACATCGCCAACAACGGCGACTGGTACCTGCTGAAAATCACGGCGGACAAGTTCGATCAAGATTGGCTGATGCTGCGCGACCTGGCAAGCGCCACCGCAATCTGGAACAACGAAATTCTGCCGGCGCTGACAGAAATCAAACAACGCCGTTGGAACACGGCACGGCACGCCCAAACGCCAAAACCGCGCTTATCAAAACTCACGGAAGCCCAGAGCCACCTTTTCGGCTTCCATTCCATGTGGCAAAAAATTGAATTTCAAGGGCTCTATCCTGAATTGCTGAACGATTTAAGCTACCATGCCGACCATGCTCAGGAAGCTTTTTTCGATTTTTGGCAAGAGCTTCAAAAATCAGATTCCGCGGCTTTGGGTTGGCTGACCGCCCAGCAACAGAGCGTTTTCAGTGAGATCAATCAACTTTTGCTTACCTTGATGCGATCTTTGCATTCGGTGCTGCGGACATTTGACGTGGTCAATCAAAGCGCGATGGCTCGGACCCGACTCGCCCAAAACAGCGCTGGGGATCTCGTTTTCACCTTAAACAAAATCGACGGATTGGTTAACCCGCATCAAAAACCCGCTTCTTGTTTCCGCCGCTGGCAGAAGCAGTATCTCGATTTGCTCGCCAAAACAGACTACGAGAGCATCCGGCGGGGAATTCAGGAAATCGAAAGCATCCATCCGCTTTTGCCCTGGTTTGATGAACTGGTAAAACGCGACGCGGGCTACTTTGATCAACCCAACCCTCAACGATGGTAAAATTGCAAAACTTGCGAAAGGTAATATGCAGCAGATAAAACTTGATGCCAGCAGCGGCTACTATCTGGCAGAGCCGTTGGACAGTTGGTTAACTGCCGGACAACATGATTTTGCGATCCCCGAAGCGGGGGGTTCGAGCGCGCGTGTTTTTCTGATGAAACATGCCAGTGGAAACTCCGCCTATGGCTACCACCCCGCTTTCAAGGTGATGCGGCACGATAAAATCTCTTACGCCAAACCGCTTTTCCTGGAAGAATTCAATATTTTGTCAAATTTGCGCGGGTTCGAAGGGATGACGCCCATGCTTCAGGCGGGTTTCCTCAAAGCCGCGCCGGGAACTGTCTGGCCTAAAGAAATTGCTCCGCTTACCAAGACCATGGAAAAGCAGGGTGAAGGCGCCCAGATCAAAGCCGACCTCGCGCTCTTTGAGGTCGATGAAATTGAGGATGTCCTCGCTCAGTTTGAGGAAAGGATCGCGGACGGCTGGCTGCCATTTTTGATCCTTGAACGCAGATGGGAAGACAATCTTTACCTGCTTTGTGATGCCGGTTATACGCGGGGGAATTTTGTGCGCAACCTGAGCATGAAACAAGTCCTCGATATCGGGGTTCAGATTTGTACGATTATCGAAGAAGCCCACAAACGCGGCGCTACTTTTTTGGATCACAAACTGCTGCACTACTATTGGAATGATATCCGCGAAAAAGTGAAAATAATTGATTGGAACATTGGCCACTGGCAGCCCGATAACTTTTCGCCGGAAGTGCAGCAGGCGGACATGATTCAACTGAGCTCCCGCGCCTTGCACCATATTTTTACCGGCCGGCAGGCTCCCGGCTCGGTCGCCGTCGGTCCAAATCGGCCCGAAGACATTGCCAACTCACCGACCCGTTTCAAGGCAAGTTACTCTTACGATGTCCAGAACCGCCTGAATGATCAGGAAATCAAATTCCTGGAAAACGCGTTGGACGGTCAGTTTAAGACCCCAAGCGAAATGAAAGCCGCCCTTCAGGCGCTGCAGGCAAAACGCTTCTGAAATTGAGCCGTGAATTTGGAAGGAACCAAAAATGATTCGTTCACTGATTGAACAGGCAAAAAAAGCAGCTTTCGCGCTGCAGCCCAGCGATGAAGACCTCAGCCAGGCGGAAACCAGTCTTTCGACTTATCTGGAAGCCCTGGCGACCAACCGTATTTCCGACCAGGTTTTGCCGGAAGAGCTTGAAGAAGCCAACCGCTTGCTGCGGGAAATCCGCAGAGAAAAAAGCCGCCGCCAGGCAGGCAGCGCCCCCATGCCGCCCGTGTCTACCGATATCCCTGCCCAGCCGCAGGCTCCCGCGGCAGCAGCAGATACCGTTCCAGCCGTCAATCCGCCGGAACCAACCGTTGCCGAGAGTTTTATGCCGATACCGGAAGCTCCGGTTTTGGGTGATTTCGCTGAATCAATGCCTCCCATTACCCGCACCAGCCTGGGCACGGACAGCCTCGGCGGGATCGACAACGACCCGCTCAAACGCTTTTTTCAATCTACCCACGATTCCGAAGCCGAAAAGATGATGGACGAGGCTGAAGAAGCCTTTTACAAAGGCAATTATCAGGTCGCCATCCCGCTTTATGAAAAAGTAATCCAGATGGAACCGGGCTGGACGCGCGCTCAGGAGCATCACAGCGAAGCGGAAGAATACCTGCGTTCCGGCAACATCCCTTCGGTCGCGCTGCCGCCCGAAGCAGGCAAAGCTTATGGAAAAGCCCAAAGCGCTGCCCGCGTGTTCCGCTATCAGGTAGCGCTTAATTATCTGGATGACGCGTTTGAACATCTTCAGGAAGCTGGAATCAAACGCTGGCGCGAAGGCGAAGAACTCCGTCACGACCTCGAAAACCAAATGCAGGCATACGACGTCTATCGCGAAGGTCAAAACCTCCTGACGCAAGGTGAGCTTGTCGCCGCTCTTGGCAAGATCCAGACCGCCGCCAGCGCGGTCGCCATCCCCGAATACATCGACAAAGCCGCCGAAGTCCGCGAAGACATCGGCATGCTCAACGAAGTCAGCGATTTGGTCAGCCTAAGCGGCAAGATCCCGCCTTCCAAACTGGCGGACGCCAAAAGCAAACTTGAGAAAATTCGCATGAAATATGGCGAAATCCCTCAACTTGGCCGCCTGCGCAACCGTCTCGATTTGCTTATTCCCGCCACCATCCAATCGCTGCTCGATACCACCCAACGGCTTAAACAGGAAGCGGCTGCCGCTCCCACCGCCGCCCTGGCGCGCGAAAAAGTCAACGGAGCTCGCGAAAACCTCGACTTTCTGCGCCAGCTGGACGCGTATGACGCTCAAAGCCTGTCGCTTGAAAACGAAATCAGCGCTTTGGAAACCGAAATCGGCGCCAACGAAGACGCGATCAAACGTGCCGAAGAAGCGCTGGAGAGCGGAAATAAATATTTCGCCCTGGATGCCTTGAGGATCAGCGCCAAACCGCGCAAACGTTTTCCGCAGGATCCAAAAATTTTGGACCTGAAACGGGGTTTTGTTCCAACTTACCTGGTTGGAGGTTTTGGCGCCTTAATTCTGCTCATCCTCCTGATAATGGGCTTAAGTCTGGCAGGTAAAGCCATTTCCAATTCAATTTACGAACGCAATCTCGCCCGTACCCCCACCGTGACCATGACCCCAACCATCACGCTCACGCCGACGGTCACTCACACGCCCACGATTACGCTTACCCCAACGCCGGACTATTCGCCTACCCCTACCAGCACGGTGACGCCCACCCCTATTGTCGCCGTGCAGACCGTCCGCGAGGTTTGGGCGCGCAGCGACTGCTATGACAATTTCGTGTCTACCGGCAGAATCCCAGCCGGCACAACGCTTACGCTTTTGCCGATGGCGGAGAGACGTTTTGACACCTTCAATCGGGAATGCCTTCTGGTTGAATTCCGGACGGAGAGCTTCGCGATTATCGGTTATGTTCTAATGATGGATGTGGTTACGGTAAATGACTAGACAAGCTTCTCTTTCTTCCCAGGATCAGCATTATCAGGAGACCCTCGACTGGATTTACAGCTGGGTTGATTTCAGCATGAAACGTCATGTCGATGACAAACACCGGTTCTTTAAATTGGATCGCATGAACCAATTGATGGGTCTTCTGGATCATCCCGAAAAAAGCTACCCCTGTGTCCATATTGCCGGTACCAAGGGCAAAGGGTCAACCGCTTCGTTAATCGCCGCCTGCCTCCAGGCTGCGGGCTACCGGGTTGGCTTATATACTTCACCCCATCTGGAAGACTTTCGCGAACGGATCAAGATCAATGGAGAGATGATTTCGGAAGCCGAAGTCATCGAACTGGCAGACGCCCTCAGACCATTGACCGAAATCGTCCCCGAAACGACCACATTCGAATTGACTACAGCCATGGCTTTTGAATATTATCGCCGCCAGAAAATCGATATCGCTGTGCTGGAAGTCGGGATGGGCGGAAGACTGGATGCCACAAACGTGATTGATCCGCTTGTTTCCGTGATCACCTCGATCTCGTTTGATCATATGTCCGTCCTGGGCAACACGCTGACCGAAATCGCGACAGAAAAAGGCGGCATCATCAAGCCAAATCGTCCGGTTGTTGCTTCGCCACAAAAAACCGAAGCGATGCTCACCCTGCGCGAAATTGCCCGGCAGCGAAAAGCGGAATTTATTTCGGTTGAAAGTGGATATGACTATCGGGAATTGAACCACAACCTAAGCCGACAAACTTTTACCATCGCATCTAAAAACAACCCTCTGCCCGCCAAAAACACCAACACCCGAACGCCGCTGAAGCTCACCATGCCTCTGCTGGGGCAGCATCAAATCGAGAACGGCGCCACAGCCATCGCCGCGCTGGATCAGATCCGTCTGGCAGGCTTCAGGATGACCCGTGAGGCGATTCGTACCGGCTTCAGGCAGGTTGTCTGGCCCGCGCGATTCGAAATTTTGCGCAAAAATCCTCCAATCGTCATCGATTCCGCCCATAACGGAGATTCGATGCAGCGCCTTGTGGCGACCGTAGATGAATATTTCCCCGGACTGCCTTTCATTCTTGTTTTCGGCGCTTCAGCGGATAAATCCATGGGAGACATGCTGGACGCTGTTTTGCCGCGAGTGGAATTCGTGATCACTGCCCAATCGCTGCATCCGCGGGCGGCGACCCCGGAAGAGCTGAAAGAAATCGTGCAAAAAAGAACCGACGCGGTCATCGCGGCTCATCCGGCTGAAGAAGCGCTTGCAAAAGCAATTGAACTCGCCGGCAAAACTAAAGGTATACTGGTGACCGGCAGCATTTTTATTGCTGCCGCAGCCAAGGCAATTTGGGAAAACCGATAAATTACATAATGTTTGAGTGAAACGGGAACATGATAGATTTTACTGACGACACGGAAATTTTTTCCGGATTTACATCCACTTTCTTGACCAAAAACCGCCCTGTCGGAAAGGACAAGCGCTTCACGGCACCTCTGATTTTGATGCGCAATGAGCCAATCCTGCCCGGAGCTTCGATTCGGATTTTTGACAAAGATTCGGTCTCCAACCCTGAGTTGATGTGGAAAGCAGTCAAAAATCGCGAAACGCTGGTTGCCGCCTACCCTATTTACGAGGATGAGGAAAACTTCAAAATTAAATCGATTTTACAAATCGGTCTTGAAATGGCCTTTGGCGAAACGATTGACTATGACGCGGGCAAACAAAAGCCCGAAACCGGGATCCACCTCGAAGCCAGAAGACGAATCAGGATCCTGAGCATTTACGAAGAAAACGGCATCCAGATGGCAGAGGCGGAAGTCGTCCACGAACCCGCCCGCCGGACCAACGAAGTAAAAGCGGAAATCCGGGCAGCCAAAACCAGTCTGTCTCGGTACGCCAGTCTGCCTACCGCAATCAACCAACGCGCGATCGATTATGCCTATGATCTCGATAATGCAGGAAAGTTGGCTGATTTTATCGGAATTCATATCGACCTTTCTCCCGAAGAACGCATGACTTTGCTGCAGGAAAGCAGTGATCTCAAGAGACTGCAAACCGTCCATGGTTACATGATCGCAATGATCCGCATGACCGAACTGGACATGAAAATTCTTTCAAACATTCATGAGGAATTTGACAAAAATCAGCGCGAAACCGTGCTGCGGGAGCATATCAACCGGCTGCAGACGGAACTGAATGACGGCAAATCAGCAGATCCGGACATCTACAAGATCGAAAAAAAGCTGGAAAACCAGGTACTGCCCGACGAGATCCGGGAGACCGCTGAAAAAGAACTGGATCGTCTGCGCGCCACGCCGCCGCTCTCACCCGAAAACGGAATGATTTCCAGCTACCTTCACTACCTGCTCGATCTGCCCTGGTCGGAAGAAACCGAAGATGACCTGAACGTCCGCAAAGCCCGGGAAGTGATGGATCAGAACCATTATGGATTGAAAAAAGCCAAGGACCGCATCATTGAGTTCCTGGCAGTCAAAAGTCTGCGCCCTAAGAAAAATCGCCTCCCGATTCTTTGCTTTATCGGGCCTCCAGGTACCGGCAAAACCTCTCTGGGAAAATCAATCGCGACCGCTATGAACCGAAAATTCGTGCGCATGTCCCTGGGCGGCGTTCATGACGAAGCTGAAATTCGCGGTCACCGTCGGACTTACATCGGCGCGATGCCCGGCAGGATTTTGCAGACCATGACCAAGGCAAAAGTGATCAACCCTCTCTTTATGCTGGATGAAATCGACAAACTGAGCGCGGATTTTCACGGCGACCCCTCCGCGGCTCTGCTGGAAGTGCTCGATCCGGAACAAAATCATTCTATCTCGGATCACTATCTCGAGGTCGATTATGATCTTTCCAAGGTCTTTTTCATCACCACCGCCAACACGGTGGCAACCATTCCGCCTCCGTTATTGGACCGGATGGAAATCATCGAATTTCCCGGCTATATCGAAGAAGACAAGATCACCATCGCCCGCCAGTTTCTGATTCCCGAACAGATGCTTGAAAACGGTCTGGACGAAGACCCGATCGAATTCACCGATGACGCATTGCGTCTGATCATTGCCAGCTACACTTACGAAGCCGGTGTACGCAACCTTGAACGTCAGATTGGCGCCGTTTTGCGTAAAATCGCGACCAAAAAATCGGAAAGCGAAGAATATCCCAGGATTGTTAACGCTGATTTGGTGACAGACTACCTTGGTCCCGCGGAGTTTTATCCGATGACTGCCGAAGCCAAGGATGAGATCGGCATGGCAACTGCTATCGCCTGGACCGAAAACGGCGGAGAAATCATGCCGGTCGAAGTCCTGGTTGTTGCCGGAAAGAGCAACCTGCAAATCACCGGCCAGATCGGCGAAATCATGCAGGAATCCGCCCAGGCGGCTCTGAGCTATTTGAAATCGAAACAAAAAGTCTTTGGAATTCCCGACGATTTCTTTGAAGAAACCGACATTCATATCCATGTGCCCGAAGGCGCCATCCCAAAAGACGGACCCAGCGCGGGCATCACCCTGGCGACTGCCTTGATCTCTGCCGCTTTGGGCGTGCCGGTCCGGCATGAAGTTGCCATGACCGGTGAAATAACGCTGCGTGGACGCGTTTTGCAGATCGGAGGCGTGCGCGAGAAGGTTTTGGCTGCCCACCGTTCCGGATTGAAAACCGTCATTCTCCCGTCAAAAAATGAAAAAGACCTGATTGACATCCCCGAAGCGATCCTGAACGAGCTCAAGATCGTTTTTGTCGATCATATGGATCAGGTGCTCGAAACTGCCATCAGCGGTGAGCTGAAGTATAACAACGGAAATTTTAAGACCAAAACCAGATCCAAAAGGAAATCCAGCGCAAAAAACAGCGACCCTGAAAACTGCGAAGAGGATTGAACAAAACCGAAGGCTGTCCCAAAAAAGGACAGCCTTCTTTGTTTTTTATCTAATTGTTTCAGGATCACCGCATTGCGCTGCCAAATTTACGGGCAATCTTCGCCGCCAATTGATTCCGATCCTTTTGAATATCTATGCGAAGAAAGATCCTTTTTGAGTTTTAACAAAACTGAACCGTAGCGACAAAACCTGGTTTTCCCAGGTTGAAATTCTTAAAAAATCAGCCGCTTGTTTTTTATTAATCCTCGCCATCGCGAGCAGGCTTAATCCCGCTCAGGGCTATTCTTCCTTCGGCTCCAGGGCTTTGATCCCGTTCTCCACCTGCGCCAGCACCTTTCGCAACTCGCGTTCCAATCCGGTCAGCGTGTCCACCACATAACGATCGGCATCGAGCTGGGTCTGACTGGCATCGACCGCTGCCTGACGGGTAATTTCGTCCGCTTTGGTTTGAGCGGATTGATAAATATCGGACTTCTCCACCATTCTTTCGCTTTTTTCACGGGCGATCTGGACGGTTCGGTTGGCTTCTTCCTGCGCTTGCGCCAGAATACGGTCTTTTTGGGCGATAATTTGCTGGGCTTTTTTGATTTCCTCGGGAATGGAAATTCTCATCTGGTCGATGATATCCATAAACGAGTTTTCGTCCACCACAACATTGCGGGATAAGGGAATGGGTTTACTGTTATTGAATAACTCTTCCAATCGATCAACCAAATGTAAAATATCCATCTTTACTCCAACTCTGTTAATATTTCTCCACCATTAAGTTGCACCTTTTATGCCCGCTTTTTGTCAGGCAAAGGCTAAGCTGCCCAGCCATATTTTTCCTTCAGGGCTTGATCGACAAAATCCGGCACCATGCTGGTGACGTTCCCTCCATAGGAGGCGATTTCTTTCACCGTAGAGGACGAAAGGAAGGTGTTGGCTTCGGTCGTTATCAAGGCGAGCGTGTCGATTTCCTTGTCGAGCCGCGTGTTTGCCAATGCCATACGGAATTCATATTCAAAATCCGAAAATACCCGCAATCCCCGAACAATCGCCTTGGCGCCGATCTGTTTGGCAAACGAGACCGTCAAGCCCGAATACCCGACCACGGTCACGTTTGGATAGGCTTCCATCGCTTTTTGTGCCAGCGTCATTCTTTCTTCCGGACTGAAAAGCAGTGATTTTAACGGTTTGTCATAAACTGCCAAAACAACCTCGTCAAAAAGACTGGCTGCCCGGGCGGCAATATCGATATGTCCGAAGTGGATGGGGTCAAAGGTCCCCGGAAAAAGTACTTTTGTCATCAACTCACATCTCCTGCGCCGTCGGTTTGAGGCCAAAAGGTCTCGAGCGCGTCTTTTAGGGTTAAATTTTCTCCGTTGTTCAAATCTGGATCTTCGAGCAGCACTTTTTCGGCGATTTCCCGCGCTTGTTTGATCAGGCGCGTATCCGCCAGACTGGCGACCTGCAGGTTGAGAGCCCCTGCCTGTCTTGTGCCCAAAAAGTCGCCCGGACCGCGTTGTTTCAGGTCTTCTTCTGCCAACACAAAACCGTCATTGGTCTCCGTCATGACTTTCAGCCGTTTGTTCTCAAAAGCGTCATCCCGATCCGGAATCAAGAAACAATACGATTGTTCGCTCCCGCGTCCAACCCGCCCGCGGAATTGATGGAGCTGGCTCAAACCAAAATGGTTCGCGCCCTCAATCACCATGACGGTCGCGTTGGGGATATCCACGCCAACCTCCACGACCGAGGTCGAAACCAGGACATCAAACTCCCGGTTGCGGAAGGCGAGCATGACCTGGTCCTTCTCCGCGGGGCGCATTCTGCCGTGGACCAAGCCGACCTTAAATTCCGGAAACACCTCCCGCTGCAATCTTGACTGCTCGTCCACCGCTGCTTTGGCATCGTCGTTTTCTCCCGCTTCCACCAGGGGGTAGATGATGAAGGCTTGATTTCCGTTTTCAACCTCCATCCTGATTTTCTCATAGACTCTCTCGCGTTCCATCGGGTAATTGATGTAGGTCAGAATCGGGATCCTGCCGGCTGGGAGTTCGTCCATGATGCTGACGTCCAGGTCGCCAAAGATCGTGAATTGCAGCGAACGCGGGATCGGCGTCGCAGTCATGACCAAAAGATGCGGATTGTCGCCCTTGTTTCTCAAAGCCGCGCGCTGCGCCACGCCGAAGCGATGCTGTTCGTCGACGACGGCCATTTGCAGGTTCTGGAACACCACCGGGTCTTCAATCAGGGCGTGGGTGCCGATAAGCACTTTCACGTAACCCGATTCAAGTCCCGCGAAAATTTCACCGCGTTCCGCCGCACCGGTATCTCCGGTCAGCAGCCGCACCTGACCTCTTTCAAGATAAGGCGGAACGGCATTGCTTTCTTCCGTAAGAAGTTTGGAAATCGTCTGGTAGTGCTGCTCAGCCAGGATGCTCGTCGGAGCCATGATGGCAGCTTGCGCGCCAGACTCGACCACCATCGCCATCCCCAATACGGCGACGACCGTCTTTCCCGAACCGACGTCTCCTTGCAAAAGCCGATTCATCGGGTGCGGTTTTGCCAGATCTTCCCGAATTTCATCGACCGCTTTTTTCTGGGAACGGGTCAGAGGATAGGGCAAGGCAGCCAGCCGGCGTTCCAACCATTCGTCCGTCACGTGATAGGCGTGCCCCTCCAAAGCCTGCCACTGCCGTCTTTGCTGCAAAATCCCCAGCTGCATCAGAAAAATTTCATCAAACGCGAATCGTTTCTGGGCGGCTTTGAGCGCCTCCTGATCTTCGGGAAAATGAATCTGCAGCAGCGCGTCGGTTGTGTTTAGCAGGTCCGCCTCATCGCGGATCGATTGGTTCAAAAAATCGCTGACCCGAGGCGCCCAGTAACGGACCGTGTTAAATTGCGTCCGCCGCAGCCAGCGCTGGGTAATTTTTGCCGTCAAGGGATAAACCGGAACAATTCGGTTGGTATGCAGCTGCTGGCGGTCGATCGATTCATAATCCGGATACCAGATCACAGGTCTGCCGAGGTAGGTGTCGATCTTTCCGGAGATGGAGATAAACAAGTCTTTTTTAAGATAGCGGGTGTGCCAGTCCTGATTCATCCAGAGCAAGCGCAGTGCGCCGGTGGTATCCGAAACCACGGCTTCGACCAGGCGTTTTCCGCGTTTGGATTCAAAGGCGTCAACGCTGACAACCTTTGCCAGAATGGTCACCTCTTCGCCATATTCGAGCTGACTGATGGTCTTGAGGCGGGTGTAGTCATCATACCGCCGCGGGAAAAGATAGAGCAGATCTTTGATTTGATTAATACCCAAACGTTTCAGGTGCCCAGCTTGTTTTTCTCCGACGCCGCGAATGACGCTCACCGACGCATCCAAACCGTAACGGGAATCCTCCATCGGTTTGGCGGAAATTTCTCTCAATCTGGTATTGACTTTGGATCGGACCACCTGTTCTTCCGGTTGAACCACGCTGGGTTTGCGAACCGGCGGACGCTCTTTTGGTGTCTGAGGCTCACGGCTTGTTTCCGCGGTCGCGGCGCGCGTCTCGCGCGGGCTGTATGGCGGCAGCGTTTGAATGTTGGGGATCGAAAGCAGATCGCCAATTTCCAAAAGAGCTTTGCGCCGGTCTTCGCCGCTTAGCTCGTCATAATGGGTCAGAAGGGCAACGATTGCCGGGATCAATCGCTCAGAAACTGAATTCTCTCTGGCTTCAGAGAGCCAATTTTTCGCCAGAGCTTTCATACCTCCCATCACGGCTCTGTTTTCATATCCCTGAGAAGCCTCCAGCTGGAAGATTTTGTAAAATTTATCAAGAAGTTTTTGCATTTTGGTTTCTCGTTTCTTTCGGACTTAATCATAACCGATTGAACTGCCTCCTATCAAAATCGCCTGGGATTTCGCGGAAGCTGGTCAATCCGGAAAAGGCTGATAGCTCGCCTCTCCGTCCTTAATCCTGCCAAGAAAGACCCGATCGAAGAAACCAGACAGACCAACCCGAAAAATGTGCGGGATTTGACTTAAAACCGCGCTTCCATCCGGACAATTCATAACCAGGATCCGTTTGGAATTCGCCGGAATTCCTTTGGTCGCGCCCCGTGGATGAACCAGTAGACGCTGGATTTGGTCAAAATCGATCAGGGATCCCGGTTGGGATGATGTCAATTCCGCATAAATCTGGCTGCGAAAGACAGTCTCTTCGGTCAGCGGCTTGCCGACCGCAGCCAGACTGAACGTGTAGATCACCACCCCGCTTTGAGGATGGATTACAGGCTCCCAATCCGCCGGCGCTTTCAGCGGTCTGCCTTTTGCGCCGTCGGCTTCGATGACCAGCCTTACACCTTCCATCTGGCAGGCATCTGTCAGACTGTTCAATTGAGCCAAACTGAGCCCTTCCAGTTTGCTTTTCCCTTCCAACTCGATTACTCTGTTGGTAATCAGCAGGTTTTTACCCATGTTTTGCAGCATCGCGCGAAAATCAGCCCCTGCCTGCGCGAGGCGGTGTTCTTCAATCAGAGCCGCGTCCGTCAGATTCAGCTTTGTGCTCGCGGTGGCTGCCACTTTGCCGGAAAGCTGCCAGGCAAGCGTTTTCAGCAGCGTCGTCTTGCCTCCAGCGCCGACAATTGAAATGATCGGCTTTGTGGCTACGCGCAAACGATTGAGATATTCGATCATTTCTCCTCAATAACACCGCGATTTTTCAAAGCGCTTAATACTGCATTCCCTACTATGAGAGCTTTGTCAGAAATGGTCACGCTCAACGTTTTATCCAGGCGCGGGTCCACATCGCCGATTTTGACCCCTTTTTCCACTTTCAGTCCCCGGCGGGCAAGCCCCCGGACCATCCCGTCAAAAGCCGCCCGCACCGGGCAGCCTCCCACCTCCGCCAAGAGTTGCCCCGAGCGGACAAAATCGCCGATTTCCACTTTCGGTTCCAATTTACCCGCGCAAGGCGCGTACAATACTCTCTCCAAACCGCGTCCGTCCACGATCCCGGGTATGCCGGTATCATTTTCTGCCGCTCCGCTCCAGATGACAGATCCGAGTTTGTCGCCGCGTTTGGTTTCCACCACGGCATCGCAATTTTCTCCGGCGATAAATCCGGGACCCAGCCCGATCAGGAAAGTTCCCGGATCCAGCGAGTTGACTTCATAACGTTTGAGCATCCTGGCATCCACAACCGCCTCAAAAACCGAAAGGTCTGCCTTTTCCAGGTCCGGGTCAACCAAAACCGCGATTTCTCCCGCGTCCAAAACTGCCCCCGCTTCTTCAAACGTCGTCACGCGGCTCGCGCGGATTTCTTCTACCTGGCATTTGCCATCCCAGACGGCTTCCGCGAACGCGACCCGCCTTCGTACAACCAGCGGCTCTGCCAGCTCACAGATGACCACATTCCAGCCATCGCGGTGCAAAACAGCCGCCACACCGCTTGCCAGATCCCCTCCACCGCGTATCAAAACCCATTTTTTTGTTTTCATGAATTAATCATATCGTATTTAAGCGGCAAGATGAATGATTGAAGGCGCGAAATTGTCAACAATGCTTGACAGGCAATAGAAGCAAACTATAATATAGATGTCTATACAACCGTCCTTTATCGTATCAAGAGAAAGGATTTATTTGGACAGTCTCAGCAATCTCAACGGTCTTCCCCAATACATTCGTATTCGGGAATCAGTTCGCCAGCGGATCCAGAATGGTGAACTAAACCGCGGCGAGAAATTACCCCCGGAAGAAGAGTTGGCGGCATCTTTTGGTGTCAGCCGCATGACCCTGCGCCAATCGCTTTCGGACCTCATCGATGAAGGCTTGCTTTATCGAAAGCACGGGATCGGCACTTTTGTCGCTTTCCAACATTTTGCCCGCGACCACAGCCATTTGCGCAACTTTTTTGAATCGTCCAAAGCCGACGGTATCGCGGTGGACGAACAGGTGCTGGGCGTCTCCATCCACCCTGCCCGTTTTCAGGTGGCAAAAGCGCTGCAGCTCGAAGAAGGCGATGATGTCATCTGCCTCAAAACGCTCCGCATCGTGGAAGCAAACCCGGTCACGATCCACGAAGTCTGGTTCTCGCTTGCGAAATTCCCCGATTTTATGGAAGAAGACATCAACACAACCTCCAGAGACCTTTTGGGCTATTACGAATCCTGCGGTTTCAAGGTGCGGCGAGGCATCCAGCGTCTGGAAGCCCGTCTGGCAGATTCTGAAACCGCCGCCATCCTGAATGTTGAAGAAGGCTCCCCGATTTTATATAAGGAGCGGACTTTGTTTACCGAAGAAGGCATACCGGTTGAATATCTGTACTGCCACAACCGCGGTGACCTTTATTCAGTCACCTTCAACCTGCAGGCTTAAGTTCATTGACACGAGGAGGATTTTTGAATCAATCACAACCAATAAAATCAGAAAGGAGAAACTAAAAGTATGTCAATTGTTAACGCGTTAGAGATCACCAGGGAAGCTGCCAAACAAGGTTACGCTGTTGGCGCTTTCAATATCACCAATATCATTCAGATGGAAGCGGTTGTTGAGGCTGCCGTTGAAAAAAAGGCTCCGCTCATCATTCAGACTTCCGTCACCCCATCCAAGTTCCTGAAACCCGAGGTCCTGGTTGCTGTTTATCGCTCTCTGGCAGAAGCAGCCCCGATCCCGATTTGTCTGCACCTGGACCACTGTACCGAAGTTGACTACTGTAAAAAACTGGCTGACGTGGGCTATACCAACCTCATGATTGACGCGTCCAAACAAGCCTTTGAAGAGAACATCCGCCAAACCCGGGAAGTGGTCGACTATTGCCACGCGCACAGTGACGCCTCGGTCGAAGGAGAGTTGGGCACCGTCAGCGGCGTCGAAGATCAGATCCGCGTTTCCGAAGACGAAACCGCGCTTTGCAACCCCAAAGAAGCCGTCGATTTTGTCGAGCGCACCGGTGTGGATATCTTTGCTCCCGCGATCGGAACCGCTCATGGGGTCTACAAAACCAAAAATCCCAAAGTCGACTTTGAACGCATGGCGACCATCAACAAAATGCTCAACGCCGACCGGATCAACACCCCGCTGGTAGTTCACGGCGGCACAGGTCTGCCCGAAGACTACGTCAAGCGGCTGCTCGAAGCCGGAGGCGCCAAATTCAACGTTTCCACAGAGCTCAAACATACCTTGATCGACACCACCTGGGACTACATCAACGCCAATCGCGATCAATACAACCCCGGCAAAATCGACATCGCCGTGCGCGATGCCATCCGGGTCGCGGTAAGCCGTTGGATCGATTTACTCGGCAGTGCCGGCAAGGCTTAGGAGGAACCATGTCCATCAAGGCAATCTTTTTTGATCAGGACGGCGTGATTATCGACACCGAAAGGGACGGACACCGGGTCGCGTTCAACGACACCTTCAAAGCCATGGGATTCGATACCGAATGGGACGTCGAATATTACCATGAGCTTCTGCAGGTTGGCGGCGGCAAAGAACGCATGAAACACCATCTAAAAACCAAAGGTTTCGGCAAACCCATTCCTGAAGACCAGGTCGATGACCTCATCAAGCAAATGCATCGCATCAAGACCGACCGCTTCATCGAACTGATCGAGTCCGGCAGCCTTCCCCTGCGCCCGGGCATCCATCGGTTTATGAAGGAAGGCGCGGCAGCCGGGCTGACATTGGGGGTTTGCACCACCTCCAACGAGCGCGCGGCACATGCCATCGCTTATAACATCCTTAAAGATATCCCCTTCGAATTTGTTCTGGCGGGGGATATCGTCCCAAAGAAAAAACCGGATCCAGCCATCTATCTTTTGGCGCTCCAAAAAACCGGACTCCAACCCAAGGAATGTCTGGTCGTAGAAGATTCCCGCAACGGGGTTTTGGCTGCCAAAGCAGCCGGAATGCACGTCATCGCGACCAGCAATTTTTATACCCAGCGCGAAGACCTGAGCGACGCCGACGTGATTGTCACTATGCTTGGGGATCCCGATGGCGAAAAGGGCAAACTGATCAAAGGCGACATCTCCGATTATGACGGGGTGATCACCGTTGCCCAACTGACCAAACTATTTGAGCAGGAATAAGCGGGGAGGTGGCGATAGATATAATTGACAGAAAGACCATACTAAAACAAAACAAGGACATGAATCAATGAGCAAAGATATCGAATTTGTAGTCAAGTCCATCGCAGAAACTGCCCTGGCAAACGAACAATATTTCAGCGACCTTGATGCCGTTTGCGGTGATGGCGATTTTGGTTATTCAATCGCCCGTGGTTTCGAAAAAGTGCTCCAAACATGGGACCAAATCGACCGCACCAACCCCGGCACATTCCTGAAAGAAGTCGCAAAAATCATCATGAGCGCGGTTGGCGGCGTATCCGGCACGATCTGGGGAACCGCTTTCCTGCGTTCGGGCATGGTTCTGAGCACGAAAGAAACCGTCGAAAAAGCTGATGTCGTCCCAATGCTGCGCGCGGTCATCGAGGGGATCAAAAAACGAGGAAATTGCGACCTGGGTGACAAGACCTATGTCGATACCCTCGTGCCTACCACCGATGCCATCGAAGCCGCCATCAACGAGGGTAAATCGGATCTCGAAATTCTGGACATTGCTACTCAGGTTTCCGCGGATGCCGCCGAAGCCACACGCCCCATGCTTGCCAAGCGCGGGCGTGCGTCCTATACCGGCGAGCGCAGTATCGGCACGCTTGATGCCGGATCTGTTGCCGTCGCGACTATGATCAAAGCTCTCAGCGAAGCCTGGCGAGCCTAATTTTTCCAAAGAAAAGGAGAGACATGAAAAAATTTGTAAACGACCCCAAGGATTTTGTTCCCGAAATGTTGAAGGGCATTGCCCTGGCGAATCCGGACACTCTTAAGTACATTCCGGAATACAACCTGATTATGCGCAAAGATATCCCGATGGCAAACAAAGTTTCCATCATGCAGGGCTCCGGTTCTGGTCATGAACCCGCTCACGTCATGGCTGTTGGCCGCGGTATGCTCGATGCCGCCTGCCCCGGCAACGTCTTTGCCGCCCCTCCCGCCGATTATGTTTATCAGACCTCCAAGCTCGTTTCGGGTCCCATGGGAGTTTTGCACCTGCTGAACAACTACACCGGTGACACCATGTCCTTCGACATGGGACAGGAACTGGCGGAAGCCGATGGCGTTGAAATCGGCAGGGTTGTGATCAATGATGATGTCGCCGTCAAAGACTCGCTCTATACCGTAGGCCGCCGCGGCGTGGCTGGTAACTTCTTTGTCATCAAAGCCTGCGGCGCCGCTGCTGAAGAAGGCAAAACCCTGAAAGAACTGGTCGATATCGGTAATCACGTCGTCGAAGTCACCCGCACCATGGGGATGGCGCTCACCGGCTGTACTCCTCCAGCCAAGGGCTCACCGATCTTCACCCTGGCTGAAGACGAAATGGAAATGGGTATCGGCATCCACGGCGAACCGGGACGCAAACGCGTCAAGATCGAACCCGCCAACAAGATCGTGGACGAACTCTTCGAAGCAGTCCAGACCGATCTGCCCTACAAAGCCGGCGATGAAGTTGCCCTGATGATCAACGGCATGGGCGGCACCCCCATCTCCGAACTCTACCTGCTCTATGGGCACGCGCACGAGATCGCCGAAAAGATGGGTCTGAAAGTCAAGCGCAACTATGTTGGTGAATACTGCACCTCACTCGAGATGGCAGGCTTCTCGCTCACCATGGTCAAGCTTGATCCCGAATTGGAACGCTTGTTGGCAGCTCCCGCTGAAATCGCCATCCGCGTTTTCTAATCAAATAATTGCATCGAAACAAAAAGCGGTCAGAATAAACTGACCGCTTTTTGTTATCTCTGAACAGCAAACCCGCCTCCAAAACTCAATTGCGACAACACAAGCGCCGGGATCATCAGAAAAAAACCCACAACCCCAGCCCGCGTAACCTGTCGGTCTGCACGATTAGACCGCTGGCAAACTAAGAATGACACCATAGTGTTTAGAGGTAATGACATTTAATGGCTTTTTTGAACCTATAAAGAAAATGGAATAGATGGGAGCTTGCCGAAATAACAAATCACCTCACCATAACAAACCTATACCGCGAGCAATAAATATAAGCTCTTGATGGATAAATCCTAAAAAATCCAGGACAAAAGACATCCATTATACGAAATAAGGAAATCCTTAATAAATTCTTATTCGGTGCTTTGAGATTTGCAGAGCGTAAATTGATATAATTTTCCTATCAGCGAAGGAGGTGGTGTTTTTGTCAGAAAAAATCTTGATCGTTGATGATGAAAAGGAAATCGCAGACCTGATTGAGCTCTACTTAAAAAATGAAGGTTTTGCCGTATTCAAATTTTATACAGCCAAGGATGCTTTGAAATGTGTAGAAACACAGAGCCTTGATCTTGCAATTTTGGACATCATGCTTCCTGACTCTGACGGATTTTCTATTTGTAGAAAAATACGGGAAAAACACATCTATCCGATCATCATGCTTACTGCCAAAAGTGCAGAAATGGATAAAATCACCGGGCTGACATTGGGCGCGGATGATTATGTCGCGAAACCATTTCGCCCCTTGGAGTTGGTCGCACGGGTAAAAGCGCAACTGCGGCGCTATAAAAAATTCATTCCGCAGGAATCAGATTCTGAAAACCGCTTGTTAAAATATGAAAATCTTGAACTGAATACTGCAACCTATGAATGCAGATTACGGAATAGGCTCATTCCTTTAACTCCAACCGAATTCTCAATTTTGCGGCAGCTGATGACGCGTCAGGGAACCGTTATCAGTGTGGAAGAATTGTTTCACTCTATTTGGAAAGATGAGTATTACAACAAAAACAGCAGCACAATAACGGTGCATATCCGTCATATTCGAGAAAAGTTAAATGATACTGGTGAAAAGCCGTTTTACATAAAAACAGTTTGGGGCGTCGGGTACAAAATTTAGCAGCTTGCAAAACCGGACGACCTTAGATGCAAAGAGAAAAATACGGTAAATATAATGTTATTGCCAGCCTGTTGTTTGTTCCTTGTCGTTTCTGGTATGGGTCATTTGGTTCATGGTGCAGTTTTCCCCGAGTTGCAATGGCAGGTAATCTGATTATCTGAGAGATGTTTTATTGCTTTATCTAAACTAAGGAAGGAAATTCCTGATGAATTTAATTTACAACATGAAACAAAAACTAAATACCCGCCTGCTTGCCGCCCTGGCAATATATTCCGCAGTCTGTTTTACCTGCGTAATTCTATTACAGAGCACATCTGTTAATTCCAACAATGAACTATGGCTTTGGATCCTGGCAAGATGGGATATCATATTTTTTCTTTTTCTCGCAATAGGATACTGTGCCATCTTTTTTTACTATGGTCAAAAACCATGGAACTATCTTGATGAGGTCCTTTCAGCAACAAATTCAGTTTATGAGCAGGATTCAAAAAACATAGTCCTCTCAGAGCCTTTGCGTGAAGTCGAAAACCAGATGAATCAAATAAAGATGTCTGCGTTGATCAGCAATCAGGCTGTTATGCAAGCGGAAAAAAAGAAAAATGAATTAGTGATGTATCTGGCGCATGACATCCGTACCCCTCTCACAACGCTTATTGGCTATTTAAGTTTGTTGCACGAAGCTCCGGAAATGCCGCCGGAGCAAAGAGCAAAATTTACAAATATCGCCTTAGAGAAATCGGAACATTTGGTCATGCTTATTAATGAATTGTTTGAGATTAGCCGATATAACACCCAGGCGGTTATGTTAAATAAGACTCCTGTGGACGTTCATTTTCTTCTGTCGCAGCTGATTGATGAGTTTTATCCCATTTTGTCGAAGAATAAAAATACTGTTACCCTTGATGTAAACGGACCGCTCACTGTTTCGGCAGATTCGGAGAAAATTGCAAGAGTATTCGCTAATCTGCTGAAAAACGCCGCATCCTATAGTGATAGCGAAACAAACATCGCCATCAGCGCAAAAAATGAGGGGGGCTATCTGGTTGTTCGGATCCAGAATGAAGGCGCTGCCATCCCAGAGGAGGAATTGAATACCCTGTTTGATCCCTATGTGCGAACGGACAGGTCTCGGGTATCAGAAACCGGTGGCGCAGGTCTTGGTTTGGCCATCGCCAAAGAAATCGTTGTCTCGCATGGGGGCACAATAGCAGCGGAAAGCGATCAGCATTCTATAACGTTTATCGTCAAGCTTCCTCTGTCAAGTTAGGGGAAAAGGTATAAAAAATTAGGAAAACCATAAGCAAATCAAAACTTTATATTTGAGATTAAAAAGCTCCTGGTCTGTAGAATCATAACTGACAGGAGCTTTATTTTGATTGAAAGGAGTCAGAAGATGGAACTGAAAATTGAACATCTTTGCAAGCATTTTAAAGATAAGGAAGCCGTGAATCAGGTTGATTTAACTTTGACCCCCGGTATTTGGGGGCTGCTTGGCGCAAATGGTGCGGGGAAAACAACATTAATGAGAATGATTGCTGATATCATGGCGCCTACCAGCGGAAACATAACGTATAACGGCGTAGATATCCACAAATTAGGCGCGTCTTATCGGAGTATCTTCGGTTTTCTACCGCAGGAATTCGGATATTCGCGTGATTTCACCGTGATTGACTATCTGGAATACATGGCTGCATTAAAGGATGTCCCTCTCAGCAAAACCAAGGCGAAAATCAATAGCCTTTTGGAATTGCTCACGCTTGCTGATGTCAAGAACAAGAGAATCTCCAAGCTGTCTGGGGGAATGCGGCGTCGTGTTGGCATCGCGCAGGCGATGCTGAACGACCCTGAAGTCCTTATTTTGGATGAACCGACCGCGGGGCTGGATCCGGGCGAACGCGTGCGTTTCAGAAATTTTATCTCGGAATTTGCCCATAATCGGATCGTGCTGATCTCCACACATATTGTTTCAGATGTTGAATATATCGCCACCCAAACAGCCCTAATGAAAGATGGAAGAATCATTGATGTCGGTACGACCGATCAACTTGTAAAAGAAATCGAAGGAAAAGTGTGGACCTGTATCGTCCCAGCCGAAAAGATCCCTGAATTGGAAATGAAGCTTCGGATTATCAATCAGAGGGGGGAAGAGAATGGGCAAGTTTCCATCCGTTATCTCTCTGAAAGGTCTCAGATGGAACCTTCAAAAATGGCCTATCCAAGACTTGAGGACCTATATTTATGGCTGTTTCCAAATGAGGAGAAAGAGGTAAATTAAATGAGACTGTTAAAAGCTGAGCTTAAACGTATTCTGAAATCCAGCAGATCTATGGGTTTGATTGCCATAGGCATCTGTTTATCTGTTTTGTTGGCAGTTGTCCCTGTTCTGTTTGTCAGCGCTGATATCAGGGACGCTCATGGGAATGTTAGGGAACTGAATGGTATCAGCGCGATCCGTTATTGGAGAGAGATCTATAAACCTTTTGACGGCGAGGTAACGCCTGGAAAGCTGAAGTCCGCTTTGACAACCTACCAGGACTGTGTAAAAAAATATGGAAACCCGAATAGTGAGAGTTTTCCGCCAGACGTATACATTGAGAAGATTGCACCTATTTACAGCCTGCTTCGACTGGCGACGATAACATATGATGATTTTGTGAACGGAAATCTCATACCGCGTGGTCTGGAAGCGATCAATGTCGATGAGTTTGATTCCTTCTATCAAGAGTGTGATACGCGATTGCAGAATGTCCTCACGGCAGAACGGGAAACGGCGGCGACAATCAAAAAAGCAACCGAATTGTACGGCAAAGTTGAACGACCCTTTACCTTGCATGCGGGGTATACAAGAGATGCATTTGACTATCTGACCATCAACACTTTGTTCTTTGTTCTCTTTGGCGTTGTGTTCAGCGCGCCATTGTTTTCAGAAAACTATGAAACCGGAGCTGATCATATCCTCCGCTGCACGAAATTTGGAAGAAAAAAACTCGCGCGAACAAAAATACTCGCGCATATGTTGATGAACATTCTGATGTATCTCATCGGTATTACGCTCCACCTGATCATTTCTGATCTGGCGTTTGGAACGAGCACACTGAAGACTTCTGTGCAGGCTCTTTATGACACAATCAGTTTGCCGAATATGAATTTATTCCAGCTTCAAATTACGGTATCCTTGGCAGGAATGCTGTCGCTGATCGCGGGAAACGCTTTTACATATTTTGTGTCAGCGAAACAGGAAAGAGTAGCCGGAACGTTAAGCCTGTCACTTCTGATTGCACTCGCTCCGACATTTATTTTTATGGGGCTGGGAAATAACTGGCTTTCCGCTATTCTGCCTACAGGCGGCGTCGGTATGAATAATAGCCTGTTGAACCAACTGGTTGATTTCAGATTCCTCCATTTGGGATCGCACAGTTTCTGGACGCCACAGGTCACATTGCTCTTCACGATCATATGGATTCCAGTTTTCCTGTTTCTTGCCATACGATCTTATAGCAAACATCAAGTAGCTTGAACGAAATCGGAGAAATGCTGTATGGCAATACAATCGCATCCGGTTAAGCAACTGCAGATATTAAGGACTGAATGTGTCTCCCGTTGTAGAACTATTGCTGTTTTTATCTCATAATAAAGATGCGGAAAGTCAGATTCAATTCGCGTAAATAATCACACGGCGGTATCAAAAAAGATACCGCCGTGCTCACTTTGCTTACGCAGGACAAATCGCATTTTGGCTTGCTTGTAGTGTTTTTTTCTCAAAGGAGGCCTGTGGAACATATAAGCCTACACGCTCTCCATGCTCCCCACGGAGGAGATGAATTCAATGGAATAAAATACAAGACCCCGTTTGCCGGGGTCTTGCAGAATGCTGACAGTTTTTACTCAAACGCTATGATAAGTTGGTAATGGGGTTGGCCGCCATCGTGGATTTCAATCTCGATCTCCGGATAGTCTTTGCGCACACCGTCCGCCAACTGGTTTGCCTGGGTCTGGCTGAGGCCTTCTCCAAAGAAAAAGGTGATCCTTTCCACCTCATCCATCGCGGCATTTCCAATCAACTCTTCGATCGCCATCTCAATCGTCGGAGCTGAAGAGACCAATTTTCCGTCATAGAGGGCGATCACCTCGCCTTTTTCGACATGCACGCCATCAATTTCGACTGAGCGTGTCGAGACTGTGATTTCACCGGTGTGCACTTCCTGAATCGCTTCCAGCATCGATTCTTCGTTTTCTTCCAGCGTGCCTTCAGGGTTCAAACGCAACAGTGCCGCGAAACCCTGCGGGGTGTTGCGGGTCGGAATGATGGCGATTTTTTTCACGCTGACTTTGGCTGCGTTTTCTGCTGCCAGGATGATATTTTTGTTATTGGGCAAAATTATCACCCGGTCTGTCGGCAGGTTTTCAAAAGCCGCCACCAACTCCTGAACACTGGGGTTCATGGTCTGGCCGCCTTCCACGATCGCGGCGACGCCTAAACTGGCAAAGATGGACGACAGCCCCCGTCCGGGCGAAACTGCCACCACGGCGATTTCACCGGGGTTTACCGGCGTGAGGGCGATCTCATCCTTTGCCTCACCACGTTCTTCAACCTGGTCCTGCAGATTTTCCATCATCACTTTTTTGACAATACCCTGGGTTTCGGTATAGGCTATCGGGTCGTAACGTTTGGCTAGTTCGGTGTGAATGTGCATGCGGTAAAGCCCGTCACCTTCACCAACCTGAATGGAGGTGCCGATTTTTTCCAATTCGGTGTAATAGTTTTCCAACTGAAAACCAGGACGCGGGGCAAAATCAATCACGACCTCATAATCCTGACCTTCTTCAACCGTTTCCATCGCGTGCGCCAGGTCCAGTTCCGCCAGGGGCTTCAAGATCGCCCCGCTGGCGTCCAGGCTTTCGCCGTTGAGCATTTTGATCATGCCTTCAAAGATGTAATAAAGTCCGGTACCGCCGGAGTCGACCACGCCGGCTTGTTTCAGAATGGGCAAAAATTCGGGGGTGCTTTTGACGCTGGCGTCACCGGCTTCAACAATTTTCAACAGCATTTCGCTCAGGCTGGCGTTTTCCCGGACGGCTTGTTCGGCGGCTTTAGTCATGTCTTTGACAACGGTCAGAATGGTCCCTTCAACCGGTTTGACAACGCCTTTATAAGCGGTGTTGGTCGCTTCCTGCATGGCGCGCATCAGCAGGTTCGGGTCCATGGTCTCATAATGATCGAGCGCCCTGGAAAAACCACGCCAAATCTGGGAAAGAATGACCCCGGAGTTACCGCGGGCACCCATCAACGCGCCCTGGGCAAAGGCTTTGGCAGTCGCGCCGACGTTGTTGGTACGTTTCGCGTCGGCTTCTTTGAACGCCGCCTGCATGGTGAGTACCATGTTGGTTCCGGTGTCACCGTCCGGGACGGGAAAAACATTCAACGAGTTGACATAAGCCTGATTGGTTGTGAGCCAAATTAACCCGGCTTCAAATAAAAACATCAGGCCTTCTCCATTGATCGGAGATTTCAGCAGTTTATGGCGTTCTTTTTCTTCTGGAAGAACATATTTGTTTTGAGTCATATTTCACCTAGGCAAGTTAGTCCGGATTGCTCACTCTCAAACCCCGCACGTGAACGTCCACGCGTTTTACCGGAACTGCCATCGTCTTTTCTACAGCATATTTAACCGTCTCAGCCACAAGATCTGTGACCGTCTTGATCCGCAAACCATATTCAATGATGAGATTCAGCTCAAGGCTGACCCCATCCTCTTCGTTTTTTACAATAACGCCAAAATCGGCATCCTTATTAAAAAACTTAGAAACCGATTCGCCCACATTTCCTGGGGTGAGACTGATGACGCCATAAGATTGCAGAGCGGCGTTGCGTGCCACCGTTCTGATCGCTTGTGAGAGGATGTAGATGCTCCCCAATGGGTTTTCTTGTGTAGTCATGTTTCGCTCTTTTCTCCGTGATACACCTTGATTATTTCCATAATCTCTGGTAATATAAACGCTTGCGCGCGCCAACAGTTACGCGCCAAGTCGATATTATAATGCAAGAAAGGTATTGAGATGGCAAAGTGCAATCAGTGTGGAAAAACCACCACCTTCGGTCACAATCGCAGTCACTCACTCGTCGCAACCCGACGTAAATTCCGCCCAAACCTGCAGCGGGTTTCCGTATTGGAGGGTGGCAAGCTAGTTCGCAAAGTACTATGCGCACGCTGCATCAAAACCCTGACCAAAGCCTATCGTTAGTTTTTCTTCCAAACAACCTTAAAAGCCGCTTCGCGGCTTTTTTGTTTTCTTAATCTTTCAGCGCGTCCCTGAGAGCGCGAATGCCTGCCGCGATCCCGTGTTCGTGCCTGAATACCGCTGTGCCCGCCACAAAGTTGCGCGCCCCGGCTGCGAAGTTTTCCCTGATGGTCTCAGCCGTGATACCGCCGTCCACCTGGATCATCGCTTTGGAGCCAAAATCGTTCAAAACACGCCGCACGTGGCGAATTTTGTCCAGAGAAACCGGAATATATTTTTGCCCGCCAAAACCGGGGTTCACCGACATGATCAGCACCAGGTCAACCACATCCGCCACAAGGTGCAAATTTTCAACCGGGGTGCCCGGATTGTAGCTGATCCCGGCTTTCACGCCGAGTTCCCGAATCGTCTGAAGGGTCCGATGAATGTGCGTGCAGGCTTCGGAATGGACCGTAACGATATCCGCTCCGGCTTTGATAAAGCTCTCCAGATGCTTTTCCGGTTCCACAATCATGAGGTGGACGTCCAGCGGCAGCGCGGAAGCCCGCCGGCAAGCCCGGACGATATCCGGACCGAAAGTGATGTTGGGCACGAAACGTCCGTCCATGACATCAATATGAACATAATCGGCGCCGCCTTCCTCACAGGCGCGCAGCTGGTCTCCAAGATGATTCAGGTCAGCCGAGAGAATTGAAGGTGAAATTAACGCGTCCATTTTTCCTCTAAGGTCGGATGGTCCAGTAGACATATAACCAAAACGGGATCAGCCCAATCAATAAGGCGCTGGCAGCCAAACCCAACAACCAGGTTTTCCAATCAATCCAATCGGCTTCCTCTTCGCTCTCTTCTTCCGGGATGGGAGCAACCGTCACCTGGTGGACTGCCGGCTTTTTCCAGAAAAAGGATTTGGCGGATTTTCCGCCTGAGTCGCCTTTTAGAACAGGCTCGCCGCGGAACTCCCTCAGGCGGACCGGTGAGGGCTCGGCAGGGCTTTCGGCAGCAACAGCCGCGTTTTGCGGGTTTGGCAGCTCGCCGCCCACCTTTTTTTCCGGGGGCTCCACAGGCTGGATCGTCTGCGGCTGAGAATTTGGAAAAACCGTAACCCGTTCCGAAGGCGGGATATCTTCCGCCTCATTTTCAGCGGCAGGATTGCCGCGAAAATGCTGAAATGTGTCGCGGACGAAAGCCATGGTCAGATTATGTTCCGGGTTGCTGTCATACAGCCCCAGCAGTAAACGTCCCAATTGATCGGCAGTGCGATAGCGCGCGGTGGGTTCTTTTGAAAGCACCTTTAGCACGATTTCTTCGAGGGTGGAAGGAATGCTGTTGTTGTAATAACGCGGGGCTACCGGCGTATCTTCGCGATGCATACGCGCAAGTTCCGCCGAATCCTGGGCTACAAACGGCAATCTGCCGGTCAGCATCTCGTAAAGGATGATGCCCAAAGAATAAACGTCCGATGCCGGCGAAGGCGGTCTGCCCGAAGCTTGTTCGGGCGAAAAATAGTGGGGAGATCCCCAGACAACCTCGCTGCGCTCATCCGGCGAGATCGTGGAAAGCGCTCTGGCGATCCCAAAATCTGTCACTTTCAACCGGCCTTCGGGCGTCACCAGCATATTATGCGGTTTGACGTCGCAATGCACCAAACCCGCCCGGTGAGCATAACCGATCCCGCCGCAAGCCTGGATCATCAGTTCCAGCGCTTCCGGGATCGGGAAACGCTCTTTTTGTTTGTTCAAAGTCTTGAGGTCCGTGCCCGGCATAAATTCCATGACAATGAACAGGTGACCCTGATCCAGTCCAAAATCGTGCACTGTCACAATATTCGGATGAGAAAGATTGGCAGCCGCGCGGGCTTCCTGCCGAAAGCGCTCACGGAAGGAAGGATCCTTCGAAAAATCCTCACGCAAGACCTTGACGGCGACATTGCGTTCCAGCATCAAATCCTTCGCCTTATACACCACCGCCATTCCACCGGTCCCCAAAGTTTCCTGGAGCTGATAGCGGTCGTTGAGCAGCGTGGGCATTTCCATATGGCTGATTATAATGCAAATCCTGTCCCCGTTGCCTTGACTGAGCGTTCAAAAACCTGTCGAAGGATGGCGTTTGTCGCGCCGCATCCGTCTTTTCTTTTGGGCTGTTTTTTGGTTCCCCATCTTATAGAAAAATCCCCTGCAAAAAACCGAATTTCTTCCCAAAAAGCTTGCATTTTTTAGGTAAAAGGTCTATAATGTGGGTAAGTTTGTCATAAAGTGTCAGAAAGTGTCACAAGAACCGAAAAGAAGCGCCAAAAAGGGCGCTTCGGTGGTTAAAAAAGAGTATAGAACAAATGTTTTACGGCAGATACGAACACAATATCGATAAAAAAGGCAGGATGACGGTCCCCTCCACTTTTCGGGATCAGACGCCTTCCGGAATCGTTTCTGTCACCAAAGGGTTTGACGGCAATCTGATGGCCTATCCGAAAGAAACCTTCGATATCATCGCGGAATCCATCAGCGATATTTCCATCACCGACCCCAATCTGCGCTCTTTCGCCCGCTCGATTTTCGGTTCCACGGCTGAACTGACCTATGACTCTGCAGGGCGTATCCTCATCCCGCTGACCTTGCGGAAGTTAGTTGGAATTGAGGAAGAAGTCGTGATTATTGGAGCAGGACACAGTTTTGAAATCTGGGCAAAAGACCGGCTGGAGGCATACGAAGAAGCCAACCACGATCCCGAAGCTCAGGCTCAAGCCTGGCAGTCCCTCAACATCACGCTGAGAGGAAATTGATGAAAGCGGTGCTTCCGGCCTCATCGCCACACCGCCCAGTACTTTACCAACAAACAATCGAATATCTGGCTCCAAAAAGTCTGGGGTTGTATCTCGACTGCACAGCCGGCGCCGGCGGACATTCTGAAGGGATCCTGAAAGCATCGTCTCCGGAGGGAAAGCTGCTGGCTCTGGACCTGGACCCACTGGCGGTTAGGCTCACAACCGCGCGGCTGGCGCAGTTTGGCGAACGCGCAAAGGTGATACAGGCTTCCTATCTGGAGGCGGCGAGAATCTTGCAACAAATGGGTTGGGATGCCGTAGATGGCATTCTGATGGATTTGGGAGTTTCGTCGATGCAGCTCGATCAACAGGAACGCGGCTTTTCGTTTCGCTACGATGCCCCTCTGGATATGCGTTTTGATCCCAGCAGGGGTCTCAGCGCGGCAGATCTGCTCAATCAGCTGGCAGAAAAAGAGCTGGCGGACCTCATCTGGCGCTACGGTGAAGAACGCTTTTCACGCAGGATCGCCCGAAAGATCGTAGAGAACCGTCCCATCAGGACCACTTTCCAGCTGGCGGATTTGGTCCGCGCGGCGGTGAGCGGACCGCACGGCAAGATCGACCCGGCCACAAAGACTTTTCAGGCGATCCGGATCGCGGTAAACGATGAGCTGCGAACCATCGAACAGGCAATCCCAAGCCTGATCTCGCTTTTGAAGCCGAAAGGGCGCCTGGCGGTTATCAGCTTCCACTCACTGGAAGACCGCCTGGTCAAACAAGCCTTCAAAAGAGAAAGTGTCGATTGTATCTGCCCACCCGAACAGCTGCTTTGCACCTGCGGGCACAAGGCAAGTATTAAGCTCCTCACAAGCAAACCGGTCGTCGCGACCGAGCAAGAGAATGAGGAGAACCCCAGAGCCCGAAGCGCCAAGCTTAGGGTTTTGGAAAAGAAGTAACGAAAGTAAATGGGTTGTGATGAAAAACGAACTGATGCAAGCATACAAACAAGCCCCCTGGCGTAAACAACTCCAGTTTGTTGGCGTTTTTATGCTGATTGTTGTCGGTGTCGCCGCGATCGCGGGGCTTTATCTCTTTATAAGCGGTCGTTCGGCTGCAACGGGACGCCGCATCCAGAATCTGGAATCTGAAATTACCGCGATTCAGCGAAAAAACAATGACCTTCAGACGGAACTTGGTGAAATCCTTTCTTCCCGTTCCATGAAAGAACGGGTGGACAAAACCGGCATGAGACCGCTGAACGTCGATGAAGCGCTTTATATCGAAGTTCCCGGTTACGTTCCCCAATCCGGACCCGTGCTGGCGCCGCCGCCTCGCGTCGAAGAGGAGCGCACGCCCATTCTGCTGCCTGAGTTCACCAATACCTTCCTCGATTGGATCACCGAAAAGCTCCAGGCAGAGCCGCAGCCCGTCTCACCAACCGAGGTGACCCCATGAGCGATTCCCTGAAATCACGCTTCTTATTCATCTGCGTCATCTGCTCGGTTATCGCCGGCGTGGTCGCGTTCCAAATGATCCGCATCCAAAACATCGAAGGCGCGGAGCGCATTCTGGCAGCCAGTGAAAATTATCAGGGCGTGACCCGTCTGATTTATCCGGATCGCGGCAGCATCTATGATGCCAACGGTCACCTCATGGCTGGAAACGAAACCTCCTACGAAATTGGCTTGGATCTGAACGCCGTGCAAAACGGCGGTCAGCCGGAAACAATCGCCAGTATCGCCGCGTCGGTGTTGGGGCTCGACTACGCGACTGTTCTTGGCTATGCCGAAATGGAACCCGGCGACGGGAACCCCTACTACATTGTTTTGGACGATTTTGTGGCTAAAGACAAAATCGCTGAACTCGAAGCAATCAAAGAAGATTATGAAAGCCGAACTCAAAAAGGCAATGAGGTTTTACCCTCCATTTCAGGCCTGCTTTGGACCCCTCACTCCCAACGATCGTATCCGGAAGGTACGCTTGGGTCCAACATTCTTGGTTTTTACAGCTATCTCGACAGAACCGGCGGGATCGGCTATTTCGGGCTCGAAGAAGCCTACGACAGTCAGCTTGCCGGCACCCCACAGGAAGTTTTTTATGCCTTCGACCCGCAGCGTCTGACAACGGTCGAAGAGGTTCCCCCCGGCGCGTCTCTGGTTTTGACCCTGGACCGCGAAATCCAGTCGATGACTGAGGAGATGCTCGATGAGGCAATCGAGTGGTCGGGCGCCGAAAGCGGAACCATTTTGATCACCAACCCCGAAGACGGCGGAGTCATTGCCATGGCAACGGTTCCCCGGCTCGACCCGGCAAAATATTGGGAATACAGCGAAATGTTCCCCAACCCGATGCCCTATAACTCCGCCATCAGCAAAACCTACGAACCCGGATCGGTTTTCAAGGTGCTGACGATGGCTGCCGCGTTGGATTCCGGGCTGGTCGATCCTGATACTACATTCAACGACACCGGCGCATTCTATATCGGCGGCGCCACAATTTACAACTGGAACCGCGGCGGCTGGGGGATGGTGGACATGACCGAGTGTTTGCAATACTCCCTCAACGTTTGCATGTCATGGCTTGCCACAGAGATGGGCAGCGACACTTTTTACGCTTACCTCAAGGATTTTGGCCTCGACCGGAAAACCGGCATCGACCTGGGCGGCGAAAACACCTGGCCCCTCAAATTGCCCGGCGACAATCAGTGGTATGAAGTCGACCTGGCAACGAACAGTTTCGGTCAGGGTATTTCTCTGACGCCGATCCAAATGGCAATGGCAATCGGAGCCGTCGCCAACGATGGGCGCATGATGGCTCCGCATGTCGTGAAAGCCATGATCATCAACGGGCAGCAATATAACGTCGATCCGGTTGTCGTCGGAACGCCGATCAAAGCCGAAACCGCGCGCACGCTCACGACCATGCTGGTCAATTCGCTTGAAAACGAAGCCTCCGTCGCCCTGGTGGACGGCTATCGGGTAGCCGGCAAAACCGGCACGGGCGAAATCGCCACCGCGACCGGCTATTCCAATCAAACCAACGCTTCGTTCGTCGGTTGGGGACCTGCCGATGACCCGAAGTTCCTGGTCTATGTCTGGCTCGAAAAACCCACCATTTCCCAATGGGGGTCCGAGACCGCCGCGCCGGTCTTTTCAAAACTCGTCAGCAAACTGGTCGTGTTGATGGATATTCCCCCGGACAGCGTTCGTTTTTCCGGAGAACTGCAGACAAGCGGTGAGTAAAAAATGAAGATGTTGACGATCGGTACAATTCTCAAAGCGCTGGGTCAGGAAGTCGACCTCACCAATGATCGCGTGATCAGCGGAGGCTGCATCGACTCTCGGCTGGCGAAACCGGGAGAATTGTTCATCGCACTTGCCGGGGAGCATACCGACGGGCATCAGTTTGTTGAACAGGCTTTTCAAAACGGCGCTGCGCTTGCGTTGATCGAAAGACCCAACGAGCTCTACTTCCCCATTCTCGACCTCTCCGAGAAGATTTATGATATTCCGCGCACGCCCTTCTGCCTGTTGGTGCCAAACACGCTGGAAGCGCTTCAGCAGATCGCGGCTTTTTGGCGCCGGGAATTCAAGATCCCGGTGATTGGAATTACCGGCAGCGTCGGAAAGTCTTCCACAAAAGAGACCCTTGCAGCTTTGCTTAGTTTCAGGTTCAAGGTCTTGAAGAATCCCGGCAACATGAACAACGAGATCGGACTACCGCTGACCCTGCTGACCCTCAATGACAGTCATCAGGTGGCAGTGCTCGAAATGGGCTTTTATGTGCCGGGTGAAATCGACCTCTTGTGTACAATCGCCCGCCCTCAGATCGGGATCGTCACCAACATCGGCACGGTTCACGCTGAACGCGCCGGGGATTTGGACGCGATCGCTCTCGGAAAAAGCGAGTTGGTTCAGGCGCTGCCGCCTGCTCCGCTTGGAATGGCAGTTTTGAATTTTGATGACCATCGCGTCCGCGACATGGCTGCCAAAACTTCAGCAAAAATTGTCACCTTCGGTAAGAGCAAATTCGCGGATTATTGGGCAGATGAAATCCATTCCGGCGGGACGGCGGGGATCCGGTTTACCGCCCATCACGAACGCGCGTCCCACAAGCTCACATCGCCTCTGATGGGCAGGCATTCGGTCTACAACCTTCTTGCCGCTGTCGCGGTCGCGCGGCAGCTGGGAATGTCGTGGCAGGAAATCGAAACCTCGCTGCAAACACAGCCCGTGGTCCAGCGCGTGCGGCTATTCAACTGCCGGCAGGGCGCCGCGGTTCTGGATGACAGCTACAACGCGTCACCGCTTTCGACGATCGCCGCGCTGGATTTGCTCGGCGAACTGGACGGAGAAAAAATTGCCGTGCTGGGAGACATGCTTGAACTGGGGCAATATCAGATCGAAGGTCATCAACAGGTGTTCGACAAAGCGCTCTCCGTCGCCGACCGGTTGGTTCTGATCGGTCCGCGCTACAGGATGACGCTTGATAACGCGGTTCTGACAGCTGTCTTAGCCGGAAAGATCCGCTGGTTTCCCGATGCCGAAGCGGCTGCGGTTTATCTGGCAGAGAATTTATCTGCAGGTCAAACCGTGTTGGTCAAGGGATCGCATGGGATGAATATGGCAAAAATAATTAAAGCTTTGGAGGCAAAAATCTGATGCGTGGCTTTTCACTGGCAATCGCGATTAGCGGAATAAGTTTTTTGCTCTCCACGATCTGGGGAGACCCGTTCATTAAACTGCTAACCCGTTTCAATATCGGCAAGCTGATTCGGGACGACCAACCCGTAACCCACCGCGCCAAAGAAAACACACCCACCATGGGCGGTTTTATGTTCCTCGTCCCAATCACGCTCTTGACTGTGATTTTGAACGCTGTTTCGCTCTTTGGCTCACGCCTGCTCGGCTCTTCTATTCTTGTCCCGCTGGCAGCACTGTGGAGCTACGCCCTCATCGGCGCGATCGATGATTGGGAAGGCATCCGCGGTTCCAGACGCGGATTAGGCATGCGCGCCAAGACCAAGTTTATTCTGCAGACGCTGGTAGCGCTTGGCTTGGCATACTTCCTGAAGGAAGTTCTGGCGGTGCCGCATCTCTATTGGCCTTCGTCTGACCTGCCGCTGGAGCTGGGTTGGGCGTACATCCCGCTTGCCGCGCTGATCATCGTCGGCATGACCAACGCGATGAACTTTACGGATGGCATTGACGGCCTCGCCAGCATCATCGCGATGACCGCGTTTGGGATGGTCGGGATTATCGCCCTGATGCAAAATCAGGTTTATTTGGGACGTTTTTGTTTTTGTGTAGTCGGTTCGCTGGCTGGTTTTTTGTGGTTCAACGTCAACCCCGCGCGATTGTTTATGGGAGACACCGGATCCCAGGCTTTGGGCGCCAGCCTTGCCGTGGTCGCGTTGATGACCGGCAGATGGCTCTTTTTGCCTCTGATTGCCATTATTCCAGTGGCAGAATTGCTGAGCGTCATGATTCAGGTGAGTTATTTCAAGCTCACCAAAGGCAGGCGCGTTTTCAAACGCACGCCTATCCATCATCATTTTGAAGAAATCAAATGGAGAGAAAGCCAGATTTTGATTCGCTTCTGGATTATTGAACTTGTCGGAGCAATGCTCGGGCTGAGTCTTACTTTTATCAGGTGATCGCATGAATAGATTCGCGGATAAAAAAGTTGTTGTAATCGGAGCCGCCCGGCAGGGACAAGCCCTGGCGCGGTTCTTCTGCAAGCGCGGTGCCGAAGTCGTTGTCAGCGACATGCGCTCCGAAGAAAAACTTGCCGATGATCTGACCGTCCTGCGAAGTCTGCCGGTTAAACTTGACTTGGGCGGCCACCATCCCGAATCTCTTGAAGGAACGGATTTGGTCTGCGTCTCCGGTGGAGTCCCGCTGACCATCCCCTTTATTCAGGAAGCCCTCCTTCGCAAAATCAAACTGAGCAATGACTCCCAGATTTTTCTTGAAGAATGTCCCTGCGCGGTCGTCGGCATCACCGGCTCTGCCGGAAAGAGCACAACCACGGCTCTGGTCGGTCAAATGGCGCAAAAAACCTTTGAAATGAAAGGAAACCGCAACCGCGCCTGGGTGGGCGGCAATATCGGTAACCCCTTAATCGATAACCTCGATGAGATGGACGAGGATGATCTGGCGATCATGGAGCTTTCAAGTTTTCAGCTTGAATTGATGACCAGGTCTCCCCAAATCGCTGCCGTCCTCAACATCACCCCCAATCACCTGGACCGTCACGGCAGCATGCAGGCATATATCGACGCCAAATCGCACATCCTTTGGCATCAGCAGCCGGAAGACATCGCCATCCTGAACCGCGACGATCAGGGTTCCTGGGATTTGCTTCAGGAGGTCAAAGGCGATCTGATCAGTTTTGGGTTCAATAAACCCGAAGCCCGTTCTCACGGCACCTATCTCGAAAACGATTGGATCTACCTCCAGATCGGGCGTGAAAAACTGAAAATGTTCCCGCTCGAATGGAGCAAACTGCGTGGAAAGCACAACATTTTCAATTTACTCGGCGCTTCTGCGATTGCCGCTGCGGCCACCCTGGCGCTGCCTGCCATTCAACAAGCGGTTGAAGAATTTGAAGGCATCCCCCACCGCCTCGAAACAGTGCGCGTGGTCAACGGTGTCACCTGGATCAATGACTCTATTGCCACCGCGCCCGAACGCACCATTGCCGCGATTGAGTCTTACAGTGAACCGATCGTGCTGCTGCTGGGTGGACGTGATAAAAAACTACCTTGGGACCGGCTGGCAGAATTGGTGCGTGCCAGGGTCGATCGGGTCATCCTGTTTGGGGAAGCCGCGCCAATCATCGCCGAAGCCGTCGGGCGCAGAAAACCTGGCCAGCATCTCAAATCGGTGGTCAGCTGCGCCGACCTGACTGAAGCCCTCAAAACTGCCAAAAACCAAGCCGTCGCGGGTGAGATCGTCTTGCTCTCACCCGGCTGCACCAGCTACGACGCTTTCAAGGATTTTGAAGAACGCGGTCAGTTCTTCAGAGACTGGGTGAATCAATTATGAACAATCTTGCCAATCCTTCTCCAAAAACTTCCCGAACCAAAGGTTTGATGGTCGATATTCCTTTCATTCTGGCGATTGTCTGCCTGCTGGTGTTTGGGTTAATGATGGTCTACTCCACCGATCTGGACGCGTCTTTGCGCATGAATCAGGAACCGGGCTATATCTTCCAGCGGCAGGTGATATGGATCGCGCTGGGTCTGGCGGTTGCCGTTTTTCTGAGTTTCTTCGATTATCACAACTTCGAAAAACTGGTCGTGCCGATTCTGATTATCGTTCTGGTCGGCTTGTTTGCCGTGTTGGTACGGAATGAGGTGCAGTTCAACTCTTCGCGCGCGCTTTTCAGAGGCTCGATCCAACCAGGCGAGCTGGCAAAGGTGGGCGTGATTCTCTACCTTTCCGTCTGGCTGTCAAGACGGCGCCAAAACGAGCTGCAGGATATGAAGGTTGGTCTGATCCCTCTGCTGCTGATTTTGGTTTTTGTCGCCATTTTGATTTTCTTCCAGCCTGACATCAGCGCGGCTATTACGGTCCTCGCTCTGGGCATCATGATGTTTTTCCTCGGCGGAGGGAACTGGAAGCAGATCACGGCGCTCCTGGCAATCGTCGCCTCTGCCGGCTTGATCGCGATCAATGTTTATGCCACCGGCAGAGCGCGCGTCTCCCAATATCTGAGCGGTTTACAAGACCCAACCGCCGGCTCCTACCACATTCGCCGAACCTTTGAAGCGGTGATCAAAGGCAAGTTTTTTGGCGTGGGCTTGGGCGAAGCCAACACCAAGTTCACAGGGCTGCCGCTGCCCCATACCGACAGCATTTTCGCCGTCCTGGCGGAAGAAACCGGCTTGTTCGGGTCTTTCATTCTGATTGGCTTATATCTGGTTCTGATCTGGCGCGGCTACAAAATTGCCCAAAAAGCGCCCGATCAGCTCGGTTCGCTGATGGCTTTTGGGCTCACAACCTGGATCGTCATCGAAGCTCTGCTCAATATCGCGGTTATCGTCGGGCTGTTCCCCTTCGCAGGGAACACGCTCCCCTTCATCAGCTCCGGCGGTTCCAGTATCGTCACCAACCTGGCAGCCATCGGCATCATTATCAATATCGCCCGACAGGGTGAGGGATTAAAAATTCAGGAAAGGAGTCAGACCAGTGCGACTGTTGATTTGCGCCGGCGGGACTGGCGGCGGAGTATATCCGGCGCTAACCGTTACCGAGAGACTGAGTAAGGGCGACCACCAGATCCTTTGGGTCGGGAGCCTTGGCGGGATGGAAGAAGCCCTTGTCCGCCGCGCCGGTATCGCCTTCGAGGCAATCGAAGCTGCCGGTGTGCATGGCATTTCCATCACACGTTTACCCGGTAATCTGGCAAAGTTAGCGCGCGGCTATCAGCAGTCCAAAAAAATCTTAAAAGAATTCAAACCTGACGTGATGCTATTTACCGGAGGGTATGTCGCGATTCCAATGGCGTTTGCCGGCAGGAAAATCCGCTCCCTCCTCTATGTGCCGGATATTGAACCGGGACTGGCGCTAAAAACTCTGGCGCGTTTTTCGACAAAAATCGCCATCACGACAAAAGATTCTGAAATCTGGTTTAAAGAAAAATCGAAAATGACTGTTACTGGCTATCCTTTGCGTGAAGAACTTAAAAAATGGACAAAATCTGAGGCACAGGCTTATTTCAAACTTGATCCCGCGGTTCCGACCATCCTTTTCATGGGCGGAAGCAGCGGCGCCCGGTCGATTAACCAGGCTGTTGTCCCAATTTTGGACCAATTGACCCGCGCTTATCAGGTGATCCATCTGACCGGTTTGCTCGACTGGGAAACCGTCGCTGCCGAAACCCTAAACGCGGGAGAAAGATACCATGCCTTTCCGTACCTCCACGAGATGGGCGCGGCATTGGCTGCCGCCGATCTGGCTGTTTCAAGAGCCGGAGCATCATCACTGGGAGAATATCCTTTCTTTGGGCTGCCGGCAATTCTGGTTCCTTACCCATATGCCTGGCGGTATCAAAAAGTCAACGCCGATTATCTGGTGGAACGGGAAGCGGCTGTGCTGCTGCGGGACGAAGACCTGCAATCCCGATTGCTTGCGACCATTGAGGCCCTCATGGCAGATCCCCAGCGGCTGGCGCACATGAGCCGCAACATGCGGGCGCTCTCGCAGCCGATGGCTGCCGAACGCATCGCGGAGCTGCTTTTTGAGATGGCGGAGGCATAGGAGTAAAAATGATCTATCTGAATATTCTTTTCTACATCTTCCTGGCGCTCTTCGCGATTGTTGGCTTGATCCGCGGTTTCCGCAAAGAAATTGTCGTCAGCGTGGCGGGGATCTTGAGCCTGTTTATCATCGACGCGGTCATTCCGAAGATTTTTGGCGGGCTTGAAGGCACCAAAGGTTTTTATATCAGCATTCTCACGCTCTTTGTCTGTGCCTTCTTTGGCTATCAAACCCCCAGCATCCAGCGCCTGACCGCCCGGTTTGAGCGTGAAAGCATTCTGGACAACCTGTTGGGCGGATTCCTGGGAGCCGCGAACGGCTACATTTTCTTCAGCTCTGCCTGGTTCCATCTCGCCAAAGCCGGCTATCCCTTCAACTGGATCACCGCCCCAGACGCGGCAACCGAAGCCGGGAAAGCCGCGCTAAAGATTCTCGAAAACGCGTTGCCAAATATCCTGACCGGCACATGGCTCTACATTCTGCTTGCCGGTTCAGTCTTACTTTTGATCGCGGTGATAATCTGATGAAAAAAGTGCACTTTATCGGGATTGGTGGGACCGGCATTTCAGCCATTGCCCGAATGCTTCTTGAAAGAGGCTGGCGGGTGAGCGGCTCAGATTTGCGCAGTTCTCCCTATTTCGAAGCCGTGACCGCTCTCGGAGCCCAAACCGTTTTGGGGCACGCTCCGGCTCTGGCTAAAACTGCTGACCTGGTCGTGCGCTCTTCCGCTGTCAGGGATGACGATCCCGAAGTCCGGGCGGCTCGCGAAAACGGCATCCCGGTGCTCAAACGGTCCGAATTTTTGCCTGTTCTGACTGAGGGCTATCAGGTTATCGCCGTGGCGGGCTCTCACGGAAAAACAACCACCACCGCTATGCTGGTTCAATGTTTGCGTTCTGGCGGTTCGGAGGTGAACTTTATCCTCGGAGCCGACATCAAGGAACTTGGCAAGAACGCGCAAGCCGCCGACAACCCGGCTTTCGTCATCGAAGCGGACGAATATGATTATATGTTCCTCGGTTTGCAGCCTTTGGTCAGCGTTGTAACCAATATTGAATACGATCATCCTGATTTTTTCCATTCCCCGGAAGTATATACCCAGGCTTTCGCGGATTTCATCAATCAGACCCGTCCGGAAGGCAGCGTTTTGTTGTGCGCGGACGATGAGGGCATCCTCGCGATGCTCGAAAATTGCGATCTGCTTCCCAAACAAATGCTTTCTTACGGTTTCAGGGACGGAGCGGATTATCAGATCATAAACCACCGTCTGGTCCCGGGAGGACAGCGCTTTGAACTTTCAATTCACGGACAGACTCCGCTTGGTCCCTTCGAATTGAACCTTCCGGGGCGCTTCAACGTGCTGAATGCCGCGGCAGCCCTGGCTTCCGCCCATATTTACGGATCAGACCTGAGCGCCTGTGCCAAAGCCCTGGCGGCTTTTGAGGGCACCAGCCGCCGCTTTGACCTGGTTTATCAGAATGCGAACTGGATGGTCATCAACGATTACGGACATCATCCCAGTCAGCTCTCCCAAACGATTGAAGGCGCCCACCAACTGTATCCGGATCACACCATCTGGGCGGTTTGGGAGCCCCATACCGTCAGCCGCACCAGATTGCTGCGGCATCAGTTTGCCCAAGCCCTGGCTCAGGCGGATCGGTCCGTCATTCTGCGCCTCTACGGCGCGCGTGAAGCCGACGATTCCTTTAGCCCCGCGGACATCGCCCAGGAAGCGGGCAAAGAAAACAGCCGCTATCTGCCCGAAAATCAGGCAGCTGTTGAACACATTCTCGCCAATCGCACAGGCAAAGACCTTGTGATTGTCTTCTCAGCCGGCAATGGGCCCGAATTTGCCCGTCAGCTGGTTGGGCAACTTTCCAAGGAGCAAAAAAATGACTGATTTACCCATGACCAGGCTGGAAGAAATTTTTGGAGCGCGTTTGCAGGAAAACGTGCGCCTGGATAACTTCACCACCACCCGCGTTGGCGGACCTGCCGCGGGGTTTGTTTCCGTCCATACCGCCAAAGAGATGGAAACTGCCCTGCAAGCCTTGTGGGAGCTGGATATCCCTTATTTCATTCTCGGAAGCGGTTCGAACCTGCTGATCAGTGACAAAGGCTACAACGGAGTTATCCTGCACAATCGCGCCCACAACATCAGAGTCAACAGCAAAGTTGACCCACCGCTGGTGACTGCCGAAAGCGGCGCCGGTCTTGGCGCGCTCGCTCAAATGGCTTCACGCCGGGGCGTCGGTGGTCTGGAATGGGCAAACAGCATTCCCGGCACAGTTGGCGGAGCGGTTTATGGAAACGCTGGCGCGCACGGTTCCGATGTCTCCGAAACGCTGCAATCTGCCCTGATCATCACGCGCGAAAACGGGACCCAGCGTCTTGGCAATCAGGAGATGGGCTATCAGTACCGCTCCAGCAGGTTCAAACGCGAGCATGTCAATGTGATCATCCTCGAAGCCACCTTCGTGGGGAACAAAACCACCCCCGAAGAGAGCCTGGCGTTGATGGAAGAGCTGACCGAAAAACGCCGCAAGACGCAGCCGGTAGGTCCTTCCTTTGGTTCCACCTTCAAAAATCCCAAAGGAAATTTTGCCGGCAAGCTGCTGGCTGAGGCCGGCATGAAAGGTGTCAGCTGCGGAAACGCAGCTGTAAGCATGGCTCACGCCAACTTCATTGTCAACAAGGGCGGAGCGACCGCGCAGGATTATTACTGCCTCATCCGCCAGGGCCAAAAGCGGGTCAAGGAACTTTTCGGGGTCGATCTTAACCTCGAAATCGAGCTGCTGGGAGAGTTTGATGATGTCGAATAAACTCAACCTCGTTCTCATTTTTGGCGGCAAATCCGGCGAACACGACGTTTCGCTCATGTCAGCCCGTTCGGTACTGAACGCGCTCGACCGTGAGAAATATCAGGTTTTCGAGCTTGGCATCACCAATGAAGGGCGTTGGTTATGCGGCGAAAACGCGCTCGAAGCATTCGAAAGCGGCAATACCGCGCGGCTCAGGCAGGCGCTTTTGTTCACAAAAGAGGACAAGCCTTACCTCTTTAACCTGTTGGATGAGAAACTGACTGAAGTCACGCCGATCGACATCGTCTTCCCGGTTCTGCATGGAACCTTTGGTGAAGATGGAACCATTCAGGGACTTTTTGAAATCCACAACTGCGCTTACGTTGGCGCGGGTGTGCTGGCTTCGTCGCTGGCGATGGACAAAGGGCTTTGCAAAGACGTAGTCCGCCAAGCCGGTATCCCGGTTTTGCCCTATGGCATCTATTCCCGGAAAGAAATCGAACTCCATCTGCCGCGAATCATCGAGGTGGTCGAAAGCTTCCTCAAATATCCTGTCTTTGTCAAACCAGCCAACCTGGGCTCATCGGTTGGGATCAGCAAGGCAAAAAACCGGACAGCCCTGCGGACTGCCCTGCAGCTGGCAGCCCGCTATGACCGCCGGGTCCTTGTGGAACAGGGAATTGAAGCCCGTGAAATCGAAATCAGCGTGCTCGGCAACGAAAAACCGCTTTGTTCCCAACCCGGGGAAATAATCCCCGGAGACGAATTCTATACTTACACCGACAAATACCGATCGGGCGATCCCGAGATCGCCATCCCCGCTCCGCTCTCCGAGGAACAGTCGCGACAGCTGCGGCTTTGGGCTTTCGAAGCCTTCCGTGCCGTGGACGGCGCCGGCCTTGCCCGGGTGGACTTTTTGCTCGATAAAAACAGCGGGAAAGCCTGGTTTAGCGAACTCAACACCATGCCTGGGTTCACCCAAATCAGCATGTTCAGCAAGCTGCTGGCATACGAAGGCATCGATTACCCCAGCCTGGTTGACCGGCTGATCCAACTCGGTCTTGAGCGAAAAGCCGAACAAGACCGGACTATCAGAAAATTTGAGGTTGAAAATGGCAACTAATCCAAACAACCTTTCCCGAGCGGATCAGGTCCGCGCCCGCCGCAGGATCGAACCGGTGCAGCGCAAGCCGATCCCGCGTCTGAAAGAACGCACTTCCCGAGAAGCCATCAGCGCCTCCCGCGTTATTTCCAGACACGGCAGCTACCGCTCCAGCAGCTCATACACGACCGGAAGCCGTTACCGCAAGCCGGTTTATCTCTCAACCGGGACGCCCGGAAGCGAGGTACGTCTGCCGGCTCTGCCAAAACTGACCCTGAGCTGGCGTTTGCTTTCCGGCTTGCTGGCAATCGCGGCTGCGGTCTTGCTGTTTATGATGCGCAGCGGTGACATTTTCCGCGTCAACGCGGTGAACCTGTCCGGCGGCGTCCGCGTCCCGGCAGACGAAATCAAAGCCAGCCTGAATGTGACCGGAGATTCCATTATCCTAGTGCAGCCGCGCGAAGTGGAAGCCCAGATTCTTGAAAAATTCCCCGACATCAAACGCGCCCATGTCTCGGTCGCGATGCCGGCAAGTTTGAACATCGCCATCGAAGAACGGATCCCTGCCATTCTCTGGTATCAGAACGATCAGGAGCTGTTTTGGATCGATCAGGATGGGTTTACCTTCACCGTGCGTGGCGAAGCCAACCTCCCCATCCGCGTCTATTCCGATACCATTCCGCCGCACGCGCTGGGTTATGTCGATCCCAAGGCTTTGTTCTCTCCTGAGGAGATGAAAGATCTCGAGTTCGACCCGAGCATTCCTCCGGTCGATCCCGAATTTGTTCTTGCCATCCAAAAGCTAAACACCATCAAGCCGACCGATACGCCCATGCTGTTCACCCAGGAAAATGGGATCGGCTGGGCAGATCCCAACGGCTGGCAAGTCTTCTTCGGCGACAACACCGAAGACATTGACATGAAACTGATTGAATACAACCATATCGTCAAGGCAATTCTGGATAAAAACTTGCAACCAGTATTGATCAGTATGGAGTTTCTACACGCACCATTTTATCGTTTGGAGCATTAACATGGAAGATGAAGCAATAATTGTTGGAATTGATGTTGGCACCTCAAAGGTCTGCACTCTGATTGCCAGAATCGAAAATGGCAATAATATCCGCATTCTTGGGGTTGGGATCGAACCTGCCAAAGGCTTGCGCAAAGGCACGGTCACCGATATCAACGCCGCGTCGGAGTCGATCGCCCGTTCTGTTGAAAAAGCCGAAAGAACCTCCGGCTACGAAATAACCGGCGCGATTGTCAACTTAGCCGGCACCCAGGTGTCCTCGACCATCAGCAAAGGCGCGGTCGGGATCTCTGGCAGGGTGATCGACCAGGAAGATGTCTATCGCGCGCTCGATTCTGCCCAGGCGATCGCCGTACCGCACAATCGTGAAATCATTCATGTCATTCAACGCGGTTTCAATATCGACGGTCAGGAAGATATCAGCCAACCCGTCGGCATGCACGGCTACCGCATGGAAGTCGAAGCCCATATCATCACCAGCGCGGCTTCGACGATGGAAAACCTGCGGCAGTGCGTCTCGATGGCAGGCATCGACGTGACCCAGTTTGTGCTCAATCCGCTTGCCTCCAGCGAGGCGATCCTCTCTGAAACAGAACGGGAAATGGGCGTGGCGGTCATTGACCTCGGAGCCGGCACCACCGGGCTCGCCATCTACGTCAAAGGCGACGTCTTCCACGCCAACGTCCTGCCCATAGGCGGGAACCACATTACCTCCGACATCGCCCAGGGTTTGCGGCTGCCGCTGGACGTTGCGGAAGAAGTCAAACTCCAGCACGGATTCGCCATGCTGGACGGAGTTGAAGACGACGAATCCTTCAATATCGTTGCCTTTGGCTCCGAACAGGCAACCAAAGTTCAGCGCACCGAATTGGTCAACATCATCGAAGCCCGCGCGGAAGAAATCCTGATGATGGTTCAGCAGGAAATCAAACGCTCAGGCTACGATGCCATGCTGCCCGCCGGCGTGGTCCTCACCGGTGGCGGCGCGCTCTTACCGGGAATTCGCAATCTGGCGGCAAAAATCCTGAACCTTCCGGTACGGATTGCCAAACCCGAAAAAATGGTCGGTTTGACCGACCAGATCAGCTCCCCCGCCTACGCGACCAGCGTCGGTTTGCTCAACTGGGGAGTCTTGTTCAGTGAAACCAACCAGCTCGGAATCAAAGAACCGACTGGATCAACTCCGAAAGCCCCAAAATCCGAAGCGGAAGGAATTAAGGCATGGTTGCGGAGATTATTACCATAAATTTTTGAAAGAGCTTTATTTAGAGGAGAAAAAATGGAAGCAAAAACATCTGAATCATTCGCAAGAATCAAAGTAGTAGGCGTTGGCGGAGGCGGCTGCAATGCCGTCAACCGCATGATCGCCGAAGGTCTGCAAGGGATCGAATTTATCGCCATCAACACCGACGCTCAGGCGCTCTTGAAGTCGCAGGCGCAATATCGCGTCCGCATTGGCGACAAGGCTACCCGCGGTCTCGGCGCGGGCGGCGACCCCAAAATCGGCAAAGCTGCCGCGGAAGAATCCGCGGAAGATTTGTACGAAGTCCTCAAGGGCAGCGATATGGTTTTCGTCACCGCCGGCATGGGCGGTGGCACAGGAACCGGCGCGGCTCCTGTGGTTGCCCAAATCGCCAAGGAAATCGGCGCCCTGACCATCGGCGTGGTTACCCGACCCTTCTCGTTTGAGGGTTCGCATCGCGCCCGCTCAGCCGAAGAAGGCGCCCAGGCGCTCAAGGAGCATGCCGACACGTTGATCGTGATTCCGAACGACCGTCTCTTGCAAATCGTCACCAAAAATATCGGCCTCAATGATGCCTTCCGCATGGCGGACGATGTCCTCCGCCAGGGTATTCAGGGTATTTCGGAATTGATCACCATCCCCGGTTTGATCAATCTTGATTTCGCGGATGTCCGCACCATTATGTCCGAAGGCGGCGCCGCCCTCATGGCAGTCGGCCAGGCTTCCGGTGAAGACCGCGCCCGCATCGCTGCCGAACAGGCAATTTCCAGTCAGTTGCTGGATGTCACCATCAACGGCGCCCGCGGCATCCTCTTTAATGTCACCGGCGGACCCGACCTCTCGCTCTTTGAGGTCAATCAGGCTGCCGCCATTATTAAGGAAACCGCTAGTTCGGATGTCAACCTCATTTTCGGCGCGGTTGTGGACGAAAATATGGGCGACAATATCCGCATCACCGTCATCGCGACAGGATTCGACCGCGCTACCCCATCTCTGGAGGCTGACCGCAGTTTTTTTCGGCAAACGTCAACTCCAAAGCCGGTAGACCTGTCCGTTTACAGTAGTCAGTCTGCCCAAAAGTTGGATCAAACCCAATCGGTCAAGACGCCGCGGGAACAGTATGTCTTCACAAGCGATGTTGATGTCGACATGCCCGCTTTCCTGCGCCGAAACCGAAATAATCACTAAAACCGGTTTGCTTCCTTTAGATACGCTCAGATTCTCCTCCCTGGTTTCAGGGAGGAGAATGAAGCACTTCCTCTTGTGGCTACGCGCATAAAGCCAAAGATTTTCAAGGCTATCCCTGTTGCCTTTTGTTAACGATTTCTATCCCCTTCGGGAGTCTCTGCGGTTTGCCCCCTCTTTTCCACCGCCTCAAACCACGAAAGCACCCGCGTTTCGTGTATATTAATCCGGTTCCGGCTGAACCCATTTTTTAAGCCTTAACTTTGTCTTTTACCTTGTGCAATCCGGCTGGTGGTGCTACAATCTTAGCACTAAATATATGGGGCGTCACCCCGTTTACCCCAATATATAGCGGTTAAAGGAGTTTTTGCAGATGAAGTGCCCATATTGCCAGCATGTTGGTTCCAGTGTCATCGATACCACTAAGGACGCCCAGGGTGGGATCCGCCGTCGGCGCGTTTGCGATGCCTGCAACCAGCGCTTCAGCACCTATGAGCGCCCCATTCTCTCCACCCCCTTATTAATCAAACGCGACGGTACCCGCGAACAATTCGATCGCGAAAAGCTGTTGGCTGGCCTTAGGATGGCGTGTTCCAAGCGCCCGATCCCTGCCGCTCAAATCGACAAACTGGTCGATTCAATCGAATCGGAGCTGCAAAAACGCGGCCGCTCCGAGATCAGCTCCCGCGTGGTCGGCGACCTTGCCGTGCGCGGTCTCAAAGAAATAGACCATATTGCTTATATCCGCTACGCGATCGTTTATCTGCGGATGGATGACCTTCACGCGATCCGTGAAGAAATTGATCATCTGCTCACCGAAGAAGAAAACTGACAGAGGCAAACATGACCAATCAGACCCTAACACCAGCGGGTTTATTCCCAACCCCTCCGCTCCCGGAAGACCTGCCTTCCATCGAGCTGACCGAAAATTCAAAACAAATCCTCTCCAAACGCTATCTGCGCCATGACGCAGACGGGAACGCGGTGGAAAGCATTGACGAAATGTTCTGGCGCATCGCCTGGCATGTTTCCGACACGCCAGACCGTGACGAAGACCATACCGCCATGGCGCGCGAGTTTTATCACATGCTGGTCAGCAAGTCCTTCTTCCCCAACTCCCCCACTTTTACCGGCGCGGGCACCCCGCTGGGGCAGCTGGCGGCTTGTTTTGTCCTGCCGATTTCCGATGACATGGGCCGCGCCAAGGACGGGATATTCAGCACCCTGCGAAATGCTGCCCTGATCCAGCAGACCGGCGGCGGAAACGGCTTCAACTTCTCCCGTCTGCGCCCTGCCGGTTCGGTCGTCAAAGCTTCAGCCGGTCAGGCAACCGGTCCGGTCGGTTTTCTGAAAGTTTATGACAATTCCTTTGGCGAAATCGCTCAAGGCGGCACCCGCCGGGGCGCCAACATGGGCGTCTTGCGCGTTGACCATCCCGACGTGGAAGATTTTATCGAATGCAAAACCAATGAAAACGCCATCACCAACTTCAATATCTCCATCGGCATTACCGACGCTTTCATGCGGGCAGTCGAAGAGAACGCCGACTGGGAACTGCGTTTTCCCGATGTTCACCATCCTGACTACAAAAAATTCAGCGGCACCATCACCCAAGCCGAAAAAGCCGGCATCCCTATCGTGACCTTCAAAAAAGTCAACGCCCGCCAGCTTTTCAACAAATTTGTCCGGCAGGCTCACAGCAACGGCGAACCGGGCGTGCTTTTCATCGATGCCGCCAACCGTCAGAACCCTGTTCCGCACCTTTACGAGCTCGAAGCCACCAATCCCTGCGGCGAACAATGGTTGGGACCTTACGAAAACTGCTGCCTCGGTTCCATCAATCTCGCTCAGCATAAAGGCGAAAACGGCACGGTGGATTGGGAAAAACTGCGCCGAACCACAAAAACCGCCACTCTTTTCCTCGACCACGTCGTCGACAAGAACGCTTATGTCCCTGCGGTCCCGGAACTGCGCGAAGCCGCCATGGCCGCCCGCCGCATCGGTTTGGGGATCATGGGTCTGGCTGACCTGATGTACCATTGCGGAGTTCGTTACGGCTCGGAAGAATCGCTTGAGTTTTCGGGCCAGATCATGGAATATGTGCGCTACTTTGCCATGGAAACCAGCATCGAGCTTGCCGAAAAATTCGGCGCTTTCCCCGCGCTGCGCGGCAGCGTCTATGACCCTGAGAACATGGTTTGGTCAGCCCCGACCCCGCTGGAGCCCTATACCCGCAACTGGCAGAGACCTTTTATTGACTGGAACTTGATTACAGACGGACTGAAGCGCCACGGCATCCGCAATGCCGCCCAAACGACCATCGCGCCTACCGGGACGATCGGAACCGTTGCCGGGGTGGAAGGTTATGGCTGTGAACCTGTTTTTGCCCTGGCTTACGTGCGGCACGTCAATGACAAAGGAAACGACCTCATTCTCAATTATGTCAGCCCTTATTTCCAAAACGCTCTGGATGCCGTCGATCTCAAGCCAGAAGTCAAAGAAGACATCATCGCCAAGGTGCTCGAACAAGGCAGCTGCCAGCACATCGAGCAGCTCCCGCTGCACATCCGCAACATCTTCGTGGTTTCATCGGATGTGACCGCCGATGAGCACATTCACATCCAGGCAGCCTTGCAGCGCTTCGTCGACAACAGCCTCAGCAAAACCATCAATTTCCCAGCCGGCACAACCGAGGAAGAGGTTGGAAATGCCTTCATGCAGGCCTGGAAACTGGGATGCAAGGGGATCACCGTATACATTACCGGTTCCCGCGAAAAAGTTGTCCTGGAGACCAAAGCCACCATGGAGAAAAAGGAGGGCGGTGACGAGCTCAGGCTCTCTCAACTTTATGGTCAGGATGTTGAAGGTCAGCTCAGACTTTGGAAAGAAAGCAAAAAGCCGCGTCCGCGAGCCCTGAAAGGCTACACCTATTCCATTGACACGCCGCTGGGAAAAACTTTTGTGACAATCAACGAAAACGGCGATGACCAGCCCTTTGAAGTCTTTATCAACACCGCCAAAGCCGGTTCCGAAACCGCGGCGCATTCCGAAGCCATCGGCAGGCTGATCTCTTATAACCTGCGGATCGCTTCTCCGATTGAGCCTCGCGAGCGCCTGCGCATCATCCTTAACCAGCTTGCCGGTATCGGGGGTGGCCGTTCACTCGGGTTTGGGATCAACCGCGTACGCTCGCTGCCGGATGGGATCTCGAAAGCGCTGGACGAATATCTCTGCCAGGAAAAATACGAAGCCGAAACTCACAGCGCGCCGGTGGTTGCCGAACCGCTGCCCTTAGGCGGTGAACAGCCGGCTTTCCACAAAATCGGAGAGCTCTGCCCGGAATGCGGTGAGGCAACCATGATCAATGAAGAAGGCTGCCGCAAGTGCTACACCTGCGGGCACAGCGAATGCTGATCCTTTTTAGTTGAATATCCGATTAGTTTGGAAATATTTTTACTAAATCGGTGGTCCGCGCTATTTTTTACCTTATACTACAATGGTTCGCCGATCAGGTGCCCCCTTCACCTGGTCGGCGGGCATTTTTAATCCTGCCAGATCAACTCCCAGTCACCAATAAAGACGCTTTCGCCTTCCTGGATCCCGGCTTTGCGCAAAGCCTTGTCGACACCGATCCCAGCCAGGAACTTCTGGAATCTGCGGACAGAACCGGGTTGGTCAAAATAGGTCATCGCCGCGGCTCTTTCGATCCGCTTGCCGCTGACCACCCAACCTTCTTCGGTTTGTTCGATCTCAAAGGCGTCCGGGTCTTCATCGCTGCGGTATACCGGCAGTGTTTCTTCAATCGGTTCCACGGGGATCTCTTGCAGCGCTCGCCAGGCTTTCCATAAAATTTCTTTCAGATTGAGGTGGCTTACCGCCGAAACCGGCAGCAGTTCAACCCCAGCGTCCCGCAGCTTGCCCCGCAGGGGCTCAAATCTCGCCGCCACTTCCGGCAAGTCCATTTTATTGAGAACCACGATCTGCGGTAACGCGCCCAGACGCTCGTCGAACATGTCCAGTTCGCCGTTGATATTGTGGAAATCTTCCACCGGATCTTCGCTCAAGCCGTCGAGCACATGAATCAAAATCCGGGTGCGCTGGATATGACGCAAAAAATCGAACCCCAAACCCACCCCTTCTGACGCGCCTTCAATCAGCCCGGGGATATCCGCCAGCACCATGGTCGAGTCAAGATCCAGCTGCGCCACACCCAGATTGGGCTCCAGCGTCGTGAATGGGTAATCCGCGATCTTAGGCGTGGCGTTGGTTGTGGCAGCCAAAATTGACGATTTACCGGCATTCGGCAGTCCAACCAGCCCGACATCCGCGATTAGTTTCAATTCCAGTCTGAGCACGAATTCTTCCCCCGGTTCCCCGCGTTCCGCAGTCAGGGGCATCTGATTTCGGCTGGTGGCGAAATGCTGATTGCCGCGCCCACCGCGGCCTCCCCTGGCAACCGTGAGTGTCTGCTCCGCATCGACCAGATCTCCAAGCAATTCCGCCGTCTCATCGTTGAATACAACGGTCCCGGGTGGGACTTCAATGACAAGCGCTTCCGCCGATCGTCCGGTCCGGTTGCTGGGACCGCCGTTTTTACCTGCCTGGGCGGCAAATTTCTGGTTGTAATGAAAGCGATTCAGGGTGTTGAGGATCGGGTTTACTTTAAGCACAACATCGCCGCCGCGGCCGCCGTCGCCGCCGTCTGGACCGCCGCGCGGACGGTATTTTTCGCGGTGCATGTGCACCATGCCGTCGCCTCCCTTGCCGGAAGACACCTCAATTACAACCGAGTCGATAAACATAATAACTTCCCTTATTACAGTTTCCTGAAGTTTAACACAAAAAGGGGTCAGCAGATGCCGACCCCTTTCAAAAAAGGCAAAAGAAGTTACTTCTTCAGCATCTTCTTGAGCACGTCCTCGAGGTCGGGTTTACCGATTTCTTCGAGTTCGTAGCGAACGCGCTGGCTGGGTTTCTCGATCTTCATGACGCGGGTCAGGTCAATCGGGGTACCAATCACGACCATATCCACATCGCTGGCGGCGATGGTGGCTTCGAGGTCGCGAACCTGTTGTTCACCATAACCCATGGCGGGCAGGATGTTGCCGGTGCCGGGGTATTTCTGGTAGGTTTTTGCGATCTCACCGATCGCGAATGGGCGAGGATCCACAATTTCGCCGGCGCCAAAGCGGCGGGCTGCCACCCAACCGGCACCGATCTTCATGCCGCCGTGGGTCAGCGTGGGACCGTCTTCGACAACCAGGACGCGCTTGCCGCGGATGGCTTCGGGATCGTCCACATAAATCGGAGAAGCGCCTTCGATGATGACAGCGTCAGGGTTCACGGCATGGACATTGTTGCGAACGGTGATGATGTCTTCGGGGCTGGCAGTATCAACTTTGTTGATGACAACCACGTCAGCCATGCGGGTGTTGACTTCGCCGGGATAGTAAGCGATTTCGTGACCCGGGCGCAGAGGATCGACCACGGTGATCAGCAGATCGGTCTTGTAGAACGAGAAGTCGTTGTTACCGCCATCCCAGAGGACAACGTCAACTTCTTTTTCCGCTTCGCGCAGGATCGCTTCATAATCCACACCGGCAAAAACGATCACGCCGGCATCGATATGAGGTTCGTATTCCTCGCGCTCTTCGATGGTGCACTCATGCAGATCCAGATCGCTGTAAGTAGCGAAGCGCTGAACCTTTTGTTTGACCAGGTCGCCGTAAGGCATTGGGTGACGGATCGCGGCAACTTTCAAGCCCATTCCCTGCAGAATGGAAGCGACGCGGCGGGTGGTCTGGCTTTTGCCGCAGCCGGTGCGGATGGCGCAGATACCGATCACAGGTTTGGTGGATTTAACCTGGGTCGCTTTGGTACCCATCAGGCGGAAGTCAGCTCCCAACGCATTTACCATGGCGGATTTGTGCATGATGTAATCATAGGGCACATCGCTGTATGCGAAAACGACTTCGTCAACATCGAACTTTTTGATCAGTTCGGGCAGTTCAGACTCGGGATAAATGTCGATGCCGTTGGGATACAGCTTTCCTGCCAATTCGTGTGGATATTTGCGACCTTCAATGTTTGGGATTTGGGTAGCAGTGAATGCCACAACTTCGTACTTATCGTTATCGCGATAAAAAGTGTTAAAGTTGTGGAAGTCACGACCTGCTGCTCCCATGATGATTGTACGTATACGACTCATAAAAAAACTCCTTTATTTATATTGTTTTTCTTATTCTACATCACTTGAGGGGCTTGGATGCCCAACAAGCTCAATACCTTTCCAAGTCCGGTTCTGACAGCGTTCACCAGGGCAAGCCGGGACTCACGGACGTTCGCGTCCGCTTTGAGAACCTGACATTGATTATAGAAGTCATTGAAGACTTTTGCCAGCTCATACGCATAAGCCGCCAGAAGCGAAGGTTTGAACTCCCTGGCGGCTTTTTCAACTTCTTCCGGCAGCTTGGATAGTTTTTCGATCAGATTGACTTCGCTGATTTCAAGCGGATAGTCGAATTTCGCTTCAGTTTCCGCCTCATCGCCGGCTCGGCGCAGCAAGCTGTTGGCGCGAACATAGGCGTACTGGATATACGGCGCGGACTGTCCGTTGAAGTCAAGCGCGCTTTCCCAGTCGAAGGTGACGGTTTTGGTGTTTTCACGCGCCAGCATCGGATATTTGATCGCCCCCAGGGCAACTTTCTGGGCAACCTCCATCATGGTGGCTTCATCCAGCTCCGGGTTTTTCTCCCTCACCACCTCGAGCGCTCTCTGAGTGGCTTCACGGACCAGATCGTCCAGCAAGACAACCGTACCGTCGCGCGACGACATAACCACGTTGCCCGGTAAATTGACAATCTCGTACGCGAGATGATAAATCTTTTTTGCCCAGTCATAACCCATCAGTTCGAGCACTTTGCGCATCTGTTTCATGTGCAGACTTTGGCGCACGTCAATCACGTACACCGATTGATCGAGCCTGTATTCCTCGAACTTCATGATCGCCAATGGGAGCTCCTTGGTCGCGTACAGTGACGTGCCGTCGGAACGCAAAACCACGGCGACACGGTACTCTTCTTTGGTACCCAGGATTTTGTCAAGATCAATGATGACCGGATTCTCAGGTCTGCCGTCTTCGGCTAATCCGCTGCGGATCAGTTCTTCGACCAATACCTTTCCGGATTCCTCAACGTCACTTTCAAAATAAATTCGGTCAAAATGCTCCCCAAGCAGGTCGTAAACCTGAGCGAAACCATCCATTGACCACTGCCGGGTCTTAAGCCACAGCGCGTGAATTTCCGGATCGCCTTCATCCCAGCGTTTGAAATAGGCGCGGACAGCCTCCTCAAAGCCTTCCTGATCATGAAAACGGCGGTCTGCTTCGGCGTAAAGATCTGCCATCCAGCGAGTTTTGTCGTCCGCAGGCTGCTCACCGGCATGATAAAGCTCGTAGTTGCACATCCACTTGATGACATGCAAACCGATATCACCGATGTAATTGACCCGCACGACCTTCTTTCCGCTGGCTTCGAGAATATTGCAAACCGAACCGGCCAAAATTACGTTGCGCAAATGGCCGACATGCAGCGGTTTGTGAGTGTTGGGATTGGAATATTCCACCATCACCTGTTCGCCGGTCGCGGGATGGCTGCCAAAGGATGAGCCGGCATGCCGAACCGCGCGAACCACATGAGCGGCGTATTCTTTCGTGTCAAAAAAGAGGTTCAGATAACCCTTGTTGGCTTCCTTATGGCTGATACCCGGGACGGCGCCAAGATATAGGTTGAGCTTCTCTGCCAGGTTCTGAGCATGAACCGGTACCGGTACGTTTTTGTTCGGATCCGCCGCGGCAAGCGGGAAAAGCGGCGCTGCCATTCCCCATTCGCCCGAAAAAGGAACGTCGCGAAAATCAATTTTGCCCGTCGGCAAACCATTCGACAGGCAAAATTGGTCGATTTTATTACGTAGCTCCTGTTTAAATGCGTCAAACATCTCAACCTCGGTCAAGCCGTGAGGATTATAACACCACGCGGTGAATTTTGCGCCCGAGTTTCGCCCTCCGAATGGTTTCGCTCGGGCGGTATTGCTTTCGGGACACCAGCGCCAGCATCTGCCAAAGGCTTTTTCGAGACCGCGCTCCGATTGCAGCTGTTGGATTATTATTTGATAAGTACTGGAAGTAGATAGTACGCAATGATGGCGTGTCTACCGTTTATTGGCGCAATTGTTGCGTCGCCCATGGACATCAAAACGACTGTCTCCATATGTATTAATACTACACTGATGATAACCCTGCATCAAGAAGTGAGTCTTCATGCTCGTTACAGGACGGAAGATAGCAATGGCGATGTCGTAGGAGCGTGGGAGTCAATTCAGCCCAATGGACGATTCTCGCTGACTCACTTTCGCTTTGAATACAGGAGAATGCCATACCCGTGACATCAAGTCGATAGCCTAAACAAGACTCGATACGTCCATTTTAATGTCGGTCACTCTGGTAGTTATAGGAAACATATCAACACTTAACAAGGTAAGCGAGTATACATATCTTTATTAAAGTATCTTATTCAATGAGTCCACGGTATCAAGAATAGAGGGTTTAGATATCGGAACACCTATAATGAATGCTTTCGTATCACATTCATTCAAACAGCTGCGAACGATAGTAGTAAAACATTTAAACTCTTTATAAGGATACGCAATAATAGCTCTTTTTTGTTGTGCCGAACTAAATGATGAATATGCTAGTACTTGATGAAAATCATCTCTATAAACGTCATGTAACTCTGTAGAATTACTGTCCCAGTTATACATATGAGATTTATATTTTGCTTCCACAACTACCTGATCACCATCTTTGATCATCACTAAATCTGGTTCAAGGTATTTTATAGCCCAAACTGGTTTTTGGCCGTTTATTCCATAATGAGGATTATTAAAAACTCGAGCACCTCTTTTATGTGCCAACTGTTCAAAGATGTATTGAACATACCGCTCAAAAAAACGCGAATAATCGATTCTCCAAGCACAACGTATATCTGATGCATCGTCAAGAATTAAATTAGCTATAGACTTGAGTTCTTTAATAATTATCGGATCAGATGCGTGAACGTCAATATGATCTACAACCTGCAAATTATCTATAACACCTGTATGTTCAATGCGTTCGATAATATCTCTATAATGTGATTTAATCGATCTCGGTGTTGTATTAGATCTTAATTCTGAAATCGCAATTGACAACGCATATTTTAACGCAGCCCATTCAGCATGCTCTGTTGTTAACTCATTAACGCTATTTGGAAACTTTAAAGCGTTGTACGGATTATATGATTTCAGAGAATACATTGCCCAATCAGTATTTCTTGGTCTTGTCTGAGAGATTTTTCTGCTTAAAAACTTCTGCCAATGAAATCGATCCGCTTGCACATACTTATCAACATACTTCGCACATTCTATATATTTGGGCGGAGCAACAGCCATGTCACCTCCGATCGACATTGTGTTATCAAAATCCGGTGTAAAGTCTTCGTCTCTAAGAATAGGTAAGACTTCATCTATGTCTTCACCATAGCGTCCTACTACCTTCAAATAGCCACATATTAGTCCAGTTCTAGCAGAGCGAAGAGGTACTACTCCAGAATACTCCGATGATTTTAAACAAAGTGAAAAATTAAAGCTATCATCATATTGTCCGGAAGCATCTATTCTAAGGTAATCAAATGCTTTTTTATTTAGGCTTATCAGCCTTTGAATATCCCTCTCAAATTTACGTTTGTCTCCGGATAAAAAGTCTTTCAACTTATCCATTGTAAAGGTATTGCTACTAAGAACCTGGAGTGGCAAAACCGTATCATTATTCATATAAATCAATCCCTAATTTTCCATAGACATAGTCGCTAAACTCAGAAATTGCATTCTTTAAGTATCCTTCATTAAAATACTCTTTCATTAACGGAACCAACTCATATCTTAACCGCCGGTTCCAGGCTTCAGAATTCTCAGCGATAAAATAAGATTGTCCAGGTTGCAAATTCAACTCCTCACTGGAAGCATATCTGCTGAATAATTCTGAAAACCGTTCAAACTCTTCGATCATAAAAAGTTGCCCTTCTTTTGCTTTTATTACGTGGGGTCGTAACGTAATCCACGAGAATCTTCGTCTAAGCGCAAAATCAACGACAGCCAAACTGCGGTCTGCAGTGTTCATCGTAGCTATTACATATAGAGTTTCAGGTAGTTTTGTAATTTCTCTATTTCCGATCTTAATATAATTTGGCCTTTCGCCAGCATCCTTCTCAAACAGGTAGAAAACCGGACCCAGAACACTTGCTAGATTTGCTCTGTTAATCTCATCGATAATAAGTAATGTGGGATTGCCTTGAGTTGCATGGTCTATGGCATCGATGAGAACTCCATAATGCTCCTCATATGACAAACTTTTCCCATCTGTTCTGGGTTTAATTCCATAAATAAAATCTGAATATGTAGTTTCGGCATGAAATTGCTCAAAGAAGGTTTTTTCTTTACTGCCATTAAAATGCTTTTCAGCAATTTTATTTGCGATCCAAGTTTTTCCCGTTCCGGGAGCTCCCTGAAGAACAATGAACCGTTCCTTAAGTAACTTGTTGTAAATGGATTCCTCAGAATAATCGTCTAAGTCCTTCGTACCCGGTAAACATTTCTGAATCTCATCTCTTTGCGCCTTATTATTTCCAACCTCTCTAAAAGCAGCATAGGTTGCCAGCCATCGCCAGACAATGCCATATACTTCTTCTTCAGGATAATTTGCAACTTCAACAATCTGACAAGCAGGAAGGACCGTGGAATATTTGCTAATTACCTCTCGCAAATCCTCCACGCCTTCCATGTGATTCATAATAGCAGATGGTGATTCAATATCAGAAAAATCAACCTTAAAAAATTGTTTTCCTGCGTACTTGTTGTCTCTGAGTCTGGAAAATGATCGCCTTAGCCACGGCAAAGTGGCAACAGTATAGTCCTTGTTGAATCCTAACGAACCAACACCCAGGGCGATCACAAAATGGGAGCACTCTAAATTTGGAAAAATAACCAAGCTAAAATCGCTGTATGCGCCCGTCGGTTCTTCATTGGCATTTATCAGCCCAAAATACGCACCTTTTCTAAAGTCCTCTTCTCTCCCCGGATGGATATTTTGCCGCCATATTGCATTTTTTGTTTTTCTTGGTTGAGATTCTAAACAAAATCCAAAGCTTTCACTTTTGTTCCTGACCTTCTCAATAAACTCATTTAGTTCCACGTTTTTTCTCCCATAGAATGTTTTCTCAATATTACTTTAAATTTATCTAACAGTCATTACAGAATGCTAATTATTTCTGACTCATTCATCATACACATGATGTGTTCTAAAGCATACACACTATTGGCATTCAACCCACAATCTCAATACTAACAACATCAACATCACTGACTCAACCTATTTTATATTAACGCGTTTGTTATGTTTCTTAGTACTAATAACGTGCTCTGGTTCGAGTGTTCCCTATGAATGTCAAATGAAAGCTCTTTATTATTAACAATTTCGGCGTGACACCAGTACTTCCGTCTCCACATGTAATAAAACTACCATAATGACAACCCTGCATCATGAAGAGAGCTGCGCGCTCATCGCGCGGAGAATGAAAGGCAAGGGAAGGTCTTGGGATAAAACAGGTGAGTAGGATATGTTAGCGATTCTGAGATACAAACGTCTTATCCAAACAAAGGCGTTTGCGATGGCGCCGCTACGGAAGCTTGAAACCAAAAGCAAATGGAAGTATCAACGTTACAAGGCTCCTAAATGGACAACATTATCACCTTCCTTGTCCATTTTTACATGCGCCCGCTGATGAGGTGATTGGATACAATCACTCAAAAGTAAAGTTATGACACCCACCCGATCAATGGATTTTTCGAGATTCTATCGAAAAGTGAAACAGTACCAAAAAAAAATAGGACATTTCTATTTAGCCTTGACTATATACCAATCTCACATCCTTACGCCTGCCCCAGATCAGCAACCAACTCGCAAGCATGGCGATCGCGCCGCCGATCGTGACACACCAGCGATAGTCTAGAATCTCCCCAAGAAAGCCCATCAGCAGTGTAAAAACGCTTGCGCCGGCAGTGATCAGTACGTCGTCGAAAGCATTAATGCGCGACCGAAGCTTTTCAGGGATATAACGCTGTACGGCCGCGCTTCGCATAATTGCGCTGTTGCTGCCGAGAAAGCCGCAGATCCCGCGGTTGACCAGCATCAGAGGATAGGGCAGCCAGAGCAGGCACATGTCCATTGTTTGATAAACCTGATAGACGAAAAATATGAAGCCGTACTTCTTTTTATCAGGGATCTTGATTCGGTATTGCAGCGCGCTGCCGATTGTCCGTCCGGCAAACTCAACCACTGAAAATGCTGAGTACATTGTCGCGGTAAAGCCTGGAAAAGTGCGGAAAAAAGCTACCAAAATGGGTGAAAAACCGCTGGCAACACCATTGGTAACAGCCATGTATTCGTAGATGCTGCGAAGACCGCGTTCTTCTTTCAAATACCGGACCGCCTCCCGTATATCGCCGATCCAGGTTGACAGTGAGTACGGCGTGCGGTGTTGCCGTTCTGTTTCATCCAGTTGGATGAAGCTCTCTGTGAGTGCCGCAACAAAAGAGAGACTGCTTTGGACGATTAAGATCCATGCAACACCGAGCCTGTCCAGAAGGACCGCAGCCAGCGGCGTCATGATGACCTTCAACACCGGATAAAGCATGGATGAGACCGCATAGCCCTTTTGCTCGGCGCCCTCCGGGATCAGTTCCGGATAGATGCTGGTGAAAGCCAGCTGGTCCACCGCACCAAGGCAAGCCAGCAGCAACGAAACTGCCAGATAACCTACATAGGAAAAATCAAAAAACAGCAGCCACAGACCCATTCCAGCCAGCAAAATCGCATTTGCAATATCGCCCGCTACTAAAAATCTTTTGCGGGGCAGCCGGTCCATGAACGGTGCGATCAAAACTGGGAGTAAAAGATGCGGCAGAAGCTCGATAGCTACGATCAGAGCTGACGCCAGAGTGCTGCCAGTTTCATCAAACACCAGGAAGGCTAATGCGAAGCCCCCCGCGATTGTTCCTACTGTACCAATAGCTGACGCAAGAATCACCAATCGGAAATTTCGTGTCCAGAGTTGCGCTGTTTTCATTTTTGTCACCTCTGCAATTAGTGTAGCAGTTCGGTGAGGGAAATAACAGCTCTTATATTTGGGAAAATCAGCTCATTTTCTCGAGCTAAAATACATTTTACAGGGTTTTACCAGGAAATTCTTCTAACAGTTCACATGCTCTCTTATATTGCCTGGTCGCCTTATACCATTCCAGAACCCAAGGAAGGTGGAATATTACATAGCCGGAAGGCGTTTCTTTTTGAAGTCGATCAAAGCATCCCAAGAGCAGCGAGCCATATTCATCTTGGGTAAGATAGTCCGGGTGCATCAACCGATATTGAACGAGCTGAAGAAGCAGCATAGCAAGAGAACGGTCTAGCTCATCGGTGTCCATGACTTCTGCCTGCTTTAATGCGCGAAGGGCTTTCTCCCGCCGTCCGGTCTTTTCACAGCAGATTGCCAGCTTGTGCAGTGACATCAATGTTGGCTGTTCCTGTTTGGAGAACCATGCGTACGCATCCTCATAACGCCCGATCTCAATCCACGCTGATGCGGTGTTGTATCCGATGGCTTGCAAAGCTCTCTGATCTTGCAATTCCACAGCCAGACGTTGCGCTACCTGATAGTGACGCTCCATGTTGGGCAGATCCTGACGATTGCAATAGGCATTACCAAGGAAGAGCTTTGCCTCCAGCATAATCCGCACCGCGCCTTCCCGGCTCGCTAAGTCATAGGCGGTCTGCAGAACATCCACAGCGGTTGAGTAGTTCCCAGCCTCATAGGTGGCAATGCCCAACATCAAGTGAGTATATGCGTTGGGCATTAGCCTCGCTGCTTCAGCTTCCCGTCCCTGTAAAATTCGCTGCAGGGCGAGTTGCCGTGTGCCCATACATGGTTCCAAAGCAGTATCCAATGGATTTTTTGAAGAAAGTAAAGCCAAATCCAGCCACGAAGGGACCGCCTGATAACGTACCATGTCCAGCCCCTGCAGCAGATCGTTAAGATTGGCAAATCTACCGTCAAAGAGCAGCATCCAGCCCTGATCCGCCAATTCTGCAGCTTCTCGCTCTATTTCCGGATCACTTTTCAACTCTAACCGTTCCATGAGAAGCCGCAAAATCTCCTCCGACGGCTTAGCTTTACCCGTTTCAATTTTTGATAAATAAGAAACTGTACAAATTCCTTTGCATAACCCCGCCTGACTCCAATTTCGCAGTAATCTTGTGCGGTAAATGATATAGCCCTGGTAATTCATGTGTTTCTATACACCTCGTTTAAGCCGCTCTGATTATTTCAGCACTTCCCTTCTTGGTTCTGGTTTGGAACCGACAGACTGAATATATCCTTTTTCTCTCAAAGAATCCGGCGTCTTTTGAACTTTTCCAATAGTTATTGTAATTTTATCTGCAATCTCGCCCCGCGTAGAAACCGGCATTTGTTTAATGCCGGTAAGAACAGCCATCTCCATCCTATCCAGATGGATCAAGACTACCCTGATGATAACCCTGCATCAGGAATTGAGTCTTAACGCTCGTTGCAGGATGGAAGTTGGCAAAGGGAATGTCATTTGAGCGTCGGAGTATAAGTCCGCTGCAAACTGGGTTTTGCCAATGTGTTCCTTGCTGCCAGGTAAAACCTGTGTATTCTTCCTTCGACTGCCCCATCTCTTTCCAAAATCTGTTGCGCCTTGAACAAGTTTGGCAGATATTTATCCACTTGAAAATTCGGGAATTCCCATTCAATGATCTTTGCAAACCAAACCAGGGCACCAATATCAAAGAATTTGATCGGTCGAAATGCCTCTTGGCACTCTAATATTTCAAAGCCGTGTTCTTCGAGTTCATTTTTCCTCACCTCTAAATATTGTTTCGGAAAAGCCAAGTCATGAATTTCCGGCTGAAGAAGCCGAATCAATTCCAAGTCATTCTCAGCGCCGACTTGCTGGGTTAGAAAAATGCCGTTGGGTTTCAAAACCCTTTTTAATTCAGCAACATTATAGTCACCATGTCGGTTCGTCACGAGATCAAAGTGGCTCTGTTCAAAGGGCAAAATACCTGATCCGTCAGCCTCCTTGAAATTTATTCCCAAAGGAAGCAATCTGTTTTTGCAAATTTCTACATTTGGCGCAAAGCCCTCTATGGCAGAGGTGTTTGAATTGGGATGATGGAGCTCAAGCAGAAACTCGCCGCCACCGGTCTCCATATCCAAAAGATTCATATCATCTGTCAAATAGGACTCAATGATCTTCTTAAAATTCCAAGGCAGATCATCTTCTTCTGCATATCGATTCGAAATATGTGAAAAATCCCAGCCTTCCATATGGGCGATTTTTTCTTCATTCTTCCATTCTTCGTACAGCTTATTTTCTTTATCGTTCACTTGATATACCTCATAGCTCACGCTTTTGACACACTTATACGTCAATTTCTGCTTGATGCCATAATCCATCCTGCTATCGCTCTCTGCCGCCCATGACGGAAGTGTGGGTGCCGTGTTACGCACTTATAAATACTGATTCATTAAAGCGAAACAACATCATTGGAAGAAGATATCTGAGAAATCATACCATTTTCCACCATATACGCTTCTCCTCGTAATTCTTCATTGCAACCATTTATAAATAGATAGCTCCCGTCCGGAATGGCGTAAAAGCGCTTTCCTATACTGTCAGCACAGGCGATGTCATCATAAAGCCTTAATCCATCCAGAACATCATTCTTATTTTCCTGATAATGTGGTAATAGATTTGTTTTCGTAAGATTCAGTCCGGATAAGAATTTTTGATATGCAGGATCAACTGCTTCACCTTCTTCTTCAGGCTGTGAGTATACGGTATCTGCACTGTTCATGCTTCCTGCGCTTATGCCTATGACAATGCCATCGAAATCCTTTATCAATTCACGAAGACGTATCTTTTCAAAAAAGAGATTCTGCGTTGGCACATGTCCGCCGGAGAGGATTAGAAGATTCGATTCCTGCACGAGTTTTGAAGCCAGATCCTCATTTCTGCTGTCCAAGGTATAAAACTGTTCAAACGAAAACCCTGCATCTTCAAACATCTTTTTCGTGAGAGAAGCGTAATAATCCGTTTTATCCCAGTCGTCAGGATTAGAACAAATATCCAATGCTCGGCAAGGATTTGGAAAGTGCAGTCTCAGTTCATAAATAAAACGATTCGCTGAATTCAGTTCTCCGGTATCAGGATTGTCTATTCTGCTGGTCAAAAAACAAATCATATCGTACCTCCGCAAATACTAATTTTCTTCATTCCTTTACCTCGGACAGCGAAACTACAGTTACAGTCCGGTTTGACAACAATCCGAGTGTCTCAACCTCTCGAAAACCCTCGAATGACAACTATCTGAAAGTCCCCATCTCGCATTTTTGCCCTTGGCGGCAAACCGAGCGTTATAGCGGCGGATTTCCTCAATTTTGCCTTCTCACTCGGCGGAAACTTATCCACGCTTCCACTGTCAGTCAGAACCCGCAAATGCCCTGATTTTAATCCGTTTTCCCACTATCGTCCTCATTTCCTTGACAGCAGAACGAGCGTCTCCACATGTATCAAGACTACCCTGATGATAACCCTACATCAAGCAGTCAGTCATAACGCTCGTTGCAGGATGGAAGATGGCAAAGGAAATGTCGTAAGAGGGTAAGAGTCCAAGTCCACTGCAAAGAGGAATTTAGCGATTCAGCCATTCTTTTAGTCGAATAAACACTTCTTCCTTATCTTTATCAGGTATTACCACGTTCGTATTCAACGCATAATGATGACCAAACTCGCTATCAGTATAAGTGCTCCCGTTGATCACAATGGGCTTATCATATCTTGGCCTTACGTGAATATGAAGATGAGGATTAGGCGCTGACTCTTTATAGAAATTGTTCATCAAACAACTCCAATTACATAGAGTTGCTCCTAAAACAGCCTTTAAACATGCTTCCACTTTGACTACCAGATTGCGAAGCTCGTCCCATTCATCATCTGTTAGCTTTGACAACGTATTACAATGACGCTTCAAAACCAATATACACCGTCCAATATAATCCTGCTCATCCGAAAGGAAAACAGACCATAATTTACTTTCATATACCTGAAACTGTTTGTCATCAGATAGATTGCACCAATTACAATTCCCCATCTCTATAACCTATAACTTTAAATTTGTTAACAAAGTTCCAATCTCATCATAATCAATTCTTGAAAACCCGAGCTTCGCGAAACAAAGCCTCTCGGGTTTCTTCCGTACTCAACAAAGCCCATCTTTTTGTATAAAGCAATCGCATTTCTATTATCTGCGACGACCTCAAACTCCAACTGTCGAAACCCCGCTTTTCGGCTGCGGTGGAATTGTTGGCGTGGGCTGCGGGGTTGGCGTCCGAGTATTTGCCGGCAAATCGGTCGGGGTCGGATCAAAAAAATCCGTCGGCGTGGACTGCGGGGTTGGTGTCCGAGTATCTGCCGGCAAATCGGTCGGGGTCGGGTCAAAAAAATCCGTCGGTGTGGGCTGCGGAGTTGGCGTCCGAGTATGTGCCGGCGGATTGGTCGGCGTGGGCTGTGGGGTTGGAGTCCGAGTGTTTGCGGGCGGATTGGTCGGTGTGGGCTGAGGCAGGTCTGTGACTGTCGGTTGCGGGGTGTTGGTGCGCGTTTTGGTCGGAAGTTTGGTCTGGGTTGGTTGGCGCGTCGCTGTCGCCGAAGGGTTGGGAGTGCTTGTTATGGTCGCGGTGGCTGGTTTGGTATCCGTCGGAATTACCGGAGGAACCGCGGTGGCGGTCGCAGCCACAACTCCGACCCTGACGATCAATTCCGGACCAAACAAAACCCCTTTGTCAGTCTGAATTTGCCAAATCCCGTCGTAGAAGCCCTGATAACTTGGCGCCAGTAAATTCAATGCCAAATTAAAGGTTTCACCCGCTGTGATCTCTGGGAGCGGTGTTGGGGAAGTGCCCGCCATGCGCGACCCACGCACATAGACAAGCTGAAAATCCTTCCAATCACAGCTGCCGTTGTTTTGCAGCCGCCAGGTCCTGATGAAATACTGCCCCGGCAGCAAAACCGTTCCCGGAGGAATGGTCACGTCCTCCAGCAGCTGGTAAGAAAGGCTGCATTCTTTTGGCGTTGGAGTAATCGTCACAGTCGGTGTGGCCGTGCGGGTTGGCATTGGGCTTGGGGTCGCCGTCATTCCATTATCGGTTTCCGCGTAAACCAAGATCGCCACCTCATCACTTACAAAGGTCTTGCCGCTTTCGTCAAAGAGCTGGACGCTGATCATCGCGGGCCCAAGCTGAGTCGGAATCCATGGTTGGTCAAAAACAACCGTCGAGGAAGAATAATTTTCAGCCAGGTCGAGGCGGATGGGCTGACGATTGACCAGGAGCTCCAAACGCGACCACTTGATGCCAAATGGTATCTGGGAGCGGATAATGATTTCGTGGTTGAGCAAGATGACCTGCCCTGAGGACGGCTGGAGGATTTCTATCTCGAGATTATTGGTCGAAGTCTGCCGCCGGCATGCTGAAAAAATTCCTGCCGCAAGCAGAACCAGCACCAACATCACAGGGACAAACCATTTTTTCATGCCCACGCCTTCTTTAATGTTAACCCAAAATAACAGGCAAAAATTCCCTGTCTCAGGTCAACCGATAAGCCGTATTCTGTCGCGGGTACGCATCTATCTTGGCAAACTGTCACCAGCCTGCTCTTGCGGTCTACCCGGAGATCAATCGCGCCGAGCCGACGCTTTCTCCTGTTCGACCTTGCACCGGACGGGGGTTGCCTTGCCGACTTTGTTGCCAAAGTCGCGGGGGTCTCTTACACCGCCATTTCAACCTTACACCCATTGGATGCGGTATGTTTCTGTGGCCCGATCCGAAAGCTTACGCCCTCCCAGGTGTTACCTGGCATCCAGCTCTGTGGTGTACGGACTTTCCTCACTCATTTGAGCGCGCGCACCTGGCTGACCTGAGTGAATTAAGAATAACATAAAGCTGTTTGATTGTCGTTAAATTTTAGTCCTGATTTTAGAACGTCTTTCTGCCGGTCTCAGAGCAAAGCAACCTGGTTTTTCATTTCCTCAGCGATAACCTTCAGGCAGACACCAACGCCCTCAACCAATTTTTCAAGGCTCATGGATGCAAAATTTGGCCGCTCGGCAACCTGTTGGGGCAAATACGGGAGGTGAACAAAGCCCGCCAGGCAGGATGAAGCCTGTTGGTCAATCCAGTGAAGCACAGAATACATCAAATGATTGCAGACAAAGGTTCCGGCGCTGTTTGAAATCGCGGCTGGGATGCCCGCGGCTTGCATGGCTTTGACCATGGCCTGAATCGGCAGCGTGGCAAAGAATGCTGCCGGACCGTCTTGCGCGATAGCGCATTCGCTGGGCTGAAAGCCGGCGTTGTCGGCGATCCGCGCGTCCGCCAGATTGATCGCGATCCTTTCCACGCTGATGGAAGATCTGCCTCCCGCCATGCCGAGCATCAAAACCGCGTCCGGCTGGTAGGACCGCAGCGCCTCACAAACCATCTCCCCCGACTTGCCAAAAACGGTCGGGATCTGGAGTTTGATGATCTCCGCGTCGGGAATTTCCGCGGTCAGAGCCATCATGGTTTCCAGGGCAGAATTGATTTGATCCTCCCCAAAAGGATCAAAGGCAGTCAGGAGTATCTTAATTTTCGTATTCATGGTAAAACTATACCCGAAATCCTGAAAAGGAACCGAAAATTTAGGAATTCCTCACGGAAAATGAGGAAAACACCTGCAAAATCTGGACAAATCGCTGTTTTATTGTAAAATAGTCTTTTGCACGCATGAAAGCAATTAGTTTGGAGGAAGAAGTTGGCTAATATTAAGTCTCAAATCAAGCGCAATAAGCAAAATCAGGCAGCACGCCTTCGCAATCGTGTCTACCGTGGTTCCGCACGTACTTTAATCCGCAAAGCCCAGTCTGCCATTCGCACCGAAAATACCGAACTGGCTGAAACTGAGGTTTTGAAAGCTGTCCGCGCTTTAGATAAAGCGGCTGCAAAAGGTGTCATTCACAAGAACAACGCCGCCCGCAGAAAATCCCGCTTGATGGCACATCTCAATTCGATTAAAGAATAATTTATTTGTTTCGTCGAGATCAAGGCGAGGTCGAACCCTCGCCTTTTTTTCGTTTACATGAGCCTCTGACTCAGCAATTCGTGGTTCCGGTTAGGTGATCAAGCTCAGCTTTCCCGCTGTTTTTCTTCGCCGCTCGGACCAACAAAAGCGCGATGATCAAGCCCAGCAACCCTCCGCCGTCAAAGACAATAAAGCGTAAAACCGAAGAACGTAAAAGGGCATGGTCGGGCGAGATCGTCCGATACAACAGGCTTTCTCCCACAAATCCAATTGCCTGCATCAGCAGCGCGCTTATCAACGAAATTTTATGCCTGGCAGGATTTGCAACCGCGAAGAAATAAGGCACTTGCCACATCAGAAAGAGAATTCCAAATCCGATGATCACGGCAGCGCCGACCTCTCCGCTCAACTCATAAGCGCCTTGGTAAAGTCGGGGACGCAAAATAAACTCCAGCGCGCAAACCAAATTCATCGCCAGAACCGCGGCAATCAAAATTCGCGCGATCCACACAAGCGTCTTTGAGGCTCTCACGCGCTCACCTCTTTTGAACGACGCCCTGATGGACGTTCCAGACCTCTTGCCGGGCAAGAAAAGCCGGTTCGAACATTTCCAAATCCGTGGTGGTAACAAAAGCCTGCTCCGCCTGATCCAGCAAATTCATCAGAGCTTGCCGGCGCGCAGGGTCAAGTTCCGCCATGACTTCATCCAGAAGCAAAACAGGCCATTCGCCGGTGCGGGCTTTCATCAGATCCACTTCGGCAAACTTGAGCGAAAGCAGCGCTGTGCGCGCCTGCCCTCTTGAACCATAGCTGCCGAGGTCTACCTGGTTTGCCAAAAACCTCAGCTCATCCCGATGAGGTCCAACCGAAGTAATCCCCCTTTGCAGATCTGTTTGATGCTTCCTTGCCAAACCGCGAGAAAAAGCCTCCCGGGCTTCTTCGATGCCAAATTGGGGGTACCTTTCGTTCAGATCGACCGGCAGCCCCAGCTGCCCGCCGTCGGCTGCTGACGGATCGAACGAAGGCTGATAATCAAGACGCAAAACTTCTTTGCCCTGGCTCAACTCCTGATGGCGGGCTTGCGCGAGCAACTCAATTTCTTTGACCAGTTTCAGACGCCCGCAGATCAAATGCGCGCCTTCTTCCGCCAGCAGTTGATCCCAGGGGTCGAGCTGATCCAGACTGCCGCGATGTTCTGCCAGCAGCTTCAGGAGCGCGTTGCGGCGCGTCAGCGCCTGGTTATATTTGATCATATGCCTTGAATAACCCGGCTCCGTCTGGCAAAGCACCTCATCCATAAAACGCCGCCGATCTGATGGGCTGCCTTCGATGATCTTGCTCATCTGAGGGAGAAAACTGACAGCATTGAACTGCCCAAAGAGTTCCCCAAAGCGCTTGGGCAAGCCGTCTAACAGCGCCTGTTTTCTGAACCGGGATGTCTCATCTCTGCCATTTCTCTCAAGAATCAGCCGCGTTTCCAGGGTGTGCTGCTTGCCGCCGCGTTCAAAGCCCGCCACGATCCTACCGACCCTGATGTCATCATCTTCCGGGAGATTGAAATTGATCAGCTGACGGTCTGCCGCCGCGGTAAAAGAGGCGAACAAAGCCTGAAAAGCGACCGCTTCGAGGATACTGGTTTTTCCCTGAGCGTTAGAACCATAAAATAAAATAACCCGTCTGGGAAAATCGAGTTCCAGGCGGGAAAAAATGCGGAAATTAGACAGGGAAAGCCGCGTAAGGTGCATTATTCCTGAGTTTCGTCCTGGTCGTCCTCATCACTGACGGGCTCATAGATCTCACTCGCCCGATCGATATAAAGCACGCCATCCAGATGATCCATTTCATGCTGGATGATGCGTGCCATCCAGCCCTGCGCCTTTACTTTCTGTGGTTTGCCGTGTCTTGTCTGCGCCTTTACCGTGACGGCTTCATGCCGGTTCACTTTTCCCATCAATCCGGGCACCGACAGGCAGCCTTCCATTCCTTCCACAATTTCTTCGGAACGTTCCACAATTTCTGGATTGACCAGAACGTAGCGTTTGGGTTTGGGAGCGGGCGCGCCTTCTTCTTCCGGCTCTTCGGCATATTCAACCACAACCAGTCGCAAAGACTGCCCAATTTGGGGAGCCGCCAGCCCAACGCCAGGTTCATTGCGCATGGTCTCAAACATATTGTCGATCAAATCCTGCAAATCTTTATCAAACTTCTTCACCGCTTTGGCTTTAAGCCGCAGAAAAGGATCGGGAAAAGTAACAATATCTAAAATCGCCATAATTCTCCAGTTTTATGGTTCTATTCTACCTGATGCGGCAGGCGGATTCAAAGAAACAGTTGTATCCTGGCTCGTAAGCTCGTTTTGAACTTCTTCCTGAAAAACCTTAAACCACTGCGCTATTCGCTCGCGTTCTTCCACCGTATGACGCTCGTCTCTCTCCTGAGCGTGTTTCCCCATTCTGGCAAAGATGTCCTGCTGCACGATAGAAGGCTGATAGACATTATTGAAGGTCAGTTGGCTGTTGCCGATGGTGAGATAAACCGTACCGAAATTAAGCAGCATCGGGATGATTCCCTTGCGTTCGTATTCGATGCTCAAAATGTTTTCCAGCGGCGCAGCCCGACGGGATTCGCGCCCAAAAGGCTTGCGGTCAAGGTCGATAACCTGATTCGGCGTGAGCTGAAAAATATCATTACGCCAGTCAACATAACGATATGCCAGCAGCGCCAGCGAAGCCACCAGCACAGAAAAGCCCAGGGTCAAAGACATGCTGTAATTGAACGCGGTAAAATTTCTTGTCAGCACGGCAATCACGAATGCCGAGGAAACCAAGATCCCCATCACCGCCAAAAAGGATTTTTGTACCAGGATAAACCAGTGTTTGCGATAGGTCACCGTCCCGCCGCTTTCATAACGGACCTTGAGAAAATCGCTGAAAAGCCATTCAAAAAAGCTCATTTCCTTGCCGGGCAGCTCGTTTTCGATCCCATATTCCGCTTCGAGTTCCTTGGCGCTGACCTCCTCGGGCTCTTTTCCAAATTTTTGGCGCAGAGCGCGGCGAATTTCTTTGGCATCCAGTTCCAGGTCTACGTGTTTGCTTCTTGACCAATAGCTTTCAATCAGTTTTCCGATCGTTTTGGCATGCGCCACCCGTTCAAACCGAATATCGCCGATATAAGTTCGCACGATCACGTCCGAAAATCCCAAAAGCGCTCCAAGCTGAGTGGTCCGGATGCCAACCGAGATCAGTGTCCCCAACGGGGCCTCCTGCCGACTGTCATAAAAACCGGAGACCCGTTCCACCCAGACCATTCGCTTCGATGTGATCAGATAAAAATCATTCGCCCAGTTGTTTATCCTCCAGGCAAGCCAAACCGCCGAGAAAATGAAGCCGGCAACCAAGCCGAACATGGCTGTCATCGGTGAAACGGACTGCACAAAATGCAGTCCCACCAGCACTGCCGCGAAAACTGCCAGCGGCAGGATCAGCGCGGCCAATAAGAACACCGGATGCTTGCGCGTGATCAGGCTGACCCGTTCATCGGCTTCCAGCCAGGGCTTCGGAACGCTTCGGATCAGCTCCTGACTGCTGGCAAGCACGGTCAGCGTTTCGGCAAAAGCCGGGCTCTGATCGTGCAGTGCCGCCAGGTTTTGGGACGAAATAAACCAAAGCTGACTTTTTGAGACCGCTTCTACGCTTTCCTGCCAGGTTTTTTGCTTACCAGTGCCGCTCAGACCGATTAGGTCACCGCGCTGATAATATAAAGGAAAGCCCTTGCCCGCCAGGCTGCACTTTAGTTTTCCGCTTTCTACCAAAAAAAGCCCGTCGCGTTCTTCATCCGCCGTAAAGAGAGTCTCACCAGCCGGCAGTTCGACCGCGACCATGGCTTCTGCCACGATTGGCAGGTCTGTTTCCGCGAGCGCGCTGAACAGGGCTCTTTCCTTCAGGAACTGGATTTGACTCTCCGTAGTGCTCATTTTTTAGTTTTCCGTCTCCCCCGAGGGGCTCTCGTTCACTGTTTCGTCTTTGGGCTCCAGGTCAGCCTTGCCGGCATTCTGGAAAGAAAGCTCAGCCTTGCCCTCTTCTTTGACCACGCGGACCAAATCACCGTGTTTGAATTCGCCTTCCAGCAGTTTAATTGCCAGACGGCTTTCAACATACTTTTGCAAAGCCCGCTTGAGCGGCCTCGCGCCAAAGAGCGGATCAAAACCTTGTTCCGCCAACCAGAGGCGGGCGCTTTCGTCCACTTCCATGGTGACGTCATATTCGTTGACGCGGTCGATCACCTCTTTCATCTCCAGATCAACAATTTTGATCATGTCCTCTTTAGAAAGGGGTGCGAAGGTGATAATGTCATCGATCCGGTTCAAAAATTCGGGTCTGAAAGCGTCTTTGAGGGCTTTTTCGATTTTTTCCTGGGAGGCTTTGACTTCTTCGGAGTCTTCTCCCTCCGTCAAAAAGCCCAGAGCGCCGCCCTTGCGGACAAATTCGGTTCCAAGGTTGCTGGTCATGATCAAAACCGTGTTTTTGAAATCGACGACCCTTCCCTGTCCATCAGTGAGGCGGCCGTCATCCAAAATTTGCAAAAGCGCATTCCAGACTTCGGGATGGGCTTTTTCGATTTCGTCAAACAAAATAACGCGATAGGGACGGCGACGCACCGCTTCGGTCAACTGACCGCCCTCCTCGTAACCAACGTATCCGGGAGGCGCGCCAAACAATCGCGAGGCGGTATGCTGTTCCCGATATTCGCTCATGTCGATCCGCACCAAGGCGTCTTCGTCATCAAACATAAATTCCGCCAGCGCTTTCGCGAGGTGGGTTTTTCCAATACCGGAAGGACCGATGAAAATGAACGAGCCGATCGGCCGTTTGGGATCTTTCAAACCCGAACGCGCGCGGCGGATCGCGTCTGAAACCGCTTTGATGGCAGCATCCTGTCCGATCACGCGGTCATGCAGGCGCTCTTCCATATGCAGCAGCTTCTGGGTTTCAGACTCCAGCAGCTGGGTCACCGGAATTCCTGTCCATTGGTTTATGACCTCCGCGATATCATCGGCATCGACGACATCATCGAGCTTGTTTTCGGCTTCCCATTTTGCCTGTTTTTCATTAAAGCTCTCTTCAAGCTTAAGGCGTTCCGCCTTGAGCTTGACCGCGCGTTCGTATTCTCGGTCGAGACTGGCTTTTTCCTCTTCGGACATCAGGCGGTCAATTTCTTTGCGGTCGCGCTTGAGGTCTTCAGGCAGTGAATATAAGGCTACGCGCAGCTTCGCGGAGGCTTCGTCCATCAGGTCGATGGCTTTGTCGGGCAGCTTTCTGCCGGTCATATACCGGGCGGAGAGCCTTGCCGCCGCTTCGAGCGCCTCGTCGGAGAGCTTTACCTTATGGTGCGCCTCATATCGGTCCCGCAGGCTGCGCAGCATGCTGACCGTATCTTCAACACTGGGCTCATCGACATAAATTGGAGCAAACCGGCGTTCGAGCGCCGCGTCTTTTTCGATATGCTTATGATATTCATCGATCGTCGTCGCGCCGATACACTGCAGGTCACCGCGGGCAAGCGCGGGTTTGAGCATGTTGGAAGCGTCCATGGTGCCTTGGGCGGCGCCGGCGCCTACGACCGTGTGCAGCTCATCGATGAAGAGGATCACCTCACCCGCGGATTCCTGGATCTCTTCGATGGAAGTTTTCAGCCGCTCTTCAAATTCGCCTCTGAAACGGGTCCCCGCCACCATCGCGCCCAGGTCAAGGGAGTAGACCAGTTTGTTTTCCAAAATTTCGGGCACGTCGTCGTTGGCAATTTTTTGCGCCAAACCTTCGACGATTGCGGTCTTGCCGACACCCGCACCGCCGATCAGAACCGGATTGTTTTTGGTTCGCCGGCTCAAAATCTGTATCAGTCGGATAATTTCCAGCTCCCTCCCATAAACCGGATCAAGCTTGCCTTCCCGAGCTGCCTGAGTCAGGTTGTGGGAATATTTTTCGAGGGTGCGGTAACGTCCTTCAAACTTTCCGCGCTGCGCCGGTCTCGCGCCGCCGCCGCGCAAATCCTGGATCACGCCCAAAACGTTGGCGCGGTTAAATCCAAATTCTTCCAGCATGCGGGCAAGCTGGGTATTTTTTTCCGCCAGAATTGCCAAAAACAGGTGCTCCGTGGAGATATATTCATCTCCCAGCCGATTGGCTTCGGTTTTTGCCATATCAACGACCAGCTTGACCCGGGGAGTCAGAAAGACCTGACCCGCAGGACCGCCAAAAATATTGGCTTTGGGCGTGGTACGCAAAATGTTGTCGAGCCGGTCGACAATATCACCGGGGGATACAGAAAGCGCCTCTATGATCTGGCTGACGAAGCCCTGAGGCTGCTCGATCAATGCCAACAGGATGTGTTCTGAATCGATCTGATTGTGTCCGTAGCGTTGAATGATCTCCGCTGCGCGCGCGGCAGCGTCTTGCGCTCTTTCTGAAAACTTGTCAAAACGCATCATAATGTATGTCCTCTGATTTCTGATCTTTGCAACAGATTCAATGTTGCAACTAATGTTCCAAAAGCATCATAGCAGAGAAGTATTTATTTTGAGTTAACATTTCAGCCCTCAACCGGTTCAAGCTATGCTTTTTCGTGAAATTTGATCATTTTTTCCTCTTTAACCAAAAAAAAACCTCCGAATGTCTCGAAGGCTTTTTGGTTTTCATCAGCACTTTTCGGATGCTATTTTTTTCTGATGTCAAATTCCCAGAGCGAAACGTTTTCGCCAACCGTGTAGTCCATAAAAAGCCAGTGGGTCGCGTCAATGGCTTCGGTATTTTCGGCATACGCCGTCCCCGGTGTGATCCAGATCCCTGAGCCGGCGGGATCGTCCGAACAGGTCAATTCGATCCCGGGGAACTGCAGATCCAATTCCGCTCTGAACGCTTCCAAATCAATCACTTTGCAAAGCTGACCTTCATTGGGTTTGGCATTAAATTCCAGGATTTTTAACCGCATTGGCTTGTTCAGATCAATTTCACCGGTGGTGAAAGTCAGCGAATCGGTCAGAAATGGGTTTGAATAGGATAAAACGCAGTCATACTCCAATTTGCCGTCATGGTAGGTCCCGCAGCGAACACTGCCATCCCGCTGTAAAAAGTTGCCTTCAAGATGTTCTGAACTGAAGTCAAATTCCTTGCCAGCAGCCTCCAATTTTGCCCTGGCAATCTTCCAATCGCGCCAATCGCCGAGAGTATAGCGCACTATGAACCTGACCAACCCTTCTTCATAAACTGCCTCCAGGATCTCCACCTCCAGCGAATCGGGCTCGACCGACAGCGGTTTGACCGTCAACACCACGGCTTCCGCCGTGGTCTGTGGTACCTCGACAGACTGCGGGGTGACCGTCAATTCCACCGCTTCTGCTGTGGGCTGGGGTACCTCAGACACCTCCGTCTGAATGACCCGAGCGGGTTCCTCGGTCGGGGGAACCCTGACCAGGCAGGCGCTGATAATCAATCCGCAAAACAACAAAACAGACCAAAACAAAACCTTGTTTTTCATTTCTCATCCTTTCGGCGCTCCGCGGTCCTCAGCAACCCGCTTCAGCGCTCAAGGGATAATTGTACAGCTGTTTTGTTTTTAAAGCGCTGAACAACAATTAATGATCCCAAATTGAATGATCCAACAAAATTAAAACTCAGAGGAGCAGCATGGCATCGCCGAAAGAAAAAAAGCGGTAGCCTTTTTGTTTGGCAATTTCGTAAGCGTTCAGAATCCGTTCCCGACCCGCGAAGGCGCTCACCAACATCAGCAGCGTTGATTTGGGCAAATGGAAATTGGTGATGATGGCGTCCACGCAGCGAAAAGCATAGCCGGGAGTGATGAAAAGTCCGGTTTCTCCGCAAAACGCCTGCACTTGCGGTCCGTTGCTCTGCTGGCAGGCGCTTTCGAGCGTGCGCACTGTGGTGGTGCCGACCGCGATCACCCTGCCGCCTTCCCGTTTGGTCTGCCGAATCATCTCCGCGGCGCTCTCATCGAGCTGGCACCATTCTCTGTGAATGTGATGGTCTTCCGCGTTTTCTTCCACCACCGGAGCGAAGGTATCCAACCCAACCCGCAATTCGACCCGCGCCAGCCGGCAGCCTTTGGCTTGCGCCCTTGCCAGCAATTCCGGGGTAAAGTGCAGCCCGGCAGTCGGCGCCGCCGCGGAACCAGGCGCGCGGTTATAGACGGTCTGATAGCGTTCGGGATCACCGACATAGTTACGGATATAAGGCGGCAGAGGGGTATGACCCGCCTGATCAAAAAAAGGCTCCAGCGGCTGAGCGAACCGCAGGACCCGTCGCGAACCGTCCAAAACCTCTTCGACCTCACCCTGCGGGCCCTTTTCCACATCAAAAAGCCTGCCTGCTTTCATGCCGCTGCCCCCAACCAGGCATTCCCAGCGCAGATCACCGCGCTTGTTGAGCAGCAGCAGTTCAATTTTTCCGCCGCCGGGCAGCTTTTTGGCGTAGAAACGGGCAGGGATCACCCGGGTGTCATTCACGACGAGCAAATCTCCGGGACGCAGATAGTCAGCCACCTCGTAAAAATGACGGTGTTCCAGTTCTTCCTTGGATCGGTCCAGAACCAGCAGGCGGGAATGGTCCCGCGGTTCCACAGGCTCTTGAGCGATGAACCGCTCCGGTAAATCGTAGTTGAATTCTTCGGTTTTCAAATGATTTGCCTATCCGTCGATGCTGTCAAAGAGGCTGCTTTGGGTCGGTGCCTGGCGAAATTCCCTGCCAAGATGCTGATACGCCAACTGGGTGGCAACGCGTCCCTGAGCCGTCCGGTCGATATAACCCAGCTGCAGCAGATACGGTTCAACCACGTCCATGATCGTATCCGGCTCTTCGCTGACAGACGCGGCGATGGTGTTCAGTCCCACAGGCCCGCCGTTGTATTTGTCGATGATCGCCAGAAGGATGCGCCGATCCATTTCGTCCAGTCCAAGCGGGTCAATGTTGAGCATGCCCAAACCCAGCTGAGCGACCTCGCCGGTGATCTTGCCGCGCGCGCGCACGTCGGCATAGTCCCGCACGCGGCGCAAAAGCCGCAAGGCGATGCGGGGAGTGCCGCGCGCGCGGCGGGCGATTTCGCGGATCCCTTCTTCTTCATAAGTCAGTTTCAGCAGATCAGCGCCGCGTCGGACAATATCGGCAAGCGAATTTTCATCGTAATAATCCATGCGATAAACCGCGCCAAAACGCGCCCGCAGCGGCGCGGAAAGCAAAGCCAGACGCGTCGTCGCGCCGACGACAGTAAACCGCGGCAGCTTGAGGCGCACCGACTTGGCGGTAGGTCCCTTGCCGATCACGATATCCAACGAAAAATCTTCCATCGCGGGATAGAGAATTTCTTCTACCAGCTTGCCCAGCCGATGAATTTCGTCAATGAACAAGATATCACCCGCGCGCAGATTGGTCAGGATTGCCGCCAGGTCTCCCGCGCGTTCGATCGCGGGTCCAGAGGTGACTTTGATGTTCACGCTCATTTCCGAGGCGAGAATATGCGCCAAAGTGGTTTTACCCAAACCGGGAGGACCGTGGAAAAGGACGTGTTCAAGCGCTTCACCGCGCTGTTTGGCTGCCTGGATCTGAATCAGCAGATTATCCTTGACGCCTTGCTGACCAATCAGCTCCGCCAGCGTGGAAGGACGCAGCGCCAAATCGACCGTGTCTTCAGACCGTTTGGCAGCCAGGACGCTGTCTTCATCTTTTGACTTCATGGTGAAAAATTATACCCTCAACTTTTTGAATTTTGGCTCCGGCATTGAGTATAATTATTTCTATGAAACTTTCAATTGTCGTGCCTGTGTATAACGAAGAACAAAACCTGCCGGAACTGTTTGACCAGATTCTGGAAACGATGAAAAATGTCGCTTACGACTGGGATGTGACGTTCGTCGATGACGGCAGTAAGGATGCCAGCGCGGAGGTGATGAAACAGCTTCAGGCGCGGAAACCCGAACGGGTGCGAAATGTGATCTTCAGGCACAATTATGGTCAGACGGCGGCGATTTCTGCCGGCATCGACCACAGCGATGGAGATATCGTGGTGCTGATGGATGCCGATTTGCAAAATGACCCCGCCGATATTCCTCTGCTTTTGGCGGAACTCGACAAAGGTTACGACGTCGTCAGCGGTTGGCGCAAAGACCGTCAGGACAACACCCTGACGCGCACGATCCCTTCCCGATTAGCCAACCAGCTGATTTCGAGCGCGACCGGCGTGCGTCTGCATGATTACGGCTGCACGCTCAAAGCCTACCGGCGGGATGTGCTGGACAACGTCAATCTTTACGGCGAAATGCACCGCTTTATTCCGGTTTACGCGGACGATGCCGGCGCGAAAATCAGCGAGGTAGTCGTCCATCACCACCCGCGCAAGCACGGCAAAGCCAACTATGGTCTCGAGCGCACGCTCAAGGTTGTTTTGGATCTGGTGACCGTCAAGTTTTTGATGAAATATTCCAAAAAGCCGATTTACCTGTTTGGCGGTGTCGGCTTGGGGATGATGTTGATCGGATTGGTGCTCTTTGTTTGGCTGGCAATTCGCCGCGTCATTACCCAAATCGGTGTGCTCACATCCCCCTGGTTTCAGATAGCGGTGATGCTGTTTTTACTCGGTTTCATTGCCATCCTGATGGGTTTGATTGCCGAACTGCTCATGCGCACCTATTTTGAATCGCAAAAGAAGAAAACTTACACCGTCCGGGAGGTGCGCGAACCAAGCAAAAAGCGAATCCCGGATTTGATCAGCGGATAGTCTTGCCGTTTAGTCGTTTTGAATCGCCTTGAGGCGGTCCATTAGCTGCTGCTCGCCGTTGGGAATCAACAGGTTGATTTCGCCGTTGTTCCAGCTCAGCGCGAGCTGATAATCCATCAGCATCGGTAAAATCACGTTGCGGACATAACTGTTGTTTTCTTCGGCAAAGCTCTTCCAGGGCGCCTGAATGCTGGTGCTGATCGGTTCCATTAATATTGCCTTGAACTGGTGTTCGTCCAGCTGGCGGTAAAACCGCTGTAAATAAGCCTGATTGTTCCCCATCGCCATTTCCATCAGGAACACCTTTTCATAATCGGGAACCAGCTCCACCCCTTCGATCGCGCCCATCGTGATGAGCTGCCGTTCAGTGACAAAGAGGATCTGGCCCGGTTCTTCATTTAACAACTTTACGGCTTGCTGAATTTGGGCAAGGTTGGTCTGTTGATCGGTGTCAGGGCGCAGATTCCAGTTTCCGGAGCGCATAAAAGCAAACCAGACCGGCACAAACACCACCAAAGCCAGTAAAAACGCGGGCACATGGTTGCAGGCGCAGATCTGCGGCAAGACCTCCGGAGGTTCAGGTTTGACGTGTCCCAGGATGACAGACAGGCAGATCAAAGCGAGAAAAACCAGATAAGCGTCCAGATTGTGCAGGTCGCCTCCACCACCGATTTTCAGACTGACCAGGATGCCGCCAGCAAGAAAAACCAGCAAAATTCCCGCTAATCCCAGCATCCGCAGCCAGTGGATTCGGGCGGTCCTGGTTGCGCGCAGGCGCAGGCAGGCAAAGACGAAAATCGGCAGGGATGCCAACCCCACCGCCAGCAGGATCCCAAAAATAAAAGTGGCGTTGGGGAACAGCCGCGCCCATAATAGCTGGGAGCTGAAGGCGGAATCGAAGACCGCCGCGTTTTCATTCGAGATCGCCTGATAAACCTGCTTGCTGGCGTAGCCGACCGCGCCGCCGATCAGCGTCCACAGGATTGGAAATTTTAGGTACGCGCCAATTTTCTGTTGATCGAGCGGTGTTTCGAGCAGGAAAATTGAAACCGCCAGCAGCGCCGGGACCGGAAGCCAGTTTATTCTGCTGATGCCCGCCCAAATCGAAGCGAGGATCACAAACAAGAGCGTTTTCCAAGGTTTTTCAGAGCTGTAACCGATCAGGGTCACGATAACGCACACCATCAGGTGATAATAGACCGCGCCTTGAAAAAAGAACAGAAAAAGAAAAGCGCTCAGCCAAAAGACAATGGCTTTTTTCTGCCCAGCCAGCCTGCTTGCCATCAGCCATGAACCCCAGGCGGTCATCCCGATCCACAACACGACCTGCCACAAACGATGGATCAAAATGGACTTGATCCCAAAAAGAAAAGGCAGCGACTGGAGCAAATATCGGCTGGGATGCAAAACCGGCAAAGGCAATTTTTGTCCATAAATTTTTTGGGCAAAGAAAAGCGAGGCGTTATAGATCCGGCTGCCTTCCGACCATCCCAGCGAGAACGGGGAACTGCTGACCTCATTGACAAAAGCGCCGATCCGGTAGAAAACCCCGCCCATCAGCAAGACGGTCAAAAAAACGCTCCAGGGGCTTTTCGCGGAGCCGCGCCGGCTCACCAAAAAGCCGCAGAACAAGCTCCACCCCGTCAGAATCACCAGACGGGCGCTGCCAGCCTGGAGGAAGCGGATCGGGAGCGCGTGGAACAGCAACGTCAGGAGGATGCCGCTTAAAACGGTTATTTTATACAGAAGGCTGTTTTCTCTCGCAGGCTGTCTGTTCCCTAAATCCGGTTTTTTCAGCCAGAGAAAAACAATCGCGCCAAAGGTCAAGCCAAACAGCAAGATGAAAATTTTATAAGTCGCGTCCACGGCGTGGCGCTGGTCGACCAAAAACCAGGCAATGGACAGCAACAGCAGCGCGAGACTATTTTTCAGATAATTTCTCAGAGTTTGAGGGGTTTGAGAATTCATTCCTTATTTTCCTTTCGCATGCCCTCCGAATTGCGCCTGCCTGCCAAAATGTCGCCCACAAAAAACGCACCGGGCAAACTGACCAGCATCCAAAGGATCCGCAGCAGAATCGCCAGGGCGATGCTGGTTTGCACGGAAATTCCGCCCATGGTTGAAAACAGATTGGTAACCGTCACTTCCTGAAGCCCCAATCCGTTGATCGAGATCGGCAGCAGGGTGATGAAATAGGTCAGGCTCCAAATTCCGGCGATGGTCAAAATCGGCATGTCTTCACCCATCGCGTTGATGAAGAGCTTGATGATCAGATAAATGGAGGCCTGATGGACCAAGGTGAAACCCAGCGCTTTGAGCAAACTGGATGGCTTGTTGAGCCACATCCTGACGCTCTGCCAGGCAGAATTCAGGTTTTTGAGCAGCCATGTTTTTAACCTGCCAAAAAAACCTGCCGCAGTAAGCGCCTGGACACCGGGGGTTTGATTTTGCCTGAAGACCGGCAAAAACCTCAAGGCAAAGGGCAGCGCCAACACCATCCCGGTCATGCCCACCAGACGGTCAACCATCAGGGATGCCGCCGCGAGCGAGGCGGAAAGACCCATCCTGACCGAACCCGCCAGCCTCAGCACATCTCCGCCGATGGTTGTCGGAAGCACATTGGAGGCGAATAAACCCGCGAAGGTTAGTTTGAGGCAGTCCCTGGGGTCCATTGTTTCAGCGCTGGAGCTGATCAGGCTGTTCCAGCGCCCAAAGGTCGAAAAACGGGAAACCAGCCCCAATACGATAAAAAGCGCGAACACCCACCAGGGGATCTGAATAAAACTTTCCAATGCCTCGCGCCAACCCACCTTCGCCAGCAGCCAGATCATGATCCCGACTGACAAAAGCGTGCCGATCCAACGCACCGCGGTCTTTTTTTTGTTTTCGTTTCCAGCCAACGGATTCTCTTCCATCCTGTCAATTATAAAGGTTAACCGCGATCAATTTGATACAATTAAGGAAGAACCCGCCTTTGGAGGAAAGCATGCAAAAAATTGAAATCAAACCCGAAAATCTGATTGTTCGTCCGCACTTCCTGTTTGATCGCAAAACCCTGCTCCTGACATGCGGAGACTTTGCCGCCAGGGATTACAACACCATGACGATCGGCTGGGGCAGCATCGGAACCATGTGGAACCGACCGTACGTATCCGTCGTGGTGCGCCCAACGCGTTATACCTATGAATTTTTCAAACGGTATTCCGATTTTACGGTGAGCGCGCTGCCGGAGGAATACCGCTACGCCCTGGCATACCTTGGCTCGCATTCCGGACGGGATTCTGACAAAATCAAAGAAACCCTCCTGGTTCCAGCCGCCTCAAAGAAAGTGAGCAGTCCGGGGTTCGAACAGGCAGAACTGACGATTGAATGCAAGTTGATCTATTCGGCCGACTTTGACCCTGCCCGCTTCATCGACTCGGGAATTGAGAAAAATTATCCTGCCAAGGATTATCACCGCGTTTTTTACGGAGAGATCGTTCACATCCTGGGAACCCAGGATTACAACGCCGGCTAAAAAGACCGAACCGCCATCCCGTCAGTTTTGGGCTCGCTCTTGCCGCTGTCCGACCGAGCAAGAGCAGCCCCGCGGTCAAAGCCTGAGCCAGGCAAGGGACAACGCAAAATCCATGTTTCTTTTTCTAACGCCGACCGTCGGACAGATTCCCTTGTCCAAACAACCCTGCTCAAAATCCCGTTGGCAAGTTATAATCCAGGCAAGACAGGAGAGATAATGACAGATAAGAAAATTCGTGTACTCATTGCAAAACCCGGTCTGGATGGTCATGACCGTGGTGCCAAAGTTGTTGCCCGCGCCTTGCGTGATGATGGGATGGAAGTCATCTATACCGGTTTGCGCCAAACCCCTGAAATGATCAGCGAAGCTGCCCTCCAGGAAGACGTAGATGTGATCGGTCTTTCCATTCTGTCGGGCGCCCACAATGCTTTGATCCCTCAGGTTATCAAGAAATTGCACGACAATGGTCAAACCCACGTGATTGTTTTCCTGGGCGGGATCATCCCGGAAGACGACATCAAAGGCATGCTCGACGCCGGCATCCACAAAGTTTACGGTCCCGGCACCGACACCCGTTTGGTGTGTCAGGATATCCGCGAAGCTGTCCAGGCAAGAGCGCTGGCGGATTAATGACTCTGACAGAAGATTTGAGAAAGGGCAGCAGATTTGCCCTTTCTCGTATTTTAAGTCAGGTTGAAGCCTCGACCCCTGCCGGTCAGGCGATCCTGGACGAACTTTTTACTGCCACGGGCAAGGCTCACAAGATCGGCATCACCGGGCCTCCCGGTTCCGGCAAGAGCACGCTGGTAAACTCGATCGCGCACCAGATCCGGTTGACGCAGCCTGAAACCAAGGTGGCGGTCATCGCCGTCGATCCGACCAGCCCGTTCACCGGCGGAGCCATTTTGGGCGATCGCGTCCGCATGCTCGGCTTGCAAAATGACCCCATGGTCTTCATCCGATCCATGGCGTCCCGCGGCGCCTTGGGCGGTTTGGCTGCCCAAACCCAGGCGCTCAGCCAGGTCTTTGACGCGGCGGGCTACAATTACATCCTGATCGAAACCGTTGGCGCGGGACAATCTGAAGTTGACATCGTCAACCTCGCCCACACCACCATCGTGGTCGATCTGCCGGGAATGGGAGATGATATCCAGTCGATCAAAGCCGGCATCCTCGAGATCGCCGATGTTCTGGTTGTCAACAAGTCCGATCACCCCGGCGCGGACCAAAGCGCGCGCTATTTGCGCTCGATGATCGAGATGGGTCATCGCACCGCTTCTTCGCAATACGGCAAACACTCCTTGCTTGAATTCACGGATACCCCGGCGGAAGCCGAAGCGACGCCGGAGCCAAGCGACTGGATCCCGCCGGTGCTGAAAACGATCGCGGCGGACGGGACCGGCGTTCCGGAATTGGTCGAACAGCTGCAAAATCACCAGCGTTGGCTGAAAGAAACCGGTAACTGGCAGAAAAAAGACGCTTTTATTTTGCGGGAAGTTGTGCGCAAGCTCATCACCGCCTCACTGGTCAAAAATTTCGATCAGCGAACTCCCAAAGCATTGGTCGATCAAACCTTGGAAGAAGTGACCCAGCGAAAAATCTCGCCGAAAGCGGCGACTGAAAAATTATTGGCGTATAATCAAGAGGGTATTAATTCGTAAATTTCGGAGAAGCAACATGGAAAGAACCCTGATTAAAGACCTGAAGGAAAAAATTGGCCAGCAGGTTACCCTAAAAGGCTGGCTGCAAACGCTTCGGGATCAAAAAAGTATGCAATTTTTAATCATGCGGGACAACACCGGTTTGGCGCAGGTCGCGCATTGGAAAAAAGGAAATCTGGAATTAGCTAACCTCATTTCGACTCTTGGTACCGAAGCGGCTTTGACCGTGACCGGCAAGGTGGTTGAAAACGAAGTCGTCAAATTGGGCGGCATCGAGATCCAGCTTGAATCCCTGAAAGTCGAAAACAACGCCGAACTGCCGCTGCCTTTTGAACCTTTCGGCGACACGCTGCCCGACCAGGATTTTCGTCTGGATTGGCGCTATCTCGACCTGCGGCGGGAACGCAACCGCCTTATTTTTGAAATTCAGACCACGCTGGAACAAGCCATGCGCAGCTATTGGCTCGAAAATGGTTACATCGAAATCCATTCTCCAAAAATCATGGGCACCCCCAGCGAAAGCGGCGCGGAATTGTTTAAGGTCGAATATTTTGACCGTCCCGCTTATTTGGCGCAGTCGCCCCAGTTTTACAAGCAAATGGCTCAAGCCGCCGGCTTTGAACGCGTTTTCGAGATCGGACCCGTTTTCAGAGCAGATCCGTCCTTCACTTCCCGGCATATGACCGAGTTTACCGGCGTAGACTTTGAAATTTCGTGGATCGACAGTCACGAAGACGTGATGGTCGAAGCCGAAAACCTCCTGGCGCGCGCCTACAAAGTGGTTGACCAAAAGTATCATGACAAAATTCTGGAATTCTTCGACGTTGAGCTCGAAGTCCCGACCGTTCCCTTCCCCCGCCTGACCATGGCGGAAGCCTATCAGGTATTAAAAAGTCTGGATTACAAGCTGCCCCCGGAAAAGAAAGGGGATCTTGACCCCGGCGCCGAGCGGGCATTGGGCGATTACGTCAAACGGGAATACGGCAGTGACTTTGTCTTCGTCAAAGACTGGCCCTTTACCGTGAGACCCTTCTACCACATGCTTCACGAAGACAACCCCAGCCTGACCAAGAGTTTTGATCTGCTTGGCAGAGGTCTCGAGATCACCACCGGCGCCCAGCGTGAACACCGCTACGAGGTGCTTGCCAAACAGGCAATCGACAAAGGTCTCACCCTCGGACCCATTCAGACCTATCTCAATTATTTCCGCTACGGCTGCCCGCCGCACGGCGGTTTGGGCATGGGCTTGAGCCGCCTTTTGATGGTGATGCTCAACCTGCCCTCCATTCGCGAAGCCGTTTTCTTGTTCAGGGGACCAAACCGATTGGAGCCTTAGGAGCCTTATGCCTGTCATCATCAGCGAGAGAATGCGCCTGCGGGCGGCGGAACGGGTAGACATCCCCAACTTCCTGAAATGGATCAATGATCCCGAAGTGGTCGAGTTTTTGGAACAGTTTGCCGCCTACAACCGCGATATGGAAGAAGCCTGGTTTGACAATATGCTGAAAGGCTCGGCCATCGAACATGCGCGCGTGATCGAGATCCGGCAGGATGGCGAATGGATCCCGATCGGCAACATCAGCTTTATGAAATACCATCAATTCAACCGGTCGGCTGAAATCGGCATCATGATTGGTGAGAAAGACCAATGGAACAAGGGTTATGGCACCGAAGCCATGCGGCTGATGTGCGATTACGGCTTCAATACCCTGAATTTGCACCGAATTTTCCTCAGGGTTTTTGAAGGCAACGAACGAGGCAAACAGGCTTACAAAAAAGCCGGTTTTATTCACGAGGGCACCATGCGCCAGGCGCATTTCCGTGACGGAAGGTACTGGGATGTTGACCTTATGAGCATACTCAAGACAGACAAGAAAGATTAATCAGAAGGAGAAGGGACGTAAATGAATGTAGCCAGAAAACACTCGAATGCACTCTACGGAGGGATCCGCCTCTTTGCCGGCTCGGCGTCACAGGATTTGGCAAAAGAAGTTGCCGAATACCTCGGACTGGACCTTTGCGGGGTTGACGTTCACGAATTTACCAACGAAAACCTGTTCGTAAAACTGCATGCCTCCGTCCGCGGGCAGGACTGTTACATCATCCAAACAACGTCCACACCAGTCCATCGCAACCTGATGGAGATGCTGATCATGGCGCAAACGCTCTATCTTGACTCCGCGGGACGCATCACGCTTGTTTTCCCATACATGTGCTATGGGCGTTCTGACCGCAAAGATCAGCCGCGCGTTCCGATCACCGCCAAACTGGTGGCGGATATGATGGTCTCCGCGGGCGCGGACCGCTATGTCACCATGGACCTCCACGCCGGTCAGATCCAGGGCTTTTTCTCAATTCCGGGAGACGTTCTCTCCGGTTACCACATCATGAAGCCCTATCTCAAGGAAAAACTCAAAAACATGTACAATCCGGTTCTGCTGACCGCGGATCTCGGCTTTGCCAAGCACGGCCGGCGTTACGCTCAGGCTTTGGATATTCCCTTGTCTTTCATCGAAAAACGACGCATCGACAATGACGACAATGCCGAAGCCCTCAACCTGATCGGCGACGTTCGCAACCGCGATGTTTTACTGATCGATGACGAGATCGACACCGGCGGTTCGATTTGCGAGGCGGTCTGGGTCGCCAAAGCCAACGGCGCGCGTGATATTTATGTAGCCTTCATTCATCCCGTGCTTTCTGTGAATGCCGCGGATCGTCTGGCGGCGCTGCCGGTGAAACACTTCGTGACCACCAACACCATCCCCATTCCCGATGAAAAGCTCAAACTTTTCGGCGGCCGCCTGACCATTTTGAGCATCGGTCCTCTCTTGGGAGAAGTCATCAAACGCGCCAACGAAGGCACAAGCGTCGGCGCGATGTTCAACGAATAGAAAGTCCGAGCTTTTTTGCCCGAATTACCGGAAGTCGAGACGATTCGCCAACGCCTGATCAAGGGGTTTGGCGATCGTCCGTCAATCCTTAACCAGACGATCTCAAAAGCGAGTCTGCTGCTCGGCTCCACGCTCGCGAACGCCAATCCGGATTATTTTCAGGGAATTCTGCCTGGAAACCGGGTCATTTCTGTCGGACGAAGGGCAAAATTTTTAATTCTGAACCTGACTGAAACCTCTCTGGTTTTTCATCTGCGCATGAGCGGAGACCTTTTTATGGAGTCCATCAGCCAGCCCGACGAGCATCCTTACCGCTACCTTCAGCATGACCGCCTCAGGATGGATTTTAATTCCGGCTGGCGTCTGGTTTTTAACGATATCCGCAAATTTGGCAGGGTCTGGCTGACGACTTCTCCGGAAAGTTTATTTTCAGACCTGGGTCCCGAACCGTTTGATGAAAACCTGACCCCGGAGCTGTTTCACAAACGGCTGAAGGCAAAATCCCGCCTCTTGAAACCCCTGCTGCTTGACCAAAGTTTTATTGCCGGTGTGGGCAACATCTATTCCGACGAAGCGCTTTTTTTGGCAAAACTGCACCCGCTCCGTAAAAGCGACAGCCTCTCTCTGGAAGATGCCGGCCGTCTTTTGGACGCGATCCGCGCGGTTTTAAGCAAAGGGATTGACCAGAAAGGCGCCAGCATCGATTGGGTCTACCGCGGGGGAGAATTCCAGAACTATTTTCAGGTTTATCAGCAAAAAGACCAGCCTTGTCCGCTTTGCGGAACCCCGATCCAAAAAACAAAAGTGGGGCAGCGCGGCACCCACTTTTGTCCTAATTGCCAAAAGTATTCTTAACGTTTCAGCTTCGAAATCACAATATTGCGCAGGCTGGGCAAGATCCGCTTGCGGTTGACCTTCCACCACGCGACGCTGTCCCTGACTGTCTCTTCCAATGGTCGGATCGAATAACCAAGCTCGTTAATCGCTTTTTGGGACGAAACCACCGAATTGCTGGCAAGCGTGTTGAGCGCGTAGCGGGTAAAACGAGGCCGTTTTTTTGCCAACCGATAATAAACTTCAGCCAACGGCGCAAAAACATAAGCCAGTTTATATGGGAATTTCATCTCGTAGCCGTGGGCGTTGGCTGCTTTTTGAACCAACCTTCGGTATTCGCTTAGTGTCACGCGATGCCCGCCCAAAAGGTAGGCTTCGCCGGGGCGCGCTTTTTCGATCGCGGAGATATGGGCTTCGCAAACATCCCGCACGTCAACAAAATCGAAAGCGCCTTCAATCGTGGCGGTGGTACCGCTTTTCATCCAGTAGAGCGTCATTTCTCCCATCTCTGAGCGTTTGAAATCGAAGGGACCGATCACTCCGGTCGGCATGAGCAAAACGGTTTCAAGACCATCCGCGTTCGCATTCTGAACCAAAACGGAAGCCTCCGCCTTGGTCTGGTCATAAGACGCGACCGGGTTGTCGGTATCGAACGGCAGGGTTTCGTCGATCACCAGGTTCATGTCCGGATGTCCGTAGGCATGGACGGAGCTGGTGTAGATGAGGCGTTTAACGCCGGTTTCCCGGCACGCCCGGATCACGTTGGCGGTGCCTTCGACGTTGACCTTGCGCATCATTTCAAATTGTTCCGGCACGATCGCAACCAGCGATGCCAAATGAAAGACGACATCCACGCCTTCAAGAGCCGCTTTCAGAGCCGGATAGTCAAGAATATTCGCTTCCACAATTTCGGGATTTGAATCCAACAGGGGTTTTGTGTCTTCTCCTGGCAAAACCAAAGCGCGCACCGCATATCCGCGCTGGGTGAGGAGCCTGACCAAAACATTTCCGATGTGTCCGGCTGCTCCGGTTATCAAAATCATCTTTCCTCCACTACGTACAGGGTTAGACCGCCAAAAATCGAACCGGGCAATCCCTGAAAGAGCCTGACCGATGCTTTCGAAGAGAGAAGCATAGCAAACAGCCGCTGCCAGCCCGGCTCAGTCTCTCGGCGTCCACGCCCGAATTTTTTCCGATCTTGTGACAAACATTATATCAAAATAAAGGTTTCCCCGTTAAAGTTGGATTAAATACCTATTGAAAATTTTTTTTGCTTTTGTCTGCTCGGTTATAATCAGACAAGAAACGAGGTAACTATGAAAATTGCGATCGGATGTGACCATTCAGCGCTGGCGCTGAAAGAGACTGTGAAGTCCTACCTTGAAAGCCGCATGATTCCCTTTGAAGATTTTGGCGTATTTACGGCTGAAAGCAGCGATTATCCGCGCATTGCCGAACTGGTTTCAAAAGCCATCCTTTCCAACGAGTTTGACCGCGGCATCTTGATCTGCGGCACCGGTGTTGGAATGTGCATCAGCGCGAACAAATTCCCCGGCATCCGGGCGGTGGTTTGCAGCGAGCCCTATTCCGCCATCCTGGCAAAACGCCACAACAACGCCAACGTGCTTTGTTTCGGCGCGCGCGTCGTCGCCGGCGGCTTGGCGACCTTGATCACCGAAGGCTGGCTCAATGCTTCTTTTGAAGGCGAACGCCATCAACGCCGCGTTGACATGATCACCCGGATCGAACAACGCAACTTTATGATGAATCCGGAACAAAACAAAAACGTTGAACGTCCAATAAATGATCCCGCGCAGGGACCTGACGCGGATTAATTCAGTACGACCAAGCAAGTTACAAAACTACAAAACCTATTGGAGGATGCATGAGATATAAAATTTTTGGTGACAAACTTCCGGGGCTCTCCATTCGCATGGAAGCCGGGGAAAGCATCTACACGCAATCCGGGGGAATGAGCTGGATGACCGACAATTTCCGCATGGAAACCAACGTCCGCGGCGGCTTGATGAAGGGTATCGGCAGGATGCTGACAGGGGAATCCCTCTTTATGGCAACCTACACGGCTCTGGCTCCAGACGCCGAAATCACGCTCACTTCGTCCTTGCCCGGCGAAATTCACGCCTTGCAGCTGGACGGCAAAAAGCAATACATCGCCCAAAAATCCGCTTTTATGTGCGCCCAACCCACCGTGGAACTCTCCACCTATGTCAATAAGCTCAAAACCGGACTTTTTGGCGGTGAGGGCTTCCTGATGCAGCGCCTCAGCGGCTCCGGAATGGTGTTTTTGGAGTTGGATGGTTCCATCGTCGAGATCACTCTGCAGCCGGGAGAACGCATCAAGGTCGATACCGGCAACATCGCCTTCTTCGAATCCGAGGTGAAATATGACGTCGAGACCGTTAAAGGTTTCACCAATATCCTCTTTGGCGGTGAAGGCTTGTTCCTGAGTGTCCTGGAAGGTCCGGGCAAAGTCTGGCTGCAGTCCATCAATACTGCCGCTTTCGCCTCCCGCCTGATGGGATTCTTACCCCACAAATAATAGTCCGATCCTAAAGATCAAAAAAGCTGTGCCAAGGCACAGCTTTTTTTATTTAAGCTGTCGGACCATATAGAGCGCTTCCTGGCTGAAACCTCTGCGGGCATAATATTCGCGTGTGCCGACCGCGGCGATGACCGCGAGTTTGGCGTAACCGCGTGCGGCTGCCAGTTCGGCGGCTTTTTCTATCAGCCTGGTGCCCAAGCCGCGGTGCTGCGCCGATCCTTTTTGCTCCGTGCCGACTTCTACCGATTGTCCATAGACATGGACCTCGCGGATGATTGCCGCGTCGCGCAAGTCTTCCACCGGGAAAAAATGGTTTTTATTTGGCAAGGAAAGCCTCAGAAAACCAACAATATGATCATCCCCGGTATTAAAGGAAAGAAAATGCTCTTCCGCCCAACCGGCAGGATAGACCAGGTCATCAAAGACAAATTCTGCCTGGTCCAATTCGGTTTTCCGGATTTCACGGCAGCGAATACATTCGCAGCGGGTCCCGCGATCCCGCATTGCCAGGGCGACATCCTGCCTGAGACTGGTGTTGCGGTTGCCCTCAACCACATGATTGCTGGGGATATCCCGAATAACGCGATTAATGCGGCAAAAACGCGGAACTGTCGGTTTGATTTCAGCCAGCAATTCGATCAGTTCCTGTTCGCTGTAAGGTTGATATTCGCCGCGCTGCCAATAGTCATAAAGCTCCGCGCTGCGCAAAAGCTGACAGGGGTAAATTTTCAGCTCATCCGGATTCACCCCTCCCGGCAGCCACAGGCGCGCGAAATCCTGCTGATCCGAGGCTAAGCTTGCCCCCAGCAGGTTGGGCATCCAATGGACCACAACTTTGTAACCGGCAGCGCGAACCAGGCGCACAGCCTCCTCGGTCGTCTTGCTGTCGTGGCCGCGGCGGTTGAGCTCCAGGATCCGGTCATCCATGCTCTGAACGCCCAGCTGAATTTTGGTCACCCCCTGGCGCCGCAGCTCGATCAGGTGCTGCGCGGTGATCAGATCCGGTCGGGTTTCGACCACCAGCCCGACGTTGCGGTGTTTTCCCCGACTGTTGGCTTTTTGAACCGCGGCAAGATCCACCGCGCCGCGGTCATCTTCCGGGTTTTCAAGATTAAGCGCTTCAAAACAACGGCGGATGAACCATTCGCGGTAGTCAGGTGGGTATGCCGTCCAGCTTCCGCCCAAAATCAGCAGTTCGATTTTGTCCGTCGGATGACCAACCTCATGCAAGGCTTTTAGACGGGAAGCGACCTGAGTGTAGGGATCAAAACCATGTTCAACTCCCCTGCGCGCGCCGGGTTCGTCGGAAAGATAACTTTGCGGCAAGCCTTCTTCCGTCGGGCAAAAAATACACTCCCCCGGGCAGGGGTGCGGCTTGGTGAGCACCGTGATGGTGGTCACGCCCGAGAGCGTGCGGATCGGTTTCATGCGGATTTTTTCGAGCAGGCTGGGGTCGTCTTCCCATTCACCCCGCCGGATCTTTTCGCGGTAAGCGGCAACCAGCGCGTGTTTCGCCAAAAAGCCGCGCCCATTGGAAAGCGGGTTGGAACGAAGCGCTTTGCGCGGGTCAACTCCCCGCTTGATCTCGTCCAATATTTTTTCCGCCAACAGCAAATCTTCGTCAGAATACCTGCGCTTTTGCTGCCAGCGTTCCCGGTCCTGTTCTCTCATGACAGTTATTCTACATCATGGCAGCCGGCTTTGCTGCCTTGTGATGGACAAGCGAAGGTCGCCATGTAAGGCGCCGCGCTCGGCTTTTGCAGTTTTTACCCAATTTTTCGGGCATCCGTCCTACACATCCCGCGTTCCTCGAAAAGTTTGCCATCTAAAGGTGTTCGCCTTCAATCGCGCTGCTATTTCAAGAGCTGAGTTAAAATATATTCATGGACCCTGAGCTGATTGACCGCTTGCTTGAACTTAACCGCGCTTTTTACGATGGCTACGCGCAGTCTTTTTCCTCGACCCGTTTTTCCGTCCAGCCCGGGATTCGCTCTCTCCTTCCGCGCTTGCTTGAAACAAGTGCCATTCTCGATTTGGGCTGCGGCAACGGGAACCTCGCCAAAGCCCTCCTTCAGGCTGGGTACGAAGGATCTTACCTCGGACTCGACAACAGTCAGGGACTGCTGGACGAGGCGAAAAAGGCAGTCGGACCTGCCTCTGGCGCCGCGTTCGACTTTCGTCTTACTGATCTTGCCCGTGATCTGGACCACCGCGCCTTTAACCGCGGCTTCGATGCCGTTACCTGTTTCGCGGTCGTGCATCACTTCCCTGAACCGCCTTTTTTAAGTCGATTTTTTAGCTTCGCCGCCGGCGCGCTCAAACCCGGCGGAAGCTTTTATCTTTCTGCCTGGCAAGTGAAATCCAGCCGCCGGCTCAAAAACCGGATTCAGCCCTGGAGCCTGGTCGGATTGGATGAAACCCGGCTGGACGACGACGATTTGCTGTTGGATTGGCGCGCCGATCCCGCCCAAAAGCAGCTTTATCGCTACGTCCGGCATTACAGCTCAGCCGCCCTGCGCCAAGCCGGCTTAGCCTGCGGATTCAGCCTCGCCAGCGAGTTCTATTCGGACGGCCGCGAAGGTAACCTGGCTCTTTATCAGGTCTGGCAGCTGCCGCTCTGATCACAAGGCCGCTTTTTCCTGCAAACCTCAGTCAGATTTGAGATTTTCGCTGAAACACGGCGTCATCCCGAAAAAACCTAACCCAAAGCCACGTCCAAAAGCATCATCAACGCGAAACCGACCATAACGCCGATCGTGGGAATGTCGGAGTGCCCGGAGGCAGCCGAGCGTTTTGACTCCGGGATCAATTCTTCCGCAACGACATAAATCATTGCCCCGGCAGCAAAAGACAGCGCGTAGGGCAGCAGGTTGCGCATCAGCGAAACCGCCCAAAAGCCGATCACAGCCGAAATCGGCTCCACAATCCCCGAGAGCTGCCCCAGCATAAATGCCTTGCGCTTGCTGATGTTCTCACTGCGCAGCGGCATCGAAACCGCCATGCCTTCCGGGAAGTTTTGGATCCCGATCCCAAGCGCCAGGGCGACAGCAGACGAAACCGACGCTGTTTCGATCCCAAGCGCCGCTACCCCAAAGCCTACGCCGACCGCCAGGCCTTCCGGGATGTTGTGCAGCGTGATTGCCAAAACGAGCAGCACGCTGCGCTGCCAGGAGCTTTTGATGCCTTCGGCTTGTTGTTCACCGGGGTGAAGGTGCGGAAGGATCTTGTCGATCAGGTACAAAAAGCCGCCCCCGACTAAAAATCCGACCACTGCCGGAACCCAGGCGGGTACGGGACCGCTCTGGGACATGGAAACAGCGGGAGCCAAAAGCGAGAAAAAGCTGGCGGCGATCATCACCCCGGAGGCAAAACCAAGCATGCCGTCCAGAAGTTTGCGGTTGACCGTCTTGCCAAAAAACACCGCGCTGGCGCCCAAAGCTGTCATCCCCCAGGTGAACAAAGTTGCCAGCAAAACCTGCAGAATCGGATTAAATTTCAGAAGCCAGTTTAACATTTTGACGCCTCGGATGATATGATATTCTCATGTATTATAAGAAAAATTCCGCAGATAGCAAAACCGAACCTCCCGCAAATCCTGCCGGTGGTTTCGGACAGCTTTTTGGCAGCTGCTGGCAGCAGCGGCAAAACGATCCCGCGCTTAAAACCACCCAGGCTTACCGCTGCTTCAACGGTTTTTCTGAAGGGATGGACGGTTTGGTGGTTGACCGTTTTGATCAAACCCTGGTGATTTCAAATCACAGCCGAGACCCGCAAAGTCTGGAGAACGCGATCCGGGATACCGTCCAATTCGCGCTCAGCCAGGACCCAAAATTGGAATCGATCCTCCTAAAAACGCGGCACTCCGTCGACGCCACAGACCGCCTCGGCAGGCTCGTCTATGGCAGCACGCTGCCTGACCGGATCATCGATAACGGAACGACCTACGCGCTTGACCTGCTTTTGAATCAGGATAACAGTTTCTATTGCGACACGCGCAATCTGCGTCTCTGGCTAAATGATAACTGCCGCGGAAAATCGGTACTGAATACCTTCGCCTATACCGGCTCGCTTGGGATCGCCGCCCTGGCGGGAGGCGCCTCGGCGTTGGCGCAGACCGACCTCAACTCCAAGGCGCTGGCGGTCGCGCGTCGGTCCTATCAGTTGAACGACTTTGAAAAAAAGATGACCCTGATCGGACGCGACTTTTTCAGTGTTGTCAATGATTTCAAAAAGCGCGGGGTCCTCTTCGACATCGTTATCCTCGATTCTCCCTTTTTTTCAAAAACGACCTACGGGAAGGTGGATTTACAGGCAGGCAACCGTAAATTGATCAACAAAGTTCGCCCCCTGGTGGGGGACGGCGGTTTTTTGATCCTGATTAATAACGCCCTCTTCGTCTCCGGCAGACAAATAATGGATGAGGTCAGTCAGATGAGCGCGTCGGGCTACCTGACGCTGGATCAAATCGTCAGCGTTCCCGCGGACCTGACCGGCTATCCCGACACCATCAGCAGCACCGCGATGGTTTCTGCCGCTCCTTTTAATCATCCGACCAAAATTTGTGTGCTGAAAGTCTCGCGCAAGGATAAAACGCGGGCAAACTTCCAATAAAAACCGGATTTTTTGGTACAATCATTCGCGGTTAGAAAACCCTTTAATGGGGATCAAAATTATTTGGAGGTTAAATGAAGTTAAGCAAGAAACTATCGCTATTGTTTGTCTTGACCCTCCTGGTAAGCCTGATTGGGATGGCAGGTCCCACTCGAAACCAGGTAACCGCGCAAACCGAAAAACTGATTTTGTTTGAGTCCTTCGGATGGTCTGGCTGATGGCATTGTTGGGTCTCCGGTCCGGTGATCGATCAATTAGCTGAAGAGTACGCAAACGAAAACATTGTTTTTCTCGACTATCAATATCCAAATCAACCCGCAAATCGGTGGTCAGTTATCACAAGAACCGAGGAAGGCCTCGGACTCACCTGGGTCATGCTAGACAGCGGCCAGTCTTACCATCGCGGCGCTGAAAATGAGGAAGAGGCTTATAACGCCTATAAGACCATGATCGACGCGACCTTGCCGCGTGCTCCGCAGGCGACCATCACGTCCGAATACTGGCGGGAAGGCAAAACCATTCACGTCCGCGGAACCGTCACCAACAACAGTGAGGTGACCCTTTCCACGGAAAATTTGGCGGGCTTTACCGCCGTCGTCAAATGGCCTGGTCCCCTGCTGCCCTCTCATACGACCCATAACGGCGCGCTGAACACCAGAACCACCCCAATCGAAAACCTGGCTCCGGGTGAGACCGGAACCTTTGAGGTGAGCGTCGCGGCTTACGAGTCAAACATCGAATGGGACAAGGTTGAAGTCTACACCATGGTCGACTACGAAACTACCCCCGGTGGGATCTTTGATCAACTGCAGGCAGATCGCGCGGAAGAAATTCAGGATCCGGGCTTGATCAATGCCCAGCCAAACCAGTATATGCATATCGTTTCGGCTACCCAAACAACCCTGCCGGTCATGGTTTCCGAAATCGTAGGCAGCGCTGGTCTGGAATGGACCGCAGCCACGGATTCCACCTGGCTGACGCTCGACAAACTGACCGGAACCGTCGGTGAAACCCTCACCATCAACCTGATCCGTTCAGCCCTCCTCGAGGGACCGCAGGAAGCCAATGTTACCATCAAACCCGTAGACGGAGACGATTTCACAAGCATCAGTATCTGGGTTTTATATACGACCAATGATCTCCAGGTGCTTTATCTGCCCTTTGTGCACAGATAAAACGGGATAAACAAAACAAAAAGCCCTGTCTGACGGGTTCCCAAAAAGCCGTCAGACAGAATAAAAAAGCATGAACAATTGCATACAGCGAAAGGAGCAATCTTTGAAAACAACCAAAAAGATTTCAATCATACTGGTTCTGTTCATACTGTTTGGCTTGATTGGCGCCGCAAACCCCGGAACCACCAAAGCCCAAAACCCAAGCCCCAGATTCACGGTGCTTGAGTTTTTCTCAACTTCCAGTTGACCATACTGCACAGCTGCCGGGGCGGCAGTTGACCAATTAGCAGAAGAATTTGCTGGAAGTCCAGTAGCGTTCGTGGAATGGGGAAATCAATCCCCGCAAAACCGATATTACCAGCTGGTAGAAACCGGTGAGTCCGGTTACGTGCCCAGCGTTTATGTGGACAGCTGCCGGCTGTTTGTCGTCGGCTCGGATGATCATTACAACGACTATCGCGGCTTTATCGTTAACTCACAAAGCAGACAGCCGCAGGCTACGATGACGGCGACCTATGAGGTCACCGGCAATACGGTTACCTTTACGGTCATCGTCACCAACAACAGCACCGTGACGCTTTCCACCAGCAACAACGCGGCAGTTCACGGCATCGTCTACGAAGACTACCGGGCTGTCAAGACCAACCGCATCGGCCGCGGCACGGCGCGCGCGGCAATCACCAGCCTCGCGCCAGGAGCCACACAAACCTACACGATCAACGTGCCGATCAGCAACGTAGTCGATCACAGCAAGCTGCATTTCCTCGCGGTGGTAGATTACCGGGCAAGCACGCATAAGGATGTCGGTGTCTATGATCAGCTTCAGGCGACCGTTGCCATCCCGAGAGGCTTTGTCGTCTCACCCAGTGACATGAAATTCAGCGTCGACGCGCTCGAAGAAACCATGCCCACCGGCACCGTGCAGGTGTTGGGTGACCCAGGTCAAACCTGGAGCGCGACCGTGGACAAGGATTGGCTTTCGCTCAGTCCCGCGAGCGGGAATATCAACAGTGCCTTTACCGTCTCTTTTGACCGTTCAAAACTGCAAATCGGCAAGCAGAACGCCACGATCACCGTCGTCGACGGCAGCGGTGAAAATACGCGGACGGTCGCGGTCGAAATGAATTTGGTTTTGCCCGACTTTACGCTTTATCCGACCACGATCAACCGGAATGTATACCAAGGTTCAGCCGTTCCTTCGGATTACATCGTGACCCGCGGTGACAACAGGCTGAATTACACAGCTACCGCCGACCAGCCCTGGCTGTTGATCCCGGTTCCGACCGGCACGGTTGGTGGAAGCATCAAAATCACTTATGACCCCACCAAACTGGAACCCGGCTTGCAAACCGCCACGGTGACCGTCAAGGACGACCATGACTTTTACACCTTTACGGTAACTGTCAACGTCAAATACATCGTTGGGGAGACCCCGCAGATCAAGCTTTATATTCCAAGCGTAATGAAACCTTAAAAGGTTCTGTTTCTGCCAAACCCAGCCACCTCAGCTTTCGCGGAGGTGGCTTTTTTTATTTCGCCCGGCGGCAAGGTCCTGTTTTAGCTTGCTCCTCGCCCACCGCAGCCATCTGGTCGAACCCGTTGTTTTGGCTACGCGAAACGATTTCTTTATTTTGGAAATTTTGGCTGTCTGAAGATAAATTTGCCGCTCCTCAGCTGTCAGGAGGGCTGAAATTTTATTGACAAATTGAGGATGGTGGATTAAATTTTTAGCATCCAGAAAAAAATTCAGAAAACTGAATGAATATCGTCTCAGATCATTGGAGGTTGTTTTGCAAAGGAAGATTTTCAGAACGTTGTCTTTTGTGATTGTCTTGCTTCTGATGCTGAGCCCACAGCTCAGCGCCCAGAGAGTTCAAGCCCAAACCCCATGGACCTTTGTCGTGAATACAACTGAGGATTTGCCCGACCCCTACCACAACAGCGTCTGCAGCGCGGGCCATCCAACGGACGGACCTTGCTCTTTGCGGGCCGCGATTTTTGAAGCCGCCCATGACCCTGTTGGGGATGTCGTCATCAAAGTTCCGCCGGGAGTCTATAAACTGACCCTGACGCAGCCAAGCCGTCCCGGTGAAGAGGAAGAACATTATGGAGACCTTGATTTTCCCGAAATCGCGGCTCCGCACGGTGTTTCGATCCGCATTACCGGCACCGGTGGACCTGAAAACCCTTCCGTGATCGATGCCAACTTCATCGACCGCGTGATGGAGATCGGGAAAAACCAAGCAGTTTTCATGGAAAACCTGGTTTTGAAGAATGGTTTGGCAACCGGAGAAGCGCCGGATAACTCGGCTGGTAAAGGCGGAGGAATTTTCGCGGATCACGCCAGTGTTATTTTGGATCATGTCCGGTTGACCAATAACGAAGCCAGGAGCGAAGGCAATGCTATCTCAAATGCCGGTGGGATTTATGGCTATTACTCCCAATTGCACCTGTCTTATTGTGAACTGGATAATAACCGGTCAGATATCCGCTCAGCGCTTTTTGGAGACAACAGCATCGGACCCGTCACGATCTATTCGACCAGTATCCATCACAACGTTATTAATCTGGATTATTCCGGTCATGTCGTCGTCGATTCGGATTTGGTGATCACCAACAGTACCATGTCCGATAACGTGGGAGGAGCGTATTATATCTATACGCTTCAGCCCACATTGATCCAAAACTCGACCATGATCACCAAAGGGAATGTCGGCGTCGTCTGGAACAGATATAACCTGCGGCTGTGGTTTAACATTTTCCAAAACATCCCGGTGCCTGGGGTTGAATCGGGACCCAACTGCCGGAAGGATGATGGCTATGAACCTTCCAAGGGTGGCAATATTTTCTCGGACGCTACCTGCAGTCCGGGCATCGACGACAGAATTTTTAGTTATGACATCATGCGGCTTGGACCTCTGGCAAATTATGGCGGACCGACCCCCACGATCCCTCTGATGCACGGTTCCCGGGCGATTGATTTTGGCATCGGTGGCGACTGTACCGTTGTTGACGGGCAGCCGCTGATGACCGACCAGCGCTTCATGGATCGGAATGATGGGAAGTGTGATACCGGCGCTTTTGAGCTTCAGTCAAACGAAGATCCTGCCGTTTTGTTTTTGCCGCTCATTCACAAATAATTTACACCTCCCCGCGTAAAACGGGGAGGTGATTGCCTCCCAATGCGTCCCTGCCGCCGGTGACCCGCCTCCGCAACAGCTGGGAACGCTTGTTGGGCAAAGCCGTCTGCCTCAAACTTTCGGTTGTTTTTCGAAATCAGGTTTTACGAATTTTAGAATTGGAGGTCCCATGAAAAATATTTCGGTAATAAAAGTTTTGATTTGCGCGGCTATGCTGGTTGCGCTCCTTAGCCCCGTCCAGACCGTCTCGGCCGGGCAGCCAACCACCATCTTTGAGGTCGACACGTTCGAAGACCTGGTGGATATTTACCCCAATGGAATCTGCAGCGTCGGGGACTTTAACGGCGGGCCCTGCTCCCTGCGTGCCGCAATTTATGACGCCACCACAATTAACGCCGCCGGCGAAAATGTGCGCATCCTGCTGCCTCCCGGCACGTATGAACTCACCCAAACAGAAGAAGGCAGCATTGACGCCCATTATGGCGACCTTGATCTCCAGCTTATCAATGACAGTGGTCTCGAACTTTCGGTGACGATTGAAGGCACCGGTCCAGGTCCATCGATTATCGACGCCCGGATGATCGACCGTGTCCTGGAAATTTGGGCAACTACGGCTGCCGGGAACAAACACAGTGTTATCCTCCGCAATCTGGAGATAAGAAATGGTTTGATCAAATCGACCAGCAGCGATGCTGTCTATGGCGGCGGCGTTTATTCGAACCTCGTCAATCTGACCGTTGAAAATGTCCGCTTTGTAAACAATGAATCCAGAGGAAGAACCCAGGGGGAAAGTTACCAATCAGCTTTTGGCGGCGGAATGATCGCTTCCAACGGAAATTTGTTCATGACTGACAGCGAATTTCTTGGAAACAAAGCCGATAGCGGTTCAGCGCTCGATCTCTGGGATGGCGCCACACCATATGCTTATTACAGCCTGGTTCAAAGGACTTCTTTTCACCACAATTTGACTACCGGAGTTGATTTTCCGGTGATCAATTCCCACGGGATTTTTTACCTGGTCAATTCAGTCATCGCCCAAAATGGTTCTACCAATGGAACGTGCGTTGGAGTGAGAAGTGTCGGAACCGTCAATATTCAAAGCAGTACCCTGCAAAAAGCAGGTTCCGGGGTTAATTTGAATTGTTCTCTAAGCTCCTGTAATATTCGCAACAGCGCCTTGATTACGGACGAAATGGACGGCCAGATTGGTCAAAATTGTGGGGGTCCTTCCGCGAATATCACCTCGGAAGGCGGCAATGTGATGGATGACAATTCCTGCTACCCCGACCCTACTTTGAATGATTTGGTCATTCCGCGGGAGAATTGGCGCATGAGTTTTGCCGGCAAATATTTCCTGCCAACCATCGGGTCTCCCGTCATCAACCACGTACCGGGGCAGTGCCGCGCGTTTGGCTTCTATCAGGCGGCTTATCCGGAAGAAGGCTTCCTGACTGTGGACCAGCGACAACTGAACCGGGATGACGGCGCCTGCGACACCGGTTCGATCGAGTTCCAGACTCCGATGTTTATACCGGTAATCTTTAAGTGACCTTCCTGTCCGCGGATGCGGCAAGGGAACAACAGACCTCTCGTGCTGTCACTAATGTGGCGGCACGAGAGTTTTTTTGCCTTTGTCCTTCATCGAAGGAACCATCGCTTTCACCTTCCCTGTCATCCTGAGGCGAAGCCGAAGGATCTTGCGATGGGTTGAGCCATTGAGCGCGTTTTGCCCGGATTGGTACGCCAAGGATTCTTCGCTCCGCTCAGAATGACAAAAGCCCCGTCCTCCTGTGGCAAAGCCGAAGGATCCTGCACCGCAACCCACCCCGTCATCCTGAGGCGTAGCCAAAGGATCTTGTCAACGCCCCCCACGTCATCCTGAGGCAAAGCCGAAGGATCCTGCACCGCAACCCACCGTGAAACGGATGGGTATGTCGAAGGATCCAATACTGGCTCCTCACAACTCAACCATTCAAATGTTTGACATTTGAAAACTGTTATGCTAAAATCGCATCCACGTCAGCACCAGAAAAGGAAATGGCGCGACACGCGGGTGTAGTTCAATTGGTAGAACGTCTCCTTGCCAAGGAGAAGGTCGTGAGTTCGAGCCTCATCGCCCGCTTTTCCAAGACTGATAGCGAACGTTATCAGTCTTATTTTTAGGCGACGTGGCCAAGTGGTAAGGCAGGAGTCTGCAAAACTCTTATCATGGGTTCAATTCCCATCGTCGCCTCTTTTTTATTCCCAATTTTGGCAGATCCCCAGCTTTCTCACCGACACAATCCCAAACAACAGCCAAGCGCGATGCTTAAAAATAGGAGCAATCCGATTTACCCCCAGAATCCACGTGAAAAATCACATTGATAATTTCAAAACCGGATTCTTAATTGTTTTTGAGCCAGTCCAGCAAACCAAGCAGGTTTTCGAAGACCAAATCGGGCTTGAACGGGCTGTTTTCAAGGTCTTCCAACCGGCTCTCGCCCGAAAGCACCAATGCGGTCCTGACGCCGGCATTGCTGCCCAAAGCGATATCCGTATAGAGCCGATCCCCCGTCATCAAAATTTCTTCGGGCTGCAGCTTCCATCCGCGCGCCAGTTCGAGAATGATGCCGGCATTGGGTTTGCCCAAAACCAGGTCCGGCTTCCTGCCGGTGCTGACTTCGATCATCGCCATCATCGCGCCGATATCCGGCAGAGGTCCCAGCGGCGACGGGCAATTAAAATCCGGATGGGTCGCGATGAACGGCAAGCCCGCGCGCAGATGAAGGCAAAATTTGACCAGCTTCTCATAGGTCAATTCTGTGTCATAGCCCAAAACGAGCAGGTCCGGGTTTTGCTCATCGATCCGGATCCCAGCCCGCCGAAAACTCTCAATCAGGCTGCCGGTTCCCATCACGAAAACCCTTTCGCCCGGATGTTCGCGTTTCAAAAAACCGATCGTCGCGTCTCCGGCGGTAAAAATCCGGGCGTCAGCCTGTCTGACACCCAATTTTGTCAGTTTCCCGAAATAATCAGCCTTGTTTCTGGAAGTATTATTGGTCAGAAAGCTAAAAGGAAGTTCCCGCTCGTTCAGAAAATCAAGCAGCTCCAGCGCTCCCGGCAGGAGGCTCTCACCCAAAAAGAAGGTTCCGTCCATATCCAAAACAAGCGCTTTGGGAAGTCCGCGCGGATCAGGGTTATTCATGTTTTTTGAAAAAGCTGCCATAGTATTTATAATATTTTCAAGTTAATCACGAAAGGATTCTCCAAATGGAAAGTAAGACCTATTCTATCCCAAACATCAGCTGCATGCACTGCGTAAACAAAATTCAAAACGCGATCCTGGCGATTGAAGGGGTTGACTTTGCGGAAGCAAACGCGGTTACCAAGCAGTTGGTGGTCGAGTTTGAAGATCCTGCCACCGACGCGATCATTCGCCAAAAGCTGGCAGAAATCGCTTATCCGGCGAACGACTGATGGCTGAAAAAGAGCATCTCAACCTGCCGGTCATCGGCATGACCTGCGCCAACTGCGCGGTGACGGTCGAACGCGCCCTCAAACGGACCGAAGGTGTTGACGAGGCTTTGGTAAACCTCTCCTCGGAACGAGTGGCGGTCAGTTTTGATGCGGCAGAAACCGGGTTGCCCCAGATCGTTGAGAGCATCCGCGGCGCCGGCTATCAGGTCGCGACCGGTGAAGCCTCTTTTTCCATCCCCGAATTGAGCGATCCCGCCAACGCGCTGCGGCTTGAGAAGCTGCTCGAAGGCAAACCGGGCATTCTCACCCATCAAACCAACACCGCCGCCGAACGGCTGAACCTCACATATGTGCCAACCGTGACCAACGTGACCGAGCTTTTGAATCTGGTCCAAAAAGCCGGGTTCACGCCCACATTGACCGGCAGGGAATTGGACGATCCGGAATCCAAAGCCCGTTTCATGGCGATCCAGGAACAAAAAAGGCTGCTCCTGATCGCGCTGGTCCTGACGATCCCGCTTTTCATTCTTCAGATGGGCAGCGAATTCGGCTTGCTGCCGGCGGGCATCTCCAAAGCGCCGTGGCTCAATTGGGTCTTGTTCGCGTTGGCAACGCCGGTTCAGTTTTATGTCGGCAGGTCCTATTACGTCAACGCCTGGAAAGCGCTCAAAAACGGCTCTGCCAACATGGACGTGCTGGTTTCGCTGGGCACCTCAGTCGCCTATTTTTTCTCGATTCTGGTCATGCTGGGCATTTTCCCGGGTATGGTCTATTTCGAGACAGCCGCGACCATCATCACCCTGGTGCGTCTGGGAAAATACCTTGAAACAAAAGCGAAATCCGGCGCCGGCGATTCAATCAAAAAACTGCTTAGTCTCAAGCCCGCCAAAGCGCGCATCCTGCGGGAGGGCCAGGAAGTCGAAATCGATTCCGAAAACCTGACACCGGGCGACCTGGTTGTTGTCCGCCCTGGTGAAAAAATGCCGACGGACGGCGTCGTCACTGAAGGACAGAGCAGCGTGGATGAGAGCATGCTCACGGGAGAGTCGCGTCCGATCGACAAATCTGTCGGTGATGAAGTCTACGGCGCGACGCTCAACAAAAATGGCAGGCTGGTGTTCAGGGCAACCAAAGTCGGGCGCGATACCTTCCTGAGCCAAATCATCAGGATGGTCGAAGAAGCCCAGACCAGCAAAGCCCCGATCCAGCAACTGGCAGATAAAATCTCCGCGATTTTTGTGCCAATCGTCATCGGCACGGCGCTTCTGACCTTTGTGTTATGGTACTTCGTCCTGCCCATGCCAACTCATTCCGCGATGCACGGAGAAGTGACCCGCCTTGCCAACGCGCTGATCAACACCGTTGCCGTTTTGGTGATCGCCTGCCCATGCGCGATGGGGCTTGCCACGCCTACCGCCGTGATGACAGGAACCGGCAGAGCCTCTGAACTGGGAATTTTGTTTAAATCCGGTGAGAGTTTGGAAGCCACCGGAGAAGCAAACGTCATCTTATTCGATAAAACCGGTACTCTGACGATTGGCAGACCGCAGCTTTCGGACATTCAGGTCCTTTCGAGCCTCTATGACGAGACCGAACTCTTGAGGTTCGCCGCTTCGGCGGAGAGCGGAAGCGAGCACCCGCTGGCAGACGCTTTGGTGGCAGAAGCGACCTTGCGCAACCTGCCTCTGGCAACGCCGGTTGGCTTTCGCAACTATCCCGGCAAAGGCATTAAAGCCCAGATCGATGGAAAAACGGTGCTGGTCGGGAACGCGCGCTTTATGGAAGGGCAAAATATTGAGTTTTCACCGCAAATCAGTCAAAGGGTGCTGGATTTGGAGCAAAACGCCAAAACGGTCGTCTTAATCGCCGTGGACGGCAGAATGGAAGGCATTTTCGGTATCACCGACGCCCTCAAACCGACAACCAAACCCGCGTTAGCTGAACTTGAAAAAAACGGTCTGGAAACCGGAATGCTGACGGGAGACAACCGCGCTACGGCTGAGGCGATCGCCAGACAAGCCGGCATAAGTCAGATTCACGCCAATTTGCTTCCGGGCGAAAAGTCCGGAATCATCAAAAAGCTTCAGGAAAGCGGACGGAAAGTCGCGATGGTTGGCGATGGGATCAATGACGCGCCGGCGCTCACCCAAGCCGACAGCGGCATTGCCATCGGCACGGGCACCGATGTCGCGATCGCATCTGCCTCGGTGGTCGTGATCAGCGGCGACCCGCTTTCGATCTCCCAAGCCATCCGACTGGCAAAACGCACTCTGCGAACCATCCGTCAGAACCTGTTTTGGGCTTTTATCTACAATATCATTCTGATTCCGATCGCCGCGGCGGGTCTGCTGCACCCGATGCTGGCGGCTTTGGCGATGTCGTTCAGCAGTGGTTTTGTGGTAACCAACAGCCTGCGGCTCAAACGATTTGAGCGCGCCCGTGAATAGATCGGGTCGAATCGCGCCCCATGCATGGCAAGATCTGGAGTCTAAACTGGCGGAATCGCTGCGCGCGCCAATTGGTCCGCGCGTTCGTTCAGTTCGTTTCCAGCGTGACCTTTGACCCAAACCCAGGTGATTTTGTGTTTTTGCAGCTCAAGGTCCAGAGCTTGCCAGAGGTCAACATTCTGCAATTTCCCCATTTTGCGTTTCCAATCCCGCCGTTTCCAGTCCGCGAGCCACTGGGTGGCGCCGTTGAGCAGGTAGGAAGAATCGGTATAAAAACGAATTGACATCGGCTTGGTCAGACAGCGCAAAGCTTCCAGCGCGGCACGAATTTCCATGCGGTTATTGGTGGTTTCCTTCTCTCCGCCGCTGATGACTTTTTCAGACGAACCATAGCGTAAAATGGCTGCCCATCCACCGGGACCCGGATTGCCGCTGCATGCGCCGTCAGAATAGATTTCTACCACCGTCATTTGGATCCATCCTGTTGTTCCAGATTTCGTTCAAGCGTTTCTTTGAAAACTGTCAGGATGCTTGGAAAGTACTGCGCGTCAAGGTTGTAGACGCGCTGGTAGGCATCCTGAAAAACCAATTGGGTCTGCTGCCAGGCTGGTAAGGCCGGGACGAGTTCCAAAGCCGGGCTGAACTGCAGCGCGGCTGCCCAACCGGGATTGGCTTTGGCATAATCGGGCGCGATTTTCGCGGGGTCGTCCACCGCGGGCCATAGACCATGGATTTCTGTCAGGCGATCTTGCTGCGCCGACTCCAACAGCCAGCGACCGAAAAACCAGGCTGCCAACTCATTTTTCTCATCAGCCTCAGGGATGGCAAACGAAAGCGGCTGCAGCACGAGATGCACGCCGCCCTGCGGATCCAGATACGGCAAAGCGGTCCATTCATCCTGAAAGTCCCCGGCGGTCTGATAGGCGGAAAAATCTGTCAGCTCTGCCAGCGATCCTTCTGCGAACACCGCCAGGCGATCTGAAAAATATCGGTGGGAGGTCGGGTCAACCCCAATCCAGGATTGATCCGCCAGATATGCGCTTTTGAGCGCCTGAAACGAGGAAATCAAGGCTTCTTCGGATGGCAAAAAGCCTTCTTCAGGGTTGCCCATTTCTCCGCCAAAGCTCACATACCAGCTTAGCGCCGAAAGCGCGGATTGTGAAAGCGCGAGCCCGCCGGTACCGTTGTTGAGGTGGTCGTCATCGCCGGCGTTGTTAGTCTTAGCAGCGCCGCCGATCTCCCAAATATCGGCGAGGTTTGAGGGAGTTTGAGAATACCCCAACTCTTTTGCCCAGCCGGAATTATAGAAAAGTACCCCGGCATCATACGCCAACGGCAGCGTCGGGAGCCAGGAGGATCGGTCTGCCGCCGGTGAAAATTGCTCAAAGACACTGTCAGCGTCATAAAGCCGCGCGATTCCATATTGCGGGTCATTGGCGAAAGCCCTTAGGTCAAGCCATTTCACGCTCGGCTCCAGCGCCGCCAGGTCCGCGCCCAATCCGATCACCAACCCAGGCTCGTCTCCGGCAGCCGTTAATTGCCGACTGAGCGCGGCGTTGCCGGAATACGCCCGGGCTTCGACATGAATGCCCCAGGGGTTGTTCAGGTTAAATTCTCTGACGAATTGCTCAAAAAGCGTTTCCTTTTCCGCGAAAGGATGCGCCACAATGATGTTGGAACCCCGCAGGGTGTTGAAGTCGACCGCGATGGTCGGAAAAACCGGCGTGGCTGTTTCCTCTCCCAGGTGGGCTGGGTCCTGGGTTTCCGCCGAAGACGATATGTCGATTTGAGGCGCGTGAACAGGGTCATTTTCGTCAATAGCTGTCGGTTGACAGGCCTGGACGAAAAAGACAATGATCAAAAGGAAAACAAAACCGCGAAGGTTCAACAATCTCACGGACATCACGCACCTGAGCGGGAATGGATGGGAGTCGAACCCACCTCAGCTCTTACGACCTGACACTGATTTTGAAGACCAGGACGCCCACCGGGACATAACCATTCCCACCCATAAGAATAATTCAGGCAAGCCCAACTTGTCAACCTCCTGTAAACTTGGTTTTTCGCTCTTAAACCCTAAAAATCACTACACCGCACTGGTCGATTTGTGGATTTTATGATAAATTAGTTGATGCATAAACTAAATAAAGCGAGAAGAAGTTTTTATGAAGACACATTACAACCGAACCCCGGATTGGGTCAAAAACGCCGTTTTTTATCAGATTTTTCCTGACCGTTTTGCCTGGAGCAATCAGGTCGCCAAACCCGGAAAATTTGAGGATTGGGACAGTCTGCCTACGATCCACGGCTTCAAAGGCGGAGATCTGATGGGAGTGGTTGAAAAACTTGATTACCTCGAAGACCTTGGGATCAACGCCATTTATTTCAACCCCATTTTTCAGTCCGCCTCCAATCACCGTTATCATACCCACGATTATTATCAGGTGGATCCCTTGCTTGGCGGTAATGAAGCTTTTTTTAAGCTGCTCGAAGCCGCCCACCAACGCGGCATCCGTATTGTCTTGGATGGGGTTTTCAACCATGCCAGCCGAGGCTTTTTCCCTTTCAATCACATCCTGGAAACCGGAAAAAGCTCCCCTTATTTCGATTGGTTCACCATTCATGGTTTTCCGCTGAATGCCTATCAGGGCAGCCCCAACTACGAATGTTGGTGGAACCTCCCGGCACTGCCCAAACTGAATACCAATAATCCTCACGTGCGCAAATACATCATGGATATCGCCCGCTATTGGATCGATGCCGGCATTGACGGCTGGCGGCTGGACGTGCCTTTTGAGATCGATGACGACAGTTTTTGGGAAGAATTCCGGGATGTGGTCAAAAGCGCCAATCCCGAAGCCTATATCGTCGGCGAAATCCCGTCCGAAGCGCAGCGTTGGCTCTGTTCCGGCAGGCAATTTGACGCCGTAATGAACTATCAGCTCACTCACGCCGCCCTGGGTTTCTTTGGCGGAAGCATGATCGACCGACAACTCGCGGAAGGGATGATGGGACTGGACGCTCCAAAAGCGACAGACGCCCAAAGTTTTATGGCGCGCGTGTCCGAACTGCTCAATCTCTACCCGCAAGAAAACAGTTACGCCCAGATGAATCTGCTGGACAGCCATGATATGCCGCGCTTTCTCAGCCTGGCAGGCAGAGACGTAAACCGACTTAGGATGGCTTATACCTTCGTTCTCACCTACCCCGGCGCGCCGACCATTTATTATGGCGACGAAATCGGCCTGACCGGCGGCCGCGATCCGCTCTGCCGCAAAAGCTTCCCATGGGACAAGAACAGCTGGAATATTGAGCTGCATGACTACCTGCGCGGCGTGATCTTGGCGCGCCATTCGCTGCCGGCTTTGCGCACGGGCAGTTTTGAACCACTCTACGCGCGGGATGAGGTCGTAGCTTATCTGCGGCGGCATGAGCTGGACAACGTGCTGGTCGTGATCAATAATTCCGACAGCAAAAAAACCATCGGGCTGGACCTCAACGGTGTTTTTGCCGCGGATACCGTTTTGCAGGATCAGCTTGGCGACAGCAGTTATCTGATTCAGGCTGGCAAACCGACCGAAATCAGCCTGAATGCCTTCACGGCGTTAGTCCTGGCATAAGCCTTTTTGGAAGTCGAAAAGAGCCGGGGTCTCAAAATCACCCGCGGCTCTTTTTTTGCTCAATTGCCTCCTCACCGGAGGAACCAGGAATAAATTTCAGGAAACAGACGGGCAAAAATCCCGGTCAGGAGGGGAATCAACATGCCGGCAAGCAGCCCGATCAGCCAGCCCACAATCACGTCGCTGAAATAGTGCAGTCTGAGCGCGACGCGCGAATAGCCCACCAGCAGCGCCCAAACCCATAAAACAATGACCAACCAAACCGGAACAGCGCTGGTAAAAGAAGACAGCATCGCCACCGTCATCGCCCGAGCCGCGTGCCCGGATGGAAAGGAATGAGGATCTGTTACCCGATAAATTTGCCCCCATTCGCCCTCCGGTCTGGGCCTCCGGATCAAGAATTTCAATGCCAGCACAAACAGCGCCAAAAATCCCAAACCAAATGCCAGCAGAAAGGCAAAAGATTTTTCCCTGCTGCCGCCGATAATCCACAATAAGACGATCCCTATCAGCCAATACCAGGAATCACAGCTGTGGGAAACTACGCGCAAAAACGACCTCAAGCCGGGGCGCGCTTCTACAAAATCGGCATGCGCTGCGAAGCGATGATCCAACCTGGAGAGTATGGCAAACAAAGCCGTCCCCTTTACTTAAAAAAAGGAATCGCCGCGATAGCCGCGAAGGCAGCGAACACCAGCAAGGTCGCCAGAACGATATCCCGTTTTTCTCTTTTGTCAACGATTGTGGGAGTGCCATTGACCATCACGATATCCCATTTCACTCCCGCCAAAAAAGCGAAGAAAAAGCCGCCGATCAAGCCGCCTAAATGTCCCCAATTATCGATGGTTCCGCCGGCGCTTAAACCAATGCCCAGATTCAGAAGGAGGATCAGTCCAATGTTCAGCAAATGATTGCGGGCTTGTTTGCCAAAAAACAGCTTGTTTTGCCAGATAAACACCGCTTCGGCAGCCAGAAGCCCAAACGCGGCGGTCGAAGCTCCTAAGGAGGGGTATTTTCCAAGCACAAACGAAAATACATTGCCGCCAAAAGCAGCCAGGATGTAGAGCAGGAAAAATCGCAGATGTCCCTGGATCGTTTCGTTGCTTCTTCCCAGCATGACCAAAGCGTACATGTTGGCGAATAAATGCAGCAAACCTCCGTGCAAAAGCACCGGCGTGAAAAGCCGCCAAAGCTGTCCTTTCAGAATCTCTTCATTAAACTTTCCCAGCAGAACGAAGGGGAAATCGAAGCCGATGACTTTTTTGGCAACTTCCTGCGCGATGTAAAACATCACCGTGACGCCAAGAACGACCCAAACGAGCACCGGTTTGCCGCGTTCAGGTCCCCGGACGAAAGTCTGTGGGCCGGGGTTGGCAGAAGGGTTTTGTTGATTCTGTTGGGGTTGGTGTTCGCTCATAAAACCACTTTTCGCGGACAGGTTTTCAGGTGCTCCGCTTTAATGATTGCCTGAATATCGGCGATGGTTTGGTCGAGATGGTTTTCGGAATTGACGACCAGATAATCGAATTCTCCGATTTTTTCGTATTCGCTCGCGGCGACCCGCAGACGAATCTCCAGCTCCTCCGGCGTTTCGCTGCGGCGTTCGCGCAGGCGATTGATCCATTCTTCTTTTGAACTGGCGGTCAGGAAAATCAGGATCGCTTCCGGACAAAGCCGGCGGATGGTCATCGCCCCTTGCACGTCGAGCCGCATGATCACGTCTTTTCCGGAGGCGAAGGCTTCGCGCACCTGCGATTTTGGAATTCCTTTGTAATCGGAATAGACTTTGGCATATTCTATTAATTCGTCGTTGGCGATTTTTTGCTCAAACTCTTCCCGCGTGACAAAAAAATAATCTTTGCCTTCCACCTCGTCCTGCCGTGGCGCGCGAGAATTCATTGTGATCACAAAGTGTGTGTCCTTATTGGTCTTGCGCAGCAAGCCGACCACGGCGTCTTTGCCGATGCCGGAGGGCCCTGAAATGACGATGAGCAGCGGATTGGTCGGCAGCGCGCCAAATTGCATGAACAATTCTTCCATAAGCATCCCTGTAATTGTATTGGCTTGATTATATATTAACTAAAGCAGAACGGCGAAGGTTGGTTTGAACGGTTAACCCGGCTCCATGCGCCTGACCCGCGGGTTTACTCCAAAGCCCGGACCAGCTCCGGGAAACTTGTCAGTTTTTTCATCCGGTCAACAAAGACTTTCAGAGACGGACTTTTTCCGCGCAGCTGCTGAACAGCCGGACCAATCGGATCGCTGCCGGCGGCGCCTCCGCCAGGCGTGTCGTTATAGGATCCGTAAAACGCGAAATATGCCTGGTTGATCTTGCGCAGATGATAGCCATTTTCCCAAAAGAACTGGCGTCGGCTTTCCATATAACGCTCCGCCTGGGTGACGAGCTTTTTCTCCAGGAGATAATCGACCGTCAGCCTGGTCTCACGCATTTGGGCGCGGAAATTAAAGGGCGCTGCCGACCCTTCGGCGAGCACGGTCGCCGGTTCCCGACCCGCGAATGAGAACAAATGGAGGTGGCCCGGATAATAATCGAGCATGGTTCGCCGGCCGATTTCCTTGCCGGCGATGTTGGCAAGAGTTTCGTTCATCGATCGCAGTTCGTTGCTCTCAAAGTAGCGGACGCCCAGGGGGAAAAAGCTGAGGTAATTATGCGTCCATTCATGAGCCACCACTTCCGTCAGCCAGTTCAGGCTTTGGGTGCGCATGACCATGGTCGGATAGGCTCCCAAACCTCCGACCGGTTCGACCAAGGCGGAGAGATTGAAATGGCTGAATACACGCTGCTCGAGCTCTTCTTTTTCGAGGCTGTCCATTCCGGCTTTCAGGCTGAAGCTCTTCAGGGTGCCAATCTGATCTCGCGGGGAAATGATCAGGTTCAACGGCAGATCGCTGATTTTAAAGAGCAGCGGCGGAAGCACCTGTCCACCCACGCCAAATCCCATCTTTAGCAGGCTGCGTTCGCTCTGGTTTTGCAGGATCGACTCTGCCACCCTGCCGTAACCGCGCAGCCGCCTTTTTTCCACGCTCAGCTTGTTTTGCGCCATGGTTAATGCTTCAGGTTTGGTGTTCAGGGCGGGATCAGCGCTAAGGCCCTGGAGATTGGCTTCCAGTTTTTCGACCCACGCGCTTTCTTCAAGATAACGCTCAACGATTTCGGTTTGCTTCTCGTCCGAAACAAAACGTTCAATCCCAACGGCTGCCGAGCCGATCCGTTCCAGCAGCGAGCCGGTCACCCAGCTTACGAAGTTAAATTCATTCCAGCGTGTCAGGTTGCTGAGTGAAGCCAGAGAGCGGTCGAACGCGATCGCGTCACTGGCAAGCAGCAGGATCAAAGAGAGCGTGAGTAAAAAAATTCTGACCCTGCGGATAAAACAGGCAGACTTGTTTTTCATAAGCAATATTCGATTTTACCGCATCCGGCACCTTGTTTAAGCCAAAAACTTTACCCGCGTCAGGGGTTGTATAATCAAGGAGCATCAAATAAAAGAGAGAGTTTGTATGAAAGAAACAAAAACCGGAGTAATTCTTGGAGTAACTATTGGCGTTATGGTCTTGTGCCTTCTGCTGCTGTGTTGTCTTGTGATCGGGTCGCTTGCGCTTTATGGTTTCAGACAGGCAGAAAATCTTACCGGGTCGACCAATGTCCCCTGGATCACAGAACCGACCCCGGTGGTCACCATGGATCCAAACAACACCGGGTTGGGCTCAGAGGAGCTCGATCTCGCTCAGGAAACCCTGGATCATCTCAATCAGGCCATTGTTCCTATCAACGACCCGCTTGATTTGGTCGGAAGATTGGGCGGGAAGCCTAACGTTCCGACAGAATTGATCGACGAGAACGCTCCCTACGACGTTGGCGCTCAAAAGGAGTTTTGGGTCACCAACACGGACACCGATGAAAACTTCAAGATCACGGCAACCCTGCAATTTGTCGGAGAGAACCTTTATTTTTGGATCGAAAACGATGTCAACTTCAAACAATCGGATCTGACGAAACTCGCGACGACCTTTGACGAAGAAATCATTCCCACCAACCGTGAGTTTTTTGGCATGGAATGGAACCCCGGTGTGGATGGCGACCCCCGTTTTTATGTGCTGTACGCCAGTGGTTTGGGGCGTTCGCTCGCTGGATACTATTCCTCAGCCGACCAGCTGCACCCGGACGCTCACCCCTATTCCAACGCGCACGAGATGTTTTTGCTCAACTCGGATAACGTCAAACTGAATGAAAACTACATCTACGGCACGCTCGCCCATGAATTTCAGCACATGATTCATTGGTATCAGGACAAAAACGAAGAAACCTGGGTCAACGAAGGTTTTTCGATGTTGGCGGAGCACGTCAATGAGTATGACGCCGGTGGATTCGACTGGGACTACATGGCCAATCCGGACATGCAGTTAAACGACTGGAGCGGTGACGTGGGCTCAAACAGCGCCAATTACGGCGCCAGCTATTTGTTCATGGTTTATTTTCTCGACCGTTTCGGAGAAGAAGCCACCAAAGCCCTGGTCAGCCATGCTGAAAATGGCTTTGCCAGCATTGACGCGGTGATGCGGGAATTGAATATCATCAACCCCAGCACGGGCAAACCCTACACCGGCATCGAAGTTTTCGGAGACTGGACGGTTGCCAACTGGCTTCAGGACAGCGGCATTGAAAACAAACGCTACGACTATAAATCCTATTCGCCTTACAGCATTCGCGCAACCGAAAGTCACTCCACCTGCCCGGTGACCATCACCAATAATGTCCATCAATTCGGGGTCGATTACATCGAACTGGAATGCGTCGGGACCTTTGACATCCAATTCCAGGGCAGCCAGGCGGTCCAGCTTTTGCCTTTTCCAGAAGCAAGCTCGGGCGATTTCTTTTTCTGGTCCAACGAGGGCGATGAATCCGACATGCGGTTGAGCAGACAATTTGATCTGACCGAAGTAACTGGTCCGGTCGAAATGACTTTCAGGACCTGGTATGACCTTGAGGAAGATTATGACTACGCATACCTTTCCGCCTCCACCGACGGCGTGAATTGGGAAAAATTGCAGACCCAAACCTGCACCAACGAGAACCCATCGGGTAACAGTTATGGCTGCGGTTGGAACGGCAGCACCCGGCAGTGGATCGACGAGAAGGTTGATCTGAGCAAATATCGGGGTCAGGTTGTGACGCTGCAGTTTGACTACGTCACCGATGCCGCTGTTAACGGCCGCGGCATAGCTCTGGACGATTTTGCCATCGATGCCATCGGCTACCAGTCCGACCTTGAGCAAGATGCCGGAGGATGGGTCGAAGATGGCTTTGTGCGGGTTCAAAACCGGCTGCCGCAAACCTTCTTCCTGAGCGTCATCCACGAAGGCTCATCCTCGACCGTGGAACATTATGAAATTCAGCCTGGTCAGCTGGTGAATGTGCAGGCTGAGATCAAAAACGGTGAGAAAGTTGTTTTGGTCATCTCCGGCACCACACCCTTCACAAAAGAAAAAGCAACTTACCAAATTGAGATCCGGTAAGTTGCCTAAAGTTTCGCAAAAAAAGCGGTCGTCAAGGACCGCTTTTTTTAATTATTAAATACTGGCAATCGCGTCGACTAGTTTGTCGAAAGTCGGGAAGTAATCGAGGATCCCGATCAATTCCATCGAGTCGCGCACATTTTCATTCAGTTCGGCAAGGATGAGATTGCCGTCGTGGGATTTTTTGATTTCTTTCAAGACGCGGATAATTGACCACCAGCCGGAGCTGGAGACAAAACTGATCTCGCTCATGTCCAATATGATTGCCTTTTTCTCTTCCACCAATGCCATCAGAGTTTTTTCAAGATCCGGGGCAGTGGCGCTGTCCACTCTGCCCGCGCCTTTGACGACACTACAACGTTTGTAATCAGTAATTGAAAAATCCATTTTCTCTCAACTCCTTGTAATCTGAGTTGATTATATCAGGTTCCGGAAGAAGCCTGATATAAAAACAATCTTTTCCCGCCTGGATTTTTGAAGGCTTTCGGCAGTTTTTTTCGAAGTCTCTCGGGTATAATTGCCCCCTATGAAATACCATATCTGGACCGAAGGCTGCCAAATGAATGTGGCAGACAGCGACAGGCTTGCCCGAACACTGGAAAGCCTCGACATTTTACCCACGGATGATCCCGCCCAGGCGGGTTTGATTATCCTCAACACTTGCGTCGTGCGTCAGAGCGCCGAAGACCGTGCCCTGGGCAGGCTCAATTCGCTCAGGCCGCTCAAACAAGCCAACCCCAGTCTGATCATCGGATTGATGGGCTGTCTGGTTGGCATCAAAGGCAACCGCGCCCTTGAAAAACGCTTTCCCTGGGTGGATATTTTTGCTGCTCCTTCGGATCCTGAACCTTTTTTGCGATTTTTGACCGAACGTCAGTCCAGTCTTGATGCCGAACAATGGCGTCTGGATGTTGACCGGGTTTTGGACTCGGAATTTGGAGTTGCCGCCAAAACGAGGTATGCCGTCAGTGAAAATCTGCCCATTGTTTTGGGCTGTTCTCACGCCTGCGCCTATTGTGTCATCCCCAACCGGCGCGGTCGCGAGCGCAGTCGCGACTCCAAAAAAATTCTGGAAGAAGCCCGCGTGATGGTGAGCCACGGCGCGAAAGAATTGGTCTTGTTGGGTCAAATCGTGGATCGGTACGGGCTCGACCTGCCGGGAGAAATGCGCCTTCCGCAGCTGCTGAAGGCTGTTTCGGAAATCGACGGCTTGGAAAGGCTACGTTTTTTGACTTCCCATCCCAATTGGATGACCGATGAGCTGATCCAGGCGGTTGCGGAACTGCCGAAGGTGATGCCGCACATCGAAGTCCCGGTTCAAGCCGGTGACGACGAAGTGCTGCTCGCCATGCGGCGTGGCTATACCAATCAGCAATACCGCGATCTGGTCGCTCACATCCGCGCGCTCATCCCCGGGGTTTCCATTGGAACAGACATCATTGTCGGCTTCCCCGGAGAGACGGAGGCGGCTTTCGAGCAGACCTACAGGCTTTTGGAAGACTTGCGCATCGACGTCGCTCACTTAGCGCGTTATTCACCCAGACCCAATACCTACTCAATTAAGTTTTTGCCGGACGATGTCGCGGAAGAAGAAAAAATGAGGCGGTTCCGAGCGCTCGAAGAGCTTCAAAAAGTCGTCGTCGGGGAAATCAATCAAAAATTTTTGGGCAAAGTCCAACCCGTGCTTTTTGAAAGCCAGGCAAAGGGCAAATGGCGCGGACGCACCCCAACCAACCGTTTGGTCTTTGTTGAAAGCGACCAAAACCTATACGCTCAGACGCGGGATGTGCGCGTCACCTGGGCTGGTCCCTGGTCTTTGCAGGGCGAATTGATCTCGGAATGATCCGACGCAAGTCTTTAGCCAGCTCAGGAGGCTGACCTCAGGCGTCATCGCGGTTGCATCGCAGCCGTAGCACGCCCGGCGGCTTTAAGCCGCCAGTGTTTTTTCCGGGAAATCGCATAAATCCAAAACCGGACATTGCGGACATTTCGGTTTCCGCGCCTGGCAGCAGACCCGCCCAAGCGTGATCAGGTTCAAATGCAAGCTGCCGAAGGTCGCCGGGTCTCCGATCCGTTCGAGGTATTCATGCGTTTTTTCGACATTGAGGTTCGCGGGGCGCAAGCCGATTCTGCCGCTGACGCGGAAGATGTGCGTATCGACCGGAAAAGCCGGCATATCGAGCGCGAACACCAAAACGATGGCAGCGGTTTTGGGACCAACTCCCTTGAGGTTCATCAGCCAGGCACGGGCTTCATCGACCGACAGATCCTATAACCAATCCAATGAAATTTCTCCCCGCTCCTCACTGACAGCCCGCAGAGCCGATTGGATGTTGGGACCTTTTTGTTGCGCCAGCCCGGCGACCTGGATCACCTTTTGCAGTTCCTGCGGGTCGGCGTCCCGCACTTCTTCCCAGGTGGAATAGCGCGATTTAAGCGCCAAAAACGCTTTGTCGCGGTTGATGTCATTCGTGTTTTGAGACAGAATCGTGCACACCAGTTCATCGACAGGCGGCAGATATGCGTGCCACTCCGGCACACCAAACGCCGAGCTCAAACGCTGGTTGACCTCCCCAAGCTTTCGCGCCCTCAGGCGGTCCGCTTCCGTCAGTTCCATGCTAATCCAGCAGCTGAATTGGCCTTGCCAAACGCAGCCGACCCACTTCGATGCCGCGGAAGTTTTTCAAAATCGGCTGGTTGAAATGTTTGAAAGCCTCCGATTCCATCTCCGCTTCAAACCCAAACAGTTTCATCAGTTCGACCACAAGCAGATGCGTGGCGCGCCGGGTGATGTCGCCGTCCGCGATTTTGAAGGCAATGCCGATCCCCTTTGAGTTCGGACCAAGCGCGCCTGCCCGGATCCCGATCATCTGATAGCCTTCGGCGCCGCCTTTTGAAATTACCTTTCCTCCCATTACCTGCATCAGCACCGTATCCACCTGATTTGGACCCGCGATCATATTGGGAAAACTTGTCATGGCATTGCAGATTTTTTCGCACGATCGCTGCGTGTTCGGTTCCAGGTAGCGAGGATCTGCCAGTTTGGCGGTCGCCCAGGCAAAGCGGCTCAGAGGCATCGCGTAAACCGGAGCGCTGCAGCCGTCCACGCCGTAAATTAAATCATCCCGATGCATTCCGCACATATTCGCCACAGTTTGGCGAATGGTTTGCTGCACCGGATGAACTGGTTCGAGATAATTGTCAAGGCTGAGCTCACGCATTTTTGCATGAGCGAGCATGCCGCTGTGTTTCCCGGAGCAGTTGTGGCGGTAAGAATCCGGTTCTTCACCGCGCGCCCGCATGGCGAAACTGGTTTCCTTATCCGAGGGCCAGTGCACGCCGCACTGCAGGTCCTGCAACCCGATCCCGACCTTTTGGTGCAGCCCTTTCAGGACCCGCACATGGTCGTCGGTTCCGGTATGCGAGGCGCACATGATTGCCAGCTCTTCGTCATTGATCCCAAAAAGCTCCACGCCGCCCATTTCTACGAAAGGCAGCGCCTGAAACGGTTTCATTGAACTGCGCGGAAAGGTGACAAAATCGGGATTTCCGAACGATGCCAGCAGCTTTCCGTCCGAATCGACCATCGCCAAAGCCCCCAAATGAAAACTCTCAACAATACCACCCCTGGTGGCTTCTACCAGGGTTTCGTAACCAGCGCAAACATCCATGTTTATCCCCTTTCCCGGCAATTAATTTCGTAATATGTCGTGATGCCCCAATGCAATCGGTTGTAAAAAAGTTCGCTGTTGAACAAATCGATCTTGCTCATTCGGTCAATAATGACCGGGATTTTGGCGTACCATTCTTCCAATGGAGCTTTCGCGGCACAAAGTTTTTCGAAGGTTTTGTTGATGAAGGAAATGTGCTTTGCCATCGTTTTGATCTGTTCCTTGTCCACCAGACCGCTTCGGGCTGAAACGATCTGATAATCCTTGAAGCGTTTTGAGGCTAATTCCTTCAGGTCTTGTTCCCATCGGTCCAGGTCAGAATAGGCAAGAAAAGGAGGTTGGTCTATCAAAACACTATCGCCCACAAAGACAACTTTTCGCTCAGGGATGATCGCCCAAAGTCCGGCTATATTTGAACCGGGATGATGTTCCAGATCGATCGAGAGCCGGTCCAGATGCAGGCTCATTTTTTGGTCAAAGTGCAGTTCCGGCGTCTGCATGCGGTTCGAACTGCCTGGTGTTTCGTGCGTTTCGTGCGATCCGGTTTCGTCCGCGATTTTCAGCGACGCGAGTCGGGAACGGATTGGCGCGATCGTGTCGGCATGCGCGACCAAAATCGATTCACTGCCGCGAATGCTTAAGACGCGGTCATAATTTGTATCCATAACAACCATATAGCGGGGTTTGCCAACAGACGCGCGGGCAGCAAATTCCCTCCAGGAATTGGCTTCATCGTGTCGCGAAGGGCAATCGATCAGCACGACCCCATGTTCGTTCTGAATTATTCCCGCGACCAAGCCAAGCGAATTGTGTACGATGAAAACATTATCCGCGATTTCTTGCATAGCTCACCTCCGATTGGAGGAATTATAGCCAAAGGAAGGGATATCCGCCAATATTTGCTGCCAGCTCGCCTTTCCTATTGGGTTTAAGGTGCGCAAACCGGTGACCCCTTGAGCGCGCCAACGGTCGCCGCGTTCAGCCGCATTCCGAAATAGTCTGAAGGATCAAGGGTGTTTTTGATGTCCAGCTCGTTCAGGTAACCGCCTTTACCATCATCTTTGACAATGGAAACGTGCAAATGGATCCCCGTAGGCGCGCCGGGATAGCCGGAAAAATTGCCCTGATACCCGATCAGATCGCCTTGTTTCACCGGTTTGTCCCACGTGCCAGCTGGAAAGGCGGGATCGATCAACGGATTTCCGTTCACGTCTGCCATGTGGGTCATATAGACCCATATCTGACGGGAAGGATCCAGAGGATCCTGAGGGATGCGGATGATTATTGAAGACTTCCAATCTTGCTCGCGGGTTAAAAACCCCTCATAAGGCGCGTAAATCGGGGTTTGTCCCACCGGATTGCCTCCAAAAATATCCAAACCTGTATGCAGCTTGAATGGCGAAAACGAGTCGCCATAAAAGTAGCCGATAAACCCGCTCGTTGGCAACACAAAGGGGGCATTCGAACAGCGCGAAAGGGCTGCTTTTTCCCAGTCACGATGCTCTTCCGGATGCCGGATATAGTCGATCACAGCTTTGTTGCGTCCCTCGACCCAGGTCCGCAGATAAGCCAAGACTGCCTTCCCGAAAAACAATCCTAAAGTCAATATCAAAATCGCGCCAAGGGCGCCAATCACAAGCATCAATTTTCTGTTTGGTTTCATTCCAGGGATTATACGCCAATTTAAAACCATCCTTAAAGCTCGGAAAAGTGCCATAAAATGCTGGTACAATTCAGGTAACCGATTTTGGTCTCAATTTGGAACAAAGTTCTTCTTTTGTACGTCTTTCTTAATGTGAAATGTGAATAGAAATCAGAAACAGGAGTTTGTTATGAATAAAAAACAATTATTAGCACTATTCTTGGCAATTTCCTTGCTCTTGCCGGCGTTTTTTGGAATCGGCAAAGTCAAGGCAGCCTATCCAAGCTTCACGATCGCGGAAGTGAAAACAGACCAATCCGTCACCATCAACACCAAGGACATGCCAAAAGATTTGGACTTCAAGGTCCTTTTGGGTGAATACAACACCAAAGGCAAGGACGGCATTGAAGTGGCAACCTTCAACTCCGGCGATGGCGGAGCCTTCGCGGTGACCGTGAATATCGCGGACGCGCTGAAGGGACGCGCCATCATTTCAATCCGCATCGAAAGCCTGACCGGCGGTTATTATTACTACAACTGGTTCTGGAACAAGCAGGATGGCGGCACCTGGCCCGATCAGACAGCCACCACCCAACCGTCCACTCAGACCCCCGCTCCGACCCAGGCGCCCGCTGACAAGAATGTCCCGACCATCTCCATCAAGGCAGTCGAAGCCGGCAAAACCGTAACCATCGCCGCCAAAGACTTCCCCAAAGGTGTTGAATTTATAGCGCTGATGGGCAAGATGTGGACCCAGGGCATCAAAGGCATCGAATCTGGTCAGATCACCTCCAGCGACACGGGCTCTTTTGAAGCGACCTTCGATATTCCCGCCGAGTTGGCTAACGAAAAACAGATCTCCATCCGTCTCCAGGCAAAAACCGGCGGCTGGTATTCTTACAACTGGTTCTACAACCAAACCCAAACCACTGCGACCGAGACTCCGACAACGGAACCGACCACTGCCCCTACCCAGCAGCCACCCGCGGTGAAGTACCCCGTCTTCAGCATCGCCGCGGTTGAAAAGGACAAAACCGTAACGATTGAGGGCAAAGACTTCCCAGCGGATACCGAGTTTACGGTTTTGATGGGCAAGATGTGGACTCAGGGAATCAATGGCATCGAAGCAGGCACCTTTGCCTCGGGCAAAGGCGGAGAAATCAGCGGGACCTTCGATATCCCCGCCGAACTGGTGGGTTTAGCGCAGATCTCCATCCGCCTGCAGGCAAAAACCGGCGGCTGGTACGCGTACAACTGGTTCTGGAACAGCACAACCAATAAATAACCCGTTTTTTCTGACAAAAAGTCCACTTTATGAGTGGACTTTTTTTAATGGAAATTTGACATTCAGGATCAGATGATATGGTATCATTTGGATTAAGATGAATAATAAAATCACAATTATCGAAGGTCCTACACCGGAGTTTCGGGTCATAAACAGACCCTTTGCGATGGACGGTTCGGTCAACTGGGCGGGGACAATTTTTGAAGGCCCCTTCCTTTACGATACCGCCTTCACCAATCTGCGTACCTTCGATTCTCAAAAATTGTTGGACCGCTGCCTCGATGCCTGGTCTGCCAACCAAACCATGTACCTTGAATATCGCGATCATCTCGGCATGCGGCGCGAAGATCCGATCCTGGCGGCTCGGGCTTTGACCATCGATGAAGGCGATCTACTATATCTCTGGGTGAGGCGTGAAGCCGCTGGCGACGAGCAGGCCGATCCGGAGGATGACGACGAAGTCCCCTTCTAAAAATTTGTCACCCGTCCGGCAGACGCGGCCGAAAGCCACCCTACCTAATAGAAAAAACCACCGTTGCGGTGGTTTTTTTGTGCCCCAGGAGGGAATCGAACCCCCAACCTAGGCGTTAGGAGTGCCTCGCTCTGTCCATTGAGCCACTGGGGCATCTTTGAGGCTTGGATTATACCATCAGGGCAGATAGTCCCAGGGGTTTACCGGCGCGTTGGCATAACGAATTTCAAAATGGAGGTGCGCTCCGGTTGAATTTCCGGTTGTGCCGGCGGTGCCGATCACGCTGCCCTGGAATACGTTGTCTCCACAGCGCACGCTGAGGGTGTCCAGATGCTCGTAAAGCGTGGTATAGCCGTTGCCGTGATCGATTACCACAAAGTTACCGTAGCCGCCTTCCATCCAGCCGGCATAGACCACCGTGCCCGAATCGGCTGCGAAAAGCGCTGACCCCATGCCAGAGCCCAGATCAACGCCATTATGTCCGGGACCAAAATCGTTTCCTGAAAGATAGTGGACTGCTGAAGGCCAGATGAAAAAACCATTGCCGTACAAACCCACCGAATCGAGCAGGCAGGCACCCGGTCCCACCCATCCGCTCACCAGACGGCCCTCGGCATCGCGGGTGACCGCGGCATAACTGATCGGTACCAATTCGCGTTCTCCGCCCGGCACCATCACCTGGGTTCCGGGTTCGATCACAGGGTTGGCAAGATCAAGATTGTTGCCGATAAAAAGCAGGATGTCATTGATGGTTGCGCCGTAACGGGAAGCGACCGAACTGAGCGTGTCGCGGCTGCGCCAGGTGTGATAGATCCCATCCACCGGAGGGATGTTGATCACCTGCCCAACCGAGAGATTGTCGGCATTGTCCTGCATGGCGTCATAATTGGCAAAAAGGATCGATGACATCGAAATGCCGTAGCTGTTGGCGAGCCCCCAGATCGAATCGCCGCTGACCACGGTATGCTGGATCATTTCGGTGCGCAGTTCATTTTCGCCGACCGTATAAAGATTCTGATCCCGTTTCAGCCCGTCTTCTTGAGTCGGGGCGACAAAACCCGGCAAATTGGCATTGGAGGGATTGTTTTCATAATCCGGGGTAACCCCCAAATTGCCAGGCTGGTTATATGCCTGCATGGATCGGGCAATGCGCGGTTGCCAAAAGAGCATCGTCAAAAGCGCCAAACTCAGCATGATCGCCGTGACCCATGAGAAAACGGTCAGGACTATCTCACGCTGCGCGCGCCTGGTATCTTCATTTTTATCAGACATGGCTACCTCTTGCTGTTGGGTATACTACATGTCCGCCAAATTATCCAGAAAATCCGCGTTGGTTTTGGTTTTTTCCATCTTTTGCAGGATCGCTTCTGTTGCCACCGCGGTATCCATTCCGGCGCCCTGCGGCGGCGGGGCGACCATCTGCAGGTACATGCGGCGCATCAGCCAGACCCGCTGCAATACTTCGGGTTTGAGCAGCAAATCATCGCGGCGAGTAGAAGATTTTTCGATATCGATCGCCGGGAAAATACGCCGTTCCTGCAGGCGGCGGCTGAGGATCATTTCCATATTGCCGGTACCTTTGAATTCTTCGTAAACGACGTCATCCAGACGGGAACCGGTATCCACAAGCGCGGTGGCAATAATCGTCAGACTTCCGCCGTCTTCAAGGTTGCGCGCCGCGCCAAAAAACCTCTTGGGCGGATAAAGCGCCGAAGGATCCATCCCACCGCTCAGCGTGCGCCCGGAGGGATTTACGACCATGTTATAAGCGCGGGCTAGCCTTGTGAGGGAATCCATCAGGATAACCACGTTCAAACCGTTTTCGACCAGTCTTTTTGCCCTGTCAAGCGAAATTTCAGCCATGCGCACATGCGCCTGCACGGGTTCATCAAAAGTGCTGGCAATCACTTCCGCGTCGACCGAACGATCCATGTCCGTGACTTCTTCAGGCCTTTCGCCGATCAGGGACATGATTTGGCGGACTTCGGGATGGTTGACGCTGATCGCGTTGGCGATATCCTTCAGGATACTGGTTTTGCCTGCCTTGGGAGGCGAAACGATCATCGCGCGCTGCCCGCAGCCGATCGGCGCCACCATGTTGATCATTCGCGTCGAAAGATTCATGCCGTCATATTCGAGATTCAGCAATTTGTTGGGGAAAATCGGCGTGAGCGATTCAAATTTAGGCCGTTTGCGGGCTTCATCCGGCGTGAGACCGTTAACCGATTCGACTTTCAGCAAACCCTGATGGCGTTCCGATTCCCGCGGCGGGCGCACGTGTCCAATCACCAAATCTCCTGACCGCAGATCGTAGCGTCTGAGTTGCGCCTGGGAAACATAAACATCCTCGGGTCCAATGCGATAGTTGCTGCGTAAAAAGCCGATCCCTTCGTTCATGATTTCCAAAACCCCGCCGCTGATTTCGAGCCCTTCGGCTTCTGCCATGGATTGGGCAATCTTGACGATCAGACTGTCACGTTTAAGTCGTTTGATATTCTCGATGTTGAGGTCTTTGGCGATTTTTAGTAATTGTTTGTCGGTTTTTTGTTCAAGTTCAACAATTTCCATTGAATTTCTCTTTCTCTTTAGCCCAAGGCTGGGGTTCTGACCCTAAATCAAAGCGTCAGTAGGTGCTGATAAACCTAAAATTTGCTATTAAACTCCATAATAACTAAAAAGGTTCTGAATCTTGGGGGTACCCCGAATGTAGAAATTAGTATGTTTCTTTCGTGAATTAACAGGTATTATAACAGTTTTCCCAACGAGCGCAAGCGGGATGTACGGATTCTGTTGTGAAGAGGTCAGAACTGGACCTTTCGCATTATCCACCCGTTTCACCGTGGATACTTACAAAAGTTCAGGATGACGAGGGCCTTGTCATTCTGAGCAGATCGACTGCCCGTGTACTTGGTGCTTTCCCGGTTGTCATTGTGAGCGCAGCGACTGCCTGCGCACTTGGTGCATTCCCGGTTGTCATTCTGAGCGGAGCGAAGAATCTTTCATCATTTTATCCTGCCAAAACGTATCCCTCCGGTCGTTCAAACCGCAGGATCCTTCGGCTTCGCCTCAGGATGACGTGGCGCTTGTCATTCTGAGCAAAGCGACTGCCTGCGTACCTGGTGATTTCACAGTTGTCATTCTGAGCGAAGCGAAGAATCTTTCATCATTTTATCCTGCCAAAACGTATCCCTCCGGTCGTTCAAACCGCAGGTATTCGGCTTCGCCTCAGGATGACATGGCGCTTGTCATTCTGAGCCGAGCGACTGCATGCGTACCCCCGTCTTCCCAACCTGTCATTCTGAGCAGAGCGAAGAATCTATTAACCATCAAACCTAACGCAACCAATTTTTTAGGTAATCCAACCGCAGGATCCTTCGGCTTCGCCTCAGGATGACGTGGCGGTTGTCATTCTGAGCGAAGCGAAGAATCTTTTATTTATCACACCTAAGGCAACCGCCATGTCGGGTAACCCAACCGCAGGAGCCTTCGGCTTCGCCTCAGGATGACATGGCGTTTGTCATTTTGAGCGAAGAGAATATTTCCATTCCTGTGCATAATCTTCCTGAACAGAAATATGTTGTCCCTGCTTGATAATCATGAAAGAAATACCTGCATCGCTCAAATCCTTCACTCCTTATTCTGGATATGAGGACTTAAAATGTCACAGAAATTCTTTGCCTATATCTATTATCGTGAATTGCGCCTAGATACTTCTAATTTGTCATAATTATTTTTTGAATAATTCCGAATGTGTTCCAAGACGGTAGAGCATGAGAACAAGCACATCGTTCCGAAGTTCATATATCAATAAACAATCCGGTTCGATGTGACATTCTCTTGTTCCCTTATAATTGCCAGATAGGTCATGGTCGCGACAGTTTTCATCCAGTCTGCCACCATTCGCCAGAATGTTTACAATCTTAAACAACCTATCCAGATCCCTCTTCTGTTTTTTTGCCAGCTTAAGGTCTTTTTTAAACTGATTTGTGAATTTGACCTCGTACTTCATACATCCAGCGCTGTTCTGAGATCATCTATATTGGTATAACCCTTTACACTGCTATCAGAAGCGATGCGTCTGCCTTCTTCAATGGCAGCTGCCGTTATCTCATTTGGAGTGTCCAGCTTTAGCGAAAAAGGTATTCCGTTTTCACGGATAGTTGTTCTGAGAAACATGTTGATGGCAGTGGTCATATTCAGCCCCAGATCGGAAAAAATCTGATTCGCCTGCTCCTTTACGTCCTTTTCTGTTCGGATATTCAAATTCGTTGTAGTCATTGCATCTACCTCCATTCCTGCGGAAAGTATACATAATTATTTGTGTGTTGTCAATACATAGTCATTACAATATGCATTGATGTCAGTACATAGTATACATTTTTAGAAAAGTTTTACGAGTTGTATAGTGATCAATGTCTGGAGTTATGGAGGAAAAGATATCAGGACATCGAGGTGCAGATTGATCAAGGATATAACCCATTTAGATTATCAGGAATTGAGACAGATAAGTCCGGAGGCGGCCAGGCGAGCGATCTTCCTGGTTTTAAAAGCACCCGAAGGGAATGTAACGGCGGCAGCCTGAATCCAGAGTGTGAGCAAGGCGGTGGGTTTCTTTCATTCTGAGCGGAGCGACTGCCTGCGTACTTGGCGCTTTCACAGTTGTTATTCTGAGCGGAGCGAAGAATCTGTTAACCATCAAACCTAAAGCAACCAATTTTTTAGGTAATCCAACCGCAGGATCCTTCGGCTACGCCTCAGGATGACGTGGCGGTTGTCATTCTGAGCAAAGCGACTGCCTGCGTACCTGGTGATTTCACAGTTGTCATTCTGAGCGAAGCGAAGAATCTTTCATCAATTTTTCCTGCCAAAAAAGAATCCCTCCGTTCGTCCAAACCGCAGGATCCTTCGGCTTCGCCTCAGGATGACGTGAGGGCGCTCGCAGGATCCTTCGGCTTCGCCTCAGGATGACGTGGAGGACGCTCGCAGGATCCTTCGGCTTCACCTCAGGATGACGTGGGGGGCGCTTGCAGGATCCTTCGGCTTTGCCTCAGAATGACGTAGGGGCGCTAGCAGGATCCTTCGGCTTTGCCTCAGGATGACGTGGAGGACCCTCGCAGGATCCTTCGGCTTTGCCTCAGGATGACGTGGGGGCGCTAGCAGGATCCTTCGGCTTCACCTCAGGCTGCCGGGTCGAATAAGCAAAACATTCTCAAACCCCCATGCAAAAAACGAGCGCTCCAACGTTTGTTGGAGCGCTCTTGTGCTGTAAAGCTTAGCCTTTAGCGGAAAATCAAAGGCAGCCAGGTATCCAACCCGCCAACCGTGATGGTCACGGTTGCCCAGTCGGTAAAGCTGCCGGTGATTCCAGGCAGGGAAATAAAGTAATACTCAAACGTATCGGTTCCGAAGAAACCTTCATTTGGAGTATAGGTGAATGAGCCGTCCTGATTCAGAACCAGAGTGCCGTTCATAGGCTGGGTCTTGATATCGACAAAGCCGACATCTCCAGCACTGCCCGGTCGGTCGTTCTCCATCACGCCAGGCGCTTCCACCACCAGTTCGGTTTCGAACGGCGTGAAGTAAGCGTCATCAACCGCCACGGTTCCGATATGGAAGATGGCAGGATCGGTTTCTTCCAGCGCGGTGTTGTGGGCATCGTTGTCATGTTTGGCTGTGTTGGCGACATCAACGTCGATCTTGTCGGTCACGACCTTGGCATCATAACTGATGATAATTGGTTCCATGCCCGCAGGAGCGTAATCGAAACAGACGACCAATCCATTCGCAGGAGCGGGACCGTCATGCTGATAAGTCACGCCGATGGTTCCGTCCGCGTTTTCAAGCCCGATGGTATTGTAGGGAGGCCATTGTCCGACCACATTGTCAAAGGCAAAAAGGATGTCCGCGCCGGATGCTACTGGTTCACTGACCGTCCAGGCAAACACCTCAACGTCCATAGAAAGAGCCGGATTGTCAAAGAATTCGACATCATCATACTCGACGATCCATCCAGCCCCTCCGCCCAAGGTAGCAGCTGTGATACCCTTGTTCAGGGCTTCGTCATAAACAACTTTCATATCGCTCATGAACATCGCCATCACATCGTTGGGTGCCAGCGGATTCGGGAATTCCTGAGTTTCATAGTTCCACCAATTTTCTTGTGACAGCGCACCATTCATGTAGACGTGACCATCGGAGGCGAAAATCGGAGGTTCGGAAGTTACACCATCAAACCAAGACATATTCGCGCCGATATTGGTGTATTGCCATAAATAGAAATCTCCGTCTTCACCCGCGCCGGGAATGCCAGGATCCGTGGTGAGGCCAAATTGTTCCAGATCCATGTAGCCGCCGCCAATCGGGGTCTTACAGGTCGGATCGGTCATGTTGTCAGTCACGATGTAATTGCTGGTCACCTTTGGCACGGTCCCTTCCCACTTGATGGTTCGGGTTTGCGCGTCATAGGTTGCGGGAGTTTCTGAACCAACCACGCTCAGGCTGCCGTCAACATATTCAACTTCTTCCGGAAGCATGTCTTCGATGGTGTACTGAAGATCCTGATCGGTGAAGTTGGGATTGATTTGAATTTCATAGCTGACGGTATCACCCTTCCGGGCAGATTCAACATTGACCCTCTTTTCAACATCGTTGCCAAACCGGTACAGGTTCACTTCGGTGGTCGAGACCACGTCGGTGGCATCGGGATTGGCGAGAATGCTGAACAGACCATACCAGGCAGACGGAACGGGCATATCTGGGATATTCCAGTTGACAGTCACGTCATAAGGCTCCAGCGTGCCGGCGGTTTCGGGTCCGAGCACTTCGAGATTACCGGCATCTTCCGGATAAATCACCGCTTCGGTGTATTTGATTTCGTCACCGGCCGGATCGCCTTCCCAGTTTTGGATCATGACCCACAGCGGCAGTCCGGCAGGGATGCCCGTGATGGAGATGTATTCCAGGGCGGTGGCGGTAGCGGATTGGGCAACCAAATAATCCGGATTCGGAACGGGACCAATGCCGAAGAACATGTCGAGGTCACCGGCGGTCGTATCAAGGATTTCCATCACCAGGCGGTCGGCGTCTTCGTCCAGGGTGAAGGTTTTCCACCAAACCTGTGAAAGGTCATCAAACGGCTCCCGATTGGTAGGATCGGGCGTGAGGTTGATCATGGTGTCGGTACCGGGGATCAAACCGGAAACAAGAGCTGTAAATTCTGTAATTTCTTTGGACTGAACGCCTTCGATCACCACACCGCCCTGATCGCGGAGAATTGTTTCGTCAATCAGGCTGGTCATTGTGCTGGGGAATGAGCGCACAGCGAACGGAATGGTAACAGCGCTGATGTCTTCACCCGTGCTCCATTTGGCGGTTGTCGCGTAATTGAGACGGCCAAAAACAAATTCTTCGGACGGCGCGTTAGAGACATCGAAGGTCACGGTGATTTTCTGGGTGCCGTTTGGCGCGATTGTAAAGGTCTCGGGGCTAACGGTCACATCCAGACGATCGTCACTGTCCAGAGTGAGCGTGTAAGTGGCTTCAACATCCGCAACACTGGTGAAAGTGCGTTCGAAACTGCAGACACCCACACAAGTCGTATTCTGGTAAGAGGGGATATTCAGAGTTCTGACATCACCACCTTCAGCCGGGTCGGCCGCGACAAAGCCATCATAGGTTTCATCCATGATCAAACCGATCAAGGCGGCTTTGGTCATATCCAAACGGCCTGAACCGTAATCGAACTCGTCAACGTCTTTGTAATCGTAATCCTTGGTGGTTCCGCTCAGCGCGGTCATCATCAAGGCAGATTTGCGTGCGGCGGTCGACCAAGTCGGGTGCAGTTGGGTCATCAGAGCCAACGAGCCGGCAACATGGGGGCTCGCCATTGAAGTACCGGACATCAAACCATATTCGGTGTCAGGTTCAACCGAGTCGTAAGCTGCCAATACGTTGGTACCAGGAGAAGCAATTTCGGGAACCAGAACGTCAGCCAGGGTGAACGGACCGCGGGAACTGCTCTGATTGAGCACGTCGCCCCATTCCGGTTCGACCTGAGAACCGTAGGCGGCTTCCATGGTAACGGTCATGCCGGCTTCTGCCAGGTCAACGATCGCGTCGCCGTCAGTCTTTGAAACCATGACAGCGGGAACGGTGGTTTCTTCCAGAGCGCCCATGATGATCGGCGCGCCGGGGGCATTATTGCGCATGATGACCGCAATCGCGCCCGCGCCTGCAGCATTGGTTACCTTTTCAAGGAAACTGCAGCCGCCGCGGGTTACGATCGCGACGCTTTCCGCAAAGTATCCCTCAGGGAAGGGTGAAGCGCCGTCAATCAGACAGGCTGCGTCGTAGTCAGGGTCATCAACGCCGCCCCATTTAAAGGTAACGTCCACCAAATCCTGTTCCAAAGCGGGGCCGGAGCCAGGCAGACCGACCGCGGAATATTCGGTGGCATCGCCAGGATTGACGATCACAGGGTTACCGAAAATGCGGCCGTGATTGGTGTTGGCAACGATCAGCGTCCAGGGAGCGGCTTTGTAGGTAGTTGAAACACCAGGACCGGAGTTGCCCGCGGAAGTTGCGGTGATGGCGCCGGCGTCTGTGGCTTCAAGGAATGCCATCTCGGTGGCGCTGAGGTAAGGCACCTCACCCGGACCGGATGTGGGACCAATGGAATAGTTCAAAACGTCGACCTGGTTTGCGATCGCGTCCTGAACAGCGCTCACGGTGGCAGAATTGGCGCAGCCGTCGGCAGTACAAACATCAAAAGCGATGATATTGGCATGCGGCGCCATGCCGGTGATTGTCACATTGCTGCCAAAATAATTGAAGGTAACTGTGTTGCCGGCAGCGGTCGAAGCCGTATGGGAGCCGTGGTCATCAGAATCTTCGCCTCTGATCGGTTCGTTTGTGTAGGCATAGACACCGACGAGTTTATTGTTACAGACATAATTCTGAGGATCGGACGCGCAAAGACCCTTATAGACACCGTCGCCAAAGGGATTGATGTGGACATATCCATCAACCGGTCCAACCTCCGCGAACGAAGGATGATCCATGTTGATGCCGGTATCCAGAACGCCGACCAAAACGCCCTCACCCTTGGGAGAGTCATCGCCAGGAACATAGGTGCTGTCCCAAACGCCGTCCACGCCAAGGAAAGCGGGGCTGGTATCCGTATCGGGCTGCCAGATTTGATCGGGATAAACTTCTTTGACACCGTCCATTTGGCGGACAGAAGCGGCTTCCTGCGCGCTCATCTTGGCGGCGAAACCGTTCAGGACCACGTCGTAGCGGGCGTAGACTTCGAGATCGCGTCCCAGAAGGCTCTCTGCAGAAAGAATCGCGGCATCAAGTTTTTGGTTAAGGTAAGAAAGATATGACTGTGAGGCATCGGAGGTCACATCGATCTTTCCGGAATCGTCGCGGTCAGGGGCGGCAAACACGCTGATACCACCCTTATAAGTTGCCAATGAAGGCTCATCAAACTGAACGATGAAGCCGTCAACTCGTTGAACTTCACTGACCCAGGCGAGTTCCCCTTCGGTTAATGCCTGTTTGTCAATCGGCTGGAACTGATAGGTTTCCAGTCCGGGTGCTGGGGTTTGGGCGATGGCGGGGCTGAAAAGCATTCCGGCAATCAAAACCAAACTCAGCAAACGTAAAAACATTTTTTGCATTGCACTACTCCTCATTAATAAATTTGGGATCCTAAGATTTCCGGTGAGTTGCATGCCTCAACAACACTTCCGGATATTTTCCAACAGAAAGTGCCATTTCTGAATTGGTGAACAAATTGAAATGTCTCTCCCATACTCTAATTGGAAAGTTATTATACCTGAAATCCTCATGATTTCAGCTTCATAGCACATTCCTTGGACAAAGCGTGCGCGAAAGGTCTGGATTTTCCCAGACAATCCGGCAAAGTGTATAATCAAACCAGCGAAAACAGCGGAGATTTTATGGCAACCCGTCCTACCACCAAAAAAACCACCACCCGGAAAGCCGCGGCACCCAGATCAGGCAAGCGAAAACCCGCTTCCACAACGCGTGCTTCCGCAAAGCCGAAAGCAAGCGCCTCCCGTGCCGCTGGCAAAACCACCGCGCGTCCGCAGCCACCACAGCCCGAAAGGACCCCGCTTTCGCCAGAACGCAGGCGCGATATCATCGGTATTGTCCTGATTTTGATCGGAGTCCTCACTCTTTTGAGCGCTCTCACCGCGCAATCAGGTCAGCTTACCCGTTGGTGGAACGATGCCCTGCAAAAATGGATCGGTTGGGGGGCATACGCCCTGCCGCTGCTGTTTTTGGCGTTGGGCGGCTGGTTTTTGCTCTCCCGCGTTGAACACCTTCCAAAGGTAAACCTTGAGCGTGTCGCCGGGGTTTTTCTGCTCTTTTTGAACCTATTGGTATGGTTTGAACTGATCGACAGCAGTTTTCCGCCAATTGGCGCTCCGTCCGGCGGCGGTTTGATCGGCGCGGCAATTTTTTCGACGCTTAAATCCTTGCTCGGCAATGCCGGCTCAGTATTGGTGCTGATTGCCTGGCTGCTGATCGGTCTGGTGCTTTTGGTAGATCTTTCCATGGCTGACCTGGCTGCCCGGATCACTGCCGGACTTCAGCGCCTGAGAGGCAAAGTCGACAAGGACCTGAGGGCTCGCAGAGCCGAACGATTGGAAAAAGCCCAGCGCAAAGCAGAAACAGCCCCGCCTGTGATCCGTGAAATGCCTGTCCGCCAAGCGATAAAACCAGCGGTTCCGCAAACGGATGCGGCAAACATCGCCTCAGAAGACGCTGAAACCCCGCATACCCAGCCCGAATGGCAATTGCCGATCGCCGCGGACCTGCTCGACCCGGTCAAAGCCGCTCCGCCGGACAGCGAGTCAGATGAAGACCGCGCCCGCGTGATTGAAGAGACCTTGCGTTCCTTCAACGCTCCCGCCAATGTGGTCGAAATCCGCAGGGGACCCACCATCACCATGTTTGGCGTCGAACCGGATTATCTCGAGTCGCGCACCGGGAAAACCAAAGTGCGCGTGAGCAATATCACCCGCCTGGCGGACGACCTGGCAATGGCATTAAAAGCCTCCCGCATCCGCATGCAGGCTCCGGTCCCCGGCAAAGGCTATGTCGGGGTTGAGGTGCCGAACAACAAAACCGCTATGGTATCCCTGCTCGAAATTGTTGAAAGCCCGACCTACCTCAGCAATCCTTCGCCGCTCAAATTCGCGCTGGGCAAAGATGTCACCGGCAAGCCCTTTACTGCCGACCTGGCGGCAATGCCGCACCTGCTGATTGCCGGCACCACCGGCTCCGGGAAATCGGTCTGCGTAAACACGATTCTGACAGGCTATCTGCTGCACCTCTCGCCTGACCAGCTGCGCCTGTTGCTGGTCGATCCCAAACGGGTTGAACTGACCGTTTACAACGGTATTCCCCATCTTCTGACCGACGTGATCGTCGATGCCGAAAAAGTAGTTGGGGCTCTCCAGTGGATGCTCAGAGAGATGGATTTACGCTACCGCATGTTCCAGGTCGCCGGAGCCCGCAACATCGACGAATACAATTATCATCAGGCAAAAGCCGGAGAAAAGAATCTTCCGTACATCGTCGTCGTGATTGACGAGTTGGCGGATCTAATGATGCTCGCTCCGGATGAAACCGAACGCTCGCTCACGCGATTGGCGCAATTGGCGCGCGCGACGGGTATTCATCTGATTATCGCGACACAAAGACCCTCCACGGATATCATCACAGGGCTGATAAAAGCCAATTTCCCCGCCAGAATCGCCTTCGCGGTAGCTTCGGGTGTGGACAGCAAGGTTATTCTGGATCAACCCGGCGCGGAAAGGCTTTTGGGACGCGGGGATATGCTCTTTCAGGCGCCCGATGCACCCTCGCCCGTGCGTCTGCAGGGGGTGTTTGTTTCGGATGCCGAAATTTCCGCGATCGCCGAGTTTTGGCGCATTCAAAACACGCTGGACGGCGCGCCGGAACGCCCGGACAAAGCCATTATCGCTACGCGCAGTCATCTTCCGATGACACAGGAACCCCTGTGGAAGGAACTTCAGAAAGATCCGAACGCCGATCCGATTGAAGATGAAGCGCTCAAGATCATTCGCAAGGAAGGCCGGGCGTCGGTTTCGATGCTCCAACGGAAACTGCGCATCGGCTACACGCGTTCTTCGCGTCTGATCGAAAAACTGGAGGAGGACGGCATCATCGGACCGCCCAACCCTCAAACCGGCACCCGAGAGGTCTTGGACTGGGGCGACTACCCGCCGTTGAAGGACGAATAGCAAAACCTGGCAATCTGTTCAATGCTTTGCCAACCCCTTCATCTAACGCATAGGACGTGAGAACCTACCGCAAGATCCTTTGGGATACCCAATCATTTCACGGTGGGTACAGGAAGAGGCTCAGGTTGACGTGACCCTGCCTGCACCCGGCTCTTTTCCGGGTGTCATTCTGAGGCGGAGTCGACTGCCTGCGTACTGGACGCTGTTACGTTTGTCATTCTGAGCGAAGCGAAGAATCCTGCACCTACCTACCTTCGATTAATGGGTAGGTCGTGAGAACCTACCGCAAGATCCTTTGGGATACCCAATCATTTCACGGTGGGTACAGGCAGAAGCTCAGGATGACGTGACCCTGCCTGCACCCGGCTCTTTTCCGGATGTCATTCTGAGGCGGAGCCGACTGCCTGCGTACTGGGTTCTTTTCCCAGTAAGAATCCTGCATCCCGGGAGTTGTCGTGTATGTCATTCTGAGGCGGAGCCGAAGAATCTTGCACCACATTCCTTCATCTGACGAACAAGTCAAAATGCCCAACCGCAAGATCCTTCACCTAAGAGGCTCAGGATGACGTGACCCTGTCTGCGGACTGAGCCCTTTTCCCAGCAAGAATCCAGCACCAACTTCCCTTCAGCCAACGCGAAAGGTCTGGTCGGTGATTTAATTTGCCAGATTCTGCCCTTGCGTCTATAATAATCCCAAATTTCAATATTTGGAGCCTTTATCAATGTCAGAAAACGACGCCGCTATTTTACAGGAGAATAATCAGGAACAAGAACCAGAAGTAACCATGGAAAGTCTGATGGGGGAATATTTCGATGGCGAGGGTGTAAACATCGATATCCCCACCGCCGGAGAAATTCGCGATGGTATCATCGCCAGCCTTTCGGATAACCAGATTTTGGTCAGCATCGGAGCCAAATCCGAAGGTATTATCGCCGGAAAAGAATTTGAAGCCATCCCAAAAGATATTCTGGCAACTTTCGAAGAAGGCAAAGCCATCCCTGTTTATGTCATTACACCAGAAGATCATGAGGGCAACCTGATCCTCTCTTTTGTTCGTGCCGTGGAAGAACAAAGCTGGCAGGAAGCAGAAGATCTGCTCAAATCTGCCGAAAGTTTTGAATCGACCGTTGCCGGTTATAACAAAGGCGGTCTGATCGTTCCTCTTGCCACCATTCGTGGTTTTATCCCTGCCTCACAACTGGGCTTGAGCCGCCGACTGAGCATTTCGGGCAGCACCCCGGAAGAAAAATTCAAGGAATTCGTTGGCGAAACTGTTCAAGTTTGCGTTATCGAAGTTGACCGCCAGCGTCAGCGCCTCATCCTCAGCGAGCGCGCCGCCAGCAGCGAAACCCGCGAACAAATCCGCGACAAGATCCTGGACGACCTGCACGAAGGTGATGTCCGCAAGGGCCGCGTTACCAGTCTAGCAGACTTTGGCGCTTTCGTGAACATTGGCGGTGTGGATGGCCTGATCCACCTGAGCGAACTCTCCTGGGACCACCTCGAACACCCCAGCGAAGAGCTCAAAGTTGGCGATGAAATTGACGTAAAAGTCATCAGCATCGACCGCGAACGCCGTCGTATCGGTCTTTCTCGCCGCGCGATGTGCGAAAACCCCTGGAACGAACGTGTCAAGACGCTCAAGATCGGTCAGTTGGTCGAAGGCGAAATCACCCGTCTGACAAACTTCGGCGCTTTTGCCAAGCTGCACCTGCCAGGCGACCTCGAAGGTCTTATCCATATTTCCGAACTCTCGGAAGACCGCATTGACCATCCCAAACAGGTCATCAAACCCGGTGATGTGGTCACCCTGCGTATTCTCAAAATCGAAGAAGAAGACCAGCGCATCGGTTTGAGCCTGCGCCGCGTCGACTCCCCGGCATACGCCGACATGGATTGGAAATCTTTGGTTGCCGATTACAAGCTCGGATCGGACGGCGAAGGCGAAACCATTGGCGATTTCGTTGAAGAATCTGCCGAACCTGCCGAATCTGCCGAAGAGCCGGCTGTTGCCGATGAAGCCGCCGACACAGCCGAAAGCCAAACAACCGACGAAGGCACTGAAGAAGCCGCCTGATTCAAAAAATAAGGGATGCGTCGGAGTTCAATAAAAGCTCCGACGCTTTTTTTAACGCCATGAACTATTATATCGACGCCCATCAAGACCTTGCCTACAATATCCTTTCTTTCAACCGCGACTACAGTCGGTCGGTCCGCGAGACCCGCGCTCTTGAAAAACAAACTCCGGTCCCCGGGCTCACCAGTCAGACCCTCCTGGGCTGGCCCGAATACAATCAGGGGCATGTCGCCCTGGTGGTAGGAACGCTGTTTGCTGCGCCGGCACGAACCGAAAAACACCTCTATCCGAATCTGCTGGTTTACAACAACCCGCAGGAAGCCAACCAGGTTTATTGGCGGCAACTTCACCTTTACCACCAGCTCGCGCAGCAAAATCCGCGCGTCTACCGACTGATCGGCAGCAAAGAGGAGCTGCGGGCTCATCTGCGCGAATGGGAAACCCTGCCCGAAACACCGGATCCCAAAGATTATCTGCCTGTCGGCATCATTCCAAGCATGGAGGGCGCCGAAGGCATCACCGATTTGGATGAACTCCCAAAATGGTGGGATGCCGGCTTGCGCGCCATCGGTCTTGCCTGGGCGGGCAACCGCTTTTGCGGGGGCACGCGCGAGCCTGGTCCGCTGACCCAACTCGGGCGGGAATTGATCGAAAAAATGGCGGAGGTTGGCTTTATTCTGGACATTTCCCACATGGACGAAGCCGCCGCATTTGAATGTGTTGAACGCTATCCCGGTCGGGTGATCGCCAGCCATGCCAACGCGGCTGGGCTCGTGAAAGGATACGATAGCAACCGCCTCCTCAGTGATGAGCTCATCCGAGCGCTGGCGGAACGCGGCGGCGTGATCGGTGTGGTCCCCATGAACCGTTTCCTGAACTGGGATTGGGAAGCCGATGGCGGACGAAAAAATATTTCTGTCCGTCTGTTGGCGGAACAAATTGACCACATCTGCCAGTTGACAGGCTCCGGCGCGCATGTCGGTTTTGGAACCGACTTCGACGGCGGCATCGGTCTGCAGCAGGTCCCATTTGAGCTCGATTCCATCGCGGACCTGGCAAAAATCAATCCGTTTCTGACTGATCTTGGCTACAAACCAGCCGATTTGGATGCATTTGCCTCCGGGAACTTCCTGAAAGTGTTAGAATCTGTGTTAACGGAGTAGCAGATGAAATTTTCTGATCGCGCGGTTCTGATCGACCCGGACAATCACGCTGAACCAAATCAGGTTGAATTTGGATTTCCGAAAAATCGGGTACGCTCGGGTCTGACCGTCCTAATTCTCGGATTGCTCGCGTTGATCGTTGGTTTGAGACCTGACTTTTTTGGTTTGGATCGCGGTCTTAATATTGGTTTCTCTCAAATCGGTTTGATCCTGGTCGGATTGGGGATGATGACGTTGGGCGCGAGCAACACGCTGCGGGCTTTTTGGAGCTGCCGCGAAAAATCCCTGCTGGGCGACATCGGCACGCGAACAATCATGACCGGCTATGTGATTTGCGTCTTCACGGCGCTTGCCGACGCCTTTGGGTTCGGAACCAATCCGCCTCCTGAAGTGATGCTGGGAGTTCTGCAAAGCCGCGGCGTCATCATCGGCATGGTGGTGATTTGCGTCGGTTTAATCTTGATGTTTCGATTTCCAATTCCTCCAGCACCGGAACAATCCGTGCCTGAAGGATGTGATGGTGAATAAAGTTTGACAACCACTCCTGCCGCTCTGATTCGAACCTCCCTGCCCAATGGCTTAAAGATTCTGCTCAAGCCAATCCATACCGCCCCAATCGTCAGTTCCTGGCTTTGGTATGATGTTGGATCGCGTAACGAAATTGCCGGAAAAACCGGTTTGAGCCACTGGGTCGAGCACATGCAATTTAAAGGAACCCACCGCTTCAGCGGTTCCATGATGGAAAAAGCCGTCGCGAGAACAGGTGGTTATTCCAACGCCTTCACCAGCCCTGACTGGACTGCCTATTTTCAGACAATTCCGATTTCTGCGCTTGAAATGACGCTTGAATTTGAAGCCTCACGAATGCATGAATCGCTTTTTGACCCCGATGACGTCGAGTTGGAGCGCACGGTCGTTCTTTCTGAACGCGAAGGAAACGAAAACGATCCGCAGTTCTTATTGGACGAGCTGGTTCAAAAAGCCGCTTTTGAGCGACACCCATATCGTTACGAAGTTCTGGGCGAGCCAGAAGACCTGCGCGCCGCCACCCGCGATGACCTCTATGCCCACTACCGCAATTACTACCAGCCAAACAACGCGACGCTCTGCCTGGCAGGCGCGATTGAAGAAGAGCAGACGGTTGCTTTGATCGACCGCCTCTTTGGTGAAATCCAAGCCGAACCCTGCCAAAGGCAGATCCCCAAACCGGAGCCCGAAATACCAGCAGGGAATACCGTTGAGATGAGCGGGCAGGAAGAAGCTGATTTTATTCAGGTCGCCTGGCGCTCCCCAAAGGCGACTGATCCCGACTTTTTTGCCTACACGCTGATCGAAAGCATTCTCAGCGGTCCCAGCTCGCTGAATATGTTCGGATCTGGCGGCATTGGCAATCGTATTTCCCGACTCTACCAAGACCTGATAGAAAGTCAACTCGCGGCTTCGGTTTACGGATTGCTCAGCGCGACCATTGACCCAGGCATCTACTCGGTCCACGTCACATGCCGCAAAGATCACAACCCCGAAGAAGTGCTTTCGGCTTTAAACCAGACAGTCGATTCCCTGCTCCAGGCGCCTGCCGCGCCCGAAGCCCTTGCCGTGGCGCTCAAACAAGCCAAAGCCAATTTCGCCTACAGCTGTGACAACATCACCAACCAGGGGTTTTGGATGGGTTTCTCGGAGAGTTTTGCTGATTATTCCTGGTTCAGCGAATACGTTGACCGCCTCGCCGGGGTCAGCGCGGAAGATGTGCTGCGGGTAGCGCGAAAATACCTTGACCCTCAAAAGCGGATTACGGGCATTTATCGGGGGCAACATGACTGAGGCGATGGCGAATTTTTATCAGCTTCCGGGAAAAGAATCTATTTTCCGTCAAAGCTGCGCTGAGGGCACGACCCTGCTAGCCTACCCCAACCCGACCAGTCCGGCGGTTTTCTTCAGGGGCTATTTGCCAGTCGGGGCGCTTTCAGATCCGGTGGGTAAGGAAGGTTTGGCAAACCTGAATGCCGCCATGCTTTCGACCGGAACACTCAACCATGATTTTCGCGCTTTTCATCAGCAGATCGAAAGCATCGGCGCTTCACTTTCCGTCAGCGCGGGGAACCTCTCGACCCTTTTTGGAGGCCAGTGTCTCAAAGAAGATTTGCCGCGGATGCTGGATCTGCTCCTTGAAATGCTTTCGCAGCCGGCTTTTCCGGAAAAGCACTTTGAACGGCTGCGGCAGCAGCTGCTAACGGTTTTGCGGATCAACACCCAGAACACGGAAGAGATGGCGGCTCAAACCTTCGACCGCCTCTATTATCGCGGGCATCCTTTCGGACGTCCTCTTTTGGGGAACCAGAGTTCGGTCGAAAACGTAACTCTTGCGGATCTGCGCGAATTTCACCAAACCTATTTTGGACCAAAAGGGCTGGTCTTGGCAATATCCGGCGGCATCGATCCGATCCCAACGCGCGAACTTTTTGAAGAAAAAATCAGCGGATGGCAGGTGCGCGGCCAAAAATGCCAAGCCGATCTGCCGCCTTTTGAACCTCCCAACCAACCCGCGAGGGAACACTTTTTGATCCGAGGCAAATCGCAAAGCGATCTGATCATCGGGACCCAGGCGCCGCAGACTGGCGGTGAGGGGTTTTTTGCCAGCTTGCTCGGAAACAACATCCTGGGGCAATTTGGTATGATGGGACGCATCGGTGAATCGGTGCGGGAAAAAAGCGGCTTGGCATACGTTGCCGGAAGCTCGCTTGAGACCGGATTGGGTCCGGTTTGTTGGCGGGTCTTCGCCGGCGTAAATCCCCAAAACCTCAAAAAAGCTATTACCAAGATCATCGAGGAACTTCAGCGCTTCATCAACGAACCGGTCACCCCACAAGAATTGGACGATGTCCGCAGCCAGACGTTAGGGCACCTTCCGCTCTCCTTCGAAACCAATTCCGGTATCGTCCGTTACCTTTTGAATTTGCAGCGCTACAACCTTGACCTCGATTTTCTGAAAACACTGCCGCAGAAATTGGCTGAAATTACTCCCGAAGAGATTCTGGAGCAAGCCCGGCGCTATTGGGATCTGGACAAACTGATCATCGCGTCAGCCGGGAGGGAACAGTGATCCGCGCCGGCATCGATCTGGTGCGCGTCGAGCGCCTTGCCGAGCTCGACCCCGCTATCCGCGCCCGCTTTATACGGCGCGTATTTACCCCGGCAGAACAAGCGCAGGCAGACGGACGCGATGAGAGCCTGGCGGGTTTGTTTGCCGCCAAAGAAGCGGTCTCAAAGGCGCTGGGATGCGGAATCGGTCAAATTTCCTGGCAGGAAATCGAAATCCTGCGCGAAAGCAGCGGTGAGCCGCGGCTGATCCTGCACGGCGCGGCAAAAACCCTCGCGGATCAAAAAGGACTGCTGCAGTGGAGCGTTTCGATCACGCATGAGGGCGGAATGGCTGCCGCGGTCGCGCTCGCGGCAGGAGCGGAAGCTTGAAGATCCTCGGTTTGAGCGACATCGAGGTACCGGCGGTCTACAGCAGCCGCATTCGCGAACGATTCGGCGACATCGACCTTGCCGTCTCCTGCGGGGATCTGCCCGCGCCGTACCTCGAATTCGTAGTGAGCATGCTCGACATCCCGCTGTATTTTGTTCAGGGCAACCATGTTTTTCGGATCGAAAATGATGCCGGCACGGTGCAGACGCAGCCCGACGGGGCGATCAATTTGCACCAAAAAGTTCACTACGACAAGGAACGCGGGCTCATCTTTGCCGGCATCGAAGGATCGCTGCGCTACAGCGCCTCGGATTATCAATATTCGCAGAGCCGTATGTGGCTGATGGTCTTAGGGCTGGTTCCCCGCTTATTGCTGAACAAACTCCGTTATGGGCGCTATCTGGATGTTTTTGTCAGCCACGCAACCGCTGAGGGATTGCATGATGGCGTTGACTACGCGCACCGCGGCGTGCGCGCTTTTCGCTGGTTGATCGATACCTTCAAACCGCGTTTCCATCTGCATGGACATGTCCACCTCTACAACCCGCTCGCGCCCCGGGAAACCCGCCACAACCAGACCAGGGTGATCAACGTCTACGGATATCGCGAAATTGAGCTCTGAAAAAATTCAGTCGGATGAGGCAAATAAAAAACCACCGCGAAAGGGTGGTTTTGTTTTTTACCATACCGCGCTACCAGTCCAGCGCGAACAAAGGCACAAGCATTTCGTCTTCGTGCAGTCCGCCGTGCCGCCCCTTCATGGTGTTGGTGCGCTCGGGCCACCACAAATAGGCATTCCCCTTTGGGATGGCAACCAAATCACCGACCCGATCCGCAAGGTCGGGGTGATCCGGTCCGATCCCCAAAAGTTTGAGTTCCAAAGTTTCCTGACCGCTCAGGAGCGCGAATTCGTCATTCCAGGTTTCTTTAAAATAAGCCCTGACTTCGGCTTCCTTACCTGACCGGACGTACAAAAACGGCAGGCGTCCTTCACAGGTCGGCGCGAGACGCAGCAAGCGCGTCAAACCGGGGTGATTGGCAAGGTCATAATCCGGATTCGCGGGGGTCTCGATCGAACCGTGGTCGGCGGTTAACAAAATCAGCGTGTCTTCTTTCGCCTTCCCGGTCAATCCCTGGACGAGCAGACGGAAAAACGCCTGACTGAAATCGTAAAACTGTTCTGTTGTGGAATCATCGTAGGTGCCGTAACGATGCATCAGCGTGTCTACGTCGCTCCAATAAGCATAAAAAAACCTGCGTTTGCGGCTGGGAGTGTTCAACTGGTCCCGCAAATGCAAAAACAAATCGCTCTCGGCGGAAAAGAGATGCGGGATGCTCCCGGGCAATTGCATCTGGGATAAGCCGGAGTTACCAATGGAAGCCGGCAGGTAGCCGTGACTTTCGACCCCCTGGCTTCCAAAACGCTGCCCGACGGTGACTTGACTCATGAACTCGGTCGGAATAAAACCTGCCTTGCTCAGGCTGCCGACATCACCCCGGTAGGTGATCGGCGAATGGAGGATATTGTTGATGACCATTCCCAGCTGCTTGTGCCACATTTCATAACCAATCACGCCGTGCGTGTTTGGGCAGGTGCCTGTCCAAATCGTCGTCAATGCCGAAGCAGTCGTGCTGGGGCTGATGCTGGTTATTGGGATCAGTTTGTGATGGTCCAATTGTTGCTGCCAAAGCGGAGCGCGATTTTCATCCATCAGCCGTAAAAGTTGGTTGTAACCCAAAGCGTCCACCAACACGATCACGACATTATTATATCGGTCCCGAAAATGGCGCAGAATACTGGCGTCAAAAGCGGGCAAAGGCATGTCTTTGACTCCCAGCCAGCGCGCCGCGCTTGAAGCCAGGTTCGCCAATCCAAAACCCGAATAATTGGGCAAGACAAAGTCGTTGGCACCGATCAGCCGGGCAAGGCTGGCGTTATCTCGTAAAAAAGTCAGATGGTCATTGATTACAGGCATCAGAGTTCTCCTAATTTCAGACAAGCCTCAACGGAAAGCCAAAACAAGCTTTCCCGGATGTCTTTCTGTTTCATCCAATCGCGTTTGTCCCAATTTTTTGCGACAACGGCATCCCCGGCATAAAGATACTGCCCAAAATTCACTCCGCGGAATTGGGCGACCGCCGCCAACGCGGCGGTTTCCATCTCCACCGCCAGGCAGCCCAGGGCTTTGTAGTGAGCGGCTTTGCGTACGGTTTCGCGGTAAAGCGCGTCGGTCGTCCATGTTTTTGTGCGCAGATAATTGATCCCGTTTTTTTTCAGGGTCTCTTCAAGCGATCGCAGGCAATCGGGGTTCAAGAATACCTCGGCTGAGGGAGGCAGATAATGATAGGAACAACCCTCTTCCCGATAAGCGGAAACCGGCAGAAGAATTTTTCCGCAGGCAATATCTTGGTCCAAAACGCCGCAGCCGCCGCAGGCGACGATGTGACGCGCGCCAAAAGCGATCGCGCTTTCCATCTGTATGGCTGCCGCGGGCGCACCAACGCGCGCTTGCGTGAAGGCGACCCGTCGTCCATGAACTTCGATTTCATAAAAGGTCAGGCGGCCGTCTTCCGCTTCCAGGGCGAGTAAATTTTTAGCCTGTCGGTATTCGGCTGTTTTTTCGACAATTTCCCGGAAAAAGCACATGACCAAACAATCAGGGAAATCGAGCTCCAAACCGGCATGGTTTGGTCTAAAAATCGCTTCACTTTGGGAATCAAAATCCAAAATCGGAAATTCCTTCCGTGGATTCTGGGGGCTCACAGTTGCCTCCATTCGATATCCGGTCTGGCGGCAAAACGAGTTTTCATCACCTCGATCGCCTGAGGATTGCTGTCGCAGAGGATAAACCGCCTGCCCAGATTCAAACAAGCCTGACCGGTCGTGCCGCTGCCGGCAAAGAAATCGAGCACCAAATCGCCCTCATCAGAAGAAGCGCGCACGATCCGCTCCAAAATCCCAAGCGGCTTTTGGGTCGGGTAACCTGTTTTTTCCTTGCTGTGCGTCGCCACGATCGTATGCCACCAGGTGTCTGTCGGCAGTTTGCCTTTGGCAGCTTTTTCGGGACCGACCAAGCCGGGCGCCATGTAGGGGATCCTGTCAATCGCTTCCAGATTAAAAGTGTAACGCTTTGCGTCTTTCACATAAAAAAAGATGTTGTCGTGCTTGGCGGGCCAGCGGTCCTTGGCTCTGCCGCCAAAGTCATAAGCCCAAATAATTTCATTCAAAAAGTTACCGCGTCCAAAAATCTGGTCGAGCAGCACTTTGCAATAGTGTGCTTCGCGGTAATCGATATGAAAATAGAAGCTGCCGTCGCTTTTCAGCACGCGATGAGCATGCTCCAACCTCGGACGCAGAAAGGCTTCAAAATCGCGGAAGGAATCCTGATAATCTCCGGAAATCAGGAGTTCGGTCTGATAGCTGTTTCCGCCAAAACCGATTCGATCCCCTTCACCGTTTTCAGCGCGGAAGGCGCGCATGCGCTGCCGGGCTTGCTTTTTCCCGGTGTTGAACGGCGGGTCAATATAAACCAGATCCACCGACTCGTCCGGCAGCATCTGGAGCAGCTTCAGGTTGTCGCCAAGGTAAATCTGATTGGTCATGGCTTGATTTTAGCACGCCCTGAAATAAAAAAAGGCTGTCTTTCGACAGCCTTCAGATCAAACCCTGCGACTAATCCAGTTGGGATGTGCAGTGAGGGCAGCGGCTCGCTTCCACAGGGATGTCGGTCTTGCAGAACGGACAAACCTTGGTGGTCGGAGCTTCGGCAGGTTCTTCCTTTTTGCGCGCGTCGCGCATTTTGTTGATTGCCTTGACCAGCAAAAACACAAAAAAGGCAACGATCAGGAAGTTGATGATGGTCATCAAGAAAGGACCATAAGCCAGCACGACCGCGCCTTGTTCCTTGGCGGCAGCCAAAGGAGTGCCCGCCGGGAGGCTGACAGCAGCCTTGTTGAGCTGGATGTAAAGATCATTAAAGTTAACCTTGCCCAACAACAAGCCGATCGGGGGCATGATTACGTCTGAGACCAGGGAATTGATGATGGCGCCAAACGCCCCGGCGATGATCACGCCGACTGCCAAATCAAAAGCATTTCCTTTTTGAATAAATTCCTTAAATTCACTGATTAATTTCTTCATTTTCACCTCTCTTTCGTATAAATTATAGCCAAAAACACCGGTAAATAATCATTCGTATCTGGTTTGGCATGAATGAGCCTCACAATCTTTAGACAGACGCGTCAGGCTGGCAGATTCAGTTATAATTAACAAGCAAGGATTAAGATTGCAGGAAGGATAATCATGGAAGAAAATTTCGAAAACAAAGCTGAAGATTTTGCTGAAAATGCTGAAAACGCAGCCCAAAACGCCTGGAATACTGACTTTGAAGCTGCTGAAGATGCCGCGCAAGAGGCCGTCAATTCGGTGAACGAGACCGCCGAAAACGCGGTTGACGCCGTGGAAAACAAGATCGATAACGTCTGGGAGACTGCCGAAGAGTCTTCTGAAGAGGTCATGGATGTTGTTGAAGAACCGGTCGAAACTGTTGCCGGAGAATGGAAAGAAATGACAGAATCAATTGAAGACAAACAAGATGATTTCATGCAGGCTTCCGCCGAAAGCTGGAGCGCCGAAGAAGTTGCCCAACCGCAGCCCATCCCAGCCGCGGAAACCAATCGTTGGGGCAGCCCCCAGCCCGAGCAACCGCAGGTCCCGCCGGTGGAACCAGTCCACACCGTCAGCAGCGAACCGGTACAGCCTCCGCGTAAAAAAGAAAGCTTCCCGGTCTGGGCAATTGTGCTGATCGTACTGCTGGTGTTGTGTCTGTGCGTTTTGCTGCCCGTGCTGATCTTTTTCACTGTATCCAGAGGAATCTTTAACTCATTGGATACCAGCAGCTATCTGCCCTTCCTTTTCATGTAGGCTGACCTTCACCATCAGATTACAATTGCATCAAAGCCGGCAAATGCCGGCTTTTTTATTCCTTTTTTGAATATCCCACAGGGAATGCCAGGTCGATCAGGAAATCAGCCAGGCTTGTCCGAAGCGTCTTTACAAAAAGCGATTTAATGTATAATTAAACTGTTTATTCCTGAGAATCACAATTTTATAGTACGGTCAACGAAAGGAGGACCTCGTGCATCATAAAACTTTCAGAATAATTTCTTTGACATTAGCTGCCATTTTATTGTTGGGGTTGAGTATTCATCCTCACAAGGCTTACGCTCAGCAGAATTGGGAGATCGATGTCAATACCACTGAAGATCTCAAAGATCCCGCGTATAACACCCATTGCAGCGCGGGTCAGCCAACCGGTGGACCCTGCTCGCTGCGCGCAGCGATTTTTGAGGGCTCCCGTTACACCGCTGGAAGTGTCACCATTAGGGTTCCACCAGGAGATTACAAACTGACCCGGACGGAGCCGGATTATCCCGGCGAATTTGAAGACCAGTATGGCGATCTGGACTTTCCGTCGCTTCCGGATGGTGAATCAACGAGTATTTTTCTTGCTGGCACGGGTGACGCGGATCACCCGTCTGTCATTGATGCCAACTTCATTGACCGGGTGATGCAGATCGGGCGCGGTCACACGGTCTACCTGATAAACCTGGTACTGAAAAACGGATTGACGAAGTACCTAGACAACGATTCCGATTATGATGGCGGAGGGTTGTATGTTAAAGAAGCCACTGTAATTCTAATCCACGTCAGACTGACCAATAACGAAGCCCGGGGAAGAACGGAAGAGCCTTTTCGGGCTGGGCTTGGAGGCGCGATCAATGCCAATAATGCAGATATGAGCCTGTGGAATTGCGAGCTCGACCATAATCATGCAGATAATTCCAGCGCATTGCGAGCGTGGAACTCAAATATAAGGATCTATTCGTCAACCTTCCATCACAACCTCTTAGATGACGATCGTGATTGGCATATTGGTCTGAATTTCGGCGAGGCTAGGATGATCAACAGCACCGTTGCCGACAACATAGGTGGGAGCCATCTTATTGGAATCCTTGGAGGTGCCACTTCCAAACCTGTCACGATCCAGTATTCGACAATCATTGCCGGCAGCAGAAGTGGTGCTATTTACACCAATAGCGATTTTGATAATTTGCAGCTGTTTTACAATATCCTCCAGGTCAAACCGACCCCGGGTATCGAATCAGAGCCTGTCTGTGGCATACCGGCAGCCGCCAGACCCTCCTTAGGAGGCAACGTCAGCTCGGATGACTCCTGCTATCCTACTGTCAATGATCGGGTTGTTCCCTATGCAGAGATGATGCTCGCTCCTCTGGGCGACTACGGCGGTTTGACGCCGACAATCGCCCTCCGCAAAGATTCGCCGGCAACCAGGGTCATGATGAACAACTGCGATACCCTTGACGGTCAGTCTCTCGATTATGACCAGCGCGAGAAGGAGAGAATTGACTTATGGTGTGACGCAGGCGCTTTTGAGCTGCAGGAGGATGAGGAACCCAGCATCATCTATTTGCCCCTTATTATAAAAAAGTAACCGCGAGCTTGTCTTTTTCCGCCCTCTGACACCCCGGAGTTCCCGCCTTTGCCTACCGCAGGCGGGGACTCTTTTTATTTGAATACAGTTCGATTCTTTCCCCGGGCGATACGTTTTAATATTCCGCATGTTTCCATGTTAAAATAAAAGGTTGCGAGGAAAAATGTGGTTTAAACGCGATAATCCAGAAAACTACCTGATCGTTGGTTTGGGAAACCCGGGTGCCGAATATCGTCTCACGCGGCATAATTTCGGCTTCATGGTCCTGGACGCGCTGGCGGAACACTGGAACATTCAGCTTAAAAAAATCAAATTTCGAGCTGTCATTGCCGAAAGCCGCGTTCGGGAGCAAAAAGTTGTCCTTGCCAAACCGCTGACCTTCATGAACGAATCGGGCCGCGCCGTTGCGCCTTTACTGCGCTATTTTAAGGTTCCATGGCACAATTTGCTGGTGATCCACGACGATCTCGATTTGCCGCTGGGCACCCTGCGCCTGCGCCCTTCCGGGCATACCGGTGGGCAGCGCGGCATGGAATCGATCAGCAGTCAGCTTGGAACGAACGAATTCCCACGCCTGAGGCTGGGCATCAGCCGACCGCCGGGGCAGATGGATCCAAAAGATTACGTCCTCAAAAATTTTCTCCCCAACGAGGAGGAACTGAAAAAAATCGTCATTCAACAGGCAGTCGATGCCGTCGCGTGTTTTGTTAACGAGGGTCTGACCGCCGCGATGAACAGGTACAATGGCGAAGTTGGCTAAGCAAAACCTGACCGCGATCATCCGCGCTTTGCCGGCATATCAGCATCTGCTGGCATCCATCCAAGCCAAGGCATTTCTGACCGACCAGAGGCGCGGCCTCGGACTGCCGCGCTCAGCCAGGCTTGCCCTGCTAAGCGCCATCCATCATGACCTCAACCGTCCCATCCTGCTGCTCACCAACCGTTCCGACCGCGCGCTGTCCCTTTTTGACGAGCTTTCTTTTTGGATCGCCCCGCAATCGAATCTCTATTTTCCGGAGCCTAATCCGCTTTTTTATGAAGACCTGCCCTGGTCGCAAAGCACCCGACTGGACCGTTTGCGCGTTTTCACGACGCTTGCCCACTATCACCTCCCCGGCGCACAAAAGCCCGAAACCGCGCCGGTCATGATCGCTCCGATTCGCGCGGTGATGACCCGAACCGTTCCGCGCCGCGACTTTCTGAAGCAGACGCTGCGAATAAAATTAGGTGATCGCCAGGACCTGCACGGCATCTCCACCCACCTGGTCGGCATTGGTTACGAATACAGCAATATCGTGGTTCAACCCGGTCAGTTTTCTCGCCGCGGAGGCATTCTGGACGTCTGGTCACCGGCGGATAACCTGCCGACCCGGCTCGATTTTTTTGGGGACGAAATTGATACCCTGCGTCAATTTGACCCCGCCACCCAGCGGTCAGAAGCCAAGCTGGAAGGGGTCAGCATCTTCCCCGCTTCAGAAGCCATGCCGATCGCCGGGATGGCGGAAGGTGAACTGCCTTACCAACTAACAGAACGGGACATCCCCAACCTTTACAGTTTTCCCTCCAGCCTGATCGATTATCTGCCGGACAACGCGCTGGTATTATTGGACGGCGAAGAGTTTATTGCCGCAGCCGCCAACGATACCGAAGAAGACGCCATCCAGCGCCGTCAGGAACTGGAAATCTCAAACCCGAATCTGACGGACAAGGTCCCCTATTTGTCCTGGTCCGAAATTTTGGACAGCTGCTCAAGCAAACAGGTGATCGAACTGGGTCACACCAATGCCGAAGGCGGCTCCGCCATCTCAGCCGTTTTTGATCCCGGACCGCGTTTTGCCGGCCGACTCAAGGATTTTCAAGCGCACCTCGACACGCTTGAACAAGATTTCCAGCCCTGGAGCGTGGTTTCAAGACAAGCCGCCCGGCTCAAACAGCTGTGGAGCGAAACCCACCCAAATGAGACGGATAAGGCAGAAAACTTCCTTGAGGGATCACTTTCCGGCGGATGGGTTTTGAGGTTAGACGCGAAATCCCGCCACCACCTGCTGACCGACAGCGAGATCTTTGGCTGGAGTCGTCCCCAACCCCGGCGGCGTCCGCCCATCACCAGCGAGGCGCCCGAAATGGTCTTCGCGGATCTCAATCCGGGCGATTTTGTTGTGCACGTTGACCACGGCATCGGTCAGTTTATCGGTTTACACAAGCCCAACATCGAAGGCAGTCAGCGCGAGTACCTGGCAATCCAATATAAAAACAACGATGTTCTCTACGTTCCGATCCACCAGGCAGACCGCCTGAGCCGCTACATTGGGCCCGATAGTTCTTCGCCGCAGCTCAACAGTCTGGGTGGAAACGAGTGGGATCAGACCAAAAACAAAGTGCGCCACGCTGTCGTCGAGATCGCCACCGATTTGCTGGAGCTCTATGCCAAAAGGCAGCTCGCGCAAGGGTATGCTTTTAAACCGGATTCGGACTGGCAGCGCGAGCTGGAAGCGTCGTTCCCTTACATCGAGACCCCCGATCAGCTCAAAGCGATCGAACAGGTTAAAGCCGACATGGAGTCCCAGCGTCCCATGGATCGTCTGCTCTGCGGAGATGTTGGCTACGGAAAAACCGAGGTCGCTCTCCGCGCCGCGTTCAAAGCGGTCTCGGATGGAAAGCAGGTGGCGGTGCTCGTGCCCACCACCGTTCTCGCCCAGCAGCACTACGAGACCTTCCGCCAGCGTCTGGCGGTTTTCCCAATTGAAGTCGAAATGCTTTCCCGTTTTCGCACCGGCAAGGAACAGGATAAGATCATTCAGGGACTTGCCTCCAAAAAAGTCGATATCGTCATCGGCACCCATCGCCTGGTTTCATCCGACGTCCGATTTAAAGACCTCGGTCTGGTGATCATTGACGAGGAGCAGCGATTTGGCGTGACCCACAAGGAACACCTCAAAAAGCTGCGCGAAGAAGTCGATGTGCTCACCATGACCGCCACGCCCATTCCCCGCACACTCTACATGGCTTTGAGCGGCGTGCGCGATATCTCGACCATCAACAGCCCGCCCGAAGAACGCTTGCCGGTGGTGACCCATATCGGCCCTTATTCCCCCAAACTGGTGCGCGAAGCCGTGATCCGTGAGCTCGATCGGGGTGGGCAAATCTTTTTTGTCCACAACCGGGTCCAAAGCATCGCGGCGGTTTATAACCATTTGCGCAACCTGATTCCGGAAGCCCGTATCGGGATTGGGCACGGGCAGCTGCCCGAAAGCCAACTGGCAGAGGTGATGCAGCAGTTTTCGAGCGGTCAGCTCGACATTTTGCTCTCGACCTCCATCATTGAGTCGGGTTTGGATATCCCCAACGCCAACACACTGATTGTGGATCGTGCCGATACCTTTGGCTTGTCCCAGCTTTATCAGCTGCGCGGCAGGGTCGGACGCGGCGCGCAGCGGGCTTACGCCTACCTTTTCCGCGACAAAAGACGCAGTCCTACCCCCGAAGGGGAAGAAAGGCTGGAAGTTCTGGCAGATAATTCCTCATTGGGAGCCGGGTATGCCATCGCCATGCGCGACCTCGAAATGCGCGGTGCCGGCGACCTGCTGGGCACGCGGCAGTCCGGTTATATTGCCGCGGTCGGATTTCAGATGTATACCAAATTGCTCAGCCAGGCGGTCCGAGCCATGCGCGCCGACAGCGGCGCGGAATTCGCTCCCGAAGAATCGCAGGCTTGGTTCCAGTCTCCCAGTCTGCACATTAATGTCGAACTGCCGCTCAGTTCGGAAATCCCTTCAGCTTACATTCCGGATGAAGAGCTGAGGCTCAAACTCTACCGGCGCATTTCCAACCTGCGTTCCGACGAAGAAATCGCCCAAACCGAAATTGAGTTTAAAGACCGTTTTGGCGAGCTGCCGGAAAGCCTGAATGAACTCTTTTTCCAGATGAAGGTCAAATTGGCTGGTGAAGCGGCCGGTCTGGATTCGATCGGAATCATCAATCAGCAGCTGATTTTGAATTATCCGCCGCTGCCTGCGGGGATCAAAGAGCGCAATCTGCCGGAGGTTGACCCCAGCGCCCGCGCCGGGAAAAATGCCTATTGGATCAATCTCAAGACGCTTGGCGACGAAAACTGGCACGAAACGCTTCTGCGTGTTTTGCATAAGTTAAAGGGCTGAAAAAGCGTTTTTTCAGCCTGTGATATACTGCCAAATCATGTTAAAGTCACTCCAGAACCTCAAACCGGGCGTCAGACTCGCCATCGCGGGCTTATGTGTTTTGGTCGGCTGCGCCTTGATCGTGCTGGGACAAATCAAAACCTACTCTCTCGTGATTAACGGCAACGAGATCCGCCTGAAGGCATTGGTTTTTCGCGCCAGCCAGCTTTTTGAGATGGCTGAAATCGAAATTCAGGAAGCGGATCAGCTTTCGCTTGACCCGGAGGCGATCGATTTTGCTTTGCCCCAAAAAATCTACCTGACCAGCGCCCGCAATGTTTTGGTCAAAACCTCCTCGGACGACGTCATAAGTTTCAGCGTCGAGCTGCTGCCGGCAAATTTGCTTGCCCAATCCGGGGTTTTGTTGTACCCAAAAGACAAGATCCTGGTCGATGGGCAAGAAATTCCTTTTCATCAAGCTCTGCCTGCCGGCGAGGATGTCGTGATCGAATACCTGCCCGCCAAGCGAGTTGAAATTATGGCAGACGGCAAATATTCCGCTACCCTTTTCACCCAGGCTGATACCTTCGCGGCAGCTTTGGCGGAAGCCGGCATTACCCTCCACCCGATGGACCAGGTCGACCCGGCGCCCGAAAGCCAACTGCAGGCTGTCAACCGCTTTAATCTGGTGTCTGCCAGACAGGTTTGCGCGGCTGCCGGGACGCGCACGGTTTGCGGACTGACGCCTGCCAAATCCGTGGCAGGCGCCCTGGCTGACCTCAGGCTCACTCCTCAAAATTTTGATTCCGTCGAACCTGTCGAAGGGGACCCTGTCAACCTCAGCCAGACCATCCGCCTGCGCGCAGTGCGCGAATTCATCCGCCTCGTGAAGGACGAAAGCGCCTATGGCTATTCCTATCAGATGGACCCGAACGCCGAACTGGATACGACCTCGGTGATCGCTGCCGGTCGTCCCGGGATCGTTGTCAGCCGCGCGACCGAAAGATTTGTGGATGGGGAACTGGTTTCGACTATTACCGAGGAAGAATGGCAGGCGAGTGAAGAAAGCGATGCCATTTTGGGCTACGGCACGCTGGCGACGCTCAAAACCGAGACGGTAGAGGGCAATCAGCTCGAATATTGGCGTAAAGTCAGCGTCTACGCCACATCATACCATCCCGCTGAGTTTGGCGGCTCCGCGCGGACACGTTCGGGGCTGCCGCTGACAAAGGGGATCATCGCCGTTTCTTCCGCCTGGTATCCCAGCATGGCGCTGCAGCGCGTTTACGTCCCCGGTTACGGTTTTGGCACGATTGCCGATTCGGGCGGTGGAATTCCGGGGCGTTATTGGATCGACCTCGGATATGATGACGAAAATTACGTCGGCTGGCACGATTGGACGACCCTCTACTTCCTCGCTCCGATTCCCGCCAACTATTTGGGAGTGCTGCCGTGAACCTGAACTACCTCAACATCCACCCGCTGATAAAAAAATACGGCATTCACCCCAAGAAATCATTGGGACAGAATTTTCTGGTCGAGTCCGCCGGGCTGAACAAGGTCATCCAAGCCGCTCAACTAAACCCAGAAGACGAAGTTCTGGAGATCGGCGCCGGTCTGGGCAGCCTGACTTATTTGCTGGCGCAAAGCGCCTCGCGCGTAAGCGCGGTCGAAATTGACCGGGCAGTCTTGCCGCCCCTGAGGGAAGCACTGGAAGCCTTTGACAACGTGACCATCATTGAAGGCGATATCCTGGCGCTGGAGATCGATAAGATCGTGACAAGCCCAAATTATATTGTCGTCGCCAACATTCCCTATTACATCTCCTCTGCCATCATCCGACATTTATTGGAGGCTGAACGCAAGCCCAGACGGGTTGTCCTGACTGTGCAAAAAGAGGTCGCTGAGCGCATTTTGGCGCGCGATGGCAAAATGAGTCTTTTGGCGCTTTCGGTGCAGGTTTTCGGTCAGGTCAGCATTGCCGGTGTCATTCCCGCGGGCAGCTTCTTGCCGGCGCCGGATGTGGATTCAGCCGTGTTGAAAATTGAGCTTTACCCGGAGCCGCTGATCCCACTTGACCTGCATGAATCCTTTTTTAAGCTCGCCCAGGCAGGTTTTTCGCAAAAAAGGAAAACTATGCGCAATTCGTTGGCGGGAGGGCTGCACCTGCCGGCGGCTGAAGTCGAGCGTCTGCTTGAAAAAAGCGGCCTCGACTGCGCCAGACGCGCGGAAACGCTCACCCTACAGGAGTGGCACACTCTGACCGTAAATTATCTGGAAAGCTAAAGTTTTTTCTCGCGGCGTTTGCCCGATCGGATGGCGATGACCGCGCCAATCAAGCCTGCCAAACCCGCCAGCGCGATGAAGGGACGCTGCAAAAGCCAAAGCAAGCCGCCCAAGCCCCCTCGGGCTGTGTTTAGCAAGGCGTTGCGCGGATATTTGACCTCGCCAGCCCAATCAAAATTGACCAGCCGGGTTAAAAATCCCTGTTCAACACAGCCTTCGAGGCTGAAAATGTAAAGAGGTTTTCCGGTTTTCCAGGCAAGCCGCAGATCGATCGAAAATTCTTCCCAGCTCAGATAAACTTCCGGTTTTTTTCTGCCCTCAAGTTTCACGCCGCCGCCGGTGTTCCCCAGCCCGATGGCTTCGGCTTGCTGGGCGTAACTCCAGAGAATGTTTTGCCCGATGGGACGGAAAAAACTGGAGTAGAGCATCAAAACTTCCCGGTCAACAGGGACATCCACAACTCCGCTGAAACGCTGGATGACCGTCGATTTGGCTCGCCGCTCGTCGATAATGAAAGGGAAATGATAAGATTCGACAGAATAGCCGTCATCGCGGATATTCACCGCCAGGCGTCGGTAGTCCGCGCTGGCTTTGGCAATTCCGGCTTTGTCTTTCAGCCTTGCCAGAGCTTTGGCAAAACTTTGAAAAGGTCGCTTCAGGGATTCGCTCATTTCGTTGATATCCGGTTCGATATCCAAGCCGATCCCCGACCATTCCAGCCCGTTTTCCTGGCTCCAACGCTTGAATTCAGCGTACATTTTCAGCGCGTCATCAGAATTTTTAAGGTTGAACCAATAACCTTTTTCCTTTGGCAAAAGCAGCCAGGCGCGCACGGGGATCCCGAGCTTGTTCAGTTTGCGCACAATCCCAACGCGTTCGTCCGAAAAATCGAGCACGCCCATCGAAAGCGACGCGCCCAAAGATTTCAGGTCGTCAAAGATGAACCTGTTTTCAAACAGTTTTTGCAGGGACACTCCGTCCAGTTCGCAGAAAAAAGTCAGATCAGTTTTCATGCCTCACCCATAAGGTATTAACGTTTTTTGGGCTGGAAAGTTCCGGAATGTTGGTCCTTTTGTTCAGTTTTGGATCGGAGATTTTGCCGGCACGCCCACCCGCCTTGGGAATTGATCGGGGGTTGGCTTGATTTTCTCCAAAACAACCAAAAAGCGTTGGTCTTCCACGCCGGGAAGGCTGACCGGCAAGATCTGGCTCAGTTTGCCGCCAAAAAGGCGAATGGCGTTGCGGCTGGCCTCGGCTTCTTCTTCGGCGCTGCTGCCTTTTTGCATCACTACTCTTCCGCCCAGCCTGACCAAGGGAAGCAAATATTCCACCAGGGTCGGCATTGCCGCCACAGCCCGCGCCAGTGCCAGATCGTACCGCTCGCGATGCTCGCGCAGCTGCCCGATCTCCTCAGCCCGGGCGGAGCTGACCATCACGCCGGTCAAACCCAAAGCCTGGCAGGCGTGCTCACAAAAGCCGGCTTTCTTTTTGATTGATTCCACCAGGCAAAGTTTAGCTTGCGGGTAGAGGATCTTGAGCGGGATCCCCGGCAAACCGGCTCCGGTGCCGATATCGATCATGCTTTTCGGTTCAAAGCCGTCCTCAAACGCCTTGACTACGCTCAGGGAATCCAAAAAATGCTTGATTTCGATCGCCTCAGGTTCGCGAATGGCAGTGAGATTAAACTTTTGATTCCATTCCAGCAGTTCCGCGAGATACCGGTCGAACAGGCTGGTTTGCTTTTCGTTCAGCTCGATGCCAAAAAGAGCGGAAGCGTGTTGGTGCCAGGTTTTCATGGCTCGATTATACGGTAAAAATAGCTTATCTATCGAGTGTCTTACAGGTTTTTGAAGATCCCCGCGCCCAAAAAAGCGAACAAAATCATTTTCGCGACTTTTCCGATCCAGGTAAAGATCAAAAATTTCCAGAGCGGCATCTTGCTGGTGCCGGCGATGAAACCCGCCATATCAAAAAAAGGATTGGGAATAAACGCCAGCAGGATGATTGGCAAATGTTTGTATTTCGCGATCCATTGCTCGAGTTTCTGATACCATTTTTTATCACCAAGCCAGACCTGTCCGCCTACCCCAGCCATATAGCCCGAGAGCTCGCCCAAAGCCGCGCCCGAACCTGCTGCCAGCGCCACGTAAACCGGGTTAAAAACTGCGCCCATCGCGGAAGTCAGCAGCACGCCGGGCAAAGGGATCAGGACGGTGGCATTGCTTAGAATGGATAGCAAAAAAATCCCTGGATAACCGTATTCTTCCAGATGCTGAATCTGCTTGCGGTACACCAACAACAGCAGGGTCAACACAGAGACCAGAATCAGCAAAATGATTCTGAAAACCTTTTGTTTTTTACTGAAAGTGTTTTCGGCACTCAAAACTTATCCGATCAGGCTGCGCAGCCGCGCGATGACCATCTCTGTCGCGACCTGATTGAGCCCGCCTTCGGGGATGATCACATCGGCGTAGCGTTTGGTTGGTTCAACAAACTCCAAAAAGCTGGGACGCACGGTCTCCAGATATTGGCTGACAACCGATTCCATCGTCCGGCCTCGTTCCACCAGGTCGCGCGTCAGGCGGCGGATGAAACAAATATCCTGATCGGTATCGACAAAGAGCTTCATGTCAAACAAATCGCGCAGCTTTTTTTCAACAAAAATCAGAATGCCTTCTACCAGAATCAGGCGCTTTGGTTCCACCAGACGGGTCTGGGCGGAGCGGGTGTGGTGGACAAAATCATAGAGCGGCATACGCACGGCGTTGCCGGCTTTTAATTCCAGAATGTGGTTGATCAACAGCTCTGTCTCCAGGGATTCCGGATGGTCATAATTGACCTTCAGCCTTTCTTCGACCGCTTTGTCGTCCTGGTTGCGGTAATATGCATCATGCGGAAGGGTGGCGATATTTTCGGAGCCAATTTCGGAAAGGATCTGCTGCGTAAACGTAGTTTTTCCGGATCCGGACGCGCCGGCGATACCAATGATAAAAGGGGGAATGCTGGTTGCCATGTCAAAAATTATAACCGCAAACAAGGCTCTTTCGGCTGATTCACTTGAGTTCACCGAGACAAAAAATGCGCTGGTGTCAGGTATAATCAGCGCAGGAGAAAAAAGGACATGACAGCAAAAATCATTGATGGAAAAGCAACCGCGGAACGCATCCGCGCTGAAGTTAAAGAGGCAGTCGCCAAACGGGCTGCCGAAGGCAAATCGATCCCCGGTCTTGCCACCGTCTTGGTCGGCGAGAATCCCGCCTCGCAGGTTTACGTGCGCTCAAAGCAAAAAGCCTGCGCTGAAGCCGGGATCAATTCGTTTGGTCACACCCTGCCTGAAAACGCGACCCAGGAAGAGCTCGAAGCGCTCGTCAGAGAACTCAACGCCGATCCCAGGGTAAACGGTATTCTCGTGCAGCTGCCGCTGCCCAAACATTTTGATGAAGAAAAAGTTTTGGCGTCGATTGACCTTAATAAGGATGTGGACGGTTTCCACCCGATCAACATTGGACGGCTGGCACAAAAGGGTCGCGAGCCTGTTTTTGTGCCCTGCACGCCAGCCGGCTGCATGGTTTTACTCGAAGAAGCCGGCGCGCAGCTCTCGGGCGCCAACGCCGTCGTGTTGGGACGTTCCAACATTGTCGGCATGCCGGTGGCGCTGCTGCTGGTAAAAGCCAACGCCACGGTGACAATTGTTCATTCGCGCACCAAAAACCTGCCAGAGGTGGTACGTCAGGCGGATGTGCTGGTTGCCGCCATCGGACAACCTGAATTTGTCAAAAAAGATTGGGTCAAGCCCGACGCCTATGTGATCGATGTCGGCATCAATCAAAAAGAAGACCCTTCCGCCAAACGCGGTTATCGGCTGGTCGGCGACGTAGCTTTTGACGAAGTTTCCGAAGTCGCTGCCGCCATCACCCCGGTCCCCGGTGGAGTTGGTCCGATGACCATCGCCATGCTTCTGAAAAACACGCTGCGCGCGGCAGAATTGACGGATCCGGCTTAAAAAGTTTTCAGGAGGCAACATGGCGACCCTGCTTGTTAAAAACGCGGCGATCATCGTCACGATGGACAAGGCCGATCGTGAGCTCAAAGACGCGGCAATTTTTTGTCGGGATGGATTTATCGAACAAATCGGTCGGGCAGCAGACCTGCCGCAGACAGCGGATGAGATCCTGGATCTGCGCGACCACATCGTTTTGCCCGGTCTGGTGAACACCCACCACCATTTTTACCAGACCCTGACGCGCGCGCTGCCCGGCGCTCAAAACGCCAATCTCTTTAATTGGCTCAAATACCTTTATCCGATTTGGGCGCGCATGAACCCCGAAGACATCTTTATCAGCACGCAGACCGCTTTGGCGGAACTGGCGCTTTCCGGCTGCACGACCGCCTCAGACCATCTCTACCTTTTCCCCAACGGCAGCAAACTGGACGACGAAATTGAAGGCGCCGCCACAACCGGTTTGCGCCTGCACGCCAGCCGCGGCTCAATGAGCCTGGGTGAGTCGCAGGGCGGGCTTCCGCCGGACAGCGTGGTCGACACGGAAGACTCGATCCTCAGGGACAGCGAACGGCTGATCTTGCGCTATCACGATCCGAAACCCGGGTCGCGCCTGCAGATCGTTTTGGCACCTTGTTCGCCCTTTAGCGTGACCGGACAACTGATGCGCGACTCCGCCGTGATGGCGCGCAAGTATCACGTCCATCTCCACACCCATCTAGCAGAAACTGAAGATGAAGACGATTTTTGCCTGCAAAAATTCGGTCACAAACCGGTCGCCTATATGCAGACGGTCGACTGGATCGGGTCAGACGTCTGGTTTGCCCATTCAGTCTGGGTCAACCAGGCGGAAATGGACCTCTACGCCCGCTACGGCTGCGGGGTCGCCCATTGTCCTTCCTCGAACATGCGGCTGGCATCCGGCATCGCGCCGGTGATGACCATGCTTGGCAAGGGTATTAAGCTCGGCTTGGGGGTGGATGGGTCTGCCAGCAATGACAGTTCCCACATGCTCAACGAAGTCCGCCAGGCAATGCTTTTGGCGCGCCTCAACAGCGGAATCAAAGGCGCCTCCCGTTCCGCGCCCGACGCGCCTCCTCTGATGACAGCCCGCCAGGCGCTCTTGGTCGCCACCCGCGGTGGTGCCGCGGTTTTGGGACGCGACGACATCGGCAGCCTCGAAGTCGGCAAGTGCGCCGATTTCTTCGCCATCAACCTCAACAAACTCGATTATGCCGGAGCGCTGGATGATCCAGTCGCGGCGGTCGTTTTCTGCGCGCCGTTAAAAGCGGATTACACGGTGGTTGGCGGTGAAACTGTTGTCCAAAACGGACAGTTTATCAAATTCGATCCGGACGAGCACGCGCGCAAACACAACCGCGCCGCGAAACGCTTGTTGGAAAAATAAGATTAATCTTTCCCTGATCAGGGAACAGAAGGAGAAACATTTTTATGCAGAAAAAAGGTTTGGCAATCGTCGCTGTAGGAGGGAACGCCCTCATTCAGGACAAAAACCATCAGTCAGTTCAGGATCAATATCAGGCAGCCGTCAAGACGATGAAACACATCGTCAACATGATTGAAGAAGGCTGGGACGTCGTTGTCACCCACGGCAACGGACCGCAGGTCGGTTTTATTTTGCGCCGTTCCGAAATAGCCGCCAATGAACTTCATGAAGTGCCGTTGGATTATTGCGGCGCCGATTCACAGGGCTCCATTGGTTACATGTTCCAGCAGGCTTTGTATAACGAGCTGCGCGCGCGCGGCATCAAAAAACAAGCCGCGACGGTCATCACCCAGACGATTGTCGATTCCAAAGATCCCGCCTTCCAAAACCCCACCAAACCCATCGGCTCTTTCATGGACGAAAAAGTCGCCCTGGAAAAGAAAGAAAAAGACGGCTGGGTCGTGGTTGAGGATGCCGGAAGAGGCTGGCGCCGGGTGGTGCCTTCCCCAATTCCTCAGACAATCGTCGAAGCTTCGGCAATCCGCAGCCTGATCGACAATGGATTTATCGTCGTCGCTGTTGGCGGCGGCGGGATCCCTGTCATGGAAGACGCCAACGGTGATCTGACCGGTGTGGAAGCGGTGATTGACAAAGACTTTGGCGCTGCCATTCTTGCCAGCATGATCAAAGCTGACCTTTTCCTGATCAGTACCGCGGTCGAAAAAGTTGCCATCAATTTCAACAAACCTGACCAAAAATGGCTTGACGAAATGACCGTTGCCGAAGCCCGAAAATACATCGAAGAAGGGCAATTCGCGAAAGGTTCGATGCTGCCAAAGATCGAAGCCATTCTTAAATATATGTCTTCAGGCGGAAAGAAAGCGCTCATTACCGATCCCGAACACATCAAGGACGCTCTGGAAGGCAAAACCGGTACCTGGATCCTGCCATAAACCCAGGTTCAAAGTAGAATAGAATAAACAGTTCCTTCCACTTCCTTCATACAATGAGGAAGTGGAAGGAGTGGTTCAACCATCGGATTCAGGAAGCTTATGGCGATTAGCTATTTTCAGTGTTCAAAATGCGGAATGAAATTCGACCCCGCGGAAGTCAGCTATGTTTGCCCTGCCTGTTCAGGCAACCTTGATACCCATTTCGATTTTGAAACAAACCCGGGGTTGGTAAATCAGCAAGAAATTCTGACCAGCCGCGAGTTTTCTCTTTGGCGCTACGCGCCTTTGCTGGCAGTGCCTGACCCCGGCTTTGGGCATACTCCTCTCCACCGGGTTGGGTTTACTCCGGTCTATCAAAGCGGCAGGCTGCGGGCAGAACTGGGTCTGCGCCGGCTGTTCATCAAAGACGACAGCCCCAATCCCAGCGCGTCATTTAAGGACCGTGCCAGCGCGATCGTCATCGCCAGGGCGGTCGCCGAAAAAATTGAGACCATCATCGCCGCCTCAACCGGCAATGCCGGGGCTGCCATGGCGTGTATGGCTGCCAGTGTTGGCAAACGCGCCATTATTCTGGCACCTCGCACCGCGCCGCCCGCCAAAATCGCCCAGCTGCTCACTTTTGGCGCTGAAGTCATTTTGGTGGACGGATCATACGACCAGGCATTTGACCTCAGCATTCAGGCTTCCGAAACTTTTGGCTGGTACAACCGCAACACCGGCTACAATCCATTCACAGTCGAAGGCAAAAAAACAGCCGGGTTGGAAATCTGGGAGCAGGTAGCGCGCCGCTTGCCCGCTGACGAAAACCTGACGGTTTTCATTCCGGTTGGCGACGGCAACATCCTTTCCGGGATTGCCAAGGGCTTTGCCGACCTGCTGGCGCTGGGCTGGATCGAAAAATTGCCGCGTCTGGTCGGCGTGCAGGCTGAGGGCTCCGCTGCTATCTACAACGCCTTTCACGAAAACAAAGACCAGATCGAAGCCGTCAACGCCAAAACTGTCGCGGACAGCATCAGCGTTGACCTGCCCAGGGACGGCCTGCGCGCTCTCAGACGGGTACGCCAAAGCGGAGGTTTTTTTCTGACCGTCAGCGATCAGGAGATCCTCGCCGCGATCCCGGCTCTGGGGAAAGTGGGCTTGTTCGTTGAACCCGCCGCCGCGACAGCCTGGGCTGGCTTGGTCAAGGCTTTGCGAGAGCGGTTGATTGACCCCGAAGATCCCGTCCTGGTGATGTCCACCGGATCTGGGCTCAAGGACATCAACGCGGCAATGAAAGCCGTGCCCGCCGCGCCGATTATCGAACCTACCCTTCAAAACCTAAAGGAGATTTTGCATGTCTGAACCAACTTTTAGCGTCATTGTCCCGGTTTTTAACGAGCTCGAAAACCTTCCGCTGCTGTATGACCGCGTCCGCCAGGTGATGGGCCAGACCGGCGAAGGCTGGGAGCTGATTTTGGTCGACGACGGCAGTTCTGACGGTTCGACCGACCTGATCCGCCAGTTGGCGGCTAAGGACGAACGCGTCAGACCCGTCATTTTTGCCCGCAACTTTGGCCATCAGATCGCCGTGACCGCCGGAATGGATTACAGCCGGGGTCAGGCTGTCACGATCATCGATGCCGACCTGCAGGATCCGCCGGAGGTCATTCTGGATCTGATCGAAAAGTGGCGGGAAGGCTATCAGATCGTCTATGCCGTCCGCTCGGAACGCGAAGGCGAAAGCTGGTTCAAACTGACCACCGCTTCACTTTTTTACAAGCTGATTTTCAAAATCACGGATGTCAAGATCCCGCTCAACACCGGCGACTTTCGCCTGATCGACCGCAAGGCGCTAACGATCATTAATGACATGCGGGAACGCAATCGCTTTTTGCGCGGTATGGGCGCGTGGGTCGGTTTTAAACAAATCGGGGTGGAATACAAACGCCATGCCCGCAACGCCGGTCAAACCCACTATCCGCTCAAAAAGATGCTGCAGCTGGCGCTCAACGCCATCACCGGTTTTTCAACCTATCCTCTCAAGCTTTTGTCCATGGGCGGCTCTTTGCTGGTCGGCTTGTCGCTGGTATTATTGTTAATCTACCTGATCCTGGCAGCCTTCCATCGCGTCGACCTGACTTACGTCCTTGCCGCATGGCTCACCCTGATCTTTTTATCAGGCGTCATCTTGATAGGCATGGGGATTTTGGGCGAATATATCGGTCGGACTTACGACGAAGCCAAGGGCAGACCGCTTTACATCGTTGCTGAAGGACCGGACGAAAACCTGGATCCGACCCGGCTTGATCGGAACAGAAAACAGAGAATTGAGGACCACTCATGACAAAAATTGACCTGACTATTCTGCATGACCGCCTGGAACGCACACTCCAGCGCGTTCGGGACAAAAAAATCATCATCCCCACCCTGGCGCAACAAAAAGACCCCAGCCTGATTCCGGCTGAGATCAAAGACCGGCTCAAATCGATCGGCCTTTGGGATCTGGTGCCGCTCAATCTTTTCAGGATCACCTGGCATAACCAACCGGTCACACAGGGCGGGCTTTTTGGCGCGCCAAATTTTGTTGAATTCCCGAAGGAACTGACCGGCGTCAACGCCCGCGTTATCGGTTTGGTGGGCAAATGGTTCCCCTGCGGTGTCCACAAGGTGGGCGCAGCCTTCGGCTGTTTGGTTCCCCGCCTGGTGACAGGTCAGTTTGACCCTACCAGCCAAAAAGCCGTCTGGCCTTCCACCGGCAATTACTGCCGCGGAGGCGCGTACGACTCGTACCTGCTGGGCTGTAAATCTGTGGCCATCCTGCCGGAAGGCATGAGCAAAGAGCGCTTCGATTGGCTCAGCACGGTTGCCGATGAGGTCATCGCCACCCCCGGAACCGAATCGAACGTCAAGGAGATCTTTGACAAATGCTGGGAATTGCGTCAGAGCGGACAGGATCTAATGATTTTCAATCAATTCGAGGAATTCGGAAATTACCTCTGGCATTACAGCCTCACCGGCAGCGCGTTGGAAGAAGTCGCCCGCATGGTGATGGGCAAACGCGACCGCGTGGCAGGCTTTGTTTCCGCGACCGGTTCCGCCGGCACCATTGCCGCGGGAGACTACCTCAAACAGGTTTTCCCCTACAGTAAAATCATTGCCAGCGAAGCTCAGCAGTGCCCGACTCTGCTCGAAAATGGATTCGGCGCCCACCGCATTGAAGGCATCGGAGACAAGCACGTCCCTTGGGTGCACAACGTCCGAAATACCGATTTTATTACCGCGATTGACGATAACGCCGTAGTCAACCTGGCGCGCCTTTTCAACGAAGAATCCGGCAAAAATTACCTGCTTGATTCCGGGATTGATCCTGACCTGGTAAACAACCTCGATCTGATGGGCTTCTCCGGCATCAGCAACCTGCTCTCGGCGATCAAATTCGCCAAATACAACGAACTGACCGGTGAAGATATCGTTTTGACTGTTTTGACCGACTCGATGGAGCTATATCGCAGCCGACTGATCGAAATGCGCGAGGAATTTGGCGATTACACGTGTGACCAGGCAATTGCCGATGATGCCCGTTACCTGAAGGGCCAGGCAACCGACTATATGATGGAGCTGGGTTACAAAGACCGCAAACGCATCCACAACCTGAAATATTACACCTGGGTCGAGCAGCAAGGACGGACTTACGAAGAGATCATGGCGCAATGGTACGACCCGGACTACTGGACCGAAATTCAGCATCAGCAGCCGCAGATTGACGCCCTGATTGAGGAATTCAATCATAAGGCGGGCGTCAGGCTCTAAAGGAAAACTTTGAACACAGCCCTTGCGATCCCGGATACCAGCCTGGTTTTGGTAGCGTTGATCCCCTCACCGCGCGATCTTGATATCGCGCGGCTGTTGGGCTGGTATCGGATCCCCCTTAAATCCGCGCCAAAGATCATCGCGGTCGATTATCTCGCTTTTTATCAGCCGTCCTCCTTTGATGCCGGCAGCCGGCTGCAGATCCGCTGGCTCGCGCCCATCCTTGGGCACGAACTGGTGACACGCGCCGAGTTGCTGCGTGATCAGCCCGATCATCCCCGCGCTCGGGAAGAATATTTTAAAATCCAGTTGGGCAGCCTGATCCAACTTCAGGCGCCCATTCCCGCCGGCGACTGGAAACGGGTCACCTTTTTCTATACCACCGGGAAACGCGTCAAAGAAGCCCGTAGCTTGAGCGATCTGCCAGTGCATGATGAGGAGCGCCCGGTTCTTTGGCGCGCTCTGAGGGAACGCGCCCTGAAAAGTGAAGAATATCAGGCAGACCAGCTCCCCGAAGAAGTTCTCGACCCCGCCATTCTGACGCTCTTGAGTGGTTTAAGCAAATTGACCGCGTAGAAAGCAGGTTTTTATGAAGAAAATCATCAAAAACGGTACGCTCGTGACAGCGGAAGAGAGCGCCCGAGCCGATTTGCTCATCGACGGTGAGAAAATTGCTCAAATCGCGCCGTCAATCGAATGCCCGGAGGCAGAAGTGATCGATGCTGCCAGGAAGCTGGTTTTGCCCGGAGGCGTCGACCCGCACGTGCATCTTGATCTCGAGATGATGGGCACCGTTTCGTCGGATGACCATTACACCGGCGGCAAGGCGGCAGCTTTTGGCGGTACCACCACCGTGATCGATTTTGTCTCTCAGCTTAGATGCGGTCTGGAAGAGAGCCTCAGGCTGCACCGCGCAAACGCCGACAAAAAAGCCAGCATCGACTACGCTTCGCATATGAACATTTCTCACTTCGATGAAAAAGTAGCCCGGGAACTGCTGATTCTGCCCGAGCTTGGCGTTACTTCGATCAAAGTCTTTACGGCCTACAACGGACGCCTGCGGATTGGCGATGGCGAAATTTTTAAAGTGATGCGTCTTGCTGGAAAACACGGCTTGCTCACCATGGTCCACGCCGAAAACGGAGACGTCATCGACATTCTGGTTCAGGAAGCTTTGAATGAGGGCCACACCCAGCCTTACTGGCACGGCCTGACGCGTCCCGGCTGGGGCGCGGTCGAAGCCAGCCTGCGGGTTTTTGCGCTGGCGGCACAAGCCGACGCTCCGGTCTATCTGGTGCACATGAACATGGCTGGCGAGGCCGATCAGCTCGAATACGCCCGCCAAAAAGGCATCCGCGCCATGGGCGAAACCTGCCCGCAATATTTGTTTTTCAGCCAGCAGGATTTGGAAAGAGAAGACGGCGCGAAATGGATTTGTTCGCCTCCCATGCGTTCGAAGGAGGACAATCAGGCTCTTTGGCAGGCGTTGATTGCCGGAAAGATCCAGGTCTTGTCCACCGATCACTGCCCGTTTTTCTATCAGGGGCAAAATCCGATCCTTTACGAAGGCAAAGAAATCGCCATCCCCGGCAAGGAATTGGGCAAAGACGATTTTACAAAAATTCCCAACGGCTTGCCCGGCGTGGGAGACCGCCTGCCGGTCTTTTGGACCCACGCGGTCCACAGCGGCAAAATTTCGCCGCAGCGCTTTGTCGCCCTCACCGCGACCAATGCCGCCAAAATTTTTGGTCTCTACCCGCAGAAAGGCTGTCTGAAAGTCGGGTCGGATGCGGATATCGCCATCTGGGATCCTGACCTTGAGGTTAGCTATGGGGTCGCTGTTGCCCAACACCGGATTGATTACAATCTTTACGAAGGACAGCGGCTCAAAGGCTTTCCGGTGGTCGTGATGCAGCGCGGAAATATTTTGGTAGACCACGACAAGTGGTACGGCAAACCTGGACAGGGGCGCTTCTTGCGCCGGCTGAGCGGAGAAGTGCTTTAGGGCAGCGCGCTGATGTTGATTTTTGTTGTTTTCGGGGTGTTGAGTTTGGGAGCGCTTCTCATTCTGGTGACGCATGCGCACAAACCCAACACTGCCCGTTCGTGGTTTTTTGCGATCAGCACCGTTCTGATTGCCTGGATCGCCGCCTGGATTTTGAGGCTCTACCTGCCTTCGGATTTTCCGCTGCTCACCTGGTTTCCCGATAGCGACTTCGCGGACCCGTTGGCCTTGGCGATCGATACCATCAACTGGCCTTATCTGGTGACCGCCCTGAGCATGGCTTTGGCGGTGTTGTTGACAGACACCACCCGAGCCGACGCGACGGTCACGCCCTTGTCTTGGGTGCGGCTGCTCGCTGTGACAGGACTCAACCTGATCGCGATTCTGGCTGCCAACCCGCTGACGATGGCGGTTTCGTGGATGATGGTCGACCTGGTGGATATCATGTCGTTGATGAAAATCACAAAAGCAACCGATCTCAGCGCCAAAATCACCTCTGCCTTTGGGATCCGGCTGCTAAGCAGTTTTCTGCTTGTTTTCGCCACAGCGGTTGCCTGGAGGGTGGATCCCGTCCAAATTAACTACGCGCAAATGACCAACGCCAGCATCTACTTTTTGATGGCTGCAGGGCTGCGGCTGGGAGTTTTGCCGCTTAACCTGCCGTTTTTGGACGCGCCTGAACTGAGACGGGGGTCAGGGATCCTTTTCAGGCTGCTTCCTGCCGCGTCGGCTTTGGTTTTGATCGCCCAGCTGCAGGAAGAGTTTCTGATTTTCAACGAAAAAGTCACCCTGGCGGTGCGGATTTTGACCCTGATCGCCGCTCTTTATTCTGCCGTGATGTGGATGACGCGCCAAAACAGCTTTGAGGGTCGACCGTATTGGGTCGTGGGATTTTCGGCTTTTGCTTTGCAGAGCGCTCTCAACGGCCATCCCGGCGCGAGCCGCGTCTGGGGTTTGGCGATGCTTCTCGCGGGCAGTTTGCTGTTCCTTTTTAATCCTCCGATCCGGCGCATCCGGTTTTTGCCGATGCTTGGGTTGTTGGCATTCATCGGGCTGCCGTACACCCTGGCAGCCTCGGGCTGGGAAGGCCTTTTGCCAGACCAATTCAACCTCGTTTGGGTCGCAATGATTCTGACCCATGCATTTTTGGTCATCGGCTATATCCGCTATATCTTCGAAGCCGACAGCACGGTCACCGGCTTGGAAAAATACGCCCGCGTCACCTTCCCACTCGGGTTGGTGATCCTGATCCAGACCATCATGGTTTTGGGGATCATCGGCTGGCAAAACGTCTTGACTACGGGTAACCTGATCAGCAGCGGGATCAGCCTCGGACTGGTGGTGCTGGCTGTGCTTTTTGGCTGGAAATTCGGTTTTCAGATCAAACCCGCCCGGATTTCTGCCGCCCAGCCTTTTTCGCGTCTGGCGGCATTGATAATCAAGTTTTTTCGAGATTTGTTCAGTCTTTCCTGGGTTTCGGTTCTGGCACACAAGGTTTTTTCAAGATTGCTGCTGTTTGGGGACTTCCTGAATCAGGTCATCGAAGGTGACGGCGGGATCCTTTGGTCGCTCGTTTTTATTGTGGTTCTTTCCATCTTTTTCCTGACCCTGCGAGGCGGAAAATGAACAGCCTTTTGCTCAATGTCGCGCTTTATCTTGGTTTGTTCGCGGCGCTGCTCAACCTTGTCCGCCGGCAGTGGACCCTCAACCTGATTGCCCTGGTGGTTCAGATTCTCTGCCTTTTTCCGATGCTCGATGCGATTTTGCCGATCCAGCTGGCTGTCATCCAGCCTTTTACCGGAGTGATGGTGACGGTCATTCTTTACCTGACGCTGGTCAGCGTCGGCGGGATCGAACCAATCAATCTGCGCAAAAAACCTACCAGCGGCGAGGTTTTCCGCACCTTGGCGGGGCTCTTGCTGCTCGCGTTACTGCGCGCTTTTATTCCGAATCTGCAGTCAGAGGTTTTCCAGGGAACGCCGAACCAACTGCTCTTTTTCAGCATGGGCTTGATCGTGCTGGGGATCCTGCAATTGGGAACGATCCGGGAGCCGCTTTACCTCGCGATCGGAATTTTCACCTTTCTTTCAGGCTTTCAACTGCTTTATAACGCCCTCGATTATTCATTCCTGCTCGAAGCGTTGTTGGTCACGCTTAACCTCCTGCTCGCGATTGTGGGCGCCTTTTTTATTGTCAAAAACGCGGAAAGTGAACCCTGATGAATAACACCGTGATGATCTGGATCGTTCTTCCTGTTTTGATGGGCATCGCGCTTTCGTTTGTGCGGCGCTGGCAGCGTCTTTATCACTGGCTCTCGATGCTGCTTCCGCTGCTGCTGACAGGATTGGCGTTCATTTTTTCTTCGGATCTGGCGCTGGATTTGGCAGGCAGGCGTTTCGTCCTGGCGGACAGCCTGACCGTTTTGGGCAGAACCATCCAAATCACAGCCGATCAGCTTGGCATGGTCGGCTTGCTGTATTTTCTTTGTTTCCTTTGGAATGTTGTCCGGCGGCTTTTCCCGGTCAGTCAGTGGTTTGGCAGTCTCTCGCTGGTTGTGACCGGATTGTGGGTGCTGGTTCAGTTTTTGAATCCTTTCATCTACTCCGCTGTCGTCATTGAATTGATCGCCTTGCTCAGCGTTCCGCTGCTCTCACCGCGCGGTACTCCCGCCAAAAGCGGCATTATCCGCTTTTTAAGCATGCAAACCATCGCGCTTCCTCTGATCTTGCTCAGCGGCTGGATGGTCAGCGGAATCGAAACCTCACCTTCGGCGGAGTCGTTGGTGCTGCGGGGAGCCTTGTTGGTCTCCCTTGGATTTGTGATTTGGGCGGGGATCTTCCCGCTGCACAGCTGGCTGCCGATGCTGACCGAAGAATCTCAACCTTTGGTGAGCACTTTTTTGCTCACCATGATGCAGTTGGGCTTGGTTTTTTTCTTTCTCAAATTCTTCAACCAATACGGCTGGCTGCGCAATCTGCCGCAAATGAACCTTTCTCTCAAATGGATCGGCGCCTTGTGCATTTTGGCTGCCGGGCTCATCGCGGCGTTTCAATCCAACCTCAACCGATTGTTGGGCTACCTCTTTATGGCGGAGGTCGGCTATACCCTCCTCTCAATCGCTCTGCGCGGCGCGGGCGGGCTTGAGGTGCTGGCGATGACGCTTCTGCCGCGTTCCTTAGGTTTTTGGATGATGGGTTTTTCGCTTTCGATGCTGCAGCAAGCCGCCGACAGGCACCTGCTGACCCTCGAAAACCTGCGGGGCTACCTCTGGCGCTATCCAGCCTCAAGCGTGCTGCTGTTGTTTGGGATCCTCAATTTGACCGGGATGCCGTTGTTTGGTCTTTATCCTTCAAAGCACATCCTGTGGAATTTGCTGCCGATCGACACGCTGCCGCTTAGCCTCCTGGTCGCGGTGGGGGTTTTGGGCATGATTGTCTTTTTCCTGCGTTTGTTTGACACCTTCATCCACCAGACTCCCGGAAGTGCGGCCGAAAGCGCTTCTGAAACCAAAACGGAAACCGTCAGCCTGATCGTCTCGGTCGTGATCATTGTTGCCATCATGTTCGTGAGCGGGCTCTTTCCGAGTCTGCTCTCCGCGCCGACGCAGAATATCCTGATCAGCTTCCAAAATCTCATGCGCTAAAGGAAAACTGACCTGGAAACTGGGTATAATCACAACACGAATTGAAAAGAGACAGGATTAGCATGGACGAATATTCTGGTATTGAACAACTTGAAAAACGGATCGAATGGCTCGACAACGAACGCCGCAACGACAAAACCAATCTGGCTTCGCTGCAAAACCGCCTGACCATCCTTGAAGGCGAAAACCTGAATTTGCGCAAACAAATCAAGGAGCTTGAGGTTTTGATCAACCGCAACAGCAATCAGATCAGCAACATGGACAAATACGACAACCGGATTGACCGCCTGAACATCGAGTTGACAAAACAAATCCGCGAAGTTAACGAACGCGCCGACAACAATCTGACCGAAGCTCAAAAACGCAATAAAATCGAGATTGATTCCACCAAAAAAACCATCGCGGAGCTCTATCCGCTCACCGAAATGTTTGATCCCATTCGGGCAGACATCAGCTCGCTCAAAATGGAAGATTCCCGTCTGGCTCGTTTGAACGAAGAACTCAAGGTAAAAATCCTGGAAGTCGGACGTTTTGACGAAGACTACCGCCGTTCTCTGCATTTGCTCGAAGAAGGACGCCGCCAGGAAGCCAAACGCCTGACCGACCTGCAGGGCGAAGTCACCTCAGTTCGCAAACGGCTGGAAGAAACGCGCGCGCGCTTCGACAGTTTTACCGACAGTTTCCGCACCTTCGACACGCGCATCGCCGAGCTGCAAAGCAACGAAAAAGACCGCCGGGAAAATCAGTCGCAATTTATCGAGCGGGTCAATGCGTCTTTGGTCGACAAAGACAAAATCTTTGCCAATTGGGAAAAACGTTTTGCTGAAATAGATCAGTTCAACGCCAACCTCGGTACCCAGATCGAAACGCTCGAAAACGTGCGTCTCTCGGTCAGCAAAGCCATTCAGAGCGCCGAGGACGTCACCCAGCGGTTTGAGCGTCGCATTAATGAGATCACGGAACTGCAGCGCCTCAACGATGACCGCTACCGGCAGGAATGGAACAGCTTTAAATCGGACGACGTCAAACGCTGGACAAACTACATGCTCGCGCAGGAAGAGCAAAACCGCGAAACCACGCAGCAATATGCCGAATTTACCAAACAGCTCCAGGAAGTTGACGATCTGACCTCCATGATGCGCGATGAACTGGACGTGCTGCGGCGCGAAACCGTCCGCCACATTCAGACGGTTTTGGTCGCCTACCAGGAATCGATCCAAAACGCGGCGCCTTTGCTGGAAAAAAAGAACAGCTGACATGTACATTCTGGGAACCGCGGGCCACGTCGATCACGGCAAGTCGACTCTGATTGCCGCGCTGACGGGCATCCATCCTGACCGCCTCAAGGAAGAAAAAGACCGCGAAATGACCATCGAGCTGGGTTTTTCTTCGCTGCGGCTGCCAAACGGCGAAGACGTCGGCATCATTGACGTGCCCGGTCACCGGGACTTTATCGGCAATATGCTTGCCGGCATTGGGGGGATCGATGCTGTTCTGTTGGTTGTTGCCGCTGACGAAGGGGTTTCGGCGCAAACCCGGGAACATCTCGCCATTCTCGATCTGCTCGAGATCAAACGCGGTGTGATCGTTTTGACCAAGACCGACCTGGTCGACGACCCGGAATGGCTGGATCTGGTCGCCATGGACGTGCGTGAGCTGGTCGCGCCGACCTGTCTGGCACAGGCGCCCATCGTTCCGGTCTCCGCCCGCACCGGCGACGGGCTCGAGGACTTGCTGCATGCCGTCGAGGAGGCGCTCAAAGACATCCCCGATCGCAAGAATCTCGGCAAACCCCGCTTGCCGGTCGACCGGGTTTTTACGCTGACCGGCTTTGGGACCATCGTCACCGGCACTCTTTTGGACGGCACTTTCAAAATCGGCGATGAAATCGTCTGTCTCCCGGGCAGTAAGACCGGGCGCGTGCGCGGTTTGCAAAACCATCACCATAAGTTGCAGAAACTTGACCCCGGCTTTCGTGCCGCAATTAATTTGATTAATCTGAATTATCAGGATATTCAACGTGGGGACGTAATCGCGCATCCCGGCGATTATAAGCCGACCAATTTTTTGGACGCTCATTTTCGCCTTCTGGCAGACTGCGGCTTTTCGGTGCGCCACAACATGCAGGTCAAACTCTTCATTCACGCCTCCGAAACGACGGCGACGCTTCGCCTGCTCGGAAGTCAGACCCTTGCTCCTGGGGAAGAAGCCTTCATCCAGCTGCGCCTCGATCACCCTGTGGTCGCGGTTAAAGGCGACCGGATTATTCTGCGTCTGCCTTCTCCATCCGAGACCCTGGGAGGCGGTGTTGTGCTGGACCCCGATCCCCAGCAAATTTACAAACGGTTCAACCAAAGCAATTTGGAACGGATGGACAAAATGCTCAGCGGCAGCGAAGAAGACCTGATCCTCCAGATCCTGGAAAACCTGAAGTGCGCCACCAGCGCCCAGCTGGAACAAAAATCAGCGCTTCCGAAAGAGCTTGTCAACCAGGCTCTGACCTCGCTGGTCGAAAAAGACCTCGTCATCGCGCTGAAATCGAGCCCAAATTTGAGCAAAGACACCTTTGTCAGCCCCGCCTATTGGACGGCACTGAAAGAAAAGACCCTCAATCTGCTGCAAAGCTTCCACAAAGCCAATCCTTTCAAAGCCGGCATCACGCGCGAAGATCTGCGCTCTGGGCTCGGGCTCGCGCAGTCGCTTTTTGACCTGGTTCTGGACAAGCTCGCTTCGACCGAAACCGTTGTCCAAAAAGGCAGCCTGGTCTGGCTGCCGGAACATCAGGTCGTCCTGACTGCCGAACAGGAAGCCCAGGTCGCGCCGGTCCTGGCAGAGTTCGACAACGCGCCTTTCAGCCCGCCGGACATCAGTCAGGTAAGACTTGCCATCGGCGCGGAACTGCTGGAAGGTCTGATCTCGTCCGGCCGCTTGATTGCCGTTTCGGAGTCTGTTTTGTTCACCCCGGCAGCCGTGCAGCGCATGCAGGCTTGGGTTCGCGAGGCAATCACCCAAAACGGCGACGTCGCCCTGGCGCAGCTGCGCGATAACTTCAAGACCAGCCGCAAATACGCCTCCGCGATCCTGGAATATTTCGACTCGATCGGATTCACCTATCGAAAAGGTGACGTCCGCGGGTTAAGATAGTACAATAGAATAAAAATAGTTCTAAAAGGAGAAAATCTATTTATGGCATGGAAAGTACTAATTACGGACGGCTTGGAAAAGGTTGGCCTCGACCTGATCAATCAGGCGGGTGAAGCCGTCAACAAAAAAGGCATCGAAGCAGCTCAACTCTTGGCGGAAGTGGCCGAATATGACGGTATGATCGTCCGCGGTCGCACCAAGGTCACCCGCGAAGTTTTCGAAGCTGCCAAGAACCTCAAAGTGGTCGGTCGTGCCGGCGTTGGTGTGGACAACATCGACCTCGCAGCAGCCAAGGAACACGGTGTCACAGTCGTGAACTGCCCCACCGCGACTTCTGAAGCAGTCGCCGAACTTTCTATGGCAATGCTTTTTGCCCTCACGCGCGAACTGCCCCGTGCTGACGCTTCCATGAAAGCTGAAGTTTGGGACAAGAAGAACCTGATGGGCGTTGAACTGATGGGCAAGACCCTCGGTATGATCGGTTTCGGCAACATCGGCAGCCTGGTGGCAAAGTACGCTGCCGCCATGGGCATGCATGTGGTTGTCTATCGCCGCACCTGGAACCCCGAACAGGTCAAAGCTCACGGCGCCGAACAGGTCACATTGGACGACCTTTTGGCTCGCGCTGATTTCATCAGCCTCAACCTGCCTCTCAACGCAGAATCCAAGTATCTGATCAACGACGCTGCTTTTGCCAAGATGAAAGACGGCGTCCGCATCGTCGACGCTTCCCGCGGCGGCGTGATCGAACAAGCCGCCCTCCTGCGCGCCCTGCAATCCGGTAAGGTCGCCGGCGCGGCAATTGACGTTTACGAAAAAGAGCCCCCGGTGGACTGGGAACTCGCCAAACACCCCAAAGTGATCGCCACTCCTCACATCGGCGGTCAGACCATCGAAGCCCAAAACCGTGCTGCTGCCGATATTTCTTCTGAGGTTATGAACGTCCTCGAAGGAAAAGAACTGCGCTGGAAGATTTGCTAAATTTCACCCAGTAAACTAAGAGCTCGGATTCAACCCGGGCTCTTTTATTTTCGCGGTATCCAAACCATTCAGACAGACTCCAAAAAACCGATCGGAATAGCGATCGGTACGGCTCGAAAAATGGGCCGCTACGGGTTTGGCGTAGCTGTTGGGTAAATCAACTCCTGAGGAGGGGTACCCATCGGCGTCGGCGTCGGATAAGGCGTTTTGCCCGAGGGGTCGTGAACGTAAACATATTCGCCGATTTGGGTCCAGTTATATAGCCAGTTGGCGTCTCCCGGGAACATGTTCACGCAACCGTGAGATTGGGTGAAACCAAGCATGGCTTGCCAGTAAATGCCGTGAATCGCCTGCGCGTGGTTGTAGTACATCGCCCACGGAACAGCTTCAAGGTAATAAAAATCGGAGCGGTCGGAACTGTAGGAGCCTTGCATTTGGTCTACCTCGCGTTTTTCATAGACGCGATAGGTCCCCGGGTCAGAATAAAGCTCCCCGGAGCCGGTTGCCACCAAAGAGGCAAAAATCAGTTCATTTTTCTCATAAACCGAGAGCGTTTGATTGTGAAGATCAATATTTATCCAGCGGTCGCCTTCCACTTCGGGAGGGGTCTCGGTGCTGACGATCACGCGGCGGGCTTTGAGAGACGGGATCCATTCGGACGGTGAGACCTGAAACCACTCATAACCTTCCGCTTCGGTCACATTGTAGATCGGGAAGGACTGATATTTATCATAGTTGACTCCAGAATTGCCCGAAGCAAAGCTGGGACCGTTGTATGAATTGGTGTAATCAATCGCCCATCCAAAATCACTCTCCGGCGTGGCATAAAACTCAAGCCCCTGCCATTTGGGCCAGGAATAAAAAGGTGTCGCTTCAACCCAGCCGCCATCCTGAACGCGGACAAAGGTGCGGTCGCCGGAGGTGGCTTGGTCGATCATGGCGACATAACGGCTCGCGGCGCCGGCTGGGATTGTGCGCAAAACGGTTCCGCTGTCAGCAATCGCTTCTTCGAGACTGGCGTAAATATTGATTTGCGAGCCGCCGATCCTAGCGACGCGGACAGGGATGGTCACCAGCGCGGGGTCGGGTTTGTTGGCTGGCAGGTCGCTGAGCGGGTAAGTAAATCCCTGGCGCTTCAGCGCCGTGATGGTTTGGGAAGGTCCCAACGGCAGACAGTCGCCTGGGTTTTCAGGGTAATAACCGGGCAGGCACAAAGGCAGGTCATAGAGCCCCTGGCTCTGGCTGTTCGCGGTCGCAGCGGCTGCGTTTTGAGCCGGCGGCTGCAGTAAAAGCCCGGCGAAAATTAATATCATCAGCAGAAAATTTAACTTTTTCACAATTCCATTATAACCTTCAAGCAAAAAGGCGCAATTTTTCGCAGAAAGTCTTTCCGGTAGTGAGGCCTCAGCCTGACGACCCTGTTTTTTCTGCGAGCGGCAATAAGATTTTCCATCGACCGAAAATAAAAAACGGCTGCGTGATTTGTGACACGCAGCCGCTGCGAACGATCAGAAAAGCTACTTTTTCTTGGAAAGAGCAGCTTTCACCACGCCGCGGGGATCCTTGATCAGCAAAATCACCAGCCAAATGATCAACCCGAGCGCGACGACAGACAAGCCAAGATAAAAATCATTGAGCATGTCCACCGGAGCGGGCGCGAAAAATTCCGCCCCGAGTTCCGCGTATTCAAAAATCGCGTCTACCAGCCACATGAGCGAAGCGCCCCAGAACAACCAGCATAAAATTCCGACTTTCAGCTCATCTTTCGGAGCGTTCTTGTACCAGACAATGGTGCAGATGATTGCCGCAAAAATGGTTGTCAAAAGCGTCATCGCGACTAACCTTTCTCAGTCACAGTGGGGGTGACTGCCGCGCGTTTTTCGATCGCGGAGGAAACGAGCACCATTCCGACCCACACAACCGTAACCAAAACAGCCATCAAGACGCCCGCGCTCGCCATTTCGGCCAGCATCTCGGCGGTTTCGCCGTTTTGGACCGCGGTCAGGAAGGGGAAGAAAGGCACAACCTCCCCGTGCCAGATATGCTCAAACGCCAGCAAGACGGAACCTCCCCAGAGCAATTTGTTTAGCCAACCGAGTTTTTCAGAAAATGGTGTTTTCCGGGTTTCCTCAACCGCCTCGTTGGAGAGGGTAAGCTTCGCGGCTTCTTCTTTTTCCTTCGATTTAATCACCTTTTCGGCGATGGTAGTGATAACTGCTTCTGCAGCGGGAACAATAAAACATGCCATGAGTAATTCCTCCTGTTAGTTTGGAACCTGGTATTAAAAAAGGCATTCAACCTCTCTTCTGAGAAATCGCATACCTTCTGTGTATACGTCAGTTCAATAGTTTTGGTTTATGATGCTGCGCATCCTGTCGGGCTTCCTGCCAGACGATGTAAGAATAGCATGAGACGAATTTTATGTCAATAATTGACTAAGCCGGAAATGTGTGTAGGTCAACAGATGGTATACACTTTTCAGCCTGTCATCCTGAACGTAGTGACTGCCTGCGTACCTGGTGAATTTCCAGGTAAGGACCCTTCGGCTACGCCTCAGGAAGACGGGGTGCTTGTCATCTAAGCGATGCGACTGCCCGCTTACTTGCTGCCTCTCCTGATTTATATGCAAAAATCAGGTTCGAACCACTATCCTTCTGGATAATATCGCTGTCCAGATCGGTGATTGGATTGGTTACAATCTGCCGGCTTCTCACCTGACTATGCCGGGAACGTTAAAATTTAGAGTTTTTCCAACTCTTCCACTACATTTTCCATCAGCCGGGTCAGCGAATAATCCGAAACGCCGACAATCGTATTGCCGCATTGATTGACCGGAATCAAGATCCGTTTTGCTCGGCTTTGGCCCACCGCAGCTGCCATAGCCGGCGTGATTTCTCCGTGAAGCGAATCGGTGATCACAATTCCGACCGGACCGATGATTACATCCGCGTTTCTGCAGCCAACGATCACGGCATTCTCCCCCGTTGCCGCGAAATCAGCCCCGGCTTTTAACATTGCCACAGTCGCCACGGCATTGGCGCCAACGGCTGTCACTTCCATGGCAGGAAAGTTTTGCTTTACGCAGGCAACCACCTGTTTTCCAATCCCGCCGCCCTGAGCGTCGATAATCAACACTTTCATCGAAGATCTCCTTATTAACTTCGCGTTGGAGACAGATCATCCGCCTCGTGAACCTGAATTCTAACTCATGTTTCGTCAGATAGGAGCATCAAAAGATCTATTTTAAGGGTGCGCCTGAAAAAAGTAGTGATCCCGAGCTGAAACCTGCCTGTCGTTTTGAGGTTCATTAATTCTTTGCAAAGCATAAACATTAAGATAGAATCAAGGTACAAAGCTTCTGGAGGTTGATTATGAAGTATCCGATCTATCAGGTTGATGCCTTCGCGGTCAAACCGTTTAATGGGAATCCTGCCGCGGTTATGCTGCTTGAAAACGAACGTTCAAGCCAGTGGATGCAGTCGGTCGCCCAGGAAATCAACCTTTCGGAAACCGCTTTTTTGTGCCCGAAAGGGCATGATTACGAGCTGCGCTGGTTTACCCCGACGACCGAAGTGGATCTTTGCGGTCACGCCACCATCGCCAGCGCTCATATTTTGTACGAATTTGGTTTTTACGATCCGGATGAGACCATCAATTTTCACACCCGCAGCGGGATCATCAGCTCGACCTTTAAACGCGGGACGATCGAACTGAACATGCCGCGCTTTTCATTTGAACCGGCAACCGCTCCAAGCGGATTGATCGATATTTTGGGGTCAAAGCCGCTGGCTGTTGCCGTCTCGGAAAACGATACGCTGATCGCCGAACTGAGTTCGGCGCAATTGATCCGCGATTTCAAACCCAACTTTGAAGAGATCGGCAAACTCGCCCATGACGGACTGGCGATCACCGCCGTGAGCGATGACCCGCAATTTGACTTCATTTCACGTTATTTTTCACCCCAAACCGGCATTCCTGAAGACCCGGTTACGGGTATGGCTCACTGCGTTTTGGCTCCCTATTGGGAAAGCAAGACCGAAAAGCGCGCCTTTCACGCCTTTCAGGCTTCCCCCCGCGGCGGAGAGCTTTGGATCCGGCTGACGGACAAGCGCGCCTTTATCGGCGGGAAAGCGATCACTGTGCTGAAAGGCGAAATGCTGAAGCAGTCGATGGTCGAATGAGGGCTTCATCCTCAGACTAGCTGCGGTTCCATCGCGGGAGCTAAAGTAATCGTCTAATATAAAGACCAGCGGAAGGCACCAAGGTGGTTCCGCTGTTTTTTTTATTACCTCTGCCGCAAAAAGAGATCCGCCCAGACTGGCAATAAACAGCCGAAATTTGATTTCCCTCAATCGGTCTTTTGGTTGATATAATTGATTCATGTTGGTCATTTTCTGCTACCAAATTCCTTTGAAATCTCACAATTTAACGACTTTAAACACAATCCACACGGAGGTCTGACATGGAACTAATGAAACAGCGCATTCTCAGGGACGGCAAAAATCTCGGCAATGGAATTCTGAAGGTTGACCGGTTCATCAACCATCAGGTCGACCCGATGCTGATGGACGAATGCGGAAAAGAGTTTGCCCGATTGTTTGCCGGCACACCGGCAGTAAAAATTCTGACCGCGGAGATCTCCGGCATCGCGCCCGCGCTGATGGCAGGGAAATATCTCAACCTGCCTGTGGTTTACGCCCGCAAGAAAAAGCCTGTCACCATGCCAAGTGAGGTCTACATCACCGTGGCTCCCTCCCATACCAAGGGTCACAATACAGAACTGATCGTTTCACCCGAATACCTTTGCCGCGGCGAAAAAGTACTCATCATCGATGACTTCCTGGCTTCAGGCGCCACGATTGCCGGCTTGGTTCGCCTGGCTGAAGTCGCCGGCGCCGAAGTGGTCGGGATCGGCACCTTGGTCGAAAAAACCTTTGAAGGAGGCCGTGCCCTGCTGACCCCGCTTGGCGTGCCCATTCACTCGCTGGTTTCAATCTGTTCAATGGACGACGGAACGATCGAATTTACTGACGAATTCGAAGTATAGTTTTACAGGAAGGCACCATGAGCGACCGCATTGTTATCTTGGATTTCGGATCCCAATTCACCCAGCTTATCGGCCGGCGCATCCGCGATATGCACGTCTATTGCGAACTCCTGCCCTGGAACGCCAGCGAGGACGAAGCCCTGACCCCCGAGACCAAAGGCATCATCCTTTCCGGTGGTCCGCAGTCCATTTACGCGAACGACGCTCCCTATATTCAGGAATACATCCTCAAGACCAAGCTGCCGGTTTTGGGGATCTGCTATGGAATGCAAGCCCTGGCGCATCAATCCGGCGGCAAAGTTTCGCAGAGCGATGAGCACGAATATGGACAGACGCAACTGAGCGTGCCGGCTGAAAACCCGCTCTTGAGGCTCGGAGAACAGAAGGTCTGGATGTCGCATGGAGACCACGTCGCCAGCCTGCCCGAAGGCTACGTCGGCATCGCGCGGACATCCAACACGCCCTTTGCTGCCATGGCAAACTACGACCAAAAACGTTTTGGTCTGCAGTTCCATCCGGAAGTCTCCCGCACGCAATATGGCAACGAAATTTTGGACAACTACGTGCTCAACATCTGCGGCTGCCAACCCAGCTGGACCTCCAAAAATATCATCGAAGAAAGCGTCGAAGCGATTCGCGCTCAGGTTGGCTCTGGCAATGTACTTTCGGCGCTCTCTGGTGGGGTCGACTCGGCAATCACCACCGCCCTGGTACAAAAAGCGGTTGGCGATCGCGTCACCGCCGTTTTCATCGACACCGGCTTGATGCGTCACGGCGAAAAAGAGCAGATCGAAGCCACCTTCCGTCCGCTTTTGGGCGACCGCCTGATTATGGTCGATGCTTCAGAGCGCTACTTTGCCCGGCTGTCCGGCGTTACTGACCCGGAACAAAAACGCATGGTCATCGGCGAAATGTTCATCCGCGAGTTTGAACAAGCCGTGAGCGCTTTGGGTGAGTTTGAATATTTGGCGCAGGGCACCATTTATCCCGACGTGATCGAATCGAAAGGCATCGGCGTGACCGAAGCGCATCGCATCAAATCGCACCACAATGTCGCCGGCTTGCCGAAAGATATGAAATTTAAACTGGTTGAGCCTTTGCGCCTGCTGTTTAAAGACGAAGTGCGCGCTATCGGGATCGAACTGGGCTTGCCTGAAGAACTGGTTTGGCGGCAGCCATTCCCGGGTCCCGGCCTGGCAGTCCGCTGCCTGGGCGAAGCGACCCCCCAGCGCGTCGCCACCGTGCGACATGCCGACCAAATTTTTAGGGAAGAACTCAAAAAAGCCGATCTCCTCCACACTCGCGTAGAGGTGGACGGCAGCGTGAGCGGCAGTTCGCAGGCCTTTGCCACCCTGATCCCCGTGCGCAGCGTGGGCGTGATGGGAGACCAGCGCACCTATGCCGAAACGGTCGTTCTGCGGGCGGTCACGACGGTCGATTTTATGACCGCGGATTGGGCGCGCCTGCCCTATGACCTGCTGGCGGAAGTCAGCAAACGAATCGTCAATGAGGTCAAAGGTGTCAACCGCGTGGTCTACGACGTCAGCTCCAAACCCCCCGCCACGATTGAGTGGGAATAGAATAAACAAGTAGGAAAGAGAAATGAAAATTGCATCCATCTTAGACCAAATTGACCTTCACAATTACGCGTTACCGGTTTTCCAACGAGGTTATGTCTGGAATAGGGAACAGGTAAGAAAGCTGATGGTTTCACTCTATAAAGGACATCCTATTGGTAGTTTACTCGTTTGGGTAACAAAAACCATTTCCGACGAGGTTAAAGGAAATCAACCTGTAAGCAAGGGATTTGTTCATTTGATCTTGGATGGCCAACAACGAATTACAACATTGTATGGAATCATAAGAGGGAAAGTTCCACCTTTTTTTGAGGGAGATGAGAGAACTTTTAAAGACTTATATTTCAATGTTGACGAACAGTCATTTGAGTTCTACCAAGCCGCAAAAATGAAAAACGACCCGAATTGGATTAATGTTACAAACCTGATGATAAAAGGTGCTGGAGAGTTCGTTGCAGAAAACTTTCATCATGTTAAGAACATCAATAAGCTTAATTCAATTTCTAATATCCTTTCTGTGGACCTCCCGATTCAAGAAGTATCTGGTGATGACAAAACTATAGACGTAGTTGTAGATATTTTTAATACCGTTAATAGCGGAGGAACAAAACTTAGCAAAGGCGATTTAGCGCTCGCAAAAATTTGTGCTGATTGGCATGGAGCCAGAGACGAATTTAAAACGATACTCGATTGGTTAGAAAAAAATGGATATGAATTTTCGATGGATTGGTTGTTACGCTGTATAACAGTGTATCTAACAAATCAACCTTATTTCACAGGATTAGAACGTATAAGTGTCACAGATATTAAAAAAGCTCTACCACAAATAAAATCAACAATAGAATCAATCCTAAATCAAATTGGTTCGAGATTAGGCTTAGATCAAAAAAGAGTTCTGCCTGGAGTATTTGCATTCCCAGTTATTATCCAATTGTTAAAGAACACAAAAAAAACAGATCAAGACAATAAATTCTGGAACAAAATTTTTTATTGGTACATCCATACGTTCCTATGGGGAAGGTATTCTGGATCTACCGAATCTGTCCTAGCAAAAGACCTAAATGAATTAAATGCTGGTGAAGGTATTGATGGTTTAATTTCTTTATTGCGAAAGGATAGGGGAGATTTAAGGATACAACCTGAAGATTTTATTGGATGGAGTACGGGTTCTCGGTTTTATCCTTTACTTTATATGATGACAAGAATTGGACACTCTCTCGATTGGTACTCTGGTTTGGAATTAACAAACGCCCTACTAGGTAAACATTCAAGCTTAGAAGTTCACCATATTTTTCCTAAAGATTTGTTGTATAAAAAAGGATACGAAAAATCGGAAGTCAATTCTCTCGCTAATTATTCATTTCTGACCAAAGGAGCTAATTTATGGATTTCTAACAAGAATCCAAATGATTATTTCCCGATTGTCAATAAACAACAACCAAATGCACTAAAAACACATTGGATTCCTCAAGATCCTACCCTTAGCGATCCAAATAATTACTTAAAATTTTTGGAGGAAAGAAGAATCTTACTCGCAAAGGCTGCAAATAAATTATTAAACAATCTTTTGAATAGCGATGAAGCTGGTCGAATTGACATTCGAGTTGACCATGCGACAGCTGAAGAACCCTCTGAAAAAGTAAAAATTTTAGATCCGAATGAAGAAGATGATATTATTTTGGGAGTAGCTTCTTGGATGGAAGAAAACGGCTTTCCAGAAGGAGAACTACAGTACAACATTGTCGCAGATAATGGAAAAGTTATCGCTATTTTCGATTTAGCTTGGCCAAAAGGAATTCAAGTTGGATTAAGTGAACCTGTTGCATTGTTGATTAATGAATCAATGAATGTTCATCAGATTGCTAGTCGAGCGGGATATAAATATTTCACTGATGCTGATGATTTCAAACAATTCGTTAGATCTACATACATGGGAGAAGCGTAAATCACGAGATTTTGTTACCAATATAAATTTTTATAAGCCCGTAAACAAAGATGAAGTGTTAATTCGTTCTAATTATTGGCACATGCTGCTATTCATTATTATTAAGTGAGTGTTGAATTCTTTTCTGCAAGTGAAATTCTCGGTGATACAAATCACAAAACCCTTAAATAACTCGGGATGACGTATTGCGTAGATATCTGAGCGATGTGACGACCTGTAACTAGGTGCTTTTACCAGCAAGCATTCTACATATTTCTAACACTAGCTAGCAAATTGGTTTCATGGGAGACCAGCGCACCTATGTCGAAACGGTCGTTCTGCGGGCGGTCACAACGGTCGATTTTATGACCGCCGATTGGGCGCGCCTGCCCTACGACCTGCTGGCGGAAGTCAGCAAACGAATCGTCAATGAGGTAAAAGGCGTCAACCGCGTGGTCTACGACGTCAGCTCCAAACCCCCCGCCACGATTGAGTGGGAATGACGGCAACAAAAATGGTGCTGTAGCAAAGCGCTGGCATGACGGCTTTTCAGGACTTTTTCAGAAAAACTTTTTGGCAACAATACTGTTCTGAAACTAAAAAGTCAAAAAATTGACCCTGAAAGGGAATTGCTGAATTCAAGAACTTTTGGCCTTTCGCCCTTCGTGGCAGGAGGCTTTTTTGATAGAATTAAAGAGGCTGTGCCCCACAATCAATCTAGCGACTGCCTGCGTACTCGGTGCTTTCCCAAGTAAGAATCTTTGGTTCACCGAACCTAACGCAACCATTTTTTCGGATAACCCAACCACAGGATCCTTCGGCTTCGCCTTAGGATGACGGGGAAACTTGTCATCCTGAACGCAGTGAAGGATCTTTCATTACCCGATCCTAACAGGGCTGTTTTACCGGGCATCTCAACCGCAGGATCCTTCGGCTTTGCCTCAGGATGACGGGGTGGGTGGCGGCGCAGGATCCTTCGGCTTCGCCTCAGGATGACGGGTTAGGTGGCGTTGCAGGATCCTTCGGCTTCGCCTCAGGATGAAGGGAAGGGTGGCGATGCAAGATCCTTCGGCTTTGCCTCAGGATGACGGGAAGGGTGGCAGCGCAGGATCCTTCGGCTTTGCCTCAGGATGACAGAGGGCTTGTCATTCTGAGCGGAGCGAAGAATCTTTTATCCAACAAACCTAGAGCAACCAACTTGTCAGGTAATCTAAACCGCAAGATCCTTCGGCTTCGCCTCAGGATGACGGGAAGGGAGATCCAACACCAGTATCCTTCGACCCCCGCGCTTGTCGCCTCGCGATGACGTATAATATGAATATGCCAACACCATGGAGTTCCGCATGAACGACGAATTAAACCAAACGCCTCCTCTAGAAACGGTGCCGGAGTTTAAGGATGTTCAAACTCCATCAAGCCTTGAACCGCAAAACAGCGCCAGCTCTACCAGTCCCATCCCATTATCTCAATCCTCCCAGCGCGGTGGACCTGATTTTTTCAAGCTGAACCAGCGGATCCGCAACGGCGGCGGCTGGATTGTTATGATCGGCATCCTGTCTTTCGCCATTACGCTGCTGACGTTGTTCAACACCACGATCCGCTTTGTGATCGGCTTGGGCGCCACCCAGTTCATCGACACACTCGCGATCATTCTCTCCGAGAACTTCCCGGAAGACCATGTAATTTACATCGCTGTGAATATCGGACTGAACGTTTTTATCTCGGCGATGTATATTATTCTGGGTGTTTTCGCGAAGCGCGAACAGCGATGGGCGTTTTTGGTTGCCTTCATTTTCTATCTGATCGATACCGGTTTGGTTATCTGGACAAAAGATTTCCTCAGCATCGTTTTCCACATTATTGCGCTCGTTATCATCATGATCGGCTACATTTCTCTTCGCAAGAAGGAAAAATTAACCTCAAACCCCGATCAGAACATTGCATGAATATTGTGACATAAATACCTGTTGAGGGTATGATTGTAAGGATTAATGATTAAAGGAAACAACAAGATGATGAAATTAGTGCTTATTCGCCATGGCGAAAGTGAATGGAACAAACTAAACCTTTTCACTGGCTGGACTGATGTCGAGCTGACTGAAAAGGGCCGCCAGGAAGCCGAATTGGGCGGAAAACTGCTCAAAGAAAGCGGCTTCGACTTTGACGTTTGCTACACCTCCTATCTCAAACGCGCCATCCATACCCTCGATATCGTGCTCGACCAGCTGGATCGCTCCTGGCTGCCGGTGATCAAATCCTGGAAGTTAAACGAACGTCACTACGGCGCGCTGCAGGGTTTGAACAAAGCTGAGACCGCTGCCAAATATGGCAACGAGCAGGTTTTGATCTGGCGGCGATCCTATGCCACGTCGCCTCCTGAACTGGACGAGGATGACGAGCGCAGCCCGCGCAATCAGGCTCAATATCGCGAGACCGCCGACAAATCTGAGCTTCCGTTGACCGAAAGCCTCGCCATCACTGTCAAACGTGCCATGCCCTATTTTGAAGAAGAAATCAAGCCGGCAATGCTTGCCGGCAAACGCGTGATGGTTGTTGCCCACGGCAATTCCCTGCGCGCCATGGTAAAAACCTTTGATAATTTGAGTGAAGAGGAAATCGTCGGCGTCAACATCCCCACCGGCGTGCCTCTGGTGTACGAATTTGACGATGACTTTAAGGTGCTCAATAAATATTACCTCGGCGATCAGGAAGCCATTAAGGCAAAAATGGAAGCGGTTGCCAATCAGGGCAAGGCAAAATAGCCATTAAGGAAGAACCATGACCGACTCACTCTACAGCTATCATTTCGACCCGGATCGGCAGGAAATTCTCGTCCGGGATGAGCACGACGAACAGATCGGCGAAATCGAATTTCACAGCGACGGCAAGGTGTGGACTATTGACCACACCGGCGTCGATCCCTCTCACCGCGGGAGCGGGATCGCCCGGGAATTGGTCAACCAGCTGGTCATAAAAGCGCGCGAACATGACGTGATGCTCAAAGCCACCTGCCCATACGCCAAACGGGTTTTGGAAACCACCCCTGCCTTCCAGGATCGTTTATTACAGGATTAAAAAATTTTCGTAAAAGGGCTTGGCAGCAAACTGCCAGGCCCGGGTGAAACATGGAAAACTACAAAGTAATTTTTTTGGATGTTGACGGGACCCTGATCGATCATACGCTGCGCGTACCGCCGTCCGCGAAAGAAGCAATCATCCAAGCCAAAGCGAAGGGTCACAAATTATATATCAACACAGGCCGCAGCATCTCGCAAATTTATGATGAGGTCTGGGCGCTAGGCTTCGATGGTTTCATCGGCGGCAACGGCATTCATATTCAGGAGCACGGCAAGGTGATTTTTGATCATCCGATTCCGCCGGAATTAATGGATAAGATCTTCAACTACCTGACCGAGCATCAGATCGGGTTTATTGAAGAAAGCAGCAGCAGCATGTACGCGCACACCAGCTATCTCCCCGCCATCGCGCGGCTGCTGGGAATGACCATCAATGAAGCCCGCGAGGCGACCGACCACATCTTTCCTTCCACCCATTACAACTGCACCACCTGGCACAGGGATGTCAACAAGGTTAGCTTTGTGCTCAATGAAGGCGTTGATGTCGAAGCAGTTCGCGAATACGTCAAGCCAGAACTGATTTTGGGTTCCTGGGCGCTTTTTGGCACCAAACGTGAATTTGCCGATATTTATCAAGCCAATATTACCAAGGGCAGCGGCGTTGAGTTTGTGATGCGCCATCTTGGCAAACCGGTCGCCGATGCCTGCGCCTTCGGCGACGCGGACAATGACATCGCGATGATAAAGACGGCTGGCGTGGGCGTTGCCATGGGCAACGCGATCCCGAGCGTGAAAGCAGCCGCCGATTACGTTACCGACCCGGTGACCGAGGACGGGCTCTGGAAAGCTTTTAAACATCTCGGGCTGATTGATTAGCCAAAATAAGCTAAAATGTCCTCAAAGCTGCTGACTTTTTGGCGCTTTGAACAAAAAAATGATGACTGCTTCTTCTCACAGGCTTACTCTCAAGAAGCGCCTTGGGCGCATCCTTTTTGGTGGGTTGCTTTTGCTCGCTTTTTTCTCCAAGTCCTTTATTACATTTGGCTACGCGCAAAACCACGACCCTGCCCTTACCATCATCGACCTCGATAGCCGAAATTTTCCGCTGATCGAGGTAAACCTCAAAAGCCAAAACCTGTCTTCGCCTTTGCGGGCGCAGCCCTCTTCTTTCAGCGTGATCGAGGATGGGGAAAAAATCACCCCCAATGACGTCGAAGAGCTCTACAATGGCATTCACTTTTCTTTGGTGATCAATCCCGAATACTCGCTCACTTTACGTGCCGAGAACGGTCAGCAATACTACTCCCAAATGATCGAGGCAGTCCAATCCATCGGTCCCGACCCCGACCATCCCGATCTGAACCGCTACAGTCTGCATATCAACCCCGACTTCAGCTCGGTTGAACTGCCAAATTACGATGCCTGGGTCGATGCTATTGACGCCTATCAGGAAAACATGCGCAAAGTTTCGTCATCCCTTGAAAGTCTGGAATTGGCGATCTCCGCTCTTGAACAAAGCGAATCGACCCTGGATACCGTCCTGCTCTATATCACGCCCTATCTGCACCCGACCCTGCTGCCGGACTTTTTCGCGCTGGTGGAAAGAGCAGCCGCGATCGGAGTGCCTGTGCACACCTGGATCGTGATGGATATCCGCATGCTCGGGTCTGCCTACGAGACCAACCTGCAGGATGCGCTCGCCGCTACCGGCGGAAGCCTCTCATCCTTCACTGGTTCCCAGGAGGTGCCGGATCCAAAGCAATATCTGGTTGGAAAAGGCAGCAGTTATCACCTGAGTTATCAATCCCAGATCCGCAAGAGCGGGTCCTTTGACCTGGCGGTCGAAGCCAACCTGTCGGACGGCACAAAAATCCGCTCCACGGCAGAAAAACTGGAGCTGCAGGTCGAACCTGCCCGCCTGAGTTTTGTAAACCTGCCGGAACAACTTGAGCTGATCAAGGATGAGCAAGGCAACGTCACGCCGGCGCTCCTGCCGGTGGAAGTGCTGATCGAATTTCCGGATGGAAACCCGCGGGGGATCATCAGCGCCACGCTCTTCGTCAACGGCACCCGCGTGCAGACCAAACAGGAAGCTCCTTACGGCAGCTTTGAAATTGACCTCAACCGGGAACTTGACTTCAGCCAGGAAACACCGCCGGAAAAAATCGCGCTTGAAGTCCGTTTGGAAGACGCCTTGGGGCTGCAGGGAAAAACATCCCCAAAAAGCGTCGCGCTGAATGTTTTTGAACCGCAGAATCCCTTTTTCGATGAATGGTATGCCAGTCCCTGGCTCTGGCTGGGGCTGCTTGCCATGGCGGCGATAGTCAGCCTGCTGATCTTTCGGAAACCCGGAGTGAAAGGCACCTCCCGAACCCCACAAAACGAAGAGCCAAACGAAAAGCCTGCGGAAAAAACCGATCAGGCGCTCGCCAGCCCGACCTACGTGACGCTGAAGAGCTTTGGCAGCCTGATGAAACTCGACGCCGACCAAACCCCTTCGGCTGAAAAACCCTACCTGCTGGAAAAAGAAATCACCCTGATCGGAAAGGACGCTTCGCAAGCCAATTTGGTCCTCGAAGACCCTTCGTTGGAACCTTTGCACGCTGAAATTCACTTCTTCCCCGATGGGCGCATCAGAATCACGGATTTCAATTCCACGGCAGGCACTTATGTCAATTTCAAACCGGTCACGACCCACGGCACCAATCTGCAGCACGCGGACCTGATTCATTTCGGCAGGCTGCTGTTCCGATTCAACAGCAGCACCCGCACCCAAAGCGCCGGAGCCTCCGCGAGCCCGGACAAAAAACCACTGGAGGAGATAAAATAAAGGCACGACGCATGAATTTGCCTTGAACCTCCGGCTTTTGTGTGTTAGAATTTTTGCTCTATGGAGGGATGGCCGAGCGGCCGAAGGCGCCTGTCTTGAAAACAGGTATAGGGAAACCTATCGTGGGTTCGAATCCCACTTCCTCCGCTGGTCAGAGTACCTAAACAATTTGGGGAGGTGCCAGAGTGGACGATTGGGGCCGCCTGCTAAGTGGTTGTCGGGTCAAACCGACCCAGGGTTCGAATCCCTGCCTCTCCGCCTGAAAGACCGCGCGTTTGCGCGGTCTTTTTTATTCGCCCAACCAATTATGGAGGCAAACCCAAGAAAAAGATCCTGTCTCCGCGGAGCGCTTTCTCGTGAGATAGCCAAAATTTCCTTTGCCTGGGATGCCAAGCGCAGGGAACACGTCTAATTTTGCAGGACACAGGGATTTCAGCAGCCCAAAATCGCAAAAAATTTCACTTTTGACCCTACCCATTTAATCAAAGATAATTTACAATCATCACAACTGGTCAGACCTCTTACCAGTTGACGCGTAAACCATTTCAACAAGGAGCATCCCTTGACCGATTGGCAATTCCCTCAAAAACCTGTGGACCTCGCCGAAAAGCAGCTGCTCGAGGCTATTCTGGACGGCAGTTTTCCGGTCGGCAGTTCGCTGCCCGCCGAACGTGAGCTCGCCCAACAGCTCGGGATCACCCGCCCCACGCTGCGCGAAACCCTCCAAAGGCTTTCCCGCGATGGGTGGATCACCATTCATCAGGGCAAACCCACCCTGGTCAACGACTATTGGCGCGAAGGCAATCTGATCATGCTGAACGCTCTTGCCGGGCACCCCAGCCAGCAAAATTCGGACTTCATTCAGGATTTGCTCGAGGTCCGCTGTCTGCTGGCGCCGGTCTACACCGAACTGGCTGTAAAAAACGCTGCTGATGATCTGGCTGCTTATCTCACGCCGCTCACCCAGCTGCCCGACGCAGCCGAAGTCTACGCCGCGGCTGATCCCGACCTGCACCACCAACTGACTGTTCTTTCCGGAAACCCAGTTTACACCCTGATTTACAACGGCTTCCGGGAACTGGCCTACAAATCCAGTCTGATTTATTTTCAGCAAAAAGAAGCGCGAGATTATTCCTCAGACTTCTATCAAGGGCTGCTGCTTGACGCGCGTAACGAAGACTCTGCTTCTGCGCGCGCGCGGACCGAGCGCGTGATGCGCGCCAGCATCGATTTTTGGAATCAATCATCACATCTTCCGGGGTAAAAATGCCAACAACCGACTCTCGTCAATCACTTTGGAACCAGCTTCAGCAAAAATGGGATCTGATCATCATCGGAGGAGGCATCACCGGCGCGGGGATCTTTCGCCGCGCCTGTGCAAGCGGCTGGCGGACGCTGCTGATCGACGCCGCCGATTTTTCGTCCGGCACCTCTTCGAAATCTTCGAAACTTGTTCATGGCGGATTCCGATATCTGCGCAACCGACAGTTTGATGTCACCTTCGAATCGGTGCGCCAACGCGAGCTTTTGCTGCGCCAGGCGCCTCATTTGGTCTCGCCAATGGGCTTTTATCTGCCCTACCAAGCCGATCCTCAACAAAAGCGGATCTTTGGCTTAGGGGTGGCGATTTATGATCTGATGGCGCCAAAATGGAAGCACCGTCACCTCAACCTGCGCGAACTGGACAAGCATATGCCGCTGCTCAAGCCGCGGGGAATGCGCGGGGCTTACCTTTATTACGACGCCGTCGTGGATGACTCGAGGCTGGTTTTGCGTCTGATCCAGGAAAGCGCTGCCAGCGGCGGACTGGCATTGAATTATGCTAAAGTCTCAAGCTTGCTGCGCGGCAAGACCGGTGAGGTTTGCGGTGTCGCGGTGGAAGACCGCTCAGGTCAGGCTTTGGGCACGCTCGAGCTGCAAGCCGGCGTGGTCATCAATGCCACCGGACCGTGGACCGATAGCGTGCGCCAACAACTGCGTGACCATGCTCGGGTCCGTCCGCTGCGCGGATCACATTTGGTTTTTGGCTATGATGATCTGCCCATTCCCTATTCGGTCACCCTGATGCACCCCCAAGACGGTCGGGCGATGTTCGCGATCCCATGGGAAGGCCGCACTATTTTTGGCACGACGGACCTGGATCACAGTTACCCGCTGAGTTTGGAGCCTTTCTGTACCAACGATGAAATTGATTACATGCTCACCGCTGTCAATTCCATCTTCCCAACCGTCAATCTGGACCGAACAAAGATCATTTCGTCCTTCGCGGGTCTAAGGCCCATCGTCCGGGGGGATGCCAGCAACCCCAGCGCGGAATCGCGCGCTCATTTGATTTTGGAGGAAGACGGCTTGATCACCATCACCGGCGGCAAGTTGACCATCTTTGAAATCATGGCAGAAGACGCGCTCAAAGCCGCCGCGGCGCGCCTGAAAAAGGATCTCGCGCCCATTAGACACTGGTTTGATCCCATCAGCCTCCCCAATGAGGGAGAAAACCTGTGCGAACACACGTCCTGCTACCTCGCGGGCCGCTATGGAAAGCAAGCCCGCGCTCTGGTCAGCGAAGCCGACCCTTCGCAGCTTGAACAGATCGAAGATCTATACACGGTTTGGGCGGAAGTAGGCTTCAACGCCCGCAATGGGCTGGTGGAACATCTGGATGACCTCTTGCTCCGGCGCACCCGCCTGGGAATGCTGCTTCCCAACGGGGCGGTCACCCTTCTCCCCAAAATTAAACCAATCGTTCAAAACGTGCTCGGGTGGGATGAACCCCGCTGGCAGCGCGAAGTGAACCGGTATCAGCAAATTTACCGCCAGGCTTTCAGCCCGGATCCCGAGAATCATCAAGCATAGGAGCAAAAATGTCAAATTCCGAAAAATTCATTCCCGCCTGGTATCAGGATCCTGCCCCAAAAGGCTCCTGGCGCGCTTTATTCAAATGGGGCGATCCGGCAGCCTTCAAACACCCCAACAGCGGCTTGGTCAGGTTGATCATGGATCGCTTTGGGCTGACCCAAGAAGTTCTTTCCAAACCCGGGCAGCTCGGCATCGAAGCGGTGCCCGATGATCAGCCGATTCATCTGCCTGAGGAGGTTCTGAACTTTTTACGCGCTACGGTTGGCGAAGAAAACTTCCGCACAGATACCTACACGCGCGTCGCTCGCTCGTACGGCCAGGGAATGATCGACGCGCTGCGTTTGCGCCGTAAAATTGTCGAAAACATCCCCGACGTGGTTGTCGCGCCCAGAACGCGGGAAGAAATCGAAGCGATTGTGCGCTACGCGGACGAAAACCGTTTGCCGGTTTACGTTTTTGGCGGCGGTTCTTCGGTGACGCGCGGTTTCGAAGCTACCCAAGGCGGGATCTGTGTCGATATGTCAGCGCACATGAACCGCCTGGTCGAGTTCAACGAGACAGACCAGACTGTGACGGTCGAAGCCGGAATGTGGGGGCCTCAGCTGGAAGACTTGCTGCAAAACGCGGTTGAAAAACTTGGCGCAAAACGAGCCTACACTGTCGGGCACTTTCCGCAGTCGTTTGAATATTCAAGCGTAGGCGGTTGGGTTGTCACCCGCGGCGCGGGGCAAAATTCGACTTATTACGGCAAGATCGAGGATATCGTTGTCGCTCAGGAATATGTCACCCCACGCGGGATTTTTAAGACTCATCCGCATCCCCGCGCCGCCACTGGACCTGACTTTGACCAGGTGATGATGGGCGGCGAAGGCAGCTTTGGCATCCTCACCAAAGCCACACTGAGGATCTGCCATTGGCAGCCCGAAAACCGCAAACGTTTTTCATATATGTTCCACAATTGGGAAGACGCCCAGGCTGCCAGTCGGGAAGTGATGCAGGGTGAATTTGGCTTTCCTTCGGTATTCCGCATTTCCGACCCGGAAGAAACTGATGTGATGATGAAACTCTACCATATCGAAGGCAGCCTGGCTGACACGATCTTGCAAAAAATGGGTTACCAACCCATGCAAAAATGCCTGTTGCTCGGTTTTACCGATGGCGAAAAAGATTTTTGCCGCAACATCGACCGCAAAATGAGGCGCATCTTCCGCAAATATGGCGCGTTTGAACTCAGCTTTGCCGGCGTGACAAAAACCTGGGAAAAAGGACGCTTCCGCGACCCTTATCTGCGGGAAGACCTGCAGGACTATGGGGTCATCATCGACACGCTTGAATGCGGTGTGACCTGGTCGCAGATGCCGCGGGTGCATCAGGAAGTTCGCGCGTTTGTAAAATCGAGGCAAAACACGGTTTGCATGACTCATATTTCCCACGCCTACCCTCAGGGAGCCAACCTTTACTTCATTTTCATCGCGAAAATGGATACAATCAAAGAGTATCTGGATTTACAATACGGTATTCTTGAAGCAATTGCCAGATCCGGCGCTTCGATCAGTCATCATCACGGGGTCGGCAAAGCCACCGCTCCATGGCTGGAAGATCAGATTGGCAATGAACAAATGGACCTCATCCGGCTGCTTAAAGGTTATTTCGACCCAAACAACATCATGAATCCGGGCGGAACTTTGGGGCTGGATATGACCGATGCCCAACGGGAAAAACGCTGGGGGAAAGATTTTGAGGTTTAAATGAGCAAAGAGCACCTGCTAGCCATCGACGCTGGCACTCAATCGACCAGGGCGTTGATTTTTGACTTACAAGGCAATCTGATCGCCAAATCCAAAATCCCCTTGCCTGCCTACAGCGCTCCCAAACCCGGTTGGGCGGAGATGGAACCTTCGGTTTTCTGGCAAAGCGTCTGTCAGGCTTGTCAACAGCTTTGGTCCCAGCCAAACGCGGATCCGCAAAATATCGCCGGGGTCGCGCTGACGACCCAACGGAATGTCATCATCAACCTCGACAAACAGAGCCAGCCTCTGCGTCCTTGCATTCATTGGTCAGACCAGCGTCAGACGCCGGGCTTGCCAAAGGTTGGCGGGCTCTGGGGCGCTATTTTTTCGATCGCGGGCATGAGCGACACCATCCGCTATCTCCAGGGTGAAGCCAAAACCAACTGGATTCGCGCCAATCAACCGGAAATTTGGGAAAAAACAGACAAAATCGTCTTGCTCTCGGGCTACCTCACCCACAAATTGACCGGAAACCTGGTGGATTCAGTCAGCTGTCAGGTGGCGCATTTGCCTTTTGATTACAAAAATCACCGCTGGGCAAACAGCCGCGACTGGAAGTGGCAAGCGGTTGCCGCGGAAGCGCGCATGCTGGTCGATTTGGTTCCGCCGACCGGTCTGCTCGGAGAAATCACCGCCCAAGCCGAGCGCGAAACCGGCATCCCCGCGGGCTTGCCGATGATTGCCGCCGGAGCAGACAAAGCCTGTGAGGTGCTTGGCTCAGGCACTTTGGCGCCGCACATCTGCTGTCTGTCTTTTGGGACTGCCTCGACCATCAATACCATTCATAAAAAATATGTGGAAGTGATCCCCTTGATCCCTCCGTATCCTGCCGCCGTTCCAGGCTCTTATTCACTTGAAATTCAGCTTTTCCGCGGCTATTGGATGGTCTCATGGTTCCTGCGGGAATTTGGCCATAACGAACAACGTCTGGCGGATCAGCGCGGCATCGCGCCTGAGACGCTTTTTGACGACCTGGTAAATTCCGTGCCGGCGGGTTCGCAAGGGCTGACCCTGCAGCCCTATTGGGCGCCGGGTGTCAAATCCCCCGGTCCCGACGCCAAAGGCGCGGTCATTGGTTTTGGCGGCGTCCACACTCGCGCGCATCTGTATCGGTCGATCCTCGAAGGGCTTGCCTATGCCCTGCGGGAAGGCGCGGAACGCACCAGCAAACGCAGCGGCGTGCCGATCACTGAAGTGCGCGTTGCCGGCGGCGGTTCGCAGAGCAACGCTGCGCTGCAATTGACCGCGGACGTCTTTGGCATGCCGGTCAGCCGACCCCACGTTTACGAGGCCAGCGGTTTGGGCGCGGCGATTGATCTGGCCGTTGGGCTCAAGCTCCATTCCGATTTCGAATCCGCTGTTTCTCAAATGACGCACATTGTGGATACCTTTGAACCAAACGCTGAAAACCACCGACTATACAGCGAACTTTACCAGCGGGTTTACCTAAAGATGTACAGCCGTCTGGCGCCGTTGTACAAAGAGATCCAGGAAATAACCGGTTATCCCGCCAGAGATTGACCGGTTTCACTTTTGCCAAAGCAGGGTATTTTAGCTTTCGTCCTTGGAACGGACGACGATGATTGATTTGCCTGTCAGTTTTTTGATGTCGAACAGCGTCTTTTTGGTGCGGACGAGCTGTGCCAGCTGTTTCGCGCCGTAACTGCGCGGGTCAAAACCGGGGTCAATCCGGCGCAGGGCTGTGCCGACCTCAGAGAGGCGCGCCCAGCCGTCGTCATCCGTGCCGGCCATCTCGATCGCGTCTTCGATGTTGTCGATCAAGCGCTGTTCTTCCTTGCTCATCTGCTGTCGGGCAGCCGCCTGGCGTTTTTGGCGTTCCCGTTTTTCGAGGTTTTCGGTATAGATAAAAACGTCACAAGCCGAAACGAAAGCGCGCGGAGTCAGGTTCTTGCCGATGCCGACCACCAGTTTGCCGCTTTCCCGCAGACGGGTGGCAAGCCGGGTGTAATCGCTGTCACTCGAAACCAGGCAAAATCCGTCGGTTTGATTGGTATGGAGAATATCCATCGCGTCGATGATCATGGCGGAATCGGTTGAGTTTTTTCCGACAGAATAACTGAATTGTTGGAAAGGCTGGAAGGCGTAAGAGTTGAGGGTTTCCTTCCAGGACTTCATGTTGGTCGAAGTCCAGTCGCCATAAATGCGCCGGATGGTGGCGTTGCCATATCGGCTGGACTCGACCACGATTTGTTCAATAAGGGAAGCCTGAGCGTTATCGCCATCGATCAAGATCGCGATGCGCTTTTCCCTCGTGTTATTGGGGGTTTCTGTAGTTGTCATATTGAAATTATAACTGCTTTAATCGCTTTCTTCCCCTCAACAGCGAATGTCATCCAAATCCGTCAGGTCGTGTTTTTTGTAATAATCCTGATGATATTTTTCCGCCGGGTAGAAGGTGCTGGCGGGCTGGATGGTGGTTTTTACGCTGCAGCTGGAAGTATTGTCCCGCTTGACCCGGTTCAGGACCTCTCTGGCAATTTGAGCTTGCTCATCGTCCATCGGGAAGATAACCGAACGGTATTGAGAGCTTTGGGAACGGCAGTTGTCTTTGCATAGAGTGGGGTCATGGAAGGTAAAGAACGCTTCCAGCAGCTGCCGATAACTGATTTGTTCGGGGTCAAATTCCAGTTTGACCGCTTCGACGTGCCCGGTGATATCCTGACAAACATCGCGATAAGTAGGATCTTCGAAATGACCGCCGGTATAACCGACCTCTGTGTCCAGGACGCCAGGCAACATTTGGAATCGCGCTTCCATACCCCAGAAACAACCACCTGCCAAAATCGCCGTGTGACTCATACGATTATCTCTCCTGACTTCCAGCAATAACCAACCAATATCCAAGTTTCGTTAGTGTTTTGCCCTATTATAAAAGAGCTAAAATTCATATTTTGCTTTTGTTTAAGGTTTGTCAGAATCCGATCCGGGTTAAAACCGGCTGAGAAGGTGAAAAAAGGTCGAATTTAAGATTATTTAGGCAGTTATCGAGATGAAAATCAGACAATCCCCGCGAATCGCGCCCTGCCCACCACCCCGACACGTCATCCTGAGCCTCTCCTGTACCCACCGTGAAACGGATGGGAATTGCGAAGGATCCTGCCGCACCGCCCCGATACGTCATCCTGAGCTTCCTCTGCGAAGGATCTTGCGGTCTGAGACGAGAGCAGTGCAGTGTGTCAAGGTTGACAGGGCAAAAGATCCTTCGGCTGCGCCTCAGGATGACGTGGTGTATGTCATCCTGAGCTTCTCCTGTGCCCACCGTGAAACGGATGGGTATCGTGAAGGATCCTGCCGCACCGCCCCGACACGTCATCCTGAGCCTCTCCTGCGAAGGATCTTAATGTGAGACGACCTGGCAAAACCATTTCGCCGTAATTGGCAAGCAAAAGACCCTTCGGCTGCGCCTCAGGATGACGTGGCAAACAAACCACAGGCGCCAGCTGGCGTGCTCTCAACAACCTTGTAAAGTTGGGCTGAATGGGCCCGGAAGGATTCGAACCTTCAACCAAGCGGTTATGAGCCGCCTGCTCCGCCATTGAGCTACAGGCCCCAGATGGGGCTTAATCTTATCACGATTCAGCCCCTGAAATTAATTTAACCTTTGTGCATTTTTGCCCAGCTGTCAACCAAACCAATGGTGCGGTTGAACACCAGATGGTCCGCGCGGGCGTCTTCGCTGTCCAGCGTAAAATAGCCGTTGCGCACAAACTGCCAGGGTTCGCCCGCCTTGGCAGTTGCCAGTGAGGGCTCAAGCTTGATCTCCAGCACCTTGATCGAATCCTTATTAAAGTTTTCCACAAACGTGGAACCTTCCGGCAGGTCTTCGGGGTGCTCGTGTTCAAACATTTGCTCATACAAGCGCGCCGTCGCGTTGAGCGCGGTCTCAGCCGCAACCCAATGAATGGTGCCTTTGACCTTGCGGCCGTCCGCCGACATGCCGCCTTTGGTGGCTGGATCATAACTGCAGCGAACTTCCACCACCTCACCGGCTTCGTTCTTGATCACATCCGTACAGGTGATATAGTAAGCGTTCATCAGGCGGACTTCTCTGCCCGGTGACAGACGGAAGTACTTCGGAGGCGGCGTTTCTTCAAAATCTGAGCGTTCAATATAGAGCTCGCGCCCAAACGGCACCTTGCGTGTGCCGCTTGCTTCCGGATTCTGAGGAAAATCGAGCACCTCAAACTCTTCGGTCTGGCCTTCGGGGTAATTTTCAATCACAACCTTGAGCGGATCCAAAACCGCCATGCGCCGCGGCGCGATCAGGTTCAATTCATCGCGGACAATATGCTCGAGCAGCTCAACTTCCACAAAACTGTCGGCTTTGGCAACACCGATGGTATCAATAAAATCCCGCACTGCTTTGGCAGGATAACCGCGCCGGCGCATCGCCGCCAGGGTTGGCATGCGTGGATCGGTCCAGCCGTCCACATACCCTTCTTCAACCAGACGGCGCAGTTTGCGCTTGCTCATGACGGTGTGGGTCAGGTTCAGCCGCGCAAACTCGATCTGCTGCGGGTGAAACATCTCCAGCTCGTTCAAAAACCAATCGTAGAGCGGACGGTGGTTTTCGTACTCAAGTGAGCACATCGAATGGGTGATTCCTTCCAACGAGTCCGACTGTCCGTGAGCAAAGTCATACATCGGGTAGATGCACCACTTGTCGCCGGTCCGATGATGATGGGCGCGCAAGATCCTGTACATCACCGGATCGCGCATGTTCATGTTGGGCGAGGCCATATCAATTTTTGCCCGCAGCGTCAGGCTTCCGTCAGGGAACTCTCCCGCGCGCATGCGCTTGAACAGATCCAGGTTTTCTTCGATCGGGCGGTCGCGCCAGGGACTGTTTTTGCCGGGTTCGGTCAGCGTGCCGCGATATTCCTTCATTTCTTCAAAGCTAAGCTGATCCACGTAGGCTTTGCCCTTTTCGATCAGCTTGATTGCCATTTCGTAGAGCGGTTCAAAATAGTCGGAGGCATAAAACTCCCGATCGCCCCAATCGAAACCCAACCAATGGATGTCTTCCTTGATCGCGTCCACAAATTCCACATCTTCTTTGACCGGATTGGTGTCATCGTAACGCAGGTTAGTCAAGCCGCCATAATCTTCGGCGATGCCGAAATCGAGGCAGAGCGCTTTGGCGTGCCCGATGTGCAGATAGCCGTTGGGCTCGGGTGGAAAACGGGTATGCACGCGGCCGCCGAAACGTCCGGTGCGATTGTGTTCGTCGATGATCTCACGAATAAAATTAGTTTTGGTCGGGCTTTCTTCTGTCATTGCTAACTCCTCAAATAGGATTTCAAAATTATACCTTAGTGGCTTGCCGCGTCGGATCCAGATTTAAAAATGAGCTTTGCGTCTGGCAAAGCTCATCCTGATATCAAAAAACGGTGAGGCTTATGCCTTCAAAAACTCCCTCACAGTTTGCAGCTGGCCCGCGCTGCCCAGATATTCGTTCTTGGACGCGATGAATTTCGCGTATTCGCCCATGAAAATCTTGCCCGGGTCGCGCAGATCAAATTTTGCCGGGAATTCGTTAAAGAACTCGCGATGAACGCGGGTCCAAACCAGGCGGCCGTCGGTATCGATGTTGATCTTGGTCACGCCAAGTTCCGCGGCGTGGCGGAATTGAGTCGCGTCGACGCCTTTGGCGCCTGCCAGTTTGCCGCCGGCAGCGTTGATGCGCGCCACTTCTTCCTGCGGGACGGAACTGGAGCCGTGCATTACCAGCGGGAAGCCCGGCAGCCGCTGCTGAATTTCTGCCAGAACGTCAAAATGCAGTGACTGCGTGCCAGAGAACTTGAAAGCCCCGTGACTGGTGCCAATGGCGACCGCCAGAGAGTCGACCCCGGTGCGTTCCACGAATTCCTTCGCCTGGTCGGGATTGGTCAGTTTCGCTTCCGACTCGCTTACGGAAACATGCTCTTCAACACCACCCAGCATCCCCAATTCGGCTTCGACCACGATCCCTTTGGCATGCGCCGCATCGACGACGCGTTTGGTGATGGCGACGTTTTCATCAAAAGGATGGCTGCTGGCATCAATCATGACCGAGCTGTAAAAGCCCGAATCGATACAGTCGTAACAAGTGGCTTCGTCGCCATGATCAAGGTGCACCGCGAAAATTGCTTCGGGGAAGACTTCATCCGCAGCCCGAATCAACCCTTCGAGGAAGGTCTTGTTGGTATAGGAACGCGCGCCCTTGCTGATCTGAATGATGAATGGCGCCTGAGAATCCAAATTGCCGCGGAAAAGCCCGACAATCTGTTCAAGGTTATTGATGTTGTAGGCGCCAATGGCATATTTCCCATACGCGTGTTCAAATAGTTTTTTGGTGGTTACAATCATGCTCCGCTCCTTTAGGATTTTTTCTTGGCTTCATTATACCTGAATAGGCAGCGAAAATGCTGCCCGCCTGTGGAAGCAAAAGCGCTTTACCGCAAGGCTTTTTGATAGATCTCCCGCAGTGACTGTGCGTAGGCTTCGGGATCATGAAAACGCCGGATCCGCTCGATGGATGCCTGCCCCTTGACGGGGATTACGCTGGGGTTCCCGACGATACTGCGGACAATCACTTCCAAACCGGATTGGATCTGAAGGGACAGCTTCTGCCGTTCTTCCTCGGTCATATACAGCGCTTCGCCCAAATCATTCTTGGGGACGCGAATCAGCCATCCGCATTCCGTGTTGTTGATTTCCGGCAGCGCTCTCACGTCGGTGCTGATCACCGGAACGCCGTGCGCCTGGCATTCGAGAACCGAAAGCCCGTAACTGTCCGCCCAGGTCGGCAGCAAGCCGACATCACAGGTTTTGACCAATTCAAACACTTCTTTATGCGAAAGCTGTTCGTAATACTCAATCCATTCAGGGTTCCCCGCGATTTTTTCTTTTGCCCAAAGCACGTCTGCCTCGGTCTCGCGCGCGGCGTAAGGTTCCAGCCTGAGACTGGAAACCACAACCAGTTTAACCGGAAGCCCTTCGTCTTTTGCCAGTTTTTCGAAGGCGCGCAGAAGCTCACTGCCGCCTTTGCGGAAAAAAGCCGCTCCGACCAGGATAAACCGAATCGGGCGCGACGCGTCGTATTGCCGGACAATGGGTTCTTCCAGGATAACTTCCTGAGGCGGATGCAAAACCAGCAGTTTTTCAAGGATCCGCTCCCGCGACTCTGCCGGCAGCTCTCGTAAAAGGTCGCGCTGCATGCCCGCCGCGCATTCTGACCAGGCAATGATGCCTTTACAGGCGTCTGACCCCAGCGCGTCGAAACCGCGTTGAATTTGGGGCGTCATGACAAGCTTTTTCTTGAGCTTGCCCTGGTTTCTGCCCATCAGGACGGCGAATCTGGGCAAAATGGTCTCAAAATGAGCGACCCAAGGGGTCCGACCATAACTGATCCCGTTTGAAAAATGCAGGATGTCAACCTTGTTGGTCTCAAAATCGTCAAACTGATTGTTCAGGTCAAAGACCGGAAAGAGCGGTTTCCCAAGCCTGCGGTTGGTAAAGTTTGCCAGTTTGCGGACAAAACTATACCAGTCCCCAACGGGAACATATTCCGCTTCCGGGAGCTTGTTGACGATATTGCGGAGATTTGTGTAATAATCAAACCTATATTTAAGCACACCAATTTTCATATTGGCATTATAACATTGATGAAAAAAAGCGTTTTTTGCCCTCAGGCAGCCAGTTCGGGCACTTTGGCAGGTTTCCAGAAGATCAACCCAAGCGTCGCCAGAAGCGCCATGATTGCTCCGAAATAGAAAGGCGCCGAAGGACCGAACCCAGCCCAGCTCCCCAGACCGCTCCAAAGTAAGCCGGCAATCAGCGACGCCGGGAAATCCAAAATTCCCAGAATCGCGTTGTAGGTGCCGTAAGCGGTGCCGCGCAAATAATCGGGCACCAGATCCCCGACCATGGCTTTGGCGGTGCCGTATGTCAAGCCGTAATATAGACCGTACAACAGATAAAGAATGCCGACATGAACCGGAGATTTTGCCAGCGCGAAACCGAAATAAATCAGGGCGTAAACCAGCCAGCCGACCACAATCATGCGCTTGCGGCCCACTTTGTCCGAGAGGATCCCCGCGGGGGTGGAAATCAGAGCGTAGATCAGATTGAAAGCCGCCAGCATGAGCAAAATTTGCAGCACACTCATGCCGCGTTCCTGCGCGCGCAAAACCAGAAAGGCGTCCGAAGAATTGCCCAGGTCAAAAATCCCCATGATCAGCATGAAAATCAGAAAATTCTTCCCCAGTCCCTTGAAGGATATCCGCGGTTTTTGAACCGAACTCGTTTTTTGGACTTCTTTTGCCCCAACAGCAAGCGCGATGACTGCCAAAAATGCCGGAACGATGCTGATCAAAACAATTGTTTTAAAGGTCTGATTCTGAAAAAGCTGGCTGCTGCCCTGCAGTCGCCAAACCAAAAAAGCGGAAGTTAGCAAACCAATCATCGCACCGGCGGTATCCGCAGCGCGGTGCAATCCGAAAGCCAAACCGCGATGATGAGCCTCGACATTATCGGCAACCAAGGCGTCCCGCGGCGCGGTGCGGATGCCTTTCCCTACCCGGTCAGTCCAGCGGATGCCAGCCACAAAGCGCCAGCTGTTGGCGAACCAAAAGAAAGGTTTTGAAACCGCAGACATCGCGTATCCGAAGACAGCCAGCCATTTGCGGCTGCCGATCCGGTCCGAAATCCATCCCGAAAAGACTTTCAAAACGCTGGAGGTCGCTTCGGCGATCCCCTCGATCAAGCCGATAATGTTGGTCTTGACGCCGAGCACGTTGGAAAGGAACAACGGTAAAACATTGATGACCATTTCACTGGAAATGTCCATCAAAAAACTGGTCAGACTCACCGCCCAGACCGTGCGCGGCAAGGATTTTACGGCAGCTGAAGTTTCGGACTCATTGTGAGGGTGGTCTGCCGGCGCGGGAACTGTGTTGCCAACAGATGGATTTGCTTGGATGTCGTTTTCATTGTTCATAAGAATCAATTTTACTCTCAAGAGGTAGAAATGACTCGAAAATGTAAATATCCGCCTTAAAATACCAAAAGGTCGGCATTCAATTTGCCCAGGCCGAGACCTTGCATCCAATTTCGCGTTGCCGTGTTTTTTAAAGTGTTGACTTTTGACAGCGAAATTCTATAATCAGTCCGGGAAAAGCTATGGAAAAATATCCAAACCTTGCTGGAAAAAATATTCTCATCACAGGCGCGACGGATGGGATCGGGAAAGAATTGGGAAAGATGTTCGCCCATTCCGGCGCGAAGCTGCTGTTGCATGGGCGCAACCCCAAACGGCTTGCCGCCGCGATGGACGAAATTTATACCGACTCAGGCAACAAGGACCTCACCCCGGTTTTGGCTGATTTCAGCTCCCTCAACCAGGTCCGGGCAATGGCGGCTGAGGTCGCCAAAATCACGGACCGGCTGCATTTGTTAATCAACAACGCGGGGGTCTACCCCTCCAACAAAGTCATTACCGAAGACGGTTTCGAACAGACCCTGCAGGTAAACTATCTTTCACCATTTTTGCTGACCGTTTCGCTCATTCCCATCCTGGTCGGAAAGGATCAATCCCGCATCGTGACGCTGTCTTCCATCGGTCATCGTTATGTTTGGGATAACATCCGCGATCCTCAGATGAGGTTTTTTTGGCGTTGGGTCGCCTATTGTCGCAGCAAGCTGCTGATCATCCCCATGACGCGCGAACTTGGCCAGCAATTGAGCGATACGAACATCACGGTGAATTGCATTCATCCGGGCGTCATCCGCACCAAACTGATCCGATTTTTACCTTTGAGTTGGGGCAGCTCGGTTCATTCGGGCGCCAAAACCGTTTACAACCTGGCAACCAATCCGGAATTCAATCAGGTGACGGGAAAATATATTGAAAAATATAAGATCGCCCAACCGTCTCCGATCGCGCGATCTCAGCGACTCCAGGAATCCTTATGGCGGGTCTCCCTGCGTTGGGCAGGGCTCACCATCCCCAAGGGCATTATCAAACCCGAGAGCAAATCTAACCAAAACGCCCGGTAATATAATCCTCCGTCCGCTGGTCACGCGGGTTGGTGAAGAGTGTCTTGGTCTCGTCAAACTCAACCAGGCGGCCTGTACGGGTATCATCCGTGTAGAAGAAAGCGGTGTAATCTGAAACGCGTCCGGCTTGCTGCATGTTGTGGGTCACAATGACGATGGTGTAATTTTGAGACAATTCGTGGATCAGGTCTTCGATTTTCAGCGTGGCGATGGGGTCCAGCGACGCCGCCGGTTCGTCCATCAGAATTACGCTCGGCTGAACTGCCAGCGCGCGCGCGATGCAGAGCCGCTGCTGCTGCCCGCCCGAAAGCGCCAGGCCAGATTTATTGAGATCATCCTTGACCTCATCCCAAAGAGCGGCGGCCTTGAGGCTGCTCTCAACGATTTCCTGCAGCTTTTTGTGATCCCGCATGCCGGTCACGCGCGGACCATAAGCGACGTTGTCAAAAATCGATTTTGGGAAAGGATTGGGTTTCTGAAAAACCATGCCCACATTCTGGCGCAGCTCGACCGGATCAATCTCCAACAGATCGATGCCGTCAATCATGACGTCGCCGGTCATTCTGACGCCGGGGATCAGGTCATTCATCCGATTAAATGTGCGCAAAAAAGTACTTTTTCCACAGCCGGAAGGCCCGATCAGAGCGGTCACCTTTTTTTCGGGGATCTCGATGGTGATATTCCGTAGAGCCTGGAATTTTCCGTAATAAAGATTGAAATCGGTTGTTTCCAACTTTGTCGTGTTCATTTATCTGCTCCGCAGTCCAGCCGTGAGTTTACGGGAGACGAAATCGATAACTAAATTAATCATAATAATCATAACAACCAGCACAGCGCCGGTTCCCATCGCTTTTTCGAAAGCGCGTGTGTCCATCGCCAGATAATAGAGATGCAGCGCGAGGCTGCGGCCTCCGTCCATAATCGAGGTCGGCAAGCGGTGGCTGCCGCCCAGGGTCACAAAAAAGACCGCTGTTTCGCTGATGACTCTACCGACGCTCAGGATGATGCCGGTGATAATGCCCGGCAGGCTGGCGGGTAAAATTACCCGATAAAGCGTCTGCCACTTGGTCGCCCCAAGCGCGAGGCTGCCGCGGCGGTAATCGTCCGGAACGGTCAAAAGGGCTTCTTCGGTCGTGCGGATGATGGTCGGCAAGACCAAACAAGCGCCCGCCAACGATGCCGAAAGCAAAGACCAGCCAAATTGCAGCGCGGAAACAAACAGGGCATAACCGAACAACCCGAAAATGATTGACGGAATGCCCGCCAGAGTCTCGACCGCGAAATTGGCAATGTCGATCAAAACCTTCAAGACCGGCGACTTGAGGCTTTGCTCGCCGGCGTATTCGATCAAATAAATTGCCCCGCCCACGCCAAGCGGCGTGGCGATGACAATGGTCAGCAAGACGAGGTAGAGCGTGGTCCCCAGAGTGGTCGAAACGCCGCCTTCGCCCGACAGACCGCCTTTTGGCGCGGTTGACAAAAACTGCCAGTCAACAACTTTGGCGCCCTGGATCAAAACATAGCCGATCACCAGCAGCAAAATCAGGAAGGTGATCAGACCAAACAGCCACATCACCCCAAACCAAATTTTTTGGGAAGTGTTTCTCGTCTTGAGGTTGCTTGCCTTAACAAGCCGACCCGACAAAACATCTGGATTTCTGGTCTCTTCGATCATCTTAGCTTTGCCTCGTCGTCTGGATCTCACTTTGGTGGCTGATTAACCACCGCGCGCTGACATTCACGATGATAATCAACAAAAACAAAACAACGCCGGTCGCGAAAAGCGCGCTTTCATGCACGCCCGTCGCGTAACTGATTTCGACAGCTATATTGCCGGTCAGGGTTCTCGCCTGAGAAAGGAAGAAAGTCAGCGGGTTTTGGTTGAGGGGTTTGGGGAAGATGACGGAATTGCCGATGACCATGATCATCGCCATGGTTTCGCCCAAAGCTCTGCCGACGCCCAGAATAATGCCTGCAATGATGCCGGAACGGCCCGCCGGCAGTACCACCTGAGTGATGGTTTGCCACTTGGTCGCCCCTAAAGCGAGCGAACCAGAGCGGTAGCTGTCGGGAACAGCCCGGATCGCGTCTTCCGAGATACTGGTGATGGTCGGCAAAATCATGACCGCCAGCACAATCGAAGCCGCCAGTAAACCAAAACCGGAGTTCCCTGCCACCCCCAGATTACGCACAATCGGCACCAGCACAACCATGCCAAACAGACCGTAGACGACCGAAGGGATCCCAGCCAGCAGCTGTACCGCCGGTCTCAAAATCTCCCGCACGCCTTTAGGGGCAATTTCGCCCAAAAATACGGCGGTCCCGATCGCCAGAGGCACACCGATCACGATCGAACCGAAGGTGACCGCGACCGAACCCAATATCATGGCTAAAATCCCGAATTGATCCTGCCCGGGGCGCCAAACACGCCGAAAGAGCATTTCTCCAACGCCGATTTCCGACCATGCCAACAAGCTTTCCCTAAAGATGAAGAACGCGATCGCGAGCACGATGATGATGGAAAGAATTGCGCTGACAAAGAGGATGTATTTTACCGCTTTATCCATGAACATTCGTGTGCTCTTCACTTGTGCGATCCCTCCGAAGTCCTGCTTAATCTTAAGGTCTCTACCATGGACTGGCAGAGACCTTATTTTATTATATTCGCAAACTCTTTCCGCCACGACTATTTTACAGGAAGATAGCCTTCGTTGGCGACGATTCCTTGACCCAGGTCGCTGAGGATGTAATCCAGGAAGCTTTTCACGATTCCCTGAGGCTCACCGAAGGTGATCATGTTTAAGGGGCGAACCACAGGATAAGAACCGTTAGAAGCGTTTTCTTCGGTCGGCGCGACACCTTCAACGCTGATCGCTTTCACCGTATCATCAAGATAGCCGAAGCTGAGATAACCAACCGCGTTCGGGGTGGTTGAGACGGTGGTGCGAATGGAACCGTTGGAGGGCTGCAGAATGGCGGTTTCGGTCATCAAAACTTCTTCGCCCAAAACCATTTCTTCAAAAGCTGAACGGGTACCGGAACCCTCTTCACGGGAGACGACAATGATGTTGGCATCAGCGCCGCCAACTTCTTTCCAATTGGTGATTGTGCCGCCAAAGATGCCTTTGATTTGTTCGATGGTCAGATTGTCGACGGCGACATCCGCGTTGGCAACGATGGCGATGCCGTCACGGGCGATGACGAAAACCTTGATTTCGGGGAATTCGGTCATTTCGCTGTCTTTGATTTCGCGGGAAGCCATACCGATGTCAGCGGTTTTTTGTCCGGCAGCCTTTACGCCGACGCTCGAACCGCCGCCCTGGACGTCAACACGAACATTACTGTTTTTTGCCATAAATTCTTCGGCAAAAAGCTCAGCCAGCGGCTGGATGGTGGTGGAACCGGCAATGGTGATGGTCTCACTGGAAACGGCAGGTTCCTGCGATTCCTGAGTCGGTTGCGGCTCAGATTTCTCGGGCACAGGGGTCTGTGTGGGCTGCGCGCAGGCCGCGACCATCACGACAACCATTAACAGGGCAAACAAATTGCCGGCGACTTTAAAAATGTTTTTCATATTTCTCCTATTTTTTCTCTTCCAAGTAATCGTCTCTTATGTTAACAAATCAAAGTTAAGGGGTCTTTAAATCATAATTAAGAGTCATTTAGAGTATTGCTATTAAAGGAATTTACGAATCTGTTATGGCTCTTTTTCTCCATGATAAAATCAAGCTGATGAGAAAACCAGTTCACATGCGCATAAACTGGCGGCGCGTCCGCTTGGTTTTTTTGGCAATAGCGGCATTGATCCTGCCGGTTTCTTGCCGCGCCTTCGGCAGCCCACCTATGATCACTCCGGTCGTGACAGCCGTACAGACCCAAAGCCCTCTCAACCCAGAGCAAAAGCAAACCCAGCTGGCAATCCACTCCACCGCTACCCCAATCCCAAGCCCAACCTCCTGGGCGATCGCGACAGCGACCGGGATGCCAACTCAGACTCCCAAAATCCAGCAGGAATACAATCCTCTGACCGGTTTGCGCCTGGGGAGCCCGGAAGAACTGCTCAAAAGACCGATAATGGTCAAGCTGGCAAACTGGCCCCGCAACCTGCGCCCCTCCAATCAGATCATTAATGCTGACCTGGTCTTTGAATATTACAACGGACACCAGACCAATCATCTCCTGGCGCTCTACTATACCGGCAGCGCCGATAAAGCGGGTCCGTTGGCGCCTGGCAGGCTGATCGATGCCCGTTTGGCGCGCCACTATCAGGCAGAACTGGTGGTCGCCAGCGCGCCCGAAATTGTCGCCGGCGTCTTCGAAAAAACGCTGCCAAATCTGGTTTATTACCGCGGTTACGCGCCCTGTCCGGGGATTTGCACCGAAACCGAAGCCGAAGGCGGAAATACGGTGGTCGACACAAACGCCATTCGGGCTTTTTCGGTCAAAGATCGTCCTCCCCGAACGATCAAACCGATAGAAAGCCTGCACTTTTCTCAGGTGCTGACAACCTGGGACGAACCAGCTTTGAGATTCAGTTATCTTTATGCCGACTTTTCCGTCATGGACTGGCGCTACGACCCGGATTCAGGCAAATATCAGCTCTGGCAGGAGGTCGAAGATGAGGACGGCAAGCTGACGCTCGCGCCTTCCTTTGACCGCGACAGCGGCGAAGCGATTGCCTTTGAAAACATCATTTTCATGATGACGAACTACATCGAATACAACAGCACCACCTACGATATCAACCTGCGCGAAGGCGACCCCAACCAGATCGCCATCTTCCTCAGGGATGGAAAGCTGACCTACGGCACCTGGTATTCCAGCAGTCTGACCGAGCCCTTTAGCTTTTTTGTCAATGGCGAAGCCTATCCATTAAAACCGGGTAGGTCCTGGCTGACTTTTACGACCACAATTTCCCGTCCCGTTTCGACCATCGAAGGGGAATGGGACCTTACCTTTAAACTGAAATAGCCTGCTTTCTTCAGACCTCGAACCGCAGTCCGCGCGTGCCGTTGAGGGTGACCAACAGCGAGATCCCAATGTCTGCCATCACCGCGACCCACAGCGGAGTCAAACCCAACAAAGCGATCAGTGCCGCCAGAAATTTAACCCCCAGGCTGATAAATACGTTTTGGCGGATGAGTTTATTGACAAATTTTGAGAGCCGGATCGCAAAAGGCAATTTTTCGAGATCATCGTCCAACAAAACCACGTCGGCCGTTTCCAAAACCTGAGCGTTGCCGGCTCCGCCCATCCCAATGCCGACGTCCGCCCGGGCTAAAGCCGGAGAATCGTTGATGCCGTCGCCTGCCATGATTACCGTGCCGTATTCGGCTTTGAGGGTCTCGAGCCAGCGCAGTTTGTCTTCCGGCAGGAGTGCCGCGTGGACCTCATCGATGCCGACCTGCGCTGCTACTTTTTGTGCCACCTGCCGGTTGTCGCCGGTCAGCATCACCGGATGGATCCCTTCGGCTTTGATTTCATCCACCACTGACCGAACATTTTCACGGGTGGCGTCTTCAACGCTCAGAAACCCCCTCACCCGCTCTCCGTCGCACACCAACATGGTGGTTTCGCCTTGATTTTCCGCGTCGCGCACTTCGCTCACCAGCGTTTCGGGCGTGTCGTGCTCATCCAAAAACAAAGCCAGATTCCCTACGGTTCCGGTTTTGCCATTGATCACGCCGGCTTGTCCCCTACCTTCAAGGACAACCAGGTCCTCTGCCGGCGGGTAAAGCTCTGCCACACCCCTGCGGCAGGCTTCCTGGATCACAGCCGCGCTCAATGGATGGCTGCTGTGCGCTTCGAGAGCGTGGGTGTAGGCAACCAGGTCGTCGCAGCGTTCGCAGTCCTGGGTACCCAAACAGTCGACCGCTTTGACTCTGCTGACGACCGGTTCCCCTTTAGTGAGGGTCCCGGTTTTATCAAAGGCGATGACTCCGGTTTTGGACAAGGCTTCCAAAAAAACACCGCCTTTAAAAACCACGCCGGCTTTCGCGCCCCGGGTCAATCCGCTGATCATGGTGATGGGAGTGCTGATCACCAGGGCACAGGGACAGCCGACCATCAGCAGCGAGAGCGAGCGGTGCAGCCAGCCGTAGCTGCCGGGTTGGTTCCAAAGGGGCTGCCCAAAAAACAAGACCGGCACTGTCGCGAACAGGATCGCGACAATAAAAACGATCGGGGTATAGACAGCGGCAAATCGATCGATGAATTTGACTTGTTCGGCTTTGTTTTCCTGAGCTTCGGTCACCAGGCGAATGATGCGCTGGATCGTGTTGTCCTGGGCAAAGCGCGTCACCTTCAGCCGAAGCGCGCCTTGCCCGTTAATGCTGCCGGAAAGAACCTCGTCACCGACAGTTTTTTCGATCAGCTTGCTTTCTCCGGTGATCGGCGCCTGATTGACCATACTGCTGCCGTGGGTGACGCGCCCATCCATCGGGATCCGGTCGCCGGGTCGCACGATCACGACATCTCCTGGGTTTAAGCTCTCAACCGCAACTTCCTCTTCGCCGGTTTCACCTACGCGAATGGCTGTGTTGGGCGCGAGATCCGCGAATTCCATCAGAATGGCACGGGCATTGCCGTTGATATACGATTCCAGACTTTCAGAAATCGTGAACAAGATCAGCATGAAAATTGCTTCATGGGTCTCACCCAGAATGACCGTGCCGATCGCGGCTGCCGCCATAAGCACATTCATATTAAGCGAGCCTCTTCTGAAGAGCGTCACTGTTCCATCGCGAAAAACAGGCCAGCCCGCGACCGGCAGCAGCAGCAATTGGATCAGCCTGATCCACGGCTCGCGCAAGCCCCAGCGCTCCGCGAAAAGGGTCAAAACCAGCAGCGCCAGCCCGATGCAGACTGTCAGCAAATCGGGGGTTTTCCAAAAATCACGGAAAAAACCGGAAAAATTGATGCTTCGGGTGTCTCCGGTCTTTGGGCTTGGGTTGGGACGGTCGGATCGGGGGCTTCCGCAGCCGCAGCCGCAGGTCTGGGCATTATTCGGCTCACAGGCATCAAGGTCTTGATCAGCATTGGGATGCGCCATCATTCCCTCTTGTCATCAAGGTGACGGCTGTGTTCCAGCGCCAGGCGGTAAAGTCCTTCGATATGCTCGTCATCAATCCGGTAAAAAATCTGTTTTCCGTCCCGGCGGGTGGAAACAAACCGCAGCGCGCGCAAGACCCTCAGCTGATGCGAAACAGCGCTTTGGCTGATTCCGGTTTTTTCCGCCAGATCGGAAACGCAGGTTTCCCCATCCAGCAAGAGCGCCAGCAGACGTAAGCGGGTGCGGTCTCCCAAACCTTTAAAAGTTGTGGCAATCAAATCGGCGCTTTCCGGATCAATCAGAGGCTGCATGGCGGCTCCTTTTCGGGATATTATATGTACACTTGTTCATATGTTCATATTATCATAAAAGCGTTGAGCCGACAAGGGATCTCAAAAAATTTAACAATTCCCGTGCGGGATAGCACATTGGGTCCGAAAATTAAACTGGTCAGAGGGAAACCGCCGGGGGATCCAAACCCGGCAAGACGTATTTAGTCTGGTTTTTGGTATGCCGCCAGATAGCGCGTCAGGGCGGCGGTCAACCGGACATCATCCAGGGCGTGGTGGCTGTTGGGAATATCGAGACTGCAGAAATTGCCGGCAAATTCCAATTTTTGCGATTTAAAATCGTTGTGCCTTTTGTTCCACTCGCCATACCAGGCGCTGAACAATTTCATCACGCAAAAAGCCTGCCTCTCCTGGATATTCCAGGGCAACCCTGCCGTCAAAACCGATTGCTTTAGCAGACGCATATCAAACTCGGCGTTATAGATGCCGATCACACGATTTTTTAGCACGCTTTCAATCTCAGCCCAAGCTTGTCTCAGCGTCGGCGCGTTTTGAACCAGCTCGTCGGTTATCCCGTGGACTTTGCTCGACTCTTCGGGGATCGGTTTTTCGGGATTAATCAGGTTGTCATACAGCGTTTCGCCGTTCGCGTCCACGATCGCGACCTCGATCACCACATCGCTCAGACCGATCCCGGTCGTTTCGGTATCCAAAAAGACAGGATTCAAGTCCAAGACCTGCTTCGCGTGCTGCATCACGCTTGGGTGAGCGATTGGGTATGCCATAATTGCCTCTTCGCATATTATAAACCGCCCTTCGCCGGCCTCAAAGCAAATCAGACAAGTTGTGGTATATCTTAACAGAGAGCAGCCGGAATCCGCCTGAAAAGAGGAACAAAAAATCGGAGCCTGCTCACCATGTTTCCCTCCAGCGGATACCGATTTTCGACCTTAAGCTTGGTTAATAAAATGGAGGAGGAAAAATGACGCGCGAAAGCGAGATCCTTGCCAAACTAATCACAAAATCCCGGCAAATCGTCTTTTTTGGCGGCGCCGGAGTTTCCACCGGATCTGGGATTCCGGATTTTCGGTCTGCCACCGGGCTTTACAATCGGGAAAACAATACCAACTACGCTCCTGAAACGATGCTGAGCCATCAGTTTATGCTTGAGCATCCGCGGGAGTTTTATGCCTACAAACGGGAAAACCTGCATTATCCGGACGCCAAACCCAACCTAGCCCATCTCGCCCTGGCGCGGCTGGAAGCTCTCAAACCCTCCACCACGATCATCACCCAAAACATCGACGGCCTGCATCAGGCTGCCGGTTCCAAAAACGTTTTGGAGCTTCACGGCAGTATGCAGCGTTTTTATTGCATCAATTGCCGCCGGGACTATCCCGCCGCCTTGGTTTGGGAAGGTCAGGACGTGCCCTATTGCCCTGCTTGCGGAGGCATGATCCGCCCGGACGTGGTGCTCTACGGGGAGGTCTTGAACGCCCGGGTCATTCGTCAGGCTGAAAGCGCGGTCAGAGCTGCCGATCTGATGATTGTCGGTGGAACCTCGCTGGTTGTTTATCCCGCCGCGGGGCTGCTGCACTATTTCAGAGGCGCCAACCTGGTCTTGATCAACCGGGATACGACTCCCTATGACGACTATGCTACCTATGTATTTCATGAAGAATTGGGGGAATTGCTCGATCTGGCGATCCCCTAAAAAAGCCGGCTTAAACTAAAACAGCCGCCTCACCTGCGGCTGCTTTAGTTTTGATCCATTAATTGTCTATTCACAATCCGATCCTGTTCGTGCGCTTTGAAAGGAGAGAAACAATGATTGCACGAACCTTGATTATATTAATCCGCGTTAGTTAAATCCTCATCAAAGCTGTGTTATTGTTTTGTTAATTTTTCGGAGACCCAAAAAAACACCTCCCCGGCTATTAAAAAACACTTTGGAATTGTTTTTTATGCTATGATTACAGCAGAAAATCATGAAATTTTGGAAAAAAACTCTCCCCTTTTTATTAATTAACATCCTGGTCTCTGTGGCAGCGATGTTGACGGTTTTGTGGTTTTGGCAGCAGCGCAACCCCAAGCCAGAGTCCGAACCCCTGCCAACACGGGTTTCCGACAGCCAGGTCAGCACTCAAACAGATTTGCCTGCCGCCACCCCGGAAGAGGATCCCGCTCTCAAGCCGGCTCTGCTTTCCATTGAAGGCGTCTTTGGCGCGGGAGATTTGAACGTGGAATACATCCTGATCCGTAATTTGAGTGATTCGGGCGTAAACCTAAACGGCTGGTCGGTCAGTTCAGGCAGCGGTCTCTCTTTCACGCTGCCCTACCTGAACCTCAACAAAAACGGCGCCGTGCGTCTCTATTCAAAACACGGAACCAATACCGTGATCGAGCTCTATTGGAATTCAGACACCGCCCTTTGGAGATCAGGGGATGAAATCTTTTTAATTGACGGATCCGGCAAACAGGCAGCCAGTTGGCAGGTTCCGTAAGAGCCTTTGAGGAAGATTTATGTCACAAGCTTTCTATCGAGTTTGGCGTCCAGCCCTTTGGGAAGAAGTGGTTGGGCAAGATCATATCGTCCAGACCTTGCGAAACGCGATCATCACTGACCGTGTCGCTCACGCTTATTTGTTTGCCGGACCCAAAGGCACCGGCAAAACCACCAGTGCCCGGCTGTTGGCGAAAGCGGTCAACTGCCTGGAAGAAGACAAAGAAAAAAAGCCCTGCAACCATTGTGAAAATTGTCTGGCAGTCAACGAAGGCCGTTTCCTGGATCTGATCGAAATCGATGCCGCTTCCAACACCAGTGTCGACGATATCCGCGAGCTGCGCGACAAGATCAATTTTGCCCCATCGCAAGGCAAATTTAAAGTTTACATCATCGATGAAGTTCACATGCTGTCCACTTCCGCTTTCAACGCCTTGTTGAAAACGCTCGAAGAACCGCCGGCGCACGTGATTTTCATCCTCTGCACGACAGAGATCCATAAAATTCCCGCCACCGTGCTTTCCCGCTGCCAGCGCCACGAGTTTCGGCGCATTCCGGTGCCGGTGATCATCAAAAAGCTGACCGAGCTGACCGAAAAAGAGCAGATCCAAATCGAACCGGACGCGCTCAGTCTGGTCGCCCGTCAGGCAACCGGCGCGATGCGCGACGCGATCTCCCTGGTAGACCAGCTTTCTTCCGTCTCAAAAACCATTACCCTCGAGATCGCGCAGGAGGTTTTGGGCACCGCCACCAGTCAATCGGTTATTGACCTGGTCGAAGCGATTTTGGCAGAAAACAGCGGCAAAGGACTGGAGCTGATTCATCAGGCGCTCGACAACGGCACTGACCCGCGCCAATACGCCCGGCAGGTGGTCGATTACTTGCGGGATGTGCTCGTCATTCGCATGAAAGCCGGGCAGGATCTGGAGATCACTCCCGAGACCCGCGAAAATATGAACCGGCAGGCAGAAAAGTTTGACCTCAATCACCTGATCGCCGTCATCACTGCCTTCAGCGAAGCTTCCACCGATCTGAAAGCCAATTGGCACCCCGGCTTGGGCTTGGAACTGGCATTGGCAAGCTCAATGAATGCGCCCCAGGCACCCATCCCGCAGCCGATGCCAGCGAAAGAGTTCGGATCCTCTTTGGAGGCTGCCGGCAGCCATCAGAAGATAGACGCGGCCCGTCCCGAATCCGGCGGGACCCGCAGAAAAACGGAACCGGATGTGCCGGAAGCCGACCCTGGCAGCGATGGCTCCGGCTTCGTGCCCGGGATACCGCTCACGCTCGACCTCGCGAAATCACAGTGGGCGCGTCTCAAACGCGCGGTAGGGTCAAAAAACCGCATGACCGCGGCGGTCATCAATTCGGGCAAACTGGCAAAAGCCAGCGGCGATACGATTGTGCTCAATTTTGAGAGTGAATTGCTGCGGGAACGCGTTTTGGAAGAAAAAGCGCAAAAACTGATCAATTACATGCTCAACAAAGTTTACGGGCAGGATATCAACCTGATCTGCACGGTTGGAGACCAAAAAGTAAACCTCGGTCACGAATCCGTTCGGGAAGAAAGCAGCCTGGTGGATTACGCGATCAATAACCTCAAGGGAGAATTACTCAACGGCGACCCCTTCGCCGACGGAAAGGAAAATTAAAATGGCAAAAGGATATCGTGGACCCTCCGGAGGAGGCAAAGGACAAGGCAACATGATGGCGCAGCTTGCCAAATTGCAGGAACAGATGGCACAGTCGCAAGCCGAACTGGCTGAAGAGACTGTCACCGAAACAGCCGGAGGCGGCGCGGTTTCCGTCACCATGGCTGGCAATCAGGTCTGCAAAGAAGTCGTGATTGACCCGGAACTGCTCGCGGACGCTGACGCCGAAATGCTGCAGGACCTGATGCTCACGGCAATCAACAAAGCACTGGACAGCTCCAGGCAGCTTTCTGAAGACAAAATGTCGCCCTTCACCAACATGCTGGGCGGCTTTGGGCTCGGGTTTTAGTTTCATGCGCGCCATTCCCGATCCGGTTCAAAACCTGATCGACGCTTTTTCGCGTTTGCCGGGAATCGGACCAAAATCCGCCTCCCGGCTGGCGTTTTTTTTGCTAAAAGCGCAGGATTCGCTTTCATTGGATTTGGCGGACGCGCTTGAGGCTCTTAAGAAAGATACTTCGCGCTGTAAAATTTGTTTCAACATCACCAAAGCGGGCGAAGACGTTTGTGAAATCTGCGCCTCTCCGAATCGCAGCGACGAGACCCTTTGCGTGGTCGAAGAGCCATTGGACGTGATCGCCATCGAACGCACCGGCGTTTATCAGGGCAAGTATCATGTTTTGATGGGCGTGATGTCTCCTGTGGATGGCATCGGACCGGATCAGCTGACCATTTTTCCATTGTTCGAAAGGCTGAAAAACAGCCCCACCAAAGAGGTGATCATCGCCACCAATCCTTCAATGGAAGGCGACACCACCGCGATGTACCTAAAAAAGCACATCGACCCGATGGGAATCAGGGTTTCGCGGCTGGCGCGCGGTCTGCCGGTGGGCGGCGACATCGAATATGCCGATCAAAACACGCTCGAACGCGCCCTGGCGTATCGTCAGAAAATGGATTAGCCTCTTTTTCGCTTTTCAATAACAGACCTTTCTGCAGCAAAGGTAAACACCTTGTTTTTTTATTTCGGGATTTGGCCTGGGCGCCGCTTTTTGCTCCAAAAAAAGCAACCTTCATTCTTCATAAGCATGTATAATCGAGAGAAGAAACATTGGATATAGTTCAAGAAAGGTGGCAGGTAATAAGACGAATTCACAATCGATCTGAAAGATAGCTTTAAAAATAATAGTCATCAAAATAAACAGGAGAGTAATGGCTGACGTAAAAAATACAGGCGATCTAAAAGATTTATACAAGAGTCTTTCCTGGCAATTGCTGGAAGTGACCGAAAACGCCGCGATCGCGGCGGCAAGAGCTGCGGGTCAAGGCGATAAGAACCTTGCCGACAAGGCAGCCGTCGACGCGATGCGGACCGGACTAAACCGCATCCCCGGTGTCTCAAGCCTGATCAAAATCGGCGAGGGCGAACGGGACGATGCCCCCATGCTTTTCATCGGCGAAAAACTGGGCAAAGGCGATATCAACATCGACATCGCGGTCGATCCCCTAGAGAACACCAACGCGACGGCAAACCTCAATTCCGGCGCGGTTTGCGTTTTGGCAGCCAGCCCAAGAGGCGGCTTGATCCATGCCACCGACACCTATGCCGACAAACTCTGCGTCGGCAGGGATGCTGCTGATTATGTTGACATCCGTTTATCCCCCGAAGAAAATGTCAACAGGCTCGCCAAAGCCCTCAAGCGCCGCAGCAACAGTGAGCTCACCATCACTGTTTTGGACCGTCCCCGCAACGATGAATTGGTTCGCCGGCTGCGGTCAACCGGCGTGCGCGTGCGCCTGATCATGGATGGCGACCTGATGCCCTGCGTCTTCAGCTGTTTTAAAGGCGTCGGCGTCCACGCTGTGATGGGCATCGGCGCGGCTCCCGAAGGCGTGATCTCGGCAGCGGCAGTCAAACTTTTGGGCGGCAAGATGCAAGCCATTTGGAAACCCAAAGACGAAGCCGACGCCAAACGGCTGACAGAGATGGGCATTCGTCTCAACGATGTCTACACGCAAGACGATCTCGCCCCGGGTGACGATCTGATCTTCTGCGCCACGGCGGTCACCCCGGTGCTGACCACCTCCAAAGCTGTTTTGGAAGGCGTGAGCTTCTTCCCCGGTGGCGCCAAGACCAGCAGTCTGGTGATCACCCGCGGTTTCATGAACTTTGTCCCCACCACCCACGTGCTCAATCACGAAGTTTTTGAGCAGGAAAAGAGTGAATTCCGGCTTTACTAAGTCGGATCGTTTGTTGTTTGATTTTGGGCGGGCTTATGCCCGCCTTTTTGTTGCCCCATCATCCTGAGCCGTAGCCTGTACCCACCGTGAACCGGATGGATATCGCGAAGGATATTGCGTTCACCAACCCCACCACGTCATCCTGAGCCTATGCCTATACCCACCGTGAAACGGATGGGTATCGCGAAGGATCTTGCGGTTTGGTTGACCGGAAGAAATGTTCAGACCGGGATAGTGAGCGAAGGATTCTTCGCTTCGCTCAGAATGACACCCGGAAAAGAGCCGTGTGCAGGCAGGGTCACGTCATCCTGAGCCTTCTGGCGAAGGATCTTGCGGTTGCGCACAACCAGGAAAATGGTTCCTTCAAGATCGCGAGAAGAAGGATTCTTCGGCTTTGCCTCAGAATGACATCGGTAAGCGCCAAGTACGCAAGCAGTCGGCTTCGCTCAGAATGACATCGGTAAGCACCCCGTACCCAGGCAGTCGCTTCGTTTCGCAAGGCGGAGGGATGCCGATCGATCCTACTGGGCTTCGTCCGCGTCGCCCTCCAGTAATAACAGCGCTTTCACCGGCAGGCTGATATCCAATTCAGCTGCCTTATGTTCTTTCCAAAATTCTTTTTCGGTTTCCCAGCCAATGGGGGTCGCGTTTTGAGAACCAACAGGCGTCAGCAGGACCGTAACGGAAAAGGGATTTTCAACAGCTTCCAAAACCCGGCAATGGACGACGTTTTCTGTGCCGTCAATACTGACATCGTGCATACGGATCCCGATGTGGTTCGCGCGGGCGGGAATGCTGCCCACTGAAAGCTCCATGTCCCAGTCAACGGCATAAACCCGGTCTTCACTGATCTTTTTTATGGCGGAAATATTTTTGCAGCCAGTCAGCAAGGCACCCGTTTTCGTTACGGGTAAGGCAAATATGGTCTTTTTATCACCAAAAGCTTCGATTTTTCCGTGATCCATGACCGCAATGTAATCTGCCATCCGGTAAACTTCGTCCCGGTCATGGGACACCAAAAGGACAGTTTTCCCGAAGGAGCGGATCACGCCGCGGACCACCTGTTCCAGACGAAACCGCAGATGAGTGTCCAGGGCAGAAAAAGGTTCGTCCAAAAGCAATATCCCCGGGTCAGAAACCAAAATCCGTGCCAGCGCCACCCTTTGTTGTTGACCGCCCGAGAGTTGATGGGGATAGCGATCCGCCAAGGTCGCGAGCCCAAAACTTTCCATCACCCGCCGCACAGATCTTTCGCGCTTTTCTTTGTTCTGCTCCCTTTTTGCGCCGGCGCGGATGTTTTGCAAAACAGTCATATTTGGGAACAATGCATAGTTCTGAAACATCAACCCCACATGCCGATCCTGTGGAGACAGGTTGATGTGTTTTTCCGAGTCAAACAAAGTCACGCCGTTAACAATAATCCGCCCCCGGTCTGGTGTTTCGATCCCCGCGATGCACTTTAGAGTCATGCTTTTGCCGCTTCCCGAAGCACCCAAAAGCGATAATGTCACCTCTTCTGCGTCAAACCTGGCTTTGAGAAAAAAGTCGCCTAACTTCTTTTCGATATCAATCGAAATTGACATTTCAGAAGGCTCCTTTTTCTTTTGGCTGTGTATTTTTCTTTTCCAACAGATTGATCGCCAGCAAGACTACAAAGGAGATCGCCATATTCACCAGAACCCACTTAAAAGCCAAAGCGTCATCGTTGGTGCGCCACAACTGATAAACGGTGGTGGAAATGGTGGCGGTTCTTCCCGGAGTATATCCGGAAATCATACTGGTCGCGCCGTACTCGCCAAGTGCGCGAGCGAACGCCAGCACCGCGCCCGCCAGAATTCCCTGCCTGCAACATGGCATGCGAATACGCCAAAAAATATAGGTATTCGAAAGACCAAGGCTCTGTCCGGAATAGGCCAGTGTTTCGTCAAAAGACTCAAACGCGCCTCTCGCGGTGCGGTACATCAACGGAAAAATCACCACGGCGGTGGCAAAAATAGCCGACCACCAGGTCATAGTCAGTTTAAGACCGAAGAGGTCAAGGACCCAGGCGCCGATAAGCCGCTTGGGACCAAGAATCCGCAACAGGAGATAACCGACAACGGTAGGAGGCAGCACAAGCGGCAAGGTCAGCACGACATCCAGAACGCCTTTGATCCATCGGGGAGCCTTTGCGATATAGTAGGCGGAAAAAATTCCGACAAAAAATATGATAAACGTACTGATTCCTGCGATGCGCAGAGAGTTATAAAGAGGAAACCAATCCATGGCAATCACATCCCGCGGTGGTAATCGGGCGGAGCGTTGCTCCGCCCTTCAAAAAAGCAAATTATCCTATGGGAGTGAATCCGACTTTCTCAAAAACAGCATCCGCTTCGGCAGAAGTGAGGAATTCCAGGAATGCTTTGGCGGCCTCAACGTTTTTGGAGACATTCATAATCGCCGCCGGGTAAATGACCTGACCGCACATTTCAGCAGTAGCTGTATCCACAACCGTCAGCCCCGCGGAGAAGGCGTCTGTCTGATAGATAATGCCGCAGTCCACGGTAGACTCGCTGACCTGGGTGGTAACTTCCTTAACGTTGGATCCGTAGGTGATGACCCCCGCCGCTGCCAATTCTTCTTCATTCAGGCTAAAGTACTTGAGGATTTTTTGGGTGTACTGTCCTACCGGAACGTCAGCGTTGCCCATTGCCAGCAAAACAGAGCCGTCCTTTAACCCAGCGACCAGATCATCATAAGAGTTGATATTGGCAGGATTGCCCTCGGGAACTGCCAGAGCCACTTTGTTTTCCAGAATATCAAAGCGGGAGCCCTGCAAAACGAAGTCCAGTCCCTCGGTATTGATCTCTGTGGAAGCGGTGATGTCAAGCTGGTTCATCTGCTTTTGACCGGCAGAAATGAAAATATCCACATCAGCGCCTTCCTGAATCTGAGTTTTTAACGTACCGGAAGAATCAAAATTAAAGATGATGGTAACGTTTTTGTTGGCTTCCATATATTTATTGCCCAGTTCAGTCAGAGTTTCGGTCATAGAAGCGGCGCCAAACACGATCAGCTCGACCGGTTCGGCAGAAGGGTCGGACTCGGAAAGTTGGCTGGCATCCTCAATGACCGCTGTTTCATCCGCGGGGGGAATGCCGTCTTCGGGTTTGATATTGCTGCCGCAAGCGTAAAGCGACAAAGAAATAATGAGGGTAAGGAACACTGCGAGAATACTTCTGGTTTTCATCTTAATTTTCTCCTTTCTTAGATTGTCTCGCGAAAACCGTCATTCTTGTGTTTTGGGGGCACAGAAATACAACGACGGTGTTCTCCTATTTTTTTAAACGATCGGTGGCTAAGCCCGACAGTTTTCGAATAAAAAAAAAAAAAAGACTGCCACGAAGAAGACAGTCTGTCATGAAAATACACAAACATCCGGGCATAAACGTGTATGTCCATGATGAAAATGTCTCCTTCTCAAATACGGAAAGCTATGCCGTTTCCAACATAACTCTGGCCTATGAATTGAACTTCATAGAATCGGTCGTACTCCATAGCCAACACCTTAGGAAATAACGACTCGGAAACATGTTATTTTGGTCTTATAATAAATGTTTAATGGGGAGAAGTCAACTCTTTTTAAAATTATTTCGTCCGTGTGGAATGACCAGAAGAGTTTTGCCTTTTTTGATCCCCGTCATCCTGAGCTGTAGCCTGTACCCACCGTGAAACGGATGGGTATTGCGAAGGATCTTGGCACCCGACCCGTCATCCTGAGCATCCCTGCGAAGGATCTTGCCACCCGACTCGTCATCCTGAGCTTCGGTTGCGAAGGATCTTGCAGTTTTATGTCATTACAAAACAATGTTGCTTAAGCATGCATGCGAAAGATTCTTACTTGGAAAAGCACCAAGTACGCAAGCAGTCGGCTTTGCCTCAGAATGACAGAATCCCGTCATCCTGAACCGTACTTGCGAAGTCTCTTGCGGTTTGGACGGCCGCCACGTCATCCTGAGCCGCACTTGCGAAGGATCTTGCGGTTGCGTACACCCAGGAAAAATGGTTCCGTCAGGATTGAGAGTAAAAAGATTCTTCGGCTTCGCCTCAGAATGACAGATCCCTGTCATCCTGAGCTGTAGCCTGTACCCACCGTGAAACGGATGGGTATTGCGAAGGATCTTGCGGTTTGATGACCTTGCCGCAAAATGTTGCTTAGGCAGGCGTGCGAAAGATTCTTCGGCTTCGCCTCAGAATGACATCAATAAGCGCCGAGTACGCAAGCAGTCGGCTTCGCCTCAGAATGACAGGTGACACCAGAAGAACAGGCGGGAAAGCACAAGGTACGCCGGCAGCCGCCGCGAAGCCCTTTCTGCCCAAAACCTGAGGCGGGAAGGACGGGAGGCTGTTTTCTCATGTATAATTCATTAGTTAATTATCGCAACAATTGGAGCTGTCTATGTACCTAACCGGCAATCAGGTTCGTCAATCTTTCCTCGAATTTTTCGCCCAGCGCGGCCATACCATCGTCCCGAGCGCTTCGCTCGTCCCTGGCGGTGACAGCACGCTGCTGTTCACCAACGCCGGCATGGTTCAATTCAAAGATGTCTTTTTAGGCACGGAAACCCGCCCGTTTTCAAGAGCGGTCGATTCCCAAAAATGCCTGCGCGTCTCCGGGAAGCACAACGATCTCGACACTGTCGGCCGCGACAACACCCACCACACTTTTTTCGAAATGCTCGGCAACTGGTCTTTCGGTGATTATTACAAAAAAGAAGCCATTGCCTGGAGCTGGGAACTGCTGACAAAAACCTGGGGGCTCGACCCCAGCCGGCTCTACGCCAGCTACTTCGTTGACGACCAGGGCAGCCTGCCCTCCGACGATGAAGCCCGCCAGCATTGGCTTGCCCAACCCGGTTTTGAACCCACCCACCTCGTGCAGGGCGGACGCAAAGACAATTTTTGGGAAATGGCTGAAAACGGTCCCTGCGGTCCTTGTTCCGAAATCCACTACGACTTTGGCGCCGATTTTTGCGACATGCGCGACGTGCCCGGGCACGTCTGCAGGGTAAACGGTGACTGCTCGCGTATCGTCGAGATTTGGAACAACGTCTTCATTCAATACAACCGTGTCTCCGCCAGCGAGTTTTTGCCGCTGCCCAAGCGCCATGTCGATACCGGCATGGGCTTTGAGCGCATCGTTTCCATCCTGCAGGGCGTAAACGGGAATTACGAAACCGATTTGCTCAAGCCTCTGCTGGACGAAACCCAACGTCTCGCCAACCAGACCGCGCAAGAACGGCTGGCAAACCTGACCCCTTACCGCGTGATTGCCGACCACGTCCGCGCGGCTTCTTTCCTGATTGCCGACGGCGTCATCCCCGGCAACCTCGGACGCGGTTATGTCTGCCGCATGATCATCCGCCGGGCTGCCCGTTTTGCCCGAAAAATCAACCTGAACCAGCCATTTATGGCAAGCATCGCCGCCATTGTGATTGAAAATTATCACCAGGCTTATCCCGAACTGCTCGCCAACAAGGAATTGATCACAGAAACCTTCACGGCTGAAGAAAAACGGTTTTCCGAAACGCTTGACAGCGGTTTTGAACAACTGCGCGAATACATCAACGAGCTCAAAGCCTCTGGTCAAACCTCCCTGGACGGAAAACGCGCTTTCAATCTGTACGCCACGCTCGGTTTTCCGGTCGAAATCACGCGGGATATCCTCGCCGAATCCGATTTGGGCGTGGACGAAGACGGATTTTTCGAAGCCATGGAAGCCCATCGGCTTGCCTCCGGCAAGGGCTCCGTTTTCGCTGAAATGCAGGCGAACGACACCGAGCTCTACCAGCACGAGTTGACCCGCCTGATCGAAAACGGCAGTCTTGAAGCTTCGGGCGTGGAACATAAACCCTACGGGGCGTTTTCGGTCCCCACCCGGGTTGCCAGCATCGTCAAGGACGGAGAGGTCCTCGCCACAGCTCAGCCAGACCAGGAAATCAGTCTGATTTTGGCGCAGACGCCTTTCTACCTTGAATCCGGCGGACAGGTTTCCGACCAAGGCTCCATCCGCGCCGCGGACGGCAGCTGGGAGGTGCGGCTGACCGCGCTAAGCAGACCTGCTGCCGGCGTGATCGCGCACCATGGAAAAGTGAGCTTTGGCAGCCCCAAAGTCGGCGATGCCGCCCTGGCGCTGGTCGACCAAAGCAGCCGACGCGCGACCATGCGCAACCATACCGCCACCCACCTGCTGCATGCCGCCCTGCAAAAAGTTTTGGGCGAAAAAGTCCATCAAGCCGGATCCTACGTTGACCCCGAACGTCTGCGTTTCGACTTCAACTATCCTCAGGCGGTCGCCCGCGAAGACCTGCTGAAAATCGAAGCCTTGGTAAATCAGATGATCTCGGCTGAGGTTCCCGTGCGCAAACAGAGCAAATCTCTCGATCAAGCCCGGGCGGAAGGCGCGATTGCCCTCTTTGGCGAAAAATATGGTTCCACCGTGCGAACGATCGAGATTTCTGATGAACGCGGCCGCGTTTCCTACGAACTTTGCGGCGGTACGCATGTTGACAATACCGCGGAAATCGGCGCTTTTTATATCATCAGCGAAGCATCTGTCGCTGCCGGCATGCGCCGCATCGAAGCCGTGACCGGGCTGGGCGCTTATGGCTACACGCGGGAACGCCTGGACTGGCTTAATAACATCGCCGCTTTCCTGCAAACCAGCCCGGCGGATGCCCTCAACAAAACCACGGCGCTCGAGAGCGAGCTCAAACAGGCTCGTCATCAATTGGACCAACTGCGAACCGAGCTTGCCAATCAGGCTTTCAAACAAAAGATGGACGACCTCCTCCAAATCGAAGGTATCCCCGTGCTGCGGGCGGTCATCGCCAACGCCGATGTCGACGCGCTGCGTTCATTGGCTGACCAATTCCGGCAGGAGCACCCCAGCGGAGTCGTGGTTTTGGGGACTGAGATCAGCGGGAAGCCGATGTTTATCGCCGCCATAACGCCAGATTTGATCAAACGCGGTCTGAAAGCCGGGGACCTGATCAAACGCGTCGCTCAGGTAGTCGGCGGCGGAGGCGGCGGCAAGCCGGAGATGGCGCAGGCGGGCGGCAAGGATGCCGGCAAGATCAACGAAGCGCTCGATCAGGTTGCGCCTTACATCAAGGAAAATTTGAAATAAAACCATGGCAGAAATAATCACCCCTCTGCGCCAGCAATACCTGGATATCAAAAAGCAGTATCCGGACGCGATCGTCTTTTTTCGCCTGGGTGATTTTTATGAGACATTTGACGACGATGCCAAAAAAACTGCCGAAGCACTGGACATCGTCCTGACCTCCAGACCGGTTGCCAAAGGCGTGCGCGTCGCGATGGCGGGGATCCCCTTTCACGCTGTCGACAACTATCTTGGCAGGCTGATCGAAAAAGGCTTTCATGTCGCCATTTGCGAGCAGGTTGGCGATCAGCCCGATAAAGGGCTCTTCCCGCGGGAAGTTATTCGCGTGGTAACGCCCGGAACGGTCGTGGAACCGAACCTTTTGCCCAGCGGACGCAATAATTATCTGGCATGTCTGACCGTTCAGGATGGCAAAGCCGGTTTTGCTTACGTGGATGTCAGTACCGGGGAGATGGCTGCCACTGAAATCAGCGACGCAAACGTCGCGGTGCAGCTTCATGCCGAGCTCCAGCGGCTGGCTCCGGCAGAAGTTTTATTATCCGAACAAGCCGACGAAAAAATCGCCGAAGGCTTCAACCTCACCCGCGTTCCCAATTGGTATTTTGAACCCGGACGCTGTGCCGAAGTGATCCGCTCGCAGTTTTCGGTCAGCGATCTGGCTGGCTTGGGGCTGAACCCCTACCCGCTGGCAGTCCGCGCGACCGGCGCTTTGCTCAAATTTTTGCAGGAGACCCAAAAATCCCTGCTCAATCTGGAACTTGGTTTCTCCACTTACAGTCTGGCAGATTTCATGGTATTGGACGCGGAAACCCGCCGCAACCTCGAGCTCACAGAAACCCTGCGAGACGCCAAAACCGATGCTTCGCTTTTGGGAGTTCTTGACAAAACCCGCACGGCAATGGGCAAGCGTCTCCTGAGAAATTGGGTCAACAAACCGCTCTTGGATATCGGTCAAATCAACCAACGGCTCGATACGGTGCAATTTTTCTTTGAACGCGGCGTCTTGCGGCGGGAGCTGGCGGAGCTGCTGAAAAAGCTGCATGACCTGGAAAGGCTGGTCAATCGGATCGTCTCCGGGTCTGCCCGACCCAACGATCTGGTTGCCCTGCGGGAAGACTTGCGCGGTTTCCCGGCTATTTTTGAACTGCTGAACTGCGATCACCCAGCCCTTCTGCCGCTTCTGGAAGGCTGGCAAAATTTCGAAGACGAACTCAGCCTGATCGAAAACGCGATCGCGGAGGAACCTCCAGCCAACCTCAACAATGTTGGTTTGATCCGTTCCGGGTTTTCGGAAGAATTGGATCAAATTTTATCTTCTTCCAAACACGCCCGGGAATGGATCAACACCCTCGAGTCAAACGAACGGCAGCGCACCGGCATAAAAACGCTTAAAGTCGGCTTTAACAAAGTTTTTGGCTATTACATCGAAATTTCCCGCGGTTTGGCAGACAAAGCCCCCGAAGAATATATTCGCAAACAGACCCTGGTCAACGGAGAACGCTACATTACCCCAGAACTGAAAGAATATGAATCGTTGGTGCTCAACGCCGAAACCCAGATCCACGAAATTGAGCTCAGGGTCTTCAAACAGGTTTGCGCGCAATTGAGCAAATCGAGCGCCAGCCTGCTGGCATGTTCGCGCCAATTGGCTCAGCTTGACTGTTTGATCTCCCTGGCGGAGGTCGCCGCGCTCAACAATTACGTCCGACCCCAGATCAAGACCGAAAAAGGCATCGAAATCCGGGCGGGACGCCATCCGGTGGTCGAGCGGCTTTCACACCAGAACCGCTATATCTCCAATGACACGGTTTTCGAAGAGGGAGAAATCATCCGTCTGATTACGGGTCCCAACATGAGCGGCAAGTCCACCTTTTTACGTCAGGTCGTCCTGATCGTGCTGATGGCGCAGATCGGCAGTTTTGTCCCCGCCGACAAAGCTGAAATCGGTATCGTAGATCGCATTTTTACCCGCATCGGCGCGCAGGATGCCATTCATCAGGGACAATCCACCTTCATGGTCGAGATGCTCGAGACCGCCAATATTCTCAATAACGCCACTCCGCGCAGTCTTTTGATCCTGGACGAAATCGGGCGCGGCACCAGCACTTATGACGGACTTTCGATCGCCTGGGCGATCATCGAGTTTTTGCACAGTCACCCCAGGCTAAAGCCACTGACCCTCTTCGCGACCCACTATCACGAACTGACGGAACTGGCAACACTCTTCCCGGGCGTGCGCAATTACAACGTCGCCGTTTCCGAAGCCGACGGAAAGGTGATTTTTTTGCATAAAATCATCCCCGGCGCCGCGGATCGCTCTTACGGTATCCACGTTGCCCAGATGGCAGGTTTGCCGGCGCCGGTGATCTCGCGCGCCAACGAGATCCTCAAACAGCTCGAAGCCAGTTCGGGCACCACCCTGCCAGATATCAAGGAAGAAAAAGAACAGCTGCGGCTCTTCCCCGAAAACAACCCCCTCATGGATGCTTTTTTGAAGCTGGATCTGGAAGCTCTGACCCCGATCCAGGCGCTTAACAAGCTCTATGAATGGAAAAAAGCCTTTTTCTCTTCAGACGAAAATTAATAAAGCGAAAAACTGATTCAGGCGTCAAGCCAATCGGCTTGCCCGTTGAGGAAAGCCTTGCTGTCCATGGCGCGCTTGCCTTCTGGCTGCACCACCTCCAACACCAGCAATCCATCTCCGGTCCCGATCGCGGGTTGACCATTGAGCACATAGCGCTCGCCGGGGACCGCTTCGAAAGTCGGGTGCGCATGGGCTTCCAGGATTTTCAGCCGCCGCCCATGCCAGACGTAAACCGCGCCAGGCCAGGGATTATAGGCATAGACCCGGTTCATCAGCGCTTCGGCAGCCAGCGAAAAATCAAGCAAGCCGTCTTTTTTCGTCAGCTTGGGGGCATAGCTCTTTTTGGAATCATCCTGCGGGATGGCAGCCAGCGTGCCGCGCAGATAAGCCGGCAAAACTTCTGTCAAAGTCCTCGCGCCCAGATGCGCCAGCTGATCCGAGAGTTCTGCCGCGGAGGTGCGCTGGCGGATGGGCACCGCCCGCTGCGCCAGAATCGCTCCGCTGTCCAAACCTTCGTCCATCCGCATAATGGTGACGCCGGTTTGACTGTCGCCGTTGGCGATTGCCGCCTGGATCGGTGAAGCGCCGCGCCAGAGCGGCAGCAGCGAGGCGTGAACATTCAGGCAGCCAAATTGTGGCATCTCCAAAACTGCTTTTGGCAAGATCTGTCCAAACGCCGCCACGACGATCAGATCCGGCTCAAATTTAGCCAGTTCACTCACGGCTGCCAGTGTCCGCAAGGATTCAGGTTGGAAAACAGGCAGCTTCAGCTCCATTGCCCGCGCCTTGACCGCGCAGGGCTGCGGTTTGCGTCCTCTGCCCGCGGGGCGATCCGGTTGTGTCACGACCCCCACGAGCCTGCTGGTTTCTGCCATTGCCTCCAGAGAGGGCAAGGCGAAATCCGGGGAACCCATAAAAACAACTCTCGGTAACATGGGAGAATTTTATCACATCGCCAAATCTGTTAACCGCGATAATCAATCCTTAACCCCATTTTTTTGGATATAGATTACACTTCTGTTATGAAAGTGAGGTGTACGTGACAGATCAAAATGATTTCATCGCCCCCGATCCGATCATTCCTGAAATCAGTGATGACGGGGTCAACTTTACCAAGGTCGAATCCAAACCCAGTCTGGAACCTTCCGAAGAAAGCACGCTGGCTCTGATTGCGCACCTGAGCATTCTGCTCAACCTGGTGACCGGATTCCTCGGCTTGGTCCCGCCGTTGATAATTTATCTGGCATACAAAGACCGCTCCAAATATGTCGCCTATCAAAGCCTGCAATCTTTGATTTTTCAGGCAGTTTTCTTCCACGGCGCCGGGCTGCTCGCCGGCCTTATTTTCGCGATCTCATTGGCACTGACCTTGGTGCTGGTGGGCTTGTGCGGCTTCCCGCTGGTGATTCTGCTCGGCTTGATCCCTGTCGGCGCCCTGGTCTATGGGGTAGTCGCGGCTGTCGACTGTTTCAACCACCGCGATTTCAAATATTGGCTGGTCGGCGATTGGATTCGCAATATATACGAAGAATAATCCAATCAATTCAGTTAAATGACAAAAGGCGGTCTTGAACCGCCTTTTGTTGATTAACCAGATTTTGTCAGAAGGGATTCAACCCTGGCGCATGCCTCGCAGCGCCTGGCGGATCAGCTTTCCGAGCGCGTAAAGCAGCGTTCCGGCAAGGATCACAGACAGGCTCGCCACCAGCATCGCGCCGATGGAGCGCCGATATTCAAAAATCCGCGATCCAAGCAACTGCCCCCGCAGCTGTTCTACAAAACGCCTGTCCGGGGAGATTTGAGTCAGCCGGCTGGCAATTTGCTCTTCCAAATTGCTTAGGTCCGGATCAAACAGTTCTGACATCTCCATAGTCACACTCTCCTGTTTTTATAAACCCCGCCATTGTCTACAGGTTACGGTCAAGGGAATCTTCCTTTGCCATTTCCTTTAGTTCAGTGAGCGTTCGATGATAGAGGCTTTTGATTGCCCCTTCGGTTTTCCCAAAAATAACGCCAATTTCATCGTTGGACAGCTTTTCGACAAATTTAAGAATAATCAGCTCTTTCTTTTGCGGTGACAAACGGTTGATGAGCGACATCAAATAGTCACTGTCCTGTTTTTTTGACATGCTGGCTTCGGGGGCTGCCGTCCGGCTTTGATCAGGGATCACCAGATCCTCAATCGGCATCTGTGCCATCCGGACCGCGTCGCGGTGGTGATTTGCGACCAAATTATGCGCGATCCGATAGAGCCAGGCGCTGAAAGGCAAGCCCATATGGCGGTAGCCCGCGATGTTTTTAAGCGCTTTGAAAAACACTTTTGCCGTCAGGTCTTCGGCGTCATCGTTATTTCCGACCCGAAAGTAAACATAATTGTAGATTTTCCCGACATAGCGTTCATAGAGCATGCCAAAGGCATCCGGATTGGTGCGCGCCTCATTGATCAGCGCGATTTCTTCGGTGATCTCTTGTTTTTGCTCTGCTGCCATATCCTGATTATATACCAGCCCCGCCTGGTTAACTTTTGCCAGAAGAAAGCTTGCCCAACCTTTGAGCCCATTTCGAAAGACGCATTTCATCCGCTCCCGGCGGTTCCATTGCAGGTTTTCGAAGCGCATGAATTCTGGGGATTGAGCCGTCTGACCCGGTTTTATAAGGTACAATTAGAAGGATGTTACCCGACAGATTGCTGAACCATAATGCCTACAGTCACGGCACGGTAGTTGTGTTTGGTATTCCAAACATCGATCCCTTTTTTCCCAAACTGAACATCCATCCCCACACCCGTGGAGGAATTTTTTAAAAGAGGTTAATCCATGAGCGATTTTTTGTTCGAAAAGAGAGTTGAAGATTACGACCCCAACATCAAGAGTCTGGTTGAGTTCGAAACCGAACGCCAGGCTCGCCGCCTGATCATGATCCCCAGCGAAAGCATCGCGCCCAAAGCTGTCCGCGATCTGCTGGCATCCCCATTCACCAACATTTACGCCGAAGGATACCCCCGGCCCGAAACGCGTTATCAGGATGAGGATACCATCATGGATTACGCCTACCAACTGGGTCGCTACCGCCGTCACAGCGACGGGCGCTACTATAAGGGCGTCGAGTATGTGGACATGGTCGAAGCGCTGGCGCGCCGGCGGGCTGCTGAGCTTTTTGCCGCCAACGACCTGATCCCCGACGACCTGTGGGTCAACGTGCAGCCGCTTTCGGGCGCTCCCGCCAACACTGCCGTCTACACCGCCCTGATCCAACCCGGCGATGCCATTTTGGGTATGGATTTGCTCCACGGCGGTCACCTCACCCACGGCTCACCCGTGAACCGATCCGGCTTGTTCTACAATGCCTTCCACTATACCGTTGACCCTGTCACCGAGCGCCTGGATTACGACGAAATCCGCAAGATCGCCCAAAAAGCCAGACCCAAGGTGATCGTTGCCGGCTACACCTCCTATCCCTGGATCCCCGATTGGGAAAAATTCCGCGAAATCGCTGACGAAGTCGGCGCCTGGCTCTTGGCGGACATCTCCCACATTGCCGGTTTGGTTGCAGCCAAAAAGGTGCCGTCCCCCATTGGGATCGCTGACATCGTCAGCTTCACTACCCACAAAACGCTCTGCGGTCCGCGCGGCGCCGTGGTGATCTGCCATGACCGCGAACTGGGCGAACAGATAGACAAAGGCATCTTCCCCGGTGAGCAGGGCGGTCCCCACGTCAACACCATGGCTGCCATGGCGCTCACTTTCAAGCTGGCTACCACCAACCAGTTCATCGAACTGCAGGAACAAACCCTCAAAAACGCCACCGCGCTGGCAAACGCCTTCAAGGAACTGGGAGTCAAGGTCCCATACGGCGGCACCAACAGCCATATGTGCCTGATTGACTGCAAGTCCTACAAGAGCCCCAGCGGCATCCCACTCAACGGCGACCTGGCTGCCCGCATTCTCGATCTTGCCGGCATCGTCACCAACCGCAACACCATCCCCGGGGATGTTTCCGCGCTGCGTTCCACCGGCATTCGCCTTGGCACAACCTGGCTGACCCAACGCGGCTTCAAAGAAGAAGACATGGTCAGGATCGCACAATTGACCGACAAACTCTTCAAAGCCACCACGCCTTACCACATGATCGGCCGCAGCGGCAACAAAACCCGCGCCAAGCTCGATTTTGACACCCTGGTGCACATCAACAGCGAAGTCCGCGCTATGGCAGACAGCAAACCCGGAATTGACGAAATTGAACAATTCCACGGCTTCCCGCACTACTTCTACCTCGAAGACCACCCGTCCACCAAGCTGGGCGCGCTGGAAATGACCGGCGAAACCGTGCGCGCTTTCCTCAACTTCACCGTGACCAGCGACGTGGAAGCCCTCAAAGTGGGTGATTCCCAACGGACGCTGATGCACACCACTTCCGGTGACATCGAAGGCGTTTTGACCTGCATCAACCCCTACCGCTACAACCTCACCGTGCCTTCCGATCAACTCGGGCTGGCTGGTCTGTGGATCGTGGGGCTCTCGACCGGTTTTATTTTCTATGATGAAGATCTGACCCAAAGAATTCCGGGCCCGATTTCCATTCACAAGGCTGTGCCGATCTTCGTCAAGCCCGATGGCGATCCGATCGACCTCAACAAACCGTACTTCGTTGGTATGCCCAAAGCCGCGGATCTGGAAGCCCGCCCCGAATTCCATTGGGAAGAACCGACTGATCTGCCGCTCAAACGCACGCAGCTCTATCAGACTCATGTTGACCTTGGCGCCAAGATGGCACCTTTTGCCGGATGGGAAATGCCGCTTTGGTACACCTCCGTTCTGCAGGAACATCTGGCAACCCGTCAGGCTGCCGGTTTGTTCGACGTCACCCATATGGGCGTCTTCTTGGCAGAAGGTCCGGACGCGGCAGTCTTCCTCGAATCGGTCTGCGGCAATGACGTTCTCTTCCGCAAGATTGGCGAATCGGTCTATACCCACTTTATGGATCCCGACGCGAACGTGATTGACGACCTGATCATCTACCGCATCGCCGCGGAAAAATATTTGTTGGTCGTCAATGCCGCTAACGAAGCCAAAGACTGGGCGTGGCTCAACGCGGTCAAGGACGGAGAAGTCCTGGTGGAACGCGAACGTCCGTGGGTGCAGATTTTTGGCCGCAACGTCATTTTGCGCAACCTCAAAGACCCCAAAGAAGCCAAAGACATGCTGGTCGATGTCGCCATTCAGGGTCAGGTGAGCCGCGATATCCTGCTCCAGTTGGCGGAACCGGCCGAGCAGCGCAAGATCAAACGCCTCGACCGCAATCAGCTTTGCGACAGCGTCTTGGCGGGTGTGGACGTGGTCGTCTCGCGCACCGGCTACACCGGCGAGAAGATGGCTTTTGAGATCTTTGTCCATCCCGACAATGTCGTCCATCTCTGGAAGGCATTCATGGAAGTCGGCACCCCCATGGGGCTGCTGCCCTGCGGTCTGGGCGCGCGCGACTCGCTGCGCACCGAAGCCGGCTTGCCGCTCTACGGACACGAAATGGGCGGCGATACCAACCTGACGGTTGGCGAAGCAGGCTTTTTGCCCTTCCTCAAACTCAACTCCGCCTGGTTCATCGGCCGCGAAGCGGTTGTGGCGCGCGAAGCCAAGCGCACCGGCGTGGTCGCCCGCTTTACCTTTGACGAAAAAGCCGTGCGCATGGCTCATCACGGCGACCCGGTGGTCGACATCAAGGGCCGCATGATCGGCTTCGTCACCAGCTGTGCCATCGACAGCCAAGGCTATCTCACCGGTCAGGCTTTTGTGGACAAGAAAGCCGCTGTGGAAGGCACCAAGATTTTCATTTTCCAAAACGCACCTAACTGGCGTCAGAATCCCCCTGCCCAACTCACCCCTGGGGACAGGGTGGCGCTGCCCGGTGCGGCAACAATCGTAAGTCGCTACATGAAATAAAAGCATTATTCAAAAAAGGAGAAAATTGTTATGGCAACACCCTGGGAATTACGGTTCGCGAATCGAACTCAAAGAATGAAAAGCTCTTTCATTCGGGAATTACTGAAAGTTACAAACCAACCGGACGTGATCTCGTTTGGCGGTGGTTTCCCCGCTTCGGAGCTTTTCCCAATTGAAGAAACCAAAAAAGCTGCTGAAAAAGTTTTGGATCAGTACGGCCGTAAAGCGCTCCAATATACGACAACCGAAGGTTACAACCCGCTGCGGGAGTGGATCGCGAACGATGTCCGTCAGTATGGGCTCAATATCACCAAGGACAATATCCTGATTACCACCGGTTCTCAGCAAGCCCTTGATTTTGTAGGCCGCATTTTTATCAACCAGGGTGATCGCGTCATGACCGAATCTCCAACCTATCTGGGCGCTCTGCAAGCCTGGAACCCCTACGGCCCCACCTATGTGACCGCGGAGACGGACGAACACGGTCTGGTGACCGATACGCTGGAAGATCTGATTCGTCAAAACATCAAGTTTATGTATGTCTTGCCCAACTTCCACAACCCCTTGGGCGTCACCATGACCGTTGACCGCCGCAAACGCCTGATTGAACTGGCGAATCAATACCATGTGCCGTTGGTCGAAGATGATCCTTATGGAAAATTGATTTTTGAGGGCGAATATCTGCCTCCCATCGCCGCGCTGGATGCCGAATATCACAAACAAAACGGAGATGAATTTGCCGGCAATGTGATTTTCACCAGCACTTTCTCCAAGATCCTTGCTCCGGGTCTGCGCATCGGTTGGGTGATCGCCCCGCAGGAAGTCATCAAGCGTATGGTTCAGGCAAAACAAGGCGCCGACCTGCAGTGCTCTACCTTCGATCAATATCTTGCCTACGAGTTGGCATCCGCGCCCTGGCTGCCCGACCATATTCTGACCATTCGCCGCGTCTACAAAGAACGCCGCGATGCCATGCTTCAGGCTTTCGAAGAATTCATGCCCGAAGGTACTACCTGGACCGTTCCCAACGGCGGGCTCTTCCTCTGGCTGCGTCTGCCGGAAGGTTCTGACAGTCTTGAGCTCTTCCCCAAAGCCGTTGAAGAAAAGGTTGCTTACGTACCCGGCAGCCCCTTCTATCCCAATGGCGGGCCCAACAACACCATGCGCCTCAATTTCTCGGCAACCAACCCCGAAAAAATCCGCGAAGGCGTCCGCCGCCTGGGCGTGATGATCAAAAAATCTTTGGAGAAATAAAACTCCGCAAGCATACCAATGAGGTCTGGGACTTCCAGACCTCATTTTTTTTGCTTTTCAGACTGAATGTAAAAAAGGGGAAAGAGGATCGATCTGTGGGATGGATGCAATCAAAAGGTAACGGAGTAAAGCCGTCTGAATTTGCACTGCTGCTCTGCGATCCCAATCGCAAGATCCTTCGCCATTGAGGCTCAGGATGACGTGCGCCTGCCTGCACCCGGCTCTTTCCCGGGTGTCATTCTGAGCGGAGCGACTGCTTGCGTACTTGGTGTTTTTCCAAGTAAGAATCTTGTGCATACCAAACATAGTGCCCATCGTTACACCGCTGCCCTGTCATCCCAAACCGCAGGATCCTTCGCCATTGAGGCTCAGGATGACGTGCGCCTGCCTGCACCCGGCTCTTTTCCGAGTGTCATTCTGAGCGGAGCGAAGAATCTTGCAAATGCCAAACCTAGTGCCCCTTGTTACACCGCTGCTCTGTCATCCCAAACCGCAGGATCCTTCGCCATTGAGGCTCAGGATGACGTGACCCTGCCTGCACCCGGCTCTTTTCCTTTTGTCATTCTGAGCGGAGCGAAGAATCTTGTGCATACCAAATCTAGTGCTCATTGTTACAATGCTTCCCTGTCGTCCCAAACCGCAAGATCCTTCGCAGAAAAAGCTCAGGATGACGTGACCCTGCCTGAACCCGGCTCTTTTCCGGGTGTCATTCTGAGCGGAGCGACTGCTTGCGTACTTGGTGTTTTTCCAAGTAAGAATCTTGCGCATACCAAACATAGTGCCCATTGTTACACCGCTGCCTTGTCATCCCAAACCGCAAGACCCTTCGCCATTAAGGCTCAGGATGACGTGACCCTGCCTGAACCCGGCTTTTTTCCGGGTGTCATTCTGAGCGGAGCGAAGAATCTTTTATTTTCCAAACTAAGAGTCCGAGTTTTTACGCATGCCCTGCTATATTAACCGCAAGATCCTTCGCAGAAAAAGCTCAGGATGACGGGTTGGGAAGGTGATGCAGGATCCTTCGCAGTACCCATCCGTTGCACGGTAGGAACAGGCAGCAGCTCAGGATGACGGGGATGCGTCAACCGCAGAGCGAAAACATTCCGCTCTGCTGCTCACGCAAAAAATCCAATGCGGGCAGCAAATCCTCTTTTTCCGTACGCTGGTTTCCAGCTCGCAGCCAAAAATCATGCCTTCGTCGACGGCGACAGAAGGAAGGTCCTCATCACTTTACAAAGCCCGGTCCGTTTCGCCCTTAAACCCTCACCGTTTCCACATCGAAAAATCGGTCAATATCGAACCGCCGATGAATTCCCGCAGGATCGAATTATCGGGAACATACTCGGTGGTGGTCGGCAGGAACCACTCCAGGAACTTCAACAAGCGCTTTGCCTCGATGTGTTCCGGTGTGCCGTAGCTTACCTGCCGCAAAAGCGGTTCCACCAGCGGTTTGAGCGTGCCCAATTCGTAGGCAAGGGCGGAATTGAACATCACATCCGCGTTTTCCTGATAGGGGAAAATGTGCTCTTTCTCGCCCTTGCGCACCGACTCCCAGCGCCCGATGGTATCGCCGGCGCTGTAGCCGCGGTCGCGCGCGTCTCGCACGATGCGGCGCAGCATGCGCGTGTCGGTGGTGGAAATCCGGTTGTGGCGGTCGAGGTTGAGTTGGGTCAGGCAGGAAATGTAGATCCTGAATGTGTTCCTGGGGTCAATATCGCGCAGCAATCCTGGGTTCAAACCGTGAATACCTTCCAGGATGATGACATCGCCTTTGTTAAGCCTGGCAACCTTGCCGACTTCACTCAGGCCGGAGATGAAATTGAAATGGGGCAGCTGCACTTCTTCACCGCGGATCAAGGCTTTGACATCCTTGTTCAGACGTTTGAGGTCCAGCGCCCTCAGGGATTCAAAATCTTTGCTGCCGTCCGGCAAAAGAGGCGTCTTTTCCCGATCGACAAAGAAATTATCCATCTCCAGCGCGAAGGGGCTGATTCCGCGGGCAACCAGCTGGATGCTGAGCCGCTTGGAAAAAGTAGTTTTACCGGACGAAGAGGGACCGGCAATCAAGATCACTTCAACCCGGTCGCGGTGGGTGTAGATTTGTTCCGCGATACGCGAGATCTGCATCTCATGCAGCGCTTCGGAAACCAAAATCACCTCATCCACATGCCCTTCGGCGATCGCGTCGTTGAGCGCGCCGACCGATGGAATGCCCAGTTTGTTGAGCCAGTCGCCATATTCCCTGAATGTCTTCAGCAAGGTCGGGAATTTTCCCAAAGGTTCTATCTGGTTAGGCGTATGGCGGCGCGGAAAGCGCAGAACAAAGCCCTCTTCGACCAGATCCAGTTCAAACCACTTCAGGTAACCCGAAGAAGGCACCATATAGCCGTGGTGATAGTCCCGAACCTCACCCGCGCGGTAGAGCACCAGATCAGGGCGGCGCCGATACTTGAGCAGGCGCACTTTGTCTTCTTCGCCGGCTTTTGAAAAATATTCGACCGCTTCGTTCAAAGGCACGGTTTCGCGAATGAAGGGGATATTTTCTTTCACCAGTTGGTGCATGGTCTTTTCGAGCAACTCAATTTCGCTCTTACCAAAAGCATCAACTCCGTAAATCTGGCAGTGATACCCGCCGGACGAAACGGAATGGTCAATATTCAGCTGTCCCTTTGGAAAACAGCGCCTGAAGGCGGTCTCGAGCAAGAAAACCAGTGAACGGCGGTAGATTCTTGCCCCGTCAGCATCCGCCAGGGTTACCAGGCTCGCCTGACCGTCGCGTTTGAGCGGATAGGTCAGTTCCCGCAGGGAGCCGTCGAGAATCATGCCGACGATCATGGCTTCTTCGGGGTTTTGAACCACCTCCGCGAAGGCTTCCAGCCGCGCGCCGCGTGTGCCCGTGATGACGCGTCCGTCATCCAAAGTCAGTTCGACTTCGTCGCGGGGTTTTGGTGTCAATCTAAACGCATCTTTCATCTTACGCCTTTGCTTACTTTGCCAACAGCAACGGAATGATGGCGAAGCTGTCTGGGTTAGTCGGGTCAACCGGCGCGGCTGATGAAGGATAGCCGCTTAATACGGATTCCTGAGCCGCGGACGCGTCCGCGGGGAGGAGCAGATCGATAATACGGGTGTGGTTGTTATCATCGGGCGCGCCGCCGAAGCGATAGGCTTCCGCCATTTTGCTGACGTCACGCACGCGCCACACGCCTTCGGAGGGATACCCTTCCTGCCCAAGCACAGCCACGGCGTAGCCCCAGGATGCCGGATCGCCCTCTCCAAAATATTCCGCCGGAACGCTGACGACCACAGCGTTTTTACCACTGTCCACGAAAACTTTCATAGCACTGGTAGCTTCGGTCAGGTTTACCGGCGCGTTGTCGGCATCAGGGACGACGACCTGCGGATTCCAGCCTTCCACCCACAGAGCGATATCCCAGCCATCTTCCGCTCCCAGGGCGGCGTTGCGGCCCGGCAGCAGCAGGCGCGCGCCGGTGGCGGCACCCGGGTCCTTATCAATATAAACATCAAAGGTTTGCACGGAGAAACCGTTCGGGGAATTCCATCCGTTGGTGATCGGAGCGTCGAGGCCGAAAGTAAAGACCAGATTGGCGCCGTCACTGGCAACTTCAAAGGCAAGCAAATCAAAATCGCCTGGTTTAAACACTCCATCCTTGGGATAGGTATAACTGCCGGGACCATAATCATCGTCTTTTGGATCTTCCATGTAAAACACCTGAGCCAGCGGTTCAAAACTCAGATATTGAATCGCGAAAGGCTGATTTGGATTCAGCAGTTGGGGCGTTTCCCTGCGGATCAAAACATTCATGGCAATATTGTTTCCGTTTGAAACGTTTTCGAGAATGCCGACCGGCAGCCCGACCTCAACAAAATCAGTCGCCGCGGCAGCTTTACCAAACTCGGCTTCTTTCAGCATCCATTCGTCTCCATCAGCAACATAGAGTTCCGCCGCATCTTTTTCGGGCGTCACCTTGATCATGCGGGTGGCGGGTGATGCCAGGCGGGTTTCGCCGCTGTCATCATAAATCAGGCGGCTTTCGTCACCGGGAACGTTCAGGAAAAATTCCAACGATTCGCCGCTTTTCAACGGCTCTGTCAGCTTGAGCCCGAAGGTCAGAATTTCCTGGTCGAGCGCGAACAATAGTTCTTCGGCTCCGGCGGCTTCGAGTTTGGTGAAGGCGCCCGCTCCCTGCCATTCTTCTTCAACGAATTCTCCATCAATTTCTGGGGCCGCTTCCTGCGCGATGGCGGTATCCGGTTTGAGCATCTGAGCCTGAATCACCGGGATTTCAAGGAAAGAAGGCGCTTCCAAACCTAGAGAAAGATAGACATTTTTCAACAACTGCCGGTAACCCTGATCAAAATAGGCGTCCTGCCCGGAATCCTGGTCACTTCCATACCACCAGAACCAGTCCGAACCCTCGGCAAGGTACATAAAATCGTAGGCTTTGTCAAAATCAGCTTCTGGCGCGTCAATTTCGCCCGATTCTGCTTTCGCCAGGTCCAATCGAACCCGCCCAAGCAGGTTCCAGGCTTCGGCTTCTTCTTCTTCACCATACCAGGTATCATAATTGGCGCTGAACCAAGCCGCGGGAAAGAGGTTGTCCAAAGTTCTTTGATCCGGATAGAGCTCAAGATATTCCGACGGGGTGATGGTTATCAGGTTTTCGTCCTGCGCCAATTTGGAATAAAGGGCGTGGAAAAATTCCTTGCCGTCATTTTCATAGTTTTCCCAGGCGTTTTCGCCATCTACCACAATGGTTACGATGTGAGGTTCCTCCGAATCTTTCAGACTGACCCGAATACGGTGGAGCTGATCAACCATGTCCGCGGCGGCAGCTTCGCCGCTCATCCCTGAATAGGTAAAACCAACTTTGTCCGAAATATTCCAATCCCGGAAGAAAACCGCTACCTTTTCACCGGTTTTTCCCTGGACGTAGTACGGACGATAGAGGGTATCGCCATCGATCACGACTTCGTAGCTGTCCCGGTTAAATTTGTCACCGCCCATCTCCAGGCTGGCAACCAAAACCGGTTCTCCGGTTTGCATCCACTGATAGCTGGCTTTGGCAACCAGCGGCACGATATCCTCAGCCACCGATCCTTCGCCAGGCCAAAGCCCGCGCGCCGGCTTGCCGAAATGTTCTTCGTACATTTCAACGCTTTTGTTAAGGTGATAAACCGCGTCCTGCGGGTATGTGAAGGCTTCTTTGGGAGTGATCGCCTTCGGGTTGCCCACCAACGCCAGATCGCTGTTGTAGATCAAAGGCAAAATCGGGTGAGCGTATGGGGTGGTGCTGACCTCAATGACGCCTTTTTCCTGCAGCGCTTTATGCGTCGGGAGAACTTTTTGGAGCAGGTCAAAAATTCCGTCAAACAAGGTTTGTTTGTCTTCTTCACTGAAATCACGTCCCTTGTCTGCCAGCGCTTTGAAAGGCTCCTGCTGGAGATAATCAGGGTCGACCCATGCCAGGTTGAACCAGATTTGCAGATCTCGGAAATCCTGCTCACTGAAGCTTTCCAGAGCGGTAGAGATAGCTTTTTCGTCCGTGCCGCCGCGCAGATCGAGCAGTTCCTTATAGCGGGGATGGACCGCGATGATATGATCCCAATTAGCGTCGAAGAAACGTTCCAGAATGAAGGTTTTTTGTTCCACCGTCAGTTCTGCCGCCGGCACTTCCGCCAGCACCCAATAGAGGTCCTTGGCGCCATTATTGACGTAATCGTCAATTTGCAGCATCAACGAAGGCGTGATGTTGATGGTCGCTTTCATTCCGGGGTGTTGGTCAATCATTTCCGCCATATCAAGATAGTCTTTGGTGGCATGCACGCGCACCCAGGGACGGCTGTAAACACCGTTTTCGTCCTTATAATAGAGCGGCTGATGCTGATGCCAGGTCAGATTGACATACAGAGGCGGCGCGCTCACTTCAGCCGCGGGCTCTGTTTCCAGGGGGCTTGGTTCCGTCGCCGGCAATGAAGGCTGCGTCGCAGTCTGCGGGGTGGTTGTGCCCGCGCAGCCCGCCAGGTAGACCAAGATAATCATGATGCCAATAATTCGTTCCAGTTTTTTCATTCTTCACCTTCCTGAGGCATTTAGTTGCCTAATTTTAAGATAAATGTGTCTCCTCCCTTGAGCAAAGGAGCAATCAATGTCTCGTCCAGCTTTCCGTCAAAACGAAGTTCTTCAAACGGCAGCCCACCCCAGAGACTTTTCACAGTCAAATCGCCTTCCAACGGGATGGACTCAGTAGAAATCGTGCAGTTCTCGGCATCCTGAACGCCAGGGTTGGCAATCGTCAGGATTGCCTCGCCGTCCAGCAGGCGAATGACGGCGTACACCCGCCGGCAGGAAGAAATCAGGGGGTAATAGGCGCCTTTTTGCAATTCGGGATTCTGATTGCGCAGATGGATCAAGCCCCGATACCAATTCAGGAGGGAATCCGGATCCTGCGACGCCAACGCCACATTTTTCTCTTCCCAACCCTCAGTCAGCTCCTGCCAGGGTTCCCGACTGCTGAAACCGGCGTTTTCCTCGTTTGACCACTGCATCGGTTTGCGGATCAATTCGTCCGGCTTGCCGCCTACCATGGCAATTTCTTCGCCATAATAAACGTAAGGGATGCCCGGTCCGGTCAGATAAACAAAAGCCGCCAGTTTCTGCTGCATCAGCTTATCGCTGAAATAAGACGCCAGACGCTGCTGGTCATGGTTGGTCAAAAAAGCGGCAAATTGCTGGTCAGGAAAATACTGCAGCGTATCAAGGTAACTTTTCATGATCCGGGAGGGATCCGGGGAATAGACGCTACCCAGAATGTCGCTCGCCAGGTCAAACATGAAATAGCTCTGCATCCCTCGCTCGGGCTGATTGTATTTCGCGATGGTTTGGGTATCCGTCCAGACCTCACCCACCGTGTAGGCTTCAGGATTGATTCCCAGATAAAATTTCCGCCAATCCTGGAACCAGGCGATCGAACTTTTGGTATCCTGTTGGGAATAACCATCCTCAAACAGGTAGCGCGCGGCATCCACCCTAAAGCCGTCTACGCCCAGCTCCAGCCAGAAACGGGTGGCGTTGTAGATGGCTTTGCTGACCATAGGTTGGTTGTAATTCAGATCCGGCATCCCACTCCAGAAAGGCGCGTAATACCAGGCTCCGTTCTTTTCGTACCAGGCGGTTTGACCCCAGGGACCCGGCTTGCCGGGATTTTTTTCCTGCCAAACGTACCAATCCCTGAAACCGCTCTGCGGGTCCTGGGAAGAAAGAAACCAGGGATGCTCGCTGGAGGTATGATTGATCACAAAATCGATGACTACGCGAATTCCCCGCTTGTGACATTCGTCCAGCAGCTGTTTAAAATCAGCCAGGGTTCCATAATCGGGATTGACGCTTTGATAATTCGTGACATCATAACCGTGGTAGCTCGGTGAAGGCATGATTGGCATCAGCCAAATGCCGCCGATGCCCAGGTCAGTGGTCGTTTCGGGATCGCCGTCATTGAGATAATCCAGCATCGAAATCAGACCCTGAAAGTCGCCGATCCCATCACCATCGCTGTCTTTGAATGAGCGAACCAAAATTTCATAAAAAACAACTTCGTTCCACCAACCCATCGGATCCTGCTCCACAGCAACCTGCGAGGTTTCAGAAGCCTCAAGGCTCGGGCTAGGTGTTTCCGGGCTTTGAAGGCTCTCAGGCTTGCAGGCGCTTAAGGTCAGCAGAAAAACCACAATTACCAAAAATACTTTGATCGAAAATCGCATCATTGCTCCGCGTCGAAGAATTCTTTGTCAGCTAATTTTACTTTACATACGCCCCCGAGGCGCTATTTTTAAGACCCCGTTTCAGCTAAGGCTGGCAGATTTCGATGGATGGACCCGTCAATTCACCGCGAAAGCAGCCAAAGCTAGGTTTTACATAAAACCAGGCAAGCCTTCATTGACCGGTCGGATCAGGGTTTCACCTTGATTGATCGGGCTGTTGACATCTTTACTCACTTCGGTTTTATTCAGGCTGCCTTCGGGCAGGGGTTTCAACATCGCCTGCAAAGCCAGCGGGTTGGTCTCGGTCAGCCAGTCCCACATATTTTCTTTCCGCAAGATCACCGGCATGCGGGGATGAACCTCCTCAACATCCGGATTAGCGCTTGTGGTGATCAGTGTGCAGGTAGTCAAACCCGGGATGCCGGGCATGGAAGAGACACCCTTGTTCTCCCAGTCATCCCACAGTCCGGCAAAAGCAAAAGGTTCCCCGCCATCAAGCTGAAAATAATAGGGGATGGACGTCCTGCCAATTTTTTTCCATTCATAAAAGCCGTCCGCCAAGATCAAACAGCGTTTGGAACGAAACGAGGAGCGATAGGCAGGTTTTTCTGCCACTGTTTCCGCGCGGGCGTTGATCATCCTGGAACCGATCGCCGGGTCCTTTGCCCAAAATGGCACCAGACCCCAGCGCATCCAGACCACATCCCGGCTTTCCGCCAACGGCACCGTCGGGACGTCCTGGGAAGGCGCGATATTGTAGCGTTTTTCCCAGTCAAGCGGCAGCTGACCCAACGCCAGCTGCGTGCGCAGGTCTTCTGAATCAATTGCCATTGTAAAGCGTCCGCACATACTGCCTCCATGACCACAGATTTAACTCAGGTTTGTCATGATTATACGTTATGAATTCGTTGGATTGGCAATCTGTCCTTACGGTCCTCCTTACTCACCCGATCCTGTCATTCTGAGGCAAAGCCGACTGCTTGCGTACTTGGTGCTTTTCCAAGTAAGAATCTTGCACGCTTTGCTCCTTTCAAGCCTATCATTCTGAGCGCAGCATGTCATTCTTAGGCAAAGCCAACTGTCATTCTGAGCGAAGCGACTGCTTGCGTACTTGGTGCTTTTCCAAGTAAGAATCTTGCACGCTTTGCTCCTTTCAAGCCTATCATTCTGAGACGCAGCATTTCATTCTGAGGCAAAGCCGACTGTCATTCTGAGCGAAGCGACTGCTTGCGTACTTGGTGCTTTTCCAAGTAAGAATCTTGCATTTACCAAACCAAGTGTCCTTGTTCGCGCGGTTGCCCTGCCGTCCAAACCGCAGGATCCTTCGCCGTAAAGGCTCAGGATGACGTGCGCCTGCCTGCACCCGGCTCTTTTCCGGGTGTCATTCTGAGCGAAGCATGTCATTCTGAGGCAAAGCCGAAGAATCCTTCATTTACCAACCCAACATGAATGTTTTTCTCCGGTCGTCCAAACCGCAGGATCCTTCGCCGTAAAAGCTCAGGCTGACGTGCGCCTGCCTGCACCCGGCTCTTTTCCGGGTGTCATTCTGAGCAAAGCGACTGCTTGCGTACTTGGTGCTTTTTCAAGTAAGAATCTTGCAGAGAAATTTTATTGACTGATTGAGAGGTCGATTGTCTATTCTGATGAACAGAAGATCCAGACAGTATCCGGCGCCCAGCACGCGGGCAGTTGGTTTCCGTCCACCCCGTTATCAAATTTCTCGTTGACGAATCCTCAGCCAACGAGTAAAATACTGTGTCGCCGGAAATCCGTCCGGCAAATATTATGGGCGAGGGTAACCCTAAAGGAAGGGTGAGAGGCGCCCGGAGGAAACATGACAACAAAGCAAGACGATATCATTATCAAAATCGAAAAGCGCACGCTGACCGGCAAGAAAGTCAGTCAATTGCGCCGACAGGGCATTTTGCCCGGGGTAGTTTATGGCCACAAGGTCGAATCTTACCCCGTGCAGATGGATACTCACTCCACATCCCTGCTCATGAAAAAAATCACCCCCACGACCTTGGTCTCGCTGGACCTGGATGGCAAGAAAACCAAAGCCATCGTGCGTGAACGCGTTTACGATGTGGTCACCGGTCACCTGCTGCACCTGGATTTCATGGCTGTTTCCATGACCGAAAAACTGCGCGCCAAAATCGCGTTGGAGCTGGTCGGAGTTGCCCCGGTCCTGGACGCGGTTCCTGGCTCTTTGGTCAACCATGTCCTAAACGAAATCGAAATCGAAGCCCTGCCGAACGATATGCCGGAACGCATCGAAGTTGACGTCACCCAGCTGGCTAGCGCTGAAGACGTTATTACCGTCGCGGACCTCAACCTTGGCGATAAAATCACCGTCCTGACCGACGAGAGCGAAATCGTTGTTTCCGTTGGTTACGTTGCCGAAGAAGCCGAACCTGCGGAAGCTGAGGCTGGTTCCGCTGAGCCCGAAGTTCTCGAAAAAGGCAAGAAAGAAGAAGCCGAGGAGTAATCCTCCCACTTTAGACGAAACAAGACCCGCTCAAGGCGGTTACCCAAGAAAGTTTGAACTAAATGTTATGGGTATCTGTCTGACAAGGTCAGCTAACAAAGAATACCGGATTGCTGAAATTACCGAGCAATCCGGTATTTTTATCGGAGAGAAAAGCCCCTTATGAGCCTTTTCCCGCCTGGATTCTTTTGCGCTTTTTGATGATCACTCGTGCAGGCTCATTGGAGATCGGTCACTCGAAGCATCATTTGCACCATAAGATCCAGAATAATCGCTTACTCGAGCCTTTATATCTTATACTCTGTAGCGTTGATCACCTGGGTGTCTTTCAACTTGCCAAATGTAGAAACAATCATTCCGTAAGCCTCTCCATCCTCTCCATTTTTCTGATCCCGTCCGGATACCTTAATCCTGGCAACGTCCTCAGCAATCATATTAACAGCCTCTTCCTGCTCCTTCGTGCAGATAACCATAGCGCAATCCACGATATGCAGTTTTTCCATGATATCTTCGGCTCTTAAATCCTCAGATAGAGTAACCTTGGCACAATCTTCAACCCGTACACCTTTCGGATACTTCGCCAACACCGCAGCACCGACCTTGACCATGGCGCGATCCGCGATATAACCCAGGTTTGGATCAATGATCCTCAGCTCGTCATAAACACTTTCGATTTCGTCAAAGGCGTCTTCCAGATCCTTATTTACACTGACGGTACCATCCGCGAACAGGTATTCCAGGGAAGAGAGGGCCTCCGCATCCTTGATGGAAACGTCGCCCTTGACGCAGAGTTTCGTTCCATATTTCTTGATGGTCTTCGGCATCAGTTCCAAATCATCATTGATGAGCTTAGTACCATCCGGTACTTTTACGATTTCGGCTTCTTCGTCAAACACTGAAACCAATTTACAAATCAGGCTTTCTGCGATCACAATCTTCCTCGCGGTGAACATCAGGTCCTTTTCGATTAACTTTTCCGAATCGATCCCGGTATCCAGGAAGTACAGGTTTCCGGAGCTGTAGTACAGCCTATTCGAAGCTCTTGCGATAAATAGATCATCGATCTCCGTATCAGCCTTCAGGATCGTTGCGCCGTCCGGATAATACTCGGTCTTGCCGTTCACCTGAATATTCGGGAACTGGCCTTCATAACTTTTCGGCATCAGAACCTTTCCGTTCACCATGATACGGGAATAGCTTTTCACGGCATCCTGGCTGCGATCAGAAATGACCAGTCTCCCGTTGACAATCAGATAAACACCTGTGCCGTCGGCATATGGGCCGATTTCGCCCTTTCCGTTGATGTTTTGCACTTTTATATCTTGTCCATCAGGAAGCTCCAGGATATTTGCAACATTAATGGTGACAGGGTATTTGTTCAGTAGTTCCTTGGATCGCTCACCGACGATCAGGATCGCGGCATTGATGGTAATATTATCAAACCCAGCAAGACTTTCTTCCGTCACGCCTCTTGCATCGCAGGTTGCGGCATTGATCACTTTGTTCTTCATAAAGATTTTCCTCCATTACTCTTTTAGTTTTTTTCTCAGAAGTTTCCTGGCACGGCTTAAGGCAGCCCGGACTCCTGATGGTGACAGCCCGTATTCTTCTGCAAGTTCCATTGAGGTGTAACCGTCAAAGTACCTTTTAAAAAAGAACTGGGACAGATCCGGTGGGAGCGAGGAGAGGATCATGGCTGTTTCGACTTCTGAGAACCCACCATCCGTTTCCTCCTCAATCTGCATCTGGTTGTTCTGCTCTACCGTTCTCCTTCGGCAGGCGTCATAGAACAGGTTTCTTGCCACCTTATACAACCAAGCCCGTCGTTCTTTCTCTCCCAATGCTTCCAGAAGATCCAGATTAGAAAGTGCCTTCTTGAAGGTCTCCTGCAGTAGATCCTCGGCATCACTAACATTTCCGCATATCATACAGCAGTATTTCAACAGTTCTGTCTGATACACGGTATATAGCTCTGCGATCATGGCACCTTCCTTTCCTTCGGTTTTCACATATATAACGGTTGAGAACGGCAAAGTGTTTTCAGTATAGCAAAATAACTTTCGAAATCTCGGAAGATAATAATAAATGAAGGCTGTCTAACTATTAAGCAGGTTTAAAAATTCGACCGTCATCATCGCGGTCGCGCCCCAGACGGTCTCACCGTCATAGGGCTTAAAGTAGACGACCTCGACTTCGCTGCCGTGATGGGTGTGGACCCGGTAATAACGGTTGTTCTCATCCGCCAGCCAATCGAGCGGGATCGAAAAAACCCGGTCGACTTCATCCGGATTGATGGTAAGTTCAGTGGGCCAGTCACAAACACCCACCACCGGTGTCACCGTAAAACGGGTCACCATTTCCAGATTCGCCATGCGGCCCAAAACTTTGACCGCTGAGGGGTTCAGCCCAATTTCCTCCCAGGCTTCTCGCAAGGCGGTTTCAATCAGGTCTTTGTCTTGGGCTTCACGCGACCCTCCCGGGAAAGAAACCTGACCGCTGTGGTCGTGCAGCAGGCTTGAGCGCAGCGTATAGACCAGATGCCATTGTCCGTCTAACCGAATCAGCGGCATCAGGACCGCCGCCGCGATCAACCGTTCTCCGGCAGATTTGATCTTGAGCGCTTCACGACGCGTGCCAGTCTGAGTTTGTTTTAACAGACGACGGGGCAGGTCATCGGGCAGTTCCAGAAAAGAGGTCAAACCTCATCCTCCGCCGGCTTCGCATCAAGTATTTCGGGGTTATTCACCGACCGCGCGAAAATCAGAAAACCGGTATGGCCTACCATACGGTCAACAGGCCTCACTTTTGCCCAGTCGGTTTTGTAGTGACGCAAAAAAATCTCACAAACGTCAATAAAGGCAAACCCGCCCATCCCCAACACTCTCAAAAGGATTTCAACCTGGTTGAAGGTGGGTAAAAGCGAGGCTAAGCAGCCTCCGGCTTTCAGACTGGTTTTAACCTGGTCAAGATAGTCATGCGGGTTGGGCAGGTCCAGAAAAATCGCGTCGAGATCCCGTTCTTCAAAGCCTTCTTTCGCGTCGCCGAGCTTGAATTCGACCCGATCGTCCAGCCCGAAAAGACGCAGATTTTTCTTCGCCAGATCCTGGACTTCGGGGTTGCGCTCGTAGGAATAAACGCGGCCTTGCTTGCCGGTCAGATATGCCAAAACCGTGGTCAGACCGCCGGAGCCGCCGCCGCATTCCAGCACGCGCGTGCCGGGTCCGATCCCCAAACGCAAAACGATATATCCGATATCCTTGGGATACATGATTTGGGTCGTGCGCTTGATGCTTTGCACCAAATCGGTGATCCCGGGTTGAAGCACAAAAAAAGGATGCCCGTTATGCGATTCAAGCTTAACCCCCCAGGTTTGCCCGATGATGTCATCGTGATAGATCACCCCGCGGTGGGTCTGCAAAACCCCGCCCGGCTGCACGACCAGCAGGTGACTTTTATGGGTGCTCCCATGCAGCTGAACCAGGTCTCCGGCTTGAACGCGATTAACCCCTGAGGTATGCGTTTCGCCCATCATTTGACCTTCGCGACCAGGTCCGGTTCGACTTTCCCAATCCAATTACCCAAAAACAGAAAGATAATGCTGCCCACAACGCCGCCCGCCAGGTTGACAGGTCCGATATTCATCAACCCCAGACCCAGACTTTTGGCAGCCCAATGGCCGATCAAAAAACCGAGCCAGCTCAAAAGCAAATAAAAGACCAGGCGGCCAATTCCGCCGTCTTTCCACAAATGGAAAACCGCGCCCAAAAGCGTCGCCAAAATAAAACCAAACAGATAGGAGGCAATATTCATCAATTGATTAAATCCCAAAAACCGCAGCCCATTTCCCTCGCCAAGCGGAGATTGGCTGCTGAATTCGCGCCGTCTCATCGGATCCGGCGCTTTTCAATCATAACATAATTCACCCCATTTTCTGCCGGATAAATCAGTTACAATTGCAAAATCATGTACACGGATACGCACGCCCACCTTGATGATGAATGCTTCAACATCGACCGCGGTGAAGTCATCCAACGCGCCAAAGATGCCGGATTGGGCTTGCTGATCAACATCGGAGTCGATCAGCAGAGCGCCGAAGCCTCATTGAGACTGGCAAGGCAGCACCCCGGTTTTATCCATGTCGCCGTCGGCATCCACCCCAATTACAGCAGCGATTTTGACGACGCCCGGCTAAAAGCCATCAAACGCTTTGCCCGCGAGCCGGAAGTATTGGCGATTGGCGAGATCGGGTTGGATTATTATCGCGATCACGCCACCCCAGACCAGCAGCGGCGCGCGCTTATTGCGCAGCTTGAGCTGGCGGACAGTCTGAACCTGCCGGTCATCATCCACGAACGCGCGGCTGCGCAGGAGTTGGTGCCGCTTTTGATCGCCTGGCAGCAAGCCCTGCCGCCAGACAGCCCGATCAAACAGCGCCCGGGCGTGATGCACGCCTTTGGAGCCCCGCCTGAATTTTTGTTCCCGCTGCTTGAGGCTGGTTTTTATTTTGGGATCGGCGGTCCTGTGACCTATAAGAACGCCCGAGACAAGCAAACGCTGGTCCAAAACCTGCCTTTGGAGCGCATATTGCTGGAAACGGATTGCCCTTATCTGACGCCGCATCCCCACCGTGGGGAACGCAACGAGCCCTCTTACATCCCTTTTATCGCTAAAAAAATCGCCGCGCTCAAGGGAATCACACCTCAAGAAGTCGCCGAACAGACCGCGAAAAACGCGTTCAGGCTCTTTGGACTCGAAAGCGAATAGTTATTCTTCTTCGTCAAACTCGTGGTTTGGCACAAAGGTCTGATCTTCAAACGGCGGTCTGACGTAAGAGTCATCCACCTGCCTGGGCGGCAGCGAGAGCACCTGTGGGGTCAGATCTTCATAGGGAATGACGCTCAGCAGGTGGCTGATGCAGTTGATCCGGGCGCGTTTTTTGTCATCCGCCTCAACCACATACCAGGGGCTTTGTTTCGTGTCGGTATAACGGAACATGTCGTCTTTGGCGCGGGAATAATCGACCCAGCGTTTGCGCGATTCCAGGTCCATCGGGCTCAATTTCCAGCGTCGGGTGATGTCATCGATGCGCGCCTGAAAACGCCTTTCCTGCTCCTCGTTGCTGACCGAGAACCAGTATTTGATCAAAATAATACCGGAACGGATCAGCATTTTTTCAAATTCCGGCACAGAGCGGAAAAATTCTTCCACCTGTTCGGGCGTGCAGAAGCCCATCACCCGCTCTACCCCGGCGCGGTTGTACCAGGAACGGTCAAAAAGAACCATTTCGCCGGCTGCCGGCAGGTGGGCGACATAGCGTTGGAAATACCATTGGGTCTTCTCTTTTTCGGTGGCGATCGGCAAGGCAACCACGCGCACGATTCTGGGGTTCAGTTTTTCGGTGATGCGTTTGATCGTGCCGCCCTTGCCAGCCGCGTCCCGACCTTCAAAAATAACCACTACTTTTAACCCTTTTTCTTTGATCCAACCCTGCAGCTTGACCAACTCAATTTGCAGTTTGGCAATTTCTTTTTCGTAGGCTGCCAGACTGAGTTTTTTCAGTTTTTCAACCGGTTTCGGCTCAACAGCCTCCGCCGCGCTTTTCCTGGCTGCTTTCGGCGCGTTTTCAGTTTCGACAGAAGGGGCTTTCTTCGATTCGATCTTGGGAGTCTTTTTTGCCATGATGCCTCCGGAACTAAAATGCGATTGGGTACGCTTTAATTATACCGGCTGATGCGGCGGCATCAGCGGCTTTTCGGTCAGGTATTTTTACGTTTATAGTCCACAAAACGATAACCGACACCGCGCTCTGTCAGGATATACTTTGGATCCGCGGGATCGACTTCCAGTTTTTTACGCAGATAATTTATATACAAACGAACATAATGCGGTTCGTTTTCATATTCATAGCCCCAGACTTTATTCAAAATCTGGTCATGGGTCAGCACCCATCCGGCATTCTGGACCAAATGGTAGAGCAGCCGATATTCCGTGGGCCGCAGCTGGATCAATTGACCTTCCACCCAAACTTCATGGCGGTCAAAGTCGATCGTCAGCCGGTCGTCGACCACAATTTTTCCAGTCTCTTCATCTTTGGCAAAATTTCCCCGGCGCAGAACTGCGCGAATGCGGCTGGTGAGCTCACGGGGACTGAAGGGCTTGGTCACATAGTCATCCGCGCCTAGTTCGAGACCCTTGATTTTATCTTCTTCCTGCCCTTTGGCGGTCAGCATGATCACCGGTGTGTTGCCAATCTCCCGCACCATCCTGAGCACGGTAAATCCATCCATATCCGGCATCATCACGTCCAGCAAAATCAGGTCGGGCAGCGTGGTGCGCAATTTTTCCATTGCCTGAGCGCCATTATTGGCTTCGACCACCTCAAATCCGTCCTGTTCCAGGTTGAGGCGAATGATCTTTGCCAAGCCGCGTTCATCATCAACTACCAGGATTCTCTTCTTTGTATCCATCAGGTCCTCCTAAAAAATATCCACCACGATCGCGCTGATATTATCGGTGCCACCGGCATCATTCGCTAAATCGCAAAGCGCACGTGCCCGCTCTTCGACCGGCAACGGGAGCGCGACCCCGCCGCACAAGAGTTTTTCGTTGACCAAACCCCACAAACCATCCGAACAAAGCAAAAGACGAACGGGATGATCCAACTCATATTCACCCAAATCCACCTTGAAACCGTCGGTTTGACCCAAGGCGCGGTACAAAACGTTCTTCTGAGGGTGCAGTTCCGCTTCGGCAGCGGTGATCTGCCCCAGGTCGACCAAGCGCTGTACCAGGGAATGGTCGCGGGTCAAGACCCTGAATTCATCCTCCGCTGATAAGAGATAGAGACGCGAATCGCCCACATGTGCAAAGCTGACTTTGCGGTCCAACACCAGCGCGGCGGTAAGCGTTGAGCCGCCCCCGCTCACCTGCCCAAGAACAGCCTCCTGAGCCTTGTTGAGCGCGGTTTCCAACAAGGCATTGATTTCAGACTGCTCCAGGTTTTCTTGCCGCGCCAGGCTCGGTAAATCGACCGTTTCAACAAAGTTTTGAATCGCGACCGCGCTGGCGACTTCTCCGTTGGAATGCCCGCCCATCCCGTCCGCGACGATGAACAAACCCGCCATGGTCGTTTTACCGCGGGCGCCGGCATGCAAAACCAAACTAAAAGCCGCGTCTTCCATATGATCTCGCGTCTTTCCCACCGACTGCGCCAGACCCGCCTGGATTTTTACGCCCTGATCGCAAGCGAACTCTTTCGGGATACCAACGCTGCCGTTCGATTTGCTTTTCTTTTTGAATAATTTCAAACTTCACCACCCATTGTCTATTTTTTACGGTTCCGGCGTGCTGACCTCAAGCACCAGCAGGAAATCTTCAGCTGCCCAACCGGTGCGGTTTTTATCGAGCAGCGCTTCGCAATGCCACCAGGTGTAGCCGTCTTTTACCTCAGGTCCTCCGATAATTTTAAACGCTTCGTCGTCCAAAGCCAAAAAGTTCACATCACCGGAGGTGCCCGGTTCGGAGCGCATCCTCAACCCTACCCCCTGGGTCCCGCTCACCTTCACGAAGCGACCTTTGGCGATCACGCCCGGAGGGAGGATGGAAACTTCTTCCGCGGTCGGACTGGGGAGTATCGGTGTTGGGGCGACTGTCGGGGTCTCGGTCGGAGCCGGGATCAACGTCACCAGATATTGCGGGGTCGATTCGGGTTGGCTGGGTTTTCCGGCTTCTTTGCGGAAGATCAGATGAGCCGCGCCAATCAGCGCCAGCGCGAACAACACCGCCCCAAGCAGACTGAGAGGATGGATTTTTGCTGTTGTCTGCGGATTTTTCATAGGCTGTCTTACGCGTTTCTCTTCCAAAACAAGTCAAACTCCCGGAACAGTTCGCCTGTCTTTTCAAAATGAGGCATTCCTTGGGTGGCTTTGCTGCGGTAGGCTGACCAGTTGCGTTTTTCGCGCACCAACTGCGGCAGCATGTCAAAGCGCCGGCGGGAATCATTGTCATATACGACCAAAACCGGCACATCCATACGAGCGTAATAGCGCTGCTTCACATCCGGTACTGCCAGCTTTCCGCTCAGCAGCACGCAGGGCGCAAAATGAGCTCCCTTCTGGTGAGCAGAAGTATAGGCAAGATCGATCAGGTCCGCCGGCGTGTTATAGGCGAAACGGCGGTGATAGAAACCAGTGATGTTTGCCCGGCTTGCCAGCAGGTCATAAATCGGCAGGCTCCACAAGGGGACCTTGAGCCAGGTCAGCAGCAGATCCTTCAATTTTTCCAGCCTGTCCGTGCCCTTAAGCGTGCTGGCACCGGGCATTCTTAAGCCGGTAGGGTTGATCATGATGACTGATTTGAACCATTCAGGCTCGTTAACTGCCGCCATGGCAAGATATTCACTGGAGTTTCCAAGACAAACCACATGGCAGGGTTTGCCGATCTCTCCTTTAATAAAATCGAGAATCGCAGCTTCATACATGCTGGCGCGGTAGGGACGGTCGGTTTTTTCGGAGCGTCCAAACCCCGGCAAGTCGATCGCGTAAATGGGAGCAGCCATCCGAAAAGCATCGAAGACCGGCAGCATATCGTGCAAGCCGGCATAAGGATGCAAACCATGAACCAGCAATACAGGATCGCCTTTGCCCCGGGGATTGACATAAAAATTTATTTTGCCGGCGGTAGCGGAGGAAAAGGTATGTTGTTCCCCATCAAGGATAATATTTAACTTGGCGTTATGGTCGATGTAGCGTTTGCTGTAGAGGATCCAGCCGACTTTCAAAGCCGCCAGCGCGGTGAACACGCTGAAGGCACTCCAGCCGAAGGTTTTTGAGTTCTTTTCCTTGCTCATCACTCACTCCTTGGAAACTCGGTCCAAAGCGAAATTGCCGGACTTTTCCTAATTATAGTAGACTTTTGGCTTCCACTCCACTATCTTGTGTTCAAAATTGCCTCGGCCTTGCGGGATTGCAAAACAGCTTGGACGAGAAGTGAGACAAGCAGGAAAATTCTTAGTCATCCAAAGCCTCACCTGTACCCACCTGCCACGTCATCCTGAGCGTCCACCGCGAAGGATCTTGTGTTTGGATAACCTTGCGAAACAATTTCGCTCAGGCAAGCAGACGAAAGATTCTTCGCCTACGCCTCAGAATGACAAACGCCACGTCATCCTGAGCCTCTTTTGCGAAGGATCTTGCGCACAACCCGCCACGTCATCCTGAGCGTACCACGCGAAGGATCTTGCCCCACACACCTACCACGTCATCCTGAGCCTCGCCTGTACCCACCCTGAAACGGATGGGTATCGCGAAGGATCTTGTGCACAACCCACCACGTCATCCTGAGCCTCTTTTGCGAAGGATCTTGCGCACAACCCACCACGTCATCCTGAGCGTCAAACGCGAAGGATCTTGTGTTTGGACAACCTTGCGAAACAATTTCGCTCAGGCAAGCAAGCGAAAGATTCTTCGGCTACGCCTCAGAATGACAAACGCCACGTCGTCCTGAGCGTCCACCGCGAAGGATCTTGCTCACAACCCACCACGTCATCCTGAGCGTCCACCGCGAAGGATCCTGCGGTAATATGACCATGCCGAAATATTTTTACCTTGGCATGGAAACGAAAGATTCTTCGCTTCGCTCAGAATGACAAGTACCACGTCGTCCTGAGCCCCGCCTGTACCCACCCTGAAACGGATGGGTATCGCGAAGGATCTTGTGTTTGGATAACCTTGCGAAACAATTTCGCTCAGGCAAGCAGACGAAAGATTCTTACTTGGAAAAGCACCAAGTACGCAAGCAGTCGCTTCGCTCAGAATGACAAGTACCACGTCGTCCTGAGCCCCGCCTGTACCCACCGTAAAACGGATATGTATCGCGAAGGATCTTGTGTTTGGATAACCTTGCGAAACAATTTCGCTCAGGCAAGCAGACGAAAGATTCTTCGGCTACGCCTCAGAATGACAGGAACAGCCGGCAGAATTCAGTCCGGCTGGTTGCGATGGTAAAATCAAGCGCATGAAAGCATATCGCTCCCGCGCCAAACGCCGCGCCACGCTGACCCGGGCACTCCTGCTCGGTCTGGGACTTGCCCTGATTTTCGCCAGTCTGATCATCTTCCTGCGCGCCAACACGCTCTTCGGCGCCCAGCCGGAAATGCTGCCTCTGCAGACCACCCTAGCGGGCATCCCGCTGGGCAGTCTGTCTCCCGCGGAAGCGCAGGAGCGCATCCAACAGGCTTTCGCACTGCCGGTAGAACTGAACTATCAGGGCGCAAGGATCCAGTTTTCGCCTGAAGAGCTGGGGTTCCGGCTGGACCTGCCCGCGATCCTTGAACAGCTTCCCAAAACAACCCGGCAAATTCCCAGGAGCGTTTGGTTTTGGGGCAGGCAGCCTTCAGCCGAAGCCCTGCGGCTCGACCTGCGATACGCCCTCGATGAGGTAAAGCTGCAAAACCTGCTCTCCGAAACCTTCAGTCAGCGCTACGACCAGCCCGCAGCCGCGCCTGTCCCCATTCTGTACTCCACCAACTTCACGCCGGCAATGCCGGGCTATCAGTTGGCTTCAATCGCGCAGACAGTTGAGGACGTCAAGAGCGCCTTGCTTTCCCCAAGCGATCGGGTGGTCCATCTGACCGTAAACACAACTCCGGCGCCGCCTCTCGATCGCCGCAATCTGGAGGTGATGCTGCGGCAGATTTTGAGACAGGAGGGTTTCAGCGGGCTTGCCGAAATTTATCTGCGCGATCTTCGGGACGACCAGATTATCCATTTTGCCGTCCAAAACCATCAGGATGTCCCGGTGGATATAGCCTATTCGGCTGCCAGCACGATCAAGATTCCCATCATGGTCTCAACCATGCGGCGTCTCGAAGAGCCAATCCCCAACCAGGCAGCCGGTTGGATGGAACAAATGATTGGAGAATCCCTCAACCCACCGGCAGATGGATTAATGAAAGCCTATATGGACAACGATCAGGGTCCCCTGATGGTGACCGCGGACTTGCGCGAACTCGGTTATCAAAACACCTTTTTGGCTGGCTATTTCGAACCCGGTTCCCCGCTTTTGGAGAAAATTGAAACGCCTGCCAATCGCCGTCGTGATGTCTATCTGGACCCGGACTTCTATAACCAGACCGTACCGAGCGAGACCGGCGACCTGCTGACGCGCTTGTACCGCTGTTCAAAATCTTCTGATGCCGCTCTCTTTGGCGGACAGGTGACGATGAACGAATGTCAGACCATGCTCGGTTTTCTCGCTCAAAACAAGATCCTCGCCTTGCTCGAAGCCGGGCTGCCGCCCGAAACGGTCATCGCCCACAAACACGGTTGGACAAACGAAACGGATGGTCTGATCCACACCATCAGCGACGCTTCGGTCGTCTACACGCCGGGGGGGGATTATGTTTTGGTCATCTTCGCCCATACCCAAAATCAGTTTTTATATGAGCCTGCCAATCGGCTTTTTGCCAGGCTTTCTCAATCCATATATAATGCATATAACACAGAAAACCAAGCTTCATGGTATGAAAATTAACGCGAATTTGAGAAGAAGATGCACCTTATCCTGACCCACGAGCAAGCTGACCTCGACGCCCTGGCTTCCCAGCTGGGAGCGCGGCTCCTCTATCCGGAGGCGTATGCTTTGCTGCCGCGTCAAATCAACCGCAACGGCCGCCAGTTTTTGAAACGCTATGGGGAAGAGCTGGGTTTTTCTTTAATTCAGGATCTGCCTGCGGAGCTCATCGAACAGGTGACCCTGGTCGACACCCAATCTCTGGTCACCCTGCGTGGGATGACCAGCGAAACCAAGGTGAGGGTGATAGACCACCACCCGCGAAAGACCCAAAGTCATCCCGATTGGGAGATGGAACTGGACAAATCCGGAGCTTGCACCACACTTTTGGTCGAAAAGATCCGGCAAAACCAGATTGAGCTCAGCCCCATCCAGGCGACGCTGATGTTATTGGGAATTTTTGAAGACACCGGTTCGCTGGTCTACAGCAACACCAATTCGAGAGACGCTATGGCGGTGGCTTTCCTTTTGGATAAAAAAGCTGATCTGAATATTGTTTCTCATTTCCTTAATCCGCCTTTATCAAACGTGCAACAGCAGCTTTTTGACCGACTGCTGACCTCTCTCCAAAGTCTGGTGATCGAAGGGTTGAATATTATCCTGGCAAGCGCCGAAGCCTTTGACCTCAATGACGAAATTTCTTCGGTCGCTCACAAACTCCGGGAATTTCTGGATCCGGATGGCTTGATCCTGGTCGTGTCGACCCGCCAGGGCGTTCGGCTGGTCGCCCGATCTACCACCGATGTGCTGGATGTTGCCGCGCTGGCAAGGCATTTTCACGGCGGCGGGCACAAACGCGCCTCGTCAGCGCTCATCCGACCCGACGACCGTCCCACCCCGGATAACACCCGCCTGCTGATGCAACAGACAGTGGATGAGGTCGCCAAATTTTTACCTTCGCTGATTATTTCTGAACAGAAAGTGAGCCAGATCATGTCGCTGCGCCCGCTTCTGCTCAGCCCGGACACTTCGGTGGCGGATGCCGCCAGCCTGATGAAACGTTATGGCTACGAAGGCTATCCGGTCGTGGAAAACGAGCGCCTGCTGGGGCTGCTCAACCGCCGCAATGTCGACCGCGCATTAGCGCACAATCTCCAAAAAACGGTCGGCGATCTGATGGAAGCCGGCGCGGTCACGGTGACCCCCGACGATTCTATCACCCATCTTAAAGAACTGATGGCATCCAGCGGATGGGGGCAAATCCCGGTGGTCGACCCCAGAACCGGTGAGATTATTGGAATTGTCACCCGCACCGACCTGATCAGCGCCCTCAACAGCAAGCTCAGCCCGATACCCCGCGCTGAGTTAGTAGGCGCGCTCGAAAACGCTCTGCCGGAAGTGCGCCAGCGTTTGCTTCAGGCCGTCGCGCGCGAAGCCAACCATCTGAACTTGCCGGCGTATATCGTTGGCGGTTTCGTCCGCGATCTTTTGCTGCGCAAGCCCAGCCAGGATTTTGATGTCGTCATCGAAGGCGACGCGATCGCATTTGCCAACCATTTGGTAAAAACTTTCGGCGGAAGAGTCGTGATCCATAAACGCTTCGGCACCGCGAAATGGATCTTGACGGACGCGAACCAAAAAATCACCGAGATGTTGGCGCTGCCCTCCCAGGACGCGCCAGACCTGCCGGAACACCTCGACCTGATCAGCGCCAGAACCGAGTTTTATGATCATCCTGCCGCTTTGCCCGTGGTGGAACGCAGCAGCATCAAAATGGACCTGCACCGGCGTGATTTCACCATCAACACCCTGGCTCTGCGTTTGGACGGGGAACATTTTGGACAGATTTTCGACTTTTGGGGCGGCTATGACGACCTGCAGCGGGGTCTCATCCGCGTGCTGCACGCGCTTTCGTTTGTCGATGACGCCACGCGTATGCTCAGGGCTGTGCGCTTTGCGGATCGTTTTGATTTTCAGATCGAAGAACGCACGCTCAGCCTGCTCAAAGCCAGCCTGCCGCTTTTGGATCAGCTCAGCGGCGCCCGTCTGAAGCACGAGTTTGATCTCATTTTTTTGGAACCAAAAGCTCCCCAGATCATGGGAACCCTGGAACGGCTTGGTATTCTGCGTACGATTCATCCCGACCTAAGCTGGAACGACGCCCGGAGCGAACGCACTCTGGATTTTCTCAACAATTCCGCTGAAAGTCTGCTTAGCCTCAGGGATATCCAGCAATCTTTATGGTCGCTTTGGCTGGAAAACTACAGCCCTGACCAGGTTGCTGAAATTGCCCAACGCTTAAGGCTGACTTCCCGACAGGTCGAGTTGGTTTCTCAGACCAAACGGCTGCGCGAAATCCTGCCGGACCTGGCGCGGCTGCAACCCAGCCAAATCACGGCGAAACTCAATCCTTTTCCGATTCCGGTTATTCAAACAGTCCTGTTTTCTGCCGCCGGCGATGAGCCCAAACAGGCATTGCAGGATTATCTCAGCCACTACCGCCATATCCGGGTTTATACCACCGGGGAAAACCTGCGGCAGCGCGGACTTGAACCCTCGCCCAGGTATGACGAAATATTGTCTCATCTCAGAGACGCCTGGCTGGACGGCAAAATCGACTCTTACGAAGCCGAAATCAAACTCCTCGAATCGATCTTGCAAACAGAATGAACTCGCCTCATGTTGAATCCAGTTTCATCATGCCGGATGGAGGTCACATCCGCATCCGACCCGCGGCTGAAGAAGACCTGCCCGGCATGGAGTGGAATGGCGAGTTTTCACATTTCCGGAAGATCTACAAGCAGCATTTTCAAAACACGCGCAACGGCAGCACCCGCATCTGGGTTGCCGAAACTGAAACCGGCGAAATTGTAGGGCAGGTGTTTATCATGCTCTATTCCCGTCAGCCGGAAATGGCGGATGGGATCAACCGGGCTTATTTGTTCTCTTTTCGCATCAAAGCTGATTATCGCGGAAAAGGTTTGGGCGGTTTTATGCTGGATTTTGTGGAGGATTTTCTGATTTCGCGCGGCTTCAAAACGCTCTGCCTGAACGTTGCCAGACTAAACGTCAATGCCCGCAGGATGTACGAAAACCACGGCTTCAAGGTTGTCGCCCCCGAAGAAGGCCGCTGGAGATACGAGGATCAGTTTGGCAACTGGCAGACGATCCACGAACCCGCCTGGCGAATGGTTAAAAAACTGGACAAAGGTTGACCTGCCTCCCAGCTTTATGATCATAGTTTAAGACCAAAGCTTTTGTTGTTTATTTCTGGCGAACGCGGCCTTCAACCAACCTCATTCATCAACATCAGCAGCATCTTTCAATGGGTCCTGAGCCAAAGTTGGCAATTCTTCGATTGGGTCTTCAGCTTCAGCCGCCATTTCATCCAATGCCGGCTCCTGCTCCGCCGGGGCTTCTGATTTTTGCCGGACGATTCCGACCAGTTCTTCGTAATCTTCTGCCTTCAGCAACTTGGGGATAATGAATACTCGGTTGCCTTGGCGGGTGGAGATCCACAGCCCTTCTTTGCTTTCTTCAAGCCGGGTGATATCAGCAAAAGGCAAAAAGGAGGATGGATAGCCCGGTTGAGACTGAGTAAGGCCGTCCTCTTTCAACTCCAGAGAATAAGCCTCCCAGAGTTCAATCCGCTGTTTGTAGGACCGATAGCCAAAAAATATCAACAGGATAATCATCAGACCGACCGTCAGCCAGGGAGTTGACTCCACTTTCCGCGCGTGTTGGGTATAAAAAATCAGCCCGCAGCTCACCAACCCGGCGATGCCGTATAGCAGGATGATGTTTCTCTTTTGTTTTTCCAAATATTTGGGGTCGAGACGATATAATTTTTCCATTCTGCCTCCGATGGACTCATTATAAATTAATTCAGGCTTGCCAACTGTGGGATAATGAAAATATGCTTATCAACCAGATCGAAACCAAAAGCATTTTGGTCAAAACCAAAGTCCCGGCAGCGGACTATGCCGCCAACCCCTATGTCGGCTGTCCGACCGCCTGCCGTTATTGCTATGCCTGCTTCATGCGCCGCTTTATGGGTCACCCGGAAGCCTGGGGAGAGTTCCTGGATGTCAAATTCTGGCGTCCCCTGCGCGATGCCGCAAAATTTGACGGCAAATCTATCATCATTGGCACGGTCACTGACCCCTTACAACGTCTACGAACAAAAGTATGAACGCACGCGCTGCCTTTTGAACGAGTTGCAGCCGTCAACCGCTGAGATCAGCCTCCTGACCAAATCGGATCTGGTCTTGCGAGATATGGATCTCATCGCCGGCATCCGTAATATCAAGATCGTATTTTCAATCAACACCCTCGATGAGAATTTCCGCAAAAAGATGGAGCGCGGCGTTTCGGTACAACGCCGGATTGAGGCGATGAGGCAGCTGCGCGCTGCCGGTATTGCCACCGCGACATTTATTTCGCCGATTTTTCCAGAAATCACAGACGTGCCGGCAATCTGCCAAAAAGTTGCGCCTTTTTGTGATGAAATCTGGCTCGAGAACCTCAATTTACGCGGAAGTTTCAAAGCTGACATCCTCGGCTTTATCGCCAGCGACTATCCTGAGCTGCTTCCGCTGTACCAGCAGATCTATCGCCGCAATGATCGGGCTTATTGGTTGAGCCTTGCCAAAGAGCTGGAGGGAAAACTTGCCCCGTTGGGCAAAAAAGTAATCAATTATTTTTTCCACAGCGAAATCAAAAAGCCCTGAATGCGGGCAATTCCAGGCAAAAGATCCGGTAGAGAAGGCTTCAATGAAGGCGGGCTTTGGCGCTTTGCCAAATCTGATCGAACATTTCCGGCGTCAGTCTGCCCGTTTGGGTGTTTTGCAGACTGGGATGGTAGGAACACAAAACCCAAGGCAAGCCATTTTTGAATTCATGCAAAACCCCATGCCCAAAGCCGATCTCTTTTTTGGGCAAACTGGAAAACAGAGGCAATTTCAGCAGCCCATCCAAAGCAATTTTGCCCAAAACCACGATTCCCTGCAAAAAGGGCAGCAGCGCCAGTTCCCTGACCAGCCAGGGCTGGCACCACTTGAGCTCCTGCGGAGTGGGTTTGTTGGCTGGCGGAGCGCAGCGGCACACCGCCGTCACCCAGCAGTCGCTCAACTGCATCCCATCGCCGCGGAATCTGCCTTCTGGCTGGGAGGCAAACCCAGCCCGATAGAGCGCCGGATAAAAAAAGTCGCCCGAGCCGTCGCCGGTAAACATCCGGCCTGTTCGGTTGGAGCCGTGCGCTCCGGGCGCTAATCCAAGAATGAGAAGGCGTGCCTGGGCATCACCAAACCCCGGCACCGGCTTTCCCCAATAGTCCCAGTCGCGAAACGCCCGCCGTTTGGTTCGCGCGACTTCTTCCCGCCAGGCGACCAACCGCTCGCATCTGCGGCAAGTAATAAGCTCTTCCTCCAAAAGCTTTAACTCCGTTTCCATGCTAAAAGTTTACCAGAAGCCAGTCGAAAGGGTTGTGGGATTTTTCGGCCACAAAGCAGCACCGCCCTCGTTTTCGAGGGCGGTGGTGGATTCCAAGCTGATGTTAGCGTTTGAAGGCGAGCGCGTCCCAGCCGGCGTAGCGACCGGTCAGGTCCAACTCCTGCTCGATGCGCAGAAGCTGGTTATATTTCGCGACGCGGTCCGAGCGAGCAGGCGCGCCGGTTTTGATCTGACCCATATTCATCGCCACCGCCAGGTCAGCGATGGTGTTGTCTTCGGTTTCACCTGAACGGTGCGAGCAGACCGCCCGCCAGCCATTTTTCTGGACCATCGAAACGGCTTGCATTGTTTCGGTCAGGGAGCCGATTTGATTGACCTTGACCAGCAAGGCGTTGCAGGCTTTTTCTTCGATCGCGCGCGCGACGCGGACCGGATTGGTGACCAAGAGATCGTCGCCAACGATCTGCAGGCGCTGCCCGTTGAGCGCGGTGAACTGTTTCCAGCCTTCCCAATCGTCTTCGGCAAAGCCGTCTTCGATCGAGACAATCGGATATTGATCGATCCACTTGGTCCAAAACTCAATCATCTGATCACTGGTGAGCTTGCGGCCTTCTTTGCGCAGGTTATAGGTGCGCGTGTCTTCTTCAAAGAATTCAGAAGCGGCAGGGTCCAGCGCCAGGGCGACATCGGTTCCGGCTTTGTATCCGGCTTTTTCAACCGCTTCCAGGATCAGCTCAACGGCTTCTGAATTGGCTTTCAAAGCGGGAGCGAAGCCGCCCTCATCGCCGACCAGGGTGCCGTAGCCATGATCTTTCAGCACGCCGCGCAGCGCGGCATAGATTTCAGCGCCCCAGCGCAAGCCCTCGCCAAAGCTTTCCGCGCCCAGAGGCATCACCATAAATTCCTGAACATCGGTACTTTGCCAGCGGGTATGGGCGCCGCCGTTGAGAATGTTCATCATCGGCACGGGCAAAACATGAGCGTAAACACCGCCCAGATAGCGGTAGAGCGGCAGTCCCAGGGAGCTGGCGGCAGCTTTTGCGACTGCCAGACTGGTTCCCAAAATCGCGTTGGCGCCAAAGTTGGATTTATTTTCGGTACCGTCCAACTCAATCAGGAGCTCATCGATTTCTTTTTGCTCAATCGCGTCCAAACCCAAAAGTTCGTCAGCAATTTCTTCGTTTACGTTGTCAACGGCTTTCAAAACACCTTTGCCGTTATAGCGGCTCTTGTCGCCGTCACGCAATTCCAAAGCTTCGTGAACGCCGGTTGAGGCGCCCGAAGGTACCGCAGCGCGGCCAAAACTGCCGTCGGCAAGCACGACTTCGACTTCCACGGTCGGGTTTCCGCGTGAGTCCAAAATTTCAATTGCATTGATAAAATCAATCGTTGTGTCCATCTTATTTTCCTTTTTCTGTTTCCTGGATGGGCTTAGTATAATCCATCCTTTTTTTCAAATCAAAAATTAATGCCAATCATCTCGTCGGGCAGCCCTTTTCGCCGGCAGGCAGCCCGGATCAAGCCCAAAAAGAGCGGATGAGGCCGATTTGGGCGCGATAAAAATTCCGGATGAAACTGGGTAGCGATCATGAAGGGATGGTTTTTGTTTTCAACAATTTCAACCAGCAACCCGTCCGGCGAATGGCCAGAAAAAGCCATCCCAGCCTCTTCAAACAAAGGACGATAGGTATTGTTGAATTCGTAGCGATGGCGGTGGCGCTCCTCAACCTGCTGGCTGCCGTACAATTCAGAGGCAAGCGTCCCGGCTTCCAAAACGCAAGGATACAAACCCAGCCGCATCGTGCCCCCCAGGCGATCGACCCCTTGTTGGTTGATCATCAAATCGATGACCGGATGATCAGTCATTTTGTCAAACTCGGACGAATTGGCGTCTTCAAAGCCCAAAACATCCCGGGCAAAATCGATCACCATGACCTGCAGCCCCAAACACAACCCGAGATACGGAATTTTGTTTTCGCGCGCGTAGCGGGCAGTCTGAATCTTCCCTTCAACGCCGCGGCTGCCAAACCCACCGGGAACGAGGATGGCATCCAAATGTGCCAGCTCGTCGGCAATGTTCTCAGATTTTTCGATGTCGGTCGATGATATCCAGTCAATTTCCACATCCACACCATAATATAGCGCGGCATGTTTGAGAGCTTCGCGCACGCTCAGGTAGGCATCGTGGAGTTCTACATATTTTCCCACCAAGCCAACTTTGACCACCGGTTTATCTTTGGCAAGTTCGTCTACCATCCACTTCCAACCGCCCAAATCGGGTTCATGTTTGGCTTCGAGCCCCAGTACGTCCAATAAAATATCGGCTACGCGCAGCGTTTCCAGCTGCAAAGGAATGCTGTAAAGCAAATCTGCCGTAACCAGGGGGATTACCGCTTCGGGCTTCACGTCGCAGAATCGGGCGATTTTTTGGCAAAGGTCATTTTCGACAGGATAATCACTCCGGGCGATGATCATATCCGCCAAAATACCGATCGAGCGCAGCTCTCGTACTGAGTGTTGGGTGGGTTTGGTTTTGGTTTCGGCAGTCGCCTTGAGATACGGAAGCCAGGTCAGATGCACGAAGGCGGTGTTGTTTTTGCCCAATTCGTTGCGCATTTCACGAATAGCCTCCAAAAAAGGCTGTCCTTCGATGTCACCGACGGTGCCGCCCACTTCGATCAGAGCAATTTCAGCTTCGCTGCTGCGGCCCAAAAGCTCCACTCTGCGTTTGATCTCGTTAGTGATGTGAGGGATGACCTGAATGGTACCCCCGAGGTAATCTCCACGGCGTTCCCGGTTGATGACTTCTTCATAAACCTGACCAGACGAAACTGTGCTGGTATGCTTCAGATGCAAATCGCAAAACCGTTCGTAGTGGCCCAGGTCGAGGTCCGTCTCGGAACCATCATCCAAAACGTAGACCTCACCGTGCTGGTAAGGGCTCATGGTGCCGGGATCGACATTCAGGTAAGGATCGAGCTTTTGGACAGTAACCGTAAAACCGCGGGCTTTCAGCAATCTTCCAACCGAAGCCGCCGTGACACCTTTGCCTACCGATGAGAGCACTCCACCGGTAAAAAATATGTACTTTGTCGTCATAGCTCCTCCATTTAATAAAAAACGAGGGGAGGGCTGTTTACTCCAGCTCTCCCCGGAACTTGTCAGGTGTTACTTGTCGCTAAACCGGCATCAGGCATTTTAGTCGCCAGCGTTGATCGGCTTGTTTTTGATGGTGCGCTCAAAAATTTCGTCCGCGTCGCGGTCGGTATATTTTTGTTTTTTAATGCGGCTGGCAATTTCGGGACGGCGTTGTTCGGCACGATCCATCGCTTTGCGCATGGCGATTTCCATGTAGGTGGGGTCGGGGATGACTTCTTCGACTTCTTCGACCACTTCTTGTTTGGCGCGACCTTTTTTCGGTTTGGGCGCTTCAACAACGACCTCTTCAGGATTTTCCTGCATCGCCTTCAGGCTTAGTTTGATTTGCTTTTTACGGCGGTTGACTTCCAAAACTTTGACTTCCAGTTCGTCACCCACTTTTACAACCTCGGATGGGAGGCGCACAAAATTGTGGGAGAGCTCGCTGACATGAATCAAGCCCGGACGTTCGGCGCCGATTTCAACGAAGGCGCCAAAAGATTCCAAACGGACCACGCTGCCTTTAACCACCATATCGGGCGCCAATTCACGCCATTCGTACATCAGAGGTTCGCGCATGGTCAGTTCGTAATGGTCTTTGAGAACACGTTTTACCCAAACGGTTACTTCCTGACCTTCTTTGAGTGTGATTTCCGTTCCGGCAGTTTCGCTGCCTGGGTTTTGCGGATCGACCATCTGGGAGATGTGCAGGAATGCTGGTAATTTTGCCCCTATCTCAATCAGCGCGCCTTGAAGCGAGGTTTTGATCACCTTGCCTTCAAACTTTTGTTTGACGGTGATGGTTGGTGCAGTGTTAGTATTATCGATAGGGTTTTCCATTTTCAACTCCCAATAGGGTTATATTCACAATCAATTAGTATACACCTGACAAAAACATTCGTCAATTATTTAAATGAGATTATGCTGTCAGTCTGCGGAAATGTCACTCCCCTAAGGTAGCGGCGATTATTTCAGCCTTTCAGTAGCCACTACAGTAATCTAAAGGGGTGAAAAAATGTTGAATATAACAATAGCTCGATAAATGACAGTTTTCGAACAAACCTCGCTATTCCGCTGAACTCCCCAGCGAAAACACAAGTTCTCGCCAAAAAAACGATCAGCTTTATTTAAAAATGAATTTCAATGCTTCATAAACGGGGATGCCTTATACTCCCGCAAGTATTTTTAATTCATTGGAAACAGACAAGCTGCATTTTGGAGACCTTTTGTACCTCAGACGGCAGGGCCCTTCTTCATGCCGTGGCGTTCAATGACATCAAAATGCCTTTTGAGAACTGTTTTACCCTCTTCGGTGATTTTATACCGCAGCAGACTTGTGAATGCCGCCACTTCATCTTCCGTGAAGTTGTCAATCGCGCGCTGCAGGAGCTCACCTTTCTTACCCGAAAGCGGCAGATTCTTCTGCTTCAGCAGCCTTTTGATGACTTCCGCGTTGAGCAGCGGCAGGCTGTCAAGCGGACCACAGAGAACGGCAAAGCCCTTGCTGACCAAAAGCCGCTTGGCTTCTTCCGCATCGACGCCGTAGCGATACTCGAAATATTGAGGCGCAATCGTTTGATTGGTGATTTCGCTGACATCGATCAACCAAAGCATCACCACATGTCCCGGAAGCAAACCGTCTTCGTTTCTGATCATGTTGGAGCGCGGCACGCGTCCGTAAGGAAATCGCTCTGGGGTATTGACCCACGCTTCCAGGTCGCGGTCTTTGGAAATATAAGGTTGTTCCGGATAGTCTTTATAGATGGGATGGGTGATCTTTTCCATGAATTGCTCCTGCTTTTTATCTTGCTGCGTTTGTTAAATATAATCTGGTTTCGCCGGAAGATGAAATTCTTGTATGGTTGTCGTTCCTTCCGGAGCATTTTCAATTATCGTCATGGATGCGGTAACTCTCCGGATTTATCGAGCGCGGCTTACAGGTGGCAACCAAGCTGCTTTTACGCTTTCGAAAAGCATTGCATGAACAAGATTGATTCCTCCTTGCGACCACCACGTCATCCTGAGCGTCTACTCATACCCACTTTGAAACGCATGGGTATTGCGAGAGATCTTGCCCACCCGACCTGTCATCCTTAGCTCTGCCTGTACCCGCCGTGAAACGGATGGGTACTGCGAAGGATCTTGCGGTCAAATTTCAAGTATGCTAGACATCCTGAACATTTATTCTGATGCAGGCAAGATTCTTCGGCTTCGCCTCAGAATGACAGGTGTCGATCAGAATGACATAATCGAAAAGAGAACTGCTATGGATGGATCCTGCACATCCACCACGTCATCCTGAGCCTCGCCTGTACCCACAGTGAAACGCATGGGTATTGCGAGAGATCTTGCCCACCCGACCTGTCATCCTGAGCCTCGCCTGTACCCACCGTGAAACGGATGGTTACTGCGAAGGATCTTGCGGTCAAATTTCAAGTATGCTGGACATCCTGAACATTTATTCTGATGCAGGCAAGATTCTTCGGCTTCGCCTCAGAATGACATAGTGGAAGAGCACCAAGTACGCAAGCAGTCGGCTTCGCCTCAGAATGACAGGTGTCGATCAGAATGACATAATCGAAAAGAGAACTGCTATGGATGGATCCTGCACATCCACCACGTCATCCTGAGCTCTGCCTGTACCTACCGTGAAACGCATGGGTATTGCGAGAGATCTTGCCCACCCGACCAGTCATCCTGAGCTCTGCCTGTACCCACCGTGAAACGGATGGGTACTGCGAAGGATCTTGCGCTTGGGTATCAAGAAAGTTGGGACATCCCGAACAATTATTCTGATGCAAGCAAGATTCTTACTTGGAAAAGCACCCAGTACGTGGAAGATTCTGCCCAAACCAATTTGCCCGCAAGAAAATAAAAACCTGAGCCCTGCGGTTGCAGGGCTCAGGTTGCTGTTTTACCAATTTAGCACAAGGGGCTCGGACCAATGCGTCAGCCAAGCCCGATTGCTCCCAACTACCGAAGCGATTACTCCTCGCTCTTGAGTTCCTTTTGACGCGCGTCCATAATTTCTTGCGCCAGATGCTGCGGGACAAGGTCGTAATGGTCAAAATCCATCGAAAAAGTACCGCGGCCGCCGGTCATGGAACGCAAATTGGTGGTGTAGCGCATCATTTCTGCCAACGGCACTTCGGCGGTAATGCTCGATTTGCCGCGGTCTGTGTTCATCCCCTGAACGCGGGCACGGCGGGTGTTCAGGTCACCCATGATATCGCCCATGTTCGCTTCCGGCATATGGACCACCACCTTCATGATCGGTTCATAGAGCACGGGATTGGCATCTTTGAATGCCAATTTAAAGGCTTCACGTCCCGCGATTTCGAAGGCGATCGGTTTGGAGTCGACCGGGTGTTCCTTACCGTCATAAACCGAAACCCCGACATTATGAACCGGATAACCGGCAACAACGCCTTCTTTCATAACCGCGCGAATGCCTTTTTCGATCGGAGCCATATAGTTGCTCGAAATGGCGCCGCCAAAGACATCATTGGTAAAGGTGAAGTCTTCGCCTTCGATTGGGAACACCTTCAGATGAACTTCACCAAACTGGCCCGAACCGCCGGTTTGTTTCTTGTGGCGGTACATGGCGCTGGCTTCCCGGGTGATGTGTTCTTCATAGGGCACCTTGGGTTCATGCAGATCCAGGTTGAGCTGGAATTTCTGTTCGGCACGCTTTACGGCAACATCAATATGCTGATCGCCCATCCCATAAATCAGGGTCTGGTGGGTAGCGGCTTCCATCGCCCAGGAAAGAGTCATGTCTTCTTCAGCCAGGCGGGTCAGAGTTTGGCTCATCTTGGCAGCGTCCGACTGAGTGCGCGGGGTGATGGCAACGCGATAAAGCGGATTAGGATAGCTGGGTACGGGCAAGGTCAGGTTTTGGTCCTTGGTGGTCAGCGTGTCACCGGTGGTGGTCACCGAGAGTTTGGCGACCGCGCCAATATCTCCACTGTGGATGACGGGAACGGTCTGCATTTCCTTGCCGAAAGGCACCTGAACGCCAGCCAGGCGCTCTTCTTCGCCTTTGTTCGCGTTCCAAACGCGGGTGTCAGAATTCATGGTTCCGGAATAAACGCGGAAGTAAGTTTGGCGGCCAACAAAGGGATCGGCGGTTGTCTTCCAAACATACGCAGCCAAAGGACCGGCATCATTGAAATTCAGTTCAACTTCGCCCTTAGGAGAGTTGGCGATGACCGCCGGATGCTCCTCGGGTGTGGGAGCCAGCGCGAGCAGGGCGTCCATCAGGGGCGCGATCCCAATCATGCGCCCGCCGGCAGCAACCAACACGGGAATGATGTTGCTTTCACGAATGGCTTTGCGCAAACCGAGCAGAATTTCTTCGGCGCTCAGGTCGCCATTCTCAAAGTATTTTTCCAACAGGCTGTCTTCGCCTTCCGCGGCAGCTTCGACCAGAACCATCCGGGCTTCTTCGGCTTCCGCCTGCAGTTCAGCCGGGATCTCGGTTTCGGTCTTGCCGTCGCCTTTGTAGGCTTTCATTTTGATCAGGTCAATCACGCCCTGAAAATCGGCTTTTTCGCCCCAGGGCAGCTGCATGGGGATAAGACGGGAATCGATTTCGTTGTTAACGGAATCGAGCGCTTTGCGGAAGTTGGCATTGTCGCGGTCCATCTTGTTGATGACCATGATTTTGGGCATATTAAATTCGGTTGCGAGTTCGAGCGCGGTTTCGGTTCCAACTTCGAGGCCGCCGACAGAGTCGACCAAAATCAAAGCGCAGTCAGCTACGCGCATGGCGGATACGACTTCGCCGACAAAGTCGGTATAACCGGGGGTGTCGAGGAAGTTGAATTTGACATTTTTATAAATAACAGGCAAAACCGAAGTGAAAAGCGAAATATTGCGCCGCTTTTCTTCATCGTCATAGTCCGAAACAGTGGTGCCTTCTTCTACGCTCCCGATCCGGGTGGTCGCGCCAGTAAAATTCAGCAGATTCTCCACGAGAATGGTCTTGCCGGAATTGCTGTGCGAGGCAAGCACGATGTTGCGAATGTTTTCGGTTGAGAACTCTTTCATGTTTTTTAGACCTTCCTGTCATTAGTCGTGGAGAACCACGTGTATTTTAAGCATTACGGCGATTTAACGCCGACTTTTCATTATATCAAAAAATAAAAGCCGTGGAAGAAAAATTAAGATTTCAGCCGCTGTTTTCTGGAAAAACCCAAAAAAACATCGGCTGAAATCCTCACTCCGGATCAGGCGATCCCCATGAGCTGTCTGATGTGGTCAATGTGATCGCGGCGATGCCACAACAGCCGTCGTACCAGCTTGCGGGCGGTCCATTGTTCCTCAAACACCGTATTTAACCGCTCTAAGTCAGCCAGTTGAGGCAAATATTGCAGCACGGTTTCATAACTTTGGGTCAACTGGTCGACTGGCGTTGCCTGTGGGTCGGGTTGAGGCGGCTCAAACCCCAGATCTTGCAAATACCACATTTCAGCACGCGCCAGATGGCTGAGGATGCCTTGAATGCTCCAGCGTTGTCCCGGGTACACGCGTTCCAGCAAAGCGGGGTCGGCAAACTCGATTCCTGCCAAAAGCTCCTGATGCTGCCAGGTGAAGATTTTCTCTGCCTTCAGGATTTCTTCGGGAGTCAGGGGGGTGAGGTCGTGTCTGAACAGCGCGTTGACCACATAAGGTTCGCCATTTCCCGGAATCTCATAGTCCGTGAAGACCTCATCGACATGCAGGTCCATGTTGCCGAGCGCGAACCAGTTGCTTCCACCATGCAGCCGCACCCAGTAATCAAATTCCAAAAGTCGCCCCGGCAGCCGCAAAAGCGCCGCGGCTTCATCTTCACCATAGGCGAAACAGCCGGGGAAATCCAGCGCCCAGGCGAGCGTGCGATTTTCAAAATTGTGTTCGAGACCGATCCGAATTAACAAGCCCGCCTCTACCCGAAAAAGAGCGGCAGGTGACCAAGCGAGAGGATCTCCCGCCATTCCGCGCGATCGCCTTCGGTCAGGATACCGACTTCTCTGGCGGTAATCGCGCCGGCTTTATCCATGATCAGGTGCATGCCCTGCAGCGTTGAGCCGGTGCTGATGACGTCATCCAACAGCACGACGCGTTTGCCTTTGATCAAATCGAGGTCTTTTTCATCAAGGTAGAGGTGTTGGGCTTTGCCGGTAGTGATCGACATGGTTTCGGTCGAGATCGCCGCGCCCATATAGGGCTTGTATTCCTTGCGTAAAACGATGTAAGGTTTGCCGCTCACTTTGGCGAGCATATGAGCGATGGGAATGCTTTTGGCTTCCGGGGTGAGGATGACGTCGAATTCGGTATCCGCCAGAAGACGGTTGAGCTCCTCGGCACAGGCGTCAACCAATTCGACATCCCCAAGGATATTGAGAATAGCGATGCGTAAGCCGGGTTTGACTTCAAAGAGCGGCAAATCGCGCTTGACCCCGGCGATGGTGATGGGATAATGTTCTCGTTTTTCCATAAATCCTCCAAAAGGTATACAGCCCTATTCTACCCCCAAGCGGAAGCGGGATGTGAGTTTGGCAGCCGGGTTGAGCGCAAAAATAAAAAAATCCCCCTTTAAACCATCTAATGCTGCGGACGCCGACCGCAGCATTAGTGTATTAAGGAGGAGAAGAAGAAGAAAAGTCGCCCTTACGACTCTATATTACAATAAACCCGGTATTAATACTTGACGTTTAACCTACGATTCCCCTACGATACTCTCTGAAGATGTTTCGCGGCTTTGATTCGCGGAAAAGCCTAATCAGCCAGAGATCGTTCAGATCGTTTCGGTCGCCAGGAACCGAAAAAGGCATTAAAATTACAAAATAATCCGCTCCGTTGCTGAAAGCGAGTTGAATTGGAAAACAAAGAATCGGCTTTTAAATCAGGATTTATTGCCCTCATCGGCAAACCAAACGCGGGCAAGAGCAGTTTGCTGAACAAACTGATGGGTCAGCCGATCGCCGGCGTTTCTTTTCGCCCCCAGACTACCCGCCGGCGGCAGTTGGGGATTTTGAGCACCGCCAGCAGTCAGATGATCTTCGTTGACACCCCCGGGCTGAACAATGCCAAAGACAGGCTGAGCAAATTCATCAACAACGAAGTTGTTTTCGCGGTGCAGGACGCGGACTTGCTGCTCTTTTTGGCCGATGCCGGCAGCCGCGCGGATGAGCTTGACCGCGCCCTGACCGAGCTGATCAGTCTGAAACGCGAACCACGGGACGTGATTTTGGTTTTCAACAAGATCGATACCGCCAGCCAGAACCATATTGGGGAAGTGAAGCAATCTTATCAGTCCCTGCTGGCAGAGAGCAAATCTATCGAATTATCCGCCAGGACAGGCAAGGGAATTGCCAAATTACTTGAGCTGATCGAAGAACGCTTGCCGGAAGGCCCGGAATATTATCCCAGCGACCAGATCACTGAAGATTTCGAAAAAGACATCGCGGCAGAACTGATCCGAGCGGCGGCGATGGAAAACCTGAGCGACGAACTGCCTTTCAGCATCGCCACGCTGGTGGACGAGTACAAAGAACGGGAAAACGGGCTGGTCTATATCCACGCCACGATCTTCGTTGAGCGCGATGGTCAAAAAGCGATCGTAATTGGCAAAAAAGGACTGATGATTCGCAAGATCAGCACCGACGCGCGTCTGGCAATCGAAGAAATGGCACAGCAAAAAGTTTTTTTGGACCTGCAGGTGAAAACCCAAAAAGACTGGAAAAATGACCCTGTTTTCCTGAAAAAAGTGGGCTTGGCTGGAGCAGGCGAAAATGCTCAATAGCCTCGGCTGGTCGCTGCTGTGCCTGATCGCGACTGCCGCTCTGGTCAATTGGATCGGCGCCTGGGATTGGAAACCCAAGCTCTATTACGCCAGCAAACCGTTGGTACTCCTGCTCTTGATCCTCTTTTTTCTGATCCAGATCCCGCTGGAGCGGCGAACCCTGCCTTTTTTGGTCGGGTTGGCATTTTCATTGGCGGGGGATGTGCTGCTGATCCCAAAGGGAACGCGTTGGTTCCTCGCCGGCGCAGGAGCTTTCTCGATCGCTCAGCTTTGCTACATCGTCGGTTTCAACCTCTCGCTGCCTTCAATCCCGGTATTGCTTTTGGCTGGTTTTGCCCTGATCGTCTGCTTGCTGATCATTCATTTGGCAATCGAACGGTTTGCCAAGAGTTCCACAGTCAGCAAAAGTCTGCTGCCTTTTCTCAAGAGCTACGCCTTGCTGGTCATCGCTATGGCGATCAGCGCCGTGATCTGCATCGGCAGACCAGGTTGGTCTGACTCCGCCGCGGTGATGGCTGGAATGGGCGGGGTTTTGTTCGCCCTCTCTGATGTGATGATTGGCTTGGACAAGCTCGAACGCAGGCTGCCCAGATGTCGTTTTTGGATCATTATCACTTATCACATCGCGCAATTTTTGATCGTTGCAGCGATCGTTTTTTTGACAAAACCAATGCCATTATAAAAACCTGTTTTGTTCGAGCAAAAAAACCCCAAACAGTTTTTTAGGATACCCATGATTTCACATTTTTGTATTAAAAAAATTCATAAATTCCAGAAGAATGTATACTGGCAGGTCTTGGCGAATTTTTTTTGATAAGATTAATCAAGGCGTTCAGCTTTCCGGTTTTGGAGGGACCATGTTCAGAAAAATTCTCACCTTGGCGCTTTTTGGGGCAGCCCTTTTTTCAGCCCTGCTTGCCGGCTGTCAGACAGCCGCAAGTCCGGAGGCAGCCCCACAGGTCAGTCAGGCGACCCGTTCCGCCGCGTCGACCAGGCAGGCGGAACTGAACCAGGTTCAGGTTGCGGCATATCAGCTGGAAGCGAGGCTTGATGAGGATTTTTCCGACCACTTTGTCGGGGTCGAAGTGGTGAGTGAGCCCCAGCTGAAAGTGATGGTCTATCTTAAAGAAGCAGAAATAGAAGATTTGGCACCCTTCGTGGAAGACGCGCGCCTGCTTCCGCTCATCGAAGTTAGAAGCGACGTGGTTTCCCGTCAGGAACTGCGCCTCATCCGGGAAGCCTTTAAGGCGGAGATGGATCGGGCTGGCGTCACCTACACGACCGGGATCAAGCTCAATCCGGCACGTCTGGAAGTTTATGTGCGGGATCTTCCCGCGGCGCGGGAAAAGTTAGGTGAGGCGGGGGTTGCCATCCCCGAGCACGTAGAGTTTGTGGAAAGGGAAGTCTTGCCCGAAGGCGGCTGAGACACCTAAGAAGGCTCTGCCGGCGGCAGAGCGCGAAAAAATTGAAACGGGTGCTGCCTGTCAGGCTCTTTTTGATCTTGACATGCTGAGTTAACTTGTCATTCTGGGCGAAGTGACTGCTTGCGTACTGGGCTCTTACATTTCTGTCATTCTGAGGGAAATTTGTCATTCTGAGCGGAGCGACTGCTTGCGTACTGGGCTCTTTTCCCAGTAAGAATCTTTCGCCCGCCTGCCTGAGCAACAATGTTCCGCCTGATCGTCCAACCGCAAGATCCTTCGCCAGGAGGCTCAGGATGACGTGTTTGTTGTTATTCTGAGCGGAGCCGACTGCTTGCGTACTGGGTTCTTACATTTCTGTCATTCTGCGGGAAATTTGTCATTCTGAGCGGAGCGACTGCTTGCGTACTGGGCTCTTTTCCCAGTAAGAATCTTTCGCCCACCTGCTCAAGCAACAATGTTCCACCAGGTCGTCCAACTGCAAGATCCTTCGCCAATAGGCTCAGGATGACGTGTTTGTTGTCATTCTGAGCGATATTGTCATTCTGAGCGGAGCGAAGAATCTATATCGACTTGATTGTCACGTTAGATTTTCATTCGGTTCCCCGAATGCAAGATCCTTCGCCAGCAGGCTCAGGATGACTTGTTTGTTGTCATTCTGAGCGATATTGTCATTCTGAGCGGAGCGAAGAATCTTTCGCCCGCCTGCCTAAGCAACAATGTTCCGCCTGATCGTCCAACCGCAAGATCCTTCGCCAGAAGGCTCAGGATGACGGGTCGGGTGGGCAAGATCCTTCGCAATACCCATTAAAAAAAGCGTGATGGTAGCGCGCGCGAGGGGGCGCAAGCCCCCGGGCTGGCGTAGCCAGCAACAGCGCGAAGCGCTGGCGCGCGCAACACTGAGCAAATCTGATTTTTTTGTTCTTTTCAAAAAAAGCAGTTTGCGAAGTTTCACGCTTTTTTGGGAGTGCGGCTAAGTGCCCTGAGGTTTTCGAACGAGTAAGGCGAAGAGGCTTTTCCTTTTTCAATTTTTTTAGAACTGAAAGCCTCTGAGCCGGTCAAACGAGTGAGACGAAGGGCACTTAAGGGGGAGGAGTGAGGACAATATTTTTTTCTACCTTTATTTTTCCGGATTGTTGATGATCAGGCGGGCTTTTGCCCGACTGATGGAAGCCTAATGCGAAATTGCGCGCGTTGAAGGGGTGCGCGGGGTCCCCAAAACGCGCGCAATAAGCCAACGCGTGCGAGGAAGCCGGAGGCTGACGAGGCGCAAGCGTGGCCATAACCCCCCCTACTCTCTCCCCTGTTTCTCCCCCCAACTATGGATCTACCTTAGCGGGTGTGGGGGGTTTGAGAGGGGTCAAGCGGGGGGTTTGGGGGGAGAAGGGGAGAGAAGGGGGGAGGGCCAACGCCGGAGTGAGCAAAGCGAAGCCGGAGGCTCTTTTTCTCCGGCTGAGCTGGCGGAGCGTGCACGAAAGCCAGCGAAGTTTTTTTTATCGCTGGCTTGAGGTTCGTAAAGGATCGAAAGCTATTAGGCTGTTGCCGGTATATGTGCCGGCTTTGCGTTTGGATCTCCGGAGCATTGGCAAATATGGGGATGTGTGCCGGCTGTTCGTCTGGCTGGCTGGCGCGGTGTCTGATGCCGGAGTGTTGGCCGGCTAAGCTGGCTTTGAATGCGGAGCCATTTTTAGGCTTGGGCATTCGCTGAGCGACATTTAGCGCGCGAAGGAGCGAAGCGAAGCCCAAGCCTGACGGCTGGACCTGCCGGGGCGGTGGCTGGTGCCGGAATGTGTGCCGGCTGATTGTCCGGTTTGCTGGCCGGCGCGGTACCAGGTGCCGGAGTATTGGCCGGCTGATCTTACCCCGGTGTTCTGTACTTTTGTAATTGTCGGATTGAGACCCAAGAGGTTTATAAAAAAAAGAAGCCTGCTGGGAGGTGGTAACCCGGGCTTCTTTTTCTCCTGCTGACCTGGCAGATCTTACCCAATTATAAAACATTTGTTCTATAATTGTGAACATAAATATTGCTTTTTATTTCCTATAGGGTGAAAGGGTCTTGGTGTTGTGATGAGTAAAAATGAATTTTATATTGAGTTTGAAAAGGATGAGATCGTAAAGTTTGATCATGTTCAAGCGTTGGACCGGTTCGGCGTTCTGTACAATGAGATGAGAGAAGCAAGCCGGCTAACCTGCTTGGGTGAAACAGCAAAATTCAATCTGAATTTTTTGTTTGCCGATGTGCTGGAATGTCTGAACTTGCTTACTTTCAATAATTTATCGCGGGTGATCGGTATTGCGAACGCCGGGAGGATCTGGCATGATGTCAAGACGAAAAGGGAGTAACAGGATATCTACGGCTTATCGGGCTATGATGGCCTATAAATATGAGATGCTCGGATATAGCCGGCATAGAATAGCCATGGAGCTAGAAGTAAGTGAAAGAATGGTGGGTAACTATGTGAATATGTGGCTTCAAAATGGAAAGTATCTGAATGAGGTCCTGAAAAGTTCTGGTTTGGTTCTGCAGTCGCGCGAATTTATGAAAGATCTTTGGCTTCCGGATAGCGCGTTTTACGATGAAGAAAGCATTGGTAAAGATTTGGAGTTGCAAGGGTAAAACGCGCTTTTCTTTTGGGGTGAAGGTCAAGGAAGAGGGGCGCAGTTCTTGTTTAGCGAAGCATGAGCTAGGCAAGAACAAGCGCCCTTTTCCTTGTCTCTTCTTCCTGATGATCTCCTGACTGCTTTATTTTCTCTACTTCCCCCACAACCGCAAGATCCTTCGCAATACCCATCCGTTTCACGGTGGGTACAGGCGAGGCTCAGGATGACAAACTTGGTGGGTAGCCCAAGATCCTTCGCAATACCCATCCGTTTCACGGTGGGTTCAGGCGAGGCTCAGGATGACAGGTCGGGTGGGCAAGATCCTTCGCGATACCCATCCGTTTCACGGTGGGTACTGGCAGAGGCTGCCCTGACGATCAGCGGCTTTTCTGGAACCTGTATTGATGATAATCACAGACCGGCTTATATCCGACTTCCTGATAAATCTTATTGGAAGTCGGATTGGAAAGGTCGGTGAACAAGTTGGTCAACCGATACCCCCGTGCCAGCATTGCTCTTGAAACTTCCGCGACCAGCGCGCGGGCATAGCCTTTCTTCCGGAAGGAAAGAGGCGTATAGACGCCGCTGAGGCAAATCCCCTGGATTTGCGGGCGGATGACAATCGTGACGCTCACCACCTTGCCGTCATCCTCCCAGAAAAAAACATTTTCACGCTCGATCATGGCGGAGACCTCCTGGGGAGAAAATTCCCTCCTCGGTTCCAAATCAATTTCATCCATCATGGCGTTCAGCAGATCCGCCCCCAAGCTCGCCTCACCTGCGCGCGCCTGGCGCATGGCTCCGCTGGGGTAAGCCACATTGATCACCTGACGCAGCTCATAAGCCCGGCTGTTAGAAACAAGTTGGGCACGCTCGCCGGATTTCTTCTCCCAAAGGTTCGCGAAAGCGTCGCTGACGACGTCTACTCCATTGACTCCGCTCACCTGCCAATTGCCCGCCGCGAGAGCCTCCGCCAGCGCGCCCAGCGCGGTCAGATCCGGCGGATCGCTGTAGACTACCAGCGGGAATGGCGGGGTCATCACCCCAGCCGCGCGCACGGTTCCCCGCGGATCCCTTACCGTACACAGCAAGGGCTTTGCCAGGCTGAATGCCTGAGGGTTCTCCCTGAGTCTCAGAGCGAGACCAAGGATCAGATTGTTTTTGGTTTCGTCCGCCGCAAAAAGCTGCTCCGTGTGCCGCAAAAACTCCCGCGCGTCGTCATAAACAGTGACCTCAATCTTCTTCTGCTGGTTCATAATGGGCTTCACTGGTGATCGATGAAATCATGAAGCTGCTTCCCGCGCGAGGGATCCCGCAGCCGGCGCAGCGCCGACGCCTCAATTTGCCGGATGCGTTCGCGCGTCAACCCGATGATCTGGCTGGCAGATTCAAGCGAATGATAAACTCCGTCCACCAAGCCGAAACGCAGTTCCAACACCTGACGTTGGCGCTCATTCAGAGAGCCCAGGGTCTTGCGAACGGTTTCTTTCAGGGCGCCCCGCAGCACTTCTTCGATCGGTTCTTCCGAATCCTCATCTTCGATGTAATCCGCCAGGGTGCTGTTTTCAGAATCACCCACCGTTGTCTCAAGTGAAACCGGTTCTTCCGCCGATTTGAAAACCGCTTCGACCTTTTGGGTAGCTTCATCCCAGCGATGCAGCAGATCCGGATCAACCAGGTCGCGACTGCTGCCGCTCGCCAGAATCGCCTGCGCGTCCTGGTCGGACAAGAAACCGGAATCCAGCGCGATTTCAGCAAAGCTTGGCTCGCGGCCCAGCTTCTGGGCGAGGTTGTGCTGCACCTTGACCAGCTTGCTGATTTGTTCAACCATGTGCACCGGGATGCGAATCGTGCGCGCGTTTTCGATGATGTACCGGCTGATGGACTGTTTTACCCACCAGGTGGCATAGGTACTGAACCGAAAGCCTTTGGCTGGATCAAATTTTTGGATCGCCCGCAACAAACCCAGGTTGCCTTCCTGGATCAGGTCCATCATGTTGACCCCCCGTCCGCGGTACCGTTTCGCGATGCTGACCACCAACCTCAGGTTGAACTCCACAAACTGCTCCGTTGCCCATTCGGCATTTTCGCTGATCCGATTGATGCTTTCAGCAAATTCCGGGTCTGTGGGCGTCGGGAATAATTCCGGATTGAAGGCACTGGCCAGGTCCTGTTCCAGGGCGGGCAAAAAATGCTGGCTCACCCACCGGGGCGGCAGCGTGTAGATGCCGTACAAAAAGTTCACCACCATTTCCGCCAATGATGTCCATTCCGCATCATTGCCCCAGCGCGGGTCCTCCAGATATTCACGGGCAGCTGAACCGGCGTAGGCAGTACGTTGTTCGTGCAGGGCTACGGCTTCGGCGGCAAAACCGGCCGGGTTTGGCTTCCTGTGCCTGAAGTGTTTGGATTTTTGTTCGATAGCCTTCCAGGATTGGCGCAGCCCTGCCAGAATGCTGCCCAACTCTGGTCGCCCTTCTTTCATCAGCCGTTGGGTCAGATAATTTTTGGCTTGAATCATGATCGCGAGCAAAAACTCATCACGCGCGGTCAACAATCGCGACTGGGTGATGTCCCGCAGATAGAGCTGGATCGGGTCATCCGGGATTTCAAAAACATCCGTCTCCCGCAGGCGGTCAGGCTGCAGGGCTTCTTCTACAGCGTCATTTTCAATGTCATCCGGTAAAAACAAATCTGAAGAATCCATTTCACCTCCGTCTGCCGCGATGGAGACCCGGAACGTCCAGCGCCCGGCCTGAACCGCCCGTTTCGGGCAGCAGAAGCGCCAGGTCGATATTTCTGCGGGTTTCGATCAGGTCAAGATAGAGAACGTTTGCCTCGTTGCTCGTGTAGGTTTTTTCGTCAGCCTGGTTTTGTAAGTAATAAATTTCGCGCAAGCGTTCCTCAACCTCATTGCGTCTCATATTCAAAACTGCCCGCAGCCGATCTTTAAACAGTTTTTCCGCGTCGTCCGGCTGGGTTTCGCCAAATTTCTCCGGCAGCTGAATAATTTCCGCGATCTCTTCCGCCTTCATCTCAAGATAGTCAATTGCTTCATACTCATCCTGCTCCAAACAGGCTTTCAGGAGGTCAAAAAGATGTTTATAGTCCCCTTCCTGAAAATCGCCTCGGTTGATTTCGCGCAAACCAAAACCGACCAGCGCCCGGTTCATCATATAGAGCGATTCCGGATCAACCAAAAGATATTTGAGCGTGAATTCTTCCAGAGACCGGTTTTTGGGCTGATTGCCTCGCTCTGCCTTGATGACCGCGGGATGAGCGGCTTGCTGTTTTTGGCGTCTTTTTCGTTCCCGCATCACCTGATTGGTTGAGAGCACCAGCGTGCGCTCATCCAACCGCAGCAAGGTTGCCAGGCGCAGCCGATAGGCGTCCCGCTCGATAGGACTGGAAACGTCATCCAACAGCGGCAGCACCTGTTCGGCAATTTCCCGCTTGACTTTGGGGTCGCTCAAATCGCGCCCCTGCGCCAAATTGTCCATGACATGATTGATGATCGGTTTAGCGCCATCGAGAATTTTTTGCCAGCTCTCGGGATCCCGCAGGACGATTTCGTCCGGGTCCAGTCCATCCGGCAGTTCTGCAACGCGAATATCCGCCTTAAGCGAACGTTCGATCTGAAGCCAGCCTTTGGAGTTGAAGCTGAGGTCTTCGCTCTGGTCCATCGCCCGACGGGCGGTCTCCAGACCGCGCATGGTCGCGTTTTTTCCAGCTGCGTCCGGATCGAGCGCCATTATGATGTTGGTCGTGATCCTTTTGATTAAAGCAAACTGGGCTTCGGTCAGCGCTGTTCCCATCGGCGCGACCGCGTTGGCATAGCCCGCCTGATGCAGACCGATCACGTCCATGTAGCCTTCAACGATCACCGCCCGACCGCTCTTGCGCATACCTGCCCTGGCTTGATCCAGCCCGTAGAGCAAGCGGCCCTTGTCAAAAATCTCAGTCGCGGGCGAGTTGAGGTATTTGGGGTTATCGTCCGGGTTCAGAATCCGCCCGCCAAAACCTGCCATTTTCCCGTAGGGGTTGCGGATCGGGAACATCAGTCGGTCGCGAAAACGGTCATTCACGCGTTTGTCAGATTTCTGGGTGACCAAACCAGCTTGGGCGATCAGGTCTTCGCTATAGCCTTTGGACAGCAAAAACTCCAGCAGCAGGGTCCAGCTGTCCGGGGCATAGCCCAGTCCCCAGATTTTGATGGTTTCGTCGCTGAGACCGCGCTTGTGCAGGTAATCCAGCGCCTTTTTGCCCGCGGAGGTTTCCAGCATTTGTTTTCTGAAGAACTCCACGGCAGTTTCCATGACTTCCGTGAGCGTCTGACGCACCTGATCCTGCTTTTTTTCGCTCGGACTTTGCGGTCTCAGAACCACGCCGGCTTTTTCAGCCAGCTGTTTCAGCGCCTCAGGAAAATCGAGGTTGTCGCGCTTCATCACGTAACCAAACAGGTCGCCGCCTTCGCCGCACTGTCCAAAACAGCGCCAGGTCTGCGTTTCAGGAAAAACGACAAAAGAAGGCGTGCGGGTGTTGCTGTGGAATGGGCAAAAGCCGATGTAATTTTTACCGGTTCGTTTCAGTTTGACGGTTTGTGAAACCGTATCCACCAGATCAATCCTTTGTTTGATGTCATCCAATACTGTCATGGTGTTTTTTAACTTCCTTTTGTCGTGCCCAACGCTTTTCTCCGATTTTAATTTTACCTTAGATACCGGGACTTTAAGCTTGGATCTGTCAAGAGCAGCCCCCGTTCGTGATTTGATCAAAGTCAACAGCCCGCAGCCGGGATTCTTAAATCTAAAACAGATAAAAATTTATCCGTTTTCAGAAAGATGTTTCTATGCCCGTAATAAATGCATAGATACACTCTAATCTTCTAAATTCACAAAATATTACCTTGTAAATTTTATATGAATATTATATAATCAAAAGTACATACTCACCTGTTGAGCATTTTTTGGATTTTTTCCGAACACGCTGCACAGGTTACCTTTCCACTCCGTCGTCTGACCGGATCTTATAACAAAACTAAAAAATAGAACAAGGGAGAAAAGTGATGAAGATCAAAACAATGTTTTTTTGCCTTTTGGCAGTTATTTTGCTGATCAGCAGCGTCGCCGTCGATGCTGCTAATGTACCAGAGTCACGCCCCCTCGGAAATGAACCCTGGTCCAAAGAATTTGTCGACTCATATCCGAACGCCAAAGTCGGAACTCATGTATCCATCGCCCACCATCCCTTGAATGGAAAAGCGTACATCAGTTATTATGACGCGGTAAACGGCGACCTTTGGCTGGCATATCAGGTTAGTCCGGGTACCGGAAATTGTCATGGTAATAATGATTGGAAATGCGTCCTGGTCGATTCGGAAGGTGATGTCGGGCAATTCAGCTCAATTGATGTCACCTATGTGACCCAATTTCAACTTTCGATCACAATTATCGGCATCGCCTATCACGACGCGACCAACCGCGCTCTTAAATTTGCCGATTACCGGGAAAACAGGATGCCGCCCTGGCGGATTTCTACCTTAGACGCGCCCCTAACCTCAACGGGATCCCGGGGCACCTACGCTTCCATGAAATTCGACAATAATAATGTTCCGGTAATTGGTTACCATACTCAAGACACCTACGGTATTGTTGGCGCGGTCAAGATAGCTAGCCGTGTCGGAGCAGACGGCACTGGCTGCAATGGGGGGAGTCCAGATTGGTCTTGTGAAATCATTGATTCTGCCCAGGGCAATATTGACTTTGGTACCCATGTGTCCATTGACATCAATTGGTTGAACAATGCGAACGTTGCCTTTTTCAATTCCGTAGATAATTCTCTTGATTTCGCACGCCCTGTCGCATCCGGAACTGGTTCATGTTCCAACAACTATTGGAATTGTATAACGGTTGATCAAGGTTCCGGCAGAGGAAAATACATTTCCATATATGCTAAAAAATCTCTTCAAGATAGAACCAGATTTGCTTATTATGATCAATCTGAGGGTAAGATCCGGTACGCGTATAGTGTCAGCGGTACCGGCAACTGTACCAATTCAGGTTTTAATTGTTACTGGGTTGACGAGGTCGGAACATCTAACGGACACTTTGGTCTCTCCATGGCTGTGGATGATCAAGGCTTGCCGATTATCGCGTATATGGAAGGGCTTGGTGAAGAGGCTCCGATACGTTTACGAATTGCCCGACCTAGATCGGCATATGGTGAAAATTATGGCAATTGCGGTGAGGAGCAGGATATGTTTTTAATCTGGACATGCAAAACGCTTGATAGTTATGGAGATACTGATATGGCAGAGTACGTCGGAGTAAGCCTAAACTCGGCGGGTTTGGCGACAGTGGCATATTCGGTAGATTTTCACCTGGATGATCAAACCTTCCTCAGAGTCGCCGAGCAGCACTTCAAGATTTATCTGCCATTGATCAATAAGTGAGCGGCGTTGAATAGCTTGAGGAAAACCAGAATTAAACAGATTGCGGCATTCACCTGTCTCTGTCTGTGCCTGAATGGGTCGGGATAATAAAAAGGACCCTCGAAAAAAATCAGGAGGTCTCAAAAGACCTCCTGATCAATCCAGATTTCTTACCGCTCCCAAGTCTGGAGCAGCGCTCTTAGGCTTTTAGTCTGCTTGCTTTGATTCGCTTTCAGCAGCTGACTGATCCTGATTCGGGTCAAGCTTATAACTGGAATAGTCGATTTCTGCCATTTGCGAATACAGTGACCAGCGCTGCGCGGCATCGATCTCAGCTGCGCGCATCAACTGCTCAGCGCGTTCCTCATCCTGATTGAGCAGCATGCGATAGCGGTTCTCGTTGTATGCGTAATCAGAAACCTTAGCTGTTGGAGCCTTGGAGTCGAGCTGCAGCGGATTTTTGCCTTCCGCCTTCAAACGCGGGTCATAGCGATACAGCACCCAGGCGCCGGAATTGACCGCTAATTTCTGCTGGGCAAGTCCCTTTTTCATGTCGATGCCGTGGTTGATACAGTGCGAGTAAGCAATGATCAATGAAGGCCCGTCATAGGCGTCCGCTTCGTTGAAGGCTTTCAGCACCTGAGCGTCGCTGGCACCCAGAGCGACCCTGGCGACGTAGATATTGCCGTAGGTCATAGCGATCATGCCCAGATCTTTCTTGGGGCGTTCCTTGCCGTTGGCGGCAAATTTTGCGACCGCGCCAATCGGAGTGGCTTTGGAACTCTGACCGCCGGTGTTGGAATAGACTTCGGTATCCAAAACCAAAACGTTGACGTTGCGTCCAGAAGCCAAAACATGGTCCAAGCCGCCGTAGCCGATGTCGTATGCCCAGCCGTCGCCGCCCATGATCCAAACGCTCTTCTTGACCAGATAATCAGCCACGCCGACCAGCTGTTTCAGTTCAGCCGCGCGTTTGCCTTTGAGGACTTCCTTGAGCTGCCGGACGCGTTTGCGCTGTTCGTTGATGCCGGCTTCGTCGCTTTGGTCAGCGTTCAGCAGCGCGTCTGCTAATTCCTTGCCGATTTTGTCGGCATTCTTTTCGACCAGTTCGCGGGCGATGACCGTCATCTTGTCCACAGAAAGGCGCATGCCCAGACCAAATTCGGCGTTATCTTCAAAGAGGGAGTTCGACCAGGCAGGACCCTGACCCTTCTGATTGACCGCCCAGGGGGTGGTGGGTTGGTTGCCGCCATAAATGGAGGAACATCCGGTCGCGTTGGCAACCATCATGCGGTCACCGAACAGCTGGGAGGCGAGCTTGATATAAGGAGTCTCGCCGCAGCCGCCGCAGGCGCCGGAGAATTCAAACAAAGGCTCAAGCAGCTGTGAATTTTTCACATTGGTGGCTTTGACGTCTTCGCGCGGGATCAGCGGCAGATTCAGGAAGAAGTCCCAATTCTTGACTTCGGCGTCGCGGATCGGAGGCTGAGCGCCCATATTGATGGCGTGGCGTTCCGGATTCTGCTTGTCTTTGCCCGGGCAGTTTTCGACACAAAGTCCGCAGCCGATACAATCTTCCGGCGCGACCTGAACAGTCCAGGAATAGCCTTCTTTCCATTCGCGGAAGTTGGAGGGTTTGCTCTTGAAGGTCTTGGGGGCTTTTTCGAGCAGCTCGGTCGGGTAGACCTTGGTGCGAATTGCGGCATGAGGACAAACCAAAGAACAGCGGCCGCATTGGATACAAAGATCGGGTTCCCAGATCGGGATTTCGAGCGCGATGTTGCGCTTTTCCCAACGGGTGGTGGCGGAAGGATAGGTTCCGTCTGCCGGGAATTTGCTCACGGGGATTTCGTTTCCGTTTCGGCTGATCATTTCGCCCAAAACTTCCTTCACAAATACCGGAGCCTTGGCGGGAACTGCCGCGCGTCGGTTGTGTTTGCTGGTAACCTGCTGAGGATACTCAACCTTGTGCATGTTGGCGACAGCCTGGTCGACCGCGTTGAAGTTCTTTTGAACCACGCGTTCACCCTTGCTGCTGTAGGTTTTCTTGATCGAGTCCTTGATGGCTTTGATGGCTTCTTCCCGCGGCAAAACATTGCTGATGGCAAAGAAGCAGGTCTGCATGATGGTGTTGATGCGGTTGCCCATGCCGGTCGCTTCGGCGACTTTATAAGCGTCGATGATATAGAAGCGGATCTTTTTGGCGATCATATCTTTTTGCATCTCGATCGGCAGCGTATCCCAGACTTCTTCAGCGCTCGAAATCGTGTTGAGCAGGAACACGGAACCCGGACGCGAATATTTCAGCAGGTCAAAGCGATCCACAAAGCTGACCTGATGGCAGGCGACAAAGTTGGCTTCGTTATCGGAGATGAAATAAGGCGCGCGAATCGGTTGGGGACCAAAGCGCAGGTGCGAAACGGTCACGCCGCCCGACTTCTTTGAGTCGTACTCAAAGTATCCCTGGGCATGGTTGGGAGTTTCTTCACCAATAATTTTGATGGAGTTTTTGTTAGCGCCGACGGTGCCGTCTGAGCCGAGACCAAAGAACATCGCCTGAATGACATCCTCACCCAAAATTTCGAAGTTGGGGTCATAATCGAGGCTCAGGTTGGTCACGTCATCAACGATACCGATGGTGAAGTGTTCTTTTGGCTGCTTGCTGGCAAGATTGTCGAAAACACCCTTGACCATAGCGGGGGTAAAGTCTTTGGAAGAAAGCCCGTAGCGTCCGCCGGTGACCAGAGGCATGGAGCCGCATTTGATGGTGCCCTTGCTCATGCCCACGTTGAGAGTATTGACGACATCCTGATAGAGCGGTTCGCCGATCGCGCCCGGTTCCTTGGTGCGGTCGAGAACGGCAATTTTCCGAACGGTTTCCGGAAGCGCTGCCAGGAACTGATCCACCGGGAAGGGGCGATACAAACGGACCACGACCACGCCGACTTTCTCGCCATGTTTGTTGAGGAATTTGGCAACTTCCGAAGCGGTTTGAGCGCCGGAACCCATGATGACGATCACGCGGTCAGCATCTTTGGCGCCGTAATATTCCACCAGGTGATATTGACGTCCCGTCAGATCGGCAAAGCGATCCATTTCTTCCTGAACAATGCGGATCGCTTCGGTATAGAAGCGGTTGACCGTTTCGCGGCTCTGGAAATAGGTGTCGGGATTCTGCGCCGTACCGCGGATGAAGGGATGATCCGGCGAAAGAGCGCGTTTGCGGTGATCTTCGACCATCTCGAAATCGATCAGAGCGCGCAGATCGTCATCGGTCAGGCGTTCAATTTTGTTGATTTCGTGAGAGGTGCGGAAGCCGTCAAAAAAGTGGACAAAAGGCACGCGGGCGCGCAGCGTTGAAGCGGTGGCAATCGCGGCTGTATCCTGGGCTTCCTGGGCTGAGTTGCTGGCAAGCATACCCCAACCGGTTTGGCGGACAGCCATCACGTCAGAATGGTCACCAAAAATGGACAATGCCTGAGCGGCCAATGAGCGGGCGGAGACATGGAAAACAGCCGGGCTGAGTTCGCCGGCGATTTTGTACATGTTTGGAATCATCAGCAACAAACCCTGCGAGGCTGTGAAGGTGGTTGAAAGAGAGCCACCCTGCAGCGCGCCGTGAACGGCACCCGCGGCGCCGCCTTCGGACTGCATTTCGATGACACTTGGGACGGTACCGAAAACGTTTTTGATCCCTTCGGCAGACCATTGGTCAGCATATTCGCCCATGCCGGAAGAAGGCGTGATCGGGTAGATGGCGATCACTTCGTTGTACCTGTATGCCACATGAGCGGTCGCTTCGTTGGCATCAGTCATTACCATTTGACGTTTCATAAATGTTCTCCTGTTCGAATGTTTAGGACTATTTTCCTTTTTAATCCATGTTAAATCTAAGCTTCCAAAAATTGGAACCTCAGTCCTTGTATTGTAACCGATAACCCGAAAGCGGGCGGTGTTATTTGGGAAAACATTGTGAAATTCGTCACAAATTTAGTGCTTCGTTTGGATCAGGGCTGTGGATTGATTTTCTCATCCCCGTTCCCACCTCCCCTGCTTTTGTTATTAAAGCCTGTCAACATTTTCTGCATGTCATTCTGAGGCGTAGCCGAAGAATCTTTCGCCAAAAGACTCAGGATGACGCGCTCCTGCCCGCGTACCGGGTTCTTTGTAAATGTCATTCTGAGGCGCAGCCGAAGAATCTTGTTTTTCCTGACCCCGATGTCGCCAAATTAACTGAGTCATTCAATGGCAAGATCCTTCGCCAAAAGGCTCAGGATAACGTGACCCTGCCTGCACCCGGCTCTTTTCCGGGTGTCATTCTGAGGCGCAGTCTCTGCCCCCCGTACCGGGCTATCTTCCGATGTCATTCTGAGCGAAGCGAAGAATCTTTTGCTTGCCTTCTTGAGAAATAATATTCCGTGGGTGATCCAGTAATAAGATCCTTCGCCTAGAGGCTCAGGATGACAATCCGCGTGAGCACCGCAGGATCCTTCGCAATCCCCATCCGTTTCACGGTGGGTACAGGCGAGGCTCAGGATGACGCGGCGGGGAGGACGGGGCGGGACGCCAAACCGCCAGGCGGCATCCCTGACGCCCACCCTCTCCTGAGGTAAAATTAACAACCGAGGAGCCAGGATGAACCCAAAATTTCACGTCAGGTTTGAAAAAATGGTCTACGGAGGAGACTGCATGGGTCGGCAGCCCGATGGTCGGGCAGTATTCGTCCCCTTCGTGCTCCCGGGCGAACGCGCCGAAATCGTATTGACCGAAAGCAAAGAGCGTTTTGCCCGCGGCAGGCTGGTCACCCTGCTGCAAGGCTCACCCGAGCGCGTTCAACCAGCCTGCCCCTATTTCAGCCGCTGCGGCGGCTGCTCTTATCAGCATATTGCCTACACGCAGCAGTTGAAGCTAAAAAAAGACCTCGTGATCGATCAGCTCCAGCGCATCGGCAAGCTCTCAAATTTGCCTCCGATGGAAATCGTACCAAGTCCAAATCCCTTTGCCTACCGCAACCAGGTTCAGTTTCACCCAGCCGTCCAGCCAGACGGCACCCTCTCGCTCGGTTTTAAACAAGAAGCCTCCGACCAGGTTTTACCGATCGAAAATTGTCTGCTGGCATCGCCGGAGATGAATGACCTACTGCGTCAACTCCAACTTGAGCCCGACAGCGGCATCGACCGCGTGGTGTTGCGAGAGGACAGCAGCGGCGAACTGATGCTCGTGCTCGAAGGTACCGACCCGCTCCCGCCGGATCTCACTTTTGAGCTCGCGCTTTCGGCCGCCTATACCAATCCTGACGGCGAGGTTTTTAGCCTCAGCGGCAACAATGCCCTGCTGTATCAGATCGAGGGTGAAGACTTCGTTGTTTCGCCGCCCGCCTTTTTCCAAATCAACCTGGCGGTCGCGGCTGAAATGGTGCGCCATCTGCGCGGCCTTCTGACGGTAAAAAGCAAGCTGCGCGTCCTTGAGCTCTATTGCGGAGTCGGTTTATTCACCCGTTTTTTGGCGCCGTATGCCCAAGAGCTGACCACCATCGAAAGTTCTCCATCAGCTTGTTTCGATTTTGTCGAAAATCTGGACGAATTCGACCACATCAGCCTGTATGAAGGCGCGGTCGAAGAGATTTTACCCGGCTTGGCGCGGGACCTTGGGGCGATCGATCTGGCGGTGCTCGATCCGCCGCGCGCGGGACTGAACCCCAAAGCTCGCCAGGCGCTGATCAGCCTGCGTCCCGACCAAATTTGTTATATATCCTGCGACCCAAGCACGCTCGCCCGCGACCTGAAAGCTCTGACCGAAGCGGGTTATTCCCCAACCAATCTGCGGGCTTTCGACATGTTCCCCCAAACCTCAGGGGTGGAGACGATGGTCTTGCTGCAGCGATTTTAACAAGCGATTCCGCAGAAATCTTCTATAAATAAAGTGGATTTTTAATTCCTGAAGGCAAATCTACCCGCAGCCAACCATATTAGAACCGTGCCGACGTTGGGTAAGCGCGAAGTGCTGCCCGAAGCGATCACCGGTTTTGCCTTTCGCGGATCAAAAGAATTGATCCCGGTGATGAACATAGTCCGAGTTGACTTTGCCTGAAAAATATTGTCTAATAAACGCAAGCTGGACAGCGTGTCCATCATCCTATAAAAAATGGAATAATAAGAACTGCTATGCGAAAACTTTTCTTACTGTTGATTTGTGTTACCAGCCTTTTACTCGCCGCCTGCCAATCCAACGCGACGGTGACGTCCGTTCCTCCAACATCCGAACAGCAGCCAACCGAAGCTGCCGGAACCAGCGCTTTTTTGATCACCAATCTGGCAGATTCAGCAAGCCGCGATGAGGTCGCGAACATTCTGAAGCAATATCTGCCGGAAGATAACGTCATCCGATTTTTGGAAGCCGTGGAGGACTACAACACCACGATCCGCCAAACCAGTTTAACTCAGGGATTTGAGCCGACTGTGCCGGAGTATGATATGGCAGCCATCAGCTCTTTGTGGAAGCAGGCGAAAGGCGACTACATCGGCACCAACTGCCGGATCACCGCTTTCACCTTGTTGAAGGATCTGGTTCAGATCCAAAAAGCCGACAGTGACGCGGTTCTGCTCTTCCTGGATATGGACGCGATCACCTCCGGGAAGCTCTTTTCCGCGCAAGAAACCGAGCAATTCAAGCAGTTGTTTTCGCGAGTGGAGACAGAAAAAACGGTGGATGTCCAGGTCCATGCCCAAAAGATGCGCGACCATCTCGCGAAGATCAAATTTTCTGACAGCGCCAAAATGGTCGCGGTGGTGCTGCATGACAATCTGGACGGAGATTACCTTTTTATAGGCCATGTCGGGGTGCTGATTGAGGACCGCGGGGAGTATATTTTTATTGAAAAACTCTCCTTCGAAGAGCCTTACCAGGTTCTCAAGTTCAGTCGGGAAGAAGACTGTTATCGCTATCTTTACGCGAAATATGCGGATTACGCTGATAATGGCGCGGCAAATCCGTTTATCATGGTCAATGGAGAGCTTAAATGCCTCAGCGGGCAAACCTGCGGAGAGTGACGCGGGTCGACCATGAGCGTCGCCGCGGGAACACGCAGGCCGCTCAGCTTGATTCTATCCGGATTAGAAAGAAAAGGTAAGCGATGCTGTATCTGAATGATGTTGTCGCGTTCCTCCTGGAAGCAGGAGCTTTGATTTTGCTGGCAAGATGGGCTTGGATCACTCCCAAAGAGCTCTGGTTAAAAATTGCTCTAACCGTGTTCGCGGTCACTGTCTTCGTGGTGATCTGGGGGCTTTTCTTCGCGCCGATGGCAAGATATCCGCTCAGCGGTTTTTGGCGTTACCTGCTGGAATACATGATCTTGCTGTTCCCGTATCTTCAGTTTATCCAAAAAGACAATCGGGTTGCCGTTGGAGCGGCAATCCTGATTTTTGTTAACCTTCTGGTCCAGGCTTTTTTGGGCCGGGCAGAATGGTGGTAAATCCGCTCTGCACACCAGCGATCAGCTTCGTTTCGGATGGCAGAATGGGTCATCTTTTGCCTCTGCCAGTTCTACCGTGAAACGGATGGGTATCGCGAAGGATCTTGCGGCGCGCACTCGACACGTCATCCTGAGCGTTGTACGCGAAGGATCTTGCGGGTGAGTAATCCCGTAAAAATGATCCCGTCGGGATCAGGGAAAAAGATTCTTACTGGGAAAAGAACCCAGTACGCAAGCAGTCGCTTCGCCTCAGAATGACAGATTGCGCCTCAGAATGACACCCGGAAAAGAACCGGGTGCAGGCAGGGTCACGTCATCCTGAGCGTTGTACGCGAAGGATCTTGCGTACGGATTGTAATTAAAGATTCTTCGCTTCGCTCAGAATGACATAGTTAAAAAAGCACGGCACGGGCGCAGGCAATTTTTCCTGCAAATTCACCTAAGTTGTGATACTTATCCCGGTTTGGTCAATAACTATCCAGATAGCCTTTTATTAAAGAAGGCGTTGGGAAAACGGAAAAATGAGCATGGCAGCCTGGATTACCGCAAAAACGCCGCCAGACCGGTTTGCGCCGTCCAAATTTTTCCCGCGGCGCGGGTGTTTTCTCGGGCTGAAATTTTCAAGAATCAACCCGCAAAACGGAATGAGGTTCATCACTGCCAACTCAGCCAAAGAGATGTCAACTTTTCAGGCTGAGCACAAGGGATCACGCTGGAATGCTGAAATGAGGTTTCGCTGACATGATTTTCACAAAAAATCTGAACAAATTCTACGCAAAAGACAAACAAGCGCTGGATGACGTGAACCTGCATGTGCCGCGCGGAGTTTACGGCTTGTTGGGACCCAACGGCGCCGGGAAATCGACCCTGATCCGGATCCTCACCGGGACGCTCAAACCCACCTCCGGATCCGCCAGTGTGGCTGGCTATGACTGCATCAAAGAGATTGACGAGGTGCGCAAGAGGATCGCAGTCATTCCTCAGGAGTTCCGGCTCTATCCGAACCTGAACCCGGTCGAGTTTTTGGAATACATGCTGCTTCTTTCCGGTAAAGATATTGACCATGCTCTGATCATGAAACGACTTGCCCAGGTCAACCTCGAAGAGCTCGCAAAAAAGCGGATTGGTTCATTCTCCGGTGGAATGAAGCAGCGGGTAGCCATCGCTCAGGCGCTGATCCATGATCCGCAGGTGATTTTCGCCGATGAACCGACTGCCGGATTGGACCCGGAGGAAAGGGTGCGGTTTCGAAACTTGTTTTCAGAAATCGGCCTTGAAAAGACCGTATTGCTCTCCACGCACATCACCGAGGATATTACCGCCTCAACCAACCAACTCTCCGTGCTGAATCATGGCAAAATCGTCTTCAGCGGCTCCACCAAAGAGCTGATCAACAGCGCCAGAGACAAGGTTTGGTCGTGTCGGATCCGGAGCGGTCCCGAATGGGAAAATTTCAAGTCGCGGAATCTGGTTTTTTCTTTCACTTTGGACCTCGACCACGATGAGGTAACCGCTCTTTATTCTCCAAAAACCAGTCAGGCGGAGAAGGAGAGCGTTCCGCTGGAACCCACATTGGAATACGCCTACATGCTGTTGGTCAATCGGCATGAGACCGGAGCAAGCTGATGATCAATCACCTCAGACAATTCAGATTTCAGTTAAAAATTTTTTTGCAGGAAAAAATCCATTGGTTGCTGTTCGTCTTGGGGTTGGTCTTCCTCTTCACAAGTATAAACTTCCGAAACAATCACACCTTTTCTCCTGCCCACATCAATTCCATCCTCGGAGGAGTCTTCCTCTTTGTGTCAATCGTTTATGGCGGGTTTGCCACGCGATTTTTCCTGCTAGAGTTCTCCAATCAATCGCATATCCAATGGACGCGTTCTGGGTTCAGAACGTCTTTCATCGCGGTCAAATTTTTTGCCGCGTTTTTAGGGATTTTGATTTTACTGCTTCCGACATTGGTGATTTTGCTAATCAGAGGGGCTTCCTTCAACAGTTGGTCGGGATTGCTACAGGGTGCCGGAATCTGGTTTTACCTCTTTGTACCGACCTTTCTTTTTGTGAGCGCGCTGAGCATCCTCTCCGGATTATTGCTGCGAAAACCCGGCTTAGCGATGATCTTCACCCTTGTATGCCTTTTGGGTATCGTATTTCGCCAAACCAATGTGCCGGACTTGCTGATGTATGATCCCTTTGGCGCATACGGTTTGTTGTTTGGATACGGTCCAATTGGGGAAACGCTTCAGTTCAGTAAAGCATATTTTTTGTGCCTGTCCATTGGTTTGCTGCTGTTGGCCATACTGATCGGTCATTTTATCCTCCCGGCAAACAAGGGGAAACCAAAATGGAAACACGCAGGCATTTGGTTTTTCCTGTTTCTTCTTTTAATAACAGGTACATTTTTCTTCGGGTCTCAACTGAACAATCAGAGAAAGTTCATCGTCGCAGGTCCGGATCTGGAGACGCTGAACAAGCACGAGGAGATGTGCGAAGCCCTGGAAACCTATCAGCTGTCCATCACGATCAACCGCCGGGGGATGATTGAAAAAGGGGTAGCTGCGGTTCGGCTCAAGCAGGAAGCGAATATCCATGAGCATCTGCTCCTGCTGCCAAGTCTGATGAAAAAGCCTGTCACAGTGGAAAAAGAACCCGGGGGAACCTACCGGATCGGATATGAAGGAGAATTCATCTTACCTTATTATTCATACTCCCTGTTGCTGCAAGCCCCCGAAACGTCGCAGGTCGGCTTTTTGCCAGGTGGTTATTTTGACCGCTCAAAGTTGCTGCTCTTGTCTCATGGGCAATGGCATCCCTTCGGCAAATGCGATCTGACGGACCTTACGCTGACGCTGCCTGAATCTTTTACCGTTAACTATTCCAGCGCGGATACCAGCCGGGTTGAAAATGGAATGGTTATTTTTCACTGGAAAAATAGTCTGCCGGAAGTGTTGATCATCGCGGGAGGCGATTACGTTGAAGGCGATCTCAACGGACAAAAAGCCCTGCTGCAGAAATGGCTGGATTTGGATACCCGCCGGCATTATGAATTGATCCAGACCAAGTTTGCGGGTCTGATGCGGCATGTGGCCGCGGAAACGAGCGGAAAGGGCGAAATCGTTCTTCTCCCAATTGTCGGATCAAGTATCATGGATCAAAACGGAACCTTTTTTCTGAGATCCGCCCCGGTCACGCTCTTCCTCCCCGAGGCAACACCGGCAAAACTGGAAATTGAAGCCGCGTTGGAGGTGATTCAAGCCTGGTGGTCTCAAGGCAGGCTTGACCCAGGTCTGCATACATGCTTCTTCAGGCCCCAAAGTTGTCCGCGACCGATACCTTCCGTGCCGGATGACAGAAGCACGATGCCTCTGCTATATTACTTCAGCCTCAAACTCGCCTCGGAACAAAACCCGGAAGCAGTCGACCTGGAATCAATCGTTCGGCATTATCAGACCATCAAAACCGATCCCACATCGGCTTTCGCTGTGCCAAGACTATTCGACAAAGAGGAGGAAAACGAGCTGATCGTCACTCTTTTCCAACTTGACCAGTGCCTGGGCAAGGAAGATCTTTGGGCTGTCTTCGCGAAACTCAAAGCAGAAAAGAGCAGCGTTTGGATGGACTATCAGGATCTGGTTTCTGCCTTGCAGCGGCTGACCGGCTATGACCTGGAAAGGTTAGAGCAGCAATGCCCCTTCGATTAAAAACAACGATCCGTCGTTTTTCACTGGAGTTTCTGAAATTGCATCAGGAGCTCCTGGCGATCATTCTGACGTTCGCGATCGTGATTTTTGGATATCTCGCCTTGATGGCGCCGACCAGTCCGCCCTCAGAGCTGCAGCCATTCTTGAGTTTTATCCTGGGCGTATTCATGCCGCTGTTGCTGTCCTTGGCAGGGAATTTTTTAATTCCCAAAGAGATTGAAAGCGGTTCGATCGATTTCATCCGTACCAGGCAAAGCATGGAAAAACTATGGCTCTTTCGAACCCTTGGCTTCTTTTTGCTGTGCGCGTTCGCCAACGCGGCGATCGTTCTGGCTGCCAATTTAATTTATGGACCATTGCTGCCGCCCGTCATGATGGGCACCTTTCTGGTTCCAACGCTTTTATTTTCCGGATTGACGGGCATCACGACCGGCATCACCAAAAATGCCTACCTGGGAGCCGGGGTAGGGATCGCTCTATGGCTCTATTTATTCTTGCAGCCGGAATCGCTTTCATATAAGTTGACTTTCGAGGATGTCGTTTACTACCCGTTTTTGGAATGGCTGATCTATAAAGACCGGTTTTACATGATGCCTTCTCTGATTCCAAATCGTTTGGTGCTTGGAGCGCTCTCGATTTTCTTATTAGCTTTGTGCTTTCTGCTCTATAAAAGAAATCTCCGGTTTGTTTAATGTTTTATCAACATGTCTTTCAGCCGACAGCCTTATTTTTTTAATCAAATTGCCTTCCGCTTCATTAAAAGCGAAAACACCGGAAGTCCAGCCGCATTAAAGGTCTGTTGGCGCGCAACCGGAAAAGCTATTTTGGGTGGATGATGACAGCCGGATCTCAATTTTTTCCCACGGCAAAGCCAAATCGGGCTGTAACCGTTCACATTGGAGCATCTTCGCGCGTATTTTTCGCTGATTCGTTCTGGTCCGTTCACGAACGAGCGAAAACAGACTCTATTTCAGGGAAATTTAAGAGAAAAAAGAGGCTGTCTGGTCAAGACAGCCTCTTTTGTATGAGCGGTTTGTTCCGAAAGCAGTGTCATTCCTGCTCGACCAACTCGGTTCCGGGTTGGTCTTCTTTCTTTACTTTCTTCCAGGCGTGCATCGCCAACGAAAGCGCGATGACGCCATAGGAGACAAAGACTCTGAAATATTCCCCGATTTGGGCGTTATTAAAGAGCTGCTTGCCGGCTTGCGGCGCGACAATAAAGAGGGTATGGAAGAGGATGATCCCGATGATCGCCTGCTTGTTGGTCGCTTTTTGGACCGAGGCGCCGCCTACCAACAGCGCGGCAATCGCGAATTGGGCGATCTGGGTATGGGCTCCGTAGGTCGAGAAGGTCCCAATATTTTGCAGGAAAATCAGCTGGCCCCAGCTTGCCAAAACGGTAGAGATGATCATCGCGATCACGCGGGTCTTGTCCACATCGATCCCGGAAGCCATCGCCACCGGCTGACTTTGGCCCACAGTCCGCATGTTTTGCCCCAGACGGGTCGAAAGTAGTTTGTGATTGAACCAGCACAATCCCGCGATCAGCAAAAACGGCAACACCGGCAGCTTGACAAAAAGGAGCACTTCTTCAATCTCAGGCAGATAGGTGAGCCCATAAATCAACCCGCAAACCAAAATGGTCAGGACTGGTCTGACAATTTTCCTCAGGTTTCCTTTCTCTGTCCGGAGGATCTTAATGATTCTGACAACCTGAATAACGATTAGCACAACCAGGACCGCGATCAGCGCGTTCAGCAAGCCCAGCCGGTCGGTAGAAAGGAAACGCCCGACCTGTGGAATCAATGAAATCCCAAAAAGCAAGCCGGCGATCCCGAGCGAGATCAGATCGCCCTTATTAAGTTGATATTTTTTCAGGAAATGCAGGATCAGCTTGACCAGCGTGACCGCCGCAATCAAGTAAAAGAAAGCGGCGATGATGTCCGCCATCCGGACGGAATCGATGGCATATTTCAGGTTTCCGGTCAGGTCGATCGTGTTTTTCACGCCAACCCCTCCGGCGATGATCAGCTTGGGGTTATTGACCGGGATAATCCCACCGATCACCACAAGGAAGAAAAGCTGATAGAGTCCGTCTGCAAAAAACCCTAAAATCAAGCCGGCAATCATTTCCGCGCCTTTGACGCGATTGAAAAGCCGCCCCACCAGATAACCAAAGAGCACCGCCAGCGGGGTCGCGATCAGAACGCAGAGCATCATGCCTTCAAACCCGCTGAAACCCCAATAGACGACCCAAAAAACAGCCACCTGGGCGGCAACCGCGCCGATCACGATCCCAAAGTTCAAGCCCAGACCTGCCAAAACCGGGATTATCAACGCCAAAACTGTAAAAGTGTTGCGGGTGATGCGGGTGAACACCCCGTCAACGATAAAGGACAAAGAGCTGCCCGAGAGCAGGATCGCCGCCAGACATATCGCGGCAAAAGCGATCATCACCTTGTTGTCAAAAAGCGCGGTACCGATCTTTTTCAGAAAACTGTTGGCTTTGTTCATTGGTTGCCTCCTTTCGTCTTGGTTAAAGCATAGAGAATGATGCCGTTCGAAATGATGATCCGCAAAACTTCCGGCAAAGTGCCAATCTCGATTACTTCGTTGACGACAGGTAAGGCGGTCACAAGAATTCCCTGGAAAAGGAGGGTGCCGATCAGCACATGCGAAATTTTTGCTCTTTTGACCGACGCCCCGCCAATCAGAATGGAAGCCACACTTGCAAAGCCCATCATGAGCGGAGCGTTATAAAGCTGCAAAAAACCGTAGGTTTGAGCGTAGAGAATGATGCCGATCGCTCCAAGTACGGTCGAAATCGCGGTTCCCTGAATGCGCTTCCGGTCGACATTGATGCCGCTCGAGGTGGTAAAAAGCTGGTTTTCACCCGCGCCGCTCATGGCAATGCCGAGTTTGCTTCTGAAGAAGAGCCAGACAGCAAAGCATAAAAAGCCGAAAACAAGGATCAGACCCAGCGGCAAGGTAAAGTCACCAATCCTGAACGCCAGCCAATGCAGCCATGGGGGTTGGGTCGCGCTAACCGTGTCCGGATTGCTCAACAAACCGCCAAAACTACCGGCAAGGCTGGCTGTGTTGCGCAAGCCCTGCCCTTGCAGAGGCCAGCTGAGCTCTCCGTTTTTGAATGCCAGGGAAAGCCAGACAATGTTCATAAACGCGATGACCGAAAAACCGACATAAGTGGAGACGGTCATTTCTGAGCCTTTGACGCGGTTGAGCAGCAGCCCATAAGCCGTCCCCAGAACTGCCGCCATGATAACGCCAAAAAAGAGAGCCAAAAGCAGGGTCATCCATGCCGCGCCGGCGCCCAAAACTTCGGGCCAATTTCTGAGAAAACTGATTTCCATTGCCAGCACAGAACCCAAAAGCCCTGCTGAAATTCCTAACGAAACACCAAAATTCAGTCCGATCCCACTTTGGATCCCCGGAACCATTGCCAGGACCAGCGTGCCGTACATCAGCCAACGTCTTACGACATCGCTGAAAATGGCAGATGGAGAAAACCCCAGGGCAATGGACGTGACGACCAGAAAAACAAAAAACAATCCGATGATTAATCTTGGCAGTCCGATATTTTCATAGAGATTTTTTAAGCTTTTCATTCAGCCACCTCTTCTCTGACGCCAGCCATTGCCAAACCAAAAGCCGCGTCAGAATCGTCAGGTTTCATCACTGAGAAAACTTTTCCTTCCGAAACAATCGCGATGCGGTCACACAGGGATCTGAGCTCGACCAATTCGGAGCTGATCATCACGATCGTGGTTCCCTGTTCGCGATTTATTTTTGTCAGATATTCCAAAACCAGCTTTTTTGCGCCGATATCGATGCCGCGCGTTGGTTCTGACACGATCAGGATCTTTGGTTTCATGGTAATCGCACGCGCCAGGCAAACTTTTTGTTGGTTGCCGCCCGAAAGGCTGCCGACCGCCTGAGACGTGCCGGTGCAGCGAATGTCCAGAAGTTTGATCATGTCGCGCGCGTGCTGGTCTGCTTTGGCTTTGTCCAGGATCTTCATCGGACCGATCCGTTTCAGGAATTCATCCTTGATCTGCATGGCTGAAAATGTGATGTTGCGTTCAATCGATTCTCCCAGCAACAAACCCACGCCGCGGCGGTCTTCCGAAACAAAGGCGATGTCATTGCGCAGCGCTTCGCCCAATTTGCTGAGATCAAGGTGCTTGCCAAAAGCGATCACATCCCCCCGGGTTTCAAAAAGACCCATAATGCCGTTGGCAATGCCAATTTTGCCTTGTCCTGCCAGACCCCCAAACCCAAAAATTTCGCCCTCAAGAATTTTGATATTCATGCCCTTCACGCGTTCGCCGGGCATATCCACATCCCAATCCTTGAATTCGAGCGCGATTTTATCTTCGGATAACTCGCGGTTTTCCAAAAAGCTGTCATCCACCAGCTTGTCGATCTGTCTGCCGATCATCAACTCGGCGATTCTCGCCAGACTGGTGTCGCTCACATCCTGGCGCGCCACAAACTCCCCGTCGCGCAGGATCGTCATGCTGTCGGCGATCGCCATCACTTCGGTCAGACGATGGGTGATAAAGATGATCGCGATGCCTTTTTCAGAGATCAACCGCATAATTTCGAGCAGCCGGTCGGCCTCGCCTTCTGTCAGGACCGCGGTAGGCTCGTCAAAGACGAGCAGTTTTACGCCGGTCTTGTCAATTTCACGGGCAATTTCAACAAACTGTTTGTACCCGATCGGCATCCCGGCAACTTTGACATACTCTTCGATATTTTCCATTCCGATGCTGTCAAGAGACTTGCGGGATTCGCTGTCCATTTGTTTCCAGTTCAGAATGTCGAGAGATTTGCCAAAAAGTTTGCTCAGGGCAGTAGGCTCGCCAAGCTCCCTGCCTAATTTGATATTTTCGGTGACGTTGAATTCAGGGATGAGCATGAATTCCTGATGCACCATGCCGATCCCGCAGGTCATGGCGGTATGCGGGGAATCGATCAGGGTCGGCTCGCCATTGATTTGGATCTCACCTTCAAACCCGCCGGTGTTGTGAATGACAGGCATCCCGAAGAGGATGTTCATCAATGTCGATTTCCCCGCTCCATTTTCGCCAACCAGGGCGTGAATTTCTCCCGGCTTAACCTGCAGGTTCACGCCCTTCAACACCCGGTTGCCGTAATAATCTTTGGAAATATTATTCATTGACAGCAAGAATTTTTCGTCCAAGCTGTGCCTCCTTAATGTTTTTCACAAACAAGAAATGCCGACTTGCGATGAGCAAGTCGGCATTTTGTGGAGTTCATAAATTGCTAAAAACCATTATTTTTTACTGCGAGAAATCGTAGAACGGTGCCAGCAGCATCAGGAAGTTCGGCAGGTTCACGCCGTCTTCGTTATAGTTTGTTACGGTGATATCGCCTACGTTTCTCGCCGCAGCGGCTTCATTGAGGGCTTGCTTGAAGGCTTCAACATCGCCGCGGTCAGTAATCTTTCCTTCGGCATACTTCATGGCATAACGCACACCCGCGTCAATCATGAGCATATTGATCGGAACGCCCCAGGTCGACATACGGCCTTCCTGACCTTTTTCCTTCAGTTTGATCGCGATTTGATCGAGCATATACTGAACATCGCCCTCATGTCCTTTGACATCGATGTTCAACCCAGCAGGATATCCGTGATAGGGGCTCGGGCAGCACTGCTGCGGGTAAATGCCGCCATTTTCCCAAATGGTGCGGATCAGCGGTTCCTGCATGGCACAGTTCGTGGAGAAGAAGGCTGTGTCCTTGCCGTAGGTCTGGATTTGTCGGGGAACATCCTCGGTGATGAACTGCTGCGCGCCGGAGACGCCAGCGTCACCGGTTGGGTCAGGCGCGTTCACTTCCACCAGCTCAATTCCCAATTCCTTGCAGGTTTCCTTCATAATCTCAAGACGGCGGGCGATCGTCGCGTAGCTCAGGTGCCGTGGGAATGAGTAGTGGATAAAGGTTTTGGCTCCCATCTTGGCTGCCATTTCAGGGATTGTGCGTCCCATTGAAATTTCATCCACCTGCATAACGATATCGGCTTTCCCCGCTATGACCGGCGGGTCTTCGGCTGGAACGCCGGCGACAAACAGCATGTCCGGTCGGGTCTCCCGAACTTTTTCGATCGCTGCCGCGGCACCCGGGATCGCCTGGACGAAAACAATCGCTTTCACGGCAGGATCCGATGCCATCTGAACGACCTGTGAAATGGTCGTTTCGGTTTCTGTGGCAAAGTTGTCAGGATAGGTGGCGTGGACGATCATGTCGCCATATTTCGCGACCTGATTCATCGCTTCCTGATATTCTTCTTCGCCTTGTGATACTGTCCCTGTAATGATTCCGATTTTATAGGACGTGCCTTCAGGTACTTCTTCTTCGGTCGTTGAGCGGCAGGCTGCGGCAGAAAAGATCAAGACGAAGCAGACCATCAACAGAACCAGGTGAAACAAAGACTTCTTAATTTTCATCTAATACTCCTTATTTGGTATTGTTAAGGAAATGGTGAAATGGCTTGCTATTTGGAAATTATTGCGACCAGCTCTCCACATAACCGGTCTGATAAGTTCGAAAGAGCGCACCGAATAAGCGGGAAGACCCTATAACCCACTTTTGTGAATATTATCATTCCACAAAAAGACTGTCAAGGCAATTGAGGAAATTATTAACAGGAGTTTAAGATTTTAACAGATCAAGCTGAAAATACCGGTCGGGGACGGCGCTTCGTCATTCTGAGGCGCAGCCGACAGCCTGCCTGCTGCTTCATCGCTGTCATTCTGAGGCGCAGCCGACAGCCTGCCTGGTGCTTCATCGCTGTCATTCTGAGGCGAAGCCGAAGAATCTTTCGTTTCGATATCCTGACGGAACCATTTTTTCGGGTATGTTCAACCGCAAGATCCTTCGCAGGAGAGGCTCAGGATGACGGGTCGGGTTGGCACCCCAGGATCCTTCGCAATACCCATCCGTTTCACGGTGGATACAGGGATAAGCTCAGGATGACGTGTCTCCTGTCATTCTGAGGCGAAGCCGAAGAATCTTGCGTATTCAGATCCTGCTGGAACAATTTTGTCGGATTTGTTCAACCGCAAGATCCTTCGCACAAGAGGCTCAGGATGACGGGTCGGGTTGGCACTGCTTCCCGGATCGCCCTGCCGAAGATCTACGCCTTTCGCGCTCCGATGTCCTTCCTGAAAGCGCGATTGTCAAAACGCAGCTTTTCCACATTCGCGTACACGCGCCGGCGGGCTTGGGCAAGGGTCGCTCCCAAAGCGGTGACAGAGAGAACCCTGCCGCCGTTGGTCAGCAGCCTGCCGGCCTCCCTTTTTGTCCCGTTGTGAAAAAGGATGATCTCCGGGTCAAGGCTCTCCACTCCCGTGATCTCAAAACCCTTCTGATAAGCTTTCGGGTAGCCGCGCGAGAAAAGGACTGCGGTCAGGCAATGGCTTTTGTCAAAGTCAAGCCGCACGGGCTCGCCTGACATGGCTTGCTGGATATTTTCTAGTAAATCAGATTGCAGGCGCGGCAGCAGCACCTCGGATTCGGGATCGCCAAAGCGGGTATTGAACTCGAGCACATAGAGACGACCATCCTGAACCAGATAGCCAATAAAGAGAATGCCGCCAAACCCCAGCCTTTCCGCCTCCAGGCCCTGTTCGATTTTTCGCAAAATCTCATCCGACTGCGCGTCCAGCGCGCCTGTCCAATAGGGGTTGGGAGAGACGCAGCCGACCCCACCGGTATTGGGTCCCAAATCGCCTTCAAGAACCTTTTTGTAATCCATGGCGGTGTCAAAGGGATAGATCCGCGTTCCCGAGACAAAGCACAAAAGCGAAGCTTCAAAACCGCGCAAATACTCTTCGATCACGACCGCGCTGCCTTCGGAACCAAATATTTTTTCGACAAAAATTTCGTTCAGCGTTCGCTCGGCTTCCGCTTCATCCTGGCAGATGCTGACCCCCTTGCCGGCGCACAATCCATCCGCTTTCAGCACCAAAGGGTAGTCAAACTGCTTCAGCGCGGCGCGCGCGTCCTGGAGCGACCGACATTCAAGATAACGCGCGGTAGGGATGCCGTACTTTTCCATGAAGCTTTTGGCAAAAGCTTTGCTCGATTCCAGGCGCGCGGCCGCCTTTTCGGGACCAAAAACCGCGCAGCCGTGGCTTTTGAGCGTGTCCACCAAGCCTTCGCTTAGCGGTTGTTCGGGACCGACCACAACCAGGTCGATCGGTTCCTTCTCCATAAATTCCAGCAGGCTCTCCGCGCTGTTGTCTGCCAGTTCGGCGTTCACCAGTTTGCCGAACGCTCCGCCGTTATGTCCCGAGAAATTTACCCGCTCGACCTGCTCGTTTTTTGCCAAAGCCCAGGCGATGGCATGCTCCCTGCCGCCGCTCCCGACGATCAGAATCCGCATTTTACCCTCTATCAATGCCTGAAATGGCGGGTTTCGGTGAAGACCAGCGCCATGTCATATTGATCGCAGAGCGCGATCACCGCCTCGTCATGGATCGAGCCGCCTGGCGAAATCGCCGCCTTCACTCCATATTGGTGCAGCAGCTCTACCGTATCCTCAAAGAAAAAGGCGTCCGAAGCCAAAACCGCGCCTGCCAGTTTGCTTTCAGCGCGAGCCAGCGCTTTTTCGACCGCCCAGGAGCGCCTCACCTCGCCAAAGCCATAGCCAACGGTGCCTTCGTCCTTGACCAGCACGACCCCGTTTGAGCTGACTTGTTTGACCGCTTTCATGCCAAAGAGCATGTCGGCGGCTTCTTTCTCGCTCGGCTGCCTCTTGGAAACCACTTTGAAAACCTGGCAAAGTTGGTTGTCCGCTTCCTGCAGCAGCGTGCCGTTGAGCACGTCTTTGTATTTAAGGGCTGGAAACTGCGCCTGGGTCAGGTTGGGCGATTTGATCAGACGGATATTTTTCTTCTGTTTAAGAATCTCAAGCGCTTCGGCCTCATAATCGGGGGCGATCACAATTTCGATAAAAATGGAATGGATCCGTTCCGCGATATGGCGGGTGACGCTGCGGTTGAGCGCGATGATCCCGCCAAAAATGGAGATGTCATCGCATTCGATCATGCGGTCAAATGCCTCGTCCAGTTCATCGGCGCAGGCGATCCCGGTCGGGTTGCTGTGCTTCACGCCCACCGCGGTCGGACGCTCAAACTCCCGCAGGCACATCACCGCGCCGGTCAGGTCATTCATGTTATTGAACGAAATTTCTTTGCCGTGCAGCTGCTCCAGATCGAACAAGGTTTCACCCGGCTGAAAACCGTCATGATAATACGCTGCCTGCTGGTGGGGGTTTTCGCCGTAACGCATAGAGGCTTCGAGCCGCAAAGGTCTGGCAAAATGTTCCGGAAACTTCTGGTCGACCAGACGGTTGAAATAGGAAGAGATGATCCCGTCATAATACGCCGTCTGGCTGAACGCTTTGGCAGCCAATTGCCTGCGGTAAGCCAAATCCAGGGTGCCGTCCGCCAGGCGCGCTGCCGCCTGGTCATAGTCGGCAGGGTCCACCAGGATCGTAACGTCCCTGAAATTTTTTGCTGCCGCACGGATCATGCTGGGCCCGCCGATATCGATATTTTCCACCATGGTGGCTTCGTCTTTGCCAAGCCTGAGCATCTCGTCGAAGGGATAGAGATTGTTGACGACGATATCGATCTCATGGATACCATATTCGCGCAAAACGTTCAGGTCATCCGGATTATCACGCCTGAAGAGGATTCCGGCATGAATATTGGGATGCATGGTCTTCACCCTGCCGCCCATCATCTCTGGGAAGTGGGTCAGCTCCGCGACTTCCCGCACTGGCAGCCCCGCTTCTGAAAGCAAGCGGAAGGTCCCGCCGGTGGAAACGATCTGATAACCGAGCTCCGCCAGCTTAGCGGCGAATTCAACGATCCCGGTTTTGTCATACACAGAAATTAATGCAGTTTTCATCCTTACTCCCAGAGCCTCACTTTATTATCGATAATTTCAACTTTATCCGCGCAAATCGCGCGTACTGCCTTTGGCAGCAATTTATGTTCAATTTTCAATACCTCGGACTGGATTTCTTCCGCTGTCCAGGTTGGGTCGATCGCGATCGCCTGCTGCAGCAAGATCAAACCGGAATCGATGCCTTCATCCACAAAATGGACCGTTGCCCCGGTTTGCCGTTCGCCGCTGGCGCGCACGGCTTGGTGCACGCGCAGGCCATAAAAGCCCTTGCCGCCAAAAGCCGGCAGCAGCGCGGGATGGATGTTGATCACGCGAAAGCGATATTTCCGCAGCAATTCGGATGTTAAAATCCGCAGGTAACCCGCCAAAACCACCAGATCGATCCGGTTTTCATCCAGGATGCCAACTAATTCGCTGTCGAAAGCCTCATCAGAATCAAAATTTTTTCGTGAGAGCCAGATCGCGGGAATGCCTTTTGTTCGGGCTCGTTCCAGCGCAAAGGCGTTTTTGATATTGGAAAAAACCAACACGATTTCTCCATCAAAATAGCCCGCCTCCTGCGCGTCAAGCAGCGCCTGCAGGTTGGTGCCGCCGCCGGATGCCAGCACGGCTATGCGTTTGGCTGCCACAGCCTGACCTCCTTGTTGCCTGCCACAATTTCGCCCATCCTAACCGTTTCGACCTGTCTGGAAGCAAGATCTGCCAAAACCGCCTGACAGTCTTCGGGCGCGACGACCAAAACCATACCAATACCCATGTTAAAAGTCCCGAACATTTCCATTCGGTCAACATTGCCCCATTCTTCCAACAGTCGGAAAATCAGCGGGATTTGATAATTTTCCAGGTTCCAGACTGCAGCCTGCCCATCCGAAAGCACACGCGGCAGGTTTTCAAAAATTCCGCCGCCAGTGACATGACAGAGGGCGTGCAGATCGAACTTTTCTAACAAAGGGCTGACCGACTGAACATAAATTTTCGTTGGAGTCAAAAGTTCTTCGCCCAGGGTTTTGCCCAACTCCGGAAAATAATCCTCCAGGCTGAATCCTTTCAGGTCAAAGATTATCTTGCGCACCAGGGAAAAGCCGTTGGAGTGAACGCCGGAGGATTTGAGCCCGATCAGCTGATCGCCGGTTTGGACTTTTCCGGGCGTGATCACGCGTTTGCGGTCAACCACGCCGACGGCGAAACCCGCCAGGTCATAATGATTTTCCTGATAAATGCCGGGCATCTCTGCCGTTTCGCCGCCCAAAAGCGCCATGCCGGACTGCACGCAGCCTTCCACCACGCCAGCGACGATTGCCGCCATTTTTTCGGGGATCAGCTTGCCGGTGGCGATGTAATCCAGAAAGAAAAGCGGCTTCGCGCCTTGACAAAGAATGTCGTTCGCGCACATTGCCACGCAGTCGATGCCGATGGTGTCGTGCTTGTCCATGCGAAATGCCAGGTCGAGCTTGGTGCCCACGCCATCCGTGCCGGAGACTAAGATCGGGTCTTCATACGCGTTTTTATCGAGACTGAAAAGCCCGCCAAAGCCGCCGATGTCCGAAACCACACCGGGCGTGAGACTGCGTTTGACCAGGTCTTTGATCAGCCTGACTTCGTGATAGCCGGCTTCTTTATCCACTCCGGAATCTTTGTAGGTTAGTTTCATGGCAGGTCCTTAATCGGGTAATCCCCGGTAAAACAACTGTCGCAGAAAGGCACATTGCGGCAGGCATTCTTTAGTCCTTCCAGCGAGAGATAATAGAGCGAATCCGCGCCAATAAAATCGCGGATTTCATCCAGGTCGCGGTTGTAAGCGATCAGCTTTTCCACATCCGGTAGATCCATCGAGAGGTTGCAGCTGTGTTTGACCATCGGGGAGGCGACCCGCACGTGCACTTCTTTGGCTCCGGCTTCCTTCAGCATGCGAATGGTGCGGCGGGAGGTGGAACCGCGCACGATCGAATCGTCCACCAAGACGACGCGCTTGTTTTTCAGCACTTCCTTGATCGGATTGAGTTTGATGAAAATATCCTTGGTTCTGGTCTTTTCGTCCGGATTGATAAAAGTTCTGCCAATGTAGCGGTTTTTGATGATTCCGTCCTTGTAGGGGATATTGGAGGCTTCCGAAAAACCCAGCGCGGCGATCAAACCGCTGTCGGGCGCCCCCATGACAATATCCGCCTCGGTCGGACACTCGTGAAAGAGGTTGATCCCCATCGCGTAGCGGGCATTATAGATCGAGACCCCGTCGATGTAACTGTCTGGTCTGGCGATGTAGACATATTCAAAAAGACAGCGCCGCTTGGGCGTATTGATGTCATAGTGCAGAAATTCAAGCTGATTACCCCTGATGACCACCATTTCGCCCGGATCGAGACATTTGATCAGCGTCGCCCCGGTCGAATCGATCGCGCAGGTTTCGGAAGCGATGATATAGCCATGGTCCAGCTTGCCAACACACAATTGTTTCAGACCATACTGATCCAGAAAGCCGATCATCTTGTATTTGTCGAGATAGATCCCCGAAAAAGCGCCTCTCAGGCGGTTCAGAAAAGCCGCCGAAGATTCCACAGGGCCGCTGAGGTGACTGGTGAGCTGATGCAGCCCAAAGCCCTCGTTAAGCACATTCCCGTCCACCGAGACCAGGCAGCGCACGCCGCGGATCTCATATTCCTTAGGCAAAATTGCCTGTTGGACATCATATTTTTTATATTCCCCATATTTGACATGCCCCAGGCCGCGGTCACCGGGCAGATCCAGCGAAATATCATCCGGAAAGACATCGCTGATCAAGCCGGAGCCTTTTTTGACAGCCAGACGGTTGTTATCCAATAATGCCATGCCGGTGTTGACTTGTCCGCGATGCTGCAGGGCATAAAGCCCATACAGGATCAGGTTCGAAACATTCTGTTGGTCAGTGCTGACAACGCCTACAATCCCGCTCATGGCTCCAAACTTTCATCCTGCGCCCGAACGGAGGCTTCGAGCTCTTTTTTATAGTCTGCTAATTTTGCTTGGAGGTCCTCCGAACCGATCGCCAGGATTTGGCAGGCAAGGATTGCCGCGTTTTCACCGCCATCGACTGCCACCGTTGCCACCGGTACGCCGCTGGGCATCTGGACGATGGAGAGCAGCGCGTCCAAACCCAGAAACGCCGATCCCTTGACCGGAACGCCAATGACCGGCAGCGTGGTCATCCCCGCGATCACGCCGGGCAGATGAGCCGCCTTGCCGGCAATGGCAATCACGGTCTTGATCTCCAAGGCCTCAAACTGGCGGACGAACTCCTGCAGCATTTCCAGCGCCCGATGGGCGGAGATCACCCGCGGGATTGCTTCGATCCCGAATTTTTTTAGCGTCGCGATGGCTTTCTCGGCAATCGCGAAATCGGATTTACTGCCCATGATGACGGCTACTTTCATTTTTCCTCCTTTAACAGGTTCTGTGCCAGTTGTTCAAAATGCGAAGGATATGCCCGGACAGGAATGTTTTGATACAAACCCGGGCGCATTCTCTCCACCAAGGAGCGGATGCCAAGAACCCTGCCGCTCTTTGAGGCGATCATATCAATGCCGCAATCCCCCGGCAGCAGTGTTTCGGTGTTCATCGCGATGATATCCACCTTCTCGTTCAGCGCGGTGAGATCCGGGCAGCTCAGGGTGATGTGCTTTCCGCTGATTGGCGCGCTGTATTCTCGCTGGTCGGCGCTGGTCAGGTAGGAATTGCGCAGAACCCGAACGTTTTGCATCGCGTGCAGATAACGGTTGTTTTGGTTGCTCACAAAGCGCAACGCGCCCTGCAGCTCGCCGAACCAACCGCCATCAATAAAAGCCGCCATCCCTGCGCCGATGCCAATCAACAATCCGTCTCTCGCCAACAGGCGTTCCAGCGCCTGTCTGACCGCCTCAGCCTGGAGGATCTTGACCAGCGCGCCGGCAATGTTTTTGATCACCGCGCCGTAATATTCGCCATGCGGCAGCGCGACGATGCCCGCCTGGTCGATTTTTTTCGCCAGCGTCTGCAGGCTCTCGAGATGCAGCTGATGGCTTTGGGTTTTGATAACGTATTGTTCCGCCTCAAAGCCAGCTTCCTCGAAAGCGTTTTGCAAATCGTATTCGCCCGTGGCTCCATCCAGAACCGGAATGAGCACTTTTCGGGAAGTCAGGGCGAGCGCCGGCAGTTCCACTTCAGTGAAATCTGGGATCTGCGCTGTTGGGCGCCGGTCAATCCCGGGATAGACCGCTCGCAGGGCTTCGCTGCGCGCGCGGACAAATTCCGTCTGGTCGGGCTGAGCGTTCGTTGTGGCGATTTGCCTGAAGTAGCTTTCGTCAACCGGACAATCTACGGCGACTTCAAACACCAGATTTCCTGGGAGAAAGGCGTCTTCGAGCCCTTCCGCCAAAGTTAGTCCGACTGCATTTCCAAGCGCCATGTCTTTCAGAGTGAAAAGCAACCCGTGTTCACTGACCGAAGAAGCTGCCAAAACTTTGCCGGCATGATGTAGTTTTGAAAACGCAGCCATCATTTGGACAAAGACCTCAAAATCGATCAAGCCCAGCGGGTCGACCGGGACGCGGGTGATCAAAATTTTGGTGTCACCGCCCTTTAGTTCGCGCGAGACCACCTGATTCAGGTCCGTCAGACTGACCGCGAAGCTCAGCAGGGACGGCGGTACGTCAATATCTTTAAAGGAGCCGCTCATGGAGTCTTTGCCGCCGATTGCCGGCAGGTTGAGGGCTTTCATCACCTCAAACGCACCCAGCAGTGCGGCAAACGGCAGCCCCATCCGGCGCGCGTCGCCCCGGATAGACGGGAAAAATTCCTGCATCGAAAGGCGGACCTTCTGAAACTCCCCGGTGAGAGCCAGTTGTTTTGTCACCGACTGGAGCACCGCGTAGTAACCGCCCAGATAGGCGCTGCGCCTGGCGATGGTCGGGAAGAAACCGTAAGTCATCACCGAAGCGGCTCGGGTTTGTTCTGCCGGGAATTTGGTAACCATCCCCTCCTGCTGGGTCAGTCCGGTCTTTCCGCCGTATTCGCACAAAACCTTGTTGCGGCCCAGGGAAGAATCAAAATTGTCCGAGAGATGCGCGCCAATGCTTTGATTGAGCTTTTCATATTCGCCTTGCGAGACGACGGCTTTGGGTTCGGTTTCGACTTCGACCAGCGCTGTTTTGACCGCGCCGTTGGAATTGAGCAGCTGCCGCGGCAAATCAATGATCGCCTCACCATGCCAACGCATCCGTACCCGTTTGTCGTCCGTCACCCGAGCGACAACGGCTACGCGCAGGTCTTCCTCCGCGCAATATCCCAAAAATTCATCCAGATCTGCCTGACCGACCACCACTGCCATGCGTTCCTGCGACTCCGAAAGCGCGATTTCATAACCGTTCAATCCCGGATATTTGGTATAGACTTTGTTCAGGTCGATCTCAAGCCCATCCGCCAGCTCTCCAATGGCAACCGAAACGCCCCCAGCGCCAAAATCGTTGCATTTCTTGATCAGTTTTGTCGCTTCTTTGCGGTTGAAAAGACGAATAATCTTTCGTTCCGCGAAGGGATTGCCCTTCTGCACTTCCGCGCCGGCTTTGGTGAGCGATTTGTCGGTCTGCACCGACGAGGACCCCACCGCGGCGCCAAGACCGTCCCGCCCGGTTGGCGCGCCGAGCAAAATCACCAGGTCGCCGGCAATTGGCTCTTCGCGGCGAACGTTTTCTTTGGGCACGGCTGCCACGAGCGCGCCCAGCTCCATCCGCTTGGCGGCAAACCCATCGTCATAAAACTCCTTCACCAGCCCAACCGGCGCGCCGATTTGATTGGCATAGTCCGAAAACCCGTTCATTGCCATTTTGGCAAGATAGCGCTGCGCCAGTTTGCCAGGCAAGCGTTTGTCGAACGGCGTCAGGGGGTTCCCCGCGCCGACGATGCGCATACCCTGGATCACCTGCGCGCGGCTGGACAATGGGTCGCGGATTCCGCCGCCGAGGCAGGTATGCGCCCCGCCGTAGGGCTCGATTTCCGTCGGGTGGTTGTGGGTCTCATTTTTAAACAGGTGCAGCCAGCGCTGCGGCTTGCCGTTGACCTCAATGTCGACCTCGACCGAACAGGCATTGACTTCGCTTGAGACTTCCATGTCCTCAAGCAAACCTTTTTGCCTGATTTCTTTCATATTGATCGTCGCCAGATCCATCAAAGTGATCGGTTTTTCTGGTCTGGCAGCGTAAACGGCATTGCGGCTCTCCTGATAAGACCGGAAGGATGCTTCCATGCTTTGTTTATACTTGCCCGGCAAAAAACGGATCTGCTCCAAACGGGTCAAAAAGGTGGTGTGCCGGCAGTGGTCGGACCAATAGGTATCCAGCATCTTGATTTCGCAAAAGCGCGGATCCCGTCCTTCGCCGAGGAAGGCTTCCTGGATGACCATCAGGTCATCGACATCCAGCCCGATCCCGCGCCGGCTGCGCAGCTCCGCCAGTCCGTCTTTGTCCAGCTGATTAAAGCCTACAACCGGCTGGTGTTCGCTCTCATCAGAAATTTCGTAATCAAAGCTGATCTGATCCGGCGCGGTTTCCTGTTGAACCACCGGATTGATCAGCCAGGTTTTTATTTTTTCCAGATCGGCATCCCTGCCGAGCTGAAATTTGTAGCCTTTAAAAAATCTCAGGTCATTTTCATGACCCAAGATGTTTTTTAGATAGCTGATTGTGAGATCCTGCACCTGATTATACTGACCGTCGTTGTCCTTGATACAGACCGTGCCCGCGGGCAGTTTGTCCACAATTTCTCCGGCTTGCGGGTCGAATAGCTCTTGGATCAAAAATTCCCGTTCGAGCTCATTTTTGAACTGGTAGACATGAAAAATCTCCACCCCTTCGCAGTCGACCTTGAGGTAATCCCGGATCTCTGCCAGAAGCGCGCTGGCTTCCTGATCAAATTGCTGAAACTTCTTGAAAATAATCATTCGTCCTCACGCCGCGAGAATAATCTTTGAAACCTGTTCGGGTTCCAGTTTTTTGCCGTTTTGGTAAACCCGCATGCTTCCGGAAGAAATCTCATCCATCAAAACAATTTCTCCATCCCGGGTTTTGCCGAATTCAAACTTGATGTCGATCAGATCCAAGCCTTTTTCTTTCATGAACGAGGTCAGTAATCGGGCGATTTTGCGGGTCTGATCCACCAAAATCAGATATTCATCCGCGGTCAGAATCCCCAGAACGATCAGCGCGTCTTGGGTAATGAGCGGGTCCTGCCGTTTGTCGTCTTTGATCGTAAATTCAACATAATCCGGCAGCGGCATCATTTCGGTGGCATATAAACCATAACGCCGCAAAAATGACCCCACGGCGTAATTGCGGTAAATTACCTCCAGACCGTAGCCGAAAGGCCGGCAAGCCCGCACGACCATTTCGGCACGATCGATATCCGAACTGATAAAGTGAGTGCGGATGCCGTGTTTTTCCAGCAGTTTGTAGAAAAAATCCGTCAATAAAAGATTTTGTCTGCCCATGCCCGCGACGGTCAGCCCAACCTGATTTTCACCGGGATCGAAAACGCCGTCCTTGCCGGTCATGTCGTCTTTGAATTTGAGCAAGACCGTGCCGTCGCCATGATCGTAAACATCCTTGGTTTTGCCTTTATAGATCAGATTCATCGTGCCTCCAAACACCTCTCCAAAACTCAGACAGGAGCCGCAAAAAAAGCTGGTCGATCCCGTTTTAGTCTCACGCGACCGCTGGCAAAACCGCCAGACAATCAAGTCAAAAAAACAAAAAACATGTTCATTCTACCTGTAGATGAGTAAATTATAAGGCACAACCTGCGGCTTTAACCAAACGTTAATTATGCCTTTTTTAGGAGGAAAATGGAGAGGAAGCGGCAAAAAAACGAGCCGTTCATTGCATTGGTGAACCGGTTTTTTCCTGCGCCTCCACGCGGAAGGCGACGCAATTACGCCGGGCGGCATGGCGTTTGGTTGGTGTCTTGGGATCGGCGGCTGGTCCAACCAGCCTGCAATGCAGTGCGTATGGAATCTGCGTTTCCATTCACAAAAGCTGGTGCGGTCAATTCCGCTTCTGAGGCAAGCCTCGCCGACATTACCAATCGCCTTTGTCATTTCGAGCACGCACAGAAGATGCTTGGCGACTTTATGTGCCGGAACTTTATCTGTAGCTTTATCTGTTTTTTTGATTATTATTCCTTGTCAGGCAAAGTCGATAGTCATACAAATTGTTCAACAAAGGCTCGTGTCTTTAATTTTTGATGAATAATTTGATAGAAGGTATCCTGGCAAAGCAGCTCTCCCGGTCGGGAAGATTCCACATGTCTCTCTCCGAAAACAGGGTTATAGCGCTCAATTTTGGCGATTTGTTCCGCGCTGAGTTCTTGTCATTCTGAGGCGGAGCCGAAGAATCTTTGGTCTACGGATTCGGACGAGAGCTCTTTTTCGGTTATTTTCACCCTCTCTGATTATTATAACTTGTCAGACAAGACCGATAGCTGTACAGCTAAAATCAGGTTCGTACCCCCTATCCATCTGGATAATATCGCTTTCCAGCTCGGTGATTGGAGTGGTTATTATCCGCAGGCCTCTCACCTTCACAGATTGTCTCAAACCGGCGCGATCCTGTTTCCGTTTTCGTCAAACAGCTGCCGCTTGATCTCCTCTGCTTCTTCGGGGGTGACTTCATCGATTGTCGCCCAGCCGCCGCCCATCCCGCTAATGTCCATAATTATCTGCCCACTGAATGGCGGCACAATCCAGCGTTCAAGCCCGACATAACGCTCAACTCGAACCCCTTCGACTCGGAAAAGACCATTCACTTTTCTGTGTTGCGGATCTCCTGGGACACGGAGATGAAAGGTTTTGTAATATTTCCACATTTTATCCTCTCTTTTATGGTGTCCTATTCTTGATTAGGTCAAATAAATCTGGTGGCAAATAGCCTTTCCATTTCTCAATCATCCACTTTTCAGTAATTTTTTTGATGTCATTGCTCGCAATCCTCGACCTGTTTACCTCATAATCATGGTGATTGTCGCTCTTTATTTCATAGCTTCCAGGTGTATGAAATCTTAACTCGGAGCTCAACCAATCTCTGTTAAAGACATAATGCAATCCTTGATAAACCCTACCTGAACCAAAGTGATTAGTTATCTTTTTTGAGTGAATCCAGCGTGCTCTAATTGCTCTCTCACT